>JAESFZ010000014.1_pt1 | contig 1220324 bp, 1040 predicted proteins | sample 9269561 | NCBI WGS metagenome assembly JAESFZ01 (sample SAMN14515552, study PRJNA621657) | algae metagenome | isolation source: Tildeniella nuda ZEHNDER 1965/U140 and co-occurring heterotrophs from wet... | place: Switzerland: Stansstaad, Zurih | collected 1965-01-01
GGAACCTCTCCCTCCCCGGCACGGGGAGGGCAGGCGCGAAGCGCCGGGTGGGGGCGGCAAAGCAATGCAGGGGCGCGGTCGGAGTCTGGATGGCTGGGCCGGGGGGGCGCGGCCGCGCCCGGGGCGCCGCCCCCCCCCCCCCCCCCCCCCCGCTGCCGTAGGGCCGGGGTCCGGGTCCATTAGTGCTTGTCGGCCCGGTAGCCGTATTTTTCGAAAATCAGGTTCACGGCCTGCTTGATGCGGTTTTCGTCGCGGTCAAAGCCGTTGGCGTTGGTCAGGCCCGACGCCAGCCCCCGCCACACGACCTGCCCGGTTTTCCGGTCCACCAGGTTAACAACCATTGACCCGGCTTTGGCCTCGAAGGTCGTCACGTCTTCGGGTTCGCGCACCTCGTTGGTGCCGAAGTACGTCGTGCCGTAGCCCGTGTAGCCCCGGATGGTCGTTGGTTTTTCAAACACCCGGAAATTGACCAGCAGGTCGGGTGCTTGCCGGTTGAATTTGTAGCCCCGTCCGTCGAGGGCGAAGGCCACGGCCTCGCGGATGCGGCGCTTCAGTTCGAGGTCGTTCATGAAGTACAGCCCGGGGTCGAGCTGGTTGTCGACCTGCGAGGTCCAGGCGTAGGTTTTGTACTGGCTGAAATCGGTGTTCAGCTTTTTGTCGGCATCCACCAGCACGTTCTGGGCCTGGGTCAGGGTGGCCGTCAACGCCAGGGAGGCGGCCATGAGGAAAGTTTTCATGCGCGTTTGGTTTTTAGTTTGACGGGGCAAACCTCCGCCGACCACCTGAACGCGTGCTTAAACTGACCTTAGAATTCGCTTAAAATCCAACTACCCCGCTTCCTCGTCCCCGCTGCGCCGGTCTGCCTCCAGCCGGTCTTTCACGTACAGTTCCCGCACAATGACCAGCAGCACCGCGATGAGCGGCGAAGCAAACAGCACCCCCGCCAGCCCGACCAGCAGCCCCAGCAACACCTGCCCGAACAGCAGCAGCGCGGGCGACACCGACACGAATTTTTTGTCGAGCAGGGGCGTGAGCACGTAGCCTTCGAGCGACTGGATGCTTTGGTAGAGAATCACCACGTACAGGGCCGTGAGGCCACCCTGCGGAAAGGCCACCAGCAGGGCCGGGGCCAGGGCCAGGTACGGCCCCAGGTTGGGAATGAAGTTGAGTACCCCGGCGATGATGCCCAGCACGACGGCGAAAGGCACACCCAGCAACGCCAGCCCCCCGCCCGTGGTCACGCCCACCACCACCATGGTGATGCTCCGGCTGATGAACCAGTTTTTGAGCGTGTCGTAGCACTCGTCCATCACACCGAGCAGCCGGGCGCGGTACGTCGGGTTGAACAGCCGCGCAAACCCCCGCCGGTACGTGCCGGGGTCGGCGGCGAGGTAAATGCCCGTGATGACGACGATGAGCACGTTGACCAACACACCCAGCGTACCCGACAACACGCCCGTTACCTGCGTCAGGAGGCCCTTGCCCGCACCGCCGCCGGCGAGCAGCTTGCCCGGATCCGACGGGATGCCTTCGAGCAGCCGCTGCCCCCACCGCGATTGCCCGAGGCGGCGCTTGAGTTCGTCCACCGAGCTGGGCAGCGAATCGGCCAGTTGACTGGCCTGTTCGCTCACCGAAGGGGCCAGCACCCCGATGGTGCCCGCGATGAGCGCCGCCAGCAGCACCACTACCGCCGCCACCGCCACGCCGTACGACAGGGGCGTGTTGCGTTCGACAACATGCGCCAGCGCGCTGAGAACCACGGCGAAGGCAATGCCGCCGAACACCAGGAAGAAAAAACTGGCCGCGTAGCCGATGAGCAGAAACAGCGACAGCAGCAGCAGGGCAATGAACGTGGCCGTGGCCACCCGGCGGGGAAACGAGGAGTCGTTTTTCATGCGGAACGATCAGGTTGGGGGGCGTTGCACGTTTTGGAGGGTGGTGGGTTCGGCGTCGGATTTTCCGGAAACGACGGTAAACGATCCATCCGTTTCGAGCACGACGGCGAGGGCGTCTTCGGCGCGGGCCACGCCCGAACTGCGCAGGGCCGCCAGCACCTCGTCTTCGCTGACGCGCTCGCGGCGCAGCGCCCGGCGGAGGCAGCAGCCCCGGTGAAACAGCAGCGTGGGTTCGGCCTTGACCACCCGCCGGAAGCCCCACCACCGCACCGACAGCCAGGCCACGGCGAATTGCAGGCCAATCAGCACGGCTATCGCCGCCAGGCCGTCGGCCACGGCGGTACCCCGCGAGACGAGGGTCGAAGAAAGCGTGGAACCCAGCGCCACCGTGACGACCAGGTCGAAGGCGTTCATTTTCGAGAGGGTCCGCTTGCCCGAAATCCGGAGCAACACCAGCAGCCCGGTGTAGGCCAGCACGCCCACGAGCAGCACCCGCCCGAGGCTTTCCCAGCCCTTGAAGAGCCACGGACCCACGGTGTTCCAGAGTTCGCTCATGGGGTTTGTTGGTTGATACCCGCCTGAGCGCGCATTGGGGGTCTCGACAAAATCGCCGGGCCGTCGGGTTGCGGCTCCAGCAGCACCACCGTGTGCGGGTAGGGCATGTCGATACCGGCCTTGTCGAGGGCCAGTTTGATGCCCGTCACCACGCGGTCGCTCACCCTGAGGGCGTTGGCCTGCTGCGATTCAACCCAGAAATACACCGTCAGGTTGACCGACGACCCGGCCAGTTCGGTCGCGTACACCCAGGGGCTGGGGTCGTTGAGCACGCCCTCGGTGTGGGCGAGCAGCGCGTGAATCACCCGGCGGGCCTCTTCAATGGAATCCGGGTAGCCGATGCCCACCACTACCCGCAGCCGCCGCTTGTCGTAGGCGGTGCGCACCAGGACGGAACTCGTGTACACGTCGCCGTTGGGCAGAATAGCCCGCTCGCCGTCGTAGGTTTTCAGGCGGGTGGAGCGCATGTTGATTTCCTCGACGGTGCCCTCGAAGTCCTTCACCCGAATCTGGTCGCCCACCCGGAAGGGCCGCCGCCAGAGGAGGAGCAGCCCGGCGAAGAAATTCTGTAAAATGTCCTTGAACGCAAAACCAATCGCCACCGACGTGATGCCCAGCCCGGCGAGGATGTCGCCGGGTTTGAACGAGGGAAAAATCACCACGCAGGCCGCCAGAAACCCAAAAATGCTCACCAACGTGCTGACGATGCGGCTGATGAGGTTGGCCAGCATGTCGTCGATGGCGTGGCTTTTCACGGCCACCTGATTGATGATTTTCCGGAGCAGTTTTCCCAATAACCAGAACAGCACAAACACCAGCATGCCCACCAGCAGGTAGGGCAGCCGCTCGAAGGTGCCTTTGGCAAAGTCGCGGACGGTGCGCCAGAACAGCGCCACGCCGTCGCTGAGGGTGAAGGGCGGCTCGCTGACCGGATTGGGAACTTGCAGAAGTGGCATCATGGACGGGAGGTTCATGCTCATGGGCTACCGCGCAGCCGACGAATCGGCCAGCACCGGCGTGGGAGCGTAGAGCAGCACCAGCGTACCCAGCCGCTGGTTCGGCCCCGTAACAGGTGCCGAGAGTTCGTAGGGTTGTTTTTCGGAGAAAAACACGTCGTCCTGCCCCAGGAGGTACGCCGGGTAGCGGAACGGCACCCCCTCGTTTTTCTTGTTGGTCGAAAGGGTCACGTTCCCCGACGGGTCCACGAGCAGCACTTCCCACACGCCCCGGGCCTGCACCAGGGTGTTGAAGTACTCGTTGATTTCGCCCGGTTTGTTTTGCAGCATCGCGTTGCGCACGGCCCAGACGAAGGTTTTCATGGCCAGCGTGAGCTGCTGCCGGTCGTTGGCAAGCTGACCGGCCCGGACTTCCTCGCGCAGGGCCTGCGTGCGTCGTTCGGCTTCCTGGTCGAGTTGGTACGTGCGGTAGCCCAGGTACAGGCAGGCGAGGAGCAACACCCCCGCCAGCAGGTAAGGCCCGGCGTGCCGCTGGAAGTGTTCGCGAACCGGATGCGTCGAAGTGGTCATGACTGCGTTGGATTGAAGTTAAAAATTAAGTCGCACCCCGGCTCCGCCCTGCACGTGGGTGTGGAGGATGGAGGGTACCAACTCGGAGTACGCCCCGGCCTCGACGAACAGCGAAAGCGGCTGGTAGCCACGGTCGACGAAGTACTCTAAACCAATCGTGCCAGCGGGGCCGAGGGACACGTTTTTCACGTTGACTTCCGCCGGGCCGCTCTGGCCGTCGGGGAGGGTGACCGTCTGCATCCGGTAGTACCGGCGGTTGTTGACTTGCCCGCCGAGGCCGTAGTAAAGCTGGAGGTGACGGCCCAAATCGGCGCGCCAGAGGTAAAGCAGGTTGGCCGACCAGCCGATGGTTTTGAAGTAGCCATTGCGGTAGGTGCGGCGCTGGTCCCAGAGGGCGCCGTAGGCCCCGAAGTTGGCTTCGAGCGCGTGGCGGTTGCCGGGCAGGTAAATGCGGGCCATCACCCCGCCGGGTTCGCCCACCCGGACGCCGAGGGCCAGGCGGGTGGGGGCGCTCTCCTGGGCGGTGGCGAAAAACGCCGGGAGGCAAAGCAGCGCGGTAAGCAGAAACGTTTTCATGGTGCTGAACGGGTTTGTTCCGACAAAATCGAGCGACAAACCAAGCAAACCCGGCTTAGCGACGGCTTAACCTCGGCTTAGAATTCACTTAAAAGCGGTTTAAATTAGCTTCCGATCACTCCTCCAACCCGGCCCAGGTCTCACTGAGCGCGTCGTGTAAATTCCGGAAAAGCGTTTTTTCGTACTCCGATTGCAGCGTTTGGTCGGCCTGAGCGCGCAACAGCCCGACCTGCTGGCGCAGCACCACCCGGCGGGTGGGGTCGGCCTCCGCGGCGGTCGATGCCAGCGCCCGCAATAGCCGCATCAGCACGGCGTGGTTGCCGTGGGCGTTGACGCGGGGCAGGTCGAACGCCAGCCGGGCGTAGTCGTCGAACCCGGCCGCCCGCACGAGCACCCGGGCGTGCTGCCCGTCGGAGCGGACGGGGGACGGAAACCCGCGCCCGGCCAATTGGACCATGAGCGCTCCGAGGTAATCGACGGCCATGATGGCGGTGGTCGTGTCGTTGATGCCCGGTGAGAGGGCCTTGAGGGCGATGTCGACCAACTGCTGAAGGCCGAAGGCGGCGTCCTGCTGGAGGTTTCGGTGCGGTCCGATGCTCACGTGGTCGAGCAGGTCGTCGGTTTTGGCGGGATCGGCGTCGCCCCGGACGCTCAGCAGCACGGTAGTTTCGGTCACGAACGCTCCGACGACTTCTTCCAGGCGCAGCAAAACCCGGTGCCGGGTGGCCCAGTGCAGCAACCCCTCCACGCTGACCGACTGAAGGTAGCCCGTCTGCCCGGCCCGCACGGGGTGCCAGTCGGGGTGGGCGGGGTCGAAGCGGCGGGCCGCTTCATCCAGCCGTTGGTCGCCGACCGATTCGCCGAGGGTGTCGGGAAACAGCGTGTTGATGGCCCGGCTCGTTTCGGCGTAAATGCGCCGGACGATGGTGCCCGTCTGGAGCGATTCGGCGATGTGGTGGATGAAAAAAATCAGCGCGGCCACGCCGCCGAGGGCCAGCACTAGCCCCACCAGCACGGCGGTGGCGGGCACGAATTTCTGCTCGTCGGTGCCCCGGATGGTGCCCAGCACGATGAGGCAGTAGGCAAACACGCCCACGAAATAGCCCATGACCACCTGGTTGCCCCGGTCGCGCATGAAGTTGCGCAGCACCCTGGGCGAGTACTGGCTGCTGACCTGTGAGATGGCCGAAAGGGTAAGTGAAAACGTCAGGGCCGCCACGGTGAGCATCGACCCGGCAATGGCCGTGAGCATGCCCCGCGCGCCTTCGGCCCCGTTGCCGAACAGCAGCGGAAACTGTTTTTCGCCCTGCCAGTTCGTGTGGGCGTCGAACTGAATCAGGCCGTAAGCCAGGGCGAAGGAAGCCGTCACCAGCAGGGCGGGCACGAACCACAGCGATTCGCGCAGGTCCTGCCAGGATTGAGCCAGTCGGGACGTCATGGGCGTACGGCGGATGAACCGCAAAAAAAGAGGGAGCACAACGGCTCCCTCAAAAATCAATGCCCCGGCCGATTTACAGCACGTTCGCTGTCTGCTCTTTGATTTTCTCGAGTTCGTCCTTCATTTCCACGACCAGCCGCTGGATGGCGGCGTCGTTGGCTTTCGAGCCGATGGTGTTGATTTCCCGGCCCATTTCCTGACTGACGAAACCCAGTTTTTTGCCGCTGCCTTCGAGCAACACCTCGCGGAAGTAGTTGAGGTGGGTTTGCAGGCGGACTTTCTCCTCGGCGATGTCGTACTTTTCGACGTAGTACACCAGTTCCTGCTCGAAGCGGTTGGGGTCGAAGCTGTCGCTTGCGAGCAAATCCGCTACGTTCTTTCGCAGCCGTTCGCGCACGGCGGGGATGCGCAGCACGTCGAGTTCGGCCACCATGCGCAGGCGGGCCTCAATCGTGTTGACGGCTTCGCGGAAGAGGTGCTCCACCACTTCGCCCTCGCGGCGGCGGAAGGCTTTGCACTCGGCAATGGCGGCTTTCACGGCCTGCTGCACGGCGGCCCACTCGTCGGTGGCTTCGGCTTCGGGCTGGGCGTCGGTGGTGGTGGCGTTGGGCAGCGTGAGGGCGATTTTTAGCAGTTCGATATCGCTCCGTTCGGCGTGCGCCCCGACTTCCCGCGCCGTGTCGCGCAAATCGCGCACGTAGGCCGCCACGAGCGGGCGGTTGACGGTCAGGCTGGCGACGGCCTCGCCGGTGCGCTGGGTGCTGACGTTCAACTCGATTTTTCCCCGCTCCAGTTCGCTCGTCAGCAGGTTGCGCAGGTCGATTTCCCGCGCCGACAGCGAGCGCGGCAGGCGGGTGAACATATCCACCGATTTGGAATTCAGCGTTTTGATTTCCGCCGTGGCGGTGTACGAATTGACTTCGGCGGTGGCCCGGCCAAAGCCGGTCATGGAGTGCAGCATGTTCTGAGGGAAAAGGAATCGTTGTAGGGGGAGGAGAACCGCCTTTCGGCCAGGGTTAACACACGGGCGGTTCTGGTGAACCGCCCCACAATCTTACTTCACTTTTTCACTTTCGCCTTCCCGCAGCGGCGTATCGCGGGCGGCTTCGGCCGGGTGTTCGGGTTCAGGCGCGGCCTGCGTCTCCACCACTTCGGTCACTACGGCGGCCGGAGCCTCCGATTCGGGCGCGGGCGGGTCAACCGGTTGAGTTTCGTAGAGTTTCACCGATTCACGGCCCTGGGGGTTGGGCGTGTTCGTCGGCGGTTCGGCGGCGGGCTGGCCGTTGGCTTCGGATCGCGGCGGGTTCGGTGGCGATTCTTGATGCTCGCGCGGTTCCTGGGGCTGGTTTTTCCCTTCGCCCGGCTGGGCTTTCGTTGGCTGATTTTGGACCGGTGCGGGCGGAGTCGGCGACTTGGGCAACGGATTTTCCGCCCGGTTTTTGGCAATGTCGATGGCCGTAAAAATGGCGGCCAGCATCGAATGTTCGTCGGCCTCGCCCTTTCCGGCGATGTCGTAGGCCGTGCCGTGGTCAGGGCTGGTGCGCACGACGGGCAGCCCGGCGGTGAAATTGACGCCGCTGTCGAAGGCGATCATCTTGAACGGCGTTAATCCCTGATCGTGGTACATGGCCAGCACGGCGTCGAACTGGCGGTAGTGCCCGGCGGCAAAAAACCCGTCGGTCGAAAACGGCCCGAACAGCAGGTGGCCTTTTTTCTTGAAATTCTCCATCACCGGGTTGATGATGTCTTTTTCCTCCTGCCCCAGCAGCCCGTTTTCGCCCGCGTGGGGGTTGAGGCCCAGCACAGCGATTTTGGGTTTCACGATGCCAAAATCCCGCTTCAGCGAATCAATCATCTGGGTGAGTCGGCGCGTCAGCGAATCCTGGTTGACACCCGCCCGCACCCGGCCCAGGGGCACGTGGCCCGTCACGACGCCCACCCGCAGGGTTTCGCTGACCATGAACATGAGGCTGTCGCGCACCTCGAAGGCGTTGGCGAAGTACTCCGTGTGACCCGGAAACCGGAACGCCTCCGACTGCATGGTGTGCTTGTTGATGGGGGCCGTCACCAGCGCGTCGAGCAAGCCCGCTTTCAAGTCTTCGGTGGCCCGCTGGAGGCAGGCCAGAGCGGCCTGACCGGCTTCGGGCGTGATGGTGCCCGGCTCGACTTCGGTCTGGTTGTCGGGAAAGCAGGTGATGACGTTGGTGAGCTTGAGGTTCGCCTGCGCCGGGTTCTGGATGCCCTGCAACTGCCAGTCTTTCAGGTCGAGCAGGTTGCGGTAGCGGTTGAGCACCCGCATCGAGCCGTACACGATGGGCGTGCAGTGTTTGGTCAACTGGTTGCCGTTGAGGGCTTTGAGAATCACCTCGGGGCCGATGCCGTTGTAATCGCCGAGGGTGATGCCGACGACGGGCTTGGAGGGTTGCTGGGATTGGTCGGACATGGTATCAGCCCCCAAACCCCCAAAGGGGGCTTTTCAATGCTGGTGTGTTTAAGCCCCCTTCGGGGGTTTGGGGGCCGCCAGGCCGCAAGTTACGCATTCATCCCCGCTTTCGACCGCTGGCGCATTGAGTTTGGCGTTTCAGGGGCCGCTTCGTAGTTTCCGAGAAAATTCTTAAGCCCCTCCTTTTCATGGAATTGACCATCACCAACCTCTCCAAAACCTACGCCAACGGCGTCCAGGCACTCAAGGACATCAACCTCACCATCGGGCAAGGCATGTTCGGCCTGCTTGGGCCGAACGGCGCGGGCAAATCGTCGCTCATGCGCACCATCGCCACGCTCCAAGAGGCCGACTCGGGCAGCATCACGCTGGGCAAACTCGACGTGCTCCGCGACAAAGCAGCCGTGAGGCAGGTGCTCGGCTACCTGCCCCAGGAATTTGGCGTGTACCCCCGCGTGACCGCCGAAACGATGCTCGACCACATCGCCAGTCTGAAGGGCCTCGCCAACGCCCGCGAACGCCGCGACATCGTGGACGGGCTGCTGCAAAAAGTGAATCTCTACCACGTCCGGAAGAAAAACCTGGGCACGTTTTCGGGCGGGATGAAGCAGCGCTTCGGCATTGCCCAGGCGCTCATCGGCAACCCCCGCCTCATCATCGTAGACGAACCCACCGCCGGCCTCGACCCCGCCGAGCGGAACCGCTTCCACAACCTGCTTTCCGAAATCGGCGAAAACACGATTGTGATTCTCTCGACGCACATCGTGGAGGACGTGACGAACCTGTGCTCTGACATGGCCATCATCTGCCTCGGCGAAGTGGTGGCGAAAGGCAACCCCACCGAGTTGGTGGATGCGATTCAAGGCCAGATTTTCCGGAAAACCATCGAAAAGGCCGACCTCGACCGCTACCGTGCCGAGCACCGCGTGATTTCGACGGCGTTGAAAGGCGGCAAAACCCAAATCCGCGTCCTCGCCGATTTCGCCCCCGCCGGGTTTGAACCCGCCGAAGCCGATTTGGAGGACGTGTACTTCGCCGAGATTACGCAGCGGATGGAAGTGGTGACGGTGTAGGAGTGAGGAGTCAGGAGCGAGGAGTGAGTAGCCATGTAAAATGCCTTTTTCCTCCTCGCTCCTGACTACTGACTTCTCACCTCCTCACTCCTGACTCCTCACTCCTGACTCACCATGTTCAACCAAATCTTCCTCTTCGAGTTAAAATACCGCTTCAAGCGCCCGGCCACGTACGCGTACTGGCTGATTTTGTTCGCCATCACGCTGCTTTCGGTGCTGTACGGCAACAGCCCCGGTTCCGAGAAAGCCTTCGTCAACTCGGCCTACAACATCCAGGGTTGGACGGGCATCATGACGATCATGGCCACGCTGCTCGCCTCGGCCATCCTGGGCGTGCCCGTGTACCGCGACATCGAACACGGCACCCAGCAGTACTTTTTCAGCTACCCGATTACCGAAAAAGGGTACCTGTTGGGCCGGTTCCTTGGCTCGTTCGTCACGCTGCTATTCGTGTTTTCGGGCATTTATTTCGGCTGGATGCTGGGCACCTTGCTCGGCCCGGTGTTCAACCTCGCCGACAACGCCGAACGCTACGGCCCCATCGGCCCCAACTTGAAGCACATGGCTTGGGCGTTTCTCGTGTTCGCCCTGCCGACCCTGTTTTTCCTGAGTGCCTTGTTTTTCGGGCTGGTGGCGCTCACGCGCAAGGTGTTCGTCACCTACGTGGGCAGCATCGTGTTTTTCATCGGCTACCTCGTGGCCTCGGACCTGAGCAGTGACGTCGAAAAACGCGACCTCGCGGGCCTGCTCGACCCCTACGCCTACCGCACGTTCTACGACGCCGCCCGCTACTGGACGCCCTTTGAGCAGAACTCTTTCCTCGTGCCCTTCGAGGGCATCCTGCTCTACAACCGCTTGATTTGGGGCGGATTGGGATTAGTTATTTTCGGCTACGTGCTGTTCCGGTTTGATTTTCAGAAATTCCTGGCTGTCAAGCTGGGCAAGAAGGAAAAAGGGGAAAGCAGAAAAGCGGCACCCGGTTTCTCGCTGGCCGATTTGCCGGTGGCGCACCGGGTGTTCGGCGGGGCGGCGTATTTCCGGCACCTGCTGAGCCTGGCGCGGCTGGAATTTTCCAACGTCGTCCGCGACCCGTATTTCCTGGCGATTTTGCTCTGCGGGGCCTTGTTCCTGTTTTTCGACGGCTGGTTCGGCTTCCCCACGATGGGCACGAAGGCCCTGCCCACCACGTACTACATGCTGGAGGTGAAGGATTTCAACTACATCCTCTTCGTGTACATCATCCTGATTTTCTTCACCGGCGAGGCCGTCCACCGCGACAAGGCCGTGCGCTACGACACCATCGCCGACGCCCTGCCGGTACCCAACTGGGTCAGCTACGGCTCCAAACTGCTCGGCATGGTGGGTGTGTCGTTCCTGCTCGTGAACCTGCCGCTGCTGATGGGCCTGCTCAACCAGTTGCTGGCCGGATACCTCGAAGGCATTAACCTGCCGATGTACTTCACCGACCTCTACCTCATCGAGTGGCCGGAGTACCTGCAACTGCTGGCGCTGACGTTCGCCGTGCATATTTTCGTCAACAGCAAATTCACCGGGCACATCGTGTCCATCGCCATCTGGGTGGTGCTGTTCGCCTTCCGCAACTTCGCCGACAAGGATTTCAACCTCTGGTTTTACAGCTACGTGCCCCAGTACCGCTGGTCGGACATGAATGGCCTGGGCCACTTCGGGCCGATGCTGGCCTGGTTCAACGCCTACTGGCTCTCGCTGGCGGCGGTGCTGCTCCTGCTGGCGGCCCTGTTCTGGAACCGGGGCACCGAGAGCGGTTTCAAAACCCGCTTCGCCCTCGCCCGCCAACGCTTCACGCCGGGTATCGCCGGGGCGCTGACGGTGTTCACGGTCCTGTTCTTGGGCATTGGGGCCTGGATTTTCTACAACACCACGAAGCTCAACATCTACCGCAGCCCTGACCAGGCGCGGGCCTTGCAGGCCGATTACGAGAAAAAATACCGGAAGTACCTCAGTTCGCCCCAGCCCAAAATCACCGCCATGCGGGTGGCCATCGACCTGTACCCCGACCAACGGGCCTTCGACGCGCAGGGATGGATGACGATGAAAAACAAAACCCCGGTACCCATCGACTCGCTGCAACTCCAGGTGGGCAGTGCGGTGCCGAATTTCAAAATCCGGTCGCTGAAGTGGGGCGGGCAGGAATTGACAAAAATCCACAACGACACCGTCCACCGCTACTTCATCTACCGCCTGCCGAAGCCACTGCTGCCCGGCGATTCGGTGCGGGTCGAACTGGTGACCCACGCCGAGTACCGGGGCTTCCCGAACAGCGGCTTCGGGCGGGAAATCGTGGCCAACGGCACGTTCATGAACGCGGGGGATGTTTTTCCGGAAATTGGCTACAGCCCGCGCGGCGAACTGACGTCGGAGAAGTACCGCAAAAAATACGGCCTGCCCATCCGCGAGTTCGATTCCTACGCCCGCACCGACGAGCGCGGCCTGCGCGATTTCCTCTTCGGCAACGACGCCGACTGGATGACTTTCGAAGGCACTGTCAGCACCGTGCCCGACCAGATTGCGATTTTGCCCGGCTATCTGAAAAAGGAATGGACGGCCAACGGTAAGGACGGCCAGCCGCGCCGGTATTTTTCGTACAAACAGGACGAACTCAGCGACCTGTTTTTCAGCGTCTGCTCGGCCCGCTACGCGGTGACGAAAGACGCCGTGACGATGCCCAACGGCGAGAAAATCGCGGTCGAAATCTTCCACGACCCCGCCCACACCCGCAACGTGGGCCGCTTCGTGGCGGGCACGAAGGACGCGCTGACGTATTTTTCGCGGGAATTCCGGCCCTTCCAGTTCCGGCAGTTGCGGATTCTGGAATTTCCCCGTTACGCCGGTTTCGCGCAGTCGTTTCCCAACACGGTGCCGTATTCCGAGAGCTTCGGCTGGGTGGGTGATTTCTCCGACCCCGACAAAACCGACTACGCCTACTACGTGACCGCCCACGAGGTGGCGCACCAGTGGTGGGGCCATCAGGTGATGCCCTCGGCCACGCGCGGGGCCAACAACATCGCCGAAGCCCTGGCCGAGTACTCCTCGCACATGGTGCTGCACCACACCTACGGCCCCGACGTGATGCAGAGCCGCCTGAAGTACGCCCTCGACCAGTACCTCGGCGGGCGGGCCTTCGAGAGCAAGGCCGAACGCCCGCTGGTGGACAACGACGCCGGGGCGTACATCTGGTACGGCAAGGGCACACTGACGTTCTACGCCTTGCAGGACCTGATTGGGGAAAAAGCCGTCAACGCCGCCCTGCGCGAGTACGCCAACGCCACGGCCTTCCGCCAGGACGCCCCGCATACGACCACCGACGAGTGGTACGCGGCGATTCAGAAGCACACGCCCGATTCGCTGAAGTATTTCCTGGACGACGCGTTGCGGAAGATCGCGCTCTACGAAAACCGGGTGAAAAAAGCGGAGGCCAAAAAACTCGACGGCGACCGCTACCAGGTGACGCTCACCGTGGACACGAAAAAGCTGTACTACGACAAAAAGGGCGCGGAAAGCAGCCGGGGCAAAGCCGCCGACTACGTGGAAATCGGCATTTTCACCGACGACAGCAAGAACAAGCAGGGCATGACCCAGAAAACGCCCCTGCTGCTGACGAAGCAAAAGCTCACCCCCGGCGAGCACAAACTGACGTTCACCGTGAAGGGCAAACCCGTGAAAGCGGGCATCGACCCCTACAACAAACTCATCGACCGCGTGTCGGACGACAATGTGATGGCGGTGGAGGGGATTTGAGGATGGGCTTAACCACAGAGTACGCAGAGGTTTGCACAGAGGCCGCAGAGAAAAACTTTGTGTACTCTGTGCAAACCTCTGCGTACTCTGTGGTTAAACTTACCGCATGAAACGAATTCTCATCGCCGACGAAATGCACCCCAGCTTATTCGGGATGCTCGACGACGCTGGTTTTGCCTACGACTACCAACCCGACATCCGCCGCCCCCAACTGCTCGAAGCCATCGGCCCCTACGAAGGCCTCCTCATCCGCAGCAAAACCACCGTAGACGCAGAATTTCTGGCGAAAGCGACGAACCTGCAATTCATCGGCCGGGCCGGGGCCGGGCTGGACTTGATTGACGAAGAAACCTGCCAGCGGCGCGGCATCCGCGTGTTCGCCGCCAACGAAGGCAACCGCGATGCCGTGGCCGAGCACTGCCTGGGGATGCTCCTGAGCCTGCTCAATCGCCTCCACACCGCCGACCGCGAAGTGCGGCAAAAGCAGTGGCGGCGCGAGGCCAACCGGGGCACCGAACTGGGCGGCAAAACCGTCGGCCTCCTCGGCTACGGCAACAACGGGCGGGCCTTCGCCCAGCGGCTTACGGGCTTCAATGTGCGGGTGCTGGCCTACGACAAATTCCGGCCCGTGGACGGCCCGCACGCCAAGCCGTCCACGCTTGAACGAATTTTTGCCGAAGCCGACGTCCTCAGCCTGCACGTCCCGCTGACCGACGAAACGCACCGCTGGGTGGATGCGGGTTTCATCGAAAGAATGGCGAAGCCGTTCTACCTGCTCAACGCCGCCCGCGGCGAAATCGTGGTGCTGGCCGACGTGCTGGCAGGGCTGCAAACCGGCAAGATTCTGGGTGCAGGCCTCGACGTGCTCGAAAACGAAAAACTGAACCAACTCACGCCGGAGCAAGAAGCCACCTTTGACGCGCTGGCTGCTTTGCCCAACGTGATTCTCAGCCCCCACGTGGCAGGGTGGACCCACGAGAGTTACGGGCGGATTAACGAGGTGCTGGTGGGGAAAATTATTAACAGTGCAAGCTAATTAACAAAAATGTTCGAAGAAATAATTAATTTACCCTGCAATAAAGGGAATGATCGAGAATCCTTTGAAAGGAAATTATCGACGGGCATAAATGTGCATAAATTTTCTACAGTGAGTGAAGAAACTATCAAATCATTAGAATCTGGGGAAGTTTGGTTTTCAGATCCTGAAGGCTTCAATGATCCCTATGATTGCAATTTAAATGTTAATTCGGAATTGACTTTAGATGAAATAAAAAAATATATGCACTTAATTGCTATAACTTATGGTTGGGAGCTACCGCCTAGAAGTGTAATCAACGACTTTCATTTAAATCAAAGAGTGAGGTTTTCGGAAATTTACAGAAAAGAAATTAAAAATTATGGAATTTCTTGTTTTAGCTTGCGGGATGACAGCTTGCTCATGTGGTCGCACTATGCTGATAAGCATAAAGGTATGTGCTTGACTTTCAACACGAAACGCGATGAATTATTTTTTAAGGGAATTTTTCCGGTTTTATATACAAAGCAGTATCCAGAGTTTAATATTGCAAAGGAGGCGTTAAAACATAACTCTATTGATCAAAGTCTGGCAATAAATAGTATGTTCTTTATGTTAGGCTTTAAATCAATTGATTGGCTGTACGAGAAAGAATTGAGACTAGTCAGACAAAAACAATCAGATGAGCCATTCAGAGGATTAGTGAAATTCAATAAATTATCACTTATTGATCTAAAATTTGGAACAAAGACTTCTGATGATGATATCTATAAAGTTTGTAAAATTTTATCATCATTAGAATATAACCATGTTCGTATTTGGAGAGCAAGATTATCAAATTTTGAATTTAAAATTGAATATGATCCAATCATTATAAAAGACTATACATAAATTGCCAATCCGCAGCCCTACCATGCCTTGACGTGGCGGTTACGTGCGAAACGTACTGCGGCCCTTGGCAAACCGAAGGTACACACTTTCCCTTAAACCCATGCAAGACTTCCACCAAAAAACCGCCCTCGTCACCGGCTCAGGCTCCGGGTTAGGGCGGGCGGCGGCGGTGCTGTTCGCCCAACGCGGGGCCAGCGTCGTCGTGTCTGATGTCAACGAGGCGGGCGGAGCCGAAACGGTCCGGCTGATACAAGCGGCGGGGGGCACCGCCCAGTTTTTCCGCTGCGACGTAGCCAGCGAAATGGAAGTCAACGCCTTGATTCAGTTCGCCGTGGACACCTACGGGCGGCTCGATTCTGCCGTCAACAACGCGGGCATCGGCGGGGCGCTGGCCCCCACGCACCTCTACCCCGCCGACAACTTCGAGCGGGTGATGGCCGTCAACTGCACAGGCGTTTTTCTGTGCATGAAAGCGGAATTGCAGGTAATGGTGAAGCAGGGCGGCGGGAGCATCGTCAACGTGTCGTCGCTGTCGGGGCTGGTGGGATTTCCGAACAACCTCGCCTACGGCACCAGCAAGCACGCCGTCATCGGCCTGACGCGCACAGCGGCGTTGGAGTATGCGGCCAAAAACATTCGGGTCAACGCCGTGTGCCCGGCCTTCACGGTGACGCCGATGGTCGAAGGGCTGCTGGAGGCCGTCGGGCCGGAGCGGGGGGCGAAGATGGAACAGGCCATTCCCATGAAGCGCTTCGGTCAGCCCGACGAAATCGCCGAGGCCATCGTCTGGCTCTGCTCCGACGCGGCCTCGTTCATCACCGGCCACGCCCTGCCGATTGACGGGGGGATGGTGGCGGGGTGAGCGGAGTTTGAAGTTTGTAGTTCTTAGTTTGTAGTTGTTTTTCTGAACTACAAACTTCAAACTACGAACTCAAAAAAGACTCCAACCCGCCCTCCACGTTTTTGGCGTCAGCGAAGCCCTTGCGGCGGAGGTAGCGGCTGGCGTAGTCGCTGAGGGCACCGTAGTAACACACGACGATGACTTCGTCGGTTTGCCAATCCTTCAATTCTTCGACCCGCTCGGGCAGTTCCCCAGAGGGGATGTTCACGCCGCCTAGGTTGAAGTCGGCGAATTCGTCCGGCTCGCGCACGTCGAGCAGGCGGAGCGGTTCGCCCGCGTCGAGGCGTTGCTTGAGTTCGGCAGCGGTGAGTGCAGTTTCGATTGCTACCAAAATTTTTCACGCAGAGGCGCGGAGGCGCAGAGTTTACTGATGCTCTGCGCCTCCGCGCCTCTGCGTGAGACTTTTACTCCATCTCGTTCCAGGCCAGCATCCCGCCCGTCACGTTGCGGACGTTGGTGAAGCCGTTCTGCTCCAGAATCTGCTGGGCCATGGCCGAGCGCTTGCCGGAACGGCAATGCACGAGCACTTCCTGATCTTTCCAGTCCTCGATCTCGTCGAGGCGGTCGGGCAAATCGCCGAGGGGGATGAGCTTCGCGCCGATGTTGTCGGCCTCGTACTCGTCGGGGTTGCGGACGTCGAGCAGGTGGAGGTTTTCGCCCGCATCCAGGCGTTGCTTCAATTCTTGAACGGTGATGTCCATGAGGGAGTCGTAAGGGGTGCGTCGTAAGTTAGTTCTACTGCGTGACGATGAGGCGTCTGGTGACGGCTCGGGTTTCGTCCGAGAATTTCAGCAGGTACAGGCCGGGGGGCAGGGTGGAAACGTCGGCCTCGGTCTGACCGCCGACGGCGAATTTACGAACGGATTGTCCACTGGCGTTGAAAATTTCCAACGTCTCAAAACCCGCGTCGTTCCAGCGTAGGGGACCGTTCGTGGGGTTCGGAAACACCGCGAAGCCCGCCGTGGATTCGGGTTCGCGCCCCGTCACGACGCCGTCGGGTTGTCCGCCCATCACGGGCCGGACCATGAAACTGCCGCGCAGGGCGTCCGTGCCCGTGTTGGCCACCCATTCATTGCCGAGGTTGTAAAAAATCTGCTGGCTGAAATCCGTGTTTTTGTCGAGGCCCACCGAAAGCGCGTCGTCGGTGAGCTGGAGCCAGGCGACGTAAAACGTGTCACGCACGGCCACGGCGTTGGCGAGCGTGAATTCCGTGAAACCGCCGCCCACCGGCTTCGCGGCGCGGCTCGAAAAGGCGCTCCCGCCGAGAATTTGGCCAGGGCGTCCGTTGGCGTTGCCCAGAAGTTGGAGCGTTACGTTCGCGGCGTTGGGCAGGGGCGGGTAGGGGGCCACGAACAGACGCACCGCCCGCACGGCGTCGGGCTGATTGAGCACGAAGCGCACGGCCACGCGCCCCAACCGCTGGTTGATTCTGGCGGCGAACTCGGCACTGCCATCGTCGTGGGCGTAGTAATCGGCCAGCACGGCGTGGGCCGAGAGCGTGTCGTTGCGCTTGAGGTTCACGCCGGGGATGGTCGGGTTCTGGTCGTCGGTGGTCAGGACGTCGAACGTGTAGCGGAGCACGGCGCTTTTTCCCGAAAAACCGCTCAACGGCGTGGTTTTGACCGTTTTTACCTGCGAAGAATTCGCCGGAATGTTTTCCGAAACGGCCTGGGTGAACTGCTGTACCGTTTGCCCCGTCGTCAGTTCCCGCACGTTGAAGCGGAGCGTGGTGAAGTTGTTGTTGTTGAACAAATTGACGATATCCGTCCGCACCGTTTCCGCCGTTTCGCCTGCCGGGTTGCGCAGGTATTGCGTCAGGGGCATGGCCCGGTAGCGGCGCAGATACGGCGTGGGCTGGCTGCGCACGGCCACGTCCTTGAAAAACCGCTCGCTGGCCCGGCGACCCCGATTAAGGTACACGTAGTCCACGTGCCAGGTGTCAAAGGCGCCGGAGCCTTTCGCAAACTGGCGGAATCGGAATTGAAAGTTTCCATGAAAAAACACCGAGCGTAACACCGGCACGAGTACCTGCGTGAACTGCGTACCGTTGGTCAACCCGCCGCGCTGCCACCACACGGGTTGCCAGGTGCCGTTGGCGTCGCGAAAATCCACCTGGAGCGAGTCGTCCTGGTCGGGCTGTTCGCCGAGGCCGCGGGGCTGCCAAAAAAAACTGAGGTACACCGAATCGCTGGGTGTGAGGGCCGAGAGGTCAACGGGCTGTGACGTCAGTGAGTCGGCGGGTCCCTGAGAGAACGGGTCAGTCGGGTTGTAGGGCTGTCCGGTGCGATTCAGGCCGTCAAGGGTCACGACGTTGACGGAAGGGTGATTCACCGCCAGCGTGTTGTTGACCACCGCACCGCCGCCCGCCTGCCAGAGCGCAGGGTCGGGGATGCCGTTGCGGATGGTCGAGAAATCGTCGAAGAACGGCAGGCCGAGGGCTTCGGTGCGCAAGGCCCTCACCGTGGGCGCTTCCGTGGCCCGCGTGCCGAGGGGAATTTCGGTGAACTGGGCGTGGGCCGTGAATGCCGCCAAAAAATAGAACACGAATGACACCGGGCGGCGTACCGCGGAAAGGACGGATGCCCACTGATTTTTAATCCGGGACGCGTAGTCCGTGAAAATCCGTCCTTTCCGTGTCATCCGTGTTCCCAAAAAATGCTTGCTCGAAAGATCACTGTTCGGGCGGCGATTCGCTGCCTCCGTTGTCGGGCGTACCGCCTTCGCCGCTGGGTTCGGGGCGACCGGCCACCCAGAGGTCGATCACGTCGCCGACGCGGATTTTCTCGCCCTGCCCGGCTTCCGGCCGCTGCCGGATCACCGTGCCCGGTGCCGCGCCCGAGGCTTCGTAGAGAATCACGCCCACGTTGAGGTCGTTGCCTTTGATGATGAGCTGCGCCTCGTCGAGCGATTTGCCCTGCACTTCGGGCACGTCGAGGCTGGTGTTGCCGAGGCCGTTGCCCACCACGAGGTCAATCTTCGAGCCCTTCGCAATCAACGCCCCCGGTTCGATTTTCTTGCCCTGAAAAAGCTGTTCGAGCACCGCATTTTCGGCCAGATCGTCTTTGTACGTCAGGTTGCCGAGGCCGAGGCCGTAGTTGCGCAGGGTCACTTCGGCGCTGCGGTACGAGAGGTCGGTGAGTTTGGGCATCCGCACCTGCGGGGCGGTAGCGGTGGTGATGGTCACGTAAATTTTCCGGCCCTCTTTCACCTTCGCGCCTTCGCGGGGGTACTGCGAAATCACCGTCAGCGGTTGCAAACCCGCCACGAAGGTGCAGTCGCTCACTTCGTAGCGCAGGTCGCGGTCCGCCAGGAAGTCCTCCAGTTCCTCGGTCGTCAGGCCCGCCAGTTTGGGCACCGTGATGGTTTCGCCGTGGTGGGTACTCCAGGGGAGGTAGAGAAAGAAAAACGCCAGAAAAAGCGCCAGAAACAAGGCAATGACCAGAGCAAGGTGCAGCAGAACGTCGCGGGTGGAGCGGGTACTGATTTTAATCATCGGGCAAACGGCTCAAGCCCCGTTGCGGGTGGTTGTAGCCACAAGTTTACGGAAAAGTTTCGGGACGGGCCGGGAAATTTAGCGACCGGTCGCCAAAAACGACGCCTGCGCCTGGGGTGCGGGGCGCGGAATCAGCCCCCGGCAGTCGTGCCGGAGCAGCAATTCAAACAGCCGTACCGTCGCGGCGGCGTCGCCGCTGGCGCGGTGGCGGTCGGCCAGGGGAATGTCGAGCGAATGGCAGAGCTTGCCCAGGCTGTACGAGGGCAGGCCGGGGAAAATCCGGCGGCTCAGTTGCACCGTGCAGAGCAGCGGGCGCTGGTAGGAATGCCCCAGCCAGCCGAATTCTTTCCGCAGAAACCCGAAGTCGAAATGCACGTTGTGGGCGATGAACACGGCGTCCTGCGAGAGTGCCTGCACCTGCCGGGCCACCTCGCCGAAGGTCGGGGCGCCGGCCACCATCGCGTCGGTGATGCCCGTCAGGCGGGAGATGAACGGCGGAATGGGGCAGCCGGGGTTCAACAGCGAGTGAAAGGCGTCAACCACCCGCTCGCCGTCGTGGCGGAAGAGGGCGATTTCGGTCAGCCGGGCGGGGCCTTTGACCGTGCCGGTGGTTTCAACGTCGACGATGCAGTACACGGGGTAAAAATAAAGCCCACGCGCCAGGAATCCAACGTTCGCCGCCCGTCCCGCGAGCGTGCGTTGGCTCGTCGCAACCGATACCGCGCCCGCCGCAACGGATACGGGGCGTTCTGCAACCAATACGGGCCGTTCCGCAACTAATACGGAGCCTTTTGCAACGGATACCGGCCGTTCCGCAACAACTACCGAACTTCCTGCAACCAATACGGAGCCTTCCGCAACCAATACCAAGCTTTCCGCACCTAATACTATGCTCTCCGCAACTGATACCGGGCGTTCTGCAACTCATACCGAGCCTTCCGCAACCCATACCGGGCGTTTTGCAAAAAAATACCCCCGGTCCGCACGTCGGCGGGCCGGGGGCAGCGGCGGGCAGGGCAATGGTGCCATTCACCCAGCGAACTTGTACATTCGGAACTTGATGCCCTTCACCTGCGCATGCTGCGCGCTCTTGAAACCGAACACCGCCGCCACGTAATCCTTCACCTTCTGCCCGATGGGCACCATCCCCGTCTCGGGGTGGTACAGCACCCGGCCGCGCTCGGCGCGGGCGTTGTCGAGCGGCGCCTTGGCGTTGCGCACGTCGGCGTTTTTCGAGTTCAGTTCGGCGTGGAAGGCCTGGAGGGCCGTCACCGTCAGGTCGGCCTCGTTGGGCTGGTACACGGCATCGGCCAGCAGCAGTTGAATGAGCTTGTGGAAATTGCTCACCCGGTTGTCCATGCCCGTCTGCGAGGCCGAAATCGTGTTCGGCGGGGGCGTGTTGCCGTCAGCGTCGGGCGTGGGCTCGTCGGGGTCCGAGGCCCGGCGGCCCTGAATCTTCTTGATGAGGGCCTTCACCCGCTTCAGGTTCACCGGGTTCGGCCCCATCGACGCGTACGCCCGCCCGATGCGCGTGGCCAGCGAATCGAGTTGCGCGAACGGCACGGCCCGGAGGGCCACTTTCACATCGTACACGCCCGAGGCGGCGTCGAGGGCGGCCAGGGCCGAGTCGGCCTCGGCGGCTTTGGCGTTGAGGGCGGGCAGTTTCAGGGCGGCGTTGACGGGGTTGTACGGCAGCCCGAAGTACGTGCAGCTCGTGATGAGCAGTTTGAAATTTCCCACGTTGACGGCGTGGCCCGTTTCGGTGTTGGAAGCCATGATGGCGAGGGAGTTAAGTTAGAAATCGCCCGCCAACGTAGCAAGAATACGTCAAAGAAAATAGAGTAAAAACACCTGATTTTCAAAAACCGGCGGAACAGTTTGCAGGAACGTGGGAAAGTGCGTAGCATTGGGACGGCAGGGCGGCTTTGCGAACACACGACCGACCGGCGCAACCCGGCCACATTGAGGGTTGCGCACACACGGAGGTTGGCCTTGCCGTTTGGTGCCGCTCTCCTGCAAAAAGGGTTTATGTTTGTTCTATGACCACGAAAGAACACATCATCTCGGTTCTGAAAACTCACAAAGCAGAGTTGTTAAAGTACGGCGTATCCAGCATTGGCTTGTTCGGCTCCTACCTCCGCAGTGAACCATCGGAAGCAAGTGACATCGACGTGCTGATCGATTTTGATCCTGACCAGGAAACGTTTGACAACTACATGGCCGTGTACGACCTGTTCGAGAATCTCTTCAAGAACGAACGGGTTGAAATTGTTACCAAAAATGGCCTCAGCAAACACATCGGTCCCACCATATTGAGCAGCGTGCTTTATGTCTAAAGAACCGATTGAGTTTTTAAAGCACATTTCGGACGAATGCGAATACCTGCTTTCCGTTGGCAAAAACTTGTCAAGAGACGAATTTCTTACTGATGAGACGTTAAAACGGGCGGTTGTTCGAAGCCTGGAAATCATTGGCGAGGCAACCAAGAAAATTCCGGCTGATTTCAAGGTTAAATGGAACTCCGTACAGTGGAAAAACATGGCGGGCATGAGGGATAGGCTGATTCACGACTACATGGGCGTAAACTACTTGATCGTCTGGGATGTATTTAGAAACAAAATTCCCGACCTCTATGAACAAATTCAGCAGGTCTTGAATGAAGGCTAAGCCTGCTCAAGCGTCGGGGGTGCATACGATGTCCCCCGCTCGCCCCTTACGCAACGCGGATGGAGGTTCTATCCCGAACGTATTCAACCCATACCCAGTATCATCAACAACCGAGTGTCATGAACAAAAAGGGTGAAATCATTCTGATCGAAGATGATGCCGACGATAAAGAGCTTTTTCTGGAAGCTTATCGAGAATTGGCGATACGAAACAAGTTGACTGTTTTCGACAATGCCAATGAGGCATACAAATACTTCAATAACACCAAAAAAGACCTCTTTCTAATCATTTCGGACATCAACATGCCCGTAATGACCGGCATTGAATTAAGAGACAAAATGCAACAGTTGGGCGAAGTAAAGCTTCGAACCATCCCGTTTTTGTTTCTGACCACCGGGACGGCAACCGATAACGTCATCTATTCGTACAGTCATTCCGTACAAGGTTTTTTTTTGAAACCAACCTATTTTGATAATTTAAAAACCACGTTGCGACACATCATTGACTATTGGACAACGTGCACCGAACCTTCTTTTTCCAATAAGCCACCTGAGCGATTCTGACTACCGAAACTGGCCCCCGCTCGTCCGCGTTTGTAACGCCCGTGCGTCAACGACGAGCAAGGGGCAGAACGGCTCACCGGCAAGCCCGGTTCCTGACCAGCCGATAGGTCGTTCAGCTCAGGCAAGCTCATCGTGCAGTCGGCGGGGATGGGCGGCCAGGCCCTGACCTTCCGCATCACCTGGCCCACGGCCACGCTGCGGGTGGCCGTGGGTTGAACGGACGACGCGCTTCGGAAACGGTGCCGCAGTTCGTTCGCCGCGCGCTTAGTTTTGCGGCGCGGTTCCACCCTTGCCACCCCATGTCCTTCAAAACCCTCCACCGAATTTCCGGCATCCTCCTCGCGGCGTTCGTTGCGGCGCATTTGCTCAACCACGCGGCCAGCCTGTTCGGGGCCGAAGCGCACCGGCGGCTGATGGACGCGCTGCGGGTTGTGTACCGGCACCCGGTCGTTGAAACGGTGCTGATGGGGTTGGTGCTGGTGCAGGTGGGTTCGGGGCTGCGGCTGTTCTGGACCGGGCGGCACCGCGTCGGCTCCGGGTTTGAAAAGTTGCAACGTGGGTCGGGGTTGTACCTGGCCGTCTTCTTCCTCATTCACCTCAGCGCCGTGTGGGGCGGGCGGCTGGTGCTCGGCCTCGACACCAACTTCTATTTCGGCGTGGCGGGGCTGAACGCGTTTCCGTTCAACCTGTTTTTCATTCCGTACTACGGCCTGGCCGTGCTCTCGGTTTTCGCGCACGTGGCCAGCGCGCACCGGCGGAAGATGCAGCGCGCCGTGCTGGGCCTGACGCCCCGGCAGCAGGCCGTGGGCATCGTGGCGGTTGGCGTTTTCTTCACCCTGGTGTTGTTTTACGGCTTGACCAATGGCTTCCGGGGTGTGGTGATTCCCGCCGAATACGGCGTGCTGGTGGGTCGTTAAACCCCGTGGCGGGCGCGCTCGTTTACGTAGAAATTGGTTGCCAACGGCCATGAAGTTCCCCGTTTTTCTGCTTCCGACCCTGCTGCCGGTACTGGCTTTTGCCCAGGCTAACGCTCCGGTGCGGTACGACACGCTCGGCCGCGACCCGGCGGTGGTGTTTCGCTATGCCGACACGCTCGGCAATGCGTTCCTGCGGCGGTTGCGCGATGAAAACGGCTTGCCTGGCCTGCTGAACGGCCTGACCACCGACCGCGAAAAAGCCCTCGCCCTGCTCGACTGGACCCACCGCCAGTGGAAACACGACGGCGGCAACGAGCCCAGTCGCCCCGACGCCCTGACCATCCTGCACGAAGCCCGCGCGGGCGGGCGGTTTCGCTGCGTGGAGTACGCCACGGTGCTGGTGAGTGCCCTCCAGGCCGTGGGTTACCGGGCGCGAGCGGTGGCGCTGAAAACAAGGGACGTGGAAACGGCCCAATCCGGGGCCGGGCACGTGCTGGTGGAGGCCTGGCTGCCGCAGTACGGCAAGTGGGCGCTGCTCGACGGGCAGTACAACGTGATGCCCGAAGCGGCGGGCGTGCCGCTGAACGCCGTCGAATTGGGCGACGCCCTGCGGCAGCGGCGCGCGTTTGGGCTGGTGGACGCGGCCGGGGAGGTGAAGGGCGCCCGCCGCACGGTGTACCTGTTTTTCATCGCGCGCTACCTGCACTACCTCGACGTGGCGTTCGACCACCGCGAACCTGCCCCCAGCCAACCCCTGCGCATGGGCGGCAAGTCGCGGCTCATGCTCGTGCCCCTCGGCGCGGCGCGGCCAACCGTTTTTCAGGGCCGGTTTCCGCTCGACGACCTGTATTTCACGAACTCAGTGCTGGATTTTTACGCTGCACCGTCGTTTTGATCGCCAATGACCCCGCGTTTTGAAACCCTACTCCCCCAAACCCTCGTCGGCCATTGCTTGGCGATGCGTTTTGCCCACGACCGCACGGCGGAACTCTGGTACGGCTTCCGGAAGGCGCTTCAACCTGCCGTCAACGCGCGGCCCACTCGTTTTTTCAGCGTGAACGTGTACGGTCCGGCTTTTGATTTCGGGCCAGCAACCCCGTTTGAGAAGTGGGCCGCCGTGGAGATGGCCGGCGTTCAGAACCTTCCCGAAGGCATGGAAACGTTCATCCTGCCCGGTGGGCTGTACGCGGTGTTCCGGCACCGGGGTCCGGCCAGTGAGGGGCCACGGGTGTTCGGGTACATTTTCGGCACCTGGCTGCCCGCTTCGGGGTACGCACTCGACGACCGGCCGCATTTCGAGGTCCTCAGCCCCGACTACCGCCCCGACGACCCCGAGGCGGAGGAGGAGATTTTCATTCCGGTTCGTCCGAACGCCTGATTTTGCCGGAAAACCTCACCCTTCCTGGTGAGAAAAATCATCGGACCGGCTGCGGACCTGGGGGATTTTTGCGGCCCTATGGTCATTCTCCTCCTTTTCTTCCTGGCGCACTGGTATCTTTCCCTGTTTGCGCAAACCTTTTTCCTGCACCGCTACGCCGCCCACCGGATGTTCACCATGTCGCGGGGCTGGGAGCGGTTCTTCTACTTATTCACCTGGGTCGCGCAGGGGTCATCGTTCCTGAGTCCGCGGGCCTACGGCATCATGCACCGGCTGCACCACGCCCACGCCGACACCGAACACGACCCGCACTCGCCCAACTACTCGCGGAACCTGCTCGACATGATGTGGAAGACCAAGAACATCTACAACGACATCCTGCACGACCGCGCCGACGTGGAGCCGAAGTACCTCAAGAACGTGCCCAACTGGCATTTCGTCGAGCGCCTGGGCGATAGCTGGCTGTCGCGCCTGGGCTGGGGTGTAGCCTACACGCTGGTGTACATGCAGTTTGCGCCGTCGGCCTGGTGGTACCTGCTGCTGCCCATCCACTACCTGATGGGGCCGGTGCACGGGGCCATCATCAACTGGTACGCCCACCGCTATGGCTACGTAAATTTCGCCGTGGACGACACGGCCAAAAACCTCCTGCCCTTCGACTTCCTGATGCTGGGCGAAGCGTACCACAACAACCACCACCGCCACGGGCAGCGGCCCAATTTCGGGGGCTTCCGCTGGCACGAACTCGACCCGACGTACCCGGTTATTCTGCTTCTCAATCGGTTGAAAGTCATCAAGCTTAAGCGTTTGGCAGAGCCGGTGGCGGTCTGAGTTTACTCAGCCACGTCGCTGACAAACGTCATCGTTCGGCGGGGCCGACAGGGGCGAATTTTGAACCGTCAAAATCACCCCGCAAACCGATGCAGATTCTGTTTTTCATGATTGGCGTCAGCCTGGCGATGGGCCTCGTGTTTCTGGGGGCCTTTTTCTGGGCCACCCGCTCCGGGCAGAACGACGACCTGTTCACGCCGGGCATGCGGGTGCTGATTGAAGAAGACGAAGCCACCGAAACCAATTCGCCCAAACCGAAACTGCTTTAACCTGCAACCCTTCTCCGACCAGAGGTCGGAGCTACCTGTTCGCTTATGTTCCCATCCACCTCCACCCTCGAAGCCCCGCCCTCAGCGCCCGCGCTCGACCGGTTCGCCTACGACAACCGCATCGTGCGGGACTTTGCCGTCGCCACCGTTGTGTGGGGCATCGTCGGGATGCTCGTCGGCGTGCTCATCGCCAGCCAGTTGTTCGCTCCGGCGGCCAACGTCACGCAGTACGGCACGTTCGGGCGCATCCGGCCCCTGCACACCAACGCGGTCATTTTTGCTTTCGTCGGCAACGCCATTTTCTGCGGGGTGTACTACTCGCTCCAGCGGTTGCTCAAAGCCCGGATGTTTTCGGATTTTCTGTCGAAACTCCACTTCTGGGGCTGGCAGGCCATCATCGTGGCGGCGGCCATTACGCTCCCGCTAGGCATCACGACCTCGAAAGAATACGCCGAACTGGAATGGCCCATCGACATCGCCATCACGCTCGTGTGGGTGGTGTTCGGGGTCAACATGTTCGGGACGATTTTCAAACGCCGGGAGCGGCACCTCTACGTGGCCATCTGGTTTTACATCGCCACGTTCATCACGGTGGCGGTGCTGCACGTGGTCAATTCGTTCGAGTTGCCCGTGTCGTTCCTGAAAAGCTACTCGCTCTACGCCGGGGTGCAGGATGCCCTCGTGCAGTGGTGGTACGGGCACAACGCGGTGGCGTTTTTCCTGACCACGCCGTTCCTGGGCCTGATGTACTACTTTTTGCCGAAAATGGCCAACCGGCCGATTTACAGCTACCGGCTGTCGATCCTGCACTTCTGGGCCTTGATTTTCATCTACATCTGGGCCGGGCCGCACCACCTGCTCTACACGAGTTTGCCCGACTGGGCGCAGTCGCTGGGTACGGTGTTCTCGGTCATGCTCATCGCGCCTTCGTGGGGCGGCATGATCAACGGCCTGCTGACCCTGCGCGGGGCCTGGGACAAAGTCCGCGAAGACCCCCTGCTGAAGTTCATGGTGGTGGGCCTGACGGCCTACGGCATGGCGACGTTTGAAGGGCCGATGCTCTCGCTGAAAAACGTCAACGCCATCGCCCACTTCACCGACTGGATCGTGGCGCACGTGCACGTGGGGGCACTGGGCTGGAACGGCTTCCTGACCTTCGCCATCCTCTACTGGCTGATTCCGAGGCTGTACAAAACCCCGATTTACTCGCAGCGGCTGGTCAACGTCCACTTCTGGCTGGGTACGCTGGGCATCCTGTTCTACGCCATCCCGATGTACATCGCCGGGTTCACGCAAGGGCTGATGTGGAAGGAATTCACGCCCGAAGGCATGCTCAAGTACGGCAACTTTCTCGAAACCACCGCGCAGATTCTGCCCATGCACCAACTACGGGCCGTGGGCGGGGGTGTCTACCTCATCGGGGCGATTCTGATGGCCTACAACCTGTTCAAGACGATGGCCGCCGGGAGCCTCGTGGCCAACGAAGCCGCCCAGGCCGCCCCGCTCCAGAAAACCTTCGTGCCCGAAGGCGGCGACCGGTTCTGGCACCGCTGGTTCGAGCGCAAGCCCATCCCGCTGCTGATTGGTTCGCTGGTGGTGGTGCTCATCGGGACGGTGATCGAGTTGATTCCGACGTTCACGGTCGAATCCAACGTACCGACCATCGCCGCCGTGCAGCCCTACACCCCGCTCGAATTGCAGGGCCGCGACCTGTACATCCGCGAAGGCTGCGTGGGTTGCCACAGCCAGATGGTGCGGCCGTTCCGGAGCGAAACCGAGCGCTACGGGGAGTTCTCGAAATCGGGCGAATTCGTGTACGATCACCCCTTCCTGTGGGGAAGCAAGCGCACCGGCCCCGACCTGCACCGCGAAGGGGGCAAGTACCCCGACTCCTGGCAGTACCACCACCTGCGCGACCCGCAAACGATGTCGCCCGGTTCCATCATGCCGCCCTACCCCTGGCTGCTGACCCAACAACTCGACGCCAGCACGACGCAGGATAAAATGAAGGCCATGCAGACGCTGGGCGTGCCCTACGAGGACGACCAAATCGCCAGCGCCAACGCTGACTTGAAAAAACAGGCCGACCAAATCAGCGCCAACCTCGCCAAAGAAGGCGTAAAAGTGGCCTCCGACCGTGAAATCGTCGCCATGATTGCCTACCTGCAACGGCTGGGGACGGACATTAAAAAGCAGAATTAAGTTGTCGGGAGTCAGGATTCAGAATTTGATTCTTCTGAATCCTGACTCCTGAATCCTGACTCCTTAGAACCATGTTCAAGCAATTCATCCACGAAGTCGCCGGGGCCGATGTGTACCTGATGGCTTCCCTGCTGACCTTCTTTTTGTTCTTCGTCCTCGTGGGCCTGTATCTGATGGTGGTGAGCCGCCGCCACCTCGACACCATGCGCGAACTGCCGCTCGACGAAGACCCCACCGCGACCCCTTCCCTTCTGTAACCATGAAATCCCTTCTGTTGACCGGCTTTGAAATCCGCACCGGCGAGGAACTGTTCCTGGTCGTCGTGCTGGGCATTGTGCTCCTGACCGGCGTCGTGCTCCTGGGGCTGACCACTTACCTGGCCCTGCTGCTCCGCCAACTGACCACGCCCGTGGGCGAATCCGCCGCTGCTGCCCCCAAGCGCACCCTCTGGGAACGCTTCTGGGGCCTGCACGCGATGGAACAGGAAGAGGGCCTGAAACTCGAACACGCCTACGACGGCATTCAGGAACTCGACAACCCCACGCCGGCTTGGTTCATGGGGCTGTTCTACGGCACCATTGCCATCGGCATCGTGTACATGGTGTACTACCACGTGCTGCGCGACGACAGCGTGATGCTGACCGAGTACACCCAGGAGGTGGAAGTGGCTGAAACCGAGCGGGCGGCCTTCCTGGCCAAATTCGCCGACAGCATCAATGAATCCAACGTGAAGATCCTCACCGACGTGGCCAGCCTGAAAGCGGGCGAGACGGTTTTCGCCCAGAACTGCGCCGCCTGTCACGGCCCGCAGGGTCAGGGCACCGTCGGTCCCAACCTGACCGACGAGTACTGGCTCCACGGGGGCACGGCGAAAGATGTATTTCACACCATCACCGAGGGCGTGCCCGAAAAAGGCATGATTGCCTGGAAAAAAACGCTGAACCCCCTCCAGATTCAGCAACTCACGAGCTTCATCTTCAAACTCCACGGCACCAACCCACCCAACGGCAAAGAACCCCAGGGCGAGAAGGTGGCCGTGAAATGAGTGGTTATTCGCCAGTCGTCAGTCAACCGTCGTCAGCGCTTGGTGCATTTCGACAATCGACTGACGACTGTTGACTGACGACTTTCAACTCCCATGTCAACTCTTGCCGCCAAACCCCGCACCGAAAACTCCCGGGACCACCTGACGACCGTCACCGAGACGGGAAAGCGGATTTGGCTCTACCCGAAAGCCACCCACGGGCGCTTCACGCGCTACCGGGCGGCGCTGGCCTGGGTGCTGCTGGGGCTGCTCTTCGGCCTGCCCTGGCTACAGGTGGACGGCCACCCGGTCTTTCTCTTCAACCTGCTCGACCGCCGCTTCATCTTTTTCGGCGTTGAGTTTTTCCCCCAGGATTTCCACCTCGTCGCCATCGGGCTGCTGGCGTTCATGGTATTCATCATGGGCTTCACGGTGCTCTACGGCCGGGTGTGGTGCGGCTGGGCCTGCCCCCAGACGGTGTTCATGGAGTTCGTTTTTCGAAAAATCGAAATCCTCATCGAAGGCGATCACAACGCCCGCCGCCGCCTCGACGCTTCCCCCTGGAACACGGAGAAAATTTTTAAAAAATCCGCCAAGCATTTCGCATTTTTCCTGGTTTCTTTCGCCATCGCCAACACGTTTCTGGCGTATTTCATCGGCAAAGACGCCCTGCTGGCCATCGTGACCGACAATCCGCTCAACCACCTCGGCGGGCTGGCGGCGATGCTGGTTTTTACAGCGGTGTTCTACGCCGTTTTCGCCTACCTCCGTGAAATCGTCTGCACCGTCATCTGCCCCTACGGGCGTTTGCAGGGGGTTTTGTTCGACAAAAAAACCCTGCTCGTGGCCTACGACTACCTGCGGGGCGAGCCGCGCGGCAAACTGAAAAAAGCCCGCACCGGCGCGGCCACGGCCACTTCCCTCGAAACCCCGCCCATTGAGTTCGGCGGCATTCGCCTCGGCGACTGCGTGGACTGCACCCTCTGCGTGCAGGTCTGCCCCACCGGCATCGACATCCGCAACGGTGCCCAGATGGAATGCATCGGCTGCACGGCCTGCATCGATGCCTGCGACGAGGTGATGGTGAAAATCGACCGGCCCACGGGCCTCATCCGCTACGCCTCCACCGAGGGCATCGAGCAGAAAAAGGCCCTGCGCGTGACCACCCGCACGGTGGCGTACTCGGCGGTGCTCCTGGGCCTGCTCGGCGTGCTGGCCTACCTGCTGCTCACCCGTGCCCCGCTCGAAACCACCCTGCTCCGCGCTCCCGGCCTGACCTACCAGCAAGCCCCCGACGGCACGGTGAGCAACCTCTACAACGTGGAGTTCATGAACAAAACCACGCGGCCCATGACCGTGCAACTGCGCCTGGCCGACCAGCCCGCCGCCCGCCTCGAATGGGTCGGCAAGCCGCTCACGCTGGCACCGGGCGAGGTGACGAAGGGGACGTTTTTCGTGAAAATTCCCGAAAACGCCCTAACCGAAAATACCCTCAGCCTGAACCTCGACGTGCTCGGTCCCGACGACACCGCCCTCGATCAGGTCACGACGAAGTTTCTGGGGCCGGTGAAGTAAGAACAGCAACGAAAAAATTACCTCCCTCGCCCCGTCAGTGCGAGGGAGGTAATTTTTCGCTTTGCCTCTTTCACTGCCTTTTCCGCCAAACCGCACCTCCACCCATGACATTCGTCATCGCCTGCTCCGCATCGGTGGGGTAGTTTTGCAGGGAAAATTTGTGTCGCCATGACTACCTCGTTTCGCTTCCACTGGGGCCGCGCCATTGTGTTGACGTTCGTACTGTTTGCCGGGTTCATCGGCACGCTGGTGTACCGCATGAGCACCCAGCGCATCGACCTCGTCCGGTCGGGCTATTACGAAAGCGGCCAGGCCTACCAGCAGCAAGTGGAGCGGCGGCGCAATGCCCAATACTTCAATCCAGCGAACGTCATGAACTACTCCCCCGAGGCGCACCGCCTGACCATCGCCCTGCCCACGGCCGTCAGTCGGGGCGAAGTGCTGCTCTACCGCCCTTCCGACCAGCGGCAGGACGTGCGCGTGAAACTCCCCGCCGTGGCCAACTCGCTCGTCAACATTCCCACCGACCAGCTTTCGCCGGGCCGCTGGCGGGTCGAAGCCACCTGGTTCGACGGGCGGCGGGAGTATTTTCTGGAGGAAGAACTCGTGATTGAATAGCACTGCTGAGTTCGTGGTTTGTAGTTGGAAGTAAACTACAAACCACGAACTACAAACTACCCATGTCCTACTCCCTTGCCCTCTTCACCGGTTTGCTTGGTAGCCTGCATTGCCTGGGCATGTGCGGGCCGCTGGCGCTGGCCCTGCCCGTGGGTGGGCTGTCGCCCCGGCGGGTGGCGTGGTCGCGGTTGGCGTATTCGGTAGGGCGCATGGGCACCTACGCAGCGCTTGGCGCGGTGGTGGGTTGGTTGGGCGAGCGCGTCGCGCTGGGCGGACTGGCCCGGAGCGTGTCCATCGTGGCAGCGGTGACACTGCTGCTGACGCAACTTCCCGCCCGGTGGGTTTCGTTTCGGCCTTTGCACGCGGCCTCAGCCGCCCTGAGGCAGCGGGTCATGCCCCTGCTGAAGCGGCGCTCGCTCGTGGGCATGACCGGGCTTGGGGTGGTCAACGGGCTGCTGCCCTGCGGGTTGCTGTACGTGGGGTTGGCCAACGCGGCTGCTTCCGCCACGGTGCTCGGCGGAGCAGCCTGCATGGGACTGTTTGGCTTGGGTACGCTGCCCGCCTTCGGCGCGGCGTGGGCGTTGCCCCAGGTGCTCGGTGCCTCGGCGCGGCTTCGCGTGCAGCGATTGATGCCCGTCGTGCCCTTCCTGATTGCCGCCCTGCTGGTGTTGCGGGGGCTGAACCTGGGGATACCGTATCTCAGCCCGGCGGCTCCAGTGCCAACGGCCCAAAACCTCTCAGCCGGGCCGCTTTGCCACGGCACCCCGGCGCGGCCCTGAAGCCATTCGTCGCCTTCGTCTTGTCTTTCTCCGCTTTTGGCGACAAAATCGTACGACCGGTACGATTTTTTCCATTTTTACGACGTAATCCGTCGTTTTCGCGGTTATGCGAACGCGTCGTCGGCAGGGAAAGCGCTCCCGGCCTGCTTGTACCTTTTTCATCCATGAAAACCTCCAAAATTGCCCGCTGGGTGTTGAGCATCGGCCTGATCGCCGGACTCGGCTACCTGGTTTTTGCCAAAATCACGCGTTCCGAAAAAAAGAAAGCCGCCAACGCCCAATTGGGAACCGCCCCCCGCGACCTGCTCGTGGACGGGTACGTGGTTAAAACCGAAAACCTCAGCAACATCCTCAACGCCAACGGTACGCTGCTGGCCAACGAAGAAACCAGCATTCAGTCGGAAATCAACGCCCGCGTGATCCGAATTTTCTTTCGGGAAGGGCAATTTGCCCGCAAGGGGGCCGTGCTGGTGAAACTCTACGACGCCGACCTCCGCGCCCAACTTCAGAAACTCCAGACTCAGAAAGCCCTCGCCGAACGCACCCTGGAGCGCAACCGCACCTTGCTCGCCAAAGGCGGCGTGGCCCAGCAGCAGGTGGACGTAGACGCCGCCAGCGTGCAGGGCTTCGACGCCGACATTGCCCAGGTGCAGGCCCAGATTCAGCGAACCGAAATTCGGGCACCGTACAACGGCACCCTCGGCCTGCGGGCAGTGAGCGAAGGCACGGTGGTGTCGCCCACGACGGTCATCGCCAGTTTTCAGCAAACCAACCCGCTGAAACTGGACTTTTCGGTACCCGAAAAATACAGCGACTTGCTCCACGCGGGCGACGAAGTGCGCTTCACCGTAGCGAGCGACCCGCGCACGCACGTCGGCAAGGTGTACGCCATCGAGCCGCAGGTGGACCTGACGACCCGAACGGTGAAACTTCGTGCCCAGGTGCCCAATCCGAAAGGCGACCTCCGCCCCGGCCAGTTTGCCAACGTGCGCCTCGAACTGAGCGAAACGCCCCAGGCCATCATGGTACCCAGCCAGGCCATCGTGCCCAGTGCCCGCGACAAAAAAGTGATCGTGTCGCGCAATGGCAAGGCCGAGTACGTCACCGTTGAAACGGGCCTTCGCAACGCCAATAAAGTGCAGATCATTATGGGCGTTCAGCCCGGCGATACCGTCATCACCAGCGGCCTGCTCCAAATCAAGCCCGACGCCAGCGTGAAGGTGGTTCGCGTGACAAAATGAGTCCTGAGTTTGTAGTTTGAAGTTTGTGGTTTGTAGTTGAAGAGCCACGAACCGAACGCGGTCTACGAACTACAAACCACAAACTTCAAACTACAAACCATGAGCCTTCCTTCCCTTAGCCTCAGCCGCCCCGTGCTGGCCATCGTGCTCAACATCATCATCGTGTTGTTCGGGTACGTGGGCTACACGTTTTTGGGCGTACGCGATTTCCCGGCGATTGACCCGCCCATCATCAACGTCCGGACGAGCTACGCCGGGGCCAACGCCGACATCATCGAGTCGCAAATCACCGAACCCCTCGAAAAAGCCATCAACGGCATTGCGGGCGTGCGCACGATTTCGTCGAGCAGCAGCCAGGGCACGAGCAACATCACCGTCGAGTTTGAACTCGAAGCCGACCTCGAAGCCGCCGCCAACGACGTGCGCGACAAGGTTTCGCAGGCCCAGCGTTCGCTGCCCCCCGATCTCGACTCGCCCCCCGTGGTGAGCAAGGCCGACGCCAGCGCCGACGTCATTATTTCGATGACCGTGCAGAGCAGCACGCGCAACCCGCTCCAACTGACCGATTACGCTTCGAACGTGCTCCAGGAGCGCCTCCAGACGATTCCCGGTGTGAGCAGCATCCAGATTTGGGGCGAGAAACGCTACGCCATGCGCCTCAACCTCGACCCCGTGCGCATGGCCGCCCGCAACGTGACGGCCTCCGACATCCTGACCGCGCTCAACCGCGAGAACGTGGAACTCCCGGCGGGTAAAATCGCGGGCAGCGCCACCGAACTGACCATCCGCACCTTCGGTCGGCTGCTGACCGAGGAGGATTTCAACAACGTCATCCTCCGCAACGAGGGCGGCAACGTGGTGCGTTTTTCCGACGTGGGCGACGCCGTGCTGGGGCCGGAAAACGAGGAAACCGTGATGAAAGGCCGCGGCGTACCGATGGTTGGGCTGGCCATCATTCCCCAGCCGGGCACCAACTACGTGGCCATTTCCAACGAATTCTACCGCCGCCTCGACGACATCAAGCGCGACCTGCCGAAAGACCTGAAGCTCGATGTGGCCCTCGACAACACGCGGTTCATCAAAGCCTCCATCACCGAGGTGGTCGAAACGCTGGGCATTTCGCTGGTGTTGGTGGTGGTCATCATTTACCTGTTTTTCCGCGACTGGGCCATTGCCTTCCGCCCGCTGATTGACATCCCCGTGTCGCTCATCGGGGCGTTTTTCATCATGTACGTCTGCGGGTTTACCATCAACATCCTCACCCTGCTCGGCATCGTGCTCGCCACGGGCTTGGTGGTGGACGACGGCATCGTGGTGACCGAGAACATTTTTAAGAAACTCGAAGCCGGGATGCCGCGCATGAAGGCCGCCCGCGAAGGGTCCGAGGAGATTTTCTTCGCCGTTATTTCGACCTCCATCACGCTGGCCTTCGTGTTTCTGCCTATTATTTTTCTCGAAGGCTTCGTCGGGCGGCTGTTCCGCGAATTCGGCATCGTCGTGGCCGGTGCCGTGCTGATTTCGGCCTTCGTGTCGCTCACGCTGACGCCGGTGCTCAACGTGCTAATGACGAAAAAAGAGCACAAGCACTCCTGGTTTTACGAAAAAACAGAGCCGTTTTTCACCTGGATGGAAGAAGGGTATGCCCGTTCGCTGGGCCGGTTCATGAAGGTGCGTTGGGTGGCACTGGTGCTGGTGGTGGCCTGTCTGGGGCTTATTTTTCTGCTGGGTTCCAACCTTCAGTCCGAGCTCGCCCCCCTCGAAGACCGCAGCCAGTTCCGCCTCAGCGTGACCGCACCTGAAGGCACGGCCTACGAGTACATGGAAAATTACACCGACCGCCTGACGCAGTTCATCATGGATTCGGTGCCCGAAAGCCGCGTCATATTGACCGTAGTCGCACCGGGTTTTTCGGGGTCGGGGGCCGTCAACACGGCCTTTGTGCGGGTGGGGCTAACCGAGCCGAAAGAGCGAAAACGCTCGCAGGAGCAAATCGTAGGCGTGGTGCAGAAAAACCTGCGCCGTTTCCCCGAGGGCCGGGCGTTCGCGATTCAGGAACAGACCATCGCCGTCAATCGTCGGGGGGGGCTGCCGGTGTCGTACGTGATTCAAAACAACGATTTTGAGAAACTGAAGGCCATGTTGCCGAAATTTCTGGAAGAAGCCCAGCAGCACCCGGCCCTGCAAAATGTGGACATCGACCTGAAGTTTAACAAGCCCGAACTGCGTCTGGAAATCGACCGGGCCAAAGCCAGCGAAGTGGGTGTGTCGGTAGCCGACATTTCGCAGACTCTCCAACTGGCCTTCTCCAACCTGCGCTACGGCTACTTCACCATGAACGGCAAGCAGTACCAGGTGATCGGGCAGGTGGCCCGGCAGGACCGCGCCGCGCCGGTGGATTTGACCAACCTCTACGTGCGCAACAACCGCGGTGAGTCGATCCAAATCGACAACGTCGTGACGCTCCAGGAATCGACCACGCCGCCGCAGTTGTACCACTACAACCGCTACAAGTCGGCCACCGTGTCGGCGGGCCTTGCGCCCGGCCGCACGATTGCCGACGGCATCGCGGCCATGAACGAAATTTCGGAAAAATTGGGCCTCGGCGAGCAAGGCTTCACCACGGCCCTGACCGGCTCCTCGCGCGACTTTGCTGAAAGTTCGTCAAACACGCTTTTCGCCTTCGCCCTGGCCCTGGTGCTGATTTACCTCGTGCTGGCGGCACAGTTTGAGAGTTTCCTCGACCCGCTCATCATCATGATCACCGTGCCGCTGGCCATCGCCGGGGCCGTGCTGTCGCTGTGGCTCTTCGACCAGACGCTCAACATTTTCTCCCAAATCGGCATCATCATGCTCATCGGTCTGGTGACCAAAAACGGGATCCTGATCGTCGAATTCGCCAACAAGCAGCGGGAGGAAGGCAAGTCGAAAGCCGAGTCGGCGGTGTACGCGGCCACGATGCGCCTGCGCCCGATTCTGATGACGAGTCTGGCCATGGCCCTGGGTGCCCTGCCCATCGCGCTCTCGCTGGGAGCCGCCGCCACGAGCCGGATTCCGCTGGGCATCGTCATCGTGGGCGGTATCCTGTTTTCGCTGATCCTGACGCTCTACGTCATCCCGGCCATGTACACGTTCATGTCGAGGAAAAAAGCCGCCGCCCACGCCATCCACCGCAAGGAAGACGAAGCCGAACCGGAGATGACACTGGTGTAACTACTCCGTAGAACTTAACCACAGAGTAGCGCAGAGTTTTGCACAGAGGGCACGGGGTTTTGACTCCGTGTTTTTTGTGCCAAACTTTGTGTACCTCTGTGGTTAAATTTTAATTTGGAATGCCGAAAAACGACGCCAAAGACCTCGTCAAACTCAGTACCCTCCCGGCCGTCAACCACCTGAAGGTCGAACTGGCCAAAGACCCGCCGCCCGACCCCACCAACCAGCTACAGGTGTTCGTACAGGTGCTGCGCAACCTGCCGAAGTTTGTCTACCACTACGGCAAAAGCCGCTTTGGCAAGCGTTGCCCCTACCAGGCCTACCCCCGCAACGGCGACGACGGCGTGTACCCGCTCACCCCCGGCCCCGTGCGCCTGGGCCTGCTCTCCGACTGGGCCTCCGACACGACCGAATCCGACGCCGTCGGGGCGCTGGTGCAGGCCCACGCTCCCGACTACACGATCCACCTCGGCGACGTGTACTTCGTGGGCACGCCCCAGGAAGTAGCGGCTAATTTTGAACCGGGCATCGGTTCCTGGCCGCGTGGCACGTCGGGCAGCCTGGCGCTGGCCGGTAACCACGAGATGTATTCCAATGGGCGAGGGTTTTTCGAGGAATTACTGCCTCGCATGAGCGTGCGCGACGGCGACGCCTGGGCCACGCAGCAGGCTGGGTTTTTTTGTCTGGAAAACGAATACTGGCGCGTGATTGGGCTCGACACGGGCTACACCTCGCGGAGTAACCCGTTTCTGGAAGTGCTGCGCCCGCCCGACTGTGAGTTCCGGGAGGAGCAGGTGGCCTGGCTAAAAAATGTGGTGGATTTAGGCAACCCGAAGGATACGCGGGGGCTGATTTTCCTGAGCCATCACCCGTATTTTTCGGCCTTCCGGCACAACTTCACCCGCCCGGCGGAGCAATTGCGCGAACTGATGGATGGGGCCGAGCGGCCCGTGGTGTGGTTCTGGGGCCACGAACACCGCCTGACGATTTACGACCGCACCCGCGTCGACAAAGGCCCGGACGTGTGGGGCCGGGGTATCGGCCACGGCGGCATGCCCGTGGACCTCGATGAGCCGAAATACGCCGAAAAATACCTCCTCAAGTACTACGACCGCCGCATCCGCACCCGCCTGGGCCGTACGCCCGTGGGTCACAACGGCTTCGCCCTGCTGACCCTCGACGGCCCCCTGGCGCGCGTGGAATACCGCGACGACCGCGACACGGTGCTGCTGGAAGAAAGCTGGGCGCTGAACCCCGACACAGGCGAACTGACGCGGGAGGAAAAAACGGGAGAAATGCTGCTGGCGCGGTACGAAGCGCTCGGAGAGCACCGGTAGAAAAAAAAATGGCAAATCGAATATCGCACCGCTACAACCGCCTACCCTTGCTTCGGTCAAGACCTGGGGGATTCAGCAGGAGCTGGTCGTATTGATTTGCCGCTGCAAAGATACGGGCGCAGCGGCTTTTTTCAAGCCGATTTTTAAAACTTTGCTGGTTGCAGGCCGGTAGGCTTGGTACGGAGCACGACGCACCCCTCCCATGTGTGCCCCAACGGAGTTGCCGCGCTGTGCGTACCTTTGCGGCATGAATCGACTGCGCCCCTTTTTTATTTTTCATTTTTCATTTTTCATTTTTCATTCGCTCCTGTCCTGCTCCGGCTCTTCCGATGCGCTGCTCGAACAGGGCCGGAAAGCCTTGAGTCAGGGAAACCCCCGCGAGGCCATCGAATCGCTGAACCTGGCCATTGAGGCGAACGAAAAGAACGCCCGGGCCTTCAATGCCCGCGGCGTGGCCTACTTCGAGTTGAAAGATTACACCAACGCCCTCCTCGACTACGAGCGGGCGGCGCAGTTGCAGCCGGAGTGGTACCAGCCCTACTTCAACCGCGCCCGGCTCCGGGTAGAGCAGCACGATTGGGAAGCGGCCCTCAAGGATTTTTCGGAGGCCGTCAGCCGCCAGCCTGACAGTTCGGAGGTGTACGCCAACCGGGGCATGGTGCTTTACCAATTGCAGCGCCTCCCCGAAGCCGGACACGATTTCGACAAGGCGATTCAACTCAAACCCACCGACCCCACGGCCCGCTTCAACCGGGGCAACGTGCGCTTCCGCCAGCGGGATTACAAGGGAGCCGTGCTCGATTTTGAAGCCGCCGTGCGGGCCGATGCGAAGTTTGGCAAAGCCTTCCACGCCCTCGGCCTGGCCCGCATCTCGCTCGGCCAACGCGAGGTGGGCTGCCTTAACCTCAAACAGTCCGATAAACTCGGTTACCCCGACGCGAAGGACGCTGTAACGACGTATTGCCGCTAGACTCATTCCAATTTACCTCTGCCATGAAATACCTCGCCCTGTTCTTTGCCCTCACTTTCCTGGTTTTCGCCGGCTGGCAGTACAACGACCCCGATCCCTTGTTGTGGGGGGCCATCTACCTCATCGCCGCGTACGTGTCGTTCCGGGCGTTTCAAGGTAAGTTTAACCGGGAAATGTTGGTGGTACTGCTGGTCTGGTCGGCGGCCTGGGCGCTGAGTTCGTGGAGCCAGATGACGAGTTACGAGGGCTTTTTCACCCAGGGCGAAGGGCTTTCCATGAAAACGCCCAACCAGGAACTGGCCCGCGAGGCCTCCGGGTTGGGCATTGTGGCGGTGGCGTACGCGATTTTTTTAGTCGTCAGTCGGCAGTCAACAGTCGTCAGTCGATAGTTGACAGTGGTCAGCAAAATTATTTTTACTGACGACTGTCAACTATCGACTGACGACTTTCTCACACCGCCATTTTTGAAATTCGCTGAAAATCCGTCTTGACGGCTTCGAGGGGCGTTTTAGTGCCGTATTCTTCCTGCTCGACGACGAAAATTTTCGCGCCCGCCTGTTTTTTCATTTTCAGAATCTCGTTAAACTTCACGATGCCGTCGCCGAGGTCCACGCCGACGGGGTGCTCGTGACCAGCCATCGGTTTCACGTCGCGCATGTGAAGGAGTTCGAAGCGGCCAGGGTATTTTTTGAACCACGTCACCGGGTCGGAGCCACCCGCCACGACCCAACCCACGTCCATCTGGAGCGTGACGAGGTTGGGGTCGGTGTTGGCCAGGAGGAGATCGTAAATCACCTGCCCGTCCACGCGGCCCATCTCAAAATCGTGGTTGTGGTAGCCGAATTTCATGCCCGCTTTCTGGCAGAGTTCACCTGCCCGGTTGAACAGGTCGGTTACTTTTTTGAGGCCGTCGGCGGTTTTGCGCATGCTCACGTCGATCCACGGACTGATGACGTACCGCTGGCCCAGCGTGGCGGCGTCGTCCACCGTTTTTTTCCATTCGTCGGTGAAATTGCCGCTGCCGTCCACGTGCTTGGGCAGCAGGGCCGTGTGGCCGCTGGGCATGGTCAGGCCGTTGGCGGTGAGCAGGACTTTGAATTCCGATGGCGTCATGCCGTAGAACTTGCCCGCGCCGTAGCCTGCGTGTTCCACTTGCCGGTAGCCGATTTTACCCACGGCCTCGACAGTGCCTTTGGGGTTTTTCTGCATGTCGGCACGGAGGGAATACAGTTGCAGGCTGATGGCCTTGGGCGAAGCAGCCAGAAGGTTTTCCGGAAGAAGCGCAGCCCCGGCAATCGTCAGGGTGCTGGTTTTGAGGAAGGTGCGGCGTTGCATTTGAGGTCAGACAATTGCAATTCAATCCTTCGCCACCTGCGTTGAGAGGCGGCGGATTTTGAGGTTACGGAACCAGACGTTGTCGCCGTGGTCTTGCAGGGCGATGCGACCCGAAGGGAATTTCCCGAAGTCGGCCATCTTGGCGAATTTGCTGCCCGCCACGAGGTCGGCCCACTTGAGCGAGTGCATTTCGGTGCTGACGGTTTTCTTGCCGTTAAGGTACATCGTCAGGAAACCCCGCTGCACGGTGATGCGGGCCGTGTTCCACTGTCCCACGGGCTTGGCGTAGCGGGCGGGCGACGGGATGAGATCATACAAATCGCCGGAGCGGTGCTTGTGGATTTTGCCATCGGGGTGGCCTTTGTCGTCGAGCACCTGCATTTCGGGGCCGGTCACCCAGGGCGTCGGGTAGGCCTTCGACTCGACGACGTGGAACATGACGCCGCTGTTGCCGTTGGGCGAAATTTTCCATTCGTACTGAAAATCGAAGTCGTCAAACTCCTCGTTGGTCACCAGGTCGCCGCCCTTCGCGCCGGATTTTTTGGCCGCACCGTCGAACATCAGCGTACCGTTGTCCACCTTCCAGGCGTCGCCGGGGTCGGTGCCGTTGTAGCGGTGCCAGCCGTTGAGGCTTTGCCCATCGAAGAGCAATTTCCAGCCGTTGCGTTGTTCGGTGCGCGAGAGCGTGTTGGGGGCCTGGGCCTGGGCGAGGAGTGCGCCCGTCGCCAGCGCAAGGGTCAGCAGCGTTTTCTTCATGGTTCAGAAAAAAGTGTAGCGTTAAAAATCGAAGGGATGAAGGTCTGGCTCGACCCACTCGGCACGAGCGCGCAGCGAAAATAGGGTTTCGTGGTGGTAATACCGCAAGGCCAGATGGCGATCCGCCCACGAACTGGTCAGGAGTTGCGACAACACTCCGTCAAACGACGCTTCGGGGCTGCTTGCGCGCTGCCGGGCAGCGAGCACCCGCAGCCAGAACCGGGTCAGGGTTTCGTGGTAGCCGCTGGTCTCGGTGTTGGCTGTCCCGACGGCCTCGTTGTAGGCGCGGATGCCCGTGCGCATTTGGGTCAGGGCTTCATCAAAACCAAATTCGCACACGTGCCACAGACCCACGATGAGGTGGGCTTCGTGGGTCCAGTCTTGCTTGGGGAGCGTGCGGGCGAGGAAGACGGCGACGAGTGGGGGGAGCATGCTCTCGAAAGACTGGAAATGTTCGATGCTCCATTTCCAATTAAAAATTTGACTTTCAGTGCATTGTAAATTGAGCATTTCAAAACTCTACGCCCATCCCCGCTCCTGGTACAACCGAAACCCTTCCGCCAGCGCATCGCCGATGTGCCGGAGCGTATCGGGGTTGGCGTCGAGGAGGTGAAAGCAGGATTTGCCTTGCAGTTTTTTCAGTAAATCGGGGTGAAACGTGGTCTTGCTTTCTTCGTGGGTGTAGGTCGGCATGAAGTAAAACCCCACGTAGCCGCTCTGCACGATGAGCGCGGCGAAGGCGATCTCCTTCCGCTTTTTGCCGTCGATGACCAGGTCTTTTTCCAACCACAGGTCGTAGCGGCCTTCGATGTCGGCGCGGGCCACGAGGGGCGGTTCGTACCGCTTCAGCAGCGGTTTGACGGCCTTGAAAATCTCGACGAGTGCGGGGGTGGTGAGTTTGGGCATTGGAACAACGATTGAACCACAGAGTTTTGGCACAGAGGACACGACGTACTCCGTGCGAAAACTCTGTGAACTCTGTGGTTAAAAAACCACAATTATGCCCACAACCGTGCTCCGCCCCGGATGCCGTCCTTGTTCGACACGACCGTGATGTTGGCGTCGAGGGGGAAGGCGAGTTTCTTGGCGTTGCCCCCGCCGATGTACAGCGCGTCGTAGTTGAAGGTGGTTTTCAGCAACCCAATGACCTTCTGCATCCGCTTGTTCCAGCGTTCTTCGCCGTGGGTCAGAAGGGCCTTGTCGCCCACGTACTGGTCGTAGTTTTTGGTTTTCGTGACGGGGTGCTGGCCGATTTCGAGGTGGGGCAGCAGGCGACCGTTGAGCAGCAGGGCCGTGCCGAAGCCCGTGCCGAGGGTAATGACCATTTCCAGCCCCTGTCCCCGCACCACGCCGAGGCCCTGGAGGTCGGCGTCGTTGACGACGCGGGCGGGTTTGCCCAGCGCCTGACTCAATTGGTCGGCGAGGGGAATGCCATCCCAGTACTTGTTGCCCAGGTTGGGGGCCGTGCGCACGATGCCGTCGCGGACGTAGCCAGGGAAACCGGCGGAGACGTTGGAGAATTCCGTAAAATTCCCGGCCAGTTTCACCAGCCCGGCCACGAGGCTTTCGGGGGTGCAGGGGTTGGGCGTGGGGAGCTTGGTGTAATCCTGAATCCGCTCACCGGCGGGGTTCAGGACGGTGGCTTTAAGGTTGGAACCGCCGATGTCGAAAGTCAGGATGTTGCCGCCGGTCGAGGTGTGGCTCATCGGTGCTGGGATGGGGTTGGGAAATCAGTGCGGGTGCAAAGAAAAAAGAAAGCGGACAACTTTTCGCCGCTGTGGTCATTTCGCGTTTGTTGCTTCCGGCTTCGCCGATTTCCGATTACTTTGTTGCCGATTCAGAATGAATCGTTTCACCGACCATGATCTGCCAGACCTGCGGCAACCCACGCCAGGAAAACTTCTGCCCGAACTGCGGCGAAAAACGCCACGACCCACACGCCCTGACCCTACGGCATTACGCCGAGGAAACGCTCGAAGGCTTCACGCATTTCGACCACCGGTTTTTCCGCTCGGGGCGGGCGCTGCTCTTCAAACCGGGCCTGCTGACGGCCGAGTTCGTGGAAGGCCGCCGGGTGCGGTACATGTTGCCCCTGCCGCTGTTTCTGGTCTGCAACCTGCTCTTTTTCGCGCTGCTCACCAACAACCCCTTCAGCCAGCCGCTGAACACCTTCGTGCGTTTCGCGCCCTACACCCAGTTCGGGACGGTGAATACGGTGCGGACTGTCCTGACCCGGACCGGCGAAACGGAAAAAGAACTGACGGTGCGGTTCAACGCCGCCATGCGCGTCAATTCCAAAACCTACCTCTTCGCGCTCATTCCGGTTTTCGCCGGGGTGTTTGCCATGGCGTTCGCCCGCCGGGGCCGGACGTTCATCGGGCACCTGATTTTCGCGACCCATTTCATGGCCTTCATGCTGCTGTTCTACATCCTGGAGTTTTACCTCTTGACGTTGCCCATCCAGTGGTTGCTGCGCCGGAACGACTACTCCGGGCGGCTCGATGCCCTCCTGAGTTTGATCGGGTTGGCCGTCTTCGGCGTCTATCTGTTCGGGGGAGTCCGGCGGTTTTACGGCGTCAGCCCGGGCAAGGCGGTTTTGGCCGTTGCGCTCACGCTGCTGACGTTCGTGGCCGTGCTCTACGGCTACCGAATGCTGCTTTTCTATAAAATTTTGCTGCTCCAGTAACGCTTTTTAATCGGTAGCACGCCGAAGCCCCGGCCTGATGGAAGGGCCGGGAAAAGAAACGCTACCGCGACACGGCCACCGGGCAGGCCACCAGGTCTAGCGGCCGGCCAGTGTGCTGATCCAGTCCGTTGAGGCAGTACACGTGGCCCGCCGCCATTTTCTGACTCATGAGTTGGACGTTGAAATCCACGCCTTCGTCGGAGTAGTGCACCGGATGGTGGAGGTGGTAGATGATGGCCCCGAACCGCACCGACTTGAGCTTAACGCCCGACCGCAGCAGCCGCCATTCGATGTCGGTGTCTTCGCCGATGGCCGCCCGCACGTAGTCTTCGTCGAAGCCGTTGACGGCCACCAGGTGCTCCCGGTGAATGCCCCAGTTGCAACCCCAGATGCCTTCGCGGCGGTACCACGACAGAAAGGGCAGGTAGAGGCCATAGCGCAGGCTATCGCCGCCCCGCTGCCAGAGCAGGCGACCGTAGCTGAGCACATCCAGGTTCTGTTGGGCGAGAAGATGCGCTGAAAACCGCTCGTTGAGCATGACCCGCCGCCCGAAGAGGGCCTCGCCACGGCGGGCCTGCCGGGCGTAGCGGCGCAGGAACTGCCGGTGCGGGATGCAGTCGCCGTCGATGAACACCAGGTACTCGCCTTCGGCCACGGCAATGCTGCGGTTGAGCATCATGTTTTTCCGAAAGCCCCGGTCTTCGTCCTGCCAGAGGTGCTTCATGGGAAACGGGTATCGGGTACGAGCGTCTTCCACGAAGGCCCGCGCCGCCGGGTTGTTGTCGTCTTCGGCGATGATGACTTCAAAATCGGTGAACGACTGCCGGGCGAGGGCCTTGAAAATCAGGTCGAGGGCGTCGGTTTTTTTGTAGAAAGCAAGAATAAGGCTGATCGTCATGCGGGGAGGCGGAATCGGATTTTGGCGGTTTTGAATCCGCAAAAATAGCGAGCCACAGCACGCGCCAACCGTTTCGGCCTCCCGCATTTCGGCGCAATTTTATTGGTTCAGCCACTCCACCGCCCGCCGAAAGGCCGAATCCGGGTTCTCGTCCACCACGTCGGGCACGACGCGCTTGCCGTAAGTTTTTCGCGTCCGGTCGGCCATGACCGACACCGTAAGCACCAGCCGGGAGCCGTCGGTGAAGCTAAAATTGGCGTTGGACGTGGACTTTCCGCAGGTAGCGCTGCCAAAACTCCGCGTGTTGGGCCGTTCGCGAAACGCAATCGCGAGGGCCTCGCCCGAACTGGCCGTGGCTCCGTCAGTCAGCACGGCCACCTTTAGCCCAGACCGCGACACCCGGCGGTAGAACGTGGTCGCTACCAGCGGTGAGCCGTTGAGGAGGGCATTGCCATTTTCGTAACTCCAGGGAAATTCCGTTCCATCGGGATCAATGAAATACCCCACCACGCCGTCGCCCAGGAGCGGCCCTACGCCAGCTAGCATGGGCCACATGTTGCCGCCGGTGTTGCCCCGCAGGTCCACGATCCAGCCCCGCAGCACCGGGCGGTCGGCCTTGCTGATGGTGTTCTGGATGGTTTCGGCGAAAGCCGTCATCGCCGGTGGGCTAACCTCCCCGAAGGCGGGCACCCGCACGTACCCGAGGGTGCTGTCGGCGGGGGGTGTGGCGGCGGGCCCTGCCGGGCAAGGGGCCGCCCCGCTAGCCTGGTACACCTGCCCTGCGGGCGTGACAAATAAGCTGTGCTCGTCGTTGAGCCGAGTCAATGCCCGCTGGATGGCCGGGTAGGTGGCCGCGTTCGACTGGGCCCCGCTGGCTTTTTCCAGAATTTCCTTCCGAAACGCGGCCCAGTCAATCGTTTTCCGATGGATCGAATTGGCCTCCATCGTGTCGAGCAGGCGCCGCAGGTATAGTTCGACGGCCGGGTGAATGGGTTCCGGAGTTGGTTGGGTGGCGGGTTGGCACGCGCTGACGTACGCTACCACCATCCAACAGCCGAGCCGAAGCAAAGTGGGCCAGGGAACTCGCATGGGGTTTTAAACGTCGAAACTTCACTTTCCCTCGTACGCAATCCGGTAGATCGAGCCGTTGAGGTCATCGGTCACGTAGAGTGCGCCATCAGGCCCCTGGGCCAGGCCGCAGGGACGGTGCTGCACGGGGCCGGTGGGTTTGGTCAGGTCGATGCCCGCGAAGCCGTCGGCGAAGACCTCCCAGTTGCCCGAAGGTTTGCCGTTTTTGAAGGGCACAAAGGCCACGAAGTACCCTCGTTTCAGCGTGGCGTTCTGCCCGTGGAAGGCGATGAACGCGCCGTTGCGGTACCGGGCCGGGAAGCGGTTGCCGGTGTAGAACAGCAGCCCGTTCGGCCCGAAGTGCGCCGGGAAGGTCGCCACCGGGTTGAGGTACTTCGCGTCGCCTTCTTTTTTGCCGTCGCCGCCGTATTCGGGGGCGAGGATTTTCTTTTTCTGGACCGGGTCAAAGTACACGTAGGGCCAACCGGCGTCATCGCCCTTGCGGACTTCGTACATCGTCTCGGCGGGCAGGTCGGCGCTGTGCTGGGGGGTGTAAAACTGCGGGTAAAAATCGTGGAACTGCCCGCGCCCGTGCATGAGCACGAAAAGCGAGTTGGTGGCGCGGTTCCAGTCGAGGCCCACCACGTTTTTCAGGCCCGTGGCGTAGCGCACGCCCTCGGGGTACGACTGCCGGAGCCGGTTGACCTTGAATTGCCAGATGCCGGCCGCCGAGTCGAGCAGGGGGCAGGGCATCATGCCCTTGCCGGTGCCGGGTTCGCGGCAGGCGTCGTTCCAGGAGGCGATGTTGACGTACACGTTCCCCGCGTCGTCCACGGCGATGGACTTCGACTTGTCGCGGTCTTTCACCAGCAGGCCCGTCACGATTTCCTCCGGAGCATCGGGGTTTACCACTTCCTCGCGGGCGTTGAGCACGTAGCGGTAGATGCCCGAATTCGACGATGCGTAGAGGTACCCATTTTTAAGGGCGATGCCCGTGCCGGGGTAGTTGGCGAACCCGCTGCGCTCGTCGGCCACGCCGTCGGCGTTGGTGTCTTTCAGGCGAATGATGCCCTGCCCGTCTTTTTCTTTGGACAGTTTCACGAACACCGTGCCCGTGTGGCTCACCGTGAGGTGCCGCGCCGCGCCCACGTCTTCGGCGAACACCGTAGCCGTGAAGCCGGTGGGGAGTTTCAGGTTGGCAGTGGCGGTCGGATTTGATTTGGGCGTCGGTAAAAACGCGCTCATGCCGGCCAGCGCAAGCACCAGCGCGGCGGTTCGGGCAAGGGTAAATTTCATGGAAACAGAAGAGCGTGCAACACGGTGGTTTTGTCAGAAGACGGCGGGAAAGTTCGGCAACGCGGGCCATTCCTGCAAGCTGGGGCTCAGTCGCCCCGCCCCGTTACGGTATGACCGATGCCTCTCCTGCTTCCTGCCTCCGCCCAAAGCCGACGGAGCAGCAACCAACGGGCAGCAGTGAAAACAGCTTCGGAGCAGAACCGTTTCAGCTTTCCTCAAATCTGTTACCCATCTATTTTGCCTATACTCCCATAAAAACAATAAATAAAATCGATACTGGCGAATGCCCTACATTTGGCTTTTGAATAAAACCAACGCGAACCACCGATGGACAAAATCGAACATCAGGATACCCAGGACCCCTCCGTTTGGGACGTCAACGACGACAGCAAGGTCAACACCGTGGGCAAGTGCCCGTTTTCGGGCGGGGCGCTCAACAAAAGCGCGGGCGGCGGTACTCGCAACCGCGACTGGTGGCCGAACCAACTGAAACTGAACATCCTCCGCCAGCACTCGGCCCTTTCCGACCCGATGGACGAAGGCTTCAATTACGCCGAGGAGTTCAAAACCCTCGACCTCGCCGAGGTGAAGCGCGACATCACCGCGTTGATGACCCAGTCACAGGAGTGGTGGCCCGCCGACTACGGGCACTACGGCCCGTTCTTCATCCGGATGGCCTGGCACAGCGCGGGCACCTACCGCATCGGCGATGGCCGGGGCGGGGCGGGTGCGGGTACGCTGCGGTTTGCGCCCCTCAACAGTTGGCCCGACAACACCAACCTCGACAAGGCACGTTTGCTGCTGTGGCCGGTCAAGCAGAAATACGGCCGGAAACTTTCGTGGGCTGACCTGATGGTCCTCACCGGCAACTGCGCCCTGGAGTCGATGGGCTTTAAAACCTTCGGCTTCGGCGGCGGACGGGAAGACGTCTGGGAGCCAGAAGAAGACGTGTACTGGGGCAGCGAAACAAAATGGCTGGGCGACAACGTCCGGTACGCCAACCCAAACGAGCGCAAGCTGGAGCATCCCCTCGGCGCGGCCAACATGGGCCTGATTTACGTGAACCCGGAAGGCCCGGCCGGCAACCCCGACCCCGTGGCCGCCGCGCACGACATCCGGGAAACCTTCGGCCGGATGGCCATGAACGACGAAGAAACCGTGGCCCTCATCGCGGGCGGGCACACCTTCGGCAAAACCCACGGAGCCGCCGACCCGGGCAAGCACGTGGGTTCGGAACCCGCCGGGGCGGACATTGAGGAGCAAAGCCTGGGTTGGCGAAACTCCTTCGGCACCGGCCGTGGCCCGCACACGATCACGAGCGGACTGGAAGGTGCCTGGACCACCACGCCCACGCAGTGGGGCAACGAATACTTCGACAACCTGTTCGGCTTCGAGTGGGAACTGCACAAAAGTCCGGGCGGGGCGCACCAGTGGCGCCCGGCAAACGGTGCCGGGGCCGGTACCGTGCCCGACGCCCACGACCCGTCCGTGCGGCACGCGCCGTTCATGCTCACCACCGACCTGGCGCTGCGGGCCGACCCGGCCTACGAGAAAATCTCCCGGCGTTTCCACCAGAATCCGGAGGAATTCGCCGATGCCTTCGCCCGGGCCTGGTTCAAGCTGACTCACCGCGACATGGGACCCATCGAGCGCTACCTCGGCCCCGAAGTGCCGACCGAAGAGCTGATTTGGCAAGACCCCGTTCCTGCCGTGACCCACAAGCTGGTGGGCGATGAAGCCATCGCGGCCCTCAAGCGCAGCATCCTGGCCTCCGGCCTGACGGTTTCCGAACTGGTTTCCACCGCCTGGGCGTCGGCCTCGACCTACCGCAACTCCGACAAGCGCGGCGGCACCAACGGGGCGCGGGTGCGCCTGGCCCCGCAGAAGGATTGGGAGGTGAATAACCCCGCCCAGCTCGCCCGCGTGCTCCACACGCTCGAAGGCATCCGGGCGGCCTTCAACGAGGCCCAGACCGACGGCACCCAGCTTTCCATCGCCGACCTCATCGTGCTCGCCGGGTGCGCGGGCGTGGAGCAGGCGGCGAAAAATGCGGGCTTCGAGGTTGCGGTGCCCTTCACGCCGGGCCGGGGCGATGCCTCGCAGGAACAAACCGACGTACGCTCGTTTGACGCCCTTGAACCCGCCGCCGACGGCTTCCGCAACTACGCCAACGCCAAACACAAGTCGGCGGCGGAAGACATGCTGATTGACAAAGCCCAGTTGCTCACCCTGACCATTCCCCAGATGACGGTGCTCATCGGCGGGATGCGGGTGCTCGACACCAACTTCGACGGCTCGAAACACGGCGTGTTCACGAAGCGTCCGGGGGCGCTGACCAACGACTATTTCGTCAACCTGCTCGACCTGAGCACCACCTGGCGGGCCACGTCGGACGCCCAGAGCGTATTCGTGGGCAGCGACCGCCGCACGGGCGAACCCAAGTGGACCGGTACGCGGGTGGACCTGATTTTCGGCTCCAACTCCGAACTCCGCGCCGTGGCCGAAGTGTACGGATGCAGCGATTCCGGCGAGAAATTCGTGCGGGATTTCGTTGCCGCCTGGGCAAAGGTGATGAACCTGGGGCGGTTTGACCTGAAGTGAAGATTTCGCTGAAGTACGTGAAAAGGTGGCCCGGCAACGGACCACCTTTTTTACGTTACAATGGTATCGGGATGATGCTTTCTGCAACCGTACGGACGTTTCCTGCAACAACGCGGACGCTCGTCGCAACCGAGGAGACGCCCTTCGCGGGGTGGAAGAAGCGTTTGGCAGGTGGGCAGCCGCTGAAATTAGTTTGGTACCCGGTTGGCCGTGCCGAACCGGCCTTAAGGCACCAGCGTCACGCGCACGCCTTGCCGCAGGGTGTTCTGAATCTCGGCCACGCAGTCGGTGTGCCGGACGAGGGCCTCGACTTCCTCGGGCGAAGCCTCGGCGCTGACGCGGGCCTGGTACGTGAAGTTGCGGCCCGCCTCGCCTTCCGCGCCAAATTCGCCGGTCACCTCCACCTCCACGCCCGTCACGGCGATGTTGCGTTTGGCGGCTTCGCGGTAGAGGTCGTTGCAAAAGCAGGTTGCCAGGGCCAGCATCAGCAGTTCGCCCCCGTTCACCGACGACCCGTAGCCCATCGGTTTGGGCGCGATGGCGAGCGTTTTGGCCGAATCGTTCGTTTGCACGGTGGTTTCGTGCCGGTCGAACGCACTGATGAGGCGGGCGGTGATGTGCATGGGGAAACAGGGTTTATCTCGAAACGGAACGCTCCGACCCGCCGTAAATGCGCGAAGGCCGCAAAAAAAATCTTCAGGATAACCCGATGGTCGGTACCCGCAACTCCGCCGTGGGCCAGGCGATGCGGAACGTGAGCGCCTGCCCGCCCCCCGGATTTTCCTTCACTTCCTGCTCGACGGTTTCACCGCCCCGGTTTTCGTAAAACCGCCGGGCCGCGTGGTTTTTTTCAAACACCCAGAGGTGAAAACCGGGGTGCTGCCGCCTGGCCTTCACCCACTCACCCACGCGCTGCAACAGCGCCGTGCCCACGCCCCGGCCCTTGAGCGCCTGACTCACGTGCAGGTTGTCCACCAGCGTGCCCCACTGCGGGTCGTCGTCGCCGAAGGCGCAGACGAAGCCCCGCACCGCCCCCTCGGCTTCGGCCACGAGCAGAAACTGGTTGGGGGCCGGGTCAGTAAGGCGGCCTTGCCACACGGTCCGACGGTCGGCGAAAATGTCCCCGTCGAGGTAGGCATCGGACAGGATGCCCCGGTACGACTGCCGCCAACTCTGCGTGTGCAGGGCGGCGATGGCTTCGGCGTCGGCGGGGGTGGCGAGGCGGTAGGCGATGGGGGCGTTGGTGTGGTGTTGCACGCGAACTTCTTGCTGGTTGATCACATTCCACGTTCCAGAGTCCCCACCTGGTTGTCCTTCCACACGTTTGTCATCCCGACGTCAGGAGGGGTCTCGTCGGGCGGCAAGATAATCGGAAGGCGGGAAACGTCGAAGCGGCGGCAGGTTGGGTGCGTGCGTTTACTTTCCGCAGCCGTGCGTTCGCCTTCTGCAAGCGTGCGTTTATGTTCTGCAACCGTGCGTTCGCTCGTTGCAGCCGTGCGTTTGCCTTTTGCAAGCGTGCGTCTGCTCGTTGCAATCGTGCGGACGCCCGTTGCAACGGTGCGGTCGCGCGTTGCAAGCGAGAGGAGGCATTTCGCAATCGAGAAGACGCCCGTTGCAACCAGGAAGACGCTTTCCGCAGGGGCGAAGCAGCTTCCTGAGTTTCGGCGCCCGCCTCACCCCAGGTGGTTCGTCACCCCGGCGTCCGGAAGCGCCTCGCCGGGAAATTTGAGCCAGGTACGGCGGCAACGTCCCGCCAAAATCCCTACGTTTGCCCCGGCGCGGCACGCCAACGCGCCCGGCGAACGACGCCAGCTCGGACTCCTGAATGCGCACATGAACAACGCCGCCCGATTGCTCGCCGTCAAACTGCTCCACACCGCGATCTGGGCTTTTTTCGTCGCGCTGATTTTTTACGTCCTGTACGGCGGAATCGCCGACGCCGTCACCCCGACGACCTGGGTTGCCGCCGGGCTGGTGCTCGCCGAGGGCGTGGTGTTGCTGGTGTTCGGCGGGAAGTGCCCGCTGACGATCATCGCCCGGAAGTACTCCGATTCACCCAACGACAATTTCGACATCTTCCTGCCCAACTGGTTGGCCCGCCACAACAAACTCCTTTTCACGACGCTCTACGTCATCGGGCTGCTTCTGCTGGGGTATCGGTGGGTGCAGCGGGGGTGATTTTCATCGCCTGAAAACGGTAACGGTGGGGAGCGGCGTGATGGCGCGTTGCAAACGCGCACCACCAGCATCCGCGTCACAGACGCGGACGAGCGGGGATGCCCACCAGCATCCGCGTCACAGACGCGGACGAGCGGGGATGCACCAAATCTGTCACAATTAATGTAAAAAACCATGTTTCCTTATTACATCAACAGCATCAACAGAAAGTTTAATTAAATTGATTTCTATTTTTTTTCGACCTTCCGTAGCTGATGAATTTGGATTAGAATATACAAATACACTACCAATCTCAGCTATATAGTTATTGTCATTTTGTTTAATAGAGAAGTTATAGTGCATATCAGTATCTTTATCAAGATAACTTCTGGCATTATTATTTTTTAATTCAAAAAAAGCGATTATAGAAAACACAGAATCAATTCCACGTTCATAATTGAATGATTTGTTTAGCAAATTATTAACTCTCACACTTTTATTCAAGTAATCTCGAAGATTCTCTCCGCCTCCTAATATGTGGGCCAAAAAATCAAATGAAAAAAATGCCCATATATTATTATTAAAGTAATGCGAGTCGAGCGCATATACTTTTTGAGTATACTCTGATTGATACAATTTAGTGATTAGTCTCATATTAATTAACCTTGCTTTAACCATAGCTGTTAATAAAAATGCTGTTAAAATAAGTTGAATATTATTATCATCTAAATACTCCCTTTTTTCTAACTTAATTGATTGCAAAATCTTCAAAACATTCGATTCGATAATATCGCTATTATCAAAGTTAAAAACAGTCTTGGAGTAGAATTTGTCTATATAGCCACTGAAATCGCAAGATTGACCATATTTACTTTGAAAAATGTTTCTGACATTTTCTACATCACACACAAAAATTACTTTATCAAAATCAAATTTGTTTTGATTTTGACGAATGTCGAAGTGAGCAGCAAAAACATTAAGCAGTCTAAAAATATGTTCTGGGTCAATTCTATCTAAATCATCAACAATTAAAACAACTTTTCTTCGAAAATTTCTACTTTGAATCTGCTCCAACAATTCGGCAATCAATAAACTAAAACCATCTTCTTCATATATGTTACCTTGCTTTCTGGAAAAGCTTTGCAAATACCTAATGACTTCTTCTTCAGAATTAATTTGCATTGACTTATGGAATCCATTATACTTTTTAATCAACTCCACAATATCCTTTGCGACCGGAGCAAAATCTTTGCCTGTTTTTGTAAAATTTTCAATAAATATTTTAGCTATTTCAAAATAATTATTTGAAATAAAAAAAGGAAGTGTTTCGAATTTAGAAAAATTAACCTTTTCAAAAGAAAGACCTTTTCGTATCAATTCAAATAAAACATCGTATTTGACTAATTCAAATATATCTTCATTACTCGAAACTGAATAGTTAACGGGAAAGATTCGAACTACTTCATATTCATCGTTATTTTCAAAAAAAGTGTTTAGGAAGTACGTTTTACCTGAACCAAATCTACCAGAAAATAAAATTCGTTTATTAGAATCATCTGACAAATGCTCTTTAAAATCTACTGTTGGATTTTCGACTGAAAGTTGAAGAGTGTCCATGTTAAGAAAATATTAATGAAACCCACAAGCCGTTCCAAGCCTGAAGCTACAACCGTGCCCGTCCCCTGACGGGCCACAACTCACCTACCAAAACCTACTCAAACCAACACCACCCCCTCAATCCGCTCAAAATCTTTCGTGTTCAGCGTTTTGATGGGCAGATTGTGAACCAGTGCCGTGGCGGCGATGAAAACGTCCGGCGCAGGAATAACCCGGCCGGTTTGCCTCAAGGCAATCATAATTTCAGCCGCCCGGCGCGCTACCTGTTCGTCAAAACCCAGTTGGGTGTACCCGTCAAGCACCCGCTCCACGTCCAGGCGTTTCGAGTCCGACGTGGCCCCGACGTAAAGTTCATAAACCGTCATGGCTGACACAAACCGGGGTGCGGTTTCTGGGATGTGGTACAACGCACAAAGGGTTTTATCCCGTGCCCGTAGGTACTCGATGAAAAGGGTGGTGTCGACTACCATTCTCGGGTTCGCCAGTTCGCCGTGTGTTCTCTTGCTTCCAAAATCGGTTTGATGTCTTCTTCCGACCAAACCGAGCCTTCCAACAACCGCTGACGGTATTCTTCGTAATTGAACGTTTTTTTTCCGAGAAGTCGATTTAACTCGGCCTCGATTTGGGTTTTCCCCGCCTCGTCAAGTTGGTTGTACCCGGCTAAAAATTCTTCGGCTGTCATGGCGTTCAGAAGTTAAAACCATCCTTCTCTACAATCGTGGCGTTTCCCGACGGCCACAACTCCATGCAGGTGACCGTGCTCCCATCCGTCCAGTTCGGCTTCGCTCAGTTGAATGCGATTCAACGCCTCAATCACCCGCGCTAAACTGGATGGCTGAGACTGGCGTAAGGCGATGAGTTCAGCAACGTGCTGGTCAATCTGACGTTTTTCCGCCTCGTCAAGTTGTTCGTATTGGGTAATGAACTCTTCGGTTTTCATGGCGCTTCAAACGTAATCGTTTTTTCCACAACCCTGCGCTGTCCGCCTGTTGTTCCAGGTCCGAAGCCAGGGCAGTGCGCGGGGGACTTGGAACGGAACATAAAAAAGCAGTCTTCCGACTGCACGTGATGCCCAACGCTTCGTTCGCACCCGTTGTCTGACGCCAGCAAACCTACCCAACCGCCCCCAACGGAGCAACTACCTCACCAAAGAATCTTTCCACACCCACCGCCTCCACCCCGCTACCAGCACCCCCACGCCCCACACCGTCACCACCGCGCCGACGAAGGTTTGGAGGGTGGGGTCGCCGAGGTCGGCCAGGAAGGCCACGTCCATCCCCCCGTGGAAAACGGCGCAGGCGAGCACGCTGCCCCCGCTGCCTCGGTAGAGCCAGGTGAACAGCACGCTGCCCGTCGCCAGACTCACGAGCCAGCCTCCGATGGCCGCCGCGTTCATGGTGTAAAAACCGGTTTTCACGAAAAAGAACAGGGGCCAGTGCCACAGTGCCCAGCCCAGGGTGAGCAGCAGCGTGGCCGTGAGCGGCGAAAAGCGGCCCAGGAGTCGGGGCAGGGCGTAGCCGCGCCAGCCCGTTTCTTCGCCCATACCCACCACCAGCAGGTTGAGCGCCAGGTAGGCCAGGGGCGAAAGGCCCGCGTCGGCCAGTTCGGGGGAGCGGAACAGGCCCGACCAATCGAGAGTGCCAAACTGCCCCCGCGTAACGAAGGCCGCCGCAACCAGCAGGAAAAGCACCGGCAGCAGGGGCACGATGCCCCCAAAAAACCACCCGCCCCTCGGCACGAACATGGCTCGAAGCAGGCCGCGGAGGCCGGAGCCGCCGCGCTCCCGCGCCGTGAAGACGAAGGCCGCGAGCATCGGCCCCAGCACCCCCCCGTAATGCGGCACCGACGACTCCCGCCACGCCGCCGGAAACCCCGGCACCACATACGGCGACCAAATCACCCAGGAAATGGCGCAGGCGGTAAGGTAGAAGGCGAGGGGGCGAAGCATGGGGAAAGTGGTCCAAAGCCGTCATGCCGAATCAAGTTCGGCATGACGGGTCGATTGGTTCAAAGCTCGTCACGCCTCCTCCCCAAACCACTTCCGCCCCCAGTGCCGCATGCCGACGGTGGTGATGAACACCATCGAAAACGAACTGACCGGCATCAGAATCGCCGCCACGACGGGCGAAAGGTGGCCGGTCACGGCGAAGGAAAGCCCGATGCAGTTGTACACCAGCGACACGACAAAACTCACCTGAATGACCCGCAGCGCGTGGCGGCAGTAGGCCAGAAACCGGGGCAGGTCGGGCAGGGCGCGGGCTTCGAGGATGGCGTCGGAGGCGGGGGTGAACTGGAGCGTGTTTTCGGTGATGGCAATGCCCGCGTCGGCCTGGCGGAGGGCCCCGGCGTCGTTGAGCCCGTCGCCGAGCATGGCCACGCGGTGGCCTTCGGCCTGGAGGGCTTCGACGAACCGCAACTTGCCGGCGGGCTGGGTGCGGAAGCGCATCCGGTCGGGGCCAAACCAGCGCAGCAGCCAGGGCCGCTCGGTTTCGGTATCGCCCGACACGAGGAATAGCGCGAAGCGGTCGCGGAGGCTCGCCACGAGGCCGTCGAGGCCGGGACGGTATTCGTTTTTCACCAGGAAATACCCCCGGTACTGCCCACCGAGGTTGAGGTGGGCCACGGCCCCTTCGGCGGGCGTTTTCAGGCCGTCGGGGGCGTGGGTGAAGGGGGCCGAACCGAGGCGGATTTCGCAGTCGCCGAACCAGCCCACCACGCCTTCGCCGGGAATCTCCTGCACGTCGGTGAGGTGTAGGCCCGCATCGTTGGTGGCGAACATCCGGGCGATTTTCTGTGAAATCGGGTGCGTGGACTGCTTCGCCAGCGCCCCGGCGAGGGCTTCGCCCGAGGCCGTGAGCGGGTCGAACGAGGGGATGGGCAAGAAGCGGGCCTCGGCCCCGTCGGCGGTGGTGAGGGTGCCGGTTTTGTCGAACACCAGCGCGTCGCACTTGGCCAGGGTTTCGATGACCTCGGCGTTTTTGAGGTAAAACCCGCGTTTGCCGAAAATCCTAAGCCCGTTGCCCAGGGCGAAGGGGTAACTTAGCGAGAGCGCGCAGGGGCAGGCCACGATGAGAATGGCCGAAAAGGCGTTAATGGCCCGCGCGGCGTCGCCGTGCGCAAAGTACCAGTACCCGGCCACGAGCAGGGCCAGCGCGATGACCACGTAGGTGAAGTACTGCCCCACGCGGTCGGCGAAGGTGCGCAGGCGGCTGGTTTCGCCTTTTTTGAAGGCATCGTGGTTCCACAACTGCGTCAGGTAGCTGTGCGACACGTCGCGGAGCACTTCGAGTTCGAGGCGTTCGCCCACCTGCCGCCCCCCGGCCAGCAGCACGTCGCCGGGGTAGTGGGTTTCGGGGGCCGATTCGCCCGTCACGAAACTGTAATCCATCCGCGCCCGGCCCGCCAGCAACCGGGCATCGGCGGGCAGCAGTTCGCCATTCCGGATCACGATCCGGTCGCCGGGGCGGAGGTGTTGGACGGGAGTTGGTTCTTCGTTGTCGGTTGTCGGTTGTTGGTTTCCGGAACCATCAACCGGCAACGAAGGACCAACAACTTTTTTCAACCTCGTCACCGCCAGCGGGAAGTACGATTTGTAATCGCGGTCGAAGCGGATGGCGTCGTAGGTTTTTTGCTGGAACCACTTGCCCGTCAGGAGCAGGAAAATCAGGCCCGTGAGGGAGTCGAAGTACCCCCCGCCCGTGGCCGTGAACACCTCGTAGGTACCCCGCCCGAAGGTGGTCAGCATGGCCAGCAGGATGGGCAAATCGATGTTGATGCGCCGCTGCCGCAGGGCATTCCAGACCGACTCGAAGTAGCCCCAGCCCGAGTAAAACAGGGCCGGGAGCGCGAGTGCGAAATTCAGGTAGCCGAACAGGTGGCGGTAGCGGAGGTCGTCGAGGCCGAGGTATTCGGGGAAGGCAAACAACATGATGTTGCCCGCGCAGAACCCCGCCACACCGAGGCGCAGCAGTTGCTGCCGCTCGCCCGCGGGCCGCTTTTGTTCCTCGGCGTCGTTGAGGCGAATGAGCGGCTCGTAGCCAATCTGGGCCAGCAGTTCGGCCAGTTGTCGGAGGGAGAGCGTGCCGGGGTGGTAGTCCACCGAAACCTGTTTTTTCAAAAAATCCACCCGCGAGGCCCGCACGCCGGGGTGCAGGCGGGCGAGGTTTTCGAGCAGGTACAGGCAGGCCGAGCAGTGCATGGCGGGCACGTAGAGCGTGACCTTGTTGAGCGCCTCGCTGTGAAAATCAAGGAGCTGCGCGGCGATGTCGGGGTTGTCGAGGTACTCGAAGCGGGCCAGGGCCGGGGGCGTGTGACCGGGGCGGTCGTCGTAGCGGTAGTACTGGCAAAGCTGGTGGGCGTCGAGGAGTTCGTACACGCTCTTGCAGCCTTCGCAGCAAAAGGTTTTTTCGTTAACACGGATGGTGTCGTCGGGGCAGTCGATGCCGCAGTGGTAGCAGGCAACGGCCGGGGTCGTGAGTACGGACATGGTGTGGGGTCCGGGGAAGATTCGGGTTCAAAATTCCGGCTCGCCCCGTCCGGCAGCGATGAGGGTTAGCGCGAAAGCCGGTGACAAAAGTCATTTTCTGAACTGCCCGCTCCGCCCACCTTTGCCCTGCTGATTCCCGTCAGGTGCCGACCTGACTTTTTGCAACCGTTCTGTTCTCCAAAAACCTCCTCCCCGGCCATGAAAGCTCCCAACCCCGCGTGCCAGACCTGTCCCCACCGCAAAGGTTCGCTGTTCAAAACCTGTGACTTCGAGGAACTCGAACGCCTCACCGAAGCCAAGTGCGTGAACACGTACAAAAAAGGGCAGGTGCTTTTCCACGAAGGCAACCGCCCCTTCGGCCTGTTTTGCCTGTTCGAAGGGAAGGTGAAGGTGAGCCGTACCGGCTCCGACGGCAAGGAGCAAATCATCCGCCTGGCCAAGCAGGGCGACACGCTCGGCTACCGGTCGCTGCTCGAAAACAGCAAATACACCGCCTCGGCGGTGGCCCTCGACGACACCCAGGCCTGCTTCATCCCGGCCAGCGAATTCAACAACCTGATCGACAGCAACGTGAAGGTCGCCTCCGATCTGATGCGGCTGCTGGCCCAGGCCCTGGGCCAGACCCAGGAAGCCCTCGTTCACCTCGCCACGAAGCCCGTGCGCGAGCGGCTGGCCGAGGCGTTGCTGCTGCTGAAAAAAACCTACGGCAAGGAAGGCGAAAGCACGTTCTCCATTTCCATTTCCCGCGAAGACCTCGCCGCGCTGGTGGGCACGGCGAAGGAGACCGTGATCCGCGTGCTGTCGGATTTCAAGGAAGAAGGCATCGTCAGCGCCCAGGGGAGCCTCATCACCCTGCTTAAACCCGAGAAACTGGTGCGGATCAGCAGTTTGTACGATTGAGTTCAGGGTTTAGCGTTCAGAGTTTAGGGTGTAGTGTGTGCTCGCAATCCTACACCCTGAACCCTAAACTCACCCCCCCAACTGACATTCCTCATTTCACCCGCCCCGCCACGGCGCGACCTTCGCCGAAACAATTTCTACGGTCATGCTCAACACCGAACGCTCCATTTTATCGGCTGGCACGGAACTCAACGTAGCGCGGGGGGAGTACCTGTTCCGCCGTCAGCAGGAGGCCGACTACGTGTTTTTCCTGAAAGAAGGCACGCTCGAACTTTCCGATGAATCGCATCCGCCGAAGGTCATCGACCGCCGCTCCTGTTTTTTCGGACTCGAAGAGATGCTCCTCGACCGTCCACACCCCTACAACGCCCGCGTACTTGACCGCGCCGTGGTGCTGGCCTTCGACAAGCCGCAGATTCAGCGCCTGCTCGCCCAGGATCCGAAGACCCACCGGTACTTTCTGCACAAGCTCGTCGACCACCTCGGGCAGAGTGGGAGGCGGTTTGAGTAAGGCGGGGCCGTGGTTTTCGGTGTACGGTTGAAAAACAGCCCCGGCGAAGCGCCGGGGTTTTTCGTTTCGCCCCGACTTTCACCCCTGCCCCTCAAGGGGGCAGGGGGTGAGAGAGACAGAAACGTCATTGATGAAAATCACGCCCATTTTTTGCGAAACTCATCCGATTCGCGGTGATTTACGGCCAGTTTTGTTCCCTCCAACCGATAACCTCCTGCCATGAAAACCCTCCTGCTTCCCACCGATTTCAGTCCCTGCGCCCGGCGAGCGTTCCGCTACGCAGCCATGCTGGCCGAAGCCAGTGGTGCCCGCATCGAACTGCTGCACGTATTCGGACTGCCGGTCAGCACGGTTCACGAAGTACCCGCCGACGTGTCGCACCAGGTGACGTTTGAAGAAAAACGCGCGACGGAAGCGCTGAACGGCTTTCGCGAATCAGTGCTGGCCGAAACGGGCTTTCCCGCCGAACGGGTCGAACTGCGCGTGCGCTACGGCTTCATTGCCGATGCCATCGTCGGCACGGCCCGTCACGAAGGCGCCGATTACATCGTGATGGGTACCCAGGGCGCGCGCAACCTGCTCGACCGCTGGCTGGGCACCAACGCCCAGCGCGTGGTGAGCGAAGCGCCCTGCCCGGTGCTGGTCGTGCCCGCCGACGCCCCCGTGGCCACGCCGCACACGGTGCTCTACGCCGCCGACTACGACCGCGACGAGGCCGTGGCGCTCAACGCCGTCACGCAGTTTGCCAACACGTTCGGGGCCAAAACCCGCGTCGTCCACATTCATCCGTACTACGAACTGCCCGTCGAAAAAACGGCTAAGGATCTGAAAGCCAGTTACGAAACCGACGAGGTGAACTTCCGAAACCTCAACCGCGACGAGATTCCCGAGGCCATCGAAACCTACATGCGCACCCACCAGCCCGACGTGCTGGCCCTGGCCGTGTACGAAAAAGGCTTCTGGGAAAAACTCCTCATGCCCAGCGTGACGGCGCATTTCCTCCAGCATGGCCACGTGCCGGTGCTGGTGGTGAGAAAGTGAGTTTAGGGTTCAGGGTTCAGAGTTCAGAGTTTAAAAGGAACCCTAAACTCTGAACCCTAAATTGAAAAACCGTTTACGTACTTTTGCGCCCGTTACGCAATCGCTTTTTCAGTTTCTCCATGAAATTTTTCATCGATACGGCCAACCTGGCCGAAATCCGCGAGGCTCACGAACTGGGGGTACTCGACGGGGTGACGACCAACCCGTCGCTCATGGCCAAGGAAGGCATCACAGGCAAAAACAACATCCTCAAGCACTACAAAGCCATCTGCGACATCGTCGAAGGCGACGTGAGCGCCGAGGTGATCGCCACCGATTTCGACGGCATGGTGCGCGAAGGCGAAGAACTGGCCGACATCGACGAGAAGATCGTCGTGAAGCTGCCCATGATCAAGGACGGCGTGAAGGCCCTGAAGTATTTTTCCGAAAAAGGCATCAAAACCAACTGCACGCTCGTGTTTTCGGCTGGGCAGGCCCTGCTGGCGGCCAAAGCCGGGGCCACGTACGTGTCGCCGTTCATTGGTCGGCTCGACGACGTTTCGACCGACGGCGTGGCGCTCATCGAGCAGATTGTCACGATTTACGAAAACTACGGCTTTGCCACCCAGGTGCTGGCCGCCAGCGTGCGTCACCCCATGCACATCATCCAGTGCGCCGAGGTGGGCGCCGACGTGATGACCGGCCCCCTGAGCGCCATCATGGCCCTGCTGAAACACCCCCTCACCGACCTCGGGCTGGAGAAATTTCTGGCGGATTACAAAAAAGGAAATTCTTAAGTCGTCAGTCGTCAGTCGTCAGTCGTCAGTCAAAGCGCGTATTTTTTTTGACTGACGACTGACGACTGACGACTGACGACTTCCCGACTATGGCATTTACCTCCGAACCCGTCGTCGAAGTCGCGCACGCCAACATTTTTCAGGCGGGCGAAAAACTGGTCCTGACCGACGTCAACTTCACCATCAACCGGGGCGAATTCGTGTACCTCATCGGCCGGACCGGCAGCGGTAAGTCGTCGCTGCTCAAAACCCTCTACGCCGACCTTTGGCTGGAGCAAGGTTCAGCGCGGGTGTGTGGCTACGAACTCCACGCCATGAAGCGGAAGGAAATCCCGTTTCTGCGCCGGAAAATCGGCATCGTGTTCCAGGATTTTCAGCTTTTCATGGACCGCAACGTGGCCGACAACCTGGCCTTCGTGCTGCGGGCCACGGGCTGGAGCGACAAGGCCAAAATCCAGACCCGCATCGCCGAGGTGCTCATGCAGGTGGGCCTGGGGTCGTCCATCCAGAAAATGCCCCACCAGCTTTCGGGAGGTGAACAGCAGCGGGTGGTCATCGCCCGCGCGCTCTTAAACGAACCCCAAATCCTCCTTGCCGACGAACCGACGGGCAACCTCGACCCGGAGGTTTCGGAGGACATCATGCGCACCTTCCTGACCATCAACCGCACCGGTACGGCGATCCTGATGGCCACCCACGATTTTGATTTGATCCGGAAATTTCCCCAGCGGCGGCTGCGCTGCGAGGGGGGGAAGGTGATGGAGGCGTAGGAGTCGTCAGTCATCAGTCAAAAAGGCTTTCCTTGACTGATGACTGACGACTTATTTTGCCTTCAGCGTCACAATCGGCACAATCATCTCTTCGAGCGAAACGCCCCCGTGCTGAAAAGTATCGCGGTAGTAGCCGACGTAGTAGTTGTAGTTGTTGGGGTAGGCAAAGAAATAATCTTCGACCGTAAAGACGTAGGCCGTCGAGACGTTCAGTTTGGGCAGGAAAAACCGCTCCGGCTTGCGGCACACCATGACGTGGTTTTCCTCAAAATTGAGGTTTTTACCCTGCTTGTAGCGTAGGTTCGTGTTGACCGACCGGTCGCCGATGATCCGCACGGGTTTCTGCACCCGAATCATGCCGTGGTCGGTGGTGAGCACCACGCGCCCGCCCTTTTCGGCGATTTTCTTGAGCAAATCAAGCAGGGGCGAGTGCTGAAACCACGACGAGGTGAGGCTCCGGTAGGCGCTCTCGTCGGGGGCCAATTCCTTGATCATCGCCATGTCGGTGCGGGCGTGCGAAAGCATGTCCACGAAGTTGTACACGACGGCGTTCAACTGGTTCGACCACAGATTATTGAGGTTGTCGAGAAGCGCCTTGCCCTGGTTTACGTTCAGAATTTTGTGGTAGCTGGCCTTGATGTTGAGGCGCGATTTCTGAATCTGCATCATCAGAAATTCGTCCTCGTGGGCGTTCAGCCCCTCCTCGTCGTTTTTCTGGTCGCCCTCGGTGTCGTGTACCCACAGGCGCGGGTACATCCGCTCGATTTCGCTGGGCATCATGCCCGAAAAAATGGCGTTGCGGGCAAAGGCCGTCGTGGTGGGCAGGATGGAGTAGTACGACGACTCCTCCTCGACCGTGAAGTAATCGCGCAGCACCGGCTCGATGATTTTCCACTGGTCATACCGCAGGTTGTCGATGAGGACGAAAAACAGCGGCCCCGTGCCGTCGACGAGCGGGAACACTTTTTTGCGCATCAACTGGTGCGACATCAGCGGGCGGTCGGCCTTGGGGTCGTTGAGCCAGTCTTCGTAATTTTCGTCCACAAACTTGGCAAAGTTGGCGTTGGCCTCCGACTTCTGCATGTTCATCACTTCGGCCATGCTCCGGTTTTCGGTCTGGTCGATTTCCAGTTCCCAGTAAATCAGTTTCTTGTAAATTTCGGCCCATTCCTCGTGCCCGATGCGGTCGGAGTACTGCATGGCCAGGTTGCGGAAATCCTGCTGGTAGGTGAGGTTGGTGCGTTCCTCGAACAGCCGCTTGCCGTCCAGAATTTTCCGCACCGACATCAAAATCTGATTGGGGTTGAGCGGTTTGATGAGGTAATCGGCGATTTTCGCGCCGATGGCCTCTTCCATGATGTGCTCTTCCTCCGACTTGGTGATCATCACCACGGGCAGGTTGGGCCGGGCCACCTTCATCTGGGCGAGGGTTTCGAGGCCCGAAAGGCCGGGCATGTTTTCGTCGAGAAACACCACGTCGAAATTCTGCTCGTCCACTTTTTCCAGCGCGTCGGCCCCGCTGTTGACGGGTGTCACGTCGTAGCCTTTCTGGTTGAGAAACAGGATGTACGGCTTGAGCAGGTCAATTTCGTCGTCGGCCCAAAGGATGGAGTAGCGCTGCATGGGAGGGAAAAAAGAGGAGAATATTTAATTTTCGATGCGGTCCGCCGCTGCGGTTCAATGCTCAATCTTCAATGAAGAATCAGAATTACTTGAACGTCGAAAATTGAACCGCAGCGGCGGACCGCGTTGAGCATTGAACATTCTGAATTACCCGCAAAAATAGCATGCCCATCCGGCAAAGTTTCACCCATGAATTTTCGGGCCTGGTCTGGAAACTGGCCTTCGACCCGGTCGGTCCCGTGCCCGCACTGGCCGTGGAAATTCGCCAGCCTGACGTTCGTGAAGCCACCTGGGCCGTGGTGAATTTGGCCGAAAACCAAGTAACCTGGCAAGGTGCCGCCGAGGTGGAATTGGCGGGTGACGAATGGCTGGGCCTCGTCGGGCTATTCGATGGCACGCTGATTCTGCACCGGCACGCCACCGACACGCCCCAGCCCCGCAGCCTCGTGGTCCTCAACGCCCGCACTGGGCAACCGCGCTGGAACTGGCCGGGCCTGAGTTTCCTGAGTAGCGACGGGCGCGTGGTGCTGGCTTTGCTCGGCGGGCGGGAGGAAGCGCGGACGGTGCGGGTGGAACTGGTTTCGGGAAATGTGCTGGAAAACGAATCCGTTGAACCGGTTTTTTCCGAAAAATCAGCGCCTACCCTACCCGAATTGCTGCACTACCCCGAATCCGGCCCGTTTTTTGCGCCGGTTGCTGCATTCGTTCGCAAGCGCACCGGCCACGAACCCGTCAAGGCCGCCGACTACCTCGACGCGGGAGCCTGCCTGGTGATTGCCTATTATTTTTCCGCGAACGACGCGCTTGAAAACTGGCTGCTCATCGTTGATAAGGCGCGAAACGAATGGGTCTCGGAACGCATCGCCGTTGGGCCGGGCCTGAATCCGGAACCGGTTGCGGTGTACCAGAACCGAATCGTCTTCGTGCAGGACAAAACTCGCCTCAAGGTGTATGAATGGTAAACAGGTCGGTCTTTCCTTGAACATCGCGTTGCTGCTGCTGGTGGCTCGGGCCTGGGCCAGCGCGCCGCGAATCGTCGCAGCGCGAGTGGTCGCCCCGTTCGACTCCACGGGCGTGGAGCGCCGCGACGGCGAAACCTTCGTGCTCCACCGCGTGGACCGGGGCCAAACGCTGTACTCGATCCTGAAACGCTACGGCGCGACCTTCGCCGACTACAAGGCCGCCAACCCCGGCGCACCCAACGAGGTCAATTCCAACCAATTGCTGCGCGTTCCGTACAACCGGAGTCGGGCCGTGGCCGCTGCGGCCGAAAAGTCTGCCAGCGAGTCACCCGTCACGGTTTCCCGCCCCGAAAATCAGCCGGTTGAAACGGCCAGTGCCGACAGCCGACCCTCGATGGCCATGCGTCAGCCCGCCGCCACGCCTCCGCCTTCCCAACCGGCGACTCTGCCTGCCCGTCACGCCTCCTCGCCGTCAACCCGGCCTTCGTCGGTGCCCACGGCCCGCATTCCCGAGTCAGCACACGAGGTGCAGCCCGGGGAAACGCTGTACAGCATTGCTCGCCGATACAACCTGCCCGTGGCTGATCTTAAACGCTGGAACGGCCTGCCCGATGCGGGCACCGTCCACACGGGTCAGGTGCTGGTGCTGAACGGGGAAATCGCCCCGAAAAAACCAACGAAATCGGCGGCGGACATCGCCCGCGAGCAGTTGAAAATACCCGAAACCAAACCCATCGCGAAAGCCACACCCCCGCCAGCCTCCCGGTCGGAACCGCCCAAACCCGAGCCAGTGAAATCGGAAGAGACCGAGGCCCGACGTGAGCCGGAACCGGACGCGGAACCCGAGAGCCGCCCGGCCCGTCCGGCGGTGGCCAACCCCTCGGCTTCGGCGAAGTACCGTCGCGAAACCGGCCTGGCCGAAGTCATCGACGTGGACGACAAATCGGGCCGTTACCTCGGCCTGCACCGCAGCGCGGCTGCCGGCTCGATGGTGACCGTGCGCAACGAGGCCAACGGGCAGGTGGTTTCGGTGAAAATTATCGGCAAATTGCCCGATACCGGCCTCAACGATCGGGTCATCATCAAACTTTCGCCGGGGGCGTTCAGCCGCCTGTCGCCCGTGGATCGGCGTTTCCGGGCCGAAGTGAGCTACGTGATGCAGTAGAATCTTTTTTTGTGCGACTTTTGTACTCTGAACGCGTGGCGTTGAATGCTTTTTGCAGCGAAGCCGTTCACCCGATGTCATCGACTCCCATTCATGGAAAAGCGCACGAACAAATACCTCACCCCCGGCGCGGTGGTGTTCAACATCATCTTCATCCTCGCCTATCCCATCATCGCCCTGTTCACCTTTGCCTACACGGTGCTCGTGTGGGTGTTTTCGCTGCCTTCGAGGGTGGCGGTGTGGGTGGCCCGGCAGGTACGGCGGGAACCGAGGGAATGATTGCGTGGGGGAGTGATTGCGTGAAATTCGTGGTGTCCGATTTGAGAATCGGACACCACGAATTTCACGCAATCACTCCCCCAATGTAATTACCCCTTCACTCAATCACTTGGTGCATTTGATTCCCCCCTTCGTTGCCGAGTTGCTGGAACGAAAGTACCGGCAGTTTGATCAACCCTCGTTTATTCCGTCCGATCCGATTTCGATCCCGCGCCGGTTCAGCCGGTTGCAGGACGTGGAAATCACGGGCTTCTGGGCGGCGACGCTGGCCTGGGGGCAGCGAAAGACGATTCTGGCCAAATGCCAGGACCTCGTCGAACGCATGGATGGCGCGCCGTATGAATTCGTGCGGAACCACCAGGACGGCGATTTGAAGCGGTTTCTGGGCTTCAAGCACCGTACCTTCAACGACACCGACGCGCTGTATTTCCTGCACTGGTTCCGCTGGTTTTATTCCGAAAACGATTCCCTGGAAACGGCCTTCAGCCGCTACCTTCACCCCAACGACGCGACGGTGGAGCGGGCGTTGGTTGGTTTTCACGACTTGTTCTGTGGCTTGCCCGATTTCCCGGCCCGCACCCGGAAGCACGTGGCCACGCCCGCCCGCAAGTCGAGTTGCAAGCGGCTGAACATGTTCCTGCGGTGGATGGTCCGGCGCGATGAAAATGGGGTGGATTTTGGGTTGTGGAAAAGCATCCAACCCAATCAGCTCGTCTGCCCCTGCGACGTACACGTCGAGCGCGTGGCCCGGCGCCTGGGTCTGATTCAGCGTAAGCAGACCGACTGGCAAACCGCCCTCGAACTCACCGCCGCCCTGCGCCAGCTCGACCCCGTTGATCCCGTAAAATATGACTTCGCGCTGTTTGGGCTCGGAGTCCATTACGAATTTTGAATTATGCCGCCGTGGATACGGAATTACGAATGAAAATGCAGGACCCTGCTGCGTTTGCTGTTCCGGGCATGGACTTTGGCTTTTGGTTTTCCCAATTCGTAATTCGTAATTGACTACGTCGAATCTTCGATTTCCTAATTCACTTTTCCATGCGCATCTACTCTCAGCCCCTCGGCTCCCTCACGGAATACATTCTGACCAACCCCGCTACCGGCGACTGCGTGGCCATCGTGCCCGCCCACGGGGGTATCATTCGTTGGTTGAAACTGCACAAGGACGGCGTCGAGCATGAAGTCATTCAGGCCGGCAAGGACGAGAAAAGCTTTCTGGCCGAACGCGGCGCGGCGGGTATGCACCTGTTTCCCTGGCCAAGCCGGATTCAGTACGGGCGGTATTCGTTCGCGGGGAAAGATTACCAACTGGCCGTCAACGAGCAGCCCCGGCAGAACGCCATCCACGGACTGGTGCAGTACGGGCCGTTTGAGGTTACGGAAGAATTTGCCGACCCGAATCTGGCCCGGCTTACCATCCGGCACCGCTTCAAAGGCGTGGAAGGCTACCCCTTTCCATTCGAGCTCGACATCACCCACGAAATGACGCCCGACGGTCGCCTCACATTGGCCTACGCCGCCCGCAACACGGGCAAGACGGCCATGCCCCTGGGCCTGGGCTGGCACCCGTATTTTCACCTCGACGAACCCATCGACACGATGCAACTGGCTTTTCCCGCCGAGGCGGCGTATTTTCTGGACAACCAGATGATCCCGGTGGCGAAGGATTTTTTTCTGGAAGCTAAACCCGGTTTTTCGCTCAACGACCGCGTACTCGACACGCCCTACGCCGTGTACCGCGACAGCACCATCGCCACCACCCAACTCACTTCGCCGACGAAAGTCGTGACAGTGAACGTGTGGCAGGAAGTGGGAGAGGGAAAATTCAATTTCGTGGTCATCTACACGCCGCCCAGGCGCAACCGCATCGCCATCGAACCCATGACCTGCAACGTCAATGCCTTCAACTCCGGCGACGGTCTGGTGACGCTCGAACCGGGGCAAAGCTGGGGGGCTAAGTGCGGGGTGTTTTTGAGTTGAGCAAACTCCCCCGTTGAACGGGATTAGGGGGATGTCTCGGTTGGATTGGAGGTACTTCCACCCCCGGCCATATCTCCCTGACCCCCTTCAGAGAAGTTTTTTCGCTTCCGCCCCAGCCACCGCTCGTACACCGCCAGCAGGATGCCGTCTTTCAAGCCCAAATCGGGCACGACGATGACGTTGGCTCCGGCCCAGCGCATGGCCGAGAGGTAAATTTGGGCCGCAGGCACGATGACGTCGGCGCGGTCGTCATTCAGGCGGAGTTTGTTCATGCGGTCGTCGAGGCTGAAACTGGCGATGTAGGTTTGCAGGCGCTCCAACTCTTCAACGGCCATGCTGGTGGGCGTGAGTTTTTCCGTGGCCAGGTTAAACAACTTGCTGATGTTCCCCCCCGTGCCCACGGCGTCGATTTCCACTGACTGACCCGGAAGGTGGTCGGCAATCCAGCGGCGCATTTTTTCCCAATCGCCCTTTGATTCCTTGCCTTCGAGCAGGCGCACCGAGCCGATTTTGAACGACCGGCTGGCCACTTTTTGCCGCCGGACGTAGAGGTTGAGTTCAGTGCTGCCCCCGCCGACATCGATGTGGAGGTAACTTTTGTCGTCGTCGAGCGATTGCACCACCACGTTATTGATCAGTTCGGCCTCCCGCGCCCCGTCGATGACGTGGATTTTCATGGCCAACTGTCCCTGGATCCGCGTGACGATGTCGGTGCTGTTGGCCGCTTCGCGCATGGCCGAGGTGGCGCAGATGAGGTAGTCGGTCACCTCGTGCAACTCCATCAGCAGCCGGAACGAGAGCAGCATTTTGAAAATGCGCACCTCGCCTTCGGGGCTGATGTGGCCCGTGTTGAACACGTCGAGGCCCAGCCGGAGCGGGAATCGCACGTACTCGACGCGCTTGAACGATGGCCCGGTGCCGTCGTCGATGACTTTGGAGATTTGCAAACGGGCGGCGTTGGAGCCGATGTCGATGGCAGCGAATTTCACGGGAAGGTTGTTTTGTCTGAACCTGGATTGGCCCGGTTTTTAGGATGGGCAGGATGGCTGGTTTCCAATTTTTGAATTGAAAATTCTGATTCTCGGAATTTTATCCTGTTCATCCTAAAATCCAGGCCAATCCAGGTTCAGACAGCAAACTTCAAACCACCGCTTCGCTTTTCAAAACCGCCACACCACGCCCGGCTGCCCCATTGGGTTGATAAAAACCGCAACATTGGGCGAAAGCACACCCGTTGCCGGGTGCCGCCGCACGATGGTTCTGGCGATGAAATGCCCCAATGCGGCCCCCACGATGACGTCGGAAGCCCAGTGGGCGTTGGCGTTGATGCGCGAAAGGGCCGTCAGTGTGGCCACGCCGTAGGCAATGGGCGGCACGGCGCGGGCATCGCGAAATTCCAGCGCCAGCACCGTAGCCAGGGCAAACGCCGCCTGGCTGTGGCCCGACGGAAAGGCGTGAAAATCGTGGAGCGATGGCCCTACCCAGTCGTGCGGCGAGTTGCTTTCGTAGGGCCGTTTTCGCCCCAGGCCAAACTTGAGCGCCTGCACCACAACCCCGCTCAGCAGTTGGCTTTCCAGCACCAGCAGCCCCACGCGGGTGGTTTTGCCGTTGCCGAAGGCCTGCCCGTGCAACACCAGCGCGGCGGGGGTAACCCAGAAAAACGTCGAGCTGCCGAACGGGTCGGCGAAGGCCGAGACGGTGTTCGTGAAGCCGTTGCGGCGAATTTGGGCGACTTCCTGGATGCGTTTGTCGAAGAAAAAATACGATAGCGTGGCCGTACCAAGCACGATTCCCGCCCGCCGGAAATCACGCCTTTGCCAGTGAAGGGGCCGCGATGCGACGGCGAGGCCGTCGGTCCAGTAGCTTTGCAGGTAATGCCAGTCGGGGCGGACGGGCGGCACTGAGTCGGGCCGCGAAACCCGCCCGGATTCAACGGGTGGGAGAGTACCGGTCGTTTGCCCCCGCAGCCCACCCAGCGGCAGAAAAAACCAGAGGACCCACGCACACGGCCCAGTCGCCCATCGAATCATTCGGTTGCGGAAAGAAAGTTACCGAAAAAAAGCAGTGCCACTGCCTAGCGCCTGCCCACGGTTTGGAGTGCGTACCGGGTGGGCAGGTACACCCGCAGGTCGGTGGCAACGACGTCAGCCACCCGCGCCGCACCGGCTTCGGTGAAGTGCATTTCGTCGTAAAAAAAGCGGCTGTCTTTGGGTAGCAGGTGGGCCAAGTCAATGAGGTGGACGTTCTGCTTCGCGGCCACGGCGCGGGTCACGTCGTTGTAGGCTTCCAGTCGTTTCCAGTACAATTCGCCGTTTTCGTTCTCACGAACCCTAAATTTGGCCAAATCCGTCCCGGTAAGCGAATCGCGTCCCGCACCGAGCAGCAGGGGCTGGGTGATCAGAACCGGCTCGATGCCTGCGTTCCGGCAGGTCTGCACGAGGCCCTCAACCCGTTTGGCGTAGGCGGGCAGACGGGGTTGCAGTTTCGCCAGTTCGGCTTCGATGCGGGCGGGCGGCAATGCGAGCGTATCGGCGGGACGAAGCACGAGGTGCACGTCGTCGCGAAAGCGGAGTTTTTGGGTTTTTACGCCCCGCGAAATGAGGCGAATCAGCCCGATGACCTCGCTGTTTTTCACGACCGTTCTGGCCCAGTCTTTGTACCAGGCGTCGCCCATGCGCACGGCGCTGTTTTTCAGAAACGCCCCGTCGAAGCCGCCGAGGTCGTCGATGCCCACGTCGTTGACGCCGATGAGGAACAGGGCCAGGTCCGGCTTGAGTTTGACCACGTAATCGTCGAGCAGAATCTGGTGGCCGAAGGTGGAGTGCCCATTCAGCCCGGCGTTGTTGACCCAGACGGTCGGCAGGGCAGGGCGAAGGTTTTTCTCCAGAATGGTAGGCCAGTCGGTGCCATCGGTCAGAAAATAGCACTCCGTCGTGCTGCCCCCCACGGCCAGGATGGTCAGGCGAGTGGCCCAGTCGGCGGGGGGATCTGCGCCGCGAAAACCCAATGAGTTCTTGGTGTGGATGGCCTTGCCGCGCACGTTGGGCAGGTTTTCGATTTGCACTTCGTAGCGCTGGCGCACGGGCAGCACGATTTTGTCGCCTTTCAGCCGGGGATTCAGGGGGTTGTACATGCGCAGGGCGATTTCGAGGAGAATAAAGACAATCGCAACGACGTACAGCAGGTACCCGGCTTTCTTGAGCAGCGAACGAATCATGGGGCAAAGGTAGCGCGGGCATTTCTTCGGGCAAGCGGAGCCGTGACCCGAACTTTGTGGCTATTTTTGCACTTTGCTAAGAACTTCACCGGGTTGCCCAGCCACGGGCGTTCCGGTGAATTTCGTCTTTCTTTTCCTTTAATCATGATTCAACGTCCTGACCTCCGTGATTTGCTGAACACCCGAATCCTCGTGCTCGACGGCGCGATGGGCACGATGATTCAGCGCTACAAACTGGAGGAGGAAGATTACCGGGGTAGCCGCTTTGCCGACTGGCCCCAGCCGTTGAAGGGCAACAACGACCTGTTGAGCCTGACCCGCCCCGACATCATCCGCGAAATCCACGCTCAGTACTTTGAAGCCGGGGCCGACATCGCCGAGACGAACACGTTTTCGGGCACGAGCATCGCCATGGCCGACTATGGCATGGAAGCGCTCGTGTACGAACTGAACTTTGAATCGGCGCGTATCGCCCGCGAGGTGGCCGACGAATTTACGGCGACGAACCCCGACAAACCCCGCTACGTGGCCGGTTCCATCGGCCCGACCAACCGCACGGCTTCCCTCTCGCCCGACGTGAACAACCCCGGTTTCCGAGCCATTTCGTTCGACGAACTGGTACAAGCCTACACCGAGCAGGTGCGCGGCCTGGTGGACGGGGGCGTGGACGTGCTGCTGGTGGAAACGGTGTTCGACACGCTCAATGCGAAGGCGGCGCTGTTTGCGATTGACCAATTCTTTCAGGTGGCTCCGACCTCTGGTCGGAGTTCGACGGAACGTCGAAACGTGTCAGCAATGTCGTCTCCACCTTTTCAACCTACGGTTGAACTCCGACCCGGAGGTCGGAGCTACCTGCCTGTCATGGTCTCCGGCACCATCACCGATGCGTCGGGCCGGACGCTGTCGGGGCAGACGACCGAGGCGTTCCTGACGTCGGTTTCGCACCTGCCGCTGCTGTCGGTAGGGCTAAACTGCGCATTGGGTGCCGACCAACTCCGGCCTTACGTGCAGACGCTGGCCCGGAAAGCCCCGTTTTTCACCTCGGCCCACCCCAACGCCGGCCTGCCCAACGAAATGGGCGAATACGACCAGACGCCCGCCGAAATGGGGGCGCTGGTGGACGGATTCCTGAAGGAAAATTTTCTGAACATCATCGGCGGCTGCTGCGGCACCACGCCCGACCACATCCGGGTCATCGCCGACACGGCGGCGAAGTACGCCCCCCGCCCCTTGCCCGAAGCGCCCCGCACGATGCACCTCTCTGGCCTCGAACCCGTGGAGGTAACGAAGGAAAACGTGCTGTTTCTTAATGTGGGCGAGCGCTGCAACGTGACCGGCTCGAAGAAATTCGCCCGCCTGATTCGGGAAAACAAGTACGACGAAGCCCTCAGCGTGGCCCGCGAGCAGGTCGAAAACGGTGCCCAGGTCATCGACGTCAACATGGACGAAGGCATGATCGACGGCGCGGCGGCCATGACGACCTTCCTCCACCTGCTGGCCGCCGAACCCGACATCGCCCGCGTGCCTGTAATGATCGATTCCTCGAAATGGGAAGTCATCGAAGCGGGTCTGAAGTGCGTGCAGGGGAAGGCGATTGTGAACTCGATTTCGCTGAAGGAAGGCGAGGAGGCGTTTAAGGACCGCGCCCGCACCATCCAGCGCTACGGCGCGGCGGTGGTCGTGATGGCCTTCGACGAAACCGGCCAGGCCGACAGCTACGCCCGCCGGATTGAAATCTGCGAACGGGCTTACCGGATTCTGGTGGACGAAGTGGGTTTTCCGCCCGAAGACATCATTTTCGACCCCAACATCCTGACCGTCGCCACGGGCATCGAGGAGCACAACAACTACGCCGTCGATTTCATCGAAGCCACGCGCTGGATCAAGCAAAACCTGCCCTACGCGAAAGTGAGCGGGGGCGTGTCGAACGTGTCGTTCTCGTTCCGGGGCAACGAACCCGTCCGCGAAGCGATTCACTCGGCGTTTTTGTACCACGCCATCCGGGCGGGCCTCGACATGGGCATCGTCAACGCCGGGCAACTCACGGTGTACGACGAAATCCCGAAGGATTTCCTCGAACTCGTTGAAGATGTGCTCCTCAACCGCCGCCCCGACGCGACCGAGCGGCTCGTGAATTTTGCCGAAACGATTAAATCGAAGGGCAAAACCGAAACCGTCGCCGACGAAGCCGAATGGCGAAAACTGCCCGTCAACGAGCGCCTCACCCACGCGCTGGTGAAGGGCATCGCCGATTTCATCGACGAGGACGTGGAAGAAGCCCGCCACCAGTTCGCCAAACCCCTCGAAGTCATCGAAGGCCCGCTCATGGACGGCATGAACGTGGTGGGCGATTTGTTCGGCGAAGGGAAAATGTTTTTACCCCAGGTGGTGAAATCGGCGCGGGTGATGAAAAAAGCCGTGGCGTATATGCTGCCGTTCATCGAAAAAGAAAAAGAGGGCGGCGCGTCGAGTTCCAACGGCAAAGTGCTGATGGCCACGGTGAAGGGCGACGTGCACGACATCGGTAAAAACATCGTCGGCGTCGTGCTGGGCTGCAACAACTACGAAATCATCGACCTCGGCGTGATGGTGCCGACGGAGAAAATCCTCGCTGCCGCCCGCGAGCACCAAGTGGACATCATCGGCCTGAGCGGCCTCATCACGCCCAGCCTCGACGAGATGGTCGGCGTGGCGAAGGAGATGCAGCGGCAGGGTTTCACGATTCCGCTGCTCATCGGCGGGGCCACGACCTCGCGCATCCACACGGCGGTAAAAATCGACCCCCACTACGACGGCCCCGTCATCCACGTCCTCGACGCCAGCCGGTCGGTGCCCGTGGCGGGGCGGCTGACGCAGTCGGAACTTTCGCAGCAGGAAATTTGGAAGGAAATCAAGGCCGAGTACGCCAAGTTGCGCGAGGAGCACGCCCGCCGTCGTCAGGACAAAGCCGTCGTTTCGCTGGAAGCCGCCCGCACCAACCGGCCCAACCTCGACTGGTCGGAATTCGTCCCGAAAAAACCGGCCTTCCTCGGCACGCAGGTTTTTGAAGACTACCCGCTGGCCGAAATCGCCCGGTACATCGACTGGACGCCGTTTTTCCAGACCTGGCAACTCCACGGCAAATACCCGCAGATTTTTGAAGACAAAATCGTCGGTGCTGAAGCGAAGAAATTGTTTGACGACGCCCAGAACCTGCTGCTCGACATCATCCACGAAAAGTCGCTGCAAGCGCGGGCCGTCGTCGGGTTCTGGCCTGCCAACGCCATCGACGACGACATTTTGCTGCATGATTTTGAGGAAATCACGCGGGAAATTCCCTGTGAGCGGCACGGGAGCCATCGGCATACGGAGTACAAAATCAGTCGCCAGCGGACCGCCGCCCGGTCGTCAGTCGTCAGTCGTCAGTCTGAAGCGCTCAACGGCGGCGAAGTCGTGGCCGATACCTTGACGGTGCTCCATCACCTCCGCCAGCAAAGCCAGAAAGCCGCCGGGCTGCCCAATTACTGCCTGAGCGATTTTATTGCGCCCCTCGAAAGCGGCAAGGAGGACTACCTCGGCGGCTTTGCCGTCACGGCGGGGCGGGGCATTGAGGCCCTGCTCGACCGCTACGAGCGCGACCACGACGACTACAATTCGATTCTGGTGAAAGCCCTCGCCGACCGCCTCGCCGAAGCCTTCGCCGAACTCATGCACGAGCGTGTGCGGAAGGAGTTCTGGGGCTACGCGCCGGACGAGCACCTCACGAACGAGGAGTTGATTAAAGAAAACTACGTCGGCATCCGCCCCGCGCCGGGCTACCCGGCCTGCCCCGACCACACCGAAAAAGCGGCCCTGTTTGAGTTGCTCGACGCCGGGCGGGCGGGCATCGAACTGACCGAAAGTTTCGCGATGTACCCCGCCAGCAGCGTGAGCGGCTGGTATTTTTCCCACCCCGAAAGCCGGTATTTCCCGGTCGGGAAAATCCAGAAAGATCAGGTCGAGGACTACGCGAAGCGGAAAGCCATGAGCGTGGACGACGTGGAGCGGTGGCTGGCGCCGGTGCTGGGGTATTAAAAAGCAATCGACTTTTGCCACATGCTGATACTTAGCTTGAAACAAGTTATCCAACTATGGCAAATGAATTACCCAGTAAAGCAAAAGCAGTTGTTCCTGAAGAAAAGTTGACGAAGTATTTGCTGAACGAACAGCACCCGGAAGGCGGTCCCAAAGCAGTTTTTCTCAAACGCTTCGGCTACACTTCGTCAAATCGCGATGAATTGAAGCGCGCATTGTTGAAATTGGCGCATACTGGCGAAGTCAGCCAAGTGAAATCAACCGTTTTTTGCACCAAGTACATCATCAAAGGCCGACTTGAACCCCCCGACGGGCGCAACCCAAGCGTCGAAACTGTCTGGAAAATTGATAATGGCGAAGAAATTCCGAAATTGGTGACGGCGTATCCCGACTACTCATGGAAATTATCAATCAATTCGAGCGGGTGATTTTAACCGTTGACCTGCCCGAGGTCGGTCTCGAAAAAGGCGACATTGGCACCGTCGTTGACGTTTACGAAGGCGGCAAGGGCTACGAAGTCGAATTCATGACGCTCCAAGGCCGGACCATCGCCGTGGAAACGCTGCTTGCGGACCAGGTGCGGGCGGCGAAGGCGCATGACGTACCCCATGTGCGTGAACTGGAAACGGCCTGATGTTTCGGTTGGCATGCACCCGCAATTCCCACGCTTTCACCGAAATCCATCCTGCGCGGGCAACGTAACCGTCGGATTTGGTGTACTTTGCTCCAAACGCAACACCATCTCATGAAACCGCTGCGCACCGGCCTGTTCCTGGTTCTGCTGGGGGTTGGGCTTTCCTGCCAAAAAAAGGCCGTCGACCCCGACCCGGCCGCCGCCAATGCCGACTGGAGCGAAGCCTCCCACGGCAACGACGTCACTCCCGATTACACGACGGTTTTCCCGCAGGACCAGGTTAATTCCCTCGACATCACGATGACGGCGGCGGACTGGACGGCCATCCGCGCCGACATGAAAACCAAATTCGGCAACGACTTCGGTGCCGGTGGCACCGGTACGCCGGGGGGCGGCGGTGTGCCTGGACAGTTTGGTACGGCGGAACCAAACTACGTAGCCCTCACGCTGAAATTCAACGGCAAAACCTGGAACAAGGTGGGCTTCCGGCTCAAGGGCAATTCGAGTTTGAACAGCGCCTGGCGCTCCGGCGTGTACAAACTGCCGTTCCGGTTGAATTTCGACGAATTCGAGGACCAGTTTCCCGAAATCAAAAACCAGCGGTTTTACGGGTTTGAAGAACTTTCCCTCTCGCCCGGCTTTGCCGACAATTCGCTAATTCGGGAAAAAGTCACCGCCGACATTTTCCGGATGGCGGGCATCCCGGCGGCGCAAACGGCATTTTACAAAGTCACCATCGATTTCGGCGAAGGCCCCAAGTACTGCGGCGTGTACACGATGGTCGAGGTGGTGGACGACACGATGGTCGAAAACCAGTTTGGCGAAGACAAGGGCAACATTTACAAACCCGAGTCGAATTTCGTGACCTTCAACCAGGCTCAGTTCGAGAAGAAAAACAACAAGACCGAAGCCGATTACAGCGACGTGCGGGCGTTCATCACCGCCCTCAACGCCGCCGACCGCACCACCAACCCCGCCCAGTGGCGCGCCAACCTGGAAAAAACCTTCCACATGGACCACTACCTCAAGTGGCTGGCGGCCAACAATACCCTCGTCAACTGGGACACCTACGGGGCCATTGCCCACAACTACTACCTCTACAACGCCCCCGGCAAGGGCCTGACCTGGATTCCCTGGGATCACAACCAATCCATGTCGGGCAGCGGTGGGGGAGGTGGCGGCAACGGCGGTGGGGGCGGCGTGGGCCGGGCCGTGTCGCTGGCCATGACCGAAGTGGGCACCAACTGGCCCCTGCTGCGCTACGTGGCCACCGACCCGGTGTACTACGCCCGCTACAAGCAGTACGTGAAAACGTTCACGGAGACGGTGTTTACGACCGAAAAAATGGCCGCACTTTTCGAGAAAAACACGAATTTGATTGCACCACACGTTGTCGGGCCGCAGGCTACTGAAACGGGCAAGTATTCGTTTCTGAGCAGTCCGGCGGCGTTCACGGCGGCCTTGTCGGCATTGAAAACGCACGTCAGCCAGCGGGCGCAGGCCGTCACCGATTTTCTGAAGTAGGAATCCGTTCATGAAAAAACCCGCACCGCACCAACTCACCACCGCCTGCCTCAAGCCAGTTGAAGCGCTTGCCGAGCGGTTTGCGCCCATTTCGCTGGCCGAAATGGACGACGTGCGGCTGATGAACCGGACCGACACCAAGTTTGTGCTGCGGGCGGACGCGCTGCCCACTCTGCTCGCCGCCCTGCGGGCCGACTACCGCTGCCTGAGCCTCGACGGCCAGCGGCTCTGCGGGTACGAAACCCTTTACTTCGACACCCCAGACCTACACCTTTACCACGAGCACCGCACCGGGCGATTGAACCGCTTCAAAATCCGGCAGCGCCGGTACGTTTTGTCGGGGCTAACGTTCACGGAGGTGAAACGCAAAACCAACAAAGGACGGACGGTGAAGACGCGAATCGCAACGCCCGAAGGCGCTCCGACGGGTTTTGACGAGGAGAGCCGTCGATTCGTGAGCGAGCAAACGGCCCTCGACCCCGACGCCCTGCAACCCACGCTCTGGGTGCGGTACACCCGCCTGACGCTCGTGAGCCGCACCACCGCCGAGCGCCTGACCTTTGATTTTGACCTGACCTTCAGCGACGGCACCCGGCGCTTGGGTTATCCCCAGGTTGTGGTGGCCGAGGTGAAACAGGACGCCCTGCAAACTTCCCCGTTCCGGGCGCTGATGAAGCAGCACCGGTTGCGCGAAGGCGCCCTGAGTAAATACTGCCTCGGCCTCATCAGCCTCAACCACACCTTGCCCCAGAACCGCTTCAAAACCCGTTTCCGCCGCCTGCAAACGCTGTTAACCCCACCCTGATGTTCCTTCAAAACCTGACTCAACCTACTGCCGGGAGCGCCCCGCTGCTCGACGGCATTCCCGAGGTCGTCTTGTTCCGCCTGGCCGTCAACCTCCTGACGGTCGCCGTGCTGATTCGCCTGATCTACTACCGCATCTACCGGAAATCGGACTTGTTCCTGACGTTTTTCACGTTCAATTTCCTGATTTTCCTGATGACCTTCCTGCTCAACCAGGTGCAGATGTCCATCGGGGCGGCGTTCGGGTTATTCGCCGTGTTTTCAATGCTGCGGTACCGCACCGAAGGCGTGTCGGCGAAAGACATGACGTACCTGTTCACGGTCATTTCCATCGGCATGATTTCGGCCATTCTGCCCGGCGACTGGCGGGCGCTGGTGGTGATCAACGGGGTCATCCTGCTCGGCGTGCAACTGCTCGAAGGATCCTGGATTTTCCGCCGCGAAGGGAGCAGAGGGGTGCTCTACGACCGCATCGACCTGATTGTACCCGAACGCCGCGCCGACCTGCTGGCCGATTTGCGCCGACGCACCGGCCTGCCCGTGCACCGCGTGGAAGTGCAGGACCTGGATTTTCTGAAAGACGCCGCCCAACTCACCCTTTTTTACTACGCCGATGCGCAAACCACCGTTTCCGTTGAAAAAGAGCCAGTTCCCCTGGAAAAGTAGCCTGTGCCCACTGGGTGCCTGCCTGCTGCTGGCCCTGAACGTGCAGGCCCAGGACCCCGGCCTGGGCCTGTGGACGGGCGTGAGCGTGGAGAAGAAATTCACGAAAAATTTCGCCGTGCAGCTCAACGGGCAAACCCGCTTCACCGAAGACATTTCGCTGCTCGGTTCGTACCTCGGCGAGGTGGGTTTGCAGTACAAACTGGGCAAAAACTGGGAAGTGGGCGGATTTTACCGCTACATCGGGCGGCGCAAGTGGAACCGCGAGCTCCAGGACTGGTACTACCGGCCCTACCACCGGTTTTACGGGGAAATTTCGTACGAAACCAAGTTCTGGAAAGCGGTGAAACTCCAGTACCGTCTCCGCTACCAGCACCAGTTCCGCGATGACGCCGAAGGCGTGGTCGTGACGGGCAACTACCTCCGCAACAAGCTCGAACTGGGCTACGCCAACCGGTCCCGCTTCACGCCCTACGTGTCTGCCGACGTATTTTACCGCGTGGGCGAAACCGTGGATCAGGTGCGGTACCGGGGCGGCGTGAACGTGCGCCTGACCAAAACCCAGAGCGTGGACCTGTTTGCCTTCAACGACACGCCCGTCGGCACCACCGACCCGAACGAGTTCATCCTGGGGGTGACGTACAAACTGCGGCTGGGGTACGGCAAACCAAAACCGGGCGAAAAAAAGGGCAGTTAGTCGGCTGCCTCACCCGGCAAAGCAAGTTACCGAACCCGGGTTTCGATGTACCCCTGCGGAATCTTCTCCTGCTCCAGCCGACACGCCCCGACCGGGCAACTTTTCAGGTGCCGGAACAGCCGCTCTTCCGCGCTCGTCAGCATCGGCGGTACCTGCCGCACGGAGTTTTTCCCCGCGCCCCGTTCCCCGGCGAAGGCCGTCCAGGTTGCCTCGTCCATCAGCAGCGAGGTGACTTTTGGGTAAAAACCGCGCAGCAACGACAAAATCTCAAAACCTTCCACGTCGAGGTCGCCCCAGTAAAAAATGGGCTTGGCACGCAGCCAGGCCACCGGTTTCAGGTGGGTGACGTTCTTGCCTTTGCCGAACACCATCAGCGCGTTGGCCACCGGCGGAAACGTCAGCACGTTCATCTCGTTTTCGGCGATGAAAACCCGCTCGATGCGGTCAGCAATCGGCAGGTGCTCGAATTGCGAAAGCGGCAGGCTCATTTCCGACAGCCCGGCGATGGTCATGTTTTCGTCGAGGATGCGGAAGTGCACGAATTCTTCCTTGTGCCGCAGGCCAAAGCGTTTTTCGAAGGTCTCCGCGTCAGCGTTTACCGCCGTTTCGGGAAGCAAAAAATCGAGCAGTTCCCGCAGGATGGTGCCGTGTTTTTCGATGAATTTGGTCGGCACGGCAACCGGCAACTGCCTCACGTACACATTCGGGCGGGGATTTTCGAGAAAATACGAGCATACCCGCAGCAGCCCGTCCCAGTCGTCGGCGAAGTCGAGTACGCGCAGGGGTTTTTGCCGAACCCACGGCATCAGCGCGGGCAGTCGGCTTTCAATCAGGCCAGCGATGCGTCCGAAGCGCCGAAAGTCGCGGTCGTAGCGGGTGAATCGGAGGAAATCCTCTGCCGAGTCGAAAAAAATACCGGCGATGAAATCGTTCCCGCCGATTTGCCGGTCGGCGCGCCGTTCCCAGGTGAGTTGGTAGCCGTAGCCGAGGGCCTTTTTCGAGGCGGCCTTCAGGGCTTCCTGGTCCCGACTGATTTTGGGTAAAGCGCGCAAGGCATCACCGGGTTTCACGAGGCCAATTTGGGGAATGAAACGCGGTTCGGCGAAAAAATTCTCGCCCCGCAGCCAGGCGCGGAGAAATTCGCCGCTCGTCCACCAGCGGGCGGCTTTGGCGCGGACTTCGTCGGGAGTGAGCATGAAATTGAATTTCGTAGTTTTAGCAATCCGGTTTACTGGGTTTTAAGAAACCCAGTGGCCGGTTTGAAAACCGGCCACCACGGCCGACGTCTTTCCCACAAAACTTGAATTGACATGGCTATGAATCCGCTTGATTTGGAAAGCGACCTGGCTCGGTTCAGGCAAGAGTCGGACGCCAGCATTGCCTTAGCCCGCGAATCGGGGCTGACCGTTGATTTGGCCGAATGGCTGACGGTGAAACGCTACGCGGAACGGTACGGCTTGACCACTCAGGTCGTAACCAACTGGATTGCGCGGGGCATCATCCCTGCGGACTGTACCCTGACGCTGCCCGAACTGAACGACATCCGGCTGGTTAAAAACCAGCCCTACCGTTAACCGCCGTCGGTCAACTCCTCTTTCCGCCGCCGAAACTCCGCCAGGCTTAAATTCGTGATGCCCGAGGCCCGGCCCGTGGGGTTGGCCACGAAATGCACGGCCTGGACGTAGTCTTCGAGGATGGCGATTTTTTGGAGGGGCGTCACCACGAGCAGTTGCAGGCCCATCCGGGCGAACAGGTCGAGGCCGTAGCGGGTGCTGTCTTCGGAACCGCGCCCGAAGGCCTCGTCGATGACCACCAGCCGGAAGGTGCGCGGGGTGCCCTCCCACACGCCGAGGCCGTACTGGTAGGCGATGGCCGAGGCCAGAATCGTGTAGGCCAGTTTTTCCTTTTGCCCGCCCGACTTGCCCGACGAATCGCTGTAGTAATCGCGCACGGCAGCGTCGGCGGCGAAGCGCTCGCTGGCCCCGAAGCTGTACCACTCGCGCACGTCGGTCACGCGGGCGGTCCAGCGTTTGTCGGCCTCGTCGCCGCTCATGAAGCGGGCCAGGAGCACGCGCACTTCCTCGTACTTGCGGGCGGGGTCGGCCTGCATTTCGCCCAGCACGTTGGACGTGGCCCGGAGCAAATCGGCCTGAAACTCCCGCAATTCCTGGTCGTTGGTCAGTTTTTCGGCTTCAATCTGGATGAACGTGTCGGCGGCATTGTCGTAGGGCAAGTCGCGCAGGCGCTCGTTGATGCGCTGGATTTTCTTCAAAATCTCGCTTTCCTGCCGTTCGAGCCGGGCCTTGAACAAGGTCACGTTCTGGATGGCCCCGACGCGCAGGTCGTCGCGGAACTTAGCCTCGAAGCGGGGCAGGTCGTCGGTGCGGAGCCGGTCGAGCAGGTCGGTGAAATCGCGGGCAGCGCTGGTTTCCACGCTGGCGGCAAAATCGCGGCTTTCGACGGGGTAGGCCAGTTTGAAGCCGTCCATGCGCCGCTCCACCTCCGAGCGGAGTTTGGACGTCCGCTGCTGGGCCTTGTCACGCAGGCCGTCGCGCCCGACGATGCGGGTTTGGGCATCTTTTTCGAGTTGGTTCAACCGGGCCAGCGGCTGGGTCGAAAGGTCAAGGCCGGGGAGCAGGCGTTCGCGGATGAACGCCCGCGTGTCGGCGTCCAGCGCGTCGTCGCTGACGTGCAGTTTTTTCAAACTCCGCAGCCAGGTTTCGACGGAAGTGATAAAATTTTCTTCGTCAAAAAGTGATTCGAGCAATTCGTCGTCCCCGTCGAGCGCGCCGAGCAGGTTGAGGGCGTCGTAGAGGCCGTTGGCCAGCAGTTTCACTTCTTTTTTCAAACCGCCCAGACGCTCCAACTGCACGCGCAATTCTTTGTCCTTTTTTTCAAGGGTCCGAGAAAGTTCGTCCAGCGCCTCGTCCAGCTTCCGCAACTCCGCCGACTGCCCGGCGATTTCAGCTTTTTCCCGCTTCAAATCGTCCAGGTCGAGCGCGAGGCCGGGGAAATCGATTTCGGCGAACGCCCGGAAGCGGCGCAAATCGTCAATGGCTTTTTGCTGGGCGGCCAGGAGTTTCTGCTCCGTTTCGAGGGTTTTCACCCGGTCGTTGAACCCGGCCAGGTCGCGGTCGAGGGCGGCGAGGTCGTCTTCGAGGAGGCGGAGTTGGGCGCGGTTGTCCCAGCCGAGCACGTAGTCGCGGCGGGTGAGGGGCCGGGGCTTGCGGTGCCGCACCTTGCCCTGCCGCACCTGCCCGGCCAGCGTGATGGCGAAGGGCGTCCGGTTGAATTCCTCGACGGTTTCGCAGCACACGAGGTCGTGGTTTTGTGCGAGCCAGCGTTCGAGCCAATCGCGGTGCGGGGTGTCGTCGTGGAGGCGGAGTTTCCAGCACAGTGACGCGTCGCCCGGTCGGCGGGGCCGCTCCTCGAACGGAGCCATGCGCAGGTACTCGATGACGCGGGCTTTTTCCAGCCGCAGCCGGTCCACGGTGCGGCTCACTGCCGGATAATCGTCCTCGCTCACGAGCAGGCTGAGGCCCAGGCCGCGCAGGCGGGTTTCCAGCGCCATTTCCCAGCGTTCCTCGCCCTCGGCCACCCGCAGGAGTTCGCCCGCGAAGGGCAAATCAGCTTCGGCCAGGCCGGTCTGGTCGAGCAGGTGCTGGCGCAGGTCGAGGTACTCGGTCGGAATCTGGCTGCGGCGCTGGCGGAGCGAGGCGATGTCGGTCATCAACGCCGTTTTGCGCTTCTCGGCCTCGGCGCGGGCGGGCAGCAGGTCGTCGCGGTCGCGCTGGTTGCGGTCGAGGCGGCGCTCGACGTCGGCCTCGCGGTCGTCGAGCGAGCGGCGGGTTTCGGTGAAAAACGCTTCACTCGAATCTGGGTGAAGACCAAGTTTTTCGCAGGCTTCCCGAAAAACTACGGCCTGGTGTTTCGCTTTTTCCAGCGCCTCCGCCTTCGCCTCGATTTCTCGGTTGATTTGCGCCAGCAGTTGCCCGGCTTCCGAGTTTTCCCGTTGCATTTTCAACGCCTGTTGCCGGTCGCGTAGGACTCGGAGGTCGTCGGAGAGCTGCTTTTCGTTGGCTTCGGCGGCCTGGTAATCGTCGTAACTGACCTGAAGGTCGGTCTGCAAAAATTTCGATTTTTCGTAGGCGAAAAAACGGGGAATCGCCTCGTGAACGTCGTCCAACTGCCGGATTTCGGCCAGCGCCGCTTCGTGCGCGGCCAGCCCCTCGGCGATGGGTTCCAAGAGCGCCAACTGGTTTTTGGCCTCCTGCACCTTCCGGTAACTGCCCTCCAAATCGCGGAATTTTTCGATGAGGCCCCGGATTTCCTCCTCCACGTTGGGCTTGGGCAGCATGTGCGTGCGCACGAAGCCGGTCAGGTTTTCGACCTGTTTCATCGAAACGGTCTGGTAAAACAAATCGAGGGCTTCCTCCTCGTCCATGCCGAACAGGCGGCGGAAGCGGTCGGCGTAGGCTTTGAAGGAGTCGAAAAACTCCACCTTGTGGCCGTCGCGGAGGCGTTTTTTGAACTCGCGGAGGTCGGTGATGCGGGAAAAATGCTCCTTGATGGTCAGCTCGGTTTCGGCGAGCAGAAACAGTTTTTCGGGCTGGCGCTCCTCCTCGCTTTCCATCCAGAACACCTGCGCCAGCGTGCAGCCTTGCCCGTAGCTTTCGTTGAAAAAATACGCCAGCACCACCGAATGCCGGAAGCCCGTGGCCTCGCCGCGCAGGTACACCGATTTGGCCCGGTGCGAGTGCTCCACCTTCTGCCCCGCGTGCGCGCCGAGCACGTAGCTTTTGAGGCTGCGCTCGTTGGAGGCTGCCCCGGCGGCTTTGTTGTACACGATTCGCTGGTGCGGCACGAGCAGGGCCGTCAGCCCGTCGATGAGCGTCGATTTGCCCGAACCGATGTCGCCCGTGACGAGCGCGGTGTGGCCGTCGGGCGTGATTTTCCAGACCTGCCGGTCGAAGGTGCCCCAGTTGAGCACCTCCACCCGGTGGAGGCGATAGCCGGGGCGGCGCTCATCATTCGCTGGCGCTGGCGGCGGGCTGACTTTTGGCATCGGCGAAGTAGTGGGTCGCATGAGCTTGGAGTTTGGCGAGGGTTTCGTCGAGGAACGCCACGTCGACGAAGGCGTTGAGGATGCGGCGGACTTCGTAGGCGTCTTCGTCCACGTCGAGGCGGCGCAGGAAGCCGAAGTCTTCGAGGCGGTTGATGGATTCTTCGACTTTTCGCAAAGCCCGGGTTTCGTCGTGTTCGCTGAGCTGGAGGTAGGTCAGGGCCTGGGTCGTGATGTCCTGGCGGCTCATCCGCAGCATCCGTTCGCTGGTCGTGGCGGCGTGTTTGAGCAGTTCCTGGCGCAGCAGCACGCAGAGCAGCGAATCGGGGTAGGTGAGGCGGCGTTTTTCGATGAATTTCGGAAACTCCGCCCGCTGCTCCTCGTCCCAGCGTTCCCATTCCTTCAAAAACGCGAAGCCCTCGGCCTCGTCAAGGTACACGTCGGCCCCGACGAGGTTGAAGTGCTTGCGAACCGGCTCCAGGTTGTCGAGGAGCAGTTTCCACAGCGCTTCCTGCTCGCGGTACAGCACGCCTTTGTAGAGGTGGATGACCGCGCGGGCGTAGTCGGGGAGGCGGCGGGGTTCCATGGGGTTTAGGGTAAAAGTCGGTTTAAAATTTTCGAGAAAAGCCTCCAAAAGCCCGTCATTGCGAGCGGAGGCCATCAGGACGAGCGGAGCGAGAGCTGATGGCCGGAGCGAAGCAATCCCCCGTCGGAGACCAAGGGAGCTTTCGCCGAGCACCGGTTCATTCCTACTGTTCTTCCCCAAAGCTATCTCGGCTACCGACCGGGGGATTGCTTCGCTCCGTGTTCAAAACCTCGGCTTCGCCTCGTTTTGAACACTTCGCTCGCAATGACGCGGTGGGAGGAGGCCTTTTTAGTGATACGTTGCAGCAGATGTTTCGTTTTCACCGCAAAAAAACCACCCTCGGCAGCCGCACTTCCACCGGCTCGCCGCCGTGGAGATAACTCAGCGTTTCGGCGGTTTCGGGGTCGAAAACGGCCTTTTGGCGGGGTTCGTCGTCGGAGGCGAGTTTGAGGTAGGTGAGCAGTTCGGTGAGGCCGTGCTCGAAGGGAAATTCCTCGGCGACCGTGCGCAACGACACCTGCGGGCTGGCGCGGAGCAACAACCGCAGCCGCTCGCGCAGCACCGCCGGGCTGACATACACCTGCCGGTAGAGCAAGTCCACGTCGTCGGTGCCGGTGCCTTCTTCGAGGTCGGCGGTTTCGACGCGCCCGGCGCGGGGCACCTGAAACAGCGTGCGCTCCGGGCTGAGGTCCATCAGGCGGTAATTCAGGTCGGGTTTACCGGTGATTTCCTGAAAATTCCGACCCGTCGGCGGGCGGGTTTTCACCCGCAACGCCACGTCGAGTACGGCCTTGATGCGTTGGGTGACGAGGCGGTTTTGGTAGGCAAACGAACTTTCGATGAACCGCCGGATGCTCCGCACGATGAGCGCGTTGGCCTCGTTGGTCTGCGCGCCCGCGTCGAGCAGGTCGAGTTTGAGCGTTTCGACGGGGCTTTGGGTTTTCGCCACCCCGGCCAGCGGGGGCAGGGCCAAAATCTGGTCGCGGTAGGCGTCGAACTCGGCCTGGCGCTGAGCGCTCATCAGAAATTCCCAGAAACCCCGGAAACTCCGGCCCTGGTCCTGCTGCCAGATGCGCTCGTCGAGGGTCTGGAAGAGTGCGTCGAGCAGTTTGCCTTTCGAGAGCGGCGTCTGGGCGATTTGCTCGCGCAGGCCCCGGTCAATTTCGCGGAAATTGTACTCCACCTGCCGGAAGTCGGAGAGCAGGCGGCGGGCATTTTCCTCCAACAGCCGGAAGTTTTCGCGGACGCGGGTTTCGTTCCACACGTCCACCTCGCCCGCTTCGATGCGCGCGATTTCGCGTTCTTTCTCCTCGATTTCCTCCCGCAAGGCCGCGATGCGCCGGTCGGCGTCCTCCGAACTCCGCAGGGCGATTTCGCGCATCAGGTTGAAAATCTGGAGCAGCCGCGATTCGGTGCCGACGAAGTCGGTCTGGTCGAGTTCCTGCACCCAGCGCAACACCCGCTCGGCGTCGGGCGTGAGTTCGTAGGCGTACTCGTCTTCGCTGTTGGCGGGGTTGATGAGTTTGCGAAGGAAGCCCTCGCCCGCCCACTCGTCGAGGTACTCGCGGGCGGGGCGGGGAAAGTCGTCGGTGTCGAGCCGAAACAAAAAATCCGCCAGCAGCGTCACCAATTCCGACTGCCGGTAGCGCGGTTTCCCCCCAACCTTAAACGCCCGGAAGAAAAAGCTGATGACCAGCGCCGTGGTGTCGCGGCTGCGCGTCAGGAGCCGGAGGGCCGGCGCGCCGTTTTCGTCGAAAAGCCGCCGGACGGCGTAGAAATCGGCGTGGTTCATGCCGAGGAAGGGAGTTGAGGGATTCCGGGGCCAATGGTAGGGGTTTTGTCAGAAAAATGGAAGGATTGGGTAAAAGTTTTTAGCGAATGAGTGGAAATTTGTTTGATAACTTTTAGCGCTGACGAGCGGATTATCAAGCGGAGTGCCGCCCAGCGGAACGCCGCCCGCCCGCTCCACCTGATTTGTTCGTCACCCCACCGCCTGCCAAACCCCGTACACCCCCACCCCCAAAATTGAAGCAATGCTCACCCACAGCGCTAAATTGTACCCCCACGAAGGCCGCAGTTCGGCGGGCAACTTCCGGTAACGAAACTGCCACGCCGCCCACACCACCACGATGAGCAGCACCGATGTGGCCAGGCCCCCGAGCAAAATCATCAGCACCGGTACCCTCAAAAACAGGAACAGCCCGCACCACACGGCGGGAAACACCCAGGCCAGCACGGCCAGTGCCCGACGGTACGTGCCCGATTTTTTCAAATCCAGCCAACCGAACTGCCCGAAGGCATCCGCGTAGAGCCGTACCCAACTCGCGTTGGCCGTGAACAGCGTGGAGTACAGCACGAAAAATGCCCCGACCAGAAACACCCACTTCGCCCCCGGCCCCAGCGTGGCCGTGAACAGCCGCGAGAGCGTTTCGACCATCGCGTAGCCCTCGGGAATCGGCCCCCGCTCGTGCAGCAGCGACGCGCCGAGCAGGTAAAATGCCGCCGTCACGAGCGTGTACACCACCATCGAAGCCAGCGCGTCGAGGTACATGACCTGAATCCAGCCCCGCGCCCGCGCGGCCCATTCGGGTGTCGGCTCGTAGGGACCAGTGTAAGCGGCGTAGCCTTTTTCGAGGCACCAGTAGGAGTAATACATGATTTCGTCGCCGCCCACGCCGGTGATGCCAAAGGCCGCCAGGGCCACGCCCACCGTGGCGGGGGGCAGGCGGAAGGCCAAGCCTTCGACCAGTTGCGCGCCGGTGATGGCATATGGCGTGCTTTGCAGCAACCCCAGCGAAAGCAGGATGGTGCCCGTGAACAGGCCAATCATCACCAGCGCGCCTTTTTCCACCCACCCGTATTTGCCCTGGTAAATCAGGAGCGCCGCCGACAGCGCCGACAACACCGCCCAGAGCCAAGTGGGCAGCGCCGGAAACGCCATGCTCAGCACCAACGCCACGCCGCCCACGATGCCGCCCATCTGCAAGAATTTCAACGCCTGGAGCGACAGCCACAGCCAGAGCGTCCAGTGCGCCCGGCCGAGGCGGGGGCCGGGCAGGCCGTTGAGGGCGGCCATGCTGCTTTGCCCGGAATAAATGGCGTTTTTGCCGAACTCCAGTTGCAACGCGACTTTCATCAGGCAACTGACCAGAATGACCCAGAACGTGACGAAGCCCGCCTTCGCCCCCAGGGCCGTGGTGGCGATGAGTTCGCCCGAGCCGACGATGGCCGCCGAGAGGATGAAGCCGGGACCGAGTTGGCGAAGCTGACTGGAGAGCGTGGTGGGTGCCGGGCGAACGAGGGAAGCAGGCGCGGTGGTGGTTTCCAAGCGGTTCGGAGGTTTTCGGGAAAACTACGCAACCCCCGGCCCAAAACAAAAAAGCCAGCCCCAAACGGGCCGGCTTTTCGTGTATCTCTCTGCGTCCCGGCGTGATGATGTGAACTTTCACGCAGAGTCGCCGAGGTAGGATTGGTTAAAACTCGACTTCGATGTGCTTCTGAAAGCCCCGCGCCATGTCGTTGAAGGGCAGGAACACCCGCCATTGGTCGCCGAGGTAGCGGGCCGAGATGGCGTCCACGTCCACGTCGTTGGGCAGAATCAGGTTGCCGAGCAAGTCGGGCAGGAGCGTGTCGGGTTCGGCATCTTCGCGGCCGAGTACGGGGCGCAACTGGTACAGCCAGAGGCGACCATCAGTTACATCCACCTGAAGGGCATCGGCCTCAACACCGGGACGTTTCACCAGCACTTCGTACCCGTCCTGTTGGCGGGCTACTTTCAGTGTGGTTTGGCTGCGGCCTCCATTCAGCGCGTTGAGCATGTCAATGGAAGCGAGTATTTCTTTGGGGATCTGGATCGTTTTCATGTGTCCTGTTTGCTCGTTGGCGTGTGGAGTAAAAACGCCGTTCCAATCGAAAAACGCGACGAATCGTCTTAATGATTGTTAACGAAAAGGGCTATTTCCGACAAAATGACCGGCATTACCCCGTTTGGTAGTCAAGGTTGGAAAGCCCGGTAACGGGGGGTAATTTTGCCGGAATCGGACCACTCACGCTGCATGACCAAAATCACCGAATACATCCGCAATGCCGCCGGAAAAACACTGTTTTCCATTGAAATTATCCCACCCCTGAAAGGCGAAAGCATCCGCGCCCTGATGGATTCCATCGAGCCGCTGATGGAATTCAAACCGCCTTTCGTCGATGTAACCTACCACCGCGAGGAATTCGTTGAAAAGGTCATTGATGGCCAAATCGCCCGCATTCCCACCCGCAAACGTCCCGGCACCGTGGGCATCTGCGCCTCGCTGATGCAGCGATTTAGTGTGGAAGCAGTTCCCCACGTGATCTGCGGAGGCTTCACGAAAGAGGAAACGGAGGACTTTCTCTTCGACCTGCATTACCTCGGGATTGAGAATGTGCTCGTGCTTCGCGGCGACCCGCTGAAGGGCCACTCGCACTTCACGCCCGAGAAAGGAGGCCACGCCTACGCTACCGATCTGATCAGGCAGGTAGTGGACATGAACCAGGGCAAACTGCTCCACGAGGAAACGAAAGCGTCACCAACCAACTTCTGCATCGGCGTGTCGGGGTACCCCGAAAAGCATTTCGAGGCCCCCAACCGCAACGCCGATTTTAAGTACCTGAAGCAGAAAATCGACCTCGGCGCGGAGTACATCGTGACCCAGATGTTTTTCGACAACCAGCGCTACTTCGACTTCGTGGCCAAATGCCGGGAACACGGCATCAACGTACCCATCATCCCCGGTCTGAAGCCGCTTTCGACGAAAAAACAACTCACCGCCCTGCCGCGCATTTTTCATTTGGACATACCCGATGAACTTGAAGCCGAAGTAGAGAAGTGCCAGACCGACAAGGACGTCCGCCAGGTGGGCATCGAATGGGGTATCCGGCAATGCCGCGAACTCATGGCCGCTGGTGCCCCCGTGCTGCACTTTTACACGATGGGCAAGTCGGACAACGTGCGGAAAATCGCGGAAGCAGTTTTTTGAGGAAAGTTTGAAGTTTGAAGTTTGAAGTTTGAAGTTTGGGAAAAAGACTCCAATCGGTGAACCTCAAACTTCAAACCTCAAACTTCAAACTCGTTGAATGCCCCCGCGACGCTATGCAGGGCCTGCACGAGTTCGTGCCGACGGACGTGAAGGCGGCGTACCTCCAGAAACTGCTGGCCGTCGGGTTCGATACGCTCGATTTCGGTTCGTTCGTCTCGCCGAAGGCCATCCCGCAACTCCGCGACACGGCGGAGGTGCTGGGAAAGCTGGATTTGTCCGGAACGAAAACCCGCCTGCTCGCCATCGTGGCCAACCCACGCGGGGCCGAGGACGCCTGCCGGTTTCCCGAAATCGCCTTTCTCGGCTACCCACTCTCGATCAGTGAAACCTTCCAGCAGCGCAACACCAACCGGAGCATCGCCGCCGCGCTCGACGATTTGGCGGTGATTCAGGAGGCGGGCGAAAAAGCAGGTAAAGTCCTCGTCGTGTACCTCTCGATGGGCTTCGGCAACCCGTACGGCGACCCGTACAGCCCGGCCCTGACGGTGGATTTTACGGAAAAACTGGCCGAGCGCGGCGTGCGCGTCGTGGCCCCGTCGGATACGGTGGGCACGGCCACGCCCGCCGCCATCACGGCGCTTTTTTCGGAACTAATGCCGGCGTTTCCCAACGTTGAATTCGGCGCGCACCTGCACTCCCGGCCCGACGACGTGGAGGGGAAGGTGGCCGCTGCCTACGCGGCGGGCGTCCGGCGGATGGACGGGGCGTTGCGCGGCTACGGCGGGTGCCCGATGGCCAACGACACACTCACCGGCAACCTGCCCACCGAGCGCGTCGCCGCCTGGCTGACGGCGCAGGGGGTGGAATTAGGGCTGGACGAAGCGGCGTTCGCCGAGGCGATGGCGTTTTCGGCGAGGGTGTTTGAACCATGATGCAGAACCATGATTTAGAGGATTCAGAACGATTAAATGATGGATTTTATCAACTATCCTATCATCCTTCTGAATCCTCTAAATCATGGTTCACATGAATTCCCTCCGCACCTCCTCCTTCAAAAACCGGAGCGCTTCGTCGGTGGGGGAGGGGGTGAGCGTCACCCAGCGTTCGAAGATGCGGCGGGAGAGTTCCAGCGGCGGGGCGTCGGCGGGGAGTTCCTGGGCGGCGGTGTTGACGGTGGCCGTTACCTCGTTGAGGGCCAGGCGGATGCGCTCCCAGGCCTCGCTGCTGAGGTACACCTGCTGGGCCAGGTTGTGGTTGAATTCCTCCCGCACCTCGCTCAAGAGTAGTTGCTGCAACTCGACGGCACTCGTGGCGCTGCCGCTCAGGCGCAGCAGTAGGTTGTTGGGGGCGATGCGTTCAAGAAACAGGGCCATCCGCTCGTAGGCTTGCAGGCGAATCGGCAGCAGGGTTTGGGCGTAGCCGACTTTGAGGTCGGTCTGGCGCTGAACGAGGTCGCGGCCGAGGAAGGAGCGCACCGTGAGGTACATCGCGTAGAGCACGAGCGCGGCGGGAAGAACGATTTTGAGCAATTCGGTGAATAACTCCATGGGGTTGGTTGTTGGTTGGTGGTTGACGGTTTTTTCAACGGACAACCACCAACTTCCTTGACAGCGCAAAGATGAACGTTTCCGTCGAACCCATTCGCCTGACTGAAGCGGCCCGGCGTCAGATTCAGGTCATCATTCAGGAAAAATGCATTCCCGATTTCTACGGCCTGCGCGTGGGCCTGCGCGGCGCGGGCTGCGGAGCCGAGTACCTGCTGGGATTCGATACCGCCGGTGGAACCGACGAAACGTACCGGATTGACGAGGTGCAAATTTTCATTGACCGCCGCCACCTGATGTACGTGCTCGGTCTGGAAATCGACTTCGAAGCGGGAGAGGAAGGCGCCGGGTTTACCTTCCACCGGGAGTAATTGAAACTAGTGACGCTTGAGCATGGGGCGTTGAAACGTAGGAACCCCGTTGATTTCAAGGAGTTGCCTCAATGGGTCAGAAACCACCTCACCCATCCACTCGTAACTTTCACCGGTCAGCTTTTGCCGGGTCGTGAATTTGGCGTAAACTGCTTCCGGAAACCTACTTCCGCGCGTGCGTTTTCTGAAAACCCACCTCTTGTTACTCCTCAGCCTGCTGGTGTTCGCCGTCGGTGGACTGCTGGTGCTCGGTGCTGAACCGGGGCCCGTGTCGGCGTCCGAAATTCGGTACCTGGCGGGCGTACAGCAGCGGGTGATTGACGAACTCCGGCAGTCGGAAACCGATCTGCTGGCCGTAGAAGCCCGGTTTTCGCTCACGAGCGACACGAGTTTCAGTCGCCTGCTCATTCCAACCCATCATCCGTATTTCATCTTCCGCAACGGGCGTCTGGTCTTCTGGTCGGATCACCGGTTTGTGCCCGCGTACCGGGCCCTGGCCGGACTGCGTTTTCCGGGCGTGTTGGCCTGGGAAGAAAGCCGGTTCCTGGTCAGTCGCCGGGTGATGCGCCAAAGCCCCGAACGCGTCGAGGCGATCTCGCTGATTCCGCTGTTTCGGACGTACGGGATTGAAAACCAAAACTTCAGCAGTGGCTACAACCCGGCGATTTTCGGCCTGAAACCCCAAAGCCTGCGCCTGACCCCGGTGGCCCGGCCATTCAACCTGTATGCCGCACCCGGTACGCCCAACGAAAGTTTTCTGTTTTCGCTGGAAACCCCCGCCCCCGAACTGCTGCGGCACCAATCGGTCCCCAACCTGGTACTTGGCTTCTGGGCCTTAGCGCTGGTGTTGCTGGGCGCTTACGGGGTGCAGTGGCTTTGGGCGTGGCGACGGCAACGGCGCTACGAGATAGCTTTTCTGGCGCTGGCCGGATACCTGCTCCTGGCGCGGGTGGTGATGATTTATTTCGGAATTCCGTTTACGTTTCGGGAAACGGCGCTGTTCAATCCAGCCCTGTACGCATCGTCGGTGGTGACTCCTTCGCTGGGCGACCTGTTGCTCAACGTTGCGGCGGGCGTGGTGCTGCTGCTGTACGCCGCGGTGAACTACTTCCGGTCGCGATGGTACCGGCGGTTGGTGGAGGCCAAGCCGCTGGCGCAAGCCATCGTGTCGGTGGTGCTGGTGAGCACCAGTTACGCCCTCTACGACGCGTTGTTTCGCGAATTGAACGGCCTCTACACCCATTCGCGCTACGCGCTGGACCTGAAACTCAGCCTGACGTTTTACCGCGAACCCCTGCGGCTGGCCGCTTTGGGGGCATTCGTGTTGTTGTCGGCGCAGTACTTCCTGGCCCTCCACCTGCTGGTCGGGTTGTTCGCCCGGCTCAACCGCAACCACTCCTGGCGGGTGAGTCTGGGTTGGCTGGCCGTAGGAACGCTCCTCGCACTGGGCGTGGCCTGGGCGTGGAGGCCGGAAGGGAATCCTTTTTCGCTGTTGCTCAACGGAATGTACTTTGCCGTGCTTTATACCTCGGGGTTGCCTCAATCGTTGTATTCGTTCCGGTACCAAACGTCGGTGTACTTTTTCACCGGCGCGGTGGTGTGCGCCCTGACGGGAGCCTGGGTGGTGTACGGGCAGGAATTAAACCGCGATTTCAGCAACAAGCAGGTGTACGGGCAGGAGTTTCTGGCTGAGAACGACAAGTACGGAGAATTCCTGCTCTACCGGATGAACCGGGAAATCCGGGGCGACACGGCCATCGCCCAACTGTTCACCGACCCGAATCTGCCCCGCGAACGGGTGCTGCAGCGCATCCGCGAACGCCACCTGCGCAACTACTTCGACAGCTACGACGTGAGCGTGGTGCTCTTTGACCCGGCGGGCAACCCCATCGGCAGCGGGCCGGAGTCGCCCCGCTACGACACGCTCGTGCAGCGCTACCGGCAGCCTCGTTACCAAACGGCCTATCCCGATTTGTACTTCGTGAGCGAGCCGCGCACCCTGCCCGCCGATTCGCTCTACACCGACAGCTACCTGAAGCAGTATGTGGATTTCGTGGGCATTCCCGCCGCTCCGGCCGATTCGGCGAGAGCGCTTCGTGGAACGCTCGTGCTCGACCTGACCCTCCGCGATCTGATCCCGCAACGGCCCTACTCCGAATTGCTCGTTGATGCCCAACACAAGCGGGTGCCCGAGGCGGCTACCGAGTACGGCTACGCCATTTACGACAGCCGAGGCCGACTCATTTCGAGCGCGGGGCTTTTCAATTACGAAAAGCGGTTTCCGCTTCAACTCCTGCGCGAGCAGCAACTGTACACCGAAGGGCTGACCCACGGGGCTTTCCGGCACGTGGGCTTGGCGGGAGCCAACGGGCGGCGCATTGTGGTTTCGTCGGGGGAAACCACGTTTGGCAGTTACTACTCCGGGTTCTCGTTCCTGTTCCTGGTGCTGGTGGTGGGCGTAATCACGTTGGTACTGGGTTATGCGGTGCGGTACGCCTTCACGGGCCACCGGGTCAATTTTACGGCGCGCATCCAGATTTACCTGCACAGCGCGTTTTTGCTGCCGCTTGTGCTGGTGGTGGTCATTGCCTTGGGCATCATCAGCCGGACGCTGCTCGACAATCAGGAGAAGTCGTACGTCACCCAAACCCGCAACGTCAGTACGGCTTTTGCCAACCAACTCGACGCCTACGCCGAGGGCCGCATCAGTCAGGGGTATCTGGAGCAGGAAGTGAAAAAACTGGCTTCCGACGCGGGCCAGGACGTAAGTTTGTTCAACGCCCTGGGGCGGCTGGTGATCCCGAGCCAACCGGAGATTTACGAGAAAGGGTTGCTGTCGCGCTACATCAATCCCGACGCCTACGTGCGGCTCATTGAAGACCGGGAGCGCGAGGCGTTGTTGCCCGAATCGCTGGGAAATCTGACCTACAAAACGGCCTACGTGGCGCTCAATTCGTCGGAAGGTCGGCTGCTGGGCGTGTTGAGCGTGCCTTTCTACGAAGCCCGGTCGTCGCTCGAAAAGCAGGTGCTGGCCGTGATTGGCTCGATCCTGAACACATTCACGACGGTGTTTCTGCTGCTGCTGGCCCTGTCGTACTTCGCTTCGCGGGCGCTTACGGTGCCTCTGCGGCTCATCACCCAACGCCTGCGCCGCACCAACCTCGACCGGCCCAACGAACCGCTCGACTGGAAATCGGACGACGAAATCGGCCTGCTCATCGGCGAGTACAACCGCATGATTGCCAAACTTGAAGACAGCAAACAGGCGCTCTCGCAGAGCGAAAAACAGTCGGCCTGGCGGGAAATGGCCAAGCAGGTGGCCCACGAAATCAAGAACCCACTGACGCCCATGAAGTTGACGCTCCAGCAATTGCACCGCATTCTGCCCGCCGAGAACCCGTCGACGAAACGGCTGGTGGACAAGGCGTTCAGTTCGCTCATCGACCAGATCGACAACATCTCGGACATCGCCAATTCCTTCGCCGATTTTGCGAAAATGCCCGTGCCGAAAAACGAATTGTTCGACTTAGTACCCGTCGTGCAGAAAACCCTGCACCTCTACTCCGACGACCGGAACATCAACCTCCGCACCAACGTCCGTCCACGCAGCGCTTACGTGGTGGGCGATGCTCAACTGATGAGCCGGATTTTGACGAATTTGATCATCAACGCCGTGCAGGCCGTACCCGCCTCGCGCAAGCCCGAAATCCGGGTCAGCCTCACCACGGGCGATGAATTCGTGGTGCTCGAAGTAAGCGACAACGGCGCGGGCATTCCCGAACCCATCCGGCAGAAGGTGTTCATGCCCAATTTCAGTACCAAAGACGGGGGCAATGGCGTGGGCCTGGCCGTGGCCAAACGGGGCGTGGAACACGCCAATGGGAGCATCTGGTTTGAAACCAGCGAAGAAAAAGGGACAACGTTCTACATCAGCCTCCCCCTGGCGGAGGTGAAACTGCCGCAGGCAATAGTCTAAAAATGCTCAATGCTCAATGAAAAAAACTCATTTGACATTGAACATTGAGCGCAGACCATTGAACCGCAGCGGCGGACCGCATTCTCCGCCTTATTCTTCCAGCTTCACGTGCTTCCAGTTCTCGCCGGAGCGGATGCGGTTGAGTTGGGTATGGGTGATGCCAAACTGCTTGGCAATCATTTTCAGGCGGTTTTTATCGTTCTTCAGCATTTTTTTAATCATCAGCACCTTGCTCTCGGTGAGCTTGTAATTCTTGGTGCGACGCGGCACAACTTTTTCCTTCAAGGTTGGGTTCAGGCGGTTGTGCTCGTGCATTTCATCCCGCGTCACCCACCGTAGGTTTTCGTGGTGATTGTTGAGTTTGTCGAAATCCACGTGGATGACGAAGCGGTGCTCTTCACTGGGTTTTTCGACGAAGAATTCGGCCACCATCTTGTGAATGTAGCGGTTGGCGGTGCGGGCGTGCGGAAGGCGAATGTTCAGCGATTTATACCCCTGAATTACCGAGCCTTTAATGACCTCGCCTTCGGGATTGACCTGAAAGCTACGCAGCCGACCGTAATTGGAAACTTCGTAGTGGGGCGGATTTTCCACCTCATCGAACGGAATGGCCCTCCATTTTTCGTTCCAGAAACTGCCCAACTTCTTGTCCATCATGGTATTCAGTCGATTAGGTGTTCAACTCATCTCCGGCTAAACGCAATGTTAGGGGAAATGTTTCAAAACGTCGGCAAGGTTTTGGATTTCCTGATATAAACGAAACTACAGTTCGTTTTGGCGCAAAGAAAAGGAGGTTGCCATGAAAAAAACGCTGGTCGTGGGCGCATCCGAAAACCCCACCCGTTATTCCAACAAAGCCACGCACCGGTTGCTCTTCCACGGGCACCCGGTCGAACTGCTCGGCTTGCGCGAAGGCCACATTGCCGATCGGCCCATCCGCACGGGCCACCCCGAGTTGCAAGGCATCGACACGGTGACGATGTACGTCGGCCCAAAAAATCAGCCGCCGCTGTACGAGTACATCCTGGGCCTGAAACCCAAACGCATTATTTTCAACCCCGGCTCCGAAAACGACGAACTCATCGAAATGGCCGAAAAACAAGGCATCAGGGTCGTCGAAGGCTGTACGTTGGTGCTGCTGGCAACGGAGCAGTTTTAGCGGGGGCGTACGACAAAGTCATCAAGTGCATTTGCCCTGTGCTCCACGCCCCATGCCCCGGCATTTTCACCACCGAATCAGCGCCGAGGCCCAGGTGAATCCACTGCCGAAGGCGGCCAGGCAGACGAGGTTGCCGGTCCTGACGCGGCCCCGTTCCCAGGCTTCGGCCAGGGCAATGGGAATGGACGCGGCGGTGGTGTTGCCGTAGCGCTGGATGTTATTGACGACTTTCTCCTCGGGCAGGCCCATTTTCTGCCGAACGTACTCCGAAATACGCAGGTTGGCTTGGTGGGGTACGAGCAAATCGAGGTCGGCAGTGGTAAAGCCGTTGGCGTCGAGGGCTTCCTGAATCACCTCCGGGAAGCGCTGGATGGCGTGCTTGAACACGGCGCTGCCGTTCATGACCACTTCGCGGCTGCCGTCGGTGAGGGTTTCTTCGCTCAGCCAGCGGTCGGGGCGGCTGCCGCCGGGGCCGCGTACGTACAATTCTTCGGCGTACCGCCCGTCGGAATGCAGGTGAGTGGACAAAATCCGGTGTTCATCTGAATCCGTGGCTCGAAGCACCAACGCCCCGGCCCCGTCGCCGAAAATCACCGCCACGTTGCGGCCCTCCGTGGATTTGTTCAAAAACGTGGACTGAATCTCGGCCCCGACTACCAGCACGGTGCGGTACATCCCCGAGCGCACGAACTGGTCGCCCACCGAGAGAGCATAGATAAAGCCCGAGCACTGGTTTTTCACGTCGAGCGCCCCGACGTGTTCGAGGCCCAGTTCGCGCTGGAGCAGCACGCCGTCGCCGGGGAAGTAGTAATCGGAGGTGATGGTGGCGAAGACGATGAAGTCGATATCTGCCGGTTGCAGCCCGGCGCGTTCGATGGCCTGCCGCGAGGCGTGGGCGGCCATGCTGGCCACGGTGTCGGTGCCGTGCTTGAAAAACCGCCGCTGCTGGATGCCCGTCCGCTCCTGAATCCAGGCGTCGGAGGTGTCCATCATTCCTTCTAAATCGTGGTTGGTGACGACGCTTTCGGGCACGTAGTAGCCCAGTCCGGCAATTCTCGAAAAAGGCATTCGTTCGTTGGTTCAGAGGCGCAAAAATAGCCCTCTTTTGTGAGAGGTGAGAACGAAGAGGTGAGATGTTGTAAAGACAGGCTGCCTTTAACCTCTTACTTCTCACCTCTTACTTCTCCCGGATCGCAAACGAAAACTCTTCCATGATCAAATTCGCCAGCAGCTTTTCGCAGGCTTCGCGGACCTGGGCTTCGGCGGTGGCCCGGTCGGCGGCTTCGACTTCGAGGGTGATGTGCTTACCGATGCGGACGTTGTCGATGGCGTCCATGCCCAGGTTGTGCAGGCCCAGCTTGACGGCTTTGCCCTGCGGGTCGAGGATTTCTTTCTGAGGCATGACGGTGATGTCGGCGAGGAACTTCATTCAAGTAGAAATTAAGAAATCGAAGATTCGGTGAAACCAATTACGAATTGTTGCTGACACTTTTTCGGGAAATGACGCTGCTCACTACCGACAACCCGATGTAAACCGCCACGATGACCGGGATGGCCGCGAATTTCAGCAGTACGAGCAACACCAGCGCCAGCCCGAGAAACGAAAACCGGATTTCGTTGCCCGACCAGCCGAAGGTTTTGAATTTCAACGCAAACAACGGCAGTTCGGCAACCAGCAGCAGGGACATGCCGACGCTGTACCCGGCCAACAGGTAGGGGTTGGTGAGCCAATTGCCGAACTGGTACTGATGCATCAGAATGGCTGGAAACGACGCGACAACCAGCGCGTTGGCAGGCGTGGGCACGCCGATGAACTGGTCGGTCTGCCGGGTGTCGATGTTAAATTTGGCCAGGCGAAGGGCAGAGCAAATGGCAACGGCAAAAGCCGTTAACGGAAGCAAATTCCAGGGAGGCACTAAAAACCCTTTGTTCGAAATCAGAACGTTTTCATTGCTTACTGAATCCAACTCCAGCGGAATCCCACCCATCAACTGAAACAGCATGAACGCGGGCAGCACGCCGAAGGTGACCATGTCGGCCAGGGAATCCAACTCTTTGCCAATCGGCGAACTCACGTTCAGCAGCCGGGCCACGAACCCGTCAAAAAAATCGAGCACCGCCGCCGCGCCGATGAGCGCCGAGGCGACCAGCGGTTTTCCTTCAAACACCTGCACGATGCCCAGACACCCGCAGAGCAGGTTGCCGCAGGTCATGGCGTTGGGCAGGTGGCGGAGGAGGCTCATTTTGAAAACTCGGCGAGCAGGAAGGGGTTGGTGCGGCGCTCTTCGCCGATGGTGGTTTCGGGGCCGTGGCCGGGAAACACCCGCGTGGCGCTGTCCAGGGACAATAGTTGGGTGCGGATGCTTTCCATCAACTGGTCGTAGTTGCCGCCGGGAAGGTCGGTGCGGCCGATGCTGCCCCGGAACAACACGTCGCCGCTCACGCAGAGGTTTTCGGCCCGGTTGACGAATGCCACGTGGCCGGGGGCGTGACCGGGGACAGACAAAACTTCCAGTTCGGCGTTGCCGAAGCGCACGGCGTCGCCGGGTTTCAGCAGGGTTTCGGGCAGCAATTCTTCGTAATCAGGAAAACCCCAGATGGCCGCGTAGCTTTTCACGGCGCGGAGTGTGGGCAGGTCGGCGGCGGGTAGTTGCAGGGGCACGCCAAAGGTGCGGGCCACGAAGGCGTTGCCCAGCACGTGGTCGATGTGCCCGTGGGTGTTGAGCAGCCCGACGACGGTGAGGTGATGCTCTTCGATGAATGCCTTCAGTTCTTCCCGCTCGGCCCGGTTGGAGCAGCCGGGGTCGATGACGACCGCCTGCCGGGCATCCTGCGGGGAGTCATCCCAGAGCAGGTAGGTGTTTTCGGCGAGGGGGTTGAAGGTAAAAACGTGGTGATGAATCACGGACGCGGGGCTGTTTCGGGTGCAAACCTACAACCGGACGGCGAGAACTACGGCCTCCGGTCAGGGAGCACCAAGCAAAAACACGGTGGGTTTTTTGTGCAAATCAGGCTTTTGACTCCGCCAGGCAGCAATGGACTGGGTTTTCACGAATTCGTCATCGGCGGTCAGGTTGGCGGCGATGCAGAGCAGCGTGGTGGGCTGGCAGTACGCCAGCAGGTCGTCGAGCAGCGCGCCGTTGCGGTAGGGGGTTTCGATAAAGAGCTGGGTTTGGTGGTGCTGCCAGGCCGCTTTTTCGAGGTGTCGAACGCGTTGGGCGCGGTCGGCCCGGTCGATGGGCAGGTAGCCGTGAAAGGCAAACGACTGCCCGTTGAGGCCCGACGCCATCAGCGCCAGCAGCAGCGACGACGGCCCCACCAGTGGCACCACCCGGATGCCGAGTTCATGAGCCAGCCGCACGGCCACTGCACCGGGATCGGCCACGCCGGGGCAGCCCGCCTCGGAAAGCACTCCCACGTCGTGCCCGGCGTCGTGCCAGTGCTTCAGCACCTTGCGGACGTGGCTGGGCGGGGTGTCTTTGCTGAGTTCTTCAGCATGGAGGCTTTCAATGGGGCGGCCGAGTTTCAGTTCGCTCAGGAAACGCCGGGTGGTGCGGAGGTTTTCTGCGAAAAAATGATCCACCCGGCCCAGCACATCAAGAACCTGCGGGGTGAGCACCTGCCGGGCGGTGCCGGGGGCGAGGACGGTGGGGAGGAGGAAGAGCATTGAAAAAAGTATTGTGGGGCGGTTCTGATGAACCGCCCGTGTGTGTGCCCTCAGGTGTAGTCAGGATTCAACCAGGCAAACGGCCAGTCCCGCCAATCAGCCACCAGCCCAGCTTTGACCGGATTTTCCAAAACATACCCGACGATTCGCTCCAACTTATCCGCATCCCGCACAATCCGGTCCCAGTTTTCATCCTGCCAGAAAGCACCCTGCCGGTCCAGCGTTTCGTTGCAGCGGTGGCCTGTGTATTTTTTCAGCGAACCCATAATTTGATGCAGCGCCAACCCAGGAACAAGCACCCTGAACACCAGATGCACGTGGGTTGACATGACTGTTTGGCAAATCAATTCGTACTGTTTCTGGTGTTGGACCAGGGCCGCTTCCAAGAAAAAAGAGGCGAGTTTTGGCTCGCGAAAAAAAGGAGAGCGGCTCTCAACCTGGTGCAGGTAGCGGTCCATCTGTCCAAAATGCCGTCGGTTTTCTTCATCCAGCCGAAAAAGAAATTCGGTTTCAGAAGCGGCTGTCTGGCGGATGGTGGCTTGCCTTCATTCGTGTTCAACGGTCAATTTTTCACAAAGCTGATGGGGAAGGCTATTGAAAAGTCGGCTGGCTGGTCACAAAGTAAATGGCTTCGTCATGCTGAAAATGGGGCAAACGGCGACGGTAGAAATGTTGAAAAGGCATCAAGTTGAGAGAGGTACCACGCCGAAGATAGCACACGGGCGGTTCTGGTGAACCGCCCCACAATACACCCAGCCCCACAACCCTCACCCCACAAACCGCATCACTGCTTCCACGAACGCCTCCGGCTGGTCGGCCTGCACCCAGTGGCCCGCCCCGGCGACGGTTTCAATCCGGACATTCGGAAAAATCCGCCGGATGTCTCGCTCGTCGTCGGGCAGGACGTAGCCCGATTCGCTGCCCCGCAGAAACAGCACCGGCTTCGTCGTGATGCGCAGGCCCGTCAGTTCGCTGCCCACCAGATGAATGTCCCGCGTGAGTACGTCGAGGTTGAGCCGCCAAGCGAAGCGACCCGTAGCCGGGTCGCGATACAAGTTTTTGAGCAGAAACTGCCGCGTACCGGGGGCGTCCTCGTAGCGGGTCAGAATTTCCTCGGCCTGCTGGCGGTTTTGCAGCGTGGTGAGGTCAATGGCGTTCAGCCCGGCGAGAATCCGGTCGTGGTGGATGGGGTAAAACTTCGGCGCGATGTCCACCACCACCAGTTTGCTCCAGGCCGCCGGGTAATTCATGCCGAACTGCATGGCCGTTTTTCCACCCATCGAATGACCGATGACGACGGGGTTTTCCAGGCCCTGATCGTCGATGAATTCCTTCAAATCAGCGGCCATCGTTTCGTAATCGAACTCGTCGCTGTGGGGCGAGCGGCCATGGTTGCGCTGGTCCACGGTGAAGACCCGGTAGCGTTCGCCGAGCATTTTGGCCACCGTTAGCCAATTGTCGGCGGAGCCGAACACGCCGTGGAGAATCACGAGCGGGGTGCCGGTTTCGCCGGTTTGTCGGGAGAAGAGTTTCATAACCGAATGGAGAATGGAGAATGGACAATGGAAAATGATTTGCTGCTTTCATTCTCCATTCTCCATTTTCAATTAATTCACGTACACCACCTTCTCCCGTCGTTCGACCAGCCGCCCGAAGGGTTTGAGGGCAAAACCGGCTTCCCGCATCACTTCCTCGAACAGCACCGCGCCGCCCGGCTCCACGGCCACGAGCAGGCCGCCGGAGGTCTGCGGGTCGGCGAGCACGTAACGACGTTCGTCGGGCAGGTCGGCGATTTTTTCGCCGTAGCTGGCCCAGTTGCGGTGCGTACCACCGGGGACGGACCCCTGGGTGAGGTATTCGTCCACGGCGGGCAGTTTGGGTACGGCGTCGAAGTCGATTTCCGCTGAAAGCCCGCTGCTTTCGGCCATCTCGACCAAGTGGCCCAGCAGGCCGAAGCCCGTCACGTCGGTCAGGGCCTTCACCTGGGGCAGGCCGCCCAGTTTCTGGCCGATTTTATTGAGTTGGGCCATCTGGCGCGGAGCTAGGTCAGCGTGTTCGGCTTTCAAAACTCCTTTTTTCTGGGCTGTCGTCAGGATGCCCACGCCGAGGGGTTTGGTCAGGTAGAGCGAGTTGCCCGCCGTGGCGGTGTTGTTCTGCTTGAGGTGGTCGAGGCGCACGCGGCCCGTCACGGCCAGGCCAAAAATCGGCTCCGGGCTGTCGATGCTGTGGCCCCCGGCGAGCGGAATGCCCGCCTCGGCGCACACGGCCCGGCTGCCCTCAAGCACCCGTTGGGCCACTTCGGGGGGCAGCACGTTGACCGGCCAGCCCAGGATGGCGATGGCCAGCAGGGGCGTGCCGCCCATGGCGTACACGTCGGAGATGGCGTTGGCCGAGGCGATGCGCCCGAAGTCGAAGGCATCGTCCACAATCGGCATGAAAAAATCCGTCGTGCTGATGAGGGCCTCGCCGCTGCCGAGGTCATACACGGCGGCGTCGTCGCGGGTTTCGTTGCCGACGAGCAGAGCCGGGTGGTTGGTTGGGGCGAGGTCGGATTTCAGAATCTGATCGAGTACCTGCGGGGAGATTTTACACCCGCAGCCCGCACCGTGGCTGTACTGGGTCAGGCGGATGGGTTCGGAAGCAACGAGCATGGGCTTGGAAAGACGATGAACAAAAGTACTCAGGAGTCGCGGCTCCCCATCGGATGCTTGGATAAATGCAAAAATTCCGAAAATGGTTTTCGGAAGCGGGGTTAACAATTTTTTAACACAGGGAAATGGGCTTTTTCCAACGAACAAGTGGATTTGGGGTTGAAATCAGCCCGTTAAAACCCTTTTCCGCTTAATGGAGTAACAACGACGGGTTGGTGGTCGGTGGGAAAATTCGTTTCTTTGCGGCGATTTTTTTCGCTTACCCACTTCTAAAAATTCAACACCTAACTAAAACCAAATTTTCCATGAGGAAAAGAAATTTACTCCTCCAGTGCGTGTGTAGTCTGGCGTTCGTCCTGCTGGCCGTGCTGGCTGGCAACCGCGCCACGGCCCAGGTGACCACCTCGACCATCAGCGGCACGGTGACCGACAGCAAGGGCGAGGGCCTGCCGGGTGCCACGGTGGTGGCCGTGCACGAGCCTTCGGGCACCCGCTACGGCACGGTGACCAACGCCGCCGGTTTGTACACCATTCCGGGTGTTCGGGTGGGTGGGCCGTACCGGGTCACCGTTTCGTTTGTGGGTTACAAAGAAGAGGTCGTCGAAGGCATCGGGGCCAACCTGGGTACGGCGGCCAACGTCAACGTAACCCTCAGTGACAACGCGTCGCAGTTGCAGGAAATCGTGGTTTCGGGCAATCGCTCGGACATTTTCTCGTCCAACCGCACCGGGGCCGCCGCCACCTTCGGGCGCGACGCCATCAACAGCATCCCAACCCTGGGCCGGACCGTCAACGACATCACCAAGTACAACGCCTACAGCAACGGCCGCTCGTTTGCCGGGCAGGACAGCCGCTTCAACAACTTCACCATCGACGGCTCGGTGTTCAACAACGGCTTTGGTCTTGGTAGCCAATCCCAAGCCGGGGGCCGCACGGGTACGACGGCCGTGTCGCTCGACGCCCTGGACGAACTTCAAATCAACATCGCTCCCTACGACGTGCGCCAGTCGGGCTTCTCCGGGGCGGGCATCAACGCCGTGACCCGCTCGGGCACCAACGACGTGTCGGGGTCGGTGTACCACCTGTTCCGCAACAGTAGCCTGGCCGGGAAGAAGGCCAACGGGCAGGATTTGCCCCCGGTTACGATTGATGAAAAAACGACGGGCTTCCGCATCGGCGGGCCGATCATTAAAAATAAGCTGTTTTTCTTCGCCAATGTCGAACAATTCAAAAGCAGCCGCCCCGCCCTCGACTGGACCCTGAACCGGGCCGGAGCCACGGGCAACGTGTCGCGCGTGACCGAGGCCGACCTGCTCGATCTGAGCAACTTCATGCAGTCGAACTTCAATTTCTCGCTCGGCGCGCTCGACAACTTCAACAACGACATCAAGAGCACCAAGGGCCTGCTGCGCCTTGATTACAACATCAGCGACCGGCACAAGCTGTCGGTGCGGTACTCGCATCACGATTCGCAGTCGGGGCAGATCATCAGCAATTCCAACAGCTCGAACACGGCGGGCAACGGCAACCGCACCAACTCGGCCCTGGCCATTTCGCCCCAGAACACGGGTTACCTCATCGCCGACAACACGCGTTCGCTCGCGGCAGAACTGAACTCCAACTTCAACGGCAAGTTCTCGAACAACCTGATTGTGACCTTCAACAAGCAGAACGAGGACCGCCAGTACCTGACGCCACCCTTTCCGACCATCGACATTCTGAAGGACGGCACGACCTACACGTCCATCGGATTCGACCCGTTTACGCCGAGCAACAAACTGAATTATTCGACCTTCAACGCCACGAACAACTTCAGCTACTTCGCCGGCAAGCACACGCTCACGTTCGGGCTGGCCTACGAATTCTTCACATCGAACAACGTATTTTTCCCGACCTCCAACGGTTCCTACGTGTACAATTCGATTGAGGACTTCAAAACGGCCGCGCTCGCCTTCAAAACCAACCCCAACGCGACGACCTCGCCCGTGACGGTCAATCGCTACAACTTGCGCTACTCGCTGCTGCCAGGTGCTGCCGAACCACTCCAGGTGCTAAAGACATCAACCTACAGTGCCTACGTGCAGGATGAATTCCAAGCCACGGAACGTTTCAAACTGACGCTCGGGCTACGCGGCGACATTTTCGCCTACGACAACTCGCTGGCCACCGACTTTTTCAACCCGGTGGTGGCGGGGCTGACGTTCCGTGACGAAAACGGGGCCAACTATTCCGTGAACACGGGCGCATTCCCGAAAGCTCGCCTGCTGGTGTCGCCCCGCCTGGGTTTCAACTGGGACGTGAAGGGCGACAAGACCACCCAGGTCCGCGGTGGTTCGGGCCTCTTCGTGTCGCGCATTCCGCAGGTGCTCGTGTCGAACCAGTTGGGCAACAACGGCGTCAACACGGCGGTCATCAACGTGACCAACACCACGGCGTATCCCTTCACGACCGACCCGAGCCGGTTCTACCCCGCCAGCACCGACATCACCCGCCTGCCGCCCTACGTGGTGAATGCCACCGACCAGAACCTGAAGTATCCCTTCATCTGGAAAACCAACCTGGCCATCGACCACCGCCTGCCGGGTAACTTGGTGCTGACGCTGGAGGCCATCTACAACAAGCAACTCCAGGCCCTGCGCTACATCGACGCCAACCTGAAAGGCCCCGACCGCACCTTCAGCGGTCCGGACAACCGCGGGCGTTTCCCGGCTTCGGGTGTGACCAGCAGCGGGTCGGGTGCCAACAACACGGTGAACATCGCCCGGTTCTACAACACCGCCGTCACCAACGTGTTTGTTCTGAAGAACACCAACCTGGGTGATTCGTATTCGCTGACGGCGAAGTTGGAGAAACCCGTCACGCGGGGTTTGGGCGGGATGCTGGCCTACACCTATGGCCAGGCCCGCGACATGGCTTCGGTGGGTAGCACCGTGCAGGGCAACATCCCGACCGTGGCCGGGCAAAACTACCTCGGGCTGTCGTTCTCCGACAACGACCTGCGCCACCGCATCGTAGGGTACGCCACGTACCGCCTCACCTACGGTGGCAAGTTTGGCGGCTCGACCTCGTTTACCCTGGGTATGGTGTCGAACAGCGGGGGGAAAGTGTCGTACACCTACGGCAACGATCTCAACGGCGACGGGCAGATCAACGACCTGATTTTCGTGCCCAACCGCGCCTCCGACTTGACCTTCGCGCCGCTGACGGTGGGTTCCGGCGCTGCGGCCGTCGTGTACTCGCCCGAGCAGCAGGCGGCGGCATTCGATGCCTACATCGAAAACAACGAATACCTGCGCACCCGCCGCGGCCAGTACGCCGAGCGCAACGGGGGGTATTTTCCCTGGCTGACGCGCTTCGACTTCACTGCCGTGCAGGAGTTTTACGTCAAGTTGGGCAAGCGGGGCAAGCCCCACACCTTCCAGTTCCGGGCGGACATCCTCAACGCCGGTAACCTCATCAACAACAAGTGGGGCGTGGGCTGGCAGGCTACGGCCTCCAACAACCCGCTGTCGGTGGCCAGCGTCAGCGCGGCGGGCGTACCCTCGTACCGCATCGCCACGCAGGTGGTCGACGGCGCGACGCCCGGTACCCGCCAGACCATTCTGCTGCGCGACTCGTTTGTCAAGAGCATCAACATCGATAACGTGTGGCAGGCGCAGATTGGGCTTCGCTACATTTTCAACTGAGGCGGTTTAGTAACCTTAATTGAGAACGAAAGCCCCTGGCCAGTTGGTCAGGGGCTTTTTGTGTGTAAATCTGAACTCCTTCTCAGCCCACGGATTTATCCGTGGGGAGGGGTGGATATCGGGCTTTTCAACCGTTTTAACGGTTTAGCTGTCTCCCGGATTCAGCAGGCCGTAATGGTGGAGAAACCGCTCGTACTCTTCGGCAAACGCGACGGTTCGGTGGTGTTCTTTCTGGCTGCGGATGTAGTCCCGCACCCGGCCCACGTGCGACTCGCTGACGGAAAAAGCCCCGTATCCTGTTTGCCAAGCAAATTTTTCTGGCAAGAGGCCCGTGGCGTTCACTTCGTGTGACGAACCGCCCTTCGCCTGCTTCAGCACGTCGGAGACGGCGAGGGTCGGAGTTAACAAAAACAAAGCATGAATGTGGTCGTCGGTGCCGTTGACAATGTCTACCCAGCAGCCCGAAGCGGTGAGTTCCTTGCGAACGAGGGCGAAGATTTTCGCCTCAGCGTGAGGGCGGATAAGGGGTTGCCGGTCTTTCGTGGAAAAAACAGCATGAATCCAGATTTTGCATTTGGAATGAGACATGGCTTGGTGGGCATGAAGGTAGTGAAATCGTTAAAACGATTGAAAAACAGCCGTTTCCCTAACGCCACGGCTGAATCCGTGGACTGGCAAATTCACCAAATTCACGGGTTTCACCAAGCTTAGGAGCCGAAATCGAGTGAACGGCAATCGCGCCACGGCCAACAAAAAAGCGGCCCTGTTTCCAGGCCGCTTTTTTGTTGGCAGAAAAACAGGTCCACTACTTCCCCACCGCATGGCTTCCCGCCTCGTAAGGCGTACCGTATCGGTAGTTGGCCGCCGAGTACAGTTCCTCGTGCGAAAGCGTTTTGAAGTACTCGTACGTCCGGCGCAGGCCCTCGGCCCGGTCCACCTGCGGTTCCCAGCCCAGAATTTCCTTCGCCCGCGTGATGTCGGGGCGGCGCTGCTTGGGGTCGTCGGTGGGCAGCGGTTTGTAGACCAACTGCTGGTTGGTGCCCGTCAGGTTGATGATTTCCTCGCCGAATTGCTTGATGGTGATCTCCGTCGGGTTGCCGATGTTGACCGGGTAGGCATAATCGCTCAGCAGCAGGCGATGAATGCCCTCGATGAGGTCGTCGACGTAGCAGAACGAACGGGTTTGCGAGCCGTCGCCGAACACCGTCAACTCTTCGCCCCGCAGGGCCTGCCCAATGAAAGCGGGCAGCACCCGGCCATCGTTGAGGCGCATCCGGGGGCCGTAGGTGTTGAAAATCCGAACGATGCGCGTCTCAACGCCGTGGTAGCGGTGGTAGGCCATCGTGATGGCTTCCTGAAACCGCTTGGCCTCATCGTACACGCCCCGGGGGCCGATGGGATTTACGTGGCCCCAGTAATCCTCCGTCTGCGGGTGAACGAGCGGGTCGCCGTACACTTCCGACGTTGAAGCCACCAGAATTCGCGCCCCTTTCGCCTTGGCCAGCCCCAGGCAGTTGTGCGTACCCAGCGAACCGACCTTGAGCGTCTGTATCGGAATTTTCAGGTAATCGATCGGACTGGCCGGCGAGGCGAAGTGTAGGATGTAGTGCAGTTCGCCCGGAATGTGGATGTACTTGCTGACGTCGTGGTGGTAGAACTCGAACTGCGGCAGGGGCATCAGGTGTTCGATGTTCTTCATGTCGCCCGTGATCAGGTTGTCCATCCCGATCACGTGGTGCCCTTCGGCAATGAACCGGTCGCACAGGTGCGACCCCAGAAATCCGGCCGCGCCGGTGACTAAGACTCGTTTCATGGAATTCAGGATTCAGAATCCAGGATTCAGGAGTATGCCGAGTTTATTCTGACTCCCGAATCCCGAATCCTGACTTCTTATTTTACCGTTTCCCGCCCAATCGAATAGTACGTGTAGCCGAGTTCCTGCATTTGCTCCAGTTCGTACACGTTGCGGCCGTCGAAAATGACTTTGTTTTTCAGCAGCACGTCCATCACCTCGAATTCGGGTGTGCGAAACTGCGGCCACTCGGTCAGGATCACCAGGGCGTCGGTGCCTTTGAGGGCTTCGTACGGGCCTTTGGCAAAACTCAGGCCATCGGTTTCGCCGAAGTATTGCTTCACATTTTCCATCGCTTCGGGGTCGTAGACCTTCACCTTGGCCCCCGCTTCGAGCAGGCACTTGATGTTGTACAGGGCCGGGGCCTCGCGAATGTCGTCGGTGTAGGGCTTGAAGGCCAGCCCCCACACGGCGAAGCACTTGCCGGAGAGGTCACCGCCGAAGTGGTTTTTGATGACCGGAATGAGTTTTGTTTTCTGGCCTTCGTTGACGGCCATCACCGAGCGCAGAATCTGGAAGTCGTAGTCGAAATCTTGGGACGTTTTGTGCAGGGCCTGCACGTCTTTCGGAAAACACGACCCGCCGTAACCGATGCCGGCGAAGAGAAACCGCTTGCCGATGCGGCTGTCGGTGCCAATGCCCCGCCGAATGGCGTCCACGTCGGCCCCCACGCGTTCGCAGAGGTTGGCGATCTCGTTCATGAACGTGATTTTAGTGGCCAGAAACGCGTTGGCGGCGTACTTGGTCATCTCCGCCGAGCGCTCGTCCATGAAAATCACCGGGTTGCCCTGCCGCACCAGCGGGGCGTACAGCTTTTCCATCACCGATTTGGCCTTCGGCGAGGTGGTGCCGATCACCACCCGGTCGGGCTTCATGAAGTCTTCCACGGCCACGCCTTCGCGCAGGAACTCGGGATTCGACACCACGTCGAATTCTACGGTGGCGTTTTTGGCAATGGCCTCGCGCACTTTCTCCGCCGTGCCTACGGGCACCGTGCTTTTATCCACCACGACCGCGTATTGCTCCAGCAACGGCCCCAGATCGTCGGCGACCTTGAGGATGTACTTCAAATCGGCCGAACCGTCTTCGCCCGGCGGGGTGGGCAGGGCCAAGAAAATCACCTGCGCGCCCTTGATGCCCTCGGCCAGATCGGTGGTGAATTTCAGGCGGTTCTCGTTGGTGTTGCGGTGGAAGAGTTCTTCGAGGCCGGGTTCGTAGATGGGCACCTGCCCAGCCTGCATTTTTTCGATTTTGCGGGCGTCGATGTCCACGCAAATGACCTGATTTCCGGTTTCGGCGAAGCAAGTCCCAGTGACCAGCCCCACGTATCCGGTTCCGACAACGGCTAATTTCATGCGATGATTGATTTGAAGACCTGGCGGGGTTTCACTCGATTTGGTATGGCGTTGATGAACAAACAGGCCGAAGCAGGCATTTTGCACTTTCCGGCTAAGCGCGCAAAAATAGGTTTTTTTGGACAACCGCCCGCACCAACGGGATTTCAGACCGTATTCGGCCGATCTTTCTGGGTTTCGTGCAAAATTTATATGCTTTATTGAAAAATTTTTTGTTAGGGTAAGCGGGAAGGTCTCCCAATATTCTTCGGTGTAAACTTAAAAACGCGTTGATGAAATTTAGGAAAATTCCGATGCAGCCAACGGAGAAGCCCGGAATGCGGAGCGTTGGCAATCAACCTTTTTTCCGTATGCCCGTTCAAAGCTGTACATTCAGGCATCATTTTCGTCAGCGAAACTTCGTCAAATAGAACTAAACCAAGTCATTACGCATGAGCGCGACCCTTCCCACCACGTCCCACGAAAACCAGGAGCTTATCGCTCAGACCGTCCGCGACTTCGCCGAGCGGCACATCCGCCCGCACGTCAGCGAGTGGGACCGCACTCAGCACTTCCCCGCCGATCTCTTCCACCAACTCGGCGAACTGGGCTTGATGGGCGTGCTGGTACCCGAAACCTACGGCGGGGCGGGCCTTGGCTACCGCGAGTACGTCGCGGCCATCGTCGAATTGAGCCGCGTCGATCCCGCCATCGGGCTTTCAATGGCGGCCCATAATTCGCTCTGCACCAACCACATTCTTCTGTTCGGCAGCGAAGATCAGAAGCGCGAGTACTTGCCCAAACTCGCCACCGGCGAGTGGCTCGGTGCCTGGGGACTGACCGAACCCAACACCGGCTCCGACGCGGGCAACATGCGCACCGTGGCTGTGCAGGCAGGCGACAGGTGGGTACTCAATGGCTCGAAAAACTTCATCACCCACGGCCGAAGCGCGCACGTGGCCGTGGTGATTGCCCGCACCGCCGCTCCCGGCGACAAGCGCGGGGCCACGGCCTTCGTGGTGGAGCGGGGTACGCCCGGTTTTTCGGGAGGGAAAAAAGAAGACAAACTCGGCATGCGGGCTTCGGAAACCGCCGAGATGCTCTTTCAGGACTGCCGGATTCCCGACAGCCAGCGGCTTGGCGTGGAGGGCGAAGGGTTTATCCAGTCGCTGAAGGTGCTCGACGGGGGACGGATTTCCATCGCCGCGCTCAGCCTCGGCACGGCCCTCGGGGCCTACGAGGCCGCCCTGGCCTACGCCCAGGAACGGCAGCAGTTCGGGAAGCGCATCGCCGATTTTCAGGCCATTCAATTCAAACTCGCCGATCTGGCCACGGAAATCGAAGCCGCCAAACTGCTCGTGTACCAGGCCGCCGATTTAAAAGATGCCGGGAAACCTGTCACGAAGGAAGCAGCGATGGCGAAATACTACGCCTCGGAGGTGTCGGTGCGGGTGGCCAACGAGGCCGTGCAGATTTTTGGCGGCTACGGCTTTATCAAGGATTTTCCCGTTGAAAAGTTTTACCGCGACTGCAAGCTCAACACCATCGGCGAAGGCACCAGCGAAATTCAGAAACTGGTTATTGCCCGGCAGATTTTGCGGTGAGTTCAGGGTTTAGAGTTGTTCTGCTTTGGCAACCCTAAACTATAATCTCAGAATTGATGGAAAAACCCACGGTTCGCAAGGCCAAATCCTGGGACGAGGTGCCCAAAAACGACCTGGAGTTTTGGCTGACCAAGACCCCTGTTGAACGGCTGGCGGCCCACCGGCAGATGGTCGCTTTTGCCCGGAAACTGTACCTCGCTAATCCTAAAAATCCCCGTTACCCCGATGGAAGAGGTGTACTTAAATTTCATTCGTCGGCTGAACGAGGAAGGAATTAGGTACCTCGTCATCGGGGGCTACGCGGTGATTGCCCACGGCTACGTGCGGGTAACGACTGACCTGGACCTGCTCGTGGCGACTACCGAAGAAAATGCCCGACGAATCATTCAGGTGCTGATCGAAAATGGCTTCGACGCCGAGCAGTTTGAGGTGAGGGACTTCACCGAAAAACCAAGTTTCGTCTCCGTTCGACTCGGTGCCTACTGGATTGAGCTGATGACCGAAACACCAGGCCTGGACTTTGAGGAGGCCTACTCCAACCGACTGGTGACCGAGTTTGACGGGGTTTTGATTCCGTACCTCAACTTACCTGACCTCATCAAAAACAAGAAATCCGTCGGACGGCTGAAGGATCAGGTGGATTTGGAAAACCTGCCCTCGCCTAACGACGAATAAAAAGCCGCCCCGGTGTGCCAGGGCGGCTTTTTATCATTTCAAATTCTCCACCAGTTTCTGAATCGGCTCGCCCACGCAGCCGTTGGGTTCGAGCACGTTGAGCATCGCGGCCAGGGTGGGGGTGATGTCGGCCACTTTTGTAGGAGTCACCGTGAAGCCCGCGGGTACTTTCCAGCCGTACCACAGGCAGGGTACGTGGGTGTCGTAGTTGTAAAACGTGCTGTGCGAGGTGCCGCCACTCGGAAACGACCCGCTCAGCCAGCCGGGCTGGAGGGCCACCATCACGTCGCCGCTGCGTTTGGCATTCCAGCCGTTGCGGAGCAGGGCCAGGTGGTAGGTGTCGATGGGCGCGCTGGCGAAGTCGTGGAGGTTGATCACGTTGGCGATACCTTCCAGTAGCAGCAGCGCCTGGCGAATGACGTCGTATACCGACGCAACGCTGAGTTTTTTCTCCCGCAGCAGGTCGTGGTTGAGGTAGTACTCGTAGTTGGCTTCGCTGCGGATGAAATCGCCCTCGCCGAAAGTTGTTTTCAGCGCCGTTTTCACCGCCGCCGTGGCTTTGGCCATGCTGAACCGGCCCGCCGGGAGGCGGTGTGAGGCGGCGAATTCGGGCACGTCGACCACGCCGTGGTCGGCGCTCAGAAACACCAGGTAATTGTCCTTGCCCACCCAGCCGTCCAGAAACGTGAGCATCTCGGCCAGGTCGCGGTCGAGGCGCAGGTACACGTCCTGCACTTCCACCGAGTTGGGGCCGAAGGCGTGCCCGGCGTAGTCGGTGGAGGAAAAACTGACGGCCAGAAAATCGGTGTCCGTGCCTTTGCCGAGGTTTTCGGCCTTGAGGGCAGCGAGGGCAAACTCCTTCGTCAACGTGTTGCCGAAGGGCGTCGGGGCGATGTTGCCGTAGCGTTCCTGACCCACGGGCGCGGCCAGTTCGTGCGGAAATACCGATTTTTTGTCCCCGGCCAGTTTGTTTTCCCAGGTTACGTCGTCGGGGGAGCTTTGGGTGTATTGCTCCAGCGGGAGCAGGGTTTTCCAGCCCTCGCGCAGGTACTGAGCGGGCAGGTTACGGGCGTTGAAGGCGTTGACCCATTCGGGCAGATTTTGCATGTAAAACGTGCTCGAAATCCATTTTCCGTCGCGACTGTCGAACCAGTAGGCCGTGCCCGTGTGCCCGGCGGGCAGGATAGACCCCCGGTCTTTGAGGGCCACGCCGATGGTTTTCGAACGAAAATTGCTGGCAATCCGCAACTGGTCGGTGATGGTGCTGGTCAGCAGGTTTTTCGGCGACATCCGGCCCGCCGCCGAGGGGTTGCCGTCGGTGGCGCGGGCGCTGCTGTCTTCCACGCAATACACCTGCTTGCCACGCTGGGCGTCGAACCACTCGTTGCCCGCGATGCCGTTGACCGCCGGCACCGACCCCGTGTACACCGAGGCGTGTCCGGCTGCCGTCACCGTCGGGAAGTAGCTGTACTGCGTGTTTTTGGCGTTGAAGCCCCCCGCCATCATGCGTTTGAACCCGCCCGTGCCGTACTGATCGGCGTAGCGGTAGAGGAAATCGTACCGCATCTGGTCGACCACAATGCCCACGATGAGCTTGGGGCGGTCTGGGAGGAGACGGGGTTTTTGGGAAAAGCCGCCGAATGAAAAACAAGGAATGAAAAATGAAAAAGTCAGAAGGCGTTGCAGCAGACGCATGGAGATGGAAAATCGGTAGCGCCGCGAAGTTCGGGAAACGGAGCGGTTTTTACGTCATTCCTTCGCTTCGTACCGTCTGGGGAGGTTCAATTCTTTCGCGTAGTACGCCGGGGCGTATTTCCAGACCCGTTCGAGCAGGCGGTTGGTGGCGTCGAGAAACTCGAACTGGAGATCGGGGTGAAGTTTGGACAGTTTTTTCAACAGCGCCTCCGTTCGTTTGGCCACGTATTGCGCCAGGGTGTCCGACTTGGACGAGTACCGCTCAATCCACCTCAATTGCTCGTCGAATACGCCGTTAAGCAGGTGCAGGAGCAGGTCCACTTCGCCGTAGAGGTCCTTGGTGGTTTTCACGTGCCGGGTCAGTTCGCCGTGCACCTCGCGCATGTCCATCATCAGGTACCCCGACGAAATGGCGTCGCGGTTGTAGAGGCGGGTGATGGCCCGGTGGATGGCTTCGCGGCGCTCTTCCAGCGTGGCGCCGTCTTCCACGAGTCGGAACTGGAGTTGTTCCTGCAAGTCGGCGTGTTTGCCCACCAGGCGGAGCAGCAGTTTGTCTTTTTCGTCGCGGGGGAGGGCCAGGATGGCGGCTTTGAGGTCTTTGGAAAGAGCCATTGGGTGGGTGGATCGGCAGCTTTTTTGCCCAAAAGTAAACGAAAAGCGGCGAGGCCGCGCGGGACTGGCAAGTTTCCGAACTTTCGCGTAGCTTGCTGACGACTACCCACCTTCACCCTTCCCTGCCATGCACGCTAACCCATCTCCTGAAACCCCGGAGTGGGGCTTCTTCAGCCCCGAAGGATTTTTCCAACCCCTCAGTGCCCTGACCGTTCGCCAACTGCCTTTCGTCTGCAAGTCCGTTCCGCAGTTGGAAGAAGAAATGCGTCAGCACCTCGAACGCGAAGGGTACGAAACCTGCGCCCTCATCCGCGACGAACTCACCAAACGCTACGATTGGCTGGCTCGACAGCAGGCGTCGGCGTGCTCGTGATGGCCCGTTTTTTCGTAAAAAAGCCCGCATGGGATGGGATGATTTCCATGCGGGCTTTTTTACGAAAAAACGGATTTAGTCTTTCGTGGCAAAACCGGCCTCCAGCGTAATTTCGGCGTTGAGCAGTTTGGAAATCGGGCAGTTGGCCTTCGCACCTTCGGCGATTTTGATGAATTCTTCCTCGCTGAGACCCGGCACCACGCCCGTCACCACGAGGCGGCTGGCGGTGACGGCCCCCTGCTTGGGGTCGAGCACGACGGTGGCCGTGGCGGTGAGGCTGTCGGCGGTGTAGCCGGCGGCGTTGAGGTCGAAGCTCAGTTTCATGGCGAAACAACCCGCGTGGGCGGCGGCGACGAGTTCTTCGGGGTTCGTGCCCGATTTGCTTTCAAAGCGCGTGGCAAACGAGTAGGGTGTTTCGTGGAGAGTCGTGCTGCTGGTGGTTAGTTGGCCCGTGCCTTCTTTGCCGGTGCCTTTCCACAGGGCGGTGGCGTTGCGTTCGATCATGGGAAAATGAAATTGGGTTTTGGAAAAAAACTGCGTTCGGGGGCAAAAGTTAACACGTCCGCCGCTTTGGTCGGTAAATCCCGTGCCAGTGTTCTGAATTTTCGACGAATCGTGTTGACCGAGAGAAGCGCCCCGCCGACTAATCGGGCATTGAAACCCCAATCAATCCCCGACAACCATGAAAACCTCCGCACTTTTCCGCTTCGCGCTGCTGGGAGCAGCCGTGAGCCTTGCCAGTTGCAAACCCGGTGACGACTCCAAACCCCAGGAAAACCCCGTCAGCGGATTCATCGATGGTGGTACCACCACCACGGGCACCCGCAGCAGCGGACCCTGGGAACTGGGCATCGTGATTTCAAGCTCGACCAACGGGAAAATTACCCAGGTGGGTGCCCGAATGCCCGAACCCGGTACCTACCGCATTACGATCTGGGACGCGGCCACGAAGGCCGTCCTGCGCCAGAAAAGCGTCGAACAAACCGCCCCCGACAAACTCGTGCTGGCCGACATCGATGCCCTGCCCGTAGCCGCCAACACGACCAAACTCGTCGTGAGCGTCAACAGCCAGTCGGCAGGAACGAATAAAAAGTACTTTTTCGCCAGCAACGGCGGCAGCTTCCTGCCGTTCGCCAAAGGCAGCATATTGGTCGAAAGCGCCTGCTACCGCCTGACGGCCCCGGCGGTGTTCCCGGACGGCGCGAAAGACATCAAGTCCGAAATGTACGGCTACCCCGACGTGACGTTCATTCCCGATTGAAGTCGGATTTTTGGTAAAATAAACTGGCTCGGTGCTCACCGGGCTAGTTTATTTCGTCCGCTCGATGGTGTAGCGTACCAGTTGGCCGAGCGCGGTGCGGTGGGGCGATTCGGGAAATCGGGCGAGCAGGCCGTTGGCCTCGGCCACGTAGCGCTGCATGGCGCCGGTGGCGTACTCAATGCCCCCGGATTTTTTGACAAACTCAATTACCTCGGCCACGCGGGCGGGTTTTTCTGACTCGTTGCGGATGAGGTTGATGATGCGGCGTTTGGTGAGCCACGGGGCTTGGCCGAGGGCGTAAATCAGGGGCAGGGTCATCTTTTTTTCCTTGATGTCGATGCCCACGGGCTTGCCGATTTCGGCCTCGCCGTAGTCGAAAAGGTCGTCTTTGAGTTGGAACGCGATGCCCACTTTTTCGCCAAACTGCCGCATCTGCTCAACGGCCTCCGGCGGCTGGCCCACGGAGCGTGCACCCACGGCGCAGCAGGCGGCGATGAGCGTGGCGGTTTTTTGCCGGATGATGTCGAAGTACACGCTCTCGCTGATGTCGAGGCGGCGGGCTTTTTCGATTTGCAGCAGTTCGCCCTCCGACATTTCCTTGACGGCCCGGTTGATGAGCCGCAGGAAATCGAAATCTTCGTGATCGACGGCCAGGAACAGGCTGCGCGAAAGCAGGTAATCGCCGACGAGGACGGCGATTTTGTTTTTCCACAACGCATTCACCGAGAAAAATCCCCGGCGGTAGTTGGAGTCGTCCACGACGTCGTCGTGGACGAGCGTGGCGGTGTGGATCAATTCGATGAGCGACGCGCCCCGGTAAGTGGATTCGTTGACGGTGCCGCAGGTGCCCGCCGCCAGAAACACGAACATGGGCCGGAGCTGCTTGCCCTTCCGCCGGACGATGTAGCCCATGATTTTGTCGAGCAGCATGACGTCGCTCTTCATGAACTGGCGAAACTTGCCCTCGAAAGCGGCCATTTCGCCCGCAATCGGGGCCTGGATGTCGCGGATGGATAGACTCATGCGGTTTGGCGGGGCAAGTTTACCACGAAAACCGCGTTTTTAAGCCGAGAGTTGCCGGTTGTTTGCTTCCCAGCGCCGGAATTCGTTGATTGGCAGCAAAACCACACCTTCCTTGTTTTCGTGAAAAAAATCCTCGTCCTCGCCGGTGGTTCGGTGAAAGGCGCGTTTCAGGCCGGGGCTGTGCGGGCGGTCGTCGAGGCCGGTTTCCAGCCCGATTGGGTGTACGGCATCTCGGCGGGCGCGCTCAACGGTTCGTTTCTGGTCAACGAACTGGGCCGACAGGTCGCCGACGAAGAGCCACTCAACTGGCCGAAGGCCGTCGAAGCACTCTGCCAGCTCTGGCACGAGCACATCACCACCCCCGACAGCCTGGCCTGGCGGCGGGGTACCTACGAACTGGGCCTGAGCGCCCTGCGCCGCCACTTCGAGGGCCTGCTCGACACCACGCCCCTGCGTGACCTGGTGTTCAACACGCTGACAGTCGAAAAGCTCCTGGCCAGCCCCGTCCACCTCAAAATCGGGGCCGTCGATGTGACCGACGGGCGCATCGTGTACGCCGACCCGACCTACCCGCATTTTCTGGATTACGTGCTGGCCAGCAGCGCCATTCCGATTCTGATGCCCCTGGTGCTCATCGGCGGCAACCCGGCCATGCCCTACCTCGACGGGGGCATCCGCGACATGGCCCCCATCCGCCGGGCCATCGCCGACGGGGCCACCGATATCGTGTGCATCGCCTGCCATAGCCAGGAACTCCACGGGCAACCCTTCGCCTACGGCAACCTGCTTTCGCTCGTGGACCGGGCCATGGACATCACGGTGAACGAAATTCTGAACAGCGACCTCGAATGGGCCGAGTTTTTCAACGCCCTGCTGCCCGACGACGGCACGGCCGTGGCCGCAGGCGTGATGAAGGGATTCAAAAAAATGAAGCTGACCATCATCCGCCCCACGGCCCCGCTGAACGTGGACATTCAGAATTTCACGTCGGACGACATCCGGCGTCTGGTGGCGATTGGCTACCAGAGGGGGCGGGAGGTGATGGAAAAAGGGTAGCGCCGACCTCCTGGTCGGCATTCGACCGCAGACGCGCAATCGGAACGTCGAAACTGAGTGGACGGCGCTGCTGACCCGTTTCGACCTTCGGTCGAACGCCGACAGGAATGTCGGCGCTACACCGACATGATGTCCGCCTCTTTCGTGGCGAACAACTGGTCGATTTTGGCGATGAAACTGTCGGTGAGTTTCTGGACGCGCTCCTCGCCCTGCTTGACGGCGTCTTCCGAGACGCCCTCCTTCGTCAGCTTGCGGAGCGATTCGTTGGTGTCTTTGCGGATGTTGCGGATGTTGACCTTACCCACCTCAATTTCCTGCTTCACCCGCTTCACCAGGTCGCGGCGGCGTTCTTCGGTGAGGGGCGGGATGCTGAGGCGAATCACCTCGCCGTCGTTCTGGGGGTTGAGGCCGATGTTGGAGTTGCGGATGGCCTTCTCGATTTCGCCGATGAGTTTTCGCTCGAAGGGCTTGATGGCAATGGTGCGGGCGTCGGGGGTGTTGACGGTCGCCGCGCCGGTCAGGGGTGTCATCATGCCGTAGTAATCCACTTGAATCCCGTCGAGCATGGCGGGCGAGGCCTTGCCCGCGCGGATTTTGGAAAGCTCGATTTGCGTGTGTTTGATGGCTTTTTCCATCGTGTCCTTCGCGTCGTCGAGAAACAATTCAATCTCTTCCATTGGAAAACCGTTGATTGGCTTGGTGTTGAGATGGTGAAGTTGGTAATTGGCGGCCGCCAATTACCAAACTACGAAATCAGCGTCCCCACGCCGTCGTCGCCCATCACGATGCGGTGCAGGTTGCCGGGCTGGTTCATGTCGAAGACCACAATGGGCAGGTTGTTTTCGCGGCAGAGCGTGAAGGCCGTCATGTCCATCACGTTGAGTTCCTTGGCGATGACTTCGTCGAAACTGATGTGCGTGTAGCGGGTGGCGGTGGGGTCTTTGGCGGGGTCGGCGGTGTACACGCCGTCCACTTTGGTGCCCTTCAGCACCACGTCGGCCCCGATTTCGTTGGCCCGGAGGCTGGCGGCGGAGTCGGTGGTGAAAAACGGGTTACCGGTGCCCGCGCCGAAGATGATGACGCGGTTTTTTTCGAGGTGTCGTACGGCCCGGCGCTGGATGTACGGCTCGCAGATGGCTTCCACCCGCACGGCGGACAGCAGGCGGCTAGGCAGGCCGATTTTCTCGAGCGACGCCTGAATGGCAATGCCGTTGATGATGGTGGCCATCATGCCCATGTGGTCGCCCTGCACGCGGTCGATGCCCGTTTTTTCGACGTCTTTGCCCCGGAAAATATTGCCGCCTCCGATGACAATCGCCACCTGTACGCCCGCCTGCACCACGTTCTTGATTTCGGCGGCGTACTGGTTGAGGATGTTGGAATCAATGCCGTAGCCGCGCTCGCCGCTGAGGGCTTCTCCGCTTAATTTTAACAGAATGCGTTGGTACCGGGGTTTGTCCATGAAGGGTAGGGTATGCGCGGTTTTTGGAACGCAAAGATAGACCGGATTTCGGATTGCGAATTTTGAATCGGGGATTTTCAAAACGCCTCAACTCCGCGCTCCAGAACCCACAGCATAAGTGCTGGAAAGAAACCTTACTCAAATTCAACCAGAACCTGGTTCTTCTCCACGTTCTCGCGGGGCTGCACGCGGACGGCCTTCACGGTGGCGTCGCCGGGGGCTTTGATGACGTTTTCCATCTTCATCGCTTCCAGAATCAGCACCGTATCGCCCTTCGCCACGGCCTGGCTGGGCTGCACCCGAATGTCGACGATGAGGCCGGGCATGGGGGCTTTAATTTGGGAAAGTTTGCTGCCCGCCGCCTTGCCCATGCCGAGTTGGTCGAGCAGCAGATCGAAGCGGTCTTTCACCTGCACGGGGTAGGTGCGGCCGTTGATTCGAATCGTGAAGGTTTTGGTTTCCGCCTCGGCGCTCAACACCTCGGCGTTGTACGACCGGCCTTCGTGGAGGATGTGGAAGGCATTCGGCCCGACGGCCACCACGTCCCAATCCAGGGGTTGGCCATTGACGGTCAGGCTGTTTTTTTCGGCAAGAATCTCAAACGTCTGGTCGTGGACGGTGGCTTTGTGCATGGGTGAAGCGTTGAAATTTCACGCGGAGTCGCGAAGGCGAAAGTAACGACTCCGCCGCGTCTCTGCGACACCGCGTGAAATTTTACGGCCTGACTTCGTCCGCAACGGCCTGGCGGGCAGGTTTCGGGGCGGGTCGGTTCACCAGGTATACCCCCACCAGAATCACCCCCATGCCCAGCACCTGCTGGAGGGCCAGCCGCTCGCCGTCGAGCACGCCCCAGCCCACGGCCACGACGGGAATCAGGTACGTGACCGAACTGGCGAACACGGCGGAGGTCGATTGCAGCAGGCGGTTGAACAAAATCATCGCCACGCCCGAGCCGACCACGCCGAGCAACCCCGCGTAGAGCAGGGGCTGGAAGGCTTCGGGCCGGGCGGCCCGCTCGAAAAAATCGCCGGAACCCAGCAGCACCCCCGCCGCCAGCGGCCCGATGGTCGTGAACGTGGCCGCCGTGAGCGCCAGGGCCGGGATGCCGCTCAGAAACGTGCGGACCACGTGCAGGTTGAAGCCGTAGCACACGGTGGCCAGCACCACGAGCAGGGCGTAGCCGTTGAGGGCCAGTTCGCCGCTTTTCCCCACGAGGATGATCATCACGCAGCCCACCAGCCCGAACAAAATGCCCACGACCTGATCGGCGCGAACTTTATTCTTGAAAAGTAAGACGCCCACCACCAGCACGAACAGGGGCGTGAACGAGTTGAGAATGCCCGACACCGAACTGGCAATGTGCGCCCCCGCCGTTGCGAACAGCAGGGAGGGGATTAAATTGCCGAGCAGCCCCGCCACCAGGCACCAGCCCCAGCGGTGGCGGGCGGGCAGGTTGCGGCGTTGGGCAATGAGGATGGGCACGAAAAACAGGAACGCGAAGAAAATGCGCAGCCCGCCCACCTGCGGAGCCGTGAAGGCGACGAGCGCTTTTTTAACGAGAATAAACGAGCAGCCCCACATCACCGCCAGCACGGCCAGCAGCAGCCAGGCGATGGGGGTGGGACGGGAAGCAACGGAAGTCGAAGGGTTGGCCATGAAGAAGGTTTTGCAAAAAAGAACGACCGAAGCAAATTAGTTTCGGTCGTTGGCGGAGCGGCTATGGATTCTTGCCAAACTGAAATTCCTTGCCTCAATCGTTCAACACCAGTTCGTAGGCGTCGGTGATTTCTTCCAAAATCGCCCCGATTTCGGCGTGCGTCGGGGCCTCCACGAGGCGGGAGCGGAAAGGTTTGAAATTTTCCAGACCCCGGAAATAATTCGTGTAGTGGCGGCGCATCTCGAAAATGCCCGTGCGCTCGCCCTTCCAGCGCACCGAAAAATCGAGGTGCTGGCGGCAGGCGTCCACGCGGTCGGCCACGGTGGGGGCGGGCAGGTGTTCGCCGGTTTTCAAAAAATGCTTGATTTCGTCGAAAATCCAGGGGTAGCCGATGCTCGCCCGGCCGATCATGATGCCGTCTACGCCGTAGCGGTTGCGGTAGTCGAGGGCTTTTTCGGGCGAATCAATGTCGCCGTTGCCGAAAATCGGGATGCGAATGCGCGGGTTTTCCTTCACCTTCGCGATGAGCCGCCAGTCGGCATCGCCTTTGTAGAGTTGCGCCCGCGTGCGGCCGTGAATGGTCAGGGCTTCGATGCCCACGTCCTGGAGGCGTTCGGCCACTTCTTCGATGTTTTTCGTGGTGTCGTCCCAGCCGAGGCGGGTTTTCACCGTCACGGGCAGGGGCGTAGCCTGCACGACGGCGGCGGTCATGCGGGCCATTTTCGGGATGTCCTGCAACAAGGCCGCACCCGCGCCCCGGCAGGCCACCTGCTTGACGGGGCAGCCGTAGTTGATGTCGATCAAATCGGGGTTGGCACGGCTGGCGATTTCGGCGCAGGCGGCCATCGTATCGACGTCGGAGCCGAACAGTTGAATGCCGATGGGCCGCTCGTACTCGAAAATATCGAGTTTCTGCACGCTCTTGGCCGCGTCGCGGATGAGCCCTTCGGACGAGATGAACTCGGTGTACATCAAATCGGCCCCGTGCTGCTTGCACACGGCGCGAAAGGGCGGATCGCTCACGTCCTCCATTGGGGCGAGCAACAGCGGGAAATCGCCGAGTTCAATGTTGCGGATTTTTACCATTTAAAAGCCATTTGCCAACGGGGTGTGCCTACCCGCATGGCGGTGAAGTAATTTCTTGGCGTAAATTTACGACGTCTATGCCCGAACGCGATTTTTACCTCCAAAATTCCGAACCCTTTGCTGCCCGCCCCGACGGGCGCTCTCTGGTAGCCAATCTATTCATCCTCAGTGGGCTGGTGCTGATGGGTCTGTTTGTCGGGCAACTCGTTGGCATGGTGCTGGCCTGGCTTTCGACCGGGATTTCGCTCGCCGAACTGCCCAACGTGCTCGAACAACCCAGCCGCTACGCCGGGGCCTGGTCGGGGCTGATGTGGCTACAGGCCGGATCGTCGCTGGGCGGCTTCGTCGGTGCGCCGCTCTTGTTCTGGCTTTTCTTCGAAAAACGCCCCCTGGACGCCTTCGAGGGCCAACCCCTGCCCCCGGCGTTGGTCTGGCCGCTGGTGTTTCTGCTCGTGGTGCTGGCCTTCCCCTTCAACGGGTGGGTGTACGAACTCAACCAGGCCCTCGACCTGCCACCCTCGTTGCAAGGCGTGGAAGACTGGATGAAAACGAAAGAAGCTGACCTGGAGAGCCTGACCAAATTTCTGACCCGCTTCACCTCGCCCTGGCAACTGTTCATCGCCCTGCTCGTGGTGGCGGCCATTCCGGCCATCGGCGAGGAACTGCTTTTCCGGGGGGTGGTGCAGAACCTCTTCCGTCAGGCCTTCGGCAACCCACACGTTGCCATCTGGCTGTCGGCAACGATTTTCAGCGCGATTCACTTTCAGTTTTACGGCTTCCTACCCCGGATGCTGCTGGGTGCACTCTTCGGCTACCTCTACCTCTGGACGCGGGATTTGCGGGTGGCCATGTTCGCGCACTTCGTCAACAACGGGGCCACCCTCGTGATGGTGTACCTTTACAACCGAAAATTGTTGAATTTCAACGTCGAAGAAACCGACTCGGTGCCGGTAGTGGCGGCGCTGCTTTCGTTGATTGTGGCGGGCGGATTGCTGTGGGTAGTGAGAAACAAATCGGTTCAGGGTTCAAGGTTCAGGGGGTAGCGTTGCCGTTTTCGCTGGACCCCGAACCCTGAATCCTGAATGTTAAACCCGTTACCGTGGAAACCGAACCCTGGGAGAAAGTTTACGAATCGCGGGAGGGATGGCGGGTTGAATTACTCCGGGCTTTTCTAACCGAAAAACACGACCTCATGGCCGTGGTTATGAACAAACAGGATAGTCTTTACCATTTCGGAATGCACGAACTTTACGTACCGACCCGCGACGCCGTGCTCGCCAAATTTCTGATTACGCATGAAGCAGCGGCTGAGTAGCTATTCCAACCTCGCCCAGCGGGTCATCGCGGCAGTGGCAGGCGTGGCGCTCATTCTGCTGGCCGTAACGCTCAACGAATGGACGTTTTTCGTGCTGTTCACGGCCATCAGCGTGTTGACCCAGCTTGAATTTTACCGGCTCGTGGGCCTCGACGACATCGCCCCGCTGAAGTACTACGGCACGTTCGTGGGCGGCGTGCTCAACGTGCTCACGTTTCTCATCGAAGAGCACTACATTCATTTTGAAAACTACTTCCTAATCTCGCCCTTGGTCACGGCCATTTTTTTTATCAAACTTTACAAAAAAGGCGAGCGCAAACCCTTCACCAACATTGCTTACACCTTTCTGGGCATTATTTACGTGGCCATTCCGTTTGCGCTGATCACGGTCATCGCCCTGCCCAGCGGCGGGTACAGCCACCAGCGGGTGCTGGGCTGCCTGTTTCTGCTCTGGGCCAGCGATACGGGGGCGTATTTTGCCGGAACGAAGTTTGGCCGGACCAAACTCTTCGAGCGGGTTTCGCCCAAAAAATCCTGGGAGGGCAGCCTCGGCGGCGCGGCCTCGGCCTTGGTGGTGGCCCTGCTGCTGGGGCAGTACTACACCGACCTGCTGCCTTGGCAATGGTTGTGCATCGGGGCCATCATCGTGGTGGCGGGCACGTACGGCGATTTGGTCGAGTCGCTCTTCAAGCGCAGCATCGCCATCAAAGATTCGGGTACGTCCATTCCCGGCCACGGCGGGTTTCTTGATCGCTTCGATGGACTGCTGCTGTCGGCCCCGTTCATCGCGACGTTTCTGAAAATCTTTTGAAAAACGCCGCCGAACAGAAATTCCTAAAATGTGTTAAAACCAGCAAGCCGCGACCGCCGGGCTGCGGTTCCCGGAAAAAGACAATACCTTTGCGAAGGTGTCGTTTTTTGTAAGCTCTTAACCTTTCAGGCTTGATTTTGAGAACCATCCATTTTCTTTTCGTCCTTGTGCCCCTTCTGATGCTGGTGGGCAGCCGTGCTCACGCCCAGGGTGAAATCAAGTCGGTGATGTTCACGGGACTGCTGACGGGAGGCAAAAACAGCGAACCCCTGCCCGGTGCCTACGTGTACCTGCCGAAGGCCGGGCGCGGTACCATCACCAATGGGTACGGCTATTTTTCGATTCCGGTGTATCCCGGCGACAGCGTGGTGTTCAGCTACGTGGGTTACGAAAAGCAGTACCACGTGGTGCCCCGCACCAACGAGCAAACCTACTCGCGCATTATTGAACTCAAAGAGGATGTGACCCTGCTTCGGGAGGTGAAAGTGTACCCTTACCCCACGGAGGAAGAATTCAAGCGGGCATTTCTGGCCTCGCGATTGCCCGACGAGAAAGAGCGCGAAAACCTGGCGAAAAACACGGACCCCCGCTACCTACGTCAACTGGCCGCCCAGATGGGCATGGGACCGGCGGCCAATTACCGCTACTTCATCGAGCAGCAGAACAGCTACACGTTCAACCGCACGGCCATGACGACGATTCCCTTTCTGAATCCGCTGGCCTGGGCGAGTTTCATCCGGTCGGTGAAAAACGGCGACCTGAAACGCGACGACTGGAAAGCCGGTGCCAACGCCGCGCCGCTCCAGAACATCAACCGCGACCAGTACATCCGGCAGCAATCGAAGCAGTAGGCAGTTGTCAGTCCAAGGTTAGCCCGCAAGTTCGCCCGAATTTGCGGGCTTTTTTTTGCCAAACGCAACGCTTTTCCCCTCTCCTGCATCTTTCAGCCGACCGTTGCCCGGCTTGCCGCTCGTCACTTCGTCATGTCGTGAAAACCTTTCATCCCGGAAATAGGCATTTGCAAGAACTTTGCATTGCACAGTACCGGCATCGTCTCCCAACTTTGGCCCGTCAATCAACTCGTCAAGCAACTTCTTCCCGTACGACCACAACCAATACCCAAACCCCATGCAATCAACTCGAAAAACCCTGTTTGCGGGGCTGGCCCTGCTGACCAGCCTCCTGGCTTCCGCTCAAACCCCCGAACGGGGCACGGTGAAAGGCAACGTAACCGATGCCAACCGCAAAGCCGTGGAATTTGCCACGGTCATGCTGCTCAAATCGACCGACTCGACCCTGGTGAAAGGGGCCGTGGCCGACGCGGGCGGATTGTTTGAACTCGAAAACATCGCCGAAGGCCGCTACCTCGTGGCCGCCACGCAGGTGGGTTTTCAGAAAACGTTTTCCCAACCGTTCGCGCTGCGGGGTGGTCAGACGGTGGCCCTGCCCGAATTGCGCATGGCCGAAGCCGCCAAGCAGTTGAACGAAGTGAAGGTGACGGCCCAGAAGCCCTTCATCGAACAGCAGATCGACAAAACGGTCGTCAACGTCGAGAACAGCGTGGTGTCGGCGGGCAGCACGGCCCTGGAGGTGCTCGAACGCGCCCCCGGCGTGACCGTGGACCGCGAGGGCAACATCAGCCTCAAGGGCAAAGCCGACGTGCGTGTGATGATCGATGGGAAACCGACGTACCTGACGGCCCAGGACTTGTCAAACCTGCTGCGCAACATGCAGTCGAACCAGGTGGCGACGGTGGAAATCATGACCAACCCGCCCGCCAAGTACGACGCAGCGGGCAACGCGGGCATCATCAACATCCGCCTCAAAAAAGCCGCCAACCTGGGCTTCAACGGCTCGGCCACGCTGGGCTACGGCTACGGCCTGTACGGTAAGCAGAACGGCTCGGTGAACCTCAACTACCGCGAGAACAAGTGGAACCTGTTCGGCAATTACAGCGTCAATCGCCGCCGGGGCTGGCGGGAGCAGGAAATCACCCGGGTATTCCGCGAGGGCAACATCGTGGCGTCGTTTTTCGACCAGGAAGCCGAAAATTTTCAGCGCAGCCACAGCCACAATTTCAAGGCTGGTGCGGATTATTTCGCCACCAAGAAAACGACGGTGGGCGTGCTCCTGACGGGTTCGCTGGGCCGCTGGGGTCAGACGAGCAACAACGTGACCGACATTTACAAGGGCATGACCACCCTCGACCGGACCACCCTCACCGACGCCGTCCACAGCCAGCCCTGGAGCAACCTCGCCACCAACTTCAACTACAAACGCACCCTCGACTCGGCGGGCCGCGAGTTGACCGCCGACCTCGACTACGCGTTTTACGACAACCGCAACGACCAGAATTTCGACATCCGCAACCTCAACGGCCTGGGCAACCCCATCAGTCCGCTGCGCACCGACATCGGGTTGCAAATCGGCAAGGTGGATATCTACTCGTTCAAGGCCGACTACGTGCATCCGCTCGGCAAGAAGGCCAAATTGGAAGCGGGTGTGAAGACGAGCTTCGTGACGACCGACAACGACATGAAGTTTTACATCCGGATGCCGAGCGAAGCCCCCCGCCCCGATAGCCTCGACCCGGGTCGCACCAACCAGTTCGTGTACCGCGAAAACATCAACGCCGCCTACGCCACGTTCAACCGCCAGTTCAATAAAACCGGCGTGCAACTTGGCCTCCGCCTGGAGCACACCGCCGCCCGAGGCCACCAGATCACGACCGACTCGGTATTCACCCGCAACTACGTCAACCTGTTTCCGAGCGTGTTCGTCAAACATGAACTGAACAAGAAAAACGCCCTCGGCTTCTCGTACAGCTACCGCATCGACCGTCCCGACTACGGCACGCTCAACCCCTTCGTGTACTTTCTCGACCCGTACACCTACGGGCAGGGTAACCCGTTTCTGCGCCCCCAGTTTACCCACGCGTTTGAAACGACCCACACCTTCGGCGGTTTCCTGACCACCACGATCAACTACAGCCGCACCAACGACGTGATGACGCAGGTGCTGAAACAAAACGACGCCGAGCGAGTCACGTTTCAGACGACCGAAAACGTTGGCTTCCGTGAAAACATGGGCATCGCCGTTTCGGCTTCGTTCCCGGTTAAAAAATGGTGGACCACGACCAACTACCTCAACGTATTTCGCAACCGGTACGTAGGGCAGTTGTTCGGCGGCGACCTCGACCTAAGCTTCACCTCGTTTACGGCCAACGTGCAGAACCAGTTCACGCTGGGGAAAAAGGGCTGGTCGGCCGAACTGAGCGGGTTTTACACCCACGGATTCCTCGAAGGCATCCTCGTCGGACAGCCCATGGGTCAGGTATCGGTGGGGGTGCAGAAGCAGCTCTGGAACAAAAAAGCCAGCCTGCGCCTCAACGTCCGCGATATTTTCTGGACCCAGTATTTCCGGGGTACGGTCAGGTACCAGAACCTCGACGTGTTCGTGCGGAGCCGCTGGGAAAACCGCGTGGCCAACCTGACCTTCAGCTACCGCTTCGGCAATGCCAAAGTGCAGGCCGCCCGCCAGCGCCGCACCGGCCTGGAAAGCGAGGCCGGGCGGGTGCAGCAGAACAATTGAATCGGCCGTTTTCCGTAAAAAAAAAGCCCTGGCAACGCTGCCGGGGCTTTTTTCGGTTAAGCAGAAAAACTCAGAACCTATCGCCACGCGGGCATCTCACCTTGCTCAATGCGGCGTTCGCGGCGCTGCTGGTTCGAGTTGTTGCTGCTGCTCGAACCGGGCAGGGTAGCCGTGAAGACGACGGGCGGAACGACCGTTTGCGTGTTGTGATTGCGATTGTCAGAATTTGTAAAAATAATGAGCGCGCCATTGGCCGAAAAGCGGGGTTCCAGATCGTTGGTGCCATCGTCTTTGTTGAACGATGCGTCGGTGAGCGTACCCGTAGCAATGTCAAGTAGTTGCATCCGGGAGTTCAATTGCCGCCCTTCGGGGGTTTGAAAACCTGTAGCCGTCACGTCGTAAGCGAACAGAATCCGCTGGCCGTCCACCGAGAATACCGGGTTGCTCATGCGGTTGGTTTTCCGGGCGAAGAGCGACTTGAAGTTGGTGCCGTCGGCATTGATCAGCGCGATTTCGTTGTCGTACAGGTTCGGTCCCGTGGTGCGAATTACCATGCGGTTGCCCTGGTCGGTCCAGTCGCAGCCGGCCAGGAGCCGACCCAGCGGAGCCTGGTACACGACCCTCAGCCCGGTGCCATCGGTGCGCACGGCGTAGAGTTTGTCGTTCGAGGGGTAAAGCAACTGCGTACCGTCGGGCGACCAGCAGAACGAGAGGTCCGTTTGCTGCAAGCCCGTAACGGGTACGGTGGTGACGCGCCTCATGTTGCTGCCGTCGCGGTCCATGAGGTAAAGCTGCGGGTCGGCATCGAGGTTGGAGATGAACGCGATCTTTTCCCGGTTGGGACTAGCGATGGGCCGCCAGTTGTTCCCGTTGAGGGTGAGTTGGGCCGTTTGACCGGCGTCGTTGCTGGCAAAAATCTGGAATCGGCCACTCACCCGGCGGGCGAAGACGTAGTTGAAGTCAGGAACGGGCGAGGTACGAAACGACCAGACTTCGCCGTTGGTCACCAAGTCGGTGGGGTCTTTGGCGATCACCTGCCAGTAGTAGGTGGTGTTGAACTGCAGGTTGCGCACCAGCAGCGTATCAGCCCTTGTGTTGGAAATCAGCGTGGTGGGCGCGGTTTCACCTTCCCGGAAAATGCGCACGTCGTACCGAAGCGTATCGGTGCGATTGGGGTCGGTGCCTTTCCAACGCAGCACGATGTTGGTGCTTTGGTTGATTGCGCCGGAGGTAGGCGAAACTACCGTGGGCGGGTTGGGAGCACGGGCTAGGCTACGGTCGTCATCCAGGTAAATGTTGACCAGTTGCACCCGGTCGTCCACGATTTGGATGGTCGTCGCTTCGGGAGCATAACCCACCTGAGTCGTGCGCAGGGTGTAGCTGCCGGTCAGCAGACTGTCGATCCGGAACCGCCCGGACGAGTCGGTCACTACCGAACGACCCGACGAAGTAATTTGCACGAGGGCGTTGGGTACCGGGAGGCGGGTGGCCGTGTAAAACACCTGTCCACCCACCGAACCGTACGAGGTTGGAGCGTCAATCAGCTCGTCTTCCGTACAAGCCTGGAGGGTGGCCACCGTCAAGGCCAGAAGCGCAACAAACAACCACTTGAACTTGAGCGACGGAGCCGAGTAAGAGTTAACATTCATGGTCGATAAAGCAAACAGAAGGGGGATTATTTCTTAGGAGCGGTGGAACGCGTCGGGGCCGGAGCAGGAGGTTTGGTGTTGCTCACTGGTCGGGCCTGGGATTGCACGGGACCTTGGGGCGTGACACTGGCGTTGTTGCCGGGTACACTAGCGACAAGGGGGCTGCGGCGGCGGTTGGCGTTGCCAATGCGGAAGGTCAGGCCGATGCTACCCCGCCAGTAGTAGTCATTCAGGCGCCCCCGGCGCGAGTTGTCGAGGGCATCGGAAAAGGGATTGTGAAAGTCCACCGAAGCCCGCAGCCCGAAGGCGTTGGCGAAACTGTACTCCAACCCGGCACCCGCGTTGACCAGGAACGTCCGCTTGGTGGGAAATTCAAACGAATTGCTTGAACGGGGGCCGATCACGCCTCCGCCCACGTGAAACAGCGGCGTAAGGCGCTGAGCGGGCAGTGCCCGGAAAACCAGATTGGCCTCCACGCTCGTCATGTCGACCGATAGCCCCCCCCGCGCGCCAAACGTACCCACCCCGGCGTTGGCCTGCAACGCCCAGTGCGGCGTCAGGTACCCATCGATGGCCAGGCCATACCCGCTGCGAATCTGGGGCCCGACGATGTCACCCTGGTAGCGCCAGGCCGACAGGTAAGGCTGTATCGTGAGGCGCGAGGGGCGCATCGAGTTGCGGGCCTGGTACACGTCGGTTTCGCGCATTTCACGCACTTCTTTCTCGTAATTATCCACTACGCCCTGCATCCGGGCGGCTTCTTTTTCGTCAGGACTCCACAACCCATCGCGCACGCCTTCGATCACGAGGGCGTACACGGCTTTTTCGATGGCTTCCGTAACGGCCAGTTGGGCGGGTTCGGTGTTGGTAAAGCCAGTTTCCGCCTCCAGCAGTCGTTTGAACCGCACGTACCGGAACACCCCAACGTCTACGGTCTGGGTCAGGATGGTTTTGGAGGTGTAGATGGTTTTGAGGATTTTCCCCGACTTGGTGGCGACCGCCCGCAGGTACACCGTGACGCGGTCCTGGCGGTATTGGCTGGAGCCACCCATGCCGAAGTACCGCAATCCTGCCCCACCGGTGATGATGTTGGCGTCGTACGAAACCACCCCGCCTTCGAGAATTACTCCGGCAAACAGCAGCGGGGGCAGGTTTTCGGCTTCACTTTTGTACTGGGTCAGGCTGGAGCGCACGATTTTCCGCTCATTGAGCAGGTTGCTGACATTCTCGCGCTCAATGGGCGTAAACCAGTTGCTTTCTTCGAGGGCTTTCAGCAGGATGTTGGTCGTACCCTGGGAAATGGCCGTCGACCAGTTGACCCCGTTTTCCGCCGGCTTGTACTGACCGGTCTGATCACGGAATTTATAGACCGCCGCGACTAGTTTTTCCTTGGGTTGGGGAAGCTGACGGAGTTCGGAGGTCAGGGAGGTTTCCTCGCCCAGTCGGGCGGGTTGGCGTTGGGTAGGCTGGTGCAGGTAGGCGTTGCAACCTGCCAGCAGGGTCATCAGAAGAAGGGCACTAGCGGACGCTAATCCGGCAGCACCCCGAAGTCGGGTGGGCCTCATGGGATACGAAAGGTCGGGTTAAGTTGCAGTGTGGTCATCGCGCGCTGGAGTGGCGCGGTTTCAGAAGAAAGGCACGGTCACGGTGGATTCGCCCCCCTGCCCGTCGACGATCCGGATGGTGACGCCATCGGTTCCTTCACTGATTTCCACCGTCAGTTCGCCGAATTGAAACGTTCCTTCTTCCAACTCTTCTTCGCCGAACTGGCGGTCGAGGAGATTGCGGGACAAACGGCTCAGCAATTGGCGTTGCAGGTTGGCCTGGAAGTCGGCCACTGGGTCGCGGGCGGCCTGCTCTTCCCGAATTGCCGCCGGATCCTTGTAGGTATCCTGGGCGGTGGCCGAACTGAGCATCCACTGGTAGTTGAAGGTGTTGCCGCCGAAAGCCGGATTTTTCGGGGTGTAAACGAACGTCTGTGCCCGGGCGCTCAGACCGAAAAGCACGGCAGCGGATGCAGTCAGTAAAACATTCTTCATGAGCGTGTTGAAAAGAGTTGGGCGGCTACTGGAGTAACCGCAGCCTACAAAGAAACTAAACGACGTCCAAAATCCAAGCGGAAACGTAGGGTATTTAGCGAACGGTCAGGCGGGAGGTTAGTACACACCGGTTCCCTGCATGTCGTCGGACAGCATTTGCTGCTGAAAGTCCTGGTAGCTTTCGAAGTAGGCGATGAGGGCTTCGGTCGCCGCCGAAACGGCCGCGCCGACGACGTCGCCGCGGGGTTGCACGAATTGGCCCCAGAGGGGCACGTCGTTGACCGAAATCTGAATGATGGCTCCCTGGTTGGGGTTGGGAAGTTCGTCGATGGTGATGGTGAAATCCTCGGGGTTGAGGGCTGCGATAAACGCCGATACTACGAGGGTATCAGAACTGGCCGCTGACCATTCGCGGAAAAAGTTCTCGTAAAACTCACGCCCGATTTTAGTGCGGGTGTTGTCGAGAATCAGGCTCGAACCGGCCTCCTCGTCGAGCATGCTCTCGCTGAGCAAGGCGTCAAGTTCGCGTTCGGAAAGATTGGCCACCTGCGCGTTGGCTCCGGTGAGCAGGCTCAGCACGCAGAGAATCCCCACAACAATCGAGCGCATGGTCAATTTCCGTGGGTGATGATCAGGCGCATTCCCCCAAACTGTTCCACTTGCATGGAGACACCCCGGCCACGCAGCGTCTCTTCCTGGACGAGCGAGTTGTTGTTGCCACTCTGGGTATAGCTGAAGGTTACCCCGTTGACGTCGAGGCCGGTCAGGCGCAGTTCGTTCCGATTTCCGTTCTGTTGCAGCGTCACGTCGTTGTTATCGCCCAGTAGTTCAAGTTCCAGAACGTTACTGTTGCCGTTTTGCCCAAAACGTACGGCGTTGTTCTGACCGGCGTTGGTGTATGCAATCTGGTTGTTGATGCCACTTTGCCCGATGGCAATCTCGCTTTCCGACGATTGAACGCGGCTCAGGAATACACTCCGAACGGCCAGTTGCTGAATAAAGAAGTCTTCGTTGCGGTTAAACTGGCTCGACCGCCGCGCGCGGGCGTCGATCTGGCTAAAGCCGACCAGGGGAAGGAACAGGGCCAGCCAGATGATGCGGGTTTTCATGCCGGAAGAAGTTGAATGTTGATGGATGAGAAGTGATGGATGGATCGGCGGCCCGGTGGCCCCGGCGGCGGTCAAGTAACCAGGCGGACGTACCCGAACAAAGGTAAGCGAGGAAAAATCAAATATGCAAGGCCGTTTGTCCCATACCCCGGTTTTGTTGCGGTGGATGCGGGGAAAAAAAAGACCGCTGCCGACAAAGTCGGCAGCGGTCGGTACAGTTACGCACTTGCTGCGTATTCCCAGCCGTCAGGGAGGCGTCACCGTCACCCCAGGACCCTGGTAGATGATCGAGAGGTTGTTGTCGCCAGCCTGAACGGAATTGATCAGGTTGCCGTCGCCGTTCTGACGCATGAAGAGCAGGTTGCGATCGCCCGACTGGGTGATGTTGGCCGTGTTTTCGTCACCAACCTGGGGGGCCGGGGAGAAGGACGTTACCAGCCCACCATCGCCTTCGAGGTCGAGGCTCACCTCGCCCACGCGGTTGTAGTCGCCGGTCTGCTCAACGTCGAAGACGTTGTCATCGCCCTGCTGGGTCAGAGAGGCCGTGTTGTAGTTGCCCTGGTCGGTACCCATCGTACCCTGAGCCAGGGTGACGGTGTTGCCGTCGCCGGTCTGGCCGATGTTGGCGTTGTTGTTATCGCCGTACTGGTCGGCCGTCACCGTGTTGTTGTCGCCAATCTGGGTGGTTTCGTTGAAGTTGTCGTCACCGGATTGGGCCAGGTCGGCGGTGTTTTCGGCGCCGGTCTGGGTGATGATGGCCGTGTTGTCGTCGCCGGATTGGTCGATGGAGGCCGAGTTGGCGTCGTCGTCGTCGAGGCTGCCGTTGCCTTGTTCGATGTCGGCGAAGTTGTCGTCACCGCTCTGGTCGACGTCGGCGGTGTTGTCGTCGGTCAACTGGTCGACTTCGGCGTAGTTGTCATTGCCCGACTGGTTGACGGTGGCCGAGTTGTCGTCGTTGGAATTCTGGTTGACGAAAGCCGTGTTGTCGTCGCCGATCTGGGTGATGCTGGCAAAGTTATCCTTGGCTTCGTCGTTGAGGCCCTGGTAGATTTCGGCCAGGTTTTCATTGCCACTCTGGTCGATGGTGGCTTCGTTGCCCTCCGAGTTGGAATCGCCGGAGAAGTCAAGACCCACGCCCTGGTAAACCGTGGCAACGTTCTCGTCGCCATCCTGGTCGATGGAAGCCGAGTTATCCTGGGAGTCGTGCACCAGCCCGTCGAAGTCAGCCCCCTGGTAGATGACAGCTTCGTTGTCGTCGCCGAACTGGCTGATGGAGGCCGTGTTGTCGTCAGCTTCAGCCGAAGCGGGAACGGCTTCGCTGTAACCTTGGTACACGTAGGCTGCGTTGTCGTCGCCGTCCTGGTCGATGGAGGCCGAGTTGTCGTTAGCGTCGGCAATGCCAAAATCATCGGTCACGCCCTGGTAAATTTGGGCGTAGTTTTCCTCCCCGCCCTGGCTGATGGAGGCCGTATTGCCGTCGGCATCAGCATCGCCGCCGGAGGTCACGCCCCACGTACCTTGGTAGATGAGGGCCGTGTTGTCGTCGCCGGTCTGAACAATGCTGGCCGAGTTGTCCTCGCCCTCGAAGGAGCCGCCACCTTCGTCATCATCGCCGTAGGCTTGGTAGATTTCGGCCGAGTTGTCGTCGCCGGACTGGTCGATGGTAGCCGTGTTGCCGTCGGCCGGGCCAGTGGCTTCGACGCCTTGGCCGATGTCGGCGTAGTTGTCGGAGCCACCCTGGGTGATGGAGGCCGAGTTGTCGTCCGAATCTTGCTCAATGTAGGCTTCGTTGTCGTCGCCGGTGCCGTCTTCACCGCCCTGGCTGATGTCGGCCGTGTTTTCGTCGCCGTCCTGGTCGATTTCCCCGTAGTTGTCTTCACCCGTCTGGGTAATGTCGCCGATGTTTTCATCGCCATTTTGATCCACTTCGGCGTAGTTGTCGTCGCCGCTCTGGTCTACGGTCGAGGCGTTGTCGTCGCCTTCCTGATCGATGTCGGCAAAGTTTTCGTCGCCGGTCTGGGTCACGTCAGCCGAGTTGTCGTCACCGTCCTGGTCGATTTCGGCGGTGTTTTCGTTGCCGTCGGTGGCATCCATCACCCCCTGCACGATGGTGGCCGAGTTGCCGTTGCCATCCTGCTCAATGTCGGCCGTGTTCTCGTTGCCGTACTGGCTGATGTCAGCGGCTTCGTTGTCGTTGCCGTCCTGCCGAACCCGGGCCGTGTTGTCATCGCCATCCTGGAGGATGCTGGCGGCGTTGTCGTTGCCGTTCTGGTTGATAAACGCCCCAAAGTCGTCTCCCGGACCCACACCCTCGTCGTTGCTACTGCCCGTCTGGGTGATGGAAGCCGTGTTGGAGTCGCCATTCTGACGAATGCGGGCGGCGTTTTTGTCGTCCTCATCGACGCCCTCTTCGGTGCCCTGGATGATTTCGGCGATGTTGTCCTGCGAAGGACCCGTCTGCAGAATCTCGGCCGTGTTGTCATCCGAGAGCTGGGTGATGTCGGCCGTGCCGTCGTCGCCGCGCTGCTCGATGATGGCCGTGTTCTCGTCGCCCGACTGAGTGACGGAAGCCTCGTTGTCGTCGGCCTCGCCGCCGTCGGGGTTCAACTGCAGGATGTCGGCGGTGTTCTCGTCGCCCGACTGGTCAACGTCGGCCGAGTTGTCGTCGTTTTCCTGCGTGACGTTGGCGATGTTCATGTTGCCTTCCTGGGTCACGTTGGCCGTGTTGTCGGAAGACGATTCACCGCTTTCGGGTTCAGCACCCTGCAACACGGTGGCTTCGTTCATGTCACCCACGCCGGCTTCGTCGCCCTCGGTGCCTTGCGTGACGGTGGCCGTCTGGCGCAGGCCGGTCTGGACGATGGTGCTGGTGTTGGCGTCGCCGTACTGATAGTTGTTGGCCTCATGGCCGGGCACCTGGGCGTAGCTGGTGAGCGCTGCCATCAGCGCCGCTACGGTTAATAAGCGTTTTTTCATTGGAAAATGAAAAGGGTTTGTGATTGAGAGAAAAGTGTTCTGATGTTCTGCTGTTCTGAAGGTTGAATATCGGTTGGTTCGGAAGTTGGTGCTTTTGGACACAACGGGGCCGACCTGCCCAGTCCACTGCATGGCCGTGAGGGGCACGCAACGGGCTGGGCATTACTATCCCAGGAACGCGCCGAAGGCACGCACCGGGAGAATCCCTGAGCCGGATGAAAACGAGAAAGGAATGGAGCGAACTAGCCTGCGAAGGGGTTTGGCGGTATTCATCGTCTGATAGCGAATTGTATGGAGAAGGAACTGTAACTGATAGCGGCGGCAAGTAACCTGAATAAATTGGTTCGTCCAAGCAAATGGCGCAGTTTTTCAACCATTCATTCACTATTTTTTATTCAGAGCCCCGTTGGCGGCAGGAGGCGCTACAGCGTGATACGGGAGGTGAGTAACCACTAGAAACATACGTCTGGTTTCAAGACTTGGGGCTTGGTGAACCGAGTGCTTCTCCGGCACAAATCCAACTAACAGCCTGCGGGAGAATTGACAGGATGGGTCAACCCCATTCATAAAAAAACCGCCGCCCGTTGGGGCGGCGGTTTTCGGGTACTGCGCGATTCCATCCGGAATCATCCCAACCTCCAGACTACGGCGTCTGGGAGATGGTCGAGAGGTTGTTATCCCCAGCCTGGACGGAGTTTATCAGGTTGCCATCGCCCTGCTGAAGCATCAACAGCACGTTGCGGTCCCCCGACTGGACGATGTTGGCCGTGTTCTCATCCCCAAGCTGCGGGGCCGGCGAGACGCCGTCCAGAGCCGAGACCCGGTTGCGGTCGCCCGTCTGCTCGACGTCGAAGACGTTGTCATCGCCCTGCTGGGTCAGAGAGGCCGTGTTGTAGTTGCCCTGGTCGGTGCCCATGATGCCCTGAGCCAGGGTGACGGTGTTGCCATCGCCGGTCTGGCCGATGTTGGCGATGTTCCAGTCGCCGTACTGGTCGGCCGTCACCGTGTTGTTGTCGCCAATCTGGGTCGTCTCGTTGAAGTTGTCGTCACCGGATTGGGCCAGGTCGGCGGTGTTTTCGGCGCCGGTCTGGGTGATGATGGCCGTGTTGTCGTCGCCGGACTGGTCGATGGAGGCCGAGTTGGCGTCGTCGTCGTCGAGGCCGCCGTTGCCCTGGTTGACGTCGGCGATGTTGTCATCACCGGATTGGTCGACGTCGGCGGTGTTGTCGTCGGTGAGCTGGTCAACTTCGGCCAGGTTGTCGTTGCCGGTCTGGTCGACGGTAGCGACGTTGTCGTCGTTGGAGTTCTGGTTGACCAGGGCCGTGTTGTCGTCGCCGGTCTGGGTGACGGCGGCGAAGTTGTCGTTGGCTTCGTCGTTGAGGCCCTGGAAGATGAGGGCCAGGTTCTCGTCGCCCGACTGGATGACCTCGGCCGTGTTGCCTTCGGCGTCGGCGTCGGCCCCGGAGGTGTCGTCTTCCGCGCCCTGGTACACGACGGCGGTGTTCTCGTCGCCCGACTGGTCGATGGAGGCCGAGTTGTCGTCGCCGTTGGCATTGTCTTGGTCGAAGCTCACGCCCTGGTCGATTTCGGCGTAGTTGTCGTCACCGTCCTGGCTGATGGAGCCGGTGTTGTTGTCGCCCGAGCCGTTTTCGTTCGCACCGGGAGCGGCGGCACCCTGGCCAATGACGGCGAAGTTGTCGTTGCCCGCCTGATCGATGGTAGCCAGGTTTTCGTTGCCGTCGGCGTCGCTGTCGTTGCCCTGCTGGCCGGGCACAACGGAGCCTTGCACGATAAGGGCTTCGTTTTCGGTACCACTCTGGCTGATGGAAGCCGTGTTGTCGTCGCCCAGACCCTGACCGCCATCTGCGTTATCGACCGATCCCTGGTACACGGTGGCGGTGTTGTCGTCGCCGGTTTGGGTGATGGAGGCCGAGTTGTTCTGGCCTTCGGCGTCGGCGTTCACGCCTCCGTCGGCGGGGTCAACGGCCAGGTAGGTACCCTGGTAGATGCCGGCCTCGTTGTCGTCGCCGGACTGGTCGATGGCGGCGGTGTTGCCGTCGGAGTCAGCGGGGTTGAAGGCCCCTACGCCCTGGAGCACTTCGGCGAAGTTGTCGCTTCCATCCTGGGTGATGGTGGCCACGTTGTCGCTGCTGTCCTGCTGAATGTAGGCGAAGTTGTCGTCGCCCCCCTGGCTGATGTCGCCCGAGTTGTCGTCGCCGAATTGGAGCACCTGGCCGTAGTTTTCATCCCCGGCCTGGGCCACGTTGCCCGTGTTTTCGTCGCCGAACTGGTCCACAAAAGCCAGGTTCTCGTCCCCATCCTGGGTCACCGTCGAGGCGTTGTCGTCGCCGAACTGGTTGACAAGGGCCAGGTTCTCGTCGCCGGTCTGGGTCACGTCGGCGGTGTTGTTGTCGCCCAACTGGAAGACAAACGCCACGTTGTCGTTGCCGTCGGTGGCATCGAGCACGCCCTGGGTGATGGAGGCCGAGTTGCCATCGCCGATCTGGTCGATTCCGGCTGCGTTGTCGTTGCCGTACTGGGCGATGTCGGCGGCGACGTTGTCGTCGCCGATCTGAGTGACGTAGGCCGAGTTGTCATCGCCATCCTGGAGGATACTGGCCGAGTTGTCGTTGCCCAACTGGAGGATGTACGCCCCGGCTTCGCCCAACGGTCCGGTAACGCCTTCGTCGTTGCTGCTGCCCGATTGGGTAATCAACGCCGTGTTGGAGTCGCCCACCTGCTCGATGATGGCGTCGTTTTCGTCGTCCTCATCCAGCCCATCGGCGGTGCCCTGGATGATGGTGGCCACGTTGTCGCGGGAGTCCGGACCCTGCACGATGAGGGCGGTGTTCTCGTCCGAAAGTTGGGTGATGTCGCCGGTGTTGTCGTCGCCGTCCTGATCAACGAAGGCGTCGTTCTCGTCGCCCGACTGGGTAATGGAGGCCGAGTTGTCGTCGGCTTCGCCGTCAGAGAGAACCCCGTCGTTCAACTGCTCGATGAGGGCGGTGTTTTCATCGCCCGACTGGTCGACGTCGGCCGAGTTGTCGTCGTTCTCCTGCAACACGTCGGCGAGGTTGAAGTTCCCGGTCTGGGTGACGTTGGCCGTGTTGTCGGAGGAGGACTCTCCGGCGGTATTGCCCTGGACGACGGTAGCCTCGTTGAGGTCGCCGAGGTTGCCGACTTCGACGCCCTGGATGACGGTGGCCGTCTGGCGCAGGCCGGTCTGGGTGATGGTGGAGGTGTTGGCGTCGCCGTACTGGTAGTTGTTGGCTTCGTGTCCGGGCACCTGGGCGTAGCCGGTGAGCGCTGCCATCAGCGCCGCTACGGTCAATAAGCGTTTTTTCATGAATGAAAAGAGAAAATGGAGAAGGAAACTGGGATGATTTCCTGTTCTGATGGATTTCCTCTGTTCTGAACGTGTGCTTTGAGCGGCAAGTAAGTTATTTTCAGCGTATTCTACCCAAAAATAGGAGAGAAAATTACCAGCCGTTCCCAAGATTCAAAAAAACCGCCGCCCGTTGGGGCGGCGGTTTTCGGGTACTGCGCGATTCCATCCGGAACCGGCCCAACCTCCAGACTACGGCGTCTGGGAGATGGTCGAGAGGTTGCTGTCGCCAGCCTGGACGGAGTTTATCAGGTTGCCATCGCCCTGCTGAAGCATCAACAGCACGTTGCGGTCCCCCGACTGGACGATGTTGGCCGTGTTCTCATCCCCAAGCTGCGGGGCCGGCGAGACGCCGTCCAGAGCCGAGACCCGGTTGCGGTCGCCCGTCTGCTCAACGTCGAAGACGTTGTCATCGCCCTGCTGGGTCAGAGAGGCCGTGTTGTAGTTGCCCTGGTCGGTGCCCATGATGCCCTGAGCCAGGGTGACGGTGTTGCCGTCGCCGGTCTGGCCGATGTTGGCGATGTTCCAGTCGCCGTACTGGTCGGCCGTCACCGTGTTGTTGTCGCCAATCTGGGTCGTCTCGTTGAAGTTGTCGTCGCCGGATTGGGCCAGGTCGGCGGTGTTTTCGGCGCCGGTCTGGGTGATGATGGCCGTGTTGTCGTCGCCGGACTGGTCGATGGAGGCCGAGTTGGCGTCGTCGTCGTCGAGGCTGCCGTTGCCCTGGTTGACGTCGGCGATGTTGTCATCACCGGATTGGTCGACGTCGGCGGTGTTGTCGTCGGTGAGCTGGTCAACTTCGGCCAGGTTGTCGTTGCCGGTCTGGTCGACGGTAGCGACGTTGTCGTCGTTGGAGTTCTGGTTGACCAGGGCCGTGTTGTCGTCACCCACCTGGTTGACGATGGCCGAGTTGCCTTCGGCGTTGTCGTTGAGGCCTTGGAAGATGAGGGCCAGGTTCTCGTCCCCGCTCTGGGTGATTTCGCCCGTGTTGTCTTCGGCGTTGGAATCACCCGTGCCCAGCGCGCCAAAACCCTGGTAGATTTCGGCGAAGTTTTCGTCGCCGGACTGATCGATCACGGCCGAGTTGCCGTCGCCGTTGTGCACGCCACCGTCGAAGTCCACACCCTGGAAGGTGTTCCCGATGTTGTCGTCGCCGGCCTGGCTGATCTCCGCCGTGTTGTTGTCGCCGAAGGCAAAGCCGGTTGTCGTGACGCCCGCGCCCTGCGCAATCTGGGCGGAGTTGTCGTTGCCTTCCTGCGTGATGGAGCCTGAGTTTTCCGACCCAACACCCAAGCCTAAGAAGCCCTCGCCGTAGCCCTGGAAGATGGCGGCGTAGTTTTCCGAACCACCCTGGGTGATGTCGGCCGAGTTGTCGTCGCCATCGCCGATGCCAAAGTCCTGGCTGGAGCCTTGGAAGATAACCGCCGTGTTGTCGTCGCCGGTCTGGTCGATGGAGGCCGCGTTGTCTTCGCCTTCGGCAAATGCACCCGCCGCCGTTGCCTGCAACACCAGCGCGAGGTTATCGTCACCGCTTTGGCTGATGTCGGCCGTGTTACCGTCGGAATCGGGGAAATCACCAAACACACCTTGGTACACCTCGGCGCTGTTGTCGCTACCGTCCTGGGTGATGGAGGCCGAGTTGTCGCTGCTCTGCTGCCAGACGAAGGCCGTGTTGTCGTCACCGGCCTGGCTCACGTCGGCAGTGTTGTTGTCACCTTCCTGGAGCACGTCGGCGCTGTTCTCATCGCCGTCTTGGCTGATGTTGCCGATGTTCTCGTCGCCGAACTGGGTCACGAAGGCCGTGTTCTCGTCACCGGCTTGATCGACCGTCGAGGCGTTGTCGTCGCCATCCTGCAAGACGTCCGCCGTGTTCTCGTCGCCGGTCTGGGACACGTCGGCCGTGTTGTCGTCACCGGTCTGGGTGATAAGGGCCGTGTTCTCGTTGCCATCGGTGGCGTCCAAAACGCCCTGCGTGATGGAGGCCGAGTTGCCGTTGCCATCCTGCAGGATTTCAGCCGTGTTCTCGTTGCCGTACTGGGCGATGTCAGCGGCTTCGTTGTCGTTGCCGTTCTGGGTTACCAGGGCCGTGTTGTCATCCCCGTCTTGCAGGATGCTGGCATCGTTGTCGTTGCCGTTCTGGTCGATGAAAGCGCCGTAGTTACCTCCCGGTCCCACGCCCTCGTCATTCGAGCTACCGCTCTGGGTGATAAGAGCCGTGTTGGAGTCGCCATCCTGGTCGATGAAGGCGGCGTTCTCGTCGTCTTCATCGATGCCGTCGGCCGTGCCCTGGATGATCTCGGCCACGTTGTCGTCGGCCCCCGCCCGCTGCAGAATCTCGGCGGTGTTCTCGTCCGAGAGCTGGGTGATGTCGGCCGTGTTGTCGTCGCCGCGCTGGCGGATGCGGGCCGTGTTCTCGTCGCCCGATTGGGTGATGGAGGCCTCGTTGTCGTCGGCCTCGCCGCCGCCGGGGTTCAACTGCAGGATGTCGGCGGTGTTTTCATCGCCCGACTGGTCAACGTCGGCCGAGTTGTCGTCGTTTTCCTGGTCAACGTTGGCGATGTTCATGTCGCCTTCCTGGGTGACGTTGGCCGTGTTGTCGGAGGAGGACTCCCCGGCGGTGTTGCCCTGGACGACGGTAGCCTCATTCATGTCGCCGAGGTTGCCATCTTCAACGCCCTGGGTGACGGTGGCCGTCTGGCGCAGGCCGGTCTGGGTGATGGTGGAGGTGTTGGCGTCGCCGTACTGGTAGTTGTTGGCTTCGTGTCCGGGCACCTGGGCGTAGCCGGTGAGCGCTGCCATCAGCGCCGCTACGGTCAATAAGCGTTTTTTCATGGTGTGAAAAGGGGAAAGGAAAATAATTGACTTAAAAAGTAAATTATTATTGGCTGTCTGAAGGTCAATGGAGTAGGGGAGCCTCCCGGCCGGGAAGCTCCCTGAATTTTGGTTACGGCGTCTGGGAGATGGTCGAGAGGTTGCTGTCGCCAGCCTGGACGGAGTTTATCAGGTTGCCATCGCCCTGCTGAAGCATCAACAGCACGTTGCGGTCCCCCGACTGGACGATGTTGGCCGTGTTCTCATCCCCAAGCTGCGGGGCCGGCGAGACGCCGTCCAGAGCCGAGACCCGGTTGCGGTCGCCGGTCTGCTCAACGTCGAAGACGTTGTCATCGCCCTGCTGGGTCAGAGAGGCCGTGTTGTAGTTGCCCTGGTCGGTGCCCTCCACGCCCTGAGCCAGGGTGACGGTGTTGCCATCGCCGGTCTGGCCGATGTTGGCGATGTTCCAGTCGCCGTACTGGTCGGCCGTGACGGTGTTGTTGTCGCCAATCTGGGTGGTCTCGTTGAAGTTGTCGTCGCCGGTCTGGGCCAGGTCGGCGGTGTTTTCGGCGCCGGTCTGGGTGATGATGGCCGTGTTGTCGTCGCCGGACTGGTCGATGGAGGCCGAGTTGGCGTCGTCGTCGTCGAGGCTGCCGTTGCCCTGGTTGACGTCGGCGATGTTGTCATCACCGGATTGGTCGACGTCGGCGGTGTTGTCGTCGGTGAGCTGGTCGACTTCGGCCAGGTTGTCGTTGCCGGTCTGGTCGACGGTGGCCGAGTTGTCGTCGTTGGAGTTCTGGTTGACCAGGGCCGTGTTGTCGTCGCCGGTCTGGGTGACGGCGGCGAAGTTGTCGTTGGCTTCGTCGTTGAGGCCCTGGTAAATCTCGGCCAGGTTCTCGTCGCCCGACTGGGTGATTTCGCCGGTATTGTCCTCCGAGTTGGAGTCGGCGGCGTCGCTTAGCCCCTGGAACACGACGGCCGAGTTTTCGTCGCCGGCTTGATTGATGGAGGCCGAGTTGTCATTGCTGTCGGCGGTGGCAGGCGTGACACTGGCTCCCTGGTAAATGGCGGCTTGGTTGTCGTCGCCATCCTGGCTGATGGAGGCTACGTTGCCATCGGCTTCGCCGACCGTACCACCTGGGACCAAGTCGAAACCGACGCCCTGCCAGATTTGAGCCGAGTTGTCGTTGCCGGCCTGGCTGATGGAGGCTGAGTTGTCGTTGGCCTCGCCGATGGCCGGACCGAAGAACCCATCGCCGTAACCCTGGGCGATCTCGGCCTCGTTTTCCCGACCCGCCTGGGTAATGGACGCCGTGTTGCCATCGCCGTTGCCGAAGCCGTCACCCACGTTGTCGCTGATGCCCACGCCTTGCAGGATTTCAGCCGAGTTGTCGTCGCCGGACTGGTCGATGGTGGCCGAATTGTTTTCGCCTTCGCCGGAGAAACCAAGATCGTCGAAAATGAACGAAGAACCCTGGTAGATGAGTGCAACGTTGTCGTCGCCGCTTTGATCGATTTCGGCGGTATTGCCGTCGGCCGGGCCGGTGGCATTGATGCCCTGGAGCACTTCGGCGTCGTTATCGCTACCGTCCTGGGTGATGGAGGCCGAGTTATCGCTGCTGTCCTGCTGAATGTAGGCGGTGTTGTCGTCGCCCGTCTGGCTGATTGCACCCGTGTTGTTATCGCCGGGCTGTGCGATTTCGCCGTAGTTCTCGTCACCCGACTGGCTCACGGACGCGATGTTTTCATCGCCGTCCTGGTACACAAACCCAGTGTTTTCGTCACCACTCTGGGTGATATCAGCCGAGTTGTCGTCGCCAATCTGGCTGGCGAATGCCGTATTTTCGTCGCCTGTCTGTTCAATATCCGCCGTATTGTTGTTGCCAAACTGAGCAACTTCGGCGGAGTTATCATTACCGTCGGTGGCGTCGAGCACGCCCTGCGTGATGGAGGCCGAGTTGCCGTCCCCATCCTGGTTGATGAAAGCCGTGTTCTCGTTGCCGTACTGGGCGATGGCAGCGGCCACGTTGTCATTACCGGTTTGTTGGACGTGGGCCGTGTTGTCGTCGCCATCCTGCAGGATGCTGGCATCGTTGTCGTTGCCGTCCTGGTCGATGAACGCTCCGTAGGTACCCCCAGGTCCGACGCCCTCGTCGTTGCTGCTGCCACTCTGGGTGATGGAAGCCGTGTTGGAATCGCCGTCCTGACGGATCATGGCGTCGTTTTCGTCGTCCTCATCGACGCCGTCCTCGGTGCCCTGGATGATTTCGGCCACGTTGTCCTGCGAATCGACGGTCTGGAAAATCCTGGCCGAGTTCTCATCCGAAAGCTGGGTGATGTCGGCCGTGTTGTCGTCGCCGAACTGGAACACGAAAGCCGTGTTCTCATCGCCCGACTGGGTGATGGAAGCCTCGTTGTCATCGGCTTCGGCGGCACCGGGACCGGATTGATCGATGGTAGCGGTGTTCTCGTCGCCACTCTGATCGACGTCAGCCGAGTTGTCGTCATTCTCTTGTTCGACCAACGCGCTGTTCATGTCGCCGGTCTGGGTGACATTGGCCGTGTTGTCGGAAGACGATTCGCCACTTTGGGGATCGGCTCCTTGGTCGACGGTGGCTTCGTTCAAGTCACCGAGGTTGCCTGCGTCGGTGAGTCTGCCCTGGGTGACGGTGGCCGTCTGGCGCAGGCCGGTCTGGGTGATGGTGGAGGTGTTGGCGTCGCCGTACTGGTAGTTGTTGGCTTCGTGTCCGGGCACCTGGGCGTAGCCGGTGAGCGCTGCCATCAGCGCCGCTACGGTCAATAAGCGTTTTTTCATGCAGAGGGGAAATAATTGACTTTGGGAAATCAAAATCTTATTAACCTTCTGATAGGTAGCGCGTTCGTATTGGCCGTCTGATAGGTAGTGCGCTTAGGAAGCCTCCCGGTCAGGAGGCTTCCCGGCGCTTAAGGCGTCTGCGTGATGGTGGCTACGTTGCCGCTGCCGGCCTGAATGGAGATGATGGAATTGCCGTCGCCAATCTGCTGGAGAAAGAGGCTGTTGTCGTTGCCACTCTGAATGATGAATGCGTCGTTGTTGTTGCCCAACTGCACGGCTGGCATCCGGGTTACGTCGGCGAAAATAACGTTGCGACTGCCCGACTGATCCACGTCGAAGCGGTTTCCGTTGCCGGTCTGGTTGAGCGAGGCAAAGTTGTCGTTGCCGCCCTGATCCACCTCGGTGCGGTTGCTGTTGCCGATTTGGGCAATGCCCGCGTAATTGTGAACGCCGCCCTGCGCCGACGCCGCCCGGTTGGCGTTGCCCAACTGGAAGATGTCGGCGACGTTGTCATCGCCGCCCTGAAACTGGGTGGCGCGGTTGTCGGCACCGGCCTGGGTAATGCGGGCGAAGCCGCCATTGCCGGCCTGGGTGATGCGGGCCTCGTTGCCATTGCCGCCCGACTGGTGAACGATGGCCAGGTTTTCGCCGCCGCCCTGGTCGATGCGGGCCTCGTTGTCGTCCGACAATTGGGTGATGAAGGCGGCGTTGTCGTTGCCATTCTGGGTCACGTTGGCCCGGCCACCGTTGCCCTGCTGCAACACGAGGGCGGCATTGCGGTTGCCGCCCTGTTGCACCTCCGAGCGGTTGTCGCTGCCCGTTTGCACCACCAGGGCCGAGTTGTCGTTCCCCGATTGATTGACGAGGGCCCGGTTGGAGTAGGCGAACTGAACAATGCTGGCCGAGTTTTCGTCGCCGCTTTGGGTGACGGTCGCCGTGTGATCGCCGCCGGTTTGGGCAATGGTGGCGGTATTTTCCGCGCCGGTCTGTTCGACCGTGGCCCGTTGGTCGTCGCCGTCCTGACTAACAAGCGCCGAGTTTTCGTCGCCGCTTTGGGTGATGGTCGCCGTGTGATCGCTGCCGCTTTGCGTGATGCTCGCCGTGTGGTCGTTGGTCGACTGCGTGACGGTGGCCCGGTGGTCTTCGCCGTTTTGGGTAATCGTGGCCAGGTTGTCGTTGCCGCTTTGGTCGACGGTGGCCGTGTTGTCGTCGGCGGTGGCGTTGAGGCCCTGGTACACGGTGGCGGCATTGTCTTTGCCGCTCTGGTTGATGGTGGCCTCGTTGTCGTCGGCTTCGGCGCCGCCACCCTGGCCCTGCCCGATGTAGGCCGTGTTGCCGGTGTTGCTTTGGGTCACGGTGGCCTGGTTGTCGTCGGCCTCGCCGCCGTTGAGGCCCTGGCCCACGAAGGCCACGTTGTCGTCGGCACTCTGGGTGATCGTGGCCGTGTTGCCGTCGCCGGTACCGCCGTTGTATCCCTGGCCGATGAATGCCTCGTTGTCGTCGGCGAGTTGATTCACGGTGGCCTCGTTGTCGTCGCCCGACTGCACCACGGTGGCCGTGTTGTCGTCAGCGTCCTGATCCACGGTGGCCTGGTTGTCGTCACCGGTTTGGGTGGTGAAGGCCCAGTTGCTGTCGGCCGATTGAGTGACTTCCGCCGTGTTGTCGCGCCCGATCTGGGTGAGGCTGGCGGTATTGGATTCGCCGGTTTGAAGGACGATTGCTTCGTTGGCCCGGCCGTCCTGGAGGATTTCGGCGGCGTTGTTCTCGGCGGGTTGGGTGATGAGGGCTGAGTTGTCGTCGCCGGTTTGCGAGGTGAAGGCCCAGTTGTCGTCGGCCGATTGGTCGGTCGTCGCCGAGTTGTCGTTGCCCGTCTGGAAAACGCTGGCTGTGTTGTCGTCGGCGGTCTGGGTTACCGTAGCGGTATTGCTCCATCCGTCCTGACTTACGGTAGCGGTGCTGCGGTCGGATGTTTCGCTCTGCGAAATGGAGGCGGTATTGTCGTGGCCCACCTGCTCAATCAGGGCGGTGTTGTCGTCGCCGTCCTGGGTGATGAGGGCCGTGTGGTCGAAGCCGGTTTGGGTAAGGATGGCCGAGTTGTCCTCGCCAGTCTGATCAATCGCCGCGTTGTTGTCGTCGCCCGTCTGTTCAAGGAGGGCGGTGTTGGCGTCGCCGCTCTGGTCGATGCTTGCTCCCAGGTCGGTGCCGTTGTCGTTGCCATCCTGCACGAGGAGGGCCGAATTTTGGTCGCCGGTCTGGTCGATGGTCGATTCGTTGCCGATGCCGGTTTGCGACACACCGGCCTCGTTCATTTCGCCCAATCCCGTAGCCTGCACGCCCTGGGTAACCGTGGTGGTTTGATCGCTGCCCGCCTGCGTAACGACGCTCGTGTTGCTACTCCCGTACTGGGAGTTGGTGGCGGTGTTGTTACCGACCTGCGCGTAAGTAGCCACGCTCAACAGCAGGGCTGCTACGGTGATAATCGGCTTCTTCATAATTTGATGAAATGATGCTAGGGCCTGGGGAAAAACCGCCGCCCGTTGGGGCGGCGGTTTTCGGGTACTGCGCGATTCCATCCGGAACCGGCCCAACCTCCAGACTACGGGGTCTGGGAGATGGTCGAGAGGTTGTTATCCCCAGCCTGGACGGAGTTGATGAGGTTGCCATCGCCCTGCTGAAGCATCAACAGCACGTTGCGGTCCCCCGACTGGACGATGTTGGCCGTGTTCTCATCCCCAAGCTGCGGGGCCGGCGAGACGCCGTCCAGAGCCGAGACCCGGTTGCGGTCGCCGGTCTGCTCGACGTCGAAGACGTTGTCATCGCCCTGCTGGGTCAGAGAGGCCGTGTTGTAGTTGCCCTGGTCGGTGCCCTCCACGCCCTGAGCCAGGGTGACGGTGTTGCCGTCGCCGGTCTGGCCGATGTTGGCGATGTTCCAGTCGCCGTACTGCCCGGCCGTCACCGTGTTGTTGTCGCCAATCTGGGTCGTCTCGTTGAAGTTGTCGTCGCCGGTCTGGGTCAGGTCGGCGGTGTTTTCGGCGCCGGTCTGGGTGATGATGGCCGTGTTGTCGTCGCCGGACTGGTCGATGGAGGCCGAGTTGGCGTCGTCGTCGTCGAGGCCGCCGTTGCCCTGGTTGACGTCGGCAATGTTGTCATCACCGGATTGGTCGACGTCGGCGGTGTTATCGTCGGTGAGCTGGTCGACTTCGGCCAGGTTGTCGTTGCCGGTCTGGGTCACCGTCGCCGAGTTGCCTTCAACGTCATCATTTTGGTTGATGAACGCCGAGTTGTCGTCACCCTGCTGGTCGATGGAAGCAAAGTTGTCCGAGCTGCTGCTGTTCAGACCCTGCCAGATGATGGCCAGGTTTTCGTCGCCCGACTGGGTAATTTCGGCCGTGTTGTCTTCCGTGTTGGAGGTTTCGCCCAACCCTTCGGCAAGCCCCTGGAAGATTTCAGCTTCGTTTTCATCGCCCGATTGGTCGATGGAAGCCGAGTTGCCATCGGCATCAGCGGCAGAACCTAACCCTTCAGCCACCCCTTGGGAAATGGCAGCCGAGTTGTCGTCGCCACCCACCTGGCTGATGGAAGCCGTGTTGTCGCGGGCCTCAGCGATGTTGAAGAGATCGGTATCGGCACCCTGGCCAATGAAGGCAAAGTTGTCGTCGCCATCCTGGGTGATGGAGGCCGAGTTGTCCGTGGCTTCGGAGGTGTCGCCAAATATCAGCGAACCGAGACCGGTGGAAGAACCCTGGAAGATGGCCGCCGAGTTTTCGCTACCACCCTGTTGGTCGATTTCGGCCGTGTTGCCGTCGGCATCGCCGCCAGCAAAGAGGCCCGCTTCGCTACCCTGGAAGATCACGGCAACGCCGTCGTCGCCAGCCTGGTTGATCGAGGCCGAGTTGTTGGAGCCTTCCGCGTAGCCAGCGAAACCGAGCGAAGTAGCCTGGTAGATGGTACCCTCGTTGTCGTCGCCGCTCTGGGTAATGGAGGCCGTGTTGCCGTCGTTGGCATTGCCACCGAAGGCACCCTGCAGACCCTGGAGAATCAGGGCATCGTTGTCCGAGCCGGTCTGGTCCACGGTCGCCGAGTTGTCGTCGGAGTCTTGTTGAACGAGAGCCGTGTTGTCGTCGCCGGCCTGGCTGATGTCAGCAAAGTTGTCTTCGCCATTCTGGAACACTTCACCCAGGTTTTCGTCACCCGCCTGGTTCACGTTGCCTGTATTGTCGTCATCTTCCTGATCGACGACAGCCGTGTTCTCATCACCCGACTGGTCTACCACCGAGACGTTGTCATCGCCATCCTGCTCCACAAAGGCGGTGTTTTCATCGCCCGTCTGGGTCACGTCAGCAGCGTTGTCATTCCCTTGCTGCTCGATTTCGGCCGTGTTCTCGTTGCCATCGGTGGCGTTGAGCACGCCCTGGGTGATGGAGGCCGAGTTGCCGTTGCCATCCTGCTCAATGAAAGCCGTGTTCTCATTGCCGTACTGGGCGATGTCAGCGGCTTCGTTGTCGTTGCCGTCCTGCTCGACCAGGGCCGTGTTGTCATCGCCGTCTTGCAGGATGCTGGCATCGTTGTCGTTGCCGTTCTGGTTGATGTAGGCCCCGAAGTCCCCGCCCGGTCCCACACCTTCGTCGTTGCTGCTGCCCGACTGAGTGATGGAAGCCGTGTTGGAGTCGCCATTCTGACGAATGCGGGCGGCGTTCTCGTCGTCTTCATCGATGCCGTCGGCCGTGCCCTGGATGATTTCGGCCACGTTGTCCTGCGAAGGACCCGTCTGGAGAATCTCAGCCGTGTTCTCGTCCGAGAGCTGGGTGATGTCGGCCGTGCCGTCGTCGCCGCGCTGCTCGATGATGGCCGTGTTCTCGTCGCCCGATTGGGTGATGGAGGCCTCGTTGTCGTCAGCCTCGCCGCCGCCGGGGTTCAACTGCAGGATGTCGGCGGTGTTTTCATCGCCCGACTGGTCAACGTCGGCCGAGTTGTCGTCGTTTTCCTGGTCAACGTTGGCGATGTTCATGTCGCCTTCCTGGGTGACGTTGGCCGTGTTGTCGGAGGAGGACTCCCCGGCGGTGTTGCCCTGGACGACGGTAGCCTCATTCATGTCGCCGAGGTTGCCATCTTCAACGCCCTGGGTGACGGTGGCCGTCTGGCGCAGGCCGGTCTGGGTGATGGTGGAGGTGTTGGCGTCGCCGTACTGGTAGTTGTTGGCTTCGTGTCCGGGCACCTGGGCGTAGCTGGTGAGCGCTGCCATCAGCGCCGCTACGGTCAATAAGCGTTTTTTCATGGTGTGAAAAAAAGAGAGGAAAAAACTGAAAAGGAACTGGGTAATTGTATCGTAAAAAATGGATACTCAGAAACAAAGCCAGCGCACTTGGCTAACGGTTGCGGAGGCGGAGTGACAGCAGACCCGAGGGCTGACCTTTGTCCTGCCGGTGGTTGAATCCGTGGCGTTGCTGAGTGAAAGTCCGGTTGACCTGGTGGTACCGCAGACTTTACTCGACTTGCCTTGATAAACAGGACGACGGTTCAGGAAACGCGAATCATTGCAGTTTCCGTTGGCCCCTAAGCGCCAGCGGTTCCCTTGTCGGAATAACGACATCGGGTACACGAAATCAACATGGAAATCGGGGTTGGATGAATGACGCGCGGAGCGGAACCCCAGGAAGTACCTACCTCAGGTATCGAATTCGCCATGCCTTTGATGAGAGGTTTAAAGTTTGTCAGGGCCAAAAGTAAGGAGCTTTTTACCAGACTGCATAACCGTTCACTCAATTTCCTGACCTACGCGAAAAAAAATTACATAAGTCAGTACGTACTGTTTTCTACTTGGAAAGGCGATGATTTGGCGGAATCGGGTCAAATTAAAGCAAATGAATGCGCAACCTCCAAACCTTTCGGAAAGTATTTTCATGAATTTTTACCAACCCCGTCTTTCTATTTTCATACAGCGTGAAAAATTGCTTCCGCTGAATCCTGAAACCGGATAAGACCTAATTTTTTGCCGTCGTATACTCCGTACGTACGGGCATGGAACCATTCGCCCAAATTGAGGTACCGGCTTCGGGGTCCAATGGATAAATCAAGCGGTAAATGACGGTGACCAAATACGTAGTAATCATGGTGTTGCCGGAATTCCACGCTTTTGCAAAACTGAAAAATCCATTCGGTCTCCTCGCTGCGGAATTCCTGAGAAAGCCCCTTGCTCAACCGACTCTGGCTCGACCACTGGTGGGCCAGCCATACCCCGACGTCGGGGTGAAGCCAGCGGAAAGCCCATTGCAGGAACCGGTTCGTGAAGATGGGCTTGAGGACGCGCCGGTAGGCCCAGTCGCCCGGCCCTAACCCGTCGCCGTGCCCGATGAGGAAGGATACCACGGGGTGCGTGGGTGCGTCGGTGCGGACTTCCAGTCGGGTAGGTTGCTGAAAAATGGGGATGTCGAGTTCCTGCGGAAAATACGTGTCCAGCCACAGGTCGTGGTTCCCGCTGAACACGTAGCATTCAATTCCTGCCTCGCGCAGGGCGGCGAGTTTCCCCAAAAAACGCACGAATCCCTTGGGGACGACTTTGCGGTATTCAAACCAGAAATCGAAGAGATCGCCCAGCAAAAAAATGGCCTGGGCATCGGTCGAGGCGTACTCCAGCCAGCGCAATACGGCTTGTTCGCGTTCGCGACCCCGTTCGCCGTGGTGCGCCGCCAGGTGAAAATCAGAAGCGAAGTACAGTTTTTTGCCGGGTTGGAGCGTCAGGCTGAGCATGCGAAAAAAGCCCCTCGGTCGCCGCAGGGGCCGAGGGGCGGATGGGCCAAAGATAGGCAGGATTCCGAGCCAGTCGGTCGGTTCAGCGCTTTCTTTTGGTTTTCACCACCAGGTAAGGTACGCAGAAGTCGGGCTTGCAAACGGCCACCGGGGGCTCTTCGGTTTTCTGTACGGTGATCGTGGCTTGCCCCGTCACGCTACCCGCACCGCAGGCGTTGCTGACCTGCTTGAGGGTGTATGTGGTGGTTTTGTCGGGCGATACCGTCAGCAGGTGTTCCGCCGCCGTAACGGGTTGCACGAGGGTCGAATCCGAGAGTCCGAACGACCAGGGGGCCAGTCCGGTGAATTTGATTTTCAACTGTGCCGTCTGGCCGGGTGCCAGCGTGGTATCGCCTGACAACACCGCGGTGGGGGCGTGGCCCACGGTTACCGCCGCGCTGGCTTCGGAAATTACCTCGTCGGAGCCGGGAACCAGGGCCACTACCCGGAAGCGGTAGCCCGTACCAGCAGCTAACTCGCCAGGTAACACCGCCGACAGGGGATTGAGGGTGGTATCGGTGGAGAAGGTCGTGAAGTTTTCTCCCTTTGCGTCGGAGAGCTGAAGGCGGTAGGTGGTACCCGATGCCGGGGTGCCGCTGAGCGTGTACCCCAGCGAGATGGTCTGCCCGGCGCAGAACACCGACGAGCCAAGGCTGTTGAGGGCGATGCCAAACGCCACGGTGCTGTCTTTCACCGTAACCACCGCATTACCCTGGCTGGTGCCCGTGCCGCAGGCGTTGCTGACCGAAGTAAGGGTGTACGTGGTGGTCTGGGTGGGGTTGACGACGACCGGGTGCGGATTCTGCGTCGTGCCGGTCACCAGGGTCGAATCGCTGAGGCGGAACGACCACGGACCTTGACCCGTCAGGGCCACCGACAGCGTGGCGGGTTGCCCCGACCGGATGGTTTGGGTGCCGGAAAGCAGCGCGGTCGGCAGGGGTTTCACGCGGAAGGCCGGACTGAGCGGCGAGGTCGTGGCGGGAGACGACGCCACGATCCGCAGGCGGTAGCCGGGGTGACCGGGGGTGGTGGCGGGTATGGTGAAGGTCAGGGTTTTGGCGTTGCCGCTGGCCAGGGTCTTGAACTGCGTGCCTGAAGAATCGGAGAGCTGCACCGCGAACGTGTTGCTAGGGTTGAAATCGCCCGTGGTCGTGAACGCCACCGTGATCGTCTGTCCGGCGCAGATTTCCGTGGTCGTGAAATTCGACAAGGCCAGCGTGGGGGCCGGTTTGGGTGTCACCGTCACAAGGGCTTCGCCTTGGGCGTTGCCCGTGCCGCAGGCATTGCTAACCGATTCCACCGTGTACGTGTCGGTTTCGGTGGGCGTTAGTTTCACCGTGTGGGGAGAGGTCGTGGCTTGGCCGGTGGTGCCGTCGGAGAGTTTGAAACTCCAGGGGCCTTCGCCGGTAAACGACAGCGTCAGCGTAGCCGATTGTCCTTCCTGAATGGTTTGGGTGCCCGAAAGCAGCACGGTCGGCAGGGGTTTCACGCGGAAGGCCGGACTGAGCACCGAGGTCACGGAAGGCGACGAAGCCACCAACCTCAGCCGGTAGCCGCTGTGGCCTGGCGTGGTGGGGGGAATGGTGAAGGCAATTGGGCTAGCGGTACCGCTGGCCAGGGTAGTAAACGTAGTACCGGTGGAATCGGAAAGCTGTACCGAAAAGGTGTTGCCGGGGTTGAAATCGCCCGTGGTCGTGAACGCCACTGCGATCGTCTGTCCGGCGCATACGGCATTCGGAGTAAAGTCAGCGAGTGCCAGAGTCGGGGCGGGCTTTTCGTTGACGGTCACCACGGCCTGGCCACTGCCGGTACCCACGCCGCAGGCACCACTGACCGCAGCAAGGGTAAAGGTGCCGGTTTGGGTGGGAGCTACCTCGACGTACCGGGGGTTGTCGTTGGTGGCCGTCACCGTCGTGCTGTCGGAAAGTGTGAACGACCAGGGCCCCTGGCCGTCGAAGGTCACTGTAAGCCGGGCTTTGCCACCGGCAAAAATCGTCGTATCGCCGCTCAGGCGGGCGGTTGCCAGCGGCAGTACGCACTCACTGAGGTTGGTGAAAACTCCGGCGGCGGGCACTTCTTTTTCCGAAAAAACAAAGGGAGTGGCGGAGGATATCACTACTTCGGTCATGCCCGTCACGGGAAACTGCGTGTCGGTGTGCCAGGTGAATCCGACGCAGCCCGTGGGAGCCGCCACGTCGTACTCGAGGGTAGCCACCGATAGCCAGGCCGGGCCTACCTGCCGGGCGTCTTTGTTCGTGCCCGTGTAAAAAATACTCAGCGAGGCCGTGGCCAGGGTCGAGCCCGTCTGGACCGTGAGCGCCTGGGGGGCGTAGTTGCCGTCGCTGGCCGGGGCGTTGCTCGAAAAGGCCTCTTCGGTTTTCAACACCAGGTTCTTGACCTTACTCGGGTCAAAATCAAACCGGAGGCTGGCATTGCCGAGGCGGAAGATGTTCTGCACCGTAGCGGCGCGAAGTTGAACCCGGACCAGCCCCTTTTTGGTGCCGCAATCGGCTCCGGCCGGGACCAGGCGCACCTCGTAGCGACCGTTTTGTGCGGCGGCGGGAAGAAAAGCGCAAAAAATACCGGTCAGACTGACCGCCAGGAAACGAAGGAGGGAGACGTACCGCATGGGAGAGGGAGAAGCGTGACGGTTTGGTTGAACGCACATTACGTGCCAATTTTTAGTGGTGACGGGGTGAGGGGCGATGGAGGGATTGAGATGCGGTTTTAGGCTCCCTCCATTGCCCCTCCCTCCATCGTTCATTGCGGTATGCCTGAGTAGCTGCCCGTGTTCTTTTTCCAGAAGAGCTGGTCGGCAAAGTTCACGTCGGCGTCGAGGTTGAAATCGCCGCGCAGGTAGCGATCAAACAGTCCGCTTTCCGACCGCCAGAGGTTGGAATCGTTGTAGTTGATGTCGAAATTCTGCACCTTGGGCGACTTGGCGGCGTCGGCGGCAAACATCATAAACTTACCGCCCACCTGAAGTTGCCCTGCCGTGGGGGGATCCGTTTTGACGTACGATTGCTGTTTCGTGAAATCATAGCCTAGCTTCCCGCCGCTCATGGATAAGGCCGAGGGCGACATCACCCCCAGGTGATTGCGGTGCTCCACGACGGCGTAGTACGATTTGTCGGTGGCCAATACCGGACAGGCGGTCACCATCGTAACCCGTCCGTCGCTACGCAGCAGCCCGGCTCCGCGAAAGACCGGTTTGGTGCTGTCGGGAGCAGTCCGGAGCGAAACCAGCACCCAATCCACGACGTCGGCATCGTAGGTGGTCACGCTGTCCTTGCCCGCGTAGTTCCAGGGTTCGCGGTTGTAGGGTTGGGTGGCGGGGAGGGTTTTCGTTCCCAGCGGTCCGACCGGCGTCTGGCCGGGCAACAGGCCCCGTTGGTTCAGCACCGTCCGCATGGCCGAGGAAGTTTCCAGGTACGGCCCTTCCATGAGCACCTTCAGGTCAAGGCAAATGGCCCCGACGGGAGTATCCGGTTGATTGGGGTCGGCGAGGTTGACCGTGTAATCGTGGGTTTCGCCGTAGAAATAATTCCAGCAGGGGTCGTCGTACTCTTCTGCCGCTTCCCGCGTACGCACCCGCATCCGGGTGATGCCTTTTTTGGCCGAGGCCGGAACGGTCAATTCCTTCCGCAGGGCCGGATCCATGATGTCGCCGCTTGCGTTGGGGGCCGGGTAAATGCGCTCTTCGGGAGCAAACGTGCCGTCGTGGTTGGCGTCGAGCCAGATGCTGACCCGCTGTGGAATGAACGAGGGGTTGCCACCGTCGCCGATGCTGAAGGCGGTGCGGGCTACGAAGGTGTAGGCTTGCCCTAACTTCAGCGTGGTGGTCATGCCGGTGAAGTCGCCGTAACCTTTATCCGAACAGCCCGTGTTCCGGTGGTCGAGGGTAGTGCCTTCGAGTTGGAAATCCGCCAGCGCCAGGCTGGTTGTCCCGGCGTTGCAGCCTTCCAGGTAGGTCGGGGCGCAGTACGTGATGAACAACGCCCCCGCAGCCGACGGCGGTTGAGCAGAGCCGGGTGACTCGGAGGAGGAATTTCGGTGGGGAGGCTCGGTGGCCCGCACGGGCGGAGCGATGGTCGCGCTGAAGAGTCCGCTGCACAAGAAAAGCGTTCGTAGCGAGTGGGACATGAGACGAGCGGTAGGTTGGATTGAAGTGGCGGTTTGGAAATCCGAGGGTCAACGTTCACGCACCGCTGTGGGCAGCCGGTGCTGAATGAACACTTGCCTCAGACTCGTTGAGCGATCTGGCGCAAAGACCATTCCAATTTTTAACCCCCGTGTCAAAACCCGTTAGTCCCCCATAATCAGGCCCATATTTTTTTGAATGATGGGTCGTATGAACAAAAAAACCAGACACCACTCGGCGTCTGGATGAGCAGGTAGGTTTGCTAAATCACGTCCAGTACAGGGTTGTTGAGTCAGGAAAACGCTCCTGCCAGGCCCGCTGGACGAATTGGCGCAACGCGGCCATGTCCGCCGGGGTAAACACATACTTCACGCCCCCAAACTTATTGCGCTTGGCGCTGCGCGTGGATTCGTCCATGTCGAGACTCGTGTTTGGGTACCAATCAAGGAGCACTTCCTTCGAGCCAGGCGTGAAGCGGTGGGTGATGAACTCCACCGTCAGGTCGCAGGGAAAATCGAGCGCGACGGCCAGGCGGTCGAGCAACTCGGAGTAATGCCGCCGCCAGTTGGGGATAGGCAGGATGGGAGCCAGCACCACGCCCACCGGGTACCCCGCGAGGGCCAGCTTGCGCAAGGCCCCGAGCCGGGCTTCGACCGAGGCCGTACCGCCTTCGAGCCGCCGGGCGATGGGTTCGGCGTTGAGGCTGAGCCGGGCGCGGGTACGGCCGCCGTGCGGCAGGTTGAGCAGGCCGTCCACCTGATCGAACTTCGTCACCCAGCGGAGTTGGGCACCGGGGCGATTGCCGAAGTGACGGATGGTTTCTCCCAAGCTGCCCGTCAGGTGTTCGATGCCCAGTGGGTCGGTGTAGCAACTGGCCTCGAAGGTGGTCAGGCGACCCGGCTGTTCGAAGCGGACGGTGTTTTCGAGAATCTGCGGCAGGTTGGCGAAGGCCCGCACCACCGGCGGTCCGGCCAGGCTCCCCGCCAGGTAGCAATACTGGCAGTGGGCCGGGCAGCCCTCGGCGAGGTGGAACTGAAAATCGGCGCTGGGCGGGATGGGCTGGAGCCTGAACGCGCTCGGCGGGGCCACCACCAGGGCCAGGGTATTTTTGGCGATGCGGTAGGTTTCGCGCTCGTCGGCCCCGCGAAGGTTGGTGAGGCGGTTGGACTTGAGTTCTTCCACGTCCAGACCAAGGCCCGTCAACCGGTCGGCCATGTGCTGCCCGAACGGCTCGCGCAAGGCATCGGGCGTGGCGATGACGCGCCGGGGCATCCAGAGGCGGGTGTCCAGGGCGGTTTTTTTCACCAAAACAGGGGCTTGCATTTCTCTCGGAAAACTGGTTGTTGATGAAGCGAAGACGGTTCTGAAAACGGGCACGAAGCGCATTTCAAGGCCACTTTTTCAACAAAAAAGCGTCCCGGTGCATTCGCCGGAACGCGTTAATCTTCAAGAAAAATCTTCCAATTTTCAATGAAAAAGCCCGCCCCGAACATCGGGGCGGGCCAAAAATTAGTTTGCCAACTGCATACTGCCAACTCAGGCATTCTCCTCCGTCGTCACCGGCTGAGCCTCGTTGGGGTCCGGCGTGGTGTCGGGGTAGCTTTCCGGGCGGTCGCCACCTTTGGCCTGGCCGTTCATGAATCCCTGGTACGTGGTTGGCGTATCGAAGGGCCGCTTGCCGATGAGGCGCTCCAGGTCGTTCTGGTACAGGATTTCTTTTTTCAACAACTCCTGAGCCAGAATCTCGAGGGCCTCTCGCTTGTCTTCGAGCATCTGCTTCGTGCGTTCGTAAGCCACCTGCACCAGCTTGCGCACTTCCTCGTCAATCTCGCGGGCAGTTTCTTCCGAGTAGGGTTTGTTGAACGAGTACTCCGGCTGCTTGGAATCGTAGAACGAAATGTTGCCGATTTTGTCGTTCATCCCGTACACGGTCACCATGCTGTAGGCCAGTTTGGTGACGCGCTCCAAGTCGTTGGAGGCCCCCGTCGAGATTTTGTTGAAGACCAAATCCTCGGCGGCGCGTCCACCCAGCGTCACGCACATTTCGTCGATCAACTGCTCGGTGCGGTACAAAAACTGCTCCTTAGGCAAGTACTGCGCGTAGCCCAGCGCGGCCACCCCCCGGGGCACGATGGTCACCTTGACGAGCGGGTTGGCGTGCTCGAAAAACCAGCCCGTCACGGCGTGACCGGCCTCGTGGTAAGCCACGATGGTTTTTTCTTCGGGCGAAATGAGCTTGTTTTTCTTTTCCAACCCGCCAATCACCCGGTCCATCGCTTCCTGGAAATCGTGCATGTCCACGGCTTTTTTCTCGCGGCGGGCGGCAATCAGTGCGGCCTCGTTGCACACGTTGGCGATCTCGGCCCCGGCAAAGCCCGGCGTCTGGGCGGCGAGTTCCTTCGGGTTCACGTCGGGCGCGAGTTTGATGGGCTTGAGGTGGACTTTGAAAATGGCTTCCCGGCCCACGATGTCCGGCTTGTCGATGGAAATCTGCCGGTCGAAGCGGCCCGGCCGGAGCAAGGCCGAGTCGAGCACGTCGGGGCGGTTGGTGGCCGCCAGGATGATGATGCCCGAGTCGGTGGCGAAGCCGTCCATCTCGACCAGCAGCGAGTTGAGCGTGTTTTCGCGCTCGTCGTTGGCGCCAGGCATGGCACCCCGGCCCCGCGAACGGCCCACGGCGTCGATTTCATCAATAAAAATGATGCACGGGGCTTTTTCCTTGGCCTGCTTGAACAAATCGCGGACGCGGGCCGCGCCCACGCCAACGAACATTTCGACGAAGTCAGACCCCGACAAGGAGAAAAACGGCACGTTGGCCTCGCCCGCCACGGCCTTCGCCAGCAGGGTTTTACCCGTGCCCGGGGGGCCAACGAGCAGTGCGCCCTTCGGGATCTTGCCGCCGAGGTCGGTGAATTTTTTCGGGTGCTTCAGAAATTCGACGATTTCGCGGATTTCCTCTTTGGCTTCGTCCAGTCCAGCCACGTCGTTGAAGGTGATTTTTACCTTGTTTTCGGCGTCAAACAGCGCCGCCCGCGATTTGCCGATGTTGAAAATCTGTCCACCGGGCCCGGCTCCGCCCGCCATGCGGCTCATCATGAAGTACATGGTGAGCACGATGAGAATGAGGAAGCCCCAACCCGTAAAAAAGTCGTACAGCCCCGTGCGTTGGTCGGGGCGCACTTCGATCTGGTGCTGCTGGGGTAACTCGGCGTTGAGTTTCTCGACGCTTTCGACGAAGGCATCTTTCGACACAATGCGAAACGAGAAGTGCGGCCCCTGGGTGGTGGTCTGGAAGGTCCGGTCTTCCGACAGCACCCGGTATTTCGGATTGCGCAGGGCTTCGGGGGTGAGCGTCACTTCGACGGTTTCGTTGTTGACCAACGTCACATCGGCCACCTCATGGGCTTTAACCATCTCGACAAAGTCTTTCTGCTTGATTTCGCGCGTGTTGGTGCGTTGCGTGATAAACGTAATCAGCAGTACGGCCATGATCAACCCCACGATGAGCCAGCCCTGAAAGCCAGGACGCCGGGGGACTTTGGGTAAGTTATTGCGGTTTTTTTGCGGTTCTTCTGCCATGTTGCACTGGGTTCAGTCGCTCCGGTGTCGGTCCAACCCCGCCTTAACGAACGGGAGCGAGGGGATGTTTTAGGTCTAAAAAAGGTGAGAAGACTCCCGGCGGAGGCTCAGACGACGGCGTTTTCTTCGACGGGAGTAATTTCGGCATCACCCCAGAGTTCTTCCAATTTGTAGTAGTCGCGGCGGTCTTTTTTGAAGACGTGAGCCACAACGTCCACGTAGTCAATCAGAATCCACTCGCGGGCTTCTTTGCCTTCCTGGTGCCAGGGGTTCTGGCCGGTGGCCTGGTGCACCTGCTCATCGATGGAGCCGGCGATGGCGTCGATCTGAGTATCGGAATTCCCCGAGCAAATTACGAAGTAATCGGCGATGGCGTTTTTTACGTTGCGGAGGTCCATCACCACCACGTTCTGGGCTTTCTTCTCGAGCATTCCCTTCACGACCAGGTTGCAGAGTTGCTCGGCGGGGATATCAAGTTGCTTGGTTTTTACCATGCGGTTGCGTTGAAGTTCGATTGTATTTTGGCCGCCGAAACGGCCAGTAGCCGGACAAACCGGTTTGGATTTCTACTTTAAAACTACAAAATAACGGTGTACAATTTTAAGCCCACCACTCTATTCCTCGGCAAAAAAAGTGCATTTCTGCCAACTTGTCACTCGACCAACGACGAACTAACGAAAATGATTCAGGTTGGCGGGGAGGAAATTCCCGAGGGTACTGTAGTCGTGACGGCCCATCAGACGGCCGGGCGCGGGCAGCGGGGTAATCGGTGGGAAGCCGCACCGGGTGAGAACCTGACGTTTTCGTTGCTGCTCAAACCCCGCTTCCTGCGGGCCACCGAGCAGTTTCGCCTCAGCATCGCGGTGGCCCTGGGTGTGTATGGACTTCTGAGCGAGTACCTCGATGAGGCCTTAAAGGTGAAATGGCCGAACGACATTCTTTACAAAAACCAGAAACTGGGCGGTTTGCTGATTGAAAACACGCTTCAGGGATACGGGCTCACTGAGTCGGTGGTGGGCATCGGGCTGAACGTCAATCAACGTCAGTTCGGTGTGCCCACGGCCACTTCGCTGCGGGCCGTGACGGGCCAGCCTTACCGTTACGACCTCGACACCCTGCTTGCCCGCCTGCTCGAAAGCCTCGAAGCCGAGTACCTGCGCCTGCGCCGGGGCGACCACGAAGCCCAGAAAGCCCGCTACCTCGCCGTGCTCTATCGCTATCAGGAGTGGCACCCCTTCCGCGACGCCGACGGGCGAATTTTCAACGGGCAAATCCTGGGTGTGGACGAAGCCGGGCGGCTGGCGCTACAAACCGAGGGTGGGGTAAGGTATTTTGGGATGAAGGAGGTGGGGTTTGTAGTTCCGAGTTTGTAGTTTGAAGTTCGTAGTCCACGAATCAGGAACTTCAAACTTCAAACTCGGAACTCGCTCAAAACTCCACCATCTGCTTGTACAATTCAGCCAGTTTGGGGTCACGTTCGTTGGCCTTGATGTCGCGGCGGAGACCCTTCACGCCCTCCACATCGGTGAGCAGGCCAAGCACCTGGTAGGCGGCGAGGCGCACGAAATACGTGTCGTTGCGGCGGGCAATGCCGTCGAGCACTGCGATGCTACGGCGTTTGACGGCGTCGTTTGACTTGATCAGGTATTTTCCGAAAACGGGTAAAAACTGGTACAAACCGCTGGAGTTCAATCGCTCCAGTTGGGTCTGGAACCAGGGGTAGCGGGCTTCATCGCCGCCGTTCGCCAGGTAATTGCCCACGGCCACGACCACTTCGGGGTTATCGGAGTGCTCAAACCGGGCGGCGATGGCGGCCGCGTCGTCGGGCTTGGTGATGAGGTAGGCCTCGAGGGCTTCGGCGGCCACGCGGTCGGAGGTATCCTGGAGGGCGGTGCGGTACAACTCCACGTTTTCGTCGTCGTTGAACGAGGAGAGGGCGATGAGCGCCTCGGCCCGCACGGCGGGAGAGGGGTCGAAACGGATGAGTTTCTGGAGCATCAGTTCGATTTCGACGAACTGCGGCCCGTCGTAATCGGTGAAATTCCCCGCCGCCACCTGCCGGATGCGCCAGAATTTGTCGGTCAGGCCGAGCATCATGATCGACCGGGCCACCGAGTCGGTCATGTTGTTTTCCAGGCGGGTGATGGCTTCATACCGGGCGGCGTAGGGCTCGGAGTTCCGGTATTGAAACACCCAGTCTTTCAGCGGTTTCGTGTGTTCGATGGAACCAGGTATGACCCGTTCGGCATCGAGCAGCACGAGGTCGGGACGGCGGTTGAGCGGGAACTCGAAGACCTGTTTCGGCTTGTCGAGCACCACGTCGTAGCGGGTGCGGCGGTTGTTGACCCACACGTCGAGCGTGGTGGGTAGGCGGAAAATGGGCGTGTAGAGCGTGTCCTGGTTCTGGGAAATCGTTACCGTAAACCGGCCTACGTCGTAGTTCTGCTCCACCCTGATTTCGGGATGACCGGGTTGCAGAAACCACTGCGTGAAAAACCAGTTGAAATCCTGCCCGGTCACTTCTTCCACCACCTCACGCAAGTCGTGGATTTCGGCGGTGCCGAGGGCGTTCTTCTTCAGATACCGGCTCAGGCTTTCAAAAAACGCCTCGTCGCCGATGAGTTTGCGCAGTTGGTGCAGCACCCGCGCGCCTTTCTGGTAGGAATGCGCGTCGAACATCTCCTCCCGGTCGCGGTAGTTGAAGCGCACGAGGGGTTCCTGCTTCTGCTCGGCTTCGGCCAGGTACTCGTTGAGTTGCTGCTGGGCTTCGTAGTCGGCGGCGTCGCGGCCGTGCTTGTGCTCGGCCCAAAGGTACTCGGCGTAGGTGGCGAAGGCTTCGTTGAGGGGCAGATTCGCCCAGGATTCGGCCGTTACGTAATTGCCGAACCACTGGTGGGCCAGTTCGTGGGCAATCGTGTTGTCGTCGTTGGCGTCCACGAGTTGCTTGGGCGTTTTTTGCACCGATTCGTGGTGGACCGTCGCCGTCGTGTTTTCCATCGCCCCGGTCACGAAGTCCCGCACGACCACCTGAGCGTATTTTTCCCAAGGATAGCGAACGCCAAATTTCTCGTTGAAAAAACGGAGCATGTCGGGCGTGCGGCCGAAAATGTCCTTCGCGTAGGGCTGGTAGGCTGGTTCGACGTAGTAGCTCACCGGCACGCCGTCCACGTCGCCGTCGGGCACCACGGCGTAGTCGCCCACGGCCAGCATGGCCAGGTACGGTGCGTGGGGGCGGGTGAGTTGCCAGTGGTCGGTGCGGGTGCTGTCGGGGTTGGCGACCGATTTTACCAAACGCCCGTTGGACAAGGTTTTAAATTTGGGTTCCACGGTCAGGAACACGTCCTGGGTCATTTTGACGTTGGGCGCGTCAATCGTTGGGAACCAAACCGAGTTGGCCTCGGTCTCGCCCTGGGTCCAAAGCTGGCGGGGTTTGGTCGAGTCGGCCCCCGTCGGGTTGACGAAGTACAGCCCACGATCGCCCTTGCCCGTGCTGGCGGGCAGGTCGCCGGGCCGGGCCGCGTACTCGATGCGCAGCACGATGCGCTGCTGGCGGGTGAAGGTTCGTCCCAGGTTTACGGTCAGCACGTTTCCTTCGTGCTGAAATTTCAGCGTGTCCGAGGTAATGACCTTCCCGTCGGCGGTCAGGACGGTGTCGGCGTGCAGGCGGCTACGGGCCACGAACGCGCTGTCGAGGCGCAGCTGCCCCGTCGTGTCGGCCCGGAGTTGAGCCCGGAGCGAATCGCGCACGACGATGCTCACGCGCAGTTCGTCGGAAGCCCGCACGGTGTCGAGCCGCACCACCCGCCCGATGCGCATGGCCTTGGCGTCGAGTTCAACCGTGTTTTGGGGGTAAAAATGCGGGCGAAGCGTCAGCGTGGCCGTGCCGGTCAGTTCCTGGCGCTGCCAGTCGGGACGCAGGTCGAGGCGGGTGTGGAGCAGGTCATGCGCAAGCGGGCGCGAGGGGCGATAGGGGCCTTTTTTGGAAACCCAGGCTGGCGCTTTTTTCGCCGTGGCGGTAAGGGCAACGGGGGGCGAAGTTGCCACTGTTTTTTCCTCAAGCACCGGCGCGGGCGGGCGCACCCGGACGGAATCGGCCACGATGGGGGTGGGACGGGGCGCGGCGCCCGATACCTGGGCCTGGCTGGGGGCGGCCAGCAGGCAGAGGTTTCCCAGGAAAAAGAAGATGCGGAGGTAGCGAAACGTCATGCAATAGGGTCGATTGAGCGGTATTCCGCTGGGCGGCATCCCGCACGTTCGGAGTAACGACGAAAATCGGTTTTTCAAGATACGGCCCGGCTGTTTTGCAACCGGGCGGCCTGCACGGCCGGGCCGTAGGAGGCCAGCAGCGTGATGGCTACCAGCGCCAGGCCCGTCAGTACGAAGTCCGCAGCCTGCATTTTCACCGGGTAGGCGTCTACCAGCGAGGTCATCAGGCCCATTTTCACGAGGCCAAATTCCTGCTGTACCCAGCACACGAGCACCCCCAGCGTCAGACCGACGACGGCCCCGGTGAAGGCCACCAGCGCGCCTTCGGCCAGAAAAATCCGGCGGATGAGCGTGGGCGTGGCCCCCATGGCGTACATCACGCGCACGTCGTCCTGCTTGTCGAGCACGAGCATGTTCAGCGAAAAATAAATGTTGAACGAGGCCACGGCGATGATGAGCGTCAGCGTGACGAATACGAATAATTTCTCGATCTGAATGGCCCGGATCAGCCCGGCGTGCTGCTCGTCGGGATTCCGGACCTTAAAACCCGCGCCCATCACCCGTTCGGCGGCGGCGCGGACGGCCTCCGCGTCGGCACCGGGCTGGAGGCGCAGTTCGAGGGCCGTGCGGCTAGTTCCGGCATCCACCAAGTTCTGTGCCACGGCGAGGGGCACGATGAGGTAGTGGTCGTCGTACTGCTGCTCAATGCTGAACACCCCGCCGGGCTGGACGGATTCGCGCTGGAAAGCGTCGGCGGTGGGCAGGGTCAGGCTGGCGTCGCGGCGGGGGTACCAGAGTTCGAGGGGCGTGAATTCGTCGTCCACGGCCACGCCGAGGCTGCGGGCCACGCCGTAGCCGAGCAGGGCGTAGGGCGTGGGGCCTTCCTGGAGGAGGAGGCGACCTTCGACGAGGGCCGTGTCGAGTTGGGGGCGGGTGGCGAGGTTGTCGTCCACGCCCCGCACGGTCACCACGGCGCGAAGGTTGCGGTATTGGGCCAGGGCGTTTTCCTCAATCACCTGCGCCGCCACCTGCACGCCCGGAAGTCGGCGGAGTTGCTGAAGCCGGGTGGTGTCCACTTCAAAGCGTTTGCCTTCGGCGGGCGTAATCGTCAAATCGGCGTCGAAGGTGCGGAAAAGCTGGCGGTTGAAGTCCTCCAGCCCATTGAACACCGACATCACGATGACCAGCGCCATCGCGCCCACCCCCACGCCGAGCATTGAGATGTTGGCGATGAGGCTGATGAAGGTTTTTTTCTTTTTCGAGAAAAAATACCGGCGGGCGATGCGGGTGGCGAGGGACATAATTTTGAATGAAGGCGTGAAGGAGTGAATAGGGCGTATTTTCTATTCATTCACTCATTCAAAATTCAATCGTTGGACTCCGGGGCGGGTGGAATGTCGAGGTTGGCGAAAATGGCGTCCATTTTGGCGGCGTAGTCGGCGGTGTCGTCGAGGAAAAACTGCAGTTCCGGGATGACCCGTACCTGGTGGCGGATGCGGTTGGCGAGGAGCTGGCGGATGGTTTTGGTTTTTTCCTGCACGTCCTCCAAGGTGCCCTGTTTGTCTTTAGCGAGCATGAAGCTCAGGTAGGCGCGGGCCAGGCCGAGGTCGGGCGTTACCTTCACGTCGGTGACGGTGATGAAGGCGTTGTCGAACTGGCTGCGAAGGTCGCGCTGAAAAATGTCGCTCAGGTCTTTCTGAATCTGCCGGGCGAATTTTTGTTGGCGTTTGGAATCCATGGGTCGGAGTCGTTAGTGGTCAGTCGATGGTCGACAGTCGGGGATGTGCGGATGTTTCCGGGAAAATGTTTTTTGAAAAAGGCGTGCCGGTTTGTCGGCGCAAGAGCTTCAACGTCCTATCGACTGACGACTGTCGACTTTTCGCACAAATATCCGCAATTGCGGGGAGTTTGGGGGCGGGGGTACAAAGTTTCGGACGAATGGGGCGAACTTTGGGGATTGACCCACGAGCGGCTCTGGTGAGCCGCTCCGCACTAGAATGCTGAGTTTCTTCCGTTCCAACGCCGTTTTTCAGGTGTTCAGCCTGTTGGTGCTGCTGGTGCTGGTGCGCCTGCCCGCGTACCTGACCGGCCTGCCCCTGCTCGTGCCCGAGTTGCAGTGGATGCTGCTGGGCGAACAACTCCACAAGGGCCTGCTGCTGTACGTCGACGTGTGGGACAGCACGGCCCCCCTGGCGGCGCTGGTGTACGCGGGCCTCGACGCCGTGTTCGGGCGCTCGCAGACGGCCTACGAAGTGGTTTCCCTGCTCGTTTCAGCCATCCAGGTGGTGTACTTCAACGGTATTCTGAACCGGCGGGGGGCGTTTCCCGAACGTACTTTTCTGCCGGGGCTGATGTACCTGGTGGTGCTGAGCACGTCGGTGGATTGCTTCACGCTTTCGCCCGCGCTGATGGCCACGCTGTTTCTGCTCCTGGCCCTGGGGACGCTGCTGAAGCAACTCGACCGCACGCAGACCTCCGACGAAGTATTCGAAATCGGCTTCTACTGCGCGGTTGCGTTGCTGTTTTACCCCCCGGCGGGGCTGTTTATCGCCTGGACGGTGGTGTCGCTGCTGCTGTACAGCGGGGCGAGTTTCCGGCAGCACTCGCTGCTGGCCTTCGGGTTTGGGTTTCCGCTCGTGCTCACGGCCCTGTACTACTACCTCAACGGGCACTACGACGATTTCAGCCGGATTTTTCTGAATTCCCTCATCCAAATCCGGCAGTACAACCTCAACGATTTCCGGAGCCTGCTGCTGGCCGTGGTGCTGCCCTTGACGGTGGCCGTGCTGGGCTTTTTCCGGATGCTGAATTACAAACGCTTCACCAACTTCCAGACCCGCGTGCAGCAGGTGATGGTGTTCTGGGCCATTACCTGCGTGCTGTCGGTGGCGCTGATGCCCTTCCTGGCCCCGATGCAGTTCGTGACGTTCGTGCCCTGCGTGGCGTTTTTCTGCGTCCACTTTTTCTCCTCGTTCCGGCGGGTGGCGGTGGCCGAACTCTTGTTCCTGGGCTTTTTCGGGGGCGTGCTGCTGGTGTGCTACCTGGCCGTTTCGCCCCTGTTCGGCAACGGGGCCACGGGGCAACTCGCCAGCCTGCGCCTGAAACCGGCCAACCTGCCCCCCGACATCCGGGGTCGACGCATCATTGTGCTCGGCGAGGCCCTGAGCGAGTACCAGGACAACTACCCCGCCACGCCCTACCTCAACTGGAGCCTGGCCCGCCACGACCTCGAACGGCTCGACAACTACGACAACGTCATCAACATCCTGCGCAACTTCGAGCAGGACCCGCCCGAGTACATCATCGACCGGCAGAACCTCGTCCCCAAACTCTTCAGCCGAATTCCCGCCCTCGAACGGCGGTACAAGCGGGTGGGGGAGGGGATTTACCGCAGAGTGTAAAGTGGAAAGTGTAGAGTGTAAAGTCCGATGGGACAACTTCACACTCTACACTTTCCACTTTACACGCTCTCAGCAGCTCATTTTCTCCACCCGCCGCTGGTGCCTGCCGCCCTCGAACGGGGTTTTCAGGAACACGTCCACGCACTGTTTGGCCTGCTCGACCGACGTGAACCGGGCGGGGAGGCAGAGCACGTTGGCGTCGTTGTGCTGGCGCACGAGGGTGGCCACCTCGGCGTTCCAGGCCAGACCGGCCCGCACGCCGTCGTGCTTGTTGGCGGTGATGGCCACGCCGTTGCCGCTGCCGCAGACGAGGATGCCGAAGTCGGCTCGGGCCGTTTCAACGGCCTCCGCCACGGGGTGGGCAAAGTCGGGGTAATCCACCGAATCGGGGCCGTAGGTGCCGAAGTCGGTAACCTGGTGGCCCAGCAGGGCGAGGTGGTCGGCGATGGCTTTTTTGTAGGAAAAACCGGCGTGATCAGCGCCGACGGCGATGCGCAAGGTCATGGTACTTGAAAAAGGGAATGCTTTTTGTAACATTTGGGGCACCCGTGGCGTTAGCCAACTCCGCCCGTCGAGCGGCAAAAGTAGTTACCCGTTCATCGTCGGCACTTCACCGCATACCGTAAAATTCCACCTGAATTTCCTGGGATCGGCGAATGGCCGGAGGTGAATTTCACCTCAGACGCACTCGCCCGGCGCGTGCTGCTCTGATCATCAACCGATTGTCATGAAAGATGAACTATCTCCAAATGCTGAAGCGCAAAACGGGTTGGCCGTAGCGCTGCCCGCCAATCCGAAATTGCCCCACCCCCAGACTGAAGCACCCCAGGAAGCCAAATTGACCGACGTTTCGCTGATGAACCCGGCCGTGCCCGCCGACGAAGCCATGATCCGCGAGGCGTTTCAGGACCGCAACTGGAACGAAATCAAAAGCGCCGATTCCTGGGTCGTTTTCAAAGTGATGGCTGAATTCGTGGAAGGTTTTGACCGGCTGGCGAAAATCGGCCCCTGCGTGTCGCTGTTCGGCTCGGCCCGCACGGGCGTCGATCACGAATACTACAAAATGGCCGAGGAAATCGCCGCCGAACTGGTGGATTACGGCTACGGCGTCATCACGGGCGGCGGGCCGGGCATCATGGAAGCCGCCAACAAAGGTGCCCAGTCGCGGGGCGGCAAGTCGGTGGGCCTCAACATCAAACTGCCCCACGAGCAGTTTCCCAACAAGTACATCGACATCGACAAGAGCATCAACTTCGACTTCTTCTTCGTCCGGAAGGTGATGTTCGTCAAGTATGCTCAGGGCTTCGTGGTGCTGCCGGGGGGCTTCGGCACGCTCGACGAACTCTTTGAGGCTCTGACGCTCATCCAGACCGGCAAAATCGCCCGGTTTCCCATCGTGTTGGTGGGCCGCTCGTTCTGGCAGGGCCTGTTCGACTGGATTCAGGACGTCATGCTCACCCGCGAGGCCAACATCAGCCCCGGCGACATGAAACTCGTCAGCCTCGTGGACACGCCCGACGAGGCCGTGCGGGTCATCAATAATTTTTACTCGAAATACCTGCTCCGGCCCAACTTCTGACGGATAAGTTTTCGGCAGATTGAGAGGGGCAGCCGCCCCTTTTTTGTTGGCTAAAACTCCAGGTAAGGCGTCAATTTTTCCACCGTTTTCGCGTCGATGACCTTCACCCTAAGTAAGTCCTCCGGGCTGCTGAACGGCCCGTGCTGCTGCCGGTAGGCCACGATGGCCCTCGCCATGTGAAACTTCAGGTACGGATGCCGGAGTTGGTCGAAGGGCGCGGAGTTGACGTTCAGTTTGCGCAGTTGCGGGTTGCGGAGGGTGGCGTGTTTGAGCAGTTCGTCCACCACGACCGAGTCCAGGCCCCACACGTCCCGAACTTGACCGAGGGAGTGGAAGCCACCCAGGTCGGTGCGGGTTTTCACGATGCGGGCCGAGAGTTTAGAACCAATGCCGTACACGCGCTTCAACTCGGTGGTGTCGGCGGTGTTGAGGTCGAAGGTGAAGGTGGTTTTGGGGACGGGTTTGGGTTCAGGCGTGGGCGGTTTTGTCGGTTCGGCGGGAGCGTTTGAGGTTGCCGAGGCGACGGGCAGGTTATTAAGCGGAGCGCCGCCCGGCGGAGCGCCGCCCGCCCGCCCCGCTTCGTCCAGCCGGATGTACGGCTCCAGGCGGTCGTAGGTTTCTTCGGGGAAATCGTAAATCCGCTTCAAATCTTCTTTTTTCCGAAACTTCCCGCCCTTAGCCCGGTACTTGCCGATGCGCTCGGCCAGCCAGCGGGGCAGGCCCAGTTGCTGCCACTGCTCGGTTGTGATCGTGTTGGGGTTGAAGGGAAACAGCCGTACCGTCGGCGTGGCTTCGTCCTCAGGTTCGCGGGTTTCGGTGCGGTTTGAGCGGGCGTAGCGATTGGGCAGGGCCGTTTCGGCGGGTTCGATGGTCAGGCCCGCCAGCAGGCTGTCGAGTTGGCGCGAATCGGCGGCGGAGGTGTCGGGGGTGCGGGCGGGGCGGAGGTCCCAGGCGAAGGGCAGCAGCAGGGCGACGACGATGACGAGCATCAGCCCCAGAAAGCCCCGCGCCTCGGCGGCGCTGAAGCCAAAATACTCCCGGACGGCTTGGTTTAAGCGGCGAAACATGGCTGAAGAGTTGCGGTGGGTAAGAGACGCAACTTCAGCGGGTTTGAACTGATTTCCAAACCGTTTGATCAATAAATCAAGCTTATTTTGAGGGCCGTGTGCGCGGCGATTAAGTCGAAATCCTGGTCGTTGTGACAGATTTCTACCCGGTGCTGAATGGCGTAAGCGGCAATGAGGCAATCGTTGGCTTTTCGGACGGTGACGCCTTTCTTCCGCAAGAATCGGTACAATTCCGCCGCCTTCACGGCTGCCTCGACGACGGGGATGTGCAGGCACGGGAGCAGCAGAAGACGTTCCTGGACGGTGAGAAACTGAGTGTCATCGCGAATGCCCTGAAGTACTTCCTGAATCACGGTCGGGGTTATCAACGCTTCGCCGTGGTTGAGCGCGTGAACTAATTTCTGGACTTGCGGCGTGTTCCGCAACTGCCAGTAGTCCACCCAGACCGAGGTGTCAAAAAGAACCATCGGTGCGCATTTCGTTTAAATCTCCCTCCCAGACCACCTCCCCACGCAGGCGGTTGAGGTCACGCCCGGCCATGATGGCCACGAAGTGTTCCAGGGCGTGCTGAATGGCCTCCTCTTCGGTTCGTCCTTCGCCGTAGTTCCGCACCTGGTCGAGAAGGTGTTCCGAAATCTCGATGGTTTTCTTCATTGTCAGAATTGATTTTCCCAAAACTACGAAACCCCGAACGGCTTTAAAACAGTCGCTTGAGCGATTCTCCCCACCCCAACCCCGCGCCGTTTACCGAACTTCCGTATTTTTGCCGCCTATGAACACGACTACGCAAGCGCCAGCCACTTCCCTGCAAGACATCATCGCCCACGCCAAGGAATACGGCTTTGTTTTTCCCTCCTCCGAAATTTACGATGGTCTCCAGGCCGTGTACGACTACGGCCAGAACGGCGTCGAACTTAAAAACAACCTCAAAACGCTCTGGTGGAAGGCCATGACCATGCTCCACGACAACGTGGTGGGCATCGACGCGGCCATTTTCATGCACCCGCTTACCTGGAAAGCTTCGGGCCACGTGGACTCGTTCAACGACCCGATGATCGACAACCGGGATTCCAAAAAACGCTACCGGGCCGACCAACTCCTCGAAGCCAAAGCCGAGGAGTACGCCGCCCACGGCCACGAGGTGCGCGCCCAGACCCTGCTCAACCGCATGGGCCGCCTGCTCGACGCGGGCGATTTGGAAGGCGTTCGTCAGTTGATCATCGACGAGGAAATCGTCTGCCCCATTTCGGGCACGGCCAACTGGACTGAGGTGCGGCAGTTCAACCTCATGTTCAGCACCCAGGTTGGGGCCGTCAGCGACGACGCCAGTTTGATTTACCTCCGCCCCGAAACCGCCCAGGGTATTTTCGTCAACTTCCTGAACGTGCAAAAAACCGGGCGGATGAAAATTCCCTTCGGCATTGCGCAGATCGGCAAGGCGTTCCGGAATGAAATCGTGGCCCGGCAGTTCACGTTTCGGATGCGGGAGTTTGAGCAGATGGAAATGCAGTTTTTCTGCCGCCCCGGCACCGAGATGGACTGGTACGAGCACTGGAAAAGCGTCCGGATGCGCTTCCACCAGGCCGTGGGCCTGCCCGCCGAGAAGCTGAAATTCCACGACCACGACAAACTGGCCCACTACGCCAACGCCGCCGTGGACATCGAGTACCAGTTTCCATTTGGTTTCCGCGAAATCGAAGGTATCCACAGCCGGACGGATTTCGACCTCAAGGCCCACCAGGAGCTTTCCAAAAAAAAGCAGCAGTTTTTCGATAACGACCTCAACGCCGACGGCAAACCCTACGGCAACTACATTCCCTACGTGGTCGAAACCTCCGTCGGGGCCGACCGGCTCTTCCTGGCCGTGCTCTGCAACGCCTACACCGAGGAAACGACGGGCGAAGGCGCCGAGGCGAAATCGCGCACATTCCTGAAGTTCCACCCAGCCGTGGCCCCCGTCAAGGCGGCCATTCTGCCCCTGGTGAAAAAAGACGGCCTGCCCGAAAAAGCGCGGGAAATTCAGAACCTGCTCAAATTCGACTTCAACGTGTTCTACGAAGAGCGCGACAGCATCGGCAAGCGCTACACCCGCCAGGACCTCATCGGCACGCCGTTCTGCATCGCCGTGGACCACCAGACCCTCGAAGACGACACCGTGACCATCCGCGACCGCGACACCACCGAGCAGGTGCGCGTGCCGGTCTCGGAACTCAAAAGCCGCATCGGCCAGGCCGTTTCGATGGAGCGGATTTTTGAGAAACTTTGAGCAACACGAAGTGAGCGCGTAAAACCTCCGGAGGTGCCCCCGGAGGTTTTTTTTGTGCGTTAGGCAGAACCGCCGCCGTTTCGGGGGCATGGTTTTTTTCGGGAACGGCAAAAGAGTTTTTAATTCAAACCGAACCATTCCCATGCGCGCAGACATCGGCGTTCCCGAAAAAAACCTTCAGGAAATGGCCAACCGCCTCAACGTGATTCTAGCCGACGAGCACGTGCTGTACGTCAAAACCCGGAACTACCACTGGAACATCACGGGCAAGAGCTTCATCGAGTACCACGAGTTTCTGGAGAAACTTTACACGGAATTGGCCGAGCAGATTGACGAAATCGCCGAGGAAGTGCGCACGATGGGCCACCGCTCCGTGGGCAGTATGAAGGATTTTCTCGGTTTGGCCCGCCTCATCGAGTCGAAAGAACACCCCAAGGGCGAACCGCTCAAGCTGCTTGAAGAATTGAAGAACGATCACGAGAGCATCGTGAAATCAACGAAGCAGGACATCGAAAAAGCCGAAGAACTCGGCATGGCCACCACCGCCGATTTTCTGGTGGACATCGCCCGCTACCACGAAAAAACCGCCTGGATGCTCCGGGCGTATCTCGAATGAGTTTGAAGTTTGAAGTTTGTAGTTCAAAGTCAGAAGCAATTACAAACTTCAAACTACAAACTTCAAACCATACCAGCATGCACTCCTACGACACCCTTTCGCAGGCGACCAACGATTTGATTGCCCGCGGTTTTACCGAAGATTTCACCGCCGAAGGCGCCCAGCTTGTCAACAGCAAAAAAGAAGTCCGGCTCAACGCCGACGAGTTCGACATTGTGGAGGTCCACCGCTTTGAGGGCGAAAGTGACCCTGGCGACATGTCGATTGTGTACGCCATCGAGTCGAAAAACGGGCACAAGGGCATCATGATCAACGCCTTCGGCACCTACGCCTCGACGCTCTCCGGCGAACTGGCCAAGAAGTTCAACGGCGCGGGCGGTGTCGGGACGGTGATGGTCTGAATTCTGAGCGGTTGATTTTCTGGAAAACCCAGGAACAGAATACCGGCAAACACTTTCGGGTGGGCCGGGTTTCGTTCCTGGGTTTACGTTTTCAGGCCGGACCCGCCTTTTTTCATGCGCATCACCATCCCGGTTCTCGTCCGGCAGCCGCCCGAAGTCGTTTGGGCGGGTTTTGACGAAACGCTTTTTCGGAAACTTTCCCCGCCGTTTCCCCCCGCCAAACTCCTCCGCTTCGACGGTTCGATGCCCGGCGACGAAGTCCATGTTGAACTGAATTTTTTGGCGTTCCGGCAAACCTGGGTGAGCATCATCACCGAACAACAACAGACGCCGGAGGAAATTTACTTCGTGGACGAAGGCGTGAAACTGCCGTTTTTTCTCCGTCAATGGCGGCACAAGCACCGCATCGTGCGGGCGGGAACGGGCAGCCGGATCATCGAGGAAATCGAGTACCGCGCCCCCTTCCGGTGGATGGACTTCGCGCTGTGGCCCGCGATGTACGCCCAGTTTGCGTACCGGAAACCGGTGTACCGACGGGTGTTCGGCGGGTAAATTCAGGCCTCCACGTCCGCCGTGACCGGTTCGTCCACCGGGGCGGCGTGCATTTTCTGGTCGTCGAGCACGCCTTCCCAGCGGCCAATCACCGTCGTGGCCAGGCAGTTGCCGATCACGTTGACCGACGTGCGGGCCATGTCCATCAGTTCGTCGATGCCCATGATGAGCAGCACGGGCCATTCGGGCAGGCCAAACGTGGCCACGGCCCCGAGCAGAATCACCAGCGTGGCCCGCGGGATGCCCGCCACGCCCTTGCTGGTGAGCATCAGCAGGAACACCATCAGCAGTTGTTTTTCGATCGGAAAATGCACGTTGCCCGCCTGGGCCACAAACACCGCCGCCAGCGAGAGGTAGAGCGTAGAGCCGTCGAGGTTGAAGCTGTAGCCCGTGGGCATCACGAACGACACCACCTGCCGGGGCACGCCGAATTTTTCCATTTGCTCCATGGCTTTCGGCAGGGCCGACTCCGAACTCGTCGTGGCAAAAGCGATGGACACCGGCTCGGCGATTTGCTTCATGAATTTGACGATGGGCACCCGCACGATCAAGGCCACCGGCACCAGCACCAACAGCAGGAACGCCAGCAGGGCGCAGTACAGCGTGACCAGCAGCAGGGCCAGATTGCGGAGCACGTCGAGGCCCATGTGCCCGACGGTTTCGGCGATGGCCGCCCCCACGCCGATGGGCGCGTAGTACATGATGACCTTTGTGAATTTGAACATCACCTCGGCCAACAATTCCACCCCGCCGACGAATTTCTTTTTCTTGTGCTCGGCAATCAGCGCCAGGGCGATGCCGAACAAAATGCTGAACACCACCACCTGAAGCACCTGTCCCTCGTACACCGATTTGGCGATGTTTTCGGGAAAAATGTGCGTGATGACCTCCTGCCAGCTCTGGGCTTTCACCGAGGGTAGTTTTTCGTTGAACGTCTGCGGGGGCACCAGGCCCCGGCCCGGCTCGAACCAGTTGGCGAACACCAGCCCGATGGCGAGCGCGAAGGTGGTGACGACCTCGAAGTAGAGCAGTGATTTCCAGCCCATCCGGCCCACCTGCTTCAGGTTGGAGTGCCCGGCGATGCCCGTCACCAGCGTGGCGAAAAGCAGCGGGGCAATGATGGTTTTGATGAGCTGAAGGAAAATTTTCCGGAGAAAACTCAGGTTGACGGCCACTTCGGGGAAATCATACCCGATTTCGGTGCCGATCAGCATAGCCACCAGGATGGAGGTCGTCAGCGAGCGCTTCGTGAAGGCGTAGGCCACGAAACCAGCCAGTGCCAGCCAGCGCAGGGTCATCAGCAGGCCCGCCGGGAGGGGCAGAATGTCGTAGGCCGAAAGCACCGAAGCGAAGGCCGCTACGGTGAAGAGGAGCAGCGTACCGAGCAGAACGCGGGAACGGGTCATGGGAAGCAGAGCAGAAGCAGACGTTTTTTCGATGTGTAAACTTAGGCAAAATTAACCGGTCTGGCCTGATGGCTGGCCGACAGACCGCTCCGGGCTTGAACAGGTCGCCCAAACATTCACCAAAATTTTCCGGTTTTTGAGTGGGGTTCAGGCCGAAATGGCTTAGACTTGTTGCGCCTTACCACCTTTAAATTCTCCGCCCGACCGCATGAAAGATCTGCTGCCGCTCGAAGCCGAGCTGTCCGGTTTCTTCTTAAACAGCCTTCCTGCTTTTTCTGCTGCCGCCCGTGAATACGTCGTCAATGTGCTGCCTTACGCGGCAGTTGGCACCGCCCTGCTGTTTCTGCTGTACGCCGCGCTTAGTTCCGGGCTTTTGTCGGGCTACGTTTCCGTTGGCTCGGTGAGGTATTTGCTCTGGTACGCCGCCGGCACCACCGCCTCCGTGCTGGCGCTGATGGCTTTTTCGCCGTTGCGAAACCGCCTACGCCAAGGGTGGCGATTGCTCTACTACGCCCAGTGGAGCGTGGTTGGGGTCATGCTGTTGTCGCTGAGTGTATCGGGCCTTCTCCTCATGGGTTTTGCGGGCTTTTGGGTGATGTTTCAAGTGCGGGAGAAGTACATCTAACTTGTGCGGTGGCTACTGCGCGGTTCGGACCAACCACAACCACTCATCAAATCCCGCTTCGCCTCGCCGGGCAATGGCTTACTTTTGACGATTCCCTTACCAAAAACAAACAACCTTGAACCAACTCGAAGCCCGCGGCGTGGTGAAACGCTACGCCGCCCACACCGCCCTCAGCGGCGTGAGCCTGGGGATTCCGAAAGGCCAGATTTTCGGATTGCTCGGCCCCAACGGAGCCGGCAAAACCTCGCTCATCCGCATCATCAACCAGATCACGGCCCCCGACGAGGGCCAGGTGCTTTTCAACGGCGAGCCCCTCCAGCCCCGGCACATCGAGCGCATCGGCTACCTGCCCGAAGAGCGCGGGCTATACAAAAAGATGAAGGTCGGCGACCAACTGCTCTACTTGGCGCAGTTGAAGGGCCTCTCTTCCCGCGAAGCGACCGAGCGGTTGAAACGCTGGTTCATCAAGTTCGACATCAAGGACTGGTGGGGCAAAAACGTCGAGGACCTCTCCAAGGGCATGCAGCAGAAGTGCCAGTTCATCGCCACCATCGTCCATGAGCCGGAACTGATCATCCTCGACGAGCCGTTTTCGGGCTTCGACCCCATCAACGCCAACCTGCTCAAGGACGAAATCCTGGAACTGAAGGCCAAAGGCAGCACCATCATTTTCTCGACCCACCGCATGGAATCGGTCGAGGAACTCTGTGATCACATCGCGCTCATCAACCGCTCGCAGGTGGTGCTCGACGGGGAGAAAAAAGCGATCAAAAACCAGTTCAAAGACAACAGCTTCACGCTCGAATACACCGGTCCGAAGGCCATCCTCCCTGCCGGTTACGAGGAACTGAGCGCCACCGAACTGGAGCCGAACCACTGGCGCGAACACATTCGCATCGGTGAGGGCGGCTCGGTCAACGGACTGATTGCGAGTGTGATCAGCCAGGTCGAACTGCGGGCGTTTCAGGAAAATATTCCCTCGTTCAACGAAATTTTCATCAAAACCGTCGGGGCCGGTAACGCCGACCTCCTGGTTGGCGAACGCTGAAACTCCGACCATTTTCCCGGCTCCGAATCATTTCCATCCCAACCCTTCGCTGACCAGAGGTCGGCGCTACCCCATGGACAAAATTCTGCTCATCATCCAGCGCGAGTACCTGGTGCGGGTCAAAAAACGCTCGTTTCTGATCGTCACCCTGCTCACCCCCCTCCTGATTACCTCGATTTACGCCGTTCCGGCGTTGTTGTTTTTCGCGGGCGACGAGGCCAAGACCATCCAGGTGCTCGACGAAAGCCAGCAGTTTCGCCAGAAACTGAAAAGTGACGAAGACTACACGTACTCGTTCGTTGCCGGACCGCTCGAAAAAGCCAAAGATGGCATGCGCACCACCAAGGCCGACGCCCTGGTGTACATTCCGGCCGACATCGTCAAGAATCCCGACGGACTGCGGATCTTCGCCCCCAAAACCGTCAGCATCGGCGTGCAGCGCGACGTGGAGCGGGCCGTGCAGGACGAAGTTCGCAACCTGCGCCTGGCCCAGGCGGGCATCGACGTGAAGGTGGTCGAAGACAACCGGGTGAACGTCAGCGCCCAGACCTTCAGCCTCAGCGACGAGGGCGAGAAAAAGAGCAGTTCGGGCGTGGCTACGGGCATCGGTTACGCCATTGCGTTTATTTTGTACATGACCGTGTTCCTGAGCGGCTCGCAGGTCATGAACGGCGTCATCGAAGAGAAATCGAACCGCATCGTGGAGGTCATCATTTCGTCGGTCAAACCCATGCAACTGCTCCTGGGCAAAATCATCGGCGTGGGGCTGGTGGGCCTGACCCAGTTCGTGCTCTGGATTTTGCTCACGATGGCCATTTCGAGCGCCGTGACGGCGGTGTTTGCGAAAAAATTTGAAGAGAAAGCCAAAACTGAACTCCGGGCCGGAAAAAACAACGCCGACCTGAAAGCGGCCCAGGCCCAGGTGCAGGCCCAGAACCCGATGGCGAAGGTGCAGGAATCGCTGGCCAGCCTGCCCCTGGGCAAATTGCTGGCCTGTTTCATTTTTTACTACCTCAGCGGCTACCTGCTCTACTCCTCGCTCTTCGCCGCCGTCGGTTCGGCGGTCGAAAACGCCTCGGAGGCCCAGCAATTGCTGTTTCCCGTCACGATTCCACTGATTCTCAGCATCGCCATCATGGCCTTCGTCATCAACGAACCCGACAGCAAGGTGGCCTTCTGGGCGTCGATCATCCCCTTCACGGCCCCGGTCAACATGATGGCCCGACTGCCGTTTGGGGTCGAAAACTGGCAACTCGCGCTTTCGATGGTCCTGATGATTCTGGGCTTTTTGTTCACCACCTGGCTCGCCGCCCGGATTTACCGTGTGGGCATTCTGATGTACGGCAAAAAAGTCACCTTCGGCGAACTGTCGAAGTGGGTGTTTTACCGGGGGTGATTGAGATTTGCGCGCTCGGAGTTCTCGCAGATTTACGCAGATGAAACCCCGCAGATTTACGCAGAAAAATTCTGTGAACATCTGCGGGGTTTCATCTGCGTAAATCTGCGAGAACGCATCGTATCCATCGAGAAACCGCGAAGTTTGGGAAATGAAAAGAATCCTGACTCTCTACGGCGGGCTGCTGCTGGCCCTGAGCGGACTGGCCCAAACGCCCGCCAAGGTCATCACGGCGGTGAGGCAGCAGTTTGCCCCCGACAAGCGAACGGCCATTTTTGAGGTAAATTTTTCGGAAAACGGCGTGCTGCGGGGCAAAACCAACCTGCCCGAAGCCCGGGAGGCATTGGTTCAAAAACTGAATGCGGCGAACGTAACATTCACCGACAGCCTCCACCTACTGCCCGCCGCCGACCTCGGCCCCGAAACCTTCGGCGTGGTGCGGGTCTCGGTGGGCAACGTGCGTTCGGCCCCCGAACACGCCGCCGAACTCGCCACCCAGGCCCTGCTCGGCATGCCCCTGAAGGTGCTCGAGCGCAGCGGCGAATGGTTCCGGGTGCAGACCCCCGACCAGTACATCGCCTGGCTCGACCACGGGGCTTTTCAGCGCCTCGGCCGCGCAGGGCTGGACCGCTGGCAAAGCGCCCGCAAGCTCATCGTGACCAGCAACCAGACGACGGGTTTTGCCGAAGCCAGACCCGGAAGCCCGCCCGTCAGCGACCTCGTGGCGGGCGATTTGCTGGAATTTCTGGGTGAAAAAAATGGATACTTCGAGGCTGGGTATCCCGACGGTCGCCGGGCGTTTGTACCCAAAACCGACGCCCAACCCTACGACACCTGGCTGGCGGGTTTAAAGCCCACCGAGACCTCGCTGGTTGAAACGGGTCGGCGGTTGATGGGCCTGCCCTACCTCTGGGGCGGCACCTCATCGAAGGGCGTGGATTGCAGCGGCTTTACGAAAACCGTGTACCTGCTCAACGGTTTCACCCTCCCCCGCGACGCCTCCCAGCAGGCCCTCACCGGCGAACCCGTCGACACCAGCACGGGCTTCGGCAACCTCCGCCCCGGCGACCTTTTGTTTTTCGGCAAAAAGCGCAAGGACGGCAGCGACAAGGTCGTCCATGTCGCGATGTGGGTGGGCAACGGGCAGTTCATCCACGCCTCCAGCCTGGTGCAAATCAACTCGATGGACCCCACCGCGCCCGATTTCGACGAGTACAACCGGGGCCGTTTCCTGTTCGCCAAACGCCTGCTCGGTACCCCGATGCGGGGCGTGACTTCCCTGAAAACGGCTTGGGTGCCGTAGCCGGACCGGAAGAAGTAAGTTTTTTAACCACAGAGGGCGCAGAGTTTAAGCACAGAGTTCGCAGAGTTGTTCTCTGCGCCCTCTGTGGTTAAAAATCAGTTCCCTGCTTCAATCAGCCGCTTCACTGCCTCCTCAATCGGCGAGAGCGCCGGGCCGGGGGCATCCTCCTCGGTTTCGGGAATGTCTGCGAAATACGGCTCCAGTTTTCCCTCCTCGTAGGCCGTCACCACCGCCGGGTGGACGTAGTATTTTTTGCACACGGTCCGCGTGTTGCCCAGGCGTTCGGCCACGAGGTCGTAAGCTTTCGCCACGTTGCGTTTCTTTTCGGTTTCGGAAGAAAACGGCCCGATTTCGCGGAAAGCCCGGAACGCGGCCACCGTGCCCGCCCAGGTGCGGAAGTCCTTGGCCGTGAAGTCGTCGCCGGTGATTTCCTTCAGGTAGCCGTTCACGTCACCGGAGCCGATGGGGCGGTGGTTGCCGCTGTCGTCGAAGTACTGGAATAGCTCGTCGCCGGGGATGTCCTGGGCTTTTTTGAGCAGGCTCGCCAGGCGGCGGCTTTTAAGGTTGATGTCGTGGTAAATGCCTTTTTTGCCCCGAAACTGAAACTTCACCTGGCTGCCGGTGATGGTCACGTTGTCGTCCTGCAACGTCGTGAGGCCCACCGAGCCGTAGAGTTTCCGGTAGGCGTCGTTGCCCACCCGGATGCAGGTCAGTTCGATGACCTTCACGGCCAAAGCCAGCACCTTGTGGTAGGGCATGCCGGGGGCGTTGAGGTCAACTTCGAGGCGTTCGCGCACGGCGGGCAGCACAGAGGCGAAACGAGGGAGGCGGTAGAACTTGGTCTGGTTGCGGATGTCGTTCCAGTTCTCGTGGTAGCGGTACTGCTTGCGTCCCTTCGCGTCCACGCCCGTGGCTTGCAGGTGGCCGTTTTCGTCGAGGCAAATCCACACGTTCGTCCACGCGGGCGGAATGACCATTTTCCGGATGCGTTCGAGCGTGGCCTTGTCACGGCAGGTGACGCCCTCGGGCGTGACGTAGCAGAAATTTTTGCCCCGTTTTTTGCGAACAAGGCCGGGTTTGGTGTCGGAAACGTAGCGGAGGCCAACGGCTTTGGCGGTCAGGACGGGGTCGCGCTGAATGCGCTCCAGTTTGCGGACAAGTCGGTTCATAAAAAGTTTTCGGGGAAATTCTTCCCGGAAAAACCCGTTCCACTTCTGTTTGTGGGGCGGTTCACCAGAACCGCCCCACGATAAAAATCAGTCGGCAAACGTCGCCAGTTGTTTCGTCACCGCCGCCTGGAACGCCGCCGTCAAATCCGCCGACAGCAGCGTGGCGGCGTTGTAGTTGGCGATGTACTCGAGCGAATCGGCCACCGAGTGGTCGCGGGCGTAGAGCAGGTTTCGCTTGATGCCCCGGATCGACAGCGGCGATTTTTCGGCAATCTGCTGCGCGATCGCCGTGACGCCTTCCAGCAGGGCGGTTTTGTCGGGAAAAATCCGGTTCACTAGCCCCAGTCGCAGGGCTTCCTCGGCCTCCAGCTTCCGGCCCGTGTAGGCCAATTCGCGCACCACCCCGTCGGGAATCAGCTTGGGCAGGCGTTGGAGCGTGCCCAAATCGGCCACCATGCCCATGTCGATTTCCTTGATCACGAAATACGCATCGGCGGTGCAGTAGCGCAGGTCGGCGGCGCAGACCAGGTCCAGCCCCGCGCCGATGCAACCCCCGTGGATGGCCGCCAGCACGGGTTTCGGGCAGGTTTCGAGGAGGCCAATCAGGCGGTGGTACTCCAGGATGAATTCCCGGATTTTTTCGCGCATCCGTCCTTCGCAGTCGTCGGCGAAGCGCTGGCGGACGCTCATCAGCATCCCCAGGTCGATGCCCGCCGAAAACACCCGGTCGCCCGCCGCGCTGAGCACCACGGCGCGGATGGCGGGCGTGGCGGCGCAGTGTTCGAGGGCCGTTTTCAATTCCGCCCAGGTGGTTTCATCGAGGGCGTTGGCCTTGTCGGGGCGGTTGATGGTCAGGTGGGCGACGGGGCCGGAAGGGTCGAAGAGGAGGGACATGAAGTTTGTGGTTTGTAGTTTGAAGTTTGTAGTTGGTTTCAGCATTGGAACTACAAACTTCAAACTACAAACCACAAACTTTTCAAGGTTTCACCAAAATCTTCCCGCCCCGCCCTTCGCGATCGGCGTGGCGGACGGCCTCGGCGATTTGCTCCAGCGGGTAAGCGGCCTCCACGGGCAGTTGGATGGTCCCGCTGGCGAGGTGGCCGAGTACCGTTTCGGCCACCTCGCGGCGGGCTTCGGGCGTGGCTTCGCGCATGTAGGTCGTCAGCCAGAAACCTTTCACAGAAATTCCCTTGAAAATCAGCAGCCCGGCGTTGATGGGCATGTCTTCGAGGCTCAGCGCGCCGTACACGAGCATGGTGCCGCCGTTGCGCAGGCAGGGCAGCACCTGGGCGGCCGGTTTGCCCGCCACCGCTTCGAGGATACAGCCCACGCCCTGACCACCGGTGATTTCCTTCACCCGCCGCGTGACCGATTCCCGCGACACGTCGATGATTTCGTCGGCCCCCAGCGCTTTCAGTTCTTCGATGAAATCCGGGCGGCGCACGGTACCGATGGTGCGGATGCCCCGCTGTTTGGCAAACTGAATCACCAACTTGCCGAAGGCCGAAGCCGCCGCCGTGAGCATCAGCCAGTCGCCGGCCTGCACGCCCGATTCCCGAATCATGGCGTAGGCCGTGAACGGGTTGACGAACAGTTGGGCGGCGGTTTCGTCGGAAATGCCTTCCGGTACGTGGACGAGGCTCCGGGCCGGGGCCAGGGCGTACTCGCTCCAGGCCCCGATGGTGGTGAAGCTCATCCGCTGGCCGACGGGCAGCGTGACGCCCTCGCCGAGCGCGTCCACGACGCCCACGCCCTCGAAGCCCGCGCCCGAGGGCAGTTGGGGCCGGATGCCGTACTGGTTTTGCACGAACATCAGATCGGAGGGGTTGATCGGCGCGGCCAGGACTTTCAGCCGGACTTCGCCGGGGCCGGGCTGGGGCAGATCGGCGTCGGTGAGGTGGAGAACGTCGGCGGGGGGGCCGGGTTGGGTGAAACGGAGGGTTTTCATTTTTTGTGAAAAAATTGGGGGTTGGCGGGGCTTGGTTCCTGGGACCGTTTCCAGCCGTCGCTCTGCACAAGCTCCTTACGGCTGGAGACTCAGGGTTTGGTCAGTGCGGGAAGGCCTTGGTGACCTCCTCCCGCACCAATTCGGGTACGTCCGTGGGCCACCAGCCCAGGCTGCGCTCGGCCCAGCAAGCCTGGCGAAACGGTTCGGCCAGGTCGGCGAAGGGGCCTTCGTATCGGCTCAGGCGGCGGTTTTGGGCGAGCACGGTAGCGAGTTCGGGGTGCCAGTCGGTGCGGCCCAGCGAGTCGAGGTAGCGCGTGAGGCCGTCGGGGTCGGCTTTGGTCCAGTATGCGGCGGCCATTGCCAGTTTGTCGTCGGCCAGCGAGTCGTCGGGGCGGGCGAGGTGCCGGGCGAAGTGGTACACCCGGTAGGCCCGGCGGCGGGTTTTCCCGAACGAGTTGCCCAATTCACCTCGCCATTGCTGGAAAATCAGGTCGAGGAGCAGGTGGCTACGAACGAGGTTCATTGAGGAAGGGGCGGGCCAACCGCATGGTTTCGAGTTCGGCCAGTGCCTTGGGCCAGAGCGTTTCGCGGGCGGTTTTTCGGAAAAACCCAAAATGACCAATGGTGTTCAACCCAACCTCCGCCGGGCGCAGGGCCTCCACGTCGAGCGAGTGCAGGCTCCGCACGTGCCGCCAGAAGGCCGGGACGGAGCGGGCGTTGGAAATCGGGTCGTCGGTGGCCCAGAACACCTTCACCGAAAACGGCAACGCCTCGAACCGGCCGGTTGGGACGGTTTTTCCGAAATACTGTTCGTCAAAAAAGTAATCCGGTCGGCTGCACCAGTTCCGCCATTCGAGGGCCACGCCCTTCGGCAGGTCCTCCATGATGCCCAGCCGCCGGGCCGCCGTGTAGCCCACGAGCGCGTGGCCGACGGGCACGACGCCTTGGAAAAAAAGGCGGGTTTTCAGCCGGTAATCCGGCGGCATGAAGCCCCAGTACCCCGACGAGGTAGCGAAGCACACCAGCCCGCTAAGTTTATCCAGGTTGGGCATGAAACCCACCTGCTGCCCGCCCGCGCTGTGGCCGAAGACCAGTTTGGGTAGGGTTGGAAACCGGTCGTCCAGAAAATCGAGCACGGCGGGCATGTCGAGCGTGCCCCAGTCGAGCATCCGGGCCGGAAAATCCCGCAGTGACGGGGGTGCCGATTCGCCCGTTCCCCGGTAGTCCCACAGGCACACGGCGTAGCCGTTTTCGACCAGAAACCGCGCAAACGACCCGTAGAACTCCTTCACGATGGCTGTCCCGCCGTTCAGTTGCACCACCGCTTTCGGCTCCCCGTCGGGCACGAGCAGCCGGGCCGCCAGCGGGTAGCCGTCGAGGGCGGGGATGCGGTGAGGGAATTCGGGCATGGTTTCGAGTTTGAAGTTCGTAGTTTGAAGTTCAGAGTTCAACAACTTCAAACTACGAACTTCAAACTACTTGTACTCCGGATGTTTCTCCAAAAACTTGCTCAACGAGGTTTCGGCGTTTTTCTGGACGCGCTTGCGCATCAGTTCGGTACCGCCCAGCAACAGCCCGACGGGGCCGAGGGCCATCCGCGCCCAGCGCCAGAACGAGAAGCGGTCGCGGTGCGTGAGGATTTTGCCGTCCTTGAAGGTGAAGTAGGCCCGGATGCGGTTGTACACCTTCCGGCCCGTACCCGAAAACCGGTATCGGGCCGCCCAGCGGGCTTTGCCGCCGCTGGCGTCGGCCTGCACGTTGTCGAAACTGACCGAAAATTCCTGGGCATTGAGGCAAAGCATGTGCCACATGGCGGCAATGTGTTTGCCGTGCAAATCCTTGAAAACCGGGTCGGAGAACGTGGCCTCCGGGTGGTAGCAGTCGGCCATCGCCGCAAAATCGCGCCGGGCGAAGGCGTCGTAAAAGTTTGTGATGAGTTGTTCGTTGGGCGTCATGCGGCAAAGAACGGGAAAAAAGGCGGAAAGGAGGGGGAGGAAGGGGAGTGAGCCTAAAAGAACGTTCAATGTTCCATGACGAATGAAAAAGACATTGCACATTCTGATGCGTTCCCTTCCTCCCTCTACTTCATCAACTGCGAAACGTGGTGGTCGAGGTGGCGGAGGTAGTCTTCGGCCACGAAGTCGAGGGACACGTAGTCGGGTTCGGTTTTGCCCCAATTGGTCAGGACGACGTATTTCTCTTCGGGCAAATGCTCCGCCACCCGGATGAAATGCTGGTTGAGCAGCACCCAGAGTTGAAGCAGTTCGTCGGAGTGGTAGGTCTGGTAGTCGGCGGCCCGCACCCAGGCGTCCTGATCGTACACGATGTGCGCGCCGGTTTCGTACTGGCCCACGGTGAGGCGACGGATGTTGTTCTGGGCCGAATCGACGAGGTGGCCGAGGATTTCTTTTTTGCTCCAGGTGCCGGGTGCCGGGCGCTGGCGGAGGGTTTCTTCGGAAAGCGTGTTCCAGTACCGGCTGACGTCGGTCAGGCGCTGGCGGAGGGCGATTTTGAGGGTTTGCATGGGGGAATGTCTGAACCGCGATTGGCCAGGATTTTACGATGTTCGGGAGGAAATGCAAAAATGCAAGATTCCACATCCTGCGCATCGTAAAATCCTGGCCAATCGCGGTTCAGACATTCGCAAACTCCGTATTTTGCCCGCCATGAAATCCACCTCCGCCCGCTCACCCCGCCGCGTCGCCGTGACGCTCGACACCTGGCTGTCCATCACCGCCGTTGTCACGAGCTTCTGCGCCCTGACGATTACGATTTACCAGGCCTACCTCCAGCGCAAGCAGCAGTACGCCTCGGTCATGCCCGTGCTCGACGTGTACCTCAACAACGGCGACATCGACAGCGACGCTCGCTACGACTTCGATTACGTGCTGGTCAACAACGGCATCGGCCCGGCGTTTATCCGAAAATTCGAGTACTGGTACAAAGGAAAAAAACGGGAATCGTTCCGGGACATCGTGAACGAAGAAATCAAGATCGGCGGGCCGAGCGAGGCCGTCAGCATCGAGTACAGCGGGCTGTGGGAAGGCCGCATCATTCCGCAAAACCAGGAAATCAAACTCGTCAGCATCGACGGCAACGCCCTGCCCCAACGGTTGTACGAACGCAGTGGCACCATTCGGCTGAAGGTTTGGTATGAGTCGATTTACGGGGAGCGCTGGCTGTTCGACACCGGGTCAGATCGCCCCGAAACCCGGTTGATTCAACTCGACTAAATCCGGCCCTCGCCGGGGTCGTTACCAGGTTTCCCCGGAAAATCAGACGGGTAGAATCGGGCGAGGAAATTCTTTTTGTAGTTTTGACAAAAAGAATCTTTTCCTGCCATGAAAACGGCTTGTCTGTCCGCCTGCCTGCTCTTTGTTTCGTTGCTCAGTTTCGGCGCCCACGTCGACACCCTCGACGTACCCAGCGCCGCCATGAAGCGCTCGCTCCGGGCCGCCGTCGTGCTGCCCGAATCCTATGCCAAAACCAAGGCGGCCTACCCGGTGCTATACCTGCTCCACGGAGGCGGCGGGCAGTTCAGCGACTGGTTGAAGCAGACCCCCGATAAGCAGCTTCTCCATAAACTCGCCGACCAGTACAACCTCCTCATTGTCACACCCGAAGGCGAGCGCCTCGGTGGCTACCTCGACAGCCCCGTGCTGCCCGAAAATCGCTTTGAAACCTACGTGGCGAAGGAAGTGATCGAGAAAATCGACGCCACGTACCGCACCGTCCGCGACCGCCGGGGCCGGGTCATCACCGGCCTGAGCATGGGCGGGCACGGGGCGCTGTACCTCGCCACGCGCCACCCCGACCTGTACTGCGCGGCGGGTAGCATGAGCGGGGCACTGGATCTGAACTACAAAACCTGGCGGCTCAATCCCGAATTTGAAACCCGCATCGAGCCGGGCTTCGCCCGGATTCTGGGCAAACTCGGTTCAACGCCCGATTACTACGCCGCCAATTCCGTCGTCAACTTGGTGGATAAAATGAAGGCCAACGGCCTCAAACTCATCATTGACTGCGGCGTAGACGATTTCCTGATCGAACCCAACCGCGAACTGCACCGCCGCCTGGTGTACGCCAAAGTCGAGCACGACTACACCGAGCGCCCCGGTGCGCACACCTGGGAGTACTGGCAAAATTCGCTGCCGTACCACGTCTTGTTTTTTCACAACATCCTGAAAGCCAACGGCAGCGCCGTGCAGTAACCCATGCGGAATCGAGTTGCTTTTGCCCTGCTGTTTGTTCTCGGATGCCTGGCCGCGTCCACTCTCCGGGCGGCTACCGTGGACACCCTCGACGTGCCCAGCGCCCGCATGAACCGCACGCTCCGTGCTGCCGTCGTGCTGCCCTCCACGTACCGGAAGGCCAAAAAGGTGGCGTTTCCGGTACTTTACCTGCTCCACGGCGGCAGCGGCTCCTTCCGCGACTGGCTGACGAAAACCCCCGACCGCACCCTGCTCCACGGCCTCGCCGACCAGTACAACCTGATCATCGTCACCCCCGACGGCGACCCGACGAGTTACTACTTCGACAGCCCGCTGGTGCCGACGAGCCAGTTCGAGACGTTCATTTCAAAGGAGTTGATTGAAAAAATCGACGCTACCTACCGCACCGTCCGCGACCGCAAGGGGCGGGTGATTGCCGGGTTGTCGATGGGCGGGCACGGGGCGATGTTCATCTCTTCGCGCCACCCCGACCTGTACGCGGCGGCGGGCAGCATGAGCGGGGTGATGAACATCAACACGGCGACGTGGAAAGTACCCGAAGCCTTCGCCAAATCGCGGGCTGACAATTTTGCCAAACTCCTCGGGCCGTCCCAGCCGGGCGAGGCACCCTACCCCGGCTACACGATGGTCACGCTGGCCGACCGGCTGAAAGCCAACGGCCTGCCGCTGATGCTCGACATCGGTGTGGACGATTTCCTCATCGACACCAACCGCGACCTGCACCGCCGCCTGCTCGACAACAAAACCCCACACGAGTACCTCGAACGCCCCGGCGCGCACACCTGGGACTACTGGCAGAACGCCTTGCCGTACCAGGTACTGTTTTTCAGCAAGATTCTGAAAGCCAACGGGGTGCTATTGCGGTAACCGCACATTATCCCTTTTTCCTCAAGCTGTATGAAATCTTTTTTGGATAAAGTGGCATTCCGAGCCAGCACCCACCCCCCAGCCGCACGCCCTTCCGCACCCCCTCCCAGGAGGGGACTAACGCCAGACCGCTTGCGTGCATTTAGTCCCCTCCTGGGAGGGGGTGCGGTGGGACCGTGCGGCTGGGGGGTGGGTCAGCCGTGGCCCGAAGTGCATGCAACCGTCGCCAAAAAACTCGGGTTGGGTTGCTTTTTTTTACTGATATTGAACATCGCCACAACGCAAGCCCAAGTCGCCCTCCGCGTCACCGGCGGGCAAATTTCGGGCACCGCCACGGCCGACGGTGCCCTGCGCGTGTACCGCGGCATTCCCTTCGCCGCCCCGCCCGTGGGCGAGTTGCGCTGGAAAGCGCCTCAGCCCGTGGTGCCCTGGACGGGCGTGCGGAAATGCGAGGGGTTCGGGCCGAGTCCGATGCAGGGCAGTCCGTCGCCGTTTGGGCCGTGGAGCGCCGAGTACCTGATTCCCAAAGAACCCATCTCTGAAGATTGCCTGTACCTGAACGTGTGGACGGGGGCGAAAAACGCGCGGGAGAAGCGCCCGGTTCTGGTCTGGATTTACGGCGGGGGATTCAACAGTGGGGGCGCGGGCGTGCCGATTTACGACGGCGAAGCCACGGCCCGCAAGGGCATCGTGTTCGTCAGTTTCAACTACCGTGTCGGGCCGTTCGGGTTTCTCGCCCACCCGGAGTTGACAAAGGAATCGGGGCGGAACGCTTCGGGTAACTATGGCCTGATGGACCAGATTGCGGCGCTCCAGTGGGTGAAAACCAACATCGCCCAATTCGGCGGCGACCCGGCCAACGTGACCATTGCCGGGCAGTCGGCGGGGTCGATGAGCGTCAACTGCCTCGTGGCTTCGCCCCTGGCGAAGGGGCTGTTCAACAAAGCCATCGCCGAAAGCGGGGCGGCGTTTTCCAACCGTTTTCAGGCCCCACTGGCCGAGGCCGAAGCCCAGGGCGTGAAGTTCGCCCAGGCGCTGGGGGCGTCGTCGCTGGCCGACCTCCGCGCCAAACCCGCCGAGGAGATTTTGAAAAAAGCCGGGGGCTTCCGGGGGCCGGTCGTCGACGGCTACGTGCTGCCCCAGCCCGTCGCGGCGATTTTTTCGGCCAAAAAGCAAAACCCCGTGGACCTGCTGACGGGCTGGAACGAAGACGAAGGCGTGTCGTTTGCCCCGCCAAAAAATGCGGAAGCGTTTCGCCAGCAAGTCGAGAAACAGTACGGGGAAAACGCGGCGGCGTTCCTGAAGCACTACCCGGCTTCCACCGACGCCGAGGCGGCCCTTTCCCAGCAGCGCCTGGGCCGCGACCAGACCTTCGGAGCAGGCAATTACGCCTGGGCCAAACTCCTCAGCGAGCAGGGCGGGCGGGCCTACGTGTACCGATTCACCCGGAAAGTGCCCGCCACGGGCGAGTACGCGAAGTACGGGGCGTTTCACACCGGCGAAGTACCCTACGCCTACGACAACCTGAAGTTCATCGACCGGAGCCTGCGCCCTCTCGAACCCGCCGACGACGAACTGGCCCGCGTGATGTCGGCTTACGTGGCGAATTTCGTCAAAACCGGCAACCCCAACGGCAAGGGCCTGCCGCTCTGGCCCCCGTTCTCGACTTCCGAAAAACAAGTGATGCAACTCGGCACGAAGGTCGGCGCGAAACCCCTGGCCGACGGGGCAGCGCTGGATTTTCTGCTGGCGCAGATGAACCGCCAATAATCGTAGGGGCAACTCCGGGCGGCGTACCGCTTGCGGTTGCCCCTACGATGAAATTCTATTTTTCCGAATCCAAAAAACCAATTCACCCAACCAACCGCATGCAAGCCAAATCCCTTCTGTTTTCCCTCGCCGCCCTGTCCCTGCCGCTGGGGGCCGCCGCCCAGTCCAAAGACGCCCCTGCCATCGTGGCGGGCAAGGACATCGCCGTCGTGTCCACCGAATCGGGCAAGGTGCGCGGGTACGTCCGCAACGGCACGTACACCTACAAAGGCATTCCTTACGCCAAGGCCGAACGGTTCATGGCCCCGCAGAAACCCGACGCCTGGCAGGGCGTGCGGAGTTCGACCACCTACGGCCCCGTGTGCCCCATCGACCCGACTACGACGGTGAACGACGAATCAGAATTCGCCTTCAACCACAACTGGGGCTACCACAACGAACACTGCCAGACCGTGAACGTCTGGACGCCCGGCATCAACGACGGCAAAAAACGCCCCGTGCTGGTGTGGTTCCACGGGGGCGGCTTCGCGGCGGGTTCGTCGGTGGAACTGCCTTCGTACGACGGGGAAAACCTGGCGAAGCGGGGCGACGTGGTCGTCGTGACGGTCAACCACCGGTTGAACCTGCTCGGTTTCCTCGACCTTTCGGCCTACGGCGAAAAGTACAAAGCCTCGCCCAACGTCGGGATGCTCGACCTCGTGGCCTCGCTGGAATGGGTGAAAGCCAACGTCGCCAACTTCGGCGGTGACCCCGGCAACGTGACCATTTTCGGGCAGTCGGGCGGGGGCGGGAAAGTCAGCACGCTGATGGCCGCGCCCTCGGCGAAGGGCCTGTTTCACAAGGCCATCGTGCAGAGCGGCAGCTACCTGAGCGCCTTCACCGAAAGCCAGCAGGCCCAGAAACTCAGCGCGGCCCTGCTGGCGGAGCTGAACCTGCAACCTAACCAGGTGGATTCGCTCCAGCGCCTGCCGTACGGCGTGCTGAGCGCCGCCGTGAAAAAAGCCCAGCGTAAACTCGCCGACGGCGGTGCCCGCGGCGGCATGGGCTGGGGACCGATCCTCGACGGAAGTTTCCTGCCCTACCAGCCTTCGGAAGCGGCGGCCCAGGACCTGGCCAAGGCCGTGCCCCTGCTCGTGGGTTCAACGAAGACCGAATTCGGCCCCTTCAACCCGGCCAACCGCGAAACCGACCTGGAAAAGGCCAAAGCCAGCCTGCAAAAACGCTTCGCCGACCGCACCGACGCGTACATGGCGGCGGTGAAAAAGGCCTACCCCGAAACCACCCAGCCCGGCGATTACATGAACATCGACATCAACTTCCGGGCGGGGGCCATCCGGCAGGCCAGCCAGAAGGCCGTGCCCGGTGCCGCGCCGGTGTTCATGTACCTGTTCACCTGGAATTCGCCCGTCAACGACGGCATGTACAAATCCATGCACTGCATGGAACTGCCTTTCGTGTTCGACAACATCGCCCGCTGCGAGGAAATGACCGGGGGCGGCAAGGATGCCTACGCCCTCGCCGACCGGATGAGCCGGGCCTGGATCGCCTTTGCCCGGACCGGCAACCCCAACCACAAGGGCCTGCCCACCTGGCCCGCGTACACGGCCACCAACGGCGCGACGATGCTCTTCGACAACACCTGCCAGGTGAAAGCCCACCCCGACAAGGAAGTGATTGAAACCGCGCTGGGGAAGGCGCTGTGACGGGTTTTTGAACTATTTTCCTACCCGTCATTGCGAGCGGAGGCAGTTAAAACGAGCGAAGCGGGGTTTTAACTGCCGGAGCGAAGCAATCCCCTGCCGATAGCCGAGATAGCTTTCATCGAGAACGGTTGAATTCCAACGGTGTTTGGTTTTGGCTCTCTTGGTCTCCGATGGGGGATTGCCGCAGCGGCGGACCGCTTCGCTCCGGCAGAAAATTGTCGTTTCCCTCCAATTTTCTGCCTCCGCTCGCAATGACGCGAAGGGGGAGGTTTTTTGCTGAAAACGAGTTCCATTTTTGCACTGCCCACCATGACCCTCAAACACTGCCTCGGCGCGCTCGCGCTGCTGGCGGCTCCGGCCCTGGCCCAGCGCCCCGCCGCCGACACCCTCGAAGCCGGTTTCCGGAACCCGCCCGACGCCGCTCGGCCCCGGACGTGGTGGCACTGGATCAGCGGCAACGTGACGAAGGAGGGCATCACGAAAGACCTGGAGTGGATGAAGCGCGTGGGCATCGGCGGGTTTCAAGCCTTCGACGTGAGCCTCGGCGCGGGACAGAACGTGCCGAACAAACTCACGTTCATGACCCCCGAATGGCTCGATGCCGTGCGCCACACCGCCGCCGAAGCCGACCGGCTGGGCCTCGAAATGACGATGGTCACCTCGGCGGGCTGGAGCGAAACCGGCGGGCCGTGGGTGAAGCCGGAGGAGGCCGTGAAAAAAGTGGTCTGGAGTGAACTGCGGGTTTCCGGCGGGCAAAAATTCACGGGCAAACTCCCCACGCCGCCTTCGGTCAACGGACCGATCCGGAACCTGGGCCGAACGTCGTGGTCGATGGGCGGGGGCGCAGCCAAGCCCGACCCCACGCTCTACCGCGACGTGACCGTGCTGGCCTACCGCACCCCCGCCGCCGAAGGGGACATGGTTTCGCAAAAGCCCACCGTCACGACCAGTTTCGGAACCATTGAACCCACCGCGCTCTGGGACGATGATTTGACCTCGAAAGTCGCCGTGCCAGTGCCTTCGGCCGAAAAATGGCCCTGGATTCAGTACGAATTCGCCCAGCCGTTCACGGCGCGGGCATTTTCGATGGCGCAGGCGCAGAGCGGTGTCTTCGGCAGCAGCGAGGTGCGGGCCGGGAGGGTGCTCGTCAGCGACGACGGGCGGGCCTTCCGCACCCTCCTGAGTTTCCCCGGTCCGCAGCACGACATTCGGGCTTTGCCGGTGCGGACGTTCGCGTTTCCGGCCACCACGGCGCGGTTTTTCCGAATTGAATTCGTGCCCGGCGGCGGGCTTTCCACCGTCGGAAGTCCGCCGAACCCGACCAGCCCCACCGCCACCTTCGGCCTGACCGAAGCGGTTTTCCACGCCGGGGCGCGGGTGCACCGCTGGGAAGACAAAGCCAATTTCGCCCCCCTGTTCAACTTCGACGGCCTCGCCACGCCGACGTTGCCCGCCTCGGCCGTCGTCCCGGCGGGCGAGGTGCTCAACCTCACCACCAACCTCGCCGCCGACGGCACCCTGACCTGGGACGTGCCCCCTGGCAACTGGACCATCCTGCGAATGGGCTACTCGCTCACGGGGGCTAAAAACGCCCCCGCCGTGCCCGCGGGCGTGGGCTTTGAGGTGGACAAACTCAGCCGCAAGCACCTGACGTCGTACTACGAACAGTACACGGCCCCGATCAAAAAAGCCCTCGGCCCGCTCTACGGCAAGGCGCTCGGCTTCTGGCTGGCCGACAGCTACGAAGCCGACGCCCAGAATTTCACCGACGACCTGCTTTCTGAATTCAAAACCCGCCGCGGTTACGACCCCACGCCCTACCTGCCCGCGCTGGCGGGCCGGGTGGTGGGCAGCGCCGAGGTGAGCGACCGGTTCCTCTGGGATTACCGCCGCACCCTGGCCGATTTGCTGGCCGAGCAGCACTACGGGGCCATTGCCGACCTGGCCCACCGCGACGGGATGCGGGTGTACTCCGAAGCGGCGGGGATTTCGATGCCCGTCATCCAGGACGCGCTGCTGAACAAGAGCAAGGTGGACATCCCGATGGGCGAGTTCGGCATGGGCCAGGGCCTCGGCTCCGGGGCCTGGAAAGCCCCCGCCGACCTCGACGCCGAGCACGCCTTCCGGGGGGCATCCGACCGCCTCAACGCCCACCAGGCCGACGTGCGCGAGGCCGCCTCCGCCGCCCACACGTACGGCAAGCCGCTGGTGGCCGCCGAATCATGGACGGGTGGGGCCTACGAAGCCCCCGCCGACCTGAAGCTCATCGGCGATTACTGGAACACCCAGGGCATCAACCGCTTCATTTTCCACACCTCTACCCACCAGCCCCTCGACACCAAGCCCGGCATGGCGATGGTCGGCTCGCACCTGCACCGCAACATCAGTTGGGCCGAACAGGCCGGGCCGTTCCTGACCTACCTCAGCCGCAACCAGTACCTGCTCCAGCAGGGCCGGTTCGTGGCCGACGTCGCGTACTTTGCGGGCGAGAGCATCCCCTCGGGCGTGCCGTACTGGGAGCGCCTCCAGCCCGAACCGCCCGCGGGCTACGACTACGATTTCCTGAGCACCGACTTGGTATTGTATCAGTTGACGGTGAAAAACGGCCGTGTCGAACTGCCCTCGGGCATGAGCTACGCCGTGCTCGTGCTGCCGCCCACCGACCGGATGACGCCGAAGGTGTTGCGAAAAATCCGGGAACTCGTCGCCGAGGGAGCCACGGTGGTGGGGCCGAAACCCGTGGCCTCGCCCAGCCTGAGCGATTACCCGGCGGCGGACGCGGAGGTAACGGCCCTGGCCGCCGAACTCTGGGGCGATGCCGACGGAAAACTGGTGTTTCGCCACGACTACGGCAAAGGCCGGGTGTTCAGCAACGTGCCCCTCGCCGGGGTGTTGGCCGAGTTGAACATCCCCGCTGACCTGCGGCACAGCAAGCCCCACGCCGACACCTACCTGCCCTGGATTCACCGCCGCACCGCCGATGCGGACATCTTCTTTTTGGTAAACCTGCGCAACCAGACCGAGCCGGTGAACGTCAGTTTCCGCGTGAGCGGCAAAGCCCCGGAGCTTTGGCACCCCGACACGGGGGCGATGGAACCCGCGTCGTACCGCATCGAAAACGGCCTGACGACCGTGCCGCTGAACCTGCTGCCCCAGCAATCGGTGTTCGTCGTTTTCCGAAAAAGCGCCTCCACGAACGTCTGGGAGGCCCCGAAGCGGGAAACCGCCCGACTGACCACCCTCCGCGGGCCGTGGGCGGTGCGCTTCGCGCCCAACCTCGGCGCGCCGGAAACGGTGCAATTCGACAGCCTGATTTCCTGGACCGCCCACCCGACCGACGGCGTGAAGTTTTTCGGCGGCACGGCCACGTACACCAAAACCCTGATGGCCGACAAAACCTGGTTCAAACCCGGCGAACGCCTCCTGCTCGACCTCGGCGACGTGAAGGACCTCGCCGAAGTGACGCTCAACGGCAAACCCCTCGGCACGCTCTGGAAAGCCCCCTACCGCGTGGACGCGACGGGCGCGCTGAAACCGGGAAAAAACGACCTGGTGGTGAAGGTGACCAACCAGTGGACCAACCGCATTACGGGCGACCGGAGCCTGCCCGCCGGTCAGAAGATTTTGTCGGGCAGCGGGTTTAGCTTCGGCGGGGGCGGCAACGCGCTCAAGCCCTCCGGGTTGCTGGGGCCGGTGGCGGTGGTGCGGGAACGGTAATCTGCCAAACCGTCATGCAGATGGATTTGGTGATGATTGCCCAAACCTAAAATCAGCGTTTTGCATCCCTGTCCATAGCGAGGGAATTAATTCCCTCGCTATGGACAGGGATGCAAAACGCTGATTTTAAATGAAATAAATTTGAAAGGAGTAGTGCCTAATTTTTTGAAAAATGCTCGCCCTCCTCGGCTTCGCCACCATCGGCTTGTTTCTGTTGTTGATTCTGACCAAACGCCTGTCGGTGCTCACGGCCCTCGTGCTGGTGCCACTGCTGATGGGCGTGCTGGCCGGGTTCGGCCCGAAGGAACTGGGCGAGATGATTCTGGCGGGCCTGAAGCAGGTCGCCCCGACGGGGGTTTTGCTCATGTTCGCCGTGCTGTACTTCGCCACCATGCTCGACGCGGGTCTGTTCGACCCCGTCATCGCTGGAATTCTCCGGTTCGTAAAGGGCGACCCGCTGAAGGTCATCGTCGGGACGGCGGTTTTGACGATGATCGTTCACCTTGACGGCGACGGCACGGCCACGTTCATGATCGTGATGTCGGCGTTTTTGCCAATTTACAAGGAATTGAAAATCAACCGGCTAATGCTGCCGGGCATTGTTGCGCTCGGCGTGGGGCCGCTGCACCTGGTGCCCTGGTCGGGCACGTCGGCGCGGGCCATTTCGACGCTGAAAACCGAAGCCTCGGCCCTGTTCAACCCCAACCTCCCGGCCATCGGCGCGGGCATCATTTGGGTTTTGCTGGTGGCGTACTGGTTTGGGTTGCAGGAACGCAAGCGCCTCGGCGTGACCGACCTGAACTACGTCCACCACGAAAACCTGACGGACGAACAACGCCGCCTCCGCCGCCCGAAGCTGTTCTGGGTCAACGCCGCGCTGACCGTCGGGTTGATCGGCGCGCTGATGCGGGGCTGGGTGCCCACGCCCGCGCTGTTCGTGGTGGCCTCGGCGGTGGCGCTGGTGCTCAACTACCCCCGCCTGCCCGACCAACAGCGGGTGCTGCGCGGCCACGGGCAGAACATTTTCATGGTAGCGAGTATGATTTTCGCGGCGGGCGTTTTTTCGGGCATCCTGACCGGCTCGAAGATGATCGACGCCATGGCCACGGCCCTGATTGCGCTCTTGCCCGAGCAACACGCGGGCTGGCTGCCCACGCTCACGGCCGTCACGAGCCTGCCCGCCAGCCTGCTTTTCACCCCCGACGCGTACTACTTCGGCGTGGTGCCGGTGCTGAGCCAGACGGCCACGCGGTTCGGCCTCGACCCGCTCGAAATCGGCCGGGCGGCCCTGCTGGGGCAGATGACGGTGGGGTTTCCGGTCAGTCCGCTGACGGCTTCGACGTTTCTGCTTGTGGGGCTGGCCGAGGTAGATTTGGCCGACCACCAGAAGTTCATCCTGAAATGGGCCTTCGGCACCACGCTCGTCATGACGGCGGCGGCGTTGCTGACGGGGTCGATTCACGTGTAGAGTTTATCCGCCCGTCCGTCAGCTAAAGCAGACGGCAAGACGGGAAAGCCCCTCCGGGGCTAAAGTCAGAATGTATTTTCAGTCCCAAAGGGACTTGTCAGTCACTTGCCGTCTGCTTTAGCTGACGGACGGCAGGCGTGAGGGTCAGTCATCAACTGTCCAACAATCAAACTGAGCGACTACGAACCGTCCATGAAACGAACCCTACGCATCGGCTGCGGGGCCGGGTTTTCCGGCGACCGGCTTGAACCGGCAGTGGTGCTGGTTCGGGAGGGAAACCTTGATTACCTCGTGCTCGAGTGCCTGGCTGAGCGCACCATCGCCCTGGCCCAGAAACGCCGCCGCCAAAACCCCGCGACCGGCTACGACCCCCTGCTTGAACGACGCCTCGAAAGCCTGCTGCCGCTGTTGGTTCAGAAAAACGTCCGCCTGCTGACCAACATGGGCGCGGCCAACCCGCTCGCGGCGGCGGAAAAAGTGGTGCAAATCGCCCGGCGGCTAGGTGTGTCGCTGACGGTGGCGGCGGTGACGGGCGACGACGTGTTTGCTCAGCTTTCGGGCGACGAAACCGCCCTCGAAACCGGCCAACCCCTCCGCGCCTCCGGCCCCCTGCTGTCGGCCAACGCCTACCTCGGTGCGGACGCGATTCAGGCCGCACTCCGGACCGACGCGCGCGTCATCGTCACCGGCCGGGTGGCCGACCCCTCGCTGGTCGTGGCCCCGCTGGCGCACGAATTCGGCTGGGCCGGGGACGACTGGGAACGCCTCGGGCAAGGCACGGTGGTGGGCCACCTGCTCGAATGCGCCGGGCAACTCACGGGCGGGTACTTCGCCGACCCCGGCGTGAGAGACGTGCCCGACCTGGCCCACCTCGGCCACCCCTTCGCCGACGTATCGCCCGACGGCAGTGCGATGTTCGGCAAGGTGCCGGGCACGGGCGGCCTGCTCACCGCCGCCACGGCCAAAGAGCAACTGTTGTACGAAGTGATGGACCCCGCCCGCTACCTCACGCCCGACGTGACGGCCGATTTTACCGGCGTTTTTCTCGAAGAAACCGGCCCCAACCAGGTGCGGGCGCGGGGCGGCAGCGGCCGGGTGCGCCCCGACACGCTGAAGGTCAGCGTGGGCTACGACGCCGGGTTTACGGGCGAAGGCGAGATTTCCTACGCCGGGGCCAACGCCCTGGGCCGGGCGCAACTGGCCGGGGCCATCGTCCGCGAACGCCTCGCCGACCGCTTCCCCGACCTGCGGGTGGATTACATCGGCAGCACGTCGGTGCACCGGACGGCCTTCGGCGCGGGGGCCGAACCCTACGAAATCCGCCTGCGGGTGGCTGGGCGGGCCGCCACGATGGCCCAGGCCGCGCTCGTGGGCGAGGAAGTCGAGGCGCTTTACACCAACGGCCCGGCCGGGGGCGGTGGGGCGCGGAAGTACGTGCACGAAGTCGTCGGGATGGTGTCCACGCTGATTCCCCGAACTGGCCTCCAACCACAGGTTACGCTGTTTTCCGCATGAAAACGAAACTCCACCGCCTCGCCCACAGCCGGGCCGGCGACAAGGGCAATACCCTGACCCTCTCGCTGATTCCCTACCGCCCCGAAGACTACGAACTGCTGCGCGCCCAGGTGACGGCCGAGGCGGTGAAAACCCACCTCCGGGCCATCGTGGCCGGAACCGTGACCCGGTACGAACTGCCTAACCTGCCCGCCTTGCACTTCGTCTGCGAGCAGGCCCTGACCGGCGGCGTGACCACCTCGCTGGCGATGGATACCCACGGCAAAAGCCTCAGCTACGCGCTGCTGGAAATGGAGGTAGCGGTGGAGGGATAGGAATTTCGGCACACAGGCGTTACAAACGCCTTGCTCCGGCATCCGCGTTGCAAACGCGGACGAGCGGGAGAAGAAGCTGCTTGAAGGTCAGGTCATAAAAACTGACTTTTGCTTTGTTGCTGTGATTCAGCGCTATCTTTGAATTGTCTTGTGTTCATGTCCAAGCAAAGGTGCTAATCCCATGCAAGAGCTAACCAAATACGAAAGCGTTGAGCAATTAAAGGAAAGCTCGAAACCGGCTGATTCTTCTAACCGGATCAGGGAGCGCCATGACCAGTTTGAAAGTTTTGTAAACTCGCTGAAAGCCAGTCGGGAAATTAAAAATTATTCCGCACGAAAAAGCAGTCGCAAATTGCCGAAACCTTAGCGTCCAAGTCACAGACTTGAACGAGTCAAACTTGCGCCAATTGGTGGATTATTTTAACTCAAGTGTAGGATTTGGTATCTGGCGAACAGACAGTATAAACGAATAATGTCGTCCATTTACGGATAAGTAGTAATATTTGTTTTTATATCTAATCTCAATGTAAGGCTCATCGTTTATATCAAAAATAACTTGATTGTTTTCTCTTTTGTACTCTATTCTCTCACCATTTTTTTTTCTGCAATTAAACCTCACACTCTCAATGTTTGCACCACCAATAATGAACTCATTGAAGTAGTATTTTACAAATAATCCTTTGTCAAGGATAGGAATACTCTCAAGATACGGTAAATCAATGCTATCGATAGTAGCTGCATTAATTGATCCATTAACCTTCTTACTGCTATGACTAAATACTTTGTGCCTCTCGAGGAGATTATCGCCGAATATTAATCCCAGTATAGCAATAATAACTCCTAGTATTGCAAGATATTTTTCAATATTATTTTTATCTTGTAATTTATGCTTCTTGGCAATATGTTTACTAGTAGTGATTGTCGAGCCATGAATGTCACCAATAACTACTGTGGAATCATTAATGATAGTGGGCTGGTTATCAGTAGAGCTATTAGAAGCTGCATCTTCAACAAGAAGAATAATTTCTCTTTTAATATTTAAGATAAGATGTTTAAGTGTGTGCATTCCCGCTATCCAATTACCCCTAATAATATCAGGAGAACTAGTGTGTACTTTAATCCCATTAACTTTAGGATTGAAGTCAATTTCGTTCCACATAAGAATTAAATCCTTACGATTTGGAAACTTCACGTTAATAAATGCAAGTAGATCATTTAGTAAATCGTCAAGTTCCTTGTAAGTTTTTTGAAGAAAATTTTCTTCATCTTGAGCAATTTGTTGACGATTACTCTTTACTCTTAATTCAATAATATCTGGTAGATCATTGAATCTTTTCAAAAGAGTATCGATATACTCTAAGTCTTTTTGATTCATATTTATCGCCTCAGTTGTCCGACGTTTGCAACGTCGGACGGTGAGTGCCCGGAGTTTCCAACTCCACTCTCCGCCAACGCCCCACAAGTTTACACGTTTCTCCCATTCCGTGCAAGGCATTCCTGGCGTTGAGGTGAAAACGGGAGAGGCGCGTTTTGCCGGAGGGTAGGGCGGCGGGGCTTGCTGCCCCACTGACACGGTTTTGGGCTTCCCGCTTGTGTCCTGAGTTACCACCGGGTTGTTTTTCTGTGGCTGAGGGAGCAATCCCGGCGTTGGGCTGCTGGCGGAGTGCGCTCGATTCTTATCCGGGGTCGTTGGTTTCTTGTCTGGGATTACTTGATTCGTAGCAATGGTCATTTGATTCTTTGCAGAGGCCACTTGAGTCTTTGCTGAGGTCACTTGATCCTTTGCTAAGGTTACTTGATCCTTTGCGGAAGTCACTTTATTTAGGTCAAGTGTTCCTCCATTCTTGTCAGAGGCTTCCGGGTTTGCGTTTTGGGACTTGTTCCCCGGTGCCGGTGGGGGTTAGGGAGGGGTACAATGAAAACGGGCCGGAGCATCGCTGCCCCGGCCCGTTGTTTCCGGCTCAGGCCATCTTGATGGGCACCTTTCGGCCCGTGCGGACGGCCTCGTAAATCGCGTCGATGATGATCATGTCGCGGAGGCCCTCCTCGCCGTCCACCGAGGGGGTGATGGTTTTTTTGTTCAGAATCAAATCGGCCATGCCGTCCATCTGGAGCGTCTGGTGGGTGAACACCGGCTGTTCGACGGGGCCTTTGTTGGTCTTGGCCCGCGTGGGGCCGTAGCCGGAAGCGGGCTGGAGTTCGCCGAAGCCTTTGTCGCCGATGAGCGTGAAGCGGTCGAGGGCGTTGAAGGCGTAGGTGGAGGTGCAGGAGGCGATGACGCCGCTGGGGAAGCCGAGTTGGAAGGTGATGGTTTCGTCGATGCCTTCGGGGAATTTCACCGGGTCGGTTTTGGTCTCCTGAGCCGTCACCCACACGGGTTCTTCGCCTACGAGGTAGCGGGCACCGTTGATGCTGTAAATGCCGATGTCCATCATGGCGCCACCCCCGGCGAGGTTTTTCTTCAAGCGCCACTGGTTGGGGTCGCCGATGCGGAAGCCGGTGGAGTTGATGCAGTGGAGGATTTTGCCGAATTCGCCCGCTTCGCGGAGGCGGATCATCTCGCGGGTGTGCGGCTCGAAGTGCAGCCGGTAGCCCACCATCAACCGCACCCCGGCCTGGCGGCAGGCGGCGATCATCTCGCGGGCTTCGGCGGCGGTGCCGGCCATGGGTTTTTCGGTGATGACGTGCTTGCCTGCCTTGGCCGCCCGAAGGGTGAACTCCTTGTGGAGCAGGTTGGGCGTGATGACGTACACGGCGTCGATGTCGGGGTTGTTTTTGATGGAGTCGAAGTTCTGGTAGTTGTACAGGTTCTTTTTGTCGAGACCGTACTTTTTTGACCACTCGTCGAGCTTCGACGGCGTGCCGCTCACGGCCCCGACGAGTTTGGCCGTTTTGCATTCTTTCATGGCCTCGGCCACGCGGGTGGCGTAACTGCCGAGGCCGAGCAGAGCCACGTTGAGCGTGCTGCCCGCGTAGGGTTGGATTTCAACTCCGGGTTGGGCGGCGAGCAACGGGAGGGCCTGGGCGCTGAGGCCGACGGCGGTGAGTTTTTGCAGGAATTCGCGACGGGAAGAAGTCATGGGAACCGGTTTAGAAAATTAGGAACTGCAATATTCAATTCTCAATGTTCAATTTTCAATGTTCAATGGATGGAGAAGGGCTTTTTCATTGAAAAATGAAGGTTGCAGGCGGTTGGACCTGCTTTTGAATCCGCGCCTTCACCCCCTGCCCCCTCAAGGGGGTTCTTCGTTGCTGACAGTTTTTCCAGGCGTGAGAACCCCCTTCAGGGGGCAGGGGGTGAAGGCGGCGAAGTTGACAAACGTTATTCCGCCTTTAACTCCACCTCCCGCCCCGTCTCGGCTGCCCGGTAAATCGCTTCCATCACCCGCAAATCGCGGAGGCCCTCTTCGCCGGAAACGGGGTTGGGGATGTCCTGGAGGATGCACTGGGCTACTTCGTCGAGGAGCAGGGCGGGCGGGTAGACTTCGGGAAACTCCCAGTCGCCCTCGTGGCTGCGGCCTTTCGGGGTTTCGTAACCAAACGGCTGGTCGATTTCAAAATAACCCCGTTCGGCGAGGGCGTAAAACCGGCCCAACTGCCCCGCGTAGGTGGTGGCGCAGTTGGCCAGGCAGCCGCCGGGGAAGCGCAATTGCCAGACCAGCGTTTCCTCCATGCCCTTGAATTTTTCGGGGTGCGTGTTCACCCACTGGGCGGTCACGGCCACGGGTTCCTCGCCGGTCGCGTACCGGGCGGCGTTGACGCAGTAGATGCCCACGTCCATCAGCGGCCCGCCGCCGGAAAGGTTGGGGTCGAGGCGGGACGCGTCGCCCCGTTCGACGTGGAAGCCCTGGGCCAGGTCGAGGTACTTCACCGGGCCGAAGACCTGGTCTCGCCCCAGTCGCGCCGCCTCCCGGTGCGTGGGGTCGACGTGGAGGCGGTAGCCCACGGCGAGCTGCACGTCGGCCTTCCGGCAGGCGGCGATCATCGTTTCGCAGTCGTTGACCGAAATGCCCAGCGGTTTTTCGCAAATTACGTGCTTGCCCGCATCGGCGGCCTGCACCACGTACTCCACGTGCGTGGCGTTGGGCGTGACCACGTACACGAGGTCGACGTTGGGGTTGTTCCGGACGGTGTAGAACGTCTGGTAATCGTAGCAGTTCTGGGGAGGCAGGTCGTATTTTCCCATCCATTCGCGGGCCTCGTCGGGGTCGTCGGTCACGACGCCGACGAGTTCGCAAAATTCCGTTTGCTGAAGCGCGGGGGCGAGGTGATCGTGGCTGTACTTGCCCAGCCCGATGAGCACCACGCCGAGTTTGCGGTCGGGGCGCACGTACTGCGGGAGGTGCGAGGTGGTGGGGGCGGGGAGGAGGGCGTCGGCGTTTTTGGGCATGGGAAAAACCGGGGTTTCCCCGATTTTTCCCAAAAAAACGTGCAACACCCCGACTCAGGGCAGCGAAACTTCCCCACTCCGCTCGTAGCCGATGCGCATGGCCACCGCCGTGAGCGCTTGCCCGGCGGGTACGGCCACCGGCCCGGTGTACACCCGCCAGCTTTTTTCCGCCCCCAGTTTGTAACCGATGGACGCGCCCTCCGTCGGGCAGGTGATGCGCACGGTGCCGCCCTGCCGGGTCAGCACAGGATTCGCGGTTACCGGCGGTTTGTCGGCTCCGCCCCACCAATCGCTGACCAGCTTTTTTTCGGGAATCGCGCCCAAGTCAGGGATTTCTTTTTGCCAGCGGTCCATCTCGGCGCGGAGGCGTTTGAGGTGCGCGGCGTAGGCGGGCTGGGCGGCGAGGTTGGTCAATTGGTACGGGTCGGTTTTCACGTCGTACAGTTCCTCGGCGGGTTTGGTTTTCTGAAACCAAACCATCTGTGCAGCGTTGAGCTTACCCTCGTCGCGCAGGCGGAGCAGTTCGGCCATCATGGGTTGTTGTTTCCGGAAATCGATGTCCATGTAGAGCGGTTTTTCGGGCGAAAAATTCCGCACGTACTGGTAGCGCCCGTCGTGCACGCTCCGCACCCGGTCGTACTCCGAGTCGAGGCGGTCGCGGGCGGCGAAGATGACGTTTCGGGGCGTTTTGGCGGCGTGTTTGCCGAAAAACGCCCGCCCTTGCATGGATTTGGGCGTGGGCAGGCCCGCCAGCGAGAGCACTGTGGGGGCGAGGTCGATCATCGAAATCAGTTCGTTGCGCGTGGTTCCGGCCCCTTTTTTATCGGGAAAGCGCACAATGAGCGGGACGCGCAGCCCCCGGTCGTTGATTTCGCGCTTGACGAACGGCAGGCCGTCGCCGTGGTCCGACCAGAAAAAGATGATCGTGTTGTCGAGCAGGCCGTCGGCCTCCAACTGCCTGAGGTGTTCACCCACCCAGTCGTCCATTTCGCGGATGTTGCTGAAAAAGCGGGCCATGTCCTGCCGCACGGTGGGCGTGTCGGGGTAGTAGGGCGGCACTTGCACCCGCGCCGGGTCGGCGCGCAGGGGCAGGTTTTTCCTGACCCAGACCTGCGATTCGTGGGTGACGGTGTTGTTGAAAACGGCGAAGAACGGCTGGTCAGCACCCCGGTTGCGGTAGTGGGCGGTTTTGCCGTTTTCGTCCCAGACGGTCGGCGGTGCCTCGAACTGGTAGTCGGTTTTCTCGTTGTTGGTCGTGAAATACCCGGCGGCCCGCAGGTATTCGGGGAAGGCCCGCACGTCGGCGGGCAACACGGCGGAGTACTGCTTGGGCAGACCGGTTTTGGCCGGGTACGTGTCAAACAGCGTGCGCATGTTGTGGCCGCCGTTGCTGGTCTGGTAGCGGCCGGTGATGATGGCGTTGCGACTGGGGGCGCACACGCCCGCCGTGGTGAAGGCGTTGGTGAAGCGCACGCCTTCCCGCGCCAGCCGGTCGATGTTCGGCGTAGGTACGGTGCTGTCGCCGTAACAGCCCAGGTGCGGCGACATGTCTTCGCAGGACAGCCAGAGGATGTTGGGGCGGGTGGGGGTTTGGCGCTCCGGTGAATCGAAGGAGGGCCGATGCGGCGGGCGGAGGCCCATCGCCAGCCCGGTGAGCAGGATGAGAAGGAGGGTGCGCATGAGCGAATGAACTTACTGAATCTGCCGCCGGAAAAACTTCAGGGCTTCGAGGTGAACGTCCACGTCGTTGGGGTAGTCGTGTTTGCCCCCGATGACCTTGAGCAACACGATTTCGGGCTTGCCTTGTTGCCGGTGCGTGTACCGTTCGATGGTTTTGCCGTCGGTGGGGTCGGTGTCGGGCAGGGCCTCCTTCGCGGGTTCGCCCGCGTACCCGGCCAGGTCGGCCCAGTAGGCGAAGGTCTGGTCGGTGGAGCGCACGTTGCCCATGGTCATGTTTTTTCCCAGAATCACCGGCCCGCCCTGGTACGGGTTGATGGGGTCGTCGGTGCCGTTGACGATCATCACCGGCACGGGTTTGCCCGCCGGCAGGCAGTCGAGGTTGGTCGAGTCGGGCAGGTTGGCGATGAGGGCCGTGACGGCCCGGAATACGCCCGGCATGGTCAGGGCCAGTTTGTAGGCCATGTGGCCCCCGCCGGAAGTACCCACGGCAAACACCCGCCGCCGGTCAATGCCGTAGCGCCGGGCGAAATACTCGATCAGGCCCTGAAAAAACGCCTGTTCGTTGACGTTCTGCACGTTGGCCTCGGCGGGCGATGCCTTCCGGCATTCGTTCCAGTAGCGCCGGTAGCCGTCGGGGTACACCACGAGGGTATTTTCGCGCCCGGCCTGTTGCTCCATCGCGGCGGCGGCCCGCATCATGCCCTTGCCGTTGCCGCCCGAACCGTGCAGCACGAACACGAGGCTGGGTTGGCGCAGACCCGCGGGCGGGGTGTTGAAGTGAAACGAGCGGTAGCGGCCCTCGATCCGAAGGGAGTCGCTGAGCACCTGCGCCTGCGGTGCATCGGCCATGACGGCCAGCAACGGCAGCAGAAGCCGAAAAAACTGGGGTGGGGTGCGGGTCATGGTACGTTGCCGGAGGGCGATGCTTCCGGTGGAAGCGGTGGCGCGTTTTGCGAAATCAGGCCATCAATTTACTTTTTTCAGGACAACATTCTTCAACTCGGGGTTTCCGGAACCATCGGCCCCCGGTGCCCGGACCGTCAGCGTCTGCCCACCGGCGGGCAGGCGCAGGCGTCCGAGAGGGACCGTCGTCCACGCTTCCGATGGGAGGCCGGCGGGGCGGGCCTCGGCGGAGGCATCGCCCACGGTGGCCTGCCACGCGGCGTTTGCGCTGCCGCGCAGGGTAAGCAGGATTTCGTAGGTGCCTGCCCGCGCCACGTCGAGGTTCCAGGCAATCACGTCATCAGGACTTTTCCAGGCCGACACCCAGTCGCCGTCCACGCCTTCGGGGTGCGGGCCGACGACCGGTTTCCCGTTTGCCATCCCCCGTTCGCCGAAGAATTTTACCCCGCCCCGCGCCCGGCCCAGGTGCGGAGTGATGATCACCGGGTTGGCTTCGGCGTAGCCCACGGGCACGGGCAATGGGGCGAAGCCCCGGCGGGCGTGGGTTTGCTGCCACCAGGCGCGGTAGGCGGCGTCGAGGTCGCGCACGAGGTCGGGGTGTTGGGCGGCGACGTTCGTGGTTTCGCCGGGGTCGGTTTGCAGGTCGAAAAGCTGGGTACCGTCCACGAGTTTGAAGCGCGCCGTGCGGGCGATGCCGCCGGGGTAGGGGGCGGGTTGGTGGAGGGTTTTCAGGGAATAGTTCAGAAACAGCGTGCGCTCCGGCCAGGGGGCCTGCGGGTTTTCGAGCAGGGGCCGCAGGCTGCGCCCGTCGGCGTCGTTTTGGGGTTTCAAGCCGCAGAAATCGAGCAGCGTGGGCAGCACGTCGAGGTGGGCGGCCACCGGTTCAACGGTTTTGCCCTCCGGCAGGCGACCCGGCCAGCGCCAGAAGCACTGCGTGCGGATGCCTCCCTCGAACACGGTGAATTTTTTGTCGCGCAGTCCCCCGTTGAAGCGGCTTTCGGTGCCGCGCCAGATGGGGCCGTTGTCGCTCAGGAAAATCACCAGTGTGTTGCGGGAAAGGTCGTTTTTTTCGAGAAAATCCAATAGCCGTCCCACGTTCGCGTCCAGGTTTTCGATCATGCCGTACACGCGGGCGGTGGATTCGGGCAAGCCTTTTTCAAGAAATTTTTTGAAATACACCGAGTCGATTTCCAGCGGCGTGTGCGGGGCGTTGTAGGGCAGGTAACAGAAAAAAGGCGCCTTCCTGGCTCCGCCCATGAACCGCATCGCCTCGTCGGTGAGCACGTCGGTGATGTAGCCCTTCGTGGGGTGGGGCCGTCCGTTGCGTTCGAGCGTCGGGTCGAAGTAGTGGTCGAAATGCCCGGTGCGGAAGCCGACGAAATCCTGAAACCCCTGCGCGTTGGGCAAATTAGGGTAGTTTTCGCCCAGGTGCCACTTGCCGAACAGCCCCGTGCGGTAGCCGTTTCTGGAAAACAATTCGCCCGCCGTCGTTTCGTCCGGGGCCATCGTTTCGAAGCCGTTGGTGACACTGCGCACGCCCGTCCGCTGGGCGTAGCGGCCGGTCAGGAGGCTGGCCCGCGTGGGGGCGCACACGGGCGAAACGTAAAAATTAGAAAACCGCACGCCCTCGCGGGCCAGCCGGTCGAGGGTCGGGGTGGTCAGAACCGGGTTTCCGGCCAGGCCGTAGTCCCCAAACCCCAGGTCGTCGGCGAGGATGAGCAGCACGTTGGGCGGCGCGACGGGTGGCGTTGAAGCCACGGCCGTCCAGGCCAGGGCGAGAAGCAAATGCCAGCGAATGAGTTGATTGCGCACGAACATTTTTTCGGAAAAAGCCAAAAACGTTTCGTCAGTCCTTCAACCTGATTTCCTGCCTTCCCGCCCGCAACGGCGTTTTTTTGCCGTTCCACACCAGCGTACCGCTCACGCCGTCGGGCAGGGTGACGGAACCGCTCAGGCCCGCCCCCGCTTTTTGCAACTGGAACACCACCTCGCCCGCCGGCACCGGATAGGTGCCTTCGAGCCTGGTCAATTCGCCGAACTGCGGGGCGAAGTCGAGTTTTCGGAAGCCCGGCTCGACGGGCCGGATTCCGGCCACGGTGCTAAAAAACGCCCAGGCCGGGGCCGTGCTCCAGGGGTGGCATTCGGAGCGGGTGGGTTTGTTGGGCGATTCAAACCGCTCGGGCGTGGTCGTCAGGCCGTCGGTCAGGAGGGTTTTCCAGGGGGCCAGGGCCTGCGCAACGAGGTCGCCCGCCCCGGTTTTGTGCAGGGCCTCGAACAGGTAAATTCGGTAGTAGTACGTGGCTTGACCCAGCGTCGCGTCGCGGAGGATTTTCTGCAAAACCGGTTTCTGTTGCGCCAACGGCAGGGCGTCGGTCAGCACGGCCAGGATGTTGGTGTGCTGGTCGAAGTAGTCTTTCGTGGGGCGTTCGGCCATCAGCCCGCGTCCGGCGTCGAAGCAGGTTTCGTACACCTTTTTCTTGATGAAATCGGCCCGCTGGCGGTAAGTCGTTGCCTGCTGCGGTTCGCCGAGGGCGTCGAAAATCCGGGCGGCGTTTTGCAGGGCGTACACGTAGTGCAGCGTCACGACGGCCGAGTTGGAGCCGTCCTGGCCGGGGGCCAATCCACCCCGCGCCGTTTGTTCGGAGTACCAGTCCACGAAATAATCCCAGCGGGTTTTTCCGGCCAGGCCGCTGGGCTGGATCAGTTCGTCGAACATGGCGAGCGTCTGGCGGATGCCGGGGACGAACTGTTTCAGAAAATCCTTGTCCCCTGACCAGAGGTAGTAATCGTAGAGCATGTCCACCCAGATGACCGAGTAGGTGGGGTGGACAAACGTGGAGCGCAGGGGGTAGCAACTGGTCAGGTTGCCGTCCCAGAGGCGCGAGTAGTGAAACTGCTCCAGGGCGTTGCGCACGTGGCGGTCGTTGCCGGTCAGGGTCAGCCAGGTGAGATCGTGGACCTTCGAGTCGCCGACGTACTGCATGGTTTCGTAGTAAGCGTCGCTCAGGAAATAATCCTGGGTGCAGAGTTCGGCGGTGCGGCGGCAGAGGTCAAACACGCGGGCGTAGTCGGGGTCGCTGGCCGAAAAGCGGGCTTTGACGGGGACGGGCGTACGCGTGTACACGTTGTAAAAGTCGTTGACCGTGAGCGGTTCGTCGCCGGTCTGAATGTCGAGTTGAATAAACCGGAACGTGCGCAGCCAGGTGGGCCGAAACGTGCGGTTGGCCGAGCCGTCGGTCTGAATCACGTCGGTGACGCCCAGGAACTGCTTGCCCTCGATGTCGTTGCGGTTGACTTTTTTAGCCGTACCCGGCACGAACAGGTTTTCGGCGTAGCCCACGCGAATCTTGCCGCCCCGCCCGCCCGAGAACTTGAGTTCAGGGTAGCCGATCGTCAGCGCGCCGTGGTCGATGAGCAGGGTGGCCTTCGAGCGGGCGGGCACGATGAGGGGGCTTTTCCCCGAAAGAAAATCAGCCGGAACGACCGCGCCCGTGGCTTTGGCGACGCGACTCAGGCGCTCCGTACGTTGGGTTTGCAGGGGCACGTTGCGGGGTTCGAGCAGCCAGGCGAAGCCCCCGCCGAAGGCACTGGCGTTTTCGCAGAATTGGGCCGTTTTCCACGCGGCATCGTCAAAACCGGGCGTCTCCCAGCCCCAGGGGTAAGCGGCCACGTCGACGCTGTCGGTAGGGTTGGCGGCGTAGAAACCGCCGATGATGTCGCGGGGCAGGGAGCGCCAGCGCACTTCCTTCGCCCGCACGGCGGGATTGTGTAGGGTTTTCCACCCGCCCCGGGCGTTGGTGTTGACCAGGTTTTGGTCGGAAATCTCCGGGGCGTTGAGCAAAAACGCTGTCCGGACCGATTGCATCCCGAAAAAGCGGTCGGGGCCGAAGTTGACCACCTCGGCGGCCAGCACGTTTTTCCCGGCTTGCAGAAACGGGGCGAGGTCCACGGTTTCGTAGCGCCAATGGCGGATGTCAGAAAGCTGGGGGCCGAAGCACACCTGCCGCCCGTTGACAAACAGCGTGTACTTGTTGTCGGCGGAAACGTTGACGACGAAGCGTTCGGGCTTCTGGGGCAAGTCGAAACTCCGCCGGAACAGCACCACGGCCGCTTCGCTGCCCGGCACGTCGGGGTGGCGAATCCATTGGGCTTTCATCGCCGTGGGGGCGTAGCGGACGGTCGGAACGTTGAGTTCCTGGGCGGTTTGGGCCAGGGCAGCGAGGCAGGGCAGGAGAACGAACGGCAGCAGCAGGAGTTTGTTTTTCATTAAAAAAGTAGCAATCAGGTCGGTCAGAAATTCTTTTTTTCGTAGCGTTTCGGGTCGGGAAACAGGCGTTTTTCGAGGTCGGCCACCTCGTCGCGGGGTTCGCAGAACCACGCCAGGGTTTGCTCAGCGGTCAGCCCGGCGGGAAGGTTGGCCGCGTCGGGATGGGTTTTCCGGAAAATCCCGATGAGTTGCCCCTGCATCGTGCGCAGGCGGTCGGCGTGGCGGGGATCGGCGGCGAGGTTGCGAAGTTCGTCGGGGTCGTTTCGCAAATCAAACAGCCGGTGCGTGACGCCGAAGGGCGCGTGGCCGGTTTCGTAGCCCACACCGAGGTCGAATTCACCGCTGGTGAAGACGTACTTCCAATCGTCCGTGCGCAGCATGGCCAGGCGGTCGATGAGGTATTCCGAAAAAATGGCGTCGCGGTGGCTGGCGTTGGGGTTGCGCAGCAAGGGCAGCAGGCTCCGGCCCTGCGACTTCAGCGGCGGCTGGCTGGTGGCCTCGGTGAAGGTGGGCACCAGATCGACCAGTTCGATGAGTTCGCTGCTTACTCGACCTGGTTTGCCCAGCCCCGGTGCCCGCACGAGCAGGGGCGTGTGCACGGCGGGTTCCCACATCGTGTGTTTCTCAAACCGCCGGTGGTCGTCGAGCAGGTAGCCGTGGTCGGACACGTACACCACCAGCGTGTCGTTTTCCAGTCCGTTGCTTTCCAAACTGTCGAGCACCAGTCCGACGTTTTTGTCGAGGTATTCCACGCAGGTGTAGTACCCGGCCACAATTTCCCGCTTTTGTTCGGGGCTGAAATCCCGGAAAATTTTCGGAATCCAGCGCTCGTCGTCCGGGCTGTTCCGCCCCAGGGGCATCTGTTCGGGGCGGTACTTCCCGGCGAATTCCACCGGGAAATTCATCGGCGCGTGGGGGGCGTGAAAGCCGACGAAGAGCAGAAACGGGTTTTCGCGGTTGGCTGCGATGAATTCCCCTGCCCGCCGGGCCAGCCAGGTGTCGAGGCTGTCTTCATCGAGCAACGGTTCGGGCCGCACGCCGGGGTTAAGCCAGATGCCTGGCTGCATGCCCTTCGTGGTGCTCATGTCGCGCAGGGGCACGCCCTCGGGCAGGGGTTGCGGGCCGCCTTTTTGTTTCAGCCACCGGGTGTGTTCGGCCCCATCCATCCGCAGGTCGAAGCCGTGGGGCTGGTTGTTGTTGAAGTGCATCTTGCCGATGGCGGCGGTGCGGTAGCCGTGGCCCTTCAAATGCTCGGCGACGGTGACGTTGGCGTCGGGAAACGACGTGAACAGCAGGTTGACGCCCGTCTGGTGGGGGTAGTTGCCCGTCAGGAACGACTGCCGCGAAGCCGAGCAAATGGGCGATTGGGCAAAGGCGCGGGTGAAGCGCGTGCCCTCCCGCGCCAGCCGGTCGAGGTGGGGCGTGCGGATCAGCGGGTTGCCGTAGCAGCCCAGCACCCGCGCCGAGTGGTCGTCGCCGATGAGCAGCACCACGTTGCGGAGGCGTTTCGGGGCGGAACGGCCGCCCAGACCCAGCCCGGCGGCGGTGAGGGCGAGGAGCGTTTGGCTGAGGAAATCGCGGCGTTGCACGGGAATGGAGTGGGTGGGACGCAAAGGAAAAGTTCGCCGGGCAGAAGTCTGACCCGGCGAAACCTGCTTCTAACCTATGAAAAAGGGGGGAGGAGCCGGGAGAAAGGCAGGTGTATTTTCCTATCCACTCCTCACTCTTTTTTCAGTACCCCGGGTTCTGCCTGGCTTCCGGGTTGTTGTCGGTTTCGGCCAGGGGAATGGGCAGCAGCAGGTGCTTGGCGGCGTCGAAACCGAAATTGGCGGGCTGGTCGGTACTGAAATCGAAGCCCGAGGCGAGGTTGATTTGCCCACCCCGGTGCCAACGTCGCAGGTCAAACCAGCGGTGGGATTCTTCGCCCGCCAGTTCCAGAAACCGCTCCGTGCGAATGGCTTCCAACGCCTGCGCCGCCGTGAGGGTGGTGGGCAGGTTGGCCGGGACGCTGCCCCCCGCGACCAGATTCCTGGCCCGCGTCCGGACCTGGTTGACCAGCCCGACGGCCTCGGCCACCGACTCGCCCGACTGCACGAGGGCCTCGGCTTGCAGCAGCAGCACGTCGGCGTAGCGCAGGATGCGGGCGTTGTTGGCCGAGGCACCGGGGTTCGATGTTTTCTGGTCGCGGGTCCAGTACTTGCGGATGTCGCGGGTGGCGGGGTTGAGCGTGAGGTCGCGCCGGGGGTCGGCGGGGTCGAAGGCCGCCAGCAGTTTTCTCGTTGCCTGGAAGCGGGGTGCGCCGAAAAACAGCGAGTTGCCGGGTTCGTAAAAACCCCAGAAGCCCGACGTGGACCCGACGCCGCCCGGCTCGAAGTCGTCGGCCAGGAACACGTTGTCGAGGTTGGGGGGCTGGCTGGCCTGGAATTCAAACAGCGATTCGGCGTTGTTTTCGCGGTCGGCGGCGAAGTTGTCGCTGAAGTTGGCCACCAGCGAGCGGTTTCTGATTTTGCCGAACGCCGCCAGGGCCGCCGTGTAGTCGGCGGCGGTTTTGTTGATGGTTGCCCTGAACACCAGGGCTTTGCCCAGCATGCCGTTGGCGGCGTTGCTGGTGGCCCGGCCCGCGTTGCGGGCGTCCCAGGCTTCGGGAAGCAATCCGGCCGCTTCGGTGAAATCCTTGATGGCCTGGTCGAGCAGTGCCCCGTCGGTCACGGAGGGAACGGTGACTTCGTCGAGCGAAGCGAGGCGTTCGGTGCGGAGCGGGGAGGTGCCGAAGGTGTTGGCAAGCCAGAAATACGCCAGTCCGCGCAGAAACAGGGCCTCGCCCCGGTGGCGGTCTTTCAGCCCCGCCGTCGTGTACACGCCCCCGGCGACGGTGTTGATTTTATCGAGGGCCGTGTTGGCGCGGTACACGATGCGGTACAGGCTGGTGTAGTAGTTGGTGATCGTACCGACGTTGGGTTGGAGCGTGACGAAGGTTTCCAGCGGATTGGCGGCGGTGGTCGTCACGTCGTCGCCGGGCAGGTGGCGCACGGCGTGCACGTAGCTTCCGGCCCGGTAACCGTACAGTTCGGACTGCTTGGCATACACGCCCCGGATGAGGCCCTCGAAGTCGAGTTCGGTCGTGAAAAAGCTGGCTTCGGTGGGGTTGCCGGGGGCTACGTCGAGGTTGTCGGGATTGCAAGCCGCCAGCAAAACGGCCAGCCCGAGAAGAAGTTTGGGTTTCATGGAAAGGCGTCTAATGTTTAGCGTTTAGGGTTCAGGGTTTGGAGGTAGGCAACTCTAAACCCTGAACCCTAAACTGATTTCAAAAACCAACATTCAGCCCCAGAATCCAGGCGCGGGCGGGGGGAATGGCGTCGTTTTCGGGATCAAGGCCGGTCCACTTCGTGAACGTCAGCAGATTAGTGCCCGTCAGGTAGATGCGCAGCATCGAGAGGCCACCCAGGCGGGTGAGCAGGGGCCGGGGCAGCGAGTAGCCGAGTTGCAGGTTTTTCAGGCGCATGAACCCGGCGTTTTCGACAAACCGGTCCGAGAAGCGGTTGTTGCTGGCCGGGTCGCCCTGCACGGCGCGGGGCAGGGTGGTGCTGGGGTTGGTGGGTGTCCAGCGGTCGCGCACGTCGGTCCAGGCGTTGATGTTTTCGGAGGCCATCGCGGTCCCGGCCTGCCGCTCGGCGTTGACGTTCTGCACGTCGCCCACGCCCTGGAAAAACAGCGACACGTCGATGCCCCGGTAGCCCGCTCCCAGGTTGAGGCCGTAGAAGTAGCCGGGGTTGTTGACGCTCCGGCCCAGAAACACCCGGTCGCTGGCGTTGACGATGCCGTCGCCGTTGGTGTCCTGAAAATACGCGTCGCCGGGCACGACGCGGTCGCCGTTGATGGCGTCTTTGGCGGTGGCCCCGGCTGGTCTGGAGGCCTTGTAGGCGTCGATTTCGCCCTGATTCTGGAAGATTCCCGCGAATTGGTAGCCGAAAATGTACCCGATGGGCTGGCCCAGTTCGGTGCGGTTGTTGCCGCTGATGAAGGCCAGGTCGCGGTACAGGCCCGTCACCCGGTTGTTGACGGTGGTCAGGTTGCCCGACACCGAGTAGGTGAAGCGCTCGCCGACCCGGCCGTTGTAGCCCACCTGAAATTCCACCCCGCTGTTGCGTACCGAGGCGATGTTGTTGGTGGGGGCCGAGCCGTCGTCGATGCCCGCGCTGGCGGGGAGCGTGACGGTCTGGAGAATGCCCGTGGTTCGTTTGTCGTAGTACTCCACCGTGGCGGTGATGCGGTTCTGCAACAGCGAAGCGTCGAAGCCCAGGTTGCGGGTCTGCACCCGTTCCCAGGAGAGGTTTTGCACGGGGATGTTGGCCAGCCGGATGCCGTTTTGCAACCCGCCGATGGGGTCGCCGTTTGCGCCGGAGCCGAAGGCGTAGTCGGGGTTGAAATTGACCAGCGACACGAAGGCGAACTGGGTCGTTTCCTGGTTGCCGATTTCGCCGATGCCCGCCCGGAGTTTCAGATCCGATACCCAGTTCAGGTTTTTCATGAACGGTTCGGCGCTCACCCGCCAGGCCACGGCCAGCGAGGGGAACGTGCCCCAGCGGTAGGCTTTGTCGAAACGCGAGGTGCCGTCGCGGCGCAGGGTGGCGTCGACGTAGTACTTGCTCCGGTAGTGGTAGCTCAACCGCCCCAGGTAGCCTTGCAGGGCGTTGTTTTCGGGAATGATCTGGCCTGTCGAGTAGGGGGCCGTGTTGAGCAGGGCCAGGGCCTCGGGGTTGTAGTAGTTGATTTGCGAATTGTTGGCCGAGGTCATGTTGTAGCCGTACTTCTGGTCCATGGCGTTGAAGAGCACGTCGACCGAGTGCCCGCCGAAGGTGCGGGCGTAGTTGACCGCGAACTCCCGCACGAGGTTGTAGTTGCGCGACAGGCGGCTGTTGATCAGCCCCTTCGACGTGCCGTTGGTGTTGGAGAACGTGTTGACAAACGGCGAGGCAAAGCGGTAGAAATCGATGCTCTGCCACACGTTCCGGTTGTTGAGGTACCAGTCGGCGCTGAACGTGCCCTTCAGTTTCAGCCCCCGAACCGGTTCCACCTGCACGTAGGCCGACCCCAGGTTGCGGAGCAGGCTGTAGCGGGTCTGGCGGGTGTCCCACACGCCCAGGACGTTGGACCGCGTGGCCGCGCCGTAGAGCAGGCCCGTGTTGGTCAGGGTGAACGGCCCCCCGCCCAGCGACACCAGCGTGGGGTTGAAGTTGGGGTTGGGGTTGAAGGTCGGGTTGACCACCTGCGCGAATCCGTTGAACGACGGGCGACCCTCCAGCGCGTAGGCCGGTTGCCAGGGGGCGTACCGCCAAGCCGAGGCGAGGTCGGTTTGGCTGTTGTCGAGGGCCTGCACGTAACTCAGGCGGTTGGTCAGGCCCACCTCCAGCCACCGCCCGATCTTGCTGGTCAGGTTGAGGGCCAGTGAGTAGCGCTTGAGGTCGTTCTGCTGAATCGGACTTTCGGTGCGGGCGTAACCGCCCGAAACGTAGTACGTCGTCGATTCGGAGCCACCCGACACCTTCGCGCTGTAATCTTCGACGACGGCGTCGCGGTTGACGACGAGCGACTGCCAGTCCTGCTGGGGCAGGCTGCCGAGGTAGGCGGCGTTGCCTTCCCGGTAAAATGGGGGCAGGTTGGCCGTTACGGCGGGGTTGTTGGCGTACATCTCGCGCACCAACCCGACGTACTCGGGTAAATCGAGCACGTCGTACCGCCTGGGCAGGTTCTGCACCCCACGCGAAGCCGCCAGTTCGACCCGGGGCCGACCGGCCTTGCCGCGTTTGGTCGTGATGAGCACCACGCCGTTGGCGGCACGTACGCCGTAAATGGCCGCCGAGGAGGCATCCTTGAGCACCGAGATGCTCTCGATGTCGTTGGGGTTGATGAGGTTCAGGATGTTGATTGTCCCCCGAATGTCGGTGGCTTGGGCCGTGTTGCCCGACTGGGGGGAGCCGCTGCCGTATTCGGCGACGGGCACGCCGTCGATGACGTACAACGGGTCGTTAAACCCCAGCGTGTTCACCCCCCGAATCCGGACGACGGGCCGGGCGTTGGGCGCGCCCCCCGGCGTGGAAACGAACACGCCCGGCAAACGCCCCTGCATGGCCAGCTCGGGGTTGAGGGCTTTGGCCTTGACCAAATCGTCGGCACCCACCACCGACACGGCCCCGGTGAGGTCCTTGCGCTCGCGCTCGCCGTAGCCAATCACGACCACCTCGCTGAGGGTCGAGGTGTTGGTTTTCAGGGCCACGTCAAACGTCGTCTGGCCGCCGACGGGCAACTCCTGGCTTTCGAAACCCACGTAGCTGAACACCAGCGTGACTTCACCCGCATCGGCGGACCGGTCGGGAATGCTCAGGCGAAACGCGCCGGTGGCGTCGGTGGTGGTGCCCCGCGTCGTGCCTTTCAGCATCACGCTCACGCCGGGCAAACCCTCGTTGGTAGTGGCATCGGTCACCCGGCCGCGGAGTTCCCGATCCGGCGCGATGGGGCTGGTCAGGGCGGTGGGTGGCTCTGCCGCACCGTTGCTGGCTTCGGGCCGGAGCGGGGCGGGGATTTCCCGGCTGGGCACCGGTCGCTGCCGGTCCCGGTTGTAAATCAGGTACGAGTGGGCGTTGTTTTTCTCGAACGCGAGGTGGAACGGGGCCAGCAGGCGTTGCAGGCTCTCCTCCAGCGTAGTGGCCCGGCCCGCGTCCGTACCGACGGTTTTGTCGCGCAGTTCGCGGCGGTTGTAGTCGAACACCACCCCGTGGCGTTTTTCGAGGGCCTTCAACGCGTCCACCAGCGATTGCTGGTGTTGCCGGGGCGTCTGGGCGCGGGCCGAGGCGTAGGCGACGTTCTGCCCGGCGGCGGGCAGAACCGGCACCAGCGGCAAGCAGCCAACCCCGATTTTCAGCAGAAAGAGTAGGTTGTTTTTCATGGAAAAATAGGTTGATCTCAGGCACGTTTGGGGTTTGGTGTTCAGGGTTTCGGGTTCAACGGCATCACGCTCACCGTGCCCCCACTCACTCCACGACGTAGCGGTCGCCCTCGCGGGTGACGCGCACGCCGTAGATTTTTTCGATTTTCCGGAAAAACTGGGTCACGTCGTCGGCGGGCACTGAACCGCTGAAGGGTTCCCGGCCCAGTGCCGGGTCGCGGAATTCCACCTCCAGGCCGTGGCTGTCGCGGAGTTCGGTGCAGATGTCGGCCAGGGGCTGATCCTCAAACAGCAGCAGGTTCGATTTCCAGGCCAGTTCGCGGGGTACATTCGCGGGCGTTGGGGCCAGGCGTGGGGCGGCAGGGGCGTTCAGGACGGCCTGACCGGGCCGGAGTACGACGCTCCGGCGGCGGGCGGCGTCCACCACGTTGACCTTGCCTTCCTGCAAGACCACCTCCGTGGTTCCGCGCCGGTTGTGGACGTTGAATTTGGTACCGAGCACCTCGACGGCCAGGGCATCGGGGGTGCGCACCGTGAATTTCTGGTGGTTGCGGGTGTGCCGGACGTTGAAAAACGCCTCGCCTTCGAGCCACACCTCCCGGGCGTCGGCATCATTCCAGCGGTCATAGCGGAGCGACGAATTGCCGTTGAGCACTACCGTCGAGCCATCGGGCAGCGTCACCTCACGGCGCTCGCCGTAAGCCGTGCGGACGGTGGTCGGGCCGACGAACGCCATCCGGTACACGCCCCACGCTGCCAGCAGCAGCACCGCCACGGCGGCGGCCCAGCGGAACGGTTTCGCCCAGGAAGGTGACCGGTGCAGGGGCCGGACGTTGCCTTCGCGTTCGGCAATTTCGGCCCAAATGTTCCCCAGCATCCGGTCGCGGAGGGCCTGCCGCTCCGATTTGGTCAGGCCGTGCAGCACCGACTCGTCGTGGATGAGCTGATTCCACACCCGTTCGAGGTAGGCTTTTTCGGCGGCGCTGGCCTGACCGCGGAGGTACCGGCGGACGAGGTCGGGCAGGGAAGATTCATCCATGCGGATTCGGGTTTTGGATGTAAGTAGGACGGAACAGGACAATCCCTAAACTCTCCCGCGTTTTTTTTGGGAAAAATTTGAACATGGGCCGTACCGACGACTTCGACTTTTCCGAGAAAGACCTGCTGGGGGCGTTGCGCGTCGGCGACCGGGGGGCCTTCACGCGGATTTACGACCGGTTCTGGGGGAAACTGTACGCCGTGGCCTACAACTACACCCGCAGCCGGGAGGCGGCTCAGGAAGTGGTGCAGGAAGTATTCGTGGGTTTGTGGCTGAAGCGGGAACGCCTCGAAATCCGGCAAAGCCTGGAAAAGTACCTCTACGCTGCGGTGAAGTTTCAGATTTACGACGCCCTCGACAAGCAACGCAGCGCCCAGCGGTACGCCGAATTTGCCGCCCACGCCCTGCCGGTGGGTGAAGAAACCACCGCCCAGCACGTGGCTTTCGCCGAAACGAGCGAACTGCTCGAAACGCAGGTCGCGGCGTTTCCCGAAACCACCCGCCGGGTGTTCGTGCTCAGTCGGGTGGAGGGCTGGCCCGTGGCCCGGATTGCCCACACCCTGGAGCTTTCGCCGAAGGCCGTGGAGTACCACCTCACGAAGGCGATTAAACTCCTCCGGCTGAGACTGGCCACCTGGTTGTGGGTGGCGCTGCTGCTGAACGTCGGCAATTGCTTGCCGGGCAATCCCTGACCGAGCCGTGCATCCGACGCTCGGGCGGAGCAGGTTCGGTTACGGGTGTTGACTTTCCTCAAAAACCGTCCGGTAATCCATCAACCGGATGCCCCGCTCGGCGATTACCGCCTTTGCCGCCGCACTCGTCAGCAGGGTGGTGTCGGCCTCGCGGTTGGCACTCACGTCGGCACCGAGCGGCTTCATCTCGTCGGTGTCGTAGGCCGGGTGGGTCACCAGCAGGTACGTGCCCGGCGTGAGCGAACGCAACGCCGCCACGAAGCCCCGTTCGCGAACGGTCGGATCGGGGCTGTCCTGGCCTTCAAACTTTGGAAACGGCTCCGCCGTCGAAGGTTCGAGCAGGGGCAGGCGGGATTCGGCGGACAACTTCTCCACAAGTTCCCGCAACCGGGGGTGCGAGCGGTCGAAGGCCATGTGAACCGAGAGGTGGGAAGTCTGGGGCAGGAGCGCCCGCACCCGCTCGATTTGCGCCCGGAGTTCGCGTTCGGCCTCGCCGAAATCGGGGGCGTGATCAAGCAGCGAGGTCATGGCTGAATTGCCTTTCCAGGTGGTCTGGAAAAAATGCCCGGTCGAATCCACCAGGCTGGGCGCGGCGGTGAGGGGCCGCCAGCGGAGGGTTTTCCACTCGCTGGTCAGCGTCAGGTGCACGCCCGCGTCGGCGGTGGGCAGGTGGCGCAGGGTTTCCGCGCCTTCCGCCAGCCAGCCCGTCGGGGCCATCACTTCCACCGAACGGGCCAGGCCATTCCGCACGGCGTCGGCGATGCCCCGGTTGGCCGCGTGCGCCATGCCCAGGTCGTCGGCCCGGACGAGCAGCCGGATTTCGTCCTTGTGGCGCTCCCACTGCCGCAGGAAGGCGATGCTCTGCGGAATCTGCTCCAGGGGTTTCAGCGATTCGTCTTCGATGAACAGGTGCTTGACCCCGCTGCGCCGGGCTTCCTGCAAAAACCGACTCAGGCCGAGGTCGCCCTGGCCCAGCGCGACCTGGTGCGGGCGCAACGCCGGATTGATCAGCGAGGACGGAGTGCCGGGTCGCCGGTCTTTGAGATGCACCAGCGGGAAGCGCCCGGCGTATTTTTTCAACAGGGCCATCGGGTCCTGAGACAGCGCGCCTTCGCGGGTATTTTTCGCCCAAATGACGTCGAGTTCGAACTGCGTAACGTCGGCGGGCAGCCGCTCAGCGAGGTAGTCGAAGAGGGTACCGTCGGGCCGCGTCCGGCTGCCGTGCTTGACGAATTCGTACCCGTGGTTGTGGTAGCAAAGCGTCAGTCCTTTTTTCCGCAGGGCCTGCCCGGCTTTCGTAAACACGGCGATGGCCTTGTCGGCGTCGGCCAACGTAAACGTTTCGCCGTGCGGAATCCAGTAGCACACCACGTACTCTGCCCCCAGGGCTTTCGCCCGTTGGGCCACTAGGGCCACACTGTCGCGCAGCAGGCCGAAGTCGGCCCCCATGCCCACCATGCGCAGGCTGTTTTCTTTAAGCAACCGCCGGTACTCGTTCACTGGCACCGACCTCGGCCAGCCGCCTTCCAACTCGGTCACGCCCCAGGCGCGGAGTTGAGCCATCTGGGCTTCCGGCGTGGGGATGTCCTTCACGCTCGAAAGATGCATCCCGATCGGCCACTGGGCCGTTGCGGTCAGGGCGGCGAGCAAGGTGGTCAGCCCGAGGCCGGGACCCACCCATCGGAGGAGAGGAGAAATCATGGGGACTAGTTTTACGAAAAACCACCTCACTCGTGCGTCCATTTCACCCGCCAGGGATCGTTGGTTTTTTCCTGAAATTGCTTCAGCGAAGCGAGCAGCGCGTTGAAAACAACCTGGTGGGTTTTGGACGAAGCGAGGTTGGTGCGCTCCTGCGGGTCGCCTTCCAAATCGTACAACTCGTACTCCGGGCGGTGTTCGTAAGCAAAGCGCGAGCGCGGGCCGTACTGCGCCTTGCCCGATTTGACGAACCCCTGCCAGGTGGCCGAACTCCACAAATCGGCGGCGAAGGGGAAGGGCAGCCCGTGGGCCAGGTTGTGGATGAGTTTGTACCGTTTGGTGACCACCGTGCGCATGGGGTAGTACATCGTGACCTCGTGGAAGGTGTGCGACAAAAACACCGTATCAGCCTTGAATTGAGCCGGACCGTCGAAAAACGGCTTCCAGGATTTTCCGTGGAAAAACGGCGTCGGTCCGCGTTCGCCGTACTCGCCGCCCCCCGTGGGCGTGGCCGAACGGGCCAGCGTCGGCGGGGTGCTCCCGGCGTAGTCGAGCAGGGTCGGGGCCACGTCCACCCACGACACCAGTTCGTGGCAAACCGTATTTTTTTGAGTCGAAAACGGATTCCGCACGATCAGCGGCAGGCGCACGCCCGGCTCGTAGTGTGTGGTTTTGGCTCCCGGCACGGGCATTCCGTTGTCGGAGAGGTAGATGACGATGGTGTTTTCCCAAAGCCCTTTTTCTTTCAAAACCTGAAACAGGCGGCCGATGCCCTGATCCATCCGCGAGACAGACTGGTAGTACTGGGCGAGTTCGGCCCGCGTTTCCGGCGCGTCGGGCAGGAAAAAAGGCACCCGCAGCGAGTCCATGCCGTAGAGCGTTTCGGTCACGCCCTCGTGGCCGCCGGGCCGGTTGCCGTGGGGATTGGCGTTGAAGGGCAAACCGGGGAACGTGCCCGCCCGGTGCGGGTCGGTGGGGCAGAAGTACAGGAAAAACGGTTTTTGACGATGCATCTCCAAAAAACCGGCACTGCGGTTGGCCATGTCCACGGGGTTGGAGCCGTTTTCGCCGAGGGCCACGTCGAAGGCATACGCGCTTTCGGGCGCGACGTGGTACTTCCCGACGCGGGCCGTGGTATAACCGGCTGCGTGAAGCAAGGCGGGGAGGGTTTTTAGGTCTTCGTGCGAGCGGAAGTGGTGCGTGACGTGGGCCAGGCCGTACTGTCCGGTGTTGTGGTTGTGCCTTCCGGCCAGCAGCGTGGAGCGGCTGGGGCTGCACGAGGCCGTGGTGGCGTAAGCGCGGGTAAAGCGCACGCCCTCGCGGGCCAACTGGTCAAGATGCGGTGTACGCACCTGCGGATTGCCGTAACAGCCCAGAGCGCTGCGGTCGTGGTCGTCGCCAACGATGAGCACGAAGTTGGGGCGCTGGGCGAAGGTAGCCAGGGTGCTGACCAGCAGGAGTGTAGCCAACCGCGAAAAACAGCCAAACGGGATAATGCAGAAAACAGGAACCATGCGCGAAGAAGGGCCAGGGAAAAGAAACTGGCCGAAAATACGCAGCCGCCGCAATTTCAGCGCACGGACAGGATAGGATACCCGCGTGGCCGGGCCGAAGCTGAGGGTCAGGCCGCCTGGAGGTGGATGGCTGACAGCTCGTTGGCCAGCGCGTGGACGGCGTCCTCGATGCGCTTCACCTGTTCGGCGGAGGGATTTTTGGTGCCCCGGCTGTAATGCCGCAACAGGCTGGGATTCATGCCCGCCAGTTCGGCGATTTTGGAGATTTTCAGAAAATCGTACTCTTCAAAAAAGGCCGTCAGGTCGTAGGAAACCTCGAATTCGACGGCCTCGACACCCCGCACCGTGCGCAGCAGGTCGGTTAATTTTCGTTTGAGGTCGGTGGCGCTTTGGGCGGAATCCACCAAAATATCTTCGTCGTGGACGACCCGGCCCCAGAGCAAGCCGTCGTCGCCTTTTTCAATGATGAGATTCAGTAGCAGGGCACTCATGGGATGACGTTCGTTTGATGAGAAGGGATTCTTGTTGAAACGACCGCGGGATCACCTCAACCCGGCCCGCCTGAGAATGGCCCGAACCGTACCCTTGGGAATGTCGCGTTTGTGAATCGGCAAAATGACTTTTCCGTCCTTCCGGGGATGTACAAGGTGTATGTGGTTGCTGTCCTGTTCTGCTTCTTCCCAGCCATCTTCTGTCAAAATTTGGAGAAGTCGCCTGGCATTCATAGACACGATGGGTTAAAATTACTCGGCGAAATCTCCACCAATGGCGGGTTTAATACAAATTTTTTAGGCACTTTTTTGTGACTCTCGTTAAAAGATAGGCTTAATTCTTTGACGTTCAGGCGATAAATTCAGGCTTTGCACGCTGAAAGCATTGCAATCGCACGAGGTAAAAATGGTGTTGAACGTATGGGCCATCATCGCCTCGACCAACGCCATACTACCGCATTCAGTAGCACGGTGGCCAGCACCGCGATTAAGTAAGTAACCGGCATTGAAAGCCGGGGCAACCCCCAGCCCACCACCAGCAAAAACGCGGCAAAGCCGAACATAGCCCCTTGCAATCCCCTCAAAATCTGTGTGCTGGCCTGCCAACCTTGCTGATGGTGCGTAAAAGCGGCGAGAATTGCCGTCATGATGGGGAAAGGCGTCAACAGCCCGCTCCACGCCGGGCCGAGCCACTCGGCGGCTTTGGTGATGCTCACCACGAAGAGCGTCGCCACGGCCATGCGCAGGGGAATGTCGTGAAAGGGCACCCGCCGGGCGGGGAGCGCGGGCGGGTTGGGAAACGTGCGCACTGAAAGCGCGATCCCGATCATCACGACAAGAAAAACGACAAACAGGTTGAGTGGCAGGGTGTGCACCACGAGCGCCACCGTGAAAAACACCGCGTACCCCGCCAGCGAACACACCGCCCAGTGGTGTCGCGGGGCCAGGGCCACGTACACCCGCGCAAACCCGGCCACCCCCAGTGTAGCCCCCAGCGCGGGCACGGCCGCGTCGGCCGCGAAGGCGGTGCCCTGTTCGAGGGCCAGAAAAATGGAGATGGGTCCGGCGATGAGGGGCAGCCCCGCCAGCCACCCGCCCACCGCCGCCCCCCACCGCCGCGCCGCCAGCGTGACGAGACCAATCAACGGGGGCATGAGGAGGAGTTTGAGGGTGAGCATGGTGCAAAGTTCAGGGTTTAGCGTTCAGCACAAAGCCCAACTCTAAACTCAAAAACCCTAAACTCTTCTTGGCATAACCGCCTTCAACTGCCCGAAATGTTCGGCGGCGTGGGCGGTGACGTGCGTGAGGGCCTTGGCGACGGTCCAGTGGGTGAAGGTTTCGGAGGGGTTGTGGGTGCCGACGACTGCCACGGGCGTGGTCAGTTCGACGGGCGTTTGGCGGAAAAGTCGGCAGGCGTCGAGGGCTTTTTCGAGGGATTCCTGAATGTGTTCGGGGGAAAAATCGCCGACAAACTCCTGCGCCCGGTCGCGGGGCCGGTCGTGGCCGAGGATGAGTTGACGCACCCAGAAATCGGAGGCCTCGGCCATGTGGAAGAGAATCTGGGCCGTGTTTGGCCCGCCCTGGCGCCAGGTGTGGGCCATCGGCAGTTCGGGGGCGATGTCGCGGATGCGGCGGAGGTACCGCTCTAGTTCTTCGATAAGCGCGGCGTGGGGGTTGGGGTAGATGGCGTAGAACACCACGTCGGTGCCGTAGTAAAACGCCATCTTCTCGAAGTGCATCCCTACTTTTTCCATCACCCGGTACGAGGCCCGGTTTTCGGGGTTGGCCACGGCCACCAGGCGGGGCAGTTTCCGGATATGCAGGCCGTAGTCGATGACTTCGCGCAGGGCCTCGGTGGCGTAGCCCTTGCCCCAGAAGTTCTCGAAAAACCGGTAGCCAATTTCCCAGTCGGTATCGTCTTCGAGGCGAAAAATGCCGATAACGCCCGCCATCGCGCCGGTTTCTTTTTCGACCATGCACCAGCGGACGGGGCCGTGGGGGTCTTCGTAGTTCTTGAGAATTTTTTGCAGGTATTCCTCCGTCTCGGCGTAGCTGCGGGGCGGGATGACGTAGCGCATCACCGTCGGGTCGGAGTCGAGGCGGTGCAGGTCAGGCAAATCAGCGGGGGTGAAGGGGCGGAGGCGCAGGCGCGGGGTTTCGAGGAGGGCGATCATGGGGCAAACTTCCCGAAAACTTTTCATCTTTCGGAAAAACTTCAACCCCCGATTTTTCATGGACGAATTCATGCAGGAAGCCATCCGCCAGGCCCGCAAGAGCCTCGCCGAAGGCGGCATCCCCATCGGCTCGGCGCTGGTGAAGGCCGGGCAACTCGTCGCGGCGGGCCACAACAAGCGGGTGCAGGAAGACAACCCGATTCTCCACGGCGAGATGGACTGCCTCAACAACGCCGGACGGGTCGGTTCCTTCCGTGACACCGTGATTTACTCCACGCTCATGCCCTGCTACATGTGCGCGGGCACCATCGTGCAGTTCAAAATCCCGAAGGTCGTCGTGGGCGAGTCGCGGACCTTCGCCGGGGCGCGGGCATTCATGGAGCAGCACGGCGTACAAGTCGTGGACCTCGACCTGCCCGAGTGCGTCGCGATGATGAACGACTTCATCGCCCGCAAGCCCGAGGTGTGGAACGAGGACATCGGGGAGTTGTGAGGGCGCAGCTATTTTAAGATTTTTTAGGAAACACCGCGTTCAAACGGGTTTTACCTTTAGCACGTCTGTTTTTTACCAACAACTTCATTGGAACATGAAAACCAACCTTGCTTCCCTGCTCCTGCTGGCGGTGCTGGGCCTCGGCGGCTGCGTCAGCGTGCGCTCCAGCCGCGAACCCTCCGCCACCCTCCCGGCGTTCGACAACGTGCTGGTCGTGGTCAAGCAAAAAGACAACGCCCAGCGTGCCGCCAACCAGTACCGCTTCGCGTTCCCGCCCGGCTACCAGGTGACGGCCCTGGGCATCGACGACCTGAGTTTCGGCAATCCGGATAGCCTCGTGCGGGCGAAGGCCCGCGAAGCCGGGGCCAATGCCGTGTTGTGGCTCGAAAACCGCCCCACCGGCACCGTAACGGGCACCCAGTACTACACGTCGTCGGATTTTGAGTTGTACGGCGAACTGCGCGCGCTGCCCACGCACGCGCCCGTCTGGAAGATCAAGGTACAGCCTCCGCGCAGCAACCAGCCGCACCGCGTGGTCAACCGGATGCTCCGCGACGGGGTGCTGAGCAGTTCGGGGCCGGGGTTGGCAGCGAACGCCGGACGCTGAACCGAATTCTGAAATTTTTCTCAAAACCCATGAACCTGAGAACGATTGCGGGTGTGCTGCTCGCCGCGCTGGTGCTGGGCGGCTGCGTCCGGCTGCAATCGAACACGCTCGACGAGGCCGTGCCGCCCTTCAACCGGGTGCTGGTCGTGACCAAAACCAAGCGCGAGGGCGACCGCTACGCCCGGCAGTTTCTGGGCCGCTTCCCGTCGGGGTACGAGGTGAGCGTGCTCGGCTTCGACGACCTTTCGTTCGGCAACGCCGACAGCCTCATCGCCCGCCTCGCCCGCGAAAACGGCTGCCAGGCCCTGCTGCTGGTGGAAATTCGCCCGACGGGGTCGGTGGTTTCGACGGGGAAATACTCGGCGGCACCGGGGTTTGAGTGGTACGCCGAAATGCGGGCACTCCCCTCGAATCAGCCGTTCTGGAAAGCGGCGAGCAACATTTGGGCGGATTTCAACCCGCCCGATGCTTCGGTTTTCGTGAACCGGCTAAAAAAAGACGGGATTCTGCGGTAGCTTCGGCCACTTTTTTCAAAAACACGTTTTCGCGTTTCATGCATTTTTTCCAAAAAATAGGGCTGCTCGGTTTGCTGAGCAGCATTGCCTTTGCCGCCCCAGCGCAGATTCAAAACCTGATGGTACCCGTGGAGGTGCAGGCCGCCATCGACAAAGGCACCCGCACCACCACGGGCCAGCCCGGCTCGGCCTACTGGCAGAATCACTCCGACTACCAGATCAAAGCCAGCCTCGATCCGCGCACCCGCCAACTGACCGGCACCGAGAAAATCACCTACCACAACGAAAGCCCCACCACGCTGACGCAACTCGTGCTGCGGCTGTACCCGGACATTTTCAAGAAAGACGCCGTGCGCGACGAAGTCATCGAACCCGAGGACATCAACGACGCGGGCGTGACCATCGAAACCGTGCGCGTCAACGGCGAGGAATGGCCCGAAAACCGCCTCAAGCGCCAGGGCACGAACCTCGTCATCAACATCGCCAGCCGGAAGCTGGAGTCGAAAAAAACGGTCACGCTCGACGTGACGTGGCACTACGTGCTGCCCAAGAAAACCCACATCCGCGAGGGCACCTACTTCAACACGAGTTTCATGGTGGCGTACTGGTACCCGCAAATGGCCGTGTACGACGACATCGACGGCTGGGACGCCTTCAACTACACCGGCCCTCAGGAGTTTTACAACGACTTCAACACCTTCGACGTCGAAATCACCACCCCCGCCAGCCACCTCGTCTGGGCCACGGGCGTGTGGCAGAACCCGGAGCAAATCCTGACGCCGGAGTACCTCAAGCGCTACCAGATCAGCCGCACCACCGACGACATCGTCCGCATCGTGACCGAGGCCGACCGGGCCAAAGGCGGCATCGTGCAGGGTACCGGCCCGCAGACGTACCGGTTCCGGGCCGAGAACGTCCCCGATTTCGCGTTCGCCGCCTCGGATACCTACCTCTGGGACGGCAGCAGCGCCGTGGCCGACCCCGCCACGGGCCGCCGCACGGCGGTGTACGCGGTGTACCACCCCACGGCCAAGGACTTCCGCGAAGTAACCCGCTACGCCCGGCAGTGCGTCGGCTACTTCTCGACCCAACTGCCCGGCGTGCCTTTCCCGTACCCCAACCTGACGGTGTTCAACGGGCACGGCGGCATGGAGTTTCCAATGATGGTCAACGACGGCTCCTACCCCGACGACGAAGCCGCCGAGGTAACCGCCCACGAGATTGCCCACACGTACTTTCCGTTCATGATGGGCATCAACGAGCGCAAGTACGCCTGGATGGACGAAGGCTGGGCGCAGTTTCTGCCCAACGAAATTCCGTTTCAAATCAACGGCGAGACCTTCCAGCCCCAGCAGACCAACGCCCAGTACTACAGCTTTTTCGCCGGGCGCGAGCAGGACGTGCCCCTGATGGTGCCCTCCGTGCAACTCACCGGCAGCTCGTACACCTTCGCCTCGTACTTCCGGCCCTCGCAGGCGTACGCGTTTCTCGACGATTTGCTCGGGCGGGATAAATTCAAGGCCGCGCTCCACGAATACATGCGCCGCTGGGCGGGCAAGCACCCCACGCCCTACGACTTTTTCTTTTCGTTCAACGACGCCACCAACGAGGATTTGTCGTGGTACTGGAAGCCCTGGTTTTTCGAAAAAGGCTACCCGGATTTGGGGCTTTCGGTCGAAAAAGGTAAAAAAGGCAAGACCCTGATGCGCGTCACCCGCAAGGGCAACCTGCCCGTGCCCGTTCGGCTGCGCCTCACCTTCGCCGACGGCTCGACGGAGGAAATCCGCGAAACCGCCCGCGTGTGGCAGGACGGCAAGACGAGTTTCGTGGTCGAAAAAACCTTCGCCAAACCGCTCGTTAAAGCCGAACTCGGCGGCGTACAGATTCCCGACTCGAACCGCAAGGACAACGGGTGGGAAGGAAAGTAAAACCAACTCAGCCGGTCCGAAGCGAACGCGTTTGGGAAGGCTGGGGTTGAAGGCCTTGTCATGGATCGCATCATTCCCCAAATCCCCAGTGCCCGACCCGCCTTTGGCTGGTTGTGGAAAATGGCCTGGCGCGACAGCCGCCGGAGCCGCTCACGGCTGGCCCTGTTCATGTCGGCCATCGTGCTCGGCATCGCCGCGCTGGTGGCCATCACGGCCTTCGGCGACAACCTCGCGCGGAGCGTGAACGACCAGGCGCAGGAACTTCTCGGTGCCGACCTCGTGCTCAATTCGAGCAAAGTGCCGAACGCGAAAAACGGGGCCCTGCTCGATTCCATTGGCACCGAGCGCAGCACCGAAGTGGCTTTCGCCTCGATGGTCGCCACCCCCGGCGGCGTCCGGTTGGCGCAGGTGAAGGCCGTGGAAGGCCAGTTTCCGTACTACGGCCTTTGGGAAACCGTGCCCGCTTCGGCGGTGAAAACCTTCCGCGCCGCCCAGACAGAACCCCGACGGGAGGCCCTCGTGGACGAAGCGTTGCTGATTCAGTTCGGCAGCAAAGTCGGCGATTCGGTAAAGGTGGGCAACCTGCGTTTCCGCATTGCGGGGCGGGTGCTGAAAACCCCCGGCCAGACGGCCGTCACCACCACCGTCGCCCCGACGGTGTTCATCCCCGCCGCGTTTTTGAAAGAAACAGGGTTGGTGCAGCCCGGCAGCCGGGCCACCTACCGCTGGTACTACCAGTTCGCGCCGGGCACCGACGTGGAAAAACTGGTTGAACGCGTCGAACCGCGCCTCGACAAAGCGGGCATCGGCTCCGACACGGTCGACAAGCGCAAGCGGCAAACGGGCCGCGTGTTCGAAGATTTGACGAAATACCTCAACCTCGTGGCCTTCGTGGCGCTGCTGCTCGGCTGCGTGGGCGTGGCCAGCGCGGTGCAGTTGTACGTGAAGGAAAAAGTGGCCTCGGTCGCCGTGCTGCGCTGCCTCGGGGCCAGCGGGTGGCAGGCGCTGCTGATTTACCTGATCCAGACGTCGCTGATGGGCCTGCTTGGTGCGGTGGTCGGCACGGCCCTCGGCTCGGCGGTGCAACTCCTGCTGCCCGAGGTGTTCGGCTCCTTCCTGCCCGTCGAGGTCGAAATGGCGTTTTCGCAGCGGGCGGTTTTGCTGGGCGTCAGCACGGGGCTGGGCATCGCGATTTTGTTCGCCCTGCTGCCCCTGCTGGCCGTGCGGCGCATTTCGCCCCTGCGCACGCTGCGGGCGTCGTTTGAAACCGACCTCTCCAAGCCCGACGTGCTGCGCTGGCTGGTGTACGGGTTGATTCTGGCGTTCATCACCGGATTTGCCTACTGGCAAAGTCGGAGCTGGCGCATTGCGCTGGGCTTCACGGCCGGGCTGGTGGTTACGTTCGGCGTGCTGCTGCTCGTGGCCCGCCTGCTGATGGCGGCGGTACGGCGGTTTTTTCCCGTGTCGTGGAGCTACGTCTGGCGCCAGGGGCTGGCCAATCTGTTTCGCCCCCAAAACCAGACCCTCGTGCTGGTGAGCGCCATCGGCTTGGGCACGTTTCTGATCGCCACGCTTTACCTCACCCAAACCCTGCTGCTGGGCCGGGTGCAGTTGTCGTCGAGCGGCAACCAGCCCAACATGGTGCTCTTCGACATCCAGAACGAGCAGCACGAAGGCGTGAAAAACCTCGTTCGGAAACACAACCTGCCCGTGTTGCAGGACGTGCCCGTGGTGACCATGCGCCTGGCCGAAATCAACGGACGAACGGCGGAGGAAATCAACGCCGATACCACGTCCAAAATCCCCGAATGGGCCTTGACCCGCGAGTACCGCGTCACGTACCGCGATTCGCTCATCGACTCGGAAACCCTCACGGCGGGCAAAGCCCCATTTCTCGACGGCGAAACGCCGCACATTTCGATTGAGGAAGGGTATTTGAAAAACCTGAAAATCGCCCTCGGCGACACGCTGACCTTCAACGTGCAGGGCGCGCTGCTGCCCACGGTGGTGAGCGGCACCCGCAAGGTGGACTGGAACCGCGTGCAGACCAACTTCCTCGTCGTGTTCCCGCGCGGGGTGCTGGAACAGGCCCCGCAGTTTCACGTCGTGATGACCCGCGTGCCCACGACGCCCGCCTCGGCGGCCTTGCAGCGGGATTTGGTCAACGAATTCCCGAACGTCTCGGCCATCGACCTGGGCCTAATTCTGAAAACCCTGGACGACATTCTGGCGAAAATTTCGTTCGTCATCCGGTTCATGGCCCTCTTCAGCATCGCCACGGGGCTGCTCGTGCTGGGGAGTTCGGTGGTGATCAGCAAGTACCAGCGCGTGCGCGAGAGCGTGCTGCTCCGCACCCTGGGGGCCAACCGGCGGCAGATTCTGCGGATTACGCTGGTGGAGTACCTGCTGCTCGGCCTGCTGGCGGCGGGCACGGGCATCGGGTTGTCGCTGGGGTCGACCTGGGCCCTGGCGCGGTTCGTGTTTCAGATCGTCTACGCGCCCAACTTCGTGCCCCTGCTCGTGGTGGCGGCGGTGGTGGCGGGCGTGACCATGCTCATAGGTCTGTTCAACAGCCGCGACGTGCTCGTGCGTCCACCGCTGGAGGTGCTGCGGGCGGAGGGGTAGGGGAGTAGGGTTCACGCGGAGACGCGGAGGTGCAGAGTTTTTTTCTAGGTGCCTCCGCGTGAGCAGGTTTTGCCATCTGAAAGCCGGGCACATGCCCGGCTTTCTTTTTTGCCTTCCCGGTATTTCCCCGTTCTGCCAGTTGTTCACCCAAACCCGCCCGCGGTGGGTTGGCGCTGGCTTGCCCCCCGTCGACCGCGCTACTTTTGAACCGTCAAACGACACCAACTCTAAAACAAACCCTCACAAATCAACTCTCTCCAAAAAATGAACACCTTCAAACTCTCCCTCCTCGCCCTCGCCGCTGCCTGCGGCCTCGCTTCCTGCAACAAGGCCAACGACATCGAACCCCAAGCCCCGGCATCCGCCGTGGAGCGGGCACCCGAAGCCGCCGCCAAAACCAACGCCGTGTACCAGCTTACCAAGCACGGCAACCGGGTGCTGAGCTACGGCCCCGACGGTCGGCTCCAGAAAATCACCTTCACCAACGGCGCGGGCCGCGTGGAGTACACTTTTGGGTTTCTGAACATCACCACGAAGACCTTCGACTGGCTGAACCGCGTCACGGCGGAAGAGAATTTCATGACCGACATCAACACCGGCAACGCCACCGAGTGGAAATCAACCAGCTACGCGCACTACAGCTTCGGTACGGTGGTCAGCTCGACCACCTGGAACCTGGTGTACAGCCCCAACGGTCGCTTGCTCAAGAAGGTCAACAAGGCCGACGCCGACGAGCGGAGCGAGTTCACGTTCTACGACAACGGCAACATCGCCACCGTCAAAACCTACGACAAGGCCGGGAAACTGGTGGAGCGGGTGCTGTACGGCTACCCGGCTGCGGGCCAGCCCCGCTGGGCCGATCTCAACCGCCTCACGCCCGCCCTATCGCGGCTGGGGGATGACTACCTGAACATTTTCGGACTGCCCCAGAAAGAACATTACCGCCGCATCACCATCACCGACGGCAACAACGTACAACTCCTTGACCGGGTGTACGACGACACCTTCAACCGGGCCGGTTACCTGACCAAGCGGGTGGAGAAGACCGTCCCCAGCGGCAACGTCGTGACCACCACGCTTTTCGAATACCAGGTTTCGCAGCTCCAGTAATTCGCTCCGAAAAACGCGTCAATCCCATTCATCAACGGCTGAAGCCAGCCTCGCCCTAGTGGGCGGGGCTTTTTTCGTACACCAGGGGCAGGCACACCACCACTAGGGTGCCCGCCGATTCGCCGTTGGGCAGCACCTTGTCGAGTACCTCCACACGGGCGGGCTGGCCGGTGCGGCGGCTGAGGAGGTCGAGGCGCTCCTGGGTCACCTGCAACCCGACGCTCCGGTGGGCGCGGGCCGTGGGCGACTCCCGCTTGAGTTCGGCGGCCCGGCGGCGGCCCACGCCATCGTCGTCGATTTCACAACGGAGCGAATCACCGTCCAACAGCACGCGGAGGGTCAGATGGCCCCGGCTCCGCTTGTGGGCAAAGCCGTGCAGGATGGCGTTTTCGAGGTACGGCTGGAGAATCATCGGCGGCAGGGTGGTCTTTTCGGGCGAAAGCGATGCATCGGCTTCAACGGCGAAGTCGAATTTATCGCCGAAGCGCAACTGCTCCAATTCGAGGTAGAGCGTGAGTTGCTCCAATTCACTGGCGAGGGTGATCCACTCCTGGCGGGAATTGTCGAGGATGAGCCGCATCAGCCGGGCGAATTTGACGAGGTACTTGTCGGCGTTGTCGCTGTCGTTTTGCAGCACGAACAACCGGATGGAGTTCAGGGAATTGTAGAGAAAATGCGGATTCATCTGCGCCCGCAGGGCCTTCATCTCCGAAGTCGCGATTCGCTCACGGGCCTCACTTTTTTCCTGTTCCTCGCGGAGCAGCCGCCGCTCACGCTGGCGGACGACCAGCACCACCGCCGCCGCGAGCACCGCCAAGACGGTGACGCGAAACCACCACGTCTGCCACCACGGCGGCTGAATCACCACCCGCAGCCGCTGGCCACGTCGGTTCCACACCCCGTCGTTGTTGGCGGCGACCACGTGCAGGGTGTACTTGCCCGGCGGCAGGCTGGTGTAGCCGGCGAAGGGCCGGTTGCCGGTGGGGGTCCAGGTTTCCTCGAAGCCTTCGAGCCGGTAGGCGAAGCGGTTGCCAGCCGGGTGGTCGTAGCTGAGAGCGGCCATCTGAAAGGTGAAGGCATTCTGGGTGTGGTCGAGCACCAGGTCGGGCGGTTGCGCGAGTGGGCCTGCCAGCAGTTCACGGTCGGCCACCCGCAACGAACTGAGGTATACCGGCGGCACGAAGCGGTTGAAGCGCATCCGATGGGGCTGGACGTACACCAGACCGCGCATGTTGCCGAAGTACACCCGTCCGGTGCTGTCGGCGGCCACGGCGTCGGAATCAAATTCGGCGGCGGGCAGCCCGTCCGATTCGTCGAAGGCCGTCAGGCGCATCGTGCGCGTGTCGAGGCAGGCCAGGCCCCTGGCCGTGCTGAGCCAGAGGGTATCGCCCACGGCCCGCACGGCGGCAAGGTCGTTGTGCGGCAGGCCGTGGCGGGTGGTGAACACCGAGAAACGGCCCGTGCGCTGGTCGTCGAGGCGGGCCAGGCCGTTGTCGGTGGCCAGCCAGAGCCGCCCGGCGCGGTCTTCGGCGAAACCCGTCACGCCTTCGTCGGGCAGGCTGTGGGGGTCGCCGTCGCGGCGGCTAAATTCGCCCGCCAGCCGCAAGTCCGGGCCGATTTTATACACCGACCCTAGCCCTCCGGCCCAGAGGTTGCCGTGGCGGTCGAGGTAGAGGTGGTTGTAGTTTTTTCCGGGAAGCCGCCGCAGGCGTTCGTCGTTGAAGGGCATCGAGTAGGTGTCCGTGCGGGGGTCGTACACGGTTAGCCGTTCGTTGGTGCCGATCAAAATGCGCCCGTCCGGGGCTTCCAGAAGCGTAAACACCTGACTGCCCCCCACGAAATCGCGGCGGCGGGGGTTGAAGGGCGGCTCCAGCGCGGGGGCATCGGGCGAAGGCAGGCACGGAATGCGCTCAACCCGGCCCGTGGCGGGGTCGAGGCGGTTCAGGGCCGAGGCCGTGCCCACCCATACCCGCCCCCGCCGGTCGGCCAGGATGCAGTTGGCGTGGTTGTCGCTCAGGCTGTGCGGATTGCGGGGGTCGTGGCGGTAGAGCCGGTAGCGATGGGCGCGGGGCTGGAGGTACACCACCCCGTCGCGGGTAGCCACCCAAAGGTTTTGCCGCCGGTCCACCGACAGCCGCGTGACGCTCAGGCCGAGGGTGGAGGGGGGGTGATAACCCACGTCGTCGAAAGCCGAGTGAAGTTTGGTCACGGTGGGGTTGAACCAGCACACGCCCGCGTCGTCGGTCACGACCCAGATGACCCCGGCCTGGTCTTCAAACAGGTTTTTGACCGAATTGGAAACCAGGCTGCGGAGGTTGTTTTCGTCGTTGAGAAACACTCGGAAACGGTTTTGAGCTTCGTCGAACCGGTGCAGACCACCGCCCAGCACGCCTGCCCAGAGGGTGCCGGTTTTTGAGAACAGGACCGCCGAAACTTCCTGCCCCGCCGCCGACAGCGGCAGTGGCCGGAACCTGCCCGTTGATGGCATCAGCGCTGTCAGGTGCCCGGCGTGCGTGCCGACGAAGAGTTCGCCCGTCAGGGGGTGCCGGGCCAGGGCCGACACGTAATCGTGGGGCAGCGAAGTGGTCGTCGCTGCGTGGTGGCGGAAGGTACGAAACCGCCCGGCGGCCCACTCGTAGGCGAACAGCCCGCCCTGGGTGCCTACCCAGAGTGTGGGGCCGTCGGCCAGCACCCGCCGCACGGAAGCGACGTTGGCCCGGTTGAGCGAATCGGTGGGAATGGGCACCAACGCGCCCCGGCCCGTGGTGGGATCGTACGCGACGAGGCCGCCCCCCGTGGCCAGCCACAGACGCCCGTCGCGGGTTTCGGCCACTTGCCGGACAAGGTTGCAGCCTGGCCCCAGTGCGGCCGTCGGAAAGCGTCGGAAGGTTTGTGTGCGGGGCTCAAACCGGTTGAGGCCCTCCTGGGTACCCACCCAGAGCGTCCCTCCCCGGCTCCGGTACACGCAGCGTATCACCCGGTGCGAAAGCGAGCGGGGGTTGCCCGACTGCCGGGTGAAGGTCTGGCAGTGCAGCCCGTCGAAACGCGCCAGGCCGTTGACCGTGCTGATCCACACGAAGCCCAGCGCATCCTGCGCCAGGCCCGTGGCGTAGTTGGAAGGAAGCCCTTCCTGCAAGGCCAGGCGTTGACATGAAATCGTGGGCGATTGGGCCGCCAGCCAGCCGGGCAGCAACGCCAGCAGCAAACGAACGATACGGAAGGGCATGAACGAGCGGTGGGCGAATCGGAGGCAAGTTATCGAATCGCCCGCTATGTTCGCCCGCCGGGAGTTATGGGTTGAAATCCGCCGGTTGTGAATTTCCGTTTTCAGAACCCAAAAATAGGGCCGAACTTGGCGGCTGACCATTCACCAAACCATGAGCCGCGTGGCGCAGCAACCGGTACCTTCCCCCGCGGATACCCGCCTTCGGGCTTTGCTCGAGGAGCTGGAGGCCGAGCGCGCCATCACGTTTTTTGCCACCTCGCTCATCAACCAGAGTACCGTGGATGAAGTGCTCTGGGACGTGGCCAAAAACTGCGTCGGTCGCCTCGGATTCGTCGATTGCGTGGTGTACTGGCTCGACACCGAACGCGGCGTGCTGGTGCAGAAAGCCGCCCACGGACCGAAAAATCCGGCCGATTTTGACATTCTTCAGCCCCTCGAAATCCCGTTGGGCAAGGGCATCGTTGGGACGGTGGCCTTCAGCGGGCGGGCTGAACTCATCGGCGATACCTCGCAGGACCCTCGGTACATCACCGACGACGAGGCGAGGCTTTCGGAGATTGCCGTGCCCATCCTTGCCGAAGGCCGGGTGCTGGGGGTGATCGACGCGGAACACCCGAAAAAGAATTTTTTTGGTCCCCGGCACCTGAAAATCCTCAGCACCATCGCCTCGGTGTGCGCCCAGAAAATCCGGCAAGTGGAGGTGCAGCAGGCCTACCGGCAGGCCGAGCGAGAGTTGGCCGAAACCCACCAGCGCGTGGCCGAAACCAAGCTGTTGGCGCTGCGGATGCAGATGAATCCGCACTTCGTGTTTAACAGCCTGAGTGCCATCAACCGCTTCGTGCTCGAAAACGACGGCGAACTGGCCTCGACGTACCTGACGAAATTTTCGCGGCTCATCCGGCAGGTGCTCGACAACACCCGCACCGAGTGGGTGCCGTTGCGCGACGAACTGAAGGCCTTGGTGATCTACGTCGAACTGGAGCAACTGCGCTGCGCTACGCCGTTTGAACTGCGCATCGACGTGGCCCCCGGCCTCGACCCGGACGTGGCCCGCGTGCCGCCCCTGCTCGTGCAGCCTTACGTCGACAATGCCATTTGGCACGGCCTGCTGCCCAAGAAAGACGGCCCGGCGGTGCTTCGGCTCGCCGCCCGGCGCGAGGGCGAGCGCGTGGTGCTCGACATTGAAGACAACGGCATTGGCCGCGCCGCTTCGGTGGCCGCACCCCAGAGTTCGCTCGTAGGCCGCCGGTCGCACGGCTCGGTACTGGCCGAGGAGCGGCTCCGCCTGGTGAACGAAATGTACGATGCCGACGCCCGCCTCGACGTGACGGACCTGGTCCACCCCGACGGCTCCGCCGCCGGGACGCGGGTGAGTTTTTCGCTCCGCAAGACGCTGAATCGCTGAGGCGACTACGGATTCCTGCCAACTGTAAACTGCCAACTGCCCACTCCCATGACTGCCCTCCTCGTTGACGACGAAAAGCACTGCCGCGACGTGCTGAGTCTGTTGCTCCAGAAGTACTGCCCGCAGGTGAGATTGCTGGATGCTTGCGCCGACGGCCCCGAAGGGGTGGCGGCCATTGAAGAACACCACCCCGACCTGGTGTTTCTCGACATCGAAATGCCCGGCATGAGCGGCTTCGACTTGCTCGAAGCCTGTCCCTACACCGGTTTCGACGTGATTTTCACCACGGCCTACAACGAGTACGCCATCAAGGCCATCCGGCACAACGCCCTGGATTACATCCTGAAACCCGTCGACAAGGACGAACTCATCCTGGCCGTGGCCAAAGCCCAGCGGGAGCGGGCCGCCCGCCCGGCCTCGCCCGTGGGCGAGTTCGTGGCCTACCTCAACCGCCAGCGCGTGGGCGACCGCATCGCCCTGCCCACGATGGAGGGCCTGCACATTCTGCAAAGTGAAGACATTTACTACTGCGAATCCGACGGGGGCTACACGCACTTTTTCCTGACCAACGGCAAGAACGTGCTGATTTCAAAAACCCTCGGCGAGGTGGAGAACGTGTTGGAAAACAAGGGCTTCTGCCGGGTACACCACGGCTACCTCATCAACCTGCGGTACGTGCAGCGCTACGTGCGCGGCGACGGGGGCGAGGTGATCATGGCCAACCACAAAAGCATCCCCGTATCGCGCAACAAGAAGCAGGAGTTTCTGAATTTTCTGGAAAAAATTTAAGGGCGGGCAACCAACAACCCCCTGAAAACCAGTTCGGCGTTGCGACGGTGTTTCGGAAAAGAACCAGCTTTGTTCCGAAGGGCCGCAGCGGCAACCGAATCGTTTTCGGGCGGTTCGTTATTTTTACGCAAAACCTGTCGGGTACGCACTCCCAAGCGGCTCGGTTGGTTTGCTTGCAACCCATCAGACATCACCGGGAATTTCTCCGACCCACCCGCTCATGAAACCTGCCACCGCGTCCTTTCGGTCTTGGTTGCTGCTTTGGCTGCTGCTGGGAACGCAGGGAAGCCGAGCCGCCGAACCGCTCCCCCAACCCGTCGCCGTCAAAGGCGTCATCGACCTGCGCGGCCTGGACCTGCGTCAGCGTAACGTTTCTCTCGACGGAGAATGGCGGTGGTATTGGCACCAACTCCGCCCGCCCAATGCTCCGGCGGATGGGGGCGAGTACACCCGGTACCCCCAACGCTGGAGTCAGGCCACCTGGCAGGGCCGGCCCGTGCCATCCGAAGGCTATGCCACTTACTCGCTGACGGCGCTCCTCCCGCCCCAAAGCGGCCCCGTTGCCCTCGACTTGCCCGACGTGTACACGGCCTACCGGCTGTACGCCAACGACCGCCTGCTGGCCGAAGGCGGCCAGGTGGGCACCGATGCCGCCAGCACCGTGCCGTTCTGGTCGCAGCAGGTGCAGCCCATCGCCGATCCCGGCGACACCCTGCGGCTGACGTTGCAGATCGCCAATTTCCACCACTCTAAAGGCGGGGCCAACCGGGGTCTGACCCTCGGCACCGCCGCCGCAATGCAGCTTCAGCACGAGACCAACCGCTCCCTCGATTTCTTCCTGTCGGGGTGCCTTTTCATGGGCGGGTTGTTTTTCCTGGGCCTCTACGCCTACGGCCGCCGTGACCGGGCCATTTTGTACTTCTGCCTGTTCTGCCTGGCGTATTGCTACCGCATCGTGGGCACCGACGAGTACGCCCTGCACCAGGTGTTCCCGGAACTGAGTTGGTTCCTGACCATCCGGCTCGAATACCTCACGCTGTACCTCGGCGTGACGATGTTCGTGCTCTACACCCGCGCCCTGTACCCCGACGACGTAAATCAGCGGGTCTATCTGTTTATGGCGTGGGTGACGGCCGCTTTTGCCCTGACCACCCTGCTGCCTCCCGCGGTGTTTACCCGGTTTCTGAACCCGTTTCTGGTGCTGATGTTCGCCTACATCGGCTACGCCATGTACGTGTACTGGCTGGCCGTGCGGCGCAACCGGCCGGGCGGGCGCTTTGCGCTGGCCAGCACGGCCGTGCTCATGATCGTGTTCATGGCCATCAACCTCGAGTACTTCGGCATAGCCACCCCCGACAACCTGCTGCTGTTTGTCGGCTACGTCGGGTTTTTCGGGCTGCAATCGCTGGTGCTGTCGTTTCGGTTTGCGTTTACGCTCCGCAAAGCGAAGGAACAGGCCGAAGAGGGCCTCCGGGCAAAGAGCGAATTTCTGAGCACGATGAGCCACGAAATCCGCACGCCCCTCAACGGGGTGATCGGCATGACCCACCTGCTGCTGGGTGGCAGCCCCCGCCCCGACCAAAAAGAACAGCTCGACGTGATGCTGTTTTCGGCCAACAACCTGCTCACCATCGTCAACGACATCCTCGATTTCAATAAGATCGAAGCCGGAAAAATCACCTTCGAACGCATTGCGATGGACCCGGCAGCGCTCGTGCGCAACGTGGTGGCGGGTTTCCGGGCCGCTGCGACCGACAAAAGCATTCAACTCCGGCTTGTGCTCGACGATGATTTGCCGCTCAGTCTCCTGGCCGACCCGACCCGTACCGCGCAGGTGATGAACAACCTCGTTCACAACGCCATCAAGTTTACGCAGCAAGGCTCGGTGCGGGTGAGCGTGCAGGTCGACCACCAGGCGGAGCGCGAGGCAACGCTGACCTTTCGCGTCGAAGACACGGGCATCGGCATCGCGCCCGACAAGCAGCAGGCCATTTTCGAGCGCTTCACCCAGGCCGATACGTCGATGACGCGGGGCTTTGGCGGCACGGGCCTGGGGCTGGCCATCTGCAAGCGCATCCTGGAATTGCAGGGGGTGGAACTGCAACTCCGCAGCGAACCGGGGCAAGGGTCGACGTTCTGGTTCACGCAAACGTTTGCTCGGGTCAGCGAACCCCGTCCTGTCCCGGCACCTGCCCCGGTGCCAGTCCTCACCCCGCCCGCCCCAGTTGCGAAGAACCCCGCCGACCCGCTCGGCGGCATCATCGTGCTGCTGGTGGAAGACGCCCCCATGAACGTGCTCGTGGCGCGGGGTATCCTCAGCCGCTGGGGGGCCGCTGTCGACGTGGCGACCAACGGCAAAGAGGCCCTCGAAAAACTCGACCCCACCCGCCACCACCTCGTGCTGATGGATCTGCACATGCCCGTCATGGACGGCTACGAAGCCACCCGCCGCCTGCGCGAGCGGGGCGAAACCCTGCCCATCATCGCCCTGACGGCCAGCCTGGCTTCTGAGGTGCAGGAACAGGTGCGCCTAACGGGCCTCGACGACATCGTGGTGAAGCCCTTCCGCCCCGATGATTTGCTGATCGTCCTGAAAAAGCACCTCTCAGCTACCGTCTGATCCGCCGTTTTCTCTTTTCCATCCGCATCCCACCGGGCCGCCATTGGAGCATCGTTGGGCGTAAAACGGAATTTTCAGTTTAAAAACTTATATTTTAGTTGTAAAACTGAAAATTCCGTTTTATGTTTGGGCCATGCAAACTCTCACCAAAGCCGAAGAGCGCATCATGCAGGCCATCTGGGCGCTGGATGGGCCTTTTTTCGTGAAAGACCTCATCGGGAAACTTCCCGACAACCCGCCCTACAACACCGTATCGAGCGTGGTGCGGCTGCTCGAAACGAAAGGGTTTCTGGGCTACAAAGCCTACGGCAAAACGCACGAGTATTTTCCAAAAATCACCCGCGAGCAGTACCGCAAGCGGGGTTTCCGGCACCTGCTGGAAAGCTACTTCGACGGCTCTCCCGCGAGCCTGCTCTCGTTCATGGCCGAGGAAAAACACCTGACCCGCGAGGAGTTGGACGAATTGCGGCGGATGATTGACAACTCCGGTCACTTAAACTCCTGAAGCGATGATGCACCACCGATGGGGCTGTTGGGGAGCCACGATACTCCTCCTGCTGTCGTGTTCGCCCCAACCCATACGCACCGCTTCGGGCCTGGTTTATCAAGTGACTAAAAAGGCAAAGGACCCGCCGCAACCTCTGGGCAACGCGTGTCCATCCACGAAACGACTAGGTTGAGCAACGGTCGGGTGCTTTTCAGCACCCACACGCAGGGCAAGCCGCTGACCTTTTTGCTCGGCGGCAAACAGGTCATCGACGGGATAGACGAGGCGGTCACGGGCACGCGGGTAGGGGAGCGCCGTACCCTGGTCGTGCCACCGCGCCTGAGCCGCCGGACGAGCTATTCCGAGGGCCTGAAACCGGAAGATACGCTGCATTATCAGGTTGAGTTGGTGCACATCTTACCTCGCTGAAACGGATGAATGAACTGAACTACCTCCTCTCCGCCTCGCTGGCGATGGCGATTTTCTACGCGCAGTACGCCCTGGCCTTTCGCCGCCTGCGGTTTTACGCGCTCAACCGGGCCTACCTGCTGGCGGCGCTGGTGGGCAGCCTGCTGATTCCGCTCGTCGAATTGCCCGCCCCGGCGGAAGCAGTCGTGTCGGTGCCAACGCGGTTTTTTTTCGTCGAAGCGGTTGCGCCCACTGGTCGAGCCGAGGCCCCGGCACCCGTCTCCAAAATCGGACCGGGCAAGCCGGCTGCCGTGGATTGGGGACTGGTCGGTTGGTTGGTGTACCTCGTCGGGGTGGGGGTGATGGCGGCGCGACTGGGGATTGGCCTGGGTCGGCTGGCGGCGTTGGCCCGGCAACCCGGTCGGTGGGAGGGAGGGCTGAAGTTCATCCCGACGACCGGCCCGAATGCGTCATTTTTCAACCTTGTTTTTCTGAACGAAACCGGCCTCACCGCCGCCGAGCGCGAACAGGTGCTGGCCCACGAAGCCGCCCACGCCCGGCTGGGTCACTCCGCCGACCGGTTGCTGCTCGAAGCGCTCCGCGTGGCGTTCTGGTGCAACCCGGTGCTGTGGCTGTACCAGCGTTCCCTGGCGCACTTGCACGAATTGCAGGTGGACGAGCGCATGGCCCAACGGTTCGATGCCCGCGTCTACGCGCAGTTGCTGCTGCGGCTCCACGGCGGCGCGGCGTTGCCGATGACCAACCTGTTTTCCCGCCAACCCCTGAAAGACCGGCTGACCGCCTTGTTTCAACCTAAACCGACGTCGAACATGAAAAAATTGCTGTATCTGGCCGTGGTGCCCGTGGCCCTGGTGGCTACGCTGGCACTGGCACCGCCTGCGCCAGCCCCGCTGCCGGTATCGTTTCCACCCACACCGGAGGTGCCCATTGTGGTTCCGTCACCGGCTCCGAAAGGAGCACCGGCACCACCCGACGTGCCGAAAGCGAAGGTTTCCCGCTCTTCCCGCCGGAAGGTGTCACCTGCGTCGCCATCCGTTCAGGAAGCGTCTTCGTCATCACCGGCTCCTGCCAACGAACCCGCCGGTCACTTCGACCTGAAAAACGGCCGGGCCACGGTGTACCTGAACCTCAACCGCTACGACCCGGCGTTCATCGAAACGGCAAAGCGGTTTTTCTACGGAATCGCCATCGAATTGAACGTGTCGAACGTGCAGGCGGATGCGTTCGGAAAACTCCTGACAGGTGACTTGACATTGGTCACGAAGCAGGGCGGTAAGGCATCCATCCACGTAGAGGAAAATGACGCCAAAGCGACCGACTCCCGGTGGGTGTACCTCGAACTTCACCAGCAAAGCGGGAATGTGAGCGCGGGAAGCCTGCCACTGGGCTTCCGGCCCGCCGTCACGAGTGCTCCGCCCCCGAGACCTTCGTACCTGCCACGGTTTTGGTTTTTCAAAAAAGAAGAAGGTTGCTGAAACGAAAACGCCCCCGAATCTTCGGGGGCGTTTTCGTTTCAGGAAGCAAACATTACAGCGTCTCGACCGTCCGCTTGATGAAGGCCGTCAAATCAGCCCCGCTCAGTTGCCCCTGCGCGAGCAGGGCCAGGTCATAGGCTTGCTTGACGAGGCGTTTTTTCGCGTCGGCGTCCGCTTCGGCCAGCACCCGGCCGAAGAGCGGGTGGTTGGCGTTGACGACCACGTTCCAGGTCGCGGGCATGGCCCCGAACCAGCTTTGTCCACCGGTTTTGGCCATGTCGGCCATGCGGCGCATGAATTCGTTCTGGGTGAGTGTCACGGGCAGTTCGTCCGGCGGCAGCGACTCGATTTGCACCGTTTTCGTTTTGTCGTTGAGCACGTCCTCGACCAGCGTTTTCAGGCTTTCGCGGTCAGTTTCGCTGAGCACGCTTTCGGCGGTTTCGCCCTTGTCGATGAGCTTGTCGGGCGTATCGGCGTCCACGCGCTTGAGGCTTACTTTTTCCAGCTTGCGTTCGAGCAGGCCGACGAAATGCGGGTCAATCACCGTATCGAGCTTGAGCACGTCATAGCCGCGGGCGCGGGCCGAGGCGATGAAGCCGTCCTGCCTGGCGGCGTCGGTGGTGTAGAGCCACACGAGCGTGTCGTTCTTGTCCTTCTGGAGCGCTTCGGTGTGCTGGCGGTATTCGTCGAGCGTGAAAAACTTCTGATCGCCCAAGCTTTCGACCAGGCCGAAGTCTTTGGCCTTGTCGTAAAACTTGTCGTCCGAAATCATCCCGTACTTCACGAACAGCGCGATGTCGGCGAATTTTTCCTCGAACGCCTTGCGGTCAGCCTTGAAGAGTTCGGCCAGTTTGTCGGCCACCTTGCGGGTGATGTAGCCATTGATTTTCTTGACGTTGGCGTCGGCTTGCAGGAAACTCCGGCTCACGTTGAGCGGGATGTCGGGCGAGTCGATGACGCCGTGGAGCAGCATCAGAAACTCCGGCACTACGTCTTTCACCTCGTCGGTGATGAACACCTGGCGGCTGTAGAGCTGGATTTTTTCCCGCTGCACCGAAAAATCGTTCTTCAGTTTCGGGAAATACAGAATGCCCGTCAGGTTGAAGGGGTAATCGACGTTGAGGTGAATCCAGAAGAGCGGTTTTTCGCTCATCGGGTAGAGTTCCTCGTAGAAGTTGAGGTAGTCTTCGTCGGTCAGGTCGGCGGGCTGCTTCGTCCAGAGCGGCGTCGGGTTGTTGATCACGCGCCCGTCGAACTCGACTTCCACGGGCAGGAACTTGCCGTATTTTTCGAGAATCTGGCTGATGCGGAATTTGTCGAGAAACTCCTCCGAATCTGGCGCGATGTGCAGAATCACGTCCGTGCCGCGCTCGGATTTCTCGGCGGCGGTGATTTCAAACTCCGTCGAGCCGTCGCACATCCAACGGGCTGCCGGGGCGTCGGTGTACGATTTGGTGATGATTTCGACCTGACTGGCGACCATGAACGCCGAGTAGAAACCCAGCCCGAACTGCCCGATGACCGCGCCCTTCTCGACGCCCTGGTCCTTGTATTTTTCCAGAAACTCCGACGCGCCCGAAAAGGCAATCTGGTTGATGTACTTCTTGATTTCGTCGGCGGTCATGCCCAGGCCACGGTCGGAAATGGTGATGGTTTTGGCCGTTTCGTCGAGGCTGACGGTGATTTTGGTGTCGCCCAGATCGCCGTCAAACTGGCCCATCGAAGAAAGTTGCTTCAGCTTCTGAGTGGCGTCCACGGCGTTGCTGACCAGTTCGCGCAGGAAAATTTCGTGGTCGGAGTAGAGGAATTTTTTGATGATGGGGAAGATGTTCTCGGTGTGAATCGAGATCTGCCCTTTTTCTTCCAGTACGTCGGCTTGCATCGTTGGAATTTGGGTTTGGTTGCTGGAGCTGCTGTTTACGAAAAGTTGTTCCAGACGGGGAGATTCTGACGAAATGTCAGGCTGAAAAATGGAACACGGATGAGACGGATGCTTCGCAACACGGATCGTCACAGATTTGAAATCAGTGAAAACCCGTGCTGCGCAGCATCCGTCTCATCCGTGTTCCAAAAAATCACAGGTTCACCTCGCCAACAAACACCCGCCGCGCCGGGCCGATGAGGTACACGTTCCGAAACGAATTCTCGCCCGTGCGCTCGAACGACACGCGCAACGGACCACCCAGCGTGCGGATTTCGACCGGGTCGGGGGTGCCGAAGCGCAGGTGCGCGGCCAGGGCGCAGGCCGTCACGCCGGTGCCGCAGGAGTAGGTTTCGTCCTCGACACCCCGCTCGTAAGTGCGCACGAACAGGCTGCCGTCGGGCTGGATTTCCACGAAATTGACGTTCGTTCCGCCCCGTTCGACCCACTCCGGCGCGTAGCGAATGGCTTGGCCCGCGCCGAACACGTCGAAGTCCTTCAAATCGCTGACGAAGGCCACGACGTGGGGCGAGCCGGTGTTCAGGTAATCGTAATCCGGGTGCTTTTCCAGCCCCGACACGTCGCCCATTTTCAGGAAAATCTCCTCCTCGCACACCGACGCCAGGTGTTCCCCGTCCACGGCTACAAAGCGGGTCGAATCGCCGACGACACCCAGGTCGTGCGCAAACCGCACCGTGCAGCGCCCGCCGTTGCCGCACATCGAGCCTTCGCGCCCGTCGGCGTTGAAGTACACCATCCGGAAGTCATAGTTGGGGTCGTTCTGGAGCAGAATCAGCCCGTCAGCTCCGACGCCGAAGCGCCGGTGGCAGAGGCGGGCAATCAGGTCGGGGTTGGCGGGAAACGCGCCGTCCCGGTCGTCCACCATCACGAAATCGTTGCCGGTGCCCTGGTATTTGTGGAAAGTCATCTTAAGGATTCAGTAGTCAGGATTCAGGATTCAGAATTTTGCTCCAATGCATGCTGGTAAGCATTCAGCAGGCGGCTGGTTTCTTCCAGAAGTTGCATCAGTTCCCGATTCGTTCCATACCCCAAGTCGTTGGCGAGTAGGAGGTAGTACCGGCATTCCTCAAGAGAACCTTGTGAGATGTTGTAAAATTTAAGTTTATCCTTGTCGCTCCGCTTCCGGAACCCTTCCGCGATGTTCGCTGCAATTGAAACGGCTGCCCGGCGGAATTGGCTTCCCAACGCATAGGTTTCGTCTTTTGGAAAGGAACGGGCATACGGATAAACGCCCAACACGAACGAGTGTGCCTTTTGCCAAACCAGCAAATCCTGAAACGTTTTTGCCTTGTCCATTCTAAATCCTGAATTCTGACTACTGAATCCTGCACTCACGCTCCCCACACCACCACTTCCTGCCGCTGTTCGCCGAGGCCCTCGATGCCGAGTTCCATCACGTCGCCGGGTTGGAGGAACCGGGGCGGCTTCAGGCCCAGGCCCACGCCGGGGGGCGTGCCGGTCGAAATTACGTCGCCGGGCAGCAGGGTCATGAACTGGCTGATGTAGCTGATGAGCTGGGGAATGTTGAAAATCAGGTTGTTCGTGTTCGAGTTTTGCATCGTCTGCCCGTTGACTTTCAGGTACATCGACAGGTTGTGCGGGTCTTCCACTTCGTCGGGCGTAACGAGGTACGGGCCGAGCGGGCCGAAGGTATCGCAGCCCTTGCCCTTGTCCCAGGTGCCGCCGCGTTCGAGCTGGTATTCGCGCTCCGAGAGGTCGTTCATGATGGCGTAGCCCGCCACGTAGTCCAACGCCTCGCTTTCGTCCACGTAGCTGGCTTCCTGCCCGATGACGACGGCCAGTTCCACTTCCCAGTCGGTTTTCTGGCTGTTTTTCGGGATGATCACGTCGTCGTTGGGGCCGCAGAGAGCGGTCGTGGCTTTGAAAAACAGGATGGGTTCCTTGGGAATTTCCGCGCCGGTTTCGCGGGCGTGGTCGGCGTAGTTGAGGCCCACGCAGATGATTTTGGAAGGCCGCGCCACGCAGGAATCAAAATCGATGTCGCCTTCCAGCGGTTCCAATTCGCTGGGACCGAATTCGTCGAGGTACGCCTGGAGTTGCTCCAGTCCGCCGGCCTCGAAGAAAAATTCGTCGAGGTCGAAGGCCCCGGTTTCCTGACCGAGTTCGTCGAAAAATTCGGCCAGGCTGTAGTGCGTGCCGTCAATGAGTACGCCGGGAAAGGTTTCGCCGTCGTCGTCGAGGTAGCGGAAAAGCTTCATTTCAATTACGAATTAAGAATTACGAGATCGGAGATTCGGTGAAACCAATTACGAATGGTCACCAGACGTTCGTTGGCCCGTCGCTTTGTGCTTGGCCAGAGGCGAAGCCATCGGGCGACGGTGGGCGCAAAGTTGGGGACAAACGGGACGTTTCGGGTGGGGCTTTCCAAAATAGGTCCGAAACGCCAGGCGGGCGTCACGGCGTTTTCAGCAAAAACGGCAGCATGGTTTCGGCCACGAACTGGTTGCCCGCTTCGTTGAGGTGGACGCGGTCGGTGGTCAGAATGCCCTTCTCGGCATTCTGGGCGTTGTTTTTGAGGTTGTAATCGAGAAACGCCTTCCGCAAATCGCAGACGGATACGTTCTGCTTCGCGGCCAGTTGGCGGATGAGGTTGGAGTAATGCTGGAGGTCGCCGTCCTGGTCGTTGGAGAAATCGGTGCGCTCACCAATGGCGGCGGGGGTGCAGACGACGGGCCGGATGCCGTTGTCCTTCAATTTTTTGAGAATTGCCTCGTAAAACTTCACGAATTTATCCGGGTCGGTGCCGGTGCCGTAGGTGCGCTTATGCCACACGTCGTTGACGCCCACCCAAATGACCACTACGTCGGGTTTTTGCGCCAGCACGTCCTCGTCCAGGCGGAGGTAGAGGTCGTACACCTTGTTGCCGCCGATGCCCTTGCCAATGAGGTCAAAGTCGGCTTTTCTGCCACTTTTTTCGAGCAATTGCCCGATTTTGGTGATGTAGCCCGTCGGATTGACACCCGCCTGGGTAATGGAATCGCCGAAGAAAACGACTTTGGTGGGTTTGGCCGGACGGAACGCGGCGAGGGCCAGCAGGGCGATGGCCAGGAGGAGATGCTTCATGGTCAGGTTTAGAAAAAAATGCTCCCGCGGATTTCGCAGATGCCCGCAGACTTGATTTTGTCCGCGAAAATCCGCGAAATCCGCGGGAGAAAAAAAACTACTTGCCGAGGGTCATCAATTTATCGAGCACCTCCCGCTTCACCCGAAACGCCGTGCCGTGGCGCGTGCCCGGCGGAAAGCGCACCGTGTCCGATACGTCCTGCCAGGTTTTCAAATCCGTGGAGGTCACGCAGCCCATTTTGCCTTCCTTGTACTTGTCGAAGTACACCATCCAGCGGTCGCCGATTTTGAGGGCCGTCGGGCCTTCGGCCCAATAATTACCGGTGATTTTGGCCGAGGGAGCCGACCAGGGCCAGTTGGGACCGTCGGACGTGGCGACGCGGATGTTCTTTTGCTCAGGAAACGGGTGTTCGGTTTCGTCTTTCAAAAACATCACCCAGCGGTCGCCGTCCCGCTGCATGGTGGTGTCGATGACGTTGAACTGCCGGTTGTAGTACACTTTGGCGGGGGTAAAGGTCTGGAAGTCCGTTGTGCGGGTGGCGTAGATGCGGTGGTTGCCGTTCTCCTGTTCCGTTTGAGGGAATTTGCCTTTCACCGTGCTGGCCCAGAGGATGAAGTATTTTTTCGTTTCCGGGTCCCAGGCCACTTCGGGGGCCCAGCAGTTCTGGGTTTCCGGCTCGGCTTGCATGACGGGTAGAAACCGCTGCTCCGACCAGTTCACGAGGTCCGTCGAGGTGGCGTAACCAATGCCCTTGTCTTTCCAGCCCGTCGTGTACACCATCCGGAAGGTCTGCCCGTCGGGATCGGGCAGGATGCACGGGTCGCGCATGAGTTTTTCCCCGCCGACGGCAGGTTGCAGCAACGACTTGCCCCCGTTGAGAGCCGTCCAGGTTTTGCCGTCGGTGGAGTAGGCCAGGTGCAGGCCGTCTTCGCCGTTGCCGGTGAAGTAGGAAAACAGGTAGGCGTCGGATTGGGCGCGGGCCGAGAGGGCTAACAGGCCGCCGATGAACAAGAGGTAAAATCGGGTACGCATGGCAAGGAATGTTGGGGCTGGTTGAACAGGGCATTTCCCCGACGAAGCCTAAAAAGTGGGCCAGGCTATTGCCCGGGTTGAAGCCACAGTTTGGCGATGGCGTTGGTGACGTCAACCAGTTTGTTGAACGAATCGGGCTTGGTCACGAAGCAATTGGCCCCCAGGTCGTACGAGGTTTGCCGGTCGCTTTCCAGCGACGAGGTCGTCAGCACCACCACGGGAATGTGATGCAGGGTTCCGTTGCTCTTGATTTCGCGCAGGGCCTCGCGACCGTCCTTGCGGGGCATGTTCAAATCGAGCAAGATCAGGTGCGGATGTTTGGGTGCCGCCGAGAGGTACTCCATCAGGTGTTCGCCGTCGGCGATGAACACGTACTCTTGCTCGCGGTGGTTGGCCAAAAACGCCTCGCGGATGAATTCGCGGTCGTCTTCGTCGTCGTCAACGATCAGGATGGGGGAGAGGTGGTGTGCGTTCATTGGGGAATAATTATCGTGAAAGCAGCGCCTTGGCCGGGAGTTCCTTCCGCCCAGACGGTGCCGCCGTGGTTTTCAACGATGCGCTTGCAGATGGATAGGCCGATGCCGTTGCCTTCGTAAGCGTTTTTTGCGTGCAGTCGTTGAAAAATAGCAAAAATTCGGTTCGCGAAGCGGTTATCAAACCCGATGCCGTTGTCTTCGACCCGGAGCAGAAGGTAACGGTCAGCCACAGCCAGCTCGGGCCGGTTTACCTCGTCGGGTTTGAGGAAGCGGTGGGAGATGCGGATGTGGGGATCCACGTCGGCACGGGAAAATTTCAGCGAATTGCTGACGAGGTTGAGAAAAAGTTGCCGGAATTGGGCAGGCATGAGTCGGGCTACGGGGAGTCCGTCGGTTTCAACGCGAGCGTTGCGGGCCTCAATCTTGTGCTCCAGGGCCTGAATGGTTTCCCCAATCAGGGCCTGCAAATCGCAGGATTTGAAGACGCGGTCGCCATTGAGGGTTGAAATCGAAAGAATATCGCCGATCATCGTCTGCAACCGGGTGGAAGAGTCGATGATTTTGCTGAGGAAGACCTGACCATCGGGCGAAATTCGTTCGCGTTCGGTGTGCTGTAGCCGGTCGCTGAACATGGAAATTTTGCGGAGAGGCTCCTTCAAATCGTGGCTGGCCACGTAGGCGAATTCCCGCAGGCTGGCATTGGAGCGCTCAAGCTGAACGGTTTTTTCTTCGAGCTGGTGCTCGGCTTGTACCCGTTCGGTGATGTCTACCGAAATGTTCAGCACGTGTTCAACCCGCCCCTGGGTGTCGCGGCCGAACACCGTACCGTACGTGTGCATCCAGCGGTACTGGCCGTTTTGGTGGCGTACCCGGTATTCAAATTCGGCGACCGTTTCATCGCTGCCGGGGGTGTCTGGTTGGTTGGCAGCCTCCAGTACCTGGCTGTTTTTTTCCAGGATCAGCGGCAGGTCGTCGGGATGCACCCGGCTGGCAATGAATTCGACGCCGACGTCGAGGGCCTGCTGCGGCGGGTAGCCGAGCAGTTTCTCCAGCCCGGCGCTGACGAACGTGTACACGCCGGTGTTGAGGTTGTAGGCCGTGATGACGGAAGGAGCCGCGTCGGTGATTTTCTGGATAAATAGCTGTTTTTCCCGCAATTCCGTTTCGAGGCGGTGTGGCTCGGTCACGTCCTGGCCGGTGCCTACCATGCGGTAAGGTTGGCCCGCTTCGTTGAGCACCACCTCGCCCTTGGCGTGGAGCACCCGGATAGTGCCGTCGGGCCAGACAACCCGGTGGTGAAAATCGTTGGGTTGGTGGGTTTGCAGCGACTGGCTTACTGTGGCGACCACCCGCTCGCGGTCATCGGGGTGAACCAACTGGAGAAACCGTTCGAAGGTGATTTCCTCCGACTGGGGTTCGAGGCCGTAAATCCGGTACAATTCGTCTGACCACGCCACGCGGTTGGATTCAACTTCCCAAAGCCAGTTGCCGATGTGCGTGAGCGCTTGGCTCTGCTTGTATAAGGCATCGCTCTCCCGCAGTTGCTGAAGCAGCCGGTGGCGGTTGGTGACGTCCATCACGGTGCCGCGCATCACCAGGTTGCCTTCCGAGTACACTACCGTGCCCCTCGACCAAACGATCTTTTCCTGCGTAGCCCCCAGGTCCTGCGTAGCCCCCAGGTACCGGTATTCGCAGTCGTAGAGGCTGTTTTCCCGAACGGCTTGATCGATGGCTTCCTGCACCCGGGGGCGGTCGTCCGGGTGCACGTGGGCCAGAAAGCCGCTCAGGTGTGCGCCCTTCTCAAGTTCAAGGATCGTCAGCACCTGGGGCGAAACGTCGGCCTCCTGCGTGGCCAGGCTCCATTCGAAACTGCCCATGTTGGCCAACTCCTGCGCTTCGAGCAACTGGGCTTCTCGTTTTTTCAGGGCTTGTTCGCTGAGTCGTTCCTGCTCGATGTCGAGCGCGATGCCGATGAGCTGCCAGGGCTGGCCGGTTTCGGTGCGGCGAAACACCGACTCGTAGTTTCGCAGCCAGCGGTAACGACCCGCTTTGTCGCGAAGGCGGTGCTCGAAGGTGCGCACTTCGCCATCCCGAGCGGTGCCGAATTCCTCGAAGTGCGCCAGCACCCGGGGAATGTCATCGGGATGCTGCACCTGGGCCAAATAGTCGTCACCCATGGCCTGTAATTCGTCGGAGGTGTAACCGAGCAAATCCGCCACTTTCTGGTTCGAATACACGACCTTTTGGTGGAGGAGGTCGAAAATGTAAATCACCCCGGGCGACGTGTAGGTGATTTTTTCGTTGAAATGCAGTTGTTCGGTCAGCTTTTCGTTCAGCAGCCGGATGTAGGTGTTGGTCTGGAGCGTTTCGGTTTTCAGCGTGTAGGCATCGAGTTCGCGCACGATGGCGATGATTCGATGCGGATCGGTGGTGTATTCGGGCAGCCGGTTCAAAAACGATTGGCGGCGGATGTAACTCACCAGGGTGATGTCTTCGGCGGCCACCTGGTTGCGCCCCACCACCGGAAGCTGGTCGTTAACCCACTGCTCCAGCGAGGTGGCAATTTGCTCATCCACCCGATTAGTGACAAAATAGGTCAGAAACTCTGCCGCCGAAACCCGTGTCATGGCCAGCAGTTCTTCCTCAGGCAAAAATTCAAAGAAAGCCAGCAAGGGCAATTTCACTTCCCGCGAGAGGAGAATCTGGTCGCGCACGTATTCTTCGAATCGTTCGTCAAGAATGAATCGCGCGAATTCGGGCAGGTAACTGAATGTCATAAACAGAAAACGCCGTTATGAATCAAGGGCCGGAGGTCAGACAACTCCCGTGCGCCGGTCAGGGCATCAGTTGTTCAGCTTCACGAACCCCCCATCAACCGGGTAATCGCACCCGGTGATGAAGGCCGCTTCATCGGAGCATAAAAACAGTGCCAGTGCCGCGATTTCTTCGGGTTTGGCCATGCGGCCAATCGGCTGCGTGGCCGAGAGCTTGGCAAACATTTCGACTTCCTGACCCGGATAATTTTTCGCGATGAAGCCGTCCACAAACGGCGTGTGGACGCGGGCGGGGGAGATGCTGTTGCAGCGAATCCCGGCCTTTAGGTAGTCCTTTGCCACCGAGAGGGTCATCGCCAGCACCGCGCCCTTGCTCGCCGTGTAGACGAAGCGGTCGGGGATGCCCACGAGCGCGGCCACCGACGCCATGTTGAGCACCACGCCGCCCCCGGCGGCCTTCATGCGGGGCACGGCGGCGTAGAGGCAGTTGTACACGCCCTTGACGTTGACCGACACGATGCGGTCGAAGTCGGCCTCGGTGGTGCCTTCGAGGTTACCCACGTGGGCGATGCCCGCGTTGTTGACGAGGATGTGCGGCGTGCCGATGGCCTCGAAAACGGCCAGCACTTCGTCCTGCCGGGCCACGTTGCAGGCGTGGACGGTCGCCTGCCCGCCCGCCTGCCGGATTTCGTCGGCGGCTTCTGTGGCGGCCCCGGCGTTGAGTTCGAGAATGTGAACGTGAGCACCCTGCCGGGCGAACAGGACGCTGATGGCCCGCCCGATGCCGCTGCCGCCGCCCGTGACGACGGCGATTTTGCCGGATAAATCGAACATGAAATCGACGGATAATTTTTTCGGGACAAAACAAAGGGTTTTGACCGGCACTTGTGTCCTGAGTCGGGACAATTGTTGGGGATGTCGGCTTGTGGTTCTCCGCAGCGAGCTTCCCGTTTGCGTTCGCTGAAGGGGGGCTGGCCCGGTTTTGGAAACTTTTTCACCCCAAATCCCAACTGCATGGCTAATCGACGTCCGACCGACCGACGACACCTCTCCCGCGAACGCCACGAACTGCTCCGGCGGGTCAACGACTGGCTCGAGACGCCCCTGCTCGTGCTGGGTTTCGTGTGGCTCGGCCTGCTCGTGCAGGAACTCACCTACGGCCTGTCGTCGCTGCTGCAAACCCTCGGTACGGCCATCTGGGTGATTTTTATCCTTGGTTTTTTGGTGCAGTTTGCCCTGGCCCCCGACAAACTGAAATTCTTGAAAACCAACTGGCTGACGGTCATTTCCCTCATCGTCCCGGCCCTGCGGGTATTCCGCATCGTGCGGATTCTGCGCGTAGCGCGGGGCATCCGGCTGGTGAAGGTACTCGGTTCTCTCAACCGGGGCATGCGGGCGCTGGGCGCGAGCATGAGCCGCCGGGGCTTCGGGTACGTGGTGCTGCTTACCCTGCTGGTGACCTTCGCGGGGGCGGCGGGCATCTACGCCCTTGAACGCGACGCCCCCGACGCCCGCGCCGTAGACACCTACGGGGAGGCGCTCTGGTGGACGGCCATGCTCATGACCACGATGGGTTCGGAGTACTGGCCCCAGTCGCCCGAAGGGCGGGCGCTGTGTTTCGTACTGGCACTGTACGCCTTCGCCGTCTTTGGCTACGTGACGGCCACCCTGGCAACGTTTTTCGTAGGCCGCGACGCCGAAAGCAGCGAGGGCGAGGTGGCGAGTACGGCCGAAATTGCCGAGTTGAGGCAGGAAATCCGGGCGCTTCGCGAAGAAATCCGGGCCTTGCGGCAGTAAAAACTTTGGCAATTTGCTCCGTACGGGTAAAACTTTGCCAAAGTTGACCTACCACCCCAACCCCGCGTCGTCCATGCGCCATTGCTTGCCCATCGTCCTGCTGCTCCTGTCGTCGGCCTTACTTGCCCAATCCATCCCACCCGTCGGCCCGGTGCCTACGCCCCAACAACTGGCCTGGCACCGGATGCAGTACTACGCCTTCGTGCATTTCAACATGAACACCTTCACCGACAAGGAATGGGGCGAAGGCCGGGAATCGCCGCAGGCGTTCAACCCCACCGCCCTCGACTGCCGCCAGTGGGCGCGCATCTGCCGCGACGCGGGCATGAAGGGCATCATCCTCACCGCCAAGCACCACGACGGGTTCTGCCTCTGGCCCACGGCCTACAGCGAACATTCCGTCAAAAACTCTCCCTGGCGGGGCGGCAAGGGCGACGTGCTCCGCGAACTCTCCGCCGCCTGCAAGGAGTACGGCCTCAAATTCGGCGTGTACCTTTCGCCCTGGGACCGCAACCACCCCGCCTACGGTACGCCGGAATACAACGACGTATTCAAAGCCACCCTCACCGAAGTGCTCACTCGCTACGGTGACGTGTTCGAGGTGTGGTTCGACGGGGCCAACGGCGAAGGCCCCAACGGCAAAAAACAAGTGTACGATTTTCCGGCGTTCATCGGCACCGTGCGTAAACACCAGCCGAAGGCCGTGATTTTCAGCGACGCCGGGCCGGACGTCCGCTGGGTGGGCAACGAACGGGGCTACGCCTACGAAACCAACTGGGCGACCCTCGACCGGGACAAAACCTTCCCCGGCGACCCGAACTACCCCAAGATGGCCGCCGGGAGCGAGGACGGCACGCACTGGGTGCCCGCCGAAGTGGACGTGTCGATCCGCCCCGGCTGGTACTACCACGCTGCCGAGGACGACCGGGTGAAAAAACCCGATTCGCTGATGCGCATTTGGCACGCCTCGGTGGGCCGGGGTGGGAATTTGTTGCTCAACATTCCCGTGGACCGGCGCGGGCTGATTCACCCCGCCGATTCGGCCAGCCTGATTGGATTTAAAAATCTCCGCGACGCGGCCTTTGCCCAAAACCTGGCCCTTCGTCAAACCGCCAAAGCCACCACCACCCGCCCCGGTACGAATGTGAAAAACCTGCTCGACGGCAACCCCGACACGCACTGGGGCAGCCTGCCCGGCGTGCGCACGGCGGCCATCGAAATCGAACTGGGCGATGATTTTCAGGAATTTTCAACCATCGACATCCGGGAAAGCATCCAGTTTGGGCAGCGGGTGCGGGCGTTTAACGTCGAAGTATTCGATTCGGAAAAAGACCGGTTCGTTGAAATCGCACGGGGCACGACCATCGGTGCCCAGCGGCTGCTGACGTTCCCGAAACAGCGGGCGTATTTGCTCCGGGTCAACATCCAGTCGGCCAAAGACAGCCCGGTGTTGTCTGAAGTGAGCGTATATTGAAGAAGGGCGTTTGTGAATTGGAACGAAATTTTAGTAGGTTGCCGCCGGGTTACGTTCAATTCCTTTTTCACCAAACCCTTTTTTTACCATGTTCAAAAACCTGTACCTCGTGGCGCTGGCGGCAGTTTGCGGCCTGAGCGCCTGCCAACGTCAACAAATCGGCGGTTTCCAGCGCACCCACACCGAGTCTTTCGCCCGCGCGGTGCCGGTCACGGGCGCATCGTCCACGGCAGTGGCCCAGCCTGCCGAAGATGTTGCCGTGGTGGCACAACCCGTTGAAAATCAAACCAAAGTAGCGGCTCCTGCCCAACCCGAGGCCCAGCCGGTGCTGGTGGCCAGCGCCGCCGACCAACTCGTGGCCGCCAGCAAGGGCACGAAGTACGAGGCTCGTGCGCTACGCATGAAAGCCGCCGTGGAAAAAGCCGAGGCCAGTGGCAAACTCAGCGCCGCACCGCGGAAGCTGAATTTTGCCGAAAAGGCCGTTACCAAACTGGTGACCAAGAAACTCAACAAGAAAATCGCCAAGGCCGAACGCGGCGAATCCACCCAGGCCCTCGACAAAAACCTGCGGCTGGCCATCATTTTCGCCGTGGCGGCCATCGTGCTGAGCCTCATTCCGGGCGTGTGGTGGTTGGGTTCCATCGCCGGGGTCGTCGCGCTGGTGTTCTTCATCCTCTGGATTGTGGACCAAGCGGGTTGATCGCGATTTGAATTCGTTAAAAAAGGCCTGGGGCCGAAGGTGTTTTACGCACTCTTCGGCCCCAGGCCTTTTTTGGTGCCCCGTTTGCGCCAGAGGCATGAAATTTTAGGGCTGCGCTCTGAGGTTTCTCTGCGTTCCAATCACCAACAAACTGTTTATGCCATGACCACTAAACTGTACCTCTGCGTACTGGCCGGAATGCTGAGTTTGGCCGCCTGCCAGCAGCGGGCCACCAGCGGCTTCATGCCTTCGCACCCTGAACCGATTGTCCGGGCCCGGCCCGTTACGGGGGCCACCCCAGCCGTTGAAGCACTTCCTAACGCCGAGCCGACCGCCACGCGCCGCAACATGGAGCCGTTTGACGACGAAAGTGACTTTACCGTTGCCTTGCCGATGCCCGGAGGAGCCTCCCCGGTGCTGTTGGCCAGCCATGCCGAGCCGCTCGGCGAACACCCTCAACGTACCCGGTACGAAGCCCAGGCTCGTGCGCTACGCGTGAAAGCCGCCGCGGAAAAAGCCGAGGCCAGTGGCAAACTCAGCGCCGCACCGCGGAAACTGAATTTTGCCGAAAAGGCCGTTACCAAACTGGTGACCAAGAAACTCAACAAGAAAATCGCCAAGGCCAAACGGGGTGAGGCCACGCAACGCATCGACGGCAACATCCGGATCGGCATCGTCTTTCTGGCCGTGGCGTTGATTCTCTCGCTGCTCAGTGTCGGCTACGTGTACGTGGTCATTGCGGGGGTGCTCGGTGCGGCGTTTCTGCTGATTGGCCTGCTCAATCACGCGGCGGGCTGAGGGCGTAAACCGGTGTGTTTTCTCAGAAATTCACCGTACTTTCCCGAACAAAACGTTGTTTTGGTCGCCATGGTCCGAACCCTGCCGCTGTTGGCCCTCATGGGCTTCTCCGGATTGACCGCCTGCCAGCGGCAGGCGGTGGGTGGGTTTTTACCGGTTCGGGCGGCGGCCGTCCGGGTTCAGCCACCGCCCGTGACCCGACCGATTTACCGGGCAGTCGATGAACTGCGCACCGCCATCCGCCCCGAAGATGTCAACCTGCCGACCCTCGAACAGCAACTCGCCCTCGCGGAGCGCCGAACTGCCGCTGGGCCACGTGCCCGGTCGGTCGCTACCGATTCCACGGCCCGCTCCCAGCCCTCCACCGGAACGATGACCAGCCTGGCCGACCAACTGGGGGTGTACGGGCGGGGTGTTGGACTGCGGAATCCAGGGTTGGGTTCGGGCGAAGTCTCCGGCCCCTCCCAACCCGGCCCGCACCAGCCCACCGAGGTCGACCACGCCCTGGCGAAGGTGCCCGCGAACGACGTGAAGAAAGCGAACAAGGCGCAACGGTGGAAAAACACCGGCAGCGACCTGCGCCCGGCCTTGCTGGTGCTGGCCGCTGCGGTCGTTCTGATGGTGATTGGCCTGAAATGATGAACCCCTCCGGGCGGTTGTTGGGTGCGGCCCGCCCGTTTCTACTCATGCAAACCCTCGTTTTGCTCCACGGTTTCGCCGAAACCGCCGCCGTCTGGCAACCCCTGGCCGAACCGCTCACGGCCGACGCCAACGTCCTGCTGCCCGATTACTCCGAACAGGCCCTGCCCAACCTCGATGCCTACGCCGACTGGCTCCGGGCCTGGCTCGACGCCCGAAGTGCCGGGCCGGTGGTACTCGTCGGGCACTCGATGGGGGGCTACATCGCGCTGGCGTTCGCCGAAAAATATCCGGACCGGCTCACGGGCCTGGGGCTTTTTCATTCCACCGCCTACGCCGATTCGGACGAACGAAAGCAAAAACGATTGGAGGCCCTCCGGAAAATCGACGAAAACGGCGTGGAGGAATTTCTGCGCGGTTTCGTGCCCAACATGTACGCCGAAGCGTATGCCCGGCAGTTCCCCGAACGGCTGGAGGCACACGTTCAGGCCGTGAAGCACTTGCCCGCCGAGGCCTTGAAAGCCGCCATGAGGGCCATGCGCGAGCGCCCCAACCGCCGGGATGTGCTCCGCAACGCGCCGTTTCCGGTATTGTTCCTCATCGGCATGGCCGACCGGAGCGTCTCACCCCAGGACGCGCTGGAGCAGGTGTCGCTGCCCGCCCGGCACCACGAGGTCGTGCTTGAAGGCATCGGGCATTCGGGCATGACCGAGGCTCCCGAGGGGTGCCTGCTGGCCATCCGCGATTTCCTGGACTCGGTCGAAAGCTCCACCCAATGAGTTATTTTTGTCCTGAACCAACGCCCACCTCGTGAACTCCTTCCGCTCCGCCACGGCCCTTGCGGTCGTTTGCTGGCTGCTCACTGCCTGCGGTAGCCAGCCCGAAACCCGCCAGCCTTCCGTTGACTCGGCCCGCACCGACAGCACCGCGAGCGTAGTGCCCGTGGGGGCCTCGGACAACCTGCTGAAAATCTTGAAACCCGAAAAGGGCGGACTGTTGCGTGGCATCCGCCTCGGCGACTCGGTGGAGCGGGTAATGAGCCTCGAAACGGCTCCCCTGGCCGAAGACAGCACCACCTACAAAGGATTTACCGAAGCCCTCACCGACGGCGTGGAAAGCGAATTCGCCGACGTGCTCTACCGCACCGACGCCCGGAGCCGGGTGCGCGAGATTCAGGTGGATGTTTTTCTGAACGAACTTCCCGAAGTAAGCACCCTGTTGGCCGAACTGCGGGGCTATTTTTCGACGAAATACGGCGCGGGCCAAACCTCGGGCAAGCGCACGACGTGGCGGCTGCCCGATGGCAACCAACTCACCCTCAGCGACGAAAGCGTGAAGCAGGCACCGGGGCTGCGGATTCTTTTTTCGGCGGCAACCCAAGCCACGTAGGGTTTCTTTGAACCTGCAAGGTCTTCCGGACTGCCAGAGCAACGTACTTTCGCCGCGACGTTCTCCTTTTCTATGAAAGTTTCCGGGTTTAGTTTCATCCGCAACGCCGTTCGGTACGATTACCCCATCGTCGAAGCCATCCGCTCGATTCTGCCGATTTGCGACGAATTCGTGTTGGCTATGGGCAATTCCGACGACAACACGCAGGAATTGATCGAAGCGATTGGGTCCGATAAAATCCGCGTCGTACCCACGGTCTGGGACGATTCGCTGCGCGAGGGCGGGCGGGTGCTGGCCGTGGAAACCGACAAAGCCCTGGCCGCCGTGACGCCCGACAGTGACTGGGCGTTTTACATCCAGGGCGACGAGGTGGTTCACGAAAACGACCTCCCCACCATCCACCGGGCCATGGAAACCTACCTCGACCAGCCCGAGGTCGAAGGGCTGCTTTTCAATTACCTGCACTTTTACGGCTCCTACCGTTACGTGGGCGATTCGCGCCGCTGGTACCGCCACGAAATTCGCGTGGTGCGAAACACCGGCAACGTGGCTTCGTACCGCGATGCTCAGGGCTTCCGCACCCGCAACAACCGCAAGCTGCGCGTGAAACCCGTGGATGCCACGATTTTTCACTACGGCTGGGTGAAACCACCGGAAAAACAGCGGGAAAAACTGAGTCACGTCTGGCAGTTCTGGAACGCCGACGCCCAGCGCGAGCGAGTTAACAAAGAAGCGGACGAATTCGACTACGCCAACATCGACTCGCTGGCGCTGTTTGCCGACACTCACCCGGCCGTGATGCGCGACCGCCTGGCCCGGATGGACTGGGATTTTGAGTTCGACGTGCGGCAGAAAAAGCTCTCTCCCCGCTACCGCTTTCTCGCTTTCATTGAAAAACTGACCGGCTGGCGGGTAGGGGAGTACCGGAATTACCGGGTCATCCGATAAACGTTCGTCACCACTTGACGCCAAGCAGGAAGTGCCACCCCTGATAACTGGTGCTGCGCTTCGGGGTAATACCGCCTACTTCGTTAAAGCGCACGTACTCAGTAGTGTAGCGAATCGATAGAAACGGCACGCACCGGCTCACGGCGTATTCCACTCCCGCGCCCACCACAAACCCGTTCAGGCCACCCTCGACCCGTTTCTCCTCCATCCGGATGCCGTTTAATCCGTCGTACTGGCGGTATTCGCTGATGCCACCGAGGTTCATCGAAAACTGGTAGCCTACCTGGCCGTAAGGCCGGAAGCGGGCACCTGGCCGAAAGTCGACGTTGAGCAGCAGCGGAACCGACAAAGCGCTCAGGGTGTGGTTGTTGGTCCACTTCTGGCGGCTGTTGGTGTCGTCGATGTCTTCCACGGCTTTCGAATTCGAAAAGTACAGTTCCGTTTGCAGCGAAACGGTTTCAAACAACCCCCATTGCCGCTGCACGCCGAGGTGAAAGCCGCCGAGGTTGCGGATGCGTCCCGAAGGATGGGGCGTGGGAACAAGGAGCCGCGCCCAGTTGGAACCAACGTAGGCACCGGTTTTCGCCGAAAGGCGGTTGGTGCGAACCCGCTTCCCGCTGGCGATGGGGGCACCCGCGCCCGCACAGGCATTGAGGTCGGTGAAGAGCTTGACCAGACGTACCTCCCGCAATGGGTACATTCGCTCGAACGCAGCCTGATCGGCGAGCGGAAGTGGCGGGCAACCGGGGGCGGCGGCCCGCACGACCCGGTAGTACGTAGCGGCCGTCAGTTCGGTGGCACCCGACGAGTTGAGCAGAAAAAAACGGTTGAAGCCACCCTGCTTGAGCAAGGCCAGCGTCAACCGCCCGTAGACCAACTCCCGCAGGAAAACCGGAGCGGCCCCGACGGTAGCAGCCACGTACCCTTCCGACCCCACCACGTAAGCCCTGAGGTCGGTTGGGCGGTAGCTGGCAGGCACCGCCTTGCCATCGGGTCGGAATACGGCCAATCGGGATTTGGCGCGGGCACTGCCGTTGAGCAGCCTGCCGCGCAGGGTATCACCGGAAGTGGTCACAACGTAACCAGGGAGGAAATCCTGGCCTGAAACCGGGCCGACTGCGACCAGGAGGGCCAGAAACAAGAGCAGGCGATTCATAGCGGGTGGGTGAGCGGTACGCTCGCAAAACTAACCCACCCGAGCAAACGACAAAACCCGGCGGCGCATGCCGGACAAAATTCCTCCGGCGTCACGCCAGCCCCAGCATCCGGTCGTGGTCGGGCACGCGGGCGAGGTCGATCCAGTAGCGGCGCAGGCCCGCGATCACTTCACCAAGTTGAAAGTAGTTCTTCGGTTTTTCGATGAAACTGTTCGCCCCCCGCTCGTAGGCTTCACGGACGGTTTTGGCCGCCCCCGAGGTGCTAAACATAACCACCGGCAGGCTACGAAACTTTTCGGAAGTCCGCACGTGCCGGAGAAACTCGAACCCGTTCATCCGGGGCATGTTCACGTCAAGCAGCACCAACGTGGGCAGGTTTTGCATGGCTCCGAGTTGTTCGAGCGCGTCGGCCCCGTCGTGGGCAAAACACAGATCGTACCGATGGCCGCTTTCGTCAAAAGCCTCCTGAATCAGGTGACGGTCATCCTCGTCGTCTTCGACGATAAGAATCAAGGGCTTATGAAGTGACGTGTTGTGGCACATCGAATCATCGGGATAGGTGGTGAAACGTAGCTGCGGGAACAACCGGTTTTTTCAGGCCACCGTTCCGCAGGTTCGTACAAAAGTACGGAATACTGTGCTGAAAAAATAGAATAGTGGATTCTTCAAAACACCGGGCACTTGGTGCTGCCCCAGCGCCGGGTTTTTCGCACTGTACTTCGCAGGTTTTTCGACTTCACCCGCTCCGGTTTGGGCACTTTCGCCACGGCTGCGACCTCAACGGGCATTTCCACAAACTGGAAATGGGGCAGAAACTCGTTGTGTTCGGCCACTTCGGGCTGCACCGGGAAGCGGTAATTGCCCGGAAACTCGTACTTGTCGTACTCGTAATCGAAGAGGTAAATCGTGATGTAGCCGTCTTTGCTGTACCGCGACGCGATCGAACTCGTCGGTAGTTGGTTGATGAGCCGCCCCGCTTCCTGAATATCCTGCCGCGACCGGAGCGAATCGCGGAAGTAATCGCGGTAGAGTTTGGAGCGGTTGTAGAGGAAAATGAAGTTCGACGAGTCGATTTTCACCGCCACGTTGAGGTAGTGCTGCGAGGTCCGCTCCTTCGAGGCGTTGGCAAACAGCACGCCCATGTTGTTGATGGCCGTTTTGCTCAGGTAGGCTTCGTAACTCCGCACGGCGTTGTCGAAGTCGGCGATGTTTTTGTACACGTTGCCCGCGTTGTTGCTGTAAAACCGGCGGGCCGAATCGAGCTCCTGAGCCTGCTGGAAATCCCTCAGGGAAACGTGGTAGAAATTCTGCGCCCGCCGCAACTCCTTCGCTTTCTCGCTCCGCAACCCGAGGTACGACTTCACGATGCCCCGGTTGTTGAACAAAAACGCCTTCGGCGTCCGGGCAATCAGGCTGTCGTACAGGTGCAGGGCCTGATCCATCTGATCCATTTCGAGCAAGGTCACGCCGAGGCCGTTGAGGGCGTTGACGTTGCGCGGATTGCTGCTTACGGCCCGGGCAAACGTCTGATGGGCCTGGTCGAAGTAGTCGAACTTCAGCAGCAGGTTGGCCCGGTTGGTGAGCAGGTGGTCGTTGGATTCTTCCCGACGCAGGGCTTGTTCGGCGTAGTCGAGGGCTGTCCGGAAGCTCTGGGCTTTGATGTGGCTTTCGCTCAGGCCCGCAAAGGCCACGGGGCTTTTGCTGTTGAGTTTGAGGGCCGTCAGAAAATAAGGCTCCGCTTCCTGACCGCGCCCGCCCGCCCGCAGGATGGCAAAACCCCGGCTGACGAAAAAGTCGAAGTGGTCGCGGTTGGTGGGGTCCAACGCGTCGCCCGTCCGCTGAAAATGCCGCACCGACCGCTTGAAGTCACCCAGCCGGAAGCTCACGATGGCCCGCCCCAAGTGGGCGTGCTGGTTCACCGAGTCGAGGCGCAGGGCCATGTCGTAGGCGCGGGCGGCGTCGCGGTAGTTGTGCTGGCTGCACAGGGTGTTGCCCAGGCCGACGTGCGCCTTCACGCTTCCGGCGTGTACCTGAACGGCTTTTCGGTAAAAAAGCAGGGCCTTCGGATACCGCTCCAGGCGGTAAGCGGCGTGGGCCGTGCCGAGCAGGGCTTCCAGATGCTGGCTCCGGTCGAGCGTGGCGAGGTAGTCTTCAAAATGCGCCAAGGCGTCCTCGTACTGACCGGTAGCCAGCGCCGCCTGACCCAGTCGGGCGCGCAGGGCCGGGTGGCTCGTTTCGTCAAGGGCTTGTTTGAAAAATTTCAGGGCTTCTTCGTACTGCTTCTGGGCCATGAGGGCGTCACCGCGGGCCATGCGGTAGCGCAGTTCGGTGGGGTTGAGGCGGATGGCTTCCTTAAAATGCTGGTTGGCGGTGCCCACGTTGTTGCGGCCGTCGAGGGCATTCAGCCGGAGGTTGACCAAGCCCTTGTTGTAGGCCAGTTTGTCGGCGGCTTCGCGGGGACCGGCACTAACCGACAAATCCATCAGGCCACTTTCGTACGCACCCGCCTGGCACTGGGCCACGCCGAGGTTGAAACCGGCCGCCGGAAAGCCCGGCGTGGTGCGCAGCAACTGGGCGGCCGTTTCGAAATGATGCAGGCCCAACTCGACCAGCGCCAGGTTGTAGCGCACCGTGTCGTTGGCGGTACCCAGCCGCCGGAGCATGGGCAGCGCGGCTTTGAAATTGCCCTTGCGGGCCAGCAAAACGGCGTGATTGTTGCCGCGTTTGGTGGTGTCAACACGGGGTTGGCCGCCGGTCAACGGCACCGTCAGCTTCGCCTGTCGCGAAGCGGTGGTGACCAGGCGAGAACGGTCAACGACAAGCCGAGGCCCGAAGGCCACCAGCACCAGCACGGGCAACCAGCGATTTAGCATTCAACAGCAACATGGGGCGGATGAGAACGCTAAACTTAGGCGGGTTTAACGCAAAAATTCAACCTACGAGGCCAAAGATGCCCCATTTTCCCGGAAAAAGACAGGTTTTTTCGCAATTATCGTCGGATTTTGTGAACGATTGACCGGTGTAAATTCCCGATTTTCCCGATTGAGTGTTTGGAAAAAATCGTTCAGGTTGGGTGGTTTGACGGCGAAATCGGCTTTACCCGGTTTAAAAAACGCCCGAAATTAGCCGAAGACGCATGAATCATTCTGCTTTTTTTATCTCCTGCTACCTGGCCACCGTGGGGTGGCTGGCGTTGCCCCGACCCGCGATGCCTCAACCTACGTTTACTCCCAATTACGACGAGAGCCAAATCCCCCCTTACACGCTCCCCGACCCGCTGGTCAACGCCGACGGCCAACGCGTGACCACAGCCCGGCAATGGATGGAGCAACGCCGCCCGGAACTGCTGGCGTTGTTTGCCGAGCATGAGTACGGCAAACTGCCCGGTCGCCCCGCCGGAATGCGCTTCGAAGTGCAGTCGGTCGATACCCAGGCCCTGAGTGGCAACGCAATCCGCAAGCAGGTGGCTGTACGTTTCGGTACGGGCACCGACGCACCCCGGATGGACCTGTTGCTGTACCTGCCGAAAACGGGCGTCAAGGTGCCCGTTTTCGCGGGATTGAATTTCTGGGGCAATCACACCGTTCACGCCGACCCCGGTATCGCGCTCACCACCCGCTGGGTGGGGGAGTACGAAGCCGCCGAAAACCACCGGGCCACCGAAGCGGGACGGGGGCGCGAAGCGTCCCGCTGGCAGGTTGAAACCCTGCTCGCCCGTGGCTACGGCGTGGCCACGGTTTACTACGGCGACCTCGAACCTGACCACCCCGAAGGCTACCGCGAGGGCATCCGCACGACCTTGAAAACGACGACGGAACTGGCCGAAACCGACTGGTCGGCCATCGGAGCCTGGGCCTGGGGCCTGAGCCGGATGATGGATTACCTCGAAGCCGACCCGGCCGTGGATGCCCGGCGGGTGATTCTCCACGGCCACTCGCGCCTGGGCAAAGCCGCCCTCTGGGCAGGAGCCAACGACGAACGCTTCGCGGCGGTGATTTCCAACGAATCGGGCGAAGGCGGTGCCGCCCTGGCCCGGCGCGGCTTTGGCGAAACCGTGTGGCGGATCAATACCTCCTTTCCACACTGGTTCGTGGGGCGTTTCAAAACCTACAACAACAACGAAGCGGCCCTGCCCGTGGACCAACACCAACTCCTGGCCCTCGTCGCGCCCCGCCCGCTCTACGTGGCCAGCGCCGAAGAAGACCGCTGGGCCGACCCGAGGGGCGAGTTTCTGAGCGCCGTGGCGGCGGGACCAGTGTACCGATTGTTCGGAAAAAAAGGGCTGGAAACGACCGAAATGCCGCCCACGAACCACCCCGTCGGGCACACCGTCCGGTACCACGTCCGCACGGGCAAGCACGACGTCACGGCCTACGACTGGGAGCAGTACCTCGAATTTGCAGAAGCCTTGGTGAAAAAATAACTTACTCCCGCAGTTTTTTGCCTTTGGTTTCCTTCAGGAAGATCAACCCCACCACCAGCGTCAGCCCGGCCAGGAACATCGGGTAGTAAATGCCCGCCAGCTTCGAGCCGGTCAAGCTCCCCAGCCACGTAGCCACGAAGGGCGAACAGCCCCCGAACACCCCGTTGGCAAAATGGTACGGCACCGACAGCGACGTGTAGCGGATTTTCGTGGGAAACACCTCCACCAAAAACGCCGCAATCGGCCCGTAGGCCATCGTGGCAAACAGAATCTGCACGAAAATCAGCGCAATCAGCGCCAGCTTGTCGCGGCCGGGCAGCAGGATTTCCGTCTTGATGGTGGTCTGGCCGTTGGGTTGCGCCGTTTCCAGCAACCGCACCACCGACTCGTCTTCGTAGCGCTTGAAGGTGCCGTTTTCCAGTTGGCCCGCTTCCACGTGCCTTCCGGCGGGCGTCACCACGGCGTCCATGGCCTTGTAAATCGGGATGTAGCCCACCACCGCCAGGGCGAAACCCGTCATCATCACCGCTTTGCGGCCCAGCCGGTCGGACAAGGTCCCGAAAATCACGTAGAAGGGCGTCCCCAGCACCAGCGCGATGGCCATGATTTGGTTGGCCGACTCAAACTCCACGTGCAGGGTGTTGGTGATGAAAATCTGGCTGTAAAACTGGGCCGTGTGCCACAGCGCCCCCTGCCCGACGATGGCCCCGAACATGGCAATCAGCATCAGCCGCACGTTGCGGGGGTCGGAGAAACTCTCCCGGAGCGGACTTTTCGAGACGGCACCCCGTTTTTTCAATTCCTCAAACACGGGCGATTCGTCCATGTTGCGCCGGATGAGGTAGGAGACCACCACCAGCAATCCCGACAGGGCAAACGGCACCCGCCAGCCCCAGTCGTTGAAGGCGGTTTTGCCCAGCAGGTTCTGGCAACTCAGAATCACGCCGATGCTGACGAGCAGCCCCAGGGCGGCCGTGGATTGGATGTAGCTCGTGTAGCGCCCGCGCTGGTGGTCGGGGGCGTGTTCGGCCACGTAGGTGGCCGCCCCACCGTACTCGCCGCCCAGGGCCAGGCCCTGCACGATGCGCAGCAGCACCAGCAGGGCCGGGGCCAGGGTACCCACCGAGGCGTAGGTGGGCAGCAGGGCGATGACGAAGGTGCTGCCGCCCATCAGCAGGAGCGTCAACAGAAAAGTGTACTTGCGGCCGATGCGGTCGCCGAGTCGCCCGAACAGCACGGCCCCGAAGGGCCGGGCCACGAAGCCCGCCCCGAAGGTGGCCAGGGTGCTCAGAAACCCGGCCGTGGGGTTGTCGGCGGGGAAAAACTTGCCGGCTAGCACGGCGGCCAGGGCGCCGAAGATGTAAAAGTCGTACCACTCGATGACCGTGCCGGCGGAGGAGGCGGCGATGACTTTGTAGAGTTTGGAACGGCTGACGGCGTTGTTGTCGAAGCTGACAGCGGATGCGGTCGAGGGGTGAGGCATGGAGCGAGGTTTTGGCAAAAGTAGACCCTTTCGCCGTACTTTGAAGGAACAATCCGATGCCGTTTACTCACCTGCTCACCCCCGAAGCCCGGAAATTTCTGGCCGACCACGCCCTCGCCGACCCGGTGAAGCTGGCCTTGCAGGCGGCCCGTTACCCGGAATTGCCCATCCGCGAACTGGTGCAACAACTTGCCGCCCGCCAGCGCGTTGGCGAGAAACTGCCCTCGTGGGTGGGAAATCCGGACGTCGTGTTTCCGCCCACGCTCTCGCTCGAACAGGCCAGTTCGGAGCGCACGGCGCGGTTTAAGGCCCGATTGGTATCCGGCCAGACGCTCGCCGATCTCACCGGTGGGTTGGGCGTGGACGCCTGGGCATTCGCCGAAACCGTGTCAACGGTTTTCTACGTCGAGCGAGATGCCGACCTGGCCAGACTCGCCGCCCACAACCTCCCGATGCTGGGGCGGAAAAACGTGCGGACGTTCAGCGAAAACGCCCCTGATTTTCTCCGAAACCACGGTCCGTTTGATTGGATTTACCTCGACCCTGCCCGCCGTGACGAAGCCCGGAACCGGGTCGTCCGCCTTGAGGATTGCACGCCCGACGTGCTGACGCTGAGGCCGCTGCTGCTCAAAAAAGCCCCGAACGTGCTGCTCAAGGCCGCGCCCCTCCTCGACCTCGACGGGGCCATCCGGCAACTGAAAACCGTTGAAACGGTTCACGTCGTGGCCGTTGAAAACGAAGTGAAGGAACTGCTCTTCGCGCTGAGCCGCCGGGGGGCGGAAGAGCCGGAAATCCGGGCGGTGAATTTGCTGAAAAACGGTGGGGAAAACGGATTTGCGTTTCGTCGGAGCGAGGAAGCCGCTGCTCCGGTGGAATTTTCTCAACCTGGAAATTTTCTTTACGAACCCAACGCGGCCCTGCTCAAAGCCGGGGCGTTTCGCTTGCTGGCGGCGCGGTTCGGACTGCGGAAACTCCACCCAAACAGCCACCTCTACACCTCCGACACGCGGCGGCCTGATTTTCCGGGACGCATTTTTTCGGTAAAAACCACCGTCAAACCCGACCGCAAGGCCCTGCACGCCGTGCTGCCCGACGGGCGCGCCAACCTGGCGGTGCGCAATTTTCCCGCTTCGGTGGCGGAGCTACGAAAAAAGGTGAGTTTAGCGGACGGCGGGGAGGAATACGTGTTTGCCACGACGCTGGCGGATGGGCGGCACGCGTTGGTGGTTGCCAACAAAGTGCCGATGCCGTAAGTTTGAAGCGCAAGCCCGTTCTGCCACGCTGCGGCGTGGCAGGTTTTTCGGACAGCCCCAACGGATACCCACCCGACTCACCTCGTTTTCGCGATGAAAAAACACCTGCTCACCCTCACCACCCTGCTGCTCTCGCTCGGCGCACTGGCCCAGGCCATCGTCCAGCCCGCTTTTCTCGACATCGACAAGCAGAAACGCCAGGGCTACGCCGCCAGCACCGACCTCGACCGGCGCGTGGTCGAAAAAGCCTGGAAGGACAAACTCGAACAATACGGGCGGGTGGACTCGAAGCGCGACGTGTACACGGTCAATTTTGCCAAGCTGCCGTTTCTCGACCAGCAGGCCCGCATCATCAGCCAGTTGAACACCAGCAAGGGCCGCACCCAGATTTTTCTGAGCGTGGACCAGAACGGCGGCGAATTCATCGCCGCTGGTCACGGGCAGGGGCGTGAGGTGGAAAACCTCCTCCTCGATTTCATGAAGCAAATGGATTACGAGGCCCAGCTCCGCGCCGCTGAAAAAGCATTTTCCGAGGCCGAAAGCACCAGCAAAGATGCCACCCGCAGGGGCGAGCGACTGCTGCGCGATCTCGAATCGAACAAAAAGGAAAACGAACGCCTGCTGAAGCGCCTGGAAGAGAACAAAACCGAATTCCTGAAACTTCAGGGCGACACAGCCCAGAACCGTAAAGACCGCGAAGCCGCTGCGCAGGTGTTTGAGAAACAGCGGCAAAATTTGGAGGCGGTAAAAAGCCGGAAACCGTAGGGTGTGAAAAGAAAACGGTGAGTGGTGAGGTGTTTCTGCCGCAACGGGCAGTTGACATCTCACCACTCACCGTTTTTTCTTACCCCAAATCACTTCGGCGCTTTGGCGGGTTGGGGTGTGGTGGCGACTTTGGGGCGTGGAGTTGGCTTGGGAGAGGGAGCCGTAGCTGGTCCGACGATTCCCGTCTTTGGATCAATCACCGGCTTTGTACGTGGGGAGGCGGGCACCGAGGGCGCTGGTGCTAAGGCAGGGGCTGTGGAACGCAGGGGCGACGCCGGTGCCAACGCCGGAGCGGGCGAGGTCGTCCGAAGCCCGGGGCTGGTGGCTTTGGGAGTTTTCGCCGGTTTTGCCGGGCGGGTGGCCCGGGCGGGGGCCATTGGGGCAAACGGTTCGAAGCCTTCAAAATCCTCCGAAATTTCCTCCGTCATCCATTCCGAAATTCGAGCCGACGCTTCCCCAATGCGCTCCGACAACTCGTTGATGGGTTCGTAGAGGCGGGCCAGCGAGTCGGCCAGCAGGGCGTTGCGTTCCCACACCGGTTCCATCCGGGCAGCGTCGGCCTCCATCCGTTCGCTCAAGGCCTCCATCTGCCGCTCCAGTTCGGCAATGGCTTTTTGTTTCTGGTCCAGCAGGGCTTGGGAGCCGCGTTTTTTTTGCTGCGCGGTTTCCAGCCGGGCGAGGTCTTCGTACATCTTGGCGTGCTTTTGGGCCAGTTCCGCCATTGGTTTGGCGTACCGGCTCAGTTGCTCGGCCGAGGCTTTCGCCTGCGTGTCGGCCAGTTCCCTCTGCAATTTCTCGAGTTGGGGCCGGCGGGCGTCGAGGTAGGCGTTCATCTCCTTCGTCAGCGAATCGAGCTGGCGGAAAGCCCGCTTGGTTCGGATTGAATCGGACGGCAACTGCCGGGGAACCGGTGGAGCAGCCGGCGGGGGTGGTGGGGGTGGGGCGGGTACACCGGGCGTGTCGGGGGCCGGTGGCGCATCGGGAGCGGCGGGGGGCGGTGGGGGTACCGCCCGGCCACTGCGCAGTCGGCTTTCAGTGCGGGAGGTTGCTTTTTTCGACTTTTCGGGTGGTGCTACCTGCCCGATGGTCAGGACAGCGACCAGCAGCAAGCAGAGGCCGAGGGTCCAGCCGTTGCGGCGGGCGGGGGAGGCGTTCTCTACGCCGAGCACCCGCTTCACGCGGTCGAGCAGTGCCATTTTTTGACCGCCAAACGCCAGGGCCAGTTCGGGCACCGGGGCTTGCCGGAAACCTTCGAGCGCCGTCAGGGCCTGGGCCAGGGCGAGGCGGTTGCCGGTGAGCGCCACGGCTCGTTCGTCGCAATCGTGTTCGCGCTCCCGGCGCACCCGCGCCGAAAGCCACCACAGGGCCGGGTGGTAGAAAAACAACGTTTCCACCACCGATTGGAGTAGGTTGACGAGGTAATCGTGCCGCCCGATGTGCGCCAGTTCGTGGGCCAGCACGGCCTCCACCTGGGCGGGCGACAGCCCCGTGAGCAGGCCCACCGGCAGCAGCACCACGGGTTTGAGCCACCCGACGGTCATGGGTACGCTCACCCGCGCCGATTCGAGCAGACGCACCGTGCGGGTAATGCCCGCCTGGTGGGCCAGTCGGTCGAGGTGGCGCTGCCAGGCCAGCGGAGCCGGGCGTGAGCCCCGGTTGGCCCATCGCTGCACAAGCACCCAGCCCCCCAGCAGCCGCAGGGCCAGCACCCCCGCACCCACCGCCCAGACCAGCACGACGCTGGGGAAGTGGGTTTGCAGAAACAACCGGAGGTCAAACGGGGCGGAGTTGACCCGCACCGGTGTGGAAAGCAGGGGTTGGGAAAACTCGGCCGGAAACGAGGCGCGGGCCGCCGGGTAGCACACCCAGGCCGTAAGCCCGAAAGCCAGCAGTTGCAGGGCTAGACCACTCAGGGCCACGGTGTAGCGGGTCGCCGCCGACTGGTGCGGCATCGCCCGCAGGGCCATTGCCACCGCGACGGCCAGCAAAACTCCCTGCCAGAGCGAATGCACCAGTGCCCAACCGAGGGATTCGGTGAGCGGACCCGAGAGAAACGAAAGCATAGCATTCATCGAAAAATAGGAGTTTAGAGTTGATTGTTAGCGGGTTGATAAGTCATCGAGCAGGCGGCGCACTTCGTCGAGTTCGGCCTTCGAGGCGTTGCCGCCGCCCAGGGCCTGCATGACGAGTTTCATCGCCGACCCCCGGAAGGCCGTGTCCACGAAGCGGTTCAGCAGGTCGCGCTGGGCTTCTTCCTCGGTCAACAGCGCCGAGTACACGTGCGAGCGGCCCTCTTCGGCGCGGCTGAGCAGCCCTTTTTCGTGCATGATCTGCATCAGTTTGAGGGCCGTCGTGTAGCCAAGGTCGCGGGCCTTGCTGAGGTGCTCGTGCACCTGCCGGACGGTGCTCGGTCCGTGCTCCCAGAGCACGTGCAGGATTTCGAGTTCGGAATCGGTTGGTTTCTGGAAAGCCATTTTCTTGATTACGAAAAATTTCGTAGCAAAGATTACGAACGATTTCGTAGATATCAAGAAATAAATACGAAAAATTTCGTTGTTCGTGCTTCGTTGTTCGGAAAACGGTACTGTACACCGAAGTACGAACAACGAAGCACGAACAACGAGCAACGAACCCTCAATTCCCCTCCCGGTAAAACACCCGCCGCACGCGTTCGCTGACGGAAGTCAGAATTTCGTAGGGAATCGTGTCGGTCCAGGCGGCCAGGTCGCGGATGGTGGGGTAATCGCCGAACAGAATCACGTCGTCGCCCTCGTTGCAGTCGGCGTCGGTCACGTCGATCATCGTCATGTCCATGCATACGTTGCCAATGGTGGGGCAGAGCGTGCCGTTGACGAGTACCTTGCCCACGCCCCGGCTCAGGCTGCGGTGGTAGCCGTCGGCGTACCCAATGGCGATGGTGGCGATGCGCGAATCGCGGGTCACGTGCCCGCGCCGCCCGTATCCGACGGTTTCGCCCGCCCTCACGGTTTTGATTTGCGAAATCACCGTTTTCAGTACACCCACTGTGCGGAGGTTGGCCTGGTCTTCGGGGCGCACGGCCGTGCCGTAGAGGCCCTTGCCGAGGCGCACCATGTCGAGGCGGGTTTCGGGGAACCGCGCCAGGGCCGGTGAGTTGGCGATGTGCCGGAGCGGGGCATAGCCGAGCACGGCCTCAATCTGGTCGGCGAGGCGGGTGAAGAGGGCCAGTTGCCCGCGCGTGAAATCGTCCCACTGCGGCTCGTCGGCGGCGGCGAGGTGGCTGAAAATGGAGGCCACGCGGAAGGGCGGGGCCTGCCGCAATTCGTCGAGTAGTTCGGGCACCTGACTTTCGTCGAAGCCGAGGCGGTGCATGCCGGTATCGAGTTTGAGGTGAATGGAGAAGGGAGCGGACCGCCGCGCGGAAGGGAGCACGGAGAAGGAAACATTCCTGACAAACTCCAGAAACTCCCGTCCGATTTTCGGGCTGTAAATTTCTGGCTCCAGGTTGTATTCGAGCAGTTGGGGGAAGGTTTCAGGCGAGGGGTTCATGACCATGATCGGCAGCCGGATGCCCGATTGGCGCAGGCGCACGCCCTCGTCGGCGTAGGCCACGGTGAGGTAGTCCACGCCGTGAAATTGCAGCAGGTTGGCCACTTCCTCAATGCCGCTGCCGTAAGCGAAAGCCTTGACCATCACCATGATGCGGGTACCCTGCCCGACTTTTTCCCGGAAATAATTCAGGTTGTGTGACAGGGCATCGAGGTTGACTTCGAGCACGGTGCCGTGGGTGCGCTCGGTGAGGCGGTTCGTGATCCGCTCGAACTGAAACGGCCGGGCACCCTTCACGAGAATCACGCTCTGCTGAAAATCAGAGGGGCGAAAGCGGGCCAGAAACTCGTCGGTGGAAGCGTAAAACTTGGCGGGCAACGCGAAGGCCATCTGGTGCCGGGCGATGCCCGGGCCAATGCCGATGAGCTGGTTGACGTCCTTCGCTTTCAGCAGGTTGGCGATCTGTCCGTACAGTTCGGCTTCCTCCAGCCCCGATTGCAGCATGTCCGACAAGATGGCCACGCGGTGGGGGCGCTGCTGCTGATTCGAGAGAAAATCCAGGGCCATTTTCAGGCCCACGAGGTCGTTGTTGTAACTGTCGTCGACCACGTAACAGCCGTTGAGGCCCTCCTTTAGTTCAAGGCGCATCGACACGGGCCGGAGCGTGACAAGGCGGCGTTGGATTTCGTTGTCCGTCACGCCCAGGTGTCGCATCAGCGCAATGCAGTGGAACAGGTTTTCGCGGGAGGCTTCGTCGGTGAAGGGCAGCTTGAGATTCGCAAAATCCGCCGGTTCCCAGGCGATCACGTACGCGTCGTTGGGCAGGAATTCGGCCAGTTCGGCGGTGATTTCGCGGTACGCTGCGGGGTAGATCAGCGTTTTCACGCGCCGGAACAAGTCGAGTTTTTCCCGAATCTTGGCCCGGTGGTCGGGAAAGGCCTCGTCGTGGGCCGAGCCAATGTTGGTGAAAATGCCCAGCGTGGGCTGGATGATTTTTTCCAGGTTCGCCATTTCGCCGGGTCGCGAAATGCCTGCCTCAAACAGCCCCAGCGTGTGGGTGTCGTGTAACTGCCACACCGACAGGGGCACGCCGATTTGCGAGTTGTAACTTTTGGGACTTTTGCAGACGTGAAAGTCCGGCGAGAGCAACTGCGCCAGCCATTCCTTCACGATGGTTTTGCCGTTGGAGCCGGTAATGCCCACCACGGGCAGCCAAAATTGCGTCCGGTGGGCGGTGGCTAGTTTTTGCAAGGCCTCGATGCTGTTTCCGACGCGGTAAAACGTGGCTTCGGGAAAATCGGCGGTCGGAAAAAGGGGGTCTTCAACGACAAACTGCCGCACGCCCCGGCGGTAGAGGTCGGCCACGAACCGGTGCCCGTCGTGGTGCGGCCCCCGGATGGCGAAAAACAGCGACTCGGCAGGAGACGTAAGCTGGCGGCTGTCGGTGAGCAGATAACGAGCGGAAAGTGTCGGGAACGTCACGGGATGAAGTGCGGAAGCAGTGAAAAGTTGAAGCGTCAGGGGCAAAAATACGCGCCGGGGCAGGAAAATGAGGAAGGGCTTGCTTGTCCGGCGGATTTGGGGTTGATTTGAGTTTCCAACGACCATCCATTCCCCACGTCACTGCTTCATGAACCGGATTTGTACCTGCCTGCTGCTGATTCTGCTCACTGCCCCGGCGCTTCTGGCCCAGGACGGGTTCCGTTTTGACACGCCCGAGATCAGCGTTGTTTTCCCCGAATCACCCAGCGAAACCCGGCGGTCGTCGTCGAAGGCCACGCTGCGGATGCTCACCAGCCCTGATTTGAACGGCACTGCCCTGCTGCTGATCAACGAGTACGTGGGCACCCCCCCGGCGCTGCTGCCCGGCCAGCAACTCCGTACGTTTTACACCAACCACGTGGCCGGCTCCGTGCGCGGCTCGAAGGGCACCCTGCTTAGCCAGCGCGACCTGACCGTGGGCGACCTGCCGGCCAAAGAGTATTTTCTGCGGCAGAACTACCAGGGGCAACTTTCAACGAGCAAAAACTGGCTCCTGCAGATTGGCGACCGGCTGTACACGTTGAAGTACATCTACGCCGATTCGAGTCGGGCCACGCTCGATGCCCGCGAACGGTATTTCAGTTCGTTCCGCATCAAGCCCCCTTCCGAAGTGGCTTCCGCGCAAAAAGCCCCGTTCAAGTGGGGGCGGTTGTTCATCGCCGCGCCGTTGGTGCTGGCGCTCATCTGGTGGCTGATGCAGCGCCGCCGGAAACCGGTGGTCGAACGGGAAGAAACCAACGAAATCGATCAGGATCGCCCGCCGGTGGTTTGAGGTTCACAGCCACCCCTTCCGCCAGAACCACGACAGCATCACGCCCGTCAGGACAATCATCACGCCCCACACCAGGTGGTAGCCGTACCGCCAGTGGAGTTCGGGCATGTGGTCGAAGTTCATGCCGTAGATGCCCACCAGCAGGGTCAGGGGCATAAAAATGGCCGAAAACACGGTGAGCACCTTCATGGTGTTGTTCATCCGGTTGCTCAGGGCCGTCTGGTACAGGTCGAGCAGGCTGGCAATCCACTCGCGAAACTGGTCCACCGATTCGTACACCTGTACGGCGTGGTCGTAGAGGTCGCGGAGGTAGGGCAGGGTGGAGTCGGCGATGAGGTCGTCGGCTTCGTCGGCCCGGATGAGCGTACCGAGGAGTTCGCGCAGGGGCGTAACTGCCCGCCGCACCACCGACAGGTCGCGTTTGAGGGTATAGAGGTCGGTCTGCACGCGGGCGTGGGCGGCCCGCACGATCTGATCCTCCAGCCGCTCCAGGTTTTCTTCCACCTTGTCGAGCACCCGGAAATATTCGTCCACCACCACGTCCATCAGGGCGTACAGCAGGTAATCGGCCCCGTTGCGGCGGGTTTTGCCCACACTGGCCCGGAGGCGTTCGAGCACGGGCTGGAACACGTCCTGGTTGCGTTCTTCCTGAAACGAAATCAACTGGTTGCGCCCCAGCACGAGGCTCACGTGCTCCTGCTCCACCTCGCGGGTGTAGGGGTTGAACCGGAGGAGCTTCAGCACCACAAACAAGACTCCCTCGTCGTACTGCTCGTACTTGGGTTTTTGCTGGGTGTTGAGCACGTCTTCGAGCAGCAGGGGGTGCAGGCCGAAACGCTTGCCGATTTCGGCCACCACGTTGGGCTGGTGAATGCCGTCCACGTTGAGCCAGGTGACCTGGTCGGGGGGCGTTTCGACGGCGTGGCATTGCTCGATACTCTGGAGCGGAGTTTCGCGCAAAAACCGGGCGTTGTACTCAATCAGCGTCACGCGCACGTCGAGGCCGATGGACTCACCCACGTAGGTGAGCGTGCCGGGTGAGGTGCCAAGATTTTGCGTCGGAATGCGGGATTTGGACATCGCGGAGCTGGTTACTGGACGGTTTTCATCCACAAAGGAAAGGGTTTCGGGGAACGGTGGCGTTGCATTGCGCAAGAATCGGGTGAGGCGAGCCGGGGGCGGTCGGTAGTTTTGGGAAATGAAAACGCAACGTTTACGATGCAACCGATAACCACCAACCACCAACGTGCCACCCTGGCGCAGGCCGCCCTCGATTACCAGCGGGTGGAACAGGCCCTGCGGTTCATGGAAGAAAATTTCCGCCACCAGCCCAGCCTGAAACAAATCGCCGACGCGGCCCACCTGAGTGAATTTCATTTCAATCGCCTGTTCAGCCGCTGGGCGGGCACTACACCCCAGCGGTTCCTGCGGTTTCTGACAAAAGAATACGCCAAATCCCTGCTCACCGACCGCCAGGACGTGCTCGACGTGGCCGTGCAGGCGGGCTTGTCGGGGCCGGGGCGGCTGCACGACCTGATGGTGACGTTCGAGGCGCTGTCGCCCGGCGAGATCAAGCAGCGCGGAGCCGGGGTAACCGTGCGCTACGGCTTTGCCGACACGCCCTTCGGCGAATGCCTGCTGGCCCTGACCGACCGGGGCATCGTGAGCCTCACCTTTCAGCGCCCCGACGAGCGGCCCGCCGCCCTCGCCCACCTGCACCAGACCTGGGGAAGGGCCACTTTCACCGCCGACCCGACGGGCGTGGCCCGCTTCGCGGCGCACGTATTTTCCGTAGAAAACACCGTTCCCGACAAACCCCTGCACCTGCTGCTGCGGGGCACCAACTTTCAAATCAAAGTCTGGGAGGCGCTGCTCCGCATTCCGGCCGGGCAGTTGGTCAGCTACGACGAGGTGGCCGCCCGCATCGGCCAGCCGAAGGCCCAGCGGGCGGTGGGAACGGCCATCGGCAGCAATGCCATCGGGTATCTGATTCCCTGCCATCGGGTCATTCAAAAAATCGGTACGACCGGCCACTACCGCTGGGGTGCCCTGCGAAAACGCGCGATGCTGGGATGGGAAGCGGCGAAGGTGGGTGAGGAGGCGGAATGAATTTGCTCCGGGCGAAGGCGACGTCGTAAAATCACTTTATCTTGCCGTGCTCCTACGTTCCGCTAATCATGCGCCGATTTTTACTTTCCGTCCTGCTGGTTTTCCCCCTCCTCGTCCTAGCGCAGGCTCCCGTCACCCACACCCTGCGCATCAGCGGCGACACGCTCCGCTACCGATTCGGGCAAGATGCCGCAAGCGAAGTCGCGAAATTTTCCGACCTCGATTCGGTGAACGTCTTCAACGCCCCGCAGGTATACGAGGGCCGGGTGTCGTTCTGGTCCTTCGCCTCCGGCTCCCAATTGGTAACGGCCGGTCACGACGGCGGCAAACTTCCCGCCCAGCGCATCGCCATTACCGACGGGAGGGCGACCCGGTACCTGCAACTCAACTTTTGGCCGCCCCTCGAAGCCCTTTTTTCGCCCGAATACCGGCAGCGATTCGGCGGCAAAGTCACCTACGAAATCCCCGAGGTGTACGAACTGGCCAACGTGGCCTTCGCCCTCACCGACCGGGGCCGCACCGACCACAACATGATCGAGCACGAAGGGGCGTACTACGCCCGCGTGATGGCGCACTTCGGGCCGCACGCCGGCCACCCGCTCATCCGGCGGTTGAGCACAGCGGTCAAAGACAACTATAATTTCTACTACGGCACCCGCGAAAACGCCTACGCGCTGCGCTTCGGCGAGGGCGGGCGCATGGTGAACGGGGGCGTGTACACGGGCCTGTGGGGTGGCCCCAACGACCTGGTGAACCACACCGCCGAGTGGGAGGATTTCGCCCGAAAATCCGATTTCCGGCAATTCTACGCCCAAAACCGGAAGTTTTACGCCGACGACGTCGCCGAAGTAACCCGCCTGCTGCCGGTCAAAAAAATGCAGGATTGGTTGGAAAAGGCTTTCCCCGGCATTCGCTACGACGCCATGAAGGTGGTGTTTTCGCCCCTCATCAGCGGTTCGCACTCGGCTCAGCGCTTCGACACGCCGGAGTTTCGCGAAAGCCTGATGTTCATCTGCGACGCTTCCCGCCTCGACCCGAAAAAATACACCGAGGCCGAGCGCGAAGGGCTGTATTCGGGCGTGGTGTTTACCGAAATCGACCACAATTACGTCAACCCCACCAGTGACCGGCACCTCAAGGCCATCGAAGCCGCCTTCGGCAACCGCGAAACTTGGGTCAAAAAAGGCGACGCCGACCACTACAGCGGGGCTTACGCGGTGTTCAACGAGTACATGACCCACGCCGTCCACCTGCTCTACATCAAGGAATTGTATCCCCAAAACGTGTACGAGTCGGTGCGCAAAAGCCGGGTCGGCATGAATGCCGGTCCGCGCGGTTTTTACCGCTTCGAGGCCTTCACCGACGAACTGCTGCGGCTGTACGAAAGTCGCCAACCCGGCCAGACCGTCGCCGATTTGTACCCGGTTCTGCTGGACTGGGCGAAGTCGGTGCGGTAACAGCGGGTCACTTCAGCAGCGCCGTAACCGCCTCGTCGCCCACCACGGCCCGCTCCGGGCGCGGGTGGGCCGCATCGAATACCCGCAACGCGGCGGGTTCGAGCACCGCATTCGGCGATTCATCGACGGCACCGCCCACCAGCACCCGGTTCAGGTCAAGCCCGAGGTGCCGGGCCAGAAACCGATACGCCGCCTGCCGCTTGGAGGGGCCGTAGTCGTGGCCTTCGGCGGGCAGGTGGACGTTGGCCACGCGGTCCTCTGCCCCGAACAGCCGGTAGATGTGCTGAACGTGCGGAAACTCCACGTTGGGCGTATTTTTGGTCCAGTCTTTTCCGTCCGAAACGAGCAGCAGCGGGCGGGGCGCGGCCAGCGCGGCGAGTTCGGCATTGTTCGTTTCGTGGGTGGGGCGTTGGTGAATCGGCATCCCGCTTTCGCAGGTACACCCGCCGAAAAAGTGCGCCGACACCATCACCACGGGCACCGACACGGTGATACGCGGCTCCAGGGCCGTGAGCAAAAAGGTCTGAGTGCCCCCGCCCGATTCGCCCGTCACGCCGATTTTCGTTTCGTCCACGTCGGGCAGGCTGACCAGAAAATCCACCACACGGAGGCTGTTGAGGGTTTGGAGGGTGAGCGCGTTGGGCAGTTTGTGGGTCGATTGCTGCGCGTCGGCGTAGCCGAGCATGTCGTAGGCAAACACGACGGCCCCCATCCGGGCGAGCGTGGCGCACCGCTGCTGCATCTGCTCCTGAAACCGCCCGTCGAGCGTGGCCGAGTGGCCGTGGGGGCAGAGCACCGCAGGGCGCTTTCCGGAAAATCCGACGGGGCGGTACAGGTTTCCGGTCACGAACAGGCCGGATACACTTTCAAACGCCACGTTTTCGACCGTGTAGCCGTTGAAGGTTTTCAGGCTGTGACGGAGGGGTTGGAGTGGAGCAACCCCCGGTTTCTCCGGCAAATTCATTCCGGCCCGCAGGCCCTGCCGGATGAGCGCCGCCCGCGTTTCCCAGCTTTTTTTATCGGGGTACGATTGGGCCAGTTGGCGCAGACGCTCCGCGCCTTCGGCTTCCGAAAAATACGCGCTCTGCCGCAGGTCGGGGCGGTCGGGGTTGGGCTGGGCGAGGGCGGTCAGCGAAAGCAGCAGCGGGGGCAGGAGCACACGGAATTTCATGGGAGAGAAGTTTTCGTAGAAAAGCCGTTCGTTGCCCGAATTTACCCGAAACGGAATCCCTCACACCGGCACCGCCGTCGAGTGCTTGATTTCGGCCATCACGAAGGCGCTCTGCGGCCCGCCGATGTGGGCCAGGGCGGCGAGTTTCTCGACCAGAAACTGGCGGTAGGCGTCCATGTCGGCCACGACGATTTTCAGGAGGTAATCGTACGGCCCGGCGATGTTGTAGCACTCCACCACCTCGGGCAGGTCGCGGATTTTCTCTTCAAATTCCCGGATGAACGCCTGCGTGTGCTCCTTGAGCGTCACCTGGCAGTAGGCCGCCAGGCTGCGCCCCACCTTCGCCTTGTCCACCAGCGCCACATAGCCCCGGATGTAACCCTCGCGTTCGAGGCGCTTGCGCCGCTCGAAAATCGGCGTGGACGAAAGGTTGAGGTGGACGGAAAGTTCCTTGTTGGTCAGAAAGGCGTCCTGCTGGAGGAGTTCGAGCAGGCGCCGGTCGGTGTCGTCGAGGAGGGGCATTGGAAGATTTTTCTGTCGCGGCTGAAGTCTGGCGTAACTTTTCGTTGAAACGTACGGCTAAGTTGCGTCAGATTAGATTCATTTTCCAAGTTTATCCAGAAACGCAGGAAGTGTGTACTGAACGTAGGAACTTTGCGGACCGATTCTGTCGTCTTTCTTTCCATGCAAAAACAAACCGCCGCCATCCGCATCCAGGCCGAGCGCAGCCACAACCGCGAGCACTCAGTACCGCTCTACCTCACGTCGAGCTTTACCTTTGATGATGCCGAGAATGGCCGCGCCCTCTTTGCCGACGAGGTGGAGGGCAACATTTACTCGCGCTACTCCAACCCCAACGTCGACGAATTCATCGCAAAGGTCTGCGCCCTCGAAGGGGCCGAAACGGGCCTGGCCTTCGGTTCGGGCATGGCGGCCATCTTTGCCACCTTCGGCGGGATGCTCCAGCAGGGCGACCACGTGGTGGCCTCGCGGGCGCTGTTCGGCTCGGCCATCCAGATTCTGGGCAAGATTATGCCGAAATGGGGCGTGACGACGACGTTCGTGGACGGCCACGACCTCGGCCAGTGGGAAGCCGCCACGCTGCCGAACACGAAGATGTATTTCTGCGAAAGCCCCTCCAACCCCGGCCTCGAACTCACCGATCTCGCCGCGCTTTCGGTCATCGCCAAGCGCCGGGGCGTCGTGCTGGCCGTGGACAACTGCTTCGCCACGCCCGTCGTGCAGAATCCCATCGAACTCGGGGCCGACCTCGTGATGCACTCGGCCACGAAGTACATGGACGGGCAGGGCCGGGTGCTCGGCGGGGTGCTCGTGGGCCGGGCCGACCTCATCGAACCCATCCGGTTTTTCGCCCGGCACACCGGCCCGGCGCTGTCGCCCTTCAACGCCTGGGTGCTCTCGAAAAGCCTCGAAACGCTCTACGTGCGGATGAAGGCCCACTGCGAAAACGCCCTAACCCTGGCCCAGGCGCTGGAAGGCCACCCCGCGCTCAACGCCGTGCATTACCCCTTCCTGAAAAGTCACCCGCAGGTCGAACTGGCCCGGCGGCAGATGCGCTGGGGCGGGGCCATTCTGACGCTCGACGTGAAGGGCGGCTTCGGGGCCGTCAACGCCCTGACGCAGGCCCTGCAAATCGCGAGCATTTCCCCCAACCTTGGCGATACCCGCACCATCCTGACCCACCCAGCCAGCACGACGCACTCCAAACTTTCCGCCGCCGACCGTGCCGCCGTGGGCATCACCGACGGGTTGGTGCGCGTGGCGGTGGGGTTGGAGGCGGTGGAGGATTTGGTGGGGGATTTTGAGCAGGCGTTGGCGAAAATTGCTGAGCCAGCCAGCGTCGAGTAATTTTCTTTTCCCACAAAAAAGCCCCCCGAGCACTTGGGGGGCTTTTTTGTGGGGGAATTCTACCACCGCCGTCCGCCACGGCCCCAGCCGCGTCCGGGATTCCGGTAGTACCGGGGAACGGGTGGCCGGTAGTAGTACCGGGGCCGTACCACCACCGGCGGGCGGTTGTAAAAATACGGGCGGTAGTAAGGTCGGTAGTACGGGCGCGGGCCAACGTACACCCCGGCGGAAGCACCCACCGGTACGGCAGAAACGCAACTGCCCAACCCAACGAGCAGCAGCGCGAACAGCAGGACGTTCAACAGGCGTTTGTTCATGGCTTTGTGGAGTTTTTGAAACCGCGTTCTCCCCGTTCGTCTCGTCTGGCCAGCGATTTCTGGTTTCTGAATCAACAACGCTTCGAGGGTAAATCCTCGTGCCCGTTTAACACCCTGGCACCGTTTTTTGCGCCCGGAACGCAGATTTTTCATCAACCAACTGAACGTCAGCATGGCAACCGAAACCGGCCTCCCCGAAGTCACCGAACAGATGCGCGACCTGCTCGACTACGCCGAAGACCTCCGCCAAAACCATCCGGAGGTCTGGAAGAAAGGCGGCAACATCCAGGGCAACGACAGCTACGAAACGCTGAAGAAAATCGTCCGTCGCGGCCATTTTACCGACGCCGACGCCGATTTTGTCCAGACCTGGGAAGCCTGGAAAGCCCGCCACGGTAATCACAAAAACATCGAAGGCATGGTGGCGAGCCTGAAGTGGCTGGCCGTGCCCGAGGTGGGTTGGAAGGAAATGAAGGCGGTGATTGAGGCCGAAAAAGCGAAAGAAAAAGAGTGAATTTTTAACCGCAGAGACGCAGAGGTTTCGCGGAGTGCGCAGGAATTTTTCTCTGTTTCCTCTGCGAAAACTCCGTATCTCTGCGGTTAAATTTTTTCTCCGATGAAAACCATCATCGAGCCTTTCCGCATCAAATCGGTCGAGCCGATCCGGTTCACCACCCGCGAGGAGCGGCAGACGCTCCTCCGCGAAGCCCACTTCAACCCCTTCCTTCTTCACGCCGACGACGTGCTCATCGACCTACTCACCGACAGCGGCACCTCGGCCATGAGCAGCCGACAGTGGGCGGCCCTGCAACTCGGCGACGAAAGCTACGCGGGCAGCCCCAGTTTTTTCAGGTTTGAAAGCGCGGTGCAGCGCATCACGGGCATGCCCTTCGTCATCCCGACCCACCAGGGCCGGGCGGCGGAGAAAATTCTGTTTGGCATTCTGGGCGAGCGGGGCAAGTACGTGGTCAGCAACACGCTCTTCGACACCACCCGCGCCAACGTGGAATTTAGCGGGGCCGAGGGCGTGGATTTGGTGATTCCCGAAGGCAAACAGCCCGGCCTGCTTCACCCCTTCAAGGGCAACCTCGACGTACCGGCGCTGGAAAATTTCATTCGGGAAAAAGGCGCGGAAAACGTCCTGATGGTCATTCTGACCGTAACCAACAACTCCGGCGGGGGCCAGCCGGTGAGCCTGGAAAACGCCCGGGCCGTCAGCACGATGTGCCGCCGACACGGCGTCCGGTTTTTCATCGACGCCTGCCGGTTTGCCGAAAACAGCTACTTCGTCAAGCTCCGGGAGCCGGGCTACGCCGAAAAATCCGTCCTCGAAATTGCCCAGGAATTGTTCAGCCTCGCCGACGGCTGCACGATGTCGGCCAAAAAAGACGCCTTCGCCAACATCGGCGGCTTTCTGGCCCTGCGCGACGAGGCCCTGGCCCAGCAGTGCCGCAACCTGCTCATCGTGACCGAAGGCTTCCCGACGTACGGCGGTTTGGCGGGCCGCGACCTCGAAGCGATTGCCGTGGGGCTGGACGAAATTCTGGACGAAGACTACCTCCGGTACCGCCTGCGGAGCATCGAATACCTGGGCGAAAAACTCACCGCCGCCGGGGTGCCCCTCGTGCTGCCCACGGGCGGCCACGCCGTGTACCTCGACGCCCGGGCGTTTCTGCCCCAGATTCCCGTGGAGCAATTCCCCGGTCAGGTGCTGGCCTGCGCGCTGTACGAGGCGGGCGGCATCCGGGGCTGCGAAATCGGCAGCGTGATGTTTGGCAAACGGGACGAAGCCGGAAATCTGATTCCCTCGCCGATGGATTTGGTGCGCCTGGCCATCCCCCGCCGGGTGTACACCCAGAGCCACATCGACTACGTGGCCGAGGTGATTCTGGGGGTTTTTTCTAGCCGCGACGCCCTCCGCGGCCTCCGCTTCACCTACGAAGCGCCGGTGCTACGGCATTTTACGGCGCGGTTTGCGGTTGTCTGAATCAGGATGGCCAGGATGGGAGGATGAGCAGGATGAAATGCAAACTGCTCTTTCCAAATCCTGTTCATCCTCCCATCCTGGCCATCCTGATTCAGACTGCAGACATTACTGCGCCAAATACCCCCCGTCCACGATCAGCCCCGTGCCGAAGACGAAACTGGCATCGTCGGACGCCAGCCAAACGAAGGCTTGGGCAATTTCCTCCGCCGTGCCGAGGCGCTTGACGGCGTGGGCGCTTTCAATGAGGTGGCGGGTCTCTTTTAGTTCGTCCGAGTCTAGCCCGGCATTGGTGAGCATGGGCGTCTGGATGAAGCCGGGGCAGATGGCGTTGACGCGAATCCGGCGCGTGGCGTACTCGATGGCCGCCGTTTTGGTCAGGCCGAGCACGCCGTGCTTGGCCGCCACGTAGGCCGACGAGTTGGCGAAGCCCACGTGCCCGAGGATGGAGGCCATGTTGATGATGACCCCGCCCTCGTCCTGCTTCAGCATTTGCTTCAGTTCGTGCTTCATGCAGTGGCGCACGCCGTGGAGGTTCACGTTGATGACTTTTTCCCAGCCCTGGTCGCTCATGTCGGCGATTTGATTGGCTTCGCCGCCGATGCCCGCGTTGTTGAGGGCCACGTCGAGCCGCCCGAACTCGGCCACCGTCCGCTGGATGGCCGCTTCGACGCTCTCGACCGAGGCCACGTCGCATTCGGTGAAAAAGCCCTCGCCCCCGGCCCGGCGGATGTCGCGGAGGGTGGCGCTGCTGTTTTCGTCGCTTTTCAGGTCGGCGATGGCGACGCGGGCCCCGTGCCGGGCGGCGAGCACGGCGCAGGCCCGCCCGATGCCCGAACTCCCGCCCGTGATGAAGACGACTTTGTTTTCGAGTTTTTGCATGGTTTCCGGAAATTTTCCGAAGGCTACGCAAAATCCCGTTCCGAAAAAAAGCGGCGGCTCCGGGGGTGGAGTCGCCGCTTTCTGGGGCAGAAAACCGGGGCGTTCAGTTCTGCTGCGCCTCGATGCGCTGCACTTCTTCCTTGCCGTTGTACACGACCACTTCCTTGCCCGTGGCGACGGTTTTCGGAATCGCCACGAGCGTGACCGGCTGGCGCGTGAACGACTCGGTTTCGCTTTCGGGCTTCAGTTTGTAGTTCACCAGCAGGGTCTGGCCCTTCTGGGTGACGTTCATCGAAAGCGCCGTCGATTGCTTGGTTTTCGGCGCGGCCAGGGCCACGACGGTCTCCTTCTCGAAGTTCACCGCCGAGGGTTTCATGCTGGCAGTGGCGGCGGCACCGAAGGCATTTTTAAACGCCTCTTCGTTGTCGAACACCCACACGTAGGGTTTTTCGGCAGCGTCTTTCACGCTGCTTTTCAGAAAATACCCTTCGAGCGAACGGGCTTTGACGGCCTTCTGGGCCAGCGTGGCAAGCGGCAGGCTCAGGGCCAGCAGCAGGGTGAAAACGGGCAGCTTCTTCATGAGAAATTAGGGTTTGGTTGACGAAAAACTCCCGCCGCTTCGGCGTGACGGTTGCTGTTCAACGGGTTTTTTCTGGAAAATTGTACAAACCGAAGCAGCGTTCAGGCGAGAAGGCCCGCCGTTTTCCACCCCGAACGGCTACCTTTGCGGCGGCTGTCTGAACCGCGATTGGCCAGGATTTTAAGATTTTCAGGATGGCCAACCCAGTTTTTATTATCCTGAGAATCTTAAAATCCTGGCCAATCGCGGTTCAGACAACTGTTCGACTTTTCATGAGGATTACGCAGCGGAAAACGCTGATTGATGAATCGGCTGAATTCGTAATTCGTAATTCGTAATTCGTAATTCAACAAATGTCCCAAGTCGCCGAAGCCCTGCCCACCGTCGAAACCGCCAAGAAACTGGGCCTGCTGCCCGAAGAATTCGACCGCATCCACGCCATCCTCAACCGCCCGCCCAACTTCACCGAACTCGCCATTTTTTCGGTCATGTGGTCGGAGCACTGCTCCTACAAGAATTCGATTGCCTGGTTGAAAAAACTCCCCCGCGACTCCCCCCGGATGCTCGCCAAAGCGGGCGAGGAAAACGCCGGACTGGTTGATTTGGGCGACGGCATCGGGTGCGCTTTCAAAATCGAATCGCACAACCACCCCTCGGCCCTCGAACCCTACCAGGGTGCGGCCACGGGCGTGGGCGGCATCAACCGCGACATCTTCACGATGGGTGCCCGGCCCATCGCCCAACTCAACTCGCTGCGGTTCGGCAACCTGAGTTTGCCCAAAACCAAGCGCCTGCTGAAGGGCGTCGTGAAGGGCATCGGCGACTACGGCAACGCTTTTGGCATCCCCACCGTGGGCGGCGAGGTGTTTTTCGACGACTGCTACAACGTCAACCCGCTCGTCAACGCTTTTTCGGCGGGCATCGTGAAAGCCGGGAAAGTAGCCAAAGCGACGAGCTACGGCGTGGGCAACCCGGTGTTCATCGTCGGCTCGGCCACGGGCAAGGACGGCATCGGCGGGGCCTCGTTCGCCTCCGAAGACATTTCCGCCGGGTCCGAAGCCAAACTCCCCGCCGTGCAGGTGGGTGACCCGTTCCAGGAAAAACTGCTCCTCGAAGCCACCCTCGAAATCATCGAAACCGGGCACGTCATCGGCATTCAGGACATGGGCGCGGCGGGCATCATCTGCTCGACCTCCGAAATGAGCGCCAAGGGCGAGCACGGCATGGAAATCAACCTCGACCTCGTGCCCACCCGGCAAGAGCACATGCGGGCCTGGGAAATCCTGCTCAGCGAATCGCAGGAGCGGATGCTCGTGGTGGTGGAGCGGGGCTACGAGCCGGTGATTCTCCAAATCTTCGAAAAGTGGGACCTCCACTGCGCCCAAATCGGCACCGTGACCGACACGAAGCGTCTGCATTTCTACCGCGACGGCGAACTCGTGGCCGACGTACCCGCCGACGACCTCGTGCTCGGCGGCGGCGCGCCCGTGTACCACCGCGAGTACCGCGAACCGGCGTATTTTCAGGAATTCAAGAAATTCGACCTCGCCACCGTGCCCGACCTTTCGGGCAGTGACGAATTGAAAGCCGTGGCGAAACACCTGCTTTCGCACCCCAACATCGCCTCCAAAAAGTGGGTGTACGAGCAGTACGACAAAACCATCGGGGCCAGCACCCGCACCGTGAACGCCCCCGCCGACGCCGCCGTGGTGCAGGTGCGCGGCACCGACAAGAGCATCGTCATCACGGTGGACTGCAACGCCCGCTACGTGAACGCCGACCCCGAAGTGGGCACGGCCATCGCCGTGAGCGAGGCTGCCCGCAACATCGTCTGTGCGGGGGGCGAGCCGCTGGCGATCACGAACAACCTCAATTTCGGCAATCCCTACGTGCCCGAGGTGTACTGGCAGTTCGTGGGCGCGATTCAGGGCATGAAGCGGGGCTGCGAAAAATTCGGCACGCCCGTGACCGGCGGCAACGTGAGTTTTTACAACCAATCGGCCGACGGCGGGCCGGTGTTCCCCACGCCCACCATCGGAATGCTCGGCGTGATGGAAAAGCCGGAGAACCTGATGACGCTCGATTTCAAGGCCCCCGGCGATCTGATTTACCTCATCGGCCTTTCGCAGAACGACCTCGCTTCGTCGGAGTACCTCTACAGCTACCGGGGCGTGAAGGCCTCGCCCGCGCCGCATTTCGACATTGACGAGGAGGCGCAGGTGCAGAACGTGGTGAAGGATTTGATTCAGGCCCAACTCGTCCAATCCGCCCACGACGTGTCCGACGGGGGGCTGTTCGTCACCCTGGCCGAGTCGGCGATGCCCCGTAGCCTCGGTTTTTCGGTCAAAACCGACCGTCGGTTCCGGAAGGACGCCTTCCTGTTCGGCGAAAGCCAGAGCCGGGTGGTGGTGAGCGTGTACCCGGAGCACGAAGCGGCGTTTGAAAAGGCCCTGCTGGGCCACAACGTGGGCTTCGAGTTGCTCGGCACGGTCACGGCCTCGGGCTTCGTGGTGGACGGGGAGGAAATTCTCTCGACCGCCGAAGCGAAAGACGGGTACGAGAATGGCCTGGAGCGGGCGCTGAATGCCTGAAAATTTTCCCGCGTTTTTGCCGAAAGCCTCGTCGGTTCGCCGGGGAGGCTTTTTTGTTAGTTTTGCGGGAAACGCCCGTCGCCATGGCCATCACCGATTTTTCCCAACTCGACCCACGGGGCACCTACACCTACGCGGATTACCTGCTGTGGCAGTTCGACGAAGCCGTCGAATTGATTCGTGGGAAAATTTACCGGATGTCTCCCGCGCCGAAACGGCGGCACCAGTGGATTTCGGGCCACTTGTTCGGTGCCATGTTTCCGTTTTTCACCCAACGGGAGTGCCAATTGTACGACGCGCCCTTCGACGTACGCCTGCCCAACCCCAACTACCACCCCGGCGAGAACGACAAGGTGTACACGGTCGTCCAGCCCGACCTCTGCGTGTTTTGCGACCTGAGCAAACTCGACGACAACGGGGCCGTGGGCGCGCCGGATTGGATCATCGAAATCACATCCCCCGGCACGATCAAGAAGGACTTCAACGAAAAATTCAACCTCTACCAGGCCAGCGGCGTGGGCGAGTACTGGATTGTCGTGCCCGAAAGCAAGCTTCTGCACGTGTACGTCCTGCGGGAGGCTGGTTACGAACTGGCCGAACTCCGGGAAGGCGGCGGCACAGTGGCCTCCCAAACCTTCCCGGACTTGCAGATTGACCTGGACCCGGTGTTTGCCTGAGCGACCGGCATTCACTGCACCCGCCCCACCCCAAACTGGTCGCCCACCCGCACGGGCTTGTCGCCCTCGAAGTGAATTTCCACCAGTTTTTCGCTGTGCACCGCCTGGTTGCCTTCCGCCAGCGTCGCCACGATTTTGCGGGTCTTCACGTCGAACACCTCCCCCGTCGAAGGGTACGCGTAGCGCCCGTCGAGGCTGAATGTCACCCAGCCCGGCTGGTCGCGCACGGGCAGGCTAGCCACCTGCCGGGGCGGCATGGCCGTGGCGTCGAACACGTGCATCATCTGGTTGGCGCCGTCGGCGAGCCAGAGTTCGCGCTCGTCGGGGGTCAGGCCCACGCCGTGGCTGGGGCAGCCGTGGCGCTTCACCGGGCCTGGCTGAACGCCCGTCACTTGTACGCGGTGCAGCATTTTCCCCGTTTTCAAATCGCCGACTTCAAACCCCAGCAACCCGTTCACGTTCACAAACACCAGCGACTGCCTGCCGTTGACCGTGAAGGGCCGGATGGGCGCGCTGAATGGCCCGACCAGTCGGGTGGAACCGTCGGCAACGTTGACCACCGTCAAGTAGGGCGACCGCAGCCCGGCCAGGTAGGCTTCCCGGCCGTCGGCCCCGCAAATCGTATTGTGCGCGCCCGAGTTGGGGGTGATTTTCCGAATCACGTTGCCCGTTTCGGCGTCCACCACGTGCCAGTGGTCTTTTTCGAGCGAGGGCAGGTACATCGTTTTGCCGTCGGGCGTGAGCGACATCCGGTCGCAGCCGCCCTCGTAGCTCTTCTCCCAGCGCAGTTTTTCGGTTTTCAAATCGAGGCATTGCACCGATGTGAGCGTGCTCACGTACAGGCAGCCCGTGGCGAGGCTGGCACACACGCCCTTCACGTTGAGCGGCTTGCCATCGGAACCGAGCCCGGCCATCGGGATGCGCTTCACGAAACGGTGGCCCTTGTCGATGTCGAACACCACCACGCCGTGCCCGCCGTAGTCGAGGTAGTTGCGGATGCCGGGCGTGGCCACGTAGAGGTAGCGGTGGGTGGTTTTGCGGGGGGCGGGTTCGGGGGGCGCGGCGGCGAACAGGGCGGCGAGGAGCGCGAACGCGAGGAGAAAACGTGGTCGTTTTTTCATGGAAAATGAAAGGTTCAGAGGAGGAGAACGTCGCAATCGTTGGCAAAAGCGCCGAAATTTACCAAACTTGGGGCTTCAAACGAATCCGTTTTTCGGACCTCCTAAACCACAGCATCGCACATGATCTCCTCGCGGCGAACATTCATCAAAACGATTTCGGCGGCGTCGGCCCTGGCCGCCGTGCCGGGCATCGCCAAACCGTTCAACATCATCCGGGACTTGAAGAAAATCAGCCCGAACGACAAAATCCGCATCGCCACCATCGGCATGGGCATCCAGGGCAACTACGACACCAAAGCCGCCCTGCGCAACCCCGACGTGGAACTCGTGGCCGCCGCCGACCTCTACGACGGGCGGTTGGTGACGGCCAAAACGGCCTTCAACAACCCGGGTATGTTCACCACCCGCGATTACCGCGAAATCCTGACCCGGCCCGACGTCGACGCCGTGCTCGTCGTCGTCCCCGACCACTGGCACGACCACATCACCATCGCCGCCCTCAACGCAGGCAAGCACGTGTACTGCGAAAAACCGATGGTGCAGCACCTCGACGAAGGCAAGGCGGTGATTGCGGCCTGGAAAAAATCGGGCAAAACCATGCAAGTGGGCAGCCAGCGCATCAGCAGCGCCTCGTTTCAGGAAGCCAAGCGCTTGGTGCAGGCGGGGGACATCGGCCCCATCAACTACATCGAGTCGAACAACGACCGCTTCAACGCCATCGGGGCCTGGAACTACTCGATTCCGCCCGATGCCTCGCCCAAAACCCTCGATTGGGACAAATTCCTCGGCGACGCGCCGAAGCGGCCCTTCGAGGCCAAGCGGTTTTTCCGCTGGCGCAATTACAAAGACTACGGCACGGGCGTAGCGGGGGACTTGTTCGTCCACCTCATCACGGGCGTGCACTTCGTGACCAACTCCCTGGGGCCGAACCGGATTTTCTCGTCGGGTAACCTCGCCTACTGGAAAGACGGCCGCGACGTGCCCGACGTGATGACGAGCATCATGGATTACCCCAAAACCGACCAGCACGAGGCCTTCCAGATGGTGCTGCGCGTGAATTTTGCCAACGCGGGCAAAATCAGCAACGTGACGCGCATCATCGGCAGCGAAGGGCAAATCGAGTTTTCGGAGGACAACCTGATTCTGACGAAAAAGAAACTGCCCCTGGCCCCCGGCTACGGCAACTACGACAGTTACTTCACCTTCACGCCCGAAGTGCAGCAGGAGTTCGTCAAGCAGTACGACGCCCAGTACCCGCCCGACGCCCGCAAGGCCGAACCGGCGAAAGAAGTGAAATTCGAGGCTCCGAAGGACGACGATGCCCACGCCAAGCACTTCGGCGATTTCTTCAGAAACGTCCGCGAAGGCAGCCAGGGCACCATCGAAGATCCGGTCTTCGGCTTCCGTGCCGCCGCGCCGGTGCTGGCCTGCAACGAAAGTTATTTTGACAAAAAAGTGGTGTACTGGGACCCGGTTACCATGAGCCGGGCCACGCCCGACGGCAAGCCCGTGCCGGAGAAGAAACCGGCTCCGATGAAAAAAACCGCTGGCAACGGCGCGAAAGTGGTTAAGAAAACGTAGTTGCTTCGATAGTTTCTTTTGTGAAAAAAGCCGCTGTCGAGCGGCTTTTTTCGTGTTCCCGTCATGCTGAATCAAGTTCAGCATGACGGGAACAAAAAAAGCTACGCCTCCCGCAGTTTCTCCACCTCCCGCACCACGTCCACCAGGCCCTTGAGGGGGATTTTCACCCACGAGGGCCGGTAGCTGAGTTCGTAGCCGAGTTCGTACACCGCTTTTTCGAGCAGGTACACCAGCAGCAGGAAGTTGATTTCGGTGTTGTTGTGAAACAGCGGGTGTTCCGGCCCGAAGGTGCCCAGATACGTGTCGAGGTAGGTATCGCGCATGAGCCGGTACCAGCGGTCGGCGGCGATGAAAATGCGCTCCGGGTCAGCCTGGCTGGCTTCGGGGGCCGTAAACAGCCCCGCCGACACGGCGTAGTGGTAGGAGCGAATCATCCCGGCGACGTCCTTCAGCGGCGAGTGCTTGATTTTCCGGTCGGCGATGGAGCTTTCGGGTTCGCCTTCGAAATCAATGATGACATAATCCCGGCCCGTGTGCAGCACCTGCCCGAGGTGGTAATCGCCGTGGACGCGGGTGCGCAGTGAATGAAACGGGCGGGTGGCAAATTCCTCCAGAAACTCGTCGAGCAGTTCCTTCGCTTCCATGAAGGTCCACGCCAGCCGCTGGGCTTGGGGGTCGAGGTCGAGGTACTTGTCCACCAGCAGGGCGTAGCGGTTTTCCATCAGGTGGCGAATGCGGCGCAGGAGAAACTGCCGGTACTCGTCGGTGAACGGCTCGGCCCGGAATTCGGGCGCGGCGTGGGTCGAGAACAGCCCCAGGTGCATCTCGGCCGTGCGGCGGCCCAGCAGTTCGACCTCCTCGAACACGCTTTCGCGCACGACGAATTTCCGGTGCAGAAATTCCTGCAAAAAATCGCCGACGTGCAGGCCGGTCACGCCCCAGGTGTCCTGCTGGTTTTCGACCATCCGTTGCATCATGCCGAGCGTGACGTCCGGGGCATCCGTTCGCCGCCAGGTAAGGCTGCCCGCGAAGGCCGGAATGTAGGCGAAGCCGCCGTGTTCGGTCAGGTACTCCACCAGTTCCACTTCCGGGTTGGTCAGGCGGAATAGCTTGCGGTAGAGTTTCAGGAAATATTTCTCCCCGAAAATCAGGGCCGAGTTGCTCGAATCCACGCCCAGCACCCGGCTGCTGACCGGCCCGCGGATGTCCTCCGGGTCGAGGCCCCGGCCGCGCTGGAAGTGCAGGTTGCCGGTTTCGTGCGCCACATCCAGCCCCGTCGCCACGCCCCGGAACAGCGCCTGCTGGAAGCGTTCGTCGTAGAGTGCGTCCACGAGCAGGCCGCGCTTGCCCTCGAAGTAGGCGATGGTCAGCACGCCCTTCGGGTTAACGTCGGGCATCTGCTCCGAGGCGTCGAGGAAGGAGAGGGGCAATTGGTAGGTTTCGGGTTCGCCCCCGTCGGCGTAGCGGGCCGTCACGAGGAGCAGGTAGGCGACGGTCTCGCCCATCGGCACTTCGTGAATCGTGCTCACGGCGAAGCCATCCTGAGGCCGGGCCTTCCCCGCAAACCACCGGCAGGTATTAACGTAGGGCGGTAAAATCGCCGTTTCGAGCAGGCGAATGGCTTCGGCGTCGGCGCGCAGGTGCGCCCAGTCGTGGGCGGTGGTGAGGTGGGGAAACTGGATGTCGGGCATGAAAAAAGGCCGTTGAAGGATTTCAACGGCCCCTAAATTAGGAAGTTGGGAGAAATTATTGAACCGCAAACCGAAACCTTACCTTCCCGCTTGCCTGCGGGTTCACCGCCGTCAGCAGCACCCGCTGGATGGGTTTTCCGACCCACTTCGTTTTGAAGCCTTCGTCGTCCGGCCCGTCGAGGGGCAGGGTTTCGATGGCGGCGGTGTAGCGTTTGGCATCGTAGGTCAGTTGCACCGTCGGGTGCGAGGCATCGCTGAACCGGACGAGGCCCGGCGTGGCGAGGTCCACCGTGCTGGTGGTCATGAACGACTGTTGGAGCGAAGTGGGGGCGTTGTTCAGCGAAAACTCATCGGTCACGTCGAGGGCTTCGGTCTTCCGGTCCAGCCGCACGGTGCGCTGCCAGGCGCGGATGCCCGCTTCGGCGGGGTAGGCCGGGGCGAGGTCCATCGTGAGCGAAGCGACGTCGGGCGTGGTCTCGGCCTTCACGGTGCGGGCGGCGAATTGTTTCCCGGCGTTTTGCAGCACGCCGTTCACCGTTGGCAGGTTGTGGTACTGGGACTGGGTGTACCACAGGTCGTAGCGCTTGCTCGAAAACGTCATGGCGGTGTAAATCCCGCGCCCGGCGTCGATGATGACCGGCTGGCCCCCGGCGTAGAGGATGAAATCGCCCACGTCGTTGTGGTTGTGGCTTTCGGCGTTGTGCCCGCCGTGGGTGGCCACAAACAGGCCCTTCGGTGTGCGGGCCGTGAGCACCTGCACGTCGGGAAACCAGGCGTCGCGCACGCCGGGAAACTCGGTTTTTGGCAGCGCGTCGAGGTCTTTCAACGCCAGGATGTTCTGCACCCGCCGCTGCCGGTTGAAACCCGACGAGCGCAGCGTGGGCCGGATGTTTTCACCGACCCCAAACGCCTGGTGCGCCCACTGACCAAACCGCGTGAGGGTTTCGTCGTTCACGCGCTGACCAAAGCGGTAGAGCATGGCCCCATCGGCGGTCACGGTGGGATCGGCATCGGCAAAATTGACGAAGTACGGTCCGGCGATGTGCATTTTGTACACGTAAGCGGCCATCTTGCGCACCAGGGGTTCGCCGTACAGGCTAAGCCTTCCGCCCGACGCGCTGTGCAGGATTTCCAGCGCGTCGAACACGCTGGCCCCGGCTACGAACCAGTAGGAGGGGCCTTCGTCGCAGCCCCCGTCTTCGCCGAGGCCGTTGAGGTACAGGTCGAGGCCGTCCATCGCGGCGTGGGTCATGGCGGCGCGGCGGGCGTCGTCAGGTTCGAGCAACAGTGCGGCCACCAGCCAGTTACTCATGATCCAGGGATTCCAGTTGTTCACCTTCGTGCCTTTTTTCAGGTAGCCGTAGCGCTGGGGTTCCCGCGAAAGCGGCTCAAACACCCGAAGGTTCGTTTCGTGGTAAATCCGGGGCCGAATCAGCGGCGATTGGGCGGCGAGTTTTTCCCCCAGAAAATAATCGGTCAGCGCCAGCAACGCGGCGGTTTCGGCGGCGAAGAGGTCCACGGTGCGGTCTTGCACGTTGGGCAGGCCGCTGCCGGTTTTCTGGCCGCCGAGGTGCGCGGGTACCCCCCAGAAACTTTCTTCGCACACGGCCCAGACGCCGTTGATGACGTCGTCGAGGAACCGGCCCTTGCCCTCCACGGCCTCGGCCAGGGTCAGCGCGAAAAGGCGGGAGCGGCGGTCGAACGAAATCCGCTCGTAGCGCGTGCGGTTGCCGTTGCGGACGAAATCGAGGGCCAGCGTAGCGGGCAGCATCGGGAAGCCCGCTTGGGCCGCTTCCTCGCCCGCCCGGATCAAATCGGATCGCGCGCCGCCGGGCAACGCCTGCGCCCAGGCGTCAGGGGTGTTGGGAAACGGCTGCCAGGACGCCCTCGGCAGCAGCGCTGCCCGCATGGCGTCGGGTGCGTAGCGAGTGGTGAGGAGGTTGCGCGGGGTGAGTTGGGCAAAGGCCGGGGCCGCAACGGCCAGCAGCCCCGCCAGAAAGAGGGTTTTCATGAAAACGGCCCGGAGGTTTTCTTCCGAAAGCAGGACCGGAGGGAAAACTACTGCCTGACTGAATGAGAAAGGAAATTTGTCTTTTTTCCTCACGCAGTCACGCAGTTTCAAAACCCAAACCCCACCGTCAGTTGCCACAACGTGGTTTTGGTCGTGAAGCGGGCGTCGTCGGTGGGGGTTTTGATGCCGACTTGCGACAGGTCGGAGAGGTTGCCTTCGTAGCGCAGGTCGAGGTTGATGCCGAGGGCCGTCAGGCCCACGCCCGCCTGGTAACCGAACACGGCCTGCTTGAAGGTCTGGTCGATGGACTGGGTGGTGTACTGGTTCAGCGCGTCCTTCAAATTCTGGTTTTCCGACACCGTCAGCGAAGCCATTGGCCCGGCGTTGAGGCGCAGGGGGCCGAGCTTCACGCCCAGGAGCAGGGGCACGTCCACCGTCGTGAATTTCACGTCGATTTTCTGGGTGGCGAGGCCGGTTTTCACGAGGTCAAACGAGCCGCCTTTGGCCGAAAGCAGCACTTCGGGCTGGATGAAAAACTTCCGCCCAATGCGCAGGAACGCCCCGCCGACGAGACCCGTCGTGCGGGCGTTGTTGTCCTGGAAAAAGTCATACACGATTTGCCCGCCCGACAGCACGGGCACGCCGCCGGGGCCGGTGAGGCGGGGCGTTTTGACTTCGAGGGTGTTCAACTCGGAAAAATTGGCCCCGATTTTCAGGCCAAACGTGAGCGCTTTGCCCTTGCGTGACTGGGCGAACGTCACGGCGGGCAGCAGAAGCAGCAGGGGGAGGAGACGAAGGAGTTTCATTGAAAAAAATGCGGAGGAGTTTGACAAAGGTTACGAAAGATTGGTTGTAAGCAACGGCTTGAAAATTAAAGTTTTGCTGACTTTTTTAGTTGGTCGTAAAAATCAATTCGGCGGTCAGCGGCGAACGGTCGGGCAGGTCGAAAACCGTGCGCACCCGCAGGTGGTCGCCGGAGGTTTCGATCACGGTCCACTCGCGGCTTGTGCCGGGGGCCGACCAGTCGGAGAGCAGGATCGTCCGGGTTTTGGCTAAAAACCGGTACGTGCCGCCGGGCGCTTCGGGGGCCTCGTTGGGGCTGCACCGCGCCGCGCCCCGGTCGGAGTGGAAATGGCCGTTGGCAGCGAACGTCAGCCGGTCGTCGCGTTCGCAGGCGTCGAGCAGGGGGAGGATGTTGGCCTCGGCTTGCCCATCGCCGTTCAGGTCCGTCGGCGCGAGGGGCCGGATGGCTTCGAGCCGCCAGGCTTTACCCACGAAAGCGGAGGCGGTGGGCCAGGCGTCGTGGGTGGACTTCCGGCAAGCAGCGACAAGCAGCAGGCCGGTCAGTCCGATTTTGACCAGATTATTCATCATCGAGTTGATTGGTGAACCAAAAATGGCCCCGGCAACTCAGGTTGCCGGGGCCATTGCACGCCAACCCGCGATTCGGGGGGGTGAATTGTGGGGAAAGGCGGATGAGTTGTTTCGTGTGGGGCGGTTCACCAGAACCGCCCCACACACGAAAAAAGGCCGCTACATCGCGCAGCGGCCTTTTTTCGGAAACGCAATTCTTAAACCGCCACTTCGACGGGCGGCGTTTTGGCGGTCCGCTTCCGCGTAAACCGCGCCAGAATCCGGTCCACCACCAGGTACACCGACGGCACCACCACAAGCGTCAGCAATAGGGACGAAACCAGCCCGCCGATGATGACCCAGGCCATGCCGTTTTTGGTTTCGGCCCCCGACCCGCTGGCCAGGGCCAGGGGCAGCATGCCGAACACCATTGCCAGGGTGGTCATCAGGATGGGCCGGAGGCGTTCTTTGCCCGCTTCGATGAGCGCGTGAATCACGTCGTGGCCTTCGGCTTTCAACTGGTTGGTAAAGTCCACGATGAGGATGGCGTTTTTGGCCACCAGCCCCAGCAGCATGATCATCCCGACGATGGAAAACACGGTCAGGCTTTCCATCGACAACGCGAGGGCGAGCAGGGCACCGATGAGGGCCACGGGAATCGAGAACAACACCACGAAGGGGTACACCACGCTTTCGTAGAGCGCCACCATGATGAAGTACACGAGCAGGATGGCGATGCCCAAGGCCAGCCCGAGGCTGCCGAAGGCGTCGGACTGCTGCTGCAACTGGCCGAGGTACTGCACCGACACGCCGTCGGGCAGTTTCACCGCTGCCATCTTGGCCTGAATATCGGCCCCGACGGTGCCTACGGGCCGCCCGACGACCTGCGAATTGACGGTGATGGACGAGAGCCGGTCGATGCGTTCGAGCACGCTTTCGCCGGTTTGCTCGATGACCTGGGCGAACTGCGAAAGTTCGAAGGTTTTACCCCGGTTGTTGACGAAGGTGAGTCGGCTGACGTCCTGTGGGTTGCTGCGGTCGAAGCGGTCGAGGCTCACGAGGATGTCGTACTCGTTGCCGTTTTGCTTGAATTTCGAGCGGTCGTTGCCCCGGAAGGCGTTTTGCAGGGCCAGCCCCACGTCGGCGGCGCTGATGCCGAGCTGGGCCATTTTCTCCCGGTCGAGTTTCACCGTCACTTCGGGTTTCGGATCTTTCACCGAAAACTTCACGTCCTGCGTGCCGGGCACGGCCTGCACGACGGCCTTCACCTGGGCGGCGGCCCGGCGGATGTCGGCTAGGCGGGTGCCCTTGATGGCGATCTGAATCGGCGCCTGCGAGGTGCCGACGATGCCCACGGGGCTGACGGTCACGCGCACGCCCGGCAGTTGACCGACTTCCTGCTTGATGAACTGGCCGAAGTCTTCCGTCGAAATCGCCCGTTGTTTTTTGTCCACCAGCTTCACGTTCAGGTCCACGATGTTCGGGTTCGAGGCCGTCAGCAGGGCGCTGCTCGTGTAGCCGACGTTGGTGAAGACGTTGGTGACTTCGGGGTGCTTCAAAATGAGCTGCTCCGCCAGCTGGGCCACTTCGTTCGACTGGTAAATCGAGGCCGTGGGGGCGAGTTCGAGTTGCACGGTCATCTCGCCCTGGTCGCTCTGGGGCATAAACGCCGCGCCGATGAAGCCCGCTGGAACGAGCGCAATCGAGCCGATGAACAGGGCCACGACGCCGAGAAACACCCAGCGCTTGCGCCGCAGCACGACGGCCAGAATGCGGCCGTAGGCGTCGGTAAGGCGGGTCAGGAGGTTTTCAAAACCCAGGTTGAGTTTTCCCCACAACGAGTTCGGATTCAGCACTTCCCGCTTGCCGAAGCGCGACACGAGCAACGGCGTCAGCGTGAACGACACGACCAAACTCATCAGGGTCGAGAACACGACGACGAGCGAAAATTCCCGCAAAATGTTGCCAATCAGCCCGCCCGTCAGGGCCAGGGGCACGAACACGACCACGTCCACCAGCGTGATGGCCAGGGCCGTGAAGCCGATTTCGCTCCGGCCGTCGAGGGCGGCTGTGCGCCGGTCCTTGCCCATCTCCAGGTGGCGGTTGATGTTTTCCAGCACCACAATCGAGTCATCGACCAGAATTCCCACGACCAGCGAAAGCGCCATGAGCGTCATCAGGTTGAGCGAAAAACCGGCCAGGTACATCAGCACGAAGGTCGGAATCATCGACGAGGGCAGGGCCACGAGCACGAACAGCGAGGAGCGGAAGCTGTGCAAAAACAACAGCATCACCACCGACACGATGAGCACGGCCAGGAACAGGTCGTCCACCACGGCGTGGGCCGAGGCCAGCGTGTACACCGACTGGTCGGAGGCGACGTTGAACTTCAGCCCGGCGCTGGCGTACTGCTGTTCCAGTTTTTTCATCCGTTCCTGCACCAGCCGACTGACGTCCACCGCGTTGGCGTCCGACTGCTTCTGCACCTGCACCCCAACGGAGGGCAGGCCGTTGATGTGGTTGATGGCCGTGGGTTTGGCCGTGGCGTCCACCACCTCGGCCACGTCGCGGAGGCGCACCTCGCTGCCGTCGGTGCGGCGGGCCACGGTCAGGTCGCGCAGGCGCTCGGTGGTTTCGACGGTGGCGTCGAAGCGGATGGAATACTGCGACTGGCGGGTTTCCAACTGCCCGGCGGGGTAACTGGTGTTGGCCGCGTTGATGGCCTGCGAAACCTGCCCGATGGACACGCCGTAGGCCCGCAGTTTTTCGGCGTTGACGTTCACCTGAATCTGGCGTTCGTTGCCGCCGATGACGTTGATTTGGCCCACGCCCGCGACGTTGGAAAGCTGGGGCTTCAGTTCGTCGTTGATGAGGTCCTGGAGTTTGGTGGGCGAGAGGTTGGCCGTCACGCCCAGCCGCAGCACGGGGATTTCGTCGGTCGAAAACTTGTTGAGCACCGGCCGGTCCACGCCGTCGGGCAGCAGGTTGCTGATTTGGTCCACCTTGCGCTGGGCGTCCTGCTGGGCCTGGGTCACGTCCACGCCGTTTTTCAACTGCAACACGACGATGGACGCGCCCTCCTGCGAGGTGGCGTTCATGCGGTCCAGCCCTTCGATGGACGACAGCGCGTCTTCAATCCGCTTTGTCACATTCGTCTCGACCTCGTCGGCTGACGCACCCCGGTACACGGTCGCCACGCTGATGACGTTGGCTTCAAACTTGGGCAGCAAATTGTACGACAACTGCTGGTAACTGAGCACCCCGAACAGGCCCAGCACGGTGAAAACCGTCGTCACCAGCAGGGGCCTTTTGATGGCTATTTCGGTAATGGACATGGAATTCAATAAGGTTGTGGTTTGTAGTTTGTGGTTTGTAGTTGCTGATTTTCAAACAACTACAAACCACAAACTACAAACTGGCCACTGATTTACTGCGTAACCCGGACTGCCTTGCCGTCGCTGAGGTTTAACTGACCGGTGGTGACGACCACCTCGCCAGGTTGGAGGCCGCCGAGCACTTCGAGTTGGTCACCGAGGTCGCGGCCCACGGTGATTTTGCGCAGCCGGGCCACGTTGCCGCTGACCACGTACACGGAGGGGTTCTGGATGCTTTCGAGCAGGGCCAGGCGGGGAATCAGCAGCGCTTTCTGGCTGGAGGGTTGCGAAAAATCGACGTTCACGAACGTGCCCGCTTTCAGCCCCCCGGCGCTGGCGATGGTGATTTCGACGGGGTAGTTGTGCTCCTCGGTGCCCTGCGGGGCGATGTACGACACGCGGCCGGGAAAAACACGGCCCGGAAACACGTCGGCGGTGACCTTCACGGCCTGGCCGAGGCGGAGCGAGTACACGTCGCTTTCGTTGACGAGAACGTTCACCTTCAGCCGCGACACGTCGAGCACCTTGCCCAGCACGCTGCCCACGGTGACAAAAACGCCGGGTTCGACGGCCTTCTGCACCACCTGCCCGCCGATGGGGGCCTTCACGGCGGCGTCCTGAATCTGCTTTTTCAACTGCTCAGCCTGGTTCAGGGCGGCTTCGTAGTTGTACCGCACTTCGTTCACCTGAATCTCGGTCGTGGCGTTGCCCGCCAGCAGGTTCTGGTAGCGGTCCACGTCTTTTTTCAGCTTGTCAATCGTCAACTGCGTGGACTGGAGCGCTAATTCCCGGAGGCGGTTGTCAAATTCCACCAGCGTCTGTCCTTCGCGGATTTGGCTGCCAAGGTTGAAGTTCACGCGGGTCACCTTGCCCGCCGTCGTGGCCGTGATGTTCGTCTCGCGGAACGGAATCAGGTTGCCCGTTTTGACGAGTTGCTGGCTCACGTTCCCGGCCTCGACCGTCGCCACCGTCACCGGGATGGCGACGTTTTGGGCGACGACGGGCGCGTTTTTGGCGTCAATTTTCTTTTTGTTGGAAGCCAGCCGGAAGCCAATCAGGCCAAACACCAGCACGGCGGCGAGGGCGATGAAAATCGTGGTCTTTTTCATGGAAAACGGGTTCTGACCGATTCAGAGTTGGGAATAAAACGTCAACAGCGTGCCCTTCGACTGCTCCAAACTGAGCCGGGCCTGGTAAAACGAAATGAGCGAATTGATGTAATCCGACTGGGCTTGGCGGTACGAGGTTTCGGCGTTGACCAAATCGGTCAGCGACTTCACGCCCTGCCGGTACTGGAGCGTCGTCACGTTGTACACCTCCTGGGCCAGTTTCACGTTGCGGTCGCCGTTCTGCACGTTTGTCCGCGCCCGTTGAATCTGCGACTGGGCGTTGTTGAATTGCAGCCGGAAGGACGAGGCGTTCAGGCGCTGGCGTTCTTCGCCGCTGAGCACGGTCAGGCGCTGCTGTTTGAGCTGGGCGTCGCGCTGGCGGCCGTCGAAAATCGGCACGTTCAGCCGAACCCCCACACTGCCGAAACCCGCGAAGCGGTCGAACACCTGGTCCAGTTTCTGCGCGCCAAGATTTACCACGCCGTAGTTGGCCACCAGGCTGAGCGTGGGCAGGTAGCCCGCCCGAATGCGCTGGTACTGCAGGCGCTGGAGGGCCAGGTTGGTTTCCCCCTGCCGGAGCGCAGTTAGGCCGTTGGGGTCGAAGGGCGTCGGGTCTACGGCGGGCAGTTGGGTGAGCAGCGTCGAGTCTGACAGCGTCAGTTCCTGGTCGAGCGGGTAGCCCATCTGGAACTTCAGGCGGTTGAGGGCCAGGTTGAGGTCGTTTTCGGCCAGGTTCAACTGCGACTGGGTGCTGTTGTAATTCACCTCCGTGCGGGTGTAGTCGATGGGCTGAATCACGCCGTTGTCCCGTTGCAGCTTCAGGATGTTCAGCACCTGCTCCGTGCGCCGGAGGTTGTCGCGCAGCAACGCAATCTGCTGCTGGGCCACGAACACCTGGTAGTAGTTGCTGGCGATGTTGAAAATAACGTCTTCGCGGGTCTGGCGGGTGTTGAGTTCGGCCAGTTGCTCGTTGGGCTTGGCGGCTTTGATGCCGAGCAGCAGCGATTTGTCGAAAATCGGCTGGCTGGCCTGAGCCGTCAGGTTGGTCTGGTACTTCTGTCCAATGACGAACACCCGCGGCTCGGGGCCGAACACCCCGGCGGGGACGATGCTCTGCTGGAGTTTGAGGTTGTCGGTCATCGTGCCCGTGGCCGAGACCTGGGGCAGGTACATGCCCACGGCCTGCCGGGCCTGCTCCCGGGCGGTCTCGGTCTGGTACTCGGCTAGGCGGACGGTCCCGAAATTCTTCAGGCCAAAATCGATGCAATCCTTCAGGCGGAAGGTCGTCGGCGCGGGCTGGGCCGTGGCCCCGAGGGCCAGAGTCAGCAGTACCGCTACGACCAGTGCAAGTTTCTGTTTCATTCGTCCAAAAACGTTGATGCGTCTACAGTAGACCTATCAACTATTTAAGTAAAAAAATTAGTTCACGAGGGCGGCGATTTTCCGCAGCGTGGTCAACAGGGCTGTTACTTCTTCGGGCGCGAGCTGGCTGGTGATTTGCTGGTCGATTTGTCGGGTGGTTTCGATGGCCTTCTCGACGACGAGTTTTCCGGCCGGGGTCAGTTGGATCAGGTTGCGGCGGCGGTCGTCGGCGTCGGCACTGATGCGGAGGTAGCCGTCACGTTCCAGCGTGCGCAGGGAGCGCTGGATGCCCGATTTGTCCTTCTGGGTCATGTTGGCGATGTCCTGCTGCGACAGCAAATCGTCGCCCGCCAGGTACACGATGAACAAAATCGGAAACTGCTCCATTTGCAGCGAAAAGCCCGAGCGGGCCAGTTCGCGGTTTGAGCGCCGACCCAGCAGGTGCCCCACGTAGCCGATCAGGAAGATGGACAGGTTGCCCATCACCCCCCCGAATTTTTCCCGCAGCAGTTGTTCTTTCGTCGTGCTCATGGCGCAAACGTACTAATGAGTTGACATATCAACCAAATGGTTTTCGGAAAAGTTTTTTCGAATCACGATTTTTCTTCTCCAGAAAAAATCCCGCAGCCAGACCATCGGGTCGGCTGCGGCATGGACGCAGGAACCGGGCGGCGGCTACTTGTCCAGTTTCACCTCGTGCAGCGACAACGAGTAGAAGCTTCCCGCCGGGTTGCCGTAGCGATTTTTGTCGTCCCAGTTGGCCGAGTAGCTGAGCCAGAAGGTCTTGCCGTCGGGCGAAATGAATTTGGAAGGAATGTTGACGAAGTACGCCATCGGTCCGAAGCGGTCGAGGTACTGCACCAGCCGCCATTGGCCCGTGAGCGATTCCGATTCCAGGATCATCGTGTCGTACCGCAGGTTGATGGGACCTTTCTTCGGATCGGAGGTCACGTCGACGCCTCGGGAGATGCACATGAGGTACTTTTTCAGCCCCGGGTTGTAGGTGACGGTCACGCAGCCGAGGTGTTCGGGCCAGGCCAGCAGGGGCTTGATGGCCGAAAATTCCTTGCTCCACACGGGCTTGCCCGCCCGGTCTTTCCCGGCGTAAAACTCGTAGGCGGCGGGGTCGTTCATCGTTTGCGGCGAGGGTTTTACGCGCAGCAGGTAGATTTCGTCGCCCTGAATCCAGTTGTTGCACACCCGCGGATTGGTCGAGCCGTGGGCCACGAGGTAGGCGTAGCCGTCGGGTGAGTGTTGGAGGTTTTTCCCGAAATCCACGAAGTGCGGGGAGCCGATTTTCACCTTGGCCTTCACGGGATTTTCGCCGAAAATCGGTTTGTCGGGCGTATGCGGGGTTTCCTGCCAGGTTTTGCCGTAATCGGTCGAGGTGCGGAATCCCACGAAGGGCCCGAGTTCGGTCCAGCCGTTGCCGTTGCAGGTGTTGGTGGGGTTGTTGGTCAGGCAGTAGGTGCCGTAGTACCACACGCCGTTGTGCACCAGCGAGCCGCAGGGGTAGCGCCCGCCGTAGGGGGCGGGGGCGGCTTCGTTGCGGCCCAGGGGGACGATTTGTAGGTTCAGGGGGTCGCTGCCCATAATTTTGGCGTTGCCCGTGGCGGCTTTGCGGCCCATGAAATCGAGGGAGTTGGCGGCCAGGCCGGGGTGTTCGCCCCGGAACGGCTCGAATTCCTCGGTTTTCAGGATGTATCCGTCGGTCCAGGGCGAGTAGAGCGCGTCGTCGGTGGCCCAGCTCGGGTACCAGGTGTCGGCGTTGGTGTAGTTGGCGTAGCGACCCGTGAAGAGCAGAGCCGGTGCTTTGCTGCGCGGAAACGGGCAGTCGGGCGGGGTGTTGTCGGCCCAGCGGAAGGGGCTCAGGGTGGAGGAAAAGCCGTACTCGTTGCGGGCGGGCGCTTGGGCGTGGGCGGCGGCCAGTGCAAACCAGGCCGTGGCGGCCAAAACAAACTTTTTCATGGGGTTGATGCAATGCGTCTGCAAACTTAACCCGGCGGTTTGGGTGGGCGAACCGGCGCGTCAAACGGGTACCAGCATTGGTTAAAACGGTGTCGGTTTTTGGAGAAAAGCAGTTTGAAACCCACAAAGAAAGATGCATCCGGGGTCGTGAACGGATCGTTCGGCCGGTCGTGAAAATGTGGTCAGCGGCTAGAGCACGGAAGAATCCGGGCGACTGCTTGAGGCATATTTCGGGAAAGTTCGTATCATGCACGGACAAACCTCCTACCTGTTTTTCATGGAAAATCCCACCCTGCCCACCTCCGCGGCCTACGACCCGATGGCGGCCCCCAAACCCAACAACTGGCTCGTGCCGGCCATTCTCGTCACGCTGTTTTGCTGCAACTGGCTCGGCATCGTGGGCGTGGTGTACGCCGCCCGCGTGGACACCAAGTACAACCACGGTGACTACGCCGGGGCTACCGAAGACGCCCGGCAGGCCCGGCTCTGGACGCTCATCCCGCTCGCCATCGGCGTGGTGTTCTGGCTGCTGTTCATGGCGTTTTACGGCTTCGTGTTTTTTGCCGCCATGCGCGAAGGGAAATTCCCCGTTCGGACGTAGGAAGCCAACTTTTTTTACTGAACGATGAACCGGCTGGCGCGACACCTGGTGTACTGGTCGGTGGCAGCGGTCGGCGCGACCGTCGCCCTGATTTATTACCGCTTCAATCCGGCGGAAGCTGGCTTTTTTCCGGTCTGTTATTTCCGTCAATTGACGGGTTTGCACTGTCCCGGCTGCGGGGCGCAGCGGGCGTTGCACGCCCTGCTGCACGGGCGGTTTGGCGAGGCCTTCCGTAACAATGCCTTGTTGATGCTCGCCCTACCGTACCTCACGCTGGGCTTCGTGCTCGACATGCGCAATTTCCTGCGCGGCCACGGCACCATGCCCGCCGCCTACCGCCGGTACGAAGTCATCATCGGGATTTTCGTGCTGATCTGCCTGTTCTGGATTCTGCGCAACGTGCCGGGCGAGCCGTTTTCGCACCTGGCGCCAGTGGAGTGAAACCACGCCCGGTGCCCGCTCCGGTATCCGACAATTCCCGGAATCCCGGCTGGTTTGATATGTCTGATGTAATACCTTTGAGGAAAAAAATCCCATGCTCAGCCAGACCGACTTCGCGCCCATCACCAGCATCACCATGACCGACCAGGTGGAAGAGCGGCTGCGGGGGTATTTCAAGGAAAAAGGGCTGAAGGTAGGCGACCCGATTCCGAAGGAAATCGAACTGGTCGGGGCGCTGGGCGTAAGCCGGAGCGTGGTGCGCGAAGCCATGAGCCGCCTCAAAATGCTCGGCATGATCGACGTGCGCAAGCGCCGGGGCACGGTGCTGGCCGAGCCGAACCTGTTCAGTGGCATGGAGCGGCTGATGGAACCGCATTTCCTGAACGAAACCACCCTGCGGCAACTCTTCGAACTGCGTCTGATGCTCGAAGTGGGCCTGGGCGATTTTCTACTGACCCGCATCCAGCCCACCGACTACGAGCGGCTGGAGGAAATCATCGCCCGCGAGAAAAAAGCCCAGTCGAAAGCCGAGCGCGTTCAGGCGGACATTGAATTTCATTCGTACCTCTACGAAATCACCGGCAACCAGACGCTCATCCGGCTCAAGCAGATGCTGGTGCCCATTTTCAACTACAGCGTCGAACTCAGCGCCCAGGCCACCAAGCCCATCCGGGCCAGTTCGGTCACGCACGCCGACCTGGTGGCCGTGATGAAAACCGGCGACGCCGATGCCTTCCGGCAAGCCATGAAGGCGCACTTTGAGCCGCATTTTCAGGCGATTTCCTAAATCCTGCAAATGTTAGTGCAGCGGACGCTGCGCAGGGAACCCCGAGCGGCGTCCGCCACGATGGGTTATGCCTGGCTTTCGCGCATTTCCCCACATCCGGCAGATTTTCTAAAAAAATTTCAAGCCTGCGCTTGACAAATACCAAAACGGCCCTTTTTATTTGTCAAATAAATCAGACATATCTTACTTTAACCTCTACCTCTCATGCACTTTTCTACCCGAGTACGCCGGGGTTTCCGGGCCTGGTTGTGGCTGGCGGGCCTGCTGCCGGGGTTGACGGCCTGGTCGCAGACGACCGTGCGGGGCACCGTCCGCAACGAGGCCGCCGAACTCCTGCCCGGCGTGAGCGTACTGGCCAAAGGCACCAACGCTGGGGCCACCACCGATGCCGCCGGGCGCTTCACCCTCGCGCTGCCCGCCGGAACCCGAACCCTCACCGTCAGCTCGGTGGGCTACCAAACCCAGGACGTAGCCCTGGGCAACCAGACCGATCTGATCATCACCCTGCTGCCTGATGCCAAAACCCTCGACGAAACGGTGGTCATCGGGTACGGCACCCAGAGTCGGCGGCAGGTGACGGCGGCAGTGGCTTCGCTCAAAACGGCGGGGCTGGAAGATTTGCCCGTGACCTCGCCGGTGTCGTTGCTTCAGGGGCGCGTGGCGGGGGTCAACATCACCCAGGGCAGCGGCCAGCCGGGCAGCGCCATCAACGTGCGGGTGCGGGGCGTGTCGAGCGTAGCGGGCAGCGAGCCGCTGTACATCATCGACGGGGTGCAGATTAAATCGGGGAATTTTTCGCAGTTCACGAACGACGGCAGTCCGGCCAACACCGGCTTCAGCGCCCTCTCGGACCTGAACCCCAACGACATCGAAGACATTCAGATTCTGAAAGACGCCTCTGCCGCCGCCATTTACGGCTCGCGGGCCACCAACGGCGTGGTCATCATCACCACCAAAAAAGGCAAAACCGGCAAGGGTACGCTCAGCTTTAACGCCAACGTGGGCGTGGGCCAGCCGACGAACACCCTCGACCTGCTCAACACGGCGCAATTGCAGGACATCGTCCGCAATTCGTACACCCGAAGCGGCATCCCGCCCACCCGCACCATCGGTACCTGGAATGGCCAGAGCGTATCCCACGACACCACGCTGTCGATCAATTACCAGGACGAAATGATCAACCGGCAGGCCGCATTTCAGGATTACAACCTTACGTTTTCGGGGGGGAAAAACGGCATCGTGTACGCCCTCAGCGCGGGCTACACCAACCAGGAAGGTTCGCTCATCAACACCGGCCTGCGGCGCTACACCGCCCGCCTCAACACCGAAGCCGAAGTCAACGAGTACGTCACGGCGGGGGCCAACGTCAGTTTCACCAATTCCCGCAACCAGTCGCAGGACGAGGATGGCGAAATTCAGCCGCTGTACCGGGCGCTGGCCTTCACCTACCCAACCCAGAAACTGTACAACCCCGACGGCAGCTACTTCAACCTGATTCGGAACCCCGTGCAGGCCATGCGCCAGATCCAGCGCTACTACCTGTCAAACCGGGTCATCGGGCGGCTGTACGCCAACGTTGCGCTGGTAAAAAAATGGGGCATCTTCTTCAAACCCAGCCTCTCGACCGATGCCCTGTTTTTTGAAGAAAACCGGTTCGTGCCCTCCACGTACCTCAACAACAACAACCGCCGCGCCACCGAGGCCCGCAACCGCTCCAACGTGGGCCTCATCAGCGAAAACCTGCTGACCTTCGGCCGCCAGTTCGGCAAACACAGCCTCGACGCCCTGGCCGGTTACAGCTTCCAGCGCGAGACGGACCGCACCCTGCGAGTGGCCGTAAACGGTGGTACCACCGACGCCGTGCAGACGGTGAACGGCGGCGCGACAGTGACTGCCTTCGGCGGGGCGCGGACGTTCTGGACGCTGGAATCGGTGTTCGCCCAGGCCAACTACAATTTCGCCGACAAGTACCTGCTCAGCGCCACGATTCGCCGCGATGGGTCGAGCAAATTCGGCGAAGGCAACCGCTACGGGTATTTCCCGAGCGTGTCGGCGGGCTGGCGGGTGTCCGACGAGGCGTTTTTTCAGTCCGTCTCGTTCGTCAACGATTTTAAACTCCGGGCCAGTTACGGCGTGACGGGCAGCTTGCAGGGGCTGGGCGATTTTCAGGCCCAGGGCATTTACGACACGGGCCGCAACTACGAAGGGCAGGCGGGCATCGCCATCAGCCCGACGGGTCTGACCAACCCGCGTCTGTCGTGGGAAACCACCCAGCAAAGCAACGTGGGTTTCGACCTGACGCTGCTCAACCGGCGCGTCAACGTCGTGGCCGACTACTACGTCAAGCAGACGAAGGGCATTCTGTTCGACGTGCTGCTTCCGGTGGAGTCGGGCTTCAACTCCATCGCCGACAACGTGGGCGAAATGCGCAACCGGGGCTGGGAACTGGCCATCAACACCAAAAACATAAGCGGCACCCACTTCACCTGGGAAAGTGGCTTCAATATTTCGCAGAACCGCAACAAGGTGACGAGCTTGCCCGTGGCCAGCGGGGGATTTCTCATCAACGGCGGGGCGGCCAACCAGTTCTACACCATCCTGATGGAGGGGCAGCCCGTCAATTCGTACTACCTGCTGCCGACGGCCGGCATCTACCAGACCAACGAGGAGGCGTCGAAAGCGCCGATTCCACCCCTCGCCGAAGGCACGAACACGGGCGTGGCCGGCGACCTGAAATGGATTGACAAAAACGGAGATGGTCGCATCGACATCAGCGACCGCGAACGGATGGGCACGCCCCTGCCCATTTTCACGGGGGGCTTCAACAACACCCTGACGTTTAAAAATTTCTCGCTCGATTTCCTGATTCAGTTTTCCTGGGGCAACAAACTCTTCAACGCCCTTAAAAACGAACTCAACTACCGCCTCGACAATGGCAACAAAACCACCGACCTGCTCGACGCCTGGTCGCCGACGAATCCCGGTGGCCGCTGGCCCCGCAACAAGTGGGAAGACTTCCGCCGCAACGGGCACGTGTTCCAGTCGCCCGCCGACATCTACCTCGAAAACGGCTCCTACACCCGCCTGAAGGCCGCTACGCTGTCGTATCGGCTCCCGGCGGGTGTGACCAAACGCCTCGGCATGGGCAGTGCCCGCCTCTACGTGGCGGGCAACAACCTGCTGACGTTCACGAACTACACCGGCTACGACCCCGAATCGATGAACCTCTCGTACACGGCCACCTACGCGGGCGTCGACCGGGGCAACCCGCCCCTTCAGCGCACGGTGTCGGCGGGATTCAGCGTGCAGTTTTAGAAAAGCCCCCAACCCCCAAGGGGGGCATTTTTACCACCATTTGATATTTTTTTCGATGAAAAAATACCTCCGATTTTTAGCACTGGTAAGCCCCCTCTGGGGGTTGGGGGCTTGCGAAAAAGCCCTCGACCTCACCCCCGAGAGCCAGATTACCGCCGCGTCGTTCTGGCGCACGCCCGACGACTTCGAGGGCGCGCTCATCGGCTGCTACGACGCCGTGCAAACGGCCCTGAGCAGTGAAAACGACAACGTGTTCCTCTGGGGCGAAGGCCGCGCCGACGGCGTCACCGCCCGCGATCAGGTGGGCCTGGCCGTCAACGCCGTCACCGCCGACGGGCTGTACGGCAGCAACTGGCGGCAACTCTACCGGGCCATCAACAACCTCAACCTGCTGTTCAAAAACCTGAACACCACCGCCGCGCCGCTCACGCCCGCCAACCGCAACCGCATCAAGGCCGATGCGTTTTTCCTGCGCGGCCTGATGTACCATTACCTGGCCCGCATCTGGGGCAATGCCCCCGTGGTGACGGCGGGCTTCGACAGCTACGACCAGAACATGACACCGGGCAACGGCGCGCCCAACCAGCGCGAGTTGGTGTACGCCCAGGTGCGGGCCGATGCCGATTCGGCCATCCGGCTTTACCGCCTGCCCCAGTTTACCACGGCCAGTTTTCAGAACAAAGGCCGGGGCAGCCTGGCCGCCGCGTTGGCCCTGCGCGCCGATTTGAACCAGTGGCTGGCCTGGGAGAAAAACGACAACGCGCTCTTCGCCGCCGTCGTGGCCGACGTGGATTCGGCCCTGAAAAACACCACCCTCTACAGCCCCACGCTTTCCGAGAGTTACAAAGTGATTTTTGGGGCCAACAACCCGCGCGAAGACGTGTTCGTCATCAAGTTCAGCGACGTGACCGAGAGCAACCGCATTTTTTTCCGGGCCACCGTGTCGGGCATGAGCTACGCGGCGCTCAACAACCCCTACGCCCAGGCCAACAACTTGTTCGTGCCCAATTTTGGCGGATTGCAGTACATCGTTTCGCAAAAACTCGCGGGCAAGTACCGCCCCGGCGACGTGCGGCGGGACGAAAACATGGTTCAGTTTTTCCCCCGGGTCGTCGTGCCAGGCCTCCAGGACTGGTACCCGCGCAAGTACCGGGGTAACGCCAGCACGACCAATTTCGGCGTCACCCAAACCACCGACAACGTGCGGATTTTCCGCGCCGCCGACCTGCTTCTGCTGAAGGCCGAAGCCCTGGCCAAACTCGCCCGGCCCACCGAGGCCGTGGCCGTCGTGAACACCGTGCGCCGCCGGGCCTACGAAACGGCTTACAACCCCGCCAACCACGGCGTGCGGGGCACGCCCACGGGCGAGGCCCTGGTGGATACGGTGCTCGACGAGCGCTTCCGCGAACTGATGTACGAAGGCAAGCGCTGGTTTGACCTGGTGCGGACCAAACGCGCCCTGACCGAACTCCGCGACCCGCTGCCCCAGGCCCCGAACACGCCCCGGCGCGTTGCCACGAGCGAAGCCGAACTGCTCTGGCCCATCTCGGCGGCTTCGACCAACCTCAACCCCAACCTGAAGCAAAACCCGGGGTATTGATTCACAAACACCGTTGGCAGCGTTTAAACCGGGCCGCGCAGGCTGTGCCAACGGTTCTGCATCCTGAAAACACACATTAGGTTTAGTTGGAAAAGCCAGAGGCTTCTGGCGCTGGCTTTTTTTCTTTTTTTTCGATAAATCCACCCCATGCAACGCCGCGATTTTCTCAAAACCACCGCCCTCCTGCCCAGCATCGGCCTGCTCGCTCCCCGGCGACTGCCCGCCGGATTGCCCCGCACGGCCCCGCACGGAATGCGCACGCTGACCGACGCCCACACGTTCACCGTGGCCGACACGCCGGGCATTTACCACCACTCGGCGGGCATCGTTAGCACGCCCGACGGCCTGGTGTGCGTGTACCGCACCTGCGACGAACACGTGGCGACGTGGTCGAACATCAACGCGGCCTTTTCCCGCGATGGCGGGAAAACCTGGTTTGGGCACAAGGTGGTTTCCGAATCGGGATCGCTGAAAACGGGCGGCTGTTGGGTGGCCCCGCAAACCTCCCGCTGGCGCGACGGGCGCATTGCCGTGCTGGCCGATTTCGGCAAACAGTCCCGCCCCGCCGAGTGGCCCATGCTGTCGCACTGGCAGAAACCCCCGCTGGGGATGCAAAACCACCTGTTCGTGAGCGCCGACGGCGGCAAAACCTGGCAAAGCTGGCAGGTGGACGAGGTGGGCGGCGAACCGTCGTACGTCATCGAACTGTCCAATGGCAGCCTGCTCTACACCCGCACCGACTCGGCCCCGACCACGGCCAAGAAAAACCCCTCGCTGCCCTGGGGCGCGACGTACTACAAAAGCACCGGCGTGTTTTCCGACGACGGCGGCAAGACCTTCGCCCGCACCGTCCCGGTTTTCGACGACCCGCTCCTCGGCGACTGCGAGGTGGGCATTGTCGAGTACGCGCCGGGAAAAATCCTGGCGATGTCGCGCGTGGGCGATGCGGGTTCGGCGCTCGGGCAACCGAGCCGGATTTCAATCAGCGTGGATTACGGCCGCACCTGGAGCAAGCCCACCCTGGCACCGATTTACGCTCACCGGCCCTGCGTGGGCCAACTCGCCGACGGGCGGTTGTTTGTCACCTTCCGCAACGCCAGCAATGGCACCACCGCCACGATGGGCTGGGCCTTCGAACCGGGGCGGTCGTACGGCTACCAGCCGACGAGTTTCATGGCCGACGAAGCGAATTGCGTACTGAAAAACGGCATACTGCACCTCACCACCCAGGAAGGGGTCCCGGGTACGGTGGAATTCACGGTGTACCCCCTCGAAGACGACGAGTCGGCGGTGGAGGTGGAGGCCACGCTGGCCGTGACGGACGCCGACCGCAATGGTTGCTGCATCGCCGCCGGGGCCTGGGTGCGCTTCGAGCCGACCCGCGTGAGCCTGGCCGACCGGCCCGAGGCGGGGTTCAACCTCGACGCCACGCGGTTTCACACCTACCGCATCGTGAGCGAAGGCGGCCGCATCCGCGTCTTTGCCGACGGCTCGCTCCGGCTCGACGAACCACTGGCGGGGATTTTCCAGCGGGCCGTGAAGTTCGGCAACCGGCGGGGTACCCAAGGCGTGCCGGCCGAGGTGGTGCAGGCCGCCCGCGACCGGATTCCGCACAACCAGAAGCCGCTGCTGAGTTTTTACAACCGCTCGCGGAGCCAGTGGAAAGCCTTCCGGGCCGACGTGCGCAACCGCCGCGACCACGCCGTACGCTGGGCCTGGGAAGCGGCCTCGGGCCGGTACCCCGACCAGTTCCGGCGCGACGAGGTGATTTTGATCGAACGCAACAACAGCTTCGCCGCCGGCAACAGCGGGTATTCCAGTTGGTGCCAGTTGCCCGACCGGACGGTGGTTATGGCCGACTACACCGCCACCGCGCGTGATTTGCCCCAGCCCATCCTGCGGACGTACCGCCTGCAACCCGGCGAACTTTGAACGAAGTGTCTCGGATGGCTTTGCAACCCGCGAAATCCCCATGTTCCGCTTCTTCCTCTTCCTCCTCGGCATGAGTACCGCCTTCGCCCAACCGCCCGACCGCCTGCGCTGGGCGGATGGCCCCGCGCTGCCCGCGCCCCGCGCCGGGGCCTTCGTCGGGCGGGTGGGCGACGTGCTCCTGGTGGCGGGGGGCAGCGATTTCCCGACGCCGAAGTGGGAAGGCGGGGTCAAAACCTATTTCCGGGACATTTTCGTCCTCGAACCCGGCGCAACGGCCTGGCGCAACGCCGGTGAACTGCCCCGACTCCTGGCCGATGGAGCCGCCGTCGAAACCCCCGACGGCCTGCTCTGCCTCGGCGGCACCGACGGGAAAAGCACGTCCGCCGCCGTGTTCCAACTCCGGTGGGACGCCGTTCGGAAACGCGTTTTCATCGAAAACAACCTACCGGCCCTGCCCCAACCGCTGAGCCACCTCGCCGCCGAGCGGGTTGGCAGCGCGGTGTACGTGCTGGGCGGGCAGGCGACGGAAGGCAAACCCGTGAGCAAATTTTTGGCGTGGGAATTGGGCGCGAAAACCGGCTGGCAACCACTCCCGCCTCCCGGCGGCCCCCGCTTCGGCTCGGCGCTCGTCCGGCAGAACAACGGCCAAAACGACGCGCTCTACGCGCTGAGCGGCAAGGGGCCGAGCGGAGTTTTTTTGAACGAGGCCCATGCGTTCGATTTAAAAAACAAATCCTGGAAACGCCTTGCCGACCTGCCGCGCCCGGCGTTTTACGCCCCCGCCGCCGCACTCGGACCGAGCCACGTGCTGGTGTTCAGCGGCTCCGATGGGCACGATTTGGACAAAATTCCCTTCGTCAAAAGCCCCGCCGATTACCAGTTCACGACCGAAATCCTCGCCTACCACACCCTGACCAACACCTGGACGACCGTAGGCCAGATGCCCCTCGGCCTGGTTGCCGGGCGGGCGGTGAGATGGGGCGGCAAACTCTGGATTCCGGGCGGCGAAATTTGCCCCGGCGTCCGCACGACGCGGGTGCAGGTGGCCACGCCGAACACGACCCAAACGGCGGGCACCTTCGGCGGCCTCGACTACGCGGCGCTGGCGGGGTACTTCGCGCTCATCACGGGCATCAGCCTGTGGTTCAGCCGGAAAAAGAAAACCTCCGACGAGTTTCTGCGCGGCGGGCAGAACGTGCCGTTCTGGGCCGTGGGCATCAGCGTGATGGCCACGCAGGTGAGCGCCATCGGGTTCATGACGTTTCCGGCCAAAACCTACGCCACCAACTGGGCGTACTTCGCGGGCGTGGGCACCTGGTTCGTCGTCGTGCCCATCGTCAACTGGGCGTTTATCCCGTTTTACCGCAAACTCAACCTCACCAGTGCCTACCAGTACCTCGAAGCCCGCTTCGACCACCGGGTGCGGGCGCTGGCGGCGGGCGTGTTCGTGCTGTTCCAACTCGCCCGGATGGGCCTGGTGCTCTACCTGCCCGCCCTGGCGCTGTCGTCGGTGGTGCCCCTCGACACGTTCACGAGCATCCTGCTGATGGGCCTGCTCAGCACGGTCTACACGGCGCTGGGCGGCATCGAGGCCGTCATCTGGATTGAAGTCGCGCAGGCGATTCTGCTTTTCGGCGGGGCGATTCTCTGCATCGTGCTCGCCATCGGTGGCTTGGACGGCGGGGTCGGGCAATTCTGGGAAGTGGCCACGACGAACCAGAAGTTTGCCCTCAGCCAGGACTTCTGGGACTGGACCGGCCCGTCGCTGGGCGTGATTTTGCTGGGAAACATTTTCAACCGCCTCGGCAATTTGTCGTCCGACCAGGCCATCGTCCAGCGGTTCATGACCACGCCCGATTTGCGTTCGGCCCGCCGCTCGGTCTGGGCCGACGTGGCGGCGTCGGTGCCTTGGGCGGTCGTGATTTTCACGCTCGGCACGGCGCTGTTCGTGTTCTACCAGCAACACCCGCAGCATCTCTCGCTCACCGCCCCGACCGACGGCATCCTGCCCGCGTTCATCGCGACCCAGGCCCCGGCGGGGGTGTGCGGGCTGATCATCGCGGCGATTTTCGCGGCCTCCATGTCCACGCTCGAAAGCTCGATTCACAGCGTGGCGACCATCGCACTGACCGATTTTTACGCGAAACGAAACCCGAATTTGAGCGACGGGCAGCGGCTGCGGTTCGTGAAAACCGCCGTCTGGGTACTCGGCGGGTTCGCCACGGCACTGTCGGTCGTGCTGCTGTACGCCAATTTCAAATCCCTTCTCGACTTTTTCCAGGAACTCCTCGCGCTGTTTGCCGGGGCGACGATGGGCTTGTTTTTTCTGGGCATCTTTTCCCGGAACGCCAACGCCACGGGTGCCCTGGCGGGCGTGCTGGGCAGCGGGCTGCTGCTGGCCTACGTCACGTTTTTCACCCCGCTCACCTTCTGGCTGTTCAGCGTCATCGGTTTCGCCACCTGCTACGGGCTGGGCGTGCTGGTGAGCCGCTTCGTGCCGGGCCGCTCGCAGCCGGAGGGGTTGACGATTTTTTCGATAAAAAGACCGGCGCTGGCCGATAAACAACTTCTTCCCTACGAGAAAACCTGACGATATGAATTTAAATGGCCTCCTCACCCCTGAACCCACCACCCAGCGGGTGCTGCTTGTCGACCCCGGCCTGAGCCGCTTCCAGCCGCTCGACCGCATCCTGTGCTACGACGATTTCGACCGCGGCCTCAACGGCTGGATGGATTTGCACCCCAACTACGTCGGCGAAAATTTCAACACGCTCCGCAAAAGCCAGATTGAAAAAACGCAGTGGGGGCCGATCATGCTCTCGTCGGCGAGCTTCCGCTGGGCGGGCACGCACGGGTCGATGAACGGCACCTATTCGCTCAAACTCGCCACCCGCCCCGTGGCCAACCGCTACGAGCAGCCCCCGCTGGCGGGCAGCCAGTCGCTGGCCATCAAGCGGCTGACCAACCACCTGCCGAAGGGCCTGCGGCAAATCGAACTGTTTTACGCCTACACGCCCGAGCAGGATCGCGTGGGCCTGAACGAAGCGGCCATCCGCGCCTTCGGGGTGTTTTTCGACATTCAGGACGACGAGCACCGCTACTTCGTCGGGGCGCGGTACGTCAATTCGGTGAACGGCGAACTGGTGCGCCGCTGGCAGATTTTCCAGGCCGACGAAAGCGTCAGCGACCTCGACTGGGCCTACGGCGTCGAAAACGACTGGTGCAAGTGGGGCATCGACCCGATGTGGTACGGCCGCCGCTACCCCGACGGCTCCGGCGACGGCTTTCGGTGGGTCGAAGACGGCGAGCAGGATTTGTGCTACAACGAAACCGACGACAAAATCAACTGGTCGTACCTGCGGCTGCTCATCGACACCGAGAAAAAGGAGTACGTCGAACTCCAGTCCGGCGACCGTACCTTCGACCTGCGTGGCATCCAGCCCACGCTCACGGCCCCCTACGCCCGCATCAAGGGCCTCGTCAACCCGGGCCTCTGGGTCGAAAACGACGACGCCCGTCGGGTGTTTTTCTACGTCGATTCGGTGGTGGTGTCGGCGGAATGAGAACTGGTCGGGTTTGTGGTTTGTAGTTGGCTGACGTCGGAGGAACCGCACGGTGGCCGCTACAAACCACAAACTACAAACTTCAAACCATGAAGCATTTTCAAGCCTCGGCGGTCGAACGCCGGATTTGGGTCGATTCGGAGCTGACCTCCCACCCGATGGAAGCCGGTTGGGCGGGGGAAGCCTTGTTTTTTTTAATCGTTGAAGAAGTCGAAGGCGATGCCCGCCTGTCGGTGGCCGTGCAGCTTTCCGCCGACGGCATCAACTGGGTGAACGAAGGCACCTGGTTCGATTACGTGACCGAGCCGGGCACCTCGTTCGTGCGGGTGCGCGAATTCGGCAACTGGCTCCGCGTGCGGGGGGAGGTAGAAGGCGAAGGGCGGTTCAAACTCTCGGTGCATTTGCAGTTGAAAGCATGAAAAACAGCGATGTGGTTACGCAGTAGTTGCAGTAAGGCACATGACACAACGCCGTACATCGTACTCGACCGGAAACGCCGACCAGAGGTCGGCGCCACCGATTGTTGCGCTGGAAACCCGCGTGGTCGAGTTCGACGCGCTACCCCGCTACGGCGGCAAGCCGGTGCCGAAGGGCCGCCCGCTGACCTGGAAATTCCCCTGGGTCACGCTCCGCGCCGACGACGGCACCGAAGGCCACGCCACCGCCTACGGTCCGCACGGCGACGGTCCGGCGATGGCCGAAATTCTCCACGAAGTGTACGCCGAAGTGCTGCTGGGCGAAAACCCGCTCGCTACCGACCGCATCTGGCAAAAGCTAACCGGCAAAACCCGGCACCTCTACCACCTCTCGCCCGCGCTCGTGGGCGTGCTCGACGTAGCCGTCTGGGATTTGCGGGGAAAGCTCCTCGGCCAATCCATCGCGGCGATGCTCGGGCAAACCCGCGCTACCATGCCGACATACCGCTCCAGCCACCGCTTCGAGCCGACGGTGCAGGAAATCTGCGACGAAGTGGTTTCCTCGAAAAACAGGGGCTTTCGGGGCTTCAAACTTCAGTTCCGCGACGGCCTGGAGCGCGACCTGCCCCGGCTCCGGGCCGTGCGTGAAGCCATCGGCCCGGACTTTCCGCTCATGCAGGATTCGGTGGCGGGTTACGGCTTCGCCGACGCGCTGACGCTGGGCCGGGTGCTCGACGAATTGAATTTTTTCTGGTACGAAGAACCCGTCTCCGATTACGACGTAGCCTCGCTCGTCGCGCTTTCTCGGCAATTGAAAACGCCGATTCTGGCCGGGGAAACGCTACCGCTGGCCGCGCTGGAATCCTTCGCCGACCAAGCCCGCCTGCCCATGCTCCGGGGCGACGTGCTCCTCAAAAGCGGCGTCACGGGATTGCACCGCGCTTTCGCCCTGGCCCGTCAGCGGGGGCTGAACCTCGAAATCCACTCGGCGGGTAGTCCGCTGCTCGACGTGGCCAACCTGCACGTGGCCGGGGCCAACGCCAACGGGCAATTCCTCGAACTCCACCACCCGATTTTTCACCTCGGGCTGAAAAACTCGCCGCTGACCATCGACGCCAGCGGCCTCGCCCACGTCCCCGCCGGGCCGGGGCTGGGCGTCGAAATCGACTGGGCGTGGGTGGACGCGCACACGATTCACCGGCGAATCACCCGCCTTTGAAGCCCACCGGGCGCGCATTTCAAACCCGTTGGGTTATCTTGCGCCCCATGCTCCGTTACCCTAAACCCGGCATTTCGGCCCGCCACATCCAGGAAGCCCACGACCGCATCCGCCCGTACGTCCACCGCACGCCCGTCCTGACTTCGCAAACGCTCGACCGGCTCGCCGCGGCAGAGTTGGCCTTCAAGTGCGAAAACTTCCAGAAAATCGGGGCCTTCAAAATTCGCGGCGGCATGAACGCCGTGCTCTCGCTCGCGCCCGAAGACCGGGCGCGCGGCGTGGCCACGCACTCGTCGGGCAACCACGCCCAGGCCATCGCCTACGCCGCACGGGCGGTGGGCGTGCCCGCCTACGTGGTGATGCCCAGCACCTCGCCCCGCGTCAAAATCGAGGCCGTGGCCGGGTACGGGGCCGAAATCACGTTCTGCGAACCCACCCAGGAAGCCCGCGAAAGCACGTTGCGGACCATCGTCGAACGCTCGGGCGCGGCCTTCGTCCACCCGTACAACGACGAGCGGGTCATCGCCGGGCAGGCCACCTGCGCGAAGGAATTGATCGAAGATGCGGGGCCGCTCGATGCCCTCGTGGCCCCGGTGGGCGGGGGCGGGCTGATGTCGGGCACCTCGCTGAGCGCCGCGTATTTTTCGCCCGGCACGGTCGTGTACGCCGGGGAGCCGGAAGGGGCCGCCGACGCGGTGCTGTCGTTGAAAAGCGGGAACATCGAGAAAGCACCCTACGTCAGCACCATCGCCGACGGACTGCTGACGGCTTTGGGCGACAAAACGCTGCCCATTCTCCGCGAACACGTGCGGGAGGTGCTGCTCGTCAACGACGCCGAAATTCTCGCCGCGTTGCGGCTGGTGTACGAACGGATGAAAATCGTGGTCGAACCCAGTTGCGTGGTGCCCCTGGCCGCCGTGCTCCGCTACCCCGACCGCTTCGCCGGGAAGCGCGTGGGCCTCATCCTGACTGGTGGCAACGTCGATTTGGGAAAATTGGGTGAGTGGTTTTCGTAGCATCGTGCCACGTTTCCAAAACGTGGCACGACTCGGTATCAACATGGAAAAAATCTACCCTTCCAACCTCCCGCAACCGCGCGGTCACTACGCGCCGGGCATCGTGCACAACGGCACGGTGTACGTGTCGGGCCAGTTGCCCGTCGGCCCCGACGGCGAACCCCAACTCGGTTCCATCGAAGAACAGGCCGAACTCTGCCTGAGCAACCTGGAGGCCGTTCTCCTCGCCGCCGGGAGCGACCTCGCCCACGTACTGAAGCTGAACGTGTACATCGCCGACATCACCCACTGGCCGACGGTCAACGCCGTGCTGGCGCGGGGTTTCGGCGAACACCGCCCGGCCCGCGCCGTGGTGCCCTGCAACCCGCTGCACTACGGGTGTGGGATTGAGATGGATTGCGTGGGCGCGGTGAGGGCGTGAACCGCGTCAGCCAAACCTTCAAATGCGACTTTAATCGGATTGTTACCGCTGCGTAAACGGTGGTGCCGTGCCGTTGTTGAAAGTTGCATCGATTTTGGAAAGCGGATTACTCATCGAATCAAGCGGCTTTCCGTTCACCCAAAATCTCTTTCAGCACCTCAAGCGCCGCCAAATCTTTCTGGTTGCGCTGACGAACATACTCTTCGTAAGCACCACGCAGTTCGCGTTGCTCTGGCTCGGGGAGTGAGTTCAAGTAGGCGTGAAATTCTTCCCGAATCGACTCGCGTTGACCGAAGTCATCCGCAGCAAGCAATCGCTGGAAGTAGGATTCGAAATCGAAGAAAGTCATAGTCAGAGTGTAGTGAAAGGGTCGTCGGTGTTCAACAACGTGTCCAATCGCTTTTCAAACTCCCGTTTTGCGTAACGGGCTTCCTCAATAAGTTTGGGTCGGCTTTTGTCCTAATCAAATCTTCGATTTCGATTTCCTTCCGGCGAACGGTGGCAGTCAGCCACTTGATGACGGTGTTTTTGATGTGGTTCATCGGTTTCGCAGGTAAAGTTACCGATACAAATCCTCCACCCGAAACAAATGCACCGGCAGCGCATTTGGGTCGAGAGAAATGTACGCCGAATCGCCCCGCCAGACGTAACTCGCCCCCGTCAGCAGGTCGCGGACGAGGTATTCTTCGTCCCCGCCTTTGCCCAGCAGGTGCAGCGGCACGCGCAGCCAGCCGGTTTGGGTGTGGTGCGGGTCGAGGTTGGCCACGCAGAGGATGCGGTTGCCGTTGGGGTGCGTTTTCAGGTAAGCCAAAAGCTGGTCGTTGCCGATGTCGCAAAAGGTCAGGTTGTTGGTGTGCTGAAGGGCCGTGTTTTCCTTCCGGGCCTTGTTAATCAGGCCAATCACATAGGTCAGTTTGTTGGTGTGGTGCCAGTCCCAGTGGCGGATTTCGTACTTTTCCGAATTCAGGTATTCTTCTTTTCCCGGAAAACCCGTGTGCTCCAGGTACTCGTACACCGGCCCGAAAATGCCGTAGTTGCTGCTCAGCGTGGCCGCCAGAAACACCCGCTGGATGTACAGCGCCTCCAACCCCGACTGCATGGGCCAGGTCAGGATGTCGTGGGTGTTGGGCCAGAAGTTGGGGCGGAAATAATGCTTCATTTCGCCCTGCGTGAGTTCGGTCAGGTACTGGGTCAGTTCACCCTTCGAGTTGCGCCAGGCGAAGTAGGTGTACGACTGCGAAAAGCCGAGTTTGGCCAACTGCTGCATCACCTTCGGGCGGGTGAAGGCTTCGGAGAGGAAAATCAGGTCGGGGTACTCCCGCTTCGTTTCGGCAATCACCCACTCCCAGAAGCCGAAGGCCTTCGTGTGCGGGTTGTCCACCCGGATGATGCGCACGCCCCAACTGGCCCAAAGCAGGATGATGCGCTTCAGTTCGAGCCAGAGGTTCTGCCAATCTTCGGTTTCAAAATTCACCGGGTAGATGTCCTGGTACTTTTTGGGCGGGTTTTCGGCGTACTGAATCGTGCCGTCGGGGCGGATTTTGAACCACTGCGGGTGTTGTTTCACCCAGGGGTGGTCGGGCGAGCACTGGATGGCCAGGTCCATCGCCAGTTCCATGCCGTGGGTTTTGCAGGCTTCCACCAATTCCCTGAACTCGTCAAGCGTGCCGAGTTCGGGCAGGATGGCGTCGTGGCCGCCGAGTTCGGAGCCGATGGCGTAGGGTACGCCGGGTTCGCCGGGCTGCACGGTGGTCGAGTTGTTTTTGCCCTTCCGAAACGCCGTGCCGATGGGGTGGATGGGCGGAATGTACAACACGTCGAAGCCCAGGCCAGCCAGCCTCGGCAGCAGCGCCTGCGTGGTTTTGAAGGTGCCGTGCTGGCCCGGTTCAGGGTGAGTGGAGCGGGGGAACAGCGAGTACCACGAGCCAAACCGTGCGCGCCAGCGGTCCACGTACACGCGGAGTTCGGGGGCGTAGCGGGTGGCGTGGTGGCGGAGCGGGTAGCGGGCAATCCAGGCCTTCACGTCCGGACCGGCGGCAAGGTGCACGGCGTGTTCGTACTGCGCCGGATCGCGGAACACCTGGGCGGCGGCGAGCAGTCCGCGGGCATCGTCGGGGGAAGCCAGCGGGGCCATTTCGTCAAAAAAGGCGGCCCCCATCAGCAGTTCGACGTTCACGTGCTGCCCGTCGCGGATTTTCAGCACCGTTTCGTGCTGCCAGGTGAGCGGGTGGTCCACCCACGCCTCGAAGGTGTAGGCGTACCAGCCTTCTTTCTCAATGGAAAACGAAGCCCCGTAGCGGTCGTTTTCGATGAGCACCAGCGGCACTTCCGACCAGTCGGCGTCGTGTTCGGAGCGGTAAAGCAGCCGGGCCGAAACCTTGTCGTGGCCGTCGGCGAAGACGTCGGCTTCGCAGGCAATCACGTCGCCCACGGTGGCTTTGATGGGAAACCGCCCGCCGTCGAGGCTGGGCGTGACGCGTTCGATGATGCAGCGGGCTTGACCCGTCGTGGTTTCGGGGAGTTGGGGCATGGGGGAGGGGAGGGACGACGTCCTTTTCAACCCGCAAACTTCCTCAAAGTTTTAGAGACGGGCAAAACGACGGCACCGGGTTATTTCCCGAACACGCTCACGCCCACCACCGCCTGCACCGAGTAGCTGAAGGCGATGCGGTTTACGCCCTCAACGACGCTGTGCCGGTGTACCCGTAGTTCGGCAAAGCCCCGATGATTGCTACCCAGGCGCGTATCCACTCCGGTGCCCCCAATAAATCCGAACCCCGTCCCCGGACGCAACTGGAGCAGCGAGTACGTGTCCCTTGGGTTTAGAACGCCGCTTACGTTGCGCTTCACGTCAAGCCGAGTGGGCCGGATGTAGGCCACCCCGCCCTTCAGGTAGCCGCGCACCTTGCGATTGAGCCACACGTACTGGCCGGTGATGGGCACCGACACGTACGATTCCTCGAAGAAGTACCTGTCTACAATCCGCGGATTTAGCGTGGAAGAGTACACCTCTTCAAGTTGGCCCTGGTAGGAAGTGAAATGGGCTTCTACTGTAAGCGAGAGCCGCTTCTGCGGCATCAACGTCACGAAAACTCCCAACATGGGCCGAATTGCCGCCGGGGTAAGCCGGTTGACGGGCAAGGCCGGAATCAGGTTGCGGCCCGGAAAGTAGTAATCCCAGTGGTTGCGGCTGGCCCCAGCTACGATTCCGCCGTCGAAGTGAAACGAATTCCGGGCCACCTTGGCCGTCAGGTCAGGCCGTACGCAGGCGTTGTAATTGCCGATGATGCGCTCAAAGTAGTTGAGGTTGTAGTAAAAAAGCGTCGCTTCGAGGCTTTTCACAAACTGAGGGTCTTCGCACTCGGTCAGCAACGTCGCGACTTTGGTCCAGGCCATTTTGCCGCGCAGGGGCACAAACGTCTGATCGGGCAGTTGCATCACGTAGCTGAACTCTTTCATCTCCTGGGGCAGCAGGTAAAGCTTGACGTACCCGTTGAGCCGCAACCGCACAAACGCCCGACCCGTTTCGCCCGAGTCTTCCTGCCAGGTAGCGGCCACGTACTGGTGCTGACCGGTGGAAAACGCTCGCACGTCGGCCGTCGAAAATTCTTTTTCAAGTTTGGTTTCCGGATGGCGAAATTCAATCAGCGCGTTGGTTTTCACCCGGATGTCACCGCGCAGTGTGTCGCCGGCGGTGGTCACGGCGTAGCCGGAGGTGTAGAATTGCTGGGCAAACGAGGCCGGGGCCAGCAGGAGCAGACCGGCCAGAAGGCGGTAAAAACGGGTCATGAAAGGTGGGTTTGTAGAAATGAGAACCCGAAGAAACACATTCCCGATTCACCATCCAAACGCCCCCATCCGCCGCCTCAAGAGGCGCTACTGACACACGTACCCCCCATCCACCGCCAGCAAACTCCCCGTCGTAAACGAGCTTTCGTCGGAAAGCAGAAACGCCACCGAAGCCGCGATTTCCTCGGGCTTCCCCAACCGGCCCATCGGCTGCACCTTGTCGAGGTCCTGGTACACCTGGGCCGGGTCGGCGCCGTACAGTTCGACAAACCGCGCCACGGCCTTATCAATGAGTGGCGTGTTGATGGTGCCGGGGCAGATGCAGTTGACCCGGATGCCATACGGCGCGCAATCGATGGCCGTGCTCTTGGTCAGTTGGCCGATGGCCCCCTTCGTCAGGCCGTACACCGAACTGCTCGCCTTGCCCACGAACGTCTGGTCCGACCCCATCAGCACGATGCTCCCCTTGCCCTGGGCTTTCATGTGGGGCAGCACGGCTTGCACGGTGTAAAACGGCCCGAACAGGTTGGTGGCCACCACGTTTTCGAGTTGTTCGTCAGTCGTTTCCTCCATCGTGGCGAAGAGGTGAATGCCCGCGTTGGCGAACAGGAAATCGATGCGCCCTTCGCGGGCCGCCACTTCGGCGATGGCCGCCCGGATTTGGTGCTTGTCGCGCACGTCGCAGGGGAGGAAGTAATCGGCGGGTTCGCCCTCGGGCGGGGCAAGGTCGAGGTTGTACACCCGGCAACCGCGCTCGGTGAGCAGGTGCCGGGTGGCCTTGCCGATGCCCGAACCGGCCCCGGTGATGATGGCGATGGTGTTTTGGAAGGACATGGTTGTGTTAATTTATCCGTGTAACGGTTCATGACCGGTCAATCCACCTTCCGCATTTCCTTCCAGGCCGGGTCCTGAAGCACCGAGGAGGGGTCGAAGTTGGGGTTGTTGCTCAGGATGAAACTGCTGCCGTCGCCCCGGCTCCAGGCATGGTTGTAGCCCGACACCAGTTCCACCTTCCCCGTCGGGTCCTGGTAATGCTCCACCTCGCGGATGGTTTTGATGAAATTGGTGTGCATCCGGTCGTCGGCGCTCTGGCGGGCTTCCCAGTTGCGCATGTCCACGTCCATCTGCTGGAGGCGCTCGTTGCCCCGGCGAATCGCGGCCTCGCCCATTGCGCGGGTTTGTTCGTCCATCATCCGAATCCGCCCCACGTGCTCCACGTGTTTCCGCTGCCGCACTGCCCGCCAGAACCCGTTGACGGCTTCGTTCCAGGCCGGGTTCGTGCGAAAACTGCCCATGATGACGCCGAACTGGTTCCGGGCCGCTTCTTTTTCCCCGGCCGGGTGCGTGAACACGATGCGCTTGGTCACCTGCGAGGTGTAAATCGGATTTGAGCCGCCCGTGTACGGGTTGGGCACCGCCGTTTCGAGGGTCGTCACGCCGAGCACCACCAGCCCTTCCTTGCCGTCGGGCCAGCGCAGTTCGGCGTTTACGGCGGTCTGGTCAAACCGCATCGCCCCGGCCCCGTACTGGGCCATTTCCTGCATCGCACGGGCGTTGTTTTGCTGCATCTGCTGCACCACAGCCTCGTTGGGCGTCACGCTCACCACCTCGGCGTTGCCCAACTCCTCCGGCGCGAACACCGTGCGCAGGTACTGCTCGGCGTTCACCGGCTCCCGAAAGGCGCAGTAGGGCGAATTGCCGGGGTTGGCCTGGTTGAACTGCGCGATTTGCGGGTCGGGGTTGTAGCTGTACACCACGTCCGGGTAGAGGTCGAAGCGGTAGGCCCCGTCGGCGGAGCGGGCGCTGAGGCGCGAGAGCGTCCCGGCGCAGGACGAGCCGGGGCCATTCCACAAAATTTCGCCTTCGCTTTTCCAGCCTTTGGGCAGCAGGATGCTGAAGGCCTCCTGGGGTTGCTCGAAGCCCTGCCGGTCCAGCACGCGCTCGCGCTCGAAGAGCAGGTAATCATTGCCTTCGCGGAAAGAGGCCGTTGTCGCGGGGATTTGCCCGCTGGTGGTTTGCTCACCGGGCGTTCCCGGTTGGTTGGTGCAGGCCAGCAGGAGGGAGGCCAGCAGGAGAGAAGGGGGCAAAAGGTGGGTTGCAGGGTTTTTCACAGGTTCAGAGGGGGTTAAGCAGCATCCGGTCGCCCGCCAACCGGCCAGCGCCGAAAGTTAACGAGTAATCTGTAAATCAACTGCATAACGACGGCCCCGTCACAAAGCGCGGCTGCCCTACCTCCCCGGATGAAAGCCTCCTCACCAGAAACTTGCACAAGTTCGCACTATGCAGCCGTCCACTATCCCGGTGCAGGCGCTTTATATCTGAATGCACCTGCCGTATCACAAAAGAATGATTGCATATCACTGCATACACCTTGCATATCACAGCAACAGGTTTGCACATCACTTCATGCACCTTGCAACTAACTGCAAAATGTTTGCATCTAACCGCATCATGTTTGCATATCACTGCATGCACTCGCTCTATCACTCGATCAACGCGCTCGATAACACAATCAACTTGCCTTATCACGCGATCAACAAGCTCCATCACACCGTGCGGGAGCGAAAACACACGGGAAGGAACCCCTCATGCAAAATGCAGCCGCCCCATCGCCCACTGAGGGAGAAGAATAACCCATCGCACGGCGTTGGTGTCTGGGGCAGGGTACGAAGTCAGCCCGAGAATCAGGCAGATGCGGTGGCCGTCAGGGCAGGCGAGTAATGATGGCGGAATGGGATGCGTTGAGTACATTTGAAATCGAAACCCCACCGCTTGCCGCATGGCGAAAGACATTTTCCACGACGTGGTTCGGCAGGCGCTTGAATCGGACGGGTGGCGCATCACGCACGACGGCTACCGGCTGATGACGGACTTGCTCAAGGATGCGCTGACGATTGATTTGGGAGCCGAACGATTGATTACCGCCGAGAAGGGTTCGGAAAAAATCGCGGTGGAGGTCAAGAGTTTTTTGGGCGATTCGCTGATTTACGACTTCCACAGCGCACTGGGCCAGATGCTGGTGTACCAGGTCAACCTCGACGAGCAAGAGCCTGACCGCACGTTGTTTCTGGCCATTCCCGAATCCGCTTACGAGCGCATGAGCCGACAACGGATTTTCGAAGTGGTTGCCGAACGGTACAGCGTCAATTTCCTCGTGTACGAACCAACCCAACAACGACTTACGCAATGGATACGCCACAAAAAATAGCGGCTTACGAAACCGCCATTTTGCAATTCCTGAACGAACAGCGCGACGAAGAAGCCACCGACGAAACTTACCGCCGCATCGTCGTGGCCGACCGGGATTCGCGCCACTACCAGTTGCTGGCCACGGGTTGGGCCACCCCCAGCCGGTTCGTGGACGCGCTGCTGATTCACCTGCACCTTAAGCCCGACGGCAAAGTGTGGTTGCTCGAAAACAGCACCGAATTGCGCGTGGCCGAAGAGTTGGTAGCGCGGGGCGTGGCGAAGCACGACATCGTGCTGGGTTTTCATCCGGCAGAGTACCGGGCTTTTACGGGATATGCGGTCGCCTAATATCGTAATTTGCCGAAATCAATCTGTTTTCTAACACGAATCTTATCGCAATCGCTCGACTCTGGCGAGTGATGAATATCGCAAGCGCCTCTGGCACGTGGTAGCCTGCAAGCGCCTTGGCTCTTGCCGAAAATGTGCTAAAATTTAGCGGTTTTCGCAAGCAAAAAATAGCTTGCAACCCGACGCCACCCCGGAGGGGCTTGAAATAAAAGTCACTCGTGAGACACGAGCGACGGCGGGGGGCGCTTGAAATACTCATCATTCGCCAGAGGCAAGCGATTGCGGCTGGCGAGCTACTGCCGGGTGAAAGATGTCACGCCCTCGCACCTAATCGTATCCAAGTTGAGCTTTAGCATCATCAATATTTCCATCGAAATCGTCATAGTCACCAAGTTGCCCATCAGTTAAAGCATCAAATGTTTCTCTTCCGTAATCCCAGGACTCATATTCAGGTTCGGCGTCTTCAAAATATTCCTCGCTGCTAAGAATTCCTGTTTCGTTGTAAATTGTTTTACCATACTCTGAAGAATTGATACTTTGGACAATACCACTATCACAAGGATTACTATTTGGATAATCGTGAATAATTCTTAATGAAGAGGGATTGCTTTTTATATAATCAGAAGACATAAATGTCTTTGAAACATTTGAAAAATTCTCATGAAATCCCAACAAAGAGCCAACAACTATTGATTTATCTTGCTTGCTTACCGGATAGGAAAGATACATCTTGAATGGAGTTTCAAAAATTTCCTCGAATAGTTTACAAAAAAACATTATAACTTGGTTGTTTATATTTGTTGAAAAGCCAACTGTTGGAATAAACTGTCTTGAAACAAGCCAAAAATCAAAATGCTGAGTGTGCTTATCGAGTATTTTAAATAAATACTCCGTCTCATCAAAGTATTTGACTGCTCTGTTTATATAGATGCTGTAATTAGTGGAATTTAAATTCCAATAGGAATTTTGCTGCAACACGAGTTCGCTCAAAACTCTGCTCAGAAGTCGAATTCTTTTGTGATTAAGCATATAATAACAACGTAATTATTTTGTTTCTGTGGTCTGTGTTCTCAACCCACCCCGGCCTCGTCCCTGGCAGGCTGGAAATGCCTTAAGGCCGTCCAATCCTTTCCGCCGTACCCATTCCGGTTTGTCAGCATACAAGACCGGGGTGATAGGCGGCTTTTCGTGGCCCAAATAACCCAATCCCCCCCAACTTTCCAAACCCCACCCCTTTGCCATCTCCCCCCCAGGCCGTACTTTTACGAAACCCCAACCCCTGACCCCAGCCCGAAAGCGCCGGTTGCACGTCCAACAACCTGACTGTCAACTGACGACTGACGACTGACGACTGAAAGATGTACGCTTACCTCGACGGGAAACTGACCTACAAAGAACCCGCCTACGCCATCATCGACGCGGGCGGCGTGGGCTACGAAGTCCGCATTTCCCTGCAAACCTACTCGGCCCTGCCCTCGGGCGAAGAGCGCGTGCGGCTGTTCACCCACCTGAGCATCCGCGAAGACGCCCACATCCTGTTCGGCTTCCTCGACCCCGACGAAAAAAAGCTTTTCCTCGACCTCATTTCGGTGTCGGGCATCGGGGCCAACACCGCCCTGATGATGCTCTCCTCGCTCTCGACGGGTGAAATCCGGCAGGCCATCGTCGGCGAAGACCTTCGCACCATTCAGGGCATCAAGGGCATCGGGGCCAAAACCGCCCAGCGGGTAATCCTCGAACTCCGCGACAAGCTCAAAAAGGAAGGGCTGATGGGCGGCACGACGCTCTCGCCCCTGGCCAACGCCGCCAAGCGCCAGGACGCCCTCGCCGCGCTCACCGTCATGGGCATTCCCCGCCCAATGGCCGAAAAAAGCGTGGAAGTGTTGCTCAAACGCGACCCCGACATCAAGCTCGAAGACCTCATCCGCCAGGCCCTCCGCTGACCCGAACTTTCGGCCACGCCGGGGCCAATATTGGCACGGTGTTCGCCGTTTGGAAGAAGCGTTCCCGTGGGCAAAGCATTGAAGCGCAGTTGAAGAATCAAGGTACATGACACCCCGGCCGACCCACCCCCCCGCCGCACGTTCCCGCCGCACCCCCTCCCAGGAGGGAACTAAAGGCACCATCCGGCATCGAAAAAAAGGAGCAGCGGGATTTAGTCCCCTCCTGGGAGGGGGTGCGGCGGGAACGTGCGGCGGGGGGGTGGGTCGTGCCGGGGATGGAAATCGATTCCCCGAAGCCGTGCTACCCTGATTTTCAAGCCCATAAATTCGTAGCTCACCCGAACGGCAAAGACCACCATCAGACCACCCATCTTGCGAAGAAATTTATCCATCCCCGCCCTAACCTGGCTGTTGGCAATGCTGTGGCTGGTTCCGAACCTTCGGGGACTGGCCCAGAACCCGCTTACCCCGACCGATTCGCTGCCCAGTTTCCCGCAGGAGGACAGCATCCGCGCCAAGTCGGGGCGGCGGCCCGTGCTCAAGCTCTCCGACCGCTACCTCAACCGCTTCAGCCAACCCCTTCCCAACTCGCCCTTCGTGCCCCGCGACCCCCGCGGCCTCAACACGCAGTTTCGGGTGGACTCGGCGGGGCGGCTCACGATTTACGAACGCCTCGAACCCGGCTCCGGCGCGCGGCCCTTCGACTACCGCCCCGCCGAAACCCTCACGCCCGAGCAGTACCGCGCCCTGCAAAACCGCCGGGCTTACCAGGACGTGCTCCGCGGCTATGAAGCCTCTGGCAGCGGGCGCAGCGAAGTGACCGGGCGGGGGCTGTTCCCGAAATTCAACCTCAGCGCCCCCGGCCTCGATCGGATTTTCGGCGGCAACGGCATCGAGTTCAAACCCAACGGCTCGGTGCTGCTCGACCTCGGGTTTTTGTTCCAGAACATCGACAACCCGGCCATTCCCGTGCGGCAGCGGCGGACGGGCAACTTCGTGTTCAACCAGCAGGCGGCCATCAATTTCCAGGGAAAAATCGGCGACAAGGTCAACATCAACACCAACTTCGACACGAAGGCGAGTTTCAACTTCGAGAACCAACTGAAACTCAATTACCGCTCGCAGGAGGAGGACATCATCCAGAACCTCGAACTCGGCAACACTTCCATGCCCCTCAACAGCCAGTTGATTCCGGGCGTGCAGAACCTGTTCGGGGCCAAAGCCCAACTCCGCTTCGGGCGGTTCGACGCCACCGTCATCGCCGCCCAGCAGCGCTCCAAACAGGAAAGCATCACGTTGCGCGGGGGCACGCAGGGGCGGCCGTTTGAAATCCGGATCGACAACTACGACGAAAACCGGCACTTTTTTCTCAGCCAGGATTTCCGCAACCGCTACGAAGGTGCGCTGCGGAGTTTGCCCCAAATCACGTCAGGCATCACGATTACGCGCCTGGAGGTGTACGTGACCAACCGCACGCAGAGCACCGAAACGTTGCGCAACCTCGTCGGGCTGGCCGACATCGGCGAGGCCCGGCCCTACGCCGCCCAGAACCCGGCCCTGCAACCCATCAACCCGAACAGCCCCGCCGACAATGCGGCCAACGGCCTGTTCAACCGCGTTTCGCAGAACGCCGCCCTCCGGCAAATCGACAACACGGCCTTTGAACTCGAACAACTCGGCTTCGCCAAAGGCATCGACTTCGATATCCTGCGCGGGGCCAAACGGCTGACGCCCAACGAATACCGCTTCCACCCGGAACTGGGCTACGTGTCGCTCGTCGCGCCGCTGCGCAACGACGAAATCCTCGCCGTGGCCTACGAGTACACGTTCCAGGGCCGCAAGTACAAAGTCGGCGAACTGACCGAGGACTACCAGAACCGCCGCGACGACGAAGTGCTGGTGCTGAAACTGCTCAAATCGGCCACGATTCGCAACCGCACCGACCTGCCGATGTGGAACCTGATGATGAAAAACATCTACTCGCTCAACACCCAGAGCGTGCAGCGGGAGCGGTTTCAACTGCGGGTCATCTACCGCGACGACCTCACGGGCGTGGACAACCCGACCTTGCAGGACGTGCAGAACAACATCCTGCGCAACGAATCCATCCTGCGGGCGATGAACCTCGACCGTTTGAACTACATGGGCGACCTCTACGCCGACGGCAACTTCGACTGGGTGGAAGGCGTGACCATCGATTCGCGGAACGGGCGGGTGATTTTCCCCGTCCTCGAACCCTTCGGCTCCAACCTCCGTAAGTACCTCACCCCGGCGGAGGCGGAGAAGTACGTCCACGACGTGCTCTACCGGGGCACGCTGGTGGACGCGCAGTTGGTGGCCGACAAAAACAAGTTTTTCCTGAAAGGCTCCTTCCAGTCGTCGGGGGGGGCGGAGGTGCAACTGCCGTTCGGGGTGGACGAGCGCTCGGTGCGCGTCACGGCAGGCGGCGTGGGGCTGAATCCGGGGACGGATTTCATCGTCGAACCCGGTTCGGGGCGGGTGCGCATCGTCAACGAAGCCATCCTCAACTCGGGGCGGGACATCCAGGTGGCCTGGGAAAAACCCGACCTGTTCAACAACCAAATCCGCACCCTGCTCGGCACCCGCCTCGACTACCGCATCGACCGCGATTTCAACATCGGGGCCACGCTGATGCGCCTCCGCGAAACGCCCCCGGCCAACATCCGCCGCGTGGCCCTGGGCAACGAGCCGGTCAACAACACGATTTTCGGCTTCGACGCCAACCTGCGCAAGGAATCCGGCTGGCTGACCAAAGCCCTCGACGCGCTGCCACTGATTCAGACGAAGGAGATGTCGAACATCACCTTCCAGGGCGAATACGCGCAGTTGCTGCCCGGCGTGACCCCCCGCGTGGCCAGCCGCAGCTACCTCGACGATTTCGAGGGTGCCCGCACCGTGTACGACTTCACCCGGCAGCCCAACCGTTGGCGGCTGGGCGCGACGCCGCAGCCGTTTGGTACCGTCAACCGCGCCGCACCGCTGGAGTACGGCTACCGCCGGGCCAAGATTTCGGTGTACTCGGTGGACCAGACATTCTACACCGGCCTTAACGTGGGCACGGCCCCGCCGACGAACATTACGCCCGAAACCCTGACCAACAACTACGAGCGCAACGTGGCCCCGCAGGAGGTGTTTCAGAACCGGGCCGTTCTGAATTTCAACCTCCCGCTCAACATCCTCGACGTGGCGTACTTCCCCACCGAACGCGGGATGTACAACTACAACCCGGCCCTCGACCCCAACGGGCGGCTGCTCAACCCCCGCCAGAACTTCGGGGCCGTGACCCGCGCCATCACCGCCGACAACGATTTCGACAACGCCAACGTCGAAATCATGGAATTCTGGCTGATGGACCCGTTCATCACTGGCCCGAACGGCGTGGTGAAAGCCAACGGTGTCGGCGATACGAACAACACCACCGGCGGCAAGCTTCTCATCAACCTCGGCGACGTGTCGGAGGACGTGATTCCCGATTCGCGGTACAACTTCGAGAACGGCCTGCCCGCGGGCGACGTCATCCCGACCGGTCCCAGCCGGAACGTGGACTCGACGGCCTGGGGCCGCGCGCCCCGCCAGCAGTTCGTCATCAACGCCTTCGACAACGTGGCCCGCGAGCGGCAGGACATCGGCCTCGACGGCTTGGCCTCGGCCCCCGACCGCAACGAGGAAGCAGCCCAGTTCCGCACCACGTTCCTCAACCGCCTGCCCGCCACGCTGACGCCCCAGGCCCGCGCCGCCATCGAAGCCGACCCCTCGGCCGACAACTTCGAGTTTTACTTTTCGGAACAGGCCAACGCCGAAAACCGCTCCATCGTCCAGCGCTACAAAAACTATTTCAATTACGAAGGCAACGCCCCCGAAAGCCTGGGCGGCAACCAGTTGACCCCCGCTTCGACCACCCTGCCCGACATCGAAGACCTCAACATCGACAACACCATCAACGACAACGAGGGGTACTTCGAGTACGAAGTCGACCTCCGCCCCGGTCAGTTGGACATCGGCAAGGGCTACATCGTGGACAAGGTGCAGGGCCTGAACGGCGCGACCTGGTACCTGTTCCGGGTGCCGGTGCGCTCGCCGACGCGCCGGGTGGGGGGCATCTCCAACTTCAAATCCATCCGCTTCCTGCGAATGTACCTCACCGACTGGCAACAGCCCGTGGTGATGCGCTTCGCCCAGTTGCAACTGACTGGTTTTTCGTACCGCAAGTACCTCGGCGACCTCACGCCGAAGGGCCTCCAGGAAGTGCCCGAACCCTACGACCCGCAGTTCCGGGTGACGACGGTGAGCATCGAGGAAAACGGCCCCGGCACGAAGGGCGCGGGGCAAATTCCCTACGTGGTGCCCCCCGGCTACCAGCGCGACCGCGACATCACGACCCTCAACAACGCCGAACTCAACGAGCAGGCCCTCAACCTGAGCGTGGTCGGTTTGCGCGACAACGACGCGCGGGCCGTGTTCAAAAACGTGAACTACGACCTGCTCCAGTACCGGGGCCTGACCATGTCGGTCCACATGGATAACCCCGCCAACGAGAGCGGCGCGACGCAGGTTTTCCTGCGGCTGGGCACGGATTTCAACCAGAACTACTACGAAATCAGCCTCAAAAGCCTCAAGGCTACGGTGCCGGGCACCTTCCAGCCGGGCGAACCCGACCCCGAAATCATTTGGCCCGCCGAAAACAAGTTTGATTTTTCGCTGGACGAATTCCGCCGCGTGAAAGCCGAGCGCGACCGGGCCGGGGCCAACCAGTCGGTGCCGTTTTCGCTCGAAACCGAGGACGGGCGCTACGTGCTGACGGTCGTGGGCCGCCCCGACCTCTCCGCGGTGCAGGTGATGATGCTGGGCGTGCGCAACCCCAAGTCGCCGGACGAGGCGGAGAAAACGCTTAATGTGTGGTTCAACGAACTCCACGCCAGCGGCTTCGACCAGACATCGGGCCGGGCGGCCATCGGCCGGGCCGACATCAAACTGGCCGATTTCGCCAACGTGAGCCTGACGGGGGCCTTCAAAACCTACGGCTTCGGGGGCGTGCAGACGCGGATTTCGGAGCGGGAACGAAATTACAGCACCGAGTTCGGCGTGGCGTCGAGCATTTCGCTCGACAAACTCATGCCCGAAAAATGGGGCCTGCGCGTGCCGCTCTACGTGAGCTACGACCGCCGCAACGTGCGCCCGCACTTCAACCCGCTGGACCCCGACATGCCCCTGGAGCAGTCGCTGAGCACGTTTCAGAACGCCGAGCAGCGGAGCAATTACCGGCGCTTGGTGGAGGAGGCCCAGACCCGCCGGGCGATCAATTTTTCGAACGTCCGGAAAATCCGGACGAACCCCAACGCGAAGGCCCGGGCCTACGACATCGAAAACTTCTCGTTCACCTACGCCTTCAGCGACGCCCTCCGCACGAGCATTTTGCTCGACGAGTACCGGCAGATTTCGCACCGGGGCGGCCTGACTTACGCCTACACCCGGCAACCGACCTACTGGGAACCGTTCAAGCGGGCGAAGGGGCTGCTCGAACGACCGGGTTTCGCGCTGCTGAAGGATTTCAACCTCAGCCTGCTGCCTTCCGAAGTGAGCTTCCGGGCCGACATGGATCGGAGTTTCATCAAAACCCAACTCCGCAACGCCGAACCCGACAACACCACCTTCCCGCCCCGTTTGACGACCCAGGGTGTCGCGCCGCTGTTCGAGAAGTACTGGCTCTTCAACCGGGTGTACGGCACCACCTGGAACCTCTCGAAAAGCCTGACCGTAAACTACCGCGCCAACGCCCAGGCCATCATCGACGAACCCTTCGGCGAGTTGGACACGGAGGTGAAACGCGACTCGGTGCGGCAAAGCCTGATGCGCTTCGGGCGAACGAAATTTTTCGACCAGAGCATCACGACGGCCTGGCAATTGCCCCTCAACAAAACGCCGTTGCTCGACTGGATGACGGCCCAAGCGGCCTACAACGTGGGCGTGAAATTCCAGGCCAACGCCCTCAACCTGACCGACTCCACAGGGGCGCTGTTCGGCAACACCATCCAGAACTTCCGCGACCGGCAACTCACGGGCCGCATCGACTTCGTGGCGCTCTACAACCGCATCAAGTCCCTACGCTGGGTCAATTCGCCCCGCGCCCCCCGCCGCGACATCGCCCGGAGTCCGGGGGATTTCGAAGAAAGCGAGCGGCAGCCCAGCCAGTTTTTGAAATCCATCGCCCGCACGCTGCTCACGGTCCGCGGCATTCAGTATAGCTACAGCATCAACGAAAGCACGATTCTGCCCGGCTTTTTGCCCTTCCCGCGCTTTTTCGGCAACAGCCGCGAAAACGCCCCCGGCATCCCGTTCGTGCTCGGCAGTCAGGATGGCGACGTGCGTTTCCGGGGCGCTCAGGAAGGCTGGCTCACCAACAGCACCGTGCAGAACCAGCCCTTCGTGCAAACGGTGAAAAAAGCCTTCCGGGCCACGACGAACCTGGAGCCGTTCCGCGATTTCAAGGTCAACGTAGACATGCGCTTCGACCGCTCCGACAACTACCAGGAGTTTTACCGCCCGGCCACGGTGGGCGGGCCGTTCGTGAGCCAAAGCCCGCTGCGGTCGGGGAATTACTCGATGTCGTACCTGTCGTTTCTGACAGCTTTCGAGAAAACCGACCGGAACAACTTCTCGGCCAACTTCGAGCGGTTCAAGGAGTACCGCGCCACGCTTCTCAACCGCCTGCGGACGGCCAACCCGGCGGGCGACGCCTACAACCTCAACTCCCAAGACGTGCTGATTCCGGCGTTTTTCGCGGCCTACAGCGGTAAAAGCCCGGAGAAGGTGAAGTTTTCGCCGTTTTACAAATTCCCCCTGCCCAACTGGGATTTGCGCTGGGACGGACTGATCAACAACCCCTGGTTCAAGCGGCGGTTCAGCAGCATCAACATCCGCCACAAGTACACCTCGACCTACAACGTGGGCAGTTTCGTCTCCTCGCTCGAATACGACGCGGCCTTCGTGGGCCTTACCGCGCCGCTGTACCCCTTCGCGACGCAGTTCAACCCGCAGGGGCAATTCATCCCCGTGTACGTGATGAGCGTAATTTCGTTCGTCGAGCGCTTCGAACCGTTCATCGGCGTGCAGTTCCGGCTCAAAAACGGCCTCACCGGCGGCCTCGACTACAACCAGGACCGCAACGTGGGCCTCTGGCTGACCAACGCCTCGGTCAACGAAATCACGAACAAGGGCCTGCGGGCGAGTTTCGGGTTCGTGAAGCAAAACATGCGGGTGCCCTTCCGGGTAAACGGGCGGCGGGTGCGGCTCAAAAATGACCTGACCTTCAACATGCAACTCACCATGCGCGACGAGCGCATCCTCCAGCGCAAGCTCGACGCCGAAACGATACCCACGGCGGGTAACATCGTGTTTCAGTTGAACCCCACGGTGAGCTACAACGTCAACCGTCGCCTGAACCTGCAACTCTACTTCGACCGGCTGGTCAACGACCCGCTCGTGTCAAATTCCTTCCGGCGGGCCACCACGGCGGGCGGGGTGCGGGTGCGGTTCAATTTGGCGGAGTAGAGCAGGCACCGGGCGGTGAGAAATCTCATTTTTGAAATGCCCGGTGTTTCCTGCTATTTTGGAGGACGATTTCCTAACCCGCCAACAACCCTCCGAATGAGTACCTGCCTACGCTCAATCCCCGTATTTTTTTTGCTGTTGCTGACGTTGCCTGCCCTCGGCACGGGCGTTCAGCGCGCGGTGGGGCCAGGGCCGAAGGTGATTCCGATGTACAAAGTGCGGTTCGACGTGAAAGACGCCGACGGCAACGCCCTGCCCGCCTCGGTGCGGGTGGCGGGGGTGCGTACGAAAGTGTCGTTTCGTCGAACCCTTGAAACCGGCCCGCTGACGCTCAACCTCCGCTCGGGCGATAACTACGTGGTTGAGGCCGAACTCGACGGCTACCAACCCGTGCGTCGGTCCATCCGCCTCGACCGCCTCGGCGACCCCACCCAGGCTACCCTGCTCGTGGCGCTCGAACTCAAACCCCGGCAGATTGCCCTGCCTGTGGCGGTCGTGGACGACCGCACCGGCGAACCCATCACCGGTTTCTGGATCAAAGCCGAAGACGACCGGCCCAATTTTGGCACCGAAAGCGAGTTTGTCAGTCAATCGTCCGACACGCTGATGCTCGATCCGGGGCGGGCGGTGCGGGTGGTGGTGAAAGCCGACGGCTACGCCACCCAAACCGTCGACGTGCCCGACACCCGCCTCGCCGAAGCCGTCACCGTGCGCCTGCGGCCCCTCGAAGACTGGGTGATCCGACCGTACAGCATTCGGGTGATCGACAGCGATTTGCAACTGGTGCAGAACAAGTACGAGGTCACCATCCGCGACCCGTTTCTGCAACCGATACCCCTCCGCCAGGATTCGTTTTCCGGCGACTGGCAGGCCCTGCTCAAGCCCAAGTCGAGCTACACCGTTGAGGTCAATGCTTCCGGTTTTGTGCCGTACCGCGACACGCTGCGCAGCTTGCCGCAGTCCACGATTCTGGTGGTGTTGCACCGAGTGGTAAAATCCGACGAGGCCCGTAAGCCCGTTGCCCCCGAGCCCAACGCCCGCCCGGCGTTTTACGACGAATGGGTGAAGCAGCTTTCCGGGGTGGCAAAACACCTGGCTTCCGGCGGGGGGCGCCCGCGCAACGCCGCCCACCTGACCCTCGAACGCCTCTATTTTTCGCAGGGCAGCGCCGAACTCGATCAGAATTGGTTCGAAAAGCTCAACCGGCTCGTGGAACTGATGCAGGAATTTCCGGCGCTGAAACTTAAAATCGCCGGGTTTACCGACCGCTTCGGCGACCCCCGTCTGAACCTGTTCCTGGCCGATAGCCGGGCCGGGGCCGTGTACAACTACCTGCTTGACAACGGGGCCGACCCCAAACGGCTGCGGTTTGAAGGCTACGGCCACTCGCGGCCCGCGGCACCCAGCGATACGGAAGAAAACCGGCAGAAAAACCGCCGGGTCGAAGTGTGGGTGCTGGAGAAATAAGTGCCTATCCTCAACGACCGCGCGGCAGCCGCCGCGCGGTCGTTGAGGAGGCGAGGGTTTTCATTTTCGGATAGGCTCTGAGCAGGTAAGCGGGAACGGCGGAAAATCGGAGAAACTCACGCCTCTTCAATCCGGATGCCTTCCCGGTCGAGGTACGCCCCGACGTTGAACCGCTGACCGTCGAGCAGGTCGATGTCGCGGTTCCAGTCCATCGTCAGCCAGGCGTCGGCCCCGCGTTCGGCCACCATCACCTGCTGGGAATCGGTAAAAACCCAGATGACCTTTTGCGTGCCAAAATCGAGAAGCTTACGCGTTTTTCGCGTGACGTACTGCCAGTCCCGGTCGTTGCTCAGATCGGCCTGGATGTCAATTTCAATCGCCACGAGCGCGGGCACGTCGGCGTATTTTTTGTTGATTTTGTCGGGGGTCAGAACCGTTTTTTCGTACACGGCCACGCCGTGCGCCAAGTTGTTGCGGTGGTCGATGTGAACGCCGGTTTCGTTGCTGAAAAACCAATACTTCGTTTCATCGATAAACCGCACCAGCAGCGTGAAGAAATAGCTCGCAAGGACGGATTGCAGGGTACTGGCTCCCATGATTTCTTCGATGGTTTTCTTCCCGTTCAACACCTCGCGGTAACCCCGGTAGTAGATCGGTTCGCCGTCCATGATTTCGTAAATCAAGGCTTTTGGTACGTTCCGGGAACGGGGAGGCGAAGCGGCGGTTCGGCGTGGTTTAGTCAGCATGGTTTCTTCAGAAGTGCTCCTCGCAAGCTACGAAGTTTGGAGGATTCTTTACTGCATCACCTCAATCCACCCCTTGCACTTCGCCCCGCTGGGCGCGGTGAGCAGGTAGTAATACGTGCCGACGGCCACGCCCGGCCCCCAGGCGTTGGCGTAGTCGTCAGCCTGGTGAACGGGCTTCCCCCAGCGGTTAAAAATCTCCAGCTTCAGGCCCCGCTGACCGAGGTCGAGGACGTCGTTTTTGCCGTCGCCGTTGGGGGTGATCACGTTGGGAACTTCGAGCGGTGGACGGATGTCCACGGGCTGCACCGAACTCACCGGACAGCCGTTTTTGCGGGCCAGCAGCCGAATCTGGTACGTGCCCGGCTGGGCGTAGGTGTATGGCTCGGGCTGGGCCGCGCGCAGGGTGTCGCCGTTGCCCAACGCCCAACGGTACGAGTCGGCTCCGGCGCTGGTGAGTTGCAATCGAACCTGCACCGGCTCCTTGCAACCCGCGGGCAGCGTTTGCACCGAAAACGACACGGTGTCGCGCGGAACGTTGACGCGGACGGTTCGTTGCACCACGCAACCCGTGGCGGTCGTGATTCGGACGGAGTACGTTGCGGATTGCTGCACGGTGACCGAAGGATTCGGGACGTTGGTGGCGCTCAACCCCGGTGCCGGCGTCCACTGGTAGCTCGTGCCGCCGGTGGCGTTGAGCCGGAGCGTTTCACCCCGGCACAGGGTCGTGTCGGCGCTGATCTGGACCGGGTCGATGGCGAATTTGAAGGCGGCGTTGTTGCAGTTGGGGCTGGGGTTGCTGCGCGACCAGGCACCGGGCGTGGTGGTAAAATTGGAGGGCGAGCCGGGCCGGTTGCAGGAGCAGGCGGCGTGGTACACGATGCCCCGCTTGTCGAAGCGGCAGGTGCCGCCGTCCACGTGATCGCCCGCGATGCGGTTGCTACTGCCAAAAAACGTGGCGTAGCGCAGGCTGGCGGCCCCGGCCCCGAGCATCATCAGGTAAAAATTGTCGCCGTCGGTAGTGGGCCGGAAGGCGTCGGGTGTGACGGGCAGGCCGCGGGTGCTGCTGCTGTCGTTGAGGGCATTGCCGACGGTGCCGTTGATGCTGCCGCCCCACCCACTGAGCAGCAACTCGCCGCACTCGGTGACGAGAAACGCCGTGGGCACGAGGTCGGGCACCCCCCGGCCGGAGCCGACAACGGTGGAAAACAGCCCCGTCGCCAGTCGTGAATCGAGGGCCTGGACAAACTGGCTGCTGCGCTCGTTGCGGTACGTGCCCGGCGTGACGGGGTAGTCGCCGCCGGACGAAACGCCCAACACGTACACATTTTCGCGGTCGTCCACGTCGAGCAGTTCGGCTACGTCGGCCTGCGGAGTGCCCAGAAACGTGAGGGCCGACACGCCGCCGGGCAGCGCAATCCGCACGACGAATCCGTCTTCGGCCCCACCCAACGTAGGTTTAAACGCGGTGCTGGTTACGGTGGGAAAGTTCTGGGGCAGTTCGGTGCTCGTCGTGACACCGCAGGCGTACACGGCTCCTGACTTGCCGACCCGGATGCCGTAAGCCGCGTCGTAACCCAGGCCGCCGAGCAACGTGCTGAATTCGAGGCGGCTCAAATCGGCGCTGAGGCGAAGCAGCACGGCGTCGGCAACGCCCCGCCGCTGGGTCTGCACAGGGTTGACGGTCGGGAAATCGGCCGAGCGCGTCACCGTGGCCAGGTACACCCGCCCCAGCGAATCGGTCATGACTTCGCCCCGGTACGCGTCGCCGTAATTCTGGATGGCGAGCGAACCGGTCAGGTTTAGGCCGTCGTCGCCACTACCGCCGAGGTACGTGCCGGCCACCAGGCGGCTGCCGTCGGCGCTGAGTTTGGCCACGAACACGTCGCTGCCGTTGACGTACTCCATGCCACCGACGGGGGCGGAGTTGTTGGTCAGCGCGGTACCACCGTTGAAGGAGCGGTCGTAGGCGCTGGTCGTCGTGGGAAAATTGCGGGAAGAGGTCGTACCGAAAATCACCAGTTCGCCCTGCGGATTCACGATCAGGCTGTGGGGCACATCGGTCGCCGCCCCGCCGAGGTAGGTGGCGTAGAGCAGCCGCTTGCCGTCGGGGCTGAATTTCAGAATCGCCACGTCCCACTCGCCGCCGCTTTGTACCTGGTAAGCTCCCGTCGTGGCCGGAAAGCCCGGTCCACCCAGCACCGAGCCTCCCGAATACAGGTTTCCCTGCTCGTCGTAAGTGGCCGTATGGCCCCAGTTGTCCGCCGTAGAGCCGGAGTAGGTCGAAAACACGAGCACGGGGTCGATAACCAGCGGCAGGTTGGGGTCGAATCCCGCCCCGAATGCAAACTGAATGCGGTTGCCCCGCTGCACGAAGCGCCCCTCGACGTCGACCGAACGGCGCGCTTTTTCCTGGTAGCAGTACGGCTTGTATTCCTTCACCGTCCCGAGGCTGTGCGTCACCACGAGGTTGCCCTCGTCCAGCCGCAGGCCGTCGGCCCCGTCGTAGCGCATCCGCACCACCGACGGGTCGATGCCCGGCGCGACGATGAATTCGTACTTCAGCGTGTTCTGGTAGGCGTACAGCCGGAGGTCCACGCCCCGGTAAATTTGCCGGTACCACACTTCGGCGCAGGCCCGGACGCTGGCAGCGCGATTTTCTCCGAAAAAATAGGTTCTGGGCACGTCGTCCGGCTCATTGGCTTCGAGGCGGGCGGCGGGGTTGGCCCCTTCCAGCACGACGTCGAGGCCGTGGGCGCGGAGGGCTACGGTTCGCGTGGTGCCGACTTCCCGGCGCGGAGCGTGACGGGCGGCGAGGGCTTCGGTGTCGTAAAAAACGTAGTGGAGGCTGGTTTCCCGCAGGTAGAGCACGCCGCCAGGCAGGTCCACCCGGTAGCGGATGGCGGCATCCCACTGGCCTTCGTTGGGAATAAAGCGCGGGCCGTCGGCGGGAGCCGGGGCCGCGAAGGAGCCAAACGCAACACAAACCAAACCCAGCAGCACGGAGACGTTTCGCATTGGCGATGAAGTTTTGCCGTAAACTACGGAAAAACTCCCAAACGCGTTGCCCCGACGCGTTTACCGCTTGTACGCCAGAATATCCACCACCGTTTCGCAAAACTCGTATTCGCCGGGCTGGTTGGAGGCCACGAGCAGCGTGACGTCGGGCGGGAGTTGGGCCACGTGGTGGCGGTACCAGGCCGCGCCGTGGGCATCGAGGTTGGCGGTGGGTTCGTCGAGGAGCACGAGGCGGGCTTCGGAGTAGAGCGCCAGGCCCAGTTTCACCCGCTGTTTCATGCCCGATGAAAAGTGGCGGATGGGTTTGGCGCGGGCCGGGGTCAGTTCCAGCAGTTCGGTCAGATCGCGGGGCAAAAGGCCGTGGCGAAACGTTTTGAATCGGGCGTGAAAGCGCACGAGTTCGTCGAGGGTGAATTCTTCGATCAGTTCGAGGTAGGGCGCGGCGAAGGTCAGGTGGCGAAACACCGCGTCGGCCTGCACGGGTTTATCGGAAAGTTGGTAGGAAATGGTGCCCTCGCTGGCGGGCATCTGCCCGCAAAGGACCTGGAGCAGCGTGGATTTGCCGCTTCCGTTCGGCCCCGTCACGGCCACGGGCCGCCCCGGCGGTACGTCCAGGGTCAGGTCCCGAAAAATCCACTCCCGGTCGAATTTTTTGCCGAGACTCCGAACAGAGACGTTCATGGTGAATTGCGGCCTGCGGCTGATTCTTGAATGGTTACTCCACAATTCCCGTCTTCCCAGGCGCTTTCATGATGCCGCGCTCGGAGGTGCGGATGAAGTTGACGATCTCGTCGCGTTCGGCGGAGGCAGGGAGTTCGATTTCAACGCGGTTGAGGGCTTCGGAATTATTGAAACCCCGCAGGTACACGTACCGGTAGATTTCCTGAATCTCGGCGATTTTTTCGTTGGAAAACCCCCGCCGCCGCAGGCCAATCGAATTGAGGCCCACGTAGCTGAGCGGTTCGCGACCCGCCTTGGTGAAGGGCGGCACATCTTTCACGACCTTCGAACCGCCCGCAATCATGGCGTGCGCGCCGATTTTCGAAAACTGGTGCACGGCGGTGGTGCCGCCCACGAAGGCCCAGTCGCCGACTTCGATGTGCCCGGCCAGTTGGACGGAGTTGACCAGCACCACGTGGTTGCCGATCTGGCAATCGTGGGCGATGTGGACGTAGGCCATCACGAGGCAGTTGGACCCGATGACGGTTTCGCCCGCGGCCACGGTGCCTTTGTTGATGGTTACAAACTCGCGGATGGTGGTGTTGTCGCCGATGCGGGTGATGGTTTCTTCGCCCTTGAATTTCAAATCCTGAGGCACGGCCGAAACGACCGCTCCGGGGAAAATCCGGCAGTTTTTGCCGATGCGGGCACCTTCGAAGACCGTCACGTTGGAACCGATGTAGGTGCCTTCGCCGATTTCTACGTTTTTGTGAATCACCGCAAACGGCTCAATCACCACGTTGGGGGCGATCTTGGCGTCGGGGTGAACGTAGGCGAGGGGTTGGATCATGTGTTAAGAAGTCAGGATTCAGGATTCAGGAGTCAGAATGAATTTCTACTGAATTCTGACTCCCGAATCCTGACTACTTTTTCCGCACCAGGCTGGCCGTCATGTCGGCTTCGCAGACGAGTTGGCCGGCCACGTGGGCGGTGCCGTGCATTTTGGCAATGCCGCGTTTGATGGGGGTGAGGAGTTCGCAGCGGAAAATGACCGTGTCGCCGGGTTGGACGTTTTTGCGGAAGCGGCAGTTTTCGATCACGGCCAGGTAGGGCCAGTAATTTTCGGGGTCGGGCACGCTGCTCAGCACCAGGATGCCGCCCGTCTGGGCCATGGCCTCGACCTGCATGACGCCGGGCATGACGGGGTTGTTCGGAAAGTGGCCCATGAAGTACGGCTCGTTCATGGTCACGTTTTTAACGCCAATCACGCTGGCCTCGTCGAGGTAGGTGATCTTGTCGATCATCTGGAACGGGTAGCGGTGGGGGAGCAGAGCCGAAATCTGCTTGATGTCGAGCACCGGCGGCACCTTCGGGTCGTAGTTGGGCACGCCTGCCTTCTGGGTGTCGAGCATCAGCTTTTTGATTTTCTTGGCAAAGCCCACGTTGGCGGCGTGGCCGGGCCGGGCGGCCAAAATCTGGGCCTTGAGCGGACGGCCCACCAGAGCCAGGTCGCCGACCATGTCGAGGAGCTTGTGGCGGGCGGGTTCGTTGGAGTAGTGCAGTTCGACGTTGTTCAGAATCCCCGCCTTGTCCACCCGCACTTTGGGCTTGCCGAGTACCTGGGCCAGGTGGTCGAGTTCCTCCTCCTCCATCTGGCGGTCCACGATGACGATGGCGTTCGAGAGATCACCGCCTTTGATGAGGTTGGCTTCGTGCAGGGCTTCGAGTTCGTGGAGGAAACAGAACGTGCGGCTGCGGGCAATTTCCTGCGTAAACAGGCTGATGTCGTTGAGGGTGGCGTGCTGGCTGCTAAGGATTTTCGAGTTGTAGTCCACCATCACCGTGAGCCGGTAATCGTTGAGCGGCAGGGCGGCGATTTCCACGTCGCGCTCCTTGTCGCGGTAGCGGACTTCGGTGGGCACCTCGAAGTAGTTGCGGAGCACGTTCTGCTCGTCGAGGCCCGCGTCTTCGAGGGCTTCGATAAACTGGATGGAGGAGCCGTCCATGATGGGCGGTTCGGGGCCATCGAGTTGAATGAGCACGTTGTCGAGTTGAAGGCCCACCAGGGCGGCCAGGGTGTGCTCGACGGTGTTGACGCGCGCACCGTTCTGTTCGATGGTCGTGCCCCGCGAGAGGTCCACGACGTTGTCCACGTCGGCATCCACGATGGGTTGGCCGGGCAAATCGACGCGCTGGAATTTGAAACCGTGGTTGGGCGGTGCCGGAACGAAGGTCATCGTGGCCTGAACGCCCGTGTGAAGTCCCACACCCGAAAGCGAAACGGCTTTCTGAATTGTGTGCTGTTTAAGGTTCATCAACTGGTGGAGCAAACATGGGTTTTCGGATGTCGCCGTTTCGGCATTCGCGTTGAAAAAAGCGATTGAGCTTCAAGCTGATAACCGATAATGGGCAAACCAAAAACAGAAATGCGCGGCCCGGACCGCGTGGTCAGGAGAGGGTTTCGTGGCCGTTGGCGGGCAAAGATAGGGCATTTACGGCTTTCTCCACGTTCTGAAGGCGTTTCTCAACCTGGGGCAGGCGGCGGGCCGACGCCTGGGTTCGGAGGTGCTCGGTGTTGTCGGTAGCCGGAAACCCACCCAGCACCAGTCCTTCGCGGCGGAAGGATTTCGTGACCCCCGACCGCCCGGTAATGGTGGTGCGGTGGGGGATGATCAGGTGCCCGCCAATGCCCACTTGCCCACCAATCACGCAGTTTTCACCGATTTTGGTCGAACCCGAAACCCCGGTCTGGGCGGCGATGACCGTGTTTTTGCCAATCTCGACGTTGTGGCCGATCTGAATCAGGTTGTCGAGTTTGACGCCCCGGCGGATGAGGGTGCTGCCCAGCGTGGCGCAGTCGATGGTGGTGTTGGCCCCCACGCTCACGTAGTCTTCGAGCACCACGTTGCCCAGTTGGGGAATGGCCCGGTAGGTGCCGTCGTCTTGGGGAGCGAAGCCGAATCCGTCGGCCCCGATGACCACGTTGGCGTGCAGGGTGCAGTGGCTGCCGACGACGCAATTGTCGTGGATTTTTACCCCGGCGTAGAGAATTGTGTGGTCGCCGATGGTCACGTTGTCGCCCACGTACGCCTGGGGATGAATTTTGACGTTCTGACCAATGCGGACGTTGCTGCCGATGTACGAAAAAGCCCCCCGGTAGATGCCTTCGCCGACGGTGGTATTTTCACCCACGAACGACGGCTGCTCAATGCCTACCTTGCGGAACGCCAGCAGTTTCTCGTACTCTTCCAGAATTCGGGTGAACGACGTGTAGGCGTTTTCGACGCGAATCAGCGTGGGAGCAACCCCTTTCTTCGGTTCAAAATCGCGGTCCACGATGACCGCCGAGGCGGCGGTGGTGTAGAGGAACTGCTCGTACTTGAGGTTGGAAAGAAACGAAATGGCCCCTTCGGTGCCCTCTTCAATTTTGGCTAACCGGTTGATTTTGCGGGAGGCATCCCCCTCGACGTCGCCGCCCAGCATCTGGGCAAGTTGGGCCACGGTAAATTCCATATGGGCAGAAAAAACGGGGCGATGCACGCAGGGGTCGGTGGCGGCAGGAGCGGTGAAGCGCAGTTGAGGAAAACACCTCCCGTTTGGGAACCCTTCGTAAAATCCAATGATTCACGCCATTCGGGGCGCTTAAAGTTGCAAATATACATTTTTGGCCCAACACACGTAGTATTTGCGCACAATCTTGCTCAGGGCCTGGATGGTGGGCAGATCGGAGGCTTCGGCGATGTCGACCACGCGGCGGTCTTTGGTCAGAATGCAGATGTTTTGCTTGCCCGAAGCCACGTACGCGGCGTTGGTGGTGGAGCCTTCCACGAGCAGGTACTTCACGTCGGCCTCGCTTACGCCCGGTTTTCCGCGTAGTTCGCGGCGGAGCAGGGTGAGCACCGGCGCTTCGATGGGCTGGTTGGAGAGGCTGATTTTGAACAGTTTGCGTTCCAGCAGCATTCGGCTCAGGTTGCGCAGGATTTTATCGGGGTGGTGCGCCCATTGCTTCACGGCCCCCCAGAGGTCGTAGTCGTCGAGTTGCGTGAAGGCGTCGAGGTAGCGGGTGTTGCCGTTGAATTCTTCAACCGTCACTTCGTCGTGCATGAACAGTTCAAGGGCAGGCGTGGCGTACACCTTGTCGCCACTCCGGCAGAGTTCGCGCGCCCGGCGGATGATTTGCACGAGCATGGCTTCGGCGCAGATGCTGGTTTTGTGGAGGTACACCTGCCAGTACATCAACCGGCGCGAGGTGAGGAAGTTTTCGATGCTGTACACGCCTTTTTGCTCCACCACGAGTTGGTTGTCGAACACGTCCATCATTTTGATGATGCGCTCGGAGCCGATGCTGCCCTCGGTCACGCCCGTGAAAAAACAGTCGCGGTTGAGGTAGTCGAGGCGGTCGATGTCGAGCTGGCTCGAAATCAGTTGGTGAAAAAACCGCCGCTCGTACTGCCCCGAGAACATCCGAATCGCCAGGTCGAGTTTTCCCGAAAACTGCCGGTTGAGTTCCTGCATGAGCAGGAGTGAAATCTGCTCGTGAGGCACGTGATCGAACAGCGTATGTTCGAGTACGTGCGAGAACGGCCCGTGACCGATGTCGTGGAGGAGAATGGCCGCCTGGGCGGCCTGGCATTCGTCGTCGGAAATTTCGTGGCCCTTGCTTTTGAGGCTCCCAATCACCTCGCCCATCAGGTGCATGGCCCCCAGGGCGTGGTGGAAGCGGGTGTGGAGCGCGCCGGGGTACACGTACTCGGCCATGCCCAACTGCTTGATGCGCCGCAACCGCTGGAAGTACGGATGCTCGATGAGGTCGAAGAGGAAATCGTTGGGAATCGTGACGAACCCGTACACGGGGTCGTTGATGACCTTCTTTTTGTTCAAGACAGCGGACTGTTTTTGCCCAAAGGTAGGAGGTTGGGTTTAGAGTTTAGGGTTCAGGGTTTAGGGTTTTTACGCTGAACCCTAAACCCTGAACCCTAAACTCACTCACCGCTGCCGGTTCCGCATCCGGTCCTGCTGCTCCTGGCGGTACTTTTCGTACTCGGTCCACTGGTCGGCGGTCAGGATGGGCTTCAGCTTTTCGTCGAACTTGGCCTGGAATTCCTGCATTTTGGTGCGGTCGCGCTCGCCGCTGGCCATGAGTTCCTGCATTTGTTTAGCCCGGTCGAGGCTGAGGGCGTACACGTTTTCGGACTGGGCTTTGTCGAGTTTGAGCCGCTCGGTGATGCGTTCGGTCTGCATTTTGGCGCGTTCTTCGGGCGAGGCGTTCATGCGGCCGCCCTGAGCGAAGGTGGTCGTGGCCGCCAGCAACAGCACGGCGGTGAAGGCGAGGAGCTTTTTCATTTTCTGAATGGAAACTTGATTGGTTTGCGGCTAAGAACGGTTTGTGGGCAGTTTGTTTAACGCCCCGTTGACCAAACGGCGATAAAGCCGTAAACTTGCGGGATGATTTGGCGCGGAAACGCGTCGAACTGGGGCCTTTAGCTCAGTGGTTAGAGCAGTTGACTCATAATCAATTGGTCGTAGGTTCGAACCCTACAAGGCCCACCGCCAACAAAAAGCACCTACAGGATTTTCTTAGGTGCTTTTTTGTTGGCGTTTCCGAAGCTGGAAAACGGAACGGATTCGATGTTTTTACCAAGCTCCCCTTCCCATGCACCTCCTCTTCACCTACCTCCGCCGCTACTGGCCGCTCCTCGGGTTGGCCCTGCTGCTGGCGGCCATCAACCAGGTATTCTCCCTTCTCGACCCCTACATTTTTCGCAAAATCACCGACCAGTACATCGTCCGGCCCGACGGCACCCTGCACGACCTGAGTTTCTGGGGGTTCCTGGGCGGCGGGGCCGGGGTGTTGATTCTCCAGGCCCTCGGCGTGGCGATGGTGAGCCGGATTGCCAAGAATTTCCTGGATTACTACAGCATCACCCAGCGGCTGGGCACCCGGCACCACTCGCTTGATTTGCCCTACCGCTGACGGAAGAAGAAATTGGCAAAACCGTGCGCCGCTTGTCGGGGTCGCGGCGGCACGTCACGATCCTGATTGCCCACCGGCTGAGCACCATCCTCCACGCCGGCCGGATTTTCGTGCTCGAACACGGCCGCGTGGCCGAAGCCGGGCAGCACGACGAGTTGCTGGCCCAACGCGGCCTCTACTACGCCATGAGGCGGCAACAGATTGGCGAGCGGAAGGAGGCGGTGGTGGCGTGAGGGGAGGGGCAGACTCTACATTCACGATGTCAGCGCGTATTTTTTCGATGCAATCGGGTTTATCTTCGCGGCTGACGGTTTCTTGACTTGAAGAAATCAAGAAGCCGGAACCACCTAAACCCACTTTGGTGTACCCGCTTCATGCTCCAGAACCCCACCATCAAACGCCTGATCAATCAACTCTGGGACCGCTTCTGGTCGGGGGGCATCAGCAACCCACTAACTGCCATCGAGCAAATTAGCTATCTGCTGTTTATGCGGATGCTCGACGGCATTGATGAAAAAAGGGTGCGCGAAGCCGAGATTACGGGCGAATCCTACACATCCGTATTTTCCGGGCGGTTTCTGATTGGCAAATCACAGACTGGTACCCACGACATCGAAAAAGAAAAACTCCGTTGGAGCTATTTCAAAAATCTGCCCGCCGCCGACATGCTCGTCCACGTGCAGCAGGCGGTGTTTCCGTTTCTGAAATCCCTCGGCGAAGCCACCTCACCTTTTGCCCGGCACATGGAAAACGCGGTGTTCATCATCCCGAAACCTTCGCTGATGGTAGACGCAGTGCGATTAATTGATGAAATATTCGTAGAAATCGACCACGACGCCCACCAGAAAGGCCACACCCTGCAAGACATCCAGGGCGACGTGTACGAACACCTGCTCTCGGAAATCGCCACGGCGGGCAAAAACGGGCAGTTTCGCACCCCCCGCCACATCATCATTTTGCTGGTCGAACTCGTCCAGCCCGAATTTGGCAAGCGCATCGCCGATCCGGCCTGCGGCTCCGGCGGCTTCCTGCTCGGGGCCTACGTGTACATCCTCACCGGTAAAACCTCCGCCGACTTCCAGCGCCCCGACGAGGACGGCTTCGTGCGCGGCACCCTCGGCGACCAGTTTACCAACGCCGACCTCCGCGCCCGCTGGGAGCACGACTGCTTTCAGGGCTACGACATCGACCAGACGATGGTGCGCATGGGCCTCATGAACCTGATGATGCACGGCTTCGCCAACCCGCAAATCGACTACGCCGACACGCTCTCGAAAACCTTCGACGAGGTGGGCACCTTCGATTACGTGCTGGCCAACCCGCCGTTTACGGGCAACATCGAGAAAAGCGACGTGAACGAACTGCTCACCCTGAGCACCACCAAAACCGAACTGCTCTTCATCGAGCGCATTCACCTGCTGCTACGAATGGGCGGCACGGCGGGCCTCATCGTGCCGCAGGGGGTGCTGTTTGGCAGCGGCAAGGCCTTCGTCGAAGCCCGCAAGCTGATGGTCGAAAAGTCCGAACTGAAGGCCGTCGTGACCCTGCCGGGCGGGGTGTTCAAACCCTACGCGGGCGTGGCTACGGCGTTGCTGATTTTCACGAAGGGCGGCACCACCACCAACACCTGGTTTTACGAACTCAAATCCGACGGGCGCAGCCTCGACGACAAGCGCACCAAGCTCGACCACCCCGGCGACCTGCCCGACGTGGTAACCCGCTACCGCGAACGCCACGCCACCCCGCCCACCGACCGCAAGGGCAAGTTTTTCGTGGTGCCGAAGGCCGAACTGGCCGAAAACGGGTACGACCTCAGGCCCAACAAGTACCGCGAAGACGAGCACGAGGAAATCAGCTACCGCGCCCCGAAACAAATTCTGGCCGAACTGCGGACGCTGGAAACTGGGATTTTGAAGGAAATTGAAGAACTGGAAAATTATTTGTGATGAATTGGGTAAAACTCGGTGACGTACTTAAAATTACCTCGGGCGGAACTCCGAAATCCGGCGTGAGGGAGTATTATGGAAATGGGACAATTGCCTGGGTGAAAACGGGTGATTTAAAAATTCGGCATTTATTTGATGTCCCCGACAAAATAACTGATGCTGGTCTTAAAAATTCATCGGCAAAAATTTTCCCCGTCAATACCGTCTTGATGGCAATGTACGGGGCTTCGATAGGAAACTGCTCGATTTTGAAGGTAGAAGCTGCTACGAATCAAGCTTGTGCGGCCTTTCTTCCCAATGAAAAAGTAAATGAGGAGTTTCTTTATTTCTTCCTTCAAAGCATTAAGAAAAAGTTAATTAGCCAGGGAATAGGTGGAGGACAGCCGAATATTTCCGGTACTATTCTGAAAGAAACAAAATTTCCATTTCTGCCTATTAACCAACAGCGCCAAATCGCCCTCCTCCTCAGCCGGGCGGAGGGGCTGATTTCGGCCCGGCAGCGCAGCCTGGCCCTACTCGATGAATTGCTCAAAAGTGCCTTCCTCGACCTCTTCGGCGATCCGGTGAAGAATGAGAAGGGGTGGGAGGTAGGAAAAATCTCGGATTTAGTTGAACGCGTTAGTTATGGAACGAGCAAGCCATCTTCCGACAAAGGGAGGTATAAATATCTAAGAATGAATAACATTTCATATCAGGGTGATTGGGATTTTAGCAACATAAAATACATTGATCTCGATGAAAAGGAGGCATCAAGATACCTTGTTCAAAAAAATGATTTAATATTTAATCGAACAAACAGTTCTGATCTTGTCGGAAAAACCGCTGTTTTTCGAGAAAATGAAAGTATGGCAATTGCTGGATATTTGGTTAAAGCTAAAACGAACTTTCGGGCTAATCCTGAGTACGTTTCAGCTTACTTAAATTCTGATCATGGAAAAAGACGTTAAGATTAATGAGTAAAAATATTATTGGAATGGCTAACATTAACGCTCAGGAATTTCAAAATATCAATATTCAAATTCCGCCAATCGCCCTCCAAACCCAATTCGCCACTCTCGTCGCCCGCGTCGAAGGGTTGAAAACCCGGCAGAGAGAAGCGCTGCGGCAGGCGGAGGAATTGTATCGGAGCTTGCTGCAACGGGCCTTCCGTGGCGAGTTGGACGTGAACCGGGTACCGGCACCGCCGCCCGCCGCGCCCCTACCAGCAGCCCGCTCCGCCGAGCGCCCCCGGCAGGGCACGCTCTTCGACCTCGGCGACCCGCGCCTGCCCCAACCCCAGCGGCTGGGCGGCGAAATCCCGCCCTTCGAGTCGCCGGAGTGGTTTCACCTCCAGCGGGAGCGCGAAGCGGCGCAAGCCTCGGTCGCCGACTCGGCGGAGGCAAAATTGCCCGAGCAACCGGATTTGATCTCAAAAGACCCGCTTACCGTGACGGGTGAAATCGATAACCCCGAAACAAACCTCGCGGAACGTCACGTCGATGCCCCGGCAACGGACGCCGAACTGCTCGCCAGTCTGCGCATCCGGTTCGGCACCAGCCTGTGGGCGTTTGAAGAAGCCCGGCAAGCGCATTCGCTCGATTATGACCGGTGGAAAGAATTGTTTTTCAAAGCTTTAGCTGATGGTGCCTTGCAGCAGGTGTTCATTGGCGAGGCGATTTGTTTCCAATTTCCTACCGATTGACCCATGCGCTTGCTCCGACTCCATTTGCCGAACGGCTTCCGGGGCTTGCCGCCTGGGTTCGAGGTGCGCTTTCACGCCGAAACCACCGCCTCGCCGCAGTCCCTCGACCCGCTCTGCCTGGTGGGGCTGAACGGCTCAGGCAAATCGAACCTGTTGCAGGTGCTGGCAGAGATTTTCCGGACGCTCGAAGCCGAGCGCGAGCCGGTGCCCCAGGTGGCCGTCGTCGACCCGGACACGAAGGAACTGACCTTGCAGGAAATCCCACTCCTACTGCCCTCGGTGCAGCCGGGCACGCTGGCGTTCACCATCGAGTACGTGCTCGACCGGCTGACTTGGGAGATGGCCCAAGGCCCCGACGGCCTCACCCCGTACCACTTCGCCGAAGCGAAGTACCCGGTGGTGCGCGTGAGCCACGCCGCCTCCGACCAGCCGGGGGAACCGGCCACTTGGACGGTGCTCTACGACGGCGTGGCCATGGACCGAGAACGAACTCCGAGACACCCCCCCTGCCCCAGCACGTGATTGGCTACTCGTCGGGGCAGAATGAACTGGTTTCCAACCCGTTCATCTGGCTGGAAATGGCCTACGTCGAGCGCCTGCTCCAACCCCGCGACACCGACCACGACCCCACGGCGGTGCCCGGCCTGAGCCGGTTGTTTTTCCTCGACTACGACGCCAGCCAACTCGTCACGCTGGCCAACTTCCTCATTCCCGACGGCCGGCGGCTGGCAATGTTGTACGACAGAGTGGGCCTTGAAGGATTACGTTCGTTCAGCCTAAGGCTCAATTACCCGAGAGAAAATTTTGACTTAGGTGGCTGGGACGCGCAACAGCCTCCGCTTGAACTGCCCAGTGCCCTCAACCTGGCGATTAGCAATTTGCGCTCTTGCGCTACCACCTGGGAGGGCCAACTGCCCAACGACCCAGAACGTCTGAGTCTGCGCCTCGATTTCTGGGTGGACGACCAGACGCGGGCCGCGTTCAATTTCCACTTCCACACCACCGAAAACCTGTTTCGCGAGTTGTACCTGCTACGGCTGCTCAACGCCACGCAGTATTCCAACGACCTGCGTCATCGCATCCGCTTCAACGAATCGGGCGAAAACCTTTCCACCTTGTTGCCAAAGGCCGAACCTGGTTGGAAGCCCTTCCACGTGAGCGACGTGCGGCTGAAAAAACGACACTCGTCCGAAGAGATTCCCTACCGCAGCCTTTCCGACGGCGAGCACCAAATGCTGCACGTGTTCGGGGCTATGATGCTCTTCGGGCAACCCGGCACGTTGTTTCTGTTCGACGAACCCGAAACCCACTTCAACCCCGAATGGCGGAGCAAGTTCGTGAGCCTGCTCAACGAGGTGGTGGAAGACCCCGAAAGTGGGCAAAAACGCGAGCAGGAGGTGGTGCTGACCACGCACTCGCCCTTCATCGTGTCGGACTGCCACCCCGAAAACGTGTTCATCTTCGAGCGCGACGGCGCGGGCGCGGTGGCGTACCGGCAGCCGGATTTCAACACCTTCGGGGCGTCGGTGGGGCTGGTCACGCTGCGGGTGTTCGGCAAGTCGGAAACCATCTCCGACCTGGCCCACGGCGTGCTGGCCAAACTCCGGGAAGAAACCATCACCACCCGCGACGACGTGGCCCGCCTCCGCGACGAAGCCAACGCCCTGGGCGATTCGGTCGAGAAACTGATGTTCATGAACTACCTCAACGAACGGGCCGCCCAACTGCCCCCGACGCCATGATTTTCGCCTACCGCTACGTGCCCAGCCGCCTGGAGCAGTTTCAGGCGTACATCGCCGACACCGTGCTGCGGGTGTGGTGCCAGCCCACCGGCCCGTTTGACGTGACGATGCTCGACCCCGGTTTTCAGCCCCTCGCGGCGGCGGTGCCCGGCTTGCTGCTCGACCGCATCGGCGAGTTGTACGAAATCAGCCGGTTGCACCTCAGCGCCGCCCAGCGCGACCAACTCCGCGACGGATTCATCGCCAACAACCGCATCGAAGAACTCTGCGCGGGCACCGTGCAGCCCCTGCGCTACGCCGACATCGCGCACTTTCCCGAACAGTTCGCGGAAAAATTAAAGACGTTTTTCGCCGGGCTGTACACCGACGTGCTCAACCGCGCCCCCGTCAAAACCGCCTGCGGGAGCGTTCTGGAGCATTTTCAGGAATTTGTCGGGACCAACAAGCGGGGCAAGTGCGCCTTCTGTGGCATCGACGACCTCAAGGGCGAGTACCAGGCCGCCGGGGGTAGGCGCGATGCGTACGACCACTACCTCCCAAAGGACAAATACCCGTTCTCGTCGGTCAACCTCCACAACCTCGCCCCGGCTTGTTACAACTGCAATTCGTCGTACAAAAGCACCCTTGACCCGATTTTCGAACAGCGAAAAGGTCGGAAAGACCGAAGGAGGAAGGCGTTTTACCCGTTCAGCACCACCGAGCCGGACGTGGAGTTTCGGGCCGACCTGGCCAAGGCGGACACCGAAACCCTCGGCCCCGCCGACGTAACCGTGACGCTGACCAGCACCACCCACGCCGACGAACTCATCGCCTGGGACGACGTGTACCGCATCAACCTGCGCTACCGCGACAAACTCTGCAAATCGGCGGAAACGAAAGCTTGGCTCAGCATGCTGCTGGACCCATACTGGGACCTCCGTCAATCCTATCCCGAGGTGACGTTTTCGATGCTGTACCAAAGCCACCTCAATGCCCTGAAAGCAAATCGGTTGCAGGACGGCAATTTCCTGAAAATCGCCTTTCTGGAAGGGTGCGACCGGGCGGGGGCATTCGCCGGGGTGAAAAGCGAACCTTGACAGGCCATTCGGTTTTGCGTAGCTTTTGGGCCTCAACCTCTCCCTCTCATGCCCGCCAAACCCCCGCCGCCCGCCGACGAACTGCAACCCCTGCGCAAAATCGCCCTGTCGCTTTCGGGCGGCGGCTTCCGGGCCGCCGCGTTCAGTCTGGGCGGGTTGGCCTACCTCAACCACTGCGTGCTCGAAGAAAAACCCGGCAAACCGATCACCCTCCTTAGCCGCGTGGTGTTCATCGCCTCGGCGTCGGGCGGGAGTTTCGCCAGCCTGGTTTACGCCACGTACCTTTACGCGGGCCGGTCGTTCGGCGAATGCCACCAGGCCCTCCGCGACTTTATGCACGGTGACCGACTGCTCAAAAACGTGTTCAAGAAGCTGGAGGCTAACGCCGCGTGGCGGGGAACGGTCAAGCAGCGCAACCTCATCAACGCGTTCAGCCTGGCCTACGACGAACTGTTCGGCGAAGCCCTACGCGGCACCGGCCCGGCCACGCTGGGCCTGTTTTGCGACCCCGACCACCAGCCCAGCCTCCGGCAGGTGTGCGTCAACGCCACCGAATTTCAGGGCGGGCTGTCGTTCCGGTTCCAGAACATCGACGGGGCGAAACGCTCGCAGCGGCGGGGGCTGGTCGGCAATTTCTACCTGCACCTGCGCGCCAGCCACCTCGACACCATTCGGCGGCTGAAACTGGGCGACATCATGGCTGCTTCGTCGTGTTTTCCCACGGGGTTTGAGCCGATGATGTACCCGCAGGATTTCAGTTACCCCGCCACCACCCCCGGCACGGGCCTGAGCGTGGAAGCCCTCAACGCCGCCCTCGTGAGCCGCAACCCGGTGCAGCAACAAACCCACCTGCTGAACAAGCCGACGCCGACTTCGCCCCAGGATCTGCTGGAGGTGAGCCTCAACCTCCAGGCCCAGGCTAGCGACGACGAGCCGGAGGCTGACGCGACCGCCGACGGCCCCCAGCCCTTCGGCCTGATGGACGGGGGCATCGACGACAACCAGGGCATCCTGAGCCTGATCGAAGCCGACGAGCGCCGGGGCGGCCGGTTCGACACCCTGATCCTCTGCGACGTGGCAAGCCCCTTTCTGGATGAGTACGAATTGCCCGTCGTGAAACGGGGGATTTTCAACTGGCCCTCGTTGCGGCTCTACGCCTGGGTTTTCGGGTTAGGCATGGCTGCGCTTGGCCTGTGGGCCAGGTTTCGGGTGGACGACGACGTGACGCGGGCCGTGTGGGTTACCCTCGCCAGCGTCGGCTTCGGGCTGACCGTCGTGGTGGTGCTTGGCGTCTGGTGGGCATTGTGGCAAGTGGACGGCTCACGCACCTGGCGGCGCATGGTGCGCAAGTACGCCGGGTATTTTTTCCGGATTCCGGTGGGGTCGTTTTCCCAAATGATTCGGGCGAGGGTCGATTCGACCGTCATCCTGGCCGCCGACGTGTACCTGAAGCAAATCCGACGGCTCACGTATCGCCTGTTTTTCAACGACCCACGGTACGAAAACCGCCGGAGCGCTTCGCTCATTTACGAACTCAGCCGCACGTACTACCCCCGCACGGAAGCGCTGCTCAGGGACAAAAAAGACCAGACGGAATGGCAATGCGTGCAAGCCTGGAAGCTGTTTCCCTCCGATGCCGTGCAGGACGTGGCCGAAAAAGCCCGACTGATGAAAACCACGCTGTGGTTTGACGGAACCGACGCCGCCGGGCAGCGCGACGGCATCATCGCCACCGGGCAGTTCACGATGTGTTACAACCTGTTGCTGTACCTGGGTAAGGTGGAACGCCACCTGCCCGGCCAATTCACGCGCTCTCTGCTAGACTTGCGTAACCGGATGTTGGATGATTGGAATAAATTTCAGGAAAACCCGGCTTGGATGATTGATGAAACAGAGCGCTAAAACAGAAAGGTCAGTTTACTATTAGCAACACATCGCTTCAACTACGTCACTTTTTGCACCAGCACAATGCCTGGACGGGGTGAATTAGTTTTTCCAAACCCTACGGCAACAACTTCCCCGGATTCACGTTCCTCGCCGGGTCAGGGGTGGTTCGGTGCCGAAATTCGGGATATGCAACCCGGAGAAGGAACGAGCGGCCTGGCACCGTAGTCCGGGTGAAAACGAGCTGGTCGCCCCGCCCGACTCACAACCCATTCCGCCCCGCCTTCAGCGCCCGCACTTTCCCCGCCCACACGAATTCCCCCGTCACCCCCTCGGGCAGCACTACCTCGCCTGAAATCCCGGTTTTGCCCACCCGTTTCAACTGCACCCGAATCTCACCCGCCGGGTGGGGCACGGCGGCGGTCAGGCTGGTGAGCGGCCCCAGGGCCGGTTGCACGCGCACGGTGCGGAACCCCGGCGAGGCGGGCACCACCCCCGCCACCAGCGCGAGGAAGTAGTAGTTGGGGCTGGCGCTCCAGGCGTGACAGTCGCTGCGGGGTTCGACCTCCCACTCGGCGAAGGTGCTCAGGCCCTGGGCCACCATGCGGTGCCAGGGCCCCAGGCTGGGTAGGTAGGCGTCGGCCAGCCCGGCCTTGCGCAGGCCCTGGGCGTTGTAAAACTGGAAGTACGTGGCCGCTTGCAGCAGGCTGGTGTCGGTCAGCACGCGGCGCATGAGCCGGGGCTGGTCGGCGGCGGGCAGGGCATCGGTCAGCACGGCCATCGTGTTGGCGTGCTGGCTGTAGTGGGTTTTGGTGGGCGAGTCGGCGAACAGGCCCCGCACCGGGTCGTAGCACTGGGCGAAGACGGCTTTTTTCAACTTCGCCGAAAGCTGACGGTAGTACCCGGCCTCGCCGGGTTTGCCGAAGCGGTCGAGCAGCGCCACGGCGTGGTCGAGGGTGTGGGCAAAATACAACGTGCTGACGGTCATGCCCCGGCCTTCCGATTTCCGGGCAATTTCGTGGAGTGGATACTGCGAATCGAAGAAATCGTAGTAGGGCAGGGCGTTGACCAGCCCACCCGCGTTGACCTGCGTTTCGAACCAGTCGAGTACACCCCGGATGCCGGGCAGGAATTGCCGGATGAAGGCTTCGTCGTCCCGGTGCATCCAGTAGTCGTGCACCATCAGCACCCAGGCCAGCGCGAAGGTGGGCGTGATTTGCACCAACTCGCTGGGGTAGCGGCTTTGGGTGATGCCCTCGGGGATGCGGGAGTGGTTGAACTGCTGGATGGCGTTGCGCACCAGCCGGTCGTCGCCCGACACGTAGAGCGACACCAGGGCCTGGATGCGCGTGTCGCCGATGTACTGCAACTGCTCGTAGTAGGGGCAGTCCATGTAGGTTTCGTTGGCGCAGAGCCGGGCCGTGCGCCAGCCGATGTCCCAGATGGGTTTCAGCGACGGGTCGCTGCTGCTGAAGCGGGCGTTTTCTTCAAACGGGTAGGCCGTAAAGCGGCTGTCGAGGCGGTGAATCAGGAGCGGTTCGGCCCCGGTCTGCACGTCGAACTGCACGTAGCGAAAGGTGCGGTACCACAGCGGCTGAAACTCGCGCTGGCTACCGCCGTCGGGCCGGAAGCGGTCGTCGAAGCCGATGAACTGCATGCCTTCGACGCGGTTGCGATTTTTCTTCTCCTTCGTTGAATCAAACAGCGCCTCGGCGTAGGCGAGTTTGACCGCGCTGCCCTTTCCGCCGCTCACGAGCAGGCGCGGGTAAGCCGTGGTGAGCACGCCCTGGTCGAGCAGCACCGAGGCGGTGGTGTTGGCGGGAATGGTCAGGGCGGTTTTTCCCGAAAGAAAATCCGGCGGCACGGTGAGGCCCGTCGCTCGTCGCACGGCGGCGAACGTCTGCTCCTGCGCTTCGAGCCTCGGGATGGTTCGGGGCACGAGGTTCCAGTTGACGTCGCCCGCCACGCCGTCGGTTTTGCCCTGGGCGAGTTTGCGGGGCTTTTGCCAACTTGAATCGTCGTACTCCACTGCCTGCCAGCCCCAGGGGTAGCGGGCAGCGTCCACGTCGTCGGTGGGGCCGACGACGAAGTACCAGTACGTGTCGAGTTTAGCCACCGGCCCCCAGGGGATGGGCGTGTAGGCGAGGTTCTGGATGACTTTCCAGCCGTCGGTGCCCGTGTTGACCACCGCTTCCGGCGGTCCGTTGCCCTGCACGATGAAGCCGGTTTGGTAGCTCATCTGGGCGAGGGGCGCGTGCGGCCCGAAGTTCCAGACGACGGCGGCCAGGGTATTCTTGCCTGGTTTCAGAAACGGCGCGAGGTCGAGCGTCTCGAAGCGCCAGTGGGCCACGTCGCCCCGCGCCGGGCCGAGGCCGACGAACTGGCCGTTGACGAACAATTGGTAGCGGTTGTCGGCGCTGACGTGGACGATGAACTGCGCGGGCCTGGCGGGCAACTCGATGGTTTTCCGAAAATGAAACACGCCGTACTCCTTCAGCGGCACGCCCGGCAGGGCAATCCAGGCGGCGGGCCAGCGCTTCGTGAGGAGGTCGGGGTTGATGCCGGACGGCTGGGCGAAGGCGGTGGTGGCGACGAACAGCAGGAGGACGATGCGGCGCATGGGATGATTGAGGTTTATTTTTGGGGTGGCTGTGGCTCCTGCCTGACCGGCCCGTCCGCTCTGTCCGTCTGCTTTAGCTGACGGGCTTTGGCGGCGGCCCCACCAGGCAGGAAAGAAGGGCGCCCCCATCACTTTACCACCACGCCACGCGCGTTTTCCACGAAAAATTTCCCGTCCTCCAAACTCGTCACCCGCCGCCCCAGGATGGTCAGGTTTTCAATCAGCACGTTTTCAACGGCGTGCTGTTCGTCGAAGCCCGAGAGGATGGAAAACGGCACCGGGCCGTTCACGACGGCGATGTTGCGGAAGGTCACGTTGCGAATTTTGCCCCGTTTGGCGGCGTACCGGGCCTCCTCGCCGGGATAGACCCATAGCACGCCGTCCCAGGCCCCGGCTTTGTAGCGGCGATGGCGTTCGGCGGGGTCGGTGGGTCGGTCGGTGCTGTACTGGGAAAGAAACACGGCGAGGTCGATGAGTTTGTGGCGGGCGTCTTCGACGCGGATATTTTCGAACAAAATGTTCTCGACCGTGGCGTAGTCGCCGTTGTGGATGCTCATCGCCGCGCCGCGCTCGACGTGGATAATGTCGCAGTCGGTGAAGCGCACGGCGCGCACGGCGCTGGCGCGGAGTTCAAAACCGATTTCGAGGGCGTTGCCCCAGGGCATGTTCCAAAACACGCAGTTGGTCACGGAGATGTCCGACACGTCCGGTCCGACCTCCGGGTTGGTGGGGTACTTGTCGGTGCCCTTCCAGGTTTTGAGCACGATGCAGTCGTCGTTGGCCCGCACGAAGCTGTTGGCGATGCGCACGTCGGTGCAGCCCACGAGGTCGATGCCGTCGGAGCCGGTTTCGGAGTTAACGATTTTCAGGTTGTCGATGCGCAGGTTTCGGCAAAACATCGGTTCCAGCGTCCAGGTGCGGCTGTTGACGAGCGTGACGCCCTCCACCCGCGCGCCCTCCACCCGGTCGAGCAGCACGAGGCGCGTGCCCCTGGGCAGCGAGTCACCGTCGAGAATGCCCCGCCCGCTGATGCGCACGTTGCGAACGTTGGTGGCCTGCACGGCGCCTTTCAGCACCGCGCCGCCTTCGAGGTAGAGGTGCTCGCCGTCTTTCAGGGCGAGCGTACCCACGTCGTACACCCGTCCGCCCCGGAAGTACCGCACGCCGGGGGCGTCGGGGCGGGGTCGGGTGGTTTCGGGTGGGTTGGCGAACAGGTGAATCACCCGCTTGCTTTCGTTGTGAAACTCAATGCTGAACTGGCCCGGTCGGTCGAGGGTGAACCGCGCCCGGTTGTTGGCAATCACCGGAACGATGCCCCGGCTCTTGGGGCGCACGTCCACCCACTTGATGTCCTGAGTGCCGGTCAGTTCGACGGTTACTTTTCCCGTAAAATCGAAACTGCCGATGGCGGCGGGTTTGGTGTCGTAAAGAAAAAGTTCGCGGCCATTGACCCACACCCGAAAATCCGGCGCGGGCGCAAGGCCCGCCGGGCTGGGGTAAGTGGTCAGGGTGGGGGACTGGGCAACGGCGAACCGAACCCCGCAAAACAGCAGCAAGACCAGAGCGACGCGGTTCCGGGCGGGAACAAATCCTTTTTTGAAAAAACGCATGGGAAAGCGGAGAAACCGAAACAGCCCCCGAAAGGTCCGGGGATTGGCCGTTTCCCGTGTCCCGCCCTGTCCGGCGGCGTTGATCCTACGGCAGCAGTTTGCCGGGGTTCATGATGCCCGCCGGATCGAGGGCGGCTTTGATGACCCGCATCACGTCGAGGGCGTCGCCGTGTTCGAGGGCCATGTAGGGCTGCTTGCCCACGCCGATGCCGTGTTCGCCCGAGGCGGTGCCTTCCATCCGGAGGGCGCGGCGCACGAGCCGCTCGTTCAAGGCTCTGGCCCCTTGCAGGGCCTCGGGGTCGTTGGGGGGAATCAGAATGGCGAGGTGAAAATTGCCGTCGCCGACGTGCCCCAGCACGGGCGCGAGCAGGTCCGACGCGGCGATGTCGGCTTCGGTGTCGCGCAGGCATTCGGCCAGCCGCGAAATCGGCACGCACACGTCGGTGCTCATCACCCCCGAGCCGGGCACCAGCCCCTGGGCTGCCGGGGCGGCGTTGGTGCGGATGGCCCAGAGCTTCCGGCGGCTGGCGGCGTCGGTTTCCCAGACAAACTCTTCCGCGCCCAGCGACCGGGCGATGGTTTCGACCGTTCCAATCTGCTCCTCCACCTGCCGGGCGGTGCCGTTGAATTCAAGGAACAGCGTGGTTTTCTCGGGGTACGTCGTGCCTTCGAGCCGGTTGATGGCCCGCATGATGTGGGCGTCGAGGAGTTCGATTTTGGCGATGGGTACGCCCTGCTGAATCGTGTGGATGGCCGTATTGACGGCCGCGTCGATGCTGGGAAAGGCGCCGATGGCCGTGCGGGTGGTTTCGGGAACGGGGTACAGCCGAATGGTCAGTTCGGTGATGATGCCCAGCGTGCCCTCGGCCCCGACGAAGAGCCGGGTGAGGTCGTAGCCCGTCGACGATTTTTTGGCCTTGCTGCCCGTGCGGATGATCTGCCCGTTGGGCAGCACCACCGTCAGGGCCAGCACGTTTTCGCGCATGGTGCCGTAGCGCACGGCGTTGGTGCCCGAGGCCCGGTTGGCCGCCATGCCGCCCAGGGTGGCGTTGACCCCCGGTCCGATGGGGAAGAAAAAGCCGCTGCCGTCGAGGCGGTCGTCCAACTGGTTGCGCGTCACGCCGGCCTGCACGGTGGCGCAGAGGTCGGCTTCGCGGATTTCCCGAATCTGGTTCATCCGCCGCATGTCGACGCACACGCCGCCCCGCACGGCCAGGATGTGGCCTTCCACCGATGTGCCCGCCCCGAAGGGCACGAGGGGCACGCCAAACCGGCCGCAGAGGTGGACCAACGCCGAAACTTCCTCCGTCGAGTGGGGATACACCACGTAGTCGGGCGGCGTGCAGGCGTGGTAGCTGAAGCCGGTGCCGTGGTCGTTGCGGACGGTTTCGTCCCGCGTGGCGCGGTCGCCGAAGAGGATTTGCAATTCGTCGGCGAAGGCGTTTGAATAGGTATTTTTCATCGGTTCAGAGGAAATTGCGGATCAAGTTTCGACTCAACGCTCAGCGGAGTGAAGCCGCCAGCAGCGCATCCAGTCTCCGGATGCTCTGCACCATCGCCCGGACGGTGTGGTAATTGATTTTCCAGGAATGACTCATGTGGGTCCAAATCGGCTGGCCCTGCCGGGTCATGAGCGGCCACCACTCGCCCACGGGGCGGTTTACCATGCGGTCGAGCACGAAGCGGTGAACGGATTCGTACGCCCGTAGGTACGTTTCGTCGCCAAACAGCCGGTAGCCGTCCAGAAACCCGATGAGGCACTCGGCCTGCTGCCAGAATTCCTTTTCGCGGTCGTACACCGGCCCGGCGTGGGAGCCTTCGACGAACACCCCGCCCCATTCCCAGTCCACGCCGTGGGCCACCGCGTGTTCGAGGGGTTTGCGCAGGGCTTCACGATAGGCATCGAGGGGGTCGCCGAGCACGTCGAGGGCGTGGAGGAGCAGCCAGGCAAACTCGGCGTTGTGGCCATAACTGGTGTTGTCTTCGGCGGCGCTCTTCACGCCGTCTTCCGTAAATCGGTCCCAGCCCCACACCACGTCGAATTTGATTTGCGGGGCCACGCGCCAGTCGGCCCAGAACTGCGGGATGCCCGTGCCGAACTCGGGGTGCATGATGTTCTCGGTCAGCAGCGCAATCACTTCGAGCAGCTTGCGCCGGTGCAGGGTGTTGCCGCTGGCCTCGTAGAGCGTCGTGAACGCCTCCATCAGGTGCATGTGTACGTCGAGGGTCTTGCGGTCGCCGCCCGCCGGGCCGGGGCCTTTGAGCATCCAGTCGCGGTGAAACATCTCGAAATAGCCCCCGTGGCGGGTGTCCACCGCGTGTTTCTGGAGCAGGTCGAAGGTTTTCTCCGCGAAGTGCAGCCCGCGCCCGTCGCCCGTGGCGAGGGTGTACTCGCTCAGGGCGTAGATGGCGAAGCTCTGGCCATAAGCGATTTTCTGGTCGTTCAGCACCTCGCCCCGGCGGTTGGTCATCCAGAAAAAACCGCCGTGTTCGGCATCCCACATCCGGTTGAGCAGGTACTCCACGCCGTGACGGGCGAAGTCGGCCAGTTGGCCCCCGCCGTACCCGGCCCGGTGAGCCGAGGCGTAGGTGTACACCGAGCGGGTCTGGGCGATGAGCGATTTTTCGTCCTCGCCGGTGTCGCGACCGTGCTGGTCGAAGTGGGTGATGAACCCGCCGTGGGCGTCGTCGCGGGCGCGGGCGGTCCAGAAGGGGAGGAGTTCCTGGGTGAGGTGGTGGAGGGCCTCGTCGCGGAGGCGGGCAAGGGCGTCGGGGGGCATTGGGAGTGGAGGGCAGAACGTGGAAACGGCGTGGCACGGCTTGACGGGTTGCGCTGAGGGCCGTGCCACGCCTGCGGGGTTGGTGGAACCTCCTGCAAGATAGGCGTGGCACGGCCCTCAGCGCAACCCGTCAAGCCGTGCCACGCCAGGGGATTGCCAAAATTTCCTCCTTCGTGGCCGTGCCGGTTTGCCCCAATTTCTGCACCGTCACGGCGGCGGCGCGGTTGGCCAGGTCGAGGGCCTGGGTGGGCGTTGCTCCGGCGGCGAGGGCCGCAGTGAGGGCGGCCACCACCGTGTCGCCCGCCCCGACGGGGTCGAGCGGGCCGGTGAGCGGTAGGCCGGGTACGGCGGCGGTTTCGTACTCGTCCACGTACAAAATGCCCTCCGCCCCCCGCGTGACCACCACCGGCCCGCCGGTGAGGCGGTGCAGTGTGCGGGCTTGGGCGAAACAGGCTTCCGCGCGTTGGGCAGGTCGGTCGCCGAGCAGTCGGGCCAGTTCGGCGGTGTTGACCTTCAGCGTTGACCCCCGAACGGCCTTGCCGAAATCCCGTAAATCGGCCACCACGCGCAGGCTTGGAAACCCCGCCAATAGGCTCTGAAGCCGGTTCAGACGGGTTTCGTCGAGCAGCGGGGCAGGAAACTGCTGGTTCAGAATCAACGCGTCGAGCGAGGGCAGGACGCTTGCGAGGCCGTCGAGCAGGGCGGTGAAATCGGCTTCGGTCACGCGGTTGTGCGTGCCAAAATCCAGGCGGTGATCCTCGCCTTCGGAGCGCATGGGCTTGGTGTAGGTGCAGGTGTCCCAACCGGGGGCCATCGTCCGCAGGTGGGTGGTATCCACGCGTTGGGCGTCGAACAAAGCCCGCATTTCGCGGCCAAACAGGTCGTTGCCGACGCCGCCAAACGTGCTCACCCGGCCCACACCCAGCGCCGCGAGGTTTTGCACCACGTTGCCCGCTCCGCCGGGGGCCGTGCGCGGGCACCGGCCCCAATGCACTTCCTGACCGGTTTCCAGGGAGACTTCGTTGGTCGTTTTCTGAATTTCGTAGTAAAAATCAATGGCAAAATCGCCAATGACGCCGATGCGCAGGGCGGTGATTCGCCCGAAAAGGTCGGTTAGTTCGGAAGAGGTCATGAGAAGTTACAAAAACGCCGCCAGCGGCCCGGTGTCTTTCACCCGAAAGCCCCGCTCGGTGGCCTGCACGGTGTAGGCTTCGTGGACGGGGTCGTGATCGGAAACGAGAATCCAGTTTTCGGCGGCGGCTTGTTCCAAAAAACGGGCTTTTTCGGCCATCGTCACCAGGGGGCGCACGTCGTAGGCCATCACGTAATTGACGGGTACGTGGGCGGTGGTGGGAATCAGGTCGGCGGCGAACACGACCGTTTTGTCGCCCACCTGAAGTGTAGGCATCAGCATTTTCTCCGTGTGGCCGTCGGCGAGGAGAATTGAAAATTGAGCATTGAACATGGAACATGGAACATGCTCAGCCTTTCCCTGCCCCTCGGCCCCTGCCCCCTCTTCTAAAAAATGCAGGTGCCCGCTTTCCTGAATCGGCAGCAGGTTTTCGGGTAAAAACGTGGCTTTTTCGCGGGCGTTGGGCTGCATGGCCCAGGCCCAGTGCTCGGGGTGCGCCCAGTAGCGGGCATTAGGGAAGGTCAGTTCGTAGCCGTCGCGGCGGGCGTTCCACTGCACGGCTCCGCCCGCGTGATCGAAGTGCAGGTGCGAAGGCAATACGTCGGTGACGTCGGTGGGGGCAAAACCGGCTTCTCGGAGCGAACCGAGCAGGGTACCCTCGCCGTGACGGTGGTAGTAGCCCTGCCAGCGGGCGTCCTGCTTGTCGCCCATGCCCGTGTCGATGAGCAGCAGGCGGTTGCCGTCTTCGACCAGCAGGCAACGCATGGCAAACGCGACGAGATTCTGCTCGTCGGCTTGGAGCGTTTTTTGCCAGATGACTTTCGGCACGACGCCGAACATGGAGCCGCCGTCGAGTTTGAACCGCCCGGCGTCGAGGACGTGGAGAACCAAGTTCGAGGTTTGAAGTTTGAGGTTTGAAGTTGGGCGATGCGATGGCTCGAGCCGGTGCGCCTAAAACACCGCCGCGAATTTGGCGTTTATTTTTCAAGGTTCAGTCTCAGCCTTTCGACTGACGACTGTTGACTAACGACTGACATGAGCATTGGATTTGTACTTTCCGGCGGCGGGGCGCGGGGCATTGCCCACCTGGGCATCCTGAAGGCCCTTGACGAAATGGGCGTGAAGCCCACCAAAATCGCGGGCAGCAGCGCGGGGGCCATCGCCGGAGCGCTGACTTCGGCGGGCTTTTCGCCCGAAGAAATCCTGGAGATTTTGCAGACCACCAGCCTCCTCCGGTACATGCGTCCGGCGTTCAGCCGCCTGGGTTTGCTCAAGATGGACCGGGCCGAGGACTTGCTGCTGAAATACCTTCCCGACAATTCGTTCGAAGCCCTGAAAATTCCCCTGTTCGTGGCCGCCACCGATTTGCAGGATGGTTGTTCGGTGATTTTCGACTCCGGCCCACTCGTGCGCCCGCTCATGGCCACGTGCAGCCTGCCGGGGCTGTTTGAGCCGGTGCTGTACCAGAAGCGCTACTTCGTGGACGGGGGCGTGCTCAACAACATGCCCCTCGGCCCCCTCGAACCCTGCTGCGACCTGCTCATCGGCAGCCACGTGAACCCCTATGGAGCCACCGACCGGCCCCTCAACTCGATGCGGAGCGTGCTGGAACGGTCGCTGTCGCTGGCCATCAACAAAAGCTCCCGGCAGCAGTTCGAGCGCTACCACCTGCTCTTCGAGCCGCCCGCGCTGCGCAATTACACGGTGTTCGACATCAAGAAAGCGCGGGAACTGTTCCGGGTGGGGTACCTGCACGCCCTGGGCCGGGAGGCCGAAATCCGGCGGGTGGTGGAGGAACGGCTAAGCCGGGCGGTGGAGGCGATGGCTTGAATGGCAGCAAAAAGAAACGCCTCCGAAGTTTTGGAGGCGTTTCTTTTTGCCGGAATCAACTCGCGTCAGTACCCTTCGTTCTGGGTCAGATTCGGGTTGGCATCGGTTTCACGCTGGGGAATGGGCAGAATCAGCTTGGGGCTATTCCAAGCCAGTGCGGTCGAGATAGGGCGACGGGTGCGCTTCAGGTCGTGCAGCAGGTGGCCTTCAAAAGCCAACTCCAACTTACGCTCCCTCAGTATGGCATCAAGCGTCAGGGTGGTAAGCGGCGACAGGCCTACGCGTTCGCGAAGGATGTTTATGTCGTTTTCGGGCGAATTGCCAACGGCAGTTCTTAGCCGGAAGTTACATTCGGCGCGAGTGAGCAGCATCTCGGCTAATCGGATAACGGGCACGTTGGCGTACCGGTCGAGAAACTTCGAGGTAACTACCCGAGTACCCGAACCACTAAAAAACTGACCACGAAGATCGCCTGCTTCGTACAACTGGCGGTGGCGGTTCTGGATGCGGATGTCGGTCCGTCCTGCGGTGCCCGGTAAACTTCCGATCGTGGTGCCATAAAACGTGTTGAGATCACTCACTCCGTCCTGCTCAGTGACGCGCACGGTGAAAATATGCTCCGGCGTATTTTGTGAGCTTTGGGTGAATAGGAAGTTGTTGAACAGGCTCGTCCAGTCGAACACCAGCTCGTACACGCCCGACGTGATGACCCGGTTGGCAGCATCGCGGGCGGCGGCATAATTCTGCTGCATCAGGTATACCCGGGAGAGCATCCCGGCGGCGAGGCCCTTCGTGGCGAAGTAGTTATTGGTGGCAGGCAGCAAGGCTTCAGCTTTCGTCAGGTCGTCAATGACCTGAGCGTACACTTCGGCCACCGAGTTACGGCGCACCTGAAGAGCGGCGATGTCAGCAGGCGTGGGATCCACGATTTTCGTAGGCGTCAGCACAAGGGGCACGCCGGGATTGCTGGCGTTGTCGCCGTCTCCCCAAGTTTTCGCGTACAACCGAACCAGTTCGAAGTATACCATACCCCGCAAGCAACGGGCCTCGCCTTCTACCCGGCCCCGGCTGCCTTCCACCACTTTCGGAAGATTGGCCAGTACGTTGTTGATCCGGTTGATGGTGTTGTACGACGAGTTCCAGGTGGCTGTGGTCTGGGTGTTGTTGGCAAGAATCGCCTTGTTCCAAATCTGGTTGTGCGAAGCAAACGTACCAGCAAAACGCACTTCTCCGTTGTCGCCAAGGAGGTCGGGAATGTACTGAAAAGCGCCGCCGAACACGTTGACGCTCTGAACGCCGTCATAAGCACCCGTCAAGGCACCGAGGATGTCGCCCGAAGTCGTCAGGGCGTTGTTGGCGTTGATGGTCTGGGTAGGCAGCACTTCGAGTTTATCGGCGCAGCCCGCCATCGCAAACAACCCGGTGGCGAGTATGGAGGATTTTAAAAAGAGTCGTTTCATGGAATATGTTGGTGGTTTGTTAGTGAATTATTGAGTTTCGAAATGTTGATGACCGAAGCGAGAAATCAACAACTCGACCCTTCAAGATTCAATAACCGGTTCTAAAATCCGAGGTTGATGCCGACGAGGAACGTCCGGGGTTGGGGCGGCGTGTAAAAGTCGTTACCCTGGGCCACGTTGGTCGTGAAATCGTCGGAGTTTACTTCGGGATCCCAACCGTTGTACTTTGTGAACGTCAGCAGGTTCATGCCCGAGAGGTAGATGCGGGCCTTGTCGATTCCGATGCGACGGGTCAACGTGCCAGGCAGGTTGTAGCCCAGCGTGACGGTGCGCAGCCGCAGGAACGAACCGTCGACGACGTACCGGCTCGATGCCTGGTTGCCGTTCGACTCCAGGTAGCGGGCTTCGGGCACGTCGGTGTTGGGGTTCTGGGCCGTCCAGGCGCGGAGTTGGTCCTTCGTCTGGTTGTCCTCGTAAATCCCGTTACCCGACGAATACTGGCCCACGCCGTAGAAATTGAGGTTGTTGCCGTACACGCCGCTGAAGAAAATACTCAGGTCGATGCCCTTGTACCCGAAGGTGTTCGTAATGCCGCCCACTAGCTTGGGGTTGGGGTTGCCGAACACCACGCGCTGGGCCTGGTTGTAGACGTTGGTCGTGGTGCGGTCGCGGGTGCCGTCGGCGTTTTCGGTGTTTTTGTACCAAAGGGCGTCGCCATTAGCGGGATCTACGCCGGCGTATTCGGGCACGAACCACACCCCGATGGGTTGTCCTTCTACGGCGCGGTTGGCGAAGCCACTAATGCCAGCCTCGATCACCTGCTTATTGATGTTGGTCACCTTGTTGCGGTTGGCGGCCACATTGAGCGAGGTCGTCCAGGTGAATTTACCCACCACGTTCTGGGTGTTGAGCACGAATTCGACGCCCTTGTTCTGGAGGTCCCCCACGTTGCGGAACTGGGTCGTGAAGCCCGACGTCGAGGGAATGTTTACGTTTAACAGCAGGTCGGAGGTGTTCTTGATGTAATAATCCACCTCGCCGTTGATGCGGTTGTTGAAGAACCCGAAATCAAGCCCCACGTCGGTCTGCGTGGTGGTTTCCCACTTCAGGTCGGGGTTCCCGATCTGCGCCGGAGCCTGCCCGCCGATGCCCGAGTACACCGTGCCACCGAAGAGGCCCAGTTGGGGGAAGTTGCCAATTTCAGCGTTTCCCGTGATGCCGTAGCTGGCGCGGAGCTTCAGGAAGCTCAGGAAATTGACCTTGTCTTTCAGGAAACTTTCTTCCGTGATCACCCAGCCCGCCGAAGCCGCCGGGAAGAAACCGTACCGGGCGTTGGCCCCGAAGCGCGACGACCCATCGACCCGCCCGCTGAGCGAGAGCAGGTACTTGTCGGCAAACTTGTAGTTGGCCCGCAGGAAGTAGGAAAGGAACCGGAAGTTGGTTTCGCTCGACGAACCGCTCGAAATCGTCCCGGCGCTGGCAATGCGCTGGTAAGCATCAGAGGGGAACTGGGTGCCCTCTACCGAATTGAATTTCGACTGCGACTGCTGGTACGACATCCCCAGCGTGGCCCCCAGGGTATGGATGCCGAAGGCCTTGTCGTAGCTGAAGTAGTTGTTGGTCGTGTAGTTGACCACGCCCGTGTAGGTGTTGGAACCGATGCCCCGGGCGGCGCGGGTCTGGTTACGCACCGTCTGAGAACCGAAGTAGCCTTCTTCCTGCTGGTTCAGGATGTCGACGCCGAGTTCGCTCCGGAACCGCAGGCCGGGCATGAACTGCACCTGAGCGTACCCCTGGAGTAGGTTGCGGTACACGAACGCGTTGAACGAGGCGTAGTCGATGCTGATAAACGGGTTGTAGTACAGCGGGATGTTCACGTCACCCGGTGGCGTACCGGCGGGCAGGCCCGTCTTGGGGTCGGTGAAGGGCGTTAGCGGGGTAATGGCCGAGGCTTGCACGGGGTTCGAGAAGGCATTGTCGCCGGGCAGGCGCTTGTTCTCGGTGCGGGCCAGGCTCATGTTGAGGCCGACGTTAAGCCAACTGGTAGCTTGTTGATCGACGTTGACGCGGCCCGTGTAGCGCTTGAGCGAGTTGCCAATGATGGTACCCTTCTGGTCGAGGAATTGACCCGAAATGTAGAACTTGGTTTTGTCGGTGCCCCCGCTGAATTGCAGGTCTACCTGGTTGATGCCTCCTTGCGAAAAGGCTCGGTCCTGCCAGTCGTAGTCGCCCTGTTGCGGCGTACCGTAAGTGCCGTAGCTGTAGTATTCCAGAAAACCGCCGGGACCAAACACGTATTGGGTGTAAGAATCGGGATCGTTGGGGTCAATGCCGGAACGGCGGTCCTGATTGCCAGCGGCCATCTTGAAGAAATCGACGAACTCCGTAGCATTCAGAAAATCCACCCGGCGGGCGGCGTTGCTGATGCCGGTTTGATAGTTGAGCGAGATGTTGGTTTTGCCGGCCTTGCCCTTTTTGGTGGTGATGAGCACCACGCCGTTGGCGGCCCGCGAGCCGTAAATGGCCGCCGCCGAGGCGTCTTTTAACACCTCGATCGACTCCACGTCGTTGAAGTTGATGTCGGCCAGGGGGTTGGTGTCGCCGCCGTAACTAGCCAGGTCGCCGGTGGTCACCGGAATCCCGTCGACCACGTAAAACGGCTGGCTGCTGGCCGAAATTGACGAACTGCCCCGCACGCGCACGGTCACGCCCTGGCCGAGTTTGCCTGACCCGGCGTTAACGTACACCCCGGCGGCCCGGCCTTGCAGGGCCTGGTCCACGCTGGGCGTGGGCATGTTCTGGATTTCGGTCCCTTTCACTTGGGCGATGTTGCCCGTCAGGTCGCGCTTGATTTGCGAGCCGTAGCCCGTCACCACAACCTCGCTCAGGCTAGCGGCGTCGGTTTGTAAGGTTACGTCAACAACCGTGCGGCTGCCAACGGCGACTTCCTGCCGCACGAAACCGACGTAACTGAATACGAGCGTCGCATTGTCGGGCACGCTGAGGCGGTAGCTCCCGGCGGCATCGGTGGTGGTGCCCCGGTTGGTGCCCTTCAGCAGCACCGACACGCCCACGAGCGGCGAATTGTCGTCGGAGGCGCTGACCCGGCCGCTCACGGTGCGCTCCTGCGCTGTGGCTCCGAAAACCGTCAGAATCGCCATCCCCAGGAAGGTAATTCGTAAGAATTGCTTCATCTTGATTGAGGTGATTTGGATAATTGAAATGGAGGTGAACTTTTCAAAGTTAGGGGGGAGGATGAAATGGTAGGCATGTATCCCCCAAAAAATCACCCATTTTCCTAAAATTCCCGAAAAAATCAGGGTGTTTTTACCGGAAAAGTTAAATTCTTGGCGACAGACTCCCGCAAAACGCGGCTTAACCTTGCCACTGTTTCCCCCAATTGGTCGTTGAGGCATCCTCCCTGAAGTCACCCAAAGTTTTCATTTTCCGGGATAGTCGCGAACAACGTGGGCAAGTAGAAAGTACACCGGATTGGTGGAATCATGTTTGGAAAAATGGCACATTTGTAAAATTTATTTCTGTAATTTTGAAACTATTCATATATTATTCTAAAAAATAAGTTTAAGTCAAAATAAAATTTTGTTAATTTCTTAGGAAGGGTTTATTCACGCGCTTAGCTTTGAACTGCTGCTGTCGAGCACGTTTGAAGAAACCGAACTGATGAAGGCCGAAGCCAAATTATACACCGGCGACATCGCCAGGGCACTGGCTTCCACCAACGCCGTGGTGGTCGACAAAGCCGGGAAGGTCAACACCAAAGCCACCATTAACTACCTCGATTACTCAGGCGTACCCGCCAACGAACTGGCCTACAACCCGCCCACCAGCGGCAGCGCCCCGACCAAAAACCCGAAGTAACGTTTCCAATGCCCCATTCATCGAAAAGCCCCTTCACCGAGGGGCTTTTCCTTTTTACGTTTGCCGAACATTTCACCCCTGCCACCCGACCCGTGAACCGCCTTGCCTCCTGCTTCCTGCTGCTCGGCCTGAGCCACCTGAGCGTGGCACCCGCCTGCCGACCGGCATCCGATTCGTCAATTCCTCAACCGCCCGAGGTGCCTCGCTACACCTCCTGGCTCGTGGGCGATTCCGCCGACGCGCGCCACCGCTCAACCCGGCCTGTTGCTCGCGGGCGGCAGCACCGACCAGGACGACGCCATGCGCTGGTTCCTGCAACGGGCCAACGGCGGCGACGTGGTCGTCATCCGCGCCTCCGGGGCCGACGGGTACAACCGGTATCTGTTCTCGGAATTGGGCGAACGCGTCAACTCGGTTGAAACGCTCCTCATCGACAGCCGGGCCGTGGCCTTCGACCCCGATGTTGCCCGAAAAATCCGGACCGCTGAGGCGCTCTTCGTGGCGGGCGGCGACCAGGCGGCTTACGTGCGGTTCTGGAAAGACACGCCCGTGGAAGACGCCCTCAATTTTTTGCTGAACGAAAAACGCGTCCCCGTCGGTGGCACCTCCGCAGGCTGCTGCGTGCTGGGCGGGATGTTTTTTGACGCTTTCCACGATACGGTCGATTCGCCCACGGCTCTGGCCAACCCCTACGACCCGAAAGTTTCGCTACAAAACGGCGGGTTTTTAGAAACGCCGTTTCTGAAAAACACCTTCGTCGACATGCACTTTTCCGAGCGCAATCGCCTCGGGCGGCTGGTCACGTTTCTCGCCCGTGCGGCGAAAGACTGGGGATTTTCCAACGTGCGCGGCATCGGCGTGGACGAAAAAACGGCCCTCGCCGTCGATGAAACCGGCGCGGGGCGGGTCATAGGTCGTGGCAACGTGTACCTGCTCGAAGCCCTTGCATTGCCCGCCCGCTGCGAGGCCGGGAAACCGCTCGACTGGCCGGGAAACGACGGGAAGGCGTTACAGGCCAGGGTGCTTTCGCCGAACGAAACCTTCAACCTGAAAACGGGGGAGGGTGAGGGCAAAACCAGCTTCTACGCCGTGCAGAATGGGGAACTCCGGGGGCTTTGACGTACTTTTGTGGTTGTCTGAACCGCGATTGGCCAGGATTTACAGATGTTCAAGATTTCAAAAATCCGTGTCAGCCATCCTGAAAATCTGTAAATCCTGACCAATCGCGGTTCAGACAAGCTCTTCCCGACCATGCTTTCCATCAATAACTTAAGTTTCTACTTCGGCAGCCGCGCGCTCTACGACGGGGCCTCGTTGCACATCAAACCCAAAAACCGCATCGGCCTCATCGGGGCCAACGGCACGGGCAAATCCACCCTCCTGCGGCTCATCGACGGCGAGTACACCCCCGACGGCGGCAGCATCTCCAAAGCCGGCGACTGCACCATCGGCTTCCTCAACCAGGACCTGCTCAGCTACCAGACCGACGACTCCATCCTCAGCGTGGCCATGCAGGCGTTTGAGCGGGAAAACGAATTGCAGCGGCAAATCGACAAGGTGCTCCACGACATGGAGGTGGCCTACCACGACGACCTCATCGACAAACTCGCCCGCTACCAGGACGAATTCGAGGCCCTCGGCGGCTACACGATTCAGAGCCGGGCCGAGGAAATTCTGGAAGGCCTGGGTTTCAGCACCGACGATTTGAGCAAACCCCTCCGCCAGTTCTCGGGCGGTTGGCGGATGCGCGTGATGCTGGCCAAACTACTCCTGCAAAAGCCCTCGCTGCTCATGCTCGACGAGCCGACCAACCACCTCGATTTGCCGTCCATCGAGTGGGTCGAAAACTACATCAACACCTACGAAGGGGCCGTCATCGTCGTGTCGCACGACCGGTATTTTCTCGACAACACCGTCAACATCATCGTCGAAGTGAGCGGGGGCAAGCTGAATTACTACCCCGGCAACTACTCGTTTTTCCTCGAAGAAAAAAGCGAACGCAACGAAATCCAGCGCGGGGCCTACGAAAACCAGCAGGCCAAAATCCGCCAGACGGAACGGTTCATCGAGCGCTTCAAGGCCAAGGCCACCAAAGCCCGGCAGGTGCAGAGCCGCGTTAAGTCGCTCGAACGCATGGACCTCGTGGACGAGGTGGTGGACGAAACCGCCCGCGTCAACTTCAAATTCAGCTTCACCCAGCAACCCGGTCGCCACGTGCTCCACCTCGAAGACGTGACGAAGTGGTACGGCGACAAGCACATCCTCACCCACGCCAACGCCCGCATCGAGCGGGGCGACAAAATCGCGCTCATCGGGGCCAATGGCAAGGGCAAGTCCACGCTGCTGCGCATCATCGCGGGCACCGAATCCATCGAAGGCAAGCGGCAGACGGGCCACAACGTCAACTTCACGTTTTACGCCCAGCACCAGTTGGAGGCGCTCAACGTCGACAACGACCTCGTCAGCGAACTCCGCCAGACCGGCACCGACCGCACCGAAGGCCAGTTGCGGGGCATTCTGGGCTGTTTTCTATTTTCGAACGACGACGTGTTCAAGAAAATCAAGGTGCTCTCGGGCGGGGAAAAATCGCGCGTGGCCCTGGCGAAAATGCTCCTCGGCGAGGCCAACTTCCTGCTCCTCGACGAACCGACCAACCACCTCGACATGACCTCGGTGAACATTCTCATCCAGGCCCTCCAGCAGTACGAGGGCACCTACGTGGTGGTGTCGCACGACCGGTATTTCGTGTCGGAAATCGCCAACAAAATCTGGTACATCGAGGACGAGCAAATCAAGGAATACCCCGGCACCTACGAGGAGTACGAGTGGTGGAAGGAAGAGCGCGCCGCGGAAGCGAAGTTGGCCGCGGGCAATGGGCAGGCCGCAAAAGCCGAAAAAAAGCCGGAGCCGAAACGGGTTGAACTTTCCGAAACCGAAAAGAACACCGGCCGTCAGGCGCTGAAAAAGGCCCAGAAACAAGCCGAGGAAGCCGAGCAGAAAATCGCCCACCTCGAAACCCGCAAGCGCGAAACCGAAACTAAACTCGCCGACCCGGCCATCCTCCGCGATCCATCGGCCTACGGCGAACTGACCCGGTTTTACGAAGACGTGACCCGCCAGCTTCAGCAGGCCAACGACGCCTGGGAAGCCGCCATGCTGGAAGCCGAGGCGTGGGAGGGAAAGTTGGCGTAAATCCCGTTAGCCGTTGGCGATGTACCAGAAAATGAGTCCTCCTGACACCAAGCTCCAGAGGAACACCGCACACACCGACGCCAGCGCCGCGCGTAAAAAGCCGGAGAAGCGGTTTCCCCCCATGAATTGCCCGTAGGCCCAGGTCAGGTACCCGGCGTGGAAGATCAGCGGCCCGGACCTGATCGCAACGTTGTACAACGAAGGCACAAGCACGAGCGGAATCAGCAGTGCCCCAACGAGCATGTAAAACCCCGCCAGCACGACTTGGGCCACGAGGTGTTCGGCGTAGTGCAGGCGGCGGTAGAAAAGCCAGAACACCAGCGACGTGATCGGGATCGAGGCGAACGTCATCCAGTTGGTTCGTTTTTCGATCCATTCGCTTACCCGTTGCTGCCGCGCCGACGCCTTCGAAATCTGGGTTGTATCCGTACCGCTTGGTTGGACTTCTACGGTCACCGCTGTGTTCTGGACTGCCAGCGACCGGGGCGAAGGGCGATGGGTGTAGGGTTTTACGACGGAATTGATGAAGAGCACAAACCCCAGCACCAGCAGCAAAAACGTGAACGGGTTGAAATACCGTGCCCGCCTGAACTCTACGATGTACTCGCGCAGCACCTGGCCGGGGCGGAGGGCAAGGTCACGAATCAGCATCAGCACGCCCCTGTCGGCGTGGGTGAAGGCGTGAAAAAACTCGTGGAAGATGTGCGGCAGGTTGAACCGGTGCTGGTGGGTTTTCTGGCCGCACCGGGCGCAGAAGCGGTCGGGTTTCTGAAGCGGGGCGGAGCAGTTCGGGCAAGCGTGCATGGGAGGTGAGTTTCCGGCTCGTCAAAGTAGGCGTAAATTTTTTCCCGAAAAAGCATGTCAGGGTATTCCGGTACGCCCCTCGAAAAGAAACTGGGTCTGAAGACCGGCCAGCGGACGCTGCTGCTCAACGCGCCCGCGCACTACGACGAGTTGTTCGTCGAAAAGCCCGCCACGCAGCCCGTTGCCGACGGCGAGCAAGCCGACCTGGTTCACTGGTTCGTCAACGAGTTGGCGGAGTTTGAACGGCGGCTTCCCGAATTGAAAACCCACCTGACGCCCGCCGGGGCGCTGTGGGTTTCCTGATACAAAAAATCCGCGAAGCGCCCGACGGAACTGACCGAAGACCTCATTCGCGCCGCCGCGCTGGCCATCGGATTGGTGGACGTGAAAGTCTGCGCCGTCGATGAAGAATGGTCGGGGTTGAAGTTGGTCATCCCGGTGAAAAACCGGGCCTGACTTCATTTTCTTTCCGGCGATTCAACCATCCAGCAAGTTCCTCGCGTACGCCGCGCCCTGCCGGTGGGCGGCGAGGGCCTCCATCGTGTCGGGCGAGGCGGCCTCCAGGCACTGTTCCAGCACGTAGTGCGGCCGCCGCTTCAGCCGGGTTAGTTCGGCCACGAGTCGCGCGTAGTCGATATCGCCTGCGCCGAAGGCTTCCGACCACACGCCCTGCCGGGACTGCCGCAGGTGAACCTCCACCACCCGAGGCCCGTACAGCCGGAGGACGTCGAACAGGGCCACCTGCGAATTGCCCGAACCCCGGTAAATCCAGTGGGCATCCAGGCACAGCGCCACGTGCTGGGGGTCGGTGGCCAGCATCATGTGGTGAAACTCACGGGCGGCGTGCAACATCTCCACGTCGTGGGTGTGGTAGGCCAGGGTTTGGCCGCCGGTTTTGAGCGCTTTGCCCAGGGTGGCGAGGCTTTCGGCCTGCGTGCGCAGTTCGTCGTCGGTTTTCGACTCGGTGCCGCCCCAGCGGATGGGGCTGGGGTTAGTCACGATGATCGTCGTGCCGAGGGGCCGGGCGGCTTCGGCGATGGCCAGCACGGCCTCGATGCTCTTGGCGGCTTCTTCGCGGCGGTGCAAGGTGCTGTTGACGTACAGCGAGCGCATCGCCAGGCGATGTTTGCTCAGCAGCGGAGCCAGCCTACGCACCTCGTCGGCGTGGTTGACGAGGGGTTCGTAGCCGTCGAGGCCCGCGGCGGGTAGTTCGGCCAGACCGGTTTCTAGTTCGGCACTCCAGTCTTTTTTCCGGCGGCGGTAAAACGTGAACCACGCGTACTGGTTGGCCGCCAGGTGCAGGGCCGGGGCGGTTCCGGCGGTGGGGGTTGTCGTTACGCCGGGTAGCAACGCCGCGCCGGAGGCGGCGGCAAATGCGCCCAGAAACTGGCGGCGAGTGGGAGGGGAGGAGGTCATGAAGTTGGTGGGTTGCTCAAGCAGGGTTGTTCCACTCAGGGATTCGTTTTCCAAGAAGCTGTTTAGCATTCATGTTTTTGTGCGACGGACCGCTCCGCTCAGCATGATCACCGCGCATTTTTATCCATTTTTTGAAAATCCTAAACAGGTTCCAAAATTAAAATTCCTTGTCGCCCATCTCGCTCGTGGGCAGTTTGGCCCGCTTGCTCAACTGCCGGAACGAGTAACTCAGGTTGATGAGAAACACGTCGCGTTCCTGGATGTAGTTGGTGGTCGTGAAAAAATCCGCCCCCCGGGTGGTGATGCGCTGCTCGTTGCTGGGCAGGAACCCCAGCCCCACGTTCTGCCACTGCACCAGCACCGACAACCGCTGGTTGAGGTAGCTTTTTCGCAGCGAGAGCGAGGGCAAGAGAAAGCGCGAATCCTCGCCCTGGGCCGTCAGCCGCCGCGAGAGGTAACTCAGGTTGGCCTGGAGCGTCAGCGTGGGGGCCAGTTGCAGGCTGGAGTTGGCATTGAGCGAATACACCCAGGCGGCGTTCTGAAAAATCACCGCGCCCTGAAACAACTGCCCGTCGATGGCGTACCGGTACAGCGTGCCGCCCGCGTAGAGTTTCCAGCGTTTGGTCAGCGCCAGGTCGGCGGCCAGTTCGAGACCAAACCGCCGCGCCCGCCCGGCGTTGGTAAAAATCCGGCTCAGGATGGTGTCGGCGTACACGCGGTTCACCCGGTTGATGATGTTTTGGGTGCCCTGGTAGTACAGCGTGGCGAGCAGCGTGCTGGTGCCCAGCGCCTTCGTCGCGCCGAGTTCGGCCAGGCTCACGAATTCGGGCAGTAGGTTGGGGTCGCCCTGTTCGAGGGTTTCGGAGTGTTCGCGCTCGGGCAGGGGGTTGAGGGCGAAGTTGCTGTTGCGCTGCACCCGGCGGCTGTAGCCCGCCTTCAGCGAGAGGCCCTCCGGGGCTTTGTAGAGCAGGTTGAACGAGGGAAACAAATTGTTCAGCGTCAGGTCAAACGCCTGGTTGCCAGGTGCCCGCAGCGTGCGGCGGCTGTACTCGTAGCGCAGGCCCGCCGTCACGTCGAGGGCCTTGCGGGTGAGGGCGTACTGGCCGTAGAGGCTGTGAATCACGTTGTCGATGCGCACCAATCCCGAAAATTCGGGGACCAGCGCCAGCGGGGCGTCGTTGCCTTGCTGCTCCCGGTAGAGGTAGGTGCCCGCGTCGCGCTGGCTGCGAAACTGGTAGCCCGTTTCGAGCCGTCCGCCCGCCAGGGGCAGGCCCGCGTCGAGGTTGAAGCGGGCGTTGCCGATGGGCCGTTCGGTGGTGGTGAGCGTGTACTGGAGCGTGTCGCGGTAGTCGAAGCGGTTGAGGTTGCGGTTGCTCGTGAACCCGTCGAGGTAGTCGTACTCGTACAGCCCGCCTAGGTTCAGCGTGGCTTTGTTCCGGAATGTGCGGGTGTAGTCGAGGTTGGCGGTGAAAAACTGCCCCCGCTTGCGCACGAGGTTGTTGTTGAAATACGTGCTCCGCCCGATGACCCGCCCGGTGCGGAGGTCGGTCGTGGTGTTGTCGTAAACCAAATCGGCCAGGCGGTCTTCGGTGCGCTGCCCGTAGTACAGCCCGGCGGTGAAGGCGTCGGTTTTGGTGGGCGAAAATGCCAGCGCCAGGCGGTTGGTGAAGGTGTACCGGTCGAAACTCCGCTCGCCTACCGACGGGAACCGCGTGAAGCGGTTGCCCCGCGTCGTGCTCACGTCGCCCACGCGCCGCCCGGCGAGGTCGTTGCGCAGGAAAGCCGTGCTGAGGGTGACGTCCCAGCGGGTGCTGCGGAAGTTGACCGTGGCGTCGGTGCCGAAGCGCAGGGGCTTGCGGGCGTTGCCGAAATCATTGAGGCTGGGCAGCCCGCCCTGGGCGTTGACCAGCGCCGACCAGCCCCGGTCGGTGCCCGCTTTGGTGACGATGGAAATGATGCCCCCCTTGCCGTCGGGGTCGTAGCGGGCGTTGGGCGTGGTGATGACCTCGATGGCCTCAACCGTGTTGGCCGGCAGTTGGGCGAGCAGCGTGCCGAGGTTGGCCTGCACGGGTTTGCCGTTGAGCAACACCAGAAACCCCGCCGAGCCACGCAGGGCCACCTCGCCTTCGGCATTGACGCTCAGGCCGGGCAGGTTGCGCAGCACGTCGGTGGCCGTGCCGCCCGTTGCGGCCTGAAACTGCCCCGCCCGGTAGGTCTGGCGGTCGGCTTTCACGGTCACGTTGGCTTTTTGCCCCAGCACCCGCACCTCGTCGAGTTGGCGGGCCGTGGGTTCCAGGGCGAGCGGGGGTAGTTCCACTGGCCCCGTTCCCGCCACCGTTACCGGCACGGTTGCCGGGCGATAGCCCACGAAGTAGGCGCTCAGCCGGTAGGCACCGGGCCGGAGGTTGGGCAGGCGAAACGCGCCCGTCGTGTCGGTGAGCGTGCCGCCGACGGCGGTGGAATCGCTCCCGGCGAAGAGGGCCACCGACACGAATTCGAGGGGCTGGCGGGTGGTTTTGTCCATGACCCGCCCCCGCACTTCGCCCTGAGCCAGGGCATCGTGAATCATTCCGGACAACAAAACGAGCGGGAGGAGAAAGCGCGTCATCACCGGAGAAGAGTGCGGAATGGCTGCAACCTACTGCTTTTCCGGCCGGGGCATTGAGTTTTTTTTTGCAGGAACCAGGAAGATTTATCTCCCGCCCGTTCGTTATTTCCCGAAAAACCCCAGCCCGATTTCGCTTGAAAACCCTGCTCCTCACTTGCCTCCTCCTCGCCGTCGTGGCGATTCTCCTCATCAATGCGGCGGTGGCCCAGGCACTCACCGTGCGGGCGCAACCCCAACTCCGCTACGCCGATTGGGTGTACGACCCGGCCATCGCCACGCCCCTGCTGTACCCCCGCCCCGACGACCCAAACGATTCGAGAGCTGCGCTCGGCCAACCCCTCATCGCCCTCGAAGACGCCCGCCCGCTGCTGCTCCAGTTCGACGATCTGGCCAACCGGGGGGCCGATTTTCGCGCCAAAATCCTCCACTGCAACGGTGACTGGACGCCCTCTAACCTCACCGAAGTGGAGTACCTCAACGATTACAACGACTTCCCGCTCTACGACTTCCAGACCGCCTCGGGCACGAAGGTGGCCTACCAGCACTACACCTTCGAGGTACCCCGCGTGAAGCTGTCGGGCAATTACGTGCTGCTGGTGTACCGGGGCCGCAACGCCGCCGACGTGGTGCTCACCCGCCGGTTCATGGTGTTTGAAAATCAGGTGAACATCGGCGCAAAGGTGAGTTTTTCGACCAACGTCCAGCTCCGCAACACCCACCAGCAGGTGGACTTGGAAATCCGCTACGGCAGTTACCCGCTGTTGAACCCCCGTGAAGATTTGCGGGTCGTCATTCGCCAGAATTACCGCTGGGACAACGCGCTGACCGGATTGAAGCCATTTACCGTCAACGAATTCGACCGGCGGCTCGAATTTCGGGCGTTCAACGGCGAAAACGCCTTCCCGGCGGGCAACGAATTTCGCTACTTCGACATCCGCCGTGCCCAGACGCGCGGCTTCGGCGTCAACACCATCGAGCGCGGCGGGCAGCAGAACACGGCCCTCCTCAACTTCGACGCGCCCCAGCGGGGTCTGGCTTACGTGCAGCAGAACGACCTTGATGGGCAATTCGCCGTCGAAAACGCCGAAACCGGCCGCGGTGCCACCGAAGCCGATTACTGGCAGGTCGTGTTTTCGTTGAAAATGCCCGAACGGCAAGAACCCGTGTACGTGGTGGGTGGCTTCAACTTCTTCCACCTCAGCGACGCCAACCGGTTGATTTTCAATCCTACGATTGGCGTGTATCAGGCGACGTTACCGCTCAAACAGGGCGTGTACAACTACGCCTACGCCGTACCCGGTCCCAACGGCGCGGCCAGCACGCCGCCCATCGAGGGCAGCTACTCGGTTACGCAAAACACCTACGACATCCTCGTGTACCACCGTCCCCCCGGCGCTCGGGCCGACCGGCTGGTGGGCTACCGGGTAGCGCGGCCCTGAATTTGGGCACAGATCGGGTTGCCGTGCCGGAACTCTCCCCGACGTCCGAGGTGTTCAGGGGACCATAGGGTTTACCCTAAGTTTTCCAAAATCGGGGTTTCCCCTATTCCCCTTCCCTCCTTCAGCGTCCTAATTTTGTTTTACCAAGTTCAAGTTGCACGCGTACCGACGGGGTTTTGCGAGCGGGTATTCTGAGCAATGATACGAGTGCTGATTGCGGACGACCACAACGTGTTTGTCGAAGGAATTGAATCGCTGATCTCGGGTTCTTCGGAAATCCGGGTCATCGAGCGGTGTTTCAACGTGGTGTCCGTAATGACTACGCTGACGCGGATGCCCGTGGACGTGGTGTTGCTGGACGTTTCCTTCCCGCACATCGAAGACGGGCTTGGGTTGTGCGAACAAATTGCCCGCTTGTACCCCCAGACGAGCACCATCGCCCTGACCATGCACGACGACGCCAGTTTGATCAAACGCATGGTGAAAAAAGGCGCGCGCGGCTACCTGCTCAAGAACACGACGAAGACCGAACTGCTCCAGGCCATCCGCACGGTTCATGCCGGAAAAACGTATTTCAACGACGCCATTCTGCACCTGTTGCTTCAGGAAGAACCCAGAAGCCGGAAACCCCTTGCCGGGACCGGTGCCCGGCCCAACCTAACGCCCCGGGAATCGGAAGTGCTGGCGCTCATTGCCCAAGGGCTGACCACGCAGCAAATGGCCAATCAGTTGTACGTTAGTGCGAAAGCGGTGGAATTTCACCGGAGCAGCTTGCTGTTGAAATTTGGCGTGCCCAACACGGCCCTGCTGATCAAGACGGCCATGGAACTGCAACTGATCGAGTGAGGACGCACAGAAACCGCATGAAAAATCAGTTTGAAAACCAACCATTAGAATGTGCTGAGGGGACGAAGCGGGAGTTGACTGAATGAAATTTCCCCCACTGGTTCTGTCCATTATTTTTTACCTGATTCCCTGCGCAGTGGCGCGGGCGGAGCGGGGGAATATTGACAGCATCAAGCGGGAAATCAATCAGTTTCTGAGCGAAAAACAATACCTCAACGCGGCGAAATCGTACGTGCGAATGGGGGCGCTGTATCACCAACGGTTTGGGTACAACAAGTACACGATGGATGCCTATTTCGAGGCGATGACCAACTACGCGCTGGCGGGCGATTCAACGGGGTACTACAACCAACACCTGGTCATCGGCGATTACTACACGCACGATCCGTTCATGCAGTCGTCGGCCGAATCGTACCTGAAAAAAGCCCTCCTGTTTTTTACCCGGACCGGCGACCTGGCGAAACTCATTGAGTGCCGGATCGGCTTGGCGAACATCGCCCAGCGCCGCGACCCGGTGCCCCGGAGCCTGCCGACCGAACTGCGCACGATCGAGCGACTCAGCGCCCGACACGGCCAGTTGTTTTTTCAGGCCTTTGCCCAGAACCTGCTCGCGAGTACCTACTCGCGGGTGAAGCAACCCGACTCGGCGCGGTACTTCGCCACCCGCAGCCTGGCGCTGTCGGAGCGGCTGAACATCAGGTGGTTGATTGCCCTGAATCACTTTTACCTCGGCATCGTCCGGCAGTTCCGGAATCAGTCGGAGGCAGCGCTGGAGGCATTCGGGAAAAGTTTTGAAGTCGCCAAAGCGGAGAAAAACGTATCGCTGATGCGCGAACTGGCCCGGCATTCGGCCGACAGCTACGCGCACTTGGGGCAGTACCAAAAAGCCTATGAAGCCTCGCTGCAAGCGCAGGACTTGGCCACACAGTACTACGATTCGGAGCAGGCCAAGAGCATCCGCTTGCAGGAACTCGACAGCCAGATCAAGTCGCTGGCGGTGGAGAAGCAGTTGGTGGAGCAGCAAAGCCAGCACCAGCGCGTGCTGAATACAACCTTGATAATCATTTTGATCGTCAGCGTGTTAGGCGTAATTGCCCTGGTGTTTTTGCGGCGGCAGCAGAAGCTCATCGCCGAGCAACAGGCCGTGATTGCCCAGCAGCACATCCGGCACCTGGAGCTGAAATCGCTCCGGGCCATGATCGAAGGGCAGGAGAGCGAACGCAGCCGCATCGCCCGCGATTTGCACGACGGCCTGGGCATTCAGCTTTCGCGGATCAAACTCTTCGTCGAGGCCCACGAAGAGCAGTTACCCGCCTCGGTGAAGGAGCCGTTGAACCAATTTCTGGATGAAGCCTGCACCGAAACCCGATTGATTTCCAACGACCTGCGGCCTTACGCACTGTCGAACTTCGGGCTGATTCCGGCCCTGGAAGATTTGGTGCAGAAGCTGAACGTCGTCAACGAAACGAGCCTGACCCTGGAGCACTACGGCGAACTGCCCCCCCTGGCCGACGAAGCCTCGGTGATGCTGTTCCGGGTGGTGCAGGAACTGCTCAACAACGCGCTCAAACACGCTCAAGCAAGGTCGATCACGGTGCAGCTCATGGCCAACGACGACACGCTGCTCGTCAGCGTGGACGACGACGGCCGGGGTGGCGATTTCGCCGACGGGCCCGTGAAAGGCAACGGCATCGCCAACGTCCGCTCGCGGATCGATTACCTCGGCGGGCAGGTGATGTGGCAGAGCGGGGAGGGCAGGGGTACCTCCGTGCTGATTTCGCTGCCCCTGGAAAAATTAACGAAACCACTATCCACTTAACCTCAATTGAAAACCCAGTCTTTCTTTCTGTTCAATTTCCCGACCACTATCGTGAACGTTTCCTAATTCCTTCTTCTGTATGCTTAAGCAGTTCATCTCAGGATGCATCGTCCTGGGCGGGTCCTTTTTTGTCCTTGCCCAGGAACGAACCCTCGCCGCCGCACCCAATCCGCCGGTGCGGGCGACGACCGGCATCCGCCCGTTGGCGGATGCGAAGGCCCTCATCCGGGGCACCGTTTCTGACGAAAAAGGCACCGCCCTCCCCGGCGCGACCGTCGCGGTGAAAGGCACCCAGTTGGGCACCACCACCGACGCCAACGGTGCGTTTGCCATCAACCTGCCCGCCGGTTCCAGCGTGCTGGTCGTGTCGTACATCGGCATGAAAACCCAGGAAGTCGTCGTCGGCGACCGCACCACGCTCAACGTCGTTCTCCAAAGCGCCGACCAGAACCTCGACGAGGTCGTCGTGATCGGCTACGGCACGGCCAAGCGGTCGGACGTCACCTCGTCGATCACCACGCTCAAAGCCACCGAACTGAAAGACATGCCCGTGGCGGGTGTGGACCAACTCCTGCAAGGCAAGGCCGCCGGGGTTACCGTGACCTCCAACGGCGGGCAGCCCGGCGGCGGGGTGTCGGTGAAGGTGCGGGGCGTGACCTCCATCAACTCCAACGACCCCCTGTTCGTCATCGACGGCGTGCCCTTCGTGGGCGGCAACACTTCGTCGAGCCAGGGGTTCGCGGGCCTCGGCGGCTCCGATGGCCAGACCGGCAACTCGGTGATGGCCATGCTCAACCCCAACGACATCGAGAGCATCGACGTGCTCAAGGACGCCTCGGCCCAGGCCATCTACGGCTCGCAGGCCGCCAACGGCGTGATTCTGATCACGACGAAAAAAGGCCGGGCGGGCGAAGGCAAAATCAACTACGAAACCTACGTAGGCGTGTCGGAAGTGGCCAAACGCCTCGATCTGATGGATTTGCGCGATTTCGCCCGCTACCAGAACGAAGTGCTGCCGCTCATCGGCAACCCCGTCAGTGCCGAACTGGCCAACCCCGACCTGCTCGGCCGGGGCACCGACTGGCAGGAGGCGATGTTCCAGCGCGGCAAGGTGCAGAACCACCAGTTGAGCTTTTCGGGCGGTCGCGAAAAAACGACGTACTACCTCTCGCTCAACTACTTCGACAACAAAGGCATCCTGCTCGGTTCGGATTTCAAACGGTATTCGAGCCGCTTCAGCCTCGACAACCAGTTGAAAAGCTGGGCCAAAGTGGGCCTGAGCGCCAACGTGTCGCGCAGCATCCAAAACGTATCGCTGGCCGACGCCGCCGAGGGCACCATCTGGTGGGGGGCTTCGACCTCGCCGCTGACGCCCGTGAAAAACCTCGACGGCACCTGGGGCGGGGGCCAGACCGTGGGCGGCGTGCAGTACTTCGGGGCCAACCTGGTGGGCAACAGCCAGTTCCGGGGCAACACCAAAACCACGAACAACATCTTCGGCAGCGCCTACCTCGAACTGCAACTGCTGAAAGACCTTTCGCTCCGCAACGAACTTTCGTACTCGCTGGGCCAGGACAACAACGTGGCCTACCAGAAAGCGGGCAACGTGGGCAGCACGTCTTTTCGCAGCAAACTGATCGATTCGCGCTCGGACAGCTACTACTGGTCGCTCACCAACTACCTGAGCTACAACAAGTACGTGGGCAAGCACGGCATTCAGGCCACCCTCGGCCACCAGGCCCAGAACTCGTACTGGCAGGCCATGTCGGGCACGAAGGTCGATTTGCAGGCCAATATTTTTGACCTCAACACCGGCAACGCCGACCAGACCACCTGGGGCCTGAGCGGGGGCAAAGGCCAGTGGGCGATGGAGTCGTGGTTTGCCCGCGCCAATTACACCTACAACGACAAGTATTCGATCTCGGCTTCGTTCCGGGCCGATGGTTCGTCGAACTTCGGGCCGAACAACCGCTGGGGCTACTTCCCCGGCGTGTCGCTGGGCTGGACGTTGTCCAACGAGTCGTTCATGAAAGGGGCCATCGCCGACGTGCTCAGTTACAGCAAAGTGCGCCTGGGCTACGGGGCGGTGGGCAATCAGAACTTCCCCGGCGGCGCACCCAACCCGGCCTACGTCGGGGCCGTGCAGTTCTTCTCCGGGCCGGTGGGCTTCGGGTCGTCGAACATGATCAACGGCATCCCCAACCCCAACCTGAAGTGGGAATCGGTCAAGACGACCAACTTCGGCCTGGACCTCGGCTTCCTCAACGGCCGCATCGACGCCACGGTGGACGTGTACAAAAAAGTGACGTCCGACATGATCATCTTCCTGACCGGCCCCAACCTCATCGGTGTGGGCGACCAGTGGGACGACCTGAAAGCGCCCCTCGGCAACGCCGGGCAGATGACCAACACCGGGGTGGACCTCGGCCTGACGACGACCAACATCAAGCGGGGCGACCTGACCTGGAAAACCAACCTGGTGTTCACGCACTTCAAAAACACCTACGACCGGGCCGCCAGCGCCGCCTCGGCCCTAGACGGCAAGGTGTACTACAACAACTACCTCATCACGCACACCACGCCGGGCCGCCCCGTGGGATCGTTCTGGGGATTGATGACCGACGGGCTGTTCCGCACCCAGGAAGAACTCGACGCCAGCCTGCCACAGTTTGGCTACAAGGTGAACCAAAACGAAACCTGGCTGGGCGACGTGCGCTTCAAGGACATCAACGGTGACGGGAAAATCGACGCCAGCGACTACACGTTCATCGGCAGCCCCCTGCCCAAGTTCACCTGGGGCCTGACCAACACGCTCAACTACGGCGCCTTCGACTTTTCGCTGTTCCTCCAGGGCAGCCAGGGCGCGAAAGCCTTCAACTTCCTACGCTGGCAGCTCGAAGGGCTGAGCAACGCCTACACCAACCAGTTGCGCACCGTCAACGACCGCTACACCGCCGACAACACCGACGCGGCCCTGCCCCGCTTCACGGCCACGAACAAAAACAACACGGCCATGTCGGACCGCTACGTGGAGGACGCTTCCTACGCCCGGATTCAGAACATCACGTTGGGGTACCGGGTGCCCGCCAGCCTGCTGAGCAAGGTGAAGGTGAGCAACCTGCGGATTTACGGGTCCATCCAGAACCTGAAAACCTTCACGAAATACAGCGGCTATGACCCCGAAATCGGGTCGTTCAACAACAGCATCAAGCTGATGAACGTGGATGCCGGGCACTACCCCAACCCCCGGACCTTCACCCTCGGCGCGAACCTTCAATTCTGAGCAACCGCTTCTGAAACCATGAAACTCAAGCAACTCACCCTCCTCGCGGCAGCGGCGGCCCTGGCCTCCGCCTGCACGAAGGAGTTCATCGAACGGCCCTCGCTGTCGGGCACGACCACCGGCAACTACTACAACAGTGCCGAAGAAGTACGGGCTGCCACGAGCACGCTGTACTCCGGCCTGCCCTGGCGCAACTACGAAAGCCGCGCCCAGGACGCCATCGGCGACGTGATGGCGGGCAACATCTTCACCTACACCGACACGGACTACCTCAATTTCACCGTGTCGGCGGCTTCCGAGCGCATCGGGGCCTCGTGGGGGGCGTTTTACAAAATCATCGGCTACGCCAACGTGATGCTGAAAACGTTCGAGGAGAAAAAAGCCGCCGGCGGCGACGCCAGCTACTTCGACCCGGCCATTGCCGAGTGCCGCTTCATCCGGGGGATGATTTATTTCTACATCGCCCGCACCTGGGGGGCCGCGCCCATCATCACCGACCCCGGTGCCACGGCCCTTTCGGGCAATTTCAACATCCCGCGTTACCTCCAGAAAGACGTGCTGCGCTTCGCCCTCGAAGACCTCCAGGCCGCCGAAGCGGGCCTGCCCGAAACCGACGTACCCGGTCGCGTGACCAAGTACTCGGCCAAGGGCATGATGGCCAAACTGTACCTCTACCAGAAGGACTACGCCAACGCCAAGCTGAAGGCCGAGGAAGTGATCAATTCGGGCAAGTACAGCCTCGTGAGCGATTACATGGGCATGTTCACCAAAGCGAGCATGAACAACAACGCCGAGTCGCTCTTCTCGATCCAGCACCAGTTCGCCCAGGATCCCTGGGGCACGGGCAACATCAAAAACCCCGACCGGGGGGCCAGCGCCCTGCGCACCTCCGAGGCCGACGCCTGGGAAATGTACATCCCCTCGATGGACATCCGGAAGGAATACGAATTCGGTGACCTGCGCCGGGCCTGGTCGATGATGGAACACGGCTGGACCAACCCCAACTGGAAGCCCCAACGGGCCAACGCCCCGCAGTACAACGCCTTCATGGCCAACGGCTTTCGCTACGACACGCTGCAATCCACCGAGGCGGGCGGCAGCAAAAACGCCACCCGGTCGAACATCGTCAAGTATTTCGCCGGGCCGGGCAAAAGCTACGGCGGCGAGCCAGTGATGGGCCAGAACTCGGGCAACAACGTGGTGCTGCTCCGCTACGCCGACGTGTTGCTGATTTACGCCGAAGCCATCCTCGGTACCAGCGCTTCGACCTCGGATGCCAAAGCCCTCGCGGCCCTCAATCAGGTTCGCTCCCGCGCCGGACTGCCCGCCAAGTCGAGCATCACCCTCGACGACATCCTGCACGAGCGCCGCGTGGAGTTTGCCTTCGAGGGCGACTACTGGTACGACATTCAGCGCCAGGGTTTTGCCAAAGCCAAAGCCATCATCGAAAAGCAAAACAGGGGCACGGCCGACGCCGCCAACTACGTCACCAACTTCACCGAGGACAAGCTGTTCCTGCCCATCCCCGCCGGTGAAATCGTGCAAGACCCCGAACTGGGCAAAGACCCGGTGCCGTATTACAAGTAACCGGTGGTTTGTAGTTTGTGATTTGTAGTTCGTAGTTGTCTGAAAATGAAATACAAACCACAAACTACTAACTACAAACTCGAACCCCCAAACTCATTCATTGACCAACCATGACGTTTCATAAAACCAAGCAACTGGCCAGCTTCTTCGCCCTGACCGTGGTGGCGGGCCTGGCCGTCAGTTCCTGCACCAAAGACTCCGACGGGCGGCCCATCGTCCCGGCGGGTAACCCGACGGTCGCTAAAATCTTCCCCGACTCCGCCGCCGCGGGTGCCGCCGTGACCATCACCGGCGAGGGCCTGGGCGACATGCGCAGCGTCGTTTTTGAAAAACAATCCGTCGCGGCGGGCTTCATGCCCACCCTCAACACGGGCGAAGCCCTCATTTTCCGCGTGCCCGAAGAAGCCGCCGGTGGGGTGCAGAAAATCACCTTCACCAACAGCGAAGGCCGTTCGGTGTCGGTTAATTTCAAGGTGCTGGCTTTCGCCACCGTGAACAGCGCCTCGAATTACAACTTCACGAAAGGCACCGAAATCACGCTGACCGGCAACAACCTCGACGACGTCACCTCGGTGGCCCTCGCCGACTCGGTCAAGGGCATTTCCGACGCGGCGACGATTGTGTCGAAGGAAAAGAAAAAACTGGTCATCCGGATGCCCGCCTCGACCCTCGACCGGGGTACGTTGACGCTCACCAACAGCACGGGCCGGACCCGCACCACGCAGGAGTTCGTCAACGTCGACAAGGCCTACAAAATCTTCACCGATGCCTACGGCGACGGCTACCAGGACGCTTCCTGGGGCGACGCGGGCGCAGTCTCGACGAAAGAGCTGATCGCGGGCACGGCCTCGGTGGGCAAAACCTTCCAGAAAGGCAACTGGCACCTGATCGGCTTCGCCAACTGGAGCGCTTCGGCCCTGAGCTACTCGCCAGAATACACGTACATCACCGGCTGGATCAAGGGCGGCTCGGCGGACTACTCGCTCTACCTCACCACCGATGCCAGCGCAGCCGGTTTCGGCAACTACGACGAGAAAAACCGCGTGGACGTGAAGGCGGGCGTGTGGAATTATTTCAAAATCAGGCTCTCCGACATGGATTTCTGGTCGGCGGGCAAAACGCTGAAGCAAATCGGCTTCCGCATCAAAGGCCCCGACAAGCAGGACGAAACGTTTTACTTCGACGACATCCTGCTCGTCAAGTGACGGTGTTGGTACGCGTCAAAACCACCACGGGCGGACTTACACCGGGCCGTGGTGGTTTTTTTTCGGTTTCTTGCGAAAAAAATGAAGCGTTTAAGGCAGGTGTTTCTCGCAGATTTCCGCAGGCGTTGTTCGCAGATGTTCACAGAATCGTTCTGCGTAAATCTGCGGCAAAATCTGCGGAAATCTGCGAGAAACACCTTTCTTCAAAGCGCGAACTCTCCCCGATGCAACGACACGTGTACCCAACCTGGCTGCTGGTCAGCCTCCTGACCGCCGCGACCCCCTGCGCCGCCCAAACTCCTTCGGAAGCCATTCGGCTCAATCAACTCGGTTTCTACCCCGACGCCCCCAAGCGGGCTGTCGTGGTGGGCGAAAGCGGCGACACGTTTCAGGTGACCACGCCCGAAGGGAAGGTGGTTTTTTCGGGAAAATTGAGCCCGACCCGCACGAATCCGTTTTCCGGCAAAACCGCCCGCACGGCCGATTTTTCGGGCCTCCGCAGGGTGGGCACGTACCGCGTGGTCGTACCCGGCGCGGGCACCTCGTACCCGGTGACGGTGCGCCCGGCGGTACACCGCGACCTTGCCATCGGAGCGCTGAAGGGTTTTTACTTCCAGCGGGTGTCCACGGCACTGCCCGAACGTTACGCCGGAAAATGGGCGCGCCCGGCGGGCCACCCCGACACGCGGGTGCTGGTGCACCCGTCGGCGGCCTCGGCCAGCCGTCCCGTCGGCACGGTGATTTCCTCCCCCGGCGGCTGGTACGATGCGGGCGATTACAACAAGTACATCGTCAACTCGGGCATCACCGTCGGCACGCTGCTGTCGCTGTACGAGGATTTCCCGGAGTTCTGCCAAAAACTGGCGGCCAACATTCCCGAAAGCGGCAACCGGCTTCCCGATCTGCTCGACGAAACGCTCTACAATCTCCGCTGGATGCTCACCATGCAGGACCCCGCCGACGGGGGCGTGTACCACAAGCTGACCAACGCCAGATTCGACGGCATGGTCATGCCCGACAAGGCGACCAACGACCGCTACGTGGTGCAGAAAAGCGTGACCGCCGCCCTTGATTTTGCCGCCGTCACGGCCCAGGCGGCGCGGGTGTTCCGGGGTTTTGGGCGCGAACTGCCCGGTTTGGCCGATTCTTGCCAAACGGCGGCGACGAAAGCCTGGGCCTGGGCGAAGGCCAACCCCGCCGCCCTCTACGACCAGGAGGCGATGAACCGGCAGGTTGACCCCGACGTGAGCACGGGTGCTTACGGCGACCGCGACCCCAGCGACGAGTGGATGTGGGCCGCCGCCGAACTGTACCTGACCACGCAGGACGACGCCTACCTGACGGCGGTGAACCTGTTCCCGGACGACAAAACCCCGCTGCCGTCCTGGCCCCAGGTGCGCACGCTGGCGTACTACTCCCTGGCCCGCTTCAACGGCGGGCCGACGGCGGCGGGGAAAGCGAAATTTCCGCAGGTAAAAGCCCACGTGCTCCGCCTGGCCGACCACCTGCGGGAGGGCTCCGAAAACCAGGCGTTTCAGACCGTGATGGGCAAAAGTGCCGCCGATTTCATCTGGGGCAGCAGCGCCGTGGCGGCCAATCAGGGCATCGCGCTGCTGCAAGCCTACCGCCTCACCGGCGACCGGAGGTACGTCGACGCCGCCCTCTCCAACCTCGATTACTTGCTGGGCCGGAATGCCGTGGGCTTCTCCTTCGTGACGGGTTTCGGTCAGAAACCCCCCATGCACCCGCACCACCGGCCCTCCATCGCCGACGGCGTGGTGGAGCCCGTGCCCGGTCTGCTTTCCGGCGGCACCAACGCCAACGCTGCCCGGCAGGACAAGTGCCCTGGTTACTCCACGACCGTCCCCGACGAGGTGTTCCTCGACGCCGACTGCTCCTACGCCTCCAACGAAATCGCCATCAATTGGAACGCCCCGCTCGTGTACCTTGCGGCGGCGCTGGAGGCCGTGCAGGAAAAATGACGAGTACAAACCTTGTTTCTCGCAGATTTGCACAGATTGCATTCGCAGATTTCCACGGAAAATGCCTTCATCTGTGTCAATCGGTGAGTAAAATTTGTGCAAATCTGTGAGAAACGCCTGCCTGAAATCAGTTCCAATCACCCGATGAAGCGGATTACTTTCCTTTTTCTCCTGCTCACCCAAGCCGCCTTCGCCCAGGTGCGGTTTGCCCGGATTTTCTCCGACCACGTCGTGTTGCAGCGGCAACAGCCGATCCCCGTCTGGGGGTGGGCCAAACCCGGCGAGCGGGTCACGGTCGCGCTGGCCGGGCAGAACCTGACGGCCAAAGCCGACGCGGGCGGCAAGTGGCTGGTGCGCTTCGCCGCGCTGGAAGCGGGCGGGCCGCACCAACTCACGGCCAGCGCCAAATCGGGCAAAGCCCAACTCGCCGACGTGCTCATCGGCGACGTGTGGCTCTGCTCCGGGCAGTCGAACATGGAGTGGCCCGTGCGGCAGGCCAACAACTTTTCCCAGGAAAAAAAAGGCGCAAATTTCCCGCAAATCCGGCATTTTTTGGTTGAGCACACCCTCTCGCTCACCCCAGACGCCGACCTCAAGTCGGGCGAATGGCAGGTCTGCTCCCCCGAAACCGTGGGCGGCTTCACGGCGGTGGGCTACTTTTTCGCCCGCGAAGTTTCCCAGAAACTCGGTGTGCCCATCGGCCTGCTGCATTCGTCGTGGGGTGGTTCGCAGGCCGAGGGCTGGATCAGCCGCGAGGGAATGCTGAGCAACGACGAACTCCGGCCCGTGGCCCAGCGCCTGCCGACAACCTGGGCCGGGGTGGACAGCCTGATGGACGCCAAACTCCAGCGGCAATTCATCGGGAAAGGCACCCTCAACCCCACGCCCGCCGACGAGCGGAAGTACCTTGACCCCGGCTACGAATTCACCACCTGGCGAAAAGCCGACCCCTTCGGGCAGTGGGATTGGAAGGGCGGGAGCGGCTTCCGGGGCAAAGGCTACATGGCTAAAGTCGTCGAAATTCCGGAAGAACTGGCCGGACAGGCGACCACGCTGGCCCTGGCCGAGCACGACGGCCCGACCGAAATCTTCGTTAACGGGCAAAAAATAGCGGAAGGAGTCTGGAAGGGCGTGTGGAAAATCAGCGTTCCGGCCAATGCTTGGAAACCGGGCGCGAACCGGCTCGTCGTCAAATTCGGCAACGCCCTCAACCCGGCCTGGTACGGCCTGGGCCTGATGGGTTCGCCCGCCGATTTGTACGTCGAAGGCGGCGGGCAGCGCGTGAGCCTCGCCGGGGAGTGGCACCTGATGCCCGCTTTTGCCGAACCGCACTCGTACACGCGCTTCGTGAACAACCACGCCACGGGCCTCTACAACGGCATGATCGCTCCGGTGCTGCCCTTCGCCATCCGAGGGGCGCTGTGGTACCAGGGCGAAACCAACGCGGGCCGGGCCTACCAGTACCGCCAGACGTTTCCGCTGCTCATCACCGACTGGCGGCGGCTGTGGAGCCGGGAATTTCCGTTTTACTTCGTGCAACTTTCGAGCTTCGGGGGCAGCCAGGACAGCAACACGGGCAGCGGCTGGGCCGAACTCCGCGAAGCCCAGACGATGACGCTCAGCCTGCCCAACACCGGCATGGCCGTCACGACCGACGTCGGCAACCCGAAGGACATTCACCCCACCAACAAGCAGGACGTGGGCCGCCGGCTGGCCGTCGTCGCCCTGCGGCAGGAGTACGGACAAGCCGACGCGCCCGCTGGTTCGCCGCTGTACGAGGCAGCCACTTTCGCCGACGGCAAGGCGGTGATTTCCTTCAAAAACGCGCCGAAGGGCCTGACGGTCAAGGACAAGTACGGCTACCTGAAGGGTTTTGAAATCGCGGGCGACGACCGCGTGTTTCGCTACGCCCAAGCCGAAATCCGGGGCAACACCGTGGTCGTGTCGCACCCGGCCGTGGCGAAGCCCGTGGCCGTGCGCTACGGCTGGACCGACGCCCCCGAAGACGCCAACCTGTTCAGCGCCGACGGCTTTCCGGTCAGCCCGTTCCGTACCGACGCCTGGCCGGGCGTGACGGCAAAAGCGCGGTTTGAGTAAATTTTTCATGAAACGATTCCAGAATGTTTTCGCGCTGGCCGGTTGGCTGGCCGGGGTGACGTTTGCCGCTAACAGCCTCGCAGCCCCGCGCCCCCGGCTCACCGACCGGCAGGCCACGCCCGAAACTGAGGCGCTTTTCCGCAACCTGCACCGGCTTTCCCGAAAGCACGTGCTCTTCGGCCACCAGCACGCCACCGAGTACGGCCACGGATGGAGCGGCGACCCGGACCGCTCCGACGTGAAAGCGGTGTGCGGCTCGCACCCGGCCGTGATTGGCCTGGATTTCAGCGGGTTGTCGGGGCGTTCGCCGGAAGCCATCGAGCGCGAGAAAGAACGGCTGCGGCAGCACATCGCCGCCACCTACGACCGGGGCGGGGTGGTGACCGTGGCCTGGCATTTCACCAACCCCGTCACGCCGCAGACGGGATTTTACTGGAAAGATTCGCTCTCCGCTCCGGCGGTGCCCCGGCTGATTCCCGGCGGCTCGCACCACGAGGCGTACAAGCAGATTCTGAAAACGGTCAGTGAGGTGGCGCTTTCGGCGAAAGGCCGCGATGGTCGCCCCGTGCCGATGATTTTCCGGCCTTTCCACGAGTTCGACGGGGGCTGGTTCTGGTGGGGCAAGCCGCACTGTTCGCGGGACGACTTCGTGGCGCTCTGGCGCTTCACGGTCACGTACCTGCGCGACCGCCTCGGCGTCCACAATTTCATCTACGCCTTCTCGCCCGACTGCCTCTTCCGCACCGAAGCCGACTTTCTCGACCGCTACCCCGGCGACGCCTACGTGGACCTGCTGGGCACCGACAACTACGCCGATTTCGGGCGCAACGGCCGCTACAACCTTTCGGCGGGCATCGCTAAGCTTCGGATCGTGTCGGACGTGGCCAAAAAACGGGGCAAGCTCGCGGCCTTCACCGAAACCGGCCTCGAATCCATCCCCGACCCGACCTGGTGGACGGGTTCGCTGCTGAAAGCCCTCAACACCGACGGCCTGAGGCTGGCTTACGTGCTCGTGTGGCGCAACGATACCCGCAGCCCGACTCATTTTTACGCACCTTTTCCGGGTCAGGTCAGCGTGCCCGACTTTTTGAAGTTTCACGCTAACCCGCGCACGTGGTTTGAATCTGATTTGCCGAAACTGTACCGGCGGAAGCGGTTTTTCGGATTTTAAAAATTCGGCTTGCCGTCCGGCTCCTGCTGCGACACGCAGTGCATCCCGCCCCCGCCCCAGTTGACGGGCAGGGCGTCAATCTGGACGGTTTTTCGGTCGGGAAATAATTCGGCGAATAGCTGCCGCACCCGTTCGTCTTTTTCGCGAAGCGCGACCGGCAAGCCCGGTTTGAAGTATTTCGGAATCAGCACGACGCCGTTGGTAACGAGGAAATTGAGGTAACTCACCGCCGGGACGAACTTCGCCGTGTCGCCAGTTTTCAGCCCCCGGATGAAATGTTTTCGGCGCGTTGAATCGTTAACGACGACACGCCGCACGAACGGTTCCAGGTCAGGGCTGGGCACGCGGATGACCTTCAATGGCGTACCCTTGGCGTCGGTAGCGGCCCGGAGCGTGGCGGCGTATTCGTCGAGGATGGGGCCGTCGAGGCGGGCAATCGGGTTGTTCCGCCGTTCGGCCTCGTCGATTTCGCCGACGAGCACCGTGTTCGGCCCCACGAACCGGGCCACTTCGTCCACGTGCCCGTTGGCCCCACCCGCGAAGTAGTTCTCGACGCTCGGCCCCACCACCACCCGGTCGTGGTGCGTCATGCGCTTCAGCCAGACCACTTTTTTCGTGCCCATCAGCCGGTTGTACTCCCGCTCGATGTCGGCCAGCAATTTGCCGGCATTGCGTTGCCGGGCGGTTTCTTCGATGGTCATCAAAAGCCCTTGGCCGTTGGTTTCCAGCCCACCGCCTTCGGCCACGAACGGCGACGAAACCAGCGGGAGCCCGAGGTGCCGCGCCAGGTCGTCGTCGCCGTAGCCGTGGAGGCTGTCGGCTCCGGCCTGGCCCAGGTCTTCGGGCACGGCAGGCATCCCGTATTCGGACCAGCGAAAATTAGCGACCCTCATCCCGCCCGTCGCCGTTTCCAGAAACAGCGGACCGGGGTCGCGCATCCAAAACGAGTAATGCGGGTTTTTCACCCAGCCGACGCGCGCGGTGTCCACGCCGAGCTGGTCGAGGAAGGCATTGCCCGCCCGGCGCATCGAATCCGTCCGGTAGAGCACTTTCACCGGCACGTGGGGGTACAGGGCGCGGATCATCTCGGCCAGCACCGAGTCGCGCCGGGCCGTTTCGTGCCAGCCGAGCCAGACGGCGGCGTGCGGTTCCCACTCGGCAGGGAAGCGGTGGGGCGGGGTTTCGGAGGCGGAACGGCAGGCCGCGAGGGCGAGCAGGAGCAGAAGGTGGGGCAGGTGGCGCATGAAAAAAGGGAGTTGGGGCAAAATAGCCAACTCCCTTTTTTTGCGCAAAACCGGCGTCACTCTTTCTCCTCTTCCGGAAAATCGTACCGGAAAATGGATTCGATGGGACTGCCCGGCGGCAGGTTGAGGATTTCCTTGATCAGGCCCGTTTTCATGTCAAACACCCAGCCGTGCAGGTGCGGTGCGTCGGAGATTTTCCAGGCCCGCTGCACGATGGTGGTTTTCTGGAGGTTTTTCACCTGCTCGCGCACGTTGAGTTCCACCATCCGGTCGAAGCGGCCGACCGGGTCGGTCAGGGCCAGAATTTCCTCCTCGTGTTTTTCGTACACGTCCTTGATGTTGCGCAGCCACTTGTTGATGAGGCCAAAATCGGTGTTGGTCATGGCCGATTTCACGCCCCCGCAGCCGTAGTGCCCACACACGATGACGTGCTTCACCCGGAGCACTTCGACGGCGTACTGGAGCACCGAAAGCATGTTCATGTCGGTGTGCACGACGAGGTTGGCCACGTTGCGGTGTACGAACATCTCGCCGGGGTCGGTGCCGGTCACTTCGTCGGCAGGCACGCGGCTGTCGGCGCAGCCAATCCACAGAAAATCGGGTTTCTGGTCCTTGGCCAGGCGCTCGAAGTACCCTTCATCGAGTTGCAGACGGGCGGCAGCCCAGGCTTTGTTGTTGAGCAGTAGACGCTGGTAGTTTTGCACGGGAGACGGAGATTGGGTTAAAATAGGGTCGGTTAATCAGTGTGCAGCCACGGGCGCTTCGTCGGCAAACGTGATGCCCCGAAAGTCAACGGTGATGTTGCGGGTAGGGGCCACGTCGCGGAACTCGCGGAGCATGGTGCGGATGTCGTAGTCGATGAAGTACGCCCGCCCGGCGTCCACGTACACTTCGTCGCCGGGTTGCAGGTTGGCCAGTTCCGATTTGAGCTTGGCCTTGTTCAGAAACGTAACGTCCTTGTGAAATTTCACCAGCACCGTTTTCCCGTCGCGAACGACCGTGACGACCGATTGAAAATTGGTGTACACCACGAAGAGCAGCCCCACCGCCGTGCCCACGGCAATGCCGATGAGCAAATCTTCAAACACCACGAGCAAAATCGTGACCACGAACGGAATGAACTGACTCCAACCGTCGCGGTAGGCCTTGCGGAACAGGGCCGGGTTGGCTAGTTTATACCCCACCATCAGCAGGATCGCCGCCAGGCAGGCCAGCGGTATGCGGTTGAGGTAGGGCGACAGAAACAGCACGGCCACGAGCAGCAAAATTCCGTGGACGAAGGCCGACATGCGCGTACGCGCCCCGGAGTACACGTTGGCTGAGGTGCGCACCACCACCGCCGTGACGGGCAGCCCGCCGACGAGGCCCGACAGCACGTTGCCCACGCCCTGGGCGTAGAGCTCGCGGTTGGGTGAGGCAATGCGCCGCTGGGGATCGATGGCCTCGGCGGCTTCGAGACTCAGCAGCGATTCGAGGCTGGCCACTACGGCGAGGGTAGCGGCCACGATGTACACCTGCGGGTTGGTGAGGGCGCTGAAATCAGGGAAGGTGAGCACGTTGAAAAAATCGCCGAAGCCGTTGAGCGGGGGCACGGCCACCATGTGAACGGGCGAATTGCCGAGGTACCAGTCGGGCCGGGCCACGCGGAAGAGTTCGTTGAGCGCCACGCCCAGCAGCACCACCACTACGCCCGAAGGCACGGTTTTGAAAAATCCGATGCCCCGCTTCACGGCCTTGTCCCAGTACAGCAGCACCAGCAGCGAAACGGCACTGATGATCAGCGCACCGGGGCTGAAATTGGCCACCGCCCGGATGAGTTCGGTGAAGGTATTTTCGCTGTCGGCGGTCTGGAGAAATTCAAATTCGCCTTCGTAATCCTGGTCGTCGCCGAGGGCGTGGGGAATTTGCTTCAAAATGATCACGATGCCGATGCCCACGAGCATGCCCCGGATGACGCTTTCGGGAAAGTAACTACCCAGCCGCCCGGCTTTGAGCACGCCCAGGCTCAGTTGAATCGCCCCCGCCAGCACCACGGCAACCAGAAACACGTTGAACGACCCCAGGTCGGCAATGGCCTGCGCCACGATGACCGTCAGACCCGCCGCCGGGCCGCTCACCGACACCTCCGATCCCGACAGCAACGAGACGAACAGCCCGGCTACAATGCCCGCCAGCAGCCCGGCAAACAGCGGCGCTCCCGAAGCGAGCGCGATGCCCAGGCACAGCGGCAGGGCCACGAGGAAAACAGAAATTCCGGATTTGAAATCGTGTCTGAACAGCGACTCGCGGTATTCGCGGAGTTGCTCGGACGTGTAGAGTGCCATGGGTAAGGAGTGGTCAGTGAACGCAACGCGGAACAGGTTGCACAGGCAAATCTGGTGCCGGTGCCTTTTTTTTCCAAAAAAGTTACCCACGCGGCGAAACTCCGGGGGACGACGGCCCGGAGTTTAAAAAAGAAAACCGCGCCCAGCGGGCGCGGCTTTGCAATACTCCCCATCTCAATGTGCCAAAAAAGGGGCAGCAGACCCGTAAAATCTGCCAAGAGGACCACTGCTTTGGCCCACATTAGAATTCAATTAAAAAATACCTGGTACTGCAAAATGGTGCTACCCCGCTGGTCGGTGCGGTGGATGACCCCGTCGGGGCCGGTGGTGTACACCGGGCGGCTCTGGTGGGCTAGGGTCAGTTTGGCGTTCTGACCGGCCAGCAACCAGGCGACGCCATAGTCGTAAAAGTTGCCGGGGTCATGAAATCGCTCGTAATCAGAATGTTGTACGCTAAAATAGGGCATTAGGGTGCCCGCGTTGCCCAGCAGCCCGTTGCGGAGCTTGTATCCGACCTGGGCAAACACCACGTTGCCGGTACCAACCAGCGGGAAGGCGTTGCCGCCGCCATTGAAAACCCCTGGCAGGCGATTTCCCGTTGCCGGATTCATGGGGCCGTTGTTGCGGGCGTAGCCCGGACCGAAATCGAAGTTTACCAGGGCTAGGTACGCGTTGAGGGCCTGTCCCTTCGTGCCGACCGGCGCGTCGTAAAACACGTCCAAGGCCAGTTGGCGCATGGCCGTGGTGACGGTGTCGCGGCCATTCTCGGCCAGGTGCCACATGGCGTCGGCCTGGTAGACGAAGCCCGCCCCGAGGTTAAACACCTTTTTCGTACCGAGGTACGTGCCGGCCATGTAGGGCGTCAGGTTGCTCTCCGCGTCGAGAAACTGCCACTGAAAGTAGCCGTTCCATTCCATCCGGGCGGGTTTCAGCGAGAAATTCGAGTTCCGCGTCAGCGCCGTGGCCGGGTTGTAGACGGGCGATTTCTGGAAGGCGAGCGGGTTGCTCATCACCAGGCGGTAGTCGAACCGGCCGAGTTTCCCCTTGCCGTATAGGCTCAGTTTCCGCAGAAACTGGTCGGTTACGTCGTTGGTCGATTGCTCGAACAGGGGTGCGTCCACGCCCATGATGCTCCCCACCGACGGCGAGGCAAACCGGGACAAACCGCTCCAGGCCGAAAGCCCCATGCCCAGCGAAAGTTTGGCCTTCACGACGGCGTATTCGCCGAGGGCGTCGTGGAGGAAAAAGCCCGTTTTCCGGTCGCTGAGGTAGTTGTAATTGTTGATGCCCAGTTGGGAATAGATGAAAACCCGGTCGGTCAACTGCCCGTAGGCCTGAATCCGGAAGCGCCGGATGCCGATGTCGGTAACGTGTGCTTTGTCGTAACCGAATACCTGCGAACCGGGATTGGTGTGGGTGCTGCGGAGCCAGGCCTGGTTGACGAACGTGAATTTGAAATAGTGGGTGCTGTCGTTGCCGAGGTACAGCCGCCCGTCGCGGGGGAATTTCTGCGCCAGCGCGGGCACGGTTAAGCCTGCCAGTGCGACGACCGCAAAAACGTTTCTGAACATGCTGAAGGGGTTGGACTCAATACTGGATGGAATTGCCGACGCGGGATGAACGGCAGCCGGGTGTCAGCCATCCGGCTGCCGTTCATCCCAATTGCTGCTCAGGCCAGACTCAACTTGCGCGCCGACAATTTGTGCCCCGACACGGCCACGTGTTTGTCGAGGCCCACGATGTGGCAGTTGCCTCCGGCTTCGGCGTAGGCCCGCTCGTACCGGTGCAGGTTCTCCATCACCGAGTGGTCCACGAGGCGGGTCTGCGCGAGGTCGATGGTCACGTTGCTGCCCGCCGGGATGGCGTCTAATTCTTTTTTGATGCTCAGCCAGTTGGTGAATACCGCCGCCGAACTCACCTCGACCGTGAAATCCCCCTGGAGCGTGTACACCCGCACGGGGGCCTTAAACGTAGACCGCAACGGTTTGCCGTTGAGGAGGTTGATGATCACTTCGGTCACCATCCCGGCGAAAATCCCCACGAGCAAATCCACGGCGAGGGTGAACACGATCGTCACGCAGAAAATGACCAGTTGCTCCCGCCCGATTTTGTAGGTGTGGATGAACTCCTTCGGGTGCGCCAGGCGGAGGCCTACCGTGATGAGCATGGCGGCCAGGGCCGTGTTGGGAATCAGTTCGATCAGGTGAACGGCCAGCAGAACGAACACGAGCATCGTCAGGCCGTGGAAAAAGTTGGCCCAGCGGGTTTTGGCCCCGTTGGCCACGTTGGCCGAACTGCGGGCCACTTCCGAGATCATTGGCAGGCCGCCCAGAATGCCCGCCAACGTATTGCCAAGGCCCACGGCGATGAGGTCTTTGTTGTAGTCTGACTTGCGACGGTAGGGATCCAGCCCGTCGATGGCCTTCACCGTCAGCAGCGATTCGAGGCTGCCCACGAGGGCAAACATGACGACGAATTTCACGAGCGTGCCCGCCTGCGCGAGGCCGCCGAAATCGACGTTGACCTTCACGTTGTCGAGCAAATTGCCGATGTGCACCAGCGCGTAGGTGGGTTCGGTGTGCTGAAAATCAAGGAACAACTCGGCCGGAATGGCAAACAGGAGCACCAGCAGCGGGGCCGGAATTTTTTTTACCACCGGATTTTTCACCATCGGCAAACCCAGCATGATGGCCAGGCTCACCACACCCACGAAGGTGGCCTTGGGGTCGAGGTGCAGGAGGGACTGCGGAATCATGGCCAGTAGTTCGAAGGGCGATTTGCCCTTCGTGAGCGCCGGGTTGATGTCGAGCAGCACGTGGATTTGTTTCGAGATGATGATGATGCCGATGGCGGCCAGCATCCCGTGAACGGCCGAGAGTGGGAACAGGTCGGACAGGCGGCCCAGTTTGAACATCCCGAACAGCACCTGCACCAGGCCCGCCACCACGATGGCCCCCAGGGCCAGGTGCCAGCCTTGTTCACCGCCCCCAAATTCGGCCACGCACTCGGCCACGATGACGATCAGCCCGGCGGCGGGGCCTTTGATGGTCAGGCGCGACCCGGCGAAAAAACTGACCACAATCCCGCCGATCATGGCGGTAATCAAGCCCATGATGGGCGGAAACTCGGAGGCTTTGGCGATGCCCAGGCTCAGGGGCAGGGCCAGAAGGAAGACGAGAAAACCCGAAACGGCGTCGGTCAAGCCGTGCTGCTTGAGTCCTTCGAGGCCGTCGGCGGGGACGGCCGGGGCCGCCGTTGAAACGGAGGTCTTGACGGTGTTGCTCATGGGAAACGTAGTGGTCTGGTTGAGTGGTTTTTTGGAAACAGAACTTTTTGAACTTCCTCCGCCTCACGACGACCGGTAGGCCATTTCGTACACCGATTTCACGTGCGGCCCGAGGAAAATCCGGGCGTAAATCCGGATGATGGCCAGGCCGTCGATGATGAAACTCAGCGCCACGATGGCGGCCAGCAGCCACTGGTTCTCGTGGATGTGCGTGAAAATGAGGTCTTCGCCCACGAACGTCGGCGTAATCGGGAAGCCCGACACGCCCAGGCTCGCCAGCAGCGCCACCAGCGCCAGCCGGGGGTGTTTGTACGCGTGTCCGTGAAACTGGTCGAGGTCGATGCTCGGCTCCAGGGTTTTGAGCCGCCGCAGGGCCAGGAAACCCACCGCGCCGGATACCACGATGCCGCTCAGGTACAGCGCGACGTGGCTGAAGGTGAAGTGCTCGTTGTAGGAAATCGCCAGGGCGATCCAGAAATGGTTCATCAGCACCAGCACCCAACTCAGGCGGGCGCGGCGGCGCTCGGTGAAGGCCTTCAGCACCAGCACCAGCCCGACGAGCGAGAACACCACCGGCAGGGCGGCATGGACGCGGGCGGGCAGGAGGCCTTCGTTCACCCGCAGCAACACGCCCAGAAGGAACGTGGGGACGAACAGCAGCATCACCCGGTTGAGCGTCAGAAAATTAAGCCGCCGTCCGGCCCACTTCAGGGGGTTCCAGAGGAAGCGGTAGAGCAGCGAGTCAAGGTTCCATTCCTTCACGCAGAGTACGTAGAGGAAATGGGAAAGTTTTTTGGGCAGCAAACTCTCGATGGTCCGCTGGTCGGGCGAGTAGGCGTAGAATTGCTCGCGGATGAGGTAGCTCACCACCGAGGGCGACACCAGCAATTGGTACGTGCGCAGGAAGGCGTTGCCTGCGAAGTGAATCAGCGCCAGCCCGTGCCACCCGGCGGCCACTTCGACGAAAATCAGCCCGATCTGCGCGGTGGAGGCGTAGGCAATCTGGCTTTTGATGGTGGCTTGCACCCGCGCGATACCCGTGGCGACGAGGGCCGTCGCCAGGCCGAGGCCGCCGATGAGCAACCGCACGGAGGATTGCTCTTCCCAGAATGGGAACGTCCGCAGCAGGAGAAACACGCCGAGGTGCACGGCCAGCGAGCCGTAAAAGATGGCGCTCGACGGCGTGGGGCCTTCCATGGCCCTCGGCAGCCACGACGAAAACGGCAACTGCGCCGACTTGGCCGCCGCCGACACCAGGAGCATCAGCGAGATGAACACTCCGATTGCCGTGTGGCTTTGCAGGTGCTCGTGCACGAGCAGGGCGTTGTTGAGTTTCAGAAACGTGATGTTCTCGTGCCAGAGGTGGTGGCTCATCCACATGGCCAGAATCAGCCCCACGTCGCCGATGCGGTAGATCGAAAACACCTTCACGGCGTTTTTCACCGGCAGGTACCGGTCGCGGTAAAACGCGATGAGCAGGAACGACGAAATGCCCAGGATTTCCCAGCCCGTGAACAGGGTTTCGAAATTCCCCGAAAAAACCGTCAGGTTGTAGCCGAGGAAAAAGAACAGGATGGTGTTGAAAAACCGCTTGTAGCCCCGCTCGCGGTGCAGGTAGGCGCGGCTGTACACCGTCACCAGAAAGGTGAGCAGCGAGCCGACGAGCAGGTACGTGGCCGTGATGGCGTCGAAGTAGAAATCGATGAAAAAGTCGTAATCGGGGGTCTGGAACACCTCGATGTCTTTTTCGTTCAGCACGGGGTGGCCCGCCGCGAGCCATCCGCCGGTGAACAGCACCGCCGAAACCAGGTGGAGCCCCGCCGTGCCGAAGGCCACGCGGGAAATCAGCCCCTCGTACCGGGGCCGGATGAGCAGGCTTACCCCGAACCCCAGCAGGGGCAGCAGGCAGAAATACGGAAGCAGCAGGGTCATGGGTTGAGGGTGAAAACGGGAAGGTTTTCCTGGTGATTTTCCAGCAACGTCTTCAGGTCGGACACGTGCTCGACGTGGTCGTTCAGCGGGCGGTAGTCGAGAAATTCGCCCCGCCGGAAGACCGACAACGCGCGGGTTTCGGGGTGAACCACCACCAGGTGCACCCACTCGTTGAGAAACCATTCGTAGGTTTCGGGCGAGCGCTGGATGGTCGTGAGCACCACTTCGGGCGTGTGTTCAACCACCATCAGCAGCCGTACCGGGTCGTGCACTTCGATCATCTGGCTGGGCAGACCGGGCCGCAAATCGCCGTCGATGCCGTTGGCTACGCCGATGAGGCCCATCACGTTGTGGGGCAGTTTGGTGCCCGCGCCGAGTTTCTGGTTGTCGACCCGCGAGAAAAAATACTCCAGGTTGATGCCCCCGCACACGGGCGCGGCGGCCTTGAGGATGTTGAACAGGTAGGTCCCATCGGGGTCAACGCGGCAGTCGTAGGAGTTCATGAACGAGCGGCGGTCGAGAAACAGCCCCTTCGTCAGATCGCGCCGCCCCACGATGCACAGGGCGTTGGTGGCGTGGTTGAGTTCGGGCCTCGGTTCGAAGAGCGAGACCGACCGCGTGCGCACTTTCTGGTGAATCCGCACCGGGCTGAGGCGGGTGTCGATGGAGGCAAACCGCCGGGAGCGTTCCTTGGCGTTGAGGTCGAGGGCCTCGGCAAACCGGTGCAGGTTTTCCCGGTGGCGGGTTTGATTTTCCGGCGAAAGCGAGGATTCGTCGAAAAATTCCACCTCGTCGCGGGTCGTGTCGTGCAGGCCGCCGAGGAACTGCGTTTCGGCAGGAATGTCAATCCCCCGCTCCCGGAGGAGTTGGCGCACCCCGGCGTGGTTGGCCATGTGCGAAATCACCCGCGAGTTGACCGACCCGGCCCGGCCCGAACAGGCCCCGCAGTCGTAGGCGGCGTAGTGGGGGTTGTTGACGCTGCTCGATCCGTGGCCCACCACGTACACCAGGGGCGCGAAGCCCTCCACCAGCCCGATGCTTTTGAGTAGCCCTTCGACCCGCTGGGCCATTTCGGGCACCGTGAAGCCGATTTGCAGGTCGTTTTCGCGGTGCTGCGGCCCTTCGTTTTCGATGGTTAGGCGGGCGTGGCGGTCCATGTGCCGGAACGACGAAGCCGTGGCCGGGCCCATCGTGGGCCGAAACACGTTCAGGAACAGCTTCAGCGCCGACCAGAAACCGAGGGTCTGCGCAATCAGCCAGCCGCTGTGGAAGGAATGCGAGTGCTTGGTGAAGTGGGCGTCTTTTTCCCGCTTCGCGGTTCCGCCCACTTCTTTGATCAGGTACTTCGGCGTGACCGGAGCCGGGCACACTTTCGTGTAAAACTTGCCGTCCTGGGGTTGGTAAAAAAACTCGACTCCGAAAAAACCCGGCGTGCCGAAGGTTTCGCAGGCGGGGTCGAGGCGTTCGAGGTACCGCCGGAACGAGCACTCCCGGTCGTCGATGCAGAACATGGCTTGGAAACTCCTGGCCGGATGGCCCGCCGGAGCGGCGGCGAGGTCAGGAGCGGGGTTGTACCGCAGGGCCGTGAGCACTTCGTCGTAGTAGCTCCATTCGTAGGCTTCCTGCCAGAGGGCCAGCACCTCGCTGCGTTCGGTCGGGGGTGCCCCGGCGAACAGCGCGACAGGCCGCTCGGTCAGGCGTTTGGCCAGAGGCAGCCAGGTCTGGCCGAACCGGTCGTCGAGGGCGTCGATTTCCAGCAGCAACTCAAACACCACCAGGTCGTGGAGCGAAATCGGCTTCGGGTCGAGCAGGCTCTGGGGCTGGTCTTCCACCACGGCCACCATGCCCGACCAGCCCTGGTGGGCAAACTGCTGGTCGAAGAGGTACTGCCCGAACAGCGACGGGTCGCCGACGAGCCGGGTAAGCAGGTCTTCGACGGTCGGATCGCCTTCCAGAAACAGCTTCCGCATCCGCCGCGTGCGAAAAAACGAAGCCCCGCCGTTGCGCTCCAGTTCGCGGAGGGCGGCCAGAAAACTCTCGGCCCGCACCGGAAAACCCCAGATCGAAATGCCCTGATCGAGGTAGCTGCACAGCAGCCGGAACAGGGTAGGGTGGACCAGCGAGTCGAGGTCAACGTGGTACTGCCGTTTCCAGGCCGCCCGCAGCATCCCGATGCGGGGCGAGGGGGCCGGACCGTACTCGAAGCGGAGCAATTTGATGAGCCACTCGGCGCGGTTGGGGTGGCCCTTGTGGTAATCCACCAGGCGTTCGAGCACCTCGCGCCGGATGCGGCCAGTGTGGTACAGCGCCCGGTATTCGTCGAGGGGCAGCACGGTGTGGTAGCCGAACACCGCCGAGGCCGTGCGGAGGCCGTCGTGGAAGCGCTGGTGCTGAAACGCGTGGAGGGTGTTGTGGTGGATGAAATCCTTCAGCGGGGCCTGCGCGGGCAGGTAATGCTTCAGGTCGTGCAGCACCGCACGGGCGTCGAAGCCTTTTTTCTGCGGTTTCATGGAATGAAATGGGTTTTGGGTGACGCAAACTCCGGGGGCGTTGCGTCGGGTCGAAGCGGCCAGAACGAGGGCAGGGGAAAGCAGGAGCCATTCGCCGGGAGGAATCGGGCGAACGCAAAACCGCCTTCGGGGCGGGTCATTCAGGGGACTTTCTCCCCCGAAAAACCACCGCGAAGGCGCGTGAATCGGTCTAAATCCGGAAATTCTGGAAAAGCAGGAACAGGGGTTGGGCCGAAACGTTGAACAGCGCCGAGACCGACGCGAAGGCAACGAAATCCGTCGGTACCAGAGCCAATACCCAAGCCGTCAGGGCCACAAGTTCGGCCGGGTGGAAGCCCTCGTCGGGGTCTTCCTCCGATTCCTCGGCCGGCTCAAGTTCGGCCAGCAGCCATTGGGTTTCGGAGGTGCCGTGGGAGGCGGTGTAGTAGGCCTTCTTGCCCGGCACGTCAACCCCGTTCAGCCCCAAGCCCGCCACCGAAGCCACCAGGCGGAAGCTCATCAGCAGGAGCAGCAGGAACAGGGGGATGCGCTTCACGGGCAACGAAAAGGTGGCAAACTGCCGTTTCGGAGGTGGAAAATAGAGAACGGTTTAATTCGGCCCGACGATTTTCCGGAAAAAATTCCGGAATTCCGGAATTTTCTTGGAATGGTTCAATTCATTCTTCCCCAAACGCCAACGAATCGTTTGGGCGGAATGACTTTGGTAAGTGCTTGACCGCAAATGGAAGTCCTCGCCGCCGAAAATACCCACAATCCCCTGAAGGGGGCTTTCTTGCCCCGACTTTGGGAGTGCAAGAAGTCCCCTTCAGGGGGTGGGGGTATTTTCGGATCGGCTCTTAGCCAACCTGAAAACCGATTCAACGATGAGCCGTTCCCCATCACCCAGGATTCGTTTGCGTGAGTTCCGTTACGACGGCCGCCGAAATTTCAACCTCGCCGCCACCCCCACCCGCATCGAGCCGTTGTACGCCGATGAAGCCGACTACGACCGCCAGCTCGCCGCCCTGAACGAGCGCATGGACCAGTTGCAGAACGAAATGCACGCCCACGAACGCTACGGGCTGCTCGTGGTGTACCAGGCCATGGACGCGGCGGGCAAGGACAGTTCCATCCGGCACGTGTTCAGCGGCGTGAATCCGTCGCGATTCCGGATTTCGAGTTTCAAAAAACCGTCCGACCTCGAGTTGAAGCACGATTTCCTGTGGCGGTTCTGGCGGGAACTCCCCGAGCGGGGCACCATCGGTATTTTCAACCGGAGCTACTACGAGGAAGTCATCGCGCTGAAGGTTCACCCCGACCGGCTGGACGAGGCCCAACTGCCCGCCGAAGTAATCCGCAATCCGGCGAAGCTCTGGAAACAGCGCTACGCCGACCTCGCGCAGTTCGAGGATTTTCTGGTGCGCAACGGCTTCCCGATTCTGAAGCTCTACCTCCACGTGTCCAAGGAGGAACAGGGTCAACGGCTCATCAACCGCCTCCGCAGCGACGAAAAACAGTGGAAATTCAGCGAAAACGACCTCAGCGAGCGTGAACACTGGCCGGAATACATGGCTGCGTATGAGGCCATGATCACCCACACGGCCTCCCGCCACGCACCCTGGCACGTGATTCCTTCCGACGACATGCTTACCCAGCGGCTGATCATTGCCCGACTGGTGGTGGATTTGTTGGAAAATCTGCCGATTGATTTTCCGAAAAAAGACGACGGGGAAGCGAAAAAGTTGATCCGGGCCATCGAGAAGCAGGACGGGCGGTAAGAGTTTGCCGGGAATTTTTCCAAACTAAACCCATAGGTTACCCAAACCGATTCGTTAGCTTTGGAAATTCAACCCGGTTTCACCCGTTCCCTCTCCGCGCATGGAAACGTTGACGCCCGAGCAACTGAAGCAAGTTCGCGACCATGTCATTTTCTCTGGTGTGCTCGACGACGACCTCGAAGCCCGCTTCGTGCGGGAAATGGCCGACGACGTGGCCGTAAAAATCACCTACGCGAACCTGAGTTTTGAGGAAGCCTTTGGCAAAGTAAAAGCGTTTCCCGCCTACCAGCAGCTCGCCGACATGCAGGAGCACCGCCGTGAACTGCGCCGGATCCGCAGTCTCATCAAACGCGATACGGTGCTGGCGGTGTTGATTCTGCCCGCGATTTCGGCGCTGCTTTTCGCCTTCAACCGGGGCGAAGCCTTCGTGGCGTTCTGGGACGACCTCGGCGAGGGCGTCCAGTGGGCGGTGCTGTTCTGCGTACCCTTCGCCGTCTGGCGGGTGTGGCAAACGCGCAAAGCCCTGCGGGAACTTGACCGGATTCGGGTTTAGGGTTCAGCGTTAAAAAAACACGCTAAACCCTAAACCCTGAACTCAAAACTTCACCCCCATCTTCCTGGCCATGTCCATGAACATCTGCGGGTCGTAGTCGTCGGCACCGGGGGCACCGAGTTGGGGTTCTTCCTCCAGGTCGGGAGCGGGAAAGCCCTCAGGGTGGCCCTGCACGACTTCCACCTCCTGGCCGTCGTCGGGGTGCTTGCCGTTCCAGATGATGCCCGCCTGGGTGTAGTCCTCCTGGCTGAACGTGTACAGCTTCAGGTGCAGCTTGTTTTCCATGAACTTCTTGGCTTCGGGGAACGCCTCGTTGCTCAGCTCAGGAATGGGCAGCAATTTGGTCACCTGCACGCCCGTAAGGTGTTCGAGGGCCTTCGCGTAGGCCACCACGTGCAGCCCACCGCGCACGAGCAGGTAACCAATCATGGTGCGGGCGGTGGGGTCGTCCACCATTTCGTACACGCGCATTTTGTTGGCGCGGGCACCACATTCGAGGAAAAAGTTGTGGAGCAAATCGAGCTTCAGGTTGCCGCTGCTGAACACGTTTTCGCCCGACCAGAAACGCCCCATCGCGTCCATGGGCAGGGCCGACTGGCCGCTTTCGATGAAGGGCGACGTGTGGCGGGCGTCAACGCCATTGGCCAGGGGCGTGAGGGTCGGGTCCATGCCCCGCTTGCTGACGCCGGTGAGCAGCAGGTTGATCGTGTACGACACCACTTCGATGTGGCCGTACTCTTCGCCCGCGATGCTGCAAATCAGGTCGTAAAACGGCCGGAGTTTGTTGCGTCCCCGGAAGTTGAACGACTGGTACGTGTAGTTCATCAGCGTGGACATTTCGCCGAATTTTCCACCGAGGAGTTGCTGCACGGCGGCAGCGTCGTTGGGCGAGGGGTTGCTGGGCGTTGGCAGCTCGATGGGCAGCCGGTCCATTTTCAGAATCATAGCAAACGGGTTTTGGGTGAAACAAGTGGTCGGTTCATGTTCCCTCAAAACCGTTCCGACCCGCCGGAGGCCGTTTTGTGGTCTGGCACGCTAGCGGGCTCGGGGCGGATTCCCAAAATGGGGTCAAACTCCCCCGCCTCCGGGTCTGGTCTCAGGATTTTTCTTCGCAGGCAAACGACAGGTTCATGGCCGTGGTCATGCCAACGAACTTCCGCCAGCGGTCCTGGCTGCCGTACTTGTAGTAGTGGATGGTCGTGGTAGGCATCTGGATCGGCAGGCTGAGGTGGTTGCCGGTGCCGACCTGATCCACCCACTGCACCGACACGACCACGTCTTCGCTCACGACCAGATCAAATTTTGACAAATCCACTTCCACCCAGGCACGGCGCTTGCCGGGTACGGTGATGTACACGTTGCGCGTGAGCAGGGGCTGGAAACTCCGGGCGCTGTACACGTTGACCCGGAAGCGCACCGAATCGAAGTTGGTCTGGACGTAAAACCGGTACGTTTCGAGGCGGCAGGCCCCCCGGGGCAGGTTGAATTTTCGCCCCACTTCGGCCCCCAGGTTCTGGCGGGGCTTTTCGCCGATGGCGAAGTTGGTGTTCATGCGGGTGTCGGCGTTGTCGCTGCCCACGGTGCCCCGCCGGAGCTGCCGACCCAGCACCACCACCCCGCCCAGCGTACGGGCTTCTTCGGCCAGTTGAACCGGCCCGTCGGTGAGGCGGATTCGTAGGTCGGCAACGGTAACCGTGAGCGGGCGATAACCAAGCAACGAGAACCGCACCGAGTCGGCGGGGTTGGTTTCTTTCCCGAAAAACAAGGTGAATCGCCCCTGTTCGTCGGCTACCGACCCGACGGTCGTGCCCGGGATGCCCACGCTCACGTAGGATAGGGGCAGGCCCCGCTCATCGGTCAACGTGCCGCTCACCCGGTCCGGGGTGCCGCCCGTTTGAGCGGCGGACGAGAAAGGGGCGACAAAGGCGGCGAGCAGGGCGAAGAGGAAAAACTGAAGCAGGTGCATGGGGAAAAAAAGAGTTGGTTTGCGAAAAAGTGACGCCGGGCGTTTCGGCGACCGGCGTTGCAAACCTACTTTTGACCGATCCGGCCCGGCAAGCGGCCTTGCCCCAAACAAGGGCTTTCCTGGTTGAGTTAAGGAATCAGGTTTGGGCCTTTTTTCCCGAAATACGGCTTTTGCCGCCCGAAATACGGCCCCACTTTCACCCCCCATGTCCGCAGTCGAACGGTTCCCCCTCACATTTCGCTCCACGCGCCGCCCGCTCGTGGTGGTTTTGGTCACGTTTCTCGGCGTGCTGCTGTTTCACCTCATCACCCTCCAGCGCGGCGGCGGCGGGGAGTTCGGCGTGGTGCAGCGCAGCGGGTGGCTTGGGTACCTGCGCTACCTGCTGGGCTACTACCTGCTGCTCGAACTGGTGTCGGTGGCCATCCTGATGGCCTTTCTGCGGGGGTACACGCGGGTGCTCCGCATCCGGTCGGCGGAGGCGTCGGCGCGGGGCATCCTGCGCTTTCAGGCTCAGGTGATTCCGGCCCTGCTGCTGAGCATCGTGGTGTTCGCGCCCGTGACCAACGCGCTGCGGTACCTGCTGACGTACTACCCGAACTACGCCTGGAACACGTACTTCCCGGAGTATTTTTTCACGCTGTACATGTACCTCAACTACCTCGTGCCGATCCTGGTATTCGGCCTGGGGCTGCTCAATTTCAACCTGTTGCTCGATTACAGCGACTGGAACCGGCAGCGGTTTGAAACCCTCGCCGCCGACCGTGAACCCGCCCCGACGGCACCCACCGGCACCCATCTCCAGACCCTCGACGTGCAGGACGAACAGGGCCAAACCCTGCTGCCCGTGGACGAGGTGCTGTTTTTTGAAGTCGAAGCCAAAACCTACTTCGCCCACACCCAGGGCCGGGCCTACCAGCACCGGAAAACCCTCGCCGACCTGGAAGCCGAACTCGACCCGACGCAGTTTTTCCGCGTGAACCGCTCGGTGATCGTGAACCTGAAGTATTTCAAAAATTTCTCGTACTGGGAGCACGACAAGTACATCCTCCGCCTGGTGGATGGCCGCACGGAGTTTGTCATGCAGCGCGCCCGGCTGCGCGAGTTGAAACAACGGCTGAAGCGGGTGGCGATTTAGGACACCTTCACCCCCTGCTTCTATACACGTGCAGGAAAACCCCCTTTAGGGGGCAGGGGGTGAAGCGGCGGAACGAGTAGTTCGATCAGCCCGGAACTCAAGGCATGCCCCATCCGCCCCCGCCGGGTGTTTCGACCACCAGCCGGTCGCCGGGTTGGAGCGTGGCCCCGGCGATGCCGTCCAGGGGTTCGGTCGTGCCGTCGGCCCGCACCAGTCCCTGCCGCCCGCGCGCGCCCGCTTCACCGCCGTGCAGGCCAAACGGTGCTTCAACCCGGTGCTGGGTCAAGACGGACAGTTCGATCGGGTCCAGAAATTCCATTTCACGAAGCAAGCCGTCGCCGCCGGGCCACTGCCCCGCCCCGCCCGAACCCGCCCGGACCGCAAACCGCCGCAGCCGCACGGGGTAGCGGCGCTCCAGAATTTCCGGGTCGGTGATGCGGGTGTTGGTCATGTGCTGCTGGGTGGCGGTGGTTCCGGCGAAGCCTTCGCCCGCGCCGCCCCCGCCGCCGAGGGTTTCGTAGTAACCAAAATTTTCATTTCCGAACAGCACGTTGTTCATCGTGCCCTGGCTGCTGGCCTGGAGGCCGAAGGTTTTCAGCAACAGCCCCGTCAGCCGCTGGCTGAGTTCGACGTTGCCGCCCACCACGGCGGGGCAGGCTTCAGGGTTTGGGGGAAAATGCGGATTTAAAATCGAATTTTCGGGCAACACCACCTCCACGGGTTCGAGCAGGCCCTCGTTGAGGGGGACGTTTTCGGCCAGCAGCACCCGCAGTACGTAGGTAACCACGCTCCGCGCGATGGCCTCGGTGCCGTTGAGGTTGCCGGGGTGTACGGGGGCGGAACCAGAGAAGTCAATTACGAATTTTGAATTATGCCGCCGTGGATACGGAATTACGAATGAAGTAAAATTCATTTTCACCCGCAGCGGTGTGCCGTCATCCAGTTTTTCTTCGCCTTCCACTTCCCCGTCAGGCAGTTGGGCGAGTCTGGCCCGCATGCGCCGGGCGGAGTAGTTGAGGAGGGCGGCCATCTGGCGGTGCACTTCCTCAATGCCGTGTTCGTCGGCGAGCAGGCGCAGGGCGGCCTCGCCCCGTCGGTTGGCAGCGAGGGCCGCAGCGAGGTCGGCGAGGTTCTCGGCGACGTTGCGGGTGGGGTAGGGGCCGGAGGTAAGCACCCGGCGGATGTCGTCCCAGCGTACCTCGCCGCCTTCCACGAGTTTCATCGGAAAAATCACCACGCCTTCCTGGGCCAAATTCGTGGCGTTGGGCGGCATCGAGCCGGGCCTGATGCCCCCAATTTCGGCGTGGTGGCAGCGGTTGACGACGTAGCCGAGGAGCGTTTCACCCCCTGCCCCCTCAAGGGGGTTCTCGTTGCTGACACGTTTGTCTGACAAAGAAGAACCCCCTTGAGGGGGCAGGGGGTGAAACACTGGCGTGATCAGCGTCACGTCGGGCAGGTGGGAGCCGCCGAAGCCGGGGTGGTTGGTCACCACCACGTCGCCGGGGGCCATGTCGATGGCTTCGCGCACCCGTCGCACGCACACACCGAGGCTGCCGAGGTGGACGGGGATGTGCGGGGCGTTGGCGATGAGCAGCCCGTCGGGGTCGAGCAGGGCGCAGGAAAAATCGAGGCGCTCCTTCACGTTGACCGACACCGCCGTGCGCTGCAACATCGCCCCCATCTGCTCGGCCACGGCCCGGAAGCGGTTGGTGAACAGTTCAAGTTGGGTTTGGGCGTCGAATTGTTTTTGGGTTGAAAAATGGTCAGGCAGTTTTTCCAGAATCCGCGTTCCGTCGGGCGTGGTGCGGGTGAAGGCGAAACCCGGTTCGACGAAAGCCGTGCTGAACGGGTCGGTCAGCACGGCGGGACCTTCGCGGTGCTCGGTGGGCGGTGCGGGCGCGGTGCGGGCAAAAAATGCCGCCCCCTCCGTACCCGCCCGCACCCGCAGGCTCTCCACCTCGACGGCCCGGTTTTCCACCCAGTGGCCGTACACGTTTTCGTACTTTTTCCGAAAAGCCGCCGTCCAGTCGGACGGGTTTTCCAGGGAAGAAACCTCCACCTCCAGGCTTGTTTCCTGGCCCTTCAACCGCAGGAACGCGAGGCAACTTTTCACCGAAACGGTTTCGTCCGCGAGGCCCTCGGCCACCACGGCGGCGCGGACTTCGGCGCGCAGACGGGCCAGCGTGCCGGAAATAGCTCCCGAGTTTTCCGCCGAAAGTTCGAGCAGCACCGTCGCCTCCGCGAAGCGTTCGACGGGCGCTTCGCCGATGCCCACGGCGCTGAGCAGACCCGCGTCGGCGGGGAGCAGGATGGTCGAAATGCCCAGCAGCCGGGCCACCCCACAGGCGTGCAGGCCCCCCGCCCCGCCGAAAGCCACCAGCGCGTGGTCGGCGGGGTCGTAGCCTTTGGCCACCGAGATTTTGTGCACTGCCTCGGCCATCGTTTCGTTGGCGATTTGCACGAACCCTTCGAGCACGGTTTGAGCCTCGGGGCGCTGCCCGGAGGCGGCCTGCATTCGGTCGAGCAGTTCGTTCAGCCGTTCCCGGGCGTTTTCGGGAAAAACCGGGATGCCAAACGTGGTCGGGTCGAGGCGGCCCATCAGCAGGTTCACGTCGGTAATCGTCAGCGGCCCGCCCGCGCCGTAGCAGGCCGGGCCGGGGCTTGACCCGGCGCTCTCCGGCCCGACGAACAGTCGGTACCCGTCGAACCCGCACACCGAGCCGCCCCCCGCCGCCACGGTTTCGATGGCCAGGGCCGGGGCTTGCAGCCGGGCGTTGCCGACGCTGGTCTCGAAGCGGTAGTCGAACGCGCCGCCGAACCGGGCCACATCGGTGGAGGTGCCGCCCATGTCGAAGGTGATGATTCGGGAAAACCGGGCCCGCCTTGCCACCGCCGCCGCGCCCACCACGCCCCCAGCGGGACCGCTGAGCAGGCTGTCCTTCGGCTGGAAGCGGTCGGCCCGCACGAGCGCCCCGGCGGAGGTCATCACGTGGAGGCTCCCGCCGGGCATTTGCCGCCGGATCCCGTCGAGGTAGTCGTGGATGACCGGGGCGAGGTAGGCGTTGGCGACCGTCGTTTCGGCGCGGGCGAGGAATTTAATTTGGGGCGAAAGCTCCGTCGAAACCGACACGAACCGGAAGCTGCGCCGCAACATGTCGGCCAACTCACGCTCGTGAACGGGGTTTTGATAGGCGTTTTTCAGACAAATCGCGATGGAGTTGCCGGTTGTCAGTTGCTGGTTGTCCGTTGACGGTTTCAACGGCTCCAACACCTCACCTGCAGCCGTAATTTGCTCGTCCACCTCAACCACCTCGGCGTGGAGCGGTTCCGGACGGCGGGCGGAAAGCGAAAACAAATCGGGGCGGCTCTGGTCGCCAATGCGGAGCAGGTCGGCAAAGCCCTTCGTGACGAAAAACGTCACCTTCGCGCCCTTGCCTTCAAGCAGCGCGTTGGTGCCTTTGGTCGAACCCAGCCGCATCGCCACGGGCGGGAACGGCTCGCCGAGGGCAGTCTGCGTCACCAGCCGGGCGGCCAGCACGGGGGCTTCCTCGTGGGCGGTGAGTTCAAAACCCTGATTTGCGGGGAGCGGGGAGCAGGGAGCGTGGAGAATCAGCAGCCGTTCGGTCGGGTCGAACGATTCGACCACTGCCGTTTCGGTTTCGCCCAAAAACCGAAACGTAAAACCCCGGAGTACGTCGCGGGAGAGGCTCCAGTTGGTGGAAATGCGGAGCGTGGTTGGATTGAGTTGTTCGAGCACGGTGCCGCGCAGGGTGCCGTTGCTGAGCACTTTGCGGCGGTGGGTATGGCCGTCGGAATCGGTGGCGAGGCAGTCGGTGAAGGTGCCGCCCGTGTCGACGGCGAGGAGGTACGAAGGCATGGCGCAAAGCTACGTCCCGGCGGAAAAAGACGTAGGTTTGCGGGAAATTTGGTCTTTTCCCATGAAAAATTCCCTCACGGCGCGCATCTGGCTCGGGCTGATTTTCCTCTACGTGGCCTGGGGCAGCACGTACCTGGGCATCCGGTTTTTGGTCGAAACCGTGCCGCCCGTGTTCGCGGCGGGCATCCGGAACTTCATCGCCGGGGCAATTTTGTTCACCTGGGCCAAACTTCAATCCCCGCAGATTCGTCTCACCCGCCGCGACTGGTTGGTGTCGGGCCTTGCGGGCATCCTGATGCTGACCATCGGCAACGGGGGCGTCACCATCGCGGCGGCCTGGGTGCCGTCGGGGTACGCTTCCTTGTTCTCGGCGCTCGTGCCGGGCTGGCTGGTGCTGCTGCAACTGCGCGAAGGCGTGCGGCCCACGGCGGCAGTGCTGCTGGGACTGTTGCTGGGGTTGGTCGGCGTGGCCCTGCTGCTGGGCCTCGACCACCTCGCCCTGACGGGGGCCGAGGCGTACTTCGGCTGGGGCGTATTTTCGTTGCTCGTGGCCACGTTGGGTTGGAGCGCAGGGGTGATGGTGGCCAAAAAAGGCGGCCTGACCTACCCGGCGGCCTACATCGCCGGGATGCAGATGCTCGTGGGCGGCACCACGGCCCTGCTGCTGAGCGCGGCCCTGGGCGAGTGGAACGGCTTCGACGTGGGGGCCGTGACCGGCAAATCGCTGACGGCGTTTTTGTACCTGCTCACCGTCGGGTCGCTGGCGGCGTTCACGGTGTTCGGCTGGCTGTCGAAAGTGGCCCCGCCGACGCTCGTGGCTACCTACACCTATGTCAACCCGCTGGTGGCCATCCTGCTCGGCTGGGCGCTGGCGGGGGAATCGCTCAATCCACAAATGTTGCTTGCCACCGGCCTCATCGTGGGGGCCGTGGTGATGATTACCTACGGGCAGCGGGCGGCGCGGGCGAAGGCGGTGGAGGTTCTAGAGTAGCGCAGCGCGCAAAAAAAGGGACGTGTGCCACGATGCAACGGAGGCACATGTCCCTTTTTTTGCGAAAAAATTACAACATCGCCTCCTTCACCGTCACGTCAAACACCCCCGTCAGCACCTGTCCGGCGCGTTTAACCTGCACCCAGACGCGGTAGGTACCCGCCTGGGGAAAAGCGTAGGGAAACTCCACGGCGTGCCCGGCGTGGGCCAACCCGGCGGCGTGGTTCATTCCGGGCATCATCAGCCGGTTGCGCTCGGCTTCGGGCAGGGCTTTGAGCTTTGCCAGGTACATGTCGATGCTGTCGCGGAAGCGCTTCGGGTTGGGGTCGTGGTAGCTGCGGGTGGTGTCCCGAATGCGCGTGTTGAGCGAGGTTTCGGCGGCCATCGAGTAGGTGCCCACCGGGTGCAGGTGGATGTACACGCCCCCGTCCGACCGCACGAGCACCATGTGCCCGGCCATGCCGAGGTAGGGGTCGAGGGTGGCGGGCTTGCCCTGGGGGTCGTTGACGGCAAAGCGCATGGCGTACAGCTTTCCGGCTTCGAGTTCGGAGCCGGGTTTTTCTTCCCACACCATCGTCGAACCGTCCTGGAGTTTCACCGGCTCGCCGGGTTTGCCGCAGAGGGCAATGGTGGCGTCGAGTTTCGGGGCCGACGTTTGGCCCAGGGCGTTCGTGACCAGAAAACTGTCGTCTGAATCGGTGAGCGTGGGGGCGGAAGCCGACACCGCGGGCACTTCCAGCGTGTCGGTCATCGTTTCGGCGAAGCCCGAATTGTACACGATGTCGGCGTACACTAGGTACTTCCCGGCGGGCAGGTTGGGCAGGCGGCTGCCGAAACTGAGCGTGTCGCGGCGCTCCGGGTGCAAGTGGGCGAAGGCGTCGAGGCCGGGGGTGCGCACCAGGAACAGGTGCATCAGCTTGCCGTGGTCGGGCACGAGGTAGCTCGCCCGGTGGATGCGGCTGCGGCGGTTGGCGTGCAGGTTGGTGGTGTCGAAACGGAGGGTCAATTCGCCGTTTTGCACCGACGTCTGAATCGGCGTGGAGCGGAACAGGTTGTCGGTTTTGTATTCGTTCGCCCAGGAATTCCACCAGGTGCGACCACCCGTGAGAGCGAGCACGAGCACCACGGCGGCCAGGCCCATCCCCACGAGGCGTTTGCGCTTCAGCGAAGCCGGTTTCGCCTGCCCCGGTGCCAGCAGCCCTTCCGACACGCTGCTGCCGATGATGGTCACCATCAAAATCACCAACAGCAAACCCAGCACGGCCAGGGCCGCGCCCGTTCCGGCGGGCATGGTGCGCTGGGCCGTGGCCACCGACACCACGGGCACCACGAGTTCCTGCTTGCCATCGGGGCCGTCGAGTTGCAGTTGCACGCTCGACGAGCCGCTGTCCATGAGCCAGACGAAGCCCTCGAACTGGTTGGGCTGGCCCTTCACGGGTAACAGTTCGTCGTGGGTGGGCGCGCCTTCGTCGCCGGAGCGGAAGTACACGGGCCGGGCCAGCACGCTCGCGAGGCGGCCTTTTTCGACGAACACCGTTACGCGGGCCGTGCCGGGCACCACGTCGGGGGGCATGACCTGCACCAGCAGTTGGTACGGCCCCGCCTGTTTCTGGACAATCACGCCGGGGCTGCCGACGTGCGCCAGGGCGGGGAGGGAAACGGCGAGGAGGAGGAAGAGGGGACGGAGAAACTTCATGATTTTTCAAAATTCCTATGATGAATTTCACCGCTGCACCTTCCGCATCCAGTTGCCCCACCACAGCCCGATGCGGGCCGACACGAAGGCCCCGACGAGGGCCTTGCCGATGCCCAACGCGAAGTCGGGGACCGGTTGCAACTGGCTGGGGTGGAACTGGTAGCGGTAGGGCCAGTCGGGTGGGTTGCCGTAGGACCAGGAATTCGAGAGGAAAAACCAGTTGCGGGCCAGGGGCGAGGTGTGGAGGAATTCCCCGAAAAACCACTGCACCGGAACGAGCAAACCCACGAAAACCAGCGCCGCCAGGGCCGCCAGCGCCCAGTCGTTGACTTTGCCCTGCACCCGCTGCGTGAGCAGGTCGAGCGCGAAGCCGGGCACGATGAACAAAATCGGGAACATGAACGCCTGGTAGTGCGTGATGGGGTTGAGCACCGGCCCGAGCTTGGGCGTGGCCGGGAAAAGCGGCAGAATCCAACTCGGAATCAGCATGGCCAGGGTGTACACCGCCGTGATGGTCGTCAGCGGGTAACGCAGCAGCGAGGCCCGGCCCACGGCCAGCAGGAAAAACGGAAACGCCACGGCCGCGTTGAGGTAAAACGAGGAATGGTGCATCCGCCACTGGCCCAGTTCTTCGGAAAGCAGCGTGTACAGCACCGCCAGCAGCAGCCCCGCCGAAATGCCGAACATCAGCCGGATGCGCCGGGCCTGGGGCGTGGCGGTGGCCTCGCGGTTTCGGTTTTGCAGGGCCAGCACGCCGATCATCGCCCCGAACTGCACGGTCATCATGCCGAGCAGCAACACGGTGTGCGGCGGGGTCAGAATCTGCACGTCGAGGCCGTAGGTGTTGTGCCACCAGTCGTCGAAGGGGGCCGAGGTGAGCATGGCGATGGCCCCCCACACGCAGAACAGCGCGCCGAGGGAGCCGTAAAACACACCCCAGAACCGCACCGATGCGGGACGGTCGGGGTGGTTTTTGCGAAACGTTAAATCCAGAATCTGGTAGCCGGAAAACAGCCCGGCCACCACGGCCCCGACGTACATGAGCACGTGGGGAGCCGAAAACAGACCGTCGCGGCCGATGCTCATGTGCCACATGATGTCCCAGAGCAGGCCCCACACGATGCAGAGCGAGGAAAACACGACGGCGTACACGTACACGGGAATGCCCAGCCGCCAGTCGGTGGCGCGGGAAGTGGCGGACGTTTCGACGCCCGTCAGCGGAGTGGAAAGCGCAGTTGACATCTGAGGAAAGCGAGGTTTCGTTCGGGCAGATGCACGAATCTACCGAAAAGTTGCGTCCCGCCGTCGACTTTCCGTAATTCGACACCGGAAACCGATACCGGAAGCCATGTCCACGCAACCTCAGCCGTACGTTTCGCCCCAGGAATACCTGCGCCGGGAGCGCGAAGCGCCTTACAAAAGTGAGTATTTCCAGGGGGTGATTTATCCGATGGGCGACCGCGAAGGCAACACGCCCGAGGCAATGGCGGGTGCCTCACCGGCGCACAACGTCATCAAATCCAACGTGGAGTTTGTGATGATGACTCAACTCCGTAAACGGGGCGGTTGCCGAACTTCTTCCAGCTATCAATCCATCCACATTCCCGAAAACGGCCTCTACACGTACCCGGACATCGTGGCCGTGTGTGGAAAACCCGTGCTCGCTGAGGACGGTGACAAGTACAGCCTCATCAACCCGAAAGTCATCGTCGAAGTCCTCTCCAAACGCACCGCCGCCTACGACCGGGGCGAGAAATTCCGGCTCTACCGGGGCATCCCGACGCTGGAGGAATACCTGCTGGTGGATTCGCGCAAGGTGGACGTGGTGCTGCACCGCAAGGGCGAAAATGGCCTCTGGACGCTCGTGCAGCAGGCCAGCCAATTCACCGAATCGGTGTACCTCGAAAGCCTCGGCGTGACCCTACCCCTTGAAGAAATCTACATCGACACCAACCTCACCGACAGCCTCTACATCCTCCGCGAACCATGACGTTTTCCCGCACCATTCCGCTTCTTTTCTGCTCCTTGACCGCGTTGGCCCAAACCGAAATCCCGCTCTACCCCGGCACGCCGCCCAATTCCAAACCCGGCGTTCCCATCACCGAAAAACGGGACGTGGACCCGAAAAGCGGCATCCTGCGCATTTCCAACGTCCAGACGCCCACGCTGACGGTTTTCAAACCCGCCAACCCCAACGGCACTTCCGTGGTGATTTGTCCTGGTGGGGGATACTACATCCTGGCCGCCGGGCACGAGGGCACCGACGTGGCCAAAGCCCTCAACGAATTCGGCGTGACGGCCTTCGTGCTGAAGTACCGCCTGCCGACCAGCGGCGTGTTTGAAAACAACGAAATTGGCCCGCTTCAGGATGCCCAGCAGGCCCTGCGCGTGGTGCGGCAGCGGGCGAAAGAATTCGGCGTCAACCCCGACCGCGTGGGCATCCTGGGCTTTTCGGCGGGCGGGCACCTGGCGTCCACCGCCGCCACGCACTTCACGACACCCGTGGGCACCACCGACCCCACGAACGTACGGCCCGATTTTGCCGTGTTGATTTACCCGGTCATCTCGTTCCTGCCGCCCATCGCCCACGCCGGTTCGGCGACGGGTTTGCTGGGGAAAGACGCGTCTGAAGAAAAAAAGCGGCTTTACTCCAACGAGTTGCAAGTGACGGAGCAAACCCCGCCCGTATTCCTCGTCCACGCGGCGGACGATGGCGGGGTGCCGTTTGAAAACAGTCTGGAATTCGCCAAAGCCTGCCGGGCCAAGAAAGTCCCCGTCGAACTGCACGTGTACCCCGGCGGCGGCCACGGTTTCGGCCTCATCAACAAAACCACCCCCGACCGCTGGATGGACCGGCTGCGGAACTGGATGGTAGCGATGGGATGGGCGAAGTGAACGTTGGCTGTTAGCAAAAAAAGCCGACGGGTCACTTGGAGTGGCCCGTCGGCTTAAAATGCCTACCGCGTTACGACGCCCGCCGAACGCGCCGTAGGCGTTTCGGGGAAAACCTCCCGGAATACCTTCCGCACCTGCGTCCGCAGGGCCGTTTCGTCGGCAGGGCTGGCGGTGGTTTCGAGGACGTTGAAGTAGAGAATCCGGTCGTGGGGCAAATCGAAAATCACCGCCCCAACCTGCATTTTTTCTTTGGAAAGGTTCAGCGCCTGCGTCAGCCGGGGCTGATGAACGGGGTCATTGCCCGTCGAGCCAAAGGTCAGGGCCAGGCGACCCGCCGTTTTCACCGATTCCCAGGCAAAGTTGCCCGCCGTGCGGGAAAAGCCCTGTTGAAAAAAGCCCACGGCGTAGTCGAGGTTGGCGCTTTCCATCACCTCCCGCACCACGCCGGGCAGGTGCGCCTCGGCCACGGCCCGGTGCCGGGGCACGAGGCCCCGCACGGAAAACGAATTGCGTTCCACCAAACCCTGAAACAGCCCTGTGAGCACCCCGTCGAGTTGTCGTTGCGTGGCGGCTTCGGGTTGGAGAGGTACGCTGACGCAGGCCCGGCTGAGGTCGGAAAATTCGTCGAGCAGCACGCCCGTGGCGAAGCGGGTCAGGAGCGGGTCATAGCTGCCTCCGGTGCTGGTTTCGATGACCTGCACGTGGCTGAGGGGCCGGAACACGCCCAGGCGCTGGATGGGTTGGGGTGGGGAAACCGTTGAAACGGTTTTGTGCGAGGTGCAACCGCCCGCCAACAGGAGGGCTGCCGCCGCGAGCGGGAGGTAAAACTTGGGCACGAAGAAGATGGGTTAGGGTTGGGTTTCGAAAATAGAAACCATTTTCCAAAGTGCTTCTACCCAAGGCGGTAACTTTTTTTCAAACTGGCCCTCCAGCGCGCAGGCCGGTGCTGAGCCGGTCGGCATCACGGTCCATCTGGGTTTTAATTTCGGAAAGCGCCGCTTTGAAGGCTCGCACGCTTGAGGCCCGGGCCGCGTCGTCGGAGGCGTAACCCCAGTAAGCCGCCACTGGCACCGTGGCGTAGCCGTAGCCGCTGTACCGCCCCAGCGAGCGCCGTTGGGCGTCGAATACCTCCACTTCCACCTCCATCCACCGGCGACTCTGCGCGGCCGGGTAGCCGAGCAGGTTGGGCGTGAACAGCAGCACCGCCGACGAAAGCAGCCAGAACGCCCCCGGCCGGTGCCGCTCGGCGATGACCCGGCACACCGCGTAGCCGTAGCGGTCGCCGCCGGGGCGGGTCAGGCTCGATTTCACCTCGCGCTCGTACACCACGTTCAAATCCTGAAACACGGGAGGCGGCATCGGCGGGCCGTAAGGCATCGGTGCCGAACCCAGCAGCACGGGTTCGAGCGCGGGCAGGGGATTGTGGAGGGGCGAGCCGGGTTTCAGCTCCGAAAACTGGAAGGGTTTGCAGGAAAAAAGGCTCAGGGCCAGGAGCAGCGCGGGCAGGCTGACAGGGTTTTTCATGGCGACGTTTCGGGATGGTGCCGTCAAGTTCGTCGCCAGGGCGATTGCTTGGCCGGGGTTAACAATTTTTAACCTGACTCCACCAAGACCCTACTTTGTCCAATCTTTCACTCGGTACACACGCTTACGCGGGTCGTATTCGGTGTAGTAACCTCGGAAAAGTTGCCGTACCATGCGTCGGAGTTCTTTTTCATCCGAAGGGTCAACTTCGTCTTCAATCATGTTAAAATAAGCTAACCGGTCGTGCTGCCGGTCAAAAATGACGGCACGAATTTGAATTCGGGAACGGGCTGCGTCGTGACTTTCCCACCCGATTAGTTGGCCTTTGGTTCCCAAAATTGTGACCCCAAGCGTCAACGCGAAGAGGCCGATGGCTTTGACTGATTGCCGAGCGTAGTTTGCTGGGGTACGAGTGTAGCCTACGACACTTAACACCAGCGCGTGATCCAACTGATTTTCTTCCATCGCTTCAGCGACTGGCTCGGGCACTCTTGCAATTCGACGTTGATTTTCATCGACGTAACGATTACCCACAACCAATCGGTTGAACATCCCTGCCAACGCTCTGTTTATCCGTTCCTGTTGTTCCTCATCAACGACCATTGGCAGTTGAGCGGTAATACTGGCGATTGCTGAAAATTCATCCACAACAATCTCGGTCGAAAATCGAGTAAGCGAGTCGTGCAACTGGGGAAAGTTGTTTTTTCCAACCAATTGGACGTTACTCAATGGGCGGAGTACCCCAACCTGCTTTACCGGACTTGGTTTTTGGGCAAAGGTTGACTCGAAAGACAAGGCGACGCAACTAAACACGAACCAAATCAAGAGCGCGACGAGGTTCTTCATAGGGTGGGTGGATAAATCTTGATTTCACAAATTCCAATTTTATCGGGTATTGGAGCCGGGCTGTTTCCCCCGCCACGCCCAAAACACCGGCACCCCCAGCGCCACGATGATCAACCCCGCCCCGCTCGTGACGGGCTTGAACCAGAGCAAATCCAGGCACAGCAGCCCGGCGAACACGATGTACAGCGCGGGCACCACCGGGTAGCCGAAAGCCCGGTAGGGCCGGGGCGCGTCGGGCCGACGGCGGCGCAGGATGAACACCCCGCCGATGGTGAGCAGATAGAAAATCAAGGTTACGAAAATGGTGTAGTCGAGCAACTGCCCGTACGTGCCCGACAGGCAGAGCAGGCTCGCCCAGATGCCCTGGATGGTGAGCGCGAAACCGGGCACGCCGTGGCGGTTGAGGGCGGCGGCTTTCCGGAAAAACAGCCCGTCGCGGGCCATCGCGAAGTACACCCGCGCCCCGGCCAGGATGATGCCGTTGTTGCAGCCGAAGGTCGAAATCATGATCAGCACGGCCATGATGACGGTGGAAATTTCGCCGAAAATCTGCGCGGCGGCGGCGGTGCCCACCCGGTCGTTGGTGGCGAACTGGATGCCCCGGCTCACCACGTCGGTTCCGGCGGGGTCGCCCGCCACGGGGAGGAGCATCTGGTAGGCCACGTTGGCCGTGATGTACAACGCGCTGACCGTCAGCGTACCGAACAGCAAACTGAGCGGGATGCTCCGGCGGGGGTCTTTCACCTCGGCGGCGGTGAAGGTGATGTTGTTCCAGGCGCTCGACGAAAACAGCGGTCCCACCATCGCCAGCCCGAAGGCCGTCAGCAGCGAAAAACCCGCGAGTGGCGTGCGCGTCACGGTGCCGTCGGCGGCCACGTCGGTTTGGTAGGTGTCCCAGAAACTCGCCCAGTTTTTTTCGAGAAACTCAAAATTCATCCCCACGCCGACGCCCAGCACGATGAGGCCGAGCAAGGCCCCGACTTTGGTAACCGTGAAGAGCAGTTGCACCGTCTTGGCCTCGCGTACGCCCCGCAGGTTGATGCCCGTCAGCAAGGCGATGACCGCCACGGCGAGGAGTTGCACCGTGTTGATTTTCAAGCCAAACAGGTTGGCCACCACGTTTTCTTCGTTGAAGGCCGGCACCAACACGCCGGTGTACCGGGCGAAGGCCGTGGCCACGGCGGCGATGGTGCCGGTTTCGGCCACGAGGAACGTCGTCCACCCGAACAGAAAGCCGACGAGCGGGTTGTACGCTTCCTGAAGGTACACGTACTGCCCCCCGGCGCGGGGCATCATGCCGGCCAGTTCGCCGTAGCTCAGCGCGGCGATGAGCGTCACGAAGCCCGTCAGCACCCAGGTGCCGAGCACGTAGCCAGGGGCGCCGAGGTGCCGGGCCACGTCGGCCGAAACAATGAAAATGCCCGAGCCGATCATCGAACCGATGACGATCATCGTGGCATCGAGCAGGTTGAGGGAGCGGGAAGGCTGGTCGGTGGGGGAGTCGGGGGTGGGAACGGTCATGGCCGCAAAATACGGCTTTCGGCGCATTTCCAGCGCGGTGGACCTGCGAGGGCGGTTTTTGGATCAAAAACCGAAAACCCCGACCGCGGTGGGCGGGCGGGGTGCCGGATGGGTCAGGAGGAAAGCAACGGAGCTTACAAATCGGCACGGAGCCGATCGAGAAACTGGTCGTACTCCTGGCGGCTCAGGGGATGAATGAGTAGTTGAAACGAATCTTTCAGGGCCTGCAAAATGCAGTCCTGCGCGGCGGAAACGGGGTGGGGCTGGGTGAGCTGGTCGGTCCAGCGGGCGTGGTAGGCGGCCTCGATCTGGTCGTACGAGGCGTTTTCGGGGAGTCCGAGGTTTTCGTAAGCGGTTCGCATGACGGGTTATGGTGAACGAGCGTCTGGGTACTTACTGCCGACTTCGGACCCAAAAGTACGACGGCTTTTTCAGAAAACGCCAAACGTGCGGGGGCTTTCCGGCGTGACTTTCGTCAGATAATTGGGGCGTTCGGCAGCGGGCCGGATTTTTGGCAACATTTCCGGAAGGCCCGCCCTTTTTCCGTTAATTTCGTTGCATCGAAAAAAACGCAGTTTTGAAAACCTCCTCCCACTCCGCCCGCCGCTACCGCTGGGAACGCGTCCCGGCCGTGCTCTGGCTCATGCTGCTCGGCTCAACGCTGGGCGCACTCACGCTCATCGGGCGGGTGGTGTACCTCGTTGCCCGAGGCCACGTCACCTCCGACGACGACCTGAGTTTGACCGTCTTCACCGGCGTCCTCTGCCTCTTCACGGCCTCCGTGCTCGGCGCGGGCACGTACTACCTCTGCCGACCGGCGGAGTGAACGCTTTTTAACCGCAGAGACGCGGGAGGTTTCGCGGAGAAAACTGAGAAACTCTGCGCTCTCCGCGAAACCTCCCGCGTCTCTGCGGTTAAAAACAGCCTACAACGAAACCGTCTGCTTGCCACTTTTCAGCGGGATTTCTTTCCCCTGCCAAACCAGTTTTCCCGTCAGCCCAGCGGGCAACGTGACTTCGCCGGTCAGGCCCTTCGCGCCGTTTTTCGCGAACGAAACCCCAATTTCCCCCGCCGGGTGGGGCATTTTTCCCGAAACCCGCGACAGTTCGCCCAATGCCGGGGCGATGCGGACGCGGGCGAACCCCGGCGCGTCGGGCACGATGCCGCAGACGGTGGCCAGCAGGTCGTAGTTGGGGCTGGCGCTCCAGGCGTGGCAGTCGGAGCGGGTGGGTTCGGGGTTTTCGGCGAAAGTCGTCAGGCCCATCGCGAGCATGTCGCGCCAGGGTTTGAGCTGGGCCACGTAGGTGTCGGCCAGACCCGCTTTTTTCAGCGCCTGGTTGAGGTAAAATCGGTAGTAAAACGTCATCTGGCTCGTCAGCGAGTCGGTGGCGAGCACGGTGCGGAGCATGGGGGCCTGCCGGGCCACCGGGACGGCCCCGCTCAACACGCCCATCACGGCCGCGTGGGGCGAAAACTGATTGCGGGCGGGGGTGCTGGCGATGAGGCCCGTTTTTTCGTCCAGACACAGCTTCATCGTGGCCGCTCCGAGTCGCGCCGCCGTGGCCCGAAACTGGTCGGCTTCGTATTTTTCCCCAAACGCCTCGAACAGTGGGGCCATCTGGTTGAGCGTGTACACGTAGTGCAGCGTGATGACCGACGAATTGCCGTCGGTGGCCCCGTGGGGCGTGCCGTTGGGCCAGCGGCGGTTCCAGTCTTCAAAATTCCACCAGGCCATCGGCCCAAGCATGGCTTTCTGTGGGTCGGTGTGTTTTTCGTACCAGTCGAGCACGCCCCGGATGGCCGTGAGGTACTGGCCCACGAAGGCGTCGTCGCGGCGGTGCATCCAGTAGTCGTACACCATCGAGCACCAGTAGAGCGAAAACGGCGGAATGACTTGCAGGCGATTGCTGGGGTAGCGCCCCTGCGTGAGGCCCTCGCTGACGCGGGAATGGTAAAAATCGGCGATGGCCTTGCGCACGAGCCGGTCGTCGCCGCTGACGTAGAGCGAAATCAGGGCCTGGATGCGCGTATCGCCTTCGTACTGAAGCTGTTCGTAGTAGGGGCAGTCGTAGTAGGTTTCGTTGGCGCAGAGCCGGGCCGTGCGCCAGCCCACGTTCCAGATGTCGGTCAGGGTGGGGTCGCTGCTCGAAAAACTCGCTTTTTCCACGAACGGGTAGGCCGTGAACGAACTGCTCAGGTCGTTTACCGTCAGCGGTTCGTCGGCGGTTTGCACGTCGAGCTGGAGGTAGCGCCAGGTGCGGAACCAGAGCGGACGGAAGCGGCGATTTTGACCACCGTCGGGCAGGAACTGGTCGAAATTCCCCTGAATTTCCCGGCCTTCGATGTCGTTGCGGTTGCCCTTGTCGCGGAAACTCACGGAGCCGGTTTTGTACAGCGCCTCCGAGTAGGTCAGCGTGACGGTCGCGCCGCGGCCCCCGCTGACGGTCAGTTCGGGGTAGGCCGTGGTTTCGACGGTCTGGTCGAGCAGGATTTTGACCGTCGAGCGGGCGGGAATCGTCAGGGTTTTTCCGCCCGCCAGAAATTCCCCGTTCGGCAGGGCCAGCCCCGCCGTCCGCCGCACGACCAGCCCGCGTTGCGGGGTTTCCTCCATCATCGGGATGGACCGGGGCAGGAGCGTCCAGAGGTTGTCGGTGCCCTGGCCCTGGGGGTCGGCGTGGTGGTAACCGCGGGCGGCGGGCCAGGCCTCATCGTCGAAGTCGGGCGTTTCCCAGCCCCATGGAAAACGGGCCGCGTCTACCCGGTCGCCGGGGCCGATGACCATGTAGGTGCGCAGGCGGGGCATGTTGTCGGTGGAGCAGGGCGTGTACGCCTCGTTTTTCGCCACTTTCCAGCCCGAGTTCCGGACGCCCGTGTTGACGACGGCTTCGGCGGTGGAATTTCCCTGCATCAAAAATGCCGTGGCGATGGTCTGCTGGGCCACGGGGGCGTGTTCGGCCATGTTCCAGACGAGCGCGGCCAGCACGTTTTTTCCGGCTTTCAAATGGGGCGCGAGGTCGTAGGTTTCGTAGTGCCAGTGGGCCAGATCGCCCCGCGCCGGGCCGGAGCCGACGGGCTGGCCGTTGACGAACAGCCGGTACCGGTTGTCGGCGCTGACGTGGACGACGAACGAGCCGGGTTTTTCCCGCAACTCGAAATTTTTCCGGAAATGAAACACTCCGTACTCCTTCGTGCTGGCCGTGGGGTGGGTGATCCACGACGCGGGCCAGGAGCGGCTGACCAGGTCGTAGGTTTGGGCTTGGAGAAGGGAGAATGGAAAATGGAGAATGGAGAAGGAGAGCAGCAGCAGACGAATCGTGGATTTCATGAGGCTCGGAGGTTTGGCGCCAAGAAAACAAAAAAGCCCGTGCGGGGTGACACGGGCTGTCGGGGAAAACGCCGGGAACCGCTCAAATCCAATCCCACCCCCGGCGGTACTCCCGCGCGAGGTAGCCGTTGGCTTCGGCGTTGTGCCGAAATTTCTCTTTCCGGGCGTTCCACTCCAGTTTTTCGCCGAGGCGGTACGAAATCAGCCCCAGGTGCATGGGCAGGGTCATCTGGCGGGCGTAAGCCAGGTTCGATTCGGGCTGGGTGCGGGTTTTCACGGCGTTGACGAAATTCTGTTGGTGGCCCGGCGAGCGGGGAAGCGTGACCGGGATTTCCGGGATGTCGCTCATCGTTTGGCCGTTGACGGTCACTTCGCGGGAATTGTAGTCGCAAATCAGCGTGCCTTTGTCGCCCTCGAAAAAGGCCCCGATGTGGCGTTTTTCGGCCCCCGGCACCTTCGGCGGGGTGGAGGTCCAGAACAACTTGAGGTTTTCAAACTCGTAGTCCACGTCGATCCACTTCGGGGCATCGCCGATGCCCTCGGGTGCCTCGCCCCGGGCGCTGACGGTTTTCAAATTCTTCGGTTCGACCGACCACCACACGATGTCGGCGATGTGCGACCAGAAATCCTGGAACACGCCACCCGAGTACTCCAGGAAATACCGGTAACTGAAGTGGCAGCGTTCGGGCGAATACTGCGAGTAGGGCGCCGGGCCGAGCCAGTAATCCCAGTCGAGGGTGGCCGGGGGTTGCTGGTACTGCGGGGGCCCCAGCACGGGGGGCGGGCCGGTTTTCCAGAGCCGCACGGTGTGGACCTTGCCGATGACCCCGGCGCGGATGAGTTCGACCACCCGGTGGTAGTTGTCGGTGGCGTGAATCTGCGTGCCGAGCTGAAACACCCGGTCGTGGCGGTTCAGGGCTTTGAGCATCTGCTGGCCTTCGCGGACGTTGAACGACAGCGGTTTTTCGCCGTATACGTCTTTCCCGGCCTGAAAGGCCAGAATCGCCACTTGGGCGTGCCAGTGGTCGGGCGTGGCGCAGGTGATGGCGTCCACGTCCTTGCGGTCGAGGATTTTCCGGAAATCGCGGTAGCCCATGGCTTTGGTGTCGGGCTGGAGGCCCTTCAGGCGGTTGAGCGTGGTGTCGAGGTGGGTCTGGTCCACGTCGCAGAGGGCCACGATTTCCACCTCGGGCAGGGCGGCAAACCAGCCGAGGTGGTTGTTGCCCATGCCGCCGAGGCCGATGTGGGCGATGCGGAGGCGGTCGGAGGGAGCTACTTTTTTGCGGAGAACGTCAGGAGCCAGGGCAAGGCCGAGCGCCCCGGCGCTGCTTTGACGGAGAAATTCGCGGCGCGAAAGCATGTCGAACGGTGATTAGGCGTAGAGGAATGAGCGGCAAGTTAGGGGTTTGATTCCTGAAATCGTAGCGGACGCCGCCCGGAGTTGCTCCACGATAAGTCCACCAGTCGCACCGGGAAAATCGTATTTTTACCGCCACTGAACATCTGCGCCATGAAATCACTCCGTGCCCTTATTCTCGCCAGCCTGCTCGTTGCTGGCCTGCTTTCGTCCAAAACCGCCGCGCCGGGCCTAGCCGGGGCTTGGAAACTGACCAACGCCGACGGCCGGGCCATCGTGCTGACGGCCTCCGACGGCTACCTGATGTGGACCGAGTACACGCCCGACCGCTTCGGCGGCACGCGGGGCGGCCCCTGGCTGCGCGAGGGCCGTGAGGTGAAACTGACCGTGGAATTCGACAGCCGGGACAGCGCGCGGGTGGGGAAAACCGAAACCCTGCCCCTGACGCTCACCGCCAAACGCCTCACGCTGGGCAGCCTCCAATTCGAGCGGGTGGACGCCGGAGGCACCCCGCTGGCGGGCCTCTGGCGCATCACGGGCCGCGAGGGCGACAACGGGCAGATGAACGTGATGCAACGCGGCGACCGCAAAACGCTGAAACTTTTGACCGGCACCCGCTTCCAGTGGGCGGCCATCAACCCCAAAACAAAGCAGTTTTCGGGTACGGGTGGCGGCACCTACACGCTCCAGAACGGGAAGTACACCGAAACCATCGACTTTTTCTCCCGCGATAACTCCCGCGTGGGCCGCTCGCTCACGTTCGACTGCGACGTGAAGGGCGACGATTGGATGCACCGGGGCCAGAGCAGCACGGGCGGTAAAGTGAGCGAGGTGTGGAGCCGGGAGCGGTGAGCCGCGTAGGCGTTGACCCAAGTTGGCCTTTTTTATCCCCCAAACGGCGGGACTTCTCAAACCCACCGGCCTGCGTAGTTTCGGCCCGTTGCACCCTGTTTAACCCACCCGTTTTTCCATGAAAAAAATCACCTTCACGGCGCTGGTCGTTCTGTTCGCCGCGACTGTGGGGCTGGCTCAGGAAGCCAAACCCAAGCAATTCCTCATCGTGCTGCGCCTGACGCCCACCTACCACGACCTCAAGAACTGGACGGACAAGGAAAACCGCATCGTGGGCGAACATTTCAGAAAACTCCAGGAATTGCAGAAAGCGGGCAAGCTGATTCTCGCCGGCCGGACGACGGTGGAGGAAAGCCGCACGATGGGCCTCATCGTGTTTGAAGCCGCCTCGGAGGAGGAAGCCCGCGGGGTGATGAACGCCGACCCCGCCGTGGCCAACGGCATCATGACGGCCGAACTGTTTCCGTACGCGGTGGCGCTGTACAAAAAACCATGAGGGTCATTTCGTGCCCAAAACCCGCTGAAACGACCGGTTCGGCCCGGCGTCGTTGGCCCCGCCGAGCAGCACCAGGCCCTCGTCGCAGAGGGTGATGAGCACGCCGCCGTTGGGGTCCTTGCCGTTGGGCGTGAGGTCGAGAAACAGAATCGGGTCAGTGCCCGCCTGCCGCAGGGTGTAAGTGCCGTATTCGCTGACGGCCTGGTTCTCAATGACCTGGTATGACCGGTTGTCGCGGAATTCGAGGCGAAGGTTTTTGCCCGTCGAGGCGGGCGTCTGGTAGGAGGTGCCCACGCCGCGTTGGGTCCATTCGTCTTGCACCCACTGCCACGACCCCAGGATTTTCTGGTAGCCCACGCTGGTCGTGGTGGCCGTGTTGCCCGCCAGGCAGACCACGATGGGTTCTGTCGGCGTGGTGTCCGAGCCTTTCTGGCAGGCGCTGAGCAGCAGACCGAGGCACCCGGCGAGGAGGTGAAATTTCATGGCAAAAGCAGTTTTCCTTCAGACCCCCAAAGCTACCAAAACGTTGAAAGCGGGTGGCCGAAATGATTCGGCCACCCGCTTTCGGTTGAAAAAACAGCCCGGATCAGAGCATTTGCCGCACCTGGCTCATCAGGTTGCCGATGCCGTCCTGCATCTGCTCGGTCTGGGCGTGGCCCATCGGGTCGGGCGGACCGAGTTTAGGCTCGTCGCCCATCGGCCCGGCCTTCTCGAACTTGAATTCGCCCTTGCCGTCGATGGACTGGCCGCTGCTCCAGCGTTGGCCGGTCTGGCTTTCGCCGTCGGCGAGGTTGGTCGAGAAAAACGTGTAGGCCACGGAGCCGATTTCCTGGCTCTGGGGGAAGCTGTTGGGAATGGGATGGACGCTCGTCACGCCACCCAGGTCTTCGAGCACGGCCAGCCACTGGTTCTGGTGCATGGTGTCACGGGCGATGAGGAAGGCCAGCATGTCTTTCATGCCGGGGTCGTCGGTGGCCTCGTAGAGGCGCGTGGCCAGCACGCGGCCGGTCGATTCGGCCATCACGTTGGCGTACATGTCGGCGGCGAGGTTGCCGCTGCCCACCACCCAGGAGCCGTTGAAGGGCACGCCGTTGGCGTCGCAGGCCATGGCGCTCAAGCCCGAGGAGAGAAAATGCCGCACGTCCATGCCGCCCAGCACGCCGCCCACGAGGGGGTTTTGCTTCACCATGTCGTCCTTGAGGTCGTTGGAGGCCCCTTCGAGGTTGAGGGACACGGCGGTGGCGAGCATTTCGATGTGGGCGATTTCTTCGGTGCCGGTTTCGAGCAGCATGTCGCGGTACTTCACCGGCCCGCGGGCTCCCCAGGCCTGAAACAGGTACTGCAAACACACGCGGATTTCGCCTTCGATGCCCCCGATGGCCTGCTGGAGCATCCGGGCAAACACGGGGTTGGGCTTATCGACCCGCACCTGGTACTGGAGTTTTTTGTCGTGGTAAAACATGAGACGGTTTTTAGTTTTTAGGTTGAACGAAATGAAAAACTGCCCGGAGAGCGGCCCAAAAAGCGGTGCGCCACCGAGGCAGTTTCCTGATTTTTCAACGAAAAAACCTTCAGGTCCGACCCAGCCGGGCGTCGATCGAAAACTTTCCCGGTCCGTTCAAGAGTAGTACCACGTTGACTACCATCAGGTTAAGCGCAGGCATGGTGTTCGGGTAGGAGTCGCCCACGGCCAGGTGGGCAAACAGCACCGCCAGCAGAAAGTTGAAGGCGACTACCGCGCTCACCCAGCGGGTGAACAGCCCCAGGATGAGCAGAAAGCCCCCCAGAAACTCGGCGTACGTGGAGACGTAAATGCCCACCTCCGGCAGCGGAAAGCCGAGGCTGGTGAGGTAGCCTTTGAATTCCTGCAACTTCTCAAACGAGGTGGCATAGGGCCAGGAAGCTTTCACGAGTTGAAAGCCGAAGGCCAGGCGCAGCAGGAGCAGGCCGACGTCGTGGTAGCGGGAGAGGGTTGTCGGTTGCACGTTGTTGGTTGCACGTTGAAAACGGCAACTTACAACCAACAACGCGCAACCAACAACTTTCACCGCCGCAGGGCGTAGCTTTTCGGGCTTTGTTTTTCGAGAAACAAGAGCACGCCCTGCCGGGTGAGGTCGCGGAGGAGTTTGATGGCCCGGTACTCGCTCACGTTGATGAGTTTGGCCAGCCGTCCGGCGGTGATGCGCTCGTTTTTCTGGAGAAACTGCACGAGGGCTTTCACGTTGGGTGAAGCCAGCAGATCGGCGTCGGCCTCGGTGGCTTTTTCGAGAAAATGCCCCATCCGTTTGCTGGCGGGCACCGACTTGTCGCGGGCACGGACGTAAATTTCCCACTCACCCCGTTCGTTTTTGGCCCGGTGGGGTTTTTCAGGGCTTTCTTCGATGGTGAAAATCAGCACCCGGCGTTCGTCCACGACCACCGCTTCGTACCGGAGCAGCAGGGGCGGGTCTACCCAAAAATCGGAGGCGCTTTCGAGTTTCTGCACCTCGTCCTTTTCCGACGCCACGCCGCGCACGGTCCGGTCGTCATCCACGCCCACCACGAGCATGCCGCCCGCCGTGTTGGCGAAGGCCGCGAGGGTCTTGGCAATCCGCCCTGGCGACTCGATGGTGCGCTTGAATTCGAGCGACGTGCCCTCGCGCTGGGCGAGGAGGGAAGGGAGGTCGGGCATGGATTGTCGTGCTTCGTGCATCGGGGGTCGTGCTTCGTGCATCAGAACACGAGATACCAACTCCACAAGCCAGGCACGAAGCACGACCCCCGATGCACGACATTAAAACTGTTTCAGGTACGAAATCTTCCCGATCAAATGCTGTTCCTGCTGGCGGGCGATCTGGGTGGTGGGCACGCGCTCGCCGGTGGGCAGTTGCCGGGTGAAGAAGTCGTCGTAGGCCCGCTGGTTGAAGACGAGGTAAACGAACGACAGCGGCTGGTACTCCCAGGCGAAGCGGATGTTGTACGTGTCGCGGGTGCCGGCCGTGTTGTGCTGGTAAAACCCGATGAGCTGCACGCGGGGGTTGAGGGCCAGGCGGGTTTCGACGCTCAGCAGGTGAACGTCGGTGCTCTGCCGGGCCACGCCCACGCCCCGGAACTGGTTGGCCTGCCAGGCGAAGGCGGCGCTCACGTGGGGCAGGGGGGCGAGGTTGAGCCGGAACGTGGTCGAGTTGAGTTTGCCGTCGTAGTACCCACCCCGGTCGTGGAAGAGCGAGTAGGAGATTTTGCGGGAACGGTCGCTGTTGGCAAACACGCTGAAGCGCCAGTAGCGGTAGCCGCCGGGGGCGATGTCGATGCCCACGGGGCTGAAGGTAGCGTCGAGGCGCTGGTAAAAATTGTTCAGGAAAATCCCGAAACCGCCCCCGCTTTGGAGCGTAAACCACACCGGGTTGAGGTTGAGTTGCCGCTCGACGAGCCGCCCCGTGCTGGCCTGGTGATAGGTAAGCACGTAGCCCCCCGGCTCGGAGCCGCGGATCCATTTTGGCAAAGCCCTGCCCCGGTAAATCCAGTAGAAACCCGGCGTGCTTTCGACCACGTCGCTCCGCGACACGAAACCCACTTCGGGGTTGTACGCCTTGGTCACCACGGCCTGGTTCAGCCACCAAATCCACTGGTTGGAGCGGCGGTAGAGTTGGTAAAATCCAAAGAACCCTTTCTCGTTCGCGCCCGGCCCCACCGCCCCCGAATTGCCCGACACGCTGGCCATGGTGTTGAGTGAGAGCGAAGGCTGGAGGCGGAAAAAGCCATCGACCGAAGCGGTGAGGTTGGTGTGGCGGGGGTCGTTGCGGAGCGTGAGCAGGCCGCCGAGGCGGTGTTGCTTGCCAAAATTTTCCGAAAAACGGCCCACGAAGTAATTCGCTTCGGGCAGGCCGTAGGCCGCCCGCTGGCGCATGAGCAAGGCACCGGCGTTGCGTTTCTCCGACCGGTACACGAGCCGCGCGCCGCCTTCGATGGGGATGGGACGCCCGGCGTCGTCCAGCCCGATCCGGCGGCTGAAAAACGGCTGCACGATCATCTGCCCGCCCCAGTCGCCGCTGAGCGAGGCCAAGCCCACGCCGAACAGCCCGGCGTTTTCGAGAAAAAACGGGCGACGTTCGGGAAAAAACACCGAGAGCCGCGTGAGGTTGTTGACCTGCCGGTCGGCGTCGGCCTGGGCGAAGTCGGTGTTGACGGTCAAATCGAGCACCGTGCTGGGGTTGATGGCCCACTTCAGTTCGCCCCCCAGTTTGGCGGCGCTTGTGTGCCGGTTGCCGATTTCCGAACCCCGGTACTGGTCGTCGGAGAGCAGCAAGTAAGGTTGGAGCCGCACGTTGGCGCGGGGCGGCGGCGGTTGAAGGCCGGTTAGTGTGCCCTCGTAGGCCATGCGCAGGGGCGAGAACGCCCGCGGGATGGCCGACCACGTGGTGAGTTCGTTGGTGGCGCGGCGGATGCGGAAAAAGTTGATGCCCCAGGCTTGGTCGCCGACGGTGGTCGTGTCGCGGCGCTGGTAGCGAAGGGTTTGCCAGGGAATGGCGAGTTCGGCTACCCAGCCCGAGTCGGTGCGGCTGGTGCGAACCCGCCAGAGGCCGTCCCAGTCCTGGTCGATGATGGCGTCGTCGAAGCTGAGCAAATCGCGCTGCGAACCGTAGGGGTTGGCGGCAAACATCATCGAGTTGCGCCCGTCGGAAAAGCCATCGATGGCCACGCCAAAAATGTCGGAACTGCCGTAGGCGAAATCGCGCTGGAGGTTGGGCACGCGCAGCGCCCGGCGGCCTTCGGGGTCGCGCATCCGAGCGGCCACGTACAGGAAATCGCGGTTGTAGAGCAGCCGCACCTCGGTGTCGTGAGTAGCGGGCTGGCCCTGGAACGGCTCCATCTGCACGAACCGGGAAATCGGCGCGGCCTGGTTCCACTCGCTTTCGTCGAGGTGCCCATCCACGCGGAGGGGTCGGTCAATCCTCGTGGCCTGCACCGTTTTTTTGACCGAATCGGGCAGGAACACCTCGGCGTCCTGCTGGGCGAGCGCGGGCAAACTGTCGGGACCGAACAGGCACAGAAGGGGAAGAATTTTATTTGGGAAGAAAGACCGTACGAATTGCAGCATGCGGGCGGCACTGATGAAAAGTGCCGCAAAACTACCATGTCCGCCGCCGGAGATTTCTGCCAAAAATGTTGAACGGTTCAGGACGGTTTGTTCAGCCGCCGCGCCAGCCGTTTCCCCACGAACACCAGCAGACCCACCGCCAGCACCGCCACCAGCACGGGCAAAAATAGACCCAGCACGGAGAAAAAGCCCGCGAACACGTTTTCCGTCGTTGCCACCACCGGGTTGCCCAGGCCGCCCGTGGTGGCCGTGCTGCCCAGGCGGAGCAGGCCCGTTCCGGCTTGAATCAGCCCCGCGCTGCCCCCGCCCACGATGAGGCCCAGCGCCCAGCGAAGGATGGGGTCGCCACCGTCGACGAGCGAGGTCATCAGCACCGTACCCGCAACGAACGCGGCGGGCGTGGCGACGGCATCGAGCACATTGTCCACCACGGGGATGTAGTACGCGGCGACTTCGAGCACGGTGGCCGAAGCCAGCACGGCGAAAGCCACCCAGCCCGCCATCCACTCGAAGCCGGGGTTGGGCGTGAGGTAGCCCGTCAGGTAAGCCACGTTGGTGACGAGCAGGGGCACGAATACCCGAAAACCGCAGCAGGCGGCAAGGGCCAGGCCGAGGCAAAGGCTGAGGGCGAATTCCATGTTCAAAAGTAGGATTTTAAAGAATGTTCAATGCTCAATGAAAAATCATTGGACGTTGAAAATTGAGCATTGAACATTCCCTCCCTACTCCTTCCGCACGGTACTTCCCCCCGTCGGCCGGGCGTCCACGGTGGGGTTGCCGCGGTACACCACGCTGCTGGCCCCGGTGGCGACGGCCTTCAGGCTTCTGGCCACGTTGAGGCGGATGTTGCTGGCCCCGCTGGCCTCGACGTCGGCCTCGTCGGCGGGGGCGTTGAAGGCGTCGAGCCGCGAAGCCCCGGAGGCGTCGGCTTCGATGCGCTGGAACGTGCCGCGCAAATCGAGGCTGGAGGCCCCGCTCAGGCGGAGGTCGGCGCGGGTGGCCTGCACCTCCACGTCGGCTTTGGAGGCACCGCTCAGCAGGAGGCCAAAGGTTTGATTTCCCGAAAAACCCCGCATAGTGGCGTTGGAGGCCCCCGAAAACTCCGCGTAGGTCAGCGAAGGCATCGTGATTTCAAAGCGGGTCGAATACTGCCGGTTGCGGTGAATGCGGTAGCGGGCGTGGAGCGTGCCCTGGCTGACCCACACGTCGAGGTCGTCGAGGTTGCGGCGGTCGCCGCTGGCGGTGATGGCGAAGGCGCTGCCCTGGCGGACGTCCACCCGGAAGGCGCTGCCCATCTGGAGGGCCTCGAAGCCGGTGAGGCCGTAGGTGCGCTGGTCATTTTGCTCGGGGCCAACGTCGGTGCGCTGGCAGGCAGTGAGAACGGTCGCCAGGAGGGCGACGAGCAGGGGGAAGGTGCTTTTCAGCGGGTTCATGGTTGTGTTGTTTTGAGAGTTGAAAGGAATTGAACGGTGGCTTCGGCCTCCTGGTCGGAACCGGGCGAGTTGAGGTTCGGAGGAAAGACAACCCAACCAACCGGTACCCTCATCGGGTCTCGAAAAATTTTTCCGGAAAAAGCGCCGTTCAAAACCGAACCGTGAGCACAAACCTGATTCATCCGCTTTTGCCAGAGAAACCGGAGGAGGACGAAGCCGCCCGAAACGGCCCCAAACCGCCCAAAAACCGGGATGAGCGAATTTCGCTACCTTCGTAAAAAAAGCCGCCGCCGAACGAAACGCGGGGGCAAACGCGTTACCACCCGGCTGACCCCTTCACCCATCATTCCCTAACTCCCTCGCTCTCCCGTGGCAGAAGAAAATCCGAGCGGCAAGATCGTTGACTGGAAAATCATCCGGCGACTTTTCACCTTCATTCAACCCTACAACGGGCGGTTTTACGCCCTCGTCGCCCTCATTCTGCTGGCGGCGGCCCTGGCTCCGGCCAACCCGCTGCTCATCCGCTACACCATCGACCACTTCGTGGTGGCGGGCGATTACGCCGGACTGACCGGCATGCTGCTCGTCATGGTGGGGGTGCTGCTGGTGCAGGGCGTCGTGCAGTTTTCGCAGACCTACCTCTCGGGCTGGCTCGGCCAAACCATCATCCGCGACATCCGGGTGCAGTTGTACGAGAAAATCCTGAATCTGCGGCTCAAATTCTTCGACGATACGCCCATCGGGCGGCTCGTCACCCGCACCATTTCGGACGTCGAAACGCTGTCGGACGTGTTCAGCGAGGGCCTGGCCAGCATCGCGGGCGACCTCCTCCAACTGGTGCTCATCATCGCCGTCATGTTTTACACCGACTGGCGGCTGTCGCTCATCAGCCTGAGCACGATTCCGGTGATGCTCCTGGCCACGTACATTTTCAAGGAAAAAGTCAAGAAATCGTTCAACGACGTGCGCACGGCGGTGGCCAACCTCAATTCGTTCGTGCAGGAGCACATCACGGGCATGAACATCGTCCAGATTTTCAGCGCCGAAGCCATCGAGTTCGAGAAATTCCGCAAAATCAACGACCAGCACCGCAAGGCCAACATCCGCTCGGTGTGGTACTATTCGGTGTATTTCCCGGTGGCCGACATCATTTCGGCTGCGGGTACGGGCCTGGTGGTGTGGTACGGGGCGCGGGAAGTACTCAACGAGACCGCCAGTTTTGGCACCATCACTGCGTTCATTCTGTTCATCGGCTTGTTTTTCCGGCCCATCCGAATGCTCGCCGACCGGTTCAACACGCTTCAAATGGGCGTCGTGAGTACGGACCGGATTCTGAAACTTCTCGACAGCACCGAATTCAACACCAACGACGGCACCTACGCCCCGGCCCCGAAGGAACTGCGCGGCGACGTAGAATTCCAGAACGTTTGGTTTGCTTACGACGACACGAATTTCGTGTTGAAAGACATCTCGTTTCGTGTCCGGTCCGGCCAGACCGTCGCGCTGGTGGGGGCTACGGGCGCGGGCAAATCTTCGACCATCAACCTGTTGAGCCGGTTTTACGAAATCCAGCGGGGAAAAATTCTGATTGACGGCATCGACCTGAAAGCCTACGAACTGGCCAACCTGCGGCGGGCCATCGGCGTGGTGTTGCAGGACGTGTTCCTGTTTTCCGACACCATCCGCAACAACATCACCCTCGGCGATCCGTCAATTTCCGACGAAAAGATGGAGGAAGCGGCCCGGCTCGTCGGCGCGCACGAATTCATCGAGCGGCTGCCCGGCGGCTACGAGTACAACGTCATGGAGCGGGGCGCGACGCTTTCCGTGGGCCAGCGGCAACTGATTTCGTTCGTCCGCGCGCTCGTCCACGACCCGCGCATCATCGTGCTCGACGAAGCCACCTCGTCGGTGGACACCGAGACCGAGGAGATGATCCAGAACGCCATCGCCAAGCTGATGAAGGACCGCACGGCCATCGTCATCGCCCACCGCCTGAGCACCATCCAAAACGCCGACAACATCCTCGTGCTCGACAAGGGCGAAATCAAGGAACAGGGCACCCACGACAGCCTCCTCGAACGCGACGGCTATTATGCCCAGTTACACCGGTTGCAGTACAAGGAATTGGTGTGAGGGAAATGCGTAGTTTTGGGAAAACAACGGGGCCATGAAAAAGGAAGTCGAGAAGGTCCGGGAGGAACTGGAAAAGTCCCTTGAGGCCGAACGGAAAGGGGCTATTGAAACCAAGGGCGGGCTTAGAATTCCGCGGGACCCGAGCATTGACCCGGCCCAATTCGCGGGAATGTGGGCCGACCGCGACGACATCACGACGGAATCGCTTCGGCGAAAAGCGTGGGGCGATGGTCATCGTTGACACCGACATGCTGCTCAACTACCTTCGGAATAAACCCCGGGCGGTTGCGGAGTTCGCGCAGATTGGCTTTGCGGAAATCGCCATCACCTCGATAACTGCGATGGAGTTATTTCAGGGCGTTCGTGACCGGCACGAGTTGGCAGAAGTAAAACGCTTTCTGCGCAGCTTCGAGTTGGTGTATCCGAGCACGGCGGCAAACCAACTGGCCACCCGTTGGGCCGCCGAGTTTTGCCTAAGCCACAGTCCGGTTGACATAGCCGATTTGCTGATTGCTGCCGTGGCCGTATTGAACGGCGTTGAACTCCACACCGACAACAAAAAGCACTTCCGCTACCTCCCCGGCCTGCGCTTGTGGGAGCCCTGAAAACCGGGAACGCCTTTTGCCCGTTGCGTAGTCATGAACCTCGGCTACGCCTGCATCAACCTCACCCTTCAGCAAGAATGCCAGATTTACACGAATCGGGGCATGATTCAGCGGACCTTCCGCGAGAAGGGTATTCAGTACGCATCTGAGCTATCGCTGAAAAACTGCCAGGATTTGCTCCAAATCGTGCGCTGGAACGAATCGCACGGCGTAGGCATCTTCCGGGTGAGTTCCGACGTGTTTCCCTGGGCCTCGGAGTACCGCCTGCACGAACTGCCTGATTTTGCCGAAATCCGGGCGACGCTGGAGGAAATTGGCCGCACGCCCATCCGCCTGACCACGCATCCCGGCCCGTTCAACAAACTCGCGGGCGAAGGCCCCACGCTGGCCAACACGCTGAAGGATTTGGAGCACCATTCCGAAATCTTCGACCTGATGGGCCTCGTGCCCTCGCACCGCAACAAAATCAACATCCACGTCGGTGGAGCCTACGGCGACAAGAGCGAGACGCTGCGGCGTTTTGCGCGTAATTTCAAGGGACTGCTCAGCGAGGGCCTCAAACGCCGCCTGACGGTCGAAAACGACGACAAGCCGGGCCTCTACACCATCGCCGAATTAGTGCCGCTCCACGAGGAAACGGGCATCCCGCTCACCTTCGATTTTTTCCACCACAAACTCTACTCCGGCGGCATGGAGGAGCGCGAGGCGTTTGAACTGGCCGTCTCGACCTGGCCCGAGGGCGTGACGCCCGTCTGCCATTACTCCGATTCCCGCCGCGAGTACGAAGACCCCGCCGCCAAGCGCGAAGCCCACTCCGACTGGGTGTACAACCCCATCCTGACCTACGGCCGCGACGTGGACATCATGCTCGAAACGAAGATGAAGGAACTGTCGCTGATGCGCTACCGCGAGCAATTCCTGATGCCCCAACCCGTCGCGGAAGCGGCGCAGACGTGACGCCGACGGCGAGGCGTTTTGGGGGGCGAAGACGGCGTTTGCGTGACCTGTAAACGGGCTAATTTTGAGCCTTGAAAATCACCTTTTTACGGTCAGAAAAATAGTCTTTAACTAATTGTAAAATAGTTAGTTAAAGACTATTTTTATTCCTGAAAACAGGAACAAAAAACGCCCCCAAAACCGTTACTCTGACATGAACGAAGAACTGAAAGAAACGAAGGTCATTCCCCTCTTCGACGAGGCCGGGGAGATGGCCGTTGAGCACGACACCTGGCGGAAATCCATCCCGGCACAGGTGTTTCTCAACCACTATTTTGGCATCCACTACCACGTCCGCAACACGCCTGACGCTTGGGCTTTGCACGACGTGCCCGCCTTCGCCCGCTTCGACCCCGAACTGCCGGGCCGTCGGCTCGACGAAGCCAAGCGGATGCTGCTCAACTGCTGGAACACCGAATACGCCCTGCGCTCCACCGCCGCCAACGGCGACGAGCAGTACCTGCGCAACGCCCTGCACTGGACCTTCCCGCAGGCGTACTACAGCGTGCTGTTCGGCGTGCGGGCCTTCCTGGCCACGCAGGGGCTGTTCGGCAACAGCGACGAACTCATCCGCTTGCGGGTGGGGCGGCTGGTTGCCAACGGGTTTTACCCGCGGGCCATCGGCTTCTACGCCTCGGGGCACTACGGCGATTTTAAGACTTACCGCCTGAGCGTACCGGGCGTGCAGCCGAGCCTATCGCTGGTGGGTAATCCCCGCGAAGCCCAAGCCCAGGTGGCGCAGTTTCTGCGCACCACGCGCACGATGAAGGCCAGGCAAATCCGGCAGGACGTGCAGGCCAACCCGAACACTGCGCTGCGGAGCGAAAAGACGGGCAACATTTTGATGAAGTTCGACGCCCGGCACTGGCAGAAGCTGACGCCGAAACTCGGCTTCACGACGTTTTTCGACCTGATGGGCCGGTTGAAGATTTCGGCCAACTACCGCGAAATCGAGCGGTTCGTGGAGGCCGACATCAACTTCAAGCTGTTCCACTTCGCCCTAGGCGACCTGGTGAGCTACCTCAACTTCATCCACGAAAGCTACGTGGCCCAGGCGATGGGGGAGGAGGCCTACCGGGAGTTTATCGGCACGTTGCCCGAGTACCTGCGCAACGGCTTCGTGCGGGAGCGGTACGAAACGCGCATCAAGCCGGTGTTCACCGTGCTGCGCGAACGCAACTTCCTGCAAGCGGCCTGATTCACAGCCCGTTCGCCACAATTTTCCGCGTGGCGGACGGGCGTCCTTTTCGCCAAAATTTTCGTAAAATTTTAAGGGAAATTAGCGATGAATTTTGCGCGAATTATCCGATAGTTTTGGTATATTTGAATCACCAAACCACGCCCTCCACGGGTCTGTCACGAAAACCATGAACGAGCAAAGCAACTTCTTCAAAACCTCCGGCGGCGGTCAGTTTTTCCAGAAAATCGGCGACACGCTGAAGGTGATTTGCCTCTACGACTTCAACCCCTGCATTGAGCGGATGAAGTTCACGCCCGACATTCTCCAGTCGCTCAAGTGCATCGAATGCGGCGAAGACGAGTTCCGCGAAGCCGAGCGCAAGGCCGTGCTGATGCTGGGCATCGTCGTGCCGACCATGACGGTTATCGGCAACAACCGGCTGGCCAACGCGGCGTAATTTTTTTCTTAAAACGGCCCGGCCGGTCCGGCGTTGCAAGGCCGGCATGTCCGCCGGGCCGTTCGTTTGACCCGTCAACCCTCACTTCATGCAGCAAATCCATTTTTTTCCCGCCGCCAACGTCCTAAGCTCGTTTGTGGGCCTGACCAACACCCGCCTGGAGGTGTACCGCTGGGCCGCCGAACACCTGGCCGACGAGGACCTGCGGGAAATTTTCGTGGCCCTGCTGCAACAGGCGAGGGACTTCAAGCGCCAGTTGGTCGAAGTTGTCGGCGAGGCCGAAGGCACCCACCCACTAAGCGACGGTCTGCCCCTGCTGCGGGCCAGTGCCTCGCTGCCGCCCCAATCGGCGGACGTCAGTACCCTGTTCGACCTGCTCGACCAGTTGAACGAAGCCGAAACCCACGCCGTGGCGCAGTTCCGCGCTGACAGCCTGCTCCAACAGGTCATCCGCACCCAGCGCGCCGCCACCCGCACGCTGCACGAGGGGCTGGAGTATTTGCGGCAGTACGTCTGAACCACGATTGGCCAGGATTTCAAGATTTTCAGGATGAAAGAAAGCCCGACTCGTTCCAAACGAGTCGGGCTTCTGTTTTTATAAACCTTATCCTGCGAATCCTAAAATCCTGGCCAATCGAGGTTCAGACTGCCAGCAACTCCGCCGGCATCGGCACGTCGAGGTGCTGGTACGCCTTCTCAGTGGCTTCGCGTCCGCGGGCGGTGCGTTTGATGTAGCCTTCCTGAATCAGGTACGGCTCGTACACTTCTTCGATGGTTTCGGCTTCTTCGCCGCAGGCCGTGGCGATGGTCGAAAGGCCGACGGGGCCGCCTTTGAATTTTCCGATGATGGTCATCAGGATGCGGTTGTCCATTTCGTCGAGGCCGTTGCTGTCTACCTCCAGCGCGTGCAGGGCACGGCAGGCGATTTGTACGTCGATGGTGCCGTTGCCGAGCACCTGGGCAAAATCGCGGGTGCGGCGGAGCAGGTTGTTGGCGATGCGCGGTGTGCCCCGGCTCCGGCGGGCTATTTCGACGGCGGCCTCGACGTGAATCGGTGAGCCGAGCATCCCGGCCGAACGCTGAATGATGGTCGTCAGCAGGTCGGCGTCGTAGTACTCCAGGCGGCAGTTGATGCTGAAGCGGGCGCGGAGCGGCGAGGTAAGCAGTCCGGCGCGGGTGGTGGCTCCCACCAGCGTAAACGGATTGAGCGCAATCTGCACGGAGCGGGCATTGGGACCACTGTCGAGGAGGATGTCGATTTTGTAATCCTCCATGGCCGAGTAGAGGTACTCCTCCACCACCGGGTTGAGCCGGTGAATTTCGTCGATGAAGAGCACATCGTAGGGCTGCAAATTAGTCAGCAGCCCGGCCAGGTCGCTCGGCTTGTCAAGCACCGGGCCGGTGGTGACTTTGATGCCCGTCTTCAACTCGTTGGCCAGGATGTGCGAGAGCGTGGTTTTGCCCAGCCCGGGAGGGCCGTGGAGCAGCACGTGGTCAAGGGCTTCGCCGCGGCGGGTGGCGGCGGCGACGAAAATCTTCAGGTTCTCCAGCACCTTGTCCTGCCCGGTGAAATCGTCGAACGACAGCGGCCGCAGGGCCCGCTCCAGTTCCTTGTCCACCTGGTCGGCGTAGGTCTGCCGGACAATGGATTGGTCCGTCATGAAACAGGGATGTTAACGGTGAATCGGTGTTTCAAAGATACGGAACAGCCGTTAAAGTCTTGCCTAATTAGCTCAAAAAAATACGATAAATTAGTTGTTATATTTGGAATAGTGTCGCAAGAATCGTTTATCTTTACATCACAAAACCAGAACTCGTCAACAAGGCATGGACACCCTGAATTCCGGCGCTCCGGCGCCTTCGCAGATTTTCTTCAAGACGCCCACGGGCGAACATTTTTTCCAGTATTTGGGCGAACGCGTTAAGCTGGTAACCCTGCACGAGCAAGCTCCAGCGGTCGAGATGCTCCGGTACGAAGCAGGCCTTTTTTGGGCCTGGGGCTGCATTCCGGCCACGGAGTCGGAGTTTAACCAGGCCTTGCAGCAGGCATTGGAAGGGCTGAACGCCGCGCCGAAGCCGGGTAAACAACTTGACTTGTTTCCGACCCGCCGCCTTGATTCGAGCGAACGGAAGGCGTCCTGAATTTTGGCATGGCGCGGGTCCGGGGCTTATGCGCAGGCCCGGGTCATGCCTCTGTATTTTTACACCGTATTCTCTTTTTTTGAAATAGTCATGGCAACCAACCAACACACCGAAGTGATCGCGCTCAACAGCCTGGCGCTCAAGTCATACCAGACCGAGAAGCGCGATGAGGAAACGGGCGAAGTGGCAATTGTCAGCAAGTACAAGTACCTCGAAGGCCACCCGAAGCAATACCGCTTCAACGGGCAGACGGGCCGCTTCAACCTCAACGGCGACACCGACATGGGCAATAAGCTGACCATTCAGCCCATTGCCTGGCGGATTTTTGAGGAAAACCTCTTCGAGCGGGGCCGCAAGGAACAGTGGGCCGAGATTTTCTTCATCGACGACAAAAACTGCGTATCGGTCATCATGTTCAACAACACGTCGGTGAACGTGCTGTTCGGGTTGATTGAGCCGCTGTTTTACGAAGAGCTTAGCCTGTCGGACGTGGTGCTGACCATCACCGCCGAGAAAAAGGAAAATACGAAAATCACGCCGAAGGGGATTTATTACATTGCCAAGTTCAGTTATGTGCCTGCGGATCAATCGAAAGTGAAGGAAATCCGTGAATTTGTGCGCGACCATCGCATCTTCCGCGCCGACACCCTCACCCCGACTGCCGAATACAAGGCCGTGTCAAAAGGATTTTACAACGCGCTGATGTACACCGAAGCGCCAATGCTCACGGAGCATGCAGCCTGAGTCTTTAGTGATTAATCTTATTTTGTAACCTTGAATTCTCCTCTCCGGCCAACTTCATTTGCGGAGTTGGACCAGAGTCAGTACAGTCATGATTACGAAGCAAACAGCCGTTCAATTCATCACTGCCGACGTAGCCCGTCACGGAAAAGTGACCCCGGTTGGGATGCAAATTTTCCGTGAGAGTAAAATGAAATTCAGCGACTTCGCCAAAGCTACCCGCCGGGGATTGGAGCTATTCGAGGCGTACCAGGTTCGCTGACGGTAGGGCTCATGGTTTGTCGTTCGCTGCTCGCAGTGTCAATCAAACCCGACTACACAACGTTCTTCAATCCTTTATGATCGTCACGCCCTTTGCTACTCCTGCTGATCGGGACTACTGGGTTATTCCGCGCATTTCAAATTCGCGGTTGACCCAGTTCCGCAACTGGCTATTCGGGATTCGGGAGCCGGAGCGCGAGCGGGTGTATTCGTTGGGAAGTGCCCTGCACGAGCGCCTGCTCGAACCGCACAAAACCACGCCGCTGCCCGACTCAGTCAGCCCAGAGCATGTCAACGTGCTGGAGCGTCGGCTGCGCCAAGACCCGCGGTGTAGTTGGTACACACGGTTTTCGGAAAAAGAAACCGTACGCCTGTTTACTGACCCTGACACGGGTCTGCATTGCAAGGCCAAGCTCGACATGGTGTATAAAAACTCCACGGTGCTTGACCTGAAAACCACTATGGCACGCAATTACAAACAGTTTGTGGAGCGTTGCCACGAGTACGACTACGACCGGCAAGCGGCTTTTTACCTCGACAGTTTGGGCCGCCGGGCCGATGGCAAAACCCCGAAGTTTCTCTTCGTGGGCATTCAGAAGGTGGAACCTTACAACCTGTATTTCTTCGAGGCCACGGCAGAAGTTGGCTTCGTGGAATACGGGCGAAAAAAATACAAAACGCTACTGAAAAAGTGGCAGGAGGTGGATTATGATTCAGTTGAAGGGGAACCGTGGAGCCTTTTTAATTAATCCGGTCGCCATCGAACTGGTGGAAATTGGGCCGGAGTCAACCGTCGTTGTGACGGCTCACGCTAAGGTAACAGTCCCGACCGGCGAAAACCTGGATGCGCTTCAGCGCCTTAGTGCTGAGCCCATTGCCTTGACCGATGTACCGCAGGTGTACCCGTTCTGACGACTTTCAGGATGCCGGTGTGGGGGCATGACGTTGAGCAAGTTCCTTCAGCAGCAGGATTTGCTGCTTGAGCAGGACGATGATTTCCTCCCGATCCCGGAGTTGTTGTTCGAGCGAAGCAATGCGTTCCTGGAGCAGCGAAGAATTGGGCTGGCTCTCGGTCAGGACAATTTCCTGCTGACCTGCAATGGTTTGAAGCAAAGCCGTGGACGCTGAGTTTTTAAAGGCTTCGCCCGTGCCGCGCAACAACCAGTCACCATTGAGGTCATCGTACTTGGTCAGGATGGCGGTTAGGGTGTCGTAACTTGGTTTGACCTTACGGCTGAGAATGGCGTAGAACGTGCCCGGTTTGTTGTAGCCTAATTCCTTGCTTAGGCGGTAAGCCGTCAAGTTTTTGGCCTTCATGAGGTAGTCGAGGCGTTCGTAAATATCCATTCGCGCAATAGTTAAAAAATATTTACCGTTATTCTAAAAATATGGAATGATTCGTGTCGAGTTTTGTTATGATACCGAAAACGGTCAAAGATAAACAAAATCGTCACGATAGTTCCAAGCGGCTCGCTCACAACTTTAGAATAATCGGGTCCCCTGTTCAAGACTTGTTTACTCAAACGTTTCGTTAAGGAGCCAACCCGCATGAAAAAGGAGTTACGACTTTCGCCCGAACGACGGCTGGTCAGTCACCTCGAAACCCTGCGGGTAGAGCAGGTCGCCGCTGCCGGTAAAAGCATTCCGCTTCGGCGGCTTTATATGCAACTTCAGGCCGATTTGACGATGGAGCAAGCCCTTACAGCACCAAAGTTGATGAACCTGAAGCGAACCTTGGGCGAGGAAATGCTTCGCAAGTTGCTTAGTTTTGTAATTGGAAGCGCCACTGCCTCGCACGTACAAGCTTCGCCGATGGACATTTTGGAAGTGGCGATGTTGTTCATGGAGCAACACCCCACTGAAAGTGTGAAGGATTTAGTCATGGCGCTCAAGCGGGCGAAGCTGAAAGGACAGGCTCCGGCCGGATTACCGCTCTCAACGTTGGTATTCCAACTTTTCGGAGCTTATCTTGACGAAAAGAGTCGATTTTTGGAGCAACGCCACCGTGAACAACTGGCCCGCGAAGCAACGGATGAATACGGCGTTTTACGTGCAGTTCAGCAAAACAAGAATGGGCACGAAATCGTTGAAGATACACCGCCGACTCACCAAATTGGGCGGCGATACCGGAGAGCCGGTTAACGACACTTGGTCTGACAGACCTTGTATGATGAGAGGGATTGATAAGAGCGAATCCCCTGGGGCCTTGCCCCGGGGGATTTTTGTTTGTAGACCCTGACAGAAACTAAAGTGACGCCATTTTTCCACATTACCTGTTCGTACGCTCCCTCAGGGCACCGGAATGTTTTTTTACGCGGCGTAAGCGTATTCGTCAACATTCATCAAAATTTATTTTCATGAAAAAAATGCTTTTGGCCGCAGTCGTGGTGGCTACACTGACGGCAACGTCCGTCCAAGCGCAGGACGGAAACTCCGACATCAAACGCGGCGCAGATCAGGTCGCGGAGGGAACGAAAAAAATGGGTCGTGGTGCCAAGAAGGAAGCCCGCGAAGCGGGTCAGGACGTGAAACGAGCGGCTCGTAACACCGGCGATGACATTGAGCGCGGTGCCCGAAAAGCAAAGCGCGAAACCAAACGCGCTGCTGGCAACGCTGCCGAAGGGGTCGAAAAAACGGCCCGGAAAGCGAAAAAGGAACTCCGCGATCCGGACTGAGTTGTCGGTAACCCAAAAAGCCCCGTAGGTTGCACCAACCTACGGGGCTTTTTGGGTTATCAGACGGTACGGGAAATCGCTTTCTTATTCTTCCTGTTTGCTCTGCTCTTCGTGCATTCTGTAGCTTTCTTGTAGTTCCTGGGCTTCCTTGAGCGGGTCTTGGTGCCGGTCGCGGTCTTCGTCGGCCAGTTGCAGGCTGACGTCGGTTTTGCCCTGAGCCGGGTCCGTGCTGTATCCTTTCTCGGGTGCCTTTTTTTCCAGAGGCAACTCGGTGCCTTCTATCGGCTCTTCGGCGTGGTATTTATTGAGGTCTTTGCCGAGTGGGCCTTGCTTGATTTGCTTTTGGTCTTTGTCGTGATCGATGGTTGCCATAATCATTGCGTTTTTACGGATTCGTTTAAAAACCTCATGCCTTAACGCAGCGAAGGCGGAGCCATTCGCTCCGCCTTCGCTGCGTTCTGATGGACAGAAAACAGATTCATTTTTGACCACCTTTGCGTCCGCCTTCCGACTGACGTTCCCGGCCGCTGTCCGACTGGTGCGATTGGTTGCCGTTGTCCGTGTTCTTCTGCTTTTGTTGACCAGCTTTGCTGTGTTGCTCAGAACTACCGCCCTTCTGGGAGCCTTTGGTTTGGTTCGTTGCCATGGTGCGTTGATGGAGAAAACAGGTTTATTGAAAGGTTTCTGAACGCGTTCGGGAAATCGTGCGAAAAAGGCGTACCAATTCCTACATTCAGTCCGTTACGCCCGCCGACCGGCCGAAGGTGTGCGGTTGCCTCCCCAACGTGTAGCGGGCAAGTCCTGTGCGCTCCACGAACGACCTTTCGGAGGGGGGCGGGTGTGTTCACGGGGGGATGGCATGGGTTTAGTGGTAGCCTGGCGAGTGATTTATTCATCAACCAACCCCAATTTTAAGATGGCCACTAAAACGAAAGCCCGCACCCGTTCGCGTCAACCCATGAGCGAAATGGAGGAATCGAAATTCCACCAGTTTTTTCTCGAATGCATCCAGGACATGTACGACGCCGAAAAGCAAGCCACCAAGGCGCTGCCCAAGCTGGCTAAAGCCGCAACGTCGGAAGAATTGCGTTCGGCGTTTGAGCAACACCTGACCGAGACCGAAGGCCAGCTTAAGCGACTCGAACAAATCTTTGCCGCCCTCGGCGAACCGGCCAAAGGCAAGCCTTGCAAGGCGATGAAGGGCCTGGTGGAGGAAGCCGAGGAAACCATTAAGGACACTGAATCCGGGTCGATGGTGCGCGATGCCGCCTTGATTGGTGCCGCTCAGAAGCAGGAGCATTACGAAATTGCATCGTACGGCACGGCGCGTACCCTGGCTCGTCTGATGGGTCACGACGAGGTAGCGGACCTGCTTCAGCAGACCCTCGACGAGGAGGGCAATACCGACAAAAAACTCACGCAGTTGGCCGAGAGCCAGATCAACGAGCAGGCTAGCCAGGAATAAACTACGCTGGCACGGGCAGGTAATTCAATTTCTGGGAAGAGGGGCGAGGGGGATCATTTCCTTTCGCCCCTTTTTGTCTTTTTTGCACCTAAACTACACGAACCTCGCAACACCAATGGAAAACAAACCCCGTTCGCTGGCCACTCGTTTTGAATTTTTTGCTGATCGTACCACCAAGGCGGCCGGGAGTTCCTGGGCCTTTCTGGCGGCCGCACTGGTCGTCGTAATCTGGGCGGCTACCGGCCCGATGTTCAGGTATTCCGAAACCTGGCAACTCGTCATCAACACGGGCACGACCATCGTGACGTTCCTGATGGTATTTCTGATTCAGAAATCCCAGAACAAAGATTCCATTGCCATTCAGTTGAAGCTTAACGAACTGATCGCTGCCAACAAGGGAGCCAGTAACCGCCTCGTCAACGCCGAGAGCATGACCGAGGAAGAACTCCGCGTGCTTTACGACCACTACTGCACCCTGGCTGAACTGGCCCAGAAAGCCCGCGATCTGAAAGCGTCGCATTCGGTGGAAGAGGCCATTGAGCGGGCTGAAGAAAAGGGCGACGCGAAGGAAAAGGGGGCAGTTGTGAACGTCGTGAATGGCCGGAAGGCCACAAAAAAAGCCGCCTCAGTACGCTGAGGCGGCTTCTCTGGGGAAGTTCGCCTTAGAGCCTACCCTCAACGACCGCGCGGTCGTTGAGGAGGCGAGGGTTTTCATTTTCGGATAGGCTCTTAGCGGTCGCTGGTCGAATCAGCGTCGCGGTAATTGCTGCCGGTGGTGTCGTCCATGTCGCTGTCGGTGGTGATGTCTTCTTCGTCGAATTCGTCGGCCGAGGGGTTGTTCTGAGCGTCCATGTCCTCGTCAGAGTCACGAGCGTACTGCCCGGTGCCTGTACCGCCGTAACCCATCTGCTGCTGATTGCCGCCCTGATCGGTGTTGTCGCCCGAGGCCATCTGGCTGCTGGTTTGTCCAGACTGCGACTGCTCGGCCTGACCATAGCCTGATCCGTAGCTGCCCGTGCCCTGAGGAGCATTCTGGGCGCTGGTGTACGATTCGCCGCCTTGCGTACCCTGGTTGTGCGGCTGGCCTTGTTGCTGACCCTGACCGCCCTGGTCTTGATGTTGGTTTTCCATGAGTTTGTTGAGGATGAAACTGGTTAGACGTTTTCGGGGAAACCCCTTCCGGCGATCCACCAAACCCATGCCAGTTGCGTGATTGCCCGACGGCTGCTACATCTGAGCCACACTTGGCCCGTTGGGCAAAAAATGCGTCAGGCGATCAACTGCAATTCCACACCCTGCCGGGTCAGTTCGCGCTCGTATTTTTCGTAGAGACGAATCATGTCGTCGTTGTAATGGTCTTTGTTGACCCCTTTCGACAGGTTGCTGCGGTGCATCCGGTGCAGGTGACTGACCATCGGCACGTAGCGGGGCATTTGGCCGTCGAGCAGGAACCGCACGTACAAATCAAGGTCTTCGGCCATGCTCAGATTGGGGTCATAACCACCCACGCGGTCGAAGAGCGCCCGGCGGTAACATACGTTGCCCTGAATGAAATGCGAAGCCGAAAAAATGGCCTGCAACATTTCCCGCACCGAGCCGAAGCGCCAGCCGTAGTAATCTTCGCCGGGCAAGTAGCGGCCTTCTTCATCCATGCGCAGGAAATCGCTGACGGCCCAGTCGTAGTGCGTGCCTTCCTGCGTGAGGGCGTACACGAAATGGTGCGCCGTGCGCTGGAGCAGTACGTCGTCGTCGTCGAGGGGCATCAGAAATTCGCCCTGAGCCTTCGCGATGGCTTCGTTGCGGGCCAAACCGGGAAGTTTTTTCTCGTCTGAAAAAACGCAGGTCAGGTGTGCGGCCGCTTCGTCGGTTTGCAGCCACTGGCGGGTGCCGTCGGGGGAGCCACAGTCGTGAACCACGTGCTGCACCGACAAATCGAGCGGGTGCGTGGTGCTACGCTGCACGCTGGCGACGGTCTCTTTCAGAAAGTTCAGGCGGTTGTGTGTTGGGGTAATGATGGACAAATGCATCGGAAGGGAAAATTTTTCCCCGAAATCCCGAAAAAGTCATTCCATGGGAGTCGACGGTAGCGGTTCCCTGTTGACTAACGACTGACCACAGCGACTCCCACTGGCATGGTTTTCTGAATGGTTCGTCAACGCACTCATCCAGCAAACTACCATGAAACACCCGGCACAATTCGGTGGGGACTATTCCCGTCAGTTCGATTTCTTCAGCATGGGGCCAGTAGACGGCCCGACCAACTCGGCCGAGCGTAATCCCATCGGACCGCCCCAGGAACCCTACGAACCCAAAACCAACATCAACGCTAGCCCCGCCGTGCGCCCCGGTGAAAGCACCTTTCCCACGGGCACGTCCAACCACTCCGGTCGGCCCGAAGAACCCGTCGGGTCGTTGTACCTGGGCGGCGATGATGCCGACGAAGACGTCGAGAACGGTGAAACTTTCGACAACGACGTGCAAATCGTGACCAGTCCCGACGAGGATGAAGAGATTGACCGCATCGACGACGACCTGCGTGAGGAGGCCATCGAAGACATGGAGGACGAAGAATACGACGAGGAAACGTTTAAAGAAAAATCCGAAGACGATAATTCAACCGTTCGTTGATGGAAGAATCAGCCCTGGGCTCCTAAACGGCGTTTCTCTTGAATTACCACAAAAATACCGATTCCAGCCAGCCGCTCCGCCCGGAAAGCCGTAAGCGGTTTTTCGATAGCACCGTCGGGTTGCTTTCCAAACACGGCTTCAGCATTCAGATGCCCGAGCCACTGCCCGACTCGGCGGGCGCATCTCAGCCAGTTACCAATCCGAAGCCGAAACGAAGACGCCGCCGACGGTAACTGGAACGAGTCATAAACCCCGCACCGGTTCTGGCCGGTGCGAGGTTTTCTGTTGAAAATTAGGAGGTAGCGGCTTCGGGTAGGCGAGGTACCGCCCACGGAATTTAGCCTGAAACTTCACGACGCCAACCCGGCATCGTGAAGTTTCAGGCTAAAATACTGGATAGACAAGCTCGGCTCGGTTCTACTACTCACTCGACGAAGATGCGGAGCGGGGCGATTCGTTGAAAAATGGAATGCGGAACCGTGAATTTCTCTGGAAAACGTCAAGCTACCACCGGGTTCCGTTGCCAGGATTTTTCGCGGAGAAAGCGGGACAGGGCACTCTCGAACGAGGGCATCAGGGTGGCCTTCTCGCTGGTCAGTTCGGTGCCGAGAGGAGGCAGGTGCGCGCAATCGTCGCATTGCACTTCGTACCAGGCTTCCACGCGCCGGGGGTCGAGGCCCGCCCCGATGGCGACTTGCCGGGCAAAATCGGCCCAACTCACGCCTCCGGCGTTGGCCAGATGCCACCGGCCCGAGGCTCCGTCGATCAACAAATCGAGGCTGGCATGAACCAGGTCGGGTACGTACGTGGGAGAAACCCGCACGTGGGCGGCGGCGTCGAAGTAGTGTTCGCTGAAAAATTTCCGGGCCGCGATGGTGGCAAAATTATGCTCGTCCCAGGGACCGAAAAACGCGCTCGTGCGCACCACCAGGGCCTCGGGCGATATGTTGAGCACGATGCGCTCGGCAGCGGCCTTGCTGGCCCCGTACACGCCCTGCGGCGCAACTTCGTCGCTTTCCACGTAGGCCTTGCCTTTTTTTCCGTCAAACACCAGGTCGCTCGAAAACGTCAGAAGCTTTACCTCGTGGCGTCCGCAAGCTTCGGCGAGCACGGCGGGACCGGTGCGGTTTTCGCGGTAGCAACAATCTTTTTCTTGTTCGGCTTCGGCCACGCGCACGAATCCCGCCGTGTTGACGACCGCCCAGGGTTGCAGCGCAAGCAACACCTGCCGGACGGCCTGCGGGTCGGCAATGTCGAGTTGCCGGCGATCGAGCAACCGGTATTCAAGGCCCCGTTCAGCGGCAAGGCGGGCGAAAGCCCGGCCCAGCGTACCCGTCGCCCCCGTGATGAGCAGGGGCCGGGCCGACGAGGGCTTCAGCACCGTGATGGTGAGCGATACGGGCGGCTTGGGTTTCGCCTCCGTGCCCAAGCCCAGCGGGCGGTGTTCGGGTTTGGGTTGCCACCAGCCTCGGCTAGCCAGCACCGGTTCCTCCGCCCTCGGGTGGGGGTGCGTCAGGCGATGAATGAGCCGGGTCAGCGCCGTGGCCCGCAGACGACCATCGGGCGTGCGTACGTCAAACACGCCGGGCTCGTAATGCCCTCGGTTTTGGGTCAGCAGCGAATCCCAGTCAAACGAACCAAGCAATGCCCAGGCCGTAACGGCCCGGATGTCGGCCCCCCGCTGCCGCTGCTGGCACACGGCCTGCCAGACTTCCCAAAACCAGCGCATCTGCTCCTCGCGGGTACACCCCAGGTGGGCTTCGGTCACGGCGACGGGGAGTTGGTACCGCGCCCACACTTCGGCGAGCAGGTTACCGATGCCCTTCATGCGCAGGCCCTCGGCCCGTACGGCTTCGGTGTCGGCGTAAGCGTGGCGGTCGTTGCCCCCCACCAGGTGGGAGGGGTATTTTTCGATGCGGTCGTCGAGAAACCGCTCGCTGGTCACGTAGTGATTGACGCCAATCAGGTCGGGCGGACACGGGTTTTCGGCGAAAAACAGAATTTCTTTTTCCGAAAAGCCCAGCCAGCGCAGGTGGGCAAACATCCGGTGGCCGGGCACCACGCGTCCGCAGAGCAAATCCCAGGTCAGCCAGCGACGCTCATTTTCAAAATCGGCCTGGTACCCGACGGCGGGCGTGGCGTGGGTATAGCCGAAATCTTCGGTCTGGATGAGCCGGGCGTCAGGCCGCACCTCGCGGATGGCCCGCATGGCCAGTACCGTGGCTTTTACCTCGTTGAGCAGGATCACGTAGCAAGCGCGTTCGTCACGCTGGTGCGGATACCAGTGCCCGTATAAACCCGAGAATCGGGCTGTGGTGAGCGGCTCGTTGATGGGAGTATAGTCGCTTACCCAGGGATACCGCTCGGCCACGGCCCGGGCGTAGCGGGCGAACTCGTCGGGAAAATGAGGCTCGTGAAACGGAGCGTACCGGGGGCCGCTACCGTGGTGGAGCAACCCAACAAGGGGCCGGACACCGAGTTGCCAGAGCTTGTGCAATCGTTCGTCGCTCCACTGCCAGTCGTACTGGCCCGAATGCTCCGGCGCGGTGCGCTCCCAAATAACGGGAAAACGAAGGGTACGCAGACCCAACTCAAAAAAACGGTCGAGGTCGTCGAGTCGGTCCTGGTGGCCGTTTCGGCGAAGTTGATCCGTCCATTCATCGCCAACGCGCACTACCGAGCATTCAACACCGCCCCAAACTTCAAGCGGCGTGAGCGTAGGGAGAAGGTTTTCCATAAAAATAAAAATGAACAGTTGGCCATTAGCAGTTGGCAAATGCATGCCAGACTGAATCGCCAACTGTCAACTGCATCCTGCCAACTGAGGTTACGCGGCGTTTTTCTGAGCGACACTGCGCACCGGGGCCGTGTTGAGTTCCTTCCGATCCAGGTGCTCGCACATCAGGCGGCGCATGGATTCCCAGGTTTTGTCCCACGAGGTGCGGGCCAGGAATTTATCGGCCGTGCCAAGGCGTTTCGGGCAGCTCCGGGTTTCGAGCGCGTTTTCAATTGCCTGCTCAAATTCCGCCGCCGTGGTGGCGATATGCACCAACCCTTCGTCGCCGTAAGGCCGCACCACGTCGCGGATGGGGGTGGATACCACCGGCAAACCGGCGGCCAGGTACTCAGGCGTTTTGGTCGGGCTGATGAACCGGGTTGATTCGTTGAGCGCAAAGGGCAGTAGCGCTACGTCCCAGTGAGCCACGTACCGGGGCAATTCGTCGTACGATTTCATCCCGAGGTAGTGGATATTGGCCAACTGTGGCAACGATTCGGGGGCGATTTTTACCACCGGACCGAGTAGCACAAAGTGCCAGTCGGGGCGACGGGTGGCCAGCTCTCCGAGCAGTTCGGCGTCGAAACGCTCATCGAGAACACCGAAAAAGCCCAGTTTGGGGCCGGGAATGTCGACCTGGTCGGCAGGTTCGTCGGGGCGCTGGCGGGCCTGGGCGAAGTGCCTCCAATCGATGCTGCTCGGAAACGCGTGCACGCGGGCGTGTCGGTCGCGCTTGGCTTCGTACAGGCTTTGGCCCCCGGTAAACACGAGGTCGACCTGACTCAGGAGCGTTTTCTCCCAATCAAGCAAAGCCGGTGGTGCGCCCCGGAAGGCCGAAAGCTCGTCCATGCAGTCGTACACCATGAGCGAAGGAGTCAGGTGGTCGCTGAATTGCAGGGCCATCGGGGTGTAGTACCAGGCAGTAAATTCGGTAACGCGGCGTTCATCCAGCAACAGGTCGAGCAGTTCACGCTGCCAATTGATGACGGCTTCGTGACTCAATCCTCCTGGTAAATGTGGGGTGGCAACGAAAAGGCGTTCCCCCACCCGTCGAATTTCCATGCGAGGGGTTTCGGTCAGCTCCTTGAAGATGGGTTCTTCAACAAAAAACACCCGGGTCTGCCGGTTGACCCGCGTGAGCAGGTGCTGGGGACGTTGAAAAACAAAATCCCACCGCAGGTGTGAAAAGCACAGCAGATCGGGAGGAAGTTCACTTTTCAGCGACGACAGCGGCCGGTTGGTCCAGAGGGTTTGATGGGAATCGGTTGTGGCGGCTCCCACAGGAGCGTAAAATGATTCTTCTCGCATGGTGCGTAATGGTTTAAGTACTGAATTACGGGTCAGAGACAGACGACAACGCCATTCCTCGAACACGATGGGTGGGAGGAATGCAGCCGTGCCGGTCTGAATTGGATAGTGAGGGAGGGAGGGATTCAACTAAGTATTGCCTACTATACGAAAGTCATGCCCCACGCATTATGGCGCATTTTCGTGCCTTAGAGGCTGTTTCGACGGGTTGATTTTCCACAGCAAATTGCATTGGAAGATCGTGTGGGGGAATTTTTCTACATTTCATGAGACTCGCTGCCTGCTTGCATGTCTCTAAGGCAGCGAAGAGGCGAACTGCCTCCGCAGAGGAACCGCTGAGGGGCACACCCTTTTCAGCAGAAGGAGGCGGACTTTTCGTGCAGTTTTCATTTTTAGAACAACCAAATCTGAACAATCATGTGGAAATGTAGCGCGCTTACGGCCGCGTTGTGGGGGAGCCTCATCGTAGCCGCTGCAGCCCAGCAGATCAAATCAACCTCCTCAGGCTCTAACACGGGTTCGCCTCAAGCTGGAAATTCAAAACCCGCTGCCTTGGCCACTCCGCGTGCGTCCGCTGCACCGGCAAAATCAACTCAGGGTCAGACGATGAATACCCGCACGACCAACGCCACGGGTTCGACTCAGGGCGGAACCCACAACGGCGTCCGGAATCCGGGTTCGTCGGCCAACGCACGGGTTCACGCGGCCAATGCCCAAAAAACGAGCAAGCCTGCCTCGGGTGGAGACGCTGGCCAGGGCACGCCGGGCGTACACGATAAGCGCAAAACCGAAGCCCAGAAATACTCCGGTACCAGCGGAGCCAGTGGTGGCGGCGGCGGGCCGAAACAGTAAGTAGGCGGGCCCACCACGGCACCGAAAACGGGGATGGGTTTGCCCGATCTGAGTAGTCTGTTCCAACCCAACGAACCGGATTTTTTCATCAACTAATTTTTATTAATCCAATGAACGTCAAAACCATCTTGCTCGCAGGAATTGTGCTCGGTGCCCTCAACGCCGCCGCTCAGCAAAGCCAACCCGCGCAGACGCAGCGCACCAAAACCGACCAGAAACGCGCCGACACCAGCCCGACGAGCCAGTCGTCGAAAAAACTGAATCCGACCGATGCGAAAGCCAGCACCAGCCCCACCAGCGGAACCATGTCGACGGGGTCGAAAAACCCGCCGCCCGGTTCGTCCATTGGCTGGGATACGCGCCAATCGGGCAACCAGGACGTCAGCAACACGTCAACGGCCAGTGGGATGAACAGCCGCCGCAACGATGAAAGCAAGGCCGAAACCAGCCGCAACGTGGAGAAGAAAGGCCCGACCGGCAAAGGCCCGACCGGCATGCCCATCAACTCCGATCCCAAACGCAACGCCCGGAGCCGCGCCGTACCCAACGACCCCACTCAGCAAACCTCGACCGAGGGCAAATCGCCCGACGTGAACGTAGACCCGTCGCGGATGCGGCGCTCATCGGGCGGCAAGGAAACCAAACCGGGGAATGGCACTGGTAAGACCGGTAATTAGCACGGTCTCCGTCGGCGGAATGCGTTTTTAACCCAATTCGGGAGTATCACTTTTCAACAAACCAAGCAAACGTCATGAAAAAAGTCATGGTAGTGGCCGCCACCCTTGGCGCCTTGCTGAGCCTGAACACGATGGCCCAGCAAACCAACCCAACCAACTCGGGTCAAAGCACCACCAGTCCGTCGACCTCGTCGTCGCAAACGAATCCGGCGGCCAGTTCGCCCCAGCCCAACAGCTCGTACAACGCCACCGATGCCAACCGGCCCGGCACCGGCCAGTACGACAGCGACCGCCCCAACGTGCAAACACCGCCCCAGACGCCCAACCAAAATCAGAACATGCAAAGCCAGACCGAACCGACCCAGCGCGATCGCTCCCGGATGGACCGCCGGTCGGGCAACCGCAACCGGAACCGCGGTGAGCAAAGCGACACCATGGGAACCGGCACCAACCGCCGCACGATGGATTCAAACCGCCGCAACCGCACCACGCCCAACAGCCAAGACAACAGTTCGGGGAATACCAACACCGGCACCGCCACGGGAACGGGTTCGGGAACGAGCACGGGAACCGGCACCGGCACCACGCCAACCCGACCACCGAGGTAAGATTGGCAGCAGGCGGTTGACAATAGGCCCGCTGAAAAACCGAAAAGCCCGGTCGCGACGATGCGACCGGGCTTTTCGGTTCTTCCCGGTTGGGCATTTCACTGCCAATTACGAGTCGTCAACTACCGACCTTCCAATCGCTCCAGCGGTGCCCGCCGTAGATAAGGACGCAGCGAATCGAGAAACTCCCGGTAGGCTCGCTCGCCCATGGCTTGGGCTACGTAAGCTTCGTGAACTCCATTGATGGTTTCGACAAGGTGCACGAGCGAGCGGTGAAACAATTCAAAGTCAATTTCGGCTTCCACGTAGCGCTCTACCTCCCGGAAATTGTCGCTGATGCGCAGGCGGGCGAGCAAATCGTAAAAAGTGGTAGGACCGAGCAGCGGCTCCAGCTTGCGCCAGTCGGCGGCCCCGAAGCGGGTCAGGATGGCCCCTGTTTTAGCATGACGAAGTGCCGTGCCGGGGTTGGCCTGGGTTTGCTCCCGCAGTTGGGTAAACTGCAACTTGCGCGTGGCCCGTAGTGCCTGGCCGAGTTGGGCCTGAGCGTCGCGGGTGGCAGCGGGGGTATTCAGCGAATCGGGTTGGTGCCGCCCGTAAGGCAGTCCGTGCAGGCTAGGCTGGTTGTACTCGCCGTCGGCGTAAAACGACAGCGCGGCGGGGTAATAACCTCTGGCCACGAGGCGACCCGCGAAGCGGCGCAGGGTAATTTCATCGCCGCCCGTCAGGCCGTGCAGGGCCAGAAACGCTCGCAGGCTAAAAAACGGGCTGTAGAATGCCTGCGGAAAACGCCAGTAGAGCGTGTTGTGCACATACGGGTCATCGGCCGAAGGTGGCGGGTTATGGAGGGCGTATTCGGTGCTCCAGGCGTTGCTGAGCAAGCGCTTCACGAGGGGTTCGGTTTCGGGGCGCAGGCGGGCACGGAATTTCCCCAACCGGGTCGGTAACGCAACCGACGTCGTTTGCAGGTGATGATTGAAGGCCACGAAGTGATTGAGAAACACCTGCGCCGGAATGGCCCGACGGAATGCCTCGTCGCTCTGAGCCGTGGCATCGGGCAGATTTTCGGGGAAAGCAGGCGTGGCTTCGTCGGTGGGAAGCAGCCGTTCGAAGGCAGAGGGTGTCATGACAAAAGAAGTCAATTGATTTGAGAATCAAGTGTTTAAAAAGACATGCCGACCCGCCCGACGAGGCCGCGATTGTGCACGAAAAAGCCCGGACCCCTTGCGGAATCCAGGCTCATCGGGTGGAAAGCAAAGCCCCTCAGAAAGTGCATTTGTTGCAACCCCTCGACGAACGCGAGGACGCTTCGGCGGTCGGTGATTCTGCTTCGTGCGGGTCAGCGGGGGGCAGTACGATCCAGGGTACCCGGCGACCATCGGGCAGGAGTTTGGTCCAGATGCCGGGTTCGGTGGGCGGTTCGGCGCCGAACTGAGGAGGCAGGAGGGCAGGCGATTGAATGGTTTTGAGGCGGTGCATCGGGATAGGTTTAGGTCATCGGGAAGCAGGAGCCAGGGGGGGCGGATGCTTCGGGTGGGGTGAATCCAGGGCGCGGTTGGGAAGCGAAAAGCCCCGCCTCAGGCGCGGCGGAGCAACCAGCGATTTTCCACGGGGTCAACGGCTTCGAGGGCTTGGTGGAGTTCGTCGGCCGACTGAAACTGGAGTTGCTCCACCACCCGGCTTTCCACGCTTACCTCGAAGCGGTCGTCGTTGAAGGGCCACGGCTCCACGCACAAACTGCCGTCGGTGCGCTGCCAAACCTGATGCACGGTACCGTCAGGACCGTTGCTGATCTCCATTTTGCGTTGCTCGGGCTGAATCTTTCCCAGGCAAAGCAGCAGCGAAAACGCGTCGCACCATTCCACAAATTCGTAGGCGCGCTGGGCCTCCTCCCGACTGACGCCCAGTTCGCGCAGGTAGCGCCGACGCCAGCCCTTCTGTTCATCGAGGAAGGCATCCAGTTCGGGATCCTGGCCGCGCTTTTCCTCGTACAAAAACTCCATGTGGAGCGACACCATCAGGGCCATCCATCGACTCTTCTGACGGGTCAGTTCCGTAACGCTCCGGCACTGCGCCAACGTGTATTCCAGCAGTTCGAAATGCAGCGGTGCGCCTACTTCGGTAAGGGCCTGAACGTCGGTGTCGTTCAGGCCATCGTCGTGCTCCAGAATGGCTGCGAGCGTTTCAGCAAACCGGGTTGGGCGCTGGGCTACGCTCCAGTGCAGCCCCAGTTCCATTGCTAGCAATCCGTGCGCTTTTTGGTAAATGATCTCCCAGCCTTTCTGGTGCGATTTGACGATCATGGATAACGTAAAAGGGCTAACCCTTGAACACCCGGGCAGCTCTTAGCGCCTACGGCGCTAAAAAAATCGCGCCAGCGCGTGTGGATGCTTTTCCGGGAATCTGGAGGAGGACCGGGCAAAGGGGCATTGCGCACTCATTCCCCAGTTTACCGGTAAGTGAGAAATCACTTCCCCAATTTCGGCAGCTAGCCCGGAGCATTGTCAGTGGCATTTGCGTTGCAACGCACCAAACGTTACCCAATCATCTTCCGGTAAAAATTCATCCCAATATGACAACCGAAACCCAATATGAGGCGCTCACTAATGCCCTCAACAACCTCATCGAAATCAATTACGACCGCGAACGGGGCTACCTGAAAGCCGCCGAAGACGTGGAAGATGCCGACCTGAAACCCTTGTTCCGGTCGCTTTCGGAAGACAGCGCCAAGTACGCCAAGGAATTGGCTGACTACGTGCGCCAGCTCCACGGTACGCCTTCGACCGGTCAAACGCTGTCGGGTCAGGTGCACCAGGTATGGCTCGACATCAAAGCCGCCATCTCAGGCCGCGACCGCGATGCCGTCATCGGTTCGGCACAGTTTGGCGACAAAACAGCCGTGGAGGCTTACGAGAAAGTACTCGATATGGACAAAACAGCGATGATTCCTGAGCTGCAAAGCGTGCTGCGTCGTCAGCGGGATGCCATCCAGCGGGGGCTGAACGTAATTTCAGCGGCCAAAGACAGTGAATCAGAGCGCACGGGCACGTCGGGGTACACCGACTCGCCGACAACGAGCAACGACACGGATTTTACCGGAATACGAACCGGTGGCGGGCACGTTGACCCCATCAGTGGGAATTATTGACTTCTGACCTCTCACAAGTCATACTTCTGAAAATCAGCTATGAAACTCAATCACTTCGCGTGGATGGCCGTGGTGGTAGGAATGGGTGGTTGCGCCTCATCGCTTAACGTCCAGACGGACTACGACCGGCAAGCCAATTTTAGACAGTACACCTCGTTTGCCGTACTCGCCGACCCCAAATACAACAACGACCCCGTGTTGGGCAGTGAGCTGAACCGGCGGCGGATTGCCAATGCCCTGGAAGCGCAACTCAAAGCCAAAGGCTACCAGGAGAGTCGCAATCCTGATTTGCTCGTGAGTTTTGAAACCGACACCCGCGACCGGCAGGAAATCCAGTCGAATAATGCCTTCACGCCGTACTGGTGGTATTTTTACGGCCCGCGTAGCAACACGTACACGCGGAATTATGAGGAAGACCGCATCATTGTCAACGTGCGCGATGCCCGCGCTAACCGGATGATCTGGCAGGGGTACACGTCGGGGCAAATTCTGACGAACCGCACGAAAGACCCTGAACAGGCGCTTTATAAAGCCATTACTGGGGTAATGAAGGTTTTCCCTGAACGGGGCAGCGCCAATACGGAAGCCGCCTCGCGGCGGTAGCAATGCAGGGTGAAACAGGCAGTAAAAAACTGGAAGACGGGTTTTACCTTTTATACCAGACTACTGACGGCTTGTTTCTCACCAAAATGAATTTTAACCTGATTGCCCCCTTTTACGAAGTTTCGGCCCGACTGGTGTTTGGCAATGAACACCGCCGAGCCGAAACCTTTTTTTTACCCGAAATTCCGGCACACAGCCGGGTGTTGCTTGTGGGTGGGGGAGCGGGGCATCTGCTCGCAGAGTTGTTGCAAACGCGTTTTCCCGCTGCCGTCGCGTACCTGGAGCCTTCACTGGCAATGAGCCAGCGGGCGCATCGGCGGATACAGACCCTGCCGGGAAAAACGACCGTAACCTTTCTACGGGGAAGTGAGGAATTGGCTGGACACCCGCCCTACCATGTCTTGGTAACCCCCTATATTCTGGACGTATTTCCCGACGAGGTGTTGCGTACCGATGTGCTACCCCCGCTTCTACGGATGCTTACGCCTGGTGCCCATTGGCTCTTCACCGATTTCGTGCCCCCCACTCGTTGTAGTCAGGCCTTGTTAATCAGCGTTATGTACGCATTCTTCCGGGCGATAGCGCGCATTCCAGCCCGTCGGCTACCTGATTACAAGGCGCTGTTTGAATGGGCCGGATTTGAAAAAAAAGCCAGCCGGGCTTTTGCCAACGGAATGATCGAAACGGCATTGCTGGAACCTGTGCCCCCGAAAGAAAACGTTCGGGCATAATTTTTTAGAAACGTGGGGGCCGCCCATTCTTCACACTTCATCCCTAATTCATTCATGAATACCTCCCCGGCTACTTCCTCCGAGGAACGAAAGCGTGGAACCTTCGTCACGCTGCTTGCTGCATTTGCCGGTTTATGGGCAGCCATTTGGGCAAACTTCCTGCTTGGTTTTGAAAAAGGTGACGGCGCAACCGTCGTTTTCCTGCTGGTCGGCATACCGACGTACTACTTGTTTCTGCTCGCCTACGACGTGCGTGGGGCGGTGCGCGAACTGCGGCTGGAGCGGAAGCGCGTCGGATTCCGGCACGTTTTCCAGGTGATTCGACGGTAACTAATTCCCGAGAAACCCGAACAAATAAAAAAACCTGCTGATACCCAGCAGGTTTTTTTATTTGTGGAGATGGCGGGAGTCGAACCCGCGTCCAGAACAGGGAGCAGCCGCGTCTTCTACAGGTTTAGTGGCGCTTTAGGTTGTCGGGAAATCGTCAGGTAGGCCACGCACCGCAACGATTTCCGTAGGAACTGGTGCTGCCTCGACGTAGTCCCGTCGGTCGGGCAGGCCCTGCATTTCGACGCCCCGTAACCCGGCCCGGCAAGGCGGCGATCCGGCGGGACGATGGCTAATGGTTAATCCTCCGGATTAAGCAGCCATAGCGTAGCTATAATTGCCAGCTAATTGTTCGGACGATTTTTTGACGGGAGGATTCGACCAACTCCCGACCTGCTTTCACGCAAACCCTCAGCCCGCTGTCAATACCAGTCATCCCCTTCAATTAAGAATTCAAAATTAGGAATTACGAATTAAAAAGACGGCCTGTAACTTCGGTTTGTTGGTTGAAAACTTAGCGCGACGGCGAATAATTCCTAATTCCTAATTTTTAATTGCCTTCGTCGAATCTTCGATTTCCTAATTCAATCAGAGTCCCAACTCCGAAAGTTCGTCGTCACGGATGATCATCAACAAGGCCGACTGAGAAAGTATGACGAACTTTTCACCGTCAATCTCCACGTCGAAACCGTTTCGCTTCAGATACAGCACCTGATCGGCTTCGCGCACTTGCAGAGGCACGTATTTCACGGCTTCTTTTTTCTCCTTCCACGGTTCGTCTTCATCCGTTAGGGCGGGAATCGGAAAACCGGGACCTACCCGCACGACCTGTCCGGAATGGATGTCTTCCTTTTCTTCGACGGTGGGGGGCAGGTACAGGCCCGAGCGGGTTTGCTGGCTGCCCTCGGCGGGCCGCACGAGCAGCTTGTCGCCGAGCATAATGACTTTTCGGAGCGTGTTGGTGCCTTCGATGGTGTTCATGTCAGAACCTTGATTCGTAGGATTTTTGATTGCCGTGATGGCGAAAAAGCTCCGTGCAATTTCCGTTCATCAGGGTAATTCAACGAATCCTACGAATCAAGGTTCTGACATCTTGTCAGGAATTTTGCCCCGCGGGCCGATTTCCACCACCTCCACGTCAAAAATCCGCCGCCCATCGATTTTCAGCCGCAGGGCCGTCATGACTTTGTGAAATCCCTCGCGGCCCGCCGCGCCGGGGTTGAGGTAGAGCAGCTTGCCCCGCGTGGGGTCGCGCTGTACGCGCAGCAGGTGCGAGTGACCGCACACGAACACGTCGGGCAGCCCGTGTTGAGCAAAAAGCTGCCGCGCATCGGGCTGGTAGCGCCCCGGCACCCCGCCAATGTGCGTCATGCCGACGGTAATTTCTTCGCAGCGGAAAACCTGAACGAGCGGAAAAATCCGTCGGATTTCGGCCCCGTCGATGTTGCCGTACACGCCAAAAAGCGGTTTGCCGAGGGCTTCAAGCGTATCCACGACGGCCATGTTGCCCCAATCGCCACTGTGCCAGAGGTGATCGGCCCAGTCGAGGTGGGGCATCAGGCGGGGGTCGAGGGTGCCGTGGGTATCGGAAAGGAGGAGGACGCGGGTCAAGGGGGTGCCGTTCGTGGTGTGTGTTCCGTTGCTACTCCAAACTACACACTACGAACGACAAACTCAAAAACATTCCATCCCCGCATCCGTTTAGCATCCAACTAACTTCTGTTGACGTGTTGATTACTCCGTTTGAAACCGAACTGTACGAGAAAATGGGCGAGTTTTTTGCCCGGCACGGCTTCGCGCCGATGCCCGAGAAAAAGCAGTTCCGGAAGGTCACCGAAACCGGGTTTCAAAACGTTATTTTTTCCGCCACCACGTACGAAAAGGAAATCTGGCTCGAAGTCAATTTCGGCCTGCGACACGAGCGGGTCGAACAAGTGGCACAGCAATTTCTGGGGAATCTGGAAGAATTTCGGGCAGATGCCAACACGCTGGTAGTCAGCATCGGGAAATTCAACGACGCCCAGTATTTCCGGTATAAAATCGGGCACGAAGACCGCGCCCGGCAGAGCGATCTGGATGAGACGTGCCTCGAAATCCAGGAGTTTCTGGTGGAGCGCGGATTTGATTTTCTGAATCGCAACGATAGCCTTGCCGCGCTCCACGTCATTTACAACGCCGAGCCAACCAAGCCCTGCAAATTTCTCTATAACCAGGTTCACCGGGGGTTCAAAGGACTGATTACCGCCCGACTGCTCTACAGCGACGACTTTCTGGGGCTGGCCGATCTCTACCGCAACCAGCTCGTTCGGCTGGGAGCCTCGTTTCACGAACTGCACCAATACGAGCGGTTACTTAGCTTTTTGCTGTACCACTCGGTGAATTAATTTCCGTGCTTACGCGATTCGGGCAAACTTTTGGGCAAAATCGTATTAATTCGAACCTTTGCTGCCCTTTACTTTTACAGTCTGTACCACCTCTCGGCCTGTTCATGAATTCTCATCTCCTCTCGCGGCGCGATTGGCTAAAAACCAGTGCACTGTTGTCGGGATCTGCCTTGCTGGCGGGTCACCCGGCGGCGTTGGTGCCTCCGCCCTCGTCGAAACCTACCTTCCGCATTGGGGCCTGCGATTGGTCCCTGCAAAAAACCGCAGACCCGGCGGCCTTCGACGTGGCCCGGCAAATCGGCCTCGACGGGGTGCAGGTGAGTTACAACTCCGCCGCCGACGAGGCGTTTCTGGCGAAAAAAGAAAACCTTGATGCCATCCGGGCGGCATCCAAACGCACGGGCGTAAAAGTCGCCAGCCTGGCCATCGGGCGGCTCAACGACATTCCCTACAAGTCGGAAGCCCGCACCGAGGAGTGGGTCAGCAACGCCGTGGACGCGGCTAAAGCCCTCGGCGTGCGGGACATTCTGCTCGCATTTTTCTCGAAAAACGACCTGCGGAACGACGAAGCCGGGAAAAAAGCGGTCGTTGAGCGATTGAAAAAAGTGGCCCCGAAGGCCGAAAAAGCGGGCGTGGTGCTGGCCATCGAATCGTACCTCTCGGCCCAGGAACACCTCGACATCATCCAAGCCGTCGGGTCGCCCGCCGTGAAGGTGTACTACGACTTTCGCAACGCCACCGACGCGGGCTATGACATTTTCAAGGAAATCCCGATGCTGGGCACCCGGTACATTTCCGAAATTCACATGAAGGAAAATGGCCAACTGCTTGGCCAGGGCACGCTCGACTGGCCCCGCATCCGCCGCGCCCTGGCCGACATCGGCTACGCGGGCTGGATGCAAATCGAGTGGGCCATGCCGAAGGGGGCCGAACTCGTGCCCAGCTACCAGCACAACCTGAGGTTTCTCCACGACCTGTTTGCCTGACCAAATTTATGGTGGAGCGGTTCACCAGAACCGCTCGCGCGACCTTACTCCCTGGCGGTTCTGGTGAACCGCTCCACACTACCGGATGAAAGCCCTTCTTCGTACCCCCCCCTTCCCGCTCCGTGGCATCCTGCTCTTTGCTGCCGGAGCCAGCCTACTCGCCGCCTGGATCAGGCCAACCCTTCGGCTCACCGTCAATTCGCCATCGAACAATGAACAGCGGCCCGCCAAGCGGGCCGCGGCGAACGGACAACGCAACGCCGCCGATTCCTCCCGCCTCTACACCCCCGCCGACCTCGAAGCCACCGTCTGGGCCGAGTCGCCGATGCTGTTCAACCCCACCAACCTCGACGTGGACGCCCGCGGGCGTGTCTGGGTGACGGAGGCCGTCAATTACCGCGATTTCAACAACAAGCCCGACACCCGACTGACCCGGCAAAACGGCGAGCGCGTGCTGATTCTGGAAGACTCCGATGGCGACGGCAAGGCCGATAAAACCACGGTGTTCGTCGAAGACAAAGACCTGAAATCGCCCCTGGGCATCGCCGTCATCGGCAACAAAGTCCTCGTGTCGGCCGCCCCGAACCTGGTGATGTACACCGACGAGAACGGCGACGACAAACCCGACAAAAAGGAAATTCTGCTCACCGGCTTCGGCGGCTTCGACCACGACCACAGCCTGCACAGCGTCATCGCCGGGCCGGATGGCCGCTGGTACTTCAACACCGGCAACGCCGGGCCGCACACCGTGACCGACAAGGCAGGGTGGACGCTCCGCTCGGGCAGCCTCTACACCGGTGGCACGCCCTACAACAAAGAAAACTCCGGCAACCGCAAAAGCGACGACGGCCGCGTGTGGGTAGGCGGCCTGCAACTGCGCATCAACCCCGACGGCACCGGCCTGACTGTGCTCGGCCACAACTTCCGCAACAGCTACGAAACCGCCGTGGACAGCTACGGCAACCTGTGGCAAAACGACAACGACGACCAGGTGATTGCCTGCCGGACGAGCTTCCTGCCCGAAGGCGGCAACGCCGGGTACTTCAGCACCGACGGCACCCGCTACTGGCAGGCCGACCGACGCCCCGGCCAGGAGATTTTCACCGCCCACTGGCACCAGGACGACCCCGGCGTGATGCCCGTACCCGAAAACGCGGGGGCCGGTTCGCCCACGGGCGTACTGCGCTACGAAGGCGACGCCCTCGGGCCGAAGTACCGGGGCGTACTGCTCAGCGCCGAGGCGGGCCGCAACGTGATTTACGGCTACTGGCCCGAAAAACAGGGGGCCGGTTTCGCGCTTAAACGCCACAACCTCATCACCACGCTACCCCAGGACAACGTCAACTACCAGTGGTACGAAACCGGCGAAGACACCCGAAAGTGGTTCCGGCCCTCCGACGTGGTGGCGAGCACCGACGGGGCGCTCTACATCGCCGACTGGTACGACCCCATCGTGGGCGGCCACGCCATGCAGGACAAAAAAGCGTTTGGACGGATTTACCGCATCACGCCCAAAGGCCGCAAACTCACCCCGCCGAAGCTGGATTTGGCGACGGCCGAAGGCCAGATTTCCGCGTTGAGAAACCCGGCCATCAACGTGCGGAACGCGGGTTTTCTGGCCCTAAAAGCCGGGGGTGAAAAATCCATCGCGGCCGCGAAGGCGCTGCTCACGGACGAAAACCCCTTCGTGCGGGCGCGGGCGGTGTACCTGCTGGCGCAGTTGGGGCCGGGCGGCAAAGCCGAAGCGGAGGCCTTGATGAAATCTCCCGACGCCGACCTCCGCCTGGTGGCCTTCCGGGCCTTGCGTGGCGTAGGCAGCGCCGAGGAGCGGCTCGTGTACTGCCTCCAGGCGGCGTCGGACGAGGACCCGGCCCTGCGCCGCGAGGTGGCCATCGCCCTGCGCGACGTGCCGCTGAATTCCTCCGAAATCGCCCTCCGCAAACTGGCCAAGCACTTCGACGGTACCGACCCCTGGATGCGCTTCGTCCTGGGCCTGGCGCTAGACGGTGAAAAAGCCGAGAAATTTTACCCCGAACTGAAAAAACTGTACGGGGCAACAAACCCCGAAACTTGGCCCAAACCGATGGCCGCGCTGGCCTTTGAAACCCACCCCCAAGCCGCCCTGCCCGACCTGAAGATTCGCGCCGGTTCGGAACGCCTCACCGAAGCCCAGCGGCGGCAGGCGCTCACGGCCCTGGCGTTCATCCGCGACAAAGCCGCCGCCGAAGCCATGCTTTCGCTGACTAAATCGCCCTTGAAGGATGTGCGCGAGACGGCGGGCTACTGGCTCACGTTCCGCCGTACCAACGACTGGGCCGACCTCATGGACTGGAAAGACGCCGCCGCCCAGGCTTCGCCCCAGATGCAGCAGATGATGAAACTGCAATTCGACGTGGGCTCCGAACTGCCCATGCTCCAGCGCGTGAAAGCCGCCGAAGAACTGGCCCGCGACGCCGCCGGGGGCAAAATGCTCCTGGCCATGGCCGCCGAAAACCGCCTGCCGAAGGAAGTGAAAGACACCGTGGCGAAAGTAATTTACACCAACCCCGACCTCCAGGTGCGCTCGCTGGCGGGCGATTATTTCCCCCGCGAAGGCAAGAATTGGAAGGGCAAACTCTACTCGGTGCCTTACATCGCCAAGCTCGAGCCGGACGTAGCGCACGGCAAGCAAGTCTTCACCACCTACTGCGCCACGTGCCACAAGCACGGCGTGAGTGGCGGCGAAATTGGCCCGGACTTAAGCACCATCCACAAAAAATTCGACCGCGTGGCCCTGCTCGATGCCGTCATCAACCCCTCGGCGAGCATGGTGTTCGGTTACGAACCCTGGCTGGTGACGACCAAAAAGGGCGAGACGATGTACGGCTTCCTGGTCTCCGACGGGACCACAATGGTGCTCCGCGACGCGGGCGGCCAACAGCACGCGCTGAAAAAAGATCAGATCAAATCCCGTCAGCAACTCACCACCAGCCTCATGCCCGAACCTTCAACCCTGGGGTTGAACGATCAGGATTTGGCCGACTTGACGGGGTATTTGTTGAGTTTCAAGGATTGAAATTTCAGGGCTTGTAAACCTATAACGTGGAGCCGGTAATCCGTTCAAAATCAACGTCGCAGTGCACGACCCACAGGTTGGCGGCGATGGCGTATTGTGCAATGAGGGCCTGTAAATGAAAAACCCCAGCCTCGTAAGGCTGGGGTTTTTCCTGTGACAAAGCAACTTACGCTTCCTGTCCGCGCAGGGCTTTCACCTGTTCGAGCGATTGGCGCAGTTCGGTCAGGTGATTTTGCAGCACGTCCTTCACGTAGTGCGGCAGGTCCTCGTCGTCCACGGCGTCTTCGTAGGCTTCCACGGCGGCGCTTTCGCCGAACTCCACCGAACTCAGGATGGTATCGCGGTCTTTGCCCGAAACGGCGGCCTTGATGTCGATCCAGGCGCGGTGGATTTTGCTCGAAAAATCGGTCGAAGTGGCATCGCTCACGGCCGATCCGTCGAGGCGCACGATGTGATCGGCCAGCTCACTACGGAACCGCTGGCTCTGGACAATCATCTGCCGGAACAGGTTGTCGAGGCTGCTGTCTTCGGTGTCTTCGATGGCTTTTTCAAAGCCCTGGATGCGGTCGTTGTTGATGCGAACGAGGTCGTTGAGCGCGTCCACGAATTCTTCCTTGTTGGTCATGGTTTGTTGACGTTTTGAGGTAAAACCTGGAGAGGTCGGGTGGAAACCCGGAGGCGTTGGGATTAAAAAACCGTTCCAGCTTTGCGGGTTGCAGTTTCAAGTTTGAAGTTCGTAGTTTGAAGTTTCGAGCACAAAGGTGACCGCAACTTCAAACTCGGAACTTCAAACTCCTTCCCATGCCCCACCGCTACCGTGTCCTCGGTTTCCTGTTTTTCCTTTCGATCATCACCTACCTCGACCGCGTGTGCATATCGGTAGTCGGCGTGCGGATGAAAAAAGACCTCAGCCTAACCAACGAACAGTTCGGCTGGGTGCTGGGGGCCTTCGCGCTGGCGTACGCGCTGTTTGAGATTCCCACCGGTGCCCTCGGCGACCGCGTCGGGCCGCGCCGGGTGCTCACCCGCGTGGTGGTGTGGTGGTCGGGGTTCACGGCCCTGACGGGCACGGCCACGGGGCTGGTGTACTTGCTCGTCGTGCGGTTTTTGTTCGGGGTGGGGGAGGCCGGGGCGTACCCCAACAGTTCGATCGTGGTGTCGCGGTGGTTTCCGGCCGTCGAAACGGGCCGGGCGCAGGCCTTCATTTGGGCGGCCGGAAGGCTGGGCGGGGCGTTGGCTCCGCTGGTGGTGGTGCCCGTGTCGGTGGCCTTCGGCTGGCGGGCGTCGTTTGCGGTCATGGGCGCGCTGGGGCTGGCCTGGGCGGTGGCCTGGTACGCATGGTTCCGCGATTTTCCCGAAACCAAACCGGGCGTTTCTGCCGAAGAACAACGCCTCATCGAAGCCGGTCGGCGCTACCGGCCCCACGCCGAAGGCCACGCCCACCGATTTCCCTGGAAAGCCCTGCTCCGTAGCCCCAACCTCTGGGCTTTGCTGCTCATGTTTCATTTTTACATGTACGGGGCGTATTTCTTCTCGGCCTGGTTGCCCACGTACTTGCAGGAAGGGCGGCATTTTTCCGAGAACGACATGAAGCTTTTCGCCACACTGCCCTTTTTCCTCGGGGCCATCGGCTGCTTCACGGGCGGGTACGCCAGCGACTGGCTCGCCCGGCGGTACGGCCTGAAGTGGGGCCGCCGCCTGGTGGGCCTGGTGGGCATGGGGCTGTCGAGTGTCGTCGTGCTGGTTTCGTCGCTCACCCGCGACAACGCCACCGCCGCCACGCTCCTGGCCGTGGGCATGGCCTTCAAAGATTTGACCCTGCCCGTGGCCTTCGCCGTGTGCGTGGACGTGGGCCGCAGCCGGGCGGGCACGGTGGCCGGGGCCATGAACACCTTCGGGCAGTTGGGGGCCTTTTTTCTGGCCGTGATTTTCGGGAAAATCATCACCGTAACCGGAAATTACGAAGCCCCGCTGTACCTCATCGCCGGGCTGTTGCTGTGCAGCAGCCTGCTCTGGTTGCGCATCGACCCCACCGAAAGCGTGGAGCGGGAGGTAGGAGAAGAGGGAGTGTGGAGTGAAGAATTAAAAATGAAGAATGAAAAATGAAAAATGTGAAAGGCAGGGTACTCCTCTTTCTGCACTTTTCATTTTTCATTTCTTGTTTTTCATTTCCGTGCGGCGTCCGCCTGTTTTTCATTCCTGAATCCCAAAATCTCACCTCCTGGGCATCGGCTTGCGCCGAACCCATTCTGCCCCTACATTCGGGACTGAAAGGTTTTTCCCGAAACCCATCTTCCCCTTTCCCATGAATACCTTCTCTTTTGCCCAGTACCAGACCGACGGTTTTTTCGATGAAATGTTCGCCGTCGAGGGCCGACTTCGGCCTGGCTACGACGCCTTCAAAACCCGCGTCGAACAGCTCAGCAGTGAAGAAATGATCCGCCGCCAGCAGGCCGCCGAACGGGCGCTGATGGCGATGGGCATCACGTTCAACGTGTACTCCGAAAACGAAGGCACCGAGCGCATCATGCCCATCGACATCATTCCGCGCATCGTGCCGGGCGACGAGTGGAACCGCCTCGAACAGGGCCTCATCCAGCGCATTACGGCACTAAACCTGTTCATCGACGACGTGTACAACGCCCAGCACATCCTCAACGACGGCGTCGTGCCCCGCGAGTTGATCGAATCGTCGAAGTGCTTTCTCCAACCCTGCGTGGGGCTGAAACCACCCAAGGGCATCTGGTGCCACATCACCGGCACCGACCTCATCCGCGGCGACGATGGCACCTTCATGGTGTTGGAAGACAACCTGCGCTGCCCCTCCGGCGTGAGCTACATGCTCGAAAACCGGGAACTGCTGAAGCAAACCTTCCCCGAAGTGATCGCCCGCACCAACGTCCGGCCCGTGAGCGATTACCCGACGCAGTTGCTCAACATGCTCCAGTTCATCACCGACCGCCCCGACCCGACGGTCTGCGTGCTGACGCCGGGCATTTACAATTCAGCCTACTTCGAGCATTCGTACCTGGCCCAGCAGATGGGCGTCGAACTGGTGGACGCCCGCGACCTGGTTGTGCACGACGGCTACGTGAAAATGCGCACCACGAAGGGCTTCCAGATCGTCGACGTGATCTACCGCCGCATCGACGACACCTTCCTCGACCCACACGTGTTCAACCCCCAGTCGCTCATCGGCATTCCGGGTATTTTCGACGTGTACAAAAAAGGGCGCGTCGCGCTTGCCAACGCCCCCGGCACGGGCGTGGCCGACGACAAGGTGATTTACGCCTACGTGCCACGCATCATCAAGTACTACCTCGACCAGGACCCCATCATCCCGAACGTCCAGACCTACATCTGCGGCGAAGACGACGACCGGCAGTACGTGCTCGACCACATCGAAAACCTGGTCGTGAAGGAAGCCAACGAAGCCGGGGGCTACGGGATGCTCATCGGCCCGAAGGCTTCCAAAAAGGACCACGACCTGTTCCGGGAAAAAATCAAGCAAAACCCCCGTAACTACATCGCCCAGCCTACCATCTCGCTCTCGCGGGTGCCTTGCCTCGTGGACGGGCAGGTGGAAGGTCGTCACGTGGACCTGCGCCCGTACATCCTCTACGGCGACGGCATTAAGGTCATTCCCGGTGGGCTGACGCGGGTTGCCTTGCGCAAAGGCTCGCTGGTGGTCAATTCCTCGCAGGGCGGGGGGAGCAAGGATACGTGGGTGTTGTGGTGAAAACGCAGCGCAGCGGCTTCGGAAGGTGGGGTTTCCGCCCGTGAAACGCCACCTCCTGAACCGTTAACCCTTGAAAACAAGTCGATCACGTACAAATTTCGTAGTTTGGCACTCACTCCCCGGCTTTCGCCTCGCGGATACCTACTTTTGGTAGCACCGAAGGCACAACGCCGGAGAACACGTCCCACCTTTTCAACGCATACCGCCATATGCACCTCCCGCCCCTTGCCCGGCTCCTGCCGGGTGCGTTGGTCTTGGCCGTGACCGGCTGCCAACTTCCCCACCTCAGTCCTGACGCAGAAGCTGCGGCCCGAATGGCACAGCTCAAGGTGGCCGAGTCGTTTCGGTTCAAAACCACCCAAGACATCCAACTCAACGTGCAGATCGCTAGCCCGACCAGTCCCGGTGCCCGCTACCGGGTCAACGTGTACGACGACTTTCCGACCATGGGAGGGCTGCTCATTTCGGGCCTGACCGACGCCAGCCAGCGGTTGCGGCTCGAATTCCAGGTTCCGGCTCCGCTCAAATTCATCTACGTTGAAAAAGTCGATGCCTTCGGTGCCAGCGACATGCTGAAAGTGGCCACGGCCGACGTGGTATCGGCCGATTTCAAAACCACCACCCGCACCGTGGCCCTACGCACGGTCGCTGGCTCGGGCCTCGACTGCAACAGCGGATTTACGCGGAAACTCAACAACTTCACCGGCGACATCACCGTCAACGACGGCGAGGTGGTGGCCCTGACGGGCACGTTCAAAGGTAAAATCACGATGAACAAGGCCGGTACGCTACGCGTGTGCGGCTCGGCCACCATCGACAACCTCGGCATCAACCACAAGTCGGCGCGGGTGTATTTTCTGGAAGGCTCAACCATCAACGCCGGAGACCTCGACCTCCGCGACGCCGAGGCCCAACTCCTCAACTACTCCGACAACCTGACGATTTCGGGCAAAACCCTCTTCGGGGGCGTGGTCGAAAACTGGGGGAAAATGACGGTGAACGGCAACGTAAACCTCAACAACAACGCCCGCCTGACCAACAACGGCGAACTGACCGTGAACGGGGGTGTCAACAGCAAAACCACGGTGGTCAACAACCAGACCCTGTTCGTGAAAGGCTCCCTGCAACTGGACGGCGGCTCCTCGACCACCAACAACTGCAAACTCATCGTCGACAACGAACTGACGCTCAACAACCCGCTCACCAACCACGCCTACGTGAAGGCCGGGGTGAAAACCACCATCAACGGAGCCGGGGTATTGGCCCAGCACAACGGTGCCCTGCTGAGCACGAACGATTTCCTCTGCAACGGCACCATCACCGGGAGCGGCGCGGCCAAATCGACGGTGAGGGCCACGGGCAATTCCCGCTTCAACGGCAGCGCGTCGATGAGCGGCAACGTGAATTTCTGGGACGAAAACGGCGTCGAAACCAACGTTTCCAAAATCGACCCTTCGTTTTTCAACAAAAATAACTACCTGCCCACTTCGGCCTGCAACCCCGAAGGCTTCGGCAAACCCGCCGTGCAGGACGCCGACAGCGACGGCATTCCTGACAGCCAGGACGACAATTCGACCGACGCCGAGGTCGCGTTTTCGTCGTACTACCCGTCGTCCAATGGCTACGGAGCGTACTGCTTCGAGGACAAATGGCCCGGCAAAGGCGACTACGATTTCAACGACCTCGTGCTCGGGTTCCGGATCACGAAAAAAATGAACGGGGCGGGCAAAGTGGTCAAACTGACCTACGCCCTGCAAATCCGGGCCGTGGGGGCCACCTACACCAACGGCTTCGGTTTCCAACTCGACAACATCGCCAGCGACGAAGTAAGGTCGGTGAGCGGCATGAGGCTGACGAAAAACTTGATTTCGCTGAAGGCCAACCAAACCGAAGCCGGGCAGGCGAAGGCCGTCGTCATCGCCTACGACTCGCCCGACCCAGTGGTGGGGCAGCCGTCGGGGGCGTTGTTCAACGTCGTGAAGGGGTCGCCCGCCAGTCCGCCGGGCAACCTGGAGGTCGAAATCACGTTCCGCCAGCCTATCGACCCCGACCGGCTGAGCCAGGCTTCGATCAACCCCTTCATTTTCGTCAACGGGCACCGGGGCCGCGAAGTCCACCTCTGCAACTACCGCCCCACCGACAAGGCCACTTCCAGCCTGTTCGGCACCATCGACGACTCGGGCGTGCGCAACTACCGCACCCGCAACAACCTGCCCTGGTGCCTCGAAGTCCCCGCCGATTTCAAGCACCCCATCGAAGGCGCGCCCGTCAACCAGGCCTACCTGCACTTTGAAGCCTGGGCGCTCACGGGCGGCGGGTCGTACAACGATTGGTTCGTCAACAAAGGCGGGTACGTGAACCCGGAGAAGATTTTCTGATTTCCCTTTGCCGTTTTCCCCGCCGCCCGTTCCGCTCGCTGAGTGGGGCGGGCGGCGGGTTTTTGGGAAAATCGTTAGATTTACGAAAAACCAACCGCACCGATGGAAGCACTTGCCGCGCCCGCGGTCACGCCGAACGTGGGGGTTCCGAAACACGCCGGACGACGCATGACGAAACAAGAATTCCTGAAATGGGAACCCGACGACGCGTTCGTGTACGAGTTCAACGACGGCATTCTGGAACCCACCCTGAGCAAGAAACCCGAAGAGAAATTACTCGTCAAGCGCCTGACGCGCCGTTTTATTGCGACAACTGCGTTTCAAAACGGCGGAGAACTCATGCCGGAGATGGACTGCTGGGTAACGGAAAAGCAGATGCGGCGACCCGATTTGTCCTATTACACGGAAAGCCAAATCGTTCAGGATGCGTTGGGTAACCAACCTTCGAGCATCCCCGCTTTCGTCATTGAGTTGATTTCGGAAACGGACGAACACTATAAAACCACGACCAAACTTCGCGAATACTTCGAGGCAGGCGTTCAGGTGGTTTGGTGGATTTTTCCGCCGTTCAAAACCCTCGAGGTGTACACCTCGCCCAAAACCGTGGTCATCGCCACCGACGACGACCTCGTCAGCGCCGCCCCGGCGCTGCCCGACTACGAGCTAAAGGTCAGCGACTTGTTCGCCGACGTGACGGCAGCCTGATTTTTGACGAACGGTGCGTCCTTTTACCCGAAAGCGTTCTACTTTGCCCTCTGCAACCTCCTCTTCGCTTTGAAAACACACCTCCTCTCCGTCTTCCTTTTCTTCATCGCCTCCGCCAGTGTCGCCGCGCCCCGACCCCGCACGGCCGAAGCCGAAATCCGCGCCGCGCTCGACTCCACCGCCGCGGGCTGGAACCGCGGCGATTTGAAAACCTACCTCGCCGCCTACACCCCCGACGCGCAGGAGATGGGTCCCAACGGCCCCCGCGGCGGCGTGGAGGTGATCGAAAACACGATGCGCAACGGTTTCTGGAAAACCGGTCGCCCCCTCCAGCAACTTCGCTACGAGCACGTCACGGTGCGGATGCTCGGCAAGGCCAACGCCCTCGTCAACGGGCAGTTCATCCTCACCGGCGGCGGGCGGCCCGACCGCACGGGCTGGTTCACGACGGTTTGGGAAAAAACTGGGGACGGGTGGCGGATGATTTTTGATCATTCGTAACCAAATCGTGAAAGTTTACTTCGATTCTTCGGTGTACGGTGGTTGTTTCGATGCCGAAGGTTGCGCCAGAGCGAGCGCTGGGTTTTCAGCAGGTGAACGTTACCTTTGGTTTCAGGCTGGTCAGCATCGTGACGCCGGAATTTTTGATTTAGCCATGAATCCATACCTCGATTTCAAGCAGAAGGCAGCCGGGCGGCTGTCCCGGTTTGTCAACGATCCGGACGGGTTGCTGGCCTACCTCCGGCCATTTCAGCAGTCGGCACCCGAGCACCAGCGTCTGCGTCCGGCGCGCCCCCGCCCAACCGGAGTCCCCATGACTTGGAAACCCCTCACCCCAGCACCGGCTCCCCGGGCGTTTTGGAAATACAAACCCTCGTGAGCGCATCGAAACCTTTGACTGGCACCGCGCCGTCAAGGTGCTCGACGGGCGGGTGGTGGAGACTAGGAGGTATCTGGCGGGGAAGGGATAGCGGGTTACCGCATGGGTGGTCCGTGTGCCATGGACCTCGGTAATGAAGGCAGTAAAAAATGTTTCACATCTTGCAAAACCTGTGTCGCAAAACATGAATCGATTTTGGTTATTCTATCTTTTTTTAGGAATCAGTTTCCTCATCTTAATCGGAGCGGTTGGGTTCTACATATATCATTTTGGAACTCACTTCTCTGATAAAAAAGAAGAATGGGGCCAATTTGGCGATTTTTTAAATGTTTTCGTGTCAATTTGCAATTTAGTTGTCGTTACATCTCTTACATTCATTGTATTTAAAATTCAGCAAAGTGAGCAAAGAGTAGAAGTCAGACCATATTTGATTTTCAAAGTTTTGCCACAAAAAAAAATCTGGGCGGTTAAAAATGTGGGTAGGGGTGTTGCTCTAAACGTATTAATTACCAATAGTCAAGAGCGAGAAGAATGGGATGTACCCGTGAAAATTTACTCATTGATGCCAGAAGAAGTGCTCGAAATAACTTGGTTTGGACCTTCCATTCAATGTCGTGGAGTTTATTTTGACATTCATGAAAATGTTTATACCTCAACATGTGAAAATGACGAAACTTCATTTGTTGAAAACTTTCACGGATTGTCGAACTTCAAAAAGAATTATAAAAGGTTAGAGGAAGTTTCTGACCCTGGAGTGCAGTTTTTATTTTAATTACTCTCCCCCGCACTCACTCGTCTCCCACGAGTGAGCACAATTGCAAGCCTCTCAGGAGCGGCGTCGGATTGCGAATCACTTTGCCACCTGCCAAGCCACAAACGGCATGACCACCCGCCGCCACTTTCTCAAAACCTCCCTCGCCCTCACCGCCGCGCCGCTGGTTGGGGGGAGTCAAAACCAGCCCCTCACCACCGGCCAACTCATTGACCGCATCAAGGCCAACGTGGGCATTCCGTGGCGGGAGCAGACGGTGGACAACCTCATTGCCGGCACCCGCGAGCAGGAGGTGAAGGGCGTCGCCGTGGTGATGATGGCGACGTTGGACATGCTCCGGCGGGCCGCCGACCGGGGGCTGAACCTCGTCATCACCCACGAACCCACCTACTTCTCGCACCAGGACCGCATTGAACCCGTGCAACAGGACGCGGTATTTCTCGGAAAACGCGGGTTTATCGAACAGCGGGGCCTGAGCGTGTTCCACTTCCACGACCACTGGCACGGGCGCAAACCCGACGGCATCGCCACCGGCATGATGCGTGAACTGGGCTGGGAAAAGTTCGTGGACACCGAACAACCGAAATTGTTCACGTTTCCGGAAACCACCCTGGCCCGGCTGGCCCAATCCATCGAAACCAGGCTGAACATCCGCACCATGCGCGTGGTGGGCGACCCGAACCTGCCCGTGCGCAGGGTGCTGGCCAGTTGGGGCAACGTGAGCCTGAACCCCGGCATCCCGTACCTGGCCCAGGCCGACGTGCTGGTGGTGGGCGAAACCCACGAGTGGGAACTCGTTGAGTACGTGCAGGACGCCATCGCCTCGGGGCAGAAGAAGGCCCTGATCATCCTCGGTCACCTCGTGTCGGAGCAGGCGGGCATGAAGTACTGCGCCGAATGGCTGCGGGGTTTCGTGCCGGAGGTGCCCGTCGAATTCCTCGCGGCGGACGAACCGTTCTGGCGACCCGGCCGACCCGCGAAGTGAGAGCAAAGCGCCCTTACGGCAATTCTTCCATCTCGATTTCCTTGTACGCCACTTCCGCCTTGCCGCCGCCGTGGATTTGCAGGCCGATCAAGCCGGTTTGGGGCAGGGTTTGGTCGGGTTCGGTGTAGTCCACGGTTTGCTGGCCGTTGAGGTAGAGCCGAATGCGGCGGCCTTCGGCGCGGATTTCGTAGCGGTTCCAGCCGCCGGGCCGGAGGATGCGGGCGATGAGCGCCGAATCGGGTTTCACCAGTGTTTTGTTCCGCCGCGATTCGTCGTAGAGGCTGGCCCAGTAGCCCGCGCCGAGGTCGGCCTGGTAGCCGCGCATTTCGTAGGGCGGGTTGTCGAGGCGCTGGCTGCGAAACTGCACGCCCGCGTTGACGAAGCCCGTGCCCACCAGTTTGAAGCGCAGCCGCAGCCTGAAATTCGTGAACGGGCGCGTGGTGCAGAGAAATTCGTTGTGGGGCACGGTTTCGTACAGCGAGCCGCCCACGAGCGCCCCGTCGGCGATGCGCCAGGTGTGGCGGGTGTCGCCCTCCCAGCCCCGGAACGTGCGCCCATCGAACAGGCGGGTGGGTTTGGCGGGCGGAACGACGCGGAGGCTCGTCAGGGCAGGGACGAGGGCTAGGAGCAGGAAAACAAATCGGTTTTTCACGAGAAAAAGAGCAGGAGTGAATCGGGAACCGAAGGTAACGAACTCGTGGCTTGGTTGGCATCGCGTTGGCCTTTTCTGACGTTGTCCACCCAATCGCCTTCTTTTTGTTCGAAACGTTGTGGACCGTCGATACATCGCGACGACGGTTGTCAGCCGCCGGGTTGCTGCGCCCGAACCAAACAAGGCGCATCGGCGGGCGGTTGAGTGGAAAGCTGGCACGGGAATTTCGCCGACGTACCCCGGCGACCGTTAAACCAGCCCGCGCCGTTGCTATGCCCCTTGCGTCCATTCTCGATTTTCTCGACAGCGATTTTACCCAACCCGGTCCGTTTTTGCTGCTCACGCTGGGGATGTTCCTGGGCGTGGTAGGCCGGTATTTTCTGATTGCCGGGGCCTTTCAGGCGTATTTCTACGTCTGGCAACCGGAACGATGGAAAGCTCGAAAACTGGGGAAACGCGACTATCCGCCGGGGCAGTTTCGCACCGAAATTCGCTGGTCGGTCGTCAATTCCCTGATATTCGCCGTGGCGGGGGCGCTCACGGTGCTGGCCTGGCAGCGGGGGTATACCCAGATTTACCTCAACGCCGACCGCTACGGCCTCTGGTACCTGCCCGTGAGCCTGTTGCTTTCGATGTTCCTCCACGAAACCTACTACTACTGGCTCCACCGGCTGATGCACCACCCCAGGGTGTACCGGCACGTCCACAAGGTTCACCACGACAGTCTGATCACTTCGCCGTGGACGGCCTTCAGTTTCCACCCCACCGAAGGGTTCCTGGAAGCCCTGATCCTGCCGCTGATTTTCATGGTCGTGCCGATGCACCTGAGCGTGATCGGGCTGCAACTGCTGCTGATGACGGTATCGGCGGCCATCAACCACCTCGACATCGAAATTTACCCAAAAAACGGGGTCGGCACGCTGCTGGGCCGCAACGTGATCGGGGCCACGCACCACGCCCTGCACCACCGGCAGTTCCGGTTCAACTTCGGGCTGCACTTCACCTTCTGGGACAAGTGGGGGCGGACCGAAAGCCCGCAGTTCGGCGAGCAGTTCGAAGAGCGCAAGCCGCTCACTTGATCACGTACCGGACCGAAAACCCGAATTCATCGGCCCAGAAGCTGGGGTAGCGGACGAGGTTGAGGGCCGGTTTCCAATCCAGCGCAACGTTGATGGGGGCCGACGGAATCGTGTACTCCAGGCCCAGCACCCCGTCGAGGCCCGCGGCCACCTGGTTATAACCCCGGCCGTCCCACCACGGGGGCGGGGTGCGTTTGTACCGGCCCCAGGCCCAGCCGTAGGGTTCGTCGCGCCAGACGTACACGTGCCCGCCCCCGCCGATGTACCAGTTGACCGAGCGCGTGCCGAAGGCGTTGCCGTTGATGGTGTACAGGCCGGTCAACCCCACCGTGCGCCAGCGGGCAGAGAGGAGGCCTTCGAGGGCATTTTTTCGGTTCAAAAAATGCTTCACGCTCAGGCCGTTGGCCGCACCGAGGCGTACGCCGATGGCCGTTTTGTAATCGGCCTGGGCGGGGGCGAGGAGGGGCGCCAGCAGGAGCGCGGCGAAAAGGCAAAGTTGAGTTTTCATGGGTGAACGGAAGGGCGTTGTCGGGAAACGGAACGAAAAAAGGGGTGCCAATGGGGTGTTTGAACGTTTTCCAGCACAGCCGCTTATTTTTGAGAAGCATTCCACACCCTGTTCGACCGTGCTCCCCCACTTCCCCTTCGCCGATCGCTTCAACGACAAAATGGGCACCCAGCCGCTGCGGGAGGGCGAGGGTAGGGTGGAAATCGATGCGGCGTACCCGTCGGAAATCGGCCTGAAACGAACGCTGCTCGCCGAACACCCCGACTACTACTTCCGCGCCCTGCCCAACCACGAAACTGCCCAGTGGGAAGCGCTCGACCTGCTGTTGCACGACCTTCACCGGCTCGATGCCGACCGGTTTTCCCTCGAAAAACGGGGCGACCGCTGGTGCTGGCGAAACGCGGCGTTGAGGGAAAAAACGGAGTTCGTTTTCAGAAAAACCGAAACCCTCCCCCTGGCTCCGCTCGACTGGATCGGTCGGCAGGTGCAGGAAGATTTGCTCCTGTTGGCGGGCACTCCGCCCGCGCTCGTGGTTGGGCAGCTCTGTTTTGCCAACGACTGGAGTCTGGATGAAAAACTAGGCCGACCCTTCGCCGAAATCCACGCGCCCGTGGGCGATTCGGTCGCGCCCATGCTCCGGGCGGCGGGTACGTTCGTTGAGCGACTCCCGCCCAACCGGCCGGTGTGGCGCTTGAATTGGAGTTTCAAACATTCCGCCGAACTCGACCAAACCACCCGCCACGCACCCCGGTTGAAAGCTGAACTCGCCATCCTCGCGCCCTCGCTCACGCCCGAAACCGTCGGCGAGCGCCTGATGGTGCGCGTGGAGCGGCAAACGCTCACCTGCCTGCCTCACTCGGGCGCGGTGCTGTTCACTGTGCGCACCCACCAGAATCGCCTCGCTGCCGAAGCCGCCGACCCCACCCGTGCTGCCCGGATACTGGCCGTGCTGCGCACCACGCCGCCGGGACTACTCGATTACAAATCCATCACGCCGTTTCTCGACCCGCTGATGCGGTTTCTCGAACGGAAATCCCAACCCGCAATTCCATGAAAAAAGTGTTGCGCGCGATGGGCTGGCTGCTGCTGGGCTGCTTCGGGCTCATTGTGGGTGCGGCGGCGGTTTTTTACGAGCCTGACCTGCCGATGAAAACCCTCAAGGCTCGCTACGCCAACGCGGCTTCCCGGTTCGTGGACGTGCAGGGCCTGCCCGTTCACTACCGCGACGAGGGGTCTGCCGCCGACTCGCTGCCCGTCGTGCTGCTCCACGGCACGGGGGCTTCACTGCTGACTTGGGAGGGCTGGGTGCGGGAACTGAAGGCCGCCCACCGCGTCGTGCGGCTCGATCTGCCCGGCTACGGCCTGACCGGCCCCAACGCCGACCACGAGTATTCGCCCGAATTTTACGTGCGGTTTCTGGACGAGTTTTTTCGGAAAACCGGCATTTCACGCTGCCACCTCGGCGGCAATTCGCTGGGTGGCGGCATTGCCTGGCGGTACGCCCTGATTCACCCCCAGCGGGTACGCAGCCTGATTCTGGTGGACGCGGCGGGCTACCCGCTGCCGCCGAAAGAACTCCCGTTGGCCTTCCGGCTGGCGGCGGTGCCCGGCCTGAAAACGGTGTTGACCCGCATCACGCCCCGATCCGTCGTCGCCCAAAGCCTCCGGCAAGTGTACGCCGACGAGCGGCTGGTGAGCGATTCGCTCGTTGAGCAGTATTTCGACCTGGCCCGGCGCCAAGGCAACCGCGAGGCGTTCGTCAGCCGGTTGCGGCGGTTTGCGCCCGATGCGGTTTGGCGGAAAATTCCCACCCTGCACATGCCCGCGCTCGTGCTGTGGGGGCAGCAGGACCGGCTGATTCCGGTCGAAAACGCGCACCGACTTCACCGGGATTTGCCCAACGACACGCTCGTAATTTTCCCCGATGCGGGCCACGTGCCCATGGAAGAACACCCCACCGAAACAGGGCGGGTAGTCGAAGCCTTTTTGAGGATGGTCGAAAAACAGCAACCGGCTGAACCGCGATAACTCGCCATTCAGCCGGTTGAAAAAGGGGCACCCGTACTCAGACCGGGTCACGTCAGACCGGGTCACGAGTGCTACGCAGCAGGCCCACACCCGATGAAAAGAAAATCAGGCCCAGCACCAGCCAGACCCACGACGCGCGGGCCACGCCGCCCTGCATGAAATCCATCGCCGCGTAAATCAGGCCACCCAGGCCGAGTACGGTCAGCAAGACCGCGAAAATGCGTTTGACGTCCATGATGAAGTGAATTGAGAGGATGAAAATGTGTTTTCCCAAGCCGCTACAATTCGCGTTCCACGGCCTGACTTTCGAGGGGCGCGCGCTCAATCCACCCCCGAAAACCGGGGGTTCACCACCGAATTGTTGATCGAACCGAACGTAAAATTCAGCCCCACCGACGAGTAGTAGTTGAAGTTGGTCGGCAACTGCCGCCCGTTGAGCAGGGCATCTTCGGTGTTGATGCTCGATTTGGCCAGCGAAATCTGGTTGTTAATGAGGCTGGCGCTGCCGTTGATCCGGAACGAAAGGCCCTCCAGTACCCGCCAGGCCAGTTCCATTTCGAGGCTGAGCCGGTTTTTGGTGGCGTCGTGCAGGTACTGGTAGCCCGTAAATTCGGCGCTGAGCGTGCCCCAGGGCTGGGTCAACCCGAAAATGCCTGTGACCTGGTGAAACGGCAAGGTTTCCCGGAGCTTGTCGAAGATGGTCGTCTCCAGGTAGTTGACCCGCCTCACTCCGGCTTTGTACACCCAGCGCAATTGCCGCCGCATCACGTCTGAAATCGGAAAGACGCTGTACTCCAGGGCCGGAGCCAGGGTCTGAGCAAAGGCGATGTTTTGGTACACCGAGTGGTAACCCCGGTAGAAGCCCCCCGCCGACCAGTGTTCGGAGAAGCTGGCCACGTACAGCGCCGACAGGCCGTACTGCACGTTTCGCACCCGGATATCCTGCTCGTTGAGCCGGTACCGGCTGCGGTTTTCGTTGTAGTTGGTCGAAACGTTGAACTTCGACTTGGCCGTAATGCGGTTGATGCGCCCGTGGACCTCCATCGTGGAAAACCGCCGGTTGCTTTCGGCGCTGATCGACCCCGACCCACCCACGGTAAACACCCAGAAATTCCAGGGGTCGCGGGCCACCGCTGCCGCTTCCTGGGCGGCTTTGCGCTTCGGGTAACTGATGCTCAGGTGTTGGAGCAATTCCGAATCAACGAGGTAGCGCACCAGCCCCTGCCGGAGCGTACGGACGAGTTGCTTCCGAACCATGTCCTCCGTGTCAGTCTGGCGGGTGACAAACTTCAGCGTGTCGCCCTGCCCCTGGTAGCGCCCCTGCCCGAGGAACGTCACGGCGTATTCGCGGCCTCCGGCGGCCGTGTTGAAGCTCGTCATCAGCACCTCCACCTCGCACACGTACCGGTCGCGGACGAAGTCGAAAAACGACAGTTCGGTGCGGATGAAATCGTCGTAGCAGCGCGTATTGGCGCAATTCAGGAAGATTTTCGGCGGAGCCGGAGTGGAACCGGGCAAGGTCGGTAGGGCATCGGTGGAGTCGCGGTCGTTGCCGGGCGCGGCAAGAACGGCAGCCGGGAGAATCAGCAGCAGAAAAAAGTAGAAAAGACGCATGGGAAGAGGAACGCGGTAATTGGCTAGGATGCCGCGAAGGTAAAGAAACGGGCCTCAACAACCTACCCGTCGCTGCCCTGTGCCAGACCACCCCGAGCGGGGAAGCCCCGCCCAACGTGCGACAACGGCCGGGGAAAAATTTACCATTCGTGCGCCGGTATTTTTGGCAAACAAAGGCCAGGCCGCTTGGAACGGGTTTGGAACCATGCTGAGAAGTTTTTTTCCAAAACCTAAAACCAATCCAATCCTATGGCAAGCCTGATGGACCAAATCACGAACTTTTTCGGGGGCAATGCCGCCGACCGCGAGGGCCTGCATGGCCTGTTCGTGAACGAACTCAAGGGGATTTACTACGCGGAAAACCAACTTGTGGACGCGCTCCAGGAGCAGGCCGACGCCGCTACCAGCGACGAAGTGCGCAACGCGTTCCTCCAGCACAAGCAGGAAACCCGCGTGCAGTCGGAGCGGCTGGAGCAGATTTTCAACCGCCTCGGCATTGAAGCCGACGAAATGGAGTGCGACGCCGCCGACGGGCTGATTGACGACGCCCAGAAGGTAGTCGCCACCACCGAGTCGGGTTCGCTCACCCGCGACGCGGGCCTGATCATTGCCGGGCAGAAAGTGGAACACCACGAAATCGCCGCCTACGGTTCGCTGCACACGCTGGCGCGGGTGTTGGGCTACCACGACATCGCCCAGACGCTCCAGCAGTCGCTCGAAGAAGAAAAAGCGACCGACAAAAAACTGACCATGCTGGCCGAATCGTTCGTCAACGAGCAGGCCGCCAGCGAAGGCGACGGCTACAACCGCGACACCGAGTACGCTGGTTCGACTTCGATGGGCAGCGGCTCGTCGTCGTATTCGGGCACAATGGGTTCGAGCGGTTCCGAACGTGGCGGCAACTACGGCTCGGGCTTGGGCACCGGTGCCTACGACACCGGCTCCACCGGCACGGGCTACAGCCGGGGCACGATGGGCACCGACACCCCCGGCGGGGGCTTCAGCGGCGGCACCAGCACGGGTGGCGACGGCAGCCGGGGCATTTAAGTTTTGAAGCAGAAAAAAAAAGAGGGGGAGGAGAGGGACGAGGGAAAATGAAAATTCCTCACGTCTCTTTCCTCCCCCTCTTCCTTGTTCCAAGCGTCGTCTGCCCCGTTTATTTCTTTTCCAAGACGAAGAAAAACTGCCCGCCCTCGTCGCCCGCGTTGACGAGGGTTTCGAGTTGGGGGCGTTGCTGGTTGGGGCTGTTGTTGGTGACGGCCTGCTCCAGTTGGGAAAACAACGTTCGGCTGCTCAGGTACCGCTCCTTGTTTTCGGTCAGGCGGGTGAGCAGGTATTCCAGAAAAACGCTCTGGTCGGGCACGACTTCCTTTGCGCCGCTGGTCATCACCTTGCGGCTTTTGGGGCGGTAGTTGGCCGTCACGTAAGGTTCCACCGACTGGCCCCGAGGGCTGATGGTGCCCCCGAAGCAGGCGTCGGTGACGAGCAACACGTGGCGGGCCTTCAGGGGGCGGATGGCGTCGACGATGGAACTGTTGCTGATCCACGTCGAGGTGCGTTGGGGGTCGCTGTCGGCGGGTTGCCAGTAGCCTTGTTTGGCCTCTTCGTCCCAGATGCCATGACCGGCGAAAAAAATCAACACGTTGTCGTCGGGATGCACCCGGCCGCGCAGGTCTTGCAGGGCATTGACGACCCCGGCGCGGGTCGGGTTGCTCAACACCGTGGTCCGGGCCGGGTCGAAGGCGTAGCGCTGCAACAGCACCTCGCTGAGCTTGCGGGCGTCGCCGACCGGGTTGCGCAGGTCGTTCATGCCGGGGTCGGTGTACTCGCCGACGCCCATCAGGAGCGCGAAAAAGCGGCTTTTGGTTAGGTCGACCGTTTCGGTGGGGGTCAGATCGGTGCCCCGGTTGTCGGGTTTGCCGATTGAAATCCGCTGGGCGTTGCTCTCGTCGGTGGCGGCGGTGCCCAACTTCACGCGCATGGGTGCCGAAACGCCTTCGGCGATTTTGGGTTGAATGGAAAACGAAGTCGGCGCGCTTTCGTCCGGTGCCTGGGCAGCTACGGGCAAAGCCCCGCTCAGCCAGAGCAAGAGCGCCGCGTTGCAGAGTTTCATGGGCTTACTGGCATTGAATGCGGTTGCCGTCGCGGAATTGGATGTCAAGTTGCTCCGCATAAAGCTTAAACAACTTGATTTCTTCCAGCCCTTTGTCGGGCTTGAACATCAGCGTGAAGCGGGCGCGGATGTCTTTGGCTAAATCAAAAGTTACCCATGAGCAATTTACGCATTGAGTACTTGAAATGCTTCTGCCTGCGTATCGGTCACCTTCACCATCGAACAAGGAGCAATTCTCGGCCGAAACTGTAAACCGAACATCTTTGGACAAGGAAGTCAAATATATCATCACATTCACCGTCCCACCTGACTGGTTGCACGAGGCCACTTCAAAGCGGAAATCGTTGTTCTCCCACTTTGGCCGATTAGCCTGGCCCCCGCCCGCCGCCACCGCCGTTACCCGAAACTTCACGTCGCCGTCGAGGCCGGAAACGTCTTTCAGCACGTTCCAGGTCAGGGTGTGCTTGCCGTTGGCGAGGCGTTTGCCCGTGCCCACGTCGCCCGTAACCGACTTCAGGGGCTGGTACTCGCCGCCGTTCACCGAATAAAACGCGGCCACGTCGAGGGGTTGGTTGCTGGCCCCACTGAGGTCGTAGCTCACGACGATGGTTTCGCCGCTGGTACGGGAACTGACGTTGCCGATGGTCTGGGCCAATGCCAGCCCGGAGGTGGTGAGCACGAACGCGGAAAGCAGTAGCGGTTTTTTCATGAAACGGGCAGTCAGTAGGTTCGGCGACGAAACTAACCACGACGGCGATTTTTCCCAACCGATTGCGCAAAAACTGCCCGACCGACTTCGGTTTCTGGCTACCTTCGTGCCCGAACAGCACCGAAACCTTGCGGCGATTTGTGAAAAATTTCTTTACCCTGCTCGTTCTCACCGTTCTTGCCGGACCAGCTTTTTCCCAAAAGAAAAACGAAGCATTCCAGTACCACATCCGCCGCGCCTCCTCGCCCGTGGTCGTTGATGGGCAAGTCGCCGAGGAAGCCTGGCAGAAAGCCGACGTGGCCGGCGATTTTTACATGGTTTTACCGATGGACACCAGCAAGGCCGCCGTGCGCACCGACGTGCGGATGTGCTACGACGACCGCAACGTGTACCTGCTCGTGGAGAATTACGAAAAACTGCCCGGCCCCATCTACGTCGAGTCGCTGAAGCGGGATTTCAGCTTTGGCCGAAACGACAACTTCCTGCTCTTCATCGACCCTTTCGACGACCAAACCAACGGCTTCTCCTTCGGGGCCAACGCCGCCGGGGCGCAGTGGGACGGGCAGATGTTCGAGGGCGCGAGCGTCAACCTCAACTGGGACAACAAGTGGACCTCCGTCGTGCGGCATTACGGCGACCGCTGGGTGTTCGAGGCTTCGATCCCCTTCAAGACCCTCCGCTACAAAAAAAGCATCACGCGGTGGGGCATCAACTTCAGTCGGCTGGATTTGAAAACCACCGAAAAATCGGCCTGGGCACCGGTGCCACGCCAGTTCCCGACGGCTTCGCTGGCCTACTCGGGCGTGCTCGTGTGGGACGTGCCCCCGCCCGACCCCGGCCCCAACGTGTCCATCATTCCCTACGCCCTGGGCGGTATTTCGTCCAATCCGCAGATCGGCGCGCCCACCGAGTACCGCCGCGACGTGGGCGTGGACGCCAAAATCGGCGTGACACCGTCGCTCAACCTCGACCTGACGGTCAACCCCGATTTTTCGCAGGTCGAAGTGGACCGGCAGCAGACCAACCTCGACCGCTTCGAGCTGTTTTTTCCCGAACGCCGCCAGTTTTTTCTTGAAAACTCCGACCTCTTCGCCAACGTCGGGTTTTCGACCATCCGGCCGTTTTTCTCCCGGCGCATCGGGCTGGGCGTGCCCATCCGGTTCGGGGCGCGGCTTTCGGGCAAACTCAACAAAGACTGGCGCATCGGCCTGCTCGACATGCAGACGGGCCGGGTGGATGCCACCGGCCTGCCCGCGCAGAATTTCGCGGTGTTGTCGCTCCAGCGGCAGGTGTTTGCCCGCTCCAACATCGGGGCGATTTTCATCAACAAAGAATCGATGAACTACACCCCCGAGCCGGGCAAACCGCAGCACTCGGCCTACAACCGCAACGCCGGGCTGGAGTACAACCTGGCCTCGTCGAACAACGTGTGGCGGGGAAAATTCCTGGTGCTGAAGTCGTTCAGCCCCGGCAAGCGGGGCGACGATTACGTGCAGGCGGCCAACCTCACCTACGCCAGCCGCCACTGGACCTGGCAATGGCAACACGAATACGTGGGCGCCAACTACACCGCCGAAGTGGGCTACGTGCCCCGCCGGGGGTATTTCAAGCTGGCTCCGCAGGTGGGGTACCTGTTTTTTCCGAAACCCCAGAGCAAAATTCTCAGTCATGGGCCGACGATGGCAACGACCTTGTTCTGGGACAAAACCCGCCGCGTGAGCGACCACGAAAGTTACCTGGCCTACTCCGTGCGCAGCCGTAGCCAGAATCTGTTCACGGCCTGGGTAGCGACCAACTTCGTGCGCCTGCTGTCCCCCTTCGACCCCACCAACCTGGGCCGCGACACCCTCGCCACCGGTACCCGGAACTTCTGGAACGCCTGGGGAACGGAGTTTACCTCGAAACCTCAGAGCGTGTTTACCTACGCCTTCACGACCCGCTACGGCGGGTACTACGCCGGGGGTAGCCGTCTAGGCCTGACCGGCGAGGTGGGGTATCGTTTTCAACCCTACGTGAGCCTCGGCCTGGCAGCGGTGTACAATGACATCCGCCTGCCCGAACCCCTCCAGAACGCCCGCTTCTGGCTCGTCGGGCCAAGGGCCGAGGTGACGTTTACCAACAAATTGTTCTGGACCACCTTCGTGCAGTACAACGAGCAGATCCGAAACGTGAACCTCAACACCCGCCTGCAGTGGCGCTACGCCCCGGCCTCCGACCTGTTCGTGGTGTACACCGACAACTACCTGCCCGCGCCGTTTTCGGTCAAAAACCGGGCACTGGTGGTAAAGCTGACGTACTGGTGGAACCTCTGATTGACTCCGACTCATCGGATTCGGTGGGAAAATCGCCGGTGGAGGGGGCGATTAAAACTGGCTCCATTTTTGCGCCTGGGAAAACGGCACCCAATCCGTATCGCCGTGCTTTCCCACCCGACGCTCTCTCCGCCGCTCACCCTGCCGCGCCGACCCGCCGTGCGTGCGCCGTTTGCTTCACCGGCTCTCGTGCTGGTGACGCTGAGTTTCGCGATTCCAACCCTGTTGTTCGGAATCTGGACGTATCGCTTTGGGGTCAACGTGCCGCAGTGGGACGACTTCAGCGTCATGGCGACGTTGCGGTACTGGAAAGAAAACGGTGATTTGGCCACGCAACTCCGGTGCCTGCTGGCCCCTCACAACGAACACCGCATCGTGTACACCCGCCTGGTGGCCTGGGGAATCAGCCGGTTTTCGGGCGGTCCGGTGGACTTTCGGCTGATGATGCTGATTGGCAACGCCGCCGTGCCGGGCTTGGTGGGCCTGCTGTTGTGGAGCTTCCGGCGGAGTCATCTTCCGCTCCTCCCGTGGCTGCCCGTGCCGTTTCTGCTGATGCAGATGCAGTATTTCGAAAACTGCTTTTTCGCGATGGCGGCGGTGCAAAACCTGACCGTGTGGCTCTGGGCGGGGCTTGCGCTCCGGCTACTTTGCCGACCCAACGGGCGCTCGCTGGTGCTGGCTGGTGGTTTTGCGTTGCTCGCTACCGGTACGAGCGGCAACGGCCTGCTGGTGTGGTGGGTTGGGGCGGGGCTGCTGATGGACCAACGCCGGTACCGCGCGCTGGCGGGTTGGGCCGTTGCGACGGTCCTCGTGACGACGGCCTACACCAGCGGTCTGGCGGCTGCACCGCGGGCGGTTTCCTTGTTCTCCGTCGTTCAGTCGTATTTTGGGTATCTGGGGGCGGCGGTGGGAGCCGGAACGGGGATGCTGCTGCCCGTTGCCACCGGCATCGTACTGACCACGGCCGTGGTCGTGGTCGGCTGGAGACTAAGGCGGCGGGAGTCGGCAGAATTCTGGACGGGTGAAACGGGCTTCTGGTTGGCTTTCGCGGGGTTTGTAATCCTTTCGGCGGTGGCCATCGCCCTCCGCCGCGAACCCATCGACGTGGTGTCGGTGTCGCGGTACCGGATTGGCTCAGCGCTGATGCTGGTGCTGACGTACCTGCTCACCGTTCGCGCCCTGGGGCCGGAGCGGGTAACCCGGTGGGGCCTCGCTGTGGTGATCGCGGGCAGCGTGTTGTTTTGGGGAGCGACGTACCACCGGGCGCTTCCGCACGTGATCACCCTCCGAACGGAGTTGTTGCAGGACGTTGCCGATTTTGAACACGCGGGCCGGTTGACCAAAGCGGCGTACCAAACCAAGCGCCCCCTGTTCGAGCGGGAATGGGCCGAAGCCGTGCGCTGGGATTTGTACCGGTTTTAGGAGTGGTTATTTGTTGCATGATTGAGTGGGTAATTGGTGGTTCGTCAAAAACCAGTCACCCAATTACCCACTCAACCATTTACCTGATTCACGTGCCCGATTTTGGCGTTCATCACCTCGGCCACCCGCAGGGCGTGGGCTTTGGCGGCTTCGGCGTTCGGCCCGGCGAAGAGTTCGTCCACGGTGAAGAAAAACAGGGCCAGCCAGCGCTCGAAGAGGTCGGTGTACAGGGGTACCTGGGCGTTGACGTTCAAATGCACCCACATCATGCCGCCTTTGTAACTGCCGGTCTGAAACAGGATGTTTTCCCAGAAGTTGTACATCTTGGGCAGGTGCGTTTCCCAATCCACCGTGACGATGTCGTTGAAAATCGGGCCGAGTTCCGGCTCGCCCCGGACGTACTGGTAAAACTGGTTAACGAGGCGTTCCACGTCGGCGCGGGTCTGGATGTCTTGCATGAAGTCGTTTCTCCGAAAAAACGTCCGCAAGCTACACGGGCGGTTTCGATGGGAAAATGACGAACGTCAGGGCAAAAGTTCACGGCGGGCTGGGTTTTCCCGCAGCGTCTCCGTAAGTTGAGCCGGTAGCCTTTTCCCCACCGGGGCCGTCATGAAAATCGACTTCAACCCCCTCGTCGTGTTTTACCTCGTCAGCGCCGTGCAGGGCCTCACCACCGCCGCGCTGCTGCTCGCCTCGGCCCGCACCTGGCCCGCCAACCGCTGGCTGGGGTTGCTCCTGGCCGGGCTGAGCCTCCAAACGGTCGATTCGTTTCTCATCGCCGCCGGGGTTTACAGCCAGTTCAACGCGCTGTACTTCAGTCCGATTTTTTTCAGTTGGAGCTACGGGCCGCTCTTGTTTTTCTACGTCCGCACCCTGGCCACGGGCAACTCCGCCCTGCGAAAAAACGAACGCTGGCACTTCGCGCCCGTGGTGGTGCAGTTTCTGTTTTTTGCCCTCGTCTCGGTGCAAAACCTTGACTTCAAAACCTGGTTTTGGTTCAACGTTCACAAGCCCTACACCCGCTACCTGGAGTACTACGGCACCATAGCGCTCGTGCTGGGGTACGGCTGGCGGAGTTTCCGGCTTCTGCCCGCCGCGCCCTCGGCTCCGGGCTGGCTGCGGCCGTTTTTGCTGGGGCTAGGTATTTTTTACGGCTTGGCGATGTTCTACCCGCTGTTCAGCACGCTGGTGCTGCCCCCGCGCGCGCCCAAGTTTTACCTGACCGAACTCGTGCTGCCCGTGTTCGCGTACGGGATGGGCCTGGCCGGGTACCTGAGGCAGCGCGGCCAACTTTCGCCCAGGCCGAAAGCCCGCCCCGACGTGGAGCCGGAGCACCTGGAGCGGCTCCGCCGGGCGATGGAACAGGACCGCCTCTACCGCAATCCCACGCTCACCCTGCCCGACCTGGCCAGCCACGTCGGCCTGACACCCAACGGCGTGTCGGCCTGCCTCAACGCGGGCCTGGGCACCTCGTTCAACGACTTCGTCAACGGCCACCGCCTCGCCGAGGTGAAGCAGCGCCTGCTGACCAACGACGTGGAAAAACTGACCATCCTCGGCATTGCCTACGAAGCGGGGTTCAATTCCAAAACCACCTTCAACCGGGTTTTCAAGGAAAGCACCGGTCTTTCGCCGAAAAGCTTCCGAAATGCGTCCCAACCTACCCAATGGGACGACCCCACGGCGCAGCGGGCGTAGGTTTGCCCGAAAAAAACATCGCTCATGCGCTTCCTGAACGTTTTGTTGCTCGGCTGCTTCCTGGCCGGATTTGCCCAGGCCCAACGCCCCAACCCCCGCATCGCCGAAGTCGAAAACAGCCTGATGCCCTACGTGCCCGTGGCGGGCCTGAAGGGCTACAACCTGCTCGACCGAATGCGGCACCATCGTGTGCCAGGGGTGAGCATCGCCGTGATTCAGGATTACAATATCGCTTGGGCCAAAGCCTACGGCCTGGCCGACACGCTCACCGGGCGCCCGGTCACGACCGAAACCTTGTTTTCGGCGGGGTCGATTTCCAAACTCGCCGCCGCCGTGGCCGCGCTGAAGTTGGTGGAGGAAGGAAAAATGAACCTCGACAAACCCATCAACGAGTACCTGACTTCGTGGAAACTGGCCGAAAACGACTTCACCCGCCGCACGCCCGTCACGCTCCGGATGCTGCTCAGCCACCGGGGTGGCACGAGCCAGTCGGCGTATTTCGGCTTCACGCCCGACAAAACTCCGCTGCCGTCGGTGGTGGATATGTTGTCGGGAAAACCCGGCACCGAAAGCCGCCCCGTGGTGGTCAACAGCGAGCCGAGCCGGGAATTTCGTTACTCGGGCGGGGGCTACCTCGTGGCCCAGCAGGCGATGATGGACGTGACGGGGCAGGACTTCGCCGTGTGGACCGACAAAACCGTTTTTCGGAAGCTGGGCATGACGAACACCACGTTCGCGCAGCCGCTGCCGGAACGATTGGCCGCCCGCGCCGCCTGGGCGTACTCGGGTAACGCCTGGTTCAAAGGCATGCCCTACGTGTACCCGCAGCAGGCCGCTGCCGGGCTGTACGCCACTCCTACCGACCTGGCCCGCCTGCTCATCGACCTGCAAAACAGCCTGCGCGGCAAACCGGGGCTGCTTTCCCCGGCCACCGTCCGGGCGATGGTCACACCGCAGGCCCGCGTTTCTGATGGGTTTTACCGGGAAGACATCGGGTTGGGGGCTTTCCTGCTGCAGCAATCCAAAAACAAGAGTGAACGGGGCGTGTACTTCGGTCACAACGGCGTCAACGCCGGGTTCCTGGCCGACGCTTGGGGCAGCGCGGCAGGAGGCAACGGCGTGGTGATCATGCTCAACGACGATGGCGGCGCGGGCGAATTGAGCAAGGAAATCCGCCGGGCGGTGGCGAAGGTGTACGGCTGGACGGATTTTTTGCCCCAACCGCTCGTGGCCCGCGCCCTGCCCGATTCGTTGCTCGACGCCTACGCGGGTCGCTACCGGCGTGGGGACGACGAGGTGGTCGCCATCCGGCGGGAGGGAAAATTTTTGATCGAAAAAATCAACGACGGCCCCGACATCCTCTGCGTGCCCGTCGCCCCCGATACCATCGCCCTGACCGACTACACGGCCAGGGCGTACTTCAGCCGCGGCCCCGGCGCCCGGGTGGACTCGCTGCGGCTGGAGTGGGACCAGCGCCCCTGGCCCCGGCTGCCCAAGGGGCGGTACCTGCCCAACGAACTCCTCCGCATGGGCCGCATCGCCGAGGCCGTGGAAGGCTACCGGCGGCTGAACCTGAACGAATCGCAGCTCACCTACATGGCCTACGAATTCATCAACCGGCGACCGGCCAACCTCCCCGCCGCCGAGGGCATTCTGGGGTTGGCAAAGGAAAAATTCCCCCGCTCCGGCATGGTGTACGCCCGCTACGGCGAATTGTTCGAGAAACGCGGGCAGCGGGAAGCGGCCATCGAAGCCTACCAGACGGCGTTGAGCATCAGTCCGTTTGACGGCGAGGTGAAGCAAAAACTGGCGGCGTTGAAAGCCCGCTGAACCCCGGTGTGAGCTGCATCGGTGAAACTTCACAATTTGATGATGCCGGAGTCCGGCGGGTCTTTGTAGTTTAGACCCGAAAATCCGACTGCATGAACCGCGTTGTCCTCCTCGCCCTCGGCCTGCTCGTTCTCGCCTGCGAACGCCCCAAGCAAGCCGCCATCGACACCCAACTCCTCCAGCAACTCGCCAAAACCCGCGTCAAACTGCCTAATGGTTGGAGCCTCACGCCCGCCGGGCGCAGCCTACCCCTGGGTGATTTGCCCCTCAACCTCGTCGTGTCGCCCTCGGGCAAGTACCTCGCCGTGACCAACAACGGGCAGAGCAAGCAGAGCATCACGCTCATCGATGCGGCGTCGGAAAAAGTGCTCGCCGACGTGCCGATTCCGAAATCCTGGGTCGGGCTGGCCTTCAGCCAGGAAGAAAAAACGCTCTACGCCTCCGGCGGCAACGACAACCGCATCGCCGTATTTCGGATTGAAAACGAGGGCTTACGAGCCGATTCCACGATTTCGCTGGGCAGACCCTGGCCAAATAAAATCTCCCCCGCCGGGCTGTGCGTGGACGATTCCCGCCAACGGCTGTACGTGGTGACGAAGGACGACCGGGCGCTGTACGAAGTGGATTTGGCGAAACGGGCCGTGGCCCGCCGGACGGAACTGCCCGCCGAAGCCTACACCTGCCTGCTCTCGCCGAACGGCCAGGAATTGTACGTGTCGCTCTGGGGTGGGAAAAAAGTGCTCGTTTTCAGCCCGGAACAGGGGGAAATCACCGGTGAAATCGAAACCGACGACCACCCCAACGACCTCGCTCTGTCCCGCGACGGACGCACACTGTTCGTGGCCAACGCCAACGAAAACTCGGTCAGCATCATCGACGTGGCTGGGCGGCGCGTGCTCGAAACGGTGCAGACCGCGCTCTACCCCGACGCCCCGGCGGGCAGCACGCCCAACGGCCTGGCCCTTTCGCCCGACGAAAAAACGCTCTACGTCGCCAACGCCGACAACAACTGCCTGGTGGTGTTCGACGTCAGCCAGCCGGGCCGCAGCCGCCCGAGGGGCTTTATTCCCACGGGTTGGTACCCCACCGCCGTGCGGACGATGGGCAACCGGGTTTTCGTCGCCAACGGCAAGGGCTTCACCTCCCTGCCCAACCCCAAAGGCCCCCAGCCGGTCGTCCGGCAGACCCAGGAAAAAGGCCCCAACCCGGAGGCCAACGACCGCAGCCAGTACATCGGCGGGTTGTTCAAAGGCACGTTGAGCCTGTTTGAAACGCCCACCGAACCCCAACTGGCGGCGTTTTCCCAACTGGTGTACCAAAACACGCCCTACTCCAAAACCCGCGAGACCCAAACCGACGGCGAACCAGGCAACCCCGTGCCCAGCCGCGTGGGAGACGTTTCACCCATCAAGTACGTGTTCTACATCATCAAGGAAAACCGCACCTACGACCAGGTGTTCGGCGACGTGAAGGAAGGCAATGGCGACCCCAGCCTCTGCCTGTTCGGGGAGCGCATCACGCCCAACCAACACGCCCTGGCCCGGGAATTCGTGCTGCTCGACAATTTTTACGTGGACGCCGAGGTGAGCGCCGATGGCCACAACTGGAGCACGGCGGCCTACGCCAATGATTTCATCGAGAAAACCTGGCCCACCTCCTACGGCGGGCGGGGCGGCACCTACGACTACGAAGGCGGGCGGCCCATCGCCTACCCCACGAAGGGCTTCATCTGGGATTACTGCCAGCGGGCGGGCCTGAGCTACCGCTCCTACGGCGAGTTCGGGCACAGCGGCAAGGCGACGGTGCCGGGGCTGGAAGGCCACGTGTCGCCGACGTACCGGGGCTGGGATTTGGGCTACAAGGACGTGGACCGGGAAAAAAGCTGGGAAGGGGAATTCGATTCGCTCGTGGCCGCCGGAACCGTGCCCCGCTTCAACCTGCTTCGCATGGGCAACGACCACACCTCGGGCGCGGCGCGGGGCAAGCCCACGCCCTTGGCCGCCGTGGCCGACAACGACCTGGCCGTGGGGCGGTTCGTCGAACACCTCTCGAAAAGTCCGATTTGGCGGGAATCCGTCGTATTCGTGCTCGAAGACGACGCCCAGAACGGCCCCGACCACGTGGACGCCCACCGCTCGCCCGCGCTGGTGGTGAGCGCCTACACCAAGCGCCGCCACGTGGAGCACACGCCGTACAGCACGGCGGGCGTGCTGCGCACCATCGAGCTGATTCTGGGCCTGCCGCCCATGAGCCAGTACGACGCGGCGGCGGTGCCGCTGTGGCGCTGTTTTCAGAAAACGCCTGATTTGAGCACGTTCACCGCCCGCCCGGCCAACGTGAATTTGAACGAGGTCAACGTGGCCGTGAACCGCAACTCCCGCCGGATGGAGGGCCTGAACCTGGCCCGCGAAGACGCCATCCCCGATGTGGAATTCAACGAAATCGTCTGGCAGACGGTCCGGGGTCTGCACAGCCGGATGCCCGCGCCGAGGCGGAGCGCGTTCGTGCGGGTGAGTGGGCGGGAGAATGCGGAGGAAGAAGACGAGGACGATTGAGCGGGAAGTTGCGTTGAGATTTTTGCGCGGGATGGGAAAAATTTCATCCGGCCCGCTGCCACGGGTGCGGGACTCGTCGGGACGTTTCTGCGCTTAGTTTCGTCGCAGGGGTACCTCGTACATGACGTCCATCTGATTGCTGTAGGCAAACGGCCGCAATTGGTCGCCCAGCAGGGCGGAGGCCGCCTCCCCACCCTGGTTGCGAAACACCCGCTTCGGCGACCGGCCAATGAGCGACCCGACGATGGCCCCGATGCCCGCAATCCCCGCCACGCCCGAAACGACCGTGACGCCGGCGAGCGCAAAACTGCGGGTTGGGTTACGACGCAGCGACAGGAACGACAAGTAACCTCCCGTAACCGCGCCCACCAAACCGCCTTGCAGGATGGGTGCCCGCTTGGTTTCGCGCCGAACCACCACTTTTTCGATATCGCTGAGGAGCACGGCCCCCCCACCCGGAATCAGGACGCCCTTCGGGGTGTCGATTTCCCGGTAAAACAGCAGGGAGTCGGTTACTTCGTACAAAATGCCCTGGATCCGCGCTCCGTACACGGTGAAGATTTTCACCCGGTACACGTCGGCAGAGGTGCGCTGGGCCAGCACCGAAGGGGTGCCCAGCAGTACCAGCAACAGCGCTCGAAGCAGGTTTTTCATCGGGGTGAGAAGGCAGGACGCAAGCTGCTATTTTTTGGCGTCGCTTGCAAGTGGCGAGCGCAACGGACGCAGGGGTGGCATGCGGTTTTCCTACCAACCGGCCTGAATGGCCGTTGGGTCATTCAGCCTTCACAACAAACGGCAAAATCATGAGAAAAGCGAACATCACCCTCACCGTACTGACCGCACTGGCGCTGTCAGCACCTGCCCTGGCCCAGCAAACCGGTACTCAAACCAACGTGGGCAACATGAGCATGGAAGACCTGCGGCAAAAAAACCAGAAAGGCAACGAGGCCGTGGCCGCCGTCAAAGCCACCAACGCTCCGCTCTCCGACGCCGACAAGGCCCTGATGATGGAAGTGGCCAAAGGCGGCATGATGCAACTCGAAGTGAGCCGCCTGGCTTCCGGCAAAACCACCAACGACGCCGTGCGGATGCTCGCCCAGGCCGAGGTGGACGAGCAAACCGGCCTGTCGGCCAAATTGGGCGAAATCGCCGCCGCCAAAGGCATCACCCTGCCCACCACCCCAGACGCCGACACGCAGTCGATGCTCAGCCGGATGCAGGCCATGTCGGGGGCTGATTTCGACCGGATGTACGTGCAGGAAAGTGGCGTAAACGGGCACCTGAAACTCGACGACGTCATGGCGCAGGTGCAGAAAAATGCCAAGGACAAAACTTTGAAGGACTTGGCCAAAGCCGCTCATCCGCTGGTAAAAACTCACCTGAAGGTGGCTCAAAACCTGATGCGGGCGATGGGCAACGGCATGAGCAACCGCTAACGGGCTGCCTGCCAGCGTGTACGGTGGCGAGTGTGGAAAAAAGCCGGGCGAGGTATGGATTTACCATCCTGATTTCGCCCGGCTTTTTTTAGTACGTGCCTTTGTACCGATGGTCGAAATGGGGCGTGTCGATGCGTTTGAGTGGAATCTGCATCCCACCGGTGCGTTCGAGCCAGTCGAACAGCCGCCCGCGCAACTGCTTCGCAACGTCCTGGTGCTGCGAACTGCGAATCAAATTGTTGACCTCCAGCGGATCGGCTTGCAGGTCGTACAACTCGTTGGTGTCCCAAACGCCGTGGTGGAAAATGTACTTGTAGCGGTCGGTGCGCACGCCAAACATCGTGGGCGTTTGCGGAAAATCGTACTCCCAGTAATACTCGTAAAACACCTCCTGCTTCCAGGTTGGCTGGGGTTGTCCCTTCAGCAGGGGCAGAAACGACGCTCCCTGCATTTGCTTGGGCGTGGGCAGGTTGGCCATCGCCAGAATCGTCGGGCCGATGTCCACGTTTTGCACGACATGCTCCAGCTTCGTACCGGCGGGCACCACGCCCGGTCCGCGCACGAGCAGGGGCACCCGCATGGATTCTTCGTACATGTGCCGTTTGTCGATCAGGCCGTGCTCGCCGAAGCTGAACCCGTTGTCGCCCATGTACACGACCACGGTGTTTTTGTCGAGGCCGTTTTCGGCCAGAAATTTCAGAACTTCCCCCACGCTGTCGTCCACGCCGAGGAGGGTTTCGAGGTAATCGCGGTAAAATTCGTTGAAGCCCGTCGCGCCGTGGTAGAGGTAATCGACGCCGTGCCAACTGTAGCGCTGGGCCTTGACCCAGAGCGGCGTGTCGGCCAGGTTGGCTTTCAGGTCACCGGTTTCGGCGTCGCGCTGGGGCAAGGTGCCCCAGATTTTGCTCGAATCGGTTTTCGTCAGGTACATCGAGGGCGGATACGCCACGGGCAGGGTGCGGTAGCGGCCCCGGTGCCGCCGGGCGGGCTGGAAGGGCGCGTGGACCGACTTGTGCGAGAGGTAGAGGAAAAACGGCTTTTTCGGGTCGCGGGCTTTCATCCAGCCCACGGCGTGGCTGGTCAGCAGGTCGGGGGTGTAGGTGCTGTCGGCGTAGGCCACGCGTTTGCCGTTGATGTTGAGCGTGGGGTTGTAGTACACGCCCTGGCCGCGAAAGCTCTCCCAGTGGTTGAAGCCCGGCTGGGGGGCGTCGTCGGTGTTGCCCATGTGCCATTTCCCGAAAAAGGCCGTCTGGTACCCGGCTTTCTGGAGGAGTTGGGGGAAAAAGGTCAGCCCCTTCGGCAGCGGAGCCTGGTTGTCGACGATGGTGTGCCGGTGGGCGTACTGGCCGGTCAGGATGCTGGCCCGGCTGGGCGAGCAGAGCGCCGTGCTGACGAAGGCATTCTGCACGTGGCAGCCTTCGCGGGCGAGGCGGTCGAGGTGGGGCGTCTGGAGGCCGGGAAACCGCCTGGTGAAGCCCATCGCGTCGTACCGGTGATCGTCGGCGAGGATGTACACGACGTTGAGCGGGCGCGGGCCGGGAGGCGGAGCGGGTGGTCGGCTGCCGCTCAGGCCGAGCAGGCCCACGAGCGCGATGAGGGTCAGGATAGAGGTTTTCATGGCGCAAAGAAAAGCCGGAATGACCAAATGGCGTGGACATTCCGGCGGGGGAAAGATTCAAAAAAAAACGGTTTCCGGAAAACCTCAGGCTGGTTGTGGCTCGGCAAACGCCGCCAGCCGGGCCAGCAGGCGGGCGTCTTCGTCGGCGGTGCCGATGCTGATGCGCAGGCAGTTGTCGCAAAGCGTCACCTTCGAGCGGTCGCGGACGATGATTTTCTGGTCGAGCAGGTAACCAAACACCGCCGCCGAATCCCGGAAGCGCACCAGCAACTGGTTGGAATCGGACGGAAACACCTGCTCCACGAAGGGCAGGGCGTCCAGCCCGGCGCGGAGGGCTTCGCGGTTGGCGAGCAATTCTTCCACCATCCGGTCTTTATCCGAAACCCGCTCCAGGGCCGCCAACAGGTGCTGCTGGGTGAGCAGGTTGAGGTTGTAGGGGGGCTTGATTTTGTTCAGAATCCGGACGAGTTCCTCGCTGCCGAAGGCCATGCCCACCCGCAACCCGGCCAGGCCCCAGGCTTTCGAGAAGGTCTGGATCACCACCAGGTTGGGGTGCGCGTCGAGTTCGGGCAGCAGGGTACTTTCAGGGGCAAAATCAATGTACGCTTCGTCCACCACCACGAGGCAGTTGACCGCCCGCACGATGCGGAGCATCGCGTCGCGGTCAAGCCGATTGCCCGTCGGATTGTTGGGCGAACACAGCCAGATGAGTTTCGTATGCGCGTCCACGTTCGCCAGAATTCCGGCTTCGTTCAGCCCGAAATTAGCCGTAAGCGGGACTTTCTTCACGCCCACGTGGTTGACGTTGGCCGACACCTCGTACATGCCGTACGTCGGGGGCGTGAGGATGACGTGCTCCTCGGTGCCCGGCTCACAGAAGGCCCGGATGAGCAGATCGATGGCCTCGTCGGAGCCGTTGCCGAGGAAAATCTGCGCGGGCCGCACGCCTTTGATCGGGGCCAGTACCTCCTTCACTGCCCATTGGTAAGGATCGGGGTAGCGGTTCACGGCCACGTCGGTCGTGGAGCCGAGGGGGTTTTCGTTGGCGTCGAGAAAAATGCCTTCCTTGCCGGTGTACTCGTCGCGGGCCGACGAGTAGGGCGTCAGCGTGCGCAGGTGGGGGCGGAGGAGGCGGTCGAGTTGGAAGTTCACGGTTGGTAGTCAGTCGTTGTGAGTCGTCAGTGAAATTCAAGGCCGCCGTGCATTTCACTGATGACTGACGGCTCACGACTTATTTTACACAATTCTGGTAATCGAAGGCCAACAAGTTGGCCGGAAGTTCCACGTTCACGTCCGGCTCAAAATCAAGCGTGGTCAGGGCCTCGAATTCCGACACGCGGGTGCGCTCGGTCAGGCGCACGAGCAGGCCGTTTTCGGCGTCGAGCCAGAGGTGGAGCTGGGTCGGAAAATTGACCTGTCCGCCGCTGGCCGTCAGGTGGTACGTGGCGCGGTTGTTGACCGTCTCCGGGCCGACGAGCTGCACTTTTCGCAGGTTTTTTTCCCAGGCCATGCTCACGTTCGGGTCGCCCAGCAGCAGGCCGGTCACGCGGCGGGCCGCCGAACCCGTGGAAGCTCCGGCCACCGTCAGGGCCGAGGTCAGCGACCGGCTCGAATCCACGGCGTTGCGCTGGCCCTGCCACACGCGGGTGCGGGTGCCATCAAACACCACCACCTCGCACCGGAGCGCCCCTTTTTCGTCGGCCCCGATGCTGGCAAACCGCAGACCCCCGTTCCGGGCGAAAGCCGTCGAAAAGGCCTTCTTCCGGGGCGTTTCGACCTTGCGGCCCGTCAGGTACTGCACCGTCATGCTGCCCCGGTCGCGGTAGGTACGAGCCTCGGCGTAGGTGGTCCGCATCCGGCTGAGGAGTTCGGCGGGTGTCGGAGCAACCTGACCGTAACCCGCTCCGGCCAGCAGACCCAGCCACAGCGTCAGGATGGGTTTCATGTCGGTTCGGAAGTTTGCAGCCGGATGCTCACTGCCCGACGGTGGGCTTCGAGCGATTCGGCGGCGGCCATGGCTTCGATGGTCGGCCCGAGGCGCTCCAGGCCCTGGCGGGTGAGGTGCTGGACGGTGATTTTTTTCACGAAACTGTCGAGCGAAACCCCGCTGTACGCCCGAGCGAAGCCGTTGGTGGGCAGCGTGTGGTTGGTGCCCGAGGCGTAATCGCCCGCCGATTCGGGGGTAAAGTTTCCGAGAAAAATCGACCCGGCGTTGGTGATTTGTTCCGAAACGGCCTCCGCGTTTTCCACGGCCAGAATCAGGTGCTCGGCGGCGTAGGCGTTGAGCAGGTCGAGGGCGGTTGCTTCGTCAGAAACCAGCACCGCCTTCGAGTTGGCGAGGGCCTTCCGGGCAAATTCGGCGCGGGGCAATTCGGCCACCTGGCGTTCGAGTTCCGTCTGCACGGCGGCAATCAGCGCTTCCGAGGTCGAAACGAGCAGCACCTGGCTATCCACCCCGTGCTCGGCCTGAGACAGCAAATCGGCGGCGACGAAGGCCGGGCGGGCCGAATCGTCGGCGTACACGGCCACCTCGCTCGGCCCGGCGGGCATGTCGATGGCCACACCTTCTTTCGCCACCAGCATTTTCGCCGCCGTCACGTACTGGTTGCCGGGGCCAAAAATCTTGTCCACGCGGGGCACCGATTCCGTGCCGTAGGCTAGGGCGGCGATGGCCTGCGCCCCGCCGAGGCGAAACACCCGCGTGACGCCGCAGAGGTGCGCCGCGTACCAAATGGCCGGGTGCTGGCTGGGCGAGCAGAGTACCACCTCGCGGCAGCCCGCCAGTTGGGCCGGAATGGCCAGCATCAGCACCGTGCTGAACAGCGGGGCCGTGCCGCCGGGAATGTAAATGCCCACCCGCTCGATGCCCACCGATTTGCGCCAGCAGGTAACGCCGGGCGTGGTTTCGATTTTTTCGGGCACCTGACGCTGGGCTTCGTGGAAGCGCCGGATGTTGGCGTAGGCCGTGCGGATGGCCGTCTTCAACTCGTCGGAAAGCTGTCGCCCGGCCACTTCGAGCACCTCGGCGGGCACGTCGAGGCGGTCAAGGTCCAAGCCGTCGAACTGCCGGGTGAAGTCGCGCAGGGCCGCGTCGCCGTCGGTCCGGACGCGCGCCAAGACGGGGGCCACGCGGCGCTCCACTTCGGCGAGGTCCATCACGGGGCGGGCCAGGAGGCTGGGCCAGGTGTCAGAGGCGGGAAAGCGGACAAGGTTCAAAGTCGTACGTCGTAAGTCATCAGTCGTCAGTAAAATGCAATTCACGACTGACGACTGGTTATCGAATCATTTTCTCAATCGGCACCACCAGAATTCCCTCGGCACCGGCCTCGCGGAGGGCGTCGATTTTTTCCCAGAAATCTTCCTCGCTGAGCACCGAATGCACCGCGCTCCAGCCGGGGGTGTCGAGGGGCACCACCGTGGGGGCTTTCAGGCCAGGAAGCAGGGCCTCGATGCGGGGCAGGGCGTGGTTGGGGGCGTTGAGCACCACGTACTTGCTGGCCGCAGCGGCCTGTACGGCCTGGATGCGGAACAGCAGTTTGTCCAGAATCCGGCGTTTTTCCTGGGGCAGGTTCGGGTGGCCGATGAGCACGGCTTCCGACCTGAAAATCGTTTCGACTTCCTTCAGGCCGTTGCTGAGCAGGGTGCTGCCCGAACTGACGATGTCGCACACGGCGTCGGCGAGGCCGATGCCCGGCGCGATTTCGACCGACCCGCTGATGACGTGGACGTCCGCCTCGACGCCGTGTTTTTGCAGGAAATTCCCCAGAATGACCGGGTAACTCGTGGCGATGCGCTTGCCGTGCAGGTCGGCCACGCCCCCGTAGGTTTCGCCCCGGGGCACGGCGATGCTCAGGCGGCAGCGCGAAAAGCCGAGTTTGTACACCGGTTCGAGCGAGATGTGCGTTTTGCGGGTTTCCTCGAACACGTTTTCGCCGACGATGCCCACGTCGGCCACGCCGTCTTCGACGTAGCCGGGGATGTCGTCGTCGCGGAGGAACAGAAACTCAGCGGGGAAGTTGCTGCTGACGGATTTCAGCTTGCCGGTGCCGCTGTCGAACTTGATGCCGCACTCTTTGAACAACCGCAGGGAGTCGTCGCTGAGGCGACCGGATTTTTGGAGGGCAATGCGTAAAGTAAGTTGGTTCACGGCCTAAAATCGCCTTGTTATCCTGAGCGTCAGCGAAGGACTTTCCTTACGTTCCAGGCCGCTTGCCGAAGTCCAGCGCTTGGTAACAGGCTGCTAACCCGGTGGGCCGGTAAGGTCCTTCGCTGCGCTCAGGATGACAGCGGTGGGAAGATTGGGTACAAAAGTAGCAAACCCCGCCCGCATCCCCGCCATTCGGCCCGCCCGGCTTGCAGTGGCGAGGCCGTTTTCGTAAGTTGCCCGACCTTTTTTGACAACCTGTGTTTTTCCATGAAGAAACTGATCCCGCTGTTTTTGCTCCTCGCCGTCGGTACTCCGCTCTTTGCCCAGAGCAGCCGGGTGAAGGAGGCCTACCAGAAGTATGAGTTTAAAATCCCCATGCGCGACGGGGTGAAGCTCCACACCGCCGTGTACGTGCCCCGCGATGCTTCGGCCCAGAACACCTACCCGTTTCTGATGCAGCGCACCTGCTACTCGGTGGCCCCCTACGGCGAAGACAAGTACGCCGCCAGCCTGGGGCCGAGCAAAACGCTGATGAACGACAAGTACATTTTCGTGTACCAGGACGTGCGCGGCCGGTACCTCAGCGAGGGCACGTTTACCAACATGACCCCCCACCTCGAAAACAAAAGCCAGCCCAGCCAGGTGGACGAAGCCAGCGACACCTACGACACCATCGAGTGGCTCCTGAAAAACGTGCCCAATCACAACGGCCGCGTGGGGCAATGGGGCATCAGCTACCCTGGTTTTTACACCATCGCCGGGGCGTTGAGCCAGCACCCTGCGCTCAAAGCCTCCTCGCCCCAGGCCCCGGTGAGCGACTTTTTCTTCGACGATTTTCACCACAACGGGGCTTTCATCCTCCAGTATTTCCTGACCTACCCCGTGTTTGGCATCCAGACCCCCGGCCCGACCACCGACACCTGGTGGGCCAAGGGCATGATCAACCCCGGCACGCCCGACGGCTACCAGTTTTACCTGGACCTCGGCCCGCTGAGCAACGGCAAAAAGCATTACCCGGATAATTTTTTCTGGAAGGAAACCGTCGAGCACCCCAACTACGACGAGTTCTGGCAAAAACGCAGCATCGTGCCGCACCTGAAAAACGTGAAGCACGCCGTGATGACCGTGGGCGGGTGGTTCGACGCCGAGGATTTGTACGGCCCGCTGACGATTTACAAAACCCTGGAAAAGGCCAACCCCGGCACCCAGAACACCCTCGTGATGGGGCCGTTCGGCCACGGGCGCTGGAGCGTCGAGACCGGCCACACGCTTCACAGCAACATCTACTTTGGCGACAGCATCGCCACGTTTTACCAGCGCAACATCGAAGCGCCGTTTTTCCGGCACTACCTCAAGGGCGCGGGCGACGGCAAAACCGGCTTGCCCGAGGCCTACCTCTTCGATACGGGCAAGAAAGAATGGCGGCAGTTCGGCCAGTGGCCGGTGAAAACCGCCCGGAAAATGAGCCTGCATTTCCGCGAAAACGGCCACCTCTCGGAAATGGCCCCCGCCGCGACCACCGGCTTCAGCGAATTCGTCAGCGACCCGGCCAAGCCCGTGCCGGTTTCGGAAAACTACCAGGAAATGCTCGGCTTCACGCCTTTCAACTACATGAGCGAAGACCAGCGCTTCGCCGCCCGGCGGCCCGACGTGCTCGTGTTCCAGACCGACGTGCTCGAAAACGATTTGACCCTCGGCGGCGAGATCACGGCGGCGCTCAACGTCAGCACCACCGGCACCGATGCCGACTGGGTGGTGAAACTCGTGGACGTGTACCCCGCCGACGAGAAAAACCACGCTTACATGCCCAACAAAGCCGTATCGCTGGCCAACTACCACCAGATGGTGCGCAGCGAGGTGATGCGCGGGCGCTTCCGCGATGGCTTCACCACGCCCGTGCCCTTCAAGCCGGGTCAGGTGACGGACGTGACCTTCCGCCTCCAGGACGTGCTGCACACGTTCAAGCGGGGCCACCGCATTCAGATTCAGGTGCAGAGCACGTGGTTTCCGCTCATCGACCGCAACCCGCAGAAGTTCGTGCCCAACATTTTCGAGGCCAAAGCCGAGGATTTCCAGAAAGCCACCCACCGGGTGTACCACTCGAAAGCCGCGCCGAGCGTGGTGCGGGTGGACGTGCTGGAGTAACGCCCCGATCATCGAACCTGATCGTTTCCAATGAAAACCAAAGCCGGGCCGCAGCCCCGGCTTTGGTTTGTTGAAGTTTGCCTTAACTTGCGCGGCGTTTAGTGGGAACGTGTTGAGGGTAGAGTGCCGACGAGGTCTGGTGCGCCCGGTTTTTCTTTACCTATCCGACGGTTCGTTTTCATGGAAAAACCTTCCCTGTCCGCCAGCACGGTACTCGAACGCCTGCTGCGGGTTTCGCCCGAAGCCGTGGCAACCTACGAAGGCGTACGCGACGAAACCGGGCAGGTGGTCGATCTGCGCCTGGCCCTGCTCAACCCCGTGGCCGAGCGGCAGTTTGGCCGCCCGTCCGCCGAATTGCTCGGCCGGTCGCTCCAGTGGCTGTACCCCGGCGCGGCCGATTTGTTTCAGCGCTGCCGTACCCTGGCCCAGACCCACGGCAGCGAGACCTTCCAGCTACGCCTGCAACCCCTGGGCCACGCCACTCCCGGCTGGTACGAACTCACCGCCGCGAGCCTCGAAAATGCCCTGCTGCTCACCCAGAAAGACCTCACGCCCCAGCGCGAGCGCGAACAGTTTCTCGACAGCCTGCTGGCCACCATCACCTGCGGGGTGCAGTACTGCCGGGCCGTGCGCGACGAGCGCGACGCGGTGGTCGATTTCCAGGTGGTTGAATGCAACGAGGCCCTCTGCCGGATGTCGGGCATTCCGCGCGACGTATTTCTGTCGAGAACCCTGCTCAGCATCGACCCCACCGGGCGCGAAAGCGGCGTGTTCGACCGCTGGAAGGCTGTGGTCGAGACCGGCGTACCAACCCGGTTTGAGCACTTTTACGCCGACGCGGGCGTGTGGTTCGACCTGTCGGTATCGCCCTTCGGTGAGGGGGTGCTGGCGTCGTTCAACGACATCACGGCCCTCAGGCAATTCCAACTCGCTCAGCAGCGGGAGGCCGACCGCCAGCGAGCCCTCCTCGACAGCCTGCCCATCCCGGTGTTCGTGTCCGAACCCCTCCGCGATGAGGCAGGGGGCATCACCGATTTCGTGATCCGGGAAGCCAACCAGACGGCCCTCACCCGGTACGGCTACGACCGCGGTGGGGTGGTGGGCAAATTTGCCTCGGAAGTTTTTCCCGACGACCGCGAAAACGGCGTGTTCGAGCGCTTCGCGCGGGTTTCGACCACGGGCGAAGCCGAGTCGTTCGAGTTTGCCTACGCCCTCGACGGGCAACCCCACTGGCTGGCGATCCAACTGGTGCCCTATGGCGACGACTGCGTGATTTCGTCGGCCCTCGAGGTGACCCAACTCAAAATCAGCGAAAACCGCCTCCGCGAGCAGTCGGACCAGTTGCGCGCCCTCCTGACCGAGCAGCAGGAGCGCACGGCCTGGCTCCAGCAGCTTTTCGACAACGTCCTCATCGGCATGGTGTACTACCACCCGGTGCTCGACGATGGGGGCGCGGTGGTGGATTTCGAGTACGCCAACGTCAACCGCCCGGCTGCCCAACTGGCCGGGCTGACGCCCGACGCGCTGATCGGACGGCGCATGATGGAGCTCTTCCCCGGCACGGTCAACGCCTTCGCCCACCTGAAACGCGCCTACGACACCCAGGAAGCCCAGTTTTACACCGAACACCACCAGGGCGACGGGCTGAATTTGTGGGGCGAAAACCTCGTTGTGCGCCTCAACGGGGGGGTGCTGCACTCGTACCTCGACGTGAGCGCCCGCCACCGGGCCGAGGAGCAGGCCCGTGTCGAGTCGGAACGCCTGGCCGCCATCATGGCCCAAACCCAGGCGGGCATGGCCCTGTTTGAGGCCATCCGCGCTGCCGACGGGCGCATCACCGATTTTCGCTACGTGCTGACCAACCCCGCCAACGCCCGCGTGACGGGGCGCTCCCTCGACCAACTCCTGGGCCACACCCTGAGCGAGCATTTCCCAACCCTGCACCAGACCGATTATTTTGACCGGCTGGTGGAAGTCACCGAAACCGGCGAACCCCAGAGCTACGTTCAGTACTACAACACCGACGGCCTCGACGTGTGGATCGAAGCCCGCCTGACCCGCCTCGGCGACGGCAGCGTGCTGTTTACCTTCCTCGACGTGACGGAGTCGAGAGAAGCCGACCGCAAACTGGCCGACCTGGCCGCGCTGCTCGAAAGTGTGCTCGATACCTCGCCCACCACGGTGATGGTCATCCGCGCCCGGCGCGACGAAGCGGGCGCGATCACCGACTTCGAGAACCTGCTCCTCAACCACCGCGCCCGGCAACTGCTGGGGGCCACGCCCGAGGAAGTGCGCACCCGCACGGCCTTCGAGTTGAACCCCGGCCTGCGCGAATCCGAGGGATTTGGGGTGCTGAAAGCCGTGGTCGAAACCGCCGAACCTGCTCAGTTCGAAACCGCCGTGGGCGAAGCTACGCACCTGGTGACGGCCACGCGCTTCGGCGACGGGCTGATTGTGGTGGGCGTGGACATCACCGAAAACCGCCGGCAACGCGAGCAACTCGCCCTGGCCAACGCCGACCTGGTGCGCTCCAACGCCGACCTCGAGCGCTTCGCCTACGTGGCCAGCCACGATTTGCAGGAACCCCTGCGCAAGATTACGACGTTCGGCGACCGGCTCAACCGCCGCCACCGCGACCACCTGCCCGACGAGGCCCGGCTGTACCTCGACCGCATGACCGCTGCCGCTGGCCGAATGACGCAACTGATCCAGGACTTGCTCGATTTTTCGCGGGTGGCCCGCCCGGGGGCCGAACCCGAACCCGTGGACCTCAACGCCGTGCTGCGGACGGTGCTGGCCGATTTGGACCTGAAAATCGCCGAAAAAGAGGCCACCGTCGAGGGCCCCCCCCTGCCTACCCTGCCCGCCGTGCGGCCCCAAATGCGGCAGTTGCTCCAGAACCTGCTCAGCAACGCGCTCAAATTCAGCCGTCCGGGCGTGCCGCCTCGCGTTCGGGTGAGCGCCCGCCCCGCCCGCCGCGACGAACTCACCGGCCTGGGCCTCACCCCCCGGCGGCACCACTGCCTGGTGGTCGAAGACAACGGCATTGGCTTCGAACCGGAATTTTCCGAAAAAATCTTCGTCATTTTCCAGCGCCTGCACGGCAAGGCCGACTACGAAGGCACGGGCATCGGGCTGGCCATCGTCAAGAAAATCGCCGAAAACCACCGGGGGGCCGTCGTGGCCGAAGGGCGCCCCGGCGAGGGAGCTACGTTCCGGGTGTACTTACCGGAGTAACCCAGCCAACCCGGTTTTTTACGAAAAAAGCGGCAGCTTTGCTCACGCCGGACGAAATTTCCACGTTTTCGTTCGGAAGCACGACCCTCGTTTTTCAACATGAAAGTTTCTATTCTCTCCGGTTTTCTGCTGGTCTTTTTTCTCCTGCCCGTTGCCCCAACCTTCGCCCAGGAAGGCCCCCGGCGCTGGGCCGTGGGCTTCCGGGTCGGCGAACCCCTCGGCCTCAACCTCCGGAAGTACATCGGGGAAGAACAGCGCCGCGCCTTCGACGTCAACGTGGGCACCTACGGCGGACTGTGGGGCGTGAACCGCAAATACGGCAACGGACGCTACAAAAATGTGGGGCTGGCCGTCAACGCCAATTACCTCTGGCTGGTGGGGCAGGGGCGCTTCCGGCCGTATTACGGCTTCGGCGGGCAGATCACCTCGCGCCGCAGTTACCCCGACCGCCTCAACGGCGAGTTTGAGCGACGCATGGGCATCGGCGGCAGTGGCCTGGCGGGCATCGAACTCTTCCTGCGCGACGTACCCGCCTCGCTCTTCGCCGACGTGGGCCTCTACACTGAAGTACTGCCCGTGCCGTTTTTCGTCCACGTCCAGGGTGGCATCGGGGGGAGGTTCAATTTTTAGTAGTCAGGATTCAGGATTCAGGAGTCAGGATTCAGGAGTCAGGATTCAGGAGTCGGAATAGGCGACTGCATTTTATTCTGAATCCTGACTCCTGAATCCTGACTCCTGAATCCTGACTCCGGTACGGTTTTTTACCCCACCCGATGAAAACCAATGACTTCATCGGAACGAAAAACCGCTACCAACATGAAAAAATACCTGTTTTTCCTGCTGCTGGGCCTGGGCCTCGGCCACGACGGCTGGGCACAACGCCGCCGGGGGGGCGACGTCTGGAACGTGGGCCTGCGCCTGGGCGAACCCTTCGCCGTCAATTTTCGCAGCTACCTCAGCGAACGCCGCGCCCTCGACATCAACGTGGGCATGAACGGGGCCTTCATCGGCCGCCAGCGCAACTACGGCAAGGATGGCCGCTTCCGCCGACCGGGCGTGGCCATCGGCGCGACCGTGCTCAACCACTTCGGCATCAACGCCGAAGGCAATTTCCGGGGGTACTATGGCTTGGGCGGGCAGATCAACTCCCGCCGCAGTTTTCCCGAGCGCCTCAGCGGCGAGTACGAAAAGAAAGTCACGCTGGGCGCGGTAGCCACGGGCGGGGCCGAATACCTCGTGGTCGGCACGCCGTACTCGGTGTTCGCCGAAGTGGGCCTGTACGCCGAGGCCCTGCCGGTTTTCCTGTTCCTGCAACCCCAGGTAGGGCTGGGCGTGCGGGTGAAGATTTTGTGAAAACCCCTCCGGTGTGGCCCCTTCGAAGGGGGAATTTTTACCCGCATTTTGCGTACTTTCGGCCTTTCGCGAAAGCCGCATCTCCGTGTCGCAGTTCACCATTTACTCCTCCTCCGCCGGGTCGGGCAAGACCTTCACCCTGGCCAAAGAATACCTCAAACTCGCGCTCATGGACGACCCCGCCGTGGGGGCGTTCCGGCCCGGCTACTTCCGGCACATCCTGGCGGTGACCTTCACCAACGACGCCGCCCGCGAGATGAAGGAGCGCATTCTGAGTTACTTGCGGGCCTTCACCGTGTTTGACGAGCTTTCCGACAGCGAAAAAGCGAAGTTCGCGGGCGTCCGCCGCCTCGTGCTGGACGAGTTGAACGCGGAGCGGGCGAAAAAAGCGGCACGCGAGCAGACGGAGGTGGAACTCCTCGACGAAACCGAACTCACCCGCCGCGCCCGGCTGGTGTTCCACCGGATGCTCCACCAGTACGCCGACGTGGCCGTGGGCACCATCGACTCCTTCGTGCAGCGGGTGGCGACGGCCTTCGCCGACCAACTCGACCTGCCTGCCAACTTCGAGGTGAGCCTCGACCAGGACACCCTCCTCGACGCCGCCGTGCAGAACCTCCTGGCCAAAGCCGGGCACGAAGACTGGGCCGAACTCACCGAGGCCCTCCACGATTTCGCCGAAGAAAAAGCCCGCAACGGGGGCAATTTCAACCGCCTCGCCGACGACCTGACGCGCTTCGCCGCCGTGCTGCTCCAGGAACACCGCCACGAGACCCTCGAACGCCTCGCCGAACTCCGCCCCGCCGATTTTGCCGAACTCCGCCGCCGCCTCGTCGCCCACAACGAGGCCCTCGAAACGCAGCAACTGGCCGTGGCGGGCCGGGCGGTGGAACTGCTCGACGCCCACGCGCTGTACCCGCCCGATTTCGCTTACGGCAACACGGGCATCTACGGGTTTTTCCAGAAATGGGCCCTGCCCGAAGGCCGGTGGAAGGTCGAAGTACTGCCGAAAAACGTCGCCAAAACCCTCGAAAACGACGCCTGGTTCGGGGCCAAAACTCCCGCGCCCACCAAACAAACCATCGAACGCCTGAAGGGCGAATTGCGCGAATGCGCCGAAGCGCTGGTCGCCGTTCACGAACAGCACCGGGAAAAGTACCTGCTCTTCAGCCGCATCATCGAGTACGTGCAGGAACTCACCCTGCTGGGCTACCTCCGCGACGAACTCCGGCAGTTGCAGCAGGAAACGGGGCGGATTCACCTCTCCAACTTCGGCAAGGCCATCCTCAACGTGGTGCTGCGCGAACCCATGCCCTTCGTGTACGAGCGCCTCGGCGAGCGCTACCACCACATCCTGATCGACGAATTCCAGGACACCTCCACTGTGCAGTGGACCAACTTTCTGCCTTTGGTGGGCAACGCCCTCGGCAGCGGGTACTTCTGCCTCGCCGTGGGCGACGGCAAGCAGGCCATCTACGCCTGGCGGGGGGGCGAAATGCAGCAAATCGTGCACCTCTACGCTTGCCGCACCGACGACCTGTTCCGCACCGAGCGGGGCGAGCGGGCGGAAATTCTGCGCGAGCACTACGACCCGCTCCGGCGTGGCCTGAAGCCGGAGCAGTTGAAAACCAACTACCGCAGCCGCCGGGAAATCGTGGCCTTCAACAACGATTTTTTCCGGGTGCTGGTCGAAAAGCGCGGTGCCGAATTCCCCCTGCTGGGCCAGGTGTACGAAACGGCGTTTCAGGAAAGCCCGGTCGACATGACCGGCGGCGGCCACGTGCAGGTGGATTTTCTGCCCCTCGACGACGACACCGACGACGCCATGCCCCACTACGTGCTCACCCTGCTCGGCGAGGTGCAGCGGGCGGGGTACGACCTCCGGGACGTGGCGATTCTGTGCCGGAAAAACGCCCACTCCAAGCAAATCGCGGGCTTTTTGAAGGAACGCGGTTTCGCGATTCTGTCGAGCGATTCGCTCCTGCTGAAGTTTTCCGAACCCGTCAACTTCGTGTTTGCCGTGCTGCGCGCCCTGCACGCGCCGGAGCAGAGTCTGCCCCGATACGAAACGCTCCTACTGTTTTACCGGCTGATCCTGCGGCAGGAGCCCGACGAAGCCACGGCGGCGGCGATTCAAAAAACCGTGCTCGACCGCGACCCGCAGGCCGTGTTTAAGCACCTCAGCGCGCGGGGCTACTACCTCGACCCTTTCCGCTTGCAGCAAACGGGCCTGTACGAACTGGTCGAGAAAATCATCGTCACGTTCCGGCTCTTCGAGCGCAGCCCCGACACGGCCTACCTGTTCCGGTTGCTCGATCTGGCCCTCGAATTCAGCACCCGGCAAAGCGCGCACCTGAGCGATTTTCTGCGGTTTTGGGAAGAAAAAAAGGACGCGCTCTCCATCCAGACGCCCGCCGGGGGCGAAGCCATCACGGTCACGTCGGTGCATAAGTCGAAGGGCCTGGAGTACCCCGTGGTCATCGTGCCCTACGCCGACTGGGCCACCGGCAGCCGCTGGCAGGACCTGCTCTGGGGCGAACTCGACGACGTGGACTACGCTGAATTCAAGTTTTCGGACGAAGAAACCGGTGCCGTCCGCCAACTCCGCACCGCCCAGGTAAAGCGGGCGAAGGACTTGGCCTCGACGGCCCTGGCCGAACAGTACCAGCGGGAGGAAGAAAAAACGTTTATCGAAAACGTGAACATGCTCTACGTGGCCCTGACCCGACCCACCGACCGGCTCTACCTCGTGGCCAGCCTTGACAAAAAAGGCGAAGCCAAAAAAGGCACCGTGGCCGAACTCCTCCACGACTACCTCGACGCCACCAACCAGTGGCACGACGGCCAACTCAGCTACTGCCTCACCTGCGGCAACCCCAAACCACCAACGAACCACGAACCGCGCGGCGGACCGCAACGAGCAACGAACAACCTCACCATCGGCACCGTCATCAGCCACGACCGCACCAGCCGGGTACGCCTGCGGCGGTTGGCCGAAAAACTCTTCGACCTCGAAGGGGCCGAGACGAGCCGCGAGCGGGCCAACAAACTCCGCGCCGCCCTGGCGAAGGTGAAAACCCCCGCCGACGTACCCGGTGCGCTCGACGCCCTCGTCCGCGAAGGCTGGCTGACCCCCGCCGAAACTCCCGATTTGCGCGGCTCGCTCGACGCGCTCCTTGGCCTGCCCCACCTCGCTCCGCTTTTCGCTCCCGGCCTGCGGGTGGACGCCGAGCGGGAAATTCTGCAAAAAGGCAGCGACCCCCTCCGCCCCGACCGCGTCACCCGCCTGCCCGACGGTCGCCTCGTGGTGGTGGATTTTAAACCCGGCACTCGCCGCGAAGCCGACGCGAAAACCCTCCGCAAGTGCGTGGACGTGTACCGGCAAATGGGCCACCCCCGCGTGGAGGGCCTGCTCGTGTACCTCGGCACGGGCGAGGTAGTGGAGGTGGGGTAGAGGAAAAGAAATCGCGAATCGCGGCGGCGAACCGCAAGGAACAGGAAATGAAAAAGGCACAAGGTTGGAAATCAACTTTATGCCTTTGGGGTTGCTTGCCGGGTCAACCCAGCGTGGCGTTTTGGCCTTATTCTTGCGGATGGCAGGCCGTTCATCAACGCCACCGTCATGGTTCTTTTTCCCAAAAATGGTTTCCGGTTGGCCGTGTTGGCGGGGCTTGCCGCCGGAGTTTCGGCCTGTTCGATGTTCAACCCGGCCTCGGTGCCCGCGAAACCGGCCGTCGTTCGCCGTGCCGCTCCGGTTCGTCCCGCAAGCACCCAAGGTGCCCCCACCCGTTCGGCCCACCTCACGCCCCGTCTCCACTCGGCACCGGCGGGCAGTCCGGTCAGTAACCTCATCGCCACGGCCCGTTCGTACCTCGACTCGCCGTACACCTCGGGTGGCACCACGAGCGTGGGGCTGGATTGCTCCGGGTTTCTGTGCGTGTGTTTCCGGCAGGTGGGCGTCACGCTGCCCCGCATTTCGCGGCACCAAGCCGAAGCAGGCGACGCCGTGCGCGCCACCGACCTACGCCCCGGCGATCTGGTATTTTTCGCGACGTCTGCCAAAAACAACCCCGAAGCGCCCATCAACCACGTGGGCCTCGTGACCGAGGTGCGGCCTTCCGGCGAGGTGTTTTTCATCCATTCCTCGTCGAGCCGGGGCGTCCGCGAAGACAACCTGCGGTCGCCCTATTGGCAAGGCGTCTACGTGCGGGCGCGGCGGGTGGAGCTGGACGGGGAGTAGACGGTTCGTTGGTCGTTAGTGGTTGTTCGGAAAAAATGCCTTGCCAAAGCGACCATCGAAGCACGAACAACGAACAACCAACCTACGGCACCGGACAGGCCACCCACTTGCGGGGGTCGTGTTCGGGGGCGCGGTTGGGCCGGAGAATGCCCGGCAAATTCGCCCGGCCGGAGCGGCGGCGGTTGGCGGGCGTGGGCAGCCAGAGGGCCAAATCGATGGCCCGGCGCATCCGGCGACGCTGGTCGTAGCTGAAGGCCTGATTGTAGGCGGAGTAATCCATGAAATTGGTCGAAAAGTACCGCTGGCCAAAACAGGATATCCGTTCGTACGTGAACAGGGTGTTGGGCTGTTCGCGGCGGGCGTAGAGGGGTGTGTCCTCGCATCCATCGGCGTCGGTGGCGCAGGGCTGGGCCGAGTCGGTGTTCAGGTTGCCGTTGAAAACGTGGGCCAGATCAAGGTTGTGGCCTAATTCGTGGGTCAGAATCGACGAACTGAGGTTGGCCATCATGTAGGTGCCGTACGCGAAGAACGGCTGGCGCGTGCCTCGGTCGGATTCGCGGAAGTACACGCCGTCGATGAGCGTGGGGTAGTAGGCGTAACCGCCGATGCCCTCGCAGTCGGAGCAACTGAAGACGAACACGTTGATGTATTCATTTGGGTTCCAGTAACAGGTTCGGAACGCAAAATTCCGGAACTCTTCCTGCGAGTACCGACCCTGCGGCCCGGTTACGACGTTGACGCCCGGATTGGGCATCGGGTTGCCGGAAGGGTCGAAACGGGCGAGTTCGAATTCCAGGAACGTGTCCGACCAGGTGGGGTCATCGGCCGAAGCCAGGGGCGTAGCCCGGCGGCGGTAGTTGGTGTTCACCCGGTCGATTACGTCCTGGTACGAGCCTTCGGCGGGTTTGAAATCGGGTAGGTTTACGACGTGCACCACCAAAGGCAGGCGTACCACGGGGTAAGTTTCGGCGGGCCGAGCTTTGATTTCCAGGGCGTTGCTTTCGCGGCCATAGGCGTTGGCCACCATCCGGTAGGTGGTGGGGCTGGTGGTCTGGAAGGTGTAATCCGCGCCGAGGGTCTGGCCGTTGGCCCGCACGACGGGGGCCGTTCTGGGCGTAAGAACCTGCCCCTCGCGGCCCGTCAGACGCACGTCGAAACGCACCTTCGACTGCCCGTCGGCGGTGATGAACGGAATGCCGGTACGCTGCTGGAGTTCAAGTTTCACTTCGCCGATGGCTTCGGCCGGGCTGAGCACGTTCAGTTCGACGGGTGCACTCTCCACGTCTCTGAACCGTGCTTTCAGCGTTTGCCGCCCGGCCTGCGTGGGCGTGTACTGACTACCGGTCAGGCGCTGACCGTTGACAGTCAGTTCGAGGCGTTCCGGCCCGAGGCTGGTCAGTACCTGCTGGTTGGCATCGAGAGCCTCCGTGGTGAGCGTGATGGGCCGGGTTTCAAATTCCAGGGCATAGGTCGGGCGGTCGGGACGCAGGCGCAGGCTTTTCACCCGGTTGAGTGCTTCGATGGGCACGCTACCACTGCTGGCGTACCGGTACCGGACGGACAGGTTGGTGGTGCCCGCCTGCGAGGGCAGAAACTGATTGCCCTGAAGCGGTTTGCCATCGGCAAAAAACTGGACGCGGTCGGTGCGCAGGTCGGTGATGGGCTTCCCGGCGGCGTCGAAAGCCTCAAAACCCAGCCGGATGGGGGCCTCTTCGAGGTCAAGGGCGTACTGGGGGCGGTCTACCGTGAGGCGAAGGGTTTTCACCCGAAATACCGCCCGGAGCGGCAGCAAATCGCTTTGTTTTTCACCCAGACGCACCCGGATGGTCTGGGGGCCTTCCTGGGTGAAAAGAATCCGGTTGCGGGGCGTAAGCTGGTCGTTGACGAAAAATTCAACGATCGAATCGGGCACGGCCACGCGGCGTTTTTCGCCATCGAAGGCCGAAACCTGCACCGTCAGGAGCGAATCCTCCTGGAGGTAGTAATCGGTGCGGGGCACCGTGACTGCCACGGTGGCGATGTCGGCGAAGCCGTAGAAGTCGGAGATGGGCAAGGTGGCTTTTTTGTCGCAGGCCAACAGCAGCGCCAACCCGAGCGGAGACCAAAACCAGGCGCGTCGGAACGTTTTCATGGCAATTGGAAAAATTCGGGGTGGAATCAGAGGTGGTACATCAGCGAAACGGCCCGGCTGCGCACGGTGCGCCCGTTGGTGTACTCGTACACCGGAGGCAGGCCCGCCTCAAAGCGGAGTTCGAGGATGCTTTTTTTCCAGTACACCCCCGCCCCCAGTGCTCCGCCGTAGTCGGTGGTGCGAAGGTGGTGCTGAAAAGCCGGGCCGCTGTCGAAACGACCCCTGCCGTTGACGCTGTACTTCTGCCCGTATCCCACCAGCCATGCCGCGTAACCGCCCACCCCGACGAACCCCCGCAGACGGGGCGAACCGGCCTTTAGAAGCAGCGGGAACACCGACGCCTGGGCGTAGTGTAGGGTCGTGGTGCTGCGCACGGTGTGGCCGTTGGGGGTCGCGCCGGTGCCGGTCGAGAAGGTTTCGTGGCCCCCCCGGCGCACGTAGCCCAGTTCGATGCGAAGGCCGTAATGCCGCCGGGCCACGGCCTCAATGCTGAAGCCCGCCCGGTAACTGAGAAACCGGTCGTCGCTGAAGGAATCGGTGTTGCCCGCCCCACCCCGGTGCAGTTCGGGCAACACGCCGCCCACGTGGAGGGTGAAAAACGTGTCGCGGCGGCGCGGGTGGGGCACAGGATCGGTCGGGCTGGCCGAAGGTACGTGTGGGGGTGAGGGGTCGGCGGAGATCGCTGCCTGCTCCGGCAGCGGGGTGTTGAGCACCTCGGTTGCGCCGTTGGAAAACACGATTTTCCATAGCTGACTGTGGGCAATTCGTTGCGGAGTCCGGGCCGCATCGCCGGGGCGGAAGTAGATCACCTCGGTCTCGCCGATTTCGTCGACCAGGGCTGAAATCACGCTCCGGTCAAGGCGGTGGAGCTGATCGGAGGGAGTTTGGGCCAGGCTCAGTTGGCAGGTGCCGAGGAGAAGAAGCAGACCAAGTACAGGGTGTTTCATGGCAGAGAAGGGAACGAAACGGTGCGTGAAACCCTGGCGGAGGAAGTGCGCTAAATTGAAGCGATGGATTGGGTTTGTCAATGGGAGAAACCCCGTATTTTTTGTAGCGGTTTTTGCGATTCATTCCCTTGCATCGGCACCAGGTTTATCGCGGGAACCGACCCACTGGCCGGTTCCCGCGACGCGGTTTCAATCCGGCAAATTGAAAGCCCGCTTCACCTGATTGTAATCCTTAAAATCGACGCCCATGCGCCCCGCCGTGCTGCCGTGGACGATCACGTGCCGGAACTGGGGCAGGTCTTTGGCCAGGTCGCGGAAGTAAGAGGCTGGTTTGCCGATGGCTTCCGACACGGGGACCATCTTCGCCTGGGCCTGATCCCAGCGTTCGGTGTAAAATTGCAGGTAGGGATCGAAGTAGTTCTGGCCGATGTTGTTCCAGGAAGTGTACACGAACATGAAATCGTCCCACTGGTTTGTCGTCCGACCGGGGATTTTCACCGAGGTGAAGGCCCCGTTCGGTACGATGCGCTCCACGAGTTTGTACTCGGCGTTGGCGTTGTCCCACACCCGTTCCAGAATTTTCACGTAGGTGTAAACAAGGCCCTTGTTGATGGCGTCGGCAGTGAAGGCCGCGTTGGCTTGGCCGGCTTGGCTCACGTTCAGAAACGCCCGCATGTTGTCAGGCAGGCGGCTGTAATTCTCCCAAGTGGGCGATTTCCAGGCCGTGTACACCACGTTGGCATTACCCATCGGGCCTTGCGGACCGGCGGGTCCGGTCTGCCCGTTGGTGCCGTTGGCCCCGGCCGGACCCACGGCACCCTGCGGACCTTGCGGCCCCTGGGGGCCGAGGTCGCCTTGGGGGCCTTTGCACGACGAAACCAGCGCCAGGCTGAGGCCCAGCAGTGCGGAGAAGAGAAGGGAACGGTTCATGGTAAACGAGAGGGATTGATGATTGGAGAAAATGAAAACGAAACGTGAAAAGCGGTTACGGAGCGTTGATTTGGAGCGCGTTGCCGACCCCCGACTGGTTGAGCAGGATAGTGGCGTTGCTGCCCGAGAAGTCAAACTGGAGCGTGTTGCCAATGCCGTCCTGACTGAGTTGGAGGGTATTGTTGCTGCCGTCGAGACTGGCGTCGAGTTCGTTGGCGCTGCCGCTTTGCTGGAGGGTGGCCGCATTACTGGTTCCGTACTGGCTGATGGTCAACAGATTGTATTCGCCGTCCTGCGTGGCCATCAAGTTGTTGCTCGTGCCTTGCTGGTCGAGCGTGGCCGTGTGCGCCGTGCCGTACTGGGTGAGGCGCAGGAAATGGGCGGTGCCTTCCTGGGTGGCGTCGGCTAGGTGGTTGTCGCCGAATTGGTTGACCTCGGCAGTGTTCTCTGCGCCACCCTGGAACAGCAGGGCAGTGTGGAACTCGCCCACCTGCCAGATGGAGGCGACGCTGTTGGCGGCTGCCTGCTGAATGTCGGCGCTGCCGTCGTTGCTTTGTTGGGTGATGTACGCCTGACTGGTGCTGCTGCCGGATTGCTGGGTGGTGGTGGCCGTGTTCGTTTCGCCGGTGTCTTGCCAGACGCCCACGGTGCTTTCGTTGCCGTGCTGGGTGATTAGCGCCGAGTTGTCGTCTGAACTCTGAACCACCGCGGCGTGGTTGCCCTGGGCCGAGGTACCCAGTACGAAATCCTCCTGCACCACGCGGGCGGTGTTGTCGCCGCCCGACTGCGAGAGGTCAATGCGGCCCTCGGTGGCGCCGGCCACCTGCCGGAGTTCGGCCCAGTTGTCGTCGCCGTCCTGCGAAGCGTACACCTGCGTGGCCCCCGCCACCGGCGATTGGGTCACGTCAAGGGTGTTGTTGTCGCCGACCTGCGTCACCACGACCACGTGCCCGCCGGACTCGGCCAGGATGGTGGCCGAATTGTCGGCGCCGGTCTGGACGACCTGCACCAGTTCCGAAGCCCCCGCGTCGCCGAGTTGCACGATGCTGGCCGTGTTGTTGTCGCCCGACTGGGTGACGTCTGCCGTGGCGTCGGTGCCGGTTTGGGTCAGGCTGGCGGAGTTGTCGAAGCCGTTCTGAGTCAGGTAGGCGTCGTTGTCGGTACCGTCCTGGAGGATGGTCGCCGTGTTGCCCACCGACGCGTCGGCCTGGGTGACCACCACCCGCCCCTGGGTACCGGGGCTGGCCACCAGCACGGCGTTGGCTTCCCCGGCCTGACTGACGTAAATTTCGTTCTGCACGCCCAGGGGCGACACCTCGACGGTGCCGTCCACCCCGGCCTGCGTTACCTGTACTTGCCCGAGTTGGGCCTGCGCGGCCCCCGCCGTCAGCAGGGCCGCGAGGAGGAGAACCTGTTTTTTCATGGATGAGAGGGATTGACGTTTGAACGGCTCAAAGGTCAGCCTCTCGGCGGCGGGCATTCAACGGGGTTTTGGCGGGTTTTGCGGGGGAATTTTCGGGAGCAGGAGGGGGTGTTTTTCCCGGTTGGGGAAAAGAAAAAAGGCGCTTCGTGCGCCTTTTCGTCGGTGATCGGCAAGCAACAAGCTCAATCCACTTTGCCGTTAGCGTTCAAGTTGAGGTTGTAGGTGAGCGAGAAAAAGCCCAGGGGTTTGAACCAGTGGGACTCGAAGCGGTCTTCGAGTGGCACTTGGGGTGTTTGGCCGAAATCGTACGCACGGCCAGCTTTGAATGGAGCCGCCAGGCGCGCCACTTGCCCGGCCGTTACCCCGAACGAGGCCACCACCCGTTGCCCCCGGCCCAGCAGCAACGAGACGCCGGCGTGGTAGCGGGTCCGCGCCCCGTTGCCGGTACCGTGCAGGGAAGCACCCAGGCACAGGCCTGGATTCACGAATCCGTGGAGCCAGTTGGGTCGGGTGTACACGTGCAGCAACGTGCCAATTCCGACGGAAAACCGTCCGACATCCTGCTGATTCAGGTATTTCTTCTCCCCGCCGGTCGAGTCAGTGAACGTATATCGTTCGTCGACCAATCGGGAAAAGAAAAACCCCGCGCTCAAGTCAAACTTCAGCCCGCCCACGATGGGCAAATCATACGTTTCGGTCTGGGCCGCCCCGGTCGCGCCGATGGTGGCCCGCGAGACCGTGAACCGCACCGCGTCGGCGTTTTTGCCGTAAATCAGCTTGGGCATGGAGCGGGCCGTGCCGATGAGTACACTGGGGCTGGAAAGCTCCCGGAACCTGGACACAGTCTCTTCTATTTTGAGCGTTTCAAACCGTATCTTGGTTGCCTCATACCTTTGACGCGCGGCGGTTTGCTCAGAGGGGGTGTTTATTTTTTCGATTTCTTCCTTCGCCAGCTTAAGGTCTTCCTCAACCGCTCGGCGGAGGGCGTTCGCTCCCGCCCGAAGTTCAACTCGGTAATCGATTCGTTCCAGAAACACCGTTTCCAGTTCGTGCACGATGGTTTCCGTCAGGCATTCGATGCCGGTGAGGCGGGTTTTTAATTCCGTCAGGATATCAGGGTAGCTGCCCACGCCGTCGATTTTCTGCAGCAACTTGTCCGCGTTGCCCCGGTGCCGGGCATCGGCTTCCTCGGTTGATTCGTTTCCTGTGGTACCTTTGACTTGCTTGTCTGGAGCGGGTTGTCCTCTGGATGCTGAATTGTCGATCAAGTCCGAAAGCACGTTCCGCCCGGCGGCTGGCACAATATCCCGCAGTTCGCTAGTGATGGTCACCGTGTGCCGGAGCGTGTTCACGTTTTTGACCTCGAACGAAACCAACTCCCGATGCCGCACGAAGGGCCAGGTCCGCACCCGCCCCGTGGCGCTCGACAGGATGCGCATGGGGGCGCGGGCGTCGGGGCAGAGATCGAGTTGGACGATGGCGTTTGGGATGTTGTTGGTGCGCTGGAAGTCGTCGCCGGTGGGGGAGGGCGTGCCTTCAATTTCGAATGTGATCACCTGCGACTGCCGGGTAGTTTGGTCGGTGACGACCACCACCGCCAGGGGTTGCCCCTGTTCGTAGCGCCGGGACGGCGAATGCGCCGTGAACGACCACGTGTACGCTGCTACGCCGCTGACGGGCAAGTCCGTGAAACCCGCACTGAAGGTCACCGTGCCGCCATAGCCTTTCCCTCGTGTAATTTGGTAGGAATGACCCGAATCAAGAGCCTTCATTTTCAGCGTGAATGCAACGCCGCCCCGAACGTACTGCCACAGGTCGCGGCTCTTCTTCGTAAAAAGGGTTCGGGTTACTTCCCCGGCGGTCCAGAATACTTCGCGGGTTGGGTTGTCGGAAGCCGGGGATGGAGGAGCAAACGTCTGGGCGGGTGCCTGGCCAACAGTGAAAACAAACGCGATGGCCAGGACGAGCGAGGTTGGGGGTAGGGTAGTCATGGTTGGATGGAGAGAGGGTTCCGCCAAACCTCGCACTACTGCCCAGCATTTCCAATGGGAAAATTACCCTTTTTTGCGCTGCCCGTTCGCAGGGGGCAGGGGGTATTTTTCCCGTATTTGCAGTTAGAGCCTTGCGCGGTGGCGGTTTGTGCGTAGGTTCGGGGCGGAAGTTTGCCCAATCCTCTCACCACTAACTTTTTACAAAAATGGCCTTATTGGTTCCTGTTGAACTCGAAACCCCCCAAAGTCTTCTTGACTTTCGGGAAATTCATGCAAGCATCGCGCAAGGTTGGAGAGATGAATACATCCACCGCGCCAATACATTCCCGACAACGGACGTCAACCTCCGCACCGACGTTCTACTCGCCTTCGTGAAGACGGAATTGATCACAAAACTAATTGCTGATCATGGACGAGAGTACATCGTTTTTCGGTTCGGGTGCAATTCGATAGGTGCACGATTTAACCAGATGGAAATGTATGTCTGCGCGATGGGAGCAGGGGAAAACGGGCCTCCGAACAACATTGCCTACAAGTGCAGCCGGAACTTCAATTTTGCACCCGGTGCCAACGCCCAACCTGACCCGAATTTTTCGACGGCGGCCAACAATTATGCAATTCGCATTACGAAACAAGGTCTCAACGCCGAACCAAAGGGGATTGCATTTGAGGTGGCAAAAATAGCGCCTACGGGAGTTCTCAACGAATCGCACTGGGCGATCTTCATGGGGCTTCGGGACGTTGAACTACCAGCCCGCAACACCGTGATCGTTCAGGGAATCAGCGCGCCAGTTCTGGTTACTACCCCGTTTAGCGCCGCCACAAAAATGTACGATCACGGCAACCAGTGCTGCCCGATCAACTGAAGTAATTTGCCTTTCAAATGAACATAGCCTACCTGATTGTTTTGACCCTCTGTTTGGCCGTTGCGTTGCGCCAGCGCGATTTGATGACAGCCAGCCTGATTTGGATTTTGGTGCTCGTGTGCGTGACGTGGGTGGTTGAAACAATCGGGTACGGCTTGCTGCGGGCCGAGCGACCCAACTTTTGGCTTTACCAGCTTTTCACGCCCATCGAATACGGGTTGCTGGCTGGGTTTTTCCACTCGGTGCTATTGTCAAAAGCCCTCCGGCTAGCGATTCTGATTTCCATTGGTGTGGTGGGCGTTTCGGCCGGGCTGTATGCGTATCGCGTGGGCGTACACCTCCCCAATTCATACACGTACATGCTGGGAGCAGCGTTGCTGATGTTTTGGGCCTCCTGCTTTTTTTACGAACTCTACCACCGGCAGGAAACCTACCAACTTAACCATTTACCGGAATTCTGGATCGCTGCCGGGGTATTGGTGTTTTATGCGGGGTCCTTCCTACAAATGGGTTTGTTCACGTACCTGGTTCGGTCGGGAAACAAGGAGTTGGCAAATCGATTGTACTTTATCAACCACGCGTTAAACATCTGTTTGTACAGCCTGTACGCCGTCGGTTTTCTATGCCGGAAGAAATCGTCGCTATCGTCGTAGTATTCAGCCTTCTGATGCTGATGCTCGCTACGTTCGTAGTGACGTTCTTTCTTTTGTACCAGCGCCGCAGTTTCCGCTACCAACAGGACTTACAAAAAATGCAGGAAGCCTACCAGCAAGAACTCCTCCGCTCCCAGCTCGAAATGCAGGAGCAAATCCTGCAAACCGTGGGGCGGGAACTGCACGACAACCTGGGCCAGGTACTGTCGCTGGTGAAAATCAACCTGAATACCCTGCCCGAACTCCTCGACCAGAAAGCCGCCGAAAAATTAGCCCGCACCAAAGACCTGCTCAACCGGGCCATCGCCGACATGCGGGGCCTCTCCAAATCGCTCAGCGCCGAAAACCGCCTCGGCGCGGGCCTGGCCCCGGCCATCGGCCAGGAACTCGACGCGGTGCGCAAAACGGGGGTGGTCGACGTCGCCCTCGACGTGCGGGGCACCGAGCAGCGCCTCGACCCCCGGCAGGAACTGATCGTGTTTCGGATCGTCCAGGAAACGCTCAACAACGCCCTCAAACACGCCGAGGCGAAAAAAATCGGTGTGTCGTTGGACTATTCGGACGACGCCTTTACCTTAACCATTGCCGACGACGGCGTGGGGTTCGACCCCCGACGGGTGCTCCCCCCAACCGAGGGAGAACGAGGATCGGGGTTGAGCAACATTCAGCACCGCGCCAGGCTCATCGGGGGTGAGGCCCGCATTGAAAGCGTCGTCGGTCACGGCACCACCACCACCCTGTCCATTCCCATTCCTCCTCATCCTGCATGAACCATGTCAACCGTAAAAATTGCGCTCGTCGACGATCACAGCCTGCTGCGGGCGGGGCTGGCCGAACTCATCAACGGCTTCGCGGGCTACCGCGTGGTGCTCGAAGTGGGCAATGGCCGTGAACTCACCAAGCGCATCGACCCAGCCAACCTGCCCGACGTCGCCCTGCTCGACATCAACATGCCCGAAATGGACGGCTTCGCCACCGCCGAGTGGCTACGGGCCAACCACCCCAGCGTGAAGGTGTTGGCCCTGTCGATGGACGACCACGAGTCATCGATCATCCGGATGCTCCGCGCCGGGGCCTGCGGCTACGTGCTCAAGGACGCCGAAACGAGCGAATTTCGCACGGCCCTCGACATGCTCGTGGCGCGAGGCTTCTACTACTCCGACCTCGTGACTGGGGCGATGATGGCCAACCTCAACGGCACCGTGCCCGGCGGCAAAGGCCCCAACGGCGGCGGGGGAGATTCCAACGGCCTGAGCGCCCGCGAGATCGACTTTCTGAAGCTCTGCTGTTCTAAACTCGAACTGACCTACAAGGAAATCGCCGACAAAATGTGCCTCAGCGTGCGAACCATCGACGGCTACCGGGAAGATTTGTTCCGCAAACTCGGCGTGCGGAGCAAAGCCGGGCTGGTGCTGTACGCCATCCGGGCAGGGTTGGTACCCATCGATGGCGAATGATGCCAACAAAAAACCCTGAACGCGTAGCGTTCAGGGTTTTTGTAAGTGGTGGAGAAGATGGGATTCGAACCCACGACCTCTTGCATGCCATGCAAGCGCTCTAGCCAGCTGAGCTACATCCCCGTGTCGTTTGGGACTGCAAAACTAACCGCCGAACGACGTTTGTCAACGCCCCACGCGAAAAAAAGCCTAAAATTTATTTTCCCTCCCGCGTAAACACGATGTAATCCGTCACGGGCATGGCGGGCACGAGCTTGCGGCTGCGGAGTTCCTCCACGATTTGCCCCCGGTGGTAGGTGTCGTGGTTGATGAGGTGCGCCAGGATGTCGGTCAAGGGCGTTTCAAAGCCTTCGCCTTGGGTGTTGCGGTAGGCGACGGGCCGGGCAAAATCGCCGTCCGCCGCGCCCGCCAGGTACGCTTCCCACTGGTTGGCAAGTTGAAAAAACATCAGCCGGCACTCGCCGATGTCGCGGCGCTCCCAGAGCGGCACGTAGCCGTGTTCGCGCCGGACGCGGTTGAGCCAGGTCTGCTGGGCGGCCAGGATGTGCGAAAACAAGTCAAGGCAACGCTCGTCGGGGTAGCGGGGTTGTTCGAGGGCCGTCAGGATGCGTTCGTTGGCCCAGCGCTCGTAAGCAAACAGATTCTGAAAATACGCTTTCATGGGAAAAAAGTCTCCGCTGTAAACATGATTGATTTTCCCGGAAAAAGCGCCGAAGTTTGGCCCGTTTTTAATTCTACTGAACTTGTAGGCTTTTGGCCGGGTTCTTCCGACGTATCCACAATTTCAACCCCAAAATCCCAATCCCTATGTCACTCCGACTTGGCGACATTGCCCCCGATTTCGAGGCCGACACCACGCAAGGCCACATCCGCTTTCACGAATGGCTCGGCGATAGCTGGGGAATGCTCTTCTCGCACCCCGCCGATTTTACGCCCGTCTGCACCACCGAACTGGGCAAAACGGCCCTGCTGAAGGATGAATTCGGCAAGCGCAACGTGAAAGTCATCGCCGTGAGCGTCGACGACCTCGACTCGCACCACCGCTGGACGCCCGACATCAAGGACGTGACCGGCAGCGAGGTCAACTTCCCGCTCATCGCCGACCCTGACCGCAAGGTGGCCGAACTCTACGACATGATTCACCCCAACGCGTCGGAAAAAGCCACGGTGCGCTCGGTATTCGTCATCGGCCCCGACAAAAAAATCAAGCTGACGTTGACCTACCCCGCCTCGACGGGTCGCAACTTCAACGAACTGCTCCGGGTCATCGACTCGCTCCAACTGACGGCCAACTACCAGGTGGCCACCCCCGCCGACTGGCAACACGGCGAGGACGTGATCGTGACTCCGGCGGTGCCCAACGAAGGCATCAACGAGAAATTCCCGAAGGGTGTCAACTACGTGAAACCGTACCTCCGCGTGACGCCCCAGCCTAATTTGTGATTGGGGGGTGGTTGAATGGATAATCAGGTAATTTGTTCATCAACAGCAGATTACCTGATTATCCGTTTTACTTTTCAACGAATTCTCAGTAACCTTTCCCAAAATCCACCCGATTCTCCACCGCCTCACCCGCCCGGAAGCGGCGGAGGTTGCGGAGAAAAACCGGCACCTTGTCGGCCTGCTCGTCGGCGTAACCCCCGGCGGTATGCTGGGTAAGGAGCACGTTGGGCAAGTGCCAGAGCGGACTATCGGCGGGCAGCGGTTCTTCGGCGGTGACGTCGAGCACGGCCCCGGCCAGGCGGTTCGCCGTCAGGGCTTCGATGAGCGCCGGTTCGTCAACAGCACTGCCCCGGCCCACGTTGACGAACACCGCCGTGGACTTCATGCTTCCGATTCTTTTTTGAGTGAAAATACCGACGGTCTCCTCGGTTTCGGGCAGGGCGGCGAGCACGATGTCGGCCTGGGGCAGTAGTTCGTCGAGGTCGGCGAGGGTGGGGGGCTGGCTGCGCGAAATGACCGTCACCTCGCATTCGTAGCCGCCCAGAATGCGCTCGATTTGCCGCCCGATGGCCCCTGCGCCGAGCACCAGCGCCCGCTGCCGGTGCAGGAGCCGCATGGCGGGGCGGAGCTTGCCGCCGACCCATTCCTGCCGACTTTGCAACACCGCCAACTCGTTCATTTTCCGGAAAAGCGCCACCAACCCGGCCACGGCCGATTCGGCCACGGGTTGTCCGAAAAACCCGCGCAGGTTGGCCATGACGACGTTGCTCAGCGGCGGCGTGCTCCAGTCGAGCGGCAGGTATTCGTTGATGCCCGCCGAGTAAAGTTGGATAAACCGCAGCCGATCGGCCTGCGCCAGCCACTCGGGCGGGACGTTGCCGAACACGATGTCCGCGTCCTGAAAGGCGACGAAGCGTTTGGACTGGGGCAGATCGAGGCCGAACTCCACGGTTTCATCGGGTTGCAGGCCGTCGCGGAGGGCTTGCTTGGCAGAGTCAGGCAGGGAAAGCTGGACGTAAATTTTCATTCGGGCAAAAATCCTAAAAAAACTCAGTTTGTGCTTGCGGCTTTCACCGGTTCGCCAAAATCGGGCGTGCCGTCCGGTTTCCATCCGAAGGCCTGCGCCCTCGGGTTGCGCTCCCGGCAGGCCTTGTTGGCGACGGATTTGGCGTGGTAGAGCAGGTAATTCGTCCCTCGTTCCGATTTGAAAAACCCGTTGTGTCCCGGCCCGTACACGCCGTTTTTAACGGATTTTTCAAACACGGGCCTGGGCGTTTTTTTCCAGGCGGAAGCGTCCATCGGGTCGGCGTCGGGCGGGGCGGTGAGCAGGCCGAGGCAGTAATCGTCGTCCCAGCAGGCTGAGGCGGAGTACACGATGCAGAGCGGGCTGCGGGCGTCTTTTTGCAAAAACTCCGGGCCTTCGCAGATTTCCCGGTTGTCGTATTTCTCCCAATCGAATTCGGGTTTGGCCAGCAGCACCTCCGGCCCGTCGAGGGTCCAGGGGTTTTTCATGCGGGCGATGAACAACTGGCTCTGCGGACCGACGTATCCCGAGTAGAGAAAATACCGCTGCCCCCGGTGCTCGAACACGCTGCCGTCCAGCCCGGTGTATTTCGTGTTCATCCGGCCCCGGTCGGTCCAGGTGCCTTGCAGGGGGTCGGGTGAGGGGTTTTCGAGCACGAACACGTAGCGGGTGAGGTCGCCGAACTTGGCCTTGTCGGTGGCGGTGTAGTAGAGGTACCACCGGCCGTCGAGGCGGTGGAGTTCGGGTGCCCAGATTTCAAAGGAATTGGGCCCTGTGGCGGGCGGCGTCCAGACGACTTTCGATTCGGCTTTGGCCAGGTCGGCCAGGTTGCGGGTTTTCCAGAGCGTCAGGTTTTTGCCCGTGGTGTGGGTGTAAAAATACCAGCCCCCGTGACGGGTCACCCAAGGGTCGGCCCCGGCGGGGAGGAGGGGGTTGGGAAAGGTTTGGGCGTAGGCCGACAAACGGAGCAGCGTACTCAACAGGAGCAGCAGGTTGAAACGGAGCATGGCTGGAAAAAAGGGGATTTTCACCACCAAAAGGCGAAGGGCGATGGAATTATCCATTTCAAATCTTATCGTAGGGGCAACCCCGGGCGGCGTACCGCTTGCGGTTGCCCCTACGATAAGATTTGAATTCCTGTTATCGCCCCTCAATCGCCTTTTCCCCGAATCACCTCCACGGTGTGGTTGTCTACCCAGTTCCAATCGATGTCCACGCCCAGGCCGGGGCCGGTGGGGCAGTGCTGGCAGCCGTCTGCCTGGATTTCGAGCGGGTCGGCCTTGAGGCCAAACCGGAACATCGGGTGGTGGCTTTCCACGAAACGCGACAGCCGCGTGGCGCAGGCCAGGTGCAGGTTGGCCACGTCGAGCAGGGGCGCGGCGGCGGTGTGTATTTCAAACTCGAAGCCCATCAACTCACACATCCCCAGGGCCTTCATCGCGCCCGTGATGCCCGACTTGTGGTGCACGTCGCCGCGCACGATGTCGATGGCCCCTTCGGTCATGTAGTGCGGCAGTTCGAACACGCCCACCGTTTCGGCGGCCAGCACGGGGGTTCGGATGGCCTGCGACAGCTTTTTCAGTTGCAAAATCCAGGCATCGGGAAACGGCTCCTCGAACCACTCGTAGCGCAGCTCGTCCAGTTCGTACCCGATTTTCAGGGCATCTTCAAACGACAGCACCGCCGACGAATCGAGCATGAGCGGAAACCCGTCGCCCGCCACCTCGCGGGCCTTGCGCAGGCGGGGAATGTCGAGCTTCGAGCCGCCCGAAAGCTGAAGTTTCACGCCGTGGAAGCCTTCGCTTTTTTTCCGGGAAACTTCCCGCGCCACGTCCTCCACGGTTTCGATGGTCTGGGGTGGGCAGGTGGAGTAGGTCGGTACCCGATCGCGGTACTGGCCGAGGAGTTGGGCAATGGGCATCCCGGCCACTTTGCCCTTGAGGTCCCAGAGGGCCACGTCGAGGTTGCCCCAGATTGCCTCCCGGAAGTTGTAGAGGTGCCGCTGCTTTTGCCGGAAACTTTGCCAGATGGCCTCGTGATGCAGCGGGTTTTTTCCGACCAACTCGTGAAAATAAATCGAATGCACCGCAAGCGCCGACGGGCGGCCCTGCCCCAGCGGGCCGTAGTCCATCGTGTGGCCTTCGAGGCCCGGCTCGTCGGTGTGGAGCGTCGTCAGCGGGAAGTCGAAGTAGGGCGAATAGCCCGCCGGGACGGGGTTGGGCGCGTACCAGGCTTCGGAGGAAAGTCGGATGAGGCGGGTGGTGAGGTCGGTGATGTGCATCGGTCAGGGAGCGGCTTTTTGGCGCAGTTCGTCGGCTAATTTCTGCTGGTACTTCTGCTTGCGGGCGGTGTCTTCCCGCGCCCGCTGGGCGTAATAAATGAACCCCAGGGCCTTCCGGGTGCGGTTTTCCGACGAATTGCCGTCGGCGCGGTGAATGGTCAGCGAATGGTGGACGAGCAAATCGCCGGGCTGGGTGGGGAAGTACACTTCGTTTTCGAGGTCCTCCGGCGTACCGAAGTCGGTCATTCCCTGCGAAAAGCCGAGTACGCCCGTGCGCCCGTGGGGGCGCAGGCCGCGAAGGTGCGAGCCGCACACGTAGCGCACGCAGCCGTTCGCTTCGTCTACGGGTTCGAGGGCCAGCCACATCGTCACGGCCTCGTTGGGGTCGAGCATGAAGTAGTAGCCGTCCTGGTGGGCGGGGGTGGGCTGGCCGATTTTGGGGGGCTTGTTGAAATACTGCATGTTTTTGCCCACCACGGCGTCGTCGAGCAGCACCGAGGCGAGCTGCTCGAAGCGGCTGCCGAACATCATTTCCCCAAACAACGGGTCGTGGTCGTAGAGCGACTGGATTTGCTTTAACGTGGAGGGGTCGTCGGCTTTTTCGTAAAACGCCACTTCGGGGAGCATCTGGGGCACCCGCTCGCGGATGAGCGTTTGCAGGTGAGCGTTCACCACGGCAACTTCGTCGGACGACAGAAAACCGGGCAGGAACACGAAGCCGTCGCGGAGGAAATCGGCGCGAAGGTTGGCAGGGAAGGGAAGGTTCATGAGGGGACGAAAAAGTGAAATGGTTAGGCAGAACCGTCGGCGGTGACCCGTTCCATCCTCGGCACGAGCCAGTGAATCAGCAGGAGCGCCAGCCCGTAGGCCACGGCGGCGTAGGCAAACAGTGGCCCGTAGCCGAACCGCACCCGGATCAGCCCGGCCACCGCCGCCAGCAGCACCCCGCCAATGGCCCCCGCCGTGCCGCCCAGCCCGGTGACGGGCGCGACCATCCGGCGCGGAAACAAATCGGTGACGCTGGTGAAGAGGTTGGCCGAAAACCCCTGGTGGGCCGCCGCGGCGAGGGCAATCAGCCCCACGGCCACCCACAATTGCCTCGTTTCAGCCGCGAACAAGATTGGCAGCACGCACAGGGCGCAGAGCAGCCAGGTGGTTTTGCGGGCGCGGTTGACCGACCAGCCCCGGCGCAGAAACCGGCTCGACAGCCACCCGAAAAAAATGCTGCCCGCGTCGGTGACGAGGTAAATGACCAGAAACGGCAGGCCGAGGTTTTTGAGGTCGAGTTTCTGGTCGAGGGCTTCGTTGGAGTTGAAAAAATCGGGAAGCCAGGTCAGGTATATCCAGAAAACCGGGTCGATGAGGAATTTGCCGACGGCGAAGGCCCAGGTCTGGCGGTACCTCAGCAATCGGCCCCACGGCACCGGGGCCGCGTTGGGTTCGGTTTCCTGCCCGGCTTCGAGGTGCGCCCGTTCGGCGGCGGCCAGGCGTGGGTGTTCGGTCACGGGCCGGTACACCACCCGCCAGGCCACCAGCAGCACGAAGCCCAGCAGGCCGGTGCCCAGAAAACACGCCCGCCAGCCGAATTGCAGGGTCAGGAAGGGCACCAGCCAGGCCGTGAGGATGATGCCAATGTTGCCGCTGGCGTTGAAAAAACCGAAGGCCACCGACCGTTCGTTGCGCGGAAACCATTCCGCCACCGTGCGCGTGGCGGCGGGGAAGTTGCCCGCTTCGCCCAACGCCAGCCCCACCCGCGCCAGGGCCAGCCCGCGCACCGATCCGACGAGTGACGTGAGCATTCCCGCCGCGCTCCACACGAGCACGAACAGCGAAAAACTCCGCCGCAGTCCCAGGCGAACGGTGAGGTAGCCCGTCAGCAAAAAGCCCAGGGCGTAGGCAGCTTTGAAGGCCGCATCGACCAGCCCCATGAGTTCCTTGAAGCGCCCGTCGTCGGCGGGGGTGAGGGGCGCACCGGGGGCCAGACCGAGCAGGTCGCGTTTGAAGGCCGGGTCGATCATCACGAACGACAGCACGTTGCGATCCACGTAGTTGACCACGCCCGACAAAAACAACACGCCCAGCACCCACCAGCGCAGGTGTGGCCAGGGCGCCGGTCGGGTTGCCTCGGGGGAGGGCGCAGGGGTCGGGAGGATTTTCATTTCGCGACGGGTTTAGCCACCAGCACCCGGTTGGTGCGTACGCCGGGGCGCACTTCGCCGCCCGGCAGCACCACGGCCCCGTTCCAGACCACGAGCGGGGTGGTGACGGGTGCCCAAACGCTGGCGGATGGATGTTGGGCGGCGTCCGGGCGTTTCGCGGTTAACACGTTGCCCGTTGTGGTCCAGGAGTTGGTTTGAGGGTGGTAGGCGAGGAGTTCGGGTCGAAAACCTGGATGTCTTTCCCGCAAAACCGAACTTTTGTCGGCATTCGCGCCGTCGTCGCCGCCGAAGAGGAGCAGCGCGCCCGACGCCGGGGCAAAGGCGGGCGAGGGCGCGGCCACGGTGGGGTGGGGCAGGTCGGTGAGGCGGCTCCAGGCGTTGGTGCGTGGGTCGAAGGCGTACGCATCGCGCAGGTAGCGCCGGGCGACGGCCGGGACGCCGAACCGTCCGGGGGTCGGGTCGTGGGTGAGGTCGGTTCCCGAAAACAGAAAAAACCTCCCGTCCTGCGCGCCCGCCACGGCCAGCATCCGGCCCGGCCCCGACCAGGCGGGGAGGCGCCGCCAGGTGGGATTTTTTTCGGAAAAATTCAATTTCAGAAAAATCCGTTCGGTCGTTGTGTCCGTCGGTGATTCAGTGCCGCCCGCCACGTACACCGTGCTTCCGAGCACGGCCCCGCAGGCGTTGGCGAGGGGAAGAGGCAACGGAGCCAGGGGTTTCAGCGAAAGTTTTCCAGCCCGGTAAGTCAGCAAAAACGCCTCGGCGTAGTGGCGTTCGCCGTCGGCTCCGCCGAGGCAGAGCACGCCCTCCGGTACGGTCAGGGCTACGCCGTACCCCATCGGGCGGGGGAGTTTGCCGACTTTTTTCCAAACCCCGTCCGGTTTTTCGAGCGCGAAAACGCCGTCGTACCAGGTTTTTTTCGCCGAACCCCAGGGTCCGACGTTGTCGGGAAAATTGGCCCCGCCCGCCACGAGCAGCGCGCCACCCGACACGCCCGCGTAGGCCCCGGCGAAGCCCACCGGGTCGGGCAGGGGCGGCAACTGGCTCCAGGTGAGCGGGCCTTGCGCCAGGGTGCGGAAGCTCATGGTTAGGTAGAGGAAGATGGGGAGGAAGCGCATGGAGTCGGAATTACCTCACACTTGGAAATCTATTTCTTCACCACCGCCCCCTCCACCAGCGGCGACACCTCGCGCAGGCTTTGCCAGAAGCCGATTTCGTCCAGTCCATCGTACAATTGTTCGTACTGCTCCGGCGAGAGGCTGACCAGCGGCAACCGGCACGGCCCCACGTCGTAGCCCAGCATGTGCATGATGGCCTTCTGGGCCGGAATGGGCGGGAATTTCACGAACACCCGCACCATCTCGACCAGTCCCAGCATCCGTTCCTGGGCCAGGGCCAGTTCGCCCGCCCGAAACGCCTCGATGACCCGCAGGTAGAGCGGCGCGGCGAAATTGAAGGTGCTGCCGATGGCCCCGCGCGCGCCCACGCTCAGGGCGGGGAGCAGCATTTCGTCGTAGCCGTAGAGCACGTCGTAGCGGCCGTCGGCGTGGTTTAAGCACGCCTGAAATTCCCAAATCGTGTTGGCCGTGTACTTGATGCCCGCCAGGGCCGGAATCCGGCTTTCGCTCAACCGCAAAAATTCCACCATGTCGAGGCCGATGCCGGTCAGGGCCGGGATGTGGTAGTAGTAAAACGGAAATTCCGGCGCGGCGGCGGCAATTTCGGCCATGCTTTCGCAGAGGTTGAGCACCGAACTGGGTTTGAAGTAAAACGCCGCGACCGACGAGGCCGCGTCGGCCCCGATGGCGGCGGCGTGGCGCAGCAACTCCTGCGATTCGCGGATGCTGGAGTGCCCCACGTGCACCAGGACCCGCAGGCGGCGGTTGGCGGCCCGCACGAAGGCTTCGGCCACGGCCCGGCGCTCGGCGGAGGTCATGTTGGGCCCTTCGCCGTTGGAACCGCAGACGAACACCCCGCTGACGCCATCGGCGAGGAGTTTTTCGACCAGCGCGGGAATCAGGTCGAGGTTCAGTTCGCCGTCGGCGTGAAACGGCGTGAAGGGGGCGGCCAGCAGGCCGTTGGTTTTGGGAAGAAAGGACATTTGAGTTTGGGGTTTAGGGTTCAGAGTTTAGGGTTGAAAATTCAGAGTTTAGCGTGAACAGGGTTTCAACTCTGAACCCTAAACTCCAAACGCTGAACTAATCCGCCATCCACGCCCGGTTGAAGCGTTTCAGTACGACGTGGTAGCGCCAGCCTTCGGCGGCCCCGGCGTTGGTTTCGTAGAGGCAGTACACCGTGCCATCCGGCCCGACGGCCAGGTCGGAGTAGCCCGCGCTGCCGGAGTCGAGCACTTTTTTCACCGACCAGGTTTTCCCGTCGTCGAGGCTGACTTTGGCCATCAGGTTCTGACGACGCCGAAAGTTGACTTTCGGGTTGAGCATCGAAGGGTCGGCCTGGCTGTCGGGGTTGACAAACAGCAGGGCGGGTTTCTCGCCCTTGCCACCCGGTAGGCGGACGAGGCTGGCCATGCACACGGGGTCGAAGAGTTCGTCGTCGAAAACGGGCTTGGTCCAGTTCGTGGCTCCGTCGGGCGAGTAGGCCACCAGCCGCCGGTGCGGGCGGGATTCGGAGCGGATGTTGAGCATCACCCGCCCGTCGCTGAGTTCAACGGCCACGTGCTCGCTGGGATTGACGAGGGTATCGGCCCCGATGCGGTCGCCGTTGTTGGCGATAATCGCCCCGCGCTGCCAGGTTTTTCCGAAATCGTCCGAAAAAACCGTGGCGATGCACGACGGCCGGTGGTCGCCGCCGGGGCGGCTGGGGTCGGGTTCGCAGAGCCAGACGGGCACCACGAGGCGGCCCTTCTTTTTCCCCTTCGAAAGCTGAATGGCGTGGCCGGGACCGGGGGCGAGTACCTTCCAGTTGTATTCCGGACGGAACCGCTCGAAGGTGGCCGTGATGTCGACCGGTGCGCTCCAGGTGGCCCCTTCGTCGGTGGTTTTGACGTAAAAACACCGGCTGTAGCCCCGCTGGTAAAGTACGTGAATCGTCCGGCCGTCGGCATCGACGATGGGCGTGCAGTTGGAGGTGGGCGTTTTCGGTTCGCGGGCGGCGAAGGTCTGCGTGGGCAGCCAGGTTTTGCCGCCGTCCACGCTGCGCCGGAGCAGGATGTCCATGTCGGCCCAATCCCCGGCGTTTTGCACGCGGGCCTCGCAGAAGGCGAGCAGTGTGCCTTTTTTTGAACTAACCAGGGCCGGAATGCGGGTGGTGGCGTAGGTCGTACCCGGCTCGAACACCGTGGCGACGGTTTCAAACACCGGTTCGGCCGGGGTGGGCTTCGGGGTTGGGTCGGTGGTCCAGGCAACCAGGGCCAGCGCGGCGAGGGAAAGGAGGTTTTTCATGTTGTTTTTTACGTTTAAAAAAAGGAGCAGGCGAGCCGCCCGTCCTTTTTGGCTAAACCGATGAATTGCGTTCAATACCCCGGTGTTTGTTTCAGTTGCGGGTTCAGCGCAATGATGCCGGGGTCGAGGGGCCAGAACAGCGGCGTGGTTTTGCCCCGCAGGTTGGGCACGTACTGGTAGGCGTTGATGATTTTGGCCTGGTGCGCCCTCACGATGTCGTACCAGCGTTTGTTTTCAAAAAACAACTCCCGGCCCCGCTCGTCGAAGATTTCCCGTTCGAGCGCTGCCTTGTCGGTACTTGTGAAGGCCGGAATGCCTGCCCGCGTCCGCACCCGGTTGAGGTACGTCAGCGCCTGGGCCGCGTTGTTCTGAGCGGCGTGAGCTTCGGCGGCGATCAGCAGCAGGTCGGCGAGGCGAAACAGGATGATGTCGTCGTCGGGCACCCGGTCTTCAGCGTAGCGCGTGCCCCGGAATTTGTTGACCCAGGCGATGGTTTGCCGCCCGGCCTGTACCTGCCAAATCCAGGTGACGGGGATGCGCTTGTCGGTGGGGTTGGCGGCAAACAAGGCCCTCGATTCGGGACTGATCTGGTAGGCCGTTTGCGCGTTGCTCGGCGAGGCGGCCGTGGCCAGGTCGGCGAGGTTGTCGGAGGGCGTCACCCGGGCCAGTTCGAGCAGGGCGTTGATGGCGTACATGCCGCTGCCGGTTTCGTTGCGGTCGAAATACACGGCCTGGATGATTTCGGAGTTGAGTTTGGTCGTGATGCTCCGAAAATCGGCCACCAGCGAGACCCCCGATTTCTCGACCTCCTGCACCGAGGCGATGGCGTCGGCGTAATCGGTCGTTACGCCGTTCACCTTCGCGTTCCAGAGTTTGGCTTCCGCCCGCAGGGCGTGGGCCGAGGGTTTGTTGAACCGGTACTTGGTGGCTTCGTAGCCGCTGGTCGGAAACAAGCCGATGGCCCGGTCGAGGTCGGCAAACACCTGCTTGAGCACGTCGGCGGCCGGGGCGCGGGGCACCGACGGCACCACTTCGTTTTCGACCGCGTCGAGCACAATCGGCGCGTCGCCGATGAGCCGTGAGAGGTGGAAGTACGCGTAGGCCCGCAGGCAGTGGGCTTCGGCCTGAATCTGCTTTTTCTGGTTTTCGTTGGCAAACGCCTGCCCTTCGATGCGCTTCAGCAGCAGGTTGCAGTGGCCAATCATGCCGTACCAGCTCGTGTAGTTGATGGGCTGGTTGCTGGGGCTGAGGGTCTGGTTCCAGGCCGAGTTGAAGCGGGAGTTGAGCGCGGCGATGAGTTCTTCGCTGCGCTCGGTGCCGTACACCACGTTGTTGGCAAACCCGCGCATCAGTCCGTAAATGCCCGTCAGGTAGGGAGCGTAATCGCCTTCGCTCTGGAAGTAAGTCTGGCCGGTAATCTGCGACTGGGGCGTGACCTCAATCAGGTTTTCGCAGGCCGTCGCGCTCAACAACAAGCCCGACAGGGCAAGGCTTTTCAAAAGAATTTTCATGGCAAATGCTGGGTTTAGAAGCGGAGCGTAGCACCGAGTGAAATCTGCCGGGGGCGGGGGTAATTGCCCTCGTCGAAGCCCTTGTAGGTTTCGGGGTTGCGGCCCTGGTAGGCGGTCAGGTAGCCCACGTTGAACACGCCCGCGTTGAGGGTCAGGCCCGCCGCACCGATTTTCCGGGCGAGATTTTTCGGCACTTCGTAGGCCAGGAACACTTCCCGCAGGGCCAGAAAATCGCCTTTCGCGTAGTAGGTCGTGATGTCAGTGCCGAAGTCGTCGCCGAGGCCAATGGCTCCGCTGCCCACCACGCGGGCAAACCGCAGGTGGTTGCGCTGCCCGGTGTCGAAGTCGCCGAAGGTGGGCCGGGCGTATTTTTTGCCTACGTCGCCTTCCTGCTGCCAGGTTTCGGCGCTGAGCACGGTGGCGATGGCCCCTTCGTTGTTGCCCCGGCCCGACCCCATCGAGCGGGCCAGGTTGCCGTCGTTGATGACGTGCCCCAGGGCATAATCGGCCGTCACGCGGAGGGTGAAGCCGCCGTAGGTGAGCGTGTTCTGAATGCCCCCGAACTTGTTGGGCGTGCGGTAGCCGACAAACACCATGTCCCGCCCGTCGATGAGGCCGTCGTTGTTCAAATCGGCCCAGCGAACGTCGCCGGCTACTTTCGTTTTCTGCACGGCCGCGGGCAGGTCGCGCACGCGGCCACTCCACTCGGCGGCTTCGGCGTTGGTGGTGAAAATGCCATCGGCCTTAAACGCCCACAGGCCCAGCGGGCGCTCACCCTCGGCCAGCCCACCGACGAATTCTTCTTTGCCCGTGGCCGGGTTGAACACCAGCGCGCCACCCTGCCGGTTTTTATCCCGGCCGTTGGTGGGTAGCTTGGTAATCATCTGCTGGTTGTAAGCAAAGGTGAGGTTGGCGTTCCAGGTGAATGCGCCCGAACGGAGTACCGTGCCGCCCAGGGCTACTTCCACGCCCCGGTTGCGGAGTTCGCCCACGTTGAAACGGATGCTGCCAAAGCCCGACTCGGCGGGGAGGAGCAGGTTGTCGAGGCGATTCTGGGTGAGTTTGTTGTACACGTCCACGGTCAGGTTCAGGCGGTTGAACAGGCCCAGGTCGATGCCCGCGTCGGTGGTGGTGGTTTTTTCCCAGACCAGGTTGGGGTTGGCCAGGTTGGAGCGCAGAATGCCCACGCCGAGGGCGTACTGGTTGGTGCCGAAAAAGCCGTACGTGTCGCCGATGCTCAGGTCGTTGAGGCCCGCCGCGCCGTAGCTGGCCCGCAGTTTCAAGAGGTTGATGGCGTCCAGTTTGAGGAAGTTTTCGCGGTGCAGGTTCCAGCCCACCGACGCCGAAGGGAACAGGGCGAATTTTTTATTCGGCGCAAAATTGGAGAAGCCGTCGTAGCGGAGGGCGGCACCGAACAGGTATTTGCCATCAAAGTCATAAGCGACCTGCCCGAAGTACGAGGCCGAGCGGGTCTCGAACAGGTTCGTGCCGAGGTTGAAGTAGTTAGGCTGGGTCTGCCCGTTTTCCACCCGCACGACGGGCTCCTGAATCGTGAACACGTAGTCGTTGCTGGCCCGCGAGGACGTGATGTTGGAGTTGTACTCCGTGTTGCGGGTGTAGTTGAAACCCACCAGGGCCGTGACCGTGTGCTTAGCGCCCAGCGTGACGTCGTACTGAAGCAATTGGTCGGTCATGAACTGCTTGCGGTCCACGACGCCGTTGTACTTCTCCCGGGGGTTGGGAAACTGCACGCTGCCCGGAAAGGCGTCGCGTTGGAACAGGTGCCGGAAGCCATCGGTCAGCAGCGAAAACGAAGGTCGGAAGTGCAGTCCCTTCACGATTTCGTAATCGCCCGCCAGGCGGGTGGTGTAGCGTTCGGTGGTCACGCGGCGGTCGTCGTAGTACAGTTCGTGCAGGCGGATGCGCGTGTTTACGTTTTCGCCCAGAGCAGGGCGCCCGTCGTCGTTGTAGGTGCGGATGAGCGGCGTCAGGCGGGTGCCCCGCGTGAGCATGAGGAGGCTGTTCTCCACGTAATTGCTCCGGCTGAACTGGTACTGGGTGTTGAGGTCGAGGCGAAATTTCTCGGTGACTTTGAACGAAAAATTGCCCAGCCCGCTGAACCGCTTGTAACCCGTGCCGAGGTACACGCCGCTCTGATCGACGTAGCCCAGCGAGACGTTGTAGGCCACTTTTTCGGTCCCGCCGTCGAAACCCAGGTTGTAGTTGTTCAGCCGGGCCGTGTTCCAGAGTTCTTCCTGAAGGCGGCTGTCCTTGAAAATAATGGTTTTCCCAGGATTTACCGGGTCTTCGACGGTTTCCCAGCCCCGGGCGAGCAGGCCGTCCACGTAGGCTTGCCCTTCCACGGCTACGAGGTTATCAATGTAGGCCGGGTAGTACAGCGACGTACCGTACTGGCCGGGTGTCGTGAAGGTGCGCACCCCCGCCGAAAACCCGCCGTTGAGCAGGTTTTGCCGCTGGGTCGCGTTGAAATCGGGGTTAGCGGCCACGTTGCGCCGGGCAAACAGCAGGTAGTCGCGGGCGCTGAGGTAATCGTACTCGCGGAGTTGCGAATCCCAGCCGGTCTGGTAACGGAGTGTGACGTTGCCCTTGCCGCTCCCAAACTTGCCCGTTTTCGTTTTCACCACCACCACGCCGTTGGCCCCTCTGGCCCCGTAGGCCGCCGTCGAGGCGGCGTCTTTCAGCACCTGGAGCGACTCGATGTCATCGGGGTTGAGGTCGGCGAGTCCGGCCTGGCGGAACACGCCGTCCACGACGTACAGCGGCTGGGTGTTTTCGACCGACCCGGCGAAGGTGTTGCCGGCTCCGCCGGAGGCGAAGCCATTGCCCGCCCCGCCGGGTGAGCCGGTGCCGTACACGTTGACCTTCGTGCCACCCCGGATGATGATTTGCGGGGCCGCGCCCGGCTGCCCGCTCGTCACCGGGATGGATACCCCCGCCAGCTTGCCTTGCAACGCCTGCGTGGGGTTGGTGTAAGGCACCGATCTGAGTTCGCGGGTGTCGAGGCTGGCCACGGCGGCGGTGGTACGGGCGCGCGACAGTTCGGCGTAGCCCACCACGACCACTTCATTGAGCGACTGCGCATCGGCCTGGAGGGTCAGGTCAATGGTGCTGCGGTTGCCGATGGCCACTTCCTGGGTGCCGTATCCAATTGAGGAAAACACAAGCGTGGCGTTGGCGGGCGCGCTCAGCGAGTAGCGGCCTTCGCCGTTGGTGGTCGTGCCCTGGGTACTGCCTGGCACGGCTACGTTGACGCCAGGTAGGGGCTGGTTGGTGTCGCCCGCCCGCACCTGGCCGGACACGGTCACGCGTTGCTGGGCCATCGCGGCCCCGACCAGCAACCACCCGGTAACCAGCAAGCTCAGGCGCAGCAGCAAGGCGGGATTGTAGGGGTTTTTCATGGAGGTAAGGTTTAGTTGGAAGGGATGAAACGAATAAAGTTTTCAGGTTTTCATGTAAAAATGTAGGACATATACTGACAAATGTATCGCCGCAGCAATTAGATTATCAACAAAGTCAATGAGATTTTTTTTAGAAACCCGGCTGGATTGCGCTCCTGCTTCGTCGGAATGCAATCCGGCCGGGTTTCGGGGGTACGTTTAACGTCGGGGCTGGTGTTGCATCAAGTCGTTGATTTTGCCTTCGGTCGCGGCCACAGGCAGGGCCTCAATCAGCCGCTGGTGCCCGGTGCCCGCCGGTTCCCAACCGTTGCTGCCGTCGTCGGCCACGGTCATGCGGCCGGTTTGGGTCGTGTAGTACGGGGCGATGCCCTTCACGGCCACGAGCACGGCGGTTTGGTCCCAACTCATGCGGCCGTTCACGTCGTTTTTGTCGAGCGGAATGCTGATGCGGAACACGTCCTGCACGGGGCTGCGGCGAATCTGCGGGTTGCGCACCAGCGGCAAGCCCGTGTGGATTTTTTCACCGATTTCAAACCCGCTGAACAGCACCGGCGTGGGCCAGTTGGCCATGACGAGTTGCGAGGCTTTCGTGTCCTTGAACACGTTGAACTCCCGCCCTGCCGGGAATTTTCCCGCCATGCTCACCAGCCGCCGCACTTTCCGCGCCACCAGGTCACGGCCCGACAGTTTCGAGTGCCTGTCGGGGCCGGACCGGAGCAGGTTGGCCAGGTTGGTGAAAAACCCGACCGTCACCACCGTCACGCTGCCGTCGGGCTGGGCGGCGAGTACACGCCGGTACAGGCTCACGGCTTCCTCGGCGTGATCATTCGAGCGCAGCTTGTGCGGGTAGCGGGCCACGAGCGTGTCCGACCAGTGCTGGCGGTCGGCGTCGGGGATGGCGGGCAGTTGGCCGGGTAGGTCGCGGGGTACGCCGATGGGCACGTTGGGCCGCTTGAAGTAGGTGTTGAACACGCTCAGCACCGGCCCCACGCGGGGGTAGGTCGTGCTGGCGACGGTGGCCAGAATCCGCGCTTGCCCGCTGTCGGCCAGGGCGTGGAGGAGGGCGATGGCCCCCACGTCGTCGTAATCCGGCCCCATGTCGGTGTCGAAAATGATGGACGGAATGGCCGGTTTGGGAGTACGTTGACTCCACCCCGGAGTGGACACGGCAGCGATGAGCAGAACCAGGAAGGCAAGACGAAACAGCATGAGACAAACGATAACGGATTAAAAATCAAGTATTAAAAAACGGTTCCTTGCTCCACTACCGCGCCCAGATGATCAGCCCTAACCCCACCACGTAGCAGGCGAGCATCAGGTTGAGCAGGGTGGACGTGCCCTTCGGCGCGTTGCGAAACTCTTTCCAGATAAAAATCCCCCAAATCGCCGCCACGACCGTGGCCCCCTGCCCGAGGCCGTAGCTAATGGCCGGACCCGCCTCGCCCGAGGCGAGGATGCTGAACGACATGCCCACCATCCAGACCACCCCGCCGAGCAGGCCCATCGCGTGGTCGCGCCCGCTGCCCCGGAAGTAGGCCGCAAACGTGGTCGGCTCGCCCGAAAACGGCCGGTACATCAGCACGGTGTTGAAAAGAAAATTGCTCCCAAAAATACCCAGCGCGAACAGCACCAGGGCCGTGTAGGGCGTCAGCTTGCCCACTTCGGGGGCGGCGAAGTCGGTGGCCATCGAGTCGGCAACGTACTTGTAAAAAAAGCCCATCAGCACCCCGGCCACGACCGAGAGCAATAGTCCTTTCGTTGAAACACCGGATGTGTTCTGGCTGAGCCGCCGGTACGCGTTGGCGTTGAGCAGAATCGCTACGGCCACGAGTGCTACGCCGCCGAAGAGCAGCCCCGCCGCGCCCTCGGGCCGGTCGAGGTAGTTGACGACCACGCCCAGAATTAAGGCAATGCCAATGCCCACCGGAAACGCCACCGACATCCCGGCGATGGTGATGGCCGCCACCAGCAGGATGTTGGCCCCGTTGAACACGGCCCCGCCCAGCAGCGCCGAACGCAGGCTGGCCCCGTCGGCTTGGGACAAATCGGCCAGAAAGCCCCGCCCCTGCTCGCCCGTGCTGCCCAGCGTAAAGGCAAACACAAGGCCCGTGAGCAGAATCCCGAGGGCGTAGTCCCAGTAAAACAACTGCGGATGCCAGCCCCGCGAGGCCAGTTTTTGGGTGTTGGCCCAAGACCCCCAGCAGAGCATGGTGACGAAGCAGAAAAAAATCGCCAGGGGGTAATTTGAAATCAAAAACATGGTCAGGGGTTGGTTTGGAGCAGGTGGGGAAGATGAATTGGAATGAAAAACAAGCGTACACCGCGCGGAAATGAAAAATTCAAAGGGAATGAACTGCATTTCACTTCTTCATTTCCGCACGTCATCCACCTCGCGGCGTTGGGGCATCGAGGCCTGCGCGCCCATGCGCGTCACGGAAAGGGCCGCTGCCTTGCAGGCGAAGGCTACGGCCTCGGGCAGGGCGAAGCTTTCCGCCAGGGCGAGGGCCAGGGCACCGTTGAAGCAGTCGCCGGCGGCGGTGGTGTCAATGGCCGTTACGGGCGGGGCGGGGATGAGCCGCCCCGCCTCGCCCGTGAGCAGGTACGCGCCCCTCGCCCCGAGCGTGACGACGACGTTGGGCACGCCCCGGTTGCGGAGGCGGCGGGCCGCTTGTTCGGCGGTGGCCGCGTCGGTCACGCGGATGCCCGTGAGCAGTTCGGCTTCGGTTTCGTTGGGGGTGATGAGAAACAACCGGCGCAGCAACTCGTCGGGCAGGGGTTGGGCCGGGGCGGGGTTGAGGATGACGCGCAGGCCTTTTTCGGCGCTCAGCCGCACGGCGGCTTCGACCGACGGGAGCGGAATTTCGAGTTGCAGCAGCACCAGCGCCGGGGCGTCGAGGACCGCGAGGGCGACGGCAACCTGCCGTTCGTCGAGACGGGCGTTGGCACCGGGGGCCACCACGATGCTGTTTTCGCCCCGCTCGTCCACGCCGATGAGGGCCACGCCCGAGGGCTGCTCCGGGTCGGTGAGCACAAATTCGGTGCGGATGCCCTCACGCCCAAACTGCTCCAGGGCCTGGTTGCCGAAAATGTCATTGCCCACCCGCGCCACGAACGTGACGGACCCGCCGAGGCGGGCGGCGGCCACGGCCTGGTTGGCCCCCTTGCCACCGGGATTCATCAGAAATGTGCCGCCGATGACGGTCTCGCCGGGGGCGGGGAGTTTGGCGGCCTTGACGACCATGTCGGTATTGGACGAACCAATGACGCAGATGGGAGTGGGCATGGGGAAAAATGGAAAGTAACGCGATGCCTACGACCTGACGACCTTCAGCCGCGCTGCTGCCCCAGGTAGGCGTAGTAGTGCTCGAAGTGCCGCTGCATGGCGGCGCGAAACGAGTCGGGGGTGCCGTCGTTGAGTTCGTTGAGCAAATCCCGGTGCGTGACCGACCCGACCAGGATGACCCCGATTTGCGTTTCGTACGTCAGCCAGTGGTCGAAGACGGGAATGAGCAGGTTGGTAAACCGGCGGAGAAACTCGTTACCGGTCATGCGGTAGAGCCGTCCGTGAAATTCGAGTTCGTACCCGATGTGGTCCTGGGGCGTTCGGGCTTTTTTCTCTTCGTTGCTGACCACTTTTTCCAGAAACTTCAGGTCGTCGTCGGTGCGGTTCATGAACAGCAGGTCGCTCATGCCCACTTCGAGCACTATCCTCAGGCTGAAGAGGTCTTTGGTCGAGGTCGAGCCGAGCAGTCTGGGTTCGAGCATCCGCTCCAGGCCGTTCATGATGTCGGGTTCGGTCAGCACCATGCCCCGACGTTTTTTCGTTTCGATCATCCCCAGCATCCGCAGGCGGCTCAGGGCCTCGCGCACCACGTTGCGGCTCACGCCCAGAGCCTCGGCCATTTCGAGTTCCTTTGGCAACGCGTCGCCGGGTTTGAAGCCCTGCTGCGTCAGGTACGCCCGGATGCGCTCCTCGACCTGATCGGCCATCGTGACCGAGGCGATGGGTTGCAAGCCGGGGAGAGGGTTGGCGCGGGGTTCCATGGGGAAAAAGTGAGTGCGGGGCAAAGTTGCACGTTGGGCGAATATGTCGGACAAAAAGCCCCGAAAATAAAACCAGTTCACCCCGTTTGTTGCGAATCAGTTCGTTGGCCGTGCCAAACGGGTATCGTTTTTGCGGGGGCCATGCCGCCGTACTTTTGTTCCGATGCCTCAGTCCATAGCCAAACGCCCGAAACCCGTTCTTTCTCCCCAAAAAGCCCGCCGGTACCGTGCGGGGCTGCTGGTCGCCCTGGGCTTGACGGTGGCGGTGCTGGGGAGCGTGTGGTGGTTCTCGCGGATAGGCAACGTCAACCACTGGACCCACTGCGACCGCGCGGGCATCCGGGTACCCGCCCGTTACGGCCTCCACGGCATCGACGTGTCGAAGTTTCAGGGAAAAATCGACTGGCAGCGGGTGCGACGGATGCGCCTGACCGACCAGGGCCTGCCCCTGACGTTTGCCTTCATCAAAGCCACCGAAGGCCGGAGCCTGGCCGACCGGGCCTTCCGCAAAAACTGGGAAGGCGCCAAACAAGCCGGGCTGCGGCGTGGGGCCTACCATTTTTACCTGCCCTTCCGCGACCCCGTCGAGCAGGCGAATCATTTCGTGAAAACCGTCCGGCTCGAGCGGGGCGACCTCGCCCCCGTGCTCGACATCGAGGTGAACGCGCTCAAGCCCGATGCCGACATCGTCCGCGATCTGGGCATCTGGCTGCGGCTGGTGGAGGCGCACTACGGCATCCGGCCCATCATCTACACCAACCCGCATTTTTACCGCAAATTCATCCGGGGCCACTTCGACGACTACCCGCTCTGGCTCGCCGATTACTCCCGCGACCACCTCGAAGGCTACCCGTCGGGGCAGGTGTACTTCTGGCAGCACAGCAAGCGGGGCTGGTGTGAGGGCATCGGCGGGCCGGTGGATTTCAACGCGTTTCTCTTCGACGAGGACGAGTTGGAGGAGCTTTGCTTGGATTGAAACGTGCTTTAACCGCAGAGGCGCAGAGGTTTCGCAGAGGCCGCGAGAGCTTTTCTCTGCGTTCTCCGCGAGACCTCCGCGCCTCTGCGGTTAAAAAAATCCGCACTTTTGCACCCGCTAACTTCCCAAACCCATGTTGAAATCCCTGCCCTTCGATCAGACCACCGCCTACGGTCTCCTGAACACGCATGTTGAAGAAACCCGCCACCTCCACCTGCGCGACGCCTTCGCCGCCGACGGAGAACGGTTTCGGAAATTCTCCCTCCGTTTCGAGGAAATGCTCCTCGATTTCTCGAAAAACCGCATCACCGAACACACGATGCAGTTGCTCCGCCAACTGGCCGAGGAGTGCCAGGTGGGCGACGCCATCGAGCAACTGTTCACGGGGGATAAAATCAACGCCACCGAAGGCCGTGCCGTGCTGCACGTGGCCCTCCGCAACCGGAGCAACCGCCCCATCGTCGTGGACGGCCGGGACGTGATGCCGGAGGTGAACGCCGTGTTGGAGAAACTTCGGGGCTTCACCGAAACCGTCATTTCCGGCGAGTGGAAGGGCTTCAGCGGGCAGCCCATCACCGACGTGGTGAACATCGGCATCGGCGGATCCGACCTCGGCCCGGTGATGGTCACCGAGGCGCTGCGGCCCTACAAAAACCACCTCAAGCTCCACTTCGTCTCCAACGTCGACGGCACGCACATCGCCGAAACGCTCCGGTCCGTCCCGCCGCAAACGACGTTGTTTTTGATCGCCTCGAAAACCTTCACCACCCAGGAAACGATGGCCAACGCCCACACCGCCCGGCAGTGGCTGCTCCAGGCGGCAGGGGACGAACGCGCCGTGGCCAGGCACTTCGTGGCCCTCTCGACCAACGCGAAGGAGGTTTCCAACTTCGGCATCGACACCGAAAACATGTTTCCGTTCTGGGACTGGGTCGGGGGGCGGTACTCGCTTTGGTCGGCCATCGGCACGAGCATTGCGCTTTCGATTGGATTTGAAAACTTTGAGGAACTCCTCGCCGGTGCCCACGCCATGGACGAGCACTTCCGCAGTACGCCCTTCGCCGAAAACCTGCCCGTCACGCTGGCCCTGTTGGGCGTCTGGTACAACAATTTTTACGGGGCCGAAACTCAAGCGATTTTGCCCTACGACCAGTACCTGCACCGATTTGCGGCGTACTTCCAGCAGGGCGACATGGAGTCGAACGGCAAGAACGTGGGCCGCGACGGGCAGCCGGTGGAGTATCAAACCGGGCCGATCATTTGGGGCGAGCCGGGCACCAACGGGCAGCACGCGTTTTACCAGCTCATCCACCAGGGCACCAAGCTGATTCCCTGCGATTTCATCGCGCCCGCCCTGAGCCACAACCCACTCGGCGAGCACCACAACCTGCTGCTGTCCAATTTTTTCGCCCAGACCGAGGCGCTCATGAACGGCAAAACGCGGGAAGAAGTGGAGGCCGAATTCGTGAGCGTGGGCAAGAGCCTCGACGAGGTGAAGGACATCGTGCCGTTCAAGGTGTTCGAGGGAAATCGCCCGACGAATTCGATTCTGGTGAAACAAATCACGCCCCGTTCGCTAGGCAGCCTGATTGCGCTGTACGAGCACAAGATTTTTGTGCAGGGCGTCATCTGGAACATCTTCAGCTTCGACCAGTGGGGCGTCGAACTGGGCAAGCAACTGGCCAACAAGATTTACCCCGAACTCCAGACCGACGCCGAGGTGAGCAGCCACGACAGCTCGACGAACGGGTTGATCAATGCGTGGAAGGCGTGGCGGTGATTTTACCGCATGGAAGAACTAAGTTGAAATGTAATCGGCAAATTGAAGCGGGCCTTCACGGGGCGGCCGCGTTGGGTGCCCGGCGTCCAGCGGCCGCTCATTTTTTTGACCACCCGGACAGCCTCGCGATCCAGGCCGTCGCCAAGGTGGTTCAGGGATTTCACGTCGGTCAGGGTGCCGTCGGGTTGCACGACGAACGTCACCATCACCCGGCCCTGCGTTTTCATCCGTTGGGCTTCCGCCGGGTAGCTCAGGTTGGCGCTTAGAAAATTGACGAGCGCCTGCTGCCCGCCCCGAAACTCGGGTTGCTGCTCGAGCACCGTGTACTGCACCGTTTGCCCGGTTTCGTCGTAGGACTGGCCGCCGGTGAGTTCGCCCGCTTCGTACGTTTCTTCGTAAAACGGTTTTCCATCCGTGAATACGCCGGTCCAGCGGCCCTGTTTGCGGCCAGTGAGGTACGCGCCTTCCTCCACCAATTGTTTCGTGCCGAATTCGGTCGTGTCGCGCAGCGTGCCGGAGCCGTTGACCACGAGCGGTCGGCCGTCGCTCGCCCAGGCGTTGGCCAGGGTGCGCTGCCGGGCAACGCCGATGCCCTGGTCGGTCGCGTCGTCCCTCAACTGTCCGGTTGAAAACCAGCGCAGGATGTGTGCCCCGTTCTGGTCGTCGCGGACGACGAGTTCCTGGATCGCTCCGTTGGGGTGGAAATGCCGGGAAATGCCCACCATTCGCCCCCGATCCGCGGTTTCGATGGAGCGGATTTCGCCCGAAGCGTACAGGTGCCGGACTTCGCCGTTGGGAAGCCCCTCCGCGTTGAAGAGCATGAGCCGGTAAAACCGCACCGAATCGGGGGTGGTGACCGGGGAGCCGTGTACCTGCCAGACACCTTGTTTGCTGAACGTGTTGCGGGCGTACTCGTTCGTGGGAGCGTCGAGGCGGTAAATCACGGCGTCGTCCGTGAGGTTGCCGAGCGAATCCATCGGCGTTACGAGTTTGAACGTTGCCCCGGTTTCGTTTGCCGTGGACTGTTGATCGGCACCGAAAAATTCGATTTTCTTCCCGTTTTCGTACCGCGAGGGTGCCGGAGGGAATCGGAACTCAACCGGCACGATGACCTTTTGCGGCACGGGTTGGCCGCGTTTGAAGGCGGGCTTCCAGGCATTAAACACTCCCACCACCCGTAAGGCCTCCCGGTCCGCGTCGGGCCGCAAGCCGCGAACGACGGCCAGGTTGCTTACCTGCCCATCCGGTCCGACAACGGCTTGCACGAACACCCGTCCCTTGACCCCGGTTGCCAGCGTCGCCATGGTGGGGCGCAGGGTCGTCTGGATGAAGAGCGAAAGTTTTTCCATGCCACCGGGCACCTGTGCCGCCGAATCGACTTCAAAAGCATCGTAGACGGGTTGCTGGGCGAAAGCAGACCAGCCGGTGAACGTGACAAGCAGAAAAATGGCGGCAAACGAGCGCATGGCGTGATTTTCGGAAAAACGGAACGGCGAGTTTACGCAAAGTCCGTTGGTTTTCGGTCTTCGAAGCGCAATTCTGGTTGCGTAAAACCTTCATTCCCTTTTTTTGCCAAAAAACACAACTTCTCCCCTTAAATCCCGGTACTTCCCGTTGCGGATGCGCCGCGCGAACGCTACTTTTCACCCCGAATCCCTCCCGGCCGTCATCAGCGTGAAACCCCTAACCCGATTTGCCCATGAAAACACGCTTTACGTTGCTGGTCTGCTTGCTGACGGGCCTCGCCGCCGCCGCCCAAACGCCCGAACCCGTAGCCATCCGGCCGGGCTGGCACCCCTCCGAACTGGTGGCCCGACGCATGGTGTCGGAGCCGCGCCGGATGTACTTTGGCTTTGACCTGGGCTACTACCGGGGGTTTCAGGGCCGGCCCACCTCCGATTTGTTGTTGCAAACGTCGAAAGCCACCCACGATTTGTTTCCGGGTTTCACACTGGGCTGGCACCTCAACCGCCGGTTGAGCCTCGAAACCGGCCTCTACAACCTGCCCAGTACGACGTCGTACGCCGTGGAAGTCCACCAGACGACGCCGGGCATGGGCGGCCTGGGCATCCAGTACGCGATGGTGCCGTTCCGGCTGCGGGTGGAGGTGGCCCGGCCCACCCGCTGGCTAACGGCAGCGGTACACGCCGGGGCGGCGCTGGCCTTCAACAGCCGGATTGGCAAAGGAACCTTTGAAAAACTGAGCCTGACTTTTCCGCCCGTGTGGGGCGATACCGTCGCGGTGCTCAACGAAGGCGAGATGATTCACAACCGGGCTCTGCTCCTCGAAGCCGGGGCCGAACTCCGCGCCGACCTGGGTTGGAACGTCGCCCTGGTGCTCTACGGCCGGGGCGCGGTGGGCCTGCAACCGCTCTGGCGCAACCAGGTCAGCTACTGGATCAACCAGCAGGACCCCCCCAGCCGAATGACCATGACCGCCCGTGCCAATGGCCTCACCGCCGGCCTCGGGCTGCGCTACACGTTCAGCGTGGGGCGGCGGTGGCGGACGGTGTGGGATTAGATTTTAGGAGAATGCTCAATTCTCCATGAAAAATGCACTTGTAAAATCATTGAGAATTGAGCATTGAACCTTTTTAGTCGGCCAGTCTCTCCAAAACCTCCCCGAACGAAACCGCCTCCTGCTCGCCGGTGGTCATGTGTTTGAGCGTCAGCTTGCCCGACTTGATTTCTTCCGAACCAATCAAAAGCACGAAGGGGATGCGCTTGCGGTCGGCGTAGTCGAGTTGCTTTCTGAGCTTGGCCGAGTCGGGGTATAGTTCGGCCTTGATGCCTGCCTGCCGGGCCTTGCGCAGCAGGGGCAGGGCGTAGGCCTCGGCCTCGGCGTCAAAGTTGGTGAAGAGCAGTTGGGTCGTGACGGCTCCGTTTTCGGGAAATAAATTCAACTCCTCCAGCACGTCGTAAATCCGGTCTACGCCGAACGAGATGCCCACGCCCGAGGTGCCCTTCAACCCGAAGGCTTCGGTGAGGTTGTCATAGCGCCCGCCCCCGCTGATGCTGCCCATCTGCACGCCGCTGGCTTTTACTTCAAAAATGGCTCCGGTGTAGTACGAAAGGCCCCGCGCCAGGGTCACGTCGAGCTGGATTTTTTTTTCGTTCAGGCCCAGTTGCCGCACGTAGCGCCAGAGTTTTTCCAGTTCCTGCACGCCCTTCATGCCCGTGGCCGACTGATGGAGCCAGTCTTTGAGGTTCTCGAAGGTCTCGCGGTTGCCCGGATGCGGTCGGAAAATGGGCTGGAGTTTTTTGAGGGAAACCTCCGAAAAACCCCGCTCGCGGAGTTCCTTCTCGACGCCCTCCTTGCCGATTTTGTCGAGCTTGTCGATGGCCACAAACAGGGGCGTTTCCATGCCCGCCGCGCCGATCACCTCGGCGATGCCCGTCAGGATTTTGCGATTGTTGATTTTGAGGCAGAAATCAAGGCCCAGGGCCATCATCACGTCCTGCACCATCGCCGCGATTTCGGCTTCGCAAAGCAGCGAATCGGTACCCACCACGTCGGCGTCGCACTGGTAAAATTCGCGGTAACGGCCTTTCTGGGGGCGGTCGGCCCGCCACACGGGCTGAATCTGGTAGCGCTTGAACGGGAACGTCAGTTCGCCCCGGTTCATGGTTACGTACCGGGCGAAGGGCACGGTGAGGTCGTAGCGGAGGCCCTTTTCGGCGAGTTTGAAGGCGGCTTTTTTGGAGCCGCCCTTCAGATCGTCCTCGGTGAAGCCATCCAGAAAATCGCCCGAATTGAGGACTTTGTAGAGCAGTTGGTCGCCTTCTTCGCCATACTTGCCGGTCAGGACCGACAAATTTTCGAGTGTGGGCGTTTCGAGGGGTTGAAAGCCATACCGTTCGTAGACGGCCCGAATGGAGTTGAAAATGTAATTTCGCCGGGCCATTTGCTCCGGCCCGAAGTCGCGGGTGCCGCGCGGAATACTGGGTTTTTGCACGTTCATGGAATCGAATTTCGTGATCAGGCGAGGCCAATGGGCGGTACTGCCTTAGCCCGGATGAATGGTAGGCGGGTTAGGAAGGCGCAAAAATAGCGAAAAGGGGTGGTCGGGCCGAAAAAGGAAAGGGGCGTGGCCGGTTTTTCCCCGAAAAAGAATTAGTTTTGCGCCTCGAATTCAAAAACCAAGACCATGGGAGTTACTCGCCTGAAACGGAAAGACCGGGTGAACAAGGCCGTTGCCAACAACCGCGTGGCGACGATCAAGCGCCTTCAACAAAAACCCGAAATCCGGAACGTCGACGTGGAAGCCATCAAAGCCGAGTTTGCCGCCAAGGCCGAAAAAGCGTAAGCTGAAGCCGTTCTTCGCCCGACATTCGACCCCTCCGGCCTTAGCCGAAGGGGTTTTCTTTTTTCGGAAACTCCCGGCGGGACGGTTGAGAATTGCCCTTCCGGCTGCGTTTAATCTCGCGGCGGATCTCCTTCCGTACGTCCAGTTTTACCCGCATCCGGGTCGAAATCTGGAGAATGCCCAGGCCACCGATGGCGAGCAGGTAGCCATACAGGCCCATCAGAAACCATTGCGTGGTACTCGCGCCGGTGTGTTTGAGCATCGAGGCTTCGTTGAGCACGGCCAGGCCGGAGCCAATCAGCACGGCGCTGAAGCCGCCGACTAGCCAGTATTTGGTGCGCAGGCTCAGTCGCTTGATGAGGCGACGGCCCGGCGCACGTTTGTCCATGAGGTTGCTCATCGGTTCAGTGTGTTTCAGGGGTGGTGTTGCGGGAAACAGGGCAAAAAGCCGTGCCGACCCTTGCCCTGTTTAGGAGCGGAAAATTACGTGGTTTCGGAAGCGTACCCGAAAACTGTCGTATTTTTCGGGCTGAATTTCCACTAAACCGTTTCGCCAATCCCATGACTTCGTTCCAACGCACCGGGCTGTTTCTGCTCGGTGGCCTGACCCTCAGCACGCTGACTCTGGCGCAGGATGCCCGCGCCGTGAAAAAAGATTACCTCAAAAAACCCGAAGAAACCGAATTCTGGGACCCCGAAGTGCGCGTGGTGATGCCCGCCCCCTACGGCCAGCCGCCTTCGGACGCCAAAATGCTGTTTAACGGCAAAAACATGGACGGCTGGGTGTCGGTCAAGGACGGCAGCCCCGCCAAGTGGACCGTCGCCGACGGGGCCTTCACGGTGGCACCGGGAACCGGCAACATCAGCACGAAGGAAGATTTCGGCAGCTACCAACTCCACATCGAATGGCGCTCGCCCAACGAACCCGACACCAAAAAAAGCCAGGGCAAGGGCAACAGCGGCATTTTCATGCAGGGCATGTACGAGGTGCAGGTGCTCAACAGCTACCAGAACCGCAGCTACCGCAACGGGCAGGCGGGCAGCATCTACAAGCAAAGCGCCCCGCTGGTGAACGCCACCTCGAAAATGGGCGACTGGAATACCTACGACATCCTCTACACGGCCCCAAAATTCCGCGAGAACGGCACCTACGAAACGCCGCCCTACGTGACCGTCATCCACAACGGCGTCGTCGTGCAGAACCACACGCCCATCCAGGGCACGACCGAGTACATCGGCACGCCCAAAGTGCTCCCCCACGGCAAAGGCCCCATCAGCCTGCAAGACCACGGCAACCTGGTGAGTTTCCGGAACATCTGGATTCGGGAGCTGTAGTCTGAACCGCGATTGGCCCGGATTTGAAGATGAACAGGATGGTTGATTCCTGTTTTGTTTTGAATCTCAATCCCGCCCATCCTAAAATCCAGGCCAATCGCGGTTCAGACAACTTCGTACCTTTGCCCCTCGCTTCGCCCCCGAACGAGGGGCTTTTTTATTCACTTTATTCGCGCCTCTGGCCAAAATTGGCCCGGTCCTTGCGCGAAATCCAGTCCGGTTGTCCATGAAACAACTCATCAGTTTTGTCCTCCGCACGGTGCCGCGGCCGGTCTTGCAGCGGTTCAGCCACCTGGCCATGAAGGTGGCGGCCCTGTTTTACCGGGGAAACACCGTCGAATGCCCCGTGTGCGGAAGCACGTTCCGGAAGTTCATGCCCTACGGCCGGGTCACACCCCGCGACAACGCGCTGTGTCCCAATTGCCTGGCGCTCGAACGGCACCGGTTGATGTACCTGTACCTGAAAGAGAAAACGGACTTTTTTACCGCCCATCGAAAAGTCTTGCACGTCGCGCCCGAGTACTGCTTCATCGACCGTTTTGAAGCGATGAAGAACCTCGACTACGTGACCGCCGACATCGAAAGCCCGCTGGCGAAGGTGAAAATGGACATCCACCAGATTCCCTTTCCCGAGGCCACCTTCGACGTCGCGTTCTGCAACCACGTCATGGAACACGTGGACGACGACATCCGGGCCATGCAGGAACTGCACCGGGTGCTCAAACCCGGCGGCTGGGCCATCATCCAGTCGCCGCAGGACTGGAGCCGGGCCACGACCTACGAAGACGCCGCCATCACCGACCCCAGGGAGCGGGAGCGGCACTTCTGGCAGGACGACCACCACCGCCTCTACGGCCGCGACTACGGTCGGCGGCTCGGACGGGGCGGGTTTTCGGTGACGGAAGACCGGTTTGTGATGGAACTGCCCGCCGCCGTGGTGGAGCGGTACGCGTTGCCGAAGGAGGAAATCGTGTACTTCTGTCGGAAAGACTGAGGGAGCCTGAGGGGAGTTTGGGAAGCGGTTCATCGACCCAAAACGGCACTTCAGGCCCGAACCGATTGACGCGGGGTGAACCCCGCGCGAACTTCATCCCAACGAACAACCTCTTTTGATTCCCAACATGAAAAAGTGCCTCACGCTCGCCCTGGTGGTGGCCTCGGTATGTGCAGTTCCGGCGACGGCCCAGCGGGCGCATCACCCCAACTTTCTGAAAGAACGTTTTCAACCCGGCCGTCGGCTCGTCGGCGCAAGCCTGACCGGACTTGGCCTGGCCGCCAAAGCCGGGTTTTTCCTCCGCGAGGGCCTCTGGACGGGCCTGACCGCCAACGGCCAACTGCGCGGCGTGTTCGCTGAGTACGTGCATTTCGGCCCGGCGGCCCGGTACTACGTGGCCCGCGGACGGGATTTTTCCTTTTTCGCCGAAGGGGGTTATGCGTACGGGTATTTCAACATGAACCGCTGGGAGTTGTTGAGCGAAACCCCGACCCGTTCCGTCGGCCCCAATCAATTTTACTCCGGCAACCTGCACTTCGACCTCGGCGCCGACCTCTGGCTCAACGAAAACGTCAGCCTCGAAGCCGCCATCCGACGCAATCAACTCCTCTACACCGGTGACGTGCTGCCGGGGGCAAGTTTGGGTGTGAATTACTTTTTCTGAAAACGAGCCGTTTCCGGGCAATCTACTTCATGTTTCCCACGAGCACCTGGAACGGTTTCAACGTCACGGCTGCCGGATTGGCTTTGAAGCGTTGCCCCGAAATCGGGTCGGTGAACTCGACCGAAGCAGGCAGGTTTTGGCCGACCATCGTCACCCGCGCCGTTTCGTCCCGGTCGCTCATCGACACCAGCACCAGCGAGGTTTTTCCCGGCAGCGATTTCACCGCGCTGAACACCCTCGGATTTTGGCTCGATACGTCGCGGAGGCGGGCCTCTCCCCGCGTCAGTTCGGGGCGTTCGCGGCGGATTTTGAACAGATTGCGGTAAGCATTGAACGTCGCCGGGTCGTCGTCGGGGTTGAATTTGTAATCCGGGTCGCCGGCGAAAATTTCGGGGATGCCCAGCAGCGCGTGGACGGCCTCGAAGGCCATAAACAGGGGTGTGTACCCGCCGAAATGGTAGAACCAGTCGGTGTCGTGGTTGCGGGCGTAAAACACCCGGTTGGCCCCGGCAGGGAGCATGGCGTACACGTTGGCGAGGTGTTGCTGGTAATCCGCCGCCGTGTACTGGCCCCGTGCCATCCGTTCCATGAGCACGGGTACGGCCTCGGTCTGGTTGTCGTGGCCGAAGTTGCTGACGCCGTAAAACACCGGCCCGAACACTTCGCTGAGCAGCATGGCGTCCGCTTTTTTTGCCCGGAGCGCATCGCGCATGGCCCGCATCAGTTCGGGGGCCGCCGCGCCGGGGCGGTAGGCGGGGTAGGGCAGGGCGGCGTGCCAGGCCGGGCCTTTGTACGAAGCCGCGTCGACCCGGTAGCCGTCGATGCCGTAGGTGGTCAAATCGTGCGTGACGAGGTCGGCCATGTACCGCTGGTAAGCGGGCGCAGCCCAGTCGGTGGTGATGCTGCCCCAGGTGGGGTGGCGGGCCAGCGTGTCGCCCGTTTCGGCCTTCACGAACAGTTCGGGGCGCTGTTTCGGAATCGGGGATTTCCGGTGAAACCCGTGGATGACCATGTCAAACACCACGCGCATGCCCAGGTCGTGGGCGGTTTTCACCAACGTCTTCAACTCCGCCTCGGTGCCCATCTTCGGGTCCACGGCGAAGGGGTCAAGCGGGCTGTAGCCGCCGAGCCAGTGGGGCATGAGGTACACCACGTTGACGCCCACGTTGCGGTAAAACGGCAGCTTTTCCGCAATTCCCCGAAACCCATTCTTGAAGTATTTCGGATAAATCTCCAGAATCACCGCGTCGCGCACCCAGTCGGGGTTTTTCGTGTCCATCGGCATGGTGGCGTTCACCATCTCGCGGTAGTGGGCCAGCGCCGGGCCGAGGCCGTTTTCGAGCACGATCACCTGCGCGTCCGACTCGACCGACTGGCCGGGCAGCAGCCGGTGGTAGCGGTAGTTGTCGTGGGCGAAATGCACCCGCTGCCCGTCGCCTTCCACGAAGGGCCGGTAATTCGTTTCGCCGCTTGTGTTCATCCACGCGGCCAAGGTTTGGTTAGTTTGCCGGTTGGTGAGGGCCAGCACGCCGAAGCCCGCGTCGGGGGCAGAGTGGAAACCGATTTTTTTGTGAACGAGCGAATCGTACGGCGTTTCGGGTTTGGTGAAGGTTTTCGGAAAAAACGGCCCCGGCACGTCCACCACGCAGCTTTTCGGAGCGCCGAGCGTCGGAGCGGGCAGCAGGAAGCGGAAGGTTTCGAGTTTCAGGGCCTCGCCCGGTCCGGCGGCCCGGGTGAGTTGGGCGCTGCGTTCGAGGCGGGCCTCGGCGGGGTGGAGTGTGTAGCGGGTGCTGAGTTCGTACCCTTCGCCGGCGGCCAGCACCACGTCGAGGGTGGTACCTCGCCGCAGGCGGTCTACCGAAACGGCGTACCGGAGCACGCGGGGCGTCGTTCCGGCCAGAAGCGGTTTGCCGCCAATCCGCACGTCGACGTCAGCCTGACCAGCCGGGCGGGGGCCGAGCAGGTTTTGCGAACTGTTTTTCGGAAAAAGTCCCCGCCACTCCCCCGTCGTTTTGTCCACTTCGACGCGCCAGGCGGCGTTGCCGAACACGAGGCGGTCGGGGAGGTTTTGCCAGTACACGTCCTCGTGGAGCGGGGTCTGAGCGAAAAGCAATCGGGAACTCAGCAGAAGCAGCGTGCCGAGGGCAAAGGGTTTGGTCATGGTCGGGAAGGATGCGGGAGGCGAAAATAAATGCCCAAGCGACCCGATTTTACCCGACGGGAAAATAAAAAAACGGGGGCTTCGGCCCCCGTTTTGGTACGAATGAGAAAAGGAAACCACCTACCGGCGAATCGTGCCCGTGCGTTCGTTGTAGTTGCCCAGCGGGAAGCTGACACCGAGCGTGGCCGAAAATGCGCCGTTTTTCCAGTTGGCGCCCGTGTTTTTCTCGATGTCGGTCAGGCCCAGGCCGTAGCGCACGTCGAGGTTGACCCACCGCTGACGCTGGAGGGCGATGTTGAGGCCCCCGCCGAAGGTCGCGCCGAAGTCGGCACCCCGGAACTCGCTTTTTTTGTCCGCGCCGTTCTTGTCGCGGGCGGCCAGCAGGATGTTGGCGTGGGGGCCAACGAACAGTTTAGGCCGCACGGTGCCGGGACGCAGACCCTCGCCAAAATAGAAAACGGCGAGCAGGGGCACGTTGAGGTAGTTGAGTTTGAGCCGTTTGTTAAACTGGGCATCGCTGAAGTTGGCCCCCAACTGGTTGTAGGTGACTTGCCCGCTGATGCCAAAGTGTTCCACGATGCTGTAGTTGAAGAAACCACCGGCCACGAGGCCCACTTTGGAGGAATTGTTGGCGATATCGCCCCGGATGTTGGAAATGTTGAAGCCAATCATCGGGCCGACCGACAAATTGCGCGCCCGTTGGGCGTAAAGCGAAACACTGAGCGAGAGGGCGGCGACGAAAAGCAGACTTTTTTTGAACATGTTTGGAATGAACTTTTAACTTGGGACTGAAAAAAGGTTTCGTCCGCCGAGAAGAAAAAAACGTGCCGACAGCGTGGACGACCCCCAAACTTTCTTCGAAGACATGGCCATCCCTACCGTCACCAAAGGCAGTCTGCTGATTGCGGAGCCTTTCCTGAACGACTCCAATTTTGAGCGGAGCGTCGTGCTCATGTGCGAACACAACGAGCGTGGTTCGTTCGGGCTGGTCTGGAATCAGCCCACCCAACTCCACCTCGACGACGTGCTCACCGACGACATTTACCCTGACGTGCCGCTCTACGTGGGTGGGCCGGTGGAGCACAACACGCTGCATTTCATCCACCGCCGTCCCGACCTCATCGGGCAGGCGCGCCCGCTCGCCGAAGGGCTGCACTGGAGCGGGGATTTTGAAGATGTGAAGCGCCTCCTCAACCTCGGCACGCTGCCCGTAACCGACATCCGGTTTTTTGTCGGCTACTCGGGCTGGGGTGAGGGGCAGTTGGAAGGCGAATTGAAGCGCGATTCGTGGATCGTGACGCCCGCCTCGGCTGAATTTCTGTTCGACACGCCGCCGGAGCAGTTCTGGCGGGCCGTGCTCCGGCAGATGGGCGGGCAGTACCGGGTGCTCTCGCACTACCCGACGGATCCTCGGTTGAATTGAAAGAAGCTTTGCCTTGACGTTTCAGGAAATCAAACCTTCTCCAACTCAAACGGCAATTTCCGCACCCGCTTGCCCGTCAAACTGAAAATCGCGTTCGCCAGCGCGGGCGCGAAGGGCGGCAGGCCCGGCTCGCCGACGCCCTTGATTTTGGGGTCGCCGGTCAGAATGTGAACGTCCACGGGGGGCATTTCGGCCAGTTTGGTCATGCGGTAGGCATCGAAGTTGCGCTGCTGGGCGGTGCCGTTCTCGAAGGTGATGGCGTCTTTCGTGGCGGCGGTGAGGGCCATGCACACGGCCCCTTCGACCTGCGCCCGCACGGTGTCGGGGTTGACGACCGTGCCCAAATCAATCACCGCCGTGACCTTGTCGATTTGGAGTTTCCCGGCCTTGTCGCGGCTCACTTCGACCACCTGTCCGCAGGCCCCGGCGAAAAATTCCCACACGGCCACGCCCCGGCCCTTGCCCACCGCGAGCGGCTTTTCCCAACCCGCTTTTTCCTTCAACGCTTCCAAAATCGCCTTCACGGGCGAGGGCTTGGTGAGTTGGCGCAGGCGAAATTCGAGCGGGTCCACGCCCGCTTTGGCGGCGAGTTCGTCCACGAAGCACTCATGGGCAAACGCCGTGGTGGTGCTCGTCACGGCCCGCCACCAGCCCAGGGGCAGGTGGTTTTCGGCGAACACGTACCGGTTGTCCACGTTCGGAATTTCGTACGCCATGTCGCTGATGGCCTCCATCATTTCGCCCGCCGGTTTAACCCGGTCGTGCTGGTAGAGGTAATCCATGATGCTTGGCGAAACAACCTTGTGCTGGAAGGCGACAGGACGGCCCACCGCGTCGAGACCGGCTTTGAAAAACGAGAACGTGGCCGGGCGAAACGGCCCCTGCGTGGTGTCGTCTTCCCGGCTCCAGATGAGTTTCACGGGTTTGTCCAACCGCCTTGAGAGCAGGGCCGCTTCGGTGGCCACGTCAGGGAAGAGCCGCCGCCCAAAGCCCCCGCCCGAGAAGCAGACGTTGACTGTAACGTTCTCCTTCGGCACGCCGAGGTGCTTGTGCAGGTCGTCCACGATGAGGTCGGGGCCTTGAATCGACGCCCAGGCTTCGATTTTGTCGCCCTGCACCCACACGGTCGCGTTCTGCGGTTCCATCGGCGAGTGGCTCAGGAACGGCGTTTCGTAGGCGGCTTCGAGCTTCGTCGGAGCCTCGGTGAAGGCTTTCCCGAAGTCGCCCCAGGCTTTGTCGGTCACGCCGTCCTGCTTCGCCAGGTCGCGGTACGTGGCCTCCATCCGGATGGTGGAGGCGGTTTCGTAGCCCTTCGTGTCCCACTCGATTTTGAGTTTTTTGCGGCCCTGCGTGGCGGCCCAGTAGCTGTCGGCCACCACGGCCACGCCCGCGTTGGGCGTCACGCGGTCGCCGAGGCGGCGGTCCACCCGGAGCACGTCGAGCACGCCCTTCATGGCTTTGGCCGCCGTCGCGTCGAACGATTTCACCACCCCGCCGAGCACCGGGCAATGCTCCACGGTGGCGTACACCATGCCGGGCACGGTCACGTCCATGCCGAAAATGGGCTGGCCGGTGACTTTCAGCGGGATGTCGGGCTTAGGCTGGGGTTTTCCCAGGATGTTGAAATCTTTCTCGTCCTTCAGCTTGGGTTCTTTCGGCACCTCCAGTTTGCTGGCGGCCTCGACCAGTTCGCCGTAACTCAGGCTTTTGCCGGAGGGTTTGTGAAAAACCTTCCCGCCGTCGGCAAAACACTCGTCACTAGGCACTTGCCACTGGGCACTCGCGGCCTGAATCAGCATTTCCCGCGCCGCCGCGCCGGTTTTGCGGAGCTTGGCGTAGTTGCCCCGCACGCTGGCGCTGCCCCCGGCGGTCTGGTCGCCGAAACTGGTTTCTCCCTTCGTGAATTCGATGGTCACAGCGCTCAGCGGCACGTTGAGTTCCTCGGCCAGGATGGCGGGCAGGGCCTGGTAGGTGCCCTGGCCCATGTCGGGGATGAGCGCCGTGAGCGTGATTTTGCCGTCGGGCGTGATTCTGACGAAGGAAGTCAGGTTGAAGGCCGCGTTCGGCGTGCCCGGCGCGAGTTTCACGACCGTTTCGGCGTTCGTCTCGGTCGAAAACCCGACGCCCAGCAGCAGGGCCGAGGCCGAAAGGCCGCTGGTTTTGAGGAAGGCGCGGCGGGAGGGTTGGGAGGTCATGGGCTTAGTCGTAAATCTCGCGGCGATGTCCCACTTCAAGGACCAGCACTCGCAAAACGTTGTCTTCGATTTCGTAGATGATGCGGTAATCGCCAACCCGGATTCGATAACCGGGACGACCCTTCAGTTTTTTGCAACCGGGCGGGGATTTTCGGCCAGCGCCCGTAAGGCGGGTACGAGACGCTCGTACACCGCATCGGGCAGCTTTTCGAGCGTCTTTTCGGCCCGGTTACTCAACTCAACTCGGTACATCACTGGTCGCGCGTTTGCGGTCGATGTCCGTCAGGGCTTCTTCCGGGGACGAAACGTCAAGTTTTCGGCCTTTGCTTCGTCCTAAAGCCTCACCGAATGGGCCTCGTCGAGTTCATCCAGCAATTGTTTCGTACTCCTGCACCGACAGGATGACAGCGGTGCGGTTGCCCGCTTCGTCGGTGATGAATTGAGGTTTCATCGTTAAATCGGTTATTTCCCCACCGTCCCCGCCGCCTTCACGGCCTTCGCCGGGGCGGCTTTCGGCGCGGCCTGCAAGGCATCCGCCGCCCGGTGGATGGCCTTGCGGATGCGCAGGTACGTGCCACAGCGGCAGATGTTGGTCATGGCGTTATCGATGTCCTCGTCGGTGGGGTTGGGCTTCGTTTTCAGCAACGAAACCGCCGCCATAATTTGCCCCGACTGGCAGTAGCCGCACTGGGGCACCTGCTCGTCGATCCAGGCCTGCTGCACGGCGTGGAGGTGGCTGGGCGTGCCGATGCCTTCGATGGTCGTGATTTTCTGGCCCCGCACCGCCGACACCGGCACCACGCAGGAACGCACGGGCTGGCCGTCGAGGTAGACCGTGCAGGCCCCGCACTGGGCGATGCCGCAGCCGAATTTGGTGCCTTTCAACCCGACGGCATCGCGGATGGCCCACAGCAACGGCATCTGCGGGTCGAGGTCGAGCGTGTACGATTTGCCGTTGACGAGGAGTTTGGTCTGGCTCATGGGGATGGTTATCTGACCAAAAGTACCCGTTTCGCCGAAACGATTCAAGCTCCGAATGACGGACGGATTGCGGGATTTTTGGGAAAACCCCTCTCCTTACCACCAAGAAGCGAAAATGTTTAGGCTGCCGTGCTCAGTTTTGCAGGTTCGATGGTTTCTTTGGCCCCCTGACGCATTGCGCATTGACCATTCTCCATGTCTTTCCCACCCACCTACATCCTCCGCATCGACTGCCCCGACGCCAAGGGCCTGGTTCACAAAATTACCGGCGTGCTCTACCACCACGACCTGAACATCCTCCGCAACGACGAATTCGTGGACGGGGAATCGGGCTATTTCTTCATGCGCACCGAGTTCACCGGCGAGGTCGTTGAGGAGAAGATCATCAGCGCCCTGCGGGGCATCCTGCCCGACGGCGTGCAGATTTCGCTCACCACCAGCCGCCGCAAAAACGTCGTTCTTCTCGCCACGAAAGAACACCACTGCCTGAGCGATTTGCTCGTGCGCAACGCCTTCAACGACCTCAACATCCACATCCTGGCCGTGATTGCCAACCACGACGTGCTCCGGCCCCTCACCGAGCAGTTCGGCGTGCCGTTTCACCTCGTCAGCCACGAGGGCAAGTCGCGGGAGGCGCACGAGGCCGAACTGCTGCGCACCATCGGGCCGTACCAACCTGAATACGTCGTGCTGGCCAAGTTCATGCGGGTGCTGACGCCCGCGTTCACGAGCCACTTCCCGGCGCGGATCGTCAACATTCACCACTCGTTTTTGCCCGCCTTCATCGGGGCCAATCCCTACAAACAGGCCTTCGAGCGGGGGGTGAAAATCATCGGCGCGACGGCGCATTTCGTCAACGAAAACCTCGACGAAGGCCCCATCATCACGCAGGACGTGATTCCCGTCACCCACTCGCAGTCCTGGCAGCAACTGGCCGCCGCCGGGCGCGACGTGGAGAAAATCGTCCTCGCCAAAGCCCTCAAACTCGTGCTCGAAGACCGGGTTTTCATTCACGGAAACAAAACCGTGATATTTGAGTAGAAGGAAAGACGATCGAAGGGAAACCGCCTCACCTTTTCGCTCCTTTTGCGCCGTGATACGCTGCTTGTTTTTGCTTGGGATTGTTCTCGCTGTTCGCGAAGCGGCGGCGCAAGGCGGCTATTCGCTGGTGGGCAGCGCCAAACCCGGTCTGCTGCCCGACTGCTACCAACTCACCGAGAGCCGCCCCCGCCAGACCGGCGCGGTGTGGTCGGACCGACCGCTGCGGGTGGACGAATCGTTTCAGATTGAGTTCACGGTCAACCTGGGAGCCGACTCGTTCGGGGCCGACGGCGTGGTGCTGGTGTTCCAGACGGTGGGCGCCCGGGCGCTGGGGGATGCGGGGCTGGGCATCGGCTACCGGGGGATGCGCCCGTCGCTGGGCATTGAGTTTGACACCTACCGCAACACCGAACTCGGCGACCCCGACATGGACCACGTGGCCCTGGTGCGCGACGGCATCTCCGACCACCGCCTTCACACCGCGTTTGGGCCACCCGTGCAGCTATCCTCGATTTCCCGCAACGCCAAAGACGGCCGCGACCACCGCGTGCGGGTAGCGTACGACGCGGCGGCCCGGCGGCTGGAGGTGTACGTGGACTGCGTGCGGCGCATCAGCCAGTTCCTCGATTTGCCGTCCGTGTTCGAGCGCAGGCCGGAGGTGTTCTGGGGTTTCACGGCGGCCACGGGCAATTTCACCAACGCCCACACGGTGTGTTTGCAGAAAAACATCGTGGCCAAAGATACCCTCGCGGCCTGCCGGGGCGAAACCCTCACGCTGGTGGCCTCGGGTCCGTCGTCCACCGACCGCTACGATTGGCAGCCCGCCACGGGCCTGAGCGACCCGACCAGCCGCACGCCCAGCCTGCGGGCCGCGAGCAGCCAACTGTTCACCGTCCGGTACCGCGACCGGTGCCTCGCGCCCCGGCTCGACAGCGTGTTCGTGCGGGTGGAAACGCCCCCGGCCGTGAGCCTAGGCGGCGACCGGTCGGTGTGTGAAAACGAGGCCGTCGAACTCGTCGCGTCGCTGACGCCCGCCGAGCCGCAGGCCCGCTTCCGGTGGTCGACGGGCGACTCCACCCGGCGGATTCGGCCCACCCAGTCGGGGCGGTACGCGGTGCGGGTGCTGGCCGGTTCCTGCGCCGCGGCCGATTCGGCGGTGCTGACGTTTCACCCGGTTCCCCAACTGGCCGCGCCCGCTGACCCCGACGACTGCCTGCGCGACCAGCCCCTGCTGCTTGACCCCAGGGCCACGGCCCCCACGCCGCTCCGCTACGCCTGGACGCCCACCGCCAGCACCGCGCCGACGCTGACCGTTTCGGCGGCGGGTACTTACGCCGTGCGGGTCAGCACTGAGTTCAATTGTTTCGTGGAGAAAAAATTCGCCGTCCGGGCCGACTGCGCGGCGCGGGTGTTCGTGCCGGAGGCGTTTTCGCCCAACGGCGATGGCGTGAACGACGAGCTGGCCTGGTTCAGCACCGAACCCGTCGAGGCCCGCCTGACCGTGTACGGCCGCTGGGGCGAGGTGCTGTTTTTCGACGAAACCAGCCGCGGGCGTTGGGACGGCACCGTGCAGGGGCAGTCCGTTCCGCCGGGCAGCTACGCCTGGCGGCTGGAGTACCGGCCGCAGCGGTTGTCCGAAGCGCCGTGGTTTGTGAAGCGGGGGCAGGTGGTGGTGGTGCGGTGAATGTTAGCCCGCGACCAGGTGCCCAACCAACCGACGTTCTAACTCCGACAGGTGGTCGTCGCCGAAATCAAGGTGCGTCACGAAGCGGACTTTGTCTTTGCCAAACGTCGCAGCCAGGATGCCGCGCTCCTTCAGCCGGGCCACGTAGTCGGTGGCGAGCAGGCCGGGCTGGAGTTGGAAAATCACAATGTTCGTGTCCACCGGCAGCAGGTCGGCCACTTCGGGCACCTGCCGGAGCATCGCGCCAATGGCGCGGGCGCGGCGGTGGTCGTCGCGGAGGCGCTCGACGTGGTGGTCAAGGGCGTACAGCCCCGCCCCGGCCAAGAAACCCGCCTGCCGCCAACCCCCGCCGAGGCGTTTGCGCACGCGGCGGGCTTCCCGAATAAAAGCCTTGTTCCCCAGCAACACCGAACCCACCGGACAGCCCAGCCCTTTCGACAAACACACCGAGATGCTGTCGAACAGCTTCCCGTACTCGGCGGGGTTTTCACCGGTTTCGACCAGGGCGTTGAACACCCGCGCCCCGTCGAGGTGCAGGGCCAGGCCGTGCCGGTCGCAGGCGGCGCGGATGGCGGCGATGTCGGGCAGGCGATAGTAACTGCCGCCCCCTTTGTTCATTGTGTTTTCGAGCGACACGAGCCGGGTCACGGGCAGGTGGATGTCGTCGGGGTTGTTGACGGCGTCTTCGACCTGTTGGGCGGTGAGGCGGCCCCGGTCGCCGGGCAGGAGGCGCACCGAGGCGCGGGCGTTGGCCATCAGGCCCCCGCCTTCGTAGAGGTAAATGTGGCTTTCGGCGTGGCAAATCACCTCGTCGCCCGCCCGGAGGTGCACGGCGAGGGCAATTTGATTGGTCATCGTGCCCGAGGGGCAGAACAGCCCCGCCTCCAGGCCGAAGCGGGCGGCGGCGGTGGCTTCGAGGAGGTTGACGGTGGGGTCGTCGCCGAACACGTCGTCGCCCACGGGGGCCGTCATCATGGCGTACAGCATTTCGGGCGTGGGGCGGGTGACGGTGTCGGAGCGGAGGTCGAGGAACATGGGGAAAGTGTAAAAATTAGAGCGAAGTCAGGCAGTGTCGGCACCGGACGGACCCTCCGGAGGGGTATTCGGTTGCGAAAGTCCACGACCTGAAAAATCGGACATCAAAGATGATGGATACAGCTTACCGAACGGTTTGGAAGCTACGGCAGAAGTTGTTTTTATTTGTCATTTCCCACCTCATCCCGTCTGAACCTATCGATGAAACGTTATACCCTGCTTGGTGCCGTGTTGTTGACGACCCGGCTGATGGCGCAAACCATTTCCCTGGGCACTCTTCCTAACCCCATCTGTACCGGAGCAAGCGTCAGTGTGCCTTTTTCCACCGCAGGGGCGTTTCAGAACGGCAATGAATTCCGGTTACAACTCAAACCATTCGCCTCCAACGCGTTTCTGGAATTTACCGGCGAGACGGTCGGCAATGCTCTGCGCGTGCGGTTCGACAACCTCACGATGGCGGAGTACCTGCGGAGGGGGCATTTCGAGGTAAGGATTGTCAGTACTCAGCCGGTAGTCGCCAGCCCCTGGTCGCCCTCGTTTCCGCTCCTCGAACCGGCTTCGGTCAGTTTGTTGGGCGGAGCACCTGAGGTCATGAACGCATTCGACTCGTTCGACCTCAATTTTCGCGTCAGTGGCACCGCTCCGCTGTTCGTCACGCTCGGCGACAGCACCCGTCTGCGGCTGGGTCCGTCGTACTACGACGGACCCGTGCAGACGGTCCAGGCCACGGTGTACCCGGAGAAAACGACCACGTACACCATCGTCCGGGCCGAAAATGGCTGCGGAACCGGCCAGGGCAGCGGAAGCGCCACGGCCCGCGTCAACGAGTTGTCGGTGGTTACGCTCGCCCCGACGCCCCGGGCGGCCTGCCTGGGCAGTACGGTGTACGTAGGCTACAGCCTGCTAAACGGCGCGTTCGGAACCGGAAACACGTTTAAGGTCAGGCTGTCGAAAACGGATTACGCGGGTAAAGTGACCACCCGCGAACTGGACGCCACGGAAGAGAACGGCCAACTCCGGTTTACCCTACCGCTCGATTTTCCGTACACGCCCAACTCCAGCGAAAACCAGTACAGCGTGGCCGTGGTGGCCACCAACCCGGCCGTGGTGGCCGCGCCTTCGCCCACGGCGTTGCAGGTGTACCCGGCTCCGGGCGTTGAATTTTCCACGGGCAGTCGCACCGTCCGCTACGGCGAGTCGGCCCCGGTGCAGCTTCGGTTTCAGGGCCTGTCCCCGTACGCAGCCGAACTCAGCAACGGGACGGTGGTGCGCAGCCTGGAAACTTACTCGGGGCCGGTGTTCGGCACGATCAACGTGTCACCACCGCAGACCACCTCGTACACCATCCGGTCGTTTCGCAGCGGGTGCGGCACCGGGCCGGTGCCGTCTACGAGTGTGCTGATCACGGTGCTGCCCGGCGCGGCGGCGGATTCACTGCCGACGACCCAGGTTTGCGAGGGCCAGACGATTGCGTTTCGCTTGAGCGGAAACGTGCCCCTGAACGGAACGGTGCAGGTTTCGGTACGGCGTGAGATCGACGGCTGGGTGTCCATTGGCACACCCGCCCAGGTGCAGAACGGGGTGGTAAACTGGACCGTGCCCAGCCTGCCGGACTACGCGGGCGAAGGCCGCAATTTTTCGGTGCTCGTCAACGGCAACGGGTTTTCGGCGGAATCGAGCCAGAAGATCTCAATTCCTACCAAACCAGGCGCCTTTTTCAACAGCTACGACCAGGCCGTCACGATTGGGGAACCGGCTCAATTTGGCCTCAGCTACTCGCTGTCGGGTGGCGGGCCGTACACCGTCGCGTTCAACGACGGCACGGTGGCGGGCCTGACCGAACCCAATGGGTACCTGACTGTGCGGCCTTTGCAAACCACCACGTACACCCTGCGCTCGGTCAGCAACGCCTGTGGAACGTCGAATCCCAACTCGCAGGCCCGGGTGACGGTGCAGCGTCCCGCTGCCGTGGGCATCAACCTCGACCGGACGCCCCTGCGCTACTGCCTGGGCGACAGCCTCGCCGTCGGCTTCACCACCGTGGGCGAGTTCAGGCACGACAACGCGTTCCGCATCCAGGCCAGCGGGCCGGGTGGCACCTGGACCGACCTGAAGGTAATCCAGGGAAAAACCGGCGGCACCATCAACGTGGCTTCGACGCAACGCCAGGACCCCCTGCTGCTGCGGGTGGTTTCGACCAACCCGGTGACGTTCAGCGAGGAGCGCCGAATCGGCGTGCTGGCCCGGCCCAACGCCCGCTTCACGTCACTCCTCCCGACGCTGGAGCCGTCGCTGCCCGGCGAACTCCGGTCGGTGTTCGTTTACGTCAACGGGGGCGGCAACTACCGGTTGACCTACACCGACGGCCAGCGGGATTTCACCGCCCGCGGCCTGACGTATTCGGTCTTTGAGAATCAAATCACGCTGCCCGTGCAACCCACGGCCACGACCACGTACTCGCTGAAGGCCATTGCCAACGAATGCGGCACGGGCACGGTGGAAAGCGGTGCCGTGCGGACGACGGTCGTGCCGTTCCGGCTGGTGTGGCCCCTGGCCGCCCAAATCAGCGGCGGGGCGGTGTGCGTCGACAACCGTACGGCGCTGGCCTTTGCCACCGACGGGAGCGCCGGACCGGAAACGCGGTACACGCTTCAGATCGCAACCGCCAACGACACGACCTTCACCGACCTCGTGCGCGACGCCTCCGCCAGTCCTTTTCTCGTTACCTGGCCCCGTAGCCTCGCGCCGGGGTCCTACCGGGTGCGCGTCGTGTCGAGCAATCCGAGGGTGGTTTCGCCGACGCTCTCGTTTTTGCTTTCTGCCAAACCCACGGCACTCCTGACGGCCGAAAACGGCGCCAGCACGCTGAACGTTCCGGCCAACGGCGCTGCCCGGTTGCGGGTGACGCTGACGGGCAGCCCCTACTGGGCAGTGTGGTTCAGCGACGGGGTCAAGACCTACTACAACGAATCGCCGTCCACCTACTTTCTGACGCCCGAACGGGGTGGCGTGTATCGTCTCCGGGCGGTCACCAACGGGTGCGGTTACGGCACGGTGTCCGGGGAAGTGCGGCTGAACGTCGCGCCGGGTGTGCAGGCCACGGTGAGCGGTAGCGGTGTGGTTTGTGCTGGCCAGACGCTGGCTTTCAACTACACCGCCCGGGGCGACTTTGAGGCGGGCAACAGAATCGTCTTTGCCCTGCACTCGCCCCAAACCGGGTTAATCCGGCTTGATTCAACGACCCGCATCAACGGCCCGGTTTCGTTGCCGCTGCCGGGCAACCTGCTTTCGGGAAACTACGAATTACGGGTGTTTTCGACCAAACCCGTTGCGACGGCTACCCAACCGGTTCAAATCATTGCGCTGCCCCGATACGTGCTGTCCGGCTCGACCACCATCAACCCGGGCGGAGCGGCGTTGCTGAGACTGCGCCCGCCGGGCACACCGACCTCGCAAACGATACAATACACCCTCTCGGACGGCACCCAGGGGCAGTTTAATGAGTTTGGGCAGGGCACCTTCCTGCGGGTCACGCCCACCCAGACCACCACCTACTCGGTGCTACGCCTCAGCAACCAGTGCGGGACGGGTCAGGCCAGTGGCCAGGCCGTCGTGACGGTCAACCCACCCGCCGAACGCACGGTAGAGGTCACCAACGTCGAGAATTTCCAGCGCAGCCCCCCGGCCTGTGCCGGCGATTCGATCCGGGTGTCGTTTGAAACGCGGGGTGGTTTTTCCGCCGGAAATGCATTTACCGTGCAGCTTTCCGATTCGACGGGCAGCACGTTCAGCGACCTCCCAACGGCGGGTACGCGCAGCCCGTTGCGGGCGTTCGTGCCGCCGGGTACGGTGCGCGGCGACAACTACCGCGTGCGGGTACGGGCAAGCGACCCCGGCACTGGCAGCGGGGCGTACGCTTCGCCGGTGTCAGTCCGGCAGCGGGCCACAGCCCGGTTCGATTCGGCAGTCACGTATTATTTTCCGGGGAAAAACCCGAAACTGCTGGTGCGCTTCACCGGCGACAGTCCCTGGACGTACACGGTCGGGACGGATTTCAACTCACGGTCGTGGCAAACGAGCCGCAACCCCGATACGCTGACCTTCACGGGCGGAGCACCGCTGACGGTCTACAAACTGAGCAGTCTGAGCAACGCCTGCGGACCGGGTCGCATCGAGGAGCCGTCCACCGTCCGGGTTGAACTCATCACCGCCACCGAACCGCGTGCGGGCGTCCGCGTGCGGGCGTTTCCGAACCCAACCACGGGCCGGTTGCGCGTCGAACCCGACCAGCCGGGTCCGTTCGGGCTGACCCTGTTCGACGCCAGAGGCAGGGTACTTGTCCGGCACGACCACGTCGGGATGGCTACCGAACTTGAGTTGAGTGCCTACCCGGCAGGAGCGTACCTGCTTCGGGTGGAGCAACAAGGCCAGCGGGTTGTTTTCAAACTGCTGAAAAACTAACCCACGTCTTACGCCAGATTTTCATGAAAAAACTTCTACTTCTCGCTGCGCTTTCGTTGTCGGGCGTTGGTGCGCTGGCCCAGAGCATCACCGTCGGAGCCTTGCCCAGTCCACTTTGTTTCGATACCCCTGTTGACATTCCCGTAACGCTGACCGGTACGTTCGCGTCGGGCAACCAGTTTTCCGTCGGGCTGGCGAAGCTCTACGGCCGGCAGGAGTACGCCGAATTTCCGGCTGAGGTCGTTGATGGTGGAAAAAAACTCCGCGTCCGCATCGACCGGGGGCCGTTCGGTGAGATCGGCGTGGGTGGCGACCCCTTCCGGCTGCGGGTGTTGGCCAGCAACCCTCGCCTGGTGAGTGACTGGACGCCGGGATTCTGGGGCGTTTCGGGCTTGCCCACCCTGGCTCTGGGTGAAAATACCTTGACCCTCAATCCGTTCAACGTAGTGACCATGCGGGCGACCGCGTCGGGTGCCGGGCCGGTCTTCGCCGTGCTCGAAGACCGCCTGACGGGCGACACGCTTGCGGTACGGCTGGCTAGCAACGTCTCGTCGTACTCGCTGTTTGGCTATCCGGTGGAGTTTCGGTTGCCCTTTGAAAAACCCGTCGAGTACACCGTGCGCTCGGTGCGCAACGCCTGCGGGGTGGGGCAGGGGTCGGGTTTCGTGCGGGCGCGGGTCAACCCGTTTGGGTTGCAAACCACCGGGCTGGCTCCGGCGGCGGCCTGCGAAGGGACGGCAGTGTGGGTGAATTTCTCCCGCACCGCTGGCGATTACGGCCCCGCCAACCGCTTCAAGATCAGGCTGACCGCCGAGCAGGAAGACCGGCCCTACGCCGAAAACCCCGACCGGGTGGTGGAGGTGGACGCCGCGCTCGAAAACGGCGCGCTGAAATTCACGGTGCCCGGCGGCCTGGCCCGCCCCGGTGCCCGCAACCGGTTTTCGGTGCGGGTCATCAGCACCGACCCGGCGGCGGTGGGTACGCCCCAGAACCACTACCTGGCCGTGAGCGCCCCGCCCAGCGTGACGCTCCGGCCCTTGCAGGAAACGGTTCCCTTTGGGGAAAGCACCTCGTTGTTTGCCGACGTGACCGGCCTGCCGCCCTACGAGATTCTGCTCAGCGACGGGACCCGGCTCCGCGACGGGCAGCAGCAGGAGTACCAATCGCCGTTTCCGACCGAAGCGCACTTGTTTTTTAGCTACGAGTCGGTCCGGGTACCGCTCAACCTGCGCGTGGTGTCGGCCAGCACGGGCTGTGGCGCGGCCCGGCTGCCCGGCGCGCCCACGGTGGTGCCGGTGGGCAAAGGAGTGGTGTTCGATTCCATTCCCCGATTCGCCTGCGAGGGGCAGGTGTGCCGGGTGCGCATTCGCACCGACCGGAACCTCGACGGGCCGGTTACCGTCCGGCTGACCAACAGCGGGTATTATAACCCCTTCATTCAGAAGGAAGTGGCTGGTGTCATTGCCGGAAATACGCTTCGTTTTACCGTCCCCTCGCTTGCGTTCGAGGGGCGATCGGTTGAGGAGCGCCTGTTTACCCTGCAACTTGATTTTGGTGATTACCAAACCAACGACCGCGACGCCTACCTGGAAGTTCAGGGACCGCCCCGGTTCGCGTTCGTCGAATGGGCGCAAAACCTGGTGATCAACGATCCGGCAGAGGTGATGCTGGGGTACAACCGCACTGGTGGCGGGACACCACTGGTGACCTTCGCCGACGGCACCGCATGGTCGGCGGAGTTTTCGGCGGGAATGTTTCCGGTTTACGCGCCCCGTACCACCACGTTCACGGTGGTGAAAATCGCCAATGAATGCTTTGCCACGCCACTCACTGAGTCCTCGACGGTCACGGTGCGCAATCCGGCGCCAGTGGGTATTCTGGCCAAGCGTCCGCCCGAACGCTTCTGCGCCAAGGACAGCCTGACGCTCGAATTCAGCACGTTCGGGACGTTCGGGACGGGCAACCGATTTTCCGTGCAGATCGCCGATTTTAACGGGCAGTTCGTTACTCAGACGGCCAATGTCACCGCGTCGCGAAACGGCGTTTTTCGAGTCAAATTGTCACCGTCCAATCTCAGCCGGTACAAACTGCGGCTGGCCTCCAGCGACCCGGTCACCTTCAGCGCAGAGTTTGACGTGTACGCATTCGGGACCCCATCAATCAGCAAGCCGTATTTTTCGTGGGGCGAAACCATCGAGCCAGGGCAGGCAACGCAGGGGAGTTTCACCACCCGTGGCTGGGGACCGTGGCAGGTGGTCATTTCCGCCGGGACCCGCGATTCCACGTACCGGTTTGCCGAACGGGATGATTTCGAGACCAGCCTGTCCATCAACTTCCAGCCGACTCGCACCACGACGTACACGGTCCGCTCGGTGACCGATGCGTGCGAAACCTTCCGCCCCGCCGATGACCGCACGTTCACGATCAACGTCTTGCCTGCCGAGCGCATCTTCTGGCCCGCTGCGGTGCAGGGTGTGTTCAACGGCTGGAATGGCAGCGCCTACGGTGGGTTCACCTGCGCCAGCGGACGGCTGGTGTTGCCGTTCGGCACGGCGGGGGCGTTTACGGAAAATTCTCGCTTTACCCTGCAAATGAAAGCTGCCAACGAACCCGACAGCCGCTTTACGGAGTTGATGAAGGACGTGCGCGGCACCCGCTTCGAGCTCGACTGGCCCGCAAACCTGACCTACAGTGAGTACACGTTTCGGGTGATTTCGACAAACCCGAACGCTGTTTCCCCACCCCTCTCGTTTTACGTGCAAAGGCCGTTGAAAGCCACCCTCAGGGCTGAAAACGGAACAGCCCGGGTGCAAGCCGAACCGTTTCAGACCGTCCGTTTGCCTGTTACGGTGGAGGGTGGAACTTCAGGCACGGCCTACTGGTCAGACGGCGTGCAAGTGTCTACAAGTTTCGTCAGGGAAGTGACGGTCAGCCGGCGCCAGACGTATTTTCTGAAAGCCATCGAAAACGGGTGTGGTTACGGCTCCGTGGAAGGGAAAGTGGACGTATCGGTTCGTCCCAACCTCAGCTTTGCCGGGAGCAGCACCCTGTCCGACGCCTGCGTAGGGGGGAGCCTTGCCTTCAATTACGTCGGCTCGGGCGATTTTGAGCCGGGCAATTTCTTCCGTGTGCTGCTGGTTTCACCCACTGGTCGCATTACCCAACTCGATACCACCCGCAATTTTTCCGGCCCGAGGACAGTACGACTGCCGACGGGTGTGTCCCCCGGCACCTACGAACTGCGCGTCGAAGCCACGCAACCCAGCCTCTTGATAAAATCCACCTTTCGGTTGTTTGATAAACCCAGCTACCGGCTTTCAGGGAACACCACCATCAACAGCGCCCAGGCCACCAACCTCGTGCTGACCAACAATGCCTTGCCGCAAGCCGAGGACGTGTTTTACCGGCTTTCCGACGGCACCGCCGGTCAGTTTCGAACCTTCAATCCGCAAACCACCGTCATCGTCCGACCCGCCGCCACGACGACGTACCGGATTGTCGAACTGAGCAATCAGTGTGGCATTGGGCAGGGGAGTGGCACCGCCGTCGTGACCGTCAACCCGCCCGCCGAGCGCAGCGTCCGGGTCACCAACGCCCTGGCGCGCACGGGCCAAAACCGGATTTGCGCGGGCGACACGCTGTTTGTCACGTACCTGACGGCGGGCGCGTTTTCAACTGGAAATGTTTTTACGGTGCAGCTCTCTGATTCGACTGGTCAAAACTTCCGCGATTACCCCACGGCCCCGTACCCCAACGGCCTAAGGGCGGCCATCCCCGCGAGCCTGCCCCGGGGTGACAACTACCGCGTTCGGGTAGTCGCTAGTGATGTCGGTACGGCCAGCGGAGCCTTCGTGAGCGCGCTGCCCGTGTCGTACAGCGCGACGGGACGGTTTGCCGCGAGCGAAGTGTTTGTGTTGCCGGGTGTAGCACCCCGATTGCCGCTAGTACTTGCTGGGGATGCCCCGTGGACGTTCCTGGTGGGGTTTGGCGCGACCAATACCGTGTACACGAGCCAAGTCAGCCCCGACTCGGTACGGCTCTCAGTCAATGCGCCGACGGGGACTTACCGGATAGTCAGCCTCAGTAACGTGTGTGGTGTAGGACGAATCCTTGACCCGGCCACGATCCGCGTCGAACTCATCACCGCCACCGAACCGGTTCCGGGCGTGAGCGTACGGGTGTTTCCCAACCCCACCACAGGGCGGCTCCAGGTTAAATCGGAACGCGCCGACGCCTACGCGCTGGAATTGATCGACGCCAGCGGGAGAGTCCTGCTCGAACGGAGGGAGAACCAAGGCACCTCGGAGGTTGACCTGGCCGACCGCCTGCCCGGCCTGTACCTGCTGCGGGTGCGCCAGGGGTCGAACACGGCGGTTTACAAGGTGGTGAAGGAGTGAAGCAGGAAAACAATGCGCCGCCGCCCCGGGTGGATTTCCATCCATGACCCGGGGCGGCGGCTTTTTTTAGCAAAACTGATGGTCGGGGATGGGCTGAAAAACTACACCACCCAATTCAACGCCAACACCCCCAACACGCCCACCACGGCCACGATGGATTCCATGATGCTCCACGTGAGGATGGTGTTTTTGATGTCGAGGCCGAAGTATTCCTTGAAAAGCCAGAAACCGGCGTCGTTGACGTGGCTGAACATCAGGCTGCCCGCGCCGATGGAGATGACCATCAGTTCTTTGTTGATGGTCGGGTCGGCCACCAGGATGGGCTGCATGATGCCCCCGGCCATCAGCCCCGCCACCGTGGCCGAGCCAAGCGTGACCCGCACCGCCGAGGCGATGAGCCAGCCCAGAAACAGGGGCGACAGGCTCGACCCGGCGAACGAATCGGCGATGACCTTGCCCACACCGGAGTCGATCAGCACCTGCTTGAACGCCCCGCCCCCGGCAATGATGAGCAGAATGCCCGCCACGGCCCCCACCGACTCGTCGGACCACTTCATCAACTGCTTCATGCCCAGTCCCCGCCGCGTGCCCAGCGCCCACAGCGCAAACAACACGGCGAGGAGCACGGCCACCATCGAATCGCCGAAAAACTTGAAGTACTTCAGCGCGGGCGAGTCGGCGGGCAGGGTGAGTTCGGCGGCGGTGGCGGTGGCCATGAGCAGCACGGGCACCAGCGCGGCCAGCAGGCTGATGCCGAAGCCGGGCATTTCGGCCTCCGAAAAATCGCGGGACTCAAACAGGCCCTTCGGCGGGTTGGCGATGCGCTTGCGGTGGAATTCCGGGAAGATGATGCCCGTCACGAACATGGCCGGGATGGCCACGATGGTGCCGTACAGCAGCGTGCGGCCCATGTTGGCCCCGAACAGGGCCGCAATGGCCGTGGGGCCGGGGTGGGGGGGCAAGTACCCGTGCGTGATGCTCAGCGACGAGGCCAGCGCGAGAGCCAGGTAGATGAGCGGCAGGCCGGTTTCGAGGGCGGTGGTGAAAATGATTGGCACGAGCACGACGAAGGCCGTGTTGTAAAACATCGCAATGCCCACGGCGAAGCCCGTGAGCACCATGGCGTACTTCACACCCTTCACGCCGAAAGTTTCCACCAACCGCGTGGTGATGCGCCGGGCCGCGCCGGTTTCGGTCAGGATTTTGCCCAGGATTACCCCGAAACCGAGAATGAACGCTACCGAGCCGAGCGTGCTGCCCACGCCCTTCTCGACCGATTTGAGGAGCACGCCGAGGTCCATGCCCTGCGCCGTACCGACGAACAACGAGGTGAGGATGAGCGACAGGAAGGCGTTGAGTTTGAGTACGAGGATGAGGGTGAGCAACAGGGCCACGCCGGCGGCCACGATGAGGAAGGTCATGCGGAAGGGGAGAGGTTAAGCGAAAACGCGGGGAAAAGTAAAAACAAGAAATGAAAAATTAAGAATGAAAAAGGGAATAGTCCTTCGTCATTCCTTATTTTTCATTTCTTGTTTTTACTTTTCCATTAACCCTCCCTTGATTTCCTACTTCCTCGGCATCGACATCGGCACCACGGCCAGCAAGGGCGTCGCTTTCGACGGCGACGGGCGCGTGGTCGGGTACCAATCCGTTCACTACGACATCCTCCACCCCCAGCCCGAGTGGAGCGAGCAGGACCCCGCCGTGCTGTTCGATGCCGTTTGCACGATTCTCGAAACCCTCTTCGACGAACTCGGCGAGGGCTGCCAGTTCATCGCCTTCAGTTCGGCCATGCACAGCCTGATGGCCGTGGACGAGAGCGGTACGCCACTCAGCAACCTCCTCATCTGGGCCGACAACCGGGCCAACGCCCAGGCCGAGGAACTGAAGGCCAGCCGCACCGGCCGCAAAATCTACGAAGCCTGCGGCACGCCCATCCACCCGATGACGCCGCTGTGCAAACTGCTCTGGCTGCGCGAAAACGAGCCGGAACTGTTTGAGAAGGCTTACAAATTCGTTGGCGTGAAGGAGTACGTCTGGTTCCGGCTGACGGGCGAGTGGGAAATTGACCACTCCCTGGCCACCGCGACGGGGATGCTCGACCTCCAAACCCTCGACTGGAACGAACTGGCCCTCGAAACGGCGGGCATCCCGGCGGAGCGGTTGCCGAAGCCGGTGTCTGCGTACCGGAGTTTAGGGTTTAAGGTTCAGGGTTTAGGGTTGGAAGAAACGCTAAACGCTAAACTCAAAACCCTAAACCCTAAACTCGTCATCGGCGCCTCCGACGGCTGCCTCGCCAACCTCGGCACCGGGGCCATCGTGCCGGGGCGGCTGGCGATTACCATCGGTACGAGCGGGGCCGTGCGCGTGGCCTCGCCACTGGGCTTCACCGACCCGCAGATGCGCACGTTCTGCTACCGGCTGGACGAGGAACTGTTCGTCATGGGCGGCGGGACCAACAGCGGCGGGGCCGTGTTCGAGTGGCTGTACGAAAAGTTTCTGGGAAAAACCGGCGACGAGGTGTTGGAACTGGCCGAACCCATCGCGCCCGGAGCCGACGGGCTGCTGTTCCTGCCCTACCTCCTCGGTGAACGCGCTCCCCTCTGGAACGCCGACGCGAAGGGCGTGTTCTTCGGCCTCACCCTCGCCCACACCCCGGCGCACCTGGCCCGCGCCGTACTCGAAGGCATCTGCCTGCACACCGCCACGCTGGTGAACATCCTCGAAGAGCGGCAGGAGATTACGGAAATCTACGCCTCCGGCGGTTTTGCCAAGAGCGAATTCTGGGTGCAACTTCTCGCCGACGTGTGCGGCAAGCCCGTGTACCTGCCCGAAAGCATCCAGGCCGGGGCCTGGGGGGCGGTGTTGATGGGCATGAAGGCCACGGGGATGATTCAGGCGTTTTCGGAGAAACTCGACACGCTGCCCATCCACCGCGTCTTTCAGCCCGATGCCGAAGCCCATGCCCTCTACCGCGAGAAACTGGGGCAATTCGCCCGGCTGTACGAGGCGGTGAAGCCGCTGATGTAACTTTGGGCGAACTTTTACCTTCTGCTCATGCGTAACCTCATCCCGGCGGGCTTCTCCCCGGTTTGGTACTGGATTGGTCTGTTCGGCGTGCTGGTCGTGTACCTGTTCGGTGCCCAACTCGACCTCATGGACATCGACGCCGCCCAGTACGGCCTCATTTCCCGCGACATGCTGGCCTCCGGCAACTGGCTTTTTCTCTACGAACGGGGTCGCGATTACCTCGACAAACCGCCGCTGTTATTCTGGTCCTCGGCGGTTTCGTTCGCGGTGCTGGGCGTGACCAACTTCGCCTACCGGGTGTTCCCCATTCTCTCCTCGCTGGCGGGGGCCTACGGCGTGTACCGCTTCGGCAAGACCTGGTACAACGCCCGCACCGGCCAACTGGCGGCCATGATGCTGCTTTCCTGCCAGGCGTACTTCCTCATTAACCACGACATCCGCACCGATACCATGCTCGCCAACGCTACGCTGCTGGCCATCTGGCAGTTGAGCGAATACGTGCGAGAAAACCGCTGGAAAAACCTCCTGCTCGGCTTCGCGTTCATCGGCCTGGCGATGCTGGCCAAAGGCCCGCTCGGCCTGATGGTGCCCGTGCTGGCCTTTTCAACGGATTTCATCCTCAAACGGCAGTGGGGCAACTTTTTCCGCTGGCAGTGGCTCGTCGGGCTGGGCGTTACCGCCCTTGTGATCCTGCCGTACTGCGTCGGGTTGTACCAGCAGTTTGACCTGCACCCGGAGAAAGTCGTCAACAACCGCACCGGCACGTCGGGGCTGTATTTTTACCTCTGGAACCACAGCTTCGGGCGCATCACCGGCGAGGACGATTTCATCAAGTACGTCCACGCCGAAACCCAGGGCAGCACCGACTACTTTTTCTTCGTCCACACCTTCCTCTGGAGCTTCCTGCCCTGGCCGCTTTTCTACTTCATCGGCCTTTTCGGCGACCTGCGGCGGCTTGGGCGGCAGCGTTTCCGCTTCACCGCCGAGCAGGAAGCCCTCACGCTGGGCGGCTTCGTGCTGACGGTCGTGGCCGTGTCGTTTTCGCAGTACAAACTACCCCACCACTTTTACGTGGCCCTGCCCCTGGCGACGATTCCGGCGGGCAAAGCGCTGAATGAGTTGATTTCCTCCGACAAAAACCGCGGGCTATACCGCTTCGGCGTGGGCTTCCAGGCCTTCGCGAGCGTGCTGATTTGGGGCATGCTGGCCTGGCTGGCGGGGGTGTGCTTTCCAATGACGGGCGTCTGGAAATTCCTGGTCGCCGGGGCGGCGCTGGCGGCGGCGGTGTACCTTCTTTTTTTTGGAAAAAATCGCTTCGAGCGGCTCGTCATGCCCGCGCTGCTGAGCGTGGTGGGCGGGAATTTCCTGATGAACGCCCACGTGTACCCGGCGCTGTTCGAGTACCAGGCCGAAACGGTGCTGGCCCGCTTCGCCCGCCACGAGGCGAGGATTCCGCCGCAGCGGATGTTCGCCTACACCGTGCCGGGGCAGGGCGACGTGAATGGGTTCTCGGTGGATTTTTACAGCGAAACCTACATCGGCGACGGCAAGCCCGTCGAAACCCGGCGACGGGCACGGGAGGTGGTGAGCGCCGGGCCAACCTGGTTCGTGACCAACGCCGCCGGGCTGGCCGACCTTCGGGCAGCGGGCTTTGCGGTGAACGTGCTCAAAACCACGCCCCGCTTCCGGATTTCAATGCTGTCGGGGGAATTTCTGAATCCCGAAACCCGCGCTCCAACGCTCGAAACGGCACATTTGGTGGAGGTGCGGTTGTAGCTTCGAGGTTCTCTTCAAATCTTAAAAACGTTGTCATCCTGAGCGTAGCGAAGGACCTTCCCAGTCTACCAATTAGCTGGCCTGTCACCGAGCACTGTTCTTCGGGAATGGGCCTGGAGCATCAAGATGGTCCCGCAGCGGCGGACCGCTTCGCTGCGCTCAGGATGACAGGAATTTTGGGTTGGCGAAAACAAAAGCCCGGAGCGTTCACTGTTGGAACGCTCCGGGCTTTTGCAAAAAAAACTTTGACTGTCAATCAGCCATCCACTCACGCCTCCGCAGGCGAGCAGAACTCCTCGAACACCATTTCCAGGTGCTGAGCGATGAGTTCGGCGGGGCGGCCTTCGATGTGGTGGCGCTCGACGAAATGCACCAGTTCGCCGTCTTTGAAAAGGGCGATCGAGGGCGACGAGGGTGGGTAGGGGAGGGTGTACTCGCGGGCTTTGGCGGTGGCTTCCATGTCCACGCCGGCGAACACCGTCAGCAGGTGGTCGGGTTTGAACTGGGATTCCTGCACGGCCCACTTCGCGCCGGGGCGGGCAGTGCGGGCCGAGCAGCCGCAAACCGAGTTGATGAACAGCAGCGTGGTGCCTTCTTCGGCCTTGGCCATCGCGTTTTCGACGTCTTCGGGGGTGCGGAGTTCGGTGAAACCGCCCTCCACGATGTCCTGCCGCATGGGAGCGACGAGGTGTTCGGGGTACATGGACATAGTCAGGTTACAGTTTAGTGTTTTGAGTTCAGGGTTTAGGGTTCAGGCAGGCGTCAAGAAAAACTCTAAACGCTAAACACAGAACCCTAAACCGCTTTTACATGAAACCAAGTTCCAATTTGGCGACTTCGGACATCATGTCCTGGGAGTAAGGCGGGTCGAAGGTCAGTTCGACCGACACGTCCGACACGCCTTCGATTTCCCGGATTTTCTGCTCGGCTTCGCCGGGAATCGTGCCCGCGGACGGACAGGCGGGCGAAGTGAGCGTCATCAACACGTACACGTTGTTGACCGGGAACACCTTGATGTCGTAAATCAGGCCCAGTTCGTAAATATCCACCGGGATTTCGGGGTCGTACACGGTTTTCAGCGCCTCGACCACTTTTTCTTTCAGTTCTTCTTCACTCATCGGTTCAGGCTTTTTGCAGCGTTTGAAACGCTACGGCGTAGGTTTTCATCTGCTTCAGCATCGAGGCCAAGCCGTTGGAGCGGGTTTGGGCCAGGTGCTGCTGAAGGCCCACTTTTTCGAGCACGTACACGTCGGCGCTGGCGATTTCGTCCGGCGTGTGGCCCGACAGCGTCCGGACCAGAATGCTGACGAGGCCCTTGACGATGATGGCGTCGGAGTCGGCCTCGAAACGGAGCAAATCGCCGTCCAGGTACGCGTGCAGCCATACCCGGCTCTGGCAGCCTTTGATGATGTTTTCATCGGTTTTGTACTGGTCATCGAGGGGAGGCAGTTTTTTGCCGAGGTCGATGATGTACTCGTATTTATCGGCCCAATCGTCGAACAACTCGAATTCTTCGATGATTTGGTCCTGGGTTTCGTTGATGGTCATATTACAACCGGCCCAATGGCCTCGACATGTGCCGAACGGCCAGAATGTTAATGGTGCCGCTCAGGTATGTATGAATAAATGATTCGGTATTTCCCAACGAACACTTCTCGCAGGAACCGGAGTTCTTTGTCGGGAACCATCCGACCCATTTCAGGAAACTGAACGAGAAGCTCCGTTTTCGCGCGTACTTCCTCCGACCAATCATCCGCGTAAGCTGCCGATTCATCCAGCAAACGCCAGTAAATGTCCAGCACTTCTTCTTTGGCCTCGTTCGTCCAAATCAGTTGTGTTGCTGCCATTTTTGTCGAAGTTGACGCATTTCTTGCATAACCTGCTCGTGTGGAACGGTCTGACCGAGTCGAACTTGCTCCAGACCCCGCTCAATGCGCTTGACGAAAAGAAGCCGTTCGATAAGATCATCGACTTGAAATTCTTCCGGCAACTGGTCGAGGATGGTACCTACTTCCTGTTTAGTCATGGGCTGTTTGTTTGAAAATCACGCCATCATCCGCTGCACCCGCCGGATGCCCGCCGCCAAGTTATCGATTTCCTCGGTCGTGTTGTACATCGCAAAACTCGCCCGCGAAGTGCCCAGGATGCCGAACCGCTGCATGAGCGGCTGGGTGCAGTGGTGGCCCGTGCGGATGGCGATGCCCTGCTGGTCGAGGATAATGCCCACGTCCTGGTGGTGGATGCCGTCGAGAACGAACGAAATGACCGAAATTTTCTCCCGCGCCTGCCCGACGATGCGCAGGCCCTCGATTTCGCTCAGTTTCTCGGTGCCGTAGCGGAGCAGGTGGTTCTCGTGGGCGGCGATGTTCTCCTTGCCCAGATCGGCGATGTAGTCGAGAGCGGTTTTGAGCGCCACCACGTCGGCGATGTTGGGCGTGCCGGCCTCGAACTTGTAGGGCAGGTCGTTGTAGGTGGTCTTCTCGAACGTTACTTCCTTGATCATCTCGCCGCCGCCCATGTACGGGGGCATGGCTTCGAGGAGCGCCCGCTTGCCGTACAGCACGCCGATGCCCGTCGGGCCGTAGAGTTTGTGGGCCGAGAAGGTGTAAAAATCGGCGTCAAGCGCCTGCACGTCGATGGTCAGGTGGCTGGTGGCCTGCGCCCCGTCGATGAGCACCACCGCGCCGACTTCGTGTGCCTGCCGGATGATTTCCGCCACGGGGTTGATCGTGCCTAAGGAGTTGGAAACGTGGTTGACCGACACCAGCTTGGTTTTCTCTGACAGCAGGCGGGCATAGGCTTCTATATCTAGTTCGCCGGAATCGAGCACGGGAATGACCTTCAGCGTGATGCCTTTTTCTTCGCACAACATCTGCCAGGGGACGATGTTGGAGTGGTGTTCCAGGCCGGAAATGATGAGTTCGTCGCCTGCCTGGATGAACTTCCGGCCGTAGGTCTGGGCCACGAGGTTGATGCCCATCGTGGTGCCCGAGGTGAAGATGATTTCTTCCGGCGAAGCCGCCCCGAGGAAGTTGGCGATGGCCACGCGGGAGGCTTCAAAATCGGCCGTGGCCCGCTCGGCCAGGGTGTGAATGCCCCGGTGGATGTTGGCGTTGTCGGCCCGGTAGTAATTCAGGATGGCGTCGATGACCGGCAGCGGCTTCTGGGTCGTGGCGGCGTTGTCGAAGTACACCAGTTGGCGGCCGTTGATTTTCTGGTTGAGGATGGGGAAATCAGCGCGGACACGGGCAATGTCGAAAGCGGTATCGTGAGGGGCTGTGAGCATGGGTTCAAGCATGAACGGTAATCTTCTCGCGGTCAATTTCAACAAATTGATTCGTGTCGAGAAGCTGCATCGGCAACGCCAAATTGGCGGCAAACAGTTTCAGTAAATCCCGGTTTGGAATGTTTCCGGTGCGAACCAGCAGCAGTTTGGGTGGAATGCGGTGAACCTGAAAACTGATTTCAAAATCACTGTCTTTGGTCACCAGAATCCGGCCTTCATCCACTGTAATCCAGCGAATGACATCATCCCCCGTCCGGTTTTTCGCCTCAAGATCGAGGGTGTGGATGGCGTCAAAACCCCGGTAGCGGAGAAATTCCGCCAGCACATGGGGCAATTGCGCATCCACGATGAATTTCATGCGGCGGCCGGGGTAGTGGCGTAGATGCTTTTTACTTGCATCACGCGAGCGGCATAGGCGATGCAGGCCCGCAAATCATCGGCTTCCAAATCAGGGTAATCGGTCAAGATTTCCTCGTTGGTCATGCCTGACGACAACCACTCGAGTACATTTTCCACTGGGTAACGCAATCCGCGAACCGTGGGCTTGCCGTGGCAAATGTTCGGGTTAACCGTGATGCGAGTCAGTAAATTTTCCATGCGCGAAACGGTTATTCCACCTCCCCAATTTTCTCTACGATCAGCCCTTCCAAGTATTCCTTAATCGCCGGGATCTTCATTTTCTCAATCACGTCCTCGGCGAAGGCCAGCATCAGCAGGGCGCGGGCTTTGTCCTTCGGTACGCCCCGCGACTGGAGGTAAAACAGGGCCTCCTCGTTCAACTGCCCCGTGGTGGTGCCGTGCGAACATTTCACGTCATCGGCGTAGATTTCGAGCTGGGGCTTGGTGTTCATCGTGGCTTGGTCGGAGGCCAGCACGTTGCGGCAACTTTGGTAGGCGTTGGTTTTCTGGGCGTCCTGACGGACGAAGATTTTCCCGTTGAACACCCCCGTTGCGCGGTCGTAGAGAATGCCTTTGTACAATTCGCTCGACTCGCTGTTGGGCTGGGCGTGGTCCACCAGCGTGTGGTTGTCGATGTGCTGGCGGCCGCTGGGTAGGTAAAGGCCGTACATGTGGGCGTCCACGCGTTCGCCGTCGAGCACCAGGTTGAGGTTGTTGCGGATGAACCCGCCGTTGAGCGATACCGTGACCGTGTAGCTGTGGCTGGCGCGGGCGTGCTGGATGTGCGTCGTGCCGATGTGGTAGGTCTGGTCGCTTTCGTTCTGCACTTTGTAGTACTCAAACTGCGCTTCCTCGCCCAGAATCACCTCCGTGACGATGTTCGTAAACGCCGCGTTTTCGCCCAGCGTGCGGAACGATTCGGCCACTTTCACCTCGGCCCGTTTCCCAATCAAAAACAGGTTGCGGGGCTGGGCGGCCACGTTCTGCCGCCGCGAATCGGCGATGAACCGCAGGATGACGGGCTGCTGCACCACGGCCCGGTCGGGCACGTGCAGGAACACGCCGTGCTGGGCAAAGGCCGTGTTGAGGGCCGTGAAGCCGTTGTCGGAGTAGTCGGCGTATTTGGCGAAATGCTGCTCCACCAGGTTGGGAAATCGCAACACCGCTTCGCCGAAATGCAGGATCTGCAACTCGCTTTCCGGCGAAACAACGACCGAAAACTCAGGGTGAAACACGCCGTTGACGAAGTAGAGCACGTTGCCCTCAAGGTTCGGAATGCGCAGGGCTTCGAGGTCGTCGGCGGTGAGGGTGCCGGGGTCGTTGAAGTCGAACACCTGGCTAACCAGGCCCTTCACGTTGGAATATTTCCACTCTTCGTGGCGGATGGTCGGGAAACCCAGCTTGTCAAAGGCGTTGAGGGCGTCTTTTTTGCGCTGGAAAAACGGCGTTTTGCTCGCGCCGTTGAGCCGGGCTTCGCTGGCTTGAAAATCGGCGACGAGTTGAGCCTTCAGGTCAGTATTTGAATTGGGGGTCATTCTGAATTGATAATGGATACTGGATAATGGATAATGAGAAGGCTGATTAGCAGCTCATTATCCATTATCCATCATTAATTTTCCATTAATCTACACCATCGCGTCCGCCTCGGCGCGAATCCAGTCGTAGCCTTTTTCTTCGAGTTCGAGGGCTAGGTCTTTCGTGCCGGACTTGACGATGCGGCCCCGGTAGAGCACGTGGACGAAATCGGGCACGATGTAATCGAGCAGGCGCTGGTAGTGCGTCACGACGATGGTGGCGTTGTCGGGACGCTTGAGTTTGTTGACGCCCTCGGCCACGATGCGCAGGGCGTCGATGTCGAGGCCCGAGTCGGTTTCGTCGAGAATGGCCAGTTTCGGTTCGAGCATGGCCATCTGGAAAATCTCGTTGCGCTTCTTTTCCCCGCCCGAAAAACCTTCGTTCAAGGCCCGGTTCAGCAGGCTCTGGTCAATGTTGACGAGGGCCATTTTCTCCTTCATCCGCTTCAGAAACTGCACGGCGTCGAGGGGTTCCTGGCCGCGGTATTTGCGCACTTCGTTGAGGGCGGTTTTCAGGAAGTTGGTCGTGCTGACGCCCGGAATTTCGACCGGGTATTGAAAGGCCAGGAAAATGCCTTCGGCAGCGCGCTCTTCGGGGGCCAGTTCGAGCAGGTCGCGGCCCATGAATTCCACGGTTCCGCCCAGAATGTCGTAATCTTCGCGGCCCGCCAGCACGGCGGCGAGGGTGCTTTTGCCCGACCCGTTCGGCCCCATGATGGCGTGGACTTCGCCGGGGTTGACGGTCAGATTGATGCCCTTCAGAATCTGCTTTTCGCCGATGGCGGCCTCTAAATTTTCAATTTTCAGCATGAGAATGAGCCGGTTGCTTCGGTCAATGGGTTATGGTTGCAAAGGTAGCCACAAAACGGGTTTTCTGATGGGACAACTCCAAACGGGGGGCTGTGGTTCCGGCGGAAGCGGGCAAAATCACTGGCTTTTCCTAACTTGCAGCCCCACCAACGACGGGAAGGTCAGGGAGTTGGTCAAGCGGGTTTTCCTGACGACTGATGACTGACCACTGACGACTGAGTACATGCCCCAACCCACGATTCACGTTTCTTCCGAAGTCGGCACGCTCCGGCGGCTGCTCATCCACAGCCCCGACAGCGGCCTCGGCAAAGTGGTGCCCTCGAAGGCCCAGGACTGGCTGTTCGAAGACATCGTCCACCTCGACACCATGCGGCGCGACGAGTACGATTACTACGTTAAACTCCTGCTGTATTTTCTCGACCCCGAAAAAGTGCGCGGCAAACTGGCCGACATTGACGCCGACGAAAGCCGCGATTTTTACAAACCCGGCCACCCGGCCTACTTTAATTCTGAAAATGTCGTTGAGTTCCAGCGGTTGCTGGCCGACATTCTCGACGACGAACTCACCCGCACCAAACTCGTGGCGAGCATCTGCGCCATCGAGCACGAGTGGTATAGCACCCAGGCCGAATTGCTGGCACTTTCGCCCGTTGAATTAGCCAAGGCCCTGATTTCCGGCACGACGCCGGGGGGCGAGATGCTGTTTTCTCCCATCCCCAACCTGATTTTTACCCGCGATCTGGGCATCACCATCAACGGCTACCTGCTGCTCAACAAACCCGCCAAGCCCGCCCGGACCCGCGAGGCGCTGCTGGCTCAGTACCTCGTGTTTAACCATCCGATGTTTGCCGACCTTCGCGACCGGGTGATCGAACTGCCCGACAACGAACTGCATTTTCTTCTGCCCGAAAATGAAAAGGAATACAACCGAACCACCCTCGAAGGCGGCGACGTGATGATGGTGGCTCCCAACCACCTGCTGGTGGGCATGAGCGAGCGCACGACCATTTACGCCGCGCAACTCTTGATTCAGATTTTGTTCGAGAAGGGCATCGTCGAGAAAATCACGGTCGTGAAAATCCCGCACAAGCGCGATTACATGCACATCGACACGGTGTTTACCCAGGCTAAACGCAACGTATGGGTAGTGCTTGGGAGCTTGGCCCGCCGCCAAAGCCCGCTGCTCGACGAGCAGATGGACCCGACGATGGGCCGCCTCATCCCGCCTAAAGCCGACGAAGAAATGAAGCTGGTGCAGTTTCGCCGGGGCGAAGCCAAACCCCGCGAAATCGAAAACCTGGAGGATCTGCTGACCGAAATCAGCGTCGAAGACCTCGGCTGCACCCCCGGTTCGGTGCAATTCGTGTATTCGGGCAACAACGAATTTCCCTACGGCGCCCGCGAGCAGTGGACGGATTCGTGTAACTTGCTGGCGCTGAAAGAAGGCGTGGTGGTAGGCTACGACCGCAACGATAAAACCGTCGAGGCGTTCCGCAAGGCCGGCTTCCAGGCCGTTCGGGCTGCCGAACTGCTGCAGCAGTTCGAGCGCGGCGAAGCCAGTCCCGACACACTCACCGACACGCTCATCCTGCTACCCTCCGCCGAACTTTCCCGCGCTCGTGGGGGTAGCCACTGCATGAGCATGCCGCTGCTTCGCGATGGTTTGCAGTTTGAAGTTCGCCGCTGAGTTGAATAACGTCAACCTTACGAACTTCAAATTGCACACTTCAAACTACAAACCCTTGAATTCCAATGCGCAGCCAAGCCACTTCCCACATCCTGATGATTCGGCCCGTGCGGTTCGGGTTTAACGAAGAAACCGCCGCCACCAACGCCTTCCAGGACATCAAGCACGCCGCTCAGACCCGCGACGTGGCCCAGGAAGACGCCCTCCGGGAATTCGACGAGATGGTGCGCCAGCTCCGCGCCGCCGGGGTGGATGTGATCGTGATCGAAGACACGCGCGAGCCGTACACGCCCGATTCGATCTTTCCCAACAACTGGGTGTCGTTTCACAACAACGGCACGGTGATTCTCTACCCGATGCAAGCCGAGAACCGCCGCCTGGAGCGCCGCCGCGACATCCTCGACCAACTCGAAGAGCGGTTTTACATCAACCGGCTGGTGGACTTGTCGGCGTTTGAAGGCGAAGGAAAATTTCTGGAAGGGACTGGCTCGATGGTGCTTGACCGGAAATTCAAGGTCGCTTATGCCTGCCTTTCGCCCCGCACCAGCGAGGAAACTCTCGACGCATTCGCTCTCCAGATGAATTACGAAATCGTGAAATTCAGCGCCGTGGATGCGGCGGGCAAAGCGATTTACCACACCAACGTGTTGATGTGCATCGGCGATTTGTTCGCCGTGGTGTGCCTGGCGGCCATTCCCGACCCCGACGAGCGCCTGATGGTGCGCAGCACGCTCGAAATGAGCGGGCGGCAACTCATTGAAATCACCCGCGAGCAAATGACGCATTTTGCGGGCAACATGCTGGAAGTAAAGACAAAAAAAAGGGGCAAACTGATCGTAATGAGCACTCGGGCCTACGAAAGCCTGACGCACCGGCAAATCGACGCCCTCGACGATTTCGGCACCATTCTGCACTTTGACCTGTCGATGATCGAAAGCAACGGCGGCGGCTCGGCCCGGTGCATGATGGCCGAGGTACATCTTCCCGAAAAGCACTAAGCAGTTTTCAGTTGGCCATGAAAAAAGCCTCCAGGCGTGCCAAGAGGCTTTTTTCACCCGTCAGTATCCGCGTCGCGGGGAAGTTTGCGGGTTGATTTTTTTTCCGAAACCAGTTTCTTGGCGTTCAGTCGCTCGTTGACCGAGGCTACCGTCGGCAGGGTGGAGACTCTTTTTTTCGGCACCCGCAGCGTGCGATCGAGCAGATCGTGGAGTTTTTTCACGACCGCCTCCTTATTTTGTTTCTGGGTGCGGAATTCCTGACTAGTCAGCACCAGTTCGCCCTCGCCGGTAAGTTGCTTGGCCAGTTTTTGCTGGAGACGAATTTTTTGTTCGGCAGAAAGCAGGGCGGAAGCGGCGATTTTGAAGCGCACCTCCACCTTTGTTTCCGTTTTGTTCACGTTCTGCCCGCCCGGTCCGCCGCTGCGGGCGGTCTGGAAGTGCAGTTCGGGGGTGAGGTCGGGGAGCATGGGGAACTGTTTCGTTGAGGCACCGTCGTTTCGCACGCGGAAAATTCCCGAAAGCAACGCAAAAACGGTTGGATTTGAAAACGTAAAAAGCCGGACCATTACCCCACCAACTCGCCAATGCGCCGCAAGCCGTTGAGGGTCAGCAGCGGGTCCACTTCGTCGAAAACGTCGTGCAGGGGCGTCAGAATCGCCGAGAGTCCGCCGGTGGCCAACACCCGGCAGGGGCCGATCTCGGCCTGAATCTGAGCGAGCATTTCCTTCACCAAGCCCACGTAGCCCCACAAAATGCCTGCCTGGATGGCGTGGGCCGTGTTTTTGCCAATGGCCGAAGCGGGCATCACCAGGGGTACTTCGGGGAGTTGGGCCGTGTTGGTCGAAAGCGATTTCACCGCCGTTTTCAGCCCCGGCGCGATGCTCACGCCCTCGATTTTCCCCGAGCCCGACACGACGGTGAACGTCAGCGCCGTGCCGAAATCAACGACCACGCAGGTTGAGGGGCGGTAAGCGTGAAAGGCGTACACGGCGTTGGCGACCAGATCGGTGCCGATTTCGCGGGGGCTGAGGATGGCAAGACCCAGTTTGGGGTAAATATCCGGCCCGACAAGCACGGGCTGCACGTCGAACAGCCCGATGACCAGCGAGCGAATGAGGAACGTTTCGCCCGGCACGACACTGCTCAACACGACCTGCTCGACAGCACTGTTTTCCAGGTTATTTTCCTTGAAAAATCGTCGGACTTCCGCGTCGTAATCTTCCATCCGGGAACTGTAGTGGGTCGGGATGCGCAGAACGGGCAACCACGTCTGGCCGTTGTGGAGGCCGAAGACGATGTCGGAATTGCCGATGTCGATGGCGAGGAGCATGGGAGGGATTGGGATTCGGGTTGAAAGTTTAGCGTTTGGGGTTGAGAGGTTAGGGTTTAGTTTGGAAACAACGCTAAATCCTAACCTCTCAACCCTAAACCCACTGCCGACAAATTGGGGTAAAATTTTCGGAAAACGCGAAAGCTGTCGGCGGGCACCGTTTTTTTAGGCATCGGGCCAACACCAACCAATTTCCCGACCGATGGCAACCGAGTACGACCCCAACGAACGCGCCCCCCAACTCAACCCCACCCGCTGGCTGCCCTGGGTGCTGCTGGTGGGCCTGGCGATTCTGATTTTCTTTCTCATTCGCGGCGTGAGGAATCCCGGCAGCGGGGGTGGGGGCAACACCGCCGACTCGATGCGCAGCGAAAGCGAGGTCATCACCACCCGCACGGGCGACATGCCCCGCGAAGCCGACGACCCCGAAGCCGACACCGTGGCGACGGACACGGTGGGGAACCGCCGGTAGAGCGTTAAAAACCAATCCGCCCCCGCCGCGCCACGGGCGCTTTGCCCACGCCTTCCTCGGTCGCATACTCCCGCAGTTCCTTCAATTCCAGCTCGAACCCGCCCGACAGAATCGGGAAGCGGCACCAGGTGCGGGGGTCGAGGTTGCGGTCGTCGAGGTGGAAGGAGGGGGCGTAGCGCTCCCGCTTCCACTGGTTGCGCGACCAGAGCTTGAAAAACCGCTCGACCCAAAGCAGCAGCTTTTCGCGCGAATGCAAATCGCCGAAATCGAGGAGCAGGCGCTGAAACACGGCCTTCGGCGGCTGCTTGTCGCGGATGCCGTAGGCTTCAATGGCGTCGAGCACGTCGTAGGGCATGAGGTCGTCTTCGTCGGTTTGCTTGTTGGCCAGGGGGCGTAGTTCGGCGGTGGGCTGGAGGTTGTTCACCGCGTTCAGGCCCTTAATTTTGAGCGTCCCGCCCAGGCCGACGGTTTCGAGCCAGATCAGCCATTTCCGCAAAAACGCCTTGTCGATGCCACCCAGGGGCGCGATGCTGCCCGCCGTGTCGCCGTCCATCGTGGCGTAGCCCACGGCGGCTTCCGAGCGGTTGGAGGTGGTCAGGAGCAGGGCGTTTTGCACGTTGGTCAGCAGCCAGGCGCTCGGAGCGCGCACCCGGGCCTGGATGTTCTGCAACGCGATGTCGTCGGTTTCCCAGCTTAGTTTTCGGCCCAGACCGCTTTCAATCAGGGTTTTGTACTGCTCGACGAGGCCATTGATGTTGATGTCGTAAAACGTCGCGCCGAGGTCGGCGGCCAGGGACTGGGCCGAGTGCTTCGTTGCCGCCGAGGAATTTTCGGTGCCTTGCCAAATGCAGTGAAGGAGTTTTCCGGTCAGTTCGGCGGGGGTGGTGCAATCCTGAATCGCGGGGATGTGCGCGAGGTTGCGTTTGAACCCCTCGAGCCCGATGCTTTCGAGGGCCAGTTCGACCATCAGCCGCACCAAAGCTGCGCAGGCCGACGAATCGGCTCCGCCCGACAGCGACACAACGAAGCCCTGCGAACGGCTTTTCCGCAGGTAATCAAACAAGGCCAGGGCCTCGGCGCGGGCAAATTCTTCTTCCTTCTGGTACCCTTTCGCTTCCCAGTCTTCGAGGGCGTACACGTTTCGTTCGGGCTGAATTTCGGGGAAATCGAACGGAACCGGCACCTTCAGCGCGTCGAATTCTTTGTGAAACGCATTCCGAATCTGCACCTGGTTCAGTCGCCCGATGTGGACGTCGATGACCGCCGTAATCAGGTAGTGGTCGGTGTACTGAAAGCGCGCGCCCGAGGTGAGCAGTTCGCCCGCCTGGGCGATGATGGCGTCGCCGTCGTAGATGGCCCGGCCCGCCTCGTTGCCGAGCAGGTTGCAGTAAATGTACGCGCACCCGAAGGCCCGCGAGCCGTCCTGGACGAGGCGCTCGCGGGTGAAGGTTTTGAAAAAACTGAAGTGGCTGGCGCTGGGGTTGAGCAGGATGTCCACGCCCCGCTGGTAGAGGTCGCGGCCCGGCCGGGCGGCCACCCAGCCGTCTTCGCAGATTTCAAACCCGATTTTCACGCCGTCCACGTCGAAGAGCAAATCGCCGCAGGGGTAGCTGAACGGGCCGATTTTGAGTTCGGTGCGCTCGCCCGCGTCCCAGGCGTGAAACCAGCGGGTTTCGTAGTGGATGCCGTTGTTGGCCAGGTTGCGTTTGAGCACGACGCCCCGAATCTGCCGGTTGGCCACCAGCGCGGCGGCGTTGTACACCCGGTTGTTGACCACCACCGGCAGGCCCAGGCTGACGAGGATGCCCTCGGTGTGGGGCACGATGTCGAGCAGGCTGCGGGCTGCCATCTCGCAGGTGTGGGGGGCGAAAAACAGATCGTCGCAGCCGTAGCCGGTGATGGCCAGTTCGGGGAGACAGAGGAGGCTGATGCCCTGCCGCTTGGCGTCTTCGATGGCGGCGATGAGGCGGTTTTTGTTGCCCTCCCAGTCGAGGGGAGTTTGGTTGACGACGCCGGCGGCGACTTTGAGGAGTTTCATGGAAAAAACGCTGAACTGCTACGAGTACCGCAAAAATGCGGGAAAAGTTTACCTTTCCGGAAAATCCCGGTCACCATGAAAAAGGTCGTTCCGTTGCTGATTTGGGTGCTGACTGCCGGGCTATCGTCGGCTCAGACTGCCGATTGGAAGAAAAACTACGACGAGGTGAAGCCCTTCAGCCGGGTGTTCATCGTGCGCAAAGGCGGGAGAGTCGGCCTCGTGTCTCCGTCTGGCCAACCAGTGACGCGGCTGGTTTTTGACGACATCGATGAACTGGATCAGGGCTACGCCCAGGCCCGCATCGACGGCCACGTTGTCTTTCTGCACGAATCGGGCGGCATTGTTGGTTCCCGACCCTACCATGACGTGCTGGAAGACTGGATTAAACCGCCGTTGAAGGACAAGAACCTGCCGGTCTGGGCGAAATATTACGCTCAGGTCACGCCCACGGCGGGCGTGTTCATCGTCCGAAAATTCACGGTGGCGCGGGAAAAAGTCATCCGGGGCCAACGCAGAATTTTCCGCACCGAAATGACCGGGCTGGTCGATGCCACGGGCCGACCCCTTACCGGACTCGTGTACGACGGTATCTGGCCGTTCGCCAACGGTCGGGCGATGGTAAGGCGAAAGCAGAAGTACGGTTTTCTGGATTCCCTGGGCCGGGAGGTGATTCCCGTGAAGTACGACGTGGCAAGTCCGTTCAGCGAGGGCCTGGCGACGGTCAACGGGTGGGTTATTGACCGCAACGGGCGGAAACGCTTTCGGCAGCAGAAGGGGTACAAAGCCTACGACGGCTTCCAGGGAGGACTTTGCGAAGTACTCATTACGAACGGACAAGGGGGAATTCTGATTCCAAAGCATCCGTTTCGGTACCGGTGGAATTACATCGATCATGTCGGCACTCTGCTGATACCGTCCCGGTACGACAGCGTGGGCGGGCACGAACGTGGCGAGTTGCGGGTGGTGGTCAGAAACGGGCGCTACGGCCTGCTCGATTCGCTGGCTCAGGAACGCCTTCCAACGAAATTTGAAGAACTCGAAAGCTGGTACGCGTTCGAAAATCATGACCGTTCCCGGCCCGGCTGGGTCGGCCTCCGCTATGGCTGGCCCCACCACCGCCGCGTGAAACTCGCGGGCCGATGTGGTTTTTTGAACATGAAAACCGGCCAGTTGGCCGTCTCCTGCCGCTACCAAACCACGTTGCCCAACGAAGAAGGCCGCATGTGGGTGAAGGAAAAAGGCAAGTGGGGCCTGCTCGATTCGGTGGGCCGCGAAATCCTCCCGCCGTCGCTGGCCTTCGACACGGTTCACGCCTTCCACGAAGGGCGGGCACTGGTCAGGCAGGGCTACCGTTACGGGTACGTGGACAAATCCGGAAGACTGGTCATCCCGCTGCGCTACTGGCAGGCCGACGAGTTTCACAACGGCAAAGCCCCGGCCCGCACGTTGTTCCGACGGGGTCTGCTCCTTCCCGATGGCACCTGGTTTCGTTCGGCGGTGGCGGCGGAGTGGCTGCTGCTGATTACGCTGTTGGGGTTGATGGGCGGGCTTTGGGTGCTGAGACGGCGGTGGTTGGCTTGAAAGCGGAGGGTCAGGGTTCTGGCAAACTTTTTTACCTTCACCGCTCCAAATCTTCCTCCCCTCCATGCCGTCCGAATCCCTTCAGCCCCAGCCGTTTTACCACCGCCTTTCCCACACCCTCCTCGCCCTCGGCCTGATCGCCGTCGGGCTGTACCTCGGCCAGGACATCTGGGTGCCCCTGGCCCTGTCGGTGCTGCTGGCCGTGCTCCTGCGGCCCGTGGAAGGCTGGCTGGTGAAGCGGGGCATGCACAAAGTCGTGGCCATCACGCTGGCGGTACTGCTGGCCATGCTGGTGCTGGCGGGCATCGCGACGTTCATTTCGATGCAAATTGCCAATTTCGCCGACGACTGGCCCAAGCTCCAGCGCAACCTGACCCAGTTTTACAACGACGCCAAGCGCTGGGTGCGGCGGGAGTACCACGTCAGCAACCGCGAGCAGGATAAAGTCATTCAACAGGCTCAGGAACAATTGGTTCAGAACCTGCAAGGTTCGGGGGGCGGCTTGCTGTCAACCATCCTCGGCCCCTTGGGCACGCTGACGCTTCTGCCGATTTACTCCTTTCTGCTGCTCTATTACCGGACGATGCTGGTTAAATCCATCGTGGCTTTGTTTGACCGGCAGTACACCGACCGCGTACGTGAAATTTTAGGGCAAGTGAAAGTAGTGATTCAAAGTTACACGGTGGGCTTGCTGCTCGAAGCCGGCGTGATCACGGGCTTAACCGCCGGGGGGCTGATGGTCATCGGCGTGCAATACGCCGTGTTGCTGGGCGTGATCACGGCGCTGCTCAACCTGATTCCCTACATCGGCGTGCTCATCGCTTCGGCCATGACGATCATGGTGTCGATGGCCAACAGCGACGGCAGCGGCAGCATCCTGTGGATCATCGTGCTGTTCTCGGCCGTGCAGTTCATCGACAACAACTTCATCGTGCCCCTCATCGTAGCGGGGAAGGTAAAGGTCAATGCGCTCATGTCCATTCTCGGCGTGCTCATTGGCGGTGCGCTGGCGGGCGTTTCCGGCATGTTTCTGTCCATTCCCATCATCGCCATCCTGAAGGTGATTTTCGACCGGGTCGAGGGGCTCGAACCCTGGGGCCTGCTGATCGGCGACGATACGCCCGAGAGCGCCCCGCACATGTTCCGCCTGCGGAGCAGGCGGCGGAAAGCCGAGTTGGACAAGGCGGCGCAGGAATGATTGGGGGGCGGGCATTTTCATTAAAAAATACCCGATCAACCACAGCCCAGCCTTTTCATCATTCACCGGGCAGGGCAGGGATTTTCCCCTGTTTTCTAAAAAAAGTATTTTCCCCCTGTTGTTTATTTCGGAATTCTTACACCTTTGGGGCACGATTCGCCGGTTCTGTTGCAGAACAGTTGCTCCTCCTGAAAACGAGTTGCCCCAGCGGCTCACCGTCGCTACCCGTTCACCCGAACTCCTAGTTCGGGGCCGTGCTGCTTGCGTATAACTTAACCCGTTAACCCGCCTTCGTCCCATGCTGGCCCTGGCGATGGATTGGCTGCTGCACGAGGTCAACCAGGTGCTCACCGACCCCCTGGGGGCCGGTGCTGCCGTGGTGGGCGGCAACGTCGCGCACCTCGACGCCGAGAACGCCGATCCACCCCTGACCAACAAGGTGGTGCTGACGGTGGTCAATCTGGAGGAAGAAAAAACGCTACGCAACCAACTGCCCTACGAGGAAGTGGTGGAAAACGGCCAGCGCACCGTGGCCTATCGCCAACCCCCCGCATTCCTGAACGCCTACGTGCTGTTCAGCGCCACGCACGTCAATTACCGCAACGCCCTCCGGCTGGTGGGCGAAGTGGTCACGTTTTTCCAGCGTCGCTCCGTGTTTACGGCTCAGAATTCACCCGATTTTTCCCTGCCGGACTCCCTGGCTGACGCCCGCCTGGTGCTCGAACTGCACTCGCTGAGCTTCGAGCAACTCAACCACCTCTGGGCTTCGCTGGGCGGCAAGCAGATGCCCTTCGCGCTGTACCGCTGCCGCCTGCTGAAGTTCGCACCCACGCAACCGCCGCTGACCCGCAAACCCATCATCACCGTTGGCGAACGGATTCTTCCCAAAAAGGAAGAAGAAATCGCCCGCGAACGGGCCAGAGTCAACGACCCCGACGCCCAGTTGAACCAGTTTTTGGAAGGAAATTCCTGAAAAAATTGCGGGGGGTTGGTTGCCGGTTGTCCGTTTTTGACGACCAATGCCATGAGCGACCGGCAACCAGCCACCCGTAACTAACACCCCAATTCCTCCATGCGAACCTATTCTACCCCCGGCGTGTACGTCGAGGAAATCCCGAAGTTTCCGCCCTCGGTGGCGCAGGTCGAAACGGCCATCCCGGCCTTCATCGGCTACACCCAGCAGGGACCGAACGTGCCCACGCGCCTGACTTCGATGCTGGAGTTTGAAACCACCTTCGGCAAAACGCCCGTCGAAGCCTTCACGTTCGATGCCGTGCAGGCTCCCGACGGACGTTTTGACCTCACGCTCGTGACGCCCCCCGCCTTTAAGTACCGGCTTTATTACGCCATGCAGCACTTTTTTGCCAACGGCGGCGGACCGTGCTACGTGATTTCGGCGGGTCGCTTCGCCGACGGCGACGTAACCGACACGGCTCTGAAAGACGCCATCGCCAAAGCTGCTGACGTGGATGAAGTGACAATCCTGGCCGCCCCCGACGCCGCGCTCGTCACCGACGCTACCCAGAACGCCCTGCTGATGAACGACATGCTGGCCCAGTGCCAGGCCAAGCGCGACCGTTTTGCCCTGCTCGACGTGAGCGACGCGTACACCTCCAACCAGGCCATCACGGACAATTTTCGGAGCAAAATCCGGAACGAAACCGAATTCACGAAGTACGGCGCGGCGTACTACCCATTTCTGGAAACCACGCTCGCGTTCCGCTACGCCGACGACGCCGGGCGCACGAACATCAAAGTGCGCGCAGTACGCAAGGGGGCCAGTTTCGACACCGACAAAGCCAACGCCGCCAAAGCCGCCTGGACCGATTTGCTGCTAAAGCAAACCGATACGGCCGCGCGCCAAACGGCCCTCAACGCCGCCGCCGCCGCCGAACTCCGCGCTCAGCGCATCAAGGCAGCCATCGACGCCCAGCCCGGCACGGCTTCGGCCACGGCGTTGAAGAACGCCGCCGCCGACGTGGTGGGTGGCGAGGCCAACCTGCCCGACAACATCCGCACCGAAGGCAACCGCGATACCATCCGCACCGCTGCGGCCCAGAACCTGACGGACGCGACGACGGCCAAAAACACCGCGCAAGGTGCTTTCACGACGGCTCAAACGGCCCAGACCACCTCGCAGGCGGACATGAACCAGAAACTGAAGGTGGCCCTCGACGCGGGCGGCGTGTCGTTCGACGCCCAGCCCCTCGACGCTGAAAACGACACGATCAAGGTCGCCCAAAACGCCCTTTACAACGCCCTGACCCGGAAAGCGGCCGAGTTGCACGTCACCCTGCCGCCTAGCGCTGCCGTGGCCGGGGTGTACGCCCAAACCGACGCCACGCGGGGCGTGTGGAAGGCCCCGGCCAACGTGAGCCTCACGCAGGTGGTGCGCCCCACGGTGGCCGTGACCGACGAGATGCATGGGCAGATGAACGTGAGCGACACAGGCAAGTCGGTCAACGCCATCCGGGCCTTCACGGGGCGGGGTATCCTCGTGTGGGGGGCGCGCACGCTGGCTGGCAACGACAACGAGTGGCGCTACGTGCCGGTGCGGCGCTTGTTCAACATGGTCGAAGAATCGACGAAAAAAGCCTCGGCGCAGTTTGTCTTCGAGCCCAACGACGCCAACACCTGGACCCGCATCCGGGCGATGATGGAAAACTTCCTGTTCAACCTATGGCGGCAGGGCGCTCTCGCCGGGGCCAAGCCCGAGCACGCCTACTACGTGGCCTGCGGCCTCGGCACGACCATGACCGCCCAGGACATTCTCGAAGGCAATCTCGTCGTCGAAATCGGCATGGCGGCGGTCCGCCCGGCGGAGTTCATCATCCTGCGGTTCTCGCACAAGATGCAGGAGAGTTGACGGTCGTTGGTTGCAGGTTGTCAGTTTCATGAGGAATTGACGAGGTGCAACCGACAACCCACAACCATCAACCATCAACTTTTTTCCAATGGCAACTACATACCCCCTCCCCAAATTCCACTTTCGCGTCGAATGGGGCGGCACGCGGCTCGGCTTTACCGAGGTGTCGGGCCTCAACATCACCCACGACGTGATTGAGTACCGCGACGGGGCCAGCCTCGACTACAGCAAAGTCAAGATGCCCGGCATGAAAAAATTCGACAACATCACGCTCAAACGCGGCACATTTAAGGGCGACAACGATTTTGTGGCCTGGATCAAAACCATCAGCCTCAACGAAGTGCAGCGCCGCGACCTGACCATCTCGCTCCTCAACGAAGCCCACGAGCCGGTGGTGGTCTGGAAAGTGCGCAACGCGTTTCCGATCAAAGTCCAGTCCACCGACCTGAAGGCCGACGGCAACGAAGTCGCCATCGAGACCCTCGAACTGGCCCACGAGGGGCTGGAGATTCAGAACGACTGAAGCAATTCACAGTCAACAGTTTACAGTTCACTGGAAAACCAACCTCGCGATTTCCAGGAATTGAAAAACTGCAAACTGTGAACTGCGCGGCGTCCGCTGCAAACTGTGAACTGCAAATGGACCTCCTCCAAACCTACCCCCTCGCCGGGTTCCATTTCCTGGTGGTGTTCGAACTGTTCCCGCAAACGCCCGTGGACGTGCGGTTTCAGGACGTGTCGGGCCTCTCCGTCACGATGGGGACGGAGAGTTTCACCGAAGGCGGCGAAAACCGGTTCGTCCACAAGCTGCCCACCCGCACGCAGTACGCCGACCTGACGCTCAAACGCGGCCTGTTCGCCGTGTCGGGCCTGACGGAGTGGTGCCGGGAAAGCATCGAAAACTACCACATCAAACCCCTGAACCTGTTGGTTTCCCTGCTCAACGACCAGCACATCCCGCTGCAATCGTGGTACGTCGTTCACGCCATCCCGACCAAGTGGGAGGTCAGCAGCCTGAACGCCGAGCAAAGCCAGGTAGCCATCGAAACGCTGACGCTGAGTTACCACTATTTCAAACTCATCAATCCCGCCTCCCTCGCCGCCGGTGCCCTCGGGGCCGTTACGGGGAGCGCTTCGTTGGCGGTGTCGTTTTGAGTTCAGGGTTTCGTGTTGTTTTTCACTCCAAACCCTAAACCCTGAACTCGCAATTCTAAACCCTGAATCCATGCCCGTCCTCATCCAGGAGATCATCATCACCGCCACCGTCGACTCGTCCACCGACGCCAGTAGCAAGGGGGCGACCGGCGCGGGCAACGCCCACGGACCGCCCGCTTCGGCCACCGATCGTCAGGCGCTGGTGCAGGAATGCGTCGAAGAAGTGATGCGCGTCCTCCGGGAAAAAGCCGAGCGATGAGCCGACGAACTGACCATTGGACATTGGCCCACGGGCATTGAAAGTTGAGCATTGAACATTCCCCATGTCCTCCCTCCAAAAACTCCTCCTTATTCCCTGCACCGACCAGACCTTCGAGACCGAAGTGAAGGGCGAGACGTTCAGCGTGCAGGTGAACCCGGAGAAGTATTCGACCACGCAGGAAGTGCGCCTGGTGGAACAGCAGGCCCAGGGTCAAAGCGCCGCCGAGGTACAGTACGCCCTGACGCCGCCCCAGCGGATGGAGTTCGAGTTTTTGTTCGACGGCACCGGGGCCGTGCCCGAACCCAGCACCGGGGGCCTGCTCGACACGCTGAAAGCCGGGTTTCAACTCCTCGGTACCGAAACGAAAAGCACCGTGATGGAACGCCTCGAAAAATTCCGCCACACCGTGCTGAATTTTCAGGGGGAGCAGCACCAACCCCGGTTCGTGAAGCTGGTCTGGGGTACGTTGCTCTTCAAGGGGCGGCTGGTTTCGATGAACACCCGGTACACGCTGTTTCAACCCGACGGCACCCCGCTCCGAGCCGTGGTGGCCTGCACGTTCGTCGAAAGCATCGCCGACAGCCTGCGCACCCGGAAGGAAAATGCCCAGTCCCCCGACCTCACGCACCGCCACACCGTGCTCGAAGGCGATACGCTTTCCCTGCTGACCCACCGTCAGTACAACGATTCCTCGCTCGTGCTGGAAGTGGCCCGCGCCAACGGCCTCGACACCCTCCGCAAGCTCCGGGTGGGGACGCAGTTGGCGTTTCCGCCGGTGGAAAAATAGGTTTTTGGTTTTCGGTTTAAAGGGTTTACGGTTGCAATTCAGCATCGTAACCGTAGACCAAAACCCCAAAATCGTAACCCGTAAACCGAAAATGTCCACCCGCACTCTCCCCACCGCTTCCAAAACCGGCCTCGTCACCTTCACGCTGAAGGTGGGCGGGCAGGTGCTGGGGCGGACGTACCGGGTGAAAAGCGTCGTTGTCAGCCGGGAATTCAACCGCATCCCGAAGGCCACCCTCACCCTGCTCGACGGCAACGCCGCCACGGGTGATTTCCCCGTCAGCAACGAAGCCACGTTTCTGCCGGGGCAACGGCTCGAAATCAGCGTGGGGTACGACTCGACCGAGGAGCTGGTATTCAAAGGCTTGATCGTGCAGCAAGCCCTCCGCATCCGCGCCGATCGCGCGCCCGAATTGATCATCGACGCCCGCCACGAAGCTGTGCGGATGACGCTCACCCGCCGTTGCCGGGGGTTCAGCGACCAGACCGACAGCGCCGTTCTCGAAACCCTGCTGGGCGACTACGGCCTGAGCACCGACGTGCAGGCCACCGAAATCACCCACGCCGGGCTGGTGCAGTACCACGCCACCGACTGGGATTTTCTGCTCGCCCGCGCCGAGGCCAACGGCCTGCTGGTGAGCGCCTACGACGAGGCGGTGAAAATCGCCCAGCCCGATTTCGGCCCCGAACCGGCCCTCGAACTGGCCTTCGGCGCGACGATGCTCGACTTCGACGCCGAACTCGATGCCCGCACGCAGTCGGTCGAACTCCGAACCCAAAGCTGGCAACCCGACGACGGGGGCCTGCTCAGCCTGCCCGCCGCCGATCCGGGCCTTCCCGAAGCGGGCAACCACAGCGCAGAAAACCTGGCCGCCGCGCTCGGGCAGTCGCAAACCCTCCGCCACGACGGCGTACTCACCCCGGACGAAATGCGGGTTTGGGGCGACGGGCGTTTCCAACGCCAGCGCCTGGCCAAAATTCGGGGCCGGGTGCGATTCCGGGGCTGCAAGGCGCTGAATCCCGGCGATTTGATCACCCTGGCGGGCGTGGGCGAACGCTTCAGCGGCACCGTGCTCGTGTCGGGCGTGCGCCACGAAATCAGTGGCGGAGCCTGGACCACCGACGTGCAGTTCGGCCTGTCGCCGATTCCGTTTTTTGAAGAAACGGATAACCTGCCCGCCGTGGCCGCACCCCCAGCGGGGGGCCTGCTCCCGCCCATTCGCGGTCTGCACGTCGGCGTGGTGATGGGGCTCGAAGACCCCGAAGGAGCATTTCGGGTGAATGTGTGGATCCCCGCCATCAGCGAGGCCGAGGAGGGCATCTGGGCGCGGCTGGCCCTGCTCCAGGCGGGCAGCAACCGGGGCACGCTGTTCCGCCCTGAAGTGGGCGACGAGGTGGTGGTGGGGTTTTTCGAGGACGACCCCCGTTTTCCCGTCGTGCTCGGCGGATTGCACAGCCCCGTCCAGTCCGCCCCGCTCAATTCCACCGACGACAATTTTCAGAAAGGCATTTTTTCGCGGGAAAACCTGCAACTGCTTTTCGACGACGAGAAACGAAGCATCCAACTCACCACCCCCGCAGGCAAAAAAATCACCCTTGACGAACAAGCCGGAACCCTGCAACTCGAGGACGAAAACCGAAACAAAGTCACGATGAAAGCTGGCGGCGTGACCGTTGAATCGGGCGCGAACCTGACCCTGAAGGCCGCAGGCACGCTTTCGCTGCAAGCCGCCCAACTCAGCCTCAGCGCCAACGCCTCGCTGGCCGTGAAAGCCACCGGCTCGCTCCAACTCGAAAGCAGCGGCACGGCAGTGCTGAAGGGGGCAGTCGTGCTCATCAACTAACTGCAAACTGTGAACTCTAAACCGTGAACTGAAAAAATGCCCCCCGCCGCCCGCATCACCGACCCGCACGTTTGCCCGATGGTCACCGGCACCGTCCCCCACGTGGGCGGGCCGGTATTGCCACCGGGCAGCCCGACCGTGTTCATCGCCGGGTTGCCCGCCGCCCGCGTCGGCGACCTGGTGCAATGCATCGGCCCGCCCGACGCCATTGCGCAGGGGTCGTCCACGGTGCTCATCGGAGGCGTCCCCGCCGCCCGGATGGGCGACACCACCGCCCACGGCGGAGCGATTCTGGGCGGCTGCCCGACGGTGTTGATTGGAGGATAGGTTTTCGGTTTGTGGTTTTCGGTTTACGGTTGTTAAAACACGCCGCCAAACCCAGGAAACCATACACCGAAAACCGTAAACCACAAACCAAACATGGAACCCCCCTTCCTCGGCCGGGGCTGGAGCTTCCCGCCGATGTTCGACCCGACCACCCGACAAGTGAAGTTGCTCGACGGCGAAGCCGACATCCAGAGCAGCCTCTACGTGCTGCTCTCGACGTTGCCCGGCGAGCGAGTCATGCAGCCCACGTTTGGCTGCGACCTGACGCCGTTGCTGTTTCAGCCCCTCGACACGACGCTACGGACGTATTTGCAGGACAAAATCCGTACGGCCATCCTCTACCATGAACCCCGCATCGACGTCGTGCGGGTGGAGTTGACGCCCAACGCGCTCGAAGGCCTCCTCCTCATCGAACTCGATTACACCGTTCGCGCCACCAACTCCCGCCACAACGTGGTGTTCCCGTACTACCGCAGCGAAGGGAGTGAGGTAGCCCGTTAAAAAAAACGCTGACTGTCAATTGGTTGTTTTCAGACTGACAACAACCCACGACGAGCAACCAACAACCCATGCCCACTACCGACCTCACCTCCCGCCCCGGCACCACGCAAGCCCAGCGTTTGGCCAATGCACCAAATCCGGCGTCGGTGTGCCTCGACGAGCGCACGGAGGCCGACCTGCGGGCCTGGGCTGTCGGGCTGGCCAGGGAACTGCGTTTTTTTGACGCAACAAATCAATCCGTCGGCTCATGGGAAGCGATGTTTACGTTTGGCGAAGCAGAACTCGCCGACTTGCAATCCCGCGCCGAAGTGCCCCCGCACTATGCGCTGTTTGTGGCGTTTCTCAACCTCTTCGGCGTGGCCCAGGCCCACTTCAATGGCCTGACCAAGCGCCACCTCGATTTTTACTACGAAAAAATCCTCGGCCTGAGTCGGCGCGACGGGCAACCCGACACCGTCTTTGCCGTGGTTGAACTGGCGAAGCAGGTCGCCGAAATGTTCCTGCCCCAGGGTACGGTGCTCGACGCGGGCAAAGGCCCCGACGGACCACTCCGCCGCCTGCTCACCACCCACGACGCCTTCCCCAATCAGGCCCGCGTGGCGGCGCAGCGGAGTTTTTTCCTGCGAAACACCACCTTGCACGCGGGCGATACGGTCGATGGTCGGGTGTTCGGCAACGCCGACCTGCCCGCCGTGCCACTGGGTTTTGCCCTAACCTCGCCTGCGCTGCACCTGACCAGCGGCGACCGCACCGTGACAATTGAATGCAGCTTAAACCAACCTCTGCTGATGCGCCGCGGGCAGTTGCTGGAGTTGTTCGACGGATGGTTGAGTGGAGAAAAAGCCTGGCTTCCGTTCAGCCTCACGCCCCGACTCGCGGGCAAGCGCCTCACGCTAACCGGCACATTGCCCGCCCGTGAAGCGGCCGTCGTCGGGTTTCACGCCGGGCTGGGCGGCGATTTTCCCACCGAATGGCCCGTGCTCAAGCTCCTCGTTCCGGCGAGTGCCTACGGTTTTTGGCGGCAGGTGCGGATTGATGCCTTCAGCCTGCGGGTGTCGGTGACCAGCGTGACCGGCCTCGAGGCTAGCAACGATCTCGGCCCGGTGGCCCCCGACAAAGCCTTCCAGCCCTTCGGCCCTCAGCCCGTGCCCGGTTCGACGCTGTACTTGCGGGTGCCCGAACTCGAAGCCAAAACGCTCGAACGCCTCACACTGGGCCTGCGCTGGCTCAACCCGCCCTCCAGCCTGGGGGCCCATTACCGGTACTACCCCGGCTACAAATCGCTGAAAAACGCTTCGTTTGGCGCGTCGCTGCGGGTGGAAGGTGCGGCGTCCATGCCCGTTGCGTTGTTCAATGACCGCGACGCCACCGAGCCGGTCACGCTGATCTGGTCGGGCAGCGAGGCGCGGGCCGACGAGGTCCGGCTGGTGAACCAGCAGTCGTTTTTTCACCGCGAATTTCCCCAACTCTACGCCCGAACGCTGCTCGAAAAAGCGAAAGACGAGGCCACACCGGTGAAGACCAAGGCCAAAGCGGCCCCGAGCGCCGCCAGTTCCTCCGCCAAGTTCACGGACGCGCTGCTGCCCACGGCAGCCTTCATTCAGCACAACCTCACGACCGTCGTGGCGATTGACAAGTTTGTCAATCTCGCCGAATTGCTCGACGACGGCATTCCCAACGAACCCTACACGCCCACGCTGCAATCGCTCACCGTGGGCTACGCGGCCTCGCCGCTGCCGGGAGAAGTCCGCTTTTTTCACCTGGACATCGACGGGTTTTCGGAACAGAAATCAACCGCGACGTCGCTGCTGCCGCTTCACACCGACGCGGGCCAGTGGCTGATTGGGTTGGAAAAAGCAGCGCCCGGCCAGTCGCTGAGCCTGCTCGTCCAAGTGGCCGAAGGCACCGCCGACCCCGACGTCACGCCTCCTCCCGTGACCTGGAGTGTGCTGGCCGGAAACGAGTGGCAGGCCCTGGACGAGCGCCAGTTGCTGGCCGATGAAACCCTCGGCCTGCGGCAATCGGGCCTGCTGCGGCTCAACCTTCCCTACACTGCCTTTGCTCCTCACACCCGGCTGAACCCCGCACTGACCTGGCTGCGGGCGTCGGTGCCTGCGAGTGCCGACCTGGCGGGCGTGTGCCGGGTGGTGGGTTTGCACGCCCAGGCGTTGCGGGCGGTGGGGGAGAGGCCCGGTCCCGTTCCGGCGGGCAGTGCGACGAAACTGGGCAAACCCCTGACGGCGGTGAAAAGCCTCAGCCAGCCCTACGCCTCGGCGGGCGGGCGCCTCGCCGAGGACGAGACGGCGTTTTACCGGCGCGTCAGCGAGCGCCTGCGGCACAAAGGCCGCGCCCTGAGCGTGTGGGACTACGAACACCTCGTGCTGGGGGCTTTCCCCGAACTCCACCAGGTGAAATGCCTGCCGCACACCGCCGCCGACTGCCATTGCCCAACACCGGGAGCGGTAACGCTCGTGCTGATTCCCCGCACCGACCCGACCAACCCGCTCCAGCCCCGCGCCAGCCTGGCCCTGCGGCAGCGGGTGGAGGCATTCGCGAACGCCCGCACGTCGCTGTTCGCCCAGGTTAGGGCCGTCAACGCCACGTTTGAAGCGGTGGAAGTACGGGCGAAGGTGAGGCTCCGGCCCGGTTTGCCCTTCGGCTTGTTCCGGGAGCGGCTCAGCGACGAACTGAAGCAGTACCTCGCGCCCTGGGCTTACGGCGGGGGGGGCGAATTGGCCTTCGGCGGGAGTTTGCGAAAAAGCACCCTGGTCCGCTTCCTCGAAACCCGCGACTACGTGGACGTGGTGAGTGAACTGCGGGTTTTTCAGGAAAATAAAGAAATCACTGGCACCGACCTACTGACGGCCTCCGGTCCGCAGGCGATACTCGTGTCAGCCGAGCAGCATGAGTTGAGTAGTTTCTGAGCGGTTTACGCCGTTAGGCGGCGGGTGCCCCAGTGGGGTACGAGATGGTCCTGGTATCCACAAACCCCACGGCTTCAGCCTGAGGCACGATTCGAATATGCGAACCCCTTCCACCATTCGCCGCACATCTCCCGCCGATCCGGCCCTCGATTTCGCCGGGCTGCGGGCCGAGGGCATCCGCCACCTGGAGCGGTTGACGGGCGGGACGTGGACGGACTTTAACCTCCACGACCCCGGCATTACCATCCTGGAAGTGCTGTGTTACGCGCTTGTGGATTTGGGTTACCGCACGGCGTTTCCCTTCGGAGACCTGCTCGCCTCCGGCGACGGAGCTGGTTTCGAGCCTTTCGGCGGGGCGCTCGAGATGCTGCCTTCCCGCCCGGTGACGCCGCTGGATTACCGAAAATTGCTCCTCGACTTGCCGGGGGTGCGCAACGCTTGGGTGCAGCGGGCCACGGGCGTGGAACTGTTCGCCGATTTGCGGGAGGAAAAACTGGCGCTCGCGCCCCCCGACCACGCGAACTTTAAAACGGTGGAGCTGAATGGCCTGTACCGCATCCTGCTCGAACTACAACCCGAGGCCGACGAAGAAGCCGTCAAAACGGCGGCTCGCGCGGCCTACCAGGCCCACCGCAACCTCGGCGAAGACCTGCACGACGTGCGGCTCGTGCCCACCCACCACCTGGTGCTCTGCGCCGACCTTGACCTCAGGCCCGACGCCGACCCGGCGCGGGTGCTGGCCGAGGCGCGTATTGCCCTCGACGGGCACCTCGCCCCGCCGCTGCTGCGCTACCCGCTGACTGAATTGCTCCAAAAGCCCAAAGCCGACGGCTCGCTCCGCACGGTGGACGAAATCCTGGAAGGCACCCCGCCGCAGAAATTGGCGGGCGGGCGGTTCAATGGCTTTTTCGACGACGACGCACTCCGCGCTGCCGACCTGCCCGACGCGGTTTTTGCCTCCGACCTCGTCCGGATTTTGATGGACGTTGAGGGCGTTATCGGCGTACGCAGCCTGCAACTCAACGATGCCGACGACCCCGTCGCCCCCGACGGAGGGCAACCCTGGCAAGTTGGCGTGAAGCCCGGCCACCGCCCAGCCTGGGTGCGCACGACCCCGACGCGCCAGGATTATCGCTACCTTCATTTTTACAAAGACAACCTGCTCGTGCCACCCGACGCGGCGCGGGCCGACGCGCTCGAAACCGAATTGCAGTCGGCCCAAATGGCGCGGCAACGTCGCTTCTCCCGTGCCGACCTCGAACCCCAGCCTCCCGTGGGCCGGGTCCGCGACCTGCGGGCCTACGTACCCCTGGCCCACGACCTGCCGCTGGTGTACGGAGTCGGTCCGGCGGGCCTGCCCGCCACCGCTACGCCCGAGCGGCGAGGGCAGGCCCGGCAGTTGCAGGCGTACTTGGCCCTGTTCGACCAAATGCTGGCCAATTACGCGGCCCAATTGAACCGGGTTCACGCGCTGTTTTCGGTCGAAAACGCGCTGGGACGGACGTATTTCACCCAGGTCGTCGAATCCGACCCGGCACTCTGGGAGCACGCCGGAGAGTTGGCAACGGTGCTGGACGAACTGGCCGAACCGTCCGACCCGGAAAATTCCGATCCGGAAAAGCAGAAAGCCATCCTGGCCCTGGCCCTGCGGCGGAACCGCCTCTTCGACCACCTGCTGACGCGGGTGGCTGAGTCGTTCAACGAATACGCCCTGCGGAGTGTCGCCGCCGAGGACGAAGAACCGCTCAAGAAACTCAAGAAGTTGGTGGCCGAAAAAGCGGCGTTCCTGCGTGAGTACCCCACCCTGAGCCGCGACCGGGGCGGGGCCACCGACGTGACCAACCCGGCCAACGGGGTTTCGGGGTTTGAACAGCGGCTGCGGTTGCTGCTGGGTTTAGGCGATGACGAAATACTGGTATTGATTGAACACCACCTGCTCCGTCCGCACCCCGACTGGGCGGCGCTGCCGACGTTGCCCGGCGGCACCACCGCCCTGCTGCTATCCTGCGTGGACGACGGCTGTGCCGACTGCGGCGGACTGGACCCGTACTCGCTCCGGCTGACGGTCGTGTTTCCCGCCGAGGCCCCCCGCTTTCGCCGGGAAGACGCCGCCCAGCAACTGGCCTTCCGGCAGTACGTGGAGCGGGTCGTGCGCCTCGAACTGCCCGCGCACCTGTTGCCGAAGGTGTGCTGGGTAAGCAACGAAGGAATGGAGAAGTTGAAAACCGCCTGGCGCGTGTGGCGGGAAGCCCGCCTCCGCGACGATTTCGGCGGCGAACCGGGTCGCGAGGCGACGGCGGCGATGGTGGGCCTGCTGACGCACCTGACCAACCTTTACCCCAAAGGCACCCTCCTCGACCAGAACAATCCCGGCACGCCCGACGAACACCCCATCGTGCTGGGGCGGACGGCGTTGGGGACGTTGGGGTAAAAATTTTGTGCAGGGAAAAATTCCCCCTTGTGCGGGGGGAGTGGGTGAGCCGCAGGGGGGGATTTTAACGATACCTCAACCCAAAACCCAATTGCACCCATGCCCAAACGTAACGACATTCTCCTCTACGACCGGCACCTGCGGCAGCGGGCGCGGGAGTTGCGCAACCACTCGACCCTCGCCGAAGTGCGGCTCTGGCGCGAAATCAAGGGGAAGGCCCTGGGCCTGGAATTCCACCGGCAGGTGCCCATCGAGTCGTACTGCCCCCTTCGGCTTGCGCACAGCCTCCGCACAAGGGGGGAAGTTAACGCTGCGGCTCGCATCGGCGAGCCGCAGCCGACAACAGAAATCGGCTGATATTCAACAAAATCATGGAAAACACTCCCATCAAACTGCGCCCCCCGCTGCCAGCCTGGCACGGGTTCGAGGACAACCAGGTGCTCACCGCCGACCTGCTCAACGACACCACCCGCTACCTGGACGTCCAGACCCGCCGCAGCCGGGTTGCGTTGAGCGGCGTGGGCGTGGTCAGTGGTCTGCACCCCGTCGTGGAGGGCGGCACAGTGCGCGTGAGCCGGGGCTTTGGCCTGACCTCCGACGGCGATTTGCTCTTTTTTTCCGAAAACCGAACCTTCGGCAAAGCCGCCGAATTTCGGGACCCGAAAGGACTTTACGGACCATTCCGGAGCGACGGCGCGCTGGTGCCGCTCTGGGAACTGCTGCCCGCTGATTCGGCCCAGCCCGACGCCCAGCCGCTGGCCGATTTTTTCGCCCAACACCCTGCCGACGACCTCGTGGCGGTGCTCTACGCCGAACAGTTTCTCGAAAAACACGAAATCTGCCGGGCTGACCGCTGCGACGCAGCGGGCGTGACACTGGAAGACGTGCCCCGTGTGCTGCTGGTGAGCCGTGAGGATGCCGAACGGCTGGTTGAACCGGCCCGGGTGCCAGAGACGGAACTGCCGCATCTGGCCGTGCGCCGGGTTAAGTTTTCCGAAAAAATCATCCGGTTCGACCAACTCACCGCCGCCTACCGGGCGGCTATCACGACCACACTGGCCGACCTGGCCATGACCCTCAATGCCGCCGATGCCCCACTCAACGCCCTGCTGGCACGCTGGCGGTCGGCTACTGGGGCACCGTTCGACGACCTGGAAGCGGGGGGGGCGGCCCTTGCTCAACGGTTTGCCAGTGAAGTTGCGCGCGTGTGGGAGAGCCACTCCGTGCAGTATGCCTACGACGCCCTGTGCGACGTGGTAGCGGCGTACAACGAATTCCGCGAAGCCCTCGGTGGGCTGAACCTGAGCGCCTTGCCCGCGCCCGAAGTCTTCGCCAAGCACCTGTTGCTGGGGGCTTTGCAACCGGCGACGAACGACAAGTTCCGCACCGTGTTCCAACCTTCAGTTGCGCAGGCGGGGGTATTGGAACGCCTCGAAACGGCCCTCAACTTGTACCGCCGGTTGGCGCGGCTGGTCGAAACCTTCGAGCCAAACCAGGCCCTCAGCGGGGTGACGGTGACGCCCTCGACGGGGCACGGTGCGCCCCTGGGCGAGCGGGCCATCCCGGTGTACTACCGCGCCGCCGACCTCGTAGCCGACTGGCAGGCCCACCGGCGCGGGCCGAAGCTCCCCGTGTTGTCCTGCCACGGGGCGGCCTATTCCAACCGGCCGGAGGTGGTCAATCCCCTCGATTTTGACTGGCCGGGAGCTGATTTTTACCGCATCGAAGGACACCTGAACGGAAAATTTACCGAGGTGAAAACCCGCCTCGACGCCCTGCGCCGGGAGCAGGATTTGCCCTTTGACGTCATCGGGATTCAGATTGAGGAAGACGCCCGTACCGTGCTCTGGCCGCCGGTATTTCAGTTTCCGGCCCTCGACTGGGCCCTGCACACGCAGAAGGCCCAGTTGATGGGAAAAATCAGCCACCTGACGGCCTTCAACGACGAACTCGGACAGCGCCTCGACGAGGCTGTGGGCAGCACCGACGTGGAACCCCTTGCCGAGGTTCTTGGCGGGCGGGCCGAACTCACGCGCAAACACGGCGAAACGAAAAACCTCCAAACCACCCTGGCCCGCCACACCCAGACCCTCCGCGGAGCACTCGACGACGAAGCCGCCGGACCCATCCGCGAGCTGCACGCCCAGCTTTCGCCCGTGGCGGCCCAGTTGAACCTCAGTGCCAAGCCCTTCGTCAACGCCTCGGTGGCCGCCCAGACACCCCTCGACGCCCAGTCGCTCCACGTGGCCCCGCACCTGCTCGACTACCTCCGCGACCAGCGCCGCCAGCAGGAAACCGAGGCCCGCGGGCGGTTTTTTTTCGACAACTTTCTCCGCGAACATCCGGCCCTGCTCCACGCCGGGGGCGTGCCGGTGGGCGGTACGTTTTGCCTCGTGTACCGGCAGGCCGACGGCACCGTGGTTGCTGATTTTTACCTGCCCCACGCCTGGCAACCCGCCGCGCCGGTAGAGCCGTTCAAACCGCTGCCGCTCCCTGATTTCAAACCGCCGCTCACGTTTAAACCCCTGCTGCAGTTTGACCGCGAGCAGCCGAAAATCCTGCTCAAAAAAGACCTGCCCGACGTGGCCCGCACCGTGCCCGAGTTGGTCGAAAGTAAACTCAACCCCGTTAAAACCGACTTGCTCGGCCAACTCGGGCAAATCAACGTTCGTTTCGACGCGACGTTGGCCGAGGTCGGCACGCGCATCGATGGCCTGCACCAGAACGTGGACGCCAAGCTCGACGCCAGCCGGGCCGAGTTTACCGCCCGCGTCGGCACCGTGGCGGGCGAGGTGCAGGGCGTCAGCAAACGGGTGGACGAGCAGGTGCAGAGTTTCGTCGTGAACTACCAGAAAACGGTGGAAAGCAGCCAAAAACTCGCCGACCAGTACGCGGTCGTCATCGGCAAAAACGCCCAACGGGTGACGAACTTCAAAGACCTCGGTGAGGGCGTCACCACCTTCCTGACCGACGACGGCAAGGAAAAAGTGGCCCTCGACCCCGAGGTATTCGCCAAGTACGCCAAGCTCGCGACCCAGGACGCCACGCTGCCCCAAGCCGACCGGGACAAACTGAAAACCGGCGCGGGCAGCTTGCTGAACAAGCGCCAGGAATGGTTCCGGTTCAACCAATGACCGCGTCGCACCGCATCCGCACCCTGCGCCTCGACCTGCGCGCCGACAGCCCTGAAGACGCCTTCCGGCTCCGGCAGGCCGTGACCGCTTCGGTGCAGTCGGCGGGGTTTGCCACCGGCCTCGAAACCCTTCTCGACCACTTCGCCCCCGGTGGAACTGAGTACCGCATCGACCGGCTGGAGGTGCCAGTGACCGGCCTGACGGCGGAAGCGTGGAAACGGGACGGACCAGCCCGGTTGCTGGCGGCGCTGGAATCGGTCCTGACGCGGGAACTGCGCCGGGCAAGCCCGGCAACGGGAGCCGAACCGGATGTTTCGGAAAAAGGCAACGCCCGAATTTCGCCGCAACGAACACCCCCGGAGTCGGTACTCGACGCGTTCGCTGGGTTTTTGCGAACGGGCACCCTGCCCTGGTGGGCGGCCCCCGACGAAGTGAAAAATTGGGAAACCACCCTGCCGGAAGCCATCGGCCGCCACCCGGCGCGGGCGAGCGCGGAGCTGGCTTCCGCACTCGCCCAACCCGAGGCCTCCCGACGGCTCGTTTGGCAGGTTTCGTGGAAAACGATACTCCGGTTGCTCGAAACCTTCGCGGGCGAAGCGGCCGTTGGGCACGTCCGGCGGTGGGAAACGGTTCTGGTGCAGGAATTTCGGTCGCGGCAACGAGCGCCGGCAACGCTCCGCGAAACCGTGGAGACCCAACGTGCCGCCTGGGTGACGGCCCTCGCGGCGCGAAACTGGCGGGCGGACGCCGCCTGGCTGCACGCTGAAACCCGGCGAATCGAAGCCGTCAGCAGCAGTGGGGGCGATTTGTCTGCGGCGCGCACCGTTCCCGAGCCGCTTCCGGCCCCGGAGGAGCAACGGGGAGAACCCTCCGGATGGGAGAATCCAACCGAACGAGGTCGCAACCCGGCGGTGGTGGGGCCGGAACAACGCCCTGGTTTTTCCGAAAAAAACGCCCGGACTGGCTCACCCGAATCAGCGGGTTTTGCCAAAACCGACCCCGTTCTGTTCATTGCCAACGCCGGTCTAGTGCTGCTGCACCCGTTCGTCGCGCCCCTGCTGGCCGAACTGGATTTTCTCGAAAACGGCCGGTTTCGGTCGGAACGCCACCGGCACCGGGCCATTCACCTGCTGGCGCACCTGGCGGGGCAGGAGCCCTTTCCCGCCGAACCCGATCTGCTGCTGCCGAAACTGCTGCTGGGGCTGTTGCCGGAAACGCCCGTGCGGCGGCGGGTGCGGCTTTCGCGTACTGAAAAATCCGAAGCCCGGAACCTGCTGGGGGCCGTCGTCGAGCACTGGTCGGCGTTGCGGAACACCTCGCCGGAGGCGTTGCAAGCCGAATTTCTGCACCGCGAAGGCCGCCTCGAACGCCGCGCCGACGATTGGACGTTGACCGTCGAACAACGCGCCTCCGACGTGCTGCTGGGCCGCCTGCCCTGGGGCGTTTCGCTGGTGCGCCTGCCCTGGATGCCGGGCTGGCTGCACGTAACCTGGGCCTAATCATGAAAACCGCGCCCCAAACCGAACCCGCCGCCTCGCGCCGTGCCCCGTTTTTCGGAAAACCGGGAACGGGCGGCGCGTTCGTCCAGCCCAGGCTCCGGGTCGGTCCGGCCCACGACGCCTTCGAGGCCGAAGCCGACCGCGTGGCCGAGGCCGCCGTGCGGGGAGGTGAGTTCGTGCAGCCCCAGCTACGCGTCAACCCGTCGTTTCAGCGCAAGTGCACCCGCTGCGAGGAGGAAGAAAAATTGCTGCAACGCAAGGACACGGGTGAGGTCAGTGCCGCCACGTCTGCCGTCGAAGCAACGCTCGCGCGACCTGGCCAGGCACTCGACCCTTCGACCCGGCAGTGGGCCGAAAGCCGGTTGGGCCACGATTTTTCAGAAGTAAAAATCCATCAGAATGCCGCGGCGGCTCACTCGGCCGCCAGCATTGGGGCCAGGGCCTACACCAGCGGGCAAGACGTGGTGTTCGGGGCTGGGGAATTTTCGCCGGACAGCGAAAGCGGTCGGTACCTGCTGGCTCACGAACTGACCCACGTCGTGCAGCAGGGCGGAAGCGGGGGACTCGTGCAGCGTCAGGAAATCCCGGATGCGGGCGTGACCGACGCCGGAGCCGCCCCGGTGGCCGGCGTGACGACCCCGCCGCCCGCGCCCCTGCCCGAATACGCCTCCATTCCCGACGCCATCCGGCAGGCATCCGAGCGGTTTCCGCAATTTGCCGCCGATTTGGCCCAGGTGACGTTGCAGGCGGAGGTGTTGAGCGACCGCACGGAGGTGGTCGTCACCGAAGGCAGCAACCGCCGGACGTACACGTACCCCAGCCAGATGGTCCGCACCCGGCAGGGGTACTACGGCATCAAGTGGAACGCGGAGGGGAATTACGCGGGGGTCGTGGATTTGCAAACCGGCAACCCGGCCGACGTACCGCCCCTGGTCAACCAAACGGCGGGTCGGGAAGAACTGCGCAACCTGCGCCGAAACCGCATTGGCGTTATTCACGTCACCCAGACGGTCACCCCCCAGCGGCCCCGGCAAAGCGCGTTCGTTGACCCCGACAGCATACAGTTTCCGCTGCCTTCGCCCCACGGGCAGGAAATCACCGAGGAAGATTTCCGCGTCTTTCGCCAGGCCATCGGGGCCGACGTGCCCCTGACCATTCTGGGCCTGACGGGCGGCACGTTTTTCCCCGAACAACCCTACGGGCGGCCGCTGGATTTCCGGTACTACACCCACGACGGATACAACGTGCTGGTGAGCCGCGAACTGGCCGGTCGGCCGTTTTACTACATCACCACCGCGCGCGACATCCAGGATTTTCTCCGGTTTTACCCGTTTGAATACGCCGGGGCTTCGGCGGCCCCGTGGATTCCCATCACCCGGCTCCTGTTCGACGTTGGTATTAGTTTCATCCCCATCATCGGGCCGCTCTACGGGTTGGCCCAGGCGGGCATGGCCGTGCACCACGCCTACCACCACTGGGACGAAATGAGCGGGTGGGAAAAAGGCCTGGTGGGGGTGACGGTGCTGCTGAGCGTCGTGCCGGCCGTGCGCAGCGCCCGCAACATCGCCCGGGGGGCTGCCGCGTACCGCGAGGGGGTGTCGGCTCTGGTCAGTTCGGGCATCACGCAGCAGGAAGCCAGTCGGCTCATGCTGGCGGCGGGGGTGTTTCAGAGCGAACGGGCCACGCTGCGGGTGGTCGACACCCTGGGCGACGCCCTCCGGCGCGGCGAGCGGCTCACGGCCGCCGAACTAACCCAATTGGAGTCGGTTTTCCGGAAAATGCTCCAGCGCTTGCCCGTGGCCGAGCGCAACGCCATCGCGGCGGGATTCGCCACGCAGAACCTGCATACGGCCAGCGAGTTCCTCGAAGGCATGGCCATCACGGAATTGCAGTTGCAGGGCCTGCGGCGGTTGTCGCCCGAGGTACTGGTGGTGCTGAAAAACCAGGCCCGGACGTACCCGGCTGCGGTCGAAGAAATCGCTGCCTGGGCGGCCCGGTCGCCCGACATGGCCCGGGCCATCGACGTATTGCACACGGCGCTGGGGCCAAGGGCCAACGCCCACCTGACCACCGTGGTGCTCAACGCGGGCGAGGAAGTGCTGACGGATTTGGCGCGGCTCGGCGTGCAGATTCCCGACGATCTGGCCACGTTTGTCCGGCGGGCTTCCAACGCCGGCGAAGCCTACCGCCGCCTGATGGTGGGCACGCAGCAGGGCGGGCGAAACATCGCGGGGCTGTCCCGGTTTCTGGCGACCAACCGACTCCAGCCGCTTACCCCGGCGCTGGAAGCCGTGCAGCAATCGTTCCCGCAGGTGTACCTCACGGCGGGCCAACTGGCGGGGCTGTCGCGCCTGAATGCCAACGTGACCAGCCTCCTGGCCAACGCCAGCCACGCGGAGGTGCGGGCCGTGGCGACCCTCGCCGGGGATTCGGCGCACGCCGTGGCGGCCGTCAACCAACTGGCCAACGACCTGCTGCCCCTGATGACTCCGGCGCGGCGGGGATACTTCGTCGGCATGCTTACCGAGGTGGACGCGGCACTCCTGCACCAACTCGGCCGGAGCGGCATCAGCCTGAACCTGCAACTCCTCGAACGGGTGGCGGCCCAGTCGACGGCGGGGCGGGCGTTGCAGGTGCTGGTGTTCGGCTACCGCCGGGGTACCGTGCAGTTGGCGGGCCTGACCGAAACCCTGGCGGGGCAACTGACGACCGTCGCCGCGGCCCGCCAGATGCTGAGCGAGATCGGCCAGGGACGGGTGAGCGCCGCCTTGTTCAGCGAATGGGCCGTGAGCCAGCAGGCCATGCTGCGGGGCGTAATGCCCGAATTCGCCGACGGCATCGCCACCATCGTGCGCGTTCACCCCGACCAGCACGCCGCCAAGTTGGCCGGCATTTACCGGAGCCTGGGCGGGGCGCTGCCGGAAGTGGAGAGCTTCGTCGCGGCCGTGGGCAACGTGGAGCGCACCTACGGCACCAACGTGACCAACCTCAATCGGCTCGTCAGTGAGTTGGCGGCGGGCGAAACCAAAACCATGGGCGCGTCGCTCACGCTGACCTACATCACCCGCCGCAACGTGGGGGCCATGACCGGCTTTGAAATCGCGGCCACGGCGGGCAACCGCTCGCGGGTGTACGACCTCGTGGCCGGGGGCATGAACTACGAATTCAAGCTCTGGACGGGTTTCGGCGGCCGACCAGCGGCGTCGGCCGCCGACGAATTTGCCCGCGACGTGATGATTCACGCGCAAACGAACTTCCGGGAACTGCGCTGGGTGATTGCCAACGACGCGATGGGTTCGATGCCCGCCATCGAAAGCATGATGCGCGGCGTGCTGTCGCGCCGCGAAGTGCGGGAGGTGCTTCGTCAGCAAGGCATCACCGCCGACGTGGCCCTCCAGCGGCTGGAAAACGCCCTGCAAAACGGCTTGGTGGAATTTTTCTGAAACGAACTCACAACGGCACGGCCATGCACACGGACCCCGTTCTGCAATCATTCAAAACGACTTCCTCGCCGGGAAGGCCGTTTTTCCAGCCCAAACGCGCCATCGGCCCGGCCCACGACGCCTTCGAAGCCGAAGCCGACCGCGTGGCCGAGGCCGCCGTGCGGGGCGGGAATTTCATCCCGCCCAAACTGCGCGTCGGCCCGGCCATGCAGCGGAAATGCGCTCACTGCGAGGAGGGAGAAACGGCCGTGCAGCGCAAAGGCAGCGGCGACGTACCGGCGGCCACGCCCGCCGTCGAAACCACGCTGGCGCAACCCGGCCAGGCCCTCGATGCCTCCACCCGCAGTTGGGCCGAAAGCGGCCTGGGTTACGATTTTTCGGCGGTGAAAATTCACACCGACGACGCGGCGGCCCTCTCCGCCGCCAGCATCCGGGCGCGGGCCTACACGAGCGGCAACGACATCGTGTTCGGAACGGGCGAGTTTTCGCCCCACACCGAAAGTGGTCGCCGCCTGCTGGCCCACGAACTCACCCACGTGGTCCAGCAGGGAGGCAACACGGAGGCCATTCAGCGCGTGCCCACTGCCGCCGAACTGGCCACCTTCGACGCCGATGCCAAGACCATCCGCGCCCACGCGGCGTACAAAGCGCTGAAAGCCGGTCCGAAGGCCCAGGTGGAGGAGATTCTGAAAATCGCCCGCACCCGCGACAACGCCTCGTACTATTCGCAGAAAATGCTCGACCTGCTTAACACCCCCGACGCTCCCGCCCAGGCTCCCGTGCCGGGTGGTCCGGCCCCGGCAGCGGGTGCGGCTCCCAGCACGGAGGAAACCAACCGCGCCGACACGGAGCGCTCGATGTACGACGAGCGCTCGCGGAAATTTTACACCCCCGGTAGCGTGGCCGAGGACGTGGAAGAACTCGCCTCCGCCGACCCCGCTCGGAAGTGGAAAAAACGCAAGGGCATGGACGGCGTGACGTTTGAGGTGGACGCCAACGACCCGGCTAACATTGTGGTGCGGGCGAAAGTCCACCTGAAACTGAAGTCACGGACGAAGGGGGCCAAACAAACGAAGGAAGAATTCGAGGCCCTGAAGGAGCAGGACAAAAAAGACCTCGCGATGGTGAAGGAGTTGGAAGACGGCATCGAGAAAACCTCCGCCGCGCTGGGCTACACCATCGATTTGCAGTTCGTGGACAAGGGTGGGCCGGGGGTCTTCACCGCCGACGTGGACATGACGCGGTGGACCGACGCGGGCAACTTCGTCGGCACGGCGGCGGATTTGGCCCACGAACTCCACCACCTGCTCGGCCTCGACGACCGCTACAACTACATCGAAGCCCACGCCACCAACGCCGACATGACGATGGCCAACCGGATTTACTGGTTCCGGGAAGAAATGAAGCGGGTCTACGCCCCCGGCGCGGATTCGCTCATGGACAGCGCCCGCACGGGCCGGATGTTGCCCGACGACATCGCGGGGGTAACGGGCCTGAAAGCCACCGACATCGAGGCGGCCCAACAGAAAATCCGGGACCAAATCGCGCAGGTGAGCCAACAGGCCCAGCAGCGGGTGAACGTGGCCATCCTGCAACTGAGCGGCACCCACCCAAGTTTAGGCCAGCAACAGCGCCTCCGGGCGCTCGAAACGGCCCGGCGCGTGTTGTCGCCCGCGTTGACCGAAGCCGACCTCGACGGCATCGCCGGGTACCTCGACCGGATGCGCGGGAAATTGTCGTCGGGAAAAATCGAATTGGGGCCGGAAATCGGATCGTGTTCGCAGTGGTCAGGGTACGTGCTCGACCAGCAGTTGCCGATTCACCTCTGCCGCCGGTGGCTCACGGCCACGCCCGAGGAACAAATCCGCACGTTGATTCACGAGAGCGCCCACGCGTCGGGCATCGGCGAGCCGAAGGGCGAAACCTACGAAATGTACCTCGACTGCACGGCCCGCAACCAAAACCTGCTCGACGTGGCCGACGCCTGGGGGCACTTTGTCCACTGCCTGAGTGGGCAAAAGCGCGACGTAGTTCCGACGGTACCCTGAAACGGGTAGGTGACGGGCAAAAAAATAGTGAATGCTCAACAAGGAATAATGAAGGTAGAAGGCTTGATTTCAACATTTTACATTCATTATTTCTTGTTGAGCATTCGCTATTCCAATGGTTCAATTTTGAAATCCGATTCTTCTTGGAAACGCTTACCGACCTTTCCACCGCCCTGGCCTATCTCACCGAGGCGTTCCGGTTCCGACTGGCCCGGCATTTTGGGCTGGAAACGCCGTTTCCCGACCTCGGCACCGTTCCCGCACCCGACTGGTCGGGTGCTGAGGGCGCGCTGGGTGACCTGGCCCGGCGGTTTCGCCCCACGACGGACGAATGGCTGCTGCTGATTACGGCGCTGGTGCCTCACGTGCAATCCGATTTTTTCGACAACCTGCTCACCGAAGTCTTGCCGCAGGGCGGGGAATTTCCGGCCCTGGGCGGCGTGCGGGGGCGGCAGCACCGGGGCGTTCTGCCCACGGGCGAAACGGCGCTGTTTCTGCTGGCGGGCAACGAGTGGGGGTTGCGAATGGAAAAACGGGCGCTTTTTGACGAAACCCAGGGCATGTTCAAACGCGGCATTCTGCGCCTGGACGAAGCCCCCGACGGCGAACCCACCCTGAGCGGGCGGCTGCTCCTGACGACGGAATGGATTGAAAAATTGACCGCGGGCCGGGAAAGTCACCCGAAATTCAGCACGCAATTCCCCGCCGAGCGCCTCACCACCGCCCTGACTTGGGACGACCTCGTGCTGCCCGACACCACCCTGTCGCAGGTGCGCGAACTCGCCGCCTGGGTGCGCCACGCCGACGTGTTGCTCAACGACTGGGGCCTGAATCGCCGCTGGAAAGGCGGGTACAAAGCCCTGTTTTTCGGCCCGCCGGGAACGGGCAAGACGCTCACCGCCGCGCTGCTGGGGCAACTCACCGACCGGCCCGTGTTTCGGGTGGATTTGTCGATGGTGATTTCCAAATTCATCGGCGAGACGGAAAAAAACCTCGCGCAACTCTTCCGCCGCGCCGAACACAAAGACTGGATTCTGTTTTTCGACGAAGCCGACGCCCTGTTCGGCAAACGCACGTCCGTCCGCGATGCCCACGACAAGTACGCCAACCAGGAAGTGGCCTACCTGCTGCAACGGGTCGAAACCTACGAGGGCCTGGTGATTCTGGCCTCCAACCACCGGCAGAACCTCGACGAGGCCTTCACGCGGCGGTTTCAGAGCATTGTGTACTTCCCGCCACCCACGCCCGCCGAGCGGCTGCGGCTCTGGCAAATCACCCTGCCAACTGCCGTGCAGCTCGCCGCCGAGGTAAATTTGGAACTGCTTGCCCGCCGCCACGAACTCACCGGGGCGGGCATCCAGAACGTGGTGCAGTACGCCTGCCTCCGCGCTGCCGACCGCGACCCGACCGTGCCGTTGCTGATGGTTCAAGATTTGGAGGAAGGTGTCCGGCGGGAATTGGCGAAGGAGGGGAAGCTGGGGTGATTTTTCGTCCAAAAAATCGAAAAAAGATTGTCATCCTGAGGCACGAAGGACCCTCCAGATGTTCCAGGCTGCTTCCTGAAAACCAACGTTTGGCTACCGGAGATTAGCCTGGAGCGCCGGGAAGGTCCTTCGTGCCTCAGGATGACAATCTTTTTCGGGAAAAACTACTTCGGCTGGTACTGGTTCGCCTTCTCGTTTTTCGCCGCCAGGGCCACAGTTTCGTCAATGCGCTTCTGCCGGGTTTGGGGGCGTTTGGCGCTTTCAATCCACTGCAAAATGCCTTTTCGCACGGTTTTGCTGAACTTCTCGAAATACCCTCGGGCCGTTGGGTTGGCGTCGAGGGCGGCTTGCAGGTCGGGTGGGACGGTGAGGCTCTCCACCGCGTCGAGCGAGGTCCAGGCTCCGTTTTGCTTTGCCAATTCAATTTTTTCCAATCCCGCTTCAGTCATCAGGCCCGCCGCGAGCAGTTTTTCCACCCGGTCTTTGTTGAGTTTTGACCAGCCGCTTTTGGGCTTGCGGGGCGTGAAGAGCAGCATCGAGCGCGCGTCGTCGAGTTTGCGGGGCAGGCTGTCGATCCAGCCGAAGCAGAGGGCTTCTTCGACGGCTTCGTCGTAGCGGAGGTGCGCGTTTCCGCTCTTTTTTTTGTTGGTGATCAGCCAAATGCCCGGCGAATCAGCGTGGTGTGCTTGCAACCACTGACGCCACTCGGCGCGGGTGTGGGCGTGGAAGGTAGCGAGTTGGTCGAGCGGGTTGGGCATGGGGAGGTGGTGCAGGTGACGGTCAAGCCATTCGGCGGCAATTTGCCAACCGGCTTTTTGTGTTCAGCCGCATCGGCGACTTTTTTTGTGGAAGGCGGTGGATTCGTGCCGAAAAGTTGGTTATTTAAAGCCCGAATGGTTCCGCGCCGCGACAACCCGGCGTATTTATCAATCCCACCTTCAATCCCATGCTTTCTACCCCGAAGGCCCGCCTCGCGCTGGTCGTGCTGTTGAGTTGCCTGTCAGGCACCGTACTGGCTTTTCCTCACCCCGGCGACCCGCAAACCGGCTGGACGCTTTTTCACAAAAACCAACGGACCGAAGCCCGGCAGGCCTTCCAGGCGGCCACCGCCCGCGAGGCCACCAAAGCCGACGCACACCTGGGTCTGGCGCTGCTCGCCTGGTCGGAAGGCAACGAAACGCGGGCGTTTGAGCACGTGCAGCAGTTTTACGAATCCGTACCCAACCCGTACCCGTACCTGTACGCACTGTGGAGCACTCCGGCCTTATTCGAGGGTTCGTCGGGGAAAAAAACGCCCGAACAAGTGGCCTTCCTGCAAAAATTACTCAACGACCCCCGCGCCAACGGCACCATGCGGGCCATGATGCACGCCACGCTGGGCGGGCATTGGGAGGCCACCAACCAGCGAGAAGCCGCCTGGGCCGCGTTCGACCGCATCGGGGCCGTAAGCCACTGGCAGGTGCTCGGCACGTTCGACAACACCTCGGCGAGCGGCTTCAACAAGGAGTTTGGCGCCCTGACGCACCCCGAAGCCGATGCGACGTTCAAAAACAAGGTAGCCGCCGACGTATCGTGGTACACCGTGCCCGCCGAGCGCTCCGACAAGTGGTTTGACCTGACCTACTACTTCGACCACGACAACTCGATCATGTTCGCCCAGACTTTCCTGCGCAGCGACCGCGACCAGGAGGTGGTGCTGCGCTCGGGGTGCTCGGGTTCGATGAAAATCTGGCTCAACGACCACCTCGTCACGGCCGAATCGGAGGAGCGCAACTGCGACCTAGACATTTACGCGAACGCGGTCCGGCTGCGGGCGGGATACAACCGAATTCTGGTGCAAATCGGCGAAAGCGAGGTCGGACGAGCTAATTTTCTGCTGCGGTTTACCGACGCCAACGGCGATTCCGTGCCCGGTCTCTCGTCGTCGCCCCAAGCGCAGCCCTACGCCAAAGCGGCGGCGTACGAAGCGGCGTCGCTGCCGTTTTTCGCCGAAGAATTTTTCCGGAAACGACTCGAAGCCGACCCGGCCAGCGTGCTCGATCACCTGCTGCTGGCCGAAACGTACCTGCGCAACGACAAGGCATTCGAGGCCCGCACGGCACTACAACGGGCGAAGAAATTGGCCCCGGAATCAACTTTCGTCAGCCTCCGACTGCTGGAAGCGTACTCGCGCGACGGCAACGAAACCGACCAGACCCGCGAGCGCGAGACCCTGAAAAGCAAAGACCCCGGCAGCTTTTTCGCCCTGAGCGCCCGGCTCGAAGAAGAAATGGGCAAAGAAGAACTCGACAAGGCCGACTCCCTGTTGGCGAGCCTGAAAACCGCCTACGGAGCGTCAAAATACACCGATTTGAGTGATTTGGCGTTGCTGGCCCGGCGCAAGAAAATCGACGACATGGTGAAATTTTCCGATCAGTTGTACAAGCGCTACCCGGACGAATACAAACTCGTCAACCTGATCAGCACCATCGAGTCGGACCTGCGGAAGAATCCCAAAAAGGCCAACGCCGTTTTGGAAACGTACCTGAAAACCAACGAGAACCTCGCCGCCCACCGCGCGCTGGTGGAGAAATACTTCAAGGCTGGCAACCCGAAAGCCGGGTACGAATTGCAGAAAAAGCGCCTGGAAATGTACCCCTACGCCGTGGGTGACTACGACTACCTGGCCGATTTGTACCTGGCGAATCTCGACTACGCCAACGCGCTCGTCAACCAGAAGAAAACCCTGGAGTTTGCGCCGTCGCTGGGGCGTTTCTGGCAAAAACTCGGGGCCATTTACGAGGCAATGAACAAAACGATCGAAGCCACCGACGCCTACCGGAAGGCCATTTATTTCCAGCCCAACCTGTTCGAGGCGCACCGGTCGCTACGGCGGCTGGCCAAAAAGCCGGATTTGTTCGGACATTTTGCCAAAACGGACCCCGCCGAACTGTACCGCAAGGCACCCGCCGCCTCGGCGTTTCCCAACGACCACAGCCTGATTTTACTCAACGAAACCCAACGGGTGGTGTATCCGCAGGGGGCGACCGAGGTGCGGGAGGTGCTGCTCGTGAAGGTGCTCACGCAGGCGGGCATCGACGCCTGGAAAGAATACACGGTGGGTTTCAACGGCAACGGCCAGCGGCTCATTCTGGAAAAAGCCGACCTGATGAAACCCGACGGCAGCAAAATCACCGCCGAAACCGACGAGAACCACCTGGTGTTTGCCGGATTGCAGGCGGGCGACGCCGTGTACGTGCAGTACCGGCTCGAAGACCAGTCGGGTGGGAAACTGGCGCATCATTTCGTGGATCGCGTCATGATGAATTCGGGCCTGCCCGTGCAACTGGCACGCTACAGTTTGCTGATTCCCGAAAATCGCCCGTTTCAATCGCGCACGACGCTGAAACCCACGGTCAGAACCATCGAGGAGTTCAACCTGTACCAATGGGACCTCGCCAACCAACCCGCCCTCCAGGGTGAAAGTTACATGCCCGCGCTCGGCGACGTGGTCACGACCGTGGACATCTCGACCCTGCCCGACTGGCAGTTCGTGAGCCAGTGGTATACCGATCTGGCCGCGACGAAAGCCAAGGCTGATTTTGAAGTGCAGGAAGCGGTGAAAGAAATTTTCCGCAACGCCCCCGCCAACCTCACCGAACTGGCCAAAGCCCGGCGGATTTACGAATACATCCTGCGCAACGTCAATTACTTGAGCGTCAGTTTTCTGCAAAGCGCCCTCGTGCCCCAGAAAGCCTCGCGCACGCTCAGCACGCACCTCGGCGACTGCAAAGATCTCTCGACGCTCTTCGTGACGCTTTGCAAGGAGGTGGGCGTCAATGCGCACCTCGTGCTGGTCGAGACCCGCGACAACGGCGAGAGCATCCCCCTGCCGAGCATCCGCTTCAACCACTGCATCGCTCAGGTGGACGCGCAGGGCAAAACCCACTACGTCGAACTGACCAATTCCAAGAACCCCTTCGGGGCGCTTTCGCCCACGCTGCTCAATACCAGTGCGTTGTTTATTCCGAAAGAGGGCGAAGCCCCGGCCCAAACTCTCATGAAGTTGAATACGCCCCACCGGCCCATCAACGAGATTCGGCGGACGGGCGAGGTGCGTTTCGAGCAAAACGACCTGATCAACGCCGTCCGGAACGAGAAAATTGGCAACGACGCCGCCGATGCCCGCGCCATGTACGCGGGCATTGGCCAGGCCGAGCAGGAAAAAGCCATGACGCAGTCGTTTGCCGCCGATTTTGCCAACCCCGTGAAAGTGACCAGCCTCGCCTTCGACCCCTCGCTCGACGACCTCTCCGACACGGTGCGCTACACCTATGCGTACCGGGTGAAAAACGAAGTGAGCGAGGTGGCCGGGTTCAAGCTATTCCGCCTACCCTGGTCGGAGCGCCTGCGCTCGCTCGATTTCATTGCCCAGGAAACGCGTCAGCACCCGTTTCTGCTCTGGAACATGGTTTCCACCGAGCGCATGAGCGAGACGTACACCGTGACCCTGCCCGCGGGTAAGAAAATCCTCGAATTGCCGGCCAATGTGTCGCTGAGTTCGCCTTTTGCCGAGTACCGGATGCAGTACACCCAGCAGGAGGGCAAACTCGTAGCCGCCCGCTCGTTCACGCTTCGCCAGGACGTCGTCGAGCCGGGCGACTACGCGGCGTTCCGCGAGTTTTTTAACAAAGTCGCCGAGAGCGACGCGAAGCAGATCGCCTTCAAGTAGGGGCAGAGTTACTGCCACCCCTCGTCGTGGGTCGAAGCGAGCAGGCCATCGGGTACGCTCAACTCGCCCGTGTGCGGGTCAATCAGGCCGTTGCGTTCGTCCTCGATGTTGGTGGCCTGGGTGTAGACGTCGCCGGCAATGGGGCGCTGACGCAGTTCGTGCTTGAATTCTCGAATGCGCTCCGTCCGCTCGGCGGCATCTTTCGGCCCGCCGTAATCGGGAAAGCCGAAACCACCCCATTCACTCACGATGAGGGGAACCTGTTTGCGGTAAAAAAACGGATCGCCCACCACGAGGGGAAACGCCGCCACGCCTTCGTTCTGCCCCGCCACCAGCCGGTCGAGCAGATCGCGCCAGCGGTCGAGTTCGGGAGTGTAGAGGTGGGCCGTGAGCAAATCCGATTTCAGGCGGCCTTCGAGCGAAATGTGCTGCCAGCCGTCGTTATCGACCACCAGAAACTGCGGGTGGTGAATGTGCATGTAGTGGTAGGTCTCGACGATGTACCGCCGGGCTTCGGCGCTGGTGGCGATGTCCTGCACGCCCCAATCTTCGTTGTACAAACTCCAGATCACCACCGAGGGGTGCGTTTCGATGAGCGCCAGCATCCGCTGGAGTTCGGCCCAGTGGTTTTCGCGGCTGCGCTGGCTCGAATGGTGCGGGCTGGGCACCTCCACCCACAGCAACAGACCCAGTTCGTCGGCCAGGTTGTAGATGCGCGGGTCCACCCCGGCGATGTGCACGCGCACCAGGTTGCAGCCCAGCCGTTTCATGGCGTGCATGTGGCGGGTCATTTCCTCGTAAGTCGCCGTGCCGGGCTGGTACAGGATGCCGTCGAGGTAAAGGGGCTGGTTGTTGAGGTACACGTACCGACCACGGGCTTCGATTTTGCGCAGGCCGAAATGAGCCTCAATCTGGGCGACATAGCCGCTGGCGTCCACGAGTTCGGCCACGAGCTGGTACAATTGCGGCTGGTCGGGCGACCAGAGCCGGGCGCCGGGCACTTCGAGCACCACGCGCTGCACTTTTTGTCCCGCTTCAAGTTTGAGCGGAAACGCCGACTCCGCAATCGGCTCGTCCTTGCGGTCGATGCCCCGAATCCCCGCGGCCCGCAGGGCCTCTTCGCGCTCGAAAACGCGAACGCGGAGGGTGTAACTGCCGGGGTCGTGGATGCGCGTGGTGAAGTTGAACCGCACCAACTGGTCTTCAACGATGCTCACCACGCCCACCCGCGAGCGCAGGCGGTTGCGCTCCACGGTTTCGATCCACACGCTGCGCACGGCCCCGGTGTGGGTCTGGTACCAGATACCCCCGCGTTTGTACACGTGCGATTCCTGCTTGCCACGCGGGATTTCGGCGTCCATTGTGTCGGCAATGCGCACCGTGATGCGGTTGATGGGCTTGAGTAATTCGTCGCTGAGTTCGTACGAGAACGAGGTGTATTCGCCGTAGTGAATGTCCTCGTCTTCGATGGTGCGCAGCAGATGACCGTTGAGCCACACCCGCGTTTCGTAGCCGCAGGCCCCAAACGTGAGTTGCAGCATGCAGCAGTCTTCGCTGCGCTTGGGCAGGTCAAATTCGCACTCGTACCAGGCCACTACCTTGTCCTGCCAGCGCGACGCACCGGTGGCGGTGTTTTCGCGGGCGGCGGCCATGTGTTCTTCGATGGAGCCGGGCCAGTGGGCCGTGTGCCGGTAGTCGTAGCCGAGGTACCAGTTCTCGCGCAGGCCCACGTCGTCGGGGTCGAGGGCGAAGCGCCACTCGCCGTCGAGGAGCAGGTAGTTGGTGGAGCGCAGAACCGCGCGGGGGAGGGGGTTGATGGCCGTCACGGCCTGTTCGGGCGCGGCGACGGTTTCGGTGAGGTTGAAGCTGAATCGGTTGGAGGGTGCCATGCCCGGCGGCGGTAAAAAAGTAGTGCCGTCACGGGGGGGGCGGGTTTAGCGTTCAGCGTTTAGGGTTCATTTTCACCCTAAACGCTGAACGCTAAACCCTAAATCTTCACTTTTTCCCCGCCAAACACAAACTCCCTCTGTAAAATCCGGTTGAGCATGTCCGTGGCCCGGCGGGCACGCACGTCGGGGCTTTTGGCGCTGTTCACCCAGTGGGCCATGCCCCGCCGGACTCCGGCTTTGAGGCCATTGAAAGTGGCGCGGGCACCGGGTTCGAGGTCGAGGGCGGCTTCGAGTTCTTCGGGCAGGATGACCTCGTCGGGGTTTTCGTTTTTGACCAATTCCACCCGTACCGGGCTGCCCTCGGCGAGGCGCAGTTTCCGCCGCATCTCCCCGCTGACGATGAGGTGGTGCGAGCCGTCGCCGTGGGGGATGAGCGCCCGGTCCACCGGCAGGCCGTTGAAGGTGGCTTTCACCCGCACGCTGCCCCGCGTGCCGTAGAGGTGTTCGACCGAATGCGGGAAGCGCAAAAAATACCAGCCGCCCTTGCCGGGGACGCGTTCGAGGGGGGTGGTAAAGGTGTGTTTTTCGGAAGCGTTCAGCGACGACATGGGCAACGAGGGGGATGCAGCGAGAGAGTTTTCGCAAAACTACGCCGTTACCCCGCCTTTTGCCCAAACCCGCTCACCGTTGAGGGATTGGTGGAGCCTTCTTCAGGAATGGTGGGGGTTGATGTGTCGATGGTGGAGCTTTCTTTGCCGATGGTGGAGGCTTTTTTAACGTTGGTGAGGCTTTCTTTATGAATGGTGGAGCCTATTTCGTCAACGGTGGGGCTTTCTTCAACGAGGGTGGAGCCTTGTTGATGAACGGTGGAGCGTGTTTTATACCTGGTGGAGCAAACTGTTCCCCCAGTGGTGCAAGAAATGCCAATGGTGGGGCAAGAAAAGAAGTTAGGTACGAAAAAAGCGCGAACCGGGATTATTCACCGACCGGGCTTTTTTCATAATGCTCCCAAAGGCTGTTTTTCGGAAACGTGATGATTTCATCCAACATGGCCATCGTCACAACGCCTTTCGCTTCGTTGATGACACCCGCTTTCTGGCCGGAATGAATGTTTTTCAGCAGGGTGCCGGGGGGCAATGGTTCATTGCCGTTTACTTCTCGTTTGGCTTTAATTTCTTTCAGTAAATCAGGTATCTGCGTGTCTTCCCAGTCAAACACCTGTCCGCCGTGAATCAGTTTTACGCCGTCTGCAATCATTCCTTCCAGGAAATGGACGAGTTGTTCGTAGTGTTGCTCAGGCATGGCTGGTATGATTTAGGTGCTTTTGAAAAAATGCTTACTTTGAAAAGATTACATTTCGATGCCAATTGATGGAATTTATATGCGGATGTAAATTTTCATTTTCAGGTAGGCGAATCGTTGCACTGCCGGCTGACAAATTTTTTAGAAAAGGGTGGCCTTCCAGCATCCCGTAATCATGCGGCAACTGATTAATTTTAGACGAAACCTCCGTTCTGAAATCAGGTGTGAGGGTAAACCAACCGACATCAAACGCCCAGTGGTGCAAACGGCACAAAGCGATTCCATTCCAAATGTCGTCTTTTCCCATGAAACCATGTGGAACGATGTGGGCGGCTTCAACTTCCCATGACAAAAAATCAGGGGTGCAAAGTTTAAGTCCGCAAACCGCGCATTTAGCATCATACGCTTCGATAATGGCTTGCCTGAATCCCCGATATCGAAGTTTTATTTCGTTTTCAACTTTAATTTGTTGTTTCTCTGATGAAATCGGATTGTAGTTTTCCGGACGCGGTGTTGAATTCAATTTCTTTGCAATTTTTACAACTTCAAAAGATTTAACGGCAATCTGTTGTTTCCTTTCAATTGGAATTTCCATCAACTTTATCGCTTCGTCAAACCCAGCTTCCGTAAGCATCCACTCCCGTTTTCCCGTTAAGCTGGCGGTGGTAGTTGGTCTTGAAACGAATGATTGATGGGCTAACGAATCGGCTGCGCGAAACAAAAGCCGGTGCCAAAGCGACGAGCGTTTAATTCGATTTTCTTTTCGATAAATGGTTTCGAGGTAGGCACTTGTTTGTGCTGCGGTTAAATCGAAATACAGCGCAATTTCATTTACGATTTCTTCCCGGCGGTAAATTCTTTAATCACACCATGATGCCTGAACAAAGAAATTAACAAGGCTTCTTCGACAGCTTTCCTGGAAGGCATTTGTAATTCCTCCAGCTTTTTTCCTTCGTAACTCATTTTGTGGTGGCGAAACGATGGGAAAAATTACGATTGCCGAAACACCATCCCCAATTCCACTTCTACCCCTTGCACCTCGTCCCGCAACGCGCCTTCGGTCACGGTGCGGAAGGGGCGGGCGTCGCTCGGGCAGCGTGAAAGTACAAAACCAGTTTCAAAAAACAACTTCCCTAACCCGTCATTGCGAGCGGAGGCTTCAAAAGCGAGCGAAGCGAGGTTTTGAAGCCGGAGCGAAGCAAATCGAAGATTCAGCGGAGCTAATCCCTTGTCGGTAGCCGAGATAGCTCGTGGCAAGTACGGATGAAATGCAAACGTGCTTGGTTTTAGCTCTCTTGGCCTCCGATGGCAGATTGCTTCGCTCCGGCAGTTGAAACTTCATTTCATTCGTTTCAACTGCCTCCGCTCGCAATGACGGGGTGGGGAGGTTAAGATGCTGACTTCGACTACCCCTCCAACGCCGCCACGCCGGGCAGGGTTTTGCCCTCCATGTATTCGAGCAGCGCGCCGCCTCCGGTGCTGACGTAGCTGACGCGGTCGCCGTAGCCGGCGTTGTTGATGGCCGAGGCCGAGTCGCCGCCGCCGATGAGCGAGAAGGCCCCGTTTTGCTCGGTGGCCCGCACGACGGCCTCGGCGATGGCGTTGGTGCCCACGGCGAAGTTGGGGAACTCAAACACGCCCATCGGGCCATTCCAAAGGATGGTTTTCGAGGTGGCGACAACCTCCACGAATTTCTTCACCGTTTCGGGGCCAATGTCGAGGCCCTGCCAGTCGTCGGGAATCTGGTCGTTGGGCACCGTCCGGCGCTGGGCGTCGTTGCTGAAGCCGTCGGCGATGACCGTGTCCACGGGCATGACGAGGTTCACGCCTTTCGCTTTCGCTTTTTCGATCAGTTCCAGGGCCAGGTCCTGCTTGTCGGCTTCGAGCAGCGACTTGCCGATGCTGCCGCCGTTGGCCTTCGTGAAGGTGTACGTCATGCCCCCGCCGATGATGAGGTTGTCCACCTTGTCGAGCAGTTTCTCGATGATCAGGATTTTATCCGAAATTTTGGCCCCACCCATGATGGCCGTGAAGGGCCGCTCGGGGTTTTCCAGAATCCGCTGGGCGTTGTCGAGTTCGGCCTGCATGACGTACCCGCAGACTTTGTCGGCGATGAACTTGCCCACGATGGTGGTCGAAGCGTGGGGGCGGTGGGCGGTGCCGAAGGCGTCGTTGACCCACACGTCGCCGAGGCGGGCGAGTTTCTGGGCGAATTCTTCGTCGCCTTTTTCTTCCTGCTTGTAAAAGCGCAGGTTTTCGAGCAGCAGGATTTCGCCCGGTTGCAGCCCGGCGGCAAGTTCGGCGGCCTGTTCACCGATGCAGTCGTCGGCGAATTTGACGGGCCGACCAAAAATCACCGCCAAGGGGTTAACGAGGTGTTTCAACGAAAACTTCTCTTCCGGCCCGCCTTTGGGTCGCCCCAGGTGCGACATCAAAATGGCCGAACCGCCGTCGTCGAGGATTTTCTGGATTGTCGGGACGGTGGCCTTGATGCGCGTGTCGTCGGTGATTTCGTAGCGGTCGTTGAGCGGCACGTTGAAATCGACGCGCACGAGGGCTTTTTTCCCGGCGAAGTTGTAGCTGTCGAGGGTTTTCATGTGGGAAGGGCAACGGATGGTTTGGTTGGCGGGGGCAAAAATAGGGTTTAGGGTTCAGAGTTCAGGGTTTAGAGTTTAGAGTTTAGTGAGCACTTCACCCTAAATCCTGAACCCATTCAGTACCCTTCGCCCGCCCCCGCGCCGCCGAAGCTGCCGCCGCCAAAAAGCGGGTTGGGGGCCGCTTCGGGTTCGGGCAGTTGGGGAAATTCCGTCGTGCTGAGGGCTTCGGCCGTCGAGGCGCCGACCCGGCGGTTTTCGGGCACTGACGTGAAGCCCGCCCACTCCGGGTCGAGGCGGCGCAGCAGCCACCCCGAGGCGGCGATAAGCACTGCGCCGCTGAGCGTAAGAAACAACGACCAGGGCAGTTGGAACGTGGTGCTCTGGAAGGTCAGCACCGATGCGGCCAAGGCCAGCAGCCCGACGACGAGCAGGTTCCGGTCGCGGTTGCGAACACCGAAAACGACGTAAACCACCGGCACGACGGCGGTCAACGCGTAGAAAATCCCGGAGAAAGGCAGGGTGGCGTCGCCCGAAATCAGGGCGTTGCCCCACGTGACGACGAACACGTTACCGCAGGCGTAAAAAACCACCAGAGCCGCGATTTCGGCCACGATGAGGGCATCGAGCCAGTAAAAGTGGGCGTCGTCGCGCTGAGTTTTTGGGGCGAAAAGATAAACGGAACCCGCCACCGCCATGCCCAAAAAGGGCAGGAGCAACCGGCCCCAGGGCAATTCGAGGGCCAGCACGGCCAGCGTGAACAGCCCGCCGACGAACAGCAGGAGCGTCATCGACCGGCTGCCGTAGCGCCAAACCGCGTAGGCCAGCACGGGCAGGGCCAGCAGGCCGTACACCCACAGGCGCTCGTCGGCCACCGGCGCTACCAGCAGCCACAGCCCGCCCACCAGCGACCCCACTGCCGAGTACAGCAGGGCGGTGTCGACGCCGGATCGGAACAACTTCCGGTCGCGGATGAAGAGGTTGAGGAGGAAGAAAAAGCCCACGCCGTAGCCGATGCTCACCAGCCCGATGCCCGGCAGCGATTCGCCGAAAATGGGCGCAATCACCAACCCCGACAGCGATCCCGCGCAGCCGTTGAGCAGCAGCGTGAACAGGAACAGGGCGATTTTCACCCAGACGTTGGCCTGGTAGAAACCATCGGGAAAACGAACCTTGATGTGGGCCAGTCGCTCGGCGCTCAACAGCCCCCGCCGGTACCAGCGCTCGGCGTTGGCCTGAATAACGCGGGCGCGGAGCCAGTCTTCGTTGTAGGTTTTTTTCATGGGGATTTAGACCTTTAAAATCCATTTGTACCGAAATAGCAACACGACGATGCCCGCACAGGTGAAAACGAAGTAGTACAACGCCAGCACCCCGAGCACTTCGTCGGGCAAAATCTTGAAGAACAGGTACGTCAGCCCAATGTAGCCGTACACCAGCGCCATGAGCAGGAAGAAAAACGATTGCTCCCGCCGGGCGTACCAGAAAAAGCCAAAGCAAAGTCCGGCGAGAATGAACAGGTACAGGTACGGTGCCCGGTCGCCGAACCACCCCGCCAGCGCCGCCACCAGGCTGAGGTTGCCCGCCAGGGTAAGGTAGGTGGCGGTGAAGTGTCGTTTGATGCCCCGGTCTTCGAGCCACAGCGCCGCCCCCATCACCACCACGCCGAAACCGATGGCGATGTCAATCAGCGGGGTCTGGCGGAACTGGTCGCTGGTGAGCACGTCGAGGGGGGCAATGGTGAGGCCTACCCACGATGCCAGCGCCGTAAGGCCCATCGCCAGCACGCCCCGATGGTCGAAGCGGTAGGCGAGGGACAGAAACGCAAACGCGGGCAGGGCGGTGGCGAGGCCGTAGCGCGTGCCGAAGGTCTGGTAGGCAAATTGCAGGTAGCTTTCGAGCGATAAAAACACCAGGCAACCCAGCAGCAACACGAAATCGAACAGGGGGTGATTTTGCACCAGCGTGCGGGCGTAGGGCTGTCGGTGCCGCCAGACGTACCCAAAGCAACCCAGCATCAGCGCCGTGATGCTGGCCACGACAGCCTGGTGGCCGATGGTGTCGAGGTTTTCGTAGATCAGAATGCCCAGGCCCGTGCTCAGCAGCGTAACGCCCAGGTAGAGCGCCGTCCGCAGTTCGGCGAACAGCGAAAACGGCCGGCCGCGTTCGTAGACGGCGATGGGTTCGGCCTCCGCCGGAAGGAGCACGCCGCTGTCGGTGAGGCGGCGCAGGATGTCGGAGTAAGTCATTGACGGGCAGGGAGATTTTTCGATGAAAGCTACGGGCTTTCCCGAAGGCGAACAAGCGCGAATCAACAACGGGTAGGGAATGGAGCATAACTGACGGCGATCACCCCCTGCCCCCTCCAGGGGGGGCCTCCGCCGCCCTGTGACAGCAACGAGAAACCCCCTGGAGGGGGCAGGGGGTGATCGCCGCGAATTCCGTTTTATCTTTGAAAATGCCCGTCACCAACGAACTGCCCCCGAAGTACTACCTCGACTACTTCCGCTACCTGCTCCGCTTCGTGCGCGAGAAATACGCCGGGCTGCTGCATCCGCACGAACTTTTGTTCCTCGACGATTTCGATGCCCTGCCCGAAAACGCCCAGAGTTTGTTCGTGCGGTTCAGCAACCGGCGCGGGGCGTTTTTCCGGGTGCGCAAACTGAATTATCCCGAAATCGAACACTGGGGGTCGGCGCTGAAGGAACTGGAGGAACGGGGCTTCGCCGAGCGAATTGGGCCTTGGCAGGGCGAGCGGGCGGGTGAACTCCTCGACGTGTTCACCAAACCCGAACTCCTCGATTTTGCCAAACTCCTCAACCTCGACGTGAAGGGCAGAGCCGGTTTGAAAAAACCGGAATTCATTGATTTTCTGCTGGAAACCGCCGATTTCAACGAACTCATCGAGGCCATCGATGCCACCGAACCCGTCGTGAAGGTGTGTTACGAAGCCGAGGTCATGCTGATGAAGTACCTTTTTTTCGGCACCCGCAACCACGACATGAGCGACTTCGTGGTGCGCGACCTCGGCCTTTTGCGCTTCGAGCCGGTGGACGAAAGCCAACTCGTGGCCCGTTTCAACACCCGCAAGGAGGTGGACGACAAACTGGCCGTGAGCCTGGCCCGCGAAGACTTCCGCCTCATGCGCGAAGCCGAGGTGGACCCCCTCGAAATCTACCACTGGTTTATGGACTGGGACGCCCGCAAGGGCGACCTCGAAGACATCGCTCGGGGCAGCTACGACCGCTTCGTGCTGCGCGTGGCGGGTTTTCTGGAACGGAAAAAAGCGCTGGAAGAAAGCCTGACCGTGTTCCGGCTCACCGATTCGCCACCCTCGCGGGAACGGCAGGTGCGGCTGCTCGTTAAACTCAAAAGCAGCGAGGAAGCCCTGGCCCTCTGCGACCAGATTCTCCAGGCTCCGCAAAACGCCGATGAGCAGTTTTTCGCCATCGACTTCATCAACGGCCAGGCCGAAAAGTTGCAGAAACGCCGGGCCAAACGCAGCGTCACCACCTACCTCCACCAATCGGAGAGCCTCGTCATCGCGCCCGAATTCCGCTACCAGGTGGAGCGGGGCGTGGCCGAGGCCCTAACGCGCGAGGGCTGGCAAGTCATCTTTTCAGAAAATTACCTCTGGCGCAGTTTGTTTGGCCTGCTGTTCTGGGACGTGATTTTCGACGCCGGCGCGGCGGCCCTGCACCACCCGCTGCAACGCTCGCCGTCGGACTTGTACCAGCCCCGGTTTTTCGAAAAACGCCGGGAGGCCCTCCTCGACCGCCTCGATTTGCTCGAACAGCCCGAAGCCCTCCAACGGCACCTGCAAACCGTTTTTTCAGAAAAAACGGGCACCGTCAACCCGCTGGTGGATTGGTTTCCCGAAGTCCTGACGATGGTGCTGACGGCCTGTCGGCGCATGCCGGCGGAGGCGCTGCGCCGGGTACTGCTCGACATGATGCGCAACCTGCGCGAACACACCCGGGGCTTCCCCGATCTGTTCGCCTGGACCGATACCGATTACACGTTCGTGGAAGTGAAATCACCGACCGATAACCTGTCGTCCCAGCAATTGTACTGGCTGCAATTTTTCGCCGCCAACGGCGTCAAGGCCAAAGTGCTGCGGGTGGAGTGGGACCTGCCGAGGCCCGTGGCGTTCGTGGAGGAAACGCAAGGGGAAGAAAAGCAGAATACCGAATAAAAAAACAAGGAATATCGAATATTGAAGTGGGTTTTGCGCCTTCTAGATTCTGCATTCCTTATTTTTTATTCGATATTTCCTTCACCTCAAAACACAAAACCCCGCAAGCGTCGAAACACTTGCGGGGAAGAAGATGTGCTGATTAGCAGGAGTTTAGTACCGGCGTCCGCCGCCACCGTACCCGCCGCCACCGCCGTACCCACCACCACCGTTACCACGGCCACCGCCGCCGTAACCACCGCCGTTGTCGAAATTACGACGCGGACGGTCGGAGAATTCACCGCGGGGGCGTTCTTCGCGGGGACGTGCTTCGTTGACCACGAGGCGCATGCCCTTGAATTCGTAATCGTTCAATTGGGAAATGGCCTGATTCGCTTCGGCGTCGTTGGGCATTTCCACGAAACCAAAGCCCCGGCTGCGGCCCGTTTCGCGATCCATGATAATCTGGGAGTTACTGACTTCGCCGTACTGCTCAAACAAGGCGCGGATTTCGTCTTCCGTGGCCCGGAAGGGGATTTTTGCAACGTAAATGTTCATCGTGCTACGTGTTGAAAAAAAGATCCTACTGTCGAAAGGGGTAGTTGAAGTTCCTTCCGGTAGCAGCCGATGAACGTACCCGAAGTGACAAGGTCAACCATACCAACGAAATAGACGAACAAAGAAAACGAAAGAAACCGTATAATCCTAACGGTGAACCGCGTTTTTACGGGTTTCTTGCCAGAAACGGGCGCAGTTCGTCGGTGATTTTGTCGTCCCAGCGGGCTTGGGCGGCGCGGTTGATGCTGTGGGCGGTTTCATCGTCGTACTGTTCCTGGAGTTGGTTCATTTCGCGAAACGACTCCAGGAACAAAAATTGAATCCGGCTGTCGTACTCGTCGGGCTGAAGATCTTCGGCTTGCAACTTCTGCCGAAAGCGTTCGGCCACCAGGCGGGTGATGTCAAAGTGCAACTGCTCGTGGCGGAGGGCGTAGTCGTGTTTGGCCACCGGCCAAACCCATGACGAGTTTTTCAACTGGTACACCTTGAGCGTCATCACCACCTCCACCACGCCGGTTACGGTGCGGGCCGTAGCCTCGTAGCCAAAGCTGCTGAACACGGCGGCTCCGTAGTTTTTACCCGACCGGGGTGCGGCCCGAAAATCGTCCCAGGTGAGCGGGCGGCGGGGGTCGTAAAACACGGTGTCGCCTTTGTCGGGGGATCCGGTGAAGCCGGGGTTGAACGTGATGCGTACCCGTTTGGCGAGCACTTCCTGGGTGGGAGCGTTCAGCCGCAACCACTGGTCGAGATATTTCAGCCCCGCTTCGAGCGTTTGGCGGAGGAGCGTGCCGTGGAGTTCGGTCGGGCCGAGGCCCCGGCTGTATTTGGCTCCGCCCTCGAAGTCGGTCAGGTGAGTGCGCTGGCCGTTGCGGAGCAGATCGAAGGCCAGCACGGCGGTCAGTTGGCCGTCGGCCTGGCGGGCGGGGGAGGTGGCTTTCTCCGAAAACTGGAGTTTTTTGACCCGCACCACCACAGCCCAGTTCGTCGTATCGGGGCGGCGGGCCGCTTTCAGGAAGCGTTCGAGGGCGTTGTTGGCGAGCGGCAGCGGCACAAGTTTGGGGGACGGACCGCCGGGCGTGGTTTCCCCAAAAATCGTCCCCACCGCGCCGGGCTGCGGGCGCTCGTCGCGCAAATCAGCCACGAAGAAGCGTTCGGGGGCGTACCCTGGCCGGGAAGGTAGGGACAACGGGCGCGGGCTGACCTGACCAAAGGCCGTCAAACCACTGAAAATCAAAGCCAGGAATAGAACGAGGAAGCGAGCGGGCATGGCACCGATGAAACGCCGCCGTCACGTAAAAAGTTGAGTTTTATCAGTTCAAAAATTTTCCGTCAACGAATCCTTGACTTTGTGCATGATCCTTGATAGGTTCGGTAACGTCCAAGGACGACAGGCCCTCCGAGACCCCGGGGGCCTAGCGTCTGGGGGCGAGCCGTCATTTTGTTTCACTTTTTTAAACGTATGCGCGTATGAAACTGCAAGTGCATTCGATCCACTTTGACGCCGACCAGAAGTTGCTGGCGTTCATCCAGTCCAAGCTCAACAAGCTCGACCAGTTTTACGACCGGATTACCAGTGGCGAGGTGTTCCTCCGATTGTCGAAGGGTGAAAGCAGCAAGGTGCTGACGAAACAAATGGAAGTGAAAATCAACGTGCCCGGGGGGTATCTGTTCGTGACGGAGGAAGGGCGCAGTTTTGAAGAAACAACCGATTTGGCCATCGAGGCCCTGAAAAACCAACTGAAAAAATTCAAGCAGAAGGCCCGCAGCCACGCCGCCCCTGAATCGGGCGAGGCGATGGAACAACTGGGATTGCTGAAGGAAGAAGAAGAGGAAGTGGTTTGATCTCGGAGTCTCCAAAAGCAGCGGCGGCTTCCCCAAATCAGGGAAGCCGCCGCTGCTTTTTTTGCAAATTCACAGCCCAAACGCCGCCTTCACCGTGTCCACGTAGTCGAGTTTTTCCCAGGTGAAGAGTTCCACTTCGGCTTCGACCACCTGCCCGTCGGGCGAGCGGAAGGTTTTCCGGACCACCTCGCTCTCGCGGCCCATGTGGCCATAAGCGGCGGTTTCGGCGTAAATCGGGTTGCGGAGCTTGAGCCGCTGCTCGATGTGGTAGGGCTTCATGTTGAAAATCTCGCCCACCTTCACGGCGATTTCGCCGTCGGTCATCGCCACCTTCGAAGTCCCGTTGGTGTTGACGTACAGCCCGCAGGGTTCGGCTACGCCGATGGCGTACGACACCTGCACGAGCACTTCGTCGGCAAGGCCCGCCGCCACGAGGTTTTTGGCGATGTGGCGCGTGGCGTAGGCCGCCGAGCGGTCTACTTTCGAAGGGTCTTTGCCCGAAAAGGCCCCGCCGCCGTGGGCACCTTTGCCGCCGTAGGTATCGACGATGATTTTGCGGCCCGTGAGGCCCGTGTCGCCGTGGGGACCGCCGATGACGAACTTGCCCGTGGGGTTGATGTGGTAGGTGATGTCGCCTTCGAAAAGTTTTTGCAACTCCGGCTTCAGCTTGGCCTTCACGCGGGGCAGCACGTAGTTGACGATGTCTTTTTTAATCGTCGTCAGCATCTCGTAGTCGTCGGCGAAATCGTCGTGCTGGGTCGAGACCACGATGGTGTCGATCCGAATGGGCTGGTTGTCGTCGCCGTACTCGATGGTCACCTGGCTCTTGGCGTCGGGGCGGAGGTACTTGATGACGTCGTTCTCGCGCCGCACCGCCGCCAGTTCCTGCAAGATTTTGTGGGCCAAATCGAGGGCCAGGGGCATGTAGTTGTCGGTCTCACGGGTGGCGTAGCCGAACATCATGCCCTGGTCGCCGGCACCCTGCTCCTCGGGATTTTGCCGCTCCACGCCCTGGTTGATGTCGGCCGATTGCTCGTGAATGGCCGAGAGAATCCCGCAGGAATTGGCCTCGAACATGTACTCCGACTTGGTGTAGCCGATTTTGCGGATCACCTCGCGGGCGATGCTCTGCACGTCGAGGTACGTTTTTGATTTCACTTCGCCCGCCAGCACCACCTGGCCGGTGGTGACGAGGGTTTCGCAGGCGACTTTGGAGGTGGGGTCGAAAGCCAGGAAATGGTCGATCAGCGCGTCGGAAATCTGGTCGGCCACCTTGTCGGGGTGTCCTTCCGAGACCGACTCAGACGTGAACAGGTAGGGCATGAGAAGTGGTAAATCGTAAGTCTGTGAGTCGTAAGCCGATGGTCAGTAGCGTGTTGTCAACCTCCTTGAGGGGTCGTTGTCACGCTGCGCTTGTCGAAGCGCTACGCCGCTGTCCTGATTGCCCCTTGACGAGCGCACGGCGCTTCGGCAAGCGCAGCGTGACAAACCAATGTCAATCCAAACGGGCAACAGGGTAGTGGCCACCGGGCCAAAAGTGCCGCAAAACTACGACGATTTGGAGGGAATCGAAAGCCGGGAGCCATCAGGCCCCGATTTTTCGGAGCAGCACGTCGAGGGCGGCGCGGGTGAAGGGCAACTTCGGCGCGGCCCAGATCACGCGCAAATCCTGAAACAGGTTATTTTCTTCGTCCAGAAACCGGAACACGTCGGCGGGGCGGTTGCGGGCGTAGAGTTGGGTGAAAATTTCGGCGGGCGGGTGGCGGTGGTTCAGGAACACGTTCAAAAAGATTTCGTCGAACAGCCGGTAGCGGGCGGGTATCGCCGCGCCTTCGCCGTCGAGAGGGTGGGCGTTGAAATCGGCGGCCAGATTGCGGGCGATGGTGCGCAGCCGCCGCTGGGTGCGGGCGAAGGTGTAGCCCGTCGAGGGCCGGGTGGTGCCCCCCGCCGTGCCGATCCGAATGACGCGGGGGCCGGGGCGTTCGGTGGTCGGCTCGTCGGTCATGGGGATGATGCCGAATTCGGTTTCGGTGAGTTTGAAATCACGGATGTTCAGAAAATCCCGCAGGTACGATTTCAACTCGGCGTCGTAAGCGTCGGGCGGCAACAGGGTAGGGGTAAAGAGGGTGAATTCGACCAGGGCCTCGGTCTCGGAAAACGGCAGCACGTACAGGAACCGGCACTCCCCGTGCTGCGGAATCCGGAAGTCCATCATCGTCGGCACCGCCGGGTCGAAGGCGGGCGCGGGCGTTTTCACGACCCAGCCTTTGAAGTGCTGGAGTAGCGCCGACCTCCTGGTCGGCGTTTCACCGCTCGGTGAAAAATCGGGGTTGAACGGCTTCATTGCCTCCAGCCGAAAGGTGCTGTCAAACACCCAGTCCGCCGAAAACCGACCCGCCTCGGTCGTCACGACGGCCCCGGTTTCTGTGCTTTCAAGCGCCAAAACCGGGCTGTACAAAAACTCCACGTCCGGGTGTTCTTCCAGTTCGTCCCGCACGAAGTCGTAGAAATCGATTCCCCGCAGCAGTTTGTACCGGTAGCCGCCGAGGTCCAGTTTTTCGGAAAAACTACGTTCACGGGGGCCGTGAAACCACACCGTGTCCCACTGCCGGCACACCACCGACTCGAACGGCCCGTTGCCCCGTTCCCAAAATGCCCAGGTCCGGTCGTTCTTCGTTTTCGGTTCGCGGTCGATGATCAGGGTGCGTTTGGTGCGGAGCGGAGTTTGGCCGAGGTGGTAGGCCAGGCTTAGGCCCGCCATGCCGCCGCCGGCGAGGATGAGGTCGTAGTGGGGAAGGGAAGCAGTCACGCGGGAACGGGGAACGGATTGCCAAACATAACCCCGTTCGGCCCGATTCGGTTGCCCATGCCCCGGCAACCGCGTTTTCAATCCTTTTGTTTGGGGGCGCGTTTTTTTTAATTTCCTGACAAAAGTTAACCAACTCCTACTCCATGGAGCACCCGCTATCCCGCTCCGCAACTTGGTTGAGTTCCGTGCTGGAGGCGTCGCTGAGCGGGGTTCTGGTGTTTGAACCTGTGCCCGACGCCTCTGGCCAGGTGGCAGACTACCGCGCGGTGTTCGCCAACCGCGCCGTCGGCGAACTCATCGGCACGACCCCCGACTTGGTGCTCGGCACCAACTTGGGCAATTTGTTTCCCAACGACGCCGTCCTGCGTCTGCACTTCGACCGCGTGGTCACGCGGGGCGAGGCCCAGCGCTTTGAATTCGAGCATCACAACTCCGCCCGCCCCGGCCTGGGCCGCACCTGGTTCGACGCCTCGGTGAACGGCCTCGATGGCCACGTGGTGATGTCATTCATCGACGTGACGGCCACCCGGCAGGTAGAGTCCCAGGCCGAAAAAACCATCGCCCGCCTGCACAGCATCCTCGACGGCTCCCCGGCGGCCATCGGCCTGCTCGAAGCCGTACGCGATCCCAACGACTCGGGGCGCATCACCGATTTCACCATCGTCAGCCTCAACGAGCAGTTCTGCTCCCTGATGAAGTACGAAGCCGCCGACCTCATCGGGCGGCGGTTCCGGAAACTCTTCAAGCGCTCGCTGACGGCCAAACTCTACGACCGCTTCGTGCGGGTGGTGCAAACCGGCGTGCCCCTGCACGAGGAACTGCACTTCGAGCGCGGCCCCTTGCAGGGCTGGTTTGACCTGACCGCCGTGCGCCAGGGCGACGGCCTGACCATCACGGTGCTCGACGTGACGGATTACCGCGAGGCCGAAGAAAAAGCCCAGCAGTCGGCCCTGATGCTCGAAACCGTGCTCGACCGCGCCCAGGCGGGGGTCACCTGGCACCACGCCGTGCGCAACGAGGCGGGCGACATTGAGGACTTTCAGGTGGTGGCCATCAACCAGGCCAGCGCCGAATTTTTCGCCCGCATCAACCCCGCCCTGCGCGGGCAGGCCCTCGAAGGCTGGCGGTTGTCGAAGTTTTTCCCCCAGGCCTGGGATTTGGGCCTCTTCGACCGCTTCGTCAACGTGGTCGAGACCGGCGAACCCGTCCGCTACGAGCGCACCTACCCCACCGCCGAGGGCGAACTGTGGTTCGACGTGTCGGCGGTGAAGGAAGACGACGGGCTGATTCTGACCTTCGTCGACATTACCCGGAGCAAGGAAGCCGAACTCGAAGCCGAGGCCACCGCCGAACTCCTTGGTGGGGTGTTCGACGCCTCCCCCTGGGCCATCGTGTACCTGGACCCGGTGTACGACGCCGACGGCGACGTGGTGGATTTTATCTTTCAACTGGCCAACGCCAAAGCCGGGGAAATTGGTCGGCTCCCCCTGCCCACCCTCGTTGGCGGCCGAATGCTCGACATGTACCCCCACACCCGTACCGTGGGGCTGTTTGAGGAGTACGTGCGGGTGCTCGAAACGGGCCGACCCTTCGAGCGAGAGGTGTTTTTCGAGCAGGGCACCATCGCCGTCTGGTCGCACATCACGGCGGTGCGGCAGGGCGGGGGCCTCGTGCTGACCAACTCCGACGTCACCGCCCGCAAGCTGGCCGAAATTCAGAACGAGGAATCGCTCCGCCTGCTGCAGGGCGTGCTTACCTCGGCCCCGACGGCCATTTTCTGGCTGGAGGCCGTGCGCGACCCCGCCGATCCGGTGCGCATCGTCGATTTCTCGTTCGCCCTCTTCAACGCCTACACCGCCGAACTGGCCCGCCGCCCCGCCACCGATCTGCACGCGCGGCAACTCCTGCACCTGTTCCCGCATTTTGAGAACACGGGCCTGTTCGCCGACTACGTGCGGGTGGTCGAAACCGGGCAGCCTTTCGCGGGCGACGTTTTTTACGATTGGGACGGCGTCCACGGCTGGTTCCACGTGCAGGCCGCCCGCCACGACGACGGCGTGGTGGTGCAGACTCTCGACATCACCGAACGCAAACGGGCCGAGGAAGAAACCCTCCGGCTGAAGGACGAACTGGCCCGGCGGGCCGAAGACAAGTACCGGGCGCTGTTCGGTTCCATCGACCAAGGCTTGTGCGTGCTGGAAATGGTCGCCGACGAGAGCGGCGAATTCGTCGATTACCGCTACACCGACGTCAACCCGGCGTTTGAAAAACAAACTGGCCTGACCAACGTCCTGGGCCGCACCATACGGGAAATTCAACCCCGGTTCGACCCGGTGTGGGTGGAGCGGTATGGCCGCGTGGCCCTGACCGGCGAACCGTTCCGGACCGAAGCGTTCATCCCGACCCTGGAGCAGTGGTTTGAGGTGTACGCCTTCCGCACCAACCAACTCGAAGACCGCCACGTGGCGGTGCTGTTCAGCAACATTACCGAGCGCAAGCAGCACGAGCAGCGGCAGGAATTTCTGCTGAAACTCTCCGACGCGTTGCGGGCCGAACCTGACGCCGACGCCGTGGCGAACCGCGCGCTCCCAATGCTCGCCGAGCACTTACGGCTCGACCGCTGCTACATCGCCGTGTACCGACTGGAGGACGACCACGCCGACATCACGCACCAAGTGGGCAATGACCGCGTGCCGCCGCTACCCGCAGGCGGCATTCGCCTGTCCGACTTTCCCGAAGCCTTCCGCGTCGTGTTCGACCGGACACTGGTGATCGACGACTTCGCGGCGACCGGCGGGCTGTCTGACACGGACCGGCGTAACATTGGCACCCTCGGCCTGCGGGCGCTCCTGGCCGCAACCCTGCGCCAGGGCGAGAACAACCCCCACTGGGTGCTTGTGGCGGTTTCGGCCAGCCCCCGGCACTGGACCGGCGGCGAGATTGCGCTGATCGAAGAAGTGACCGAGCGGACCTGGGCAGCAATGGAACGCGCCCGCGCCGAGGCGGCCCTGCGCGAATCCAAATCCCGGTTGCAGTTAATCGCCGACCTCGTACCCGACCTTCTCTGGAGCAGCGAACCCAACGGCTCGACCACCTGGTATAACCACCGTTGGCTGGAATACACGGGACAATCTCTTGCGGATGCGCTCGACTGGGGATGGTTATACGCTATTCACCCTGACGACCGCGAAGGCTCCGCACGCTATTATCGGGAAGCGATAGAAAATGGTGAGAAGCTTCGCCAGGAACACCGCATTCGTCGTGATGATGGAGAATACCGCTGGTTTGTCGTTAACGCATTTCCGCTCAAAGATGAAAGCGGTAAAGTCATCAAGGTTTATGGCGCGGCAACGGATATTCACGAATCGCGGCTCATGAACGAAGCCCTGCGCGAATCGGAAGAAAAGTACCGCAGCATCTTTGAAAACATCGACGAAGGCTTTGGCATACAGGAGGTGGTTACAGACGAAAACGGAAATGTTACCGACGTGATTTACCGGGAGGGGAACGGCGCTTTCGAACGTTTTACAGGAATAAAGGATGGGGTTGGCAAAAAAGTAAGTGAAATTCTTCCCCATCTCGAACAAGCCTGGCTGGATGCCTTGACACAGGTTTACAAGACGGGTAAGCCGTTGCGTGCCGAAGACTATACAGCCGATTTAAATCGCTGGTTTAGTTACTACTATTCCCGTATCGGTGAGGCAGGCAGTCCGTTGATTGCGGCAGTCTTCAACGACATCACCGAGCGCAAGCAGCGCGAGCGGCAGCAGGAATACCTGTTGAACCTTTCCGACGCTTTACGACCGCTTTCCGACGCGGTTGAAATTCAGCGCGCGGCGATGCGCGTGCTGGGCGAACACTTGCAGGTGGACCGCGTGCTGTATGCGGAAGTTGACCCCGACGGGCAGACGTATTTCATCTCGGACAACTACGTGCGCGAGGCGAATCCGAAACTCATTGGGCGTTTTTCGACCAACGATTTCGGCAAGGTCAGCGAGCGGCTGCGGGCGGGCGAAACGTTCGCCGTCGAGGACATGACCTCGGACGAGCGGTTGAGCGAAGCAGCGCGGGCGGCGTTCATCGGGTTCAATGTGTACGCGAGCGTCGGCGTCCCGCTCATCAAAGGAGGTCGCTGGGTCGCCAATCTCGGTATTCAGCACGGACAAGCGCGGGAGTGGACGGAAGCAGAGATCGCGCTGGTGCAGGAAACCGCCGAACGCACCTGGGCGGCGGTGGAGCGCGCCCGCGCCGAAGAGGAACTTGCCCGGTCGGAAGAAAAATACCGCACCTTGTTCGGGTCGATTGACGAAGGATTCTGCCTGGTTGAGGTGATTTTTAACGGCGAGAACCGAGCCATTGATTACCAATTCATCGAAATTAACGCCGTTTTTGAGCGGCAAACCGGCGTTAAAAATGCGGTGGGCAAGCGAGCAACTGAACTGACCCCGAACATCCGGCCGGGCTGGATTGAAGCGATTGGCGACGTGGCACTGACCGGGAAACCGCTGCGCACGGAAGGTTATTTTGAAGACCTTGACCGCTGGTACTTCATTGTTCTTTCCCGCGTCGGCGGGGCGGGGAGCCAGCTTGTCGTCGGCGTCTTTGACGACATCACCGAGCGCAAACGCCGCGAAGCGAACCAGACGTTGCTCGTCGAAATCGGCGACGACTTGGCCCGGCTCACCACGCCCGATGAAATGATGCAGGCCGTAGGCGAACGGCTCTGTGCGGCGCTGGGCCTGACCAACTGCCTGTTTGCCGATGTGAGTGAAAATGGCGAAGAAATCTCCGTGCACCAGGGCTGGAACCGGCAGGACGTGCCCAGCCTGAAGCAAACGTACCGCGTCGCCGAGTACCTGACGCCCGGCCACAGCGCTCAGGAATTGGTCGTCGTGTGCGACACGGCCACCGACGCTCGTGTGGACGCGGAATCTTACGCTCGCCTGAACATCGGCGCGTTTGTGACCGTGCCGTTTTTCCGCAACGGACGGTGGACGGCGAATTTTGGTGTAAGCGATGCCAACCCGCGGGAGTGGACCTCCGATGAAATCGAGCTTTTCAAGGAAATTGGCGACCGTATTTTCCCGCGCATCGAACGCGCCCGCACCGAGGTCGCCCTGGCCGAATCGGAGGCGCGCCTGCGCCTGGCCACCGAAGCGGCGCGGATGTACGCCTGGGAATTCGACTTCCACACCCAGACGCCCCGCTTTGCCGCCAACTACGAACAGGTCACCGGCCTGAAACCCTCGGCCACGTTCGCCGAAAATCTGCAACTCATCCACCCCGACGACCAGGCGACGGTCACCGCAGCGTTTGCGCGGGCCATCGCCGGCGACGGCACGTTCGAGTACGAAATGCGGAGCCTCAACTCCGCCGGGGGCCTGGAGTGGTTCCACGTGTCGGGCCTCGTCCTCCGCGACGCGGCGGGCCAGCCCATGCGGGCGGTGGGCATCACCCAAAACATCACGGAACGCAAAAAGGCCGAAGCCGCCCTGCGCGAATCGGAAGAGCGCCTGCGGATCATCATCGAAGGGGCGCAGGGGTACGCCATTTTCACCCTGACCACCGACGGCCGGGTGGATTCCTGGAACGCGGGCGCGGCGGCGATTTTTGGGTGGAACGAAGCGGACATTCTGGGGCAAAAGAGCGAGGTGCTTTTCACGCCCGAAGACCGCGCCGCCGACGTGCCGCGCATGGAGTTGATGACGGCAGCCACCGAGGGCGTCGCGCCGGACGTGCGCTGGCACCTACGCCGCGACGGCTCGCGCGTGTTCATCAACGGCATCAACCAGGCCCTGCTCGATGCGGGGGGGCAACTCCGGGGCTTCGTGAAAATTGGCCGCGACGTGACCGCCCAGCACGAAGCCGAAACCGCCCTGCGCGAATCGGAGACGCGCCTGCGCCTGGCCATCGACGCCGCCGACATGGGCACCTGGGAGTGGCACCTGCCCACCGACGAGGTGTACTGGAACGAGCGCCACTTCGCCCTCTTCGGCATGACGCCCCGGCCCAACCCGCTGAAGCCCGGCGATTTTTTCGACCACGTGCACCCCGACGACCGGGAGCGCGTCGGCGCGGAACTCCAACGGGCCATCGCCGAGCGGAGCGTGTTCGACAGCGAGTTTCGCGCCGCGCCCGAATCGGGCAACATCCGGTGGATCAGTGGATACGGGCGCGTGACCGAAGAGGCCTACGGCCAGCCCACCCGCCTGAGCGGCGTCATGCTCGACGTGACCGAACGCAAGCAGGCCGAAGAACAACTCCGCGACTTTGCTGCGGAGTTGGAGCGGCAAGTGGCCGAGCGCACCGCCGAACTGCGCAAAAACCTCACGCTCCTCCAGCAAACCGAGGGCGTGGCCCTCATGGGCAGTTGGGCTTACACGCCGGCTACCGGTGTTTTCGAGTGGTCGGAGGGCATGTACCGGCTGTTTGGGCTGGAGCCGGGCACGCCGGTTTCGCCCGAAGTGTACCTCGAACACACCATCGAGGCCGACCGACCCGTGGCCGAGCGCATCGTGGATTTTCTGAAACACCCCGACGGGCACGAACTCCAGGAGCAATTCCGCATCCGAACCCCCGAAGGCGAAAAAACGATCCGCATCAAGGCCACCGTGCAGCGCAACGCCGCCGGGGAGCCCGAACGCGCCCTCGGCGTGGACATCGACATCACCGCCCAGGTACGAGCCGAGCGGCAGTTGAGCGAGTCGGCTCGCACGCTGCGCAACATCCTCGACGGGGCCCAGGCGGGAATCGCGTTGCTCAGGGCCGTGCGCGAGCACGAGGGCCTCGGGCCGGTGGTGGATTTCGTCGTGGAAAACGCCAACCACCTCGCCGCCGAACTCAACGGCATCCCGATGGAGCAGACCCTAAACCGCCGCCTCAGCGAACTTTTCCCGCATTACAAAGCCATCGGGCTGTTCGACCGCTACGTCGAGGTCGTCGAGTCGGGCGTTTCGCAGCGCTTCGAGGCCCGCAACGAAGGGCCCGGGCCGGTGGAATGGTTCGACGTGTCGCTGGGCAAGCACGGCGACGGCCTCGTGCTGACCTTCTCCGACATCAGTGACCTCAAACACCTCCAGCTCCAGTACTACACCCAGGCCACCATGCTCGAGGGCATCCTCGAAAGTTCGGCCAATTCCCTGGGCGTGTACGACGCCGTGCGCGACGAACGAGGGCAGATCGTGGACTTCCGCGTGCGGCTCTTCAACCGCGCCGCCCTGCAAGCGGCGCGGTTGACGTGGGCCGACGTGGAGGGAAAAACGCTGCTCCAACTCAGCCCCTACTCGCAAGAAATCGGCGTTTTCCACGCCGCCGTCGAGGTGGTCGAAACGGGACAGCCCCAGCAACTCACCCGCGATTACCCGCACCTGGGCAAGTCGTTCAGCATTGCCCTGAGCCGGTTCAATCGCGACGGCCTCGTCGTCGGGTCGGTGGACATCACCGAACTGCGCAAGGCCCAGCGCCACCAGGAGGAACTGCTGGAGGATTTGCGCAAGTCGAACCTCAACCTCGAACAGTTCGCCTACGTCACCTCCCACGACTTGCAGGAGCCGCTGCGCAAAATCCAGTCCTTCGGTGCCATGCTCGCCAAGCGCCTCGGCGACCGCCTCGACCCCACCGAGGCCGACCTCATCCACCGGATGCAGGATGCCGCCACCCGGATGAAAACGCTCATCGAAGACCTGCTGACGTTTTCGCGGCTTTCCACCAAAAAAGAAGCCTTCCGGTGGTTGCAACTCGACCGCCTCGTGCGCGAGGTGCTCAACGACCTCGAATCCACGATTCAGGAAAAAAACGCCATCGTTCACGTGGGGCCGTTGCCCCGCCTCAAGGGCGACGCCATGCAGTGGCGGCAACTGCTGCAAAACCTGCTCAGCAACGCGCTGAAATTCAGTCGCCCCGGCGTGAGGCCCGAAGTGCGGGTGGAGGCCCGCACCGTAAGCGCCCCCGATTGCCCCGACGTGAGCGGCCTGCGTGCGAGCCAAACCTACTGGGAATTCACCGTGGCCGACAACGGCATCGGCTTCGACGACCAGTACCGGGAGAAAATCTTCGACATGTTTCAGCGCCTGCACGGGCGGGCCGAGTACAGCGGCACGGGCATCGGGCTGGCCATCGCCAAAAAAGTGGCCGAACAGCACGGGGGCTGCGTATCGGCCCACGGCGTACCGGGCCAGGGGGCCACGTTCCGGGTGTACGTGCCCACCCCGCCGGGGACGGCTGAGCCGGGCGACTGACGCCGCCAATGCCGAAGCGGTCAAGGGCCTAAAAATGAATTGCTTCATTTTTAGGCCCTTGACCGCTTCGAACCGGTGCGAAAAAAAGTCCAACGTTTCCATACTTTTTTGTATGAAAAGGCATTAGCTTCGCGCCCCACCGAGGCTGGAAGTGAATTGTGTAACCGAACCCACTGACGAATCCCCAACCTATCGTTCCACCGCCTGTCTTTCTGAACCGCCATGAGGAAAGTCGTCCGAACCCGTCAACCCCATGAACGCCGCCCTGCCCCTGATCCTCGTCGTGGACGACGACGAGGACGACCGCCTGTTCGTGCAACTCGCTTTTGATGAAACCGAAATCCCTGCTGGCCGGGTGGAATTCGCCACCGATGGCCTGAAAGCCCTCGAATGGCTCACCGCTGCCCCCGAACCGCCTGCACTGGTGCTGCTTGACATGAACATGCCCCGGCTCAACGGCCTCGAACTGCTCAAAAAACTCCGGGAATCGCCCCGCTGGAGGAGCCTGCCCGTGGTGATGTTCACCACGTCGGGCGAAGAACGGGTCGTTGAGCGGGCCTACGAACTCGGGGCCAACAGCTACGTGACCAAACCCGATTCCTACGAAGAATTCGCCGACCTGCTCAAAACCATCTGCCACTACTGGCTCACCGTGGCCCGCGTGCCGAGCCGGGCGCCGGTGCGGGAGTCGGTGTAGGGGAGGAGGGGAAGTGGGAAAAAGAAAGAGCAACGGGTTCCTTTTTCCCACTTCCCCTCCTCCCCCTTTTCCTGACTCCTTTTTTCAGAATTTCAAATCGGGGCGCTGATTTTCTATTTTTGCCCCACCATGTCGCGTCGCCTGATTCTCGCCAGCCCCCTTCTGGAAATCACCGTCAGCCGGTTGTGTCAGCAACTGATTGAGAACCATCAGGATTTCGCCCAATCGGTGGTGCTGGGGCTGCAACCCCGGGGCATTTTCCTGGCCGAACGCATCCACCGCGAGCTCGAAGCCACCACGGGCCGGAGCATTCCCTTCGGCTACCTCGATGCGACCTTCCACCGCGACGACTTCCGCCGCCGTGACTCGCTCGTCAAGCCCAACCAGACCAAAATCCCGTTCGTGCTGGAGCAGAAGCGCGTCGTCCTCATCGACGACGTGCTCGCCACCGGCCGGATGATCCGCGCCGCCCTCGACGCCATGACGTTTTTCGGTCGCCCCGAGGCGGTCGAACTGCTCGTGCTCATCGACCGCCGCTACAACCGCCAGATTCCCATCGCCCCGACCTACGTGGGTCAGCACGTCCACACCCTCGACACCCAGCGCGTGCTGGTGGAATGGCAGGAGCAGGGCCACGAAAAAGACGGAATTTGGTTGATTGATTAAAATAAGGTGGCTCCTTCCTCTGGAAGGAGCTTTTTTTTGACCAGGAAAGCAGTTAGAAACTCATGACCGCATTCAGCACCCGACACCTGCTGGGCATCAAAGACCTCACCGAAAGCGACCTCCACCTCGTTTTCCAGACCGCCGACGAATTCAAGGAAGTGCTCAACCGGCCCATCAAGCGGGTGCCTTCACTTCGTGATGTGACGATTGCGAACGTGTTTTTCGAAAATTCCACCCGCACCCGCCTGTCGTTTGAACTGGCCGAAAAACGCCTCTCCGCCGACGTGGTCAACTTTTCGTCCTCCGGCAGTTCGGTCAAAAAAGGGGAAACCCTCCTCGACACGGTCAACAACATCCTGGCCATGAAGGTCGACATGATCGTCATGCGCCACGCCAGCCCCGGCGCGCCGCACTTTCTGGCCAGCCGCATCCCGGCCAACGTCATCAACGCCGGCGACGGCACCCACGAGCACCCCACGCAGGCCCTGCTCGACGCGTTTTCGATCCGGGAAAAACTGGGCGATTTGGCGGGCAAAAAAGTGGTCCTTTTCGGCGACATCCTCCACTCGCGGGTGGCCCTGTCGAACATTTTCTGCCTGAAGAAACTCGGAGCCGAAGTGATGGTCTGTGGGCCGAGCACGCTCATTCCCCGCCACATCGCCGACCTGGGCGTGCGGGTGTCGCACGACGTCCGTGAGGCGTTGCGCTGGTGCGACGTGGCCAACGTGCTGCGCATCCAGTTGGAGCGGTTGCAGGTGAAGTATTTCCCCAGCCTGCGCGAGTACAGCCTCTACTTCGGCATCAACCGCCAGATGCTCGACGAACTCGACAAGGACATCGTGCTCATGCACCCCGGCCCCATCAACCGGGGCGTCGAACTCACCTCCGACGCCGCCGATTCGCGGCAATCCATCATTTTGAACCAGGTGGAAAACGGCGTGGCCGTGCGGATGGCGGTGCTGTACCTGCTGGCGGGGCAGGGGTGACCCTCACCCGGTTCAACCCTTGAATTTTTTGTGCATAAAAAAACCTTCCTGTCGCCGGACAGGAAGGTTTTTTCGAATCAGGCAATGCTGTCCGTCAATCCGGCAGGTTGTAAAACTTCTTTACTTCGTTGTAGTCGGAGAAGTCCACCGCCGACTGGCGACCCGTGCGGAGGTCGTTGGCGGGGATGATCACAACCCGAACGGCAGCCGTAAGTGCGCCACTAGTGCCGAGGGTTTGGCGACGTATTACCAAAGCCGGAGGCAATGGCGATGGGCTGGGTACCGTATTCACCCAGGCAGCGTAATCACCAAAATTGAGGCCATTTCCCGTGTTGATTTCACCCGGCATGGCAATCCAATCGGTCCCAGGGCTACCCGGACGCCTGATGTACCCCATCACTGCACTTGCATTCGCTACGGGTTCGGTAACCCCCTTCAACTCGAACACCTGTACGGCTCCGACGGTATTAGCCCATGTTCTTTCTGCGAATGAAAACTGAATCACGTTGGCATTGCCGGTTTGCCCGGTAGCTCCAGCCGGGCCTGCGGGGCCAGTAGCCCCGGTAGCCCCCGTGGCGCCGGTAGCACCCGTAGCGCCGGTCGGACCGGCCGGACCCGGATCCCCGGCGGGACCTTCGCAGGCGGAAACAAACACGCCGAGAACGAGTGCGGTGAGGAGGGTGGAAATGGTACGGGTGGGTTTCATAAAAAAGCGCGTAACTCCGCCGAGGTTGGGTGGGAAAAAATTCAAGTGAGAGGGAATGCCGTTGGTAAGCTGGAAGCAGCGGGGAAGCCCGCCGCTCCCGGTCGGTTGGGTTACTTCAGCGAGAAATACACCTCGCGCACGATTTGCTTGTTGAACGCATTGCCCGTGGCCGCCGTGAATCCGAAGTACACGTTTTTCGCGTTGAGCAGCGCTTGCGGGAAAGCCGGGTCGTTCGCGAAAATGGTTTTGTCGTCCAGCTTGACCGTGAACGTTTTGGATTGGGCCTGCCACGTGAACACAATCGGGTGGAACTTGCCATCCTCCAGGTTGGCCACTTCCACGTAATCGGTTGGGTTGGTTGCATGTGCGGGGCTGCCATTGATCCGTTTCCCCACGTGATCGCCGGAGGGGTCGTTGTATTCCCCATTCTGGTAGGTATCGAATTCGATGCTGAAGGAAGGCGAAATGCCCTGGTACCCGAGGCTCCCCCCCGTGCCAAGCTGTTTTTTATCCTTGTTTTGAAAGACCAGGGCGAGGCCATCGGCTCCGCCGTCGCTGGTGCCGAGGTTGATCTCCGCCTTAATCTCAAAATCTTTGGTGAGGTCAATCATGGATTCCATCCAGAAGCCCCCGTTTTTCTGCTGCTGGGCTGGCGTGAGGATGTATTCATCCCCGATCTTTTGGGTGGAGCCCACCGAGGCCACGGGTGCATATTCAAGCGTTTCCATGAACGTCCGGTGTGCAGCCTCCCAGGTGGAAGTAACCGGGATTTCAGCGTTGTTGAGTTTGACCGACAACGAACCCGTCATTGTGTTGCCGCAGCAGTTGTCGTCCACCTGGATGATTTTGAACGTGTTGATGCCAGGGACGACGTACTTGGTAAAGTCCGTGACAAAATCGCGTCCCCCCCGTTTGCCATCGTTGGCTTCCACGTAAGCCCCGTCCGGGTTGGCGGAATTGTAGATCATCATCCGGGCCTAGTCATCAACCTGCCCGATGGTGACCGTGGCTTTCTCCACCTTGAAATTGGCGGGTACGTCCAGAAAGGCCCGGAAATACGTGAAGTCAACCTGGGTGAACTTGTCGTAGTTGCTTTTGTCCAGGATGCTGCTGCTCGACGAGCCGAACGTGACCACGTTGTTCTGAACCGGTGCGGGTACCCAGTTTGGGTCTTTCTTTTGGGGAATGTTGGCGTAGTCGTAAACGATGGAAAGCCGCTCGGGGCCTTTTCTGGATTTTACGCCCGCGGGCAGGTTGACGATGCCCTCGCCTTTGTTCATTTGCCAGGGCGATAGGGAGGGGCTTTGGGCGTGCGCGAGTACCGACACGGCCATGCAAAACCCGAGGAACAGTACCGATTGTTTCATCTGAATTGATGGATTGGGTTTAGTGCTTACTCTTCTGGGATTTTCGGCTTCGTCCCTCGCCGCCGGGCAAATTCCCTGACAACGACACGGCAAAATTCACCCCACCCAGAGTGACATTTTCCGTCAATCTGGTCGCATTTTCCGTCAAAATGAGGAAGGTGGCCGTCTCGGCCCGGAATCAGGCTTCCGCCAGGTCGGAAGGCAGCTTGCCAAACCGCGCGCGGAAACTCCGTGCGAACGAGCGGGCGTCGTCGTAGCCCACCCTGGCGGCGACCTGGGCGATGGAGCGACCGCTGCGGCTTTCCAGCAACCGCCGGGCTTCTTCGAGCCGCACGGCCTGCACGTACTGAACCGGCGACAGGCCCGTCAGGCGTTTTAACTGCCGCAACAAGGTGGATTCGCTCATGGCGAAATGCTCGGCCAGTTCCGGTACGTTGAGCGTGGCGTCGGCGAGGTGTTGCCGCACGTGGCGTTCGAACCGTTCCAGCCATGCCCGATCGGCCTGCGACACGATGGGTAGCGACGACCCGGCCTTTGGCTCCGAGGTCATGGCTTGTCGCCGGGCGGTCTGGTTGGTGAGCAGGTTTTCGATGTGGGCCAGCAGTTCCTGCTCGTCGAAGGGCTTGAGCAGGTAATCGTCCACGCCGATGCGTAAGGCCCGAAGTTTGTCCTGCGCGTCGGCCCGCGCCGTGAGCAGGACAACCGGCAAGTGGCGGGTGGCGTCGTCGGCCTTGAGCCGTTCGAGCAGTTGGTGGCCGTCCATGACAGGCATCATCAGGTCCGAAAGGACGAGCGCGACGCCCGACGGGCCAGCCGTCTGCAATCGTCGAAGGGCTTCCTGCCCGTTCGCGGCGATGAGGAGGCGGTAGCGTTCCCCCAGAATCAGGCGGATGTAGGCTTGGAGGTCGGGGTTGTCCTCCACCACCAGCAACGTGGGTCGGTCTGCATCCAGTTCAACGGGCAATTTTTCGGCGGCCTGCGGTGCGGGCACCCCAGGTGGCTGGTGGTTGGGGAAGGATTCCGATGCAACGGACGGGAGGTGGTGGGCGGAGAAGACCCCCACCGGCAGGAGAACGACGGGGATCGTTACCCGAAACACGGAGCCGGTCCCAGGGCTGCTTTGCACCCCGATGGTGCCGCCCATGAGGTGCACGTATTCCTGGCACAGCGCCAGGCCAATGCCAGTGCCTCCTTCGGCGGGTTTGTCGGGCCGGGTGGTCTGGAAGTAGCGGTCAAACAGGTGCGGCAGGTCGTCGGGGTGGATGCCGGGACCGGTGTCGGCCACCACGAGATGCAGGCAGCCGTCGGCCAGGGTCAGGCTGACCGCGATGCGCTCACCCGACGGGGTAAATTTGAAGGCGTTGGAGAGCAGGTTGTTCAAAATCTGGCGGCATTTGGCCCGGTCGAGGTTGGCCACGGCGTCGTCGGGTAGTCCAACTTCCGCCGAGTACTGCACGCATCGGCTCTCGGCCAGCGACTCAAACTGAGCCAGGTGGTGGCGGAAAAAAGCGTCCAGCGTGGTGGGGCGGGCGTCCACTTCCAGTTTTCCCAGTTCCAGTTTTCCCAGGTCGAGAAGGTCGGTCACCAACTGGTTGAGCTGGTCGCCGCTCCGCTGGGCGAGGTGCAGCAGGTGGGTTTGCTTTTCGGTGAGTTGGTGCTCGTGGAGGAGCGTCCGGACCGGCCCCAGCAGCAGCGTGAGGGGCGTCCGGAGTTCGTGGGATACATTGGCGAAAAAGCGGGACTTGGCCGCGTCGAGGGTTCTGAGTTGGGCCGCCTGTTCCTGAATGAGCGCGTTTTGTTCGACCAGTTTTTGTTTGGCTTGCCGCTGTTTTCGGTAGCCAATGAACAGGCCCACCGCCGACGCCAGCACCAGGAGCACGGTGACGAAGGAAAACCGGAGTTGGTTATTTTTCAACCGCAAGGCCAGCCGCTGCTCCTCGAGCTGTTGCTGTTTCTGTTGATTCTGATAACGCGCCTCAATTTCAACGACCTTGTTGCTGGCGTCTTTTTCTTTCAAAGCCAGTTCCATCCGGTAGCCCCTCTCCGTGTTTGCCAGGGCCGAATCGAGCAAACCCATTTGCCGGTAAATCTCCCCGCGAAACTGGTAATTCCCGGCGATGGTCTCGTGTCGTTCGTGACCTTCGGCAACGGCCCTGTGGGCCGCCGCGAGGGTGGAGTCGTTGTAGGCCAGCGCCTGACGGAAGTTATTGCGTTGAAAATAAAGACTGGCAATGGCCCCGAACATGTAACTACAGCCAGTGTGATCGCCCAATTGATGGTAAAGCCGGACCCCTGCCAAGCTGTGCCGCATCCGCTCGCTGACGGACGATTCGGGCAACAGCATGTTCATCAGCATGTGGCCGACGGCCTCTTCAAAGATGAGGCCGTGTTTCGGGGCCGCGCGCAGGGCTTCCCGGGAAAAAAACAGCGCCGCTTGGTTGTCACCGTACAGGCGTTGCCACGAAGCCATGCGGATGGCGTAGGAGGGATACAGCGAATCCAATCCGTACCGGTCAACGTCGGCTTTGGCCAGCTTCAGGTGTTCGCTACTGCTTTCTTTCAGACCCACTTTTTCGTAGAGCAAGGCCATCGCCAGGCAGGCTTTGGCATGAAGCTTAGGAAGCCCTTTTTCGCGGCTCTGCTGTTTTACCCGCAACAGTTTTTTTAAGGCCAACTCGGCACGCTGATCTTGTTCGAAGGCTACTGCTTCCGCTAACTGCGCCCGGATGCCGAATGGCGAATCAAATTGGCCGTGTGCCTTCAATGCCTGGAGCAGATGAATGGCAATGACGCTGGCGCTGTCGTTGCGAAAGGCCAGCAGGTGGGCTTCGGCACGGAGCAATTCCCGCTCCTGGGTCGCATTCGGAGCCGGTTGGGCGTTCAGGACCGGAAAATTTCCTAACCCTACTAGTTGAAACAGAACAAGCGCAGGAAGACCGAAACGGTACTTTTTAGACATCCGGAATGATTGACTTGCGGTGGGTGAGGGCCAACTTACGGCAAAAATACCGAAGAGTCAACCGGGGCCTCTGCCCCGACCGGTGCAAGTTTAGCAGGACGTGGAACGTTCGGCGTGGCGTGGTGGGTGTCCTTCCATCTTCGCAGGTTGCGACGGGTGCTGTTAGCCCACAATTCGCTTCAAACTCGCCAGAATCACCACAATCCCCACCATGATCATGAGGGCCTTGACGGGGAGTTTGTTGGCTAGCCGGGCGGCGATGGGCGCGGCGATGGTGCCGCCCAGGATGAGGCCCAGAATGACCTGCCACTGCGAAAAACCAATGACGAAGATGAACGTCAGCGAGGAGGCCAGGGAGATGAAAAACTCCGCCAGGTTGACCGAGCCGATCGTGTAGCGGGGGTGCCGCCCCGAAGCGATGAGCGTGGAGGTGACGATGGGCCCCCAGCCGCCCCCGCCGATGGAATCCATAAAGCCCCCGAACCAGGCCAGCGGCCCGATGAGTTTGAACGGCTTTTTCGCCACCCGCTTGCGCAGGGCTTTGCGGATGATGAGAATGCCGAGCAGCAACGTGTAGCCCGAAATGGCGGGTTTGACGTACGGCATGTAGTCGTCGAGCAGCGAGGCCAGCAGGTACGCGCCGAGGATGGCCCCGATGACGCCCGGAATCAGCACGGCTTTGAAGAGCTTGGAGTTGACGTTGCCGAATTTCAGGTGCATGTAGCCCGACACGCCGCTCGTGAAAATCTCGGAGGTGTGCACGCTCATGCTGATCACCGCCGGGCTGACGCCCACGTTGGCCAGGAACGTGGAGGCCGTCACGCCGTAGGCCATGCCGAGGGCACCATCCACCATCTGCGCCAGAAACCCGCCGAGGACGTACCACAGGATGTCCGGCGTGATGGAATTGAAGGCCGTCGTGACGTTCTCAACCGTCAGGAACGTGAAAAGCAGGTGCCCGACCACCATCAGCGCGACGGCGTTGGTGCCATGAATCACCCACTCGGCCCAGGTGCGCTCCCGCTTCCAGAGGGTTTTCACCGCCGCCTCAAAGGGATTTTTTCGAGCGGGTTTAGGCGGAGCAGCGACGGGCGCAGCGGGCGATTCGAGTTCCTGAACGGGTTCCATGCAAAACGATTTGGCCGCAAAAGTACGGGACGAACTTAAAAATCTACCAATTCAGTAGAGTTTATTTTGCGAACGCCTTGCCGCCCCTCAGGTTCAGCCCAGACGCACCGGCGGGTAGGTGGGTGGAGGGGGTCACCCCCCCTCACCGGGCGTGGGCGGTGGGCCGTACGTCGAAGTTTTGAAACACGAACAGGCGGATGGCGTGGACGTTGCGGTACGTGCTGCCCGAGGCCAGTTGCTGAAACACGTTCATGTAGCCGAATTGGAGGTTGCCGTGGGCGGAAAACTGGTACCCCAGCCCGGCGAACAGGCGGTTCTGGTCGAATGTGTTGTACACCACGCCGGGGCCGAGGTTGATGAAAATTTCGTTGGACAACACGACCGAAAACGCCTTCGGCACGATGCCTTTTTTGCTCAGCGGAATGTTGAGCAGGTGGTTGTAGCGGATGCGGGTGTCGAAGGCGTAGCCGTCGCCGAGTTCGTTGTCGTTTTTGATACGGTGGCGAAACCGTTCCTCCAGCCGCAGCCACTGCATGGCCCGCACCTTGCCGTACTTGGTGTGCAACTGCACCTGTTGCCAGATGCGGTGTTCGGGCTGGGAAACGTTCGCGTGACCCAGCTCCGGGAAATGGTTGATGAAGGCGTAACCGTTGGTCAGCTTGAGGTCGTCGGTGGCGTAGTAGGTCAGGCCGGGCCGGAAGATGAGTTTGGAAGGCTCCCCGACGAACCCCTCCGTGGCGCGAAAATGCCCGTCGAACCAGAAGCCCCAGCGGTTGGACAGGCGGGTTTGGTTGAAATAGCCCAGCCAGGTTTGTTCTTCCGTCAGGACGCGTTTGACGGGTTGGGCCAAAACGCCGCCCGACGCGGCCAGCAGCAGGGTAAAAAAAAGTCCAAATCGATTCATGGGAAGAAAGTGTTGGGTTTTTAACCCAGCAAAGAACGGTGGGATTTTCTCGAAAACCCACCGTTCTTCGTCCGTCAACAGGTTGGGGTCACGGGTGGACAGCAGCGGCTGCCGATCGAACCACCGTCGAAGGCTTTGCAGGCCTTTACCTCGCCGCTCGGACACGTGACCCTGTTTGGAGAACGGTGCGTCCCCGTTTCCTCAGTGCGCGTACCGCAGCGTGACGCCAAACGTCCGCTGGTCGCCGAGCACGGCGGCGTAGTGCCCGGCGTTGCCCGCCGCCGGAAGCAGTTGCTCGAAATAATTCTGGTTCAGCAGGTTGCGGCTCCACACAAACAGCGACAGCCCTTCGCTGGCCCGGAAGCCCACGCGGGCGTTGACCAGGCTGTACCCGTCGATGTTGAGGAACCGCGAGGGCGAGGGGCTGGACGAGAACGACGAGCGGTGGAAGGTTTCCACGGCCAGGAATACCTTTCCGGCCTGTCCGCTCAGTTTGGCGTTGCGGGTGAGTTCGCCGCCCAGCGAACCGGCCCATTTCGAGATGCCCGGCAGTTGGCCGCCCGAAATGTCCTTGAAGGCGTTGGGTGCCCCGGTTTCTTCCAGCGGCACGGGCGCGTTGGTGAACTTCACGTACTTGCCGTCGGTGTAGGCCAGCGCGCCGTAGAGCGTCAGGGCCTTGCCAACCTGCACGTTGGCGTCGAGTTCGACGCCGAACACCCGCACCCGTTCGGCGTTGGCGAGGTAGCCCCGGTTCACGCCCACCTCGGCGGTCTGCACCTGGGTCTGGAAATCCTTGATGTCGGTGTTGTGGACCACCAGGTTGAGCGTGGCGTTCCGCGACGGACTCGTTTTGACGCCCACCTCGGCGTGCGTGACGTACTCGGGCTTGATGCGGGCCAGGTCGGTGAGCACCTCGCCCGAGGCCGTGGGCAGGCCGCCGAGGTTGATGCCCACGGGCTTGAAGCTCGTCGAGTACGTGGCGAAGGTGTTGACGCGGTCGGAAGTTTTGTAGGAAAGCGTGACCTGCCCCGAAAAATTGCTTTCCGAAACGTCCGCCTGGAAGGCCTGGTTGGTGTACACCGCGTTTTTGAGCGCGAGCAGGGCCGGGTCGGTGGTTTGCAGCCCGCCGTAGGTCTGGCGGTTGAAGTTCACCGATTTCTGGTCGTAGTTGTAGCGGATGCCCGGCAGCAGGTGCAGGCGGTCGGTGATGGCCCAGTCCACCTGCCCGAACGCAGCGGCTCCGAACGACTGCAAGCGCGAGGTAGTGCGGATGCCGAAGCCCTCGAACAAGCCGGGCGTGCGCCACAACGCGCTCGTCGAGCTCTGCGAAAACCGCCACTGCGCCGCGCCTGATTCTTCGATGTGAACGGGGTCGGTTTTCAGGTCCTGGCCAATCAGAAACACGCCCACCACGCCGCTGAGGCGGGAAGTCAGGTCACCGGCGTAGCGCACTTCCTGGGTCCACTGCCGGTGTTTGGAGGTGGCCTGCGACAGCGTCAGCACGGGCAGGCCGGTGAAGTCCCGGTCGTTGGAGGGGTCCCAGTTCCAGTAGCGCCAGGCCGTGGTCGAGGTGAGCGTGCCGCCGCCGAGTTGCGCGTCTACGTTGAGCGACACGCCGCCGAGTTCGTTGCCCGACCGCCAGGGCGTGTTGTGGTCGATGAGCCGGTCGAAGGGGTTGGTGCTGGGCAGTTTGTAGTTGAGGTCGGCGATGATTTGATTGAACTGCCGGTAGGCAGGCCGCAGCGTGGGCACCACCCCGGCCACCACCTGCGCGTAACCAATCGGGTTCTGGTCGGTGGCGTCGCCGGCGAGGGTGATTTTCACCCGGTCGGAAGGCAGGTAGAGCAGTTGGCCCCGCACGCCGAGGTTGTTGAGCGTGTTGATGCGCTGCTGAGTGGCCACGTTGTAGAGCAGCCCGTCGCGCTGGGTGCCCGAAAACGACAGCCGCCCGGCGAGTTTTTTGGTCAGTGCCCCCGTAACCGAAGCTTTGGCCTGAATGAAGGTGAAGTTGCCGTAGCTCACTTCAAACGTGGCCCCCGGCTTGAAACTCGGGGCGCGGGTGGTGATGTTGAAGGCCCCGGCGGTGGTGTTTTTGCCGAACAGCGTTCCCTGCGGCCCGCGGAGTACTTCGATGCGCTCGATGTCGAGAAAATCGAGGGTCGTGGCCGCCGGGCGGGCGAAGTACACCCCGTCCACGTAGAAGCCCACGCCGGGGTCGATGCCGTCGTTGGTCAGGCCGAAGGTTGAGCCGAGGCCGCGGATGTTCAGCGTGGTGTTGCGGGGGTTCGAGGAGTACAACTGCACCGTGGGCACGAGTTCCTTCAGGCGGTTGACGTTGAAGGCCCCGGCGTCTTCGACCAGCCCGCCTCTGATGACCGAAATCGGGATGGGCACGGCCTGGGCCGATTCCTGCCGACGGCGGGAGGTGATCGTCACGTCGGCGAGCTGGTTAGCGACTTCTTCGAGACTGATTTCCACGTTGTTTTCGCCGAGCACCACTTCTTTGGTTTGGTACCCCACGTACGAGACGACGACCGTGAACGGCAGTTTCTGACCCGTGATCAGGGTAAACTGCCCGGCCTCGTTGGTCGGCGCGCCGTTGGTGGTGCCTTTGATTTGCACCGTGGCCCCGGCGAGTTTTTTCGCGGTCAGGGCATCGACCACCCGCCCGCTCACCGTGGCGTTGATGACGGGGGCATTTTGGGCAAAAAGCAGCCTCGGAAGCAGGAAGACAGCCAAAAGAGCCGGAACGAACCGGGCGACTGAAGTGGGCAGGACGCGGGCGAAAACGTGTTTCATGGGAAAGTCAGACGTGAATTCGGCGGCAAGGTTACAACTACACTACTTAATCTACCAAATTTATAGAGTAATTTTTTCTACCTTTGGCCCAAATCCCCGTTTTCATCCTTCCCTGCCATGAATCAATCCTACACCCTCCGCCAACTGGCGCTTTATTTTCTCCGGCTCGGTACGGTCGGCTTCGGCGGGCCGGTGGCGCTGGTGGGCTACATGCACCGCGACTTGGTCGAAACCCGGCGCTGGATTTCGGAAGACGACTACCGTCAGGGCCTGGCCCTGGCCCAACTTGCCCCCGGCCCGCTCGCCGCCCAACTTGCCATCTACCTCGGCTACGTGCACCACCGAATTTGGGGCGCAACTGTCGTCGGGCTGGCGTTCGTGCTGCCGTCGTTCGCGATGGTCGTGGCCCTGGGCTACGCGTATGTGCGACTGGGCGGCCTGCCCTGGATGCAGGCCGTGTTTTACGGGGTGGGCGCGGCGGTGATCGGCATCATCGCCGTCAGCACGTACAATCTGACCCGGAAATCGCTGGGCAAGGACCCGGCCCTGTGGGGCGTGTTCGGCGTGATGGCGCTGACGACGGCCTGGACGGAGTCGGAAAACGTATGGCTGCTGCTGGGGGCGGGCGTGCTGGTTTGGGCCTTGCGCTTTCCGCCGAAATTCTCCACGGCCGCCGTCTGGCTCACGCCGTTGCTGGCCCAGGCTGTCGTGGTCCGCGAAAGCGACGTGCTCGTGAAAATTGCCGTTTTTTTCACCAAAGCCGGGGCCTTCGTGTTCGGCAGCGGGCTGGCCATCGTGCCGTTTTTGTACGCGGGCGTGGTCAAGGAGTACCAGTGGCTCAGCGAGCAGCAGTTTCTCGACGCCGTGGCGGTGGCCATGATTACACCGGGGCCGGTGGTCATCACTGTGGGCTTCATCGGCTACCTCGTGGCCGGGTTTCCGGGCGCGTGCGTGGCGGCGGCGGCCACGTTTCTGCCCTGCTACCTGCTCACGGTATTGCCCGCGCCGTACTTCAAAAAGTGGGGTCAGCGGCCCCAGTTGAAGGCATTCGTCGAGGGCATCACGGCAGCAGCGGTGGGCACCATCGCCGGGGCGGTGGTGGTGCTGGGGCAGCGGCAACTGGTGGATGTGGCGTCGGTGCTGATGGCCCTCGCGGCGGCCTTCGTGCTGTACCGGTTCAAAAAAATCGGCGAACCGTACATGATTTTGTTAGCGGCGGCATTGGGGTTGTTGATTAAGTTTGGCGTTTCATCCTGACACTCTTCCCATGAATCGAACCGACTTTTTGCGCAAAACCAGCGTCGCCACCGGGGTAGGCCTCCTCACCGGTCACGACGCGTTCAGCGCGGCGTTGCTCGAAGGAGGGTTGGACAAACTCACCGACGCCAGCGGCAAGTTCGTGCTCGGCCCGCTGCCTTACGCCGACACGTTTCTGGAACCGTTCATGCCCGCCGAAATTCTGAAACTGCATTACACGGCGCACCACGGCGGCGCGGTGAACACGGCCAACAAGGCGACCGAACTGCTCAACAAAGCGTTTGAAACCGGTCAGACCGACGGCATCGATTACTGGACCAAAAAACTGTCGCTGCACCTGTCGAGCCACGTGCTGCACACGATTTTCTGGACGAACCTGACCAACCGGAAAACCGAACCGACGGGGGAGTTGCTGCGGCGAATTGGGCGCGATTTTGGCACCCTCGACAAGATGAAAGCCCGGTTCAACCACCACGCCAAGGCCGTAGACGGCAACGGCTGGGGCCTGCTCGGCTACCACCCGGCCAGCGACCGCCTGCTCGTGCTGGAGGTGGAAAACCACGAAAAACTGACCGTGTGGGGCATCGTGCCGCTGCTGGTCGTGGACGTGTGGGAGCACGCGTACTACCTGAAATACAAAAACAAACGCGCGGACTTCGTGGACGAGGTGTTCAACTACCTGAACTGGGAGAACGCCGCCCAGCGGCTGGACGTGGCCCTGCGGCTGGTGAAGTAACCAAGCAAAAAGACCCGCCGAGGAGCGGGTCTTTTTTTTGTGCAGCATTGACGCGAGAAAAAATCACTTCGCCCCGAAATCCTGCACCCAGTAGTGCTTGTAAGTGCTCGATGCGCCGTAGGCGTAGCCCACGCCGAGGTCCTTGAAATTCTTGTTCATGAGGTTGGCGCAGTGGCCGGGCGAGCGGAGCCAGCCGTCTACCACGGCGCGGGCCGTTGTGTAGCCAGCGGCGATGTTTTCGCCGGCATATCGCCACACGTAGCCTTCACGCTTCATGCGATCCCAGGGCTTAGAGCCATCGCGGCCGGTGTGGCTGAAGTAGTTGTACGTGGCCATGTCGGCGGCGTGCTTCCCGGCGGCGGAGTTGAGCTGGGTACTGAGCGCGAGCGGGGCCACGGCGGGGTAGGTGGTACTGCCGCATAGGCAGGACTTCGAGCGGGCCTGGTTGACGTACAGCAGGATTTCCTCCTGCACCGGCGTGAAGGCGGCGGTGGCGGCCACGCTCAAGTTCGGGCGCGACTCAGCGGCCTGTTCGGCGGCGGAGCGCTCCGCGTGCGTGGACGACGCGACGGGGTTAGACGATTGGGCGGGAACCGACTCGTTCCCGGATTGACAGGCGGCCAGCAGGCCCGCCAGCAGCAAGGCGGCTGCCGACTGAAGGGGTAACTTCATGCAGGGGGTTTGGGGTGAATGGAATGAAAGTTAGGGTTAGGCAATCCGGTCTGGTAACGGCCGTGTGCGCCGTTTCTTGCCCCAATCTGGTCAAAATCATCTACTTTTTTTTGCTGCAAGACCCGGTTGCAACCTAACCCGCTGAACGGCACGGCGTTTTTGACGTCGGGGGCGAAACCAGCTAGTTCACTCTTCATCAACGCGGCATTCATGAAATCATGGACAAAAATTACCCTCGGACTGGCCACCGGAGCGGCCCTCGCTGGGGCGTGTAAAAAGGGCGGCATCTTCGACGAATTCATCTCCGAAACCAAAGACGCCCCCACGTCGGCCCAGGTGCAGGGCTACGTGTTTCGACCCGCTACGGTGCCCGCCACCGACGACCGGGTGCGAAACCTGAAAGTTCCCGCCGGGTTTACGGTCGTCAAGTTCGCCGAAAACATGGGCAAACCCCGAATGCTGCACGTCAGCGGTGCAAACGTGTACGTGACCGACCGCGACGCGGGCACCGTGACCCTGCTCCGCGACACGAACGGCGACGGCAAGTCGGATGCGAAACAGGTGGTCGCCAACCTGAAGCAGGTGCACGGCCTGGCCGAGCGCGACGGCAAACTTTACCTGGTCACCGTGCGCGAGGTGTACACGGCTGCCCAAGCCGCCGACGGCACCCTCGCTGCGCCCCAACTCCTGGTGGGCAATCTGCCCGACGGGGGTCAGCACCCCAACCGCACGATGGCCTTCGGGCCCGACGGTCGGCTGTACATCACCGTGGGCAGCACCTGCAATGCCTGCGTGGAGCCGAATCCCGAAAACGCCACCATCGTGACCGTCAACCCCGACGGCTCCAACAAACGCATTTTCGCCAAGGGCCTCCGCAACACCATCGGCTTCGGGTGGCACCCGCAGACGGGCGAACTCTGGGGCCTCGACCACGGCATCGACTGGCTCGGCGACGAGGAACAAAAGGAAGAACTGAACCGAATCACCCAGGGCGCACACTACGGCTGGCCGCACATCTACGCCGATGGCAAGTACAACCCCCAGCCACCCCCACCCGGCGACACCACCTACGCGCAGTTTTTGGCCAAGACTACCCTGCCCACGCTGCTGCACCAGGCCCACAGTGCCCCGTTGGGCATGGTGTTCTACACCGGCGGCAACTTTCCGGCGGAGTACAAAAACGACGCCTTCGTCACCCTCCGCGGCTCCTGGAATCGCAGCACGCCCTCGGGCTACAGCGTGGTGCGGCTGCGGTTTGAAAACGGCAAACCAACCCGCTTCGAAGACTTCATGACGGGTTTTCTGGTGGACAACAACCGCGCGCAGTTTGGCCGCCCCGTGGGCATTGCCCAAACCGCCGACGGTGCCCTGCTCGTCACCGACGACACCAACGGGGTGATTTACCGAATTGCGTACGGAAATCCCTGAACCGTTTTTCTTGCTCCGAACAAAAACCCGCCGACTCCGCTCCGGCGGGTTTTTGTTGTGGGCATGGCTTTTGAAAAACCACCCGCCATGCTCACGACCACCACCTTCCGCAAACGCGGCAAGACCACCCTCGAAACCATCACCCGCTGGAGTTACGTCGCCAAAGGCATCCTGTTTGCCAGCCTCGGCACCGTGCTGCTCTACGACGCCTGGACCACCCAGGCCGACAAGCCCAACCGCAAGGAAATTCTCGAATTTTTCTCGTTTCATCCCCTGGGCAAGGTGGTCCTAGCCTTCGTGGCTTTTGTTTTTCTGGGCCACCTCGTCTGGCGGCTGTTCGAGGCCTGGTTCGACCCCTACGCCAAGGGCAACGGCCCCGGCGGGCTGCTGTACCGCTTCACGTACCTGCTGAGCGGCATTAGCTACGGGGCGCTGATGCTCGTGGCCTTCCGGTTGCTATTTCAGGAAAAAGCGGGCAGCAGTAACGCGAAGCAGTACATGGTGTTTCAGGCGCTGCAATCGCCCGCCACGCGGTGGGTGCCTTTCGTGATTGGCGGCATCCTGCTGCTCTGGGCCGCTGTGCAGGCTTACAAGGGCATTCGCGGAAATGTACTGAAAATCATGAAGATCGATCACCTTCCCGGCTGGGGGCGGGGGCTGATTCGGGTGAGCAGCCTGGTGGGCTTCATCGCGCTGGCGGTTACCCTGGGAACGGTCGGCTTGTCGCTGATTCAGGCGGCGTGGCACGAAAACCCGATTCTGGTGAAGAACATGGACGACGTATTTCTCGCCATCCGGCGGCTGCCCTTCGGCCCCGTGCTGCTGCACCTCGAAGCCATCGGCCTGCTGTTGTTCGGTGGGTTCATGCTCACGATGGCGTGGTACTTCCCGTTCCGAACGGCCTGACGGGCACCGTAAATCTCCGGTTTTCCGCCCACACGAAGCCGCCCAACACCACCATCAGCGCCCCGCAGCCTAGCCCCAGCACCGGTGCGCTCAGGACTTCCTGCGCGTGCCCGGCCACGAACGACCCGGCGATTTCCGACAAGTTGACCAACGCCATGTAGGCCGTGAACTGCGAGCCTTCGAGGCCCCGGCGGCAGATGCCCATCAGCGCCGGCATGGCCGCCACGCTGAACACGGGGTCGAAGGTGTACCAGAGCGTCAGCCCCGCCTGGGGAATGCCCGAACCGGGCCAGAACGGCGAAAGACCGTTGAAAATCAGCAGGTAAATCCCGATGCCTAGCATCACCCCCACGAGCAGTCGCCGCGCCCCGAGCCGGTCGGCGAGCAGGCCCCCGGCGAAAATCACGGTTAGCGCGATGACCGTGCCGTACACCCCCGAAAACAGCGAAAGCTCCGTGTCGCGCCAGCCGAGTTGTTGAATGAGGTGCACCGAAAACGCCCGGATGAACACGCTCAGGCTCAGGTACACCAGCCAGATGGGCACGAACAGGCGAAGGCTTTTTCGGGAAAAAAAGCTGGAAAGCAATTGGCCGAGCAGGGAGCGAAACGAAGCCGCCGGGGGCGTTTTTTCGGAGAAAACCGGGTGTTTCCCGGTGAAAAACCGCGGCAGCAGCGCATCGCCGGGCCGTTCGCGGATGAAAAACGTAAGCACGGTGAGAAGCAGCAGCCCCACCGACAGCGTGAGCGCCGCCGCCCGGTAGCCTTCGGCGCGCAATAGCCAGGCAAAACCCGCCGCCCCCGCGCCGATGCCGGTCAGGAAGCCCCCCCGCATGAAGGCGTTCACCCGGCCCCGTTCGGCTTCGGGAATGATGCCGATGGCCATCGCGTCCACGCTGGCGTCCTGCACCGAAGCGAACACGCTGTGGACGAAAAACGCCACGCCCAGCGCCCCCACCTGCGCCACCGGGTCGGTGATGAACAGCAACCCCAGCGACGCCAGAAACGCCAGGGCCTGCGCGCCCAGCACCCAGGGCCGCCGCCGCCCCATCGGCGACTGCTGAAACCGGTCGATGAGCGGCCCCCACACGAACTGCCCCGCCCAGGGCAGGCCCACGATGGCGGCAAACGACCCTATCACCGCCGGGCGGGCACCCTCGGCGGCAAGGTAGTTGGCCAGGGCCGTCAGCGACAACCCGGCCGGCAGGCCCTGCATGGCGTAGAGGTAAAAAAACGCGGCGTAGCGGAGGGTGCGGGATTCGGCGAGGTAGAGGTTGGGCATGGGAGGAGGGCATCAAAAAAGTTTGCCGTGCCCGGTGAACGCCCAACGGCAACCGGCTCAGCCCGTTGTGGGCAGATGCTCAACCCGCTCCATGCCTTCTTCCGAAATTTTACAGCAAAACACCGCCATTCCATTGCTCACCGCCAGGTAGGGCGCTTTGAGCGTGAGGGTGTAGCGCAGGGCCTGTTCCACCACGGCGCGGGTGAGGGGCACGGTGGGGGCCTTGCATTCGAGGAGCAGGAACGGCCTGCCCCACGGTCGTACACCAGCAAGTCGGTGCGTTTGTACGTCGCCGGGAGGTTTTGCCGGGGCATCGGGCGATGTCCCGGAGGTAGAACGGTACGTGGCCGGGATATAACCCCTCCGCACGGTGATAGTTTGCTTCCGCGCTGAGATACATCGTCTCCGGATTGAGATATATCGCGTCCGATTCAGGATAATTTGCTTCCGGGCTGGGGTATTTTGTCTCCGGGTTGAGAGATACGGCTTCCGGGCCAGGATATATCAGTTCCGGGCTAAAGTATTTTGCTTCCAGGTTGGGATAGTTCGTCTCCGGTTCGAGGAAGAAGGCTTCCGGTTTGGGGGCCACGGCAGGCTGACTTTCGTAGAAACCCAAAACGCCCGGCACTTGAGACGCCGGGCGTTTTGGATTCGGAAAGCGGAAGGTTACATGCCTTTCGCCTGCACGGGCAAATCTTCGAGTTGGGCGTAACTCAGTTTCCAGGTGCCGTCCTCCGCTTTTTTCCAGAGCAGGATGAAGTTGCCTTCGCCGAAGCCGTGGGGCTGACCGGGAGCGGCCGGGAGCACATCCACCGAAAACGTGCCCGCCTGGTAGGCCGTTTTTTCGTCCGTGGCCGTGGTGACGACGCTGGTTTTCAGATTGTTGATCGTTGGCATGGTGCTGCGCACCCAGCGTTGGGCCACTTCGGGTTTGCCGCTCAGGTGCTGGCTGCCCTGGAGGAAATGCACGTCGTCGGCGAGCATGGAGGTCACTTTGTCGGCGTCCTTGCTGTTCCAGGCGCCGATGAATTGCTGGTTGAGCGCTTGCACGTCAACGGGTTTTTCCGAACAGGACATCAGTCCGGCGGCCAGGGCCAGCACGAACAGGACGGATTTCGGGCGAGAGGTTTTAAACGGGTTCATGGATTCGTTTGATTAAGGACCGTCTCCCCCCGGCCCACGGCGGAGCCGGGGGGAGCACTGGTCAGGATGAAGGGTTGATTACCAGCTTTTCTGGCGGTACTCGGTCGTCGGGTACGCCGCCGAGAGGATGCCGTAGTCGGGGTTGGGCAGGTAGCCGAAAGGCACGGTAGTCAGGCCGTCCGCAGTTTGGGGCGCTTGCTGGTAGGCGACCATCGCCGACGAGCGGGCGGGGGCGGGTTTTTGCACCGGCAGCATGGCCGGGCTGGAACCCTGGAAGTCGGGTTCGCTGGCTTTGGCGATGCGCTCGGCTTCGGCCCGGCGGGCGGCCTCCTCGGCGGCCCGGCGTTTGTTGCGGTTGTCGATGCCCTTACCGATGGCGTACCCACCGGCCGCACCCGCGACGCCACCGACGACGCCACCCAGGGCGCGGTTGCGCTTGTGGATGATGGCCCCGGCGGCGGCCCCGGTGCCCGCGCCGATGACGGCCCCCTTCGCCTGCGGACTCCACCGGCGGCGTTGTTTTTTACCGATCTGGTTGCCGGCCACGGCCCCGACCGTGCCGCCAACCACGGCCCCGACCACGGGATTTTTCTTGTGAATCAAGGCCCCGGCAGCGCCCCCCACGCCGGCCCCGATGACGGTGCCGCGGGTGGCCGGTCCCCAACTCCGTTGGGCCTGCGCGTTGGGACTGAACGTGAAGGTGGCGGCGAGAACCAAGAGCGAGCAAATACTGTACTTTTTCGCTGCGCTGAATCGGATGGTGTTCATGACGTTTCGATGTAAGGGTTTTGGTTAAGACACCCAGCCGAGGAGAGTTCCATCGGGTTAGCCAATTAACGTGGGTGTCTGGAAAAGGGTCATTTTCAGGATGTTAATAAATCCTAAACAACCTGAGGCTGGCGGCTAACCGCTTCGGGGCCAACGGGTTTTGACCCAATGACCAGCGCCGGTCACGTTTGAGAAACGCCGCCGCTTTCCCGAAAAAAGCCCGGTAAATCATCGTGCCAGCGCCGGAAATGCGGCGGGTTTTGGTGTATTTTTCCCGCAAAATCCAGCTTTTGTTTGCCCATGTATTCCTTCACCACCCGGCTCTACACCCGCCACGACGGGCAGGTGACGCTGTACCTCGTGGACGTACCCGACGAAATCACCGACGTGCTGGGCCGGAGAAAACAGGTCTGGATTCGGGGCACGGCCAACGGCGTGCCGTTTGAAACCACGCTGCTGCCCAGAGCCGAAGGCGGGTCATACCTGGTACTGAAGTACGAACTCCGCAAGCGGATTGGAGCGAAGCCGGGCGAAGAACTCGATTTGGCGATTGAGTCCAACCCCGTGCCGCGCAACCGCGAGTTGCCCGTGCCGGACGATTTGGCGGCGGTGCTGGAGGAATTTCCGGACGTGAAGGAAGCTTTCGGACGCCTGTCGAAGTCGCGGCAGTACTACCTCATCGAGTACATCGAGGAAGCCAAAAAGCCCGAAACGCGGATGAACCGGATTGAGAAGAGTTTGAAGGATATCGTGCGGTTGGCGCGAAAGTGATGGTCTGAATCAGGATGGCCATCCTGATTCAGACAAGTTCCATGACAGGGTCCCAAAACCGGGTTTTGAAATCCTGTACCTGATCGTTTTCCACCACCACGCCTTCGGCTTCGAGGGCTTCCTGCATCCGGTTGCCGCCGAAGTGGTGCTTGCCGGTGAGAACGCCGTTGCGGTTGACGACCCGGTGGGCGGGCACGTCGTTGAGGACGTGGGCGGCGTTCATGGCCCAACCCACCAGCCTCGCGCCGCCCTTCGAGCCGAGGTACCTGGCGATGGCCCCGTAGCTCGTCACCCGGCCGGGGGGGATGAGTTTCACGACTTCGTACACGTCGTCGAAGGGGTTGGGTGTGGTGGGCATGGGCTGAAGAGATTTAACCGCAAAGACGCGGAGGTGGCGCAACGTTCGCAGAGAAAAATCTCTTGCGGCCTCCGCGCCACCTCCGCGTCTTTGCGGTTAAAAGTTAAGAAACGGCGGCCTTTTCCTCAATTTCCCGGCAAAGCTGCTCGTACCATTCATCGCCGTAAGCCCGGATGAGGGGTTGTTTCAGGAATTTGTAGAGGGGCACTTTCAGCGCCGCGCCGTGGTCGCAGGCGGGGGCGCAGATGTGCCAGCGGTCGTAGTTGAGGGCGTGATACTGGTCGTACTTCGTGATGCGGATGGGGTAGAGGTGGCAGGAAATCGGCTTGCGGAAGTCTGTTTTCCCGGCGAAAAACGCCTGCTCGATGCCGCATTTCAGGATGCCCCGGTCGTCGTAAATCGCGTAGGCGCACTCGCGGTTGCCGATGGTGGGCGTGGAAAAATCACCTTCCCAGTCCTCCACGTACCTACCCTGTTCGGCGATGGCCCGGCGGCCCTCCTCGGTCAGGTACGGGGCGATGTTCTCGTATTCCTGGTCCAGCACCGTCAGTTCCACGGCTTCCAGCGGCGCGCCCAAATCGCCCTCCACGCAGCAGGCGCCCTTGCACTTGCTGAGTTCACAGACGAAATACTGGTCGGTGATGTCGTCGGAGATGACGGTGTTTTCGATTAAAATCATGATCATCACAATTCAGGATTCAGGAATCAGGATTCAGAATAAAATGCTGCCCAGCATTTTATTCTGAATCCTGATTCCTGAATCCTGACTACTTTTTCACTTTAATCACCTGCCCAATCTTCAGCGTCGGGTAGTCGGCGAAGCCGTTCCAGTCGCGGAGGTCCTGAGGGGTAACGTTGTACTTGCGGGTGAGGCTGAAAAACGTTTCGCCCTGCTCCACGGTGTGTTCGGCCCAGGTTTCGGCTCGTCCGGCTCTGGGTTTGGCCGAAGCCTCAACCACCGGCTGGCGGGTTGTGGTTCCGGCCCGCACCACCAATTCGTCGCCGATGCGCACAGCGGGGTTTTCGGTCAGGCCGTTCAGGTCGCGAAGTTCGCTCACCGAAAGGTTGTATTTGCGAGCGATGCTGAAAAACGTTTCGCCCTGCTCGATGGTGTGCGTGGCGGTTCCCACGTCGGCCTTCCGTTGGCTGGGCACGGCGGTGGTTTTTGCCGTCGTCTGGGGTTTCGATTCAAGTTCAAATTCCACCTCGGTGTCCACGCCTTTTTTCGGTTTCGCGGCGGGCGTCGGTCGTTGCGCCGCGCGGTTCGGGGTGGTTGGGTAGCGATTGGCGGTCGAAGCCGTCGGAGCCGATTCGTTTTCGGGCACCAACACCACCCGGCCGCCGTTGCGGGGGGCACTGCTGGTTTTCGGAATCACCACCTCCACCTCGCGGTCGGCGGAGGAAGTGGGGCGATTGCTGGCGCTGGCCGTCGCCTCCTGCGCGCGCTGCACCATGGCAGGGGAGGGCGGGGGCGTGCCGGTGGGCGAATCCTCCGGCATCCGGCTCAGGCGCGGGGCCGGGCCGGGTTGCACGGCGGGGGGCAGGGGCTGGGCGTTGTCGGGCAGTTGAATGACCTCGACGGGCTGGCTGGCCGGGCGGCGTTTTTGCAGCCACAGGACCCGGCCCGGCTGGAGGCGCTGCACGGTTTCGATGCGATTGTTGCGAAGCAGAAACTTCATCCGGATGCCGTATAGCTGCGAAACCTGCCAAAGCGTCTGCTCGGGTTGGGCGGTGTGGAAGGGCACGGCGGCCTTGCGGGCTTTTTTCTTGAGGTAGTACACCTCGTTGGCCACGATGCGGTCGCCTTCGTTGAGATCGTTGTATTTCAGAAACTTGCGCAGCGAAACGTCGGCCCGGTCGGCGATTTTCTGGGGCGAATCCCCCGCCTGAGCCAGGATGCCCGGCTTGCCGTTGATTTCGTAGAAAATCGGGCTGTTTTTGCCCTTCACGTTGGCGGGCGTGGTGCGCTTCAGCACCGGGAAACCGAGGTCGGCTTTGGCAGTGGCAACGCCTTCGGGGCGGCGGGCCAGCACGGGCTGCTTGGCTTTTGCCCCGAGCGCGGCCATCTGCTCCTTGTTGACGGTGGGCACGAGCATCAGGTACTCCTTGTCCATCGGCACCGACGAGCCGCCCACCCAGCGGTTGTGGCGGCGGAGTTCGGCTTCGTCCACCTGCAACTCGGCGGCCACCTGGGCGAAGGTTTTGCCGTTGGCGTAGCGGTACTCGTAAAAACTCACCGGGCCGGGTTTATAGGTTTCCAGTTCCTGCTCGTACACGATTTTGTGGGCCATGCAACGCAGGATGTACCGGTCGGTCTGGCCGTTGAGCATCAGTTGGCTGGCGCCGGTCCACTCGGCAGGTACGAGTTGGCGGATGCCGCCGAGGCCGAGGTAGTACGAGTAGAGCGTCGAAATCCAGTTGTTGAGCACCTGATTGTTGCGCTTCAGGTACTGCGCGGCGGCGCGGGTGGAGGCGTGGATGTTTTTGCGTTCGTCCACCTCGCCGTCCACGCGGAGTCCGAAATCACCCGCCGTTTCTTTCTTGAACTGCCAGAAACCCACGGCGTTGGAGGTCGAAACGGCGTCGGGCACGAGGCCACTTTCCTGCACGACGAGGTACTTGAAATCGGTCGGCACTTCCTCCTCGGCCAGGATGGATTCGACCATCGGAAAATACTGCACCAGCCGTTCGAGGCGGGAATCGAGCACGCGCCGGTTGCTCATCAGGGCGTTCACGTCGGTCTGCACCAGGCTGCGGGCGCTTTCCTCGAATTTCACGGTGAGGCCCGCGAATTCCAGCGAGCGCGGGACGCGGTAGGGGACGTTCTGGGCCGAAACGGAACCTGCCGCGAAAACCAGCAGAACGAGCAGCCACAAGGCTGCGCGGGGTTGAAGCAGGGAACGGAGGGGCTGAAGCATGGAAGTCAGGAGTTGGCGTGACGTTTGCGCAGGGGCAGTTTTCCCCGGCAAAACGGCAACGCTCAAACACCAGGCCAATTTTTTAAAGGGCGGAAAAAATCGTAGGGAGCACCCTTGAGGGGGCAGGGGGTGCTTCCTACGATTTTTTCCGCACCACCATCAACCCATCCCGCATGGGCAGCAGCAGGTTTTCCACTCGCGGGTCGGCGTGAATTTTGGCGTTGAAATCGAGCAGAGCCCGGGTGTCTTTGTCGGGTTTTTCGGTGGGTTCCACCACCTTGCCGCTCCAGAGCACGTTGTCGGCGATGAAGAACCCGCCGGGGCTGAGTTTGTCGAAAATCAAGTCGAAGTAGGTCGAGTAGGCGAGTTTGTCGGCGTCGAGGAACACGAGGTCGAAGGGGCCGGGGAGGCCGGGCAGCAGGGCAAGCGCCTCACCGATGCGGTAGTCGATGCGGTCGGCGAGGCCCGATTCGGCGAAGAACCGGCGGGTAAACTCCTCCAGTTCCTCGTTCGCGTCGAGGGTCGTCAGGGTGCCGCCCTCGGCCAGCCCTTCCGCCAGGCACAGCGCCGAGTAACCCGTGAACGTGCCGATTTCAAGGATTCGTTTCGGGCGAATCATCTGGGAAAGCATGGCCAGCAACCGCCCCTGAAAATGCCCGGAAAGCATCCGGGGGTAGAGAATTTTGGCGTACGTCTCGCGGGTCAGGCGCTGGAGGAGCGGGCTTTCGGGGGAGGTGTGGGCTTCGGCGTAGGCGGTAATTTCGGGGGAGAGGAAATCCATTTTTTGAAAAAGAGACTCAAAAAAACCTCCCCAGCGCGTCATTGCGAGCGGAGGGTGAAATGCCGAGCGGAGCAAGGCATTTCACCCTCCGCTCGCAATGACGCGCTGGGGGCGGCTTTTTTTAGTTCTCAGGCAAGAAAGTAAGTTGGCAAAACTCGTCTTCCACGAAAATCTCGTTCGCCATGTCCTGCAACTGCGCGGCGGTGACGGCCTGGATTTGGGCGAAAAGTTCTTCCAGCGGCTCCACGCGGCCCAGGTCGAGGTAGCTCTTGCCCATCATCAGCATGAAGCTTTGGTTGCCCTCTTCGGCCATCGCCAACTGCCCCATCAATTGCTGCTTCGTGACGTGCAACTGGTTGGCCGTCAGCGGCACCTCACGCAGGGTTTTCAATTCCTTCAAAATCAGCGAGAGCGCCCGGTTCAACTGCCGCCGCTCGGTGCCGAAATAAATGCCCACGAAACCCGTGTCGAGGTAGGGCGTGTAGCTGGCGTCGATGCTGTACACCAGGCCGTGCCGTTCGCGGACGGAGAGGTTCAGGCGGGAGTTCATGCCCGGTCCGCCAAGCAGGTTGACGAGCATGTAAAATGGCAACCGTCGCTTGTCGCTCAACGCATAGGCCCGGCGGCCCAGGGCGGCGTGGGCCTGCACGATGGGCCGGGCGATTTGTTCCCTGGCCGGGTGGTAGCCGTTGGGTGAAATCCGCACGCGGCTGGTGCGCCGGGCGGGCACGTCGCCGAGGTATTTTTCGGCGAGAGCCACCACTTTTTTGAACGGCAGGTTACCCACCGACGAAAAAATCACCCGCTCCGTGTCGAGGTTTTCGGCGATGAAATTTTGCAGGTCGGCGCGGGTGAACGAGCGGAGCGTTTCGGGCGTGCCGAGGATGTTGGTGCCCAGGGGGTGGCCGGCGAAGACGAGGTCGTCGAAGTCGTCGGCCAGGGCGTCTTCGGGCGAGTCGTAATACATGGCGATTTCTTCCATGATCACGCTCCGCTCTTTTTCGAGGTGTTTTTCGGGAAACGTGGAATGAAACGCGATGTCGGCCAGCAGGTCGAGGGCTTTTTCGTAGTGCTCCTTCAGCAGCGAGGCATGGAAGCAAACTTTTTCCTTCGTCGTGTAGGCATTCAATTCGCCCCCGACGGTTTCGAGTCGGTTGAGGATGTGGAAGGAATTGCGGCGTTCGGTGCCTTTGAAGGCCATGTGCTCCCAGAAGTGCGCCAGGCCCTGTTGCTCGGGCCGCTCGTCGCGGCTGCCGATGTCGAGCATGATGCCCAGGTGGGCGATCTGGCTCGTGGTTACTTGTTTATGCACCACCCGGATGCCGTTGGGCAAGGTGTGAAGTTGGATGTCGTCCATCAAGGAATCGTAAGTCGTAAGGGTAAGTGGGAAGGACTTACCGGCGAAGGGGCAACAAAAAAAGCGGGGCTGGCATTCCAACCGCGCGGGGGGATTTAGCCTTGAAAATCGTGACGAAGGTACGAATCTAACGGGCGAATACGGCGCATGGGAAATGCCGAACCGCATTGCCAGGCAGTGTGCGCCGGATTCATTGCCTATTTTTACCCTGTGAAAATACTCCTCATCCAGACGGCCTTCCTCGGCGATGCCATTCTGGCTACGGCGCTGGTCGAAAAACTGCACCACCACTTCCCCGACGCCCAAATCGACCTGCTCGTGCGGAAGGGCAACGAGGGGCTTTTCAAAAACCACCCCTTCCTCGGCGATTTGCTCATCTGGGACAAGCAACGAAGCAAGTACCGCAGCCTGTGGCACATCCTGCAAACCCTCCGCGCCCGGCGCTACGACAAGGTCATCAACCTCCAGCGCTACGCCTCCACGGGCTTCCTGACGGCGTTTTCGGGGGCGAAGGAAACGGTGGGGTTTGACAAAAATCCGTTTTCGCGGCTGTTTAAGCACCGCGTGCCGCACGAGTTCGCGCCGGGTGTTCACGAAGTGGACCGGAACGCCCGACTCATTGAAGCCTTCACCGACGACACGGTTTTCCGACCCAAACTTTACCCGCCGAAGCTGAGTTTCCAACCCGCCGAACCGTACGTCTGCCTCGCGCCCACGTCGGTGTGGGCCACGAAGCAATTCCCCGAAAACCAATGGGTTGACCTCATTCGGGCATTGCCCAAAAACCTGACCGTGTACCTCCTCGGCGGGCCGCGGGATTCGGAAAACTGCGCCAAAATCATGATTGGTGCCTCGCTGCTCGGCGGGCTGGACGCGGCCCTGTCGCACTCGGTGGTCAACCTGGCCGGGCAACTCAGTCCGCTCGAATCGGCGGCGCTGATGGCTGGGGCGGTGCTCAACTTCGTCAACGACTCCGGCCCCCTGCACCTGGCCTCGGCGGTCAACGCGCCCACCTGCGCGGTGTTTTGCTCGACGGTACCGGAGTTTGGCTACGGCCCCCTGGCCGATTTTTCGAGAATCGTTGAAATCGAAGAACCGCTCTACTGCCGCCCCTGCGGCCTGCACGGCCACAAAAAATGCCCCGAAGGGCATTTTCGCTGCGCCCGCGAAATCCGGACGGGGCAGTTGGTGAAGGCTTTTGAGGAGAGTTTGAAGTTTGAAGTTCGTAGTTTGTAGTTCGTTTCAGACCAACAACTACAAACTTCAAACTACGAACTTCAAACTTCAAATTCATTTCCGCCGGTACTGCTCAATAATCCGGTACAGCGCCTTCTGCGTTTCGAGGTTGGTGAAGTAGTCGAAGAGCAGCGTATGCTTGTCGTAATCGAGCACAAGGCCGGTTTCGAGGTAGAGAAACGCCTCACGGTAGTGGCCTTCGTTGATGAGGTAAATCACCGACTGGTAGTACAGAATCGCCTCCTCGGGCAGTTCGTCGATGCCGCTCTGGATGACGTCGTAAGCCTTGTCCATCTCCCCCTGCTCGTAGTACAGCAGCGACCACTTGAGCCACACGTCGGGATTGGCGGGGTCGAGTTCGGCCGATTTTTCGTAGGCTTCCACCGCCGACATCACGTTGCCGATTTTCCGCTCGGTTTCGCCCACGGCCAGCCAGTAATCGGCGCTTTTTTCGTTGAGCTTCAGGGCGTTCTTCAAGAAATGCAGCGCCTCAAACCACTTGTCTTGCTCGCTCAGGCACACGCCCACGCCGTACCAGCCTTCGTCCCAGAGCGGGTCGAGCTTGATGGCTTGTTTGTAGTACCGGATGGCCTTGTCGAACTGTTCGAGGCGTTCGTGGGCAGCCCCGAGGCAGCACAACGTTTCGGGTGAAGGCTCCTCGTGTTTGAGCACGGCCTCGTAGCACTCCCGGGCGCGCTCGAAATGGCCCAGGTTCATGTGCGTATTGCCGAGGTTGAAGTGCGCCGAGGCGAAATCGTCCTTGATGAACGTGGCGTACTCGTAGGCTTCGGCAGCCTCCTCGAAGCGTTCGAGCTTGCTGTAGGCGATGCCGATGTTGTACCAGGCGTTGTGCGAGAACGGGTCGTTGTCGATAAACTGCTGGTAGTAACTCAGGCTGGCTTCGAGTTCGCCCGTCACGTCGAGGCAGAAGGCCAGTTCGTAGAGTGCGTTTTCATTGCCGATGTTGTGCTGAATGGCCTGTTTGTAGCTCGCAATGGCCTCCTCGTACTTGCCCCAGCTTTGGTAAGCCAGGCCGATGTGGTAGTACACGTCGTCTTTTTCCTCGGTGGTGCCGAGCACTTCCTGCATGATGCCGATGGCCTGTTCGTAATTGCCCATCAGCGAGTACACGGTGCCGCGCAGGTAGCGGATGTCGGCGTCGGTGGGGTTGAACAGTTGCGCCCGGTCAAGCAGGTCGAGGGCTTCGTCGTAGTGTTGCAGGTTGGCCAGGCAGTGGGCCTTGTGCAGCATCAGTTCGAGGGAGTAGGGAAACTGGTCGAGGCCTTTGTCGCAGGCGTTCATGGCTTCGTCCACTTTGCCCTCGTCCAGGTAATGTTCAACGATTTGTTCGTAGGTATCCAGGTCGAAAAACGACTCCTCGTGCCGTTGCAGGGCCATTTCAAAACGCCGTACTGAATCCTGGATGGCACCGGGGCGGTCGTCAAATTCTTGCTCCATCATGGGCGTTAGTCGGGTAATGCAATTTCGGACAGCTACCCAAGTCGCCGGTCAGCGGAAGCGGTTTCGGCGCGTCCGAACGGGTTCGGGCGGCAAAGCGAAAGCGGGTTCCGGGGGCCGATTCATGGGTGGGTTGCTGGCTTAACATTTGAAAGGTACAAACAAAATCGAAACGGGCAAAGCAGGGTGAGGAAGTTTCGGGGGAAATTACCCGGATCTTAACGCCCCAACCACGCGTTCAATCGTTTTATCAAGGCTCCGGAATTCCAACCCCGTAGCCGCCCGGATTTTTTCGTTCGGAAAAAAAAAGTGGTGGCTCGCCGACTGGGCCGTTTCGCGGGTGAGGAGTGGGGCACTGCCGGTTAGCAGGCTGCGTAGAGCCTCCAGCCGCCAGAGTAGGGCTGTGGCCGCGCGGGGCACGCGGACCGTAGGCGGTTGCTTGCCGAAGGCTTGGGCCGTTTTTTCGAGAAACTCCCGGTACGGCACGGCCCCGGCGTTGAGGATGAAGCGTTCGTCGGCGAGGTCGGAAAAAAGCAGTCGGACGATGGCCTCGGTTACGTCGAGCACGTCCACGTAGTTGAGGGTGCCCTCGGGGTAAAACCGATGTTCATCGAAGGCGTACCGGAAAAGCTGGGTGCTGCTGCGGCCCCAGTCGCCCTCGCCCAGAATCACCGAAGGATTCACAACGACCACCGGCAACCCTTCCGACGCTGCCCGCCAGACTTCCAGTTCGGCCCGGTATTTCGACTTGGCGTAGTGCGAATTGAGCGGCGATTCTTCCCATTTGCTCGCCTCGGTGATGACCGTCGGTCCGGTCGGGTTCGGTCGGGCCGGGCGGCCCAGTGCCGCCACGGAGCTGACGTGGAGCAGCTTGCGCACATTCGCCCGCAGGCAGGCGTTCACCACGTTGGCCGTGCCCTCAACGTTGACGCGGTACATCGCCGCCCGGTCGCGGGGCACGAACGACACCACGGCGGCGGCGTGAACCACGTGCGTGACGCCGTCGAGGGCGGTTTCGAGCGAGAGCACGTCGAGGACGTCGCCCTCAGCCCAGTCGAGGTGCTCCGAAATTTCCGTCAGCAGGCTCCGCTCGGCCTGAGGCCGCACGAGCACGCGCACGCGGTGCCCCTCGCCCACCAACCGTTTCGCCACGAAACTGCCCACCAACCCGGTGGCACCGGTCAATAAAATCATGGGGCAAAAGTAGCTGGCAGTTGGCAGTTGGCGGTTAGCAATGTTTAGAAACGGCTTTTTGCCAACTGCCAACTTAGTCAGTCCACCAGCGCCTGGTAGGCCATCTGCTTGAACTGCTTGTCGATGCCGGGGTACGCCGAGGGCAGCATTTGGGTGGTCCACACGCCGAGGAGTTCTTCCTTCGGGTCCCACCAGTAGTCGGAGTAGTTGCGGCCGCCCCAGCGGAGCGCGCCCACGCTGCCCGGCTCGGCGGCGTGGCCCCGTTCGGTGGTGATTTCAAAACCCAGCCCGAACTTGTTGCCCGACCCCCACACGTCGAGGTCGCCGATTTGGTTGGTCGTCATCAGCTCGATGGTTTTCCGGCCCAGAATCTGGCGGTTGTTGAATTTGCCCCCGTTGAGGAGCATTTGCAGAAATTTAGCGTAGTCCTGCACGGTCGAACTCAGGCCCGCGCCGCCCGATTCGTAGGTTTTCGCCCCCGCCACGGGGTAATTTTCCTCGGCAAAATCGGGGTGACGGGTCATCGGCACGTCGGGCGAACGTTGGGTGTAGAGGTGCATCAACCGGGATTTTTTGCTGTCGGCCTGGTAAAATCCAGTGTCGTTCATGCCCAGGGGTTCAAAAATTCGCTTTTGCAAAAACTCGCCGAAGCGCATCCCCGACGCCACTTCCACCACGGCCCCGAGCACGTCGGTGTTGAGGCCGTAGGTATATTTTTCGCCGGGCTCGTGCAGCAGGGGCAGCGCGCCAAGTTTTGCCATCGTCTCCGAAATCCGCTTGGGCTCGACGCTGAAAAAGTCGGGAATGCCCGCTTTTTTGTACAACGGGTGGCCGTAGGGAATGCCTGCCGTGTGGGTGAGCAGGTGGCGGATCGTTACCTCCCGTTTGGCCGGAACGGCGCTGTACGTCGTGTCGGTCAGGTTGAGGTGGGCGAGAATTTTCGGGTTTTTGAAACTCGGCAGGTACTTCGACACGGGGTCGTCGAGGCGGAGGCGGCCTTCTTCGTAGAGCATCATTACGGCCACCGAGGTGATGGCCTTGCTCATCGACATGATGCGGAAAATGTCGTCCACGCGCAGGGGCGTGCGGGCCTCCACGTCGCTGAATCCGAAGGCTTTCTGGTACACCACCTGCCCCCGCCGCACCAGAATCATCATTGCGCCGGGCAGGTGCCGCTGGTCGACGTGCTGCTGCATGACGGCGTCGATGCGGGCCAGGCGTTCGGGCGAAAAACCTAGGCTTTCAGCGGATTTGGCGGGGATGAGGGTTTGGGGTTTCTGGGCAAAAACTGATGGGGAAAGCAGGAGGAGAACGAGCAGCAGGTGTTTCATGGTGGTTTCGGCGTAATTTCGCCGCCCAAAGTAGCTAAAATTCATGGCTGAGAAGCAATTTTCCCGCACCACCGTCACCGCCGCGCTGATTTACGCCAACGGCCCCATCCACATTGGTCACCTGGCGGGGTGCTACATTCCCGCCGACATTTACGTGCGCTACCTCCGCGCCACCGGGCACGACGTGGCCTTCATCTCCGGCACCGACGAGCACGGCGTGCCCATCACCATCCGCGCCCAGAAGGAGGGCATTACGCCCCAACAAGTCGTGGACAAGTACTACGTCCAAATCCGCGATTCCTTCCGGGATTTCGGCATCCGGTTCGACATTTACTCGCGCACCTCCAAGCCCGAACACCACCGGATGTCGCAGGACATTTTCCTCCAGATTCACGGGAAAGGCGGGTTCATCGAAGAAACGACCGAGCAGTATTTCGACCCCAAAGCCGGGCAGTTCCTCGCCGACCGCTACATCATCGGCACCTGCCCCGTGTGCGGCAACGAGAACGCCTACGGCGACCAGTGTGAACGCTGCGGCTCCACCCTCAGCCCCACCGAACTCATCAACCCCCGCTCGGCCCTCAGCGGCGAGCCGCCGGTGCTGAAGCCCACGAAAAACTGGTACTTGCCCCTCGACGCGCTCCAGCCCCAACTCGAACGGTACGTCGGAAGCCACCCCGAGTGGAAAACCAACGTGGCCGGGCAGGTGCGCTCCTGGCTCAGCGAGGGCCTCAAGCCCCGCGCCATGACCCGCGACCTCGACTGGGGCATCCGCGTGCCCCTGCCCGACGCCGGGGGCAAGGTGCTTTACGTGTGGTTCGACGCGCCCATCGGCTACATCACCTTCACCGAAGAACTCAAGGGTGACGATTGGGAGAAATGGTGGAAAGCCGACGACACCCGCCTCGTGCATTTCATCGGCAAGGACAACATCGTGTTCCACTGCCTCATTTTCCCGGCCATGCTGATGGCTGACGGGCGGTTCATCGGGGGTGCCGACAACGTGCCCGCCAACGAATTCATGAACCTCGAGGGCGACAAAATCAGCACCTCCCGCAACTGGGCCGTGTGGCTGCACGAGTATTTGCAGGAATTTCCGGGAAAACAAGACGTGCTGCGCTACGTGCTGACGGCCAACGCCCCCGAAACGAAAGATTCCGAGTTCACCTGGAAGGATTTCCAGACCCGCAACAACGCCGAACTGGTGGGCATCCTGGGCAATTTCGTGAACCGGACGCTGATGCTGACGGAGAAAAACTTCGGCGCGACGGTGCCCGCACGGGGCCAGCTTTACGACGTGGACCACCAACTCCTCGCCGAACTCGCCGACGCCCCGGCCAAAATCGGCGCGGCCCTGGCCGACTTCCGCTTCCGCGAGGGCGCGGCCTTGCTGCTCGACGTGGCCCGGCTGGGCAACAAGTACCTCTCGGACACGGAGCCGTGGAAGCTGTTGAAAACCGACGTCGACCGGGCCAAGACCGTGCTGCACCTGAGCTTGCAAGTGGCCGCGTCGCTGGCGATTCTGAGCGAACCGTTCCTGCCCTTCACGGCGGAGAAACTGCGGGGAATGCTGAACCTCACCGAAACGCGCTGGAACGAAGCCGGTCGGCCCGACTTGCTGGCGGACGGCCAGCCGTTCACAAACATGGGCTTGTTGTTTGAAAAAATTGAAGACAGCGTCGTGGAGGCGCAGGTGCAAAAACTGTTGAATACGAAGAAAATGAACGAATTAGCTACGAAAACCCCCGCCCCCGCCAAAGACCCCATCGCCTACGACGACTTCGCCAAGCTCGACCTCCGCATCGCCACCGTGTTGGCCGCCGAAGCCGTGCCCAAGTCGAAAAAACTGCTCAAGCTCACCCTCGACACCGGCCTAGACCAGCGCACGGTTGTCAGCGGCATCGCCGAGCATTTTTCACCGGAAGCCGTCGTCGGGAAACAGGTTACGCTGTTGGCCAACCTCGCTCCGCGCACGATGATGGGCATCGAGAGCCAGGGCATGATCCTGATGGCCGAAGACCGCGACGGGTCATTACGCTTCCTCCAGCCTGGCGAGGCGACGTGGAACGGAGGGACGGTTTCTTAACAGTTCAGGACTAAATTTTCATGCAAACCCCCGCCGCTGCCCTCGCCGCGCAGCTTTCCCTACCCGTCCGTTCCGTTCAAAACGTCCTCCAACTCCTCGACGAAGGGGCCACCGTGCCCTTCATCGCCCGCTACCGCAAGGAGGCCACCGGCAGCCTCGACGAGGTGCAAATCGGGGCCGTCAAGGACGCTTACGAACGGTTTCAGGAACTCCGGAAACGCCGCGAGGCCGTGCTGAAAAGCGTCGAAGAGCAGGGCAAACTCACCCCCGAACTCCGCCGGAAGTTCGAGGAAGCGCCCACGCTCACCGTGCTGGAAGATGTGTACCTGCCCTTCCGCCCCAAGCGCAAAACCCGCGCTTCGCAGGCCATCGAGCGGGGGCTGGAACCCCTGGCCAAACTGCTTTTCGAACAAAAAGAACCTCGCCTCGAAGCCAGGGCCGAACGGTTCCTGACCGACGACGTGCCCACCGTCGAGGCCGCCCTGCAAGGTGCCCGCGACATCTTGGCCGAATGGATTTCGGAATCCGCCGAGGCCCGCGCGGCCATCCGCCGGGTGTTTGAGCGCGGGGCCGTGATTTCCTCGAAAGTCAAGAAGGCCAAGGAAACCGAAGGCGCGAAGTACCGCGACTATTTCCAGTTTTCGGAAGAACTCCGCCGCATCCCCTCGCACCGCCTGCTGGCCCTGCGCCGGGGTGAGGACGAAGGCATTCTGAGCCTGAGCATTGCCCCCGACGAGGGCGAGGCCCTCGAACGCCTCGACCGGCTCCTCCTGCGGCCCGGCTCGGCGGCGAAAAAGGAGATGGAAGACGCGATTGCCGACGCCTACCGTCGCCTGCTTCGCCCCAGCCTCGAAACCGAGTTTTCGGCGCTTTCCAAAGAAAAAGCCGACGCCGAGGCCATCGCCATTTTCGCCACCAACCTCCGCCAACTGCTGCTCGCTTCGCCCCTGGGGCAGCAGCGCGTGCTGGCCATTGACCCCGGCTTCCGGACTGGCTGCAAAATCGTCTGCCTCGACGCCCAGGGCAACCTCGTGGCTGATACGGTGATTTTCCCCCTCGACCGCCCGGCGGAGGCGGAGAAAACCGTCCGGCAACTCGTCGCCCGGCACGGCATCGAGGCCCTCGCCGTGGGCAACGGCACGGCGGGGCGCGAAACGGAGGAGTTTCTGAACGGCCTGAACCTGGGCCTGCCGATTTTCATGGTGTCGGAGCAGGGCGCGTCGATTTATTCGGCCTCCGAAGTGGCCCGCGAGGAATTTCCCGACAAGGACGTGACCGTGCGCGGGGCGGTTTCCATCGGGCGGCGGCTCATGGACCCCCTGGCTGAGCTGGTCAAACTCGACCCCAAGTCCATCGGCGTGGGCCAGTACCAGCACGACGTAGACCAGGGTGCGCTGAAAAAATCCCTCGACGCCGTGGTGGAACGCTGCGTCAACGCCGTGGGCGTCAACCTCAACACGGCCAGCGCGTCGCTGCTGCGGTACGTTTCGGGCCTCGGCCCGACGCTGGCGCAAAACATCGTGCAGGCACGACGGGAGCGCGGGCCGTTTCGTTCCCGGAAAGAACTTTTGAAAGTGCCCCGCCTCGGGGCGAAAGCTTTCGAGCAGTGTGCTGGTTTTCTGCGTATTCCCGCCGCCGAGAACCCCCTCGACAACTCGGCCGTGCACCCCGAAAGCTACGGGGTGGTGGAGGCGATGGCGAAAGACCTGGGTGCGACCGTGCCCGATTTGCTCCGAACCGACTCCCTCCGCCGTCGCATCGACCCGCAGCGCTACGCAACCGACGCCGTGGGCCTGCCCACGCTGCGCGACATTTTGGAGGAACTGGAAAAACCCGGCCTCGACCCCCGCGAGCCGCTCACGGCCTTCGCCTTCGACGCCACCGTGCGCAAGCCCGAAGACCTCCACGAGGGCATGGTGCTGCCCGGCATCGTGACCAACATCACCGCCTTCGGGGCGTTCGTGGACGTGGGCGTGAAGCAAGACGGCCTCGTCCACGTGTCGCAGCTGGCCAACCGCTTCGTCCGCGACCCCAACGAGGTGGTCAGGCTTCAGCAGCCGGTTCAGGTCAAAGTGCTGGAGGTGGATTTGGCCCGGAAACGGATCGCGCTGACAATGAAATTCTGACGAAAAAATGGCCCGGAATTCAGTTTCCGGGCCATTTTTTTCGAAGAACCATTTTTCTATTTCACCATCGAAATGTTCCCCCGGATTTCGCCGCCGGGGTAGGTCCTCGTGTGCAGGTTTACGTAAATCAACCCGTTCGTCAGGCTGTCGACGAGCCCCTGCCGAAGCGTTGCGGTCCCATTGATGGGCGAGGTTCTGACGGCGACGCTGTCGAACGGCACGACCACGGGGCCATTCGTACCCGGTGCGCCTTTGTGCAAATGGCCCATCATGGGAGTTAAGCCCGTGTATTCGACCTTGTAAGTGAGCACGCGCGTGGTTTTGTCGAGGGTACCGGTGAAGGTGCCGCTGGCCGTTGAGGGCGTTGCCGGAACTTCCGAATTCCCGTTGATAGCGGCGGTAAACGTGGCTTTGTTCGGATCAGTCGGCGGGGTGTCGTCGTCGTTGGAGTCACAAGCCGCGAAGGTGAGGGTACCGGCGAGCAATAAGAGAATCGATGCGGTTTTCTTGTTCATCTGAATTCGTTGTTGATGATTCAGCATGACCCTTGAAAACAATCGTGCCCAATCGACGGACCCTGGAGAACAGTCGGCTCAACGCCGACGCCGCTTCCGCTTCTTGGGGGCGGCTTTTTTGCGGGGGGATGCTTTGGGTTTGGCTTTCGCCACGGGGCGTTTGGCGGCGGGTTTCGCGGTCGTCGAGTCGGCGGTGAGGTAGTCCATCGAATCATCCACCGCCGCGCCGTCGCCCGCGGCCGTGGTGCGGGCAGCCGCCCCGACACCGGGCGTGGCGTTGTACAGCGCGGGCGTCGCGGCCTGGGCCTGGCGCTGTTCCAGTTCGGCCTGGCGCTGGCGCAGGCCGGCGGTTTCTTTTTCGAGTTCGGTCAGGCGCTGAACGAGGTCGTTGCGCTGTTTCATCGCCGATTCGGCTTCGCGCTTCCAGCGTTCGAGGGATTCATGCTGGGCTTCGAGCACGGCCAGGCGGTCGGTGAGCGAACCGGCGAAGCGTCGGGTTTCGGCCAGGTCGGTTTGCAGGCGGGTAATCTGGTCGGTGAGTTCCTGGCGGGATTGGGCGTGGGCGGCGACGGCGGAAAAAGTCAGTATAAACAGAAAACGGTGGCGCATGGCTGGGTTGGGAAAACGCCCGCAAAAGTACGCCCAACGCGCCGTTGCCGGTTACGTTGTGGCCCGAGAATTCTCGGCGTCGCGAAGTTCGGGCCGTTCGGCGTGCAGGATGCCGTTGGGGTACTGCTCCACCCGATAGCCTTTTTTTTGCAGAAAATCAGCGAGGGAGTCCCCGTTTTCCCGCGCACCGCGACCCGGGTGTACTTCCGCGATGATTTGGTGGATACGCGGAAAATGCGCGTCGGACAAGCCGTACAAAATCGGGTATTCGGCCCCTTCGCAGTCGAGTTTGAGCAGATCGACGTGGGCAATCCGCCGCTCGCGTAGCCAGTCGGCCAGGCCGACGGTTTCGACCCGCAACCGCCGCGCTTCGGCGACGGCAACGCCGTTTTCGTCGGGCGAAAAAAGCGACGCCGACGGGTCGATGCCGTCGGGCGAGTGGGTTTCGTCGTAAAAAAAATCAACCGTGCCCGCCTGATCGGCCACCGCCACGGGCAGGGCCATCCAGTCGAAGCGCGGATGGGCCGCCCGGTGGTGGCTCAGCAAAGCGAAGTGCGTCGGCACCGGCTCGAAGGAATACACGGTGGCGCGGGGCTTGCGTAAAAACGCGTACAGCGCGAAGTACCCAATGTTACCGCCCACGTCGAGCACCACAGGGGCGTCGGTAGCCATGCGGCGGAAGGGCGGTTCGTATTCCTCCATCAGAAATATTTCCTTGAACGTCAGCACTGACGACCTCGGCATCGTGACGCGGATCGGCACGGGACGAAGGGTCAGCTCAAACCGCGGAGCTTGGGAAAGACCGAATTTGCAGGCCAGGTAGCCCGGCCAGGAGCGGACGTTTTTCAGGAGGTTGGCGTACTTGCGAACCGAGGCATTCATGGAGTTGGGGGCGATTTTTTGCCAAAAAAACGCAGCAACGCATCATTCACGAAATCGGCTTCTTCCAGGTGCAGCCAATGCGTGGCGTTTTCCCGAAAAATCCCTGTCCCCCGGTCGCACATCCGCAGGCTGGCTTCGGCACTGGCCCGTTCGAGAAACGCGTCGCGCACGCCCCACAGCACGAGGGTTTCGGGTCGCACCCGGGCCGAGGCGGGGGGCCGCCGGAGCCGCAGGGCGCGGTAGTAGTTGAGCATGGCCGTCAGGGCACCCGGCTGCGCCCAGGCTTCGGCGTAGCGGTCGAGGTCCTCACGGGAAAACGTGCCCCGGCGGGCCGTGCCGGTCATGGCCCGGCGCAGCAGCCGGAACCCGCCGGCCCGCAGCAGCCATTCGGGCAGGAACGGCAGTTGGAACAGGGCGACGTAGTAACTTTTGAGTGCCTGCCGGAGCCGTCGGCGGGCGAGGTGCCGCCACGCGTCGGGGTGCGGGGCGTTGAGAACGGCGAGTTGCGCCACGCGCTCCGGGTGCCGGGTCGCCACCCACCACGCCACGATGCCACCCCAGTCGTGCCCCACGAGCCGGAACGTCGCCGCGCCGCGGGCATCGGCCAGGGCCAGCACGTCGGCGGCGAGCACGTCGAGGTGGTAAGCACTTAGGCCCCGGGGTTTGTCGCTGCGGTGGTAACCCCGCTGGTCGGGGGCCAGCACGCGGTAACCCGCCCCCGCCAGCGCCTCCAGTTGCTTGCGCCAGCCCCAACTAAACTCGGGAAACCCGTGGAGCAACATCACCAGCGGGCCGTCGGGCGGGCCGGTTTCGGTGGCATGAAGCCGGACGCCGTTGACCTCAAACGTTGTTTCGGTGCCGTTCATGCGGGGCGGTTTGGGGTGCGACCGGGACGTTTCCCAAAATCCGTTCCCGCGCTGCGGCATTCAAAAAAAACGGTCGGGTGGCCAACCACCCGACCGTTCACAAATCGGTGCCTGCGGTCACTTCACCGGCGCGATGTTGCCCCGGATTTCGCCCCCCGGAAACGCCTGCGTGTGGAGGTTGACGTAGTACAGCCCGGCCATCAGGCTGTCGGCTTTGGCCTCGGTGAGCGTGGCCGTGCCCCGGATGGGCGACGAAGACACCTCCTTAAACCCGATTTCAACGCCGCCGTTTTTGCCCGGCGCGCCCCGGTGGATGTGCCCCATCGTGGGGTTGATGCCCTGGTAGGTCACTTCGTAGGTCAGCGTTTTCGAGTCGGAATCGTAGGTGCCGGAGAACGCGCCCGTGGCCGTGGAGGTGTTGGCGGGCACTTCGTTCTGGCCACTGAGGGTGGCCGTCAGCTTCGTGGTCGCGGCCTTGCGGGGCATGAGGCCGAGGGCGGTTGCCGCGAGCAGGAGGAGAAAAAAGGCAGTTTTCATCGAAAAACAGGGTTTGGAGGTGACACGTTTTTTCCGAAAACCGAAGGTGGGTGTGGGCGCAAGGTAATTAAACTTCCTCTTTTTCAATGACCTGGCGGTTCGTTCGGGTAAACCAGTAGTACATCGGCACACCCGTCAGCATGAGGACAATCCCGATGCCTGCCTCGCGGGGGCGGGAATAAATCGTGTTGACGAACAACCCCGCCGAAAACAGCACCACGATGGCGGGCACCACCGGGTAGCCCCACACCCGGTAGGGCCGGGGGGCGTCGGGCATTTTTCTGCGCAGAATGAACACCCCCAGCGTGGTGGCCCCGTAGAACACGAACACCGCGAAAATGATCATGTCGGTCAACTGGTCGAAACTCCCCGACAGCACCAGCACGCAGGCCCACACGCCCTGGAATAACAACGAATTGTACGGTGAACTGGCCGAATTGAGCTTCGCAACGGGCGGGAAAAACAGCCCTTCCCGCGCCATGGCGAAGTACGGGCGGCAGGAGGCCAGGATCGTTGCGTTGGCGCAGCCCAGGGTCGTGACCAGGATCAGAAAGGAAATAAACACCGCTCCGCCGCTGCCCCAGAATTTGCGCACGGCCTCCACGGCGGCGATGCCCCCGCCGGAACGGTAGAGCGTTTCGAGTTCAGGCACCGACACCAGCGAGAGGTACGTGACGTTGACGAGCAGGTACGTGGCAATTACCGCCAGCACGCCGATGGCGATGCCGCGCGGGATGGTGCGCTTGGCGTCGAGCACTTCGCCGCCCACGTAGCCGATGGCCGCCCAGCCCTGGTAGGCCCAGAACGCCGCCAGCATGGCCGTGAAAATGGCGCTCAGCGTGACGGACGAACCGGGGGGCGTTTCGAGCGAGAACACGGGAGCCAGGTTGGACTGCCCGCTCGTCAGGCCGAACACGATGATGGTGAAAATGCCCGCGAACACCAGCACGAGGATGGCCGTGCTGACGCCCGTGCCGGTTTTGATGCCCCGCATGTTGACCCCCGTCAGCAGCGCAATGAGGACGATGGCCGTCAGCTTGTCGGTGAAATTGGCGAAGGGGAAAAACACGCCGCCAAGGTTGACATCGGCCAGGCCCGGCAGCAGTTCGGGCAGGGGCACCAGCACCCGGAACGACTGCGCGAACACGTAGGCCAGCGACGAGATGGAGGCCGTCTGGATGATGGTGAACAGCGACCAGCCGAAAAGAAAAGCGAAAAATCGGTTGTAGATTTTTTTGTAGTACGAATATTCCCCCCCGGTATCGGCCAGCAGCCCCGCCACTTCGGCATTGCTCAATGCCCCAAAGAGCGAAATCACGCCACCCAGCACCCAGCAGAGAAGCACCCAGCCGGGCGAGTGGAGTTCGGCGGCCATCGGGGCCACTTTTTTGTACACGCCGGAGCCGATGATGTTGCCGATGACGAGCACGACGACCGCGCCGAGGCCGAGGGTGCGGGTGAGGTGGCGTTGGGACATGGATGAGAAGGGGTTTGGAGGTGGTTGCGCCGGGTTGTGCGCGGCGGCTAAATGTAGCAACCGAACGGCTTGTTGCGCACGTGCCGGGAAAATAATGCGGCCGAAAAACGAGAGGATTCAGCTCAGTGAGTCAAGGTTTGACCCGTCAGGCAGTGCCCAAATGCGTGGACTAACTCCGGAAAAACGCCGTGGATTACGCCCGCTGGTCGATTGGGGGCAGTTTCAGGATGATGTAGGCGGTTTGCCCGCCGTCGGCTGGGGGTTCCACCCCCACCACCGAAAACCCGCACTTTTCCAACACCCGGACCGAGGCCCGGTTGTGCTGGGCGACCCCGGCGAAAAGGGGCCGGGTTTTTTCGTCGGCCAAAAACGCGGCCAGCGCCCGGCTGGCAATGCCCTGGCCCCAGAAGTCGCGGCCCAGCCAGTAGCCGACTTCGCGATGGCCGTCGCGCACGTAACTTCCGACGTTGCCCGCCACGCGGCCGTTGAAGAGGATGGTTTTGTTGAGGTTGTCGTCGTCTCGCAACACATTGGCCCAATGCGCCATGAACGCGTCCCAGTCGCGGGGCGGAAAGTTGGCCTGGCGGTTGGCTTCGGGGTCGCGTTGGTGGTCGAAAAACACGGGCAGGTCGCTTTCGAGCACCTCCCGGAGTTGGACGTCGTGGGGCATGGGCTTAAATCGGCAAGTCCGACGATGAAGGTACGCCGAACCGGTCACCCAACCAACTGGGCGAACAGCCGCCCCAGCGTCTCGCCCGCATCGGCGCACAGCCCCGTGTGAACGGGCGAGGTTTGCAGCACCGTGCTGCGCGGGGCCGTCAGCCAACGGAAGCGCCCGGCGGGGGGCAGGTGTCCAATGGGTCCGGCGTCGGGGCCGCCCGCGCAGATGCACTCGAAGGCCCGCAACCGACGCTCCAGGTCGGGCAGGTTGAGGGTTTCGGAAAAAAGGGCCAGCCGGTTTTCATCCAGGAAAAAAACGGTTTTCAAAAACCGATCACCGGGGCAGTAGAGCATCACGCCCACGTTTAGAAACTCCTCCCGCTCGACCCGGGGCACGACGCGGAGGACGGCGTACTCATACACGTGCAGTTCGGGCATCCTGAGCGGCGTTTACGAATAGTTCCGACGCGGCGAGTCGGGCTTGGAGAAAATGCAGATACACCGCCCGCTGCTCGTCGGCGGTTTCGGTGGGGGTGGTGAGCCACTCGTCGGGCAGGAGCGCCACGAGGGCTTCGAGTAGGTCGGGGGTGAGCTTGGGCTTTAGTTCGGCGTCGGCTTCGGGCAAGCGGGTGGCCCGGAACAACAGCACGTGGTCTTTCACCGGGGCGAAGGGCCGCTGGCTGGCCTCGCGCCAGTCCTGCCCGGCGTGGTGGAAGTAGAGGGCCGCGCCGTGGTCGATGAGGTAAAGGTGGCTCAGCCACATCAGCAGGTTGGTGTTGCGGGGGGTGCGGTCGACGTTGGTCACGAGGCAGTCGAACCACACGAGGCGCGAGGCGAGGGTTTCGTCCACGTAATCCACCAACGGGTCGAAGGTGCTCGCGCCGGGCAGGTAGAGCAGGGCCAGATTGCGGCCCGCGCTGGCCCGGAGCAAATCCTGGATTTCGGGGTCGGGCTCGGTGCGGGCCATCGCGGGGTCGAGGTCGGCGAATACCAGTTCGGGCAACCGCAGGCCCAGCAGCCGGGCGATTTCGCCGGCGAGGAGTTCGGCCACGAGGGCCTTCGCGCCCTGCCCCGCACCCCGGAACTTGAGCACGTACAGTTCCCCGTCGTCGGCCTCGACGAGCGCGGGCAGCGAACCGCCCTCGCGCAGGGGCGTGATGTAGCGCGTGACGCGTACGGTGCGGAGGCTGGGCATGAACAAAGTCGAAAGGGTGGCGAAACCGCCTTAAGAAGCGGTTTGAGTTAGTTTGAACCTGATTGGCTGAAAGCGTTTCTCACAGATTCCCTCAGATTTTACCACGGATTGACACAGACGAATGCCTTTTCTGTGAGCATCTGCGGTTAATCTGAAGGAATCTGTGGGAAACGCTTTCAGCCAATCGGTTTCTAAATCTGCGAATACTCCGTCGGCGTCAGAAAATGCATCTCCAACGTGGTCATCACGTTCTGGTACTCGGGCAGGGCGCTGATGCGCTTCCACTCGGGGTCGCTGCCGAAGGCCTTCCAGTGCGCGTCCCGCGAGGCGCGGTCATCGAAGGTGGTCATGTAGGCCAGGCAGGGCATTTTGTCCCCGACGATCACCTGGGAGAAAAACACCGGGTTAAAACCTAGCCGCTCGAAAATGCCGATTTCCCCGCCCGTGTCGAACATCTCGATTTTCTTCAGGCCCGTTTTCTCGGTCGAACTCAGGTACACCCGGTACTCGTACACCCGCGAGGCTTTGGGGGCGGTCGTCGCGGGCACCTTCAGCGTGGGCCAGTGCGGAAACGCCCGCAGGATCGAGCTTTCGATGCGGTCGTAGGCCGGTTCGTTGTACGGCGCGTTGAGGTAGGCATTGGCCGCCTGCTGGTAGGCGGCGTCGGCGGCCAGCTTGTCCGCGACCTGGGCCACCTGATCGAGCGAGCGGTAGGGAATGAGCACGTACAACTTGAGGCCGTCTTTCGGGTCGGCTTCGCTGAATACCCCCACCGGCGAGACGCCCGCGCGGTTCATCGCGGGCAGGGCGGCGGTGCGCAGGTAATTTTCGGTGAGCGCCTTCTGGGTTTCGTTTTTAAACCGATACACGCGCATTTCGTAAAACTGGCGGTCTTTTTTGGGCGGTGTGGCGGTGGTCGGGAAGGTCGGCGTCAGCAGGGCGACGGACAGGAGAACGAGCAGGAAAAACCGGGTCTTGGGGTTGAACATGGTTGGACAGGTTGTTTGTAAAATTTCCGGGAAAACCGGGTGCGATGTTACGAAAGAAAACGGCCCCGAACCGCCCCGGTCGTCGGGTTTCCGCCCCATCAAATCGCAAACGCGTAGAGCAGAAACGGCTCGGCGGTTCCTCCGGCGCTGGCGTACAGCCGTTTGGCGGCTTCGTTGGTTTCCTCGGTGCCCACCCACGCTTCCCGACACCCCAGCGTGCGCCCGTGGGCCAGTAGGGCGTCGAGGAGTTGGCGGGCAATGCCCCGGCGCTGGTGCGCAGGGGCCACGCCCACTTCGTTGATCCAAAGCTGGGGCGGCTTGTCGGGGTGGACGTAATGCACCGCCGACGCCATGCCGACCACCACGCCCGCGTCGAGCGCCACGGCGAGGTGGTGGCGCGGATCGGCGAAAAACTGCCGCGTCCACTCCGGGTGAATGGGTTCGTCAAAAACCCCGTCGGCAACGCGCCGAAGCACGTCGGTGTCGCCGGGGCCGAGGAGCCGGATTTCAACGGGTAAGCTCATCCTGGTCAGTGAGTTTGGCGCGCCAAGCGGGCGCGGTCATGTTGTAAAAGACGAATGCTTCCGTGCGGTCGGGCAATGAGTGCTCACCTTGGTGTGAGTACTGCGCCCCGATTTTTTCCAGGGCTTTGCGGGAGCGCCAGTTTTCCGGTCCGACGTGAAACCACACCGTGTCCACGTACCCGAAGGCGTGGTCGAGCATTAGTTTTTTCAATTCGCCGTTGGTGCCACCACCCCAGTGGCTGCGGGCCAGGAAGGTGTAGCCGATGGCCACTTCCCGCGCCGCCGGGTCGAAATCGTAGTACCGCGAACAGCCGATGAGCCGTCCCGTGGCGCGTTCCACCACGGCCAATGCACTGCCGGAGGCGAGGGCCCCCGCGAAGTACTGCTCAAACACGGGCCGCTGGTAGCGGAGCGGGTTGGGGTGCTGCGCCCAGATGAGCGGATCGGAAGCGGCTTGATAGATTGCCTCGAAATCAGACGGTTGCAAGGGCCGCAGCCGCAGCGTCGGGCCATTCAGGGTGAGCAAAGGCAACAAATTGGACATGCGGCGGTGGGAAGTTAACCGGCCTCGCGGGCCAGGCGCTTGATGTCGGGTACTTCGAGCGTCGGGCTGGGGTAGCCGCGCCGGGCGGCGTTGATCATCGCCAGGCCGAGTTCGCGGAGCGACGAAATGCCGTTGGGGTACACCAGGCGGAGCACCGGCACCAGCCACGCCACCCAGCGGTAGTACTTGTTGGTGTTGCGCAGCCCCGGCGTGGGGTCAAGAAACGCGGGCCGGAAGTTGTACACGGCCCGGAACGGCAGCTTGCGCAGGTCGTTCTCGGTTTTGCCCTTCACCCGCGCCCAGTGCTGGCGGCCTTTTTCCGAACCGTCCGTCCCCGCGCCCGACACGTAGCAGAACACCAGGTTCGGGTTTTTTGCCGCGATCACCCCGGCCACGTGGAGGGTCAGGTCGTAGGTCTGGCGTTCGTAGTCTTCTTTTTTCATCCCGACGGACGAAACCCCGAGGCAGAAAAAACAGGTCGTAAACGCGCTGAAATCAACGGCGATGTCGGTAAAATCAAGGAAGTCCCGGTGCAGCACCTCGGTCAGTTTGGGGTGCGCTACGCCGCCCGGACGCCGGTTGATGACCAGCACCCGGCCCACGTCGGGGTGGTGTAGGCACTCGTGCAGCACGCCTTCGCCGACCATGCCCGTCGCGCCCGTGATGATGACGTTTTCCATTACGGCTGCCAAGGTAGAAAATCTTCGCGAAGCCCGCATCACTGCCCCTGCAAGGCCCGCACCGCCGCGTTGAGCCGCTCGATGCGCTGGCGTTTCTGGTACTCCGTCGGCGGGGCCACGCGCTCCCGACAGTCGGCGATGGGGCAGCGTTCGCAGGTTTCGTTGACCACCCGGCGGGGCAGGGCGGGGTCATCGAGGAAGCGGACGAGTTTTCGCAGTGAATCGTCGATGGACAGGCCCAGGCACACGCTGCTGTTCGCGCCGGGCTTCGGCGGCGAAGGTTTCGCCAGGGCCAGCACCAGGTATTCGTTGTCGGTTTCAAAATACGCCGACCGCTGCGCCCGGCTGAGGGGCTGGCCGTTCCAGGCCCCGGTTTCCTGCAACACTTCCAGTTCTTTCAGCATCCCCAGCGCAATCCAGCGGCGGCAGTAATGCTCGGAGGTGGTGGCGTGGGGGCTGTGGTGGCGGGAGAGGTGCATTTCCTTCGCCAGCGAAAAATCGGGGCTGCCCGCCGCGTGGTCGAAGCGGAGAAAAAAGTGGTTGTTGAGGTTGAAATGGCTCGTCAGCAGGTTGCTCATCCGCAGCAGCAGCATCTCAGGCGTCACCTGGAAGCGGGTCAGCAAGGCGGGCAGGGCGGCTTCGTTCCAGGTTTTTTGGGCGAAAAATTCGTTCAACGCCGCCACCATCAGGGGCTTGGGCATCAGCACGGCGCGGGCAAAGTACGAAGCCCGGAAGTTGTTGAGCACCTGCTCGAACGACTCGGCCTCCACCACCGACGACACCAGCGGCCGCGCCCCGACCGGAATCCGCATGGCTTCGTAGCCCACCTCGCGGGCCAGCGTGAAGGTGCGCTGTTCCGTCCCCAGTTGTTCGTTGAGCAGCAGCCGGGGCGTCGCTCCGGGCACCAGCACCGACCGCAGGCTGGCCAGATCGGGGTGAGTGGTTTCGCTGAACGGTTCGAGCGCGTACCGGCGCTCGGTCCGGAGCCAGGTTTCCAGAAACGGTGCGTTCACGACTCCGTTGGTGGGGTTGAATTTTTCGAGAAACGAGGCGGCTTCCGCTTCGAGGTCGTCGAAGTGGTTGTCGTGCATTTCCTGGAACGTCCGCAGGGCCGAAAAGAAAAATTGTTCGACGCGCATCCCGTAGCTCCGGCTGATTTCGAGCAGGGTGCTGACGAAGGCCGCGACTTTCGAGGGAGCGTTGGAGAGCAAGTCGAGCAGGCTGGCCGCATCGAGGCCGAAGAGTTCGAGGGGCAGTTCGTGGAGGAGGTTCGAGTCGAGAAGTTCGGCGATGGGTTCGAGCTTCTTGCTCAGTTTGGCCGACACGAGCGTGTCGTAGTCCGCGCCGAGGGCAGCGGCGAGGGCGAAAATTTTCTCGGTCTTTGGGTATTTTTTGCCCTTCTCGATCTCGTTGAGGTACGACACCGACAGCCCCGACCGTGTGGCCAGGTCGCTGAGCGAGACGCCCTTCTCCTGGCGCAAATGCTTGATTTTTAAGCCAAAAATTAACCGAATTCGGTCGGAGTCGTGGGCCATGGGGCGGGAGAAATTTCTGGTTTCAAAACTAAGTTCCCCATCTGTGTTCAGCAAATTTTCTTCGTTTAGCGAAAATTCGCTTGTTTTAAAATTTTCGCTAAAAGAACTTTGCGGCGTCAATCCCTCCATTGTCATTTCTGGCCATGACCGAGGTCAGTGCTTGTACCGAGTAGCCCGATCAACTTCACTTCATCAACCAAACTGCTTCGCGCCGATGGAAACTGCCGTGCTCCACGCCCCGACCCCGACGATTCCCTTTGCCCTCCAGAACGCCCTCGGTCTGCTCCGCTGCCGGGAAATCCGCTACCAGCTTTCGCCCGACGAGCTCGTCCGCGACGCCCTCCAAAACCGCGAGGGTGTGCTCACCGACGTGGGCGCGCTGCTGTGCGACACGGGCCGGTTCACGGGCCGCTCGCCGAAGGACAAGTACGTGGTGAAGGACGAAAAAACGGCCCGGACCGTGTGGTGGGGTGACATCAACCACCCCTTCGATTCCGAACGCTTCGGGCGGCTGCACGAAAAAATGCTCGCCTTCCTGGCCGACCGCCGGGTGTACGTGCGCTGCGCCGCCGCCGGGGCCGACCTGCGCTTCCGCCTCCGGCTGGCGGTGGTGAACACCCTGGCCTGGCACAACCTCTTCGCCCACAACCTGTTCCTGCGGCCCACCGACGCCGAACTCGAAGCGTTCGAGCCGGACTGGACCCTGCTCTGCGTGCCCGACTTCGAGGCCGATCCGACCACCGACGGCACCCGGCAGGGCAATTTCACGATGATTGATTTTTCCCGGAAACTGATCCTCATCGGCGGCACGGGCTATGCGGGCGAGATGAAAAAAGGCGTGTTCACCGTGCTGAACTACCTGTTGCCCCAGGAACACGGCGTGCTGGCCATGCACTGCGCGGCCAACGTCGGGGAATCCCGCAACGGAGTTGGCGACACCGCCCTGTTTTTCGGCCTCTCCGGAACGGGCAAAACGACGCTCTCCGCCGACCCGGAGCGCCGCCTCGTCGGCGACGACGAGCACGGCTGGGCCGCCGACGCGGTGTTCAACTTCGAGGGGGGCTGCTACGCGAAGGTCGTGAACCTGAGCGCCGAGCATGAACCCGAAATTTTCGCCGCCATCCGGCCGGGGGCCGTGCTCGAAAATTGCCGGTTTTTCCCCGGAACGACCACCGTCAATTTTGCCGATCAGTCGGTGACCGAAAACACCCGCGTGGCCTACCCGATTGATTTTATTCCGGGGGCCATTCAGCCCTCGGTGGCGGGCGCGCCGAAGCACGTGTTCTTCCTCACCGCCGACGCCTTCGGGGTGTTGCCGCCCATCGCGAAGCTCACGCCGGGGCAGGCGATGTACTACTTTTTGTCGGGCTTCACGTCGAAGCTGGCGGGCACCGAAATGGGCGTGAAAGAACCCCAGGCCACGTTTTCGGCCTGCTTCGGGGCGGCGTTTCTGCCCCTGCACCCGTCGAAATACGCCGAGCTGCTGGGCGAAAAATTGAAGGCAGGGGGTGTGCAGGTCTGGCTGCTCAACACGGGTTGGAGTGGCGGCCCCTACGGCGTGGGCCAGCGGATGAAGCTGGAGTACACCCGCGCGATGATTTCGGCGGCCCTCCGCGGCGACCTCGACCGGGTGCCCTTCAAGCCCCACGCCGTGTTTGGGGTGATGATGCCCACGCAGTGCCCCGGCGTGCCCGGCGACCTGCTCAACCCCCGCGCCACCTGGGTCGATAAAACGGCCTACGACCGGCAATCGAACGAATTGGCCTGGGCGTTTCGGAAAAATTTTCAGCCTTACGCCGCGACCGTCGGTCCCGACGTGCGGAGGAGTGCGCCGGAGCCGCTGTTGCAGGATTGAGAAGGTTATCGGTTGATCGGTTGTCGATTTTTAACGAACAGCCCGCAACCGACAACCTTCTCCACCAATTGTACCGAATCAGGAATCATTGGCAACGAATCAAGCCGGTTGGGTAAACCGCTGGCCTGCAAAACTTTGTCCGGTTAATTGTTGCTCCGCCAAACCCGAACTGCCATGAGCGCCGAAGAAAAAGTAGAAGAAAAAATCGCGTTGCCCGTCGGCGTCACGCTCGACCGCTTCATTAAGCGGAAGCAGGAAGATTTTCCGTTTGCCTCCGGCGAACTTTCGCAATTGCTGCGCGACATCGCCCTGGCGGCCAAAATCGTGAACCGCGAGGTGAACCGCGCCGGGCTGGTGGACATCACCGGGGCGTTCGGCACCGAAAACGTGCAGGGCGAAAGCCAGCAAAAACTCGACGTGGTGGCGCACATCCGCTTCATCCGCGCCCTCAAAAACGGCGGCGAAGTGGCGGGCATCGTGTCCGAAGAAGTGGAGGACATCATCTGCACGGGCAACGAATGGAGCAAGTACGTCGTGGCGATGGACCCCCTCGACGGCTCCTCGAACATCGACGTGAACGTATCCATCGGGACGATTTTCTCGATTTACCGCCGCGTGACGCCCGTGGGCACCGAACCCACGCTGGCAGATTTTCTCCAGGGCGGCGAGGCGCAGGTGGCGGCGGGGTACATCCTCTACGGCTCCTCCACGATTCTGGTGTACACCACGGGTCACGGCGTGAGCGGCTTCACCTACGAGCATTCGCTGGGCGAGTTTTTTCTTTCCCACGCCCACATCACCACGCCAACGACGGGCAGCATTTATTCCTGCAACGAAGGCAACCTGACCGAGTTTCCCGAAACCGTCCAGCGGCAGGTCGAGCGGTACCGTCGGCGCGGGTTTGCCGCCCGGTACATCGGCTCGCTCGTCGGCGATTTTCACCGGAATCTGCTCAAGGGCGGCATCTACCTCTACCCGCCCACCAAAAAAGCCCCGAAGGGCAAGCTGCGGCTACTCTACGAATGCTACCCCCTGGCGTTTCTGGTTGAACAGGCGGGCGGGGCGGCCTGCGATGGGCACCGGCGCATCCTGAGCATTCCGCCCGAAAGCCTGCACCAGCGGGTGCCGCTCTACATCGGCTCGCCGGAGTTGGTGGACGAGGTAACCGAAAGCTGCGGCGGTTAACGGCTCAGCGGCGAATCGTCTTCGTCGGCCTGGCGAAGAAGTTGGGTCAGGAGGCGGGTTTGTTCCTTCTGCAATTCGAGCATCCGGGGCAGGTACGAATCGAGCAGCACGTCGAGCTTGCCGTGCAGGTTGCGGATTTCGATTTCGGCCTTCAGGTTGGTGGCGTAATCGTTGCGCGCCCGGCGACGGTCTTTGGCCTCCTGGCGGTTCTGGCTCATCATGATGACCGGTGCTTGCAGCGCCGCCAGGCAGGACAGCACGAGGTTGAGGAGGATAAATGGGTACGGGTCGAAAGCAGGTTTTTGGAGAAGAAGAACGGTGTTGACCAGAATCCAGACTGCGATGACGCCGCCAAAAATCAGGATGAAGGTCCAGCTTCCGCCGAAATCGGCCACCCGGTCGGCCAGGCGTTCGCCGAAGGTCACGTGTTCGTCCTCTTCGGTTTCCTGCAACTGCTTGGTGATGAGATTTTCGTCGCAGATGGCGTCTTCGACGAGGTTGTGCAGGCGTTGCAGGTTTTCATCCTGGGCGGCCAGGAGAGATTTGAGCGAAGCGCGGGGGGTGGGCATGGCCGACGTGGTTTTTGGCGGGGCAAGTTGCCAAACCCGCCTAAACCGAACAACTTTGCGGCCAGTTTTCCAACCAACTAAAAACCTTATGGCCAAGAAAGTCCTCCTCATCGGGGCCGGGGGCGTGGGCAACGTCGTGGCGAAAAAATGCGCCATGAACCCCGACACGTTCTCGGACATCCTGCTCGCCACCCGCACCAAATCGAAAGCCGATAAAATCGCCGCCGAAGCCAAAGCCAACGGCCTGCTGACGGAAATCAAAACCGCTACGGTGGACGCCGACAACGTGGCCGAACTCGTCGCCCTGATTCGGGACTACCAGCCGTTCATGGTCGTCAACGTGGCCCTGCCGTACCAGGACCTGCCCATCATGGACGCCTGCCTCGAAACCGGCGTGCATTACCTCGACACGGCCAACTACGAACCGAAAGACGTGGCCAAATTCGAGTACTCCTGGCAGTGGGCCTACCGCGACCGCTACCGGCAGGCGGGCCTCATGGCCCTACTCGGCTCCGGCTTCGACCCCGGCGTGACGCAGGTGTTCACGGCCTACGCCGCCAAGCACCACTTCCGCGAGATGCACTACCTCGACATCATCGACTGCAACGCGGGCGACCACGGCAAGGCCTTTGCCACCAACTTCAACCCCGAAATCAACATCCGCGAAATCACCCAGCCGGGGCGGTACTGGGAGAACGGCCAGTGGGTCGAAATCCCGGCCATGAGCCAGCACAAGCCCATCGAATACCCCGGCATCGGGCCGAAGGAAAGCTACGTGCTCTACCACGAGGAACTAGAATCGCTGGTGAAAAACTTCCCGACGCTCAAGCGCGCCCGCTTTTGGATGACCTTTGGCCAGCAGTACATCACGCACCTGCAAGTGCTGCAAAACGTGGGCATGACGAGCATCCAGCCCGTCAAGTTCCAGGGTCACGACATCGTGCCGCTCGAATTCCTGAAGGCCGTGCTGCCCGAACCCGGCGAACTGGGCGAAAACTACACCGGCGAAACGAGCATCGGCTGCCAAATCAAGGGCATCGGCAAGGACGGCGGTGATCAGACTTACTACGTGTGGAACAACTGCAAGCACCAGGACGCGTGGCGCGAGGTACAGGCCCAGGGCGTGAGCTACACCACCGGTGTGCCCGCCATGATTGGCGCGAAACTGATGTGTGACGGGGTGTGGATGCAGCCGGGCGTGTACAACTGCGAAGAACTCGACCCCGACCCGTACATGGACCTGCTCAACCAGCACGGCCTGCCCTGGAGCGAGCGCCTGGGCATCCCGCTGCCGCACGAGTACTGAGGTAGCGCCGACCTCTGGTCGGCGTCCCCGGCCCACCCAGCCGCTTTCTTGCTCGCAAAACGCCGGCCCACCCCAGGGGTCGGCGTTACTTTTTTCGGCGAATTTTCGGAAAATCGGGCACGTCGAGCGTGGGCAAGACCGGGTTGAGGATTTTTCTGGAAATTACGATTCGGAAAAAGCCGATGCCCTCGGCGGCGAAGTCCTTGGCGAACCGGTCGCGGAGTTTCAGGCCCCGGTACACGGCAGTGTAGTTCAGGCCCGCTTCCCAGCCGTGCAGCACCAGCGCGGCCTGGGCGAATTCCACCGTTTTTTTCAGGTTGGAAAAATACACCACCGACGGCTCCGCCCGCCGCAGTTCGGGCGCGGCGGGGGTGAGGTGGACGGCCAATTCGTAGATGGGCTGCTGGTCCATGACTTTCCGTAAACTTTTTGAAAAATAACGGGACTATTTTTCAAGCGAAAAACAATTGGGCCAGCACCGTCGTTTTAACTCCAAATTTCACATCGAAAAAGCGGAATGCCCCGGCCACTGCGGTCGGGGCTTTTTGTTTGCCCGGGCTGCTTCCGGCATGAGGCCCACAAGCGGGTTATCAGCGAAACGTCGCACCGCCCACTCCACGTTACTTTTCAGAGGCTGGCTCAAACCGCATCGCCACGCCGCCCGAGGACAGCAAGGCAACGTTCAGCCGACTGCCTGTTTTCACCCGCTCCTCCCGTTTTTTCACGCCGCCTTTCCCATCGTCTTCGTACACCGTTGCCCGATGGGTTTTTCCTTTCGGCAAAAAATCACAACCCACCGTCAGCGTCCGCGCTTCGGCGTTGGTGATGCCGCCCACGTACCACACGTCGCCCCGGCGTCGAGCCATCACCGCCGACTCGCCCGGCGAACCGCTCAGCACCCGCGTTTCGTCCCACACCGTGGGAAGGCCCTTCCAGAACTCGATTTCCCGGCGGTCGGGATACATCGCGGGCGTGCCGTACCAGAACAAGTACTGCCAAGGGCTGAAAAACAGCACGGGCATGGCCAGTTGGTGGGCCTTCGTGGTTTTGACCAGGCCGGGGCGGAGGTTTTCGACGTTGAAGCAAAACGTGTAATCGGCCGGACCGGCCAGGAAGCGCGTGAAGGGCAGCACCGTGTTGTGCGTGGCGCTGGGGAAGCCCTCGTTGCCAAACACGCCCTCCTGCGTCATCAGGTTGGGATAGGTGCGGGTGAAGCCAGAGGGCACGTATTCGTCGTGGACGTCCACCATCAGGCCGTGTTTCGCCGCCTTGCGGATGGCCTCGTGCAGCCACGTCACCCACCGGTGCGAGCCGGTCTGGACGAAGCCGAATTTCAGTCCCGCCACGCCCCAGCTTTTGTACAACGGCAACAGTTCGTCGAGTTGCCGCTCCAGCGCCCGGTGGTTGACGTACAAAATCACGCCCTTGCCTCGCGAGCGGGCGTAGCGGATGGCTTCGGGCAAATCGAGGTCGCCCTTCGGGTTGCGGCGCGGGTCCACGGCCACCCGGCGGGCGTCGGAGGCCACCTCGTACTCGTGGCCGTACCAGCCCGCGTCGAAATGCACGAAGTCAAGGTCCTGCTCGACGGCGAAATCGACCAGCGCTTTCGCCCCCGCCGTCGAAAGCGTCATTTCGCGCATCACCCGGCCGGGTTTGATGAAACTCACGTCCGTCAGCGCGTTGGGCGGGTTGAGGTTCAGAATCAGAAAGTTATTCTCCAGAAGTTTCCCCGGCGTTTCGGCCAGCAGCAACACCCGCCAGGGCGACTGGAAGGGCGGCGTTTCGGTCACTTCGCTGTACAACCGGCTCACGAGCGCGTCGCCTTCGGTGCGCAGGCGCATCCGCGGGAAGTTGCTGGCGTCGGCCTGGGCGAGGGCGGCCCAGGTGCCGTCGGGCAGGCGGAGGGTGAGGGGCAATTCGGCGTCGCGGTCCCAGCCAGCGAGGGGCTTCAGCGTGTACTCGCTCTGGGCGCGGGGGGCGTGGTAAGCCCGGGTTTCGGGCGGGAATCGAAACCGCGTGGCCTCGTCGCCGAACTCAATGATCTGCGAACGCAAATCCTCGGGGAAGGCGTAGCGGAAGGCTAGCCCTTCGTCGTAGGCCCGGACGACGAACTGCATCAGCCCGCGTTTGGGGTTGCCGGGAAACGCCACGGTGGCGGTCAACTCGTTGAAGCGGTCGCGGATTTCGGATCGTTCGCCGTAGAGCGGTTTCCAGGTCGTATCCTGGCTGCGGGTTTCAGTTTTCGCCAGTGCCATGCCGCTTTCCCAGGAAAGCTGGTAGCCCACGCCCGCCGGGTTGGGTTTCAGGCCGAGGGTGGACCAGAGCACCACGGGCCGCTGCCGGTAGCGGATTTCGTAGCGCGGCACGCTGTCGGCCAGCACGAACCGGAACTGCACATGACCATCGGGCGAACGGAGTTGAAGCGTGTCGGCGGATTGGCCGAAAACCGTGGCTGAAAAAAGCAGGAAGGCGATGGTGGGTAGAAAACGGCCGGTGGGGTTTCTCACAGATTCACACAAATTTCAAGGCACCGATTTACACAGATTCACCCGGTTTCTGTGAAAATCTGTGGTCAAAATCTGTGAAGATTTGTGAGAACTCAGGGCCGTCAACTCGGGTACTCCACCGCCTCGCCCGTTTGCCGGAAATGAGCAGGTTCCCGCCATTTTTTGTAGCCCTCGCTCAGAAAGCCGAGGCCGTAGCCCGTCAGTTGCACGAAGGCCGCCGCCAGACTGAGGATGGCGATGCGCAAGCTGCTCGTTTTCCGGAACGCATCCACCAGCAACAGCAGGCTGTACACCCCCAGCATCCCGACCGAAAGCCAGAACAAGGGCCGGAACAGCAGGAATTGCAACGGAAACGAAAAAAGCCAGAGCGTGAACAGGGCCGGGAAGGCGTGAACGAGCTTGAGTTCGTCGGGGTAAAACCGGCTGATGTTGATGCGGGCGCGGCCGAAGAATTTCAGTTGACGGAAAAACGCCCCGAAGTTCGTCCGGCGCTTGTGGTAGATGAACGCGTCGGGCAGCAGGGCGCTTTTGAAGCCCATCCGCAGGGCGGTGATGCTGAAGATGATGTCCTCGCCCATGCGGGTGATGCGGAAGCCGCCGGTTTTTTCCCACACGTCCCGCGAGAGGCCCAGGTTGAAGCTGCGGGGGTGGAATGTGCCCCCGGCGTTGTTGGCCTTGCCCCGGATGCCGCCCGTGGTGAATACCGAGGTCATGGCGTAGCTGATGGCGCGTTGAATGGGCGTGAAGCTGGGGTGGTCGCGGTCGGGACCGCCGTAGAAATCGAGGCGTTGGCGGTCGATTTCGCGGTTGACGATGTCCAGGTAATTCGGTTCAATCAGCGCATCGGAGTCAAGGATGACGAACCAGTCGCCCCGGGCACGGGCCATGCCGTCGTTGCGGGCGAAACCCTGCCCGTCGTTTTTTTTCTCGAAATACGAAATCTCCAGGCTTTCCGAAAACTGCTTCACCACCGCTTCCGAGCGGAGTTTGGAGCCGTCTTCCACCACGACCACCTCGAAATTTTGGTAGGTCTGCGCCGTCAGGCAGGATAGCAGTTCAGCCAGTTCGTCGGGACGGTTGTAAACGGGGATGATGAAGGAGAAGAGGCGGGTCATTTTCTCAGAAACAAAACGCCCTGCGTATGAATCGAACGTCCCCACCACGATGGGCAGACCACGTTGAACAATCCTGCAAAAAGGCCAGCAACTAAACACGACGAAAACCAGAAAATTTTCCTCGCCGGGTCAATTACTAGGCCACTCACTAAGCAAGCGATAGGCAGCGCACACACCACCCCGCCAACGAGCCAATGCCAGTTTTTGCGAAAGAAAAAACTCGCACCCCCAAACAGAAACCCTGCGGGCAGACTAAGCACACCCGCGAAACCCGCCGCTAACAAAATAGTTTCCGCTCCGGAAATTCCCGATTCCGCCGACGAGCCGTGATACATTGCCCCCTGAATCAGTATCTCAATTCCTACCCAGACCCCGGTGAACGCGCCGCTGAGTACGCTGCAAACCACGCCGAACACAAGCAGGTGGGAAATGCCTTGCAGCCGGTAGGAAAGCGGTTTCATGAAAAGACGATTTTCAGACTCTCCCCGTGTGCCGCCACCACCTCGTCCACCAACTCATCGGTCAGGGCCGTGGAGAGAAACAAACTCTCAAACTGCGAGGGCGCGAGGTACACGCCCCGGTCGAGCATGGCGTGGAAGTAGCGGCCGTAGGCGGGCAGGTCGGACGTTTTCGCGGAGCCAAAATCCGTGACGGAGTTTTCGGTGAAAAACAGGGTGTACATCGAGCCGATGCGGTTGAGCGTCAGGTTCCGCCCGGCCGTTTCGTTCGCCGCCCGCAAGCCCGCTTCGAGGCGCGCGCCGGTTTTTTCCAACCGGTGGTACACTTCCGGGTGCTCGTCGAGGTAACTCAGCATGGCCAGGCCCGCGGCCATCGCCAGGGGATTGCCCGAAAGCGTCCCGGCCTGGTACACCGGCCCGGCGGGGGAGACGTAGTCCATGATGTCGGCCCGGCCGCCGTAAGCCCCCACCGGCAGGCCCCCGCCGATGATTTTGCCCAGCGTGGTGAGGTCGGGTTTTACGTCGGTCAGGCCCTGGTAGCCCGCTTTCGAGAGGCGGAAGCCGGTCATCACTTCGTCGAGAATGAGGAGAATGCCCGCTTCGTCGCAGAGTTTCCGCAAGCCTTCCAGAAATCCGGGCTGGGGGAGCACGAGGCCCATGTTGCCCACGACGGGTTCGAGGATAATGGCCGCGATTTGTCCCCGGTTCGCGTCCACGAGGGTTTGCACGGCGGCGAGGTCGTTGTAGGGGGCCGTCAGCGTGTCGGCCGCCACGCCCTTCGTCACGCCGGGGCTGTCGGGCACGCCGTTCGTAATCGCCCCGCTGCCCGCCGCGATCAGGAACGAGTCGCCGTGGCCGTGGTAGCAGCCTTCAAACTTGATGATTTTTTCCCGCCCCGTGAAGCCCCGCGCCACGCGGACGGCCGACATGGTGGCCTCGGTGCCGGAGTTGACCATCCGCACTTTTTCAATGCTCGGCACCATCGAAACGATTTTCTCGGCCATTTCGACCTCGCGGCGGGTGGGCGCGCCGTAGGAAAACGAGAATTGCAGGGCGTCGGAAACGGCTTTCTGAATCAATTCGTGGGCGTGGCCCAAAATCATCGGCCCCCAGGAATTGATGAGTTCGATGTACTGTCGGCCGTCTTCGTCGTAGAGGTAGGGACCTTCGGCTTTCCGAATGAACAGCGGCGAACCGCCCACGGCCCGGAAGGCCCGCACGGGCGAATTGACCCCGCCGGGGATGACGGCTTTGGCGCGGTCGAAGAGGAGTTGAGACGTCATTAAGTCGATAGTCGTCAGTCGTCAGTCGTCAGTCGATAGTGAACATGCATTTGCTGTCGACTATCGACTGACGACTGTCGGCTACTTCACAGGGATGAATTTGAAATTTTCGTACGCCACGATGGGTACGGTGTTGTTATCATTGGCCTCGGCGTAGTCGAAGCCGCCGAGGGTGTAGCCGTTGCGGAGGGCAGGGCGGCGGATGGCCTCCTTCAGACCCGTGGGGCCGTTTTTGCCGAGGGTTCGTCCGAAAAACAGCATCGTGTCGTAGCCCCAGTAGGCAAACGACGAGGGCGGCACGTTGTAGCGGTTCATGTACGCCTTCTGAAATTCCTGCACGTCGGGGCTTTCGTCGTTGACGAAGTTCGGGTCGACGAGGTACACCTCCCGGCCCCCGAACTGGCTGGCCGACATCGTGCTGCGGTCGAAGCCCTCGGCGAGCAGCAGCGTGGGCACGTCGCCGAGGCGGTTGCGGCCTAGGGCGGTCAGGAAGGCCGGACCGGAACCTTTTTGCGAACTGGCCACGAACACGTGCCCCACCCGCTTGCCCTGCCAGAGCGGCGCGGCGGCGGTGACGGTCTCGGTGCTGCCCATTGAATTGCGCTGAAAAGCCAGCACGGGTACGTTCAGGATTTTCAACTGCCCCACGTAGGCGGCGGCGAGGAGCGAGTCGTTGCGGTCGATGCCGTAGAACACCACGGCGGGCGCGGTGCCGAAACGGCGGCGGGCAAACTGCGCTGCCCCTTCGGCCTGCTGGTCGAGTGAGGGCTGAGCCAGGTACACGTTGGGGGCGGTTTCGACCAAGCGACGGTTGGTCGAAATCGGGTTAATCAAGGGCACGTCGCGCTCAGTGGCCCAGGTCTGGGCGATTCGGTAGGGTTCGGCGTAGAGCGGCCCGACGAGCAGGTCCATCTGTTGAAATGGCCCGTTTTTTACCAAATCGGTCATCTGTCGGGCGTTGTTTTCCACGTCGTAGGCAAACAGGTTGATCAGGACGCCCTCGGTTTGCAACCGTTTGGCGGCCAACCGCATGCCGTTGTACAAATCGAGCGCGAACTGGGTGCTGCGTACGGGGCGGTCGCGCTCGTCGAGGTCGTCCACCTGGAAGGGAAACAGCACCCCGACGTTGTAAAAACTTTTCGGGGCACCCGTCTTGCGGGGTGGAGTGGTGGGCGCCGTTGACGCGGTCGCTGAGGGTTGGTTGGTGGCGGACGGAGGCAAACTGCCGCCCTGCCGCACGCCGTAGCGGTTGGTGATGCGGTCGGAAAGTTCGAGGTCAGCTTTTTCGGTGGAAGTTCGCTGGATCAACTCCACCAAGGCGTAGGCCACGAGGCGATCGTCGGGGTAAGTGAGGTACAGGCCCTTGAGCACGGGCAGGTTTTTGGCCCGGCGCAGGTGGTAGTCTTCGAGGGTGTTGGCATCGGCGCGGAGGGCGGGGTCGTCAATTTGCTTCAGCACGTCGAGCGCGGCGTTGTAGTCTTCATCGCGGAAGAGCGCGTCGGCCAGGAGGTACCGGGCGTCGTCGGCCTTTTCGAACGACGGAAATCGCTCCATCAGTTGCCGCAAAATCCCTTTGGCTTCGGCCACCCGGTCGCTCTTCAGCGAAGCCAGCGCGTAAAAATAGTGCGCGTAGGGAGCCTGCGGGTAGGCGTACCGTTGCTGGGTGAGTGGCCCAAAAGCCAGCCGGGCTTTCTCAAACTCCGCGGCTTTGAGCAGGTTGCGGGCGGCCTGGTAGCTGGCGGCGTACTCAGTGGCCGTTTTCTGGGCGAAAGCCCCGGGCAGAAAACCGAGCCAGAGGAGGAGGAGTTGGAAGCGGGGCATTTTCAGTTCACAGGTTACAGTTCACCGGTTACTTTTTCTTCGGCTGCTTCGCCGCCCGTTGTTGGGCTTCCTGCTGCTTTTTGGCTTCTTCGGCGGCCTGAAGCGACTTTTGCAAGTAGTCCGAAAACTTCGACTTTTTCACTTCGCCCCGGTTGAACTTCTGGCGGTTTTCGTTCAGAACGGCCTTGATCTTGTCTTCGTCGATGAACCGCCGGATGAGCACCTGCTGGCCAATCGTGACGACGTTCGACACGAAGTAGTACCAGCTCAGGCCCGCCGGGAAGGAGTTCATCACAAAAAAGAAGATCAGCGGCATGATGTAACCCAACGCCTTCATGTTGATGGGGCTGCCGGGCTGGTCGGGGGTCATCTGGTTGTTGTAGTACGCAAACCCGATGCTGGAGGCCGTCATCATGACCGTGAACAGGCTGATGTGGCTACCCAGGAACGGAATGCTCACGCTGCCGAAATTGACGATGGCGTCGTAGGTCGAGAGGTCTTTCGCCCATAAAAACGATTCCTGGCGGAGTTCGATCAGGTTGGGAAACAGGAAAAACACCGACATCAGGATGGGCAGCGTCAGCAACTGCGGCACGCACCCGCTGAGCGGACTCACGCCCACCTGCTGGTAGAGCTTCATCTGTTCCTGCTGAAGTTTGGTGGGGTCGTCGTCGCCCACTTTCTGGCGGATTTCGGCGATTTCAGGGGCCAGTACCCGCATTTTCGCCATCGACACGTACGACTTGTAGGTGAGCGGCGTCAGGGCGGCCTTGATGATGAGCACCAGCACGATGATCAGCACACCGTAGTTGGTGAACACCTTGCCGAGGGCGTTGAACAGGGGCACGAACACGTACCGGTTGATGGGCTGCACGACGGCGTAGCCCAGGTACACGTTGCGCTGGAAACCTTCGGCCACCTGCTTCACGGCCTGAAAATCGTTGGGCCCGTAAAACCAGGTGAAGCGGGCCTTGCCCGAGGTCACGTCGGCGGCGGGGATGAAGGCTTCGGCTTCGAGGGTCTTCAGGTTCTGCGTGTCGTCGGGGTTGACCACCGACTGCTTCACCTTCACGTTTTGCAGGGGCGAACTCCGGGCCACCAGACCCGAAACGAAGTATTTCTGCTTGAACGACACCCAGTTGGCGGGTTCTTCCAGGGCCGTGTCATCCTCGTTGGCGGCTTCGCTCAGGCCGTCAAACTCCTCGGAAGTGGCCAGGAAATAATTTACCGCCGACTTGTTGCGGTTGTCCGCCGCGTCAAACTCGGTGCGCTGCACCACGTCCTGCCAGTAGAGCCGCACGGGCTGGGTAAGGTTGAGGCCGCTGGTTTTCAGCGAATGATCGAGTTGGTAGCCCGTGCCCGCCAACGTGTAGGTCTGTTCGACCGAACGCCCGCCGTCGAGGGTGAGGACAAACGTCACCCGGCCAGTTTGACCTTCAGCGAGGGTCTGGTCGGTGGCGGTGGTCGAGAAGGGCAACTGTCCGACGGCCACCTTGCCCGTAGACGTGGTCAGTTCGAGCACTTGCCGGGAGCGGCCTTCGTCGGCAAGTACCACGGGCTGACCTTCGTAGGTTTTGTACTTTTTGAGTTCCACCCGCTGGATGCGCCCCCCCGTGCGGCTGAAGGTGATTTTTACGTCGGCGTTCTGGAGCGTGACGATTTCGGGGCCGGTCGGAGCGGCGGGAGCGAGGGCACCGAGCGCGGTGCGGGCGGCGGTGGTATCGAGTTGGGCCGGTGCGGCGGCCTGTTTTTCGCGTTGGGGGCGGGAAGTGAGTTCCTGGGGTTTTTTCGTGTCCCCCGGTTCGGTCGGCGCGGGCACCAGAAACTGGTACGCCACCAGCATGAGCAGGATGAGCAGCAGGCCGACGATGGTATTGCGATCCATTCAGTTGGTTAGAAATTGAACCGCAAAGTTCGGCCAATTTCAGTGAGGTTCCAACGGGGGGCGTAGATACTTGCCAACCGGGTGGAGGCGGGCTCTACCGGCCCAGCAACGCAAACGCGCCCCACACGCGGGGTTGGGGCCTGATGGCGCGAAGCCGCCGCTGGGCTTGCCGCAGGGCGGCCGACTTCGACAGCCCGCCCAGCCAGCCCCGATAAAACTCGGTGATGAGCAACTGGGTGTCGGCGTCGTCCACGTCCCACAGGCTCGTCAGCACCGCACCGGCTCCCGCCGAAAGAAAAGCCCGTTGCAGGCCGTACACCCCTTCGCCGATCAGGTAATCGCCCGCGCCGGTCCGGCAGGCGCTCAGCACGACGAGTTCGGTGCCGTGCAGGTTGAGGAGGCAGGCTTCGTAGCCGGTCAGGAACCCGTCGGCACGCGCCGTGCGGGCGGTGTCGGCGGCACCGGCCAGCGCCAGGCTACAGGCGAGCAGTTGGGGAACAAGCGGGTGGGTAGTGAGGTCGGAAAACCCGTGCGTCGCCACGTGGAGCAGCCGGGGCGATTGCAGCGCGTGGAAGGCCGGTTCGGCGGCGTCCAGCCGGGTTCGGGTCAGCACCCGGTGGCCGTGTGCCCGAAGCAGCCCGGCTACGGTTCGCACTTCGCGGGCGGTGGCGGGGAGTTCCGGCACGTCGGAGCCGTTTCGCAAGCGCACCCGCCGCGGCGACGTCTTCGGGGACGTAGCTGAGGTGGCGTCGGCATCCGTTCTGAACGCCGGATGACCGAAGAGCACGGCCGTGTTGCGCGCGGTCGGTCGGGCCGGGGTGGTAAGATCCTGGGTGGAATTGAGCAGCACGAGGTCGGTTTCGTCGAGCAAAAACCGGCCAGTGCGGTCGTTGAACAGCGTCGGCAGGCTGACCAGGCCGTACACGCCGTCGGTGGCGAGGTACACGCGCCTGACCGGACCGAGGGCGTCGGCAATGGGCCGCCAGAGCCGATCGTACGCCCGTCCGTTGGGCGTTTTCAAGTACAGCGAGGCTTCGTAACCGGCGAACACGGCCGAATCGGCGTTGGTCAGGCGGGGCAGCAACACCACCCGGGGGGCGGGCCATTCGGGCTTCAGCAGCAGGGCCGCGTATCGGACCGTGTCGGCTTTTGGGTGACTGATGGGCAGGAAGTTGGTGAATGCGACCAGTTCGACGGCCGCCTCGTCGGCTTTCAGCCGGGCGCGTACGTCGGTCCAGCGCACGGGGTTGGTGGCCTGGGGAGTGGGTGGGGCGTCGCCGCTCAAGGCCCGTTCGAGCGAATCCGCCGCCGGTTGCAACGCCTCCCTCGACGCGGGCAGCAGGCGGCGGTCGGTGAGTTGGCCCCGCAGGTGGAGCAGCGCAGCCACCCGGGTGCTGTCGGACCGGCGGTGCATTTGTTCGTGAATGGCGCGTTCGATGCGCAGCAAGGCTCCGCGGCCGAGCAGTTTGAAATCGTAGGCCAGGCCCAGCTCGTCGGGGTGCGGGTTGGGGTGCTGGAGCAAAAACCAGAACAGGCCCGGCACGTTGATGGTCAGGAAGAAATTGGCCCGCTCCAGCTCGGTCATGTACCCGAGTTGACCCAGGTTGGTCTCGAATTGCTTCACCACCCGCCCGAACGTCGCCAGGGCCTCAGCCCGCTGCCCGGCCAGGCTCTGGCACACGGCCAGCCGTTTCAGGGTGGGGTGGTCGGCCACGGTCACGCCCTGCGTGAGGGAGTCGAGCCGGAGTTCTTGCCGGATGTGCCCAATCGCCTCGGTGTATTCCCGCCGGTGCTGGTGATAGCGGCCCAGCAGGGTGTGCAGAAAACTGGGTTCGGCGCTTTTCGGCAGCAGTTGCCAGGCTTTTCGGGCTACCTGGTCCAGCTCGGCCTCGCGGCGCGTGACCACGTACACCCGGCTCAGGGTGGAAATAAACTGCGGAAAGCCCGCGAGCTTGTCCAGTTCGTCGAGCGGATGCTGCCGCAGCACCGAGTCGGCCAGTTGCCCCGCTTCAGCCCAACGCTCCAGGGCGTAGAGCATGCCGATTTCGTTGTTCAGCAACCGCAGAAAATACGGATGGCGGGTAGGATGCGCTTGCCGATTCAGCACCCGCCGGGCCGTCCGGGTGGCCTCCAGCGCTTTTTCGTCGTTGATGTCGCTCACGATCTGCGTGTAGAAGTAGCCGATCTGAATCAGCATCGGGTCGTCGGGCCACCGGTGCCGGGTGAGGGTGTACGCCTCCTCGATGGTGCGGAGGGAGGCCGCAAGGTCGTTGTTGAGGTAAGCCAGGCGGGCCGATTGCAGGAGTGCCAGGGGCTGGAGGGCCGATTCGCCGACGGGAACCCTTTTTTTCAGCACCCGCAGGGCCTCCTCCACACGAATCCGGGCCGAATCGTTGCGGCGAAACATCACGTCGAAATCCGCCATCCGGAGCAGGGCAGTCACCCGCTCACCGGGATAACTCGCGACGTCCGGGTCGTTGAGCACCTGCCGGGTCAAGGCCCAACCCCGGAGGTAATTCCCGCTGAGGGCTTCCAGTTTGGCCAACCCGTTGCGCCCGGTGAGCCGAAGTCGAGGCAGATGGTGCCTGTCGGCCCGGTCGGTGCCCTCGGTCAGGTACCGCCGGGCGAGTTCGGGTTCCTGCTGCTCCAGAAAGTACGAACCGGCCGCCAGGTGCATGAGCACGCCCACCGAATCGGGGAGGGTACGGGCCAGGTCGATGGCCAGGAGCCAGACCGAATCGGCCGGGGCAGTGGGTTCGCCCAGCCGGGCGGCGCGGAGGGCGGTCGCGTGGGCGTTGGCAAAATCACCCGACTGGCGGTACCGAATGGCGCTGTCGAGGGCGGCCCGCCAGGTCGCCTGGCTGAGGGCGGGGGCGGCGGCAATCAGGAGGCTGAACAACCAGGCAAGACGCAGGACCATGTTTTTTCGGGAAAATGGTGAAAAAATGGAGCGGTATCCTGGAGTCACCTCGGGTGGATTTTCCGGAAACTTCTCCGCACGAACTCCCGCCCGTCAACGGGCTTTCACCAGGGGCAAGCGCTGGAGCAGTGCAGCCCGCTTGTCGGCCGGAATCGGGTAGGGCTTCGGCGCACTGCCCGGCTCGTCGGACAGGCGCAGGAGGAGGTGGTTGTCTTTCACCCCGGCCAGGTAGAACAGGTTGACCACGTGGGAGCGCGAGAGCGAATAAAACGAAGGCAGCGAAAGCTGGCGGGCCACGTTTTTGAGGTTGTTGGTGACCACGTACGGGTTGCGGCGGTTGAAGACGAACACCGACGTGAAGTTTCGCCGGGCTTCGGCCACCACCACCTCGGCCAGCCGGACGTTGATCCATTGGCCGTTGTCGGGCAGCAGGAGGCAGTCGGGAAGGAGGGGAGGGGTGGTGTCTTCCGCCACTGCCGCCAGGGCGAGCGCGACCTGCATCGTCAGATCGACGGGCTGAAACGGTTTGCTGAGAAACGCGACGGGTTGCACCGATTTCACGCGCCGGAGGGTGTCGGCGTCGGTGTGGCCCGTGACGAAGATCAGCGGAATGGCCCGGTGGGCGGTCAGTTCGTCGGCCACGGCCACGCCATCGCCGTCCGAAGCTTCCAGTTCCACGTCGAGAATGGCCAACCGGATGGGTTGGCTCCGGGCAGCGGCCACGGCCTCGGCCAACGTTCGGGCGAGCACGACCGCGTACCCCGCCGCCCGCAAAACCTCGGCCATGAACTCGGCCGTCAGGCGGTCGTCTTCAACCAGCAGCAGGGTGGGCGTTGGCGTGTTCATGGGTTTTCAGCGGAAACGTGAGTTCAAACCGGCAACCGTTTTGGTTGAAAAATGCATGGCAGCCTTGCAACTGCTCTACCTGCACCTGGATCAGCCGAAGGCCATAGGTGGCGGCTGACTTGGACAGTGGGCAGAAGCCCGGCCCGTTGTCGTGGACGATCAGACGTAGCGCTTCCGCCCGTCGTTCGGTGATCACCGCGAGGCGGGGCGAGGGATGATCCGGAAAAGCGTACTTGCAGGCATTGGTGACGAGTTCGTTCAGAATCAGACCGAGGGGAAGCACCGAATCGGCGGGCAGAAGCGCCGGGGTTAGGTGGTAGTCCGGTTGAAGATGCCCCAGACCGTAGGCATCGAGGATGTGGCGGGTCACGTCGGCGATGTACGCATCGAGGGCAACCTTCGTGAGGGATTCGGGCCGTTGGTAAAGTTGCCCGTGTAGCAGCCCGATGGCCTGCACGCGCAACTGACTTTCGGCGACGGCCCGCCGGGCGGTCTGGTCGGTGAGGCGGATGGCCTGCAACCCCAGCAGGTTCTGCGCGGCCTGGAGGTGGTTCTTCACCCGGTGGCTTTGCTCGGCCACCAATTCCGCGTTTTGTCGGCTGATGCGTCGGTTCTTCCGATTCAATCTGAAAAAAATGACGCTTGCCATCATCGCGGCGGCAAGCATACCGGCCATGGCGTAGTTCACCCGGCGTTCGGCCCTCAGGGCGGCGGCGCGCAGGGACAGTTCGCGTTGCTGGGATGCGATCCGGGCGTCGCGTTTTTCGGTTTCGTATTCCAGGCTGAGGCGGGCCACGGCGGCGTCGCGGTCGGCGTTGAGGGTGGTGAAACGCCACTCGTCGGCGCGACGCTGGTGCAGGTCGGCGAGGCGGTACTGTCCGGTTCGCCGGTAAAATCTGGCGTAATTCAGATCCAGATCGGCCAGGATGCTGGGGTCCTCCAGGTGGTTGTGGTCGTAATCACGTCGGGCCGAAGCCAGCAAGTGCCGGGCAGCAGTCACGTCGTTCAATCGGAGTGAAACGAGCGCAAAATCAATCTTGCAGAGGACAACGCTGCGATGGGCACCAATCTGGCCGTAGCCATCGAGCGCCGCTTTCAGGTACGGTACCACCCGTCGGTCGTCGCGACGATACCAATACTTGGCCAGGCTGTGCCGGATGCCGGGAAGTTCGTCCGGCTCCCCGAGCAATTTTGCCTGTTGCTCCGCCAACCGGTAGTACCGATACGAGCTATCGAGCGAAAATCGGCCTCCGGCATTGTGGGCGGTTCCCACAAACGTCGAGTGAACGTTGGCCAGGTGCGTAAAGGCGCTCATGAGGCAGTGCGTGGAATCGGCAGAACGCACCCGTTGGGCAACGGCGAGCGAACGGTGGGCGTGCTCGCAGGCTTCCAGCGGCCGGTGCAGCAAGACGAAAAGGCCACTCAACTGCACGTGTAGCCTGGCCAAATCTTTCGAAGGGCCCAGGGGCTCCCAGCGCCGGGCGGCCTGAAGAAACCAAAAGTGGCCCCGGTGGTAATCGCCAATGCCCCGGTAAAGTTTTCCCAGCCGGTAGTACACATCTCCCCAAAACCGGGGCTCGTTCCTGGATTGGGCCACCTGCCAGTCGAGGCGCACCGCGCGGAATTTTTCGTACTCAGGAGAAGAAGCAAGCTGCGCAGCCAACGCATCCCAGGCGGGAGGAGGTTGCCCGGCACCCGCTAGGCCGCACAACAGCAGCCCGGCGAGAAGGCGGAACGTTTTCATAAAGAGGGAATTTGGGGTTGAACAAAGCTAACCGTTACCAAGTGGTCTGGCAAGGGGAGGGGCACTTTCCGGTCAAAGGAATCAACCGGAAAGGTCATCGTCGCGGTCTTCCCCGGTCGGCGGGTAGCACTTTCTGCTACCCGCCGACCGGATTCCCTCTACCGAAATCGCCGAAAATCCTGATTGATCGCCCGGCGGGAATGAGGGAGTTTTGGGGCGGCAGATGCAGGTGCCCCGAGTAACCGCCGACGCATGGGCCGCCGCGTTCATTCCCTGACTTTCTGACCCCACTTTCCCATGCTGGCCCTGCTCGTTTTGCTTCTCCTTGCCGGATTGGTTTACACGGCCATCCAATACAACCGGGCCCAGGGCCTGGCGCAGGTCGTGAAGGAGGCGCATTCCAACATCACGATCTCCCTCAAAAAGCGGCTCGATTTGGTCAACAAGCTCATCGACATCGCCCGCAGCTACGGCGAACACGAGAAACTGACGTTCATCGCCGTCGTCGAAGGCGAATCCCTCGGCAGCCTGGCCCAGGCCAGCGTCCGGGCCGACGGCACCCTGACCCAACTCAATTCGATGGCCCGCAACTACCCGGAACTGAAGGCCAACCAAACCTACAACCGGTTGATGGACGACCTTTCGAAGATCGAAGGCGAACTGCAAAACCGGCGCGAACGCTACAACGGTGCCGTCCGGACGTACAACACGTTTTGCAACAGCATTCCGTTCGTGTTCCTGGCTCCGTCGCTGGGGTTTCCGCAGGCCCCCTACTTCGACGTGGCCGACGCCGATGCCCTCGAAGGCATCAAGGATTTCGTAACCGACGACGGGGCCCTGCTCCGCAAAAAACTGGCCGGTGCCGGGGCACAGGTGGCCGAATCGACCCGGAAACTCGGCGGCAAGCTCGAAGAAAACGGACGGGTCCTGCTCGAAAAAGGAAAGGAAGAATTGCAACGACGGCGGCAGTTGAACGCGAAGGACGACACCACCGAATCGGAAGAAACGGACGAACCCCTCGTTCGCTAATCACCGCCAAGACACGCCATGAACACCACCGACCCGCACCCTGTGCGCACCCTCCGCCTCGGAGAAGTGACCATCGAACTCCGGGGCATCGACGCCCTGGCACCGGGGGCCCTCCGGGCCTTCATGGGCACGACCCCGCTCGACGCCAACATCGATGCCATGCCCCTGCCGACTTCGCCGGGCTGGTTGCGCGGCGCCCTCCGGCTGCTCCGGTGGTACCGTACCCGCATCTCGCCCCGGCTTGGCAACCGGTGCGTGTACGAGCCAAGCTGTTCGCGCTACGCGGAGATTTCCTTCCGGAAACACGGCTTGTTCCGGGGCCTCTACTACACTGCCAGGCGCCTGCACCGGTGCAAGCCGGGTCGCGGCGGCGTCGATTTACCGTAAAATTTCATCCCCCTCCACCCATGCAATACCTCATCGAATCCATTGGCGCTCAATTCTCCAACAAAGACCTTCCCCATCTGGCTAGCCGATTCACTTCCCGCGCCGCCGAAGGCTATCGCTTGCATTCCGTGTTTCAGGTGAGCCAGCCGGGGTGCCTGGGCATCGGTCAGCCAACGATTACGTATTTGGCGGTGTACGTGAAGGAGTGAGGTGTATCGCAGTTGTGCGCAAGCTGCTCGGGCAATCCCCGCAGCGCATGTCCCTTGCATTTTCTGTCGGATTCTCAGACCGATAAACTAGTTGTAGAAAGAGGGGGAGGAAGGGGAGAAAAGGGAGGAGGGGGAGGAAAGGTTTTTTCTACCCTTTCCTCCCCCTCCTCCCTTTTCTCCCCATTTTCACACCTCCACCGCCTGCTTTTTCTCCACCGAAAACTTCAGCGCCGCTTTCACGAAATGCACGAAGAGCGGGTGGGGGTTCATCACGGTACTTTTCAGTTCGGGGTGAAACTGCACGCCGATGAAGTACGGGTGGCTGGGCAGTTCGATGATTTCAACCAGCTTGGTTTCGGGGTTAATGCCCGAGGCGACCAATCCAGCTTTTTGCAGGGGGGCCAGGTACTTGTTGTTGAATTCATACCGGTGGCGGTGGCGCTCCGAAATCAGCGGTTTGCCGTACACCTGGTGAGCCAGTGAGCCTTTTTTGAGTTCGCAGGGGTAAGCACCGAGGCGCATCGTGCCGCCTTTTTCGGTCACTTTTTTCTGCTCCTCCATCATGTCGATGACGGGGTCGGGGGTGTCCTTGGCAAGTTCGGTGGAAGAGGCTTCGGCCAGCCCGGCGGCGTTGCGGGCAAACTCGATGACCGACATTTGCATACCGAGGCAAATTCCAAAGAACGGAATGCCGTTTTCGCGGGCGAAACGCACGGCGTTGATTTTGCCTTCCAGGCCCCGCTCACCGAAACCAGGAGCGACCAAAATGCCGTCGAGGCCATTCAGGCGTTCGTCGTAGTGGTTGGTGGCGAGGGTTTCCGACTGGATCCATTCCAACTTCACTTTGCACTCGTTGGCCGCCCCGGCGTGGATGAACGCCTCGGCGATGGATTTATAGGCGTCTTTCAACTCGACGTACTTGCCAATCAAACCAATCGTCACTTGTTCGCTGGGGTTTTTCAAACGCCCCAGAAAATCCTTCCACTGCTCCAAGTCGGGCTCCTGGTCGTTGTAGAGGTCGAGTTTGTAGAGCGCGCGCAGGTCGAGTTTCTCCTTTTTCATCAGCAGCGGCACGTCGTAGATCGTCTCGGCGTCCATGGCCTCGATCACGTCGTTGGGCTGCACGTTGCAGAACAGCGCGATTTTGCGGCGCATGTCAGTGGGCAACGGATGTTCGGTGCGGCACACGAGGATGTCGGCCTGAATCCCCGACTCGCTCAGGGTGCGGACGCTGTGCTGGGTAGGCTTTGTTTTTAGTTCCCCTGCCGAACTCAGGTACGGAATCAACGTCAGGTGGATGAACAGCGTGTTGAACTCGCCCAACTCGTACTTCAGTTGCCGGGCGGCTTCGATGAAAGGCAGCGACTCGATGTCGCCCACGCATCCGCCGATTTCGGTGATGACGATGTCAAACTTGCCCGTTTCGCCCAGAGCCAAGATGCTGCGCTTGATTTCGTCGGTGATGTGCGGGATGACCTGCACGGTTTTTCCCAGGTAATCGCCGCGCCGTTCGGCCGTGATGACGTTGTAGTAAATCCGGCCCGTGGTGATGTTGTTGGCCTGCGAGGTGGGCACGTTGAGGAAACGCTCGTAGTGTCCCAAATCAAGGTCGGTTTCGGCCCCGTCGTCGGTTACGTAGCACTCGCCGTGCTCGTAGGGGTTCAACGTGCCGGGATCGACGTTGATGTAGGGGTCGAACTTCTGAATGGTAACGGAAAGACCTCGGGCTTGGAGCAGTTTAGCCAACGAGGAGGCAATGATGCCTTTGCCGAGGGACGAAGTCACCCCGCCCGTCACAAAAATATACTTGGTCGGTTTGGGAACCATGACGCGTGCGTGCTTTTGTGTACGGGAAACAAAGGTAGGAAAATCCATTGGCAGTTGGCCGATACCGACCGGCAGTTTTTTAGCCGCAAGCCAATAAGCCGTCGAGAATGAAGTGGTTAGGCGGGCGGATTTTTTTGTTGCGTCAAAACAAAAAAACGGCCCTTGCTGGGCCGTTTTAGGAATCTCGCGGTTTCTCGATTCGGATAAGGCAGGTTAAGGATAGTCTTCTGTCGGGGGTGGGTTAGGAAGGTGGTTAAAGGTCGAGAACCGAATGCTAAGGATGGTGGGTGTATTTACGTCAGGTGGGTGTGTTTGGGTGCCATCCGAACGATGACGGAACAAAGGTCGGCAGCCGTGTGAAGTCGGCCAAAAAATCGGGGCCGGGAGCCAAACTGAGTGGGTGAATGCCGCCAGAACGGGGGCGAATGAGCAGAAGTACTCATCCGCAGGCACAAAAAAAACGGCACGCCGCCACGTGCCGTTTTAAAAATCAACGCTGTACTTGCGTACCACCGGACCGATCCGCCAATCAGTTGCCGGTTTTGTTGCGATTGACGATTCAAAACTGGGGGAAAAAATTACCCGCCGCAAGGGTGCTGGGGCCAATGCCGGATTCAGGTAGGTAAACGCTGAAAAAACGAGGGCGAACAGGTAAAAAAGCCCTTTACAGGTAGTGAAACGAGCGTAAGAACTCACTCTTGTAGTTTTTCCCGATTGGAATCAGGTGCTTACCCATGCTGATTTCCGTCTCGGAGAAGGAGTCCATGTTGGTGACGTTGACCACGAACGAGCGGTGTACCCGCACCAGTTTATCGTACTGGATGCGTTCGAGGGCGCTGGCCAGGGGCATCCGCAGGGCAAACTTTTGAGTGGTGGTCTGGAGAACGATGTAGTTATTGTCGGCCTCGATGAAAAGTATATCGGCCAACCGAACTTTCAAAAACTGGTAATTTTGCCGGATAAACAGGTGATTTTCAATCTGGAGGATAGTTTCCCGGTTGGCAGCCGAGCCGTCGGAATCGGGGGGCAACGCTTCGGCTCCCGATGCCAAAGGCGGCACCGTCGCGGGGGTTGGACGCTGTTGTCGGGCGAAGTTCTGGATGGCTAATTCGATGGCCACCCGTACGCTTTCGTTGGAAAAGGGCTTGACCAGGTACCCGGCCGGGAAAGTGGCCTTGGCCCGGTCAAGGGTGAGCCGGTCGGTCTGGCCCGTCAGGTAAATCAAGGGTACCGCGCGCTGGGCGAGCAGCCGGGAGGCCGTTTCGATGCCGTCAAGCGAGCCTCGGATGTTGACGTCCATCAGAATGAGGTCCACGCTGTGATCGCCAAACAGGGTCAGAGCGTCGGGACCGTTGTCAACCGGACCGACCACCCGGTAGCCATCTTTGCGAAGCAGCGTGGTCAGCACCAGAGAAAACATCGGGTCGTCCTCGACAACGAGGACGTTCAGAACGGGTGTCATACGGCGGAGCAAAAGCGTAGGTGCAGACAAGCCGAACGGGCGGTCGCCAAAGATAAACGGAAAACGCGGGCTGACCAACCTCCGGCCCCGGCGGAATTTTCCCCAACCGAAGGCTTGCGATTTGCCGGGTCTTCGTCTACCTTTCGACCGCGATCCGGCAAAACGCTGATAGCCAGAGCGCCCCGCCCTCTTCACCCGCCTTCCCCGCGTCATTGTTTTTCATCTAAACCGCTACATCCATGAAAATCGAAGCTTTACGGCTGGTCGTGTTCATTCTGTTTGCCCTCCTCAACCAGGCGTTCGGGCAAACGTACCCCGCCAATTTTAGCCAGGCACAAGTCGCCACTGGCCTCAGTAACCCAACCACGATGGCCTTTGCCCCCGATGGGCGGCTGTTCATCTGCCAGCAGAGCGGGGCGATTAAAATTCTGAAAAACGGCGCGCTCCTCGGCACCAACTTCGCCAGTTTTTCGGTCAATTCGAGCGGGGAGCGGGGGCTGTTGGGCATTGCCTTCGATCCCAACTTTACCATCAACCAGTACATCTACCTGTACTACACCCTTTCGGACGGCTCGCGCAACCGGCTTTCGCGCGTCACCGCCAACGGCGACGTCATGGCCAGCGGGAGCGAAGTGGTGCTGCTAAACTTTGACGCATTGAGTTCGGCCACCAACCACAACGGCGGCTTCATCAAATTCGGCACCGACGGCAAGCTGTACATCGCCATCGGCGAAAATGCCAACACGGCGCACGCGCAAAACCTGGATACCTACCACGGCAAGCTGCTGCGCATCAACGCCGACGGGAGCGCCCCTTCAGACAACCCCTACAACCAGTCGGGAGCCAGTGAGCAGAAAAAACGCGTGTGGGGCTGGGGCCTTCGCAACCCGTTCACCTTCGACGTGCAGCCGGGAACGGGGAAAATGTACGTGAACGACGTGGGGCAGAATACCTGGGAGGAAATCAACGACGCCACCTCGGGTGGTAAAAATTTCGGCTGGCCCAGCCGCGAAGGCACCGGCGACACCAACGGGGGGCAGTTTACCAACCCCGTGTACGCCTACGGCCACGGCTCCGGCGACGACAAGGGCTGCGCCATCACGGGCGGGGCGTTTTTCAATCCATCTTCCACCAACTATCCCGCCCAGTACGCCGGAAGTTACTTTTACTTTGACTATTGCAACCGGTGGATTAACTTTCTGAATACCAGCAACGTCCGCCAACCCTTCGCCACCAACATCCCCGGTAGCCCGGTCTGCATGGTCACCGGACCGGACGGCAACCTGTATTTTCTCTCGCGGGGCAGCAGCGCCCTCTACCGCATCATTTACACGCCACCCGCTTCGGCACCGGTCATCACGACCCACCCCGCCAGCCAGAGCGTGCAGGTGGGGCAACCGGCCACCTTCAGCGTGACGGCTACCGGCTCGGCTCCGCTTTCGTACCAGTGGCGTAAGGGTACCAGTCCCATCGCCAACGCCACCTCGGCCAGTTACCAGATTGCCTCGGTGGGCGCGGGCGACGCCGGCACGTACAACGTCGTGGTTTCCAATTCGGCGGGCAGCGTGACCAGCAACGACGCCACGCTCACGGTAACGGGCATCAACCAATCGCCTTCGGCCCAAATCAACACGCCCGCCAACGGGGCCACCTACGCCGGGGGCGACGTGATTCAGTTTTCGGGAACAGGCAGCGACCCCGAAGACGGCACCCTGCCCGCCTCGGCGTTCGAGTGGAGCGTGGTCTTTCATCACGCCGACCACACCCACCCCGGCCCGGCGGTGACGGTGGCCGCCGACGGACGCAGCGGAAGTTTCCCCATTCCGACCGAAGGAGAAACGGCCGTCGACGTATTTTACCGACTCATTCTGACCGTCCGCGACGGCAATGGGAACGCCACGACGGTGTTCCGCGACATTCAGCCGCGCACCACGCAGGTCCGGCTGGAGACTTCTCCCGCCGGGCTGCAACTCACCCTCGACGGCACGCCCTTCGCCACGCCACACACCTTCAGCCGGGTGGAAGGCATCGCCCTGACCCTGGGTGTGGTGTCGCCCCAAACGGGCAGCGACGGCCTGACGTACACGTTTAGCAGTTGGCAGCACGGCGGCAGTGCCGCCCAAACCCTGCCTACGCCCGTCAACGACGTAACCTACCGGGCTACGTTTGCTTCCTCGCTCCGGGACCCCGAAAATCCGGCCAACACGACCCGGGGGCTGGATTACCGCCACTACCTGGGGGATTGGAACAGCCTGCCCAATTTCAACAGCCTCACCCCCTCGAAAACGGGAACAGTCTCCAATTTTTCCCTGTCGCCCCGCAGCCGTAGCGATCGCTTCGGCTTCGTGTACACGGGTTTCGTGCAAGTCCCCGCCGACGGCAACTACGATTTTTTCACGGCGTCCGACGAGGGCAGTCGCTTGTTCATCGGCACGACGCTCGTGGTGGAAAACGACGGCCTGCACACCAACCGGGAGCGGTCGGGGCGGATTGGACTCAAAACCGGCCTGCACGCCATCCGGGTGGAGTATTTCGAGAAAACCGGTTCGCAATCGCTGGCGGTGAGCTACGATGGGCCGACGTTCAGCAAACGTTCGATTCCGAATTCGGCCCTCTGGCGGGTGCGAACCAGCACCACCACGACGGATGTCACCGATGTGGAGGAAAGCCTGCCACTGGTGTATCCCAATCCCGCCTCGACGCTCCTGCGGCTGTCGGTGGGGGATGACCTGTCCGACGCCGACGTGCGGCTCTTCAACGCGGGCGGGCGGCTCGTGCATCAGCAAACGCTCGAAGGCACCGAAGGCGAACTCGACACGCGCCAATTGCCCGGCGGCGTGTACCTGCTCCGCATCCAGCGGGGTGAACGCACGGTGGTCCGCCGGGTGGTGGTGACGCACTGACGGACTCCCCGATTAGAAAACAGCGAGGTCTTGACGAAACGGCTTGGGCGCGTTCGTCAAGACCTCGCTGGGTTTAAAGCCCTTCAAGACAGCCGGTCGCGGTAACTCTCGTAGCCGTAACTCCGAACCAGCCGGAACGTCTCCTCCTCCTGCCAAATGCCGATGCCCGGCAGGTTGACCCCGTTGAAGGTAGTCGTTTTCACCATCGTGTAGTGAATCATGTCGTCGAAAACGACTTTATCGCCCACCTGAAGGGGTTTTTCAAAGGAGTAATCGCCCATGTAATCGCCCGCCAGGCAAGTCATGCCGCCGAGGCGGTAGCTGGGTTTGCCGGGCACGGGGTCGGAGTCGGCTCCCAGGACGCGCGGTTTGTAGGGCATTTCGAGGGTGTCGGGCATGTGGTTGCTGAACGACGTGTCGAGAATTGCTACGTCGATGCCCTGGGCGTCGAGCACGTCGAGCACGGTCGAAACGAGCACGCCCGTCTGCCAACCCACCGCCGAGCCGGGTTCGAGAATAACGTGGAGGTGGGGAAATTTTGCTTTGAACGCCTTCAGCACCCCGATTAGGTGGTCGGGGTCGTAGTCGGCGCGGGTGATCAGGTGTCCACCGCCCATGTTAAGCCATTTTACCTGCTGGAGCAAATCGCCGAAACGCAGTTCGACCGCGTGCAGGGTGCGCTCCAGGGTGTGTGAATCGTTCTCGCAGAGCGTGTGAAAATGCAGGCCCTCCACCTCCGGTGGCAGGCGGTCGGGCAGGGCCGAGCGCACCACGCCCAGCCGCGAACCGGGAATGCAGGGGTTGTAGAGGTCGGTGGCGACTTCAGAGTATTGGGGGTTGATGCGGATGCCGCAGGAAATCGGTTGCTCGTTGTTGGTTCTTTGTTGTTGGTTCCAAGCCCCCACCCGTTCGCGGAAGCGCTCCCACTGGCTCCAGGAATTGAAGGTCAGGTGGCTGCTGAGTTCGAGGATTTCGTCGAACTCGTCGTCGCGGTAGGCGGGGGCGTAAGTGTGGGCTTTCGTGCCCCACTCGTTGGCGATGAGCCGGGCTTCGTTGAGGCTGCTGGCCGTGGCCCCGGTCAGGTACTGGCTCACCAGTGGGAAGGCGCTGAACATGGCAAAACCCTTCAGCGCACAAATGATTTCTACGCCCGCTTCATCCTGCACCCGTTTCAGAAGTTCGAGGTTGCGGCGGAGTTTGGCTTCGTTGAGCACGTAGCAGGGCGAAGGAATTTCGGCGTAGTTCATGAAGTATCAGGAAAACCGGGCGCAAAGGTAGTTTTGGGAAGGGTGCGTGGGGATTCGGATGAAGAGAATATCGAATAAAAAATAAGGAACATCGAATGACGAAGTAAGCGGCATTTTCCGCCTTCGTCATTCGATGTTCCTTATTTTTTATTCGATAGTAGACTGATTTTCAAAGGTATTTTCCCTCAATCAAGTACTCCTTCACGTAGTCCTCGATGCCTTCTTCGAGGCTGCGAAACGGCCGGTCGTAACCCACGGAACGCAGCTTACTCACGTTGGCTTGGGTGAAGTACTGGTACTTATCGCGAATGTCGGCGGGGGTGTCGATGAAGTCAATTTGCGGTTCGAGCCCGAGGGCGTGGAAGGTGTTGGTGGCCAGGTCGAGGAACGTGCGCGCCTGGCCGCTGCCGAGGTTGTAAATGCCCGAATGCCGCCGGGAGTGCATCAGAAACAGGCACACGTCCGCTAAATCTTTCACGTACACGAAATCGCGCATCTGCTCGCCGTCGCGGAAGTCGGGGTGGTGCGAGCGGAACAACTTCATCCGTCCCGTGGCCTGAATCTGGCGAAAGGCGTGGAAAATGACCGATGCCATGCGGCCCTTGTGAAATTCGTTGGGGCCGTACACGTTGAAAAACTTCAATCCCGCCCAGAAAAACGGTTTTTCGGCCTGCTGAAGCGCCCAGATGTCGAACTCATTTTTCGACTCGCCGTAGGGGTTGAGGGGCTTCAGTTGCGGAATCAGGGCCTCGTTGTCGTCGTAGCCCAACTCGCCCAAGCCGTAGGTGGCCGCCGACGACGCGTACACGAGCGGAATCTGATACGCCACGCACCGCTGCCAGATTTGCATGGAGTACTCGACGTTGAGGTGCTCGAACACGGCGTAGTTGAACTCGGTCGTGTCGGTCCGGGCACCGATGTGGAAGAGGAATTCGACTTCGTGGTAGTTTTTATCCAGCCAGTCGAAAAAGGCCTCCCGATCCACGCGTTCCAGAATGCGTTTTCCTTCCAGGTTTTTTTCTTTCTCGGAGTCCGAAAAATCGTCTACGGCAACGATGTAATTGAAATTTTCCTCGTTAAGGCGGGCAATGAGGCAACTGCCGATAAACCCGGCTGCTCCGGTGACGATGATCATGGAAAGGACGCGATGGGTAGTTGTACTTACGCGAATCGGTGAATTGGGAGCGTAAAATTAGGCCGACCCTTGCCCAAAACCTATACACCGAATTTAGAAATAGTTGAACATTTTCAAGCGGGCTGTTCGCTTTTGTGTCGAAATAGATTTGTAAAATACTGAATATCAGAAATAAAGTGGCGTGTAGATAGAATATAAGTAGCATTATCCGTAGATGCCGACCGCCTTTTCTTTCGGCGGGGAATCGGCTATTTTTGCGGCCTGACACGCACGGTCTCGTGTCGTAACGCCATGGTGTACGTAATTCGGAAAGAACACTTCAACGCCGCCCACCAGTTGTACAATCCGGCCTGGTCGGAGGAGAAAAACGACGAGGTGTTCGGCGCCTGTGCCAACCGCAACTGGCACGGCCATAATTTTGAACTCATCGTGACCGTGAAGGGCCAGCCCGACCCCGACACGGGTTTTGTGATGGACCTGAAGGTGCTGGGCGATTTGATCAAGCGGGAAATCATCGACAAGGTCGACCACCGCAACCTCAACCTCGACGTCGACTTCATGCGCGGCAAAATGGCTTCCTGCGAGGTACTCGTGACGGAATTCTGGAACATCCTGGCCCCGAAGATTGAGGGCCTCTCCAACGCACGCCTCCACAAACTCCACCTCATCGAAACGCCGAAAAATTCGGTGGAATACTACGGAGAGTGAAAAGTGTAAAGTGAAAAGTGTAAAGTTTTGACCTGCTTTTCACTTTTCACTTTTCACTTTACACTTTTCACTTGAATGAAATACTTCCTCCTCGTCGGCGAGCGCTCCGGCGATTTGCACGGGGCCAACCTGATCCGGGCCATCCGCCGCCACGACCCGCAGGCCGAGCTGCGGGCCTGGGGCGGCGACGACATGGAGGCCGCCGGGGCCACGCTCCTCCGTCACTACCGCGACCTGGCGTTCATGGGCCTCTGGGAAGTACTGAAAAACTGGCGCACGCTCCGGGGCCTGATGCAACGCTGCCGGGAGGACATTCTGGCCTTTCGTCCCGACGCCGTCGTGCTCATCGACTACGGCGGCTTCAACCTGCGGGTGGCACGGTTTGCCAAAGCCCACGGCATCAAAACGTTTTTCTACATCTCGCCGAAAGTCTGGGCCTGGAACCAGCGCCGTGCGCTGCGCATCAAGCGCGACGTGGACCGGCTGTTCGTCATTTTTCCGTTTGAGGTCGAGTTTTTCAAAAAATACGACTACGCCGTCGATTACGTGGGCAACCCGTTGTTCGACGCCATCGCCGCGTTTCGCCCCGATCCCGACTTTCTCGAAAAAAATAACGTAACGGGCAGGCCCATCCTCGCTTTGCTGCCCGGCAGCCGGAAGCAGGAAGTCGAGGCGATTCTCCCCAACATGCTGCGGGTCGTGAGCCATTTCCCCAACCATCAGTTTGTCGTAGCCGCCGTTTCCAACCTGCCCCGGTCGCTCTACGACCGCCTGTTGGGTGACCTGCGCCTGCCGCTGGTGACGGATGCCGCCTACGACTTGCTTGCCCACGCCGAGGCAGCGCTCGTCACGTCGGGCACGGCCACGCTCGAAACGGCCCTGCTCAACGTGCCTCAGGTGGTGTGCTACCGCACGAGTTTTCTGACCTACGAAATCGGCAAACGGGTGCTGAGCGTGCCCTTCATTTCGCTGGTCAATCTGGTGGCCGGGCGGGCCGTCGTAACCGAACTGATTCAGGGTGAGTTGAACGAAACCCGACTCGTGGAGGAACTGCGCGCCATCACCCTAGCCTCCGAACGCCGCGCCCAGCAACTGGCGGGATACGCCGAAATTCGCCGCATCCTGGGCGAAGCCGGGGCCTCCGAACGGGCAGGGGAATTGATGGTGAAGTACCTGAGAAATGAGGTAACTGGTTGATTGGGCAGGGGGGAGTTCGACCAAAATCAACACCGAGTTACCCGATCAACCAATCACCTCCTCGCCGAGGTACCGTTTCACCCACGTTTTCTGCACGCCCTGGATGGTCGCGAAAAATTTCGCGATTTCCACCTTGTCGTGTTCCCAGTCGCCCGTGGGGTGGAAGGGTTCGGCGAGGATGATGCGCTTCCGGGGGTAGTCGAAGCCCACCATCACGATGGGGACCCCGGCCAGGCGGGCGATGTGGTAGAAACCAGATTTGAGTTCGGACACGTCGGCGCGGGTGCCTTCGGGCGTGATGGCGATGTGAATCGTGTCGCGGTCGCGGATGAAATCGGCTTGGGCCTCCACGAGGTTCTGGCTGCGGCTGCGGTCCACGGGGTGACCGCCCATGCGGCGGAAAAACGGTCCCAGCGGACCGTCGAACAATTCTTTTTTGCCGAGAAATCCAATCCGCATTTCCGTAGCGGCACGTGCTCCGACCCCGACGATGAAATCCCAGCCCGTGGCGTGGGGGCAGATGATCCAGACGCTTTTTTTCAGTTCGCGCGGCACGCGCCCGGCCAGTTTCCAGCCGAACAGGTGAAACAAGGTTTTGGCAAGCCAGGAGAGCATGGTGGGCGTACCGTTTTCAGTTTCCGGTTTTCCGTTTGCAGTTTACAGGTTTTGAGTATCAACTGAAAACCGTAAACCGGAAACGGAAGACTACCCAATCAAAAATGGCTTGGGGCTGAAGCACAGCGCGAACACCGCCAGGGCCAGCCAACCGAGCGCCTTCCGGCCCGGACTCAGGGGCCGCTCCACCTGCGCCGAGGGATGGTAAATGCCCAGGAAACGGCCCAGGATGAACAAAAACGGCAGAAATCCGCTGTATCCTTCGGCGTTCGGAGCGAAGTGCCCTACCGCCAGTTGCCCCGCCAACACCCCCAGCGCCAGCCCGACGATGGTCAGGCGGCTTTCGTGGATGCGAGAAAAACTGGCGAACAGGAAATAGCCGTACACGATCAGGTAGAGCACGTTCCAGAGCGGGTCTTCCAGGAACCGAAACACGAACGCGTTGGGCACGCCAACGCCCGCGTAAAACACGAATCCCACGAACAGCGCGGGCGACACCACGCGGTGCCCCCGCTGCCCAATGAGGCCGTAGAGGATGTGTCCGCCGTCCAACTGCCCGATGGGAATCAGGTTGAGGGCCGTGAAAAACAAGGCCAGGTAACCCGCTAGCAGCCAGGGGTAATGCACCATTTCGTAGGCGTTGGGCACCCAGTCGGGGTTGCTGGCGACGTACGTTTTGAAGAACCAGAACAGCAGGTTGTCACCCAGGGCCACGCTGCCTTCGCGGCTGATGTGCCGGACGTAATCGGACCCGAACCGCTCGAAATCGGGGTGAATCGTGAAGACGTACTCCGGCGGGGGTAGGTGCGTGAAGCCGTACCACAGCACCCCCAGGGCCACGACGAACCCGGCCAGCGGCCCGGCGATGCCGATGTCGAAATACTGCCGGTTGGAGCGGATGCGGCTGTTGATGCGGATGAAGGCTCCCATCGTACCGATGCTCGTGAGCGTACCCAGCCAGAGGGGCAGGTAAAACGGCAGCGTGACCCGCACGCGGTTGCGGAGCGCCGTGAAGTAATGCCCGAATTCGTGGACGGTCAGGATGCCCAAAAACGGCAGCGAAAACGCCAGCCCCTGCCAGAACTCGGCCCAGCCCATCGGCCGGTGGGGTGCCAGAAACGAAGAGCCAAACTTCCACTCCGCCCCGGCCAGCGTGGTGGTCAGGACGGTGACGACAAACAGCGCGAGTTGGATGAGGAGGGTGCGGTTGCGCATGAAACGGGTTTAGGGTTCAGGGTGTAGAGTGTCGGGTTGTCATCCATAAAAACGCTAAACCCTAAACACTGAACTCTAAACCAAATAGGATTTCATCTTCTCCACCAACGTCCCCAGCGGCTCGAGGTGGATGGTTTGAATGCCCAACGAACCGGCGGCGAGGATGTTGTCGAGGCTGTCGTCGACGAACAGGGTTTCTTCGGGCTTCAAATCCGCTTCCTGCAAAACCCGTTCGTAGATGGCCGGGTCGGGTTTCATCAGGCCCATTTCGGAGGAGAGAAACATCCGCTCGAACAGGCCGGGGAAGTCCACGTCCATGCGTGCCGCCCGGCGGGTAATTTCACGGACGTGGATGGGGTTGGTATTGGAGAGCAAGAACACGCGGTATTTTTTGCCCAGTTCGGCGATCAGGTCGAGGCGTTCTTTGGGCATTTCGAGCAGGAGCGAACACCAGGCTTCGTCGATGGCCGAGTCCGTCCAGGCGTTGCCTCTGAACTCCCGCTTGAGCATCGCTCGAAACTCCGCCTCGGGCACTTCGCCGGTTTCAAAATGCCGGAAAAACGCCTTTGCCCGAAACAGTTCCGTCGCCGCGTCGTCGTCCAGTTGGGCCAGTTTGGCAAAGGCCCGGTGGGTGAGGGGAATGTGGATGTCGATGATGACATTCCCCATGTCGAGGAGGATGTTTTTGATCATGGAGTCAGGATTCGGGATTCAGGAGTCAGCATCGAAAAGGCATCGATATTCTGAATACTGACTCCTAACTCCTGATTTCTACTCGTTCACCACCCCCATCCCCTCGAATTTCTCAATCCGCTGGTTGATGCGTTCTTCGGGGGTGAGTAGGGAAAGTTCGGCGAGAGTCGAAAGGATGGTTTCCTTCACGGTTTGGGCCATGACGTCCCAGTCGAGGTGGGCACCACCGAGGGGTTCGGGCACGATGCCGTCCACGAGGCCGTTGCCCAGCATGTCGGTGGCGGTGAGCTTGAGGGCGTCGGCGGCTTGCTCCTTGAAATCCCAGCTCCGCCAGAGGATGGTCGAGCAGTTTTCGGGCGAAATCACCGAGTACCACGAATTTTCGAGCATCAGTACCCGGTCGCCGATGGCGATGCCGAGCGCCCCGCCCGAGGCCCCTTCGCCGATGATGAGGCAAATGACTGGCACCCGGAGCATGAACATGTCGCGCAGGTTGCGGGCGATGGCCTCGCCCTGCCCCCGTTCTTCGGCGGCCATGCCCGGAAACGCCCCCGGCGTGTCGATGAGCGTCACGATGGGCTTGTTGAATTTCTCGGCCAGTTTCATCAAGCGCAGGGCTTTGCGGTAGCCCTCGGGATTGGGCATCCCGAAATTCCGCTGCTGACGTTGCTTGGTGTTGCGGCCTTTCTGCTGGCCGATGAACATCACCGTCTGGCCGTCCACGTCGCCGAAACCGCCCACGATGGCCTGGTCGTCGGCCACGGTGCGGTCGCCGTGAATTTCAATAAATTCGGTGCAAACGCGCTCGATGTAGTCGAGGGTATAGGGGCGGTCGGGGTGGCGGCTGAGCTGCACCCGCTGCCAGCGGGTGAGGTTCTGGAAGGTCTCGCGGCGAAGCTGAACGATGCTGTCTTCCAGCGTCTGCACGGCCGCCGAAACGTCCACGTTGTTGCCTTCGGCCAATTTTCTCAACTCGTCGAGTCGGTTTTCCAGCTCGGCGATGGGTTTTTCAAAATCCAGAAGGGTGCGCATGAAAAGGGGCTGGTTAGGCGGGGCAAAGGTAAAGAGAAGGAGTCAGGATTCGGGATTCAGAATTCAGGAGTAGCTATTCCCTCCTGAATTCTGAATCCCGAATCCTGACTCCTTTCAAAGCTCAAAACTCTGTCCCCGCTCGGGAATTTCAACCTGGGGAAAGCCGACGACCTGGAGTTCGGCGCGGAGATTTTCCATGCTGGCGGGTTCGCCGTGGACGAGGAAAACGGTTTTCAGCCGCTCCGGGGACTGGCTTTTCACGAAATGCAGTAGGTCGTCCACGTCGCCGTGGCCACTGAACACGTCAATTTTTTCGACTTTCGCCAGCACGGGCAGTTCGCGATCCTTGATTTTGAGCGTCTCCTGGCCGTTCATCAGCCGGTGGCCCAGGGTGCCTTCGGCGGCGTAGCCGATCATTAGAATCGTGCAGTAGGGGTTGTTGATGTTGGCCGCCACGTGCTGCTCCACGCGCCCGCCCGCCACCATGCCGCTCGACGAAATGATGATGCACGGCTCGTTGTAATTTGATACGGCCCGGCTCGCCTTCTCGCTTTCGACGTAGGTCAGGTTTTCAAAATCAAACAGCGAATCGTGCTGTTCCTTGAAGCGCCGGGCCTCGTCGTTGAGCAGGCGGGCGTTTTTCTCGTACACCCGCGTCGAAGCCCGGGCCAGGGGGCTGTCGCTGAAGACTTTGATGGGTTCAAATCCCTGCTCAGTGTAAAGCCGGTTGAGCGTGTACAGCAGGGCCTGCGTGCGGCCCACCGAAAACGCCGGGATGATGAGCCGCCCCGGAATGTCAATGCAGGTGCGGCGCACCACATCGGCGAGGGCGGCTTCGGGGGTCTGCGTGTCCTCGTGGCGGCGGTTGCCGTAGGTGCTTTCGCAGAGCAGGTAATCCACCGCCGGGATGGTTTCGGGGTCCACCAGGAGCGGGTACTTTTTCCGGCCCAGATCGCCCGAGAAGCAAATGCTTTTCGTCGTGCCGCCTTCCTCCACTTCCACCACGATGTGCGCCGCGCCGAGCAGGTGCCCGGCGGGAATAAACGTCACGTGCAGGCCCTCGGCGGCTTTGAACCGCTTGTTGAACGGAATGGTCACGAAGTTGTCCATCGCCTCGTCCACCTGTTTTTCGAGGTACACGTCACCCTTGCGGGCGATGCGGTCCATGCGCTTCTGCTTTTTCTTGGAGGAGCCTTCGGCCTTGCTGAGGCGTTTGGCGTGGAGGTTTGCCGAATCGAGCAGCAGCAGCCGGGAGAGTTCCATCGTGGCCGAGGTGCAGAGCACCTGCCCTTCGTAGCCGTCGCGGTACAGGTTGGGGATGTTGCCCGAGTGGTCGATGTGGGCGTGGGTCAGTAAGACCAGATCGACGTTGGAGGCGTCGAAGGGGAAAAACTGCGGGTTGGGTGCTTCCGACTCGAAGTCGATGTCGCGCTCCATGTCGGTGCCGCAGTCAATCAGAATCGTAAACTCGTCTTCGAGTTCGAGCAGGTACATGCTGCCCGTCACTTGGCGGGCGGCACCCCAGAAAGTCAATTTCATCTACGCAGAAGCTCCACTTTTTCCGCTGGTTGCCCGGCGGGCTGTCGCTCCCGGCAAGGCCGCGGGCGACAGTTTTTTGCCAAAAATCAAGAAAACTACCGTTGCAAAAGTACCGAAATTCGGGAACACTCCGCGCCCCGTCCCCGCATTCGCAGCTTTTTCGTAGGTTGCGGGTATTCTGGTCATTCCCCCATGCGATATACGTGTTTTCTACCCCTTTTCGTGTTTGTTTTCGGAAAAACGCCTGCCCAGACGCCCGATTCACTGCGGCATCAGCGGCTGGTCCGGTACCTTGATTCGCTCCAGCAGTCGCCGTTCCTGCAAAACGGTTCCCTGGCCGCCTGCCTGACGCGGGTTTCGACGGGCCAGCCCGTGCTCGCCTTCAACGCCCGCCGCAGCCTGCCCCCGGCTTCGACGATGAAGCTCATCACCACGGCCACGGCCTTCGCCGTGCTGGGCGAAAATTATGCCTACCAAACCCGCCTGGAGTACGACGGCGTGCTCCGGGGCGATACCCTGCTCGGCAGTCTCCGCATCCGGGGTGTGGGCGATCCCTCGCTGGGATCGGGAAGGTTTCCGGGGTTTCCCGACTGGAAAAAGCAGCTTCAGGCTTGGGCAAGTGCCGTGCAAAAAGCCGGAATCCGCGTCGTGACGGGGCGGGTCGTGGGCGACGATGGCTTTTTTGGCGAAAACACCACCCCCGGCGGCTGGCCTTGGGACGACCTCGGCAACTACTACGGGGCCGGAGCCACGGGCCTGATGGTGAACGAAAACCTGTACCAGGTTTTTTTCAAACCCGCCGATTCGCTCTACAAACCGGCCCCAGTGCTCCGAGCAGAGCCGCCCGTGCCGTACCTAGCCTTTGACAACCGCGTGAAAACCGACGCCCCCGGCACCGGCGACCAGGTCACTATTTTCGCCGGACCGAACGACCGCCGGGCCTACCTCGAAGGCTACGTGCCCCAGGGTGTGCGGGAGTTTTCGGTGAAAGGTTCGCTGCCCGAACCGGGCTACTTTGCCGCCCTCGCCCTGCACGCCGAACTAACGAACGCGGGCCTGACCATTGCCCGGGAGCCGGTGGCGCTCACCCAACTCTGGCGACAGCAGCCCGACGCCAAACTCCCCCCCGCCACGGGCGAACTGCATCGGCAAGCCTCGCCCCCCCTGCGTGACCTGGCCCGGGCCTGCAATTTTGAAAGCATCAACCTCTACGCCGAGGCGTTGCTGAAAACCGTCGGTGGGGCCATGAACTACGGCACCTCCACCACCCAGGCCCTCAACGCGCTCAAGCAGGTCTGGCGGGGGAAAAATGTGGACTTGAGCGGCTTTCGCCCCCTCGACGGCTCCGGTCTTTCGCCCCAAAACGGCGTGACGGCGCTCAACATGGCGGGCATTCTGAGCGCAGCGGCAAAGGAACCCTGGTTTCCGGCGTTCTACGCGAGCATCCCGGTGCTGGGCGTTTCGGGCACGGTGAAAAACTTAGGTCGGCGAACCCCCGCCTCCGGGAACGTCCGGGCGAAAAGCGGCAGCATCGGCGGGGTGCGGTGCTACGCGGGCTACTTCACGGCCAAATCCGGCGAGCTGATGGCCTTCGCGTTCATGCTCCAGAACTACGATCCCGAAGCAGGCAGCGTCCGGCAGGAGTTGGAGAAGCTGATGGTGGGGATGGTGGCGTGGTGAGGGCCAGGTTTGGGGAAATTGCGGTATTTTTGCAGGCAAAACCCTGGGAACGGTACGCTCACCGTCCAACCCTCCATGCCCGAAATCACCCCGGAACTTCCCGACGAAGAAGACCTCTACGAACACCACCGCTTCGAGGTGGACCGGGGGCAGAGCCTGCTGCGGGTAGACAAGTACCTGATGCACAAGCTGCAAAACGCCACCCGCAGCCGCATCCAGTCGGCCATCGAGAGCAGTTCGGTGCGGGTCAACGGGCAGGCCGTCAAGCCCAGCTACCGGGTCAAACCCCTCGACCTCATCACGGTGGCCCTGGCCCACCCGCCCCGCGAAACCACCGAGGTGGTGCCCGAGAACATCCCGCTGAACGTGATTTTTGAGGACGACGAACTGCTGGTCGTCAACAAACCAGCGGGCCTGGTGGTCCACCCAGCCCACGGCCACTGGTCGGGCACGCTGGTCAACGGGCTGGTGTTTCACCTGCAAAACCTGCCCACGCACCGCAATGGGGCCATCCGGCCCGGCCTGGTGCACCGCATCGACAAGGACACGTCGGGGCTGCTGGTCATCGCCAAAACCGAATTTGCGATGGCCCACCTGGCCCGGCAGTTTTTCGACCACAGCATCGAACGCACCTACCTCGCGCTGGTTTGGGGCGAACTCGACCCGCCCTCGGGCACCATCACCGGCCACGTGGGCCGCAGCACCCGCGACCGCCGCGTGATGGACGTGTACCCCCACGGCGACCACGGCAAGCACGCCGTGACGCATTACCAAACCCTGAAGCCCCTCCGCTACGTGAGCCTCGTGCGGTGTAACCTCGAAACGGGCCGCACCCACCAGATTCGCGTGCATTTGAAACACCTCGGCCACCCGCTGTTCAACGATGGGGACTACGGCGGCGACCGCATCGCGCGGGGCGCCGTGTTCACGAAGTACAAGCAGTTTGTCGAAAACTGCTTCGCCCTCTGCCCCCGGCAGGCCCTCCACGCCAAATCGCTGGGCTTTCAACACCCTCGCACCAACCAATGGATGCAGTTCGACTCCGACCTGCCCGCCGACATGGCGGCGGTAATTGAGAGGTGGGAAGGTTACGTGAACCATGATTGAGAGGTTTTTTAAGGATGAAAAGATGCATCAGTCGGGTTCCCATCATTTGAATCCCATGAATCAAGGTTCCTACCTTTTACGCCCCGGCCAGCCCGCCGACGTGCCCCAGGTTTTTGCCCTCGTGCAGGAACTGGCCCTGTTTGAAAAAGCCCCCGAGCAAGTGACCAACACCCCCGAAGCCCTGCTCCGCGATGGCTTCGGGCCGAATCCGCTGTACGGCCTCCTCGTGGCCGAGGCGGAGGAGCACATCGTGGGAATATCGCTGTACTACTTCCGGTACTCGACCTGGAAGGGCAAACGGCTGTACCTCGAAGACCTTATCGTGACCGAATCGTGGCGCGGCAAGGGCCTCGGCGAGGCGCTGCTGAACGCCACGATTGAAAAGGCCCGCGAAGAAAATTGCACCGGGCTGATGTGGCAGGTGTTGGACTGGAACCAACCGGCCATTACCTTTTACCAAAAATTCGGCGCCCGCTTCGACGCGGAGTGGGTCAACGTTCACGTTGATTTTTGACATGAACGCGTTTTTTCAACCACTCAGCGGACGTTGCCCGCTGTTCGGCTCATGCATCCTACCCTACGCAAGGTTTTGAAAATCAGCGGCTGGACCCTGCTCGGTCTGGTCATTGTGCTGGGCATCGCCGCCGCCGTGGCCTGGCCCAAACGCGAGGCGCTGCTCCAGGCCGCCATCGAGCGGGTCGAGGCGAAAGCCGAACGGAGCTACGGCCTGAGGGTGACGCTCGATTCGGCCCGCTTCATTGGCCCCACTACGGTCGCGTTTGCCAACGTCAGCGTCGTGCCCGGCGGGCGCGACACGCTGCTGTTCATCCGACGGGTCGAGGTGGGGGTCAATCCGCTGCCGATGCTGTTGGGAAAAATCCGCCTGACCAGCCTGCTGCTCCACGATGGCTACGCGCAGGTGGTGCGGCGCGATTCGGTGTCGAACCTGGATTTTCTGTTTCGGAAAAAAAACGCCGACAGCACCGAAACCCGCCGCCGCGTGAACCTCGCCGACGTGGCCGAAAACCTGACCGACAACCTGCTCGGTACCATTCCCGACGACCTCGACGTGCGCAACCTCGCCTTTCGCCTGCGCGACGACGCCTACCGCGTGACGCTCCTGGCCGAACAGGCCCTGATGGACGACGAGGAACTAACTTCGACCCTGCGCCTGAACGGCAACGAAGCTACCTGGCACCTCGATGGTCACCTCGACGGCAGTGATGCCGAAGCCGACCTGGCGCTTTTTGCCGACGGCAAGCCCCTCGAAATCAGGTACCTCGAAGAAAAATACGAACTATTCATGCAGGCCGACACGCTCCGTGCCCAACTGCGCGACGTAGGCCGCTCGCACGGCGAACTGCACATCGACGGCACCACCGCCACCCAGAATCTGCGTTTTTTTCATGCAGCCCTCGCCGCCGACACGGTGGTGGTACCCAACTCAGCCCTCGACGCGGTGGTGGCGGTGGGACCCAACTACGTCGGCCTCGACAGCACGTCGGTAATCCGGCTGGGCAAGGCCACGGCCCGGCCGTTTGTGCGGTACACGATTTCGCCGGTGAAAATCTACGACCTGGCCCTGCACACCGACCGGCAGCCCGCGCAGGACGTGTTCGACGCGTTTCCGAAGGGCCTGTTTGAAACCCTCGAAGGCATCCGGGTGGTGGGCGAACTCAAGTACGACATGCGGATGCACCTCGACAGCAGCCAGCCCGACTCGGTGGGGTTCACTTCGTCCCTGACCCCGACTAATTTCCGCATCCTGCGCTTCGGCACCGTCGATTTCCGGCGCATCAACCAGCCTTTCGACTACACGCCCTACGAAAACGACCGCCCCGTGCGCACCATCCGGATCGGGCCGGAAAACCCGGATTTCGTGCCTTACAACGCCATTGCACCCACCCTACGAAACGCCGTGATGACGGCCGAAGACTTCACGTTTTTTGAACACAAGGGATTCAACGAGAAGGCGTTCCGGTACAGCATCGCGACCAATTTCAAATCCAAAGCGTTTAAGCGGGGGGCCAGCACGATTTCGATGCAATTGGTGAAAAACGCTTTCCTGAACCGGCACAAAGATTTAGCCCGGAAAATTGAGGAAATCATCATCGTCTGGCTCATCGAAAACGAGCGCCTCGTGCCCAAACAGCGGATGCTGGAGGTGTACCTCAACTTCATCGAGTGGGGCCGCAACATTTACGGCGTGGGCGAAGCGGCGCGGTATTATTTCGGAAAATCCGCCTCTGACCTGACGCTGGGCGAGAGCCTGTTTCTGGCCTACGTGGTGCCCAGCCCGAAGCGGGCGCTGACGCACTTCGTGCCCGACGGCTCGCTGCGCACCGGCGTGCGCGGCTGGTTTCGGTTCGTGGGCCGCATCATGACCCGCCGGGGCCTGGCCGCCGCCGACACCAACGCCTACGGCTTCTACGGCGTTCGACTGCGCGAAAGCCTGCGGAAGCAACTGTTCCCCTACGCCGACACGACGGGCGCGAGCAGCGACAGCACGTTGGTGTTGCCCATGCCCGACGTCGAATTTGACGAGGAGGAAGAAAACGAACGCGGTGAAGGGGGCATCAATTCGTTTTTCCGGCGGCTGCTGGGCAAAGACAAAAAAGAACCGGAAGCGGCTGAAGAACCCGTCGTGGTGCCCGGCATGGAAAGCGCCGAACCACCCGCCGAGAAATCGCGGAAGGAACGCCGCCAGGAGCGCCGCGAGCAGCGCCGCCGCGAACGGGAATTGAAGGAATTGCAGGAAAAAGGCGGGATTCAGTAGCCAAACTCACTCGCCGAGCAAATCGGGCCTCCGCTGCCGGGTGCGCTCCACGGATTGCTCGTGTCGCCATTGCTGGATGCGGGCGTCGTGACCGGAGAGCAGCACGTCGGGCACTGTCCAGCCTTCAAATTCCGCCGGGCGCGAGTACACGGGCGGGGCCAGCAAACCATCCTGGAATGAATCGGTCAGGGCCGAGGTTTCGTCGCCGAGAACGCCGGGCAGTAGCCGAATGATGGCGTCAGAAATCACCGCTGCTGCCAGTTCACCCCCCGACAAGACGTAATCGCCGATGCTGATTTCGCGGGTCACGAAGTGTTCGCGCACGCGCTCATCAACGCCCTTGTAATGCCCGCAGAGGATGATCAGGTTGTGGGAAAGCGAGAGGCGGTTGGCCAGGGGTTGCGAAAACCGCTCGCCGTCGGGGGCGGTGTAAATCACGTCGTCGTAGGTGCGCTCGGCCTGCAACCTGCGGATGCACCTGGCGATGGGTTCGATCATCAGCACCATGCCCGCACCGCCGCCAAAGGCGTAATCGTCCACCTGTTTGTATTTGTTTTCGGCGTAATCGCGGAGGTTGTGAAGGGCGATTTCGGCCAGGCCTTTGTCCTGCGCCCGTTTCACGATGGAGTTGGCGAAAAAACTGTCGAGCAGGGGCGGGACGCACGTGATGATGTCGAGGCGCAAGGGGGTGAATGGATAATTGATAATGGATAATGGATAATGGTCAGCATCGGCCCATTATTCATTATCCATTCTCCATTGTCAATTACTTTTCGAGGTAAACGTCCAGCAATCCTTCCGGCAGCCGGACGGTGATGGTTTTCGCTTCGGCGTCGTGGCCGAGCACGATGTCGTCGGTGATGGGAATGAGTACTTCGTGGCCGAGGTGGTCCACCACGAGCAGGTCCTGGTGGGGGAGGGTGGCCACACTTGCAACCCGACCAATCGGACCGCTTTCCACATCCACCACGCTGTACCCGACTATTTCGTGGTAGTAAAACTGGTCCTCGTCAAGTTCGGGCAGGTTGTCGAGGGTGAGCCAGAGCGGGCATCCGACGAGTTCACTGGCGGTGGTGATGTCGTTCACTTCCTCCAGTTTGACGATGGCCCGCTGGCCCTGGAGGTTCAGGGCTTCAACGAAATACGGCACCAGTTGCCCCTCGCGCTCCACGAGCAGGCTGTCGAGTTCTTCGTACTCCCCGGGCACGTCCACGTCGAGGTAAATGCTGAGTTCCCCCTTCAGGCCATGGGTTTTCACCACCTTGCCGAGTTCGTAGCAGTCGTCTTTGGTCATAGTCGTCAGTCGATAGTCGTCAGTCGATAGTCGTCAGCCGATAGTCGTCAGCCGATAGTCGTCAGCAAATGCATTTTCTACTGTTGACTCTCGACTAACGACTATCGACTGAAAACGCAACAAGCCCGACTTGCGCCGAGCTTGGGTTGCGGGAGTTCGGGAGTTTATTCGGCTTTACCGGCCGGAGTTTCTTCCGTGGCGTCGGGCGCCGGGGTAACTTCCTGAGCGGCGACTTCTTCAGCCTGGGTTTCCACCGGAGCTACTTCGGCGGCTTCTACCTCTTCGGCAGCCGGGACTTCGGCCACCGGCTCTTCCACTTTGTATTTCTTCGCCAGGGCTTCCGCGCGAGCGGCGTTTTTCTGGGCTTCTGCTTCCAGACGAGCTTGTTTCTCGGCGTCGCGCTGGGCGGCTACCGAATCGGATTTACCCGAAATTTTCGATTCTTTTTCCTGCTTCCAGGCGTCGAACTTGCCATCGGCCACTTCCTGAGTGATGGCGCCTTTGTTCACGCCGAGTTGGAGGTGCTTGCGGAGCATCACGCCCTTGTAGGAAAGCATGGCGCGGACCGTGTCTGAAGGCTGGGCACCGTTGAGGAGCCACTGCACGGCTTTTTCCTCGTTGAGGTTGATGGTCGCCGGGTTGGTGTTGGGGTTGTAGGTTCCGAGCTTTTCGATGAACCGGCCATCACGGGGCGAGCGGGCGTCTGCAACGACGACGTCGAACATCGCCAGTTTCTTGCGGCCACGCCGCGCCAGACGGATTTTGACTGCCATGAGTAGTTGAATTTATGGGGGAACCCGTCCCCCGGTTGTGAATCGGAGCGCAAAGATAGGCTATTCGGCTGATTTTGCGAAGCTACCGAAAAAGAAAAAGCCCCGAAATGGGGCTTTGGGTTGTCAGTTGATGGGTGTTCGTTGCTCGTTGGCGGTGTGCAGAACTGTCAACCGACAACGAGCAACGAACAACACGTTAATTCCCCGGATAATCCCGCCACTGGTTGTTGGCGCGGACCTTGATTTCTACCCGGCGGTTGGCGCGAAGGCCATCGGCGGAGGTGTTGGGAGCCGTGGGCTTAAACTCGCCGTAGTATTCGATCAGCACGCGGCTGGGGTCTTTCAGACCAGCGCGAATCAGGTATTTTTTGACCGACATCGACCGGCGTTGCGAAAGGCGCATGTTGTAGGCGTCGGATTCGCGGCGGTCGGCGTGGCCCACCAGCACCACCCGGCAGTCGGGTTGGGCGTTGAGGTACTGCACTAGGTTTTGCAGGTTCTGGTACGAGGCCGTCGGGATGGTGGCCTGGTCGGTGCGGAACTCCACGTTGCTGAAGAGTTCAAGGCAGGTGTCGTTCGGTTTCTTCTGGTCGAGAATGTCCTTCACGTATTTGTTGAGGTCCATTGCCACGCCGCCGCCCGACACCACGCTGTTGGGGGGGGTGTTGGGTTCTTTGTCGAAAAGGTCGGCCACGCTGTCGCCGTCGGTGTCGGTGAACAGGCGGGGGTCAGTTTCTTTCGGCATGATGGCCTTCACGCGGGCAAGGGCCGTGTCGATGGTCGGGTTGTACACCGGCGGGATAAGTTCTTCGGGCGATACCCACTTGAGGTGGTAGCGACCGGCTTCGGCGGGGTACTTGCCGTCTTTGGTGACCATCGCGGCGTTGCGGCCAATTTTGTACGAGAGCGTCAGGGCGGCGTAGCCGTAACGGTCGCGGCGGCCTTCGCCCTTGTCGCCGAAGAGGAAAATTTGTGCGCTGTGGTCGAACACGACACCCGGCTTGGTCTGGTCGAGTTTCGAGCTGTTCACAAAATTGTACGTGTACATGGCCCCCAGGTCGAAGCGCTTCGAGAGCTGGTATTCGAGCGACAGCCCCACCGGAATCACGATGTCACGGGTTTTTTCCGAGCCAAAATCCGTCCAGTCGCCGGAGGTTTTGGGGCTGGTTTCCGGAATGTTCGACGACCCCAGAAGCAGGTTTGGCGTAAAACCGGGAAAACGGAAGTCCTCGGCGATGGCGTACACGTTGCTGTCAAACCAAATGTACCCAATGCCGGCGAAGGCGTCCAATTTCCAGCGGCGGAGTTTACGGCTGCCAAAAACGAGCGATTTCAGGTTAACGTCGGTGGTGAAAGTGCTCTGAATGAAGTTGTTGGTGAAGTAAGCGTTGTAAAAGTTGCGGTTGCTGCCGCTCATGTTGCCCACGTCGACGTTGAGTTTGATGCCCCACAGGTGGGAAAGCTGCTTGTTGATGGAGCCACCCAGGGCGTACGTAAACTGGGTGGCGGCATCGCCCCGGCGGAAGTCGCCTTCCCGGAGGTCGCCGAAGAACTGCGTGGGGCCGCCACGGAGGGTCACCGACCACGTATTCATCTTAACGTTGCCCTCGTAGGAGCGGCGCTGCGACCGGCGGTCGGTGCGGGTGCTGTCGGTTTGGGCCGAGAGCGGCACCGTGGCGGTCAACAGCAGACCAGCGAGCAGGAAACGTGAGAGGGAGTACTTCTTCATGCGATTGGGTGTTTGAAGAACACGACTGGGTTGGGAACTGAAAAATACCATTTGTGAAGAAATAAGCCTGTAAGCCGGGTTCTGTCGGTGACAGCCGTCAGTCGCCAGTCGCCAGTCGTCAGCCATCAGAAAATCTGTTGACTGTTGACTATTGACTATCGACCGTCCACTGGCACGTCTTACCATTTATCTCGAACGGCGATCACCCGCCGCCTCCAACGACCTACCCGCTGACACCGGACGAGCAGCCCTTCATCCAGTTTACAGTTTCCAGTTCACAGTTTGCAGTTTTGGCTGCGCCCCGTCTCCTGACACCCGTTCCTGGCTTCGTCAGCCTATTTGGTCTTTCAACTCGTAAGGTTTACCCTGCCCCCGTCGTCGCCGCCGGGGCGGTAGGCTCTTACCCTACCTTTTCACCCTTACCGGAGTAGTCGTCAGTCGTTAGTAAACAGTCGATGGCAAAATGCATTTGCTGACGACTATCGACTGACCACTGACGACTAACCCAGCGGTTTCTTTTCTGTGGCACTGGCTGTCGCGGTTTCGTCGCCAAAACCGCGCCTTCCCGTTAGGAAGTACGATGCTCTGCGTTGCCCGGACTTTCCTCCCCCCGCCCGAAAACGGGAAGCGGTAAGACGGCTTATTTCTCACAAATGTACAAGCGGCTACCCTGCGGCGTGCCGTTGTTGCGGCAAATAAACGAAAATTGTCCTGTTTAAATCCGACCCCTCCGGTTAAAAAAATTATGCCATTTCTCCTCACAGACCGTCTACCGTGAGTGTTAAACGACCCTCCACGAAAACAGCCGCCAGCAGGTACTCGGGCGTGAGGTAGACGCCCTCGGGTTTGATTTCGCCCAACGAGCCGTTGAGCGTCACGCCTTTTGCCAGCACGCGATGCTGCATGATGGCCTGAACGTGCCGACGGGCCGCCGTGAGTTGATCGCCCACCGGAAATCGAAACGCCTCCTGCAATTGTCGGCTGATGCGCCCCTGCAAAAACCAACTCGCCGTGCGGGCCAGCAGGCTGCGGGTGTCGAGGTCGTAATCGAGGTCGCGGAGTTCGATGGTTTTCTCGGACGGGTCGTAGTACGGTACGCCCCGGAAATACACCGTACCGTTGAGGCTACCCGTCACGCCCACTTTCAGAATCAGTTTGTCGTCGCTGCCGTACAGATCCACGTCAGTGACGGTCACGGCGTATCGATTTTCGGAAAACGTGAATCGCCGCCCCACGATCGTGTCGGCCAGCAGGCGGCGGGCTTCGGCGTGGGTAAGCTGGGCCACGAGGCTGACGCGGAAGGCGTCGGGCACGGTCGGGACGAGTTTCAGATCGGGCACGTCGGTCACGGGCTTCACCGCCGGGCGTTCGCCGAAGACGGTCTGGGTCACGGCCCGGATGCCCACCGTGGCCCGGATTCGGTCGCCGTCGGTGCGCAGGGGCGTCATCTGTAACTCCGTGGGCGTCACTTTCAGCCACGTGCGGTACTTCTCCGACAGCAGGTAGGGTTGCAGGGCGGCGTTCCAGGCCCGCACGACGTGGCCGCGGATGTCGACGTGTTTCCGAACTGCCTCATCAATGCCCTGCGTGATGGTTTCGCGGTTTTTGTTGAGGATTTTCCCCACGATGGAGGCGATGGGGACCGTCACCGGTCCGAAGCGCAGGTTGGGTTTGGAAACCCAGTCGAAGCCCCGCCACTCGGTTCTCGTGCGGGCCGTCCAGTCGGGAGCAAGCGTGAGACCGGTGGCGAAACGCACGTCGACCTCAAAATCGGTTTCCTTGTAGGTCGAAAGGTTCAGGCCCAGCGGCTTGAAGCCGTACCCAAATTTAGCCCAGACCTTCAGCGGCACGTGAACGACGAAGCTGTCGGCAACGGCTTCCACCCGAATCGGGGCACGCTTCCAGACTTTGCAGGCGAAATCGTCGTCCTGAAGGCGGTCGTCTTCGTACAGCAGGCCGCTGAGGTGGGTGTTGATTTGCCGTGTTACCTCCGCCGTCGTAATGTCCACGGGTACGTTGAGGGTTGAAAGGTAGCGTTCGGAAGTCACGGAGGTGGAGCGGTACGTTTCTGTGGGCGGTTTGGGCTGGGCGGTTTTGGGCGGCTGACAACCGGGCAAAAATTGAGAAGGAAGAACAAGAAACAAAAAATGACGAAGGAAGAAAGTCGTAAGTCCTTTTGGCGATTTCATTTTTCGTGGCTGGGTCTTCCTTCTCGCTCATTTCAGCACCACCTTCGTGGCCCCAAATCCAAACTTTTCCTTCTGGGCATCCTCGAAAAACCGGACGTGCGGGTGCTTGCCTAACCGCCGGTGGAGTTCGTTGCGCAGGGTGTGATGCCCCACGCCGTGGATGAAGGTGACGTCGGTCAGGCCGTGGGCAATGGCGTTTTCCAACTGCGTTTCGAAGGTATTCAGTTGCAGTGCCAGGATGTCGGCGGGGTTTAGTTTCGCTACGTCGGGGGTGAGTTTTTCGGCGTGTAAATCCACCGTTGGAGCGGGTTTGGGCACGGCGGCGGTGGGGGAGGGAGCCGGAGTCGGCGCCGGTTCAAATCGCTTCTCGACCAACTGCTCCACCATCGTCCGGGGGGCTTCTTCCTCGCCGTCGAGTTGGTAAAGGTGGGCATCCTTGCCGAGTACCGGGGCTTTTTGCTTGCTTTTGAAAAACGAATTCATCCGAAACCGGAGCCGTTTTTCCAGCGGCGGACGCTGGGCCAGGAAGGCCCCCCGCGAAAACAAGGCCTGAAACGTAAACGCCCCCCAGTTCTCGAAATCCTTCATGGCCAAATCCTGGATTTTCAGGGCCGTGCGGGGTTTGAGCACCCCCGCCGCCAGCCCGCGCAGGTGTGGCTCGGTGCCCGCCGTGAGCACAAAGGGCACGTCCCAATCGGTGTTGTTGATCACGTGCTGGGCCACTTCGCGGTCGTTGAGCGGCACGAAGGCCAGGTACAAACCCTTGTTGGCTACAATTTCGGGCGTTGACTGCTTACGCTGGGCTTCAAGCGGAGCCGGTCCAGGCCGGAACCGCACGGCCTCTTCGGGCGAAACGAGGGCCAGTTCCCGCCGCTGAACCGGGATTTTGAAACCTTCTTCGATTTCAATTTCCACCACGTCGCCCGGCATAAACCGGGTCACGATGCCTTCTTCCTTGCCGCGCAGCAGGCGGACTTTATCGCCGATGTTCATGTTGGGTTGGCGGGTTCAGGGTTCAGGGTGAAATCACCAGCAACCCTAAACCCGCTTCAAAAGTAAATGGGATGAAACTTAATTTTCAGTTTTGGCGGGAGGCGTGAAACGCGCACTTCCAGTGCCGGGGCGGGGACTTTCAAGGTGTTGAGCACGAAAAGCATTCCGCGCACGAAATCACTCTGAGTCGGGATGCGCATCAGGTCGAGGTCGGGCGAGAAAAAAAACTGCCGCACCGGCACCCGGCCCAGGCGCTCGCTTTTGGCCGGATCGGCGGCGAGCATGTTGTCGATGCCGTAGCCCACCGCCACGTTGAGCATTCGGGGGAAAGGACGCGCAAGCTCGGGACTGGGCCGGAAGGCGTTGACGTTCACTGAGAGCCAGTAGGTCTGTCCGTTGTAATCTTTCAGCCACTGCTCGCTCCGGTTCCGGCCCAGCACCTCGGGGCGTTCGCGGGCGAGGCGCGTGGGGTGCCACGACCATTTCGGCGAAATCCGCACTTCGCCCCAGGTGAGTTGCTGGCTGAGGTAGAGCGTGGGACCGGCCACGTTGGCCACCATGTCGCCGACTGAGAAGCCGTACTCGGGCGAAAAACCGTCCAGAATTTCAATCGGTAGTTGAAACGTCAGCCCGTTGACACCCCCCCACCAGGCCGCCTGCCGGTCGGTGAGGCCCGCCCAGCGGTACGCTTCACGGCTGACGCGGGTAATCTGGTAGGCCGTGTAGGCGTGCCCGGCTTTGTCGAACAAAAACCACTCGCCCGAGTCGTCGAAGGTGTGAAATCGGCGCAGCGGGTGTTTGTACCACGCCTTGCTCAGCCCGTACAAACTCCCCGCAAACAGCACCACTTCGCCCGTGACCAGCCCGGCGAGGCGACCGGGGTTGGGTTGGCAGAGGGCAGTAGGCAGGTGGCAGGTGGCGAGGAGCAAAAAAAGCAGCCAGCGGCGAGGGATCACGGGTGGTGAGCGTTGGAGCGAAGCAAAGGTAGGAAGTAAGCGGAGGGAAGACAGAAGCGGGACGAAAGGGAAACAAACCGGTTCCTTTCGTCCCGCTTCTGTCTTCCCTCCGCTTACTTCAATTCCAGCCATTTCAAACACACCGGCGCGGGTACGCTCACCGACTGGCCGGTGTAGGTCAGCAGGCCGGTTTTCGCGTCGCGCCGGAAAATCGTGATGTTGTCGGTATCCTGATTGGCGGCAAACACGAATTCACCCTTCGGGTCGACGAGGAAATTGCGCGGGGTTTTGCCCATCGTGTCCTGCTGGCCAACGAGGCTGATCGTGCCGTCGGTTCCAATCGAAAAAATCGCCAGTGAGTTGTGGCCCCGGTTTGACTGGTAGAGGAATTTTCCGGTGGCGTCGGTGTGGATATCGGCGCTGGTGTTGTTGCCGGAGAAATCGGCGGGCAACGTGGCGACGGCGTCCTGGAGCAGCGTCAGGACCCCGGTTTTGGCATTTCTCGAAAAAACGGCGGTGGTCGAAGTCAGCTCTTCGGCCACGTAGGCGAATTTTCCGTCGGGGCTGAAGGTAAAATGCCGGGGGCCGGAGCCGGGTTTCACGCTCACGTACGGCGTGGAGGCGGGTTTGACTTTGCCCTGCGCCGGGTCGATTTCGTAGATGTAAATCCGGTCCGTGCCCAAATCGCAGACGTAGACGAACCGGTTGTCGGCGGAGATGGTCGCGGAGTGGGCGTGGGGTTTGTCCTGCCGTTGGGCGTTGGCTCCTTTGCCCGCAAACCGGACACTGTCGGTCGGTGACCCGAGGGAGCCGTCGCGGCGGATGGGGAGTACGCTGAAGGTTCCCTCCCCGTAATTGGACACGAAAGCGGCCCTGCCCGTGCGGTCCAGACTGATGTGACACGGCCCCCGGCCCCCGGAGGACTGCTGATTCAGCAAACGCAGCTTGCCGGATTTCCGGTCGATGGCAAAGGCGCTCACGGCACCGCCCTCGGCACCTTCGTTGACGGCGTACAAATACCACCCCAGGGGGTGAAAGGCCAGAAAAGACGGACTTTTTACACCTCCCGTGGTGTGAACCTGCGTCAGCGTCCCGGCCTTGCGGTCGAACTCAAAGGCGTAAATTCCTTCGCTGCCCCGCACGGAATACGTGCCAACGTAGAGCATCTCTTTCTGGGCCGTGGCGCTCACGGCGGTCAGGAGACTGAGGAAAAAAAGAAGACCGGTTTTCATGAATCGGCAAGGTTAACGTTTCCGGCGCAAGGCTACGGCAAAAATCGGCTTCAACCTAACGACGCCATGCCCTTGAAACGGAAAAAGACCGCCTTCCAGCGGTCTTTTTCGGCACGAATTTACACACCAACTCAGCCTTTGGTCGTCAGCAAATTGAAGAACTGATCGAGTTTGGGCGTCAGGATGATCTCGGTGCGGCGGTTGGTGCGGCGGCCGTCTTCGGTCGTGTTGTCGGTTTTCGGCACGTATTCCGAACGTCCCCCGGCGGTCATGCGGTCGGGGCGCACACCAAATTTGGTCTGGAGGGTGCGCACCACCGAGGTGGCCCGCATCACGCTCAGGTCCCAGTTGTCTTTCATGTACTGGGTCTGGATGGGCCATACGTCGGTGTGGCCTTCCACCAGGATGTCGAGGTCTTTGTGGTCGTTTACCACGCGGGCCACTTTGCCGAGTACCACTTCGGCGGGTTTGGTGACGGTGTAGGAGGCCGATTCAAACAGGAGTTTGTCGGAAATCGACACGTACACCACGCCTTTTTTGACTTCTACCTGCACGTCCTGGTCGTTGATGTCGGCTAGCGAACGCTTCAGGTTCATCACCAGAGCCAGGTTGAGCGAGTCTTTCTTCTGGATCGACTGGTTGAGGTTGTTGATGTACTTGCTCTGGTCGTTGAGGGTTTCGAGCGATTTTTTGATGCTTTCGGCCCCGGCCTTGCTCACCACCGAGAGGTCGGAAAGGCGGTCGAGCAGGTTGGTATTGGTTTTTTTGAGGAAATCGAGTTGCTGTTCGAGCTCAGCCAGCCGGGCCACCCGCGACTGGATGTCGGTGTCTTTGTTCCGAATCAGCGCCTGGAGTTCGGCAGTTTTGGTGTTGCAGTCGCGGAGTTCAACCAGTACTTTTTCGTTGGCTTCCTTGAGCGCTTTGATTTCGGCCAGTTTTTTCTTGCTGGCGCAGGACGACAAGGCCGCCACCAGGGCAAGGGCCATCACAGTTTTTTGCATACGAGAGAACGTGGTTTGGTAGGTAACGGGAACAGGTGAGAGGCAGGTATGTACCCCGGCGGGGTTTTCGGCCGCAAAAATAAGAAAGTTCTCATCGGAAACGGCAGCGTATCTGATTAGAACCGTGTTAGAAAAGTACAGTTTTGCGCATCGATACTGACGAATGGCGTGTTTTTGTCCATTAATTCCTCAATTTTAACGACTCCATGACCTACACTGTCCTGGGTCCGTCCGACCTGAACGTAAGCGCGATTGCCTTCGGCTGCATGTCGCTCGGCGACGATGTCGCCGCCAATGTTCGCCTGCTGCACGCCGCCCTCGACGGAGGTATCACGCTGTTCGACACCGCCGATTTGTACCAGCACGGGCGCAACGAAGAATGCGTAGGACGTGCCTTTCACGACCGCCGCGATCGGGTGGTGATTGCCACGAAAGGGGGCAATCAATGGCGGCCCGACGGCTCCGGTTGGGACTGGAACCCAACCAGGGCGTACATCCTGGAGGCGGTCGAAAGCAGCCTGCGCCGCCTGCAAACCGACTACATCGACCTGTACCAACTCCACGGCGGTACGCTCGACGACCCAATCGACGAGACCATCGGGGCATTCGAACTGCTGAAGCAACAAGGGAAAATCCGGGCATACGGCATTTCGTCCATCCGGCCCAGCGTCATTCAGGAATGGGTGCCGCGCTCCCACCTTGCCAGCGTAATGATGCAGTACAGCCTGCTCGACCGCCGCCCGGAGGAAGCCTGCCTTCAGTTCCTGCACAAAAATCGCGTCAGCGTGTTGGCGCGGGGAAGCCTGGCCAGGGGCCTGCTGGCAGGCAAACCAGCGGCGGAATTCCTGACGCATTCGAAAACCGACGTGCAGCGCGCCGCCGAAGCGGTCGCCGCGCAGTCGGACGAAACCCGCCCCCCGGCGGCTACGGCCATCCGCTACGCCCTGCACCACCCGGCGGTGGCCTCGGCGGTGGTGGGCATCCGCACCACTGAGCAACTGCATGAAGCCCTGCGGGCTGGTGATGCGCCAGACCTCACGCCGGAGGAGTGGACAGTTCTGAGCCAGGCATTGCCGTCGAATCGCTACGACCAGCACCGCTGACGCGTCGGCTTCGTGGGTTTGGCACGTTTCTTTATTTCGTAACCAACCGACCGGGCTGGCCGTTTTTCGGCGCGGACCCGTTCTTTTCAGTACCCCGAATGGAATCCACTTCTTCGAGCGCCGCGACTCCATCCCAACCCGCCAGACGCACGATTGCCCGCCGCTTTCAGGGAATGCTGCTCAACCTTCACGAGGTCTGGCAGTTCGTAACCCGTTTTTTTCGGGAGGTCTTCCTGCCGCCCTACGAGTTCGGCGAAATCGTCCGGCAGTGTTACGAGGTGGGGTATAAATCGCTCGGGCTGATTTCGCTGACGGGTTTCATCACCGGGCTGGTGTTCACCAACCAATCGCGGCCTTCGCTGGCCGAGTTCGGGGCTACGTCGTGGCTGCCTGCGCTGATTGCCATCGCCATCGTGCGGGCACTGGCCCCGCTCATCACGGCGCTGATCGCGGCGGGTAAGGTCGGGTCAAACATCGGGGCCGAACTGGGTTCGATGAAAGTCACCGAGCAGATCGACGCGATGGAGGTGTCGGCCACCAATCCGTTCAAATTTCTCGTCGTCAGCCGCGTTCTCGCCACCACGTTCATGATGCCCGTCCTGACGATGTACACGGCCTTCGTGGCTCTGGTGGGTGGGTTCATCAGCGTCAACGTCAACGAGGCCACGAGCCTGGCCACTTTCGTGGAGCAGTCGTTCAGCGCCATCACGTTTCTCGACGTGTTTTCCTCCACCGCCAAAGCGTTCTTTTTCGGCTTCACCATCGGCATGGTGGGCTGTTACAAAGGTTACAATTCATCGAAAGGCACCGAGGGCGTAGGCCGGGCCGCCAACGCCGCCGTGGTGACGTCGATGTTTCTCGTGTTCATCGAAGAGGTTCTCATCATGCAGATTGTCAATACGTTCCGGCCGGCTTGAATCGGCTGAAGGTTCAGAGTTCAGGATTCAGGGTTTCAATTCTCAACTCTCAACCAAACCCTAAACCCTGAACTCCAACCACCCCGCACCCCTGTGAACTCTACCACGACTACCCCTTCCGACATCGTCATCTCCATCCGAGGGTTGAAAATCTCCTTCGGCGACCTGCACGTGCTGCGGGGCGTGGACCTCGACGTGTACCGGGGTGAAAACCTCGTGGTGCTGGGGCGTTCGGGCACGGGCAAGTCGGTGCTGATCAAGATTCTGGTCGGGCTGCTGCGGCCCGATTCGGGCACGGTGCAGGTACTCGGGCATGACGTGACGCGCCTGTCGGGCCGGGAACTGGACGAACTTCGGCTGAAAATCGGTTTTTCGTTTCAAAACAGCGCGCTGTACGACAGCATGACGGTGCGTGAAAACCTGCGCTTCCCGCTCGTGCGCAACGTGCGCAACCTCAGCTCGGCGGAGGTCAACAAGGCCATCGAGGAAGCCCTCGACGACGTGGGCCTTAGCCAGACCATCGACCAGATGCCCTCAGAGCTTTCGGGCGGACAGCGCAAGCGCATCGGCATTGCCCGCACGCTGATTCTCAAACCCGAGATCATGCTCTACGACGAACCGACGGCGGGCCTTGACCCGATCACGTCGGGCGACATCAACGAGCTGATCACCGAAGTAAAACAACGCCACGGCACCACGGGCATCGTCATTACCCACGATCTGACCTGCGCCAAAACCGTCGGCGACCGCGTAGCCATGCTCCTCGACGGCACGTTTGCGCGCATCGGCACCTTCGAGGAAGTCTTCGAACACCGCTCCGACGACGAGCGGGTACAACAATTTTATGATTACAATTTTGTCAGTTAAAAAAGATGAGTGATGGAGTGCGGGAGGAGCGAGTGACTAGAATTGCTCAATTTTAATCACGTCCTCCTCCCACACTCCATCGCTCCACCATCCATCAGGGAAAACCATGAATTCCGGAGAAAACAAGCGCGCCCTCACCGTGGGCCTTTTCGTCCTGCTGGGCATCGTCATTTTCGTGGCGGGGGTGCTGGTGTTGGGCGGTAAGCAAAACAAATTCACCCGCAACATCCACGTCAACGCCTTGTTCGACAACGTCGGTGGCCTGAAAGTGGGCAACAACGTCTGGTTTTCGGGCGTCAAGATCGGTACCGTGCGCAAGATCTACTTCGTCAACAACCGCCAGGTAGAGGTGGAGATGAACATCCAGGAAAGCGCCACCGAATTCATCCGCAAAGACGCCACCGCCAGCATCAGTTCTGAAGGCTTCATCGGCAACAAACTCGTCGTGATTGCCGGGGGCACCACCCGCGCGGCCCCCATCGAAGACGGCGATCGCCTGCGCATTTCGGCCTCGCTCAGCACCGATGAAATCATGGAAACCTTGCAGGAAAACAACAAAAACCTGCTCAAGGTCACGACCGATTTTAAATCAATTGTCGATAAGGTGTCGAAGGGCAAGGGCATCGTGGGTGCCGCCCTGACCGACGACGCCGCCGAGCGCGATTTTCGCGCGGTGATGGCCAACCTCAACGCCACCACCGCCAACGCCGCCCGGGCGTCCGGCGCACTCACTGCCTACACCGCCAAACTCAACACCCGGGGCACGCTGGCCAACGAACTCGTGACCGACACGAGTGTGTTTCGCAGCCTGCGCGCCTCGGCCAGCCAACTCCGGCAGGTGAGTACCCAGGCCACGGCCATCACGGCCAAAGTCAGCAACGCCACCGACAACCTCACCGGCGCCAGCGAAAACGTGCGCCGGGCCACGGCCAAATTGAACAGCAACGACAACGCCCTCGGCGTGCTGCTCAACGACCCCGCCCTGGCCCGCGATTTGAAAACGACAATGAACAACCTCGGCGGCAGCAGCAAAAAACTCGACGAAACCCTCGATGCCGCCCAGAACAATTTTCTTCTGCGCGGCTACTTCAAACGCAAAGCCCGCAACGAACAAAAAGCCCGTGAAGACAGCACCCGCCGGGCCGCTGGCGGGCAATGAAAGGAATCGTGATGAAGATCGGAGAAAAACTCCTGCGGGAACTAAACAAGACGTACGCGCCGTCGAGCCTCATTGAACGGCGCTTCGGGCGGTACGACCGGGCCATGAAAACAGACGAAACCGGCAACGCCATGCTGCTCTTCATCGGAAAAGCCGACGAGAACGGCCAGATTCGGGGCATGCGGTTCAGCCGACGAGTGGTTAAAGACCCTTCCGGTAGGGTGCTGAAGGACCACTGGGACAACCAGGGCAGTGTGTGACGAACGCGTGGGAAACCAGCGGAAAATGATTTCTTTGCGGGAATTTCCGCCAAGTCCCACCGCTTCATGAACCTGAACAACCGTATCGCGCTCCTCCTGGGCAGTGGGGTACTCATCACGCTGCTCATTGGGTTGAATACCTACCGCTCGACCCAGCGACTGGTGACGATGAACGATCAGGTCGTGCGCACGCACCTCGTGTTGCAGCAAACGGAGCAAGTGCAGGCCCGGTTTACCAACCTCGATAACGATCTTCGGGGCCACCTGCTAAGCGACAACTCCTACTTCAAGTCTGATTTTCAGCGCAACAGCCGCGAACTGGCCGAGCAACTTCGCAGCCTGCGCGACCTGACCAACGATCTGGCCAATCAGCAACAGCGGCTGCGTACCCTCGAAGCACTCTTTCATGCCAAAGTTCGCTTGGCCATGCCCCTCTTCGCCGACGAGCGGGTCAGCGACCGCCTTGCGCGCATTGATTCGGTCAAGCGTTTTCTGGAAATCAGCGACGAAATCACCGCCCTGCTCCGCGACGCGGAAGAAGAAGACCGCGCCCTGCTCGACCGCCAGGTGGCCGACGGCCAGCAACTCGCCAATTGGGCGTTGCTGTTGAGCTTGATGGCGGCGGGCGTGGCGACGGGACTGATCGTCTGGGCGATTTTACTGCTGTACCGAACCCTCAGCAGCCGAACCCGCCTGGCCCGACAGATGCAGGAGAGCGAACGGCGGCTTAAGCAGTTTATGGAAGTGGTGCCCGTGGCCGTGTTCGTCACCGACGGTCAGGGTAAATTCTACTACGCCAACCAGGCCGCCATCGACTTGTTCGGGCCGCAGATTGCTTCCGACGAGTACCGAAACGTGCTCCGGACCGTCCAGGCGTACCGGTATCCCAGCGGCGAAATGTATCCCAACGAAGAACGGCCCCTGTACCGGGCCATGCGCGGCGAATCGGGCCGGGTGGACGACATGGAAATCCGCACGGGAAATCGCTCGGTGGTCATCCTGACGTCGGCCAGCCCGGTGTACGACGCCGACGGCAGCATTCAATACGTGGTGTCGTCGAGCCTCGACATCACCGACCGGCACCGCTCTCAGCGGCGGCTCGAAGAGGCCAAGGAAATGGCCGAGCAGGCCGCCCGCGTGAAGGAGAATTTCCTGGCCAACATGAGCCACGAAATTCGCACGCCCCTCAACGCCATTCTGGGCTTTTCCAACCTCCTCGAACTGACCCAACTCACCCCCGAGCAGGCCGACTTCATTCACGCCGTGCGCACGGCGGGCAAAAACCTGCTCACCATCGTCAACGACATCCTCGATTTGTCGAAGATTGAGGCCGGGATGCTCCAACTCGAACGCATTCCGTTCAGCATCGCCGCGCTCGTCGATTCCCTGCACATCATGCTGCAACCTTCGGCGACCGACAAAGGCATCAAACTGCTGGTGAAAACCGACCCCGGCCTGCCGCCCGTCGTACTCGGTGACCCCACCCGCCTGACGCAGATCGTGCTCAACCTGGCCGGCAATTCCATAAAATTCACCGAAAAGGGCCAGGTCTCCATCGACGTTGCGGTGCATTCCCGGCGCGACGCGGAGATCCGGGTGCGCTTTGCCGTCGAAGACACGGGCATTGGCATTGCCCCCCACCTGCTGCCCCACATTTTCGAGCGGTTCCGGCAGGAAAGCGACTTCACCACCCGCCACTACGGCGGGTCGGGCCTGGGGCTGAACATCGTCAAATCGCTGGCCGAGATGCAGGGCGGACGGGTGTGGGTTGAACGGACCTCTGAAGCCGGTTCGCTGTTCATCGTTGAGTTGCCCTACGTCATTGCTCCCCAGGACAGCCTGCCGGTGTGGACCGCCGTGGGCGAAGAGGAGCCGGTGGATGCCCAGCCGCTGCGAGTGCTGGTGGTGGAAGACAACGTGATGAACCAGAAACTGGCCGTTTCGGTCCTGCAACGGATGGGGTACGCGTCGGTGGTGGCCGAGAACGGCGAGCAGGCCCTTGCCGAACTTTCGCGCCAGGCGTACGACGTGGTGCTGATGGACATTCAGATGCCCGTTATGGACGGCTACGAAACCACCCGGCGCATCCGCAAGGAATTGAACAGCAACGTACCCATCATCGCCATGACCGCCCACGCGCTGGTGGGCGAACGCGACAAATGCTTCAGCGTGGGCATGAACGACTTCGTGGCCAAACCCTTCCAGTTCGACGAACTGCGCCGGGTGCTGCGCAAATTTCTGCCCACGTCGGCGGGAGCGCACCCGGCAGAAACCCCGCCCGCGGCTCCGCCCTCCCGCCCGGCGGCGTTCAACCTGGAGTACCTGCACGCCATCACCGGCGATGACCCGGAAGCCATTGCCGAACTACTTGACGCGTTTCTGGCCCAAACCCCGGCTCAGTTGACCGCGCTCCGCCAGGCTCTCGCCGACGGCGACAAACCCGCCCTGGGCAAAGCCGCCCACGCCATGAAAGCCTCCGTGCAGATGCTTGGCCTCGACGAAGCCACGACCCTGCTCGTGCGAATTCAGCAGGACGCAAACCAGGATGCAACGAACGCAACCGACCTTGCGCCGCTGATTACCGAAATTTCGAAACGGATTGAAGAGGAATTGCCCTACATCCAGAGCACCTTGCAGGAGTTGCAAAACGCCCAATCGTGAAACGCACCAACCAAACCACTGTTCTCTAAACCCCCATGCACGCTTTTTGCCACACCCTCCGCGTCGCTGCCGTGTTGGCGGCCGTTGCCACCCAAACGCTGGCCATGCCGGGCACCCCCGTTTCCGATTCGCTCACGGTCGTTGCTCCGGGCGCGCAGCCGACCCGCGTGTCCGACCAGTTTAAATTTACCGAAGGCCCCGCCGTCGACAAGCGGGGCAACGTGTACTTCACAGACCAGCCCAATGACAAGATTTACAAGTGGGACACGGACGGGAAACTCGCCGTGTTCATGGACAAAACCGGCCGGTCGAACGGGCTGTATTTCGACAAAAAAGGAACCCTCCTTGCCTGCGCTGACGAGAAAAACGAACTCTGGTCCATCGACCCGAAGACGAAAAAAGTGACGGTGCTGCTCACGGACCTCGATGGCAAGAAATTCAACGGCCCCAACGACCTGTGGGTGGACCCGAAGGGCAACGTGTACTTCACCGACCCGCTCTACCCCCGCGACTACTGGGACCGGAAAACTTCCGAACTGGACGGCCAGAAGGTGTATTTTCTGGCGAAGGGTGCCAAACGGCCCGTCGTCGTGGACGGCGACCTCCAGCAGCCCAACGGCATCGTGGGCACCCCCGATGGGAGGCACCTGTTCGTGGCCGACATCCGTGCCCGCAAAACCTACAAATACCGCATCAACCCCGACGGTACGCTGGGCGAAAAGCAGCTTTTCGTCTCCCAGGGTTCCGATGGCATGACCCTCGACGCGCAGGGCAACCTCTACCTCACCGGCCAGGGCGTGACTGTGTACGACCCGACGGGCAAGAAACTCGGCAACATTCCCGTGCCCTCACGCTGGGTGGGCAACGTGGCCTTCGGTGGCAAAGACCGCCGCACGCTCTTCATCACCGCCTCCGAGTCGGTGTACACCCTGGCGATGGCGGTGAGGGGGGTGGAGTGAAGTTTTCAGTTTACGGTTTTCAGTTTTCAGTTCGTGAATGCAACAACTGGAAACTGGAAACCGTAAACTGAAAACTTCACACGTACCGCAGCACCCACACCTCCCGATTCGCCGCTTTGTAGCGCCCGTACCACCGGCAGAGAGGGTACAGTGCCGCCACCACGACGAGCCAGACGAGGTACACGCCGGGCAGGGCAAATCCGTACCCCACGTGCGGACGCCCGAACTCGAACGCCCCGAAGGGTAAATCCGCCCACCGGAAACCCTGCGCAAACGCCAGCCCCACGGCCAGGATGTGAATGAGGTACCAGTGAATCAGGTAGTAAAACAGGGGTACTTTTCCGTATACCGACACGATGCGGGTGAAACCGTTTTCCCGCCCATCCGCCGTCGCCAAAATCAGGAAGCTCACGCCCAGCGTCATCAACACGTAGAGCAGGGAGGGTGGGTACTTTGTGCAGTTGATGAAGGACAGAAAGGTGAACAACAGCCCCCTTTGCTGCAACGACCACCCGGCCGGGTCGCCGTACAAGTTGATGAGGCGCACGACGGCGAACAGTCCCAGAGCCACTTTGCCCAACCCCAGCAGCACGCGCCGCCGTTGGGCAAGCGGTTTTGTGAACACGGGCCCGCACCCGTAGCCCGCCAACAGGATGCCCACCCAGGGCACCACCGGGTACATCACGAAAAAGGTGAACTGGGGCGACACCGGAAACACGCCGGGCCGAAACAGCACCGACCACACGACGTTGGCCACCCCGCTTTCGCCCACATTGACGCCCTGCAACAGGTTGTGACCGAACACGATGAGCAGACCGATGGCCCCAATCGTGCGGGGTTTCAGCGGCATCAGCGCCGCCAGCACGAGCATCCCCGCGCCGATGGCGCCGATCACCTGCAACGCGATGATGGCGAAGCGCAGGTTGAACCACAGCCCCAGGTTGACCAGCGTGAATTCGAGCAGCAGCAGCCACAGCCCCCGCGTGGCCAGAAACCGCCGGTTGGCCCCAACATCGCCGCTGCTCCGGGCCGAGAGGTAGGCCGAGGTGCCCGACAAAAACACGAACGTAGGCGCGCAGAGGTGCGTCACCCAGCGGGTCATGAACAAGGCCGCCGTGGTGGTTTGCAGGTTGGTCGGGTCCTCGTCGAGGGCCGGGGTGTGAAACATATCCCGCACGTGGTCGAGGGCCATGATGACCATCACGAGGCCGCGGGTGAAGTCGATGGTGGTGACGCGGGTCAGCGCACGTGGTTGGGTAACCGGTGGGTACGATTCCAAAGCAGTAAGGGATTGATTTTGTGAAAAATAAAGCATCAATTTGCCATCGCCAAATCAGACGCCCATCCTTGGGTTTGGCACCAATCCTTCTCCACGATTTAACCCCTTCGACCCATGAAAAAAGTACTCAAATGGGCGGGCCTGCTGGTGCTCGGTCTGCTCGTACTTGCCCTGGCTGCGGCCTTTTACCTTTCCAGTTCCTTTGCCGGTCGGCTCAACCAGGTGTACGACGTGCAGCCCGCCGCCGTGTTCGTTTCTTCTGACTCGGCCTCCATTGCCCGTGGCAAGCACCTGGCCGACGTTCACTGCCGGGGGTGCCACGGTAGCGACCTCGGGGGTACGGCCTTTTTCGTGGATTCGAGCCTGGGTTCCATTCCAGCCCCGAACCTCACGGCGGGCCGGGGCGGCAAAGGCAGCGCGTACACTGAGGTGGATTTCGTCCGGGCCATCCGCCACGGCGTGAAACACGACGGCAAACCGGCCTTCATCATGCCCGCCGGGGATTTCAGCCACCTGAGTGACGAAGACCTCGGCGCGCTGGTGGCGTACCTGCGTACCGTCCCGCCCGTGGATAAACCCTGGCCCACGCCCCGCCTCACGTTTCTGGCCCGGACTCTGGCCGGCGCGGGCGCCTTCGGCGACGTGTTGAACGCCGAGACCATCGATCACGATGCGCTCAAAAATGTCAAGGCTCCCGCCAAAGGGCCGACCGTTGCCTACGGGAATTACCTCGTCAACCTCAGCGGTTGCCGCTCCTGCCACGGCGCCCAACTCAACGGCAACCAATCGGGCGAACCAGGCGCACCGTTTGCCCCCAACATCACCCCCGGCGGGGCCTGTGGAGCGTGGTCCAATGCGCAGTTTATGCAAACCATTCGCACGGGCACCACGCCGGACAAGCGCAAGCTCGACCCGAAGTTCATGCCCTGGCAGGCATTCAAAAACATGACCGATGAAGAACTCACCGCCGTGTACCGCCTGCTCCAAAGCCAGCCCAAACTCGCCGACACGAAGCACTGATCACCGATTAGGGCCGTCGGCCACCAGCCCCGCGTAGTGCGCCGACGGCTCGAAGATGCCCCCGCTTTCCCGAAAAAACGCACCGCTCGTTTCAAAAACGCCTTTGCTGGCCCGCGTGTACGCGGCACCGGCTTTCGGATGGTAACTCATCAGCCGGTCCCAGGCTTTGTAGTACTGGTGGCCGTTGGTTTCCTGCAAGCCGACGCTCATGCCGGGAAAGGCGGGCAGCCGGGCAGCCACGTTTTTGTTCCACTCGACCAGAATCGGGTTGACCGTCAAATCGGCGCAGAAGCAGGGGATGGATTTCTCGAACGCCACCTGCGCGATTTTCATCGTCATACTCAGGGTTTTGGCGATGGCCTTCACGGCGATGGCCCCGTAACCCTGTTCGATGCGCCGAAGGGCGTCGTCGGCGGTGTGGGCGCTTTCGTCGGCGGCCACGCGAACGCCCAGATCGCCGACATAGGTTTCGTTTTGCTCGGCAAACGGCTCCTCAATGACCGCAATCTGATCAAACGCCCCGATTTTCCGGGCGTGGTCGAGAAACCGCAGCAGGGTTTCTTTTTTCTCGTACCGCCCGTTGGCGTCGAAGTAGTACGGGATTTTGCCGCTTTTCGTGTACGGCGTTTCGTAGTGCCCAATCGCCCGGTGAACGGCCGTCAGGAAGGCGATGTCCTTTTCAATCATCTCGGCCTGGGTGCCCGCTGCGCCGGTTTTCAGTTTCAGGATGAAAAACCCCTCGTCCGCCGCCTTTTGAATCGGCTCGATGGGCGTACCCGCGCTGAATGAGGGGATGCTCGCCACCTTCGCGTGCCGGACCGACAAGCCGGGTCGGTACGCGGCGGGAATCAGTTCGTCGAAGGTGGTCAGCTTGTTTTCGGCGGCGAAGGCCAGCCAGGCGGCGTTGTCCACCGGCACGAGGGCATTGAGGGCGAAGGTTTTCCGCAGGTCGCCCACGCCGGTAATTTTCCTGCCGTAGTCCAGCACCTCCGGCAGCAATTCCTCCAGCAACTGCACGGGGCTGGCGAACGTCCGCCCCTTCGCCCGTTGCAGGGCAAACTCGGTCATGGCGTACATCAGCGCATTGCCCGCGCTCTCGGAGTGGCCCTCGAACACGCGGGAATCCGACCACAGCACGCCCTGCGTACCTAGCCCGACGGCGCTGAAGCCGGTTTCGGTCGTGAGCCTGGCCACCGTTTGCCAGCTTTCGGTGATGGCGCTGCCCTTGAAGCGATACGGATTGAGGGCCTCGCGCTCAAAGTTGGAGGCCACGTTTTTGATTCGGATCGGCATTGGGTTTTTCGAGGCCAGGGGCGGAAAATCGCCGAAGCCCAGCGCGAGCAGCGCACCGGTATTTTTGACGAAGGCTCGGCGGGTAAGATTGGCAGCGTGCGGCATGAGGGGTACGGGATTCGTAAGGCGGTTTTTTGGTAAACTTACCGGTTCACCCGAGCGCGTTTCGGACTTCGGCCAGAAACCGCACCACCTTTTCGTTCGGGTCGCCCTTGCCGAGGGTTTCGATGGGCAGGAATCCCCGGTACGCGGAGGCGTTGAGGAGGCGAACCAGTTTGCTCAGGTCGATTTTTTCCTCCTTGCCGTTCACCGCCACCAACTCCTTCACCTGCCAGTTGACCGCGTAGGGCAGGGTTTGCTCGATTTCCCGGTAGGGATCGCTCTGCCGGTAGCTGCCCACGTCGAGCACCAGCCCGAACCATTCCCGGTCCACGCGCTTGAACAGGTCAATGACCTGATCGGCCGTTTTCAGAAAATCATCGTGGTTTTGCACGGCCACGATCACCCCGTGCTGCTGTCCGTACTCGACGCATTCCCGGATGGCGGGCACCATCCAGCCGAGAATCTGCTCCCGGCTGTACGAGGGCGGGTTGAGTTGACCCGAGAACACGCGCAGCACGGGGGCACCGAGTTTGGCCGCCACGTGGACCCAGTTTTTGACGAGCTGCACGTCGGCCCGGCGCTTGGCGTCGTCGGGGTTGGTGAAGTCATTGCGGATGCCCGTGCCGCTGAAACTCACGCCGAGCAGGTGCGCCCGGCGCTTGAGGCGGTACAAAAACTCGTCGGAGGGCACGGCAGGATAGTTCGGGAAATAATACCCGGTCAGGTCCAGGCCGTCGAACTGATGGCGGGCGCAAAACTGGAGCAACTCGTCGAGCGACATCGTTCCGGCCCGCAACGGTTCGTTGAAGGAATACGCGTTGAGGCTGGTTTTGAAACGGGTGCGACCCGTGGAGGGCGAAAAACCAGCCGACGCGACGACCGGGGTCACCGCCAGCGATTTGAGGAAATTTCGACGAGGAAACGAAGCGTTCATGCGGAGATTGGGGAAATACCACTGCAACAGCTAACAGACCAACGGCGAACCTGTTTCATCGAACCCTACGCCGCCTTGAGCAACTTCATGCCAAAGCCGGGCGCTGGCGAAGGAATCAGTTTCCCGCCCACAATCCGGTAGTTGCCAAAATCCACGTCGTCGGAGGTGCAGGGCACGCCTTCGATGGTCACGGTGTTGCCCAGGCCGCCGGTCAGGTGGGCGGTGTAGTACGATTTGAACTGCTCGCCGAAGGCGTGGGGCGAGGCCAGAATGCCGCGTTTTTGCAAGTCGGGCATCAGCCGCCGCCAGGGCGTAAAGCCCAGGCCCATCAAATCGGTGATGCACACGTCGATGAGGCGTTCGTTTTCGAGTTCGCGGAGCAATTGCTGGTTGGGGTCGTGTTCACCGTCGGCGAGCAGGGTTTTGCGGCCGTCGGATTTCAAAAAAGTACGCAGTTGCCGGTAGCGTTCGGGGGTTTCGGCGAAGGGTTCTTCCACCCAGAACAGCGGCACGTCGCCGATGCCCTTCAGGTACCCGATGCAGTCCTCCACGGAGTAGCCGTCGTTGGCGTCCACCAGAATTTCGCAGTCGGGGAAGGCGTTGCGCACCAGTTTCGTCACCTGTACGTCGCGGGCTAGGCCCTCGGCTTTGGGCATCCACATGTTGCCCCGGCCGATTTTGAGTTTGAACTGCCGGTAGCCCAGCTTGTAATCGCTCGCGCAGTTTTCGAGAATCCGGTCCGTGCCCTTCGCCAGCGTGCCCACGGGTCCGGCCTTCGGTTCGAGTTCGTCGAAGTAAATCATCCCGCTGTAGCACTTCGTCGTGAGGGGCTGCTTCCGGCCCAGCAGTTCGTACACGGGCTTGCCCAAAATCACCCCCGCCAAATCGTGCAGGGGCACGTCGAAGGCCCGCACCCGGTCGTCGGTGATGCCGGTGGACGGCTGAAACACCTCCGACAGCCGCTTGCCCTTCAGGTAGGCCGTGGCCTCGTCGGTGCGCCGCCCGGCCGCGCCCCAGCCCTTCGCGCCCTGGTCGGTGGTCAGCACGGCGACGGCCACCTTCGGCCCGTAGCCGTGGATGTCGCGCCGGGCGTTTTTCCCCACGAACCGGGGCCATTTCAACTGCACCTCGGCGAAGCGCACGTCGGCGATGACGTGTTCGGCCAGGGCGCGCTCGTCGGCGGTGCGGGGTTCCAACGTCCGGCGGTGTACCAGACCGGGACTGAGCAGCAAGGCGGAGGATTGGAGGAACGTGCGGCGTTTCATCGGTTCAGGGGTGTTTGTTCGGGCCGGAGGCCAGGTGACCAAAGCTACGATTTCTTCGAAAATACCCGCTGGCCGCCAACCGGGCCATTTCCCGCACCCGTCGGGCGATGCCTCACCCGTTGCGGGTGGTAAGGTTCCGCGTTTCGGGAGCGAAGTCACCATCAGCGCGACGCGCGTTACTAACGCGAACCTCCGGCATCCGCGTCACAGACGCGAGCGAGCGGGGGAATCCCAGAAAGTACGGCGCTCGTCCAAAGAATGCGCCCGCCTTTCCAAAGAATCCGCGTGCTTCCCCAAAGAATGCGGGTGGCTTTCCAAAGAATCAGCGTGCTCGTCCAAAACTTCAGCATGGCTTTCCAAAACTTCAGGGTGCTCGTCCAAAGAATGCGGATGTCTTTCCAAAGAAACCGCGTGCTTCCCCAAAGAAGTAGGATGCTCGCCCAAAAAAGCAGCGTGCTTCCCCAAAAAGTACCGGAGGCTTTCCAAAGAAAGTTGGAGCCTTTCCAAAAAAGCAGGATGCTCGTCCAAATAAACACCCCGCTCACCCAAAGAAGTACGGAGCCTGTCCAAAGAAGTGGGGAGCTTCCCCAAAAAAGCAGGATGCCCGCCAAAACCTGCATCTCCGCCGTTTCAGACCGCAGCGCGTCTTGGGCGAGTGGCGGCTATGGAAAGCGCCTCCGCAAATTCACGATGGTGTACGCATCAAAGCGGCAACACCTTCAACGCACTCAACGGGTGAGCACTGCTATGGCGGTAGTAATGAGGTTCCGTGACCAGCCCGGCTACAACCGGATTCATGTGGATGTACTCCATCTTCTGATGCGCTGCGGCAGGTGTCCAGAGGCCAACGGGGTGGTTGGTTTTTTGCCAAAACATGTATTTATCCTGCTGTTTCAACGGCTTGGCAAAGTACTCGAACAAATACAGCAGCCATTCACGGCGGCTTTCGTGCTCATGTTCGGCAATCAGCTTCAACAATTTCTTCGCCGTGGTGCTTTTGAAGCGGCCCAGCAGTTCGGTCAAATCGCCGTCATTGCGCCTTGCAATCAGGTGGATGTGACTGCTCACGGTGCGACGCTTCGCTGATGACGTAGGCGTACAATTCCAAACCACGCTCTTCCTGGCAGAATTGGAGGTTTTTTATCAGTTCTTCAACGTAGACGGGCCGCGTGAAAACGTCCACCCAACCGGCCACGGTTAATGTAACGAAGAACAGGCCGTCGCCGTCGGTTTTGCGTAGTTCGGACATGGTATTGTAAAATTTATGCTGTCAAAATAATCGAAAATTAACACATTTTCTCAACGCAATCCCCACAACGCAATCGCTCGCATCTTGCGAGTGATGAATATCGTAAGCGCCTCTGGCGCGGGGTGGCTTGCAAACGCGGTTCTTGTTGCCGAAAGCAATAAAATTGCGCGTCTAAACTATTGATAGTGATTGCAGTTTGGTAGAAGAAAGGAACTCACACTCAACCCCGCGCCAGAGGCGCTTAAAATAAGAATCACTCGCAAGATGCGAGCGATTGCGGGGACTCAAGACTATGTTCTAAAAGGAAAATCGATTTCTTCACTCAGGAAGTGAATTGAATAATTTCCCAATCTATTTGAGGGCATCAATTTAAATTGTGTTAAAAAACTCACAAGATGCTCTGCATTAACTATAAAGATTGTCCTTTCACGAACAGAATTAAGTCCTGCCAAACCTGTAAACGCTGTATCTGATGGGGTTTTGAATGTTAAACTTTTTTTGAAGCGTACATAAGGCACAATCTTGGATTGAGCATATTGTGTAGAGATTTTACCACTATTGATATTAATATCTTTTGAGTCAAAATGGCTGACGTAGAGTTGAGCGTTTGTCACCAAAACAGGTAATACCCAGATTGGACTCCACATTGTCTCCAATGTATTTCCGAATCTTTGTGAACGATGAATACTCATCACTTCCTCACCCAAGCCCTCTACTGAATCCACTAATCCCGCTGCCATGCTCTCCAGCAGAGGAGACTTCTTTGAATCATCACTGGGAAGTACGCAAAATTCAGATTGATAGGTTTTAGGCAAAATCTCAACGATATCCCAGTCACTTACTTGTCGCCATTCATCCGACAATGGATCTGACGGATCGCTTGGCTTGTGCCTTCCGGAAACCTCGTAGCAGGTACTTGCAAATGTTTCCTTTGGGTCTGGTTCTGGGACGAGAAACAGCCAACGCAACGTTTGATCTTTTGGGTCAGTGTAGCGTTTACATTCAAGAACTAAGTACTGACTGCCATCGAAACCAAACCGGAGAACTAAGTCTATAAAGACTGGCTTGCCAGTCTCTTGATTTTTGTAGGCGTGCTCGCGACTTGCAACAATCCATCCATGTCTTTCTGAATGTGCTTTTATTTCTGCTTCAATCTTTAACTGAAATAGAAAACCCGTCTTATCCAAAAGAGGCTGAATTGAGTCTGTGTCGTTTTGAAATTTAGGATTTAATGTACTCATCGTTGGGACTTGAGGGGTTTTCAAACTGGGTAGTGGTATAACTTAGGGTGAAGCGTTGTAGTCGTTGAGGAAAACGATGACGCGGTCACGCAAGCCCCCGTTGTTCGGAGTTTGCAACTCCGAACCGTCAGGCTTGAGTTTGTAACCTACGCTGAAAAAGTGCCTCGACTTCCGCTTCAACCTCTGCAATTCGTTCTATTAACGCGTCCAATCGAGGTTTGAAAAGAAACTTGGCTTCTCGCTTTTCTTCCGGTGAAAGCGTGTTAAAAAACGTGTGAAATTCGGTAGCAACAGCACGACGCTCGACATCGGAAGTTGTGGCGTTCAGGCGGTCGAGGTAGCTCTGGGTGGTTTGTCGGGCGTTCATGAACAGGGTTGGTTCAGTTTCCCGTAAAATGCAGGGCTAAACAACGCCCCCAATTTCTTTCTTTCGCCGTACATTTCCAAACCATTCCCCCAAGACCTTGTTCCCGCACTTTCCTGAGCGAGTTTCCAATCAGGAGCTTTTTTTTTACTGAAGTGCTACGACCTGAATGTCATGCTGATATCGGCTAAAATCAGCCGTGTTCAGCGTGAGCAATTCAGTCAGCCCGTAGGTTTTCATGAGTGCAACCAGATTGCAGTCGTGAATCGCCTTGCCCGAGACGGCGTGCGTTTCGATTAATGACAGCAATTCTTTGGTAACAAGGTCGCTTTCTTCCGCGACGTAAAATTGGGACTCAAACCGACGAACATCACCCACTAACGCGGTTGGGTTGTATTGACCCGCTTCTTTGAGCAGCCGGGACATTACCACCAAGTATTCCCGAAAGATTTGCCGAGATACCCAAATTTCATAGCCCCGATCCGCGTAGTCCTGAAGTCGTAAGCGGGCCATCGCATGAAAGGGAGACGCTGCATCGGCGGCATAAACCAAGACGTTCGTATCGACGAAAACCCGGTCAGCGCCCATCGTTTCCGTAAATTTCCTTCCGGCTTACCGACGTCATCTGGTTCGGTTCAAGGGAATAGGTTGGGAACCAGAGTTTTTTGCCAAGTTTCTTCGCAGCCTCGTTAGAGTCGAACGAGACCGGCAATTCCTCCAACGCCGTTAAGACGAGGCTTTCGTTCTCCTCTTCGTACGCAATCGTGAGCGTTTTCATACCGAATCCAGCTTTATCGGTTTAATTGACTCAAACTACGGCTCAAATTCCTGCTTTCTGCCTACTTTTCCAAACCATTCCCCGCAAAACCTCGAACCCCCATGCCAAACCCGCTCAAGCTCAGTTTCATCCTCCTTTTCACCGCATTTCAAACCCTCGCCCAAACCCCCACCGCGCCCATCCTTTCCCGCTGGGAAAAGGCCGTCACGCCCGAAAACGCCTGGCGGGAGTACCCCCGGCCCCAGTTGGTGCGGGAGCGGTGGCAGAACCTCAACGGGCTGTGGGAGTACGCCATCCGGCCCAAAACCGAAGGCCAACCCGCGCAGATGGACGGGCCAATTCTGGTGCCGTTCTGCGTGGAGTCGGCGCTGTCGAAAGTCGGCAAACCCCTGGCCCCCAGCCAGCGGCTGTGGTACCGGCGCACGTTCAGCACGCCCGCCGAGTGGCGGGGGCAGCGGGTGCTGCTGCACTTCGACGCGGTGGATTACGAATGCAGCCTGTGGGTCAACGGCGGGCTGGTCGGGTCGCACACGGGCGGCTCCGACCCGTTCAGTTTCGACGTCACCGACTACCTGAACGGGGGCACCAATACGTTGCTCCTCGCCGTGACCGACCCCACCTCCGAGGGCGACCAACCCCGAGGCAAGCAGTTGCTCCAGCCCCAGGGCATTTGGTACACGCCCGTGTCGGGCATCTGGCAAACGGTCTGGCTCGAACCCGTGCCCCAGCAGCACGTCGCCGAACTCCGCCTCACGCCCGAACTCGATTCGAGCCGCCTCCGCGTGCAGGTGGTGCTGGCCCGCCCCACCGACAACACCACCGCCCTCCGCGTGACCGCCCTCGACGGCACCGAAGCCGTGGGGAGCGTGATTTTCCGGTCGGGGCGCGAAGGGTTGCTGCCCGTGCCGAACCCCAAACGCTGGTCGCCCGACAACCCGTTTCTCTATACCCTCCGCGTGGAGGTGGTGCCCGTGAAGGACCCCTTCGCCGGGCAGACCGGCCCGCGCCCCCGCTACACCGCCGCCGAGCGCAACGCCTACTCCCTGGCCGAAGTGACCGGCCCGCCCGTCGAGACCGTGACGAGCTATTTCGCCATGCGGAAAGTCTCCATCGGACCGGGGCCGGTGGCCGGGCAGCCCACGCTGCTGCTCAACGACCGCCCGCTGTTCCAGAACGGCCCCCTCGACCAGGGTTGGTGGCCGGGCGGACTGCTCACGCCCCCGTCGGACGAGGCGATGGTGTTTGAGATTGATTTCCTGAAAAAAGCGGGCTTCAACATGCTCCGGAAGCACATCAAGGTCGAACCCGCCCGTTACTACCACCACTGCGACCGGCTGGGCATGCTCGTGTGGCAGGACATGCCGTCGGGCTTCGTCAGTGACCAGAACCTCAACCCCCGCGACCCGGCCCACGCCAACCCCATCCGGAGCAGCCGGAGCGTGGAGCAGTTTGAACTCGAACTCCGGCGGATGATGAACCACCTGCACAACCACCCCAGCATCGTGACCTGGGTGGTGCACAACGAAGGCTGGGGGCAGTACGATACGCCCCGCATGGCCGCCTGGGTGAAGGGCCTCGACCCGAGCCGCCTCGTCAACGCCGCTTCGGGCTGGACCGACCAGAACGCGGGGGATTTCTACGACATCCACACCTACGAACCCGTGCCCAACGTGCCCGCGGCCAAGCGCGACCGGGCCATCGTGGTCGGTGAGTTCGGCGGCATCGGCTGGCCGATTCAAGGGCACCTCTGGCAACCGGACAAGCGCAACTGGGGCTACCAGACCTACCAAAGCCAGGAAGAGGTCATCAAAGCCTATCGGACGAAATACGCGAAGATGGTGGAGATGGCGAAGCAGAACGGCGTTTCCGCCGCCGTGTACACCCAGACGACCGACGTGGAGGGCGAAGTAAACGGCCTGCTGACCTACGACCGGGAGGTGGTGAAAATTCCGGTAGAAACCCTGCGGGAAATCCATTCGCCCTTGTTTCAGCGGTAGGTTTTTAACCACAGAGGTCGCAGAGTTTTTCACAGAGGACGCAGAGTAAAAACTCCGTGTTCTCTGTGAAAAACTCTGCGACCTCTGTGGTTAAATCGTGGTTCGAAACGTTGCCTCGAACGTACCCCCGACTTCCACGCGCTGGATGGCTTCTTTTTGAGAAATGTCCACCGCTCGCCCTTCCGAATCGGCGCAGCCCAGCCAGGGTTCGATGCACACGAACGGCGCGCCGGGTTTAGCCCAAAGGCCGAGGTAATTGAACTCGGGAAACTCCACGACGATGCGCCGATCGTGGCGGTCGGAACCCAGCGTGATTTTACGGGAAATCAGGTTTTTGAACACCAGCGCGTCGCGGTCGAAAAGCGTTTTCGTCAGGTGCAGGCGGCTCTCTTCAATAGGCACCAGCGCAGTTTCGCCGGAAAACAGGCCGTTTTTGGAAAGCAAGTGCGTGGTCAACGATTCGGCCGTTTCAAATTCCAGAAAATAATCGTCGTACGATTCTCCGGCCCGAAACGGCACGTTGAACGCCGGATGTGCCCCGACGGAGAAGAAAACCGGCTGCTCGTCGAGGTTAAGCACGCGGTACGTCACCCTCAGCGTTTTGCCGGACAGGTCGTACTGGATTTGAAACTCGAACCGGTACGGGTACACGGCGAGGGTTTTCTCCGAAAAACGAAGCGAAAACACGGCCCGCTCCGGCCCACTTTCCAGCACCGAAAATTCGGAATGCCGGGCAAACCCGTGCCGCTCGGTTGGGTACGTTTGCCCACCGATGCGCAACACGTTGTCGAGGCAGCCGCCCACGACCGGGAACAGGTTGGGCGCGTGCCAGCCCCAGACGTCCGGGTCGGCCTGCCAGAGGTGTTCGGTGGCGGTGGGCTTGTGAAACAGCGAGGTGAGTTCGGCACCCTGCGTCCGGACGCCGACGCGGAGGACGTCGTTTTCGAGAAAAATCATGCGGGGTTTGATTGCACGTTCACGCCTTCGGCGTCGAGGTAGGCCCCGACGTTGAACAATTGCCCGTCGAGAAGTTCGACGTCGCGGTGCCAGTCCATCGTGATCCAGTCCTTGCCCCGCTCGGCAACGGTCACTTTGCGGGTGGACGTAAAAATCCAGATCACTTTTTCGGTGCCCCAGTCCAGCAATTTCTGGGTTTTCCGGAACAGGTAATCCGCGTTCTTTTCGTCGGAAAGGTCCACCTTGATGTCCACCTCGACGGCGATTTTGGGCGGCACGTCGAGGTAGTGTTCGTTGATTTTTTCGGGCGGAAGACTGGCCCGTTCGTAAATCCGCAAGTCACCGGAGGTGTTGTTTTTGTGGCCGAGGTGCTCGCCAATTTCGTTGGTCAGAAAATGGTAGCGTTTCCGCCCCACTTTCGTGAACAGAATTTCGAGCAGGTACTGAATGATGAACGACTGCAATCCGCTGGTTCCCATAATTTCTTCGGGGGTTTTGCGCCCGGCGAGCACGTCACGGTAACCCCGGTAGTACAGCGGCTGCCCGTCCAGAGTTTCGTAAACCAGGGACTGGGGCACGGCCTTGCGGCGGGAAGCAGGTTTGCGTTCGACGGTGAGCATGGGGCAGGGGCTGGTCGGGGGCAAGTTACCAAAAAATAGGGGCCGTCAGTAACTCCCCGCCCACTTCCGCAGCCCCCATTCCGCCGCCGCCAGGCCCAGAATCAGGAAAAACAGCCAGCGGAGGTTAATCAACTCGCGAAGGTCTTCGGTGCTCGTCAGGCGGTCGGGGATGTCGCGGGCGAGAAGGTTTTTTTGAAGTTCGGAAACCTGCGAGGCCGGGACGAACCGTCCGCCCGTCTGCCCGGAAAGTTGGCGGAGCAGGTTGAAATCGGCGGTGGTGCTGAGGGCTTCCAGGGGTTCGTCCTTCACCACGAATTCGCCCGTCGCCACTTCGGCCCGTCCCAGCACGGTCGCCGTGGCGCGAAAGCGGTACACGCCCGCGGGCAAATCGCTCACGTCGAAGCGCGAACTGCCCGCCGTCACGGCGTAGGTGTAGTTGCGGGCGCGGCCCCGTTCGTCGGTGAGCGTGAGGGCAATGTTCTGGTCGTAGAGGCGCTCGTAGATGTCGTTGTACACCTCGGTTTCAAAGGTCACCGTTTCGCCCAATTGTACTTCGTTTTGGAGCGGGTACACGCGCAGTTTGCGCTTGTCGTCGCGGGCGGCGACGTACTGCATGATTTTCAACAACAAATCGTCCACCAGTTCCTGCTTGTCGGTGAGGGCGAATTCTTCGAGCCGCCACTGCCAGAGGCCCTCGCCGAGCAGCACGGCGTTGCGCTTCTGCCCCGTGCCGACCACGAGCAGGGGCTTCTGGGTCTGCACCTGCCCGACCCGCTGGAACAACACTGGCTGGGCGTTGGGCATCAGGCGCACGTCGCCGAAGGGCACCGACACGGGCGGGAGTTTGCCCAGGATTTCGAGCCGTTGCGGGTCGAAATTGAGCAGGTTGAAACTGGCGTTGAAAAAACCCGTCACCTTGTCGGTCTGGCCGGGGCTGGCGTTGAGCTGCACCACGCCGTTGAGGGCGTTGAGGGCCGCCGTGTTGGTTTGGTTGCCGAGCACGAACAGGCAGGGCGTGCCCGATTCGACCAGCCGCCGGGTCCAGGCTTGGGCGGCGTTGTAGAGGTCGGGCAGTTGGTGGAGGATGATGAGGTCGAATTTCTTGTCGGTGGGTGGCGGCGGGGCCGTGGCGTTGAATACCTGCACCGTCACCTCGAAGTTCTCGTTTTTTTCGAGCATTGCCCGCAGCGCCTTCACGTCGGGGTGCGGCGTCAACGCAGCCAGCAGAATTTTTTCCTTCCCGTCAATCACGTCGAGGTACACGTCGCGGCGGTTGTTGCGGGTCGTGACCTCGCCGCTGAGCGGGATGGCCTCGATGGTGTAGTGCTGCAAGCCTTTCGCTTTGGCCGTGGTGGTGAACGTCAGCGGCGCAAGCGATTCGCCCGAACCGAATGTGACGGCTTTCTGGTCAAGCACGGTGCTGCCTTGCCGGAGGACGACACGCACGTTCTGGTTCGGAAACCCGTAGCCCATCACGTCAGCGCTGATGGGAAATTGGTTGCCGAGGTAAGCGATTTTGTTGGCGTACACCGACTTGAGGGCCACGTCGCGGCGGGGCAGGGTGTCGCCCACGCCGACGGTCTGCACGGCGAAGGGGTATGTCCCGTAGGCAGGCGAAGCCCCCTGGTTGACGATGCCGTCGCTGACCAGCACCACGTCGGTGAGGTTGCGGCCTTCGTAGTTCGTGCGGATGCGGCTGAGCAACGCGCTGAGGTTGGTCGTACGGGCGTTGAACCGCACGGAGTCGAGCGAGGTCGTGGGCCGGTCGGCGAGGGTTTGGATTTCGACGGCGTAATCCCCGCCTTCGAGGGCTTCCCGCAACGCGTTCAAGCTTTCCACCAAGTTCTGCCCGGCCGCCCCGACGGAGGCCGAATTGTCCACCGCCAGCACGACGGTTTTCTTCTCCACGCTGGTTTTGGTCTGCTTGAGCAAAATGCCGAGCAGCAAAAAACAAAGCAGGCTGACCGATACGAAACGCAGCCCGGCCAGCGACCAGTTGAGCGTGCGGCTCCAGGGCGCGGTTTTCTGGTACAGCAGAAACGCGTAGCCCGCGCCTACGATGAGGCAGAGCGGAACGAACCAGGTGGAGGATTGGAGAAGAAAGTCGGTGTTCAAATGGATAGTGAATAGTGGATAATGAATAATTTGCTCGTGTTTAAGCGATTATCCCTCTCCAAACTGCCTTTTGCAATGAAAGAAGAAAATCCCCTTCGTGAAAAAAGTTATGCGTTTGCGCTACGCATTGTCAAGCTTCAGCAATTGCTGGACGAACAAAAAAAAGCGTACTCCATCTCCAAACAAATTCTCCGCAGTGGAACCTCCATCGGGGCGAATGTTGAAGAAGCCAACCAAGCCGAAAGCAAGTCCGACTTCATTCACAAACTCGCGGTCAGCAACAAGGAAGCTCACGAAACGCATTACTGGCTCCGCCTGCTGCGCGACGCTGAGCTGCTCGATACCCGACTCGCCGCATCGATGCTCTCCGACTGCGAAGAACTGATGCGTATCCTGACTGCTTCCATCAAAAGCAGTAAAAAAGCACAGTTTCTACGCGTGTTTCTACTGGCCGGAACCATCACCCTTTCGGCCCTGGCGTGCCTGAATCTGCTCGGATGAACGAAGAAACATTATCCATTATCAATTCTCCATTATCCATTTTTCAAGTCAGCATCCCCCCATCCACCTGCAACACCTGCCCCGTGATGTACCGGCTCAGGTCGCTGGCGAGGAACACGCAGGCGTCGGCCACTTCGTCGGCCTGCCCGGCCCGCTTCATGGGGATGCCCGAGAGCCAGTCCTGGAGGGCCTTTTCATTCACTTCGCCCGTCATTTCGGTTTCGATGAACCCCGGCGCAATGGCGTTAGAGCGAATGTTGCGACTCCCTAATTCCAATGCCACGGATTTTGTGAACCCGACGATGCCTGCCTTCGAGGCCGCGTAGTTGGCCTGTCCGGCGTTTCCGCGCAGGCCCACCACCGAGGTTAGGTTGATGATGGAGCCACTTTTGGCCTTCATCATCGGGCGGGTCACGGCTTTGGTCAGGTTGAAAACCGACTTCAGGTTGACCCGAATCACCTCGTCCCACTGCTCTTCGCTCATCCGCATCAGCAGGCCGTCGCGGGTGATGCCGGCGTTGTTGACGAGCACGTCAAGCGCGCCGAAATCGGCGGTGACGGCGGCGACGAGGTCTTCGGCGGCTTTGTAATCGGCGGCATCGGAGCGGTAGCCTTTGGCTTTAACGCCGAAAGCGGCCAATTCCGCTTCCAGGGCCTGGCCTTTTTCAATGCTGGAGAGGTAGGTGAACGCAACGGCGGCGCCCTCCTGGGCGAAGCGGGTGGCGATGGCCCGCCCGATGCCCCGCGAGGCTCCGGTGATGAGAGCGACTTTTCCGGAAAGTAATGCCATTCAGAAAACTGGGTTTGGAAGTTTTGAACCGTCAAAAATAGCGATTGGGGTTGGGAATAAGTTGTTCGTTGTTGGTTGTCCGTTGTTCGTTTTTTATTCAAAAACCGGCAACCAACCACCGACAACTTCCAACGGATTGCGGTTCTTTGCCCGAATGAAAGCCTGGATTTTGCTTTTCCTCACAACGGCAACGGGCGCGGTGCTGGGCCAAACGCCGATCGATTCGACCCGCAAAGCGTCGCCCGATTCGGTGAAAACCCTGCCCGCCACGACCGCGCCCACCGACACGATTCCGCTCGGCAAGCTGACCTACAGCCTGGGCCTGGAAGGGGATTTTCGGCGGGGAAACTTGCAGCGGGACCTGTACACTGTCCGGCTGGCGTTTGAATTCGTGCCCAAGCGGGCCTGGCTGGGGTTTTACTCCTCGCCCCGGTACAGCTACGGCAAGACGGCCGGGCAGTTGCAGGAAGACGAACTCTTCGTGGACCTCAACGCCACGGCCTTTTACAACCGCAACGACGTGTACGGCCTCGCGTTCGGCGTGTTGGAGCGCAGCAACCTGCGGCAAATCAACCGGCGGCTGTACGGCGGTGCGGGCGTGGGTTGGCGCATCACGGGCGGCCTGCGCGACCCGGACGCGAGGCTGAAGGTGGCCGTCACGAACGCGCTGCTGTACGAAAACACCGATTTCATCGAAAAACCGGGTGAACTCTCCCGCGACGTGAACGTCGTGCGCAACTCCACCCGCCTGCGGGTGACGGCATCCTGGCTCGACGGGCGCTTCACGCTGGCCAGCACGACGTTTTTCCAACCCGCCCTCAACCGCCCCAACCTCCGCGCCAATGCCGTCACGCAGGCGCTGATTCAGTTGACCAAACGCCTGGCTTTCACCCTGACGCTCGAAAACAGCTACGAAAGCGTGGTGGCCATCGGCCGCCAAAACGCCGACCACCGGCTGACGTTTGGACTGACGATGAGGAGTTTGTGAAAAAATGCGAATATCGAACAAGGAACAATCAATGTTGAATGTCGAACGACAGCGTATTTACTTTGACATTCAACATTGGCTGTTCCTTGTTCGATATTCTTCACCCTTCCTCCGGTGCCCGGTACGTTACCACGTCCACGCCGATGCCGTTGGGGTCGCGGACGGCAAAGTGGGTGTCGCCCCAGGGTTCCCGGCGGAGGTCGAAGGCCATCGGCACACCCATCGACCGCAGGCGGTCGTACTCCGCCGCCACGTCGGGCACTTCGAGGGTCAGGTACAGGCCTTCGCCCCCGAAGGATTGCTGAAAAACCGGCTGCTGGCTGGGGTGGTGGGGTTTCAGAAAACTGAACTCCGCCCCGCCGTCGGGGGTGTGGAGCAGCAGGTAAAAATCGTTTTCAAACGACACGCCGAAGCCGAACACCTCCGTGTAAAACGCCTTGCTTTCCGCCAAGCGTTCGGTGATGATTCCCGCGTTGAGTTTCATGGTTTTTAGGATTGTTATGAAGGTTTCGGGGGAAATTAAAGTACGCCCACCTGAACCTCGGTCAGGTGCTTGGCCGGATCCATCTCGTGGGGCGTAGGGTACACCTCCCGGCACACGTCGGTCATGGTCAGGCCCGAAGCGTGAATGCGCGCGATGAGCGCTTCGTACACCGCTGGAATGCCCTCCCAACCGCCGACGTACTCGGTCGTGACGCAGTCGAACTCGGGCAGTTCGGTCAGCGCGAATTCGTGGCTCGTCTGGCCGTTGACTCCGGTCACCGGTAAAGCAATGTCGAGCTGAAATTCGGTTTCCGGGTTGCCATCGGCTCCGGTGTAAATCCACTGGATCGCACCGGCCACGGTCAGGCCCAGCCGGGCGGCTTCGGCTTGCAGGCGCTCGAAAACCGTCAGGGCATACTGGCCGAGTTGAGGCAGCGTCGTGCGGGTGCTGAACTGGAGTACCGGCTGGGTCGGGATACGTTTCCGGGTAAACTGGAGGGTTTGTGTGCTGGTCTGCATGGAACAGGAGGGATTTGGTTGAAATCTTCCCCAAAGCAAACCGGCATTGGTGACAAGGGTATGTCAGGAGGGTTTGGGCACGTCGTGCAGGTAAGTTCGCCGCACCTCCTCGGCCAGGCGCTGCATCCAGGCGCTCAGTTCGTCGGGGCTTTCCACCCGCACCGAATCGGTGTAGGTGAGCAGCCAGCGGCCGAGGGCTTCCAGCGACGGCGTTTGAAAGTGCATTCGCACCGAATCGCCCAGATTCTCTTCGGCGATGAACCCGTGGCCATAGCGCTGCTCCCCCAAAAACCGAACGACGCTTTTCTGAAAAACCACCACGGCCCGCTGGCTGTCGGGGCGGGGATAGGTGCGGTCGAGGTATTCCTGAAGCGAGGCGCGGTCGCGGCGGAAGGTTTCGGGCAGCACCGTGAGGCGACGGATGCGCTCGACGCGAAAGTCGCGAAAATCCTGCCGGAGCCGACAAAACGCCAGCAGGTGCCAGCCCGCGCCGTATTGGAACAGCCCCATCGGCTCCACGTCGCGCTCGGTGTCGGCTTCGTTGTAATTCGAGTAGTACGCCAGCCGCAGCACCCGCTTCTGCACCAGCGCCCGCTGCAAATCGGTCATCAACCCGTCGGCAAAGGGCGGGGCCGTGGGTGGGCGGTGGATGTGCACGTGGGGCGCCAGGTCGTCGAGGTGTTCCTGGTCGGGGCGTTTTAGCACGGATTTGATTTTGTACAGCGCCGACTCGAATTCCCGCCGTAGCGAAGCATCGGCCCACGTTTCAACCAGTTTGCCGCCGAACAACAACGCGCTGGCTTCGGCATTGGTGAGGTGAACGGGCGGCAGGTGGTAGTCTTCCAGAAAATACCCCACGCCCGCCTCGGCCCCCAGTGGCACGCCGGCTTCTTCGAGGGCGCGCACGTCGCGGTACACGGTGCGGAGGCTGATGCCAAAGCGGTCAGCGAGTTCCTGGGCCTTCACCACGCGCTTGGTCTGGAGGTGAATGAGCATGGCCGTGAGGCGGTCGGTGCGGTTCATGGGCCGAAGTGGGGTTTTCGCCGGGCGGCGCGCCGCAAAACTCGGATTTTCCGGAACGCAAGTTTTGACATTCTGCGAAAATCTGCGCAATCTGCGGGAAACATTCCGGCAGCCTCCACCGGGCCGCCCGTTTTTCCGAACCATGTTCCGTTTTTCCCAAAAAATCGGCCTTGTCGCGTTGGCGGCGGGCTTTGCCGGTACCGGTTGTCAACCCAAAACTTCTTCCCAGAAAATGCCCGCCGATTCGACCGCCGCGCCGGTTGCTTCCCGCTTCGCCGAAGGCAGCTTCGGCTACGACGTGGATTTCCTGAAAAAAACCAAAGGCGCCCTCCTCCTGACCGCTCCCGACAACGACAGCGCCCAGGTGGTGCTCGCGCCCGCCTTGCAGGGCCGGGTAATGACCTCCACGTCGAGCGGCCCGGCGGGTAGGAGCTACGGCTGGATGAACTACGACTTGCTCCGCAGCGGCGAATTCAAGCCCCACATCAACCCCTACGGCGGCGAAGAACGGCTTTGGCTGGCCCCCGAAGGCGGGCAATTTTCGGTGTATTTCGGCCCCGGCGAGCCCTTCGATTTCGCCCACTGGCAAACGCCCGCGCTCATCGACACGGTGGCTTTCGAGGTGAAAGAAGCCACGAAGACGCGGGCAGTTTTCACGAAAAAAGCCACGCTCACCAACCACGGCGGCACCGAACTGCGCTTCGACGTCACCCGGACGGTGCGAACCCTGAGCCGGGCCGACGTGCGGAAACTGCTGGGCGTGCAGCCCGACCGGGCCGTGAAGGCCGTGGCCTACGAAAGCAGCAACGAATTGAAAAATACGGGTGAAAACTGGCACCCCGACACGGGCTTGCTGGCCGTCTGGATTCTGGGCATGATGAACGCTTCGCCCACCACGACCATCGTCGTGCCCGTGCAGCCGGACGGGTCGGGCCACATCGCCCTGACCGACGATTACTTCGGTAAAGTGCCCGCCGAGCGGCTCCGGGTGGGGGAGAAGGTCCTGTTTTTCAAGGGCGATGGCAAGGCGCGGACAAAAATCGGCGTCGCGCCCGGCTCGACACGGGGCGTGGCCGGGAGCTTTGACGGCGCGGTGCTGACGCTCATCCAGTTCGACGTGGACCCGCGCGGACAGTACCTGAAATCCACTTGGGAAATGCATAAAAACCCCTTCGGCGGCGACGCGTTCAACTCGTACAACGACGGCCCCAACGAAACCGGCGGCCAGATGGGCCAGCTCTACGAACTCGAATCGACCTCGCCGACGCGGGCACTCAAAACCGGCGAACGCCTGACGCACCGCCACCGGACGTTTCACTTCGAGGGCGACCGGGCGGGGTTGGATGCGATTGCGCGGGCGGTGCTGGGCGTCGGGCTGGCGGAGATTGAAGGTGGGCTGAAATGAAAACCAAGTTTTAGTCAGGTGTTTCTCACAGATTTGCGCAGATGAAACCCCACAGATGTTCACAGAATTTTTCTGCGTAAATCTGCGGATTTCATCTGCGCAAATCTGCGAGAAACACCTGAACCGGCTCAACGATTTTCTGACTACTTCGCGTTGTATTTCTCCGAAAATTTTCGGTACAGCCGCTTTTGCTTGTCGTCTAGATCGACGGCCTTGCCCCCAATCCAGGCCCGCTCGACGATGCTCGTGCGCATGTCGAGCAAATCGCCCTTGCTGATGAGCAGCGTGGCCTGCTTGCCGGGTTCGAGGGTGCCCACCCGGTCGGAAATACCCAGGATTTGCGCCGGGGCGCTGGTGATCATCTTCAACGCTTCTTCCTTGTCCAGTCCAAACCCCGCCGCCGTGCCCGCCAGGAAGGGCAGGTTGCGGGTGCGCCACGACAGCCCGCCGTAGCTGATGGCCACCGGAATGCCCGCTTTGTGCAGCAACGCGGGCAGGCGGTAGGGCAGGTCCACGTCGTCGTCGGCGCGGTAGGGGAGTTCGTGGACACCGCCGAGCACGACAGGAATTTTCGCTTCTTTCAAAAACGGAAGGCATTGGTGCGCCTCGGCCCCGCCCACGAGCACGGGGCGTTTGACGCCCATGCGCTGGGCGAATTTCACGGCCTCGATGATGTCGCGGCCGTAGTCGGCGGCGAGGTAGAGGGCCTTCGAGCCGTCGAAGAGGCCGCGCATGGCCGCGAGCTTGAGGTTGGCACCGGGGGCAGCGGGTAGTTCGGCGAAGGCTTTGGCGTCGGCGAAGAGTTTTTCCAACTCGTTCAAAATCGGCTGGCGGTTGTCGTTCCGGCGGGGGACGGTCGGGCCTTCAAACCCGCCACCCGAACGGCTGAACAGGGGCGGCCAGTTCAGCCAGATGCCGTCGTCGGCTTTCAGCGCGGCATCCTCCCAGTTCCAGCCGTCGAGGTTGAAAACGGACGATTGCCCGGCCACGACGCTGCCCTCGGGCACGGCCTGCACCACGAGGATGCCGTTGCCCCGCACGGTGGGGATGATTTCCGAATCGGTCGAGTAGGCCACCAGCGCCCGGACGTTGGGGTTCAGTGAGCCGATTTCGTTGTGGTCGTCGGTGGCGCGCACGGAGGCGATTTCGGTCAGACCGACGGTGGTGTTGGCGGCGACGAGGCCGGGGTATACGTGCTTGCCGGTGGCGTCCACCACGTCGGTGGCGGCGCGGTCGAAGGCCGTCTGGGCGTTGCCCACGGACCGGATTTGCCCGTTGTCGAACAGCACCACGCCGTTTTCAATGACCTGCCCGTTGCCGACGTGGACAGTGCCGCCCACCACGGCGACGGGTCGCGCCTGCGGTTTGCCGGGGACGGGGTTCTGCGCCAGCAGCGAAAGCGGCGCGAGGAGGAGAAGCAGTATTTTTTTCATCGGTGAAAGTCGTTTTTGAGATGGGTTACTTGTGCCCTTCCTGCACCTCCTCGTACCCTTCGATGTCCTCGCAGTGCCGCAGGCGAGCGCGGCGGAAGGTGGGGCGGGTGACGGGCTGCCCACCCGCTTTGGCCTTGAGCATTTTCTGGACAATCCGGGCGCGTTCGGCGTCGAGGGCTTGCAGTTTTTTCTCGTCCTGGGCGAGGTCGAAATACACGGCCCCGTCGATGATGGTGTACTCGGGTTTGGCGTAGATGCTCAGCGGGTGGTTGTTCCAGAGCACCACGTCGGCGTCTTTGCCGGGGCGGATGCTGCCGAGGCGGGCGTCGAGGTGCATGAGTTTGGCCGGGTTGAGGGTCACCATTTTCCAGGCGTCTTCCTCCGAAATGCCGCCGTACTCCACCGATTTAGCTGCTTCCTGGTTCAGGCGGCGGGCCATTTCGGCGTCGTCGGAGTTGATGCTCACCGTCACGCCCACGCGGTGCATCAGGGCCGGGTTGTACGGAATGGCGTCCTTGACCTCCATTTTGTAAGCCCACCAGTCGGCGAACGACGAGCCGCCCGCGCCGTGCTTGGCCATTTTGTCGGCCAGTTTGTATCCTTCCAGGATGTGCGTGAACGTGTTGACCCGGAAGCCAAACTGCTCGGCCACTTTCATGAGCATGTTGATTTCGCTCTGCACGTAGCTGTGGCAGGTGATGAAGCGCTTGGCGTTGAGGATTTCCACGAGCGCGTCGAGTTCGAGATCGCGGCGGGGGGGCACGGCGGCCGTTTTGTCCTTGTTAGGCAGGACGTCGTACTTTTTCCACTCGGCTTCGTAGGCACGGGCGCGGTTGAAGGCATCGACCATCACCTGCTCGACGCCCATCCGGCTGATGGGGTAGCGAGGATTGCCGCCGGGCAGGTTGAAGTTTTTCCGGGTGACGTTTTCGCCCAGGGCAAATTTAATGAACCCATCCGCGCCCTTGATTTTCAGGTTTTCCGGCGTTTCACCCCACTTCAGTTTGATGATGGCGCTCTGCCCGCCGATGCTGTTGGCCGAGCCGTGGAGCAGTTGGGCCGAGGTAACGCCCCCCGCGAGCTGGCGGTAGATGTCCACGTCCTCGGAATCAATCACGTCGCCCTGGCGCACTTCGGCCGTGACCGACTGCCCGCCTTCGTTGATGCTGACGAGGGCGATGTGCGAGTGTTCGTCGAAAATGCCGTTGGTCAGGTGCTTGCCGGTGCCGTCGAGGACGCGGGCGTTGGGGGCGCTGAGGTTTTTGCCGACGCGGGCGATTTTGCCGTCCTGGAGCAGCACGTCGGTGTTGGGCAGGATGCCGTCTTTTTCGTTCGTCCAGACGGTGGCGTTTTTGACGAGAATCGTTTCGGTTTTGGGCAAACTCTCGTTGCCGAGGCCGACGAAGGGGTAGAGCATTTTGCCCAGGCCACCGACTCCGACCAGGAGGTCGGAGCTACCTTTTGCCGAATCAGGTCTGGCGGGCGGTTCCTTGAATTCCTGCCAGGTCGCCGACCAGGTGACGCGTTTTCCGTCGGGCGTCAGGCCGTCGCCCCTCCAGGTTTTGTCGTCGGCAAGGTAGCCGCTGAGGCGAGTCTCCCCAGCGTTTTTTTGCAGCGGAAACGTCAGCGTGACGAGGTTGTTGATGCGGGAAAATTTCGCCGGAATCTTCGTCGTGTCGTTCATCAAGACCTGGGCTTCGGGTTGTAGGGGTTTCCCCGAAACGGCCAGCTTCAGGTTGTTCTGCCCGTCGAGGGTGAAGGCGTAGGTACCGCGCAGGTCGCTCAGGTTCAGATCGTTGACGACGTGGCGGCGGCCTTTCACCCAGGTTTCAAACACCACGTTGTCGGCCTTGAAGAGATTGCCCGACGAAATCAGGAAGTTGGCCAGCGCTCCGGGGCGGAGGCTGCCGAGGGTGCCGTCGAGGTTCATCAGTTTGGCCGGAACGGTCGTCAGCGCGGCCAGGGCGGTTTGCTCGGGCAGGCCGTACTCAATGGCCTTGCGGAGGTTGAGCCAGAAGTCTTTTTTCTCTTTCAACCCGGCGGCCGTCAGGGCGAAGGTCACGCCCGCTTTGGCGAGCATCCCGGCGTTGGCGGGAGCCATTTCCCAATGTTTCAGGTCGGCCAGGCTCACGGCCAGGGCGTCGTAGGGGTCTTCCACGTCGTAGGCCTGGGGGAAATTTAGCGGCACGATGAGCGGCGCGCCGGTGGCCTTCACCGCGTCGAGGAGTTGGTACTCGTCGCCGCTGCCCTTGAGGATGTACTGCACGCCGAACTCATCGCCCACTCGGTCGGCCCGGAGCAGGCTGAGTTTGTTGCCCACCTCGAAGACCTGCGGCAGGCCGAGGTTGTGGTTGAAGTGGTCGAGCGATAGGTTGTACTCGGTTTTGTTCTGGGCGCGTTTGTACCAGTTGGCGTCGTAGTACGTCTGGCGGAGCAGGGCGATGCTGCCCATGAGCGACGAGGGGTAATCCTGCGTGCTCGTGCCCCGGTCGAAGGAGTAATGCGCCGAGACTTTGCCCTTCACGATGGCGTCCTGTTCCTTGCCGTCGAGGAGGTTGACCAGCACGGAGGTGCCGCGGGCGATGCCGTCGGGCACGTGGCTCAGCACGGCCCCGAAGCCCAGTTTGCGGAGTTCGTCGGCGGTTTTGGGGTTGACGCTGAACTGCTCGGCAGCGTCGGTTTCGGGTTGAATAGCCTGGTTCCAGTGGTAGGCGCCTTTTTTGGCCGATTCCATCTGTCCCCGGAAAAAGTTGCGCTCCCCGCGCTTGGGTTCGGGCAGGCCGTAGTCGGAGTAGATGTCGAGCAGGGCGGGGTAGAGGGTTTTGCCCTTCACATCGACGACGACGGCCCCGGCGGGTACCTTCACGTCGCGGCCGGCGGCCTGCACGTAAGCCCCACGCACGAGCAGGGTGCCGTTGGGAATGGTCGTCTGCGGGTCCACCACGAGGGTGGCGTTGGTGAAGGCATAGGTGAGGGCCGTGCGGTCGTCGGCCACGTCGTTGCGAGGCAGCGTGACGGTCTGGGCCTGCGCCCATGCCACGGTGATCAGCGCGGCGACGACCGCTGCCGCGCGTCGTTTCCACGAGGCGGGTAAGTAGTTTTTCATGAATGTTGGATTAAACGGTGATCGCGGGTAACATCAAATTGATGGGAAGGTAGGGCAAAATGGCCTTTTTTCTACGCCCGAATCCTGGTTTCGCGGCCAAAGGTGGGTTTTTAGGGACAAACGGAAGGGCGGTTTTCGGAAAATCAGTACCAGTTCGTGATCGGCGGATTTTGTGCTTTGGGCAAGCAAGGTTTGCCGGAACCCCTGAACCGTAGTACTTTGCGCAACCATCCGCTCCCTAACCCACGATGAACGCCGCACGCCGGTTGCTGTTGGGTTGGCTGTCCGTGCTCTTTTTCCCCGCCTTGGCCGCCGACCCCGACCCGCATATCACCCTGCACCGCCGTCATTTGGCCCGGCTAGAAGCCTCACGCACCGCCGCCGCCGACACGCAGCGCGCCAAGCTGCTGTTTGAACTGACCCGGCTGTACATCGACAAGGCCGACAGCTACGCCGGGGCCGACGGGTCCTTCGATTCGGCGCGGTATTTCAACCAAAACCACCTCGTGCTGGCCCACCGGTTGCAATGGCCACTCGAAGAAGCCGAAGCCCTGACCTTCCGGGCCAAAATCGCCCACATGCAGAACGACTTCGACCAGTCGTACCAGTCGGCCCTGCGGGCGCTTTCGCTGTTCAGCCGCTACCCACCCAGCCAGTGCCGCAACCTCTACGAATGCCTGCACCGCATGGGGCGGATTCATTTCAAAACCCTCGAAGAATACCCGGCGGCCATCATCTACTTCCAGCGGGCACTCCGCGTGACGGCAGATACGCAGCAGAAGGCGTTCATGCTCCGGCAAATCGGGACATGCTACGGGAAACTGGCCCGCAACGCCGAAGCCAAACGCCACTACGAGCAGTCGCTGGCCCTTTCGCGGCGTCCTTATGACCAGGCCATGTGCCTGAATTTTCTGGGGGAACTGGCCCTCGTCACCGGCGACACGACCGAGGCCATCGGCCTGTTCAACCAGGCCCTCCGAACCGACAACCACGTGATGGTGCAGTCGGCGGCGCTCAACTACCTGGCCGGTACGTACTGGCAAATGCACCGTCCCGCCGATGCCCAGCGCTACGCGGCCCTGGCCCTCGAACCCGCCCGCCGCGAAACCAACAACCTCGCCGACCGGGCCGAAGCCTATCGGCTGTTGTACCTGACCAACAAGCAGTTTGGCAAGGCTGCACAGGCGTTGCGGTTTCACGAATTGTACCTGGCTACCCGCGACAGCCTGCCCAACCGCGACGGATTGAAAAATTACTACCGCCTGCAAATCAGCCAACAGCAGGAAGATCAGCGGGAAAAAGAAGAAGCCCTGCAACGCGAAATCCGGGTGCAGCGCCAGACCCGCAACTTCATGCTCGCGATTGCCGGACTGTTTTTTCTGCTGGTGCTGTCGTTGTGGTGGATCAACCGGTTGCAGAAGCGCAAAAACCGGCAAATTGAAAAGCAGGCCGCAGAAATTTCGGAGCAGAATGCCAAAATTCTGGAAGTGCAACGGCAGCTTTCTAAAGCCAACATCCAGTTGCGGGTGTCGAACCAGGCCCTTGAAGGCAAGGTAAACGAGCAAACCGCGGAACTGCTCCGGGCGAATACCGAATTGTTGCGCAAAAATGAGGAAGTGGAAGAGGCGCTCGTCAAAGGCCAGACGCAGGAACGCCAGCGCGTGGCTTCTGAACTCCACGACAACCTGGGTGGGCTACTCGCGGCGGCGCGCATGAGTATCAAGGTGCTAAATCCGAATCAGTTGGCTCCCCGCGAACAGCAAATTTACCAGAGCGCCCTCGAACTGATCTCGGACGCCTACCAGGAAGTGCGCCTGATTTCGCACAACCTGCTGCCGGAAGAACTCGAAAAAACGGGTCTGGCCGAAAGCCTTCGGCGATTAGTCGAAAAGCTCAACCTTAACGACTACGTCCGCTTCCACCTCGACGACTCGGGGCTGACCGAACGGCTCGGCAAACAGACCGAATTTCACCTCTACAACATTTGCCTCGAACTCACCAACAACATCCTCAAGCATTCCGGAGCCACGGAAGCCCACCTGCGTTTCGAGCGAAACGGAAACCAGATCGTGCTGACGGTTACGGACGACGGGCGGGGCCTTCAGGCCGGACGAACGACCGATGGCATCGGCATGAAAAACATCCGCACCCGCGTAGAAAACATTGGCGGGACGTTGCGCATCGATTCGTCGCCCGGCGGCACAACGTTCCTCATCACACTCGCCGTCGAATCGAAAGGTGTTCAGGAAGCGAAAAAAGAGATTGGCCTGACGTGAAAAAGCCCGGCAGCGATTTTCACCGTGCCGGGCTTCCTGAAAAATCGACAATTCAACAATCACCCCACGCTGCCTTCGAGCGAAATTGCCAGTAGTTTCTGGGCTTCGACAGCAAATTCCATGGGCAGTTGGTTGAGCACTTCCTTCGCGTAGCCGTTGATGATGAGCGCCACAGCGGCTTCGGTGCTGATGCCCCGCTGATTGCAGTAGAAAATCTGGTCTTCGCCGATTTTTGAGGTCGTGGCTTCGTGCTCGACGGTGGCCGTTTTGTTGCCGACTTCGATGTACGGGAAGGTGTGTGCCCCGCAACGGTCGCCGAGCAGCAGCGAGTCGCACTGCGAGAAGTTGCGGGCGTTGTCGGCTCGTTTCATCACCTCCACCAGACCCCGGTAGGAATTCTGCGAACGCCCCGCCGAGATGCCCTTCGACACAATCCGCGACTTCGTGTTTTTGCCGATGTGGATCATCTTCGTTCCCGTGTCGGCCTGCTGGAAGTTGTTCGTCACGGCCACGGAGTAGAATTCCCCGATGGAGTGGTCGCCCTTCAAAATCACCGAGGGGTACTTCCAGGTGATGGCCGAGCCGGTTTCGACCTGGGTCCAGGAGATTTTCGAGTTCGGGCCGTCGCAGATGCCCCGCTTGGTCACGAAATTATAAATCCCGCCGCGGCCCTCCTTGTCGCCGGGGTACCAGTTCTGCACGGTCGAATACTTGATTTCGGCCCGTTCGTGGGCGACGAGTTCCACCACGGCGGCGTGGAGTTGGTTTTCGTCGCGCATGGGGGCGGTGCAGCCTTCGAGGTAGCTCACGTAGCTGCCTTCGTCGGCCACGATGAGCGTGCGCTCAAACTGCCCCGTGCCGGCGGCGTTGATGCGGAAGTAGGTCGAAAGCTCCATCGGGCAGCGCACGCCCTTCGGGATGTAGCAGAACGAGCCATCGGAAAACACCGCCGAGTTGAGGGCAGCGAAGTAGTTGTCCTTCGGCGGCACCACCGAGCCAATGTACTTGCGGACCAGTTCGGGGTGTTCCTGAATGGCCTCCGTCATCGAGCAGAAAATAATGCCCAGTTCGGCCAGTTTGCTTTTGAACGTGGTGGCAATCGAAACCGAATCGATCACGGCGTCCACGGCCACGCCCGCCAGGCGTTCCTGCTCTTTGAGTGAAATACCCAGTTTTTCAAAGGTTTCGCGGAGTTCGGGGTCGATGTCGTCGAGGCTGTTGACGACCTTTTTCTGCTTGGGGGCCGAGTAATAAATAATGTCCTGGTAATCAATTTTTGGGTACTTCACGTTCGGCCAATGCGGCTCGGTCATCGTCTGCCAGTGGCGGAAGGCTTTCAGCCGCCAGTCCAGCATCCAAGTCGGCTCGTTCTTTTTGGCCGAAATAAACCGTACGGTGTCTTCGTCCAGGCCCGCAGGGGCTTCGTCGGCTTCAAGAAGGGTTTCAAAGCCGTATTTATATTCCGAATTGGTGAGTTCCTCTAACAGATCAACGTCTTTGCTCTGGTTGCTCATCGTTGGTGAATTTAGCGCAAAAATACAACAATTCTAAGCGGCATAGGTTCGGGACGCTTTCAAGTTTTTGCGTTGCAGGTTAATGCTTATTTTTCGGCGAAAACCCACCTCATGCCCACTCCGCGCAAACCGCTCCTCGTCGGCGTCAATTTTGAACTCTGGCTGACCGTTTCGGCCGTCGTCATCAGCGTCTGCGCGCTGGTGGTGTCGGTGGTGCAAACCCGCATCGCCCGCGAGCAGCAGCAGGCATCGGTCTGGCCCCGGTTAATGCTCAAAGGCGAACTGCTCGAACGAAACTTTAGCCTGTCCATCGTCAATCAGGGCGTTGGTCCGGCCATCATCCGAGCGGTTACCGTTCAGCACCAGGGCAAAAACTACGACGACCTCGGCCAACTTCTGCTCAACACCGCAGGCCGGGAAGGTGGCGGATTCTTCACGGCCACGCTGGACCCAGAAATGGTGTTGAAGGCGGGGGATGAGATGGACCTCTTTACGCTGGCACGACGAGACGAAGTCATGAGTTTTCGCCTGCGGAACCTCATTTTCCGGGATGACTCGTTCCGTTTCGAGGTGGTGTACAGCGACGTGTACGGCAATTGCTGGAAACTGCAACGGGCTAACCGGCAGGAAAAAGTTCGCCAACTCGACGACTGCGAAGACTGAACTCAGTTTGCTAAGACCCCGAACGGCACGGGCCGGTTGAAGCGCTCTTCGAGCGAAATGAAGGTTTCGGTGCGCTGGATGCCTGATACCTTCTGAATTTTGTCGTGAAGCACGTCACGGAGGTGGTTGGTGTCGCGGCACACGATGCGGGCGAAGATGCTGTAATTGCCCGTGGTGTAGTTGATGCTGACGATCTCGGGAATTTTCTCCAACTGCGCCGCCACGTCGTCGTAGAGCGAACTTTTATCCAGGTAAATACCCAGAAACGCGCTGATATCCCAACCCAGGCGGGTATGATCGATGGTCAGCGTGGAGCCTTTCACCACACCCATCTGCTCCAGTTTTTTCATCCGCACGTGGACCGTCCCACCCGACACAAAAATCCGTTTGCCGATTTCGGTGTAGGGCATGGTGGCGTCCTGCATGAGCAGATTGAGGATTTTCAGGTCCACGTTGTCAATTTCTAAATTTTTCTCCATTCGTGAAAAAGTGAATTAAGAAATCGATAACAAACATAGCTAATTTTTTAAACTGCAATAAATTTATAGAAATATTTGTACGAGATTTGCAAGAAACAGACTGGCTCACTACTTTTGTCACATCAAACGCTTCGCCAGCGGAACCTTGTAGGGTGATGAAATTTGGCAGCCATGCCCTCCTGTCTCGGGGGTGGGGAGTTCGGGATAAACACAGCATAATGGGTTGACCACTAAAATCAGTTCTGTGCTGCGGCTAACCGCCCCGTGGAGGTTCGAGTCCTTCTCCTACAGCAAAAAAAAATTTGGGTGTTTCCCAACAAAGCAGTAGTTTTATTTGGTTTTTAGTTTGTTGATGAAGTGTAATTGTGACACGCAGAAGGCTTTGCCTCTTGCGTGTTTTTCTTTTTCAGGGGTTTATGGTTGTCAAATGTGCTTTTTCTGTAGTTTTACACTACCCTCACACCTTCCTCAACGTTTGATTTGTGATTAAAAACGACGCGGCCGTCCTTGGTATCCTGTTTGGTATTCTGGCGCTGGTTTTTCACACGGCTTCGCTGCCGCACCGCTTCTGGCAGCGATTTTACACCTACGTGCCACCCCTACTGCTCTGTTATTTTCTACCCGGCTTGCTCAATTCAGTCGGAGTCATCTCGGGGGGGACATCCAACCTCTATCCCGTTGTCTCCCAGTTTTTTCTGCCCGCGTGCCTGGTTTATTTTACGTTGGGAATGGACACCCGGGCGCTGGCCCAACTGGGCGGGAAAGCGGTACTGGTGTTTTTAGCGGGGACGCTCGGTGTGATGCTGGGCGGGCCGTTGGCGTTTTGGCTGATCAAGCAAGTGGTGCCGGGCGTGGTGGGTGGTCAGGGAGCCGAAGCCACCTGGCGGGGGCTTGCCACCATCGCCGGAAGTTGGATCGGTGGCGGGGCCAACCAAACGGCGCTCAAGGAAGTGTTTCAACCGTCGGGCCGGTTGTTTTCGCAGGTAATTGCGGTGGACGTGCTCACGGCCGAGCTTTGGATGGCCGCTTTGATTTACGGAGCGGGCATCGCCCCGCGCATCGACCGGTTCTTCCGGGCCGATGCTTCGGCAATTGCAGCGGTACAGCATCGGCTCGAGCACCGACCTGAAGCCCGGCAGCAGGTGGCTTCGCTGGCCGATTGGATGCGCCTTGGGGCGGTGGGTTTCGGGGCGACGGGCCTGGCCCATTTGTTGGCCGATGCCATTGCCCCCTGGCTAGCGGCAAACTACCCTGGGTTGGAGAAATACAGCCTTACCTCAAAATTTTTCTGGGTGGTTTCATTGGTCACCGTGATGGGAATCGGGCTGTCGTTTACTCGGGCCCGACGCCTGGAGAGCGTCGGGGCGTCGAGGTTGGGTAATGTGTTTCTGTACGTGCTGGTCGCCACGATTGGCATGAACATGGATCTGCGTGCAGTGGCCGAAAACCCACTGCTATTCGCCGTGGGACTCCTTTGGATGAGCATCCACGCAGTGATTATCCTGACGGTAGCCTGGCTGCTGAAGGCTCCGTTTTTCTTCACGGCTGTTGGGTCCCAGGCCAACGTGGGCGGCGCTGCTTCGGCTCCGGTGGTGGCCGCCGCGTTTCATCCGGCACTGGCGCCCGTGGGCGTACTGCTGGCCATTCTGGGGTATGCGCTCGGTACCTACTGCGGTTACCTCACGGGCCTGATGATGCAGTGGGTCAGTGAGCAATAAGACTGTGTGAATTCGTATGACTTGACAATCATTCTTATCGGAACCATGAATAATGACCAGGATACGGCGGAGGTGCGCTCAATTCCTCGGTGGCGCTCACGGGTACTGGGACGTCAATTCCGGCCCACATTGCGCTGGCTTTGGCCGGTGATGGTTCTGCCGGGGCTGATTTTCGCCGGGTGCGTGTTGTACTTTGGCGTCGATGCACCGTACATCGACGACTTCCACCTGTATAATTTCATCTATCGGTTCGACCAGACTGGCGATCCGCGTTGGTTTCTGACCCAGACCAACGAGCACCGGGCGGTTTTCGCGCGGGTGTTGGTTTGGGCAACCGAATGCCTGACCGGCCGCGTAAATCTGCTTTGGTACATGGCCTTCAGCGCTTTAGTTCTCGGGGGATTAACCGTGCTGCTGGCGCGCGCGTTTCAAAGCATGGGGGTAAGCTGGGCGTGGTTTTTACCCGTTCCGTTTCTTGTTTTCCAAACTCAGGGCTGGAGCAATTATTACTGGGCGTTCTGCGCCATCTCCAACGTGGCCGTCATTGGCTTCGTGGCGCTGAGTCTCTATTGGGTGCGTACCACCGACTGGCGCTTTGGTGCCGCATCGGCACTCGGTGTGCTGGCTACGTTTACCATGGGCAGTGGGCTGATGGTGTTTGTGGCGGGTACGCTCGTGCTTCAATTACAGCGGAGATGGCGAGCGGTTGGCCTATGGATGGCAACGGCGGGCGTGAGTTCGGCCTTCTACCTGTACGACTTCAAACACCCAGAACGGGTGTGGACCCTCGATACGCTCAGCGAAGCAGTCCCCAAAGGGTTTACCTACCTGGGCAACTTCACGGATTTCGCCGATCAGTCCTCTGAAGCGATGATGCCCGTCAGTCTGGTCACCGGTTTCGGGTTGGTAGGCGTGGCACTCTGGCGGTTCTGGCGGGAGGAGGTCCAGGGTGAACGGTGGATGCCACGACCGACATTTCTTTTCTTAACCGGATTGCTCACCTACGTGGCTGGCACGGCCATTCTGGTCGCACTCAACCGCGCTTCGATGGTCGAGAATCGGTACAAAATCAACAGCGTGCTGTTTTTGGCGGTGGTGTACCTGCTGGTTGTACCCGCCGTCAGACGGTTGCCGAACCGAAACTGGTACGGAGTAATACCGCTGGGTTTGGCCATGCTGTTCTTTAGTTTCACCTATGTTCGTTACCTGCCCGATGTGATCACGTTTCGGCACGAAGCGCTTGGAGAATTGTTTTCGAGGCAGAATGGCGGGACCGGAGCGGGCGATCCGTTTCTTGCCCGCATTCAATACCTGGAGAAAAAGGGAGCCTACCGGCTCCCGGCCGGGTATGGGCGGACGTTTGGTCCTTTGAAAAATCGTGCACCTGAGCCGGTGAGCCATCTCAACTCGGCCTTTCCCGGATTGAAACTGACGGTTGATTCCACGAAAATTACCCTCGTTGATCGCCAACAGCGCTGGTCAAACGATCCTAACGAAGGGCTGTGGGTACTACTGGACGCCCCCGGTGCTCAATTCACGTGGCGCTCCGCACGGAAGTCGACCGGACTGCGTGACTTTTTACGCACAGGTCAACTTTTCTCGCCTGGGGCAACTTGCGACGTATACGCGGGGTGGCTGCGCCCGGCCCGCTACCGGATACTGGTGTATCGGAGTGGCTCAACCCCCCGATTGGTTGCAACGAACCGTTTCTTCGAGGGCCGCGGCGGGCGAAAGGAGAACTGGCTTGATTAGGACCTCTTCCCGCCGAAATTGCGCTCAATGCGTTAATTTTGCGAACGCATCGGAAAAATAAGGTCTTCGAGAGATTTAAAAACACCCGGTTTTTTCCCAATCACGCGTTCGCCTTTCGTGAAAAACATCCGCAATTTTTGCATCATCGCCCACATCGACCACGGCAAAAGCACCCTGGCCGACCGCCTCATTGAATTCACCAAAACCGTTTCGGACCGGCAGATGCAGGCCCAGTTGCTCGACGACATGGACCTCGAACGCGAGCGCGGCATCACCATCAAGAGCCACGCCATCCAGATGAATTACCGGCGGCCCGACGGCGAATACGTCTTCAACCTCATCGACACGCCCGGTCACGTTGATTTCAGTTACGAAGTGAGCCGTTCCATCGCCGCCTGCGAAGGGGCGCTGCTGGTGGTGGATGCCTCGCAGGGCATTGAGGCCCAGACGATTTCCAACCTCTACCTGGCCCTCAACCACGATCTGGAAATCATTCCCGTCCTGAACAAAATCGACCTACCCGGTGCCATGCCCGAAGAGGTAAAGGACCAAATCGTGGACCTCATCGGCTGTGACCGCGACAGCATTATCCACGCCTCGGGGAAGGAAGGCATCGGCATTGAAGACATTCTCAATGCCATCGTGGACCGGATTCCGGCTCCCAAAGGCGATCCCGACGCCCCGCTCGAATGCCTGATTTTCGACTCGGTGTTCAACTCCTTCCGGGGCATTGAGGTCATTTTTCGGGTGTACAACGGCACCATCCGCAAGGGCGACAAGCTCAAGTTCATGGCTACGGGCAAGGAGTACGGGGCCGACGAAATCGGAACCCTGCGCCTCGATAAAGAACCCAAGCCGGTCATTTCGGCCGGCGACGTGGGCTACCTCATTTCGGGCATCAAAGAAGCCCGCGAGGTAAAGGTCGGCGATACGATTACGCACGTCGAGCGGCCCACGGTGGAGGCCATTCAGGGGTTTGAGGAAGTAAAGCCGATGGTGTTCGCGGGCATTTACCCCGTCGAAACGAGCGAGTTCGAGGACCTGCGCGATGCCATGGAAAAACTCCAACTCAACGACGCCTCGTTGGTGTGGGAGCCGGAGACGTCGGCGGCACTCGGCTTCGGCTTCCGTTGCGGCTTCCTGGGGATGTTGCACATGGAAATCGTGCAGGAACGCCTGGAGCGGGAGTTCGATATGACCGTGATTACCACGGTACCATCGGTGCAGTTTCACGTCAAAACCACGCGGAGCGAGATGCTCAGCGTGTCGGCCCCGTCGGAAATGCCCGAACCCAACCACATCGACTTCATCGAGGAGCCGTTCATCGCCGCCCAGATCATCACGAAGGCCGAGTACGTGGGCAGCATCATGAACCTGTGCATGGACAAGCGGGGCGTGCTCAAAAACCAGGTGTACCTCACCTCCGACCGGGTGGAGTTGCAGTTTGAAATGCCGCTTTCGGAAGTCGTGTTTGACTTTTTCGACAAACTCAAAACCATCAGTCGGGGCTACGCCTCGCTCGATTACCAGTACATCGGCTTCCGCGAGTCGGACATGGTGAAACTCGACATCATGCTCAACGGCGAGAAGGTGGATGCCTTGAGCGCCATCGTCCACCGCGACAAAGCCTACGAATGGGGCCGTCGGCTCTGCGAAAAACTTCGCGAGTTGCTTCCGCGCCAGCAGTTTGAAATTGCCATCCAGGCCGCCATCGGGCAGAAAATCATCGCCCGCGAAACGGTAAAGGCCCTCCGTAAAGACGTGCTCGCCAAGTGCTACGGCGGCGACATTTCGCGGAAGCGGAAACTGTTGGAAAAGCAGAAAAAAGGCAAAAAGCGCATGCGCCAGGTGGGCAACGTGGAGATTCCGCAGGAGGCATTTATGGCCGTTTTGAAACTTGAATCCTGAAAAGCCGGTTTACCTCCCAACGAAGCGCCGGTGCCGCAGGGGCACTGGCGCTTTTTCTTTTTGTAAAAAAGACCAACCCCGGTACCGGTTGCGTTCTATTTTTCAGTAAACTGCGCTTGCTTAACCATTTGTAGATGTCGCATCAGCTTCGATTCATTGATTCTCAACGTTCTCCTTTCTTTGCCGTCACCCGTCAGCGCGTCGAAGCATATTTCAAGGAAAACAATCTTTCCCGCCATGCCAATGCCACCATGTGGGCTAAAACGGCATTTTTTCTGGCCCTGTTCATCTTGCTCTACGGCTTGATTATTTCCGATGTGTTCAACGCCTGGACCATGCTGGGGCTGGCGATGGCCCTGGGCATTACCTGCGCCTGCATCGGGTTCAACGTCTGCCACGATGCCGTACACGGGTCATTCACCGGTAGCCAGCGCGTTAACCGGGCGATCGGACTCATCTTCAACCTGCTCGGGGCAAATCCGTACGTGTGGAGCATCACCCACAACGTGGTTCACCACACCTACACCAACATTCCTGGTCACGACGAAGACATTGAAATTGCCCCCGGTCTCGTGCGGGTCACCGACGACGAACCCGTCAACCGAATCCAGCAATACCAGCACGTTTACGCCTTCGCGCTGTATGGATTAGCTTCGTTGAGCTGGGTGTTTCGGAAAGACTACGTGAAATTTTTCCGGCAGGAAATCGGGCGAACCTGCAACCGGAATCACCCCCGCAAGGAGTACTTCAACTTGTTCTTTTTTAAGGCCCTGTATTATTCGCTGTTCATTCTCATACCCCTCCTGACCCTGTCGATCACCTGGTGGCAGTTCGTGATTGGTTTCGTAGCCATGCACTTCGCTGAAGGACTCACGTTAGGGCTGGTGTTTCAACTGGCGCACCTGGTGGAAGGCACCCACCTGCCCGAACCCAACGCCGACGGCAACATCGACGAGGCCTGGGCCATTCATCAGATGCAGACGACGGCTAATTTTTCGACCGAAAGTCGTTTTGCCGAGTTTTTCTGCGGAGGATTGAACCGACAAATCGAACATCATCTGTTTCCGAAGGTCTGCCACATTCATTACCCAGCTATTTCTAAAATCGTGAAAGCTACGGCCCTCGAATACGGCGTGCCGTATCACGAGAACCCTACGTTTTTCGGCGCACTGCAATCGCATTACCGGCTGCTGCGCAAGTTCGGCAAGGAAGATTACCAGCGCCAGCGGGCGGAACTTACACCCGTTAGTGCCTGAAAATGCACCTCCCTGATGGGAATTTCAGTTTAATTTGGCCGACGGATGCTTATCCGTCGGTTTTTTATTAACCGGAAAAGATGCCCTTTTTCGACTTTCCTACTTTCCACCTGGTTTTTAAACCGCCGTTTCCGCGCTAATTTTGGCGCTTCGATAATTCCCTATTTTCCGATACGAACCGACATGGCTGAAGTAATCCGAATGCCCCTGCTGAGCGACACGATGACCGAAGGCGTCATCGCCGAGTGGCTCAAAAAGGAAGGCGATACCGTAAAATCCGGTGATATCCTGGCCGAAATCGAAACCGACAAAGCCACGATGGAACTGGAAAATTACACCGACGGCACGCTGCTCCACATCGCCGCCCAGAAAGGTGCCACCATACCCGTCAACGGCGTGCTGGCCGTGGTGGGCGCACCGGGTGAGGACTTCCAGTCGCTGCTCAACGGCTCGGCCCCCGCGGGCGGCAACACGATTGCTTCGCAAAAATCAGAGAACGATGCCCAAGCTGCCGTGCCCGCCGGCGAAGACCAGCAAATCGCCGCCGCCACCGGTTCGGGCAACGTGAGCCAGCGCTCGTCGGACGGGGGCGCAAAAACCGAAACAATCAACGCCCCGACCCCTGCGCCACAGGCAGCCCCCGCCGAACCCGTCGGTAACGCTGTGGCCATCAAAATGCCTAAAATGAGCGACACGATGACCGAAGGCACCATCGTGTCGTGGTTGAAAAAAGTGGGCGATAAAGTAAAATCAGGGGATATTTTGGCCGAAGTGGAAACCGACAAGGCCACGATGGAACTCGAAAACTACGACGATGGCACCCTACTCTACATCGGCCCCAAAGATGGCGACGTGGTGAAGGTGGACGACGTCATCGCCATTGTGGGCGAGGAAGGGGCCAACTTCCAGGCCCTGCTCAACGGCGGCGCTCCGGCCCCCGCGCCCCAATCCGCTCCGGCCACCAACGGCCAAGCTTCGCAAAACGGCCAGGCCCAACCCGCCGAAGCCCCTGCCGCCGACGGCGACGACCGGGTGAAGGCTTCGCCGCTGGCCAAGCAAATCGCCAAAGACAAGGGCATCGACCTGAAAGCCGTGCAGGGTTCGGGCGAAAACGGCCGCATCGTGAAACGGGACGTGGATAACTTCGTACCAACCGAAAAACCGGCCCAACCCGCCGCGCCCGCACCCGAAGCCGCTCCGGCCCCCCCTGCCAAACCGGCTCCCGCCCCGGCCCAACTGCCGAAGGTGTACGGCGAAGAAAGTTTCGAGGAAGTGGCCCTGTCGCAGATGCGGAAGACCATCGCACGCCGCCTCGGCGAGAGCAAGTTTTCGGCCCCGCACTTCTACGTCACGATGGAAATCAACATGGACAAGGCCATCGCGGCCCGCAACTCCATGAACGAGGTGGCCCCCGTCAAGATTTCCTTCAACGACCTGGTCATCAAGGCCGCCGCCGTGGCCCTGCAAAGCCACCCGGCCATCAACGCCTCCTGGTTGGGCGATAAAATTCGGTACAATCACCACATCCACGTCGGCATGGCCGTCGCGGTGGAGGAGGGACTGCTCGTGCCGGTCATCCGGTTTGCCAACCTGAAATCGCTCGCGGCGATTTCGATGGAAGCGAAAGAACTGGGCGGCAAGGCGAAAAACAAAAAACTCCAGCCCGCCGAAATGCAGGGCAACACGTTCACCATCAGCAACCTGGGGATGTTTGGCGTGGACGAATTCACGGCCATCATCAACCCGCCCGACGCCTGCATCCTGGCCGTGGGGGGCATCAAGGAAACGGTGAAGGTCGAGGGCGGGCAAATCAAACCGACGAGCGTGATGAAAGTCACGCTGTCGAGCGACCACCGCGTGGTGGACGGGGCCAAAGCCGCTGCCTTCCTGCAATCGCTCAAGGGCCTGCTCGAAGACCCGATTCGATTGCTGATTTGAGTTTTTATCACCCAACTGTCATCCTGAGCGCAGCGAAGGACCTTCTCGACCCACCAGTTAGCTGGCCTGTCACCGAGCACTCGATTTCAGGAAAGCGATCTGGAACGCCGGGAAGGTCTTTCACTCTGTTCAGGATGACAATTTTTTGACACATGGAAACTCCGAAAATCCACGCCACGACGGTCCTCGGCGTCGTCCACAACGGTGAAATTGCCCTGGGGGCTGACGGACAGGCGACGATGGGCAATACCGTCGCCAAAAGCAACGTCCGGAAAGTGCGCCGCCTGGCCGATGGCAAGGTGGTGGCCGGATTCGCGGGCAGCACCGCCGATGCCTTCACGCTCATCGAACGCTTCGAAGAAAAACTTGGCGCGTTCGGCGGCAACCTCCGCCGCGCCGCCGTCGAACTGGCCAAAGCCTGGCGTACCGACCGCTACCTGCGCAACCTGGAGGCGATGATGGTCGTGGCGACCGCCGACGAAATGCTGCTCATTTCGGGCAACGGCGACGTGCTCGAACCCGAAAACGGCGTGGCGGCGGTGGGCTCCGGGGCTTCGTTCGCCCAGGCCGCCGCGACGGCGCTCAAAAAACACGCTCCCCAACTCACCGCCGAGCAAATCGTAACCGAAGCCCTGCACATCGCCGCTGACATTTGCATCTACACCAACCACAACCTGGTGGTGGAGCGGGTGAGTTGATGTTCAGAAATTTTTCTACTTTTCGGAAAATTCCCGTCGCATGGACCCGAAGAAAAAACTGGAGCAACTGGATGGCCTCGTTGCCGATTTAATCATTGGCCAAAACCGGCTTGTGGAAGAGGTTTCGACGCTGAACGGGCAAGTCACGGCGCTGAACGAGCAGGTTACGACGCTCAAGGAGGAGGTGATGGGCATCGGCCAAGAAATCACCACCATGAATGGGCGAATGGAACACTTGGTCGATTTTCAGCGGCAGAGCCTGGAGTTTCAAAGCCGAATGGCCATGCAACTGGGCGGTATCCATGATTTCATGCGACAAACGGCGGGCGACTTTCAGGAATTAAAAGAGGACAACAAACGCCTCAATCACCTTGAAACCCGCGTCCGTACCCTCGAAACCATCGTCCTCAAAGCCAGCTAACTGCAATTCGCCGACCACCTTGAAGCCCGTGCCGAACACACGGGCTTTTTACATGTTCCGCCGGTACCGCCCGCCCACTTCGTAGAGCGCCTGGGTGAGTTGCCCCAGGGTGCAAACTTTCACGGCATCCATTAGCGCGGCAAAGACGTTGCCACCCGACAACGCAGCTTCCTGCACGGCCCGGAGCGCCGCCGGGGCCTGGTCCGCGTGGCGGACCTGGAAGGCGTCGCGCTCTTCGACGGCCAACCGTTTTTCCTCGTCGCTCGCCCGGATGACCTCGCGGGGCAGTACCGTTGGCGAGCCGGCGGGGTCGAGAAAGGTGTTGACGCCGATGAGCGGCAGTTGGCCCGTGTGTTTCTGCATTTCGTACGCCATGCTTTCGTCCTGAATCCGGCTGCGCTGGTACATCCGCTCCATCGCGCCGAGCACGCCGCCGCGTTCATTGAGACGGAGAAACTCCTGGTACACGGCTTCTTCAACCAAGTCGGTCAGTTCTTCGACGGCGAAACTGCCTTGGAGGAAATTCTCCGATTTCGCCGCCCCAAACTCCTGGTTGATGATGAGTTGAATCGCCAACGCCCGCCTCACACTTTCCTCGGTGGGCGTGGTGATGGCTTCGTCGTAGGCGTTGGTGTGGAGGGAATTGGCGTTGTCGAGCAGGGCCGTGAGGGCCTGGAGCGTGGTGCGAATGTCGTTGAAGGCGATTTCCTGGGCGTGGAGGCTGCGGCCCGACGTTTGGATGTGGTACTTCAGTTTCTGCGAACGCTCGTTGGCCCCGTACCGGAACTTCATCGCTTTGGCCCAGATGCGCCGGGCTACCCGGCCGAGCACGGTGTACTCCGGGTCCATGCCGTTGGAAAAGAAAAACGAGAGGTTGGGCGCGAAATCGTCCACCGCCATGCCCCGGCTGAGGTAGTATTCAACTAGCGTGAAGCCGTTGGCGAGCGTGAAGGCAAGTTGGGTGATGGGGTTGGCCCCGGCCTCGGCGATGTGGTAGCCGCTGACGCTGACCGAGTAAAAATTGCGGACGTCGTTTTCAACGAAAAATTCCTGGATGTCGCCCATCATTCGCAGGGCGAATTCGGTGCTGAAAATGCAGGTGTTCTGCGCTTGATCTTCCTTCAAAATGTCGGCCTGAACGGTGCCGCGGACGGTTTTCAGCGTCTCCGCCTTAACTTTGTCGTAAACTGATTTTTCGAGCACCCGGTCGCCGGAAGTGCCGAGGAGGGCGAGGCCCAGGCCGTTGTGGCCTTCGGGGAGGGCGCTGCGGTAGACGGCGTCGGTTCGCCGACCGAACGTCGGCGCTACTTTTTCGACTTGCTGGTCGATGGCCGCGTTCAGGAACATCGCCAAGATGATCGGTGCCGGGCCGTTGATGGTCATCGAAACCGACGTAGCCGGGTCGCAGAGGTCGAAGCCGGAGTAGAGCCGCTTGGCGTCGTCGAGGGTGCAGACGCTGACGCCCGAATTGCCGACTTTGCCCCAAATGTCGGGTCGCGGGTCGGGGTCGTTGCCGTAGAGCGTAACCGAATCGAAGGCCGTCGAAAGGCGCTTGGCGGGCTGCCCCTGCGCGAGGTAGTGAAACCGTCGGTTCGTCCGCTCAGCCAGGCCCTCGCCCGCGAACATCCGGGCCGGGTCTTCGCCCTGGCGTTTCAAGGGAAACACCCCCGCCGTGTACGGAAACTCGCCGGGGAGGTTTTCGGTGAGTCGCCAGCGGAGCAGATCGCCCCAGTCGCTGTACTTCGGGAGGGTGATTTTCGGGATGCGCGTACCGGCGAGCGAGGTGTTCGTCAGGGGCTGCTCGATGGTTTTGCCGCGGACTTCGTAGCAGTAGGTGTCGGCGGCGAAGCGTTGCTGGATTTCGGGCCACTCATTGAGCAGGTTCCGGCAGGCGGGGTCGAGGGCGGCGCGGGTTTCTTCGAGTTTTTGGGAAAGTTCGGGCAGATTGGTTCCGAGGGCGGTTTTCGCGCCTTCGAGTTGGTAAAGCTGGCGGGCGAGGGTGGATTGTTTTTGAACAAACTCCGCGTACTTCCGCGCTTCGGCCACGATGTCGGCGAGGTAGCGGGTACGGTCGGGGGCGATGAGCGGGGAGGGGCTTGACGAGAACGAAACCGGTTGGGAGGGACGCACGCGCGGGTTATCAAGCGGTTCGCCGCCCGCCCGCGCCACAATAAAATCGAACAGCGCGTTCATGCCCGCGTCGTTGAAGCGGGCGGCCTGGGTCGGAAACACCGGAAGGGCCTCGTCGGGCGTTTCCCAATCGGTGCGGTTGCGGCGGAGTTGCTTGCGCACGTCGCGGAGGGCGTCGGCCGAGCCGGGTTTGTCGAACTTGTTGAGGGCCACGGCGTCGGCGTAGTCGAGCATGTCGATTTTCTCCAACTGCGTGGCCGCGCCATACTCGGCGGTCATCACGTACAGGTTGACGTCGGCTAGTTCGGTGATGCTCGTGTCCGACTGGCCGATGCCCGAGGTTTCCAGCAAAATCCAATCAAAACCCGCGGCTCGGCACACCGCCAGCGCGTCGCGCAGGTGCTGGCTGACCGAGGCGTGGGCCTGCCGGGTGGCCATAGAGCGCATGAACACAGCCGAACCGCCGACAGCGTTCATCCGAATCCGGTCGCCAAGCAGTGCCCCGCCTGTTTTCCGCCGCGAAGGATCCACGGAAAGGACAGCAAGGTATTTTTCAGGAAACCTTCTCCGAAAGCGCAAAATCAACTCATCCACCAGCGAGGATTTTCCCGCCCCGCCGGGGCCGGTGATGCCCAGCGTGAGCGATGGAGTGAGGGAGCGGGGGAGTGAGGGAATAAGGTTTTTCCGGAAAAAATCGGGGCGGTTTTCGGCCCAGGAAATCAGGCGACCGAGCGTCAGCGGGTCGCGGTGGGCGAGGCGGTCGGGCCAGTCGGGGGGCAGGGGTGCGGGGCGCGGCTGGTCGGCGCGGGCGAGCAGGTCGTCGATCATGCCCTGGAGGCCCATCGCCCGCCCGTCGTCTGGCGAGTACAGCCGGGTGGTGCCGTGGGCGTGGAGTTCGGCCAGTTCGTGGGGTAAAATCGTGCCGCCGCCCCCGCCAAAAATATGGATATTGCCCGCGCCGAGATCGCGCAGGCGGTCGTGCAGGTACTTGAAAAACTCCAGGTGCCCGCCCTGGTAGCTCGTCACGGCCACGGCTTGGGCATCTTCTTCGATGGTCGCCTCCACGATGTCCTGCACGGAGCGGTCGTGGCCGAGGTGAATCACCTCCGCGCCGCTGGCCTGCATGAGCCGTCGCATGAGGTTGATGGCCGCGTCGTGCCCGTCAAACAGCGACCCCGCCGTGACAATGCGCAGCGGCGGGGCCGTTTCGGGTTGGGGCTGTCCGGTTGAGGGAGTCGATTTCGATCGGTTGAGCTGGTCCATCATGCCTTAAAGTTCCGGGAATTCGCCGTCAAACAAAAACGCCCGGCTTTTGCTGAAAGCCGGGCGTTTACAAAAACTGAAAACTGTAAACTGATTTTACGGTCTGGTATTCGCGTCGCGGCGGTTGAGTTTTTCGAGCAGCATCCGCGTGAACTGCTGCTCGGTTTTGTAGAGTTCGGCCAGTTGGCGGACGTTGATGATTTTCAAAAACCGGTTCATGTACTCTTTGTCGAGGTCTACTTCCTTCTGCCGCAGGGTCATCATCTCGCGGAGGTCGGCCAGGATGCGCTCGTCGGAGGCCGTCAGGTTGTTGGTTTCAGCGTTCAGGCGGCGGATGGTCAGGCGCACGTCCTGTTTTTTGGCCTCGTATTCGTTGTACACCGGCCAGAACTGCTGCGACTGCTCGGTGGTCAGGTTGAGGCGGTTGGTAATCAGGCCGATTTTGGCGTTCTGAATGCGCTGGAGGCCGGGTTTGGTCTGGGCCGGGGCGGGCACCACAGCCAGCAGCATACCCAAGCCGAAAAGCAGCCAGCGCCGGGTTTTGAGTCGATTCATGTTACAAAACGTCTTGGACGTTTTCCGTCTTCAGGTGTTCGAGAATGTCGCGGTCCGACACGTTCAACTGCTCCACGCTCACGGCGGCCCCCGAAGGCAGAGCGGCCGTTTTGCCGAGCGATTCTTCCAAATCAAACGGCGTCAGGTTCTGGGTATTGAGGTAATCCACGATGGCCGCGTTTTCCACCGTGCTCAGCACCTCGGTGCCTAGCGCGCCCTGCTTGCGGGGCAGGGTTTCGACCAGCAGGGCCACCACCAGCCCCGCGCCCGCCACCGACGCCACCGTCCGCTGCCAACTCCAGGAAATCGTGAAGGCCGGTGCCGGGGCGGGTTTGGTCACGCGGGCCTGCACGCGTTGGGGCAGTTCGTCGAAGTAGTTTTCGGGAACCGAAAACGGGTTCGTCCGGGGCAGGCCCTCCAGGTTGATTCGTCGTTTTTCCATCGTTCCGAGGCCCCGAGACGGGGCCGTTTACGCCAGCTTCGACACGATAAACGGGCCAACGTTTAGTGTTTGTTCAAAAAATCCTCCACTTTCTTCACCGCCAGGTGGTACGAAGCCTTCAACGCCCCCACCGACGTGCCCGTGATTTCGGCCATGTCCTCGTACTTCATTTCGTCGAAATACCGCAGGTTGAACACCAGCCGCTGCTTGTCGGGCAGGGTGAGGATGGCCTTCTGGAGGCGCAACTGAATTTCGTCCCCCGTCAAGTCGGGGTTTTCGTCGAGTTTTTCGGAAAGCTCGTTCTCCACGTCGCCGATGGGCAGGAAAAACCGCCGCCGTTTTTTGGCCAGAAAATTCAGGCATTCGTTGGTGGCGATGCGGTAAATCCAGGTATAAAGTTGGGCGTCGCCGCGGAAGTTGGGCAGGGCCTGCCAGACTTTGATGAACGTTTCCTGGGTCAGATCGTCGGCGTCGTCGTGGTCGATGACCATCTTGCGGATGAGCCAATACACCCGCTGCTGGTACTTGCGCACCAGCAGGTTGAACCCAAAATTGCGGGTGTCGGGGTTGGCTGCTTTTTCGAGAAGTTCCGCGTCGGTCATTGGTGGGTTGTTGGTTGTCGGTTGACGGTTGTCAGTTGTTTGTTGATGAATTTTCAACTGACAACCAACAACCAACAACCAGCAACTACTTTTTCCGCTTCATCGCCCGCTCCGCAGCTTCGACGATGTGGCCCGCGGTGAGGCCGTATTTTTCCATCAACTGGTCGGGGGTGCCGCTTTCGCCGAAGGTGTCGCGCACGCCGACGAGTTCAAGGGGCGCGGGGTGTTGGGCGCTCAGCACGTGGGCGATGCTCTCGCCCAGCCCGCCCCACACGTTGTGCTCCTCGGCGCTGACGGCGCAACCGGTTTTGCGGACGGAGGCTAAGATGGCTTGTTCGTCCAGCGGTTTAATCGTGTGGATGTTGATGATTTCGGCGTTGATGCCCTTATCGGCCAGTGCTTCGCCTGCCTCGATGGCCTTCCAGACGAGGTGACCGGTGGCGAAAATACTCACGTCGGAGCCTTCGTTGACCATCCAGGCCTTGCCGATTTCAAACTTCTGGTCGGGGTCGGTGAACACCGGCACCACGGGCCGCCCGAAGCGCAGGTACACCGGCCCCTCGTGATCGGCGATGGCGATGGTGGCGGCTTTGGTCTGGTTGAAATCGCAGGGGTTGATGACCGTCATACCGGGCAGCATTTTCATCATGCCGAGGTCTTCCAGAATCTGGTGCGTGGCCCCGTCTTCGCCCAGGGTGAGGCCCGCGTGCGAAGCGCAGAGCTTTACGTTTTTGCCCGAATACGCCACCGACTGCCGGATTTGGTCGTACACGCGCCCCGTCGAGAAGTTGGCGAAGGTGCTCGTGAAGGGAATTTTCCCGCCAATCGTCAGCCCGGCGGCCACGCCCACCATGTTGGCCTCGGCGATGCCCATCTGGAAAAACCGCTCGGGGTTTTCCTTGATGAACGTGTCCAGCTTGAGCGAAGCCACAAGGTCGGCGCAGAGGGCCACCACGTTGGGGTTGCTGCGGCCCAGTTCGGTCATGCCCGCGCCAAAGCCGGAACGGGTGTCTTTTTTTTCGGTGTAGGGGTATTTTTTCATGAAAAAACGCGAATCAGTACACTTCGTCGTGGGTGCCGATGTCCACGAAAACGGCTTGGTCGGGCGAGAAAAAATAAAAGATGACGCGCAAATCGTAGCCCAGGCTAAAGGCCCAAAGGTCCTTCAGCTTGCCGGAGAGCTTGTGCGTTTTGAGCGTCGGGTCAAAGGGATTTTGCAGAAAAAGCTCCGTTCGCTTCCAGAAAACCGCTTCGTCTAAACGGTTCTGGCGAACGAGGCGCCGGAAGGTGCGCTCGAACGAAGGAGCCAGTTCAATTTTCATCCGGTTGGGAAAGCTTTTTCTTGAGCGATGCCAACGAATCCGTGAATTGAAAACTTCCTTCCAAGTTCCGGGCTTCCTGGTAGTTGGAAAAAATCTCCTCGCGGCGTTCCTCGGCGATAAGCCGCTCGAGTAAGCGGGAGAGCTGTTCTTTTTCGTCGAGGTTCAGTTCCTTGACTTCCTCGACCACGTCCGAGAAGTTTTTCATTGAAGTAGATAATCGTCAGTCGATGGCCGTCAGTATTTTTTAATGACGACCATCAACTAAAAATTAATAATCCACGTCCGTCCCATCCGTCACCAACTGGTTCAGTGCCTGCTGGAGTTGTTCGGCGTTGGGGGCGGTGCCGTGCCATTTGTGGGTGCCGACCATGAAGTCCACGCCCCAGCCCATCTCGGTTTTCATCAGAATGAGCGTGGGCTTGCCCTGGTGGGCGGCGTTGCGGGCGGCTTCGAGGGTTTCGAGCACGTTTTCGAGCACGTTGCCGTGCATGTCCATCACGTTCCAGCCGAAGGCGGCGTACTTGGCCCCGAGGTCGCGGTTGTCGTTCACCTGCTTCGTGCTGCCGTCGATTTGCTGCCCGTTCAGGTCGATGAAGGCGATGAGGTTGTCCACCTGGTGGTTCGGGGCGAACTGGGCGGCTTCCCACACCTGGCCTTCCTGCTGCTCGCCGTCGCCCATGAGCACGTACACAAGCTTGTCGTCGCCGTTGAGTTTTTTGGCCAGGGCCGCGCCCGTGGCGACCGACAGACCCTGTCCCAACGAGCCCGAGGCCACCCGGATGCCCGGCAAATGCTCGGCGGTGGCGGGGTGGCCCTGCAACCGGGAGTTGATTTTACGGAAGGTGGCCAGTTCGCTCACCGGGAAGTACCCCCGCCGGGCCAGCACCGAGTACCAGACGGGCGAAATGTGGCCGTTGGAGAGGAAAAACAAATCCTCGTCGCGGCCGTCCATGTCAAACACGACGTTGCCATCGGGGCCGGTTTTGAGGCGGAGGTGGTTGAAGTACAGGGCCACGAAGAGTTCGGTGCAGCCCAGCGAACCGCCGGGGTGCCCGGAATTGACGGCAGCGACCATCCGAACGATGTCGCGGCGAACCTGCGTGGCGAGGCCTTTGAGTTGGGGAATATCCATGAGGAGTCAGGATTCAGTAATCAGGATTCAGGAGCAGGACATTCATTCTGAACCCTGACTCCTGACTCCTGTCTACTTCAGAATTTGGCTTGTGTGGTTTTTGGTGTCAACTTTTTCAATCACGTCAGCAATCACGCCGGCCTCGTCGATGACGAAGGTTTTGCGGGCTGTGCCCATGTACGTTCGTCCGTACATATTTTTCTCTACCCACACGCCGTAGGCATTGACCAGTTTCTGGTCGGTGTCGGCTAGGAGGGGGAAGGGCAGGTTGAATTTCTGGATGAATTTCCGGTGCGATTTCTCGTCGTCCACGCTCACGCCGAGCACGGCGTAGCCCTGGGCCAGGAGACGGTCGTAGTTGTCGCGGAGGTCGCAGGCTTCGGCGGTGCAGCCGGGGGTGTCGTCTTTTGGGTAAAAATAGAGCACGACTTTTTTGCCCCGGAAATCGCTCAGGCGCACGGGGTTGCCGTCCTGGTCGCGGGTTTCAAAGTCGGGGGCGGGGTCGCCGGGTTTGAGAGGCATGGGAAGAGGAATTGTTGAATATTGACTTGCGGGCCGCCGCTGCGGTTGAATTTTGAATTGCCTCAACAATTCAAAATTCAACAAGTGTTCACCGTCGCTTGCGCTTCGCCGGTTTCTTGGGTGGATTGGGCGCGGGGAACGGCTGGCTGAAATCGCCGCTAAAATTAGCGGTATTCCCCGAATTGTCCGTCACGGTCAGGGCCAGAGGACCGCTGAAACGCACGGTTGAGTCTCGTTTTTCCGACCAGAGCAGGCCGGTTTTGGAATCGTAATTCATCAGCACCCACCGGCTGTCCACGGTGGCGCGGAAGGCGCGGATGCCCGACCAGTCGTCGCCGATTTTGAAGCGAAATCCTTGTTCGTTCTTCTGAACGAGCCGAATCGTCGGGGCCGTCGTGTCAGGCTTGACAAGGAACGCGTTGAGTTCGTTGACGCTAAACGTCAGGGTATTGCCTTGCCAATTGCCGCCAACGTGCCGCTCCACGTAGCCGTCGTTGGCGTAGGCCGCCGAGCGGGGGCGGAGCGAATCGGGCAGGGTTGGCGTGAGGCTGATGCGCAGCGCTTCGCGGAACGGAATGCCCACCGGGCCAAACCGCACACCGCCCGTGGGCGAGGGCACGGCGGTGAGGTAGAGCGTGTCGTAGAGCGCCCTCGGCCCGGCTTCGATGCGCCAGTTGGGGCCGCTGACGACTTCGGTTTTTCCCGGAAAAAGCGCTTTCACGAAGGGCAGGCGAGCACCGGCCCCGTCCACGTGGACCGAATCGGGGAGGCCCCGGCGCAGGTCCCAGAGGTACACGGCCCGGCTCCCGGTGCGGTAGGCGGGATGCAGGTTCTGAAAGCCGTTTTTCGGGAAAAATAACCGCGCCGACGGTGTGGCGGTTTTCGGGAGATAAGCGCTGATAATCAGCGTATTTTCCTCCACCGCCCACGAAACCGTCGTGGGCAGGAGGCTGGCGAGAGCCGGGGCGGAATCCCGCGTCGAATCCGGAATTACGGCAGCACCCGACTCGCCGTTCACCCAGAAACTCAGGCTCGTTTTGTTTTGAAAACTGTCCCACACATTCACGGTAACCCGGTGCAGGCCGGGGCCGATGCGCAGCCGCCCCCGGGTGGGCGAGGGGTTGTAAATCGGGAGCCGGTCGTTGCCGTCGAGGCGGTAGCAGCGCTGAAACCGCTGGCTCGTGAGGCGGGCCGTGGCGTAGTCGGTGTGGACGTTGATGTCGCGGGTCACCTCGTCCGAAAAACCTTCGAGGCGGTGGACGTGCGTTTCCACGCCGTCGAGCAGCACCTCCACGCAGTGAAGGCCGTTTTGGTGGGGCGTGCCGTTGGCCCGGTCGTAGGCGAGGAGTTCGAGGCCCAGTTCACCGGCGGCGGTGAGCGTGTCGGACAGGGTGAATTGGCCGTTTTGAAAGATCGGTTCCCAGGCCTGCCGGTCGAAGGTGCCGTTGAGGCGGGAGCCGATGCCCAGCGGACGCAGGGCGAGGGCTTCGATGACCGGCGGCACGTCGTCCACGATTTCGGGGAAGCGAAACTGTTGCGGATCCACGAGCAGGCCGCGGTCGTTGCGGATTTCAAAGTGCAGGTGCGGCCCGGCCGAGCCGCCCGAATTGCCCGAAAGTCCTAGTACCTCGCCCGGGGTCACGGGCAGGGCTTTCGGTTCGGGGCGAACGTCGGCCTCGAAAGTTTCGGCCCGGTACTGCCGCTCGCGTACGTACGCCCCGATGCGGTCGCTGAACCGTTGCAGGTGGGCGTACACGGTCACGTAGCCGTTGGGGTGGCTGACGAACACGGCGTTGCCGTACCCGCCCGCCGACACGACGACCCGCGACACGTACCCGCCCGCCGCCGCCTGCACCGGGATGCCCTCGCGCCCGCCCGTTTTCACGTCGATGCCCGCGTGGAAGTGGTTGGGCCGTAGTTCGGCGAAACTGCCCGACAGGTACGCCCGCTGGCCGGGCAGGAGGGGGAAACGGAAGTAACCAGAGGGCGGTGGGGTTTGGGCATAGAGTTGGGTTGTTAAAAGAAGTATCGCAACCCACGCGGCGACCCACCCCGCAGCCGCACCAGCCACCGCACCCCCTCCTGGGAGGGGACTAAATTCAGCTATACTTTTTTTTAGTGGCCGAATGGTGCCTGTAGTCCCCTCCCAGGAGGGGGTGCGGTGGGGGCGTGCGGCTGGGGGGTGGGTCGCCGCGCCGGGAAATGCGAAAAGCCGCCACAGCCCCGCGCCGATTCGATTACTTAACCTCAAGTTCTAGCGTGGTTTTGTCCTCCAGAAACGCCTCCAGCTTATCGCCCACGCGCACCGGGCCGACGCCCGCCGGGGTGCCGGTGAAGAGCAAATCGCCGGGGCGGAGCGTGAAGTAGCGGGAGAGAAAGGCGATTTGTTCGTCGAAATTCCAGAGCATCATGCTTGTGTTGCCCCGCTGCCGCTCTTCGCCGTTGACCCGCAGACCGAAGTTCAGGTTTTTCAAATCGGGAAACTCACTTTTCGGCACGAAGCCCGACACCGGCCCGGAGCCGTCGAAGCCCTTGGCCAAATCCCAGGGCAGGCCCTTCGCCTTCAGGCGGCTCTGCACGTCGCGGGCGGTGAAGTCGATGCCGACGCCGAGTTCCTGATAGTATTTCGGCGCAAAGCGGGCTTCGATGTTCTTGCCCATTTTGCTGATCTTCAACACGATTTCCACCTCGTGGTGAATGTCTTCTGAAAAGTCGGGGTGGTAAAACGCCTCGCCGGGGCGGATGAGGGCCGTGTCGGGTTTGGTGAAAATGACCGGCTCCGAGGGCCGCTCGTTTTTGAGTTCTTCGATGTGCTCGGCGTAGTTGCGGCCAATGCAAAAAATCCGCATGGAATGCTTTTTTTTAAGGAGCCAACGTGCCGCAGCCCAAACCGCCGTTTTCAAGTCCGAAGAACTGGTTTGTTCTGTGGCACGCTCGCGTCAGAGGCGCAAAACTACGCCCGTTTGCCCGTTGTTAACCGATTTTAACGCCGAGCGGGGACGTTTTTTTCGCCGAACCAATTCCTTCATCAACCAACCAAACCTGTGTTTCCCATGAAAAAAGTAGTGCTCGCCTCGCTGACCGTCGTCGTCACGATGATTGCGTGCAGCCGGGTACCGATTTCCAACCGCAACCAGTTGCTCCTCGTCTCCGATCAGGAACTCAACGCGCAGGCGCTGGTCAGTTACCGGCAGTTTCTCGACACCAACCGCGTCGTTTCGTCGGGCAGTTCCCAAACCCAGATGGTGAAGCGGGTGGGCGAACGCATCGCCCGCGCGGCTACTCAGTACTTTCAGGGCGTCAACCGCCCTGATTACCTCAACGGCTTTAATTGGGAATTCAACCTGGTTGAAAATAAACAGATTAACGCCTGGTGCATGCCTGGCGGCAAGGTGGTGGTGTACACCGGCATCCTGCCCGTGACGGCCACCGAGGCTGGTCTGGCTACGGTGATGGGCCACGAAATTTCGCACGCCATCGCTAAGCACGGCGGCGAGCGCATGAGCCAGGGAATGCTGGCCCAGGGCCTGCTGGCCGCCGGGCAAGTGGGCTTGGGCGTGGCGATGTCGAACCGCCGCCGCGAAACCCAGAACCTTTGGAACCAGGTGTACGGCCTGGCCGCCCCGGTGGGTGCGCAACTGGCCCTGATGAAGTACGGCCGCGACCAGGAGTCGGAAGCCGACCACCTCGGGCTGATTTTCATGGCGATGGCGGGGTACAATCCCGAAGAAGCCGTCACGTTCTGGCAGCGGATGGCAAAAGCCAGTGCCGGGAAGCAAAAACCGCCGCAGTTTCTCTCGACGCACCCCCACGACACCAAGCGCATCAACGATTTGCGGCGGCTGATGCCCGAAGCCCGAAAATACTACAACCGGAGCGCCCCGGCGGCTACGGCACGACGATGACGTAAATTTTCCCACTAAAAAAGCCGACGACACCCCGCGTTTCGTCGGCTTTTTTGGTGGGAAAAATAGCCCAGCCAACGGCCGGGCCGTTTCAACAATCCCAAAAACTCACCGCCGTTTCGGGCGCGGTGAAAACCCGACGTTCAGGCCCAGCACCCGGTTTCTGATTTTGTCGAACGCGTTGGGACCGATGTTGGCTAACCCCAAATCGTACGTCAGGTTGACGGTGAGTTGGTCGGTCACCCAGCAGCCCGCCGTCAGGCCGAGGCCCGCGTCGAAGCGGCGCAGGCCGCCGTTGTTTTCGCCGAAGGCGTCAACGGAAAACGTGTCATCCTTGATTTTTCCGGTCAGGCCGTAGGCGAAATATGGCCCCAGGCCGCCGTAGAGCAGTTTGCCGCCCGGTACAGGGTGCAGGTACAGCAGGTGGACGGGCACGTGGAGGTACCAGAGCGAAGTGGTTTCGGTGAAGGTGCCGTCGCCAATTTTTCGGCCCTTGCCCACCAGCATCAGGCCGGTTTGCAGGGCCAGTTGCCGCACCAGCGGCGACGCAACGGGGGCACCCCGGGGCGCGGGGCCGAGGTTTTCCAGGCCTTTCTGAATCAGCACGGCCACGTTGGCTCTGGGAATGGTTTTGCTTTTTTCGTTGGGGTAGTTGCTGCGGCCCTTGTAGTTTTCGGCCTGCCGGGCAAAATCGAGTGAACCCTGGTAAATCAGCCGTTGGCGTTCGATACCGAGGATGTCGGCAACCAGGTCTGGCACGTTGTCCTGGGCAACTGCCAGACCAGGGCCAAGCAGCAGGCCGACAAGCAGCAACCGGACGGTGAAACGGGGGCGGGTCGGGCAAAACTCGCTCCGCCGGAGAGCATTGGATTGCATGCTTTTGAGCAATGGGATGGTAGAGCGGTTTACATCTTACTGCCTCGGTTGTCGCGTCGGTTGGTAGCGAAATTCCAGAAAAACCGCACGACGATGCTCCAGAGGTCTTCTTTGTACGTGTAATTGGGATTTTTGCTTTTGTACACGGTTTCGACCACCGTGCCGTCGATGCCCATGATGACGTATTCGACCTCGCGGTCGTCGTGGGCCGAGGCGCGGGAGCCGAACAGCCGGGGCACCGGAATCCGGTAGGCCACGCCCAGTTGCAGGCCCGGCGACAGCCGCCGGTAGTCGGCGTTCGCACCGCCGAATTCAAGTTTCTGCGAAAACACGTTGCTTTTCACCTTGCCCGCCAGGTTGAAGCGAAACAGTGGCCCGGCGTTGAAAACGACCGCGTTGTCGCCCACGGGTAGGGTGTACGTCGCGGGCAGGGGCAGGGCCAGCGACATGACCGAGGTGCGGGTTTTGCCGAAGCCGTCGTTGGCGGTTGAACTTACCGTGGTCAGTTCCAGGCCGGGCTGCACGCCCCAGGTGTCGTTGAACCGGTAGCGGGCGAAGCCGCCCAGCCGCAGCCCGAGGCCGGGTGCGTAGGTTTCGTCGCCGGGTTTCTGACCGTCTTGTTTGAACACCAGGTTGGTCAGGCCCACGCCCGCCGTGAGGCCGTAGTTGAGGTTGTCGGGGTTGAGTTGAGCGCTCGCGTTTCCGATGCACGCGAACAGCGTGGAGCCGAGGAGCAAGGAACGTTTCATGGGCCGTGAGGAATGATTTTCACGGCCGAAAGTTCCCGATGCAAACGAAGGAGGGAAATACCTACTCCTAACGATTTTTCAAGCCACCAGCCCGTGCTCCTGGGCAAAACGGAGCAGTTCGACGGGCGTCTCGACGGCCAGTTTGCGGCAAATGTTGCGGCGGTGGGTATTGACGGTGAACTCGCTGACGAAGAGCCGCTCGGCGATGGCCTTCGTGGTCAGGCCCCGGCCCACGAGGCGGATGATTTCGACTTCCCGGCCCGTGAGTTGGTATTTCCGCATGAAATCGTCCAGAAGGTCGGGGGCGGGCGTGGGTTTTTCCGTCTCGAACCAGGTGCCGCCCGCCGCGACGGTCGCGACGGCTTTTTTCAGCACCACCGACGGGGCGTTTTTCAGCAGGTACCCCGCCGCGCCGAGGTCGCGGATTTCGTGGATGAGTTTGGGCTGATCGTAACTGGTGAACACGAGGACGCGCAGGCCGGGAAAATCCCGCCGGATGGCCTTCAGCGCTTCCAGGCCGTCGAGTTTCGGCATATTCAAATCGAGCAGCACCAAATCGACGGGCGTTTGGCGGAGCCGGTCAAGGAGTTGGTGGCCGTTTTCAACGGGTTCCAGCACCTCGACCTCCTTCATTTCGGCCAAAACCGTGGCCACCCCGCTCACGAGCAGGGGATGGTCGTCGGCGATTAGGAGGCGCGTTTTCAGTTTTCAGTTTTCACAAACCCAAAATCTAAGTTACGCAGAATGAAGGCATTTTAACTGAAAACTGAAGACTGAAAACTGGAAACTGACAAAGGCACTTCCACCACGACCATCGTCCCGCCTTCGGGTTTGCGGGAAATTTCGAGGTGGCCGTTGAGGTAAGCCACGCGGGAGCGGATGGTGGCGAGGCCCTGCCCGTCGGGCGTTTCGGTTTCTGAAATGCCCACGCCGTCGTCTTCGACAATGAGCGTCACGCGGTCGTCATGCTCGATGATTTCAAGCCGGGCCGAGGTGGCGCGGGCGTGTTTGAGCACGTTCTGGAGCAGTTCCTGCGTGATGCGGTAGAGGTCGTTGTGCAGGAGAGCGGCGGGTGAACCGGGCTGATCGAACCCGACGACGACCGTTTCCACCCGCACTTTTCCCGCCACGTTCACCGATTCGGCCAGTTCCTCCACCGCTTGCCGGAAGCCGTACCGCTCCAGGGCCAGGGGCGTGAGCCGGTGGCTGATGGCGCGCACGGTCGAACTGACGGTGGTGAGGATGTCGTGGGTTTTGACTAGTTTTTTCTCCGCCTGCCCGTCGCCAACGCCGTTTTCGAGCGCGGACGACACGTTGAGCGAGGCCAGAGCCAGCAGGCCGTTGACTTCGTCGTGGAGTTGGTCGGCGATTTTGCGGCGCTCGGTTTCCCCGGCTCCCATCACGCCCCGCAGCAGGTCGAGGCGGCGTTGCTTTTCGAGCGATTCGAGTTCGCTCGCGTGCAGGGCCTCGCGTTGGCGGTGGCGAATCTGCCGGTTGCGGAGGTAGAGCGCCAGAAATACCACGGCCAGCACTGCCAACCCGAGCAGGGCCAGGTAAAACGTCTGTTCGCGCCGAACCTGCGCTTCGCGGGCGGCTTCTTCGGCCCGCATCCGGCTGATTTGCTGTTCTTTGTCGCGGAGGCGCACCTTCGCCATCACCTGCTGAATGGCCCGGTAGCGGTTGAGGTTCGTCAGCGAATCCTTGATTTCGTAAGCTGCTTCAAGGGCGTGGGCATAGGCCGGAAAATTGCCCTTCGCTTTCAGCAATTCGGCCAGGTAAAGATGGTAGTACAGCCCAACGGCGGTGTAGCGGCGGCTTTCGGCTTCGGGTCGGAAAGTAGCCAGCACCCGCTCGGCGTCGCCGAAGCGGCGGGTGATGGTGCGCACGTGGGCGGCGTAGAGCGCCGGGGGCATGAGGTACAGCCCGAACGACGTGCCTTTGCCCTCGGCGACCCGGAAGTGACTCAAGGCTGTGTCGTACCGGCGGGCGTGTTCGGCCAACAGCCCGGCGGCCACGTGGTAGCCGATGTACGGAACGTCGGGGTCGGGTACGCCAAAAATCGCGCGGCTGAGGCTGAGGTAGTTGCGGGCTTCGTCGTACCGGCCCTGGTAGGTTTTCACAATCGCCATCTCGGCGTTGAAATACCCCGCCTGAAGGCTCTGCGGATTGGGCGTGACGGTGGCATCGTAGAAAAGCTGGGCGAAGTTTCCGGCGTTTTCGTAGTCGGTCAGCAGCAGATTGAGCTGCATCAACTGGTAGTACACGCTGGGCCGGGCGTTGCGGAAGGTGAACGCCGTGCGGTCGTACAGCCGCCGGGGGTAGCGGTTGAGCGAGGAGTCGTTGGCCAGTTCGAGCAGGCTCTCGAATTCGGCTACCTGCCGCTTCGGGTCGGGCTGGAGGTATACGTTGGCGTAGTTGTACCGGGCGGTGAAGAGCGCGTTTTTGTCCGTCAGCGGTGCAGCCAGCCGGATGGCTTCGGCAAACAGGCGGCGCATGGCCGCCGTGTCCCGTGGGTGGGTGACGGCCCGGAAGGTACGCAGGAAGGACAGGTTTTCGCGATCATCCGCCCGGCGGGCATCGGCTTCGCCGAGGGCGAGGTATTTTTCGAGCGAATCGCGTTTGTCCCACTCACCGTAGAGCAACACCGTGCCCACGAGGGCTTCGCGGTACGCCCGCGTGCCTGGACCGGCGTTGCGGCGGGCTTCGCGGTAGAGGCTGTCGGCCTGGTTCGAGAAAATCATCGACGATTTGGCCCGGGCGTGGCCCATCAGCAACACGTGCAGCCAGGCGCGGTTGCCAGTGCCGTGCACTCGCCGGGTGTAATCGGTGAGCAGGTCGAAGCCGAGTTGGGGGTTGGTCCGGGCGATTTCCTGCAACCGGTCGCAGGCCTGGCGAAAGGTCGTCTCGGTCAGGGGCAGGCGCTGGAGGCGCTGCCAGGCGGCCCGTTGGTCGTCGTCCGGCGGGAGGGCCGGGGCGTTTTCTCCGAGAAGGAAAAAAAGAAAAAGCCCGATGACCAAAAGCCGGATCATGACCGACAGTGTTTGGTTACGGGCTTTAAATTAGGGAATTAGGCAATTAAGTGAATGGGTAATTGGTTCGCTGGCCGATTTCCTGACTTTCGCAAGTTGAGCGCCGCAGCCGTGGTGTCCGATTAGCTTCGCTGAATCTTCGATTTCTCAAATCGGACACCACGGGTGCATCACGCCAACAACGAACTCCCCTTACCTACTCATCAATCCATCACGCCGTCTGGCCGGTGAGCACTTCCTTGATTTTCTGGGCGGCGTCTTTGAGCAACACGGCGGAATACACCTTCAGGCCCGATTCATCGATGATTTTCGCGCCTTCCTCGGCGTTGGTGCCTTGCAGGCGCACGACGATGGGCACCTTGATTTCGCCGATGTTTTTGTAGGCTTCCACCACGCCGTTGGCCACGCGGTCGCAGCGCACGATGCCACCGAAAATGTTGATCAGGATGGCCTTCACGTTGGGGTCTTTCAGGATGATCCGGAAGCCTGCCTCCACGGTTTTGGCGTTGGCACCACCGCCCACGTCGAGGAAGTTGGCGGGTTCGCCGCCCGAGAGCTTGATGATGTCCATCGTGGCCATGGCCAGGCCCGCGCCGTTGACCATGCAGCCCACGTTGCCGTCGAGTTTCACGTAATTGAGGTCGTTGGCCGAGGCTTCCACTTCGAGGGGGTCTTCCTCCGACAAGTCGCGGAGGTTGACAAAATCCTTGTGGCGGAAGAGCGCGTTGTCGTCGAGGTTCACCTTCGCGTCCACGGCCAGGATTTTGTTGTCCGAGGTTTTCAACACGGGGTTGATCTCGAACATCGACGAATCGGTGTCCACGTAGGCCCGGTAGAGGGCGTTGATGAACTTCACCATTTCCTTGTGGGCGTCGCCGTCGAGGCCAAGTTTGAAGGCGATTTTGCGGGCCTGGAAGGGCTGGAGTCCCACTTTGGGGTCGATCCACTCCTTGATGATGCGGTCGGGGGTGCTGGCGGCGACTTCCTCAATGTCCATCCCGCCTTCGGTCGAGGCCATGATGACGTTGCACGATTTGGCCCGGTCGAGCAAAATGCTCAGGTAAAATTCCTTTGGCTCGGAGGCACCGGGGTAGTACACGTCTTCCGAAATGAGCACCTTGTTGACCTTCTTGCCTTCGGGGCCGGTCTGGTGCGTGACGAGCTGCATGCCGAGGATGCCCTTCGATTTTTCCTTCACCTCGTCGTAGTTCTTGGCCAGTTTCACCCCGCCGCCCTTGCCTCGGCCCCCGGCGTGAATCTGGGCTTTGATGACGAACCACTTCGTGCCGGTCTGCTGATTGAGTTCGCGGGCGGCTTCGACGGCCTGCGCGGGGGTATCGACCACGATGCCCTCCTGAATGCGGACGCCGTAGCTTTTCAAAATGTCCTTGGCCTGGTACTCGTGAATGTTCATGGAGTCGGGGTTGGTCGGTGATACGGTTTTTCGGGTGCCAAATTAGGGATAGTTGTTGACTTTGCGGCAGTAATTGAACCGCAAAGACGCAATGGAAGCGCAAAGGTCGCCGGTCAACCTTGCGATCCTTGCGCAAAATCTTTGCGTTCTTTGCGGTGAAAATTTACCCCGAATTCATGCTCGAAGCCACCCAACTCATGCGCTCCTACGGCGATTTACAGGTTCTTAAAGGCATTGACCTCAAGATTGAAAAAGGCGAGGTTGTGTCCATCGTTGGGGCGTCGGGGGCGGGGAAAAGCACGCTGCTGCACATCCTGGGCACGCTCGACCGGCCCGACGCGGGCCAACTGCTGCTCAACGGGCACGACGTGACGAGATTCAACGCCAAGACCCTGGCCCAGTTTCGCAACCGCTACATCGGGTTCATTTTTCAGTTTCACAACCTGCTGGCCGAGTTTACGGCCCTCGAAAACGTGTGCATGCCCGCCTGGATTGGCGGTACCACCGACGAAGCGACCGTGCGGCAGCGGGCGGCGGACCTGCTCAACCGGCTGGGTCTGGGCGAACGCCTGAATCACCTGCCCTCCGAACTTTCCGGTGGCGAGCAGCAGCGCACCGCCGTGGCGCGGGCGCTCGTCAACCAACCGGCCATCGTGTTTGCCGACGAACCCAGCGGCAACCTCGACTCGCGCAACGCTCAGGAACTGCACAACCTGTTTTTCCAGCTTCGCGACGAACTGGGCCACACGTTCGTCATCGTCACGCACAACGACGAACTGGCTCACCTCGCCGACCGACGGCTGGAAATGCGGGATGGGAGGATGGTTTGAAGCGGCCGCCGCGCGGTTCGTGATTTGTAGTTTGTGGTTTGTAGTTCCAATGCTGAAACCAACTACAAACTTTTCCTACTTCTCCGGCAACACCACGAAAAACGCCGATCCTTCACCGGGCTGGCTTTCGGCCCAGATGGCACCGCCGTGGTTTTCGACGATTTTCTTGACGATGGCCAGACCGATGCCCGTGCCTTCGTATTCGGCGCGGCCGTGCAGACGCTGGAAAATGACGAAGATTTGTTCGGAAAATTCCGGTTTGAAGCCGATGCCGTTGTCGCGGAGGGTGATTTTGACGTACCGCCGACCGGCGTCGAGGTGGTGGGCGTCGCGTTCGGAAAGGGCGAGGGGTTCGGCGCTGAGGTGAATTTCGGGCGACACGCCGGGTTTGGTAAACTTGAGCGCGTTGGCGAGCAGGTTCTGAAACAACTGCTGCATCTGCCCCGGCACGGCCCCAATGGTGGGCAGGTGGGTTGTTGAAAACGTGGCTTTGGTTTCGCTGATTTTCATTTCCAAGTCATTCAGCGCGTTTTGCACCACCGCGTTGAGGTCGGTCGGGGTGAGGGCATCCGAGCGGCGGGTGAGCCGCGAAAAGGCAAGGAGGTTGTTGATCAGCAGGCTCATGCGGGCGGCGGTGTCGCGCATCCGCTCCAGGTACAGGCGTCCGTCGGGGCCGAGGGCTTCGCCGAATTTTTTATCGATCCGCTCGCCGAACGAGGTGATTTTACGCAACGGCTCCTGCAAGTCGTGCGAGGCCACGTAGGCAAATTGTTCCAGGTCGGCGTTGGAGCGGCGGAGTTCTTCGACGAGGCGTTCAGAGTTGGCCAACGCTTGACGCAGGAGGGACTGATCGGAGGCCGAAACCACGACGCCATCGCCCAACTTAACCACCGAAAGGTCGAACCAGCCGTCGACGTTGCCGTCGTGGATGGGCGTTTCAAACCGCTGGGGTTGGCCGGTTTCGGTCACGGTTACGTAGCGGTCGAAGATGCCCGTCGGTTTGAGGCTGGGGAGCACGCCGAGCGCTGTCCGGTGGGGCAATTGGTCCATTGGTACCCCCACCATCCGCGAGTTGGCCTCGTTCTGGGTCACGTAGCGGTAGTCCACGATTGTTCCCTGCTCGTCGCGGATGGCCTCGAACAACACGATGGGGTTTTGCGTACCGTCAAGCACGGCCCTCAGCCGGGCGGTTTGTTCTTCCGCCTGCCGCAAGGCTCGTTTTTGCTCATTGACGAGGGTGTAGACCGAAATCAGCCGGTGGTCGTCGAGCTTGTACACGGCGTTGTTCAACCAGTTGTCCAGGCCCTCTCCCGTGTAATGGATTTCAAAATGCTGAGCTTCGCCCGTGTCGAGGGCGGACTGGTAGGCAGCCCAGTACACCGTTTCCCGAACGCTCGGGAAGAGGCTGAGCATCGTGCTGTTGACCAATTGCTCGCGGCGCAGGCCCGTGTCGTTCACCACGCCTTCGCTCACGGCCAGGTAACGTAGATCCGCCAACCGGCCCGATTCGTCGCGCAGCACTTCGAGCACGCTCAGGCCCGACAGCAGGCCGCCCATGGCCCCGTCGAGCAGATGAACCTGATCCTGGAGGGCCAGTTCCGCCCGTTTGCGGTCGGTGATGTCGAGGTAAGTCACGACCACGCCGTCGTCGAGCTTGCTCATCGACACGTCGTACCACTGGTCAAATTCCGCGTAATGGATTTCGCCCCGGAACGGCACGCCGGTTTCCACCACGGCCACGCGCTGGGCGAACGTCCCCGTCGTTTTAGTGGTTGGGTACAGTTCGAGCAGGGTTTTTGCCCGCTCGATGCGTTCCCTAGGCAGGGGCGAGGTGGCGAGGGCCGTTTCGTTGATGAGCGTCAGCTTAAAATCCTGGATCTGACCGCCCTCGTCGCGCACGGACTCCCACACCGAAATGGCGCTGAGCGAGGAGTTGATCACGCCGTCGAGCAGGGTTCGTTGCCGTTCTACCTCCCGTGCGGCCCGGTGGCGTTCGGTCGTGTCGTTGAACAGCACCACCAACTGCCCCTCGTCGATGCGCGAGGCCGACAGTTCGAGCCAGCGCTGCACGGGTTCGTGAAAAAACTCCACCCGGAAGGGCTTGCCCGTGGTGAGCACGTTCCGGTAGGCTTCGAGCAGGCCGGAGGATTCAAACTGCGGGTTGAGTTGGCGAATGGTTTGAGCGAGAGCCTCTTCGCGGGTGTGCTGGCCAAATTCGAGGGCCTTCGGGTTGATCAGCACGGCCTGAAAATCCATCACATCGCCCGCTTCGTCGCGCAGGGCCTTTTCGACCACCATGCCACTCGGCGAATGCTCCACCACGCTTTCGAGCAGGGCTTTCTGCTGCTCGAACGCGGTGATGTCCTGAAACGAAACGGCCACGCCGTTGGGGTGAGGGCAAAACGTCAGGTCGTAGCGGCGGCGGGTCAGGTCGGGCAGGGTGATCCAGAGCGGCTCGTGGTAAGCTTCGCCGGTGGCCGAGGCTTGGGCAGCCACCGGCCACAGGCGCTCGGGCACCAGGTGCGAAAGCGCAGTGCGGGCTCGCTTGCCGACCACGGTGGCTTCGGGCTGCCCGACGAGCTTTTCGGCGGCCTGGTTGAAGAGCGCGATGCGAAAATCGGTGGGGGGCTCAGGCAGGGTTTCGAGTAAAATCAATCCGCCCGGCGCGCAGTCGAGCGCGGTCCGAAGGAGGGAGACGTCGGTCAGGTGGGGAAAGGTTGATGTCATGCCGAACGGAAAACTCGGGCGGTCTGGTAGGGGATGGCGGGTGTTCTGACAAAACTAACCAAAATCCTCCGGGAAAGTTGGCGTCACCGCACTAACCGGAACACCGGCAGGCGGAGGTACTCGGGTTCGGCCCAGGGGGAGCGGCGAAACACGAAATCGAGTTGGGCGCGGGCGTTTTTGGCAAAGGCTGGGTCGGCAGCCCGCTTTTCGTCCAATTCGCGGCGCAGGGCGGGATTTTTCGCCAGCAATTCCGCCGCCACGTCCTCAAAGACGTAGTCGGAATAGCCTTCTTTTTGCTGGAGAATCGTATCGAAAAAATTCCAGGTGAAAAACGAATCGCCGCCCGTGGGTTCGAGCATTTCGACCAGGTAGCGGTCGGTGGCCTGACCGGTAGGAATCAGCCAGTCGCCTTTTCGGAAGCGGATTTCCTGCCGGGTCACGGAAGTGGTCACGTCGAAATTCGGCCGGTGGCCTTCGTAGGCACGGGGGCTGGACTGATGGCTTTCGATGCGCGTCACCTCCACCACCATCGTCGTGTCGGCGGGCAGGGGCTGCACGGCCACGCCGTTGAGTTGAAGCAAGTCGATGACGTTCCACCAGCCCTGCGGAATCAGGTACGCCGCCGGTTTGAGGGCCGTTTTTTCGGGCAAAAAATAGTTGAAGTACCGCAGTTGGGCCGTGAAGGGCTTTTGCCGGTCGTAAAACAGCCGGGGCAGGCCCGACACCTCGCTGGGTTTGTAGTCCGCCGCGTACCCCCGGAACTCCACCGAGTCGAACCGGCTCCGGTCGGTCCGCCAGGCCAACGGAAAGCGAGTCTGGTTTTTGACCGCCTCCCGTGCTTCGTGCCGCAGCCGGGCGATTTCACCGCCATGGTTGGCCGTGAAGCGGATGAATGCGTCGAGCAGCGCCCGCGTGGCGGCCACCCGTTGCGGGTAGGGTTTGAGCATGTGGGTTTCGGGCATGAAGCCGAAGGTCTGGAACAAGGCCGCGTAGCCCGTCGAGTAGCGGGGACCGTCGACGAAGCCCTCCATGCCTTCCTCCGCCAGCCGCGGGCCAAAGTTGGTCACGTAGGGAATCATCGGGAAACCCGCGTGGGTCATTTCGCGGTACAAAAACGGCTCGAAGGTATCGCGCTGAAACCGGCCCATTGCCCCGCCGAGTTTGTCGGGCTGGGTGGCAATGAGCGTCATCACGTGTTGGTAGTCGGCCCCGTTGCTCACGTGCGTGTCCACGAACACGTCGGGGTCCACTTCGTGGAAAAGTTGGGCAAACGCGCGGGCGTTGCGCGAATCGGCTTTCACGAAATCGCGGTTCAAATCGTAGTTGCGGGCGTTGGCCCGGAAGCCGTACTCCTTCGGCCCGTTCTGGTTCACGCGGCTGAAGGCACCACGGTTGAGCGCGCCGTCGACGTTGTAAAACGGCACCACGGCCAGCACGAGGTTTGCAGGCAGCGCCGTTTTTCCCGTCACCACATCCCGCAAGAGCAGGAGGGAGGCGTCCACGCCGTCGGGTTCGCCGGGGTGAATGGCGTTGTTGATGAGCAGGATGCGCTTGTTCTGGCTCCGCAGTTTTCCGAAATCAAATTCCTGGGTGGGCGAAAACACGGCCAGGTGCAGCGGTTCGCCCGAATCGGTCAGGCCCACCGTCCGGAGTTGGAGTTGCGGCGAGCGGGCGTCGAGGGTTTTCAGAAACTGAATGCCTTCGGCGTAGGTGACGGTTTCCTGTCCGCCGCTTTGCTCGAAGCGGGTCGTAAAGGTCTGGGCCTGCATGGAAAGGGTGAAAAAGAGGAAAATCGGGAGGAGTCGGTTCACGGCAGCGCGGAGTTGAGCCACAAAAAACGCCCGCCGGGCAAGCCAGCGGGCGTTTTTGGAAAATACGAGGTGGTTATTTTTTGACAAAATTCAAAATCGCGAGCACTGAGCCGACGATGGCCAGGAACTGGATGAGGCCGTTGATGTAGATGGCGCGGGTGAGCTTGGTTTCGAGTAGGGCGAGTTCCTGTTTAAACTCCGCCCGGAAAAAGGCCAGGTCTTGCTTAAATTCAATCCTCAACTCGGAGAGTTTTCCGTTCGTCTCCTGACGCAGGTCGAACAAGTCTTGCTTGGTCGCCAGACCTAATTTTTCCAGGTTTTGCTCCACGCTCCGTTCCACTTTGCTTTCGATGTATTCGATGACTGTTTCAGCTTCTTCGGCACCCCACTGGGCTTTGAAAATCTCGTAGGCTTTTATCCCTCGGGTGTCCATGGCGAAGGTGGTTTTCGACAACGTTACGAAAAAAAGCATTCCGACCCGAGGCAGTAAGCTATTTTTCTAAAAATCAGTCCATTCGTTCACTTTGCACCGACGGGTTTTGGCGCAAACGTCAGCTTTCGGGCTTTGGCCAAAAACCGCCAGCTCAGCAGCACCGCTGCCGCCATCAGTCCGGCGGTGAGGCCCAGCCAGATGCCCGTCACGTCGAGGTTGAAGCCGAAGGTGAGCAAGGCCCCGATGGGTAGCCCGACGACCCAGTACGCCACCAGCGTGACGACGGTGGGCAGGTTCACGTCGGCCATGCCCCGCAGCAGCCCCAGGCTGACGGCCTGAATGCCGTCGAACAACTGGAAAAACCCGGCGATGAACACCAGCCTCGCCGCGATGGGAGCCACCTCGCGGTCGCGGATGTAGAGGGCGACGATCTGCTCGTTGGCGAACAAAAACAGCAGGCAGCACACGCCCATGAACAGCCCGCCGAGCGCGAGCGCCGTGGTTCCCGATTTGAGCACGGCGGTGCGGTCGCGCTGCCCCAGCCCGGCCCCCACCCGGATGCCCCCGGCGGCGGCCAGCCCCGTGACCATCATGTACGTGACCGACGCCGGGTTGATGGCGATGACGTGCGCCGCGAGTTGGTTTTCGCCCAGCCAGCCCACCATCAGCGCGGCGAAGGCGAACACGGCGATTTCAAAAAAGCCCTGAAACCCGCTCGGAATGCCGATGCTGAGCACTTTGCGCAGGAGCAGGTTGGGGTTGTAGGCTCCGCCGAGCGAGGTGGTTTTCAGGAAAACCCGGAACCTCGGCGTGCGCAGCACGTAAACGGCCATCGCCAGGGCCATGCCCGTCCGGCATACCAGCGTGGCCACGCCCGCGCCGTTGAGGCCCCATTCCGGAAACATCCAGACGCCGTTGATGAGCAGGTGGTTAAGCCCTACGTTGAGCAGCACCGCGCCGAGCGTAATGCTCATCGCCACGCGGGTGTGGCCGAGGCCGTCGGTGAGCTGGCGCAGGGCCAGGAAAAAAAACAGGGGCAGGGTGGAGGCCGTCACGATGAGCAGGTACGGCGACGCCAGCGCCTCGACGGCGGGTTGCTGCCCGAACCAGCTAAACCGAAACGCCAGCACCACCAGCACCGCCGCGCAGCCCAGACCCGCCAGCAGCGCCACCCGGAGGGCCGTGCGCACGAGCCGGGCCACCAGCCGCCGATCGCGCTCTTCGTTAGCTTTGGAAATGAGCGGGGCAATGACGCCGAGGGTGTTTTGCCCCAGAATGGCCACCGTAATCCAGACCCCATTGGCCACGCCCGCCGCGTCGAGGGCCAGTTTGGCGCCGCGGGCCATGTGGCCCACCTGCACGGTATCGGCCACGCCCATGAGCATGATGCCCAGTTGGCCGAACACAATCGGCAGGGCCAGCCGGAGCAGGGCGTTGACTTCGGAACGGTACAGGCGGAAATGAACCCGGGGCGTGCGCATGGCGCAAAGGTAGGGCGGAAAAGGCGGAGCGAACTTGGAGAAAACCCCGAACGCCCTATTTTTGCACACCCGTTCCCATGTTGGCACCGTAGTTCAATGGATAGAATAGACGTTTCCTAAACGTTTGATGCGGGTTCGATTCCCGCCGGAGCCACGAATACCAAATTGACCCGCTGACAATCAGCGGGTTTTTATTTTTAGGTGGCGAAAGTAGTGGCGAACGGTTGCGAAAAAAGCGGCGTTCAAACATTTTCGGCTGGATACTTGAAAAATTCAACGAATTTTCAAGTATGTTTGGCGTGGTTAAAATTCATGATGCCATGCGCGCCAAATTCAAGTGCAGTTCGGTAGAAACGTTTGAGGGTGGAAACCAAACCGCCAAGCTGCGCCCGTAGGTGCCCACTAGAAAGGCTACCTGAGCGCATGCAGATGAAAGGGGGTTGTTGGCCGCGTCGCGGGGTTTCGTACCCAGTGACCAGGAAGGCGGAGAAAACCCGCCAACCTCCTTTAGGCAGACTGCATGACAGGGGTGCGGATGACGGTAGAGAGGCCCGTGAGATAGATGTTACCTATCGTACCGGATAAGTCCTTGATGAAACCTATGCCGCACTTTAACTTGGGGAAATAGCTCAGCCCGGTAGAGCTACCGCTTTGCGAGCGGAGGGTCGGCGGTTCAAATCCGTCTTTCTCCACAACCTTCCATGCGGGTTCGGCCCGCATCAGGCGTAGCAGCCTGGGCCAACGCTACCGCCGCCGGGGCGCTAATCCGGCACTCATTTTCTTGTTTTCCAGCAAAAATCCTGACAATCAATCAGGTGGAAAACAAAGCCGTAGGCTGCAATGCCCGGCAGGGCGTGTCGGTAACGCCGCCCAACTGACAATCGGGAGCAACCAAACTCCCGCCCGGCCCATAAGTCCGAAGGCGGTGCGGTGCTCCTGAATTTCTTGCCGACGGTGCGGTTGACTGTGGTGTTGGTCGGCAAAAACCTTCCAGGCTGGCGGGCCTGGCTGACGGGGTGCGAGGGGGCGTTGGGAAGCGCCTCCTCTTTTTTTATCTTGCATCATGGTACGCCTCCAACACCTCATCACTAAGAAGATGGACGAGCGAAAATTCGTCCTGCATTTCGAGCTACTCAACGACACGCCGACCCAAGTCGAGGAGAAATTGAAACTGACCGTCGATGGCCGCGCTTGCAAGACCGAAAAGCGCATCCGCATCCCCGGCAATCACACCTACACCAATATGAAGGCCCAGCAGGTGACGGCACCGGGCCGGGCGCTGGCTCAGGTGGAGGTGCGCGAGAAACCCGCCGATTTGCTGTTCGACTGGAAGTTTGGGGACATCATCGGGCGGGAGGTGTTCGGAGACGGGTTTGAGGATTTGTCGATGTACGACCGTCAGGGACGGCCTAAGCAATAATTTTAGTTTGTTGATGAAGTGTATTGTGACACCACGGGGGCGCTGCTGCTGTGGTGTTTTTATTTGGTATGTTTGAGGTGTGAGAATGAAGTGTGGGGGCGGCCCCCCGACAACCCACCGAGGCGATGAAAAAAGATGATGCCGTTCCCGAGCAAGGGAGCGGGAAACCCACCAAACGAGGGCGGGGTACCAAGTACCGCCCTGAAATGAAAGAACAGGCCCGAAACCTTGCTTTGTTGGGCCTAATTGACACCGAAATTGCGGCGGCGCTGGGCATCGGCGAAACCACCCTCAATGAGTGGAAAAAGCGCCATCCTGAATTTCGGGAGTCCCTAAACAGCGGCAAACTTCTGGCTGATGCCGAGGTAGCGGCGGCGCTGTTTCAGCGGGCCGTTGGCTACTCGCACCCTGACACGCACTTCTCGGCTTACGAAGGGACTGTGACCGCCACGCCGACCACCAAGTATTATCCGCCCGACACGAAGGCGGCCATGCACTGGCTGCACAACCGGCAGATGCGGCTGTGGAAACTCGGGGAGCGCGACGATGAGGGAGACACCGAGACGAGCGTCATCAAACCCAAACCGCCCCAAACCTGATGGTACTCGACGTGAGCGACCTCGGGCTTTGGAACGAGGTATATCTGCCTTTGATGGACGCCGAGCGCGACGCGTTCGACATCAATACGCTGTGGGGCAGTGGCGGGTCGGGCAAATCGCAGTACATTTTCCGCCGCTGGATAACGAAGATGTTTGAGAAGCGGCGGCGGCGGTACTACGTCATCAGGAAGGTAAACGCCACGCTGCGCACCTCGTCATACCAGGACTTGAAAGACTGCGTGTACGACTGGGGCGTTGAGAAGTATTTCAAATTCACCGTGAACCCCTTGCGGATTCAGGGGCCGAACGGCAACGAGGTGGTTTTTCTGGGGTGCGACGACCCGGAAAAGCTCAAGTCGCTGGCAGCGGGCGACGAGGTGTTTTGTGAGGAGGTGACGGAACTCGACAAAACGGACTTCCTGCAAATCATGATCCGGGTGCGGGGTCAGGGCAAGGACGGAGACCGGAAAATCATCTGGGCGGCGTTCAACCCCGTGGACGAAGACCACTGGGTAAAAACGACACTGGTGGATCCGGCCGTTCACTGGAACACCACGACGACAGCGAATGCCAGTACCGGCAACATCCGGGCGGTGCATACGACGTACCTCGACAACAAGTTCGTCGGCGATGCCTACGCCCAGAAAATGGAGTACATCCGGGCGCTGGACTTCAATTATTACCGAATCTACGCCCTGGGTCAGTGGGGCATCACGCGGCCCGACGCGCCTTTTTTTCACAAGTTCGACGAGGAAGCCCACGTGTCGGCGCATTTTCAGAAATACAGCGAATGGCCCCGCTACAACCCCGACAAGGCCATTTACGTGTCGTTCGACTTCAACATCATCAACTCGGCCATCGTCAGCCAGAAGCATTGGGAGGCGGGGTATTTCCCTTATCTGCAAGAGTACCACGAGGCGGGCGGCTTCGACCTTGATGCGGTGGTGGACGAGATACTCGACACCTACACCGACAGCTACGTGATGGTGACGGGCGACCCGGCGGGCAACGCAGGCAGTGCCCTGACGAAGGACAACGCCAGCGGGTTCGACATCATCCGTTCACGGTTCGCGGCCAGGGGGCAGGGATGGCGGTGCAACATGGACAACGTGGCTTCGGCTTCGCTGGGCTACCGAACCTCGAAACTGATTTCCAACGCCGTGCTGCACCACGAGAAAGGGAACCTGTTTTTCCACCCTGAAATGAAGCGCACCATCAGCGACATGAAAAAGATGCGACAGGGGAAAGAAGGGGGCCTCGACAAAAAGCACTGCGACGACCACGACTACGGCCATTTGGGTGACTGCGTGAGGTATGATACTGCCTTTCACATGGAAGACCATTTCAAGTCGTATGGCTATGACTTTCTGAAGGCTGGCTGAATACTTGAAAATTTCAACGAATTTTCGAGTATGTTTGGGGCAACCTTCCCCACCCTCCTCACCGTGACCCCCTTCGACGAACTGGTGAAGCTGGCTTTGCCCACCACCGCCCGCGCCGGCGGGGTGCTTTACGTCAACGACCTGCCCGGCGTATCGAGCGAAATGGCCTCGGCCCTGACCGATTCGGACGCCGACACCCTGACCAAACTTTTCGACAAGGTGCGGCGGCGGGCGTGGGAGCGGCTGATGGTCGAAGCCCAGGACGCCCTCAGCGACCGGGCGACCTTCAAGCCCCTGGTGGCACCCGCCACGACCCCCCGCAAGCGCAACCCCCAAACCGTGATTGCCCCCGTGGACGCCTGGCGCGGCCAGCGGCTGCTGGTGCCCGCCTCGGCCCACACGGTGCTCAGGGTGAAGGCCATTTGGCTGTGCGTGTTTCTATCTGACCCGTCGGTTGCCGGGCCGCCGGTGACGGTGAAGGTAATGGATTTGGAGGAAGGCCGGGAGCGGGCCAGCTACAACCTCGGCCCGGTCACGCACGGCCTGAAACGCTACGACCTGCCCAGCGGGGCAACGGCGGAGTTTGACGCCTCGCGCTGGTTGAACCTGGCCTTTGTGACCGACCGGGCGGCGCTCTCGACGATGGTGGTGGACCCGGTACGGGCCTGTTCGTCGTCGGTACCGGTGAGCGGGATTGAACTGCGCAAAAACCGACCCGCTACCGACGACGAAGCGCTGTACCAGGCCGAGCCGGGAGGCTATGGCCTGTGGGTGGAAGCGGAAGCGGAAACCTCGCTTTCGTCCATCCTGACCGAGCAGGCAAGGCGGCTCCAATCGGCCTTCTGGTATTTGACCGGGGCGGAACTGCTGACCGAAAAACTGGCCTCGCACCGGCTGAACGTGTGGACGACGACGAATCTGGAATTCACCCGCCAGACCCGCGACGACCTTGTGAACACCTACCGCAGCGTGGCGCGGAAGGCCCTCAAATCGCTGCCTCTGGATTCGCTGGGGTGGGAGGAGCCGGACGGCGTGATGGGGTACGAGGCGCAATCGAATGTGTAAACAACAGAAAAATGACAAAGACCAGCAGCAAACAGCGGCTCGCAAACCTGATTCAAAGTTGCGAACAGTCCTTGAAAATTGCCCGTTCGCTCTACGACGACGACGACCTTAAGCAATGGGCGGTCGAGTACTCGCTACGCTGTCAGGCGCAGATTAAGCAGGTAAAGCAGACCTTAAAACAGACCTTCGGCGTGGACTACGACGATGTTGGCTCAAAAAACGAAGTAATTAAGGTAGGCAGTAAGGTCAGGGTTCTGGCCGACCACATGGACGGCATGGAAGGCAGCACAGCAACAGTAACGGGCTACGCGGAACCAGCGATGTTATCGGATATCACCATGACGGACGGCATGAAGATGAACGCTCACAAGTGGCTGATAAACAAAGAGGTAGAATTGATTTAATTTTTTTCACTTAAAAGTCAACAAAACAATGGCAAAAATGAAACCGGGCATGAAAATGCCCAAACCCACCAAGCCAAAGCCTAAAAAGCAGGCCAAATGATTCGCATCGAAACCGACATCGAACGTGTGATGCTGAAGTGCCGATTTTACCCGCGCTGGTGGGGCTACGTGGTGGTGATTGGCCATGAAAAAACATGGCGAGTGGGCCGCATCATCTACAACTAAGCAGCATGGTACGCATCGAAACCAACCTCAACGAAGTGGCCCTGAGCCTGACGGAGTACCTGCTCGATGACGACGAGCGGAGCCGACGGGCGCTGATGATGGGCGTACACGACGCGGTGGGGTTGATTTCGATGCGCATTCAGCAGGACGGGCAGGACGCCGAGGGCGACGTGATGACGTCGGACAGCGCGAAAACCGAGGGCGCTTACTCGAAACCCTACGCCCGCAAGCGGAAAGCGGCCGGGCGGCAAATCGCCCAAGTGGACCTGACGATGACGGGCGATTTGATGCGGAATTTTCAGGTCATCGACGTGTCGAGCAAGGAGGCCACAGCGGGCTTTCTGGCCTCTAAGCAGGGCGACAAAGCCGAGTACCTCGAAGCCTACTATGGCCCGGTGTTCGGCCTGACGAAGGAGGAGGGGACGATGGTGGCCGATGTGGTGGTGGACGAACTTTTCCGGAACTGACAGCATGGCGACGACTTTGGAACGCATCAACGAAAAGCTGCTGGCGGCCTTCAAAGAGGGCACGGCGGAGGCCGTTGGGCTGACCAAGACCGTGGTTCGCGATGCTCAGCGGATAGTCACCTACGCCACCGACGACGACCCCGTGAAGGCCTTCGGCGTGGACGACCGCTACGCCGTGCAGTGGTTTCACCTCAGCCGGGGCCGGACGCCCGAAAGCCGGGACGCCTTCGACCGGACGCGGTGGCGCTACCGGCTGAAGCTGGTGGTGGTGTGCCGCGACCGGATGGCGATGGAAACCATCATCAAGGTATTGGCCGGGTACTCGGAATTGTATTTCGAGGGGGCGATGGATGACGACCGGGAGATTCTGACCCGGTTTTGGGCCTTGCCCGCCGACCGCGTGGACCCGGCCCTGTACGCCTTCACGGTGGATTACTGGTTTCTTTCGGATCGCGAACTCGGGGAGGCCTGGACGGAATCGCAGTGTTTATGCGGGCAGCCGAGGCGGGGGTATGTGAACCCGCCCGCTCAGGCAGGGATGGTAGGGCAGTTGCCCCTACAAGTAACGTTCAACGGCCAGACGCAATTCAACATTTTCACCCAACCCACCGGGGCACATTGGCTGGTGGTGAATGGCATTGACTACCGTCCGCCCGCCTACGGGCTGGGTACGGTGGGAAGCAACGAGCGGCTTATCTGGGACGGGCCTTTTGCGCTCGAAACCAGCGACGAACTTTTCTTCGTGACAACTTAACTCACTTTTCACTCATGGCAGGACGTCCGGTAAAAGGAAAACAAATCGAGCTGGCCAGCATCACGCAAGGCCACCTCAACCTCGCTACGCCCTCGTCAGCGGGCGATGCGGCGCGGAAAGACTACGTGGATTCGGCCATTTCCACGCTACAAACCAGCCTGACCAACTCCATCCTTTCGAAAGACTGGAAAGACTCGGTGCGGGTGGCTTCGACGGCCAACGTCACAGTGAGCAGCCCCGGAACGGCCATCGACGGGGTGACGCTCACTAATGGCGACCGGGTTCTCTTGAAAAACCAATCGACGGGCAGCGAAAACGGCATTTACGTCTTCAACGGCTCCGGCTCAGCAATGACGCGGGCGACGGATTTCAACTCCTCGACCAACGTCACCACCGGCGCGGCTACTCTGGTCGAAGAAGGCTCAACCAACGCGGGCACGGCCTGGCGCTTGTCAACGACCGGGGCCATTACGGTGGGCACGACGAGCCTTTCGTTCACGGCGTTTTCCACCATCACAGCCCCGGTCCCGACGACCTCCAACAAGGCGATGACGGCCTCGGTCACCAGCAGCGACTTTGACGAGGCTTGTGCCACGGCCATCGCTTCGACGCCCGCGCAATCGTCGTTTGTGGCGGTGCTGGTCAACGGCATCCTGGCGGAACTCGGCAACGGCGTGAAAACCAAAGACTGCTATTTCTCAGGCAACTCCGGCACCACCGCCCGCGCTCACAACGCGGTGGTGAGCGGGGACAAACTGTACTGGGTGGGCAGCGTGGCAGGCTACCAACTGGCCACCACCGACCGGATTGATTTCGTGTACGTCGTTTAATTCCGCCTTGCGATGGCTAAGATTCCCTCGAAACAGGTCGAAGCAACGGCCAGCAACGAATCCATCGACCTGCTCGGCTCGGACGTGTCGGAGAACGCAGGCACCGTCACGACGGTGTTTAGCTTCAGTGTATCGGCCAACGACGTGATTTCGATTCGTGCGCTGATGCGAACCCAATCGACGCTGGGCACGAGTGGCGGGCCGCAGTTTCAAATAAACATCCCCTCGGGGACGATGGATGCGCAGTACTCGGCCCCGGCCAACGCGACCGGGGCCGTGTCGGTGCTGATGAACACCAGCGGCACCAGCTACTCGTCGGCCAACTGGCCAGCGGCCAACGCGCACCACCTGTGCGAGATTTCGGGGCTGCTGTTGATTGGTGGCACGGGCGGCACGGTGACGATTCGGGTGCGGCGGGGAAGTTCGGGGACAGTGACGGTCCGGGCCAATTCGGCGCTTATTCGTAAGAAACTCAACTGACTTTAACCATGACGCTGTTCAAAGTCACGCCGCGCACTTTCGTCGCCCCCAACGGGTCGCAGTACACCATCGTGGGCATCCGGGGGCGGGTGCGGAGCCTGCCTATTTCGCTGAGTGCGTTCACGCCTACGATGGAATTCGAGTTCATCGACAGCGAAGGCACGGTGCGGAGCAGCGTCACGGGCGGACTGGGTGATTTTGCGGTTAAAATCGCCCAGGTGGTAGCCGCCCAGCAACCCCAACTCACGCCCGAGCAGGTGCAGACAGCCGCCCAGCAGCAGGCTGTGCAAGTGGTGGCGGGGCTGCTCAGCCCCGACCCGGCGACGGTGTACGCCACAGCGTCGGCTCTGGCCGGTGCTTACGAATACCAGATGTTATCTTTTTCAGAGCAATGACCCGAACCCGGCACCCCAATTTCGACAAAGTCACTGCCAAAGAACTGGCTTTTTCTGACCAGGGTGTGGACTACTACCATTTCCCCGGCGGGATTCCGATGTACCAGGAGCGGTTCGTGATGATGGGGGAAACCCTGCGCAAACACGACCAGTACAAGGTGACCGACGGCATTTTGACCGAACACATTGCGATGCTGGAGGGGCTGGCGAGCGCCGAAAACATGACGGCCAAGAAGCTGCAAATGGAAGTGCTGTTTCTGGCCGACGTGCTCAAAAGCCGCCGGGAAAACAGCTTCTGGCCGATGTACCACTACCAACTGGCCAGCGTGTGGTATTTCGACGAGGGAGAAGACCCGTTCGGGTACAGCGAGGAGTACGGAATGCAGAAAATCAGGCGGTGGCTGGAAAGCCCGAACCGGGCCGAGATTTTTTTTTTCATCTGCGGGTCGGAGTTGACCAGGTACATGCCCTCGCCGGACTTGTCGCCCAGTGCTTCGCTGAATTATACGAGCCTGACGGCCATTCGGGAGTACGTCCGCTCACAGATTCTTTTGAAGCGAGCCACGTCGAACGGCTTCGAGCCTGGTATTCTGAAAAGTATCGAATCGCAGATGGACGACTGGAAGTTGTGGAGCGGCTTGGACGCCTCAGCGTGGAAGCCTACCACGAATTCAAGCGCGAATGGTACGCCGAGCAGCGACGACGAGAACTGGTCGGATGAGTGAGTAGGGTGGCAACGTGTAACTGAAACGAGGGGTTGAGCCATGAGCGGGGTTTTGGATCGTGACATCCGGGTACGCTTGCAATACCTGACCGAAGGGCAGGACCGTGCGGCGGCGGACATGAAGGAGATGGTGGCTGTCGTGGGTGAACTCACGCGAGCCACCAATAGCCTCGTTGCTGCCCAACAGCGGCGGAGCGACAACACCCGCGAGGAGACGAACCGCGAACTCGGGTTGCTCGAAAAACTCCAAGCCCGTTACCGGGAACTCCAGACGGCCATCGAGCGGGCGGCGAGTGTCGAGGACATCCGGTTGTTGAACCGCGAACTCGACAAAGTGCAGGCCGAAATGACCGCCATCGCCTCGGCGGGGCGGGGCTGGGAAACCTCCATGCGGCAGGCCAACGCGGCGGGCAAGGACGTGCGCGGCACGATGGGGGGATTGCAGGGCGATTTGGCGAGTGTGCGGGGGCTCATCTTACAGGCCTTCGGGGCGTATGAGATTTTGCAGTTTGGCAAGGGCGTGATTGACGCACGGTCGAACATGGAATCGTTCGACGTGAGCCTGAAGACCATGCTCGGCAACAAGGAAAAGGCCGACAAGCTGGCCGCCGACCTGGTGAAATTTGCCCAGCAAACGCCCTTCGAGTTGAAGGATTTGCAGGGCATGACGGCCAAGTTGCTGGCCTTCGGTTTCTCGGCTTCGGAAATCATTCCGACCCTGACCCAACTGGGCGACATCGCCGCCGGCGTGGGTCGGGAGCGGTTGCCGTTCCTGACTCTGGCACTGGGCCAGACCCGCACGGCCACGGTCCTGACGGGCGAGGAGTTGCGGCAGTTTGTTGAAAACGGGGTGCCGCTCATCGAGGAACTGGCGAAAGTGACGGGGCACTCGATTGCCGCCATCACGTCGGAAACCAAAGACCTCGGCATTACCTACCAGCAGGTGCAGCAGGCGCTACAGAACCTGACGGGTGAGGGCGGTCGGTTCAACAATTTGATGGCCTTGCAAAGCAAAACGATGGGCGGGATGATTTCCAACCTGTCGGACGCTTACTACCAGGCCAAAGCCCGCATCGGCGAGTACATCGAGAGCGGGCTGAAACCGGCCATTGAGTGGGGGACGCGGCTGATGAACAACCTGGCCGGGAACCGGGCAGCGGTGGAAAAACTGGCCGACTACGTGAAAGCGGGCGTGACGGCGTGGATTGCCTACCGCACGGCCGGGAGCGCGACGGCCACCGCACTGGCCGCGAAAGAGCTGGTGATGAAGGCGCTCACGCTGACGACGGGCACCTACAATTTGGCCCTCGTCACGGCGCGGGGAACGACCGAAGGCTTTACCCGGGCGCAACTGGCTTCGGCGGTGGCGGCGCGGGGCCTGTGGACGGCCCTGGCATCGAACCCGCTGGGGGCGGTGATTGCCGTGGTGGGCGTGGCGGTGAGTGCGTACCTGGCCCTCCGTGACGCGCAAAGCGAGGTGGGCGAGGGCATGGACGAGAACACGAAGAAGATTTTTGAGGAGCGCAACCGCCTGCAAACGCTGGTGGGGGCCATCGTCAACACCAACGACAATTACCGCATTCGGAAAGGGCTGCTTGCCCAGCTTCGGCAGGAGTACCCGGATTTCTTGAAAGGCATCGACGACGAGAACGTGTCGAACCGGACGCTGCTGAACCTGCTGGGGCGGATCAACCTCTCCTACCAGGAGCGCATCACGTTAGCGCGGACGGCCTACAACGTCGAGAAAAATACGAACGACCTGAAGAAAGTTTGGGATGACCAGCGCAACGCGGTGGAGCTTCTGAAAAAGGAATTCAAGGAACTGAAAATCGAGTCGATGGACCTCGACGAGGCCGTGCAGTTCGTCAAAAAATCAGGCGTGGACACGTGGGTGACGCTCAATCAGGGCATGGGCCAGTACACGCGCATTGACCGGCTGGCTTCGTTCGTGAAGGTGCTCGAAGACACTGGCAAACGGCAAACGGCCCTGACCAACGAAAACATCAAGGCCGAACAGCAGGCCGAGACCATGCGGGCGCAGTTCAGCAAAAACGCCGAACTCCGCCACGAACAGGATGTGAAGCGGGAAAAGGAACTACACGCCCTGCTGTTTACGCGGGCTGGTTCGGGCAAGGTGGTGACGGTGCAGATGGTGGAGGAATACAACACGCTGAAGGCCGCCAACGATGCATGGAAGGTTGCCCACACGACGACGACCAACACCATCGTCGAGAACGAAGAAAAGAAAAAGAAAGCCGCCAAATCGTCGCTGGAAGTGCAACTCGAAAGCGACGTGCTGAAGTTAAAATCCGCCGAAAAAACGTGGGAGTCGGAATACGAACTCATCAAAAAATCGGCGGAACTCGACATTGAGCAGGCCAAGCGGGCGGCCAAAGACAAGGAACTGACGGCGAAGCAACTCTCGGAGCGCATCAAGGCCATCAAAGCCGACGAGGCCAACAAACTCCTGGAGGTGGACCGCAAGTACGTGGAGGATGCGGCGAAGGACGTGGGCAAGTGGCTCGACAAACTCGACAAGGACCGCAAGGAGCGGCTGAAGGGTGACGCGGCGTACCTGAAAGATTTGGAGAAGCAAATTCAGGACGCCCAGAAGGACACCCACCGGGAGCAGGTGGAGCAGCAGAAAATCCTGTTCGAAAGCCGAAAAAAGAATTTCGCCATCGTGCTGGATTTCCTTTCCCGCGAATCGGAACTGGTGGGGGAAATCGGGCGGGCGGCAAAAATCGCCTGGGAAAACCTCGACTTGCTGACAGGCGAGAAGCTCAACGCCGCCAAAGAAAAGCTGGCGAAGGAAGGGGGCGTTTTGTCGAGCATGCTGGGCAGCTACGACGGCACGAAGGAAATGGACGTGCAGATTGAGAAGCAAAAAGCCAACGTGGCGGCGCTGACGACTAACGTCAAAGACCTTGACGCGGCGGGCCAAGCCGCCATGCTGTCGGTGGTTTCGATGGCGATAACCACCTGGCTGAAAATCGGCGAAGCCTACGAGGAGATGATGGCCCGCACCTACCAGGCCATCGCTGATTCGTTGGGCAAGGCACGGCAGGCGCTGAATGACTTCTACAACCAGATGATTGACCAGAGCCGCCAGGCACTGGCCGAAGAGTTGGAGAATTTCGAGGGCACCTACGACCAGAAAGCGGCCATCATCGAAGCGCACTACGCCGAGCAAAAGCAGCTCATGGACCTGCGAGACCAGACCGACGCCATGCTGGGGGCCATCGAGGACGTAAACCAGGCGGCGGCCAATGCGGGCAAGAACGGGCGGACCCTGATTGAGGGCATGATTACCGCCTACACCAACAGCATTCTGCGTGAGCAGCAGGCCCGGCTCAACCAGGTGGAGTGGGAGCTTCAGAAAGCCGCCGAACTGCGGGATGCCAAAATCAGGACCATCGATGAAGCATTCAAGGCCTTCAAGGAGGCAACGGAGGCCGAAATGGACCTCGCCAAACGGGCGGCGGAGGAGAAAAAAGCGCTCATCGAACAACAAAAGGCCGACGAAACCGAAGCGATTGAAATCCTTGACCGGGTGCGGAACGAAGCGCTGGAGCGTTACCGCCGGGACGAAGTGGCACGGCTTCAGGCCACGCGCGACCGCATCCTGGCCACGCTGACCGACGAAGACGAGAAGCGTCAGGTGATTGAGGAATTTGACCGGCGCATCAAGGCCGTGCACGACGAGGTAGAGGAAGCCAAACTCGACAAGTCGAAGGGCGTCAGCCTGGCCACCAAGCAACTGGAGCAGGAGGAAAAAGACTTCATCGAGCGGCTGGAGCAGGGGCTGAAAGACACGATTTCGGCGCTTCAGGAGCAAATCAAGCAGCAGGAAATCAATGCCGCGCGGGAAAAGGCCAACGCCAACAACGACTACAAAAACGCCTACAACGCCGCCCAGCGGGAGATGTTCGAGATTACGAAGCAGATGAAAATCGCAGAGCTTCAGGCGGAAATCGCCATTCTGCGCTCGAAACGGAACCTGTTCAACCGGGGTAAAATCGACGCGGCGATTGGGGATTTGAACGCGGCCATCGGGCAGATTGCGGGGCTGACCTTCGGGGCACCCACGCCCACCGTCGACCAGCCCACGGGCGGCCCGACGGACATTTTGCCGCCTGACCAGGGCACCGACACGCAGATTTTCCACGACGGTACCGAAAACGTGCGAACCGGGCGGGGCTACCGGCGGGGGTCGTTCATCGCCTACGACGAGGTGCCCGCCATCCTGCAAACCGAGGAGCGGGTGGTGAACAGGGCGCAAAACAAACGCCTCGGCGGAATCTCCAACGAACAGCTTGTCCGGATGGTCGAGGCGTACCGGGGCGGGTCGAGTGTGCATTACAAACCCATTGACCTGTCGGGATTTGGCCCGGTGGGGCAAGCGACCGACATGGGGCCGATGCTCCAGAAAATGGACGCATTGCGGGATGCCCTTGAAAAGCAACCCCAATTCCACGCCAATTTCGACGAACGCGGGATGAGCATCAGCCAGCGGAAAGGGCTGGCCAAGACCAATTACCGAAACAACCGTTTCTGGAAATAACTCCATGTACAGCTTTTTCCTCAACGACACGCCCATCGAGCAGCCAGTCGGATTCGACGCGGTGCAGTTTCAGTTTGCCCGCTCCGAGCAATACGGCGGGTTCATCTACCGCGACGTGGCGTTCGTGGAGGGCGTGAAGGCGCTCGAAATCGAGGAGGAGCGGCCCCGGCGGGAACTGATTCGGCTTTTCGAGGAGAAAAACATTCTGGCCGAGGCGGTGCTCGTCGTGAAAGACGACGAGCGGGAAGTATACCGGGGTTACGTGGATTTTCAGGATTTTCACTACGACGAAAAAACCGCCTACCTGGCCATGGTGGACAGCCCGAAAACCCAGCAATGGGCGGCGCGGGCCGGGCAGGTGCAATCGCTCGCCCCGACGCGCACGGTGAAGCTGCACAGCTACCGGCTAATTGGGAAGGCTACGCACCGGGTGGAGGCAGGGCGGAACGTGGCGACGGGGGGCGCGGGGACGCACTTCCCGCCACTGGTGCCCCAGACCAACGACCGCATCGAGGGGGCGGTGTTGGGCATGAACGGCGCGCTCCTCACGAACGAAGGCAGTGAAATCGTGGCGTTTCGGATGGCGGGCGTGCTCGTGGTGACGACCGTCAGCCCGGTCACCCAAACCGGGGCGCTGAAACTCATCGTGACAAGCGGGGACGGCGACGAAACGGTGACCCAGGTCGGGACGGTGACGCTGGGCGCGGTACCGACTTCGCAGCGGGTGGTGGTGGACAAGACGCTGATGCTGCACCCCGGCGACGTGGTAACGCTCCGCTTCGACAACGCCAACACCTCGGCCCCGTACACCTACACCTACGACGCGGCGCAAACCAGCCTGAGCATCGAAGTGGAGACGCCGCGGCCGTTCACGGATTGCCCCGGCTTGCTCGTGCCCGAAGCGCTGGAGGCGCTGGCACCGGGCACGATGCAGCTCCTGGAAGCGGGCCGCCTGCTGGTGTGCAACGGGCGGCACCTGCGGGGCCTCGGCGGGCCGGTGCGGGTGAGTTTTGACCAGTTGTTTGATTTTCTGCGCAAGCGGTTCGCGGCCAAAGCCGACCTCGTGCAGGGTACGGTGTTCGTGGGCAGGCAGTATGCGGGCAAGGCCACGCCGCCCATGGCGCTGGGCACCCCCGACCGCCTGACGTGGAGCGCGGCGCTGGACTGGCTGCCGGGCACCATCAATGTGGGCTACCGCAACTGGCAGGCCGAAGCCGCTTACGGGGAAGCGGAGGTGAACGCCAATCAGACCTGGAGCACGGGCCTGCCGACCCGCACGGAGTGGGACTTGACGACGGACGTCATCACGGCCAGCAGCCTGATTGAGGAAGGGCGCAGGCGCTCGACCGGGCCGGATGCGGCGAAGGATTGGAAATGGGACGAGGCGGTGTTCGTGATTGAACTCGACGGTTCGCGGATGCGGTCGAAGGCGGGGACGGACGGGGAAGGAAACTACTACGTGGCCAGTGCGGATACGCTCTTCAACTGGAGCCTGCGGCCCGAAACGTTCATCCGGGCGTGGGAGGAATGGATGGTGGTGAAGACCCTCATGCGAACCGCTTACGCTGGATTGGCAAGCCCCTACGACCACATGATGCTGTTTCGGGACAGACTCACGGGCAGGCAGGCGACCATCGTCAAGAGCATGGAACTCGACGGGTGGATGGACTTGCAGTACGGCGAAGAGATAACAACGGAGTGGTTGGGCGAAACCTGTCGCTTCGTCATCAAGGAGGCGACGCTGAAAATGAACCCGTTTCGGCAGAGTGAGGTGGAAATCATCGGATGGGAGGTGAAGCCATGAGCAATCTGTATTTTATCGGCTTCGGCCCTGAGTGGGAAACCCGGCAAACCCTGCCCGGACTGCCCGGTGAGCGGTGGGTGGGAGCGGTGCGCGAAGCCGATTTGCTCGGCCGGAAGGCAGAGGCTTGCGCGTTGGTGTGGCTCAACGAAGTTGGTCCGTGCGACGTGCAGCGATGCCAACATGCCGGAACACTCACCACGCCCGAAGGCCGCAACACGCTGCGGCTCCGGCTGACGCTGACGCAGCAAGGGCCGGTTTCGGAGCCGCATTGGGCGCTGATGCTAGGCGGGAAAAACGTGCTCGGGACGTGCCGCATCGCTTTCGGTGAAAAATACCTGCAAAATGTGGCCTCGTGGCTGCGGAAGCGGAAGCGGGTGCTCAGGGCGGAGGTAAATGGAAATGGCATTGACCTGACGCTCAAACGCCACTTCGGGGGCCGGGACTGGAACGGCAAGCCCGTGACCATCGGCATGGGCAAACCGGCCCGGCTGAACACCAATCACCCCAGCCTGACGGCCCGGCACCTGCAAACGGTGGCCGTGCCTGCCGAGGACGTGTACGCGGTGGAAATCGGGGCCGACATCGAGCCGGGCAACGTGTTTCGGGTGGGTACGCGGGTGCTGACCGTGACGGCAACGGACACGGTGGAAAGCATTCTGGAATACCTCGCACCGGGGGGCGAGTTGGTCGTGAGCGCGGGTACCCGGGTGGCCTGCTCGGTGGAGGTGGGGGCCTCGGTGCGGCCCAACACGAACGCGCCCACCATCACGGCGACCTACCAGAGCACGGGGGGCGGCTTCGACAAATACAAAATCGCCATCGGGGCCGACGTGCGGGCGGGCAACGCCTACACGGTGAACGGCACGGTGAAAGTGGCCACAGCCCTGGATACGGCCGTGAGCATCGCGGCACATTTCAACTCGGTGGGCGGGTTGCATCAGGTGAGTGCCGGAACGCCGGTGAGCGTGGGCGCCGCACCCGGTACGGCCCTGCTGCCCAACACGAACGCGCCCACCTGCATGGCCCGCAAAATCGCCGCCCGTGGTGCTCGGACGGTGAGCCGGTGGGCGGTGACCGTTGGGGCCGACATCCGGGCCGGGAACGTGTACCGGGTGGGCAGTGCGGCAGGCGTTCCTGTGGAGGTGACGGCCCAACCGGGCGACACGGCCCGCGACGTGGCAAGCTGGCTGAGCCTGGGCACGATGGGGGTAAGGTCGCCGCAGAACCCGTTTCTGCTGGAAACCGAATCCGACGCGCCGCCGGTGCTGCGGGCGGTGGTGGGTACGCCCCTGACAAGTGAAAACATCGTCGGCTGGCAGACTGACCGGGACCGACTGACGACCGAAGAAACGGAGGAGGCGCAGGCGCTGTACAGCATCGTGATGCCGTGCCGGGAGGGAATTTGGCGGCTGGGCCTGGTCGACGCGGCCACGCGCGACCTGCTGGCGGTGAGCAACCCCTTCGACGTGGCGGGAGTTCATGCGGCCGGGGCCTCGGTGGACGTGGCTTTTGCCGATGAGCCGGGGGCCTACGGGCTAACGCACGGGCCTCACCTGGTCCACCGGGTGCGGGTGTGGGGTGGGTTGTCACAGGATAAGCCCGTGACGGAGGAAACGCAGGTGATGGACCTCAACGGCTCGGTGCGGCGCTCCCAAACCGAAATCAGAAAGCAAACCACCCTGACCACGCCCCAACTGGAGGACTGGCAGCACGAGGCTTTGGCGGTGGCACTGAAACACCGTCGGCTCTGGGTAAACGGCCGGGCCGCGTTTCAACCGGGCGAGTACGAACTTTCCGACCGGGCGAAGGGCACTGATGCCCGGCAAGGGCGGGTGACGCTGGAGTGGACGCGGGACGTAAAGCGGAATTTCGATTTGATGCCCGCGCCGGGGGCGGTGACGCTCAACCTGCACGACGGGTGCGAAGGCAGGCTACTGGCCGCGCTGCGGGTGGTGGCCGTGCACGGGCTGACCGGGCGGCGGGTGCTGCTGACGGAGGCCGTGCGGCTCGGACTCGGCCCGTGGTGGCTGAAATTGGAGGCTCCGCACCCGGTGGACATCACTGTAAAGCAGGGCCTTGAATACGCCGTTTACCGGACCCGCACGGGCCTGCTGCTGAAGCTGTGGCACGACGCGGCGGTGTCGGTGTACGATGTTGACCCCTGCACGACGGCGCGAACGCTGACCGCAATTGATTTTTCCGAAGATTTCACGGACGACTTTTCCTAACTAAGGCATGGACCCGCTTCTGATAGTCGAAGATTTCACGGAATTCGCCGACGCGAATTTCCGGGCCAGGTACTACAACCCCGACGGGTCAATCAACAAGATTGCCCACGAGGAACTCAACTGGTTTGCCAAGCAAATCGCCCTGAGGATGGGCGAGGCCAAAGACGCGGCTGCGCTGGCCCAGTCGGTAGCGGCGGCGCTGAACGCCTCGTGGGCGGTGCTGCCCGCCCGCTACCAGAGCCTTGCCGCGACGATTTACGTCAATGCCTCGACGGGCAATGACTCGACCGGCACGGGCACGAGTGGCTCACCGGTGGCCTCGCTGGGGCGGGCGGCGCAATTGGTCAATAACCTGTATGCCGACGCGACCATCGAGGTGCAGACGAACCTGACGCTGACCAATTCCATCACGTTTGCCGTCAAGCGGCTCGTCATCCGGCACGTGGGCGTAAACATCACGTTTCCGAAACTGACCCTCGGCAGCAGCGGCGAGGGCAGCATGTTTGTCGCCAACACGGCGGGCGACATCGTGTTTGTGGGGGCCGACACGACGGGCGGCACGAAGGGCCAGCTCATCGTGACCGCGGGCACGGGCTGGAGCGGGACGGCCCTCTCGACCTGGCAGGCCGGAAACGGGGCCGTGCGGGCGGGTTCGGCGCTGGCCCCGAAGGCCACCGTAAAGTTCATCCGGTGCGACCTTCAGGTAGGGGCAAACACGGTGCTGGTGGCCAACGGCACGGCGGGGGCCACGCGGGACACTCTCTACGAAACCCGCATGGATGCGGTGGAATGCGCCCTAACGATGGGCACAGGGGCCATGCTGGGCAACTGGCTGGCCGGGGGGTGGATGCGGACGGCGATTCAACTCGATGCGACGTGGAAAACCCTGCTGCGGGGCGACGCGCAGATGCTCCAGCCGGGGGCGTACGCGGTGCGGATTCGGCTTTCTACGGAAAACAACGGCGGAGCCACGTTCGACACCATCTATTCGGGCGTGCTGAGTTGGTACGCCCAACTGGTGAACGACTCGGTGGCCGAAACCAACGCCGTGACCCTCCAGCGGATGGGACTTGACCCCAATGGCGTGACCCTTTCGCTGCGCACCCGGCTCGACCTCGCCTCGACGAACACGCCGTGGGGCCTGGCCCAACTGCTCCAGATTTCGAGCAGCGAGACGCTGACGAGCGCGGCGACGATTGACGTATGGTTCAACAAAATCGCGTAGATACCCATGACACCCCTCCTTGAACGAATCACAACCCCGGCGCAGGTGGCGGCCATGTGGCCGGCGCTGACCGCCGAAGAACGGGCCGCGCTCCAGGTGCGGGCCGACTGGCGCGGGCAACTGCTGCTCAGCGTGAACGAACGCACCTACTCGGCCAGCCTGACGCTATCCGAGGCGCTGGTGCACACCGACGCCGGGGGCGTGGAAACGACCGTGGACACCCGCACGCGCCAAGTGCCGGTGAGCAAAAGCCTCGTCGAAAGCATTTTTGCCGCCGCCGCCACCGACGCCGCGTTTCAAACCGCGCTGGTGGAATTTTTCGGGAAAATCCCGAACATGGATTTGATTGAAAATTAAGCCCTGGCTAAAAAAATGGCAACGATTAACCCCACCTTACCCACCCGGCCTGCGAAGGGCGATACCCTCGTGATGGGCACGGCGACGGCCGCCGACGGCACCGTCATCAACCTCGAAGGGCGCTCGGAAACGGGCACCCTCTACGGGGGGCTGTTTAAAATCCAACTCACCGGCCCGCTGGCGGTGGGGGCCAAAATCCGGCCTTGGTTTACCTCGTCGGGCAATCAGATTTTCGGCGAAACCCACTACGCGGGCCTGCGGTTCGGGGTGACGCCGGTCGAAGGCGAAGACGAGAACACGTACTACCTGCCCGAAACCAGCGACCTCGGCCTACTGGGGGCCGTGGCGGATGCTTCGGACGGCGTGGATAGCCTCGTGCTGGACCAGTGGCAGCGGGTGCTGGTGGATACTTTTGCCACCATCAACGAGCAGGAAAGCCCGCCACCCCTGCCCGAGCCGGGTTCGGGCGACGGATCGGGCAACGTGAGCGTAAAAACCGTGCTGGGGCTGAACACCGGCGCGGGGGAACTGGCCACGGTCAACAACTACATTCACGAGTTGGTGGCGGTGTTCCGCAACGACGGGCCGGACGTGGCCACGGGCTTCGCGGGCAAAGTCGTGCTGCCCGCCGCGATGAGTCACTTTGCGGCGGTTTCCTCAAATTACGTGGTGGTGGGGCAGGAGCTTCAGGTGTCGGCGGCGACGCTGAAGGTGGGTCAGGAAATCGTGGTGCGGGCGCGGGTGAAGGTGGTCACCAACGTGGGCGGGCACCAGATTCAGGCCCTGGTGACGGCCTACACCGGCACCGACAACACGACGACCGACAACACGAGTACCGTGAACATTGGCATTCAGGGATAATCCTGTATTTTTGGGCACACCGGGCGCGGACGGCTCCCGGTGTGCTTCCCTCTCCTTCGCCGTCGAACCAAACGGGCAACCCTCCTCGCCCGACTGCCCCATCCGGGGGAATCTTTCTTTTTTGGTTCAACCTAAATTCTCTTCCAACGAGATGGGAACGCTCAGTGCATTCAACCGATTGGCGACGAACGTCAATCCGTACACCGAGAAGGTGTACAACCCCTACCTGGAACCCAGCCAGATTTACGCGCTGGCGATTGCCGACAAGGGGCAACTCGCCGCCTGGGGTGGCAAGGTGGGCACGGCCCCCAATGAACTGTTTTCGACGGCGGGGGGCATTGTGCAGGCCCTGCGGCGGCTGGAACTCCTCGGCAAGGCGACGGTTTTCCCGACGGGTACGATTTCGGGCAAAAAGGCCAAGCCGGTCGAGAACCCCAGCAGCTTCGTGCCGGGTAACCAGGACGAAGCGGACGTGGCCAGCGTGACGAACTCCTTCGAGTTCATGTACCGCGACGCGTGGACCGAGCAGAACGTGGAGTTTCTCAACAAACTCCGCGGCAACCACACCAACAAGGACGTGTTCGTGTTCACCGAAAACGGGGTGATTCCGGTTCAGGTGGCGGGGGTGAGCTTTTTCGGAGTCGGCTCAGAAATCGAGGGCGACAAGAAAAAGGACATTACCGGCGGCTTCAGCCTGCGCTACACGGTGAAAGCCAGCATCGGCGAGCCGAAACCCTACTTCGGGGTGGACAAGGCGGCGCTGGCCGACTACGCCAAGCTGACCTTCGGGGCACCCACGGCGGGCACCAACATCACGGCCAATGGCGTGACGTGCGAAGGCGGGGCGCTGAAGTACAACGTGACCGCTGCGCAGGGCGGAACGCTGACCTTCGCGGTGGTGGAAACGACGACCTGCCTCGAATGGGCGATTTTCAAGTGCAACGCCGACGGGACGGTGCAGGACGTGGTGACGGCGACCGATAAGGTGGCCATCTCGCAGGCGGGCGTGGTGACCATCACGACCCAGAGCGCGGCCAAAACCACCTTCCAGGTGGTGGCCCGCAACACCTGCGGCCACGAGGCGGTGCAGAACATCGAAATCACCTGGCTGTAACCTGAGGATTCAGGATTCAGTAGTCGGGATTCAGACGGTCCGCCGCGCGGAGACGCATTTTTCATTCTGAATCCCGACTACTGAATCCTGACTACTGCCTTTCCCATGCTCACCTTCGACCAAATCAAGCCGTACCTGGAGCCGACGCTGCGGGCCGACCTGCGCCATGAATTCTACGCCGAATCGGTGCGGATTGCCGACGAAATCGCCGAGGTGTTCGGGCGGGCTTACCCCAGCTACCTCGACAAAAACCGCCCGAAGGAAAAGGCCGAACAGAAAAAGTACCGCAAGGACGTGTACGATAATCCGTTCATCGACATTCCCGACCGGGTGGCCAAGCGCGTCGGCAAAATCAGGCAGTCGGAAGATTTCATCATCGCCTACCCCGACCCGGTGCCGGGCGTACCCGACGATGAAACCTTGCAGGGATACTGCGAAAACCGATTTGGGCCGGGCAAGAGCGTGGAGGAGTGGCTGTTTACCACCGGCCGGAAGTGGTACCTGAAAGACCCTAACGCGGTGGTGATGGTGCTCGACAAGGGCATGGTTACCGACCCCGACCAGTACCGAAAGCCCCTGCCCTACGTGATTTCCTCCAAAAACGTGGTGCAGTTCCGGCGGGGGAGTTTTGCGGTGCTGCAAGGCAAAAACGTGGACATCGTCGACGAGCGGGGCAAAGTGCTCAAGGGCCGGGGCCGGGTAATGTACTTTTTCGACAAGGACAGCTACACGATTGCCCGGCAAACGAAGCTCACGACCCTGAGCGGCAAGGCCGAGGCGTTGTGGGCGATTCTGGGCTTTGACGAAGAGACGGGTACGCTCACGCCGCCAACGCACAACTGCGAGGGGATACCCTGTTTCAAGATTGGCGAGACGGTGAGCGACCTCACCGAAGACGCCGCCGAGGACGAGCAGCAGGTGTACAAATCGCTGCTGACGAACATGCTGCCGCACCTGCGCAAGGCTCAGCAGCGGATTTCGGACAGCGACATCGAATTCAATTTCCACGTCAACAGCCGCGAATGGCTGTACGCCTTATTCGAATGCACCAACCGCAAATGCGCGGGCGGGCACATCACCGAACGGTACCAGGCGGGGGATAAAATCTACGCAGCGGGCGACAAATGCCCCGACTGCGGGGGCAGCGGCTACCGGCCCCTGTCGAGCATGGATACGCTGATGGTGAAGCCCCAGAAGGGCAACACGGGCAAGGAAGTGACCTACCCGCCCGTGCCGCCGGGGGGCTTCATTGCGCGGAGCATCGAGCCGGTGCGGGAAATGATTCTGGCCGTGAAAGCCCACGAGGAAGCCGCCTGGGCGACCATCGACATGCAGCAGGAGATGAAAAACCCGCTGAACGTGTCAGGCAAAAAGAAGGAACTCGACATGGAGGCCAGCAACACGACCATGCGCGACGTGGCGGGGCATTTCGTGAACGGCATCGCCATGCCGGTGTTCAGCCACGTGAACCGGTGGCGGTACTTTTTGCGGTGGGGCGAAAAATGCGACGCCCAACGCCCAGTGATGACGGTGCCGGTGAACTTCAACCTGCTGGACTCGGAATACATTCAGGACAAACTGGCCATGGCGAAAGAAAAAAGCCTCTCGCCCGTGCTGGTGGGCCGCTACACGCGGGAACTGATGGAGCGGAGTTTTGGGCGGGAGAGCGTGGAATTGAAGCTGGAAAACCTGGCCCAACTCCACGACGTGATGTACGGGCAGAGCATGCAGGAAAAGCTGCTGGCCTACGGCGGCGGGCGCGGCTCGACGATGATGGCCGTCACGCAACGCGACTACATCATCTCGATCCGGATTTACGGCTTTCTGCTGCGCGCCATGCAGGAGGACGGCTCGTTTGCGGTGAAGCCCTACGAGGCTCAGCGGGCGGTGCTGGAGAAGTACGCCGACGAGGTGATTGAAGACAACCCCGATGCCAAACTGTACGACCCGCGCACGATGGGGACGCTCAACGCGCCGCTCGACCTCAAAAACACGAACCAACGCCTGTAACCTGCCGTGGACGAACTCGACGACCTGGAAACCTTCGCCACCGACCTTGACGCCCAAACGCGCAAGGTCGAAGCGGACGTGGACGCCTCGCTACCCGAGGTGGTGGCGGCGGTGATGCTGTTTCTGTCGGGGGTGCTTCAGTTCGGCGGGCCGGGAGGTGCGCTCACCCTGGCCCAACAAACGGCGAACGCCACGGCTCTGCTGCTGTACCGGGCGCGGCTGCGGGACATCGTGCTGCAAACGGCCCTCGGGCGGGTGCTGAACAGTTGGCTTGACGGGCTGGGGGTGCTGACTGAAACCGTGGAGACCTACTACGTGCGGGTGGGGGCGGGCTATGTGGTGCCCCCGGCGACGCGGGCGCTGGTGCGCGGGAGCATCGAGGCGACGCGGGCGGCGCTTTTGGGGGCGGAACTTGACACGGCGATTGTGAACCCCATCGTGCGGGTGCTTCAGCAGCAGGCCCTGACGGGCGGAAGCCTGGGGCAGATGACGGCGGCGCTGGAGCGGGAACTGACGGCGGCCAGTCGGCCCGTGCGGTACGTGAAGCAACTGATGAGTGACGGGGCGCACATGCTCGTGCGGCAGTACGCGAACCGGCTCGGTGATGAAATCGGCCTCGACCATTACTACTACGCCGGAACGCTGATTGTGACCTCACGGGCGTTCTGCAAAAGCCGGGTGGGGCGGGCTTACACCAAAAAAGAGGTGGAGGCCTGGGCGGGGCTGGACTGGGAGGGGAAAATCAGTTGGACGGACAAACGGAGCATTTTCACGCTGCTGGGCGGCTACAACTGCCGCCACCAGCTCAGGCCCATTACCAAGTCTCTTTTTTCAAAAATCAAAACCAAACCAGAAAATGGAATACGTACTCTGTGAGCGCCGCGACGGGTCGCGGTTCACGACGACGGCCGCATGGGCCGAGCAAAATGCAAAAACGCTGGAATTTCACGGGACGGTGGTCGTGGGACCGGCCGAGGAACCCACCGGCGACGGCACGATGACCATCGTGGCACCCCTGAACACCACGTCGCTGACGGTGGAACCGCCTGCCGACCCGGCGGTGAGCAAGGGCAAAGGCAAGGGTGAAACCGCTGAAAAAAAGGGAGGTAGCGAAGCCGAATAATCGAATTTCCGTATCATTGTAGCGATACTCGAAAATTCGGTGAAAATTTCAATTTTACCATGAAAACGTACGACGAACTTTCCGACCTCGACGAGGTGGTGGTGAAGGTGGGGCCCCGGCTGGAAACCGGCCCCGGCGGCAAGCAAATCACCGTGGACCCGGCCCGCGAGCAGGTGATGACGAAGGCGGGCTACGAGGCCATCGACCGCGACGAGGAGGGCAACCCGACGCACATCCCCGTCGAGGTGATTGGCTACCCTGAGTGGACCGCAGCGGCGGCCGGTGAGGCCAGCGGAACGACGGCCCGGTCGTTCAAGACCATTCCGTTTGCAACCCGTGAGGAACTGGCCAAAGCGAAGGCCGAAGCCGCCGCCAAAGCGAAAGCCGAGGCCGAGGCGAAGGCCAAAGAGAAAGAGGCGAAGGCGAAAGAAAAAGCCGAGGCGGATGCCAAAGCGAAAGCTGAAGCCGAAGCCGCTGCCGCTGCGAACGCTCAACCGTCGCAGTAGGTACGAGATCCTTAACCCACCGTCAACGGTTCGGCTCCCACGGCGGGGCCGAACCGTTGACTGACATCAGGCCCGGGCGCGGGCGTCAAACGCGCCGAACCTACCATGAAAGGCAAGGACTTCTTTGCGAAAATCTTAACGAAAGCCGGCGTCGATGCGACGTCGGACAAATTCAAAGCGGCCATCGACGCGGTGGCGGACATCGAAATTGACGATGCCGACGCCGAGGCGGTGGTGGACTCGCTGCTGACCGAAGACGAGGCGGCGGCCTCGACGAACGTCAAAACCAAAGCCGAGACGAAGGCGAAGGCGGAAATCTGGGACGGGGTGGATGTGGTGCTGAAGAAATTCGTACCCAAACTCAACGCCCAGCAAAAAGCCGAATACGACAAGCTCGGCAAGGACTCCAACCGCAAGTACCAGTACCTGCTGAAAACTTTTTCGGAAAAAGGCACGCAGGCGGGCGACGACCTGGCGGGTGACCTGGAAGAAAAGGTGCAGGCGGCGATTGACGAGCGCATTGAAAAAGGCGAACTCGTCAAGAAAGAGGAATTCGAGGCTGTGACCGGCAAAGTGACCGACGCCCAGCGCAAGGCCCGGCAGGCCGAGGCGGTGATGCTGGCCCGCAAAAAACAGAACTTCAACGAAGCCAAAGAGGGTCGCTACTTTCAGCGCGACCTCTGGGACGACGTGGAAACGCTGCTTTCGGAGGGCTTGGGCGACAAAAAGAAGGTGACGGCGACGATTGACCTGGAAACGGGGGAAATCCGCCAGAAGGACGCCACCGACCAGCGCGTGACCATCGGGGGGAAAAACGTGACCCTTGACGACGTGGTGAGCATGGTGGTGGAAAAACACTACGCCAAAACGAGCGAGGAGACGAAAGAACCCGGACAGGCCAGCGTGAGAGGGACGCAGCCGGAGGGGTTGAGCGTGGCCAAGCAACGGATGGCGGAGCGATTGAAGGTAACCGCGTAGGGCTACGGCCCTACGCTCTGGCTACTTGCGTAGCGAAACCGGCCTGAACGCCCCACTCCGGGGCAGGGCGAAGGGATGATTCTGTGAAGTTGGCAACTACGCAAACCAAGTGGCATCGAATGTCAATCTGGCCCCTGCCCGTGTGGTGCAGGCGGCACTTCTGGCGACGCCGGAAAACAATTACCGCTACAGCGGCATCGGGGGACTTAGCGCCCTGCGCTCTCCCCAGCAAGCGGCGCTCATCGCCGAAATGAACCCCAAGAACGCGAAAAACGCCGGGCGTTTGAGCGTGATTCCGGGGACGGTTACGCCCCGCGTGACCCTGAATTACAAAGCCAAGTACGCGCCCACCTCGCGCAACTCGCGGCAGGTGACCGACGGCACGGCTCCGGCGGCAGCTTCGTCCATCAACGTGGACTACGCGCTGTTTCGGGAATACTCGCTCAAGTACGAGACGAAGGATTTGCTTCGCCTGGAAAAAGAAGCCGAGGACTACCTCAAAGCCGTACAGGCGGGGCAACTGACGGCCAATGCGGGCGATTTCCAGATGCTCAGCGACGCGGGTGACGAAATCATGCGGACCATCGACGATGGGATGCTGAAGCCGGTGAACACCCAGTGCATTACCTCGCTGGCGGCGGCGGCGGGCGTGAACCTCTTGTACCCCCTGGCCGGTACGGCCTCGCAAACCATCGTGCTCTACGACAGCGACGGACGGCCGAAGGTGGACTTCATGAACGAGATGAACCGCGTGCGCCTGGTGCACGGCGTGGCGGGCAAACTCATCGTGGTGTGCGGCCTGCGGGGGCTGACCTTCCTGCAACTGAAGGAAATCGCCAGCGCCTCTGACCTCGGCCTCGACTGGGAGAAGATGTACGGCAAGCTGCCCATCGAGTGGTACTACGACGAGCAGATTGATACCCTGCTCGGTGAGGGCGAAATTCTGGTCTTCGACGCGGGCGCGGCCTGCCTGGAGACCATCCCCGAACACGCGCCCATCGACTCGGGGGGCATCATCGGCATGAACCGGGTGGCCAACACGAGCTACGGCACGGGGAGCATTCAGGTGACGCCCGCCCAACTGCCGACCCACTCGCTGGATTTTGACCTGCGCGTGCGGGAAGACGATTCGACGGCCTATCCGACGTGGAACATCACGCCGAGCGTGCGCTACGGGATCTTCAACCGGCCTGCCGGGTACCACTCCAGCGTGGGCGCGTGGGCGAACACGACGGGCGTGTTCCGCTACAAGCTGCTCAACACGGCCGAGGCGTAATCACCGGGCATCCGGTACCGTCTGCTTCAGGGCCGGGTGAGTGTTCTGCTCACCCGGCTTTTTCCAACCCTTTTTCCAGAAAAAATTTTTCGAGAAAATGAAAAAGCTCTTTTCCATCGCCCTCGGCATGGCCATGCTGGTGGCGACCGTGACAGCCCAAGCCCAGACCTCCCGGCGGGTGTACATCCAGAACGACCGCGTGCGCATCGACGCCCAGGACGGGACGTTCATTTCGGACGCGCCGGTTTCGTCGCTCGTTTTCGCCAAGCTGTCGAACGACAACATCCGCATCACGACCGCGCGCGGGTCGCTCGATTTGAAAGCCAACCGGGTACTAAACTCGGCGGGTACCGCCTACGCGGGCGGACAGACCTCGGTGACGGTGGACTCGGTGGCGGCGGCGCTGAGCCTCCAGCTACCCGGCGGGCCGCGTACGCATACGACCGTGACGCAATCGACGACAACGCCCGTGGTGTACGCCGCGGGCACGTTCCGGGAAATTACGGTGGAGGTGACCTCGGGCACGGTGAACATCCAGACCGGCAACGACACGGCCGTGACCAGGGCCAACGGAACCACGTACCGAATTACGGGCGGGCCGATTGGGCGAAGTTTAACCGTGACACCGGCTTCCTCATCGTCCTGCATCGTGACGACCGTTCGCTAACCCAGCCCCCGCCGCCACGGGGGCGCTTTTCTTTTTCACGATGAAAAAATGGCAAAGCGTTTTATTGATTGGTTTGACCCTGCCGACGCTGTTGGTGGGGCAAGTAAACCGAACCCTGACCGTGCGCGAACACGGCCCGACGGGGCGGCTGTTCGCCAAGCCCAAAAGTGCGAAGGACACGCTTTGGCTGAAAGCGGGCGGGGAGTTTGTGCGGGCGGTGGTGGTGGCCCCTGCCAAACCCTGGCCGGGTGCTCTCACCGTCAAAGTTGACATCAACACCGAGGCGGGGTACTTCAACGCGCAAGGCCAGACCGCTGGCCTGAGCCTCGACGGCACCAGCTTCCGCTACTCGATTGATGGGGGTCAGACCTGGCAGGGTGTGGCTTGGGCCTGGAAACTCACGCCGGGCACGTACACGGTGCGGTGCGAGTTCACGCGGCCCGGCTACGTGGTGGGCGTGGCTGAGAAAACCTTCACCATTCCGGGCAAGGCCACGGGGCCGCCCAGCGGGAATCTGCCGGGAGGCGCTCCTCCGACTGAGCCGAAGCCCACTAACCCCAAACCCAAGCCGGACGAAAACCGAACCGAGGCCCCTGCGGGCAATTGGGAGGAACTGGACCATGCCTTTCCGTACTCGACCACCCCGAACACCGTCAACTGGCAGGGTGTGCCGGAATTTCGCTTCAATCCGGGTGAGTTGTTCGCCTGGAACTGCCCATTGACCTCGCCAAATCAGGTGGATTTGGGCTTTGCGCGGGGCATCACGCATTTCGAGAACTCGGTGCTGAAAAATGTAGGCAGACGCGACGTGCCCGGCTCGAAACGCTACTACATGATCCACCGGGCCGCGTATGGTGCTGACCTCGACGTAGCCAACCCCGACATCACGCGCTACCCGCTGGAGTATTTCCGCGACCGCACGGCGGGCGATTTGGGGGGTCAGAAGGCGGAGTTCAACGACCGCGCCGCTCCCGCCTGGGTGGATGATGACTGGGAAGTGGGCAACGACGCCGAAGGGCCGCTCGTGGGCCTGTGGGGGCAGGTGCGACGGTACACCCAACAGGGAGCATTCGACGCGGGCGCTACGGAGATTTCGCACTACGACATCTACCCGTACCCCACCGGTGACGACCTGCCCAGCCATTTCATGCCCCAATGGAGCGCCCTCGAAGCCGCTGGCAACCGGGCGACGCGGACCAACTCGGTGCCGTATTTTTTCCTCAACACCTGGGAGCCGTGTGGCGACTGCCCCAGTGGCTGGCACATGGTCGACGTGTACGGGTCGCGGAGTGATTTCATCGCCGAGCGAAAAAGGACCGAGCACGACTGGGCCTACCGCATCGTGCAGGCGATGGAAAACCAGCGCCGCCAACCCGTGCCGACCGTCGCTTACATGACCTGGGGCTGGGCACAATCAGGAATGCCCCGCAACGAACTCGGCACGGTGCGCCCTGACATGATGGAGGCGACCGCGATTTTTCAGATGCTTTTGGGCGGGAAAACCCCCTCGCTCAACCTCTGGGCGGCGGATTGGGACGGCAAGACGCGGTTTTCGTGGAACTGCCTGGAGGCGCTGCTCAACGGCGCCTACCGGGCCAGCCTGTTCAACGCCGAGCGGCTGGGTAGCCCCGAACCCGTCAGCCTCGAAATCAGCTTCGACGGCGTGAACTGGCTGCGCGAATCGACCCAGCAGGCCCGCGCGGCGAAGCATCCGATTGTCCGCGGACTGCGCAACGGCTCCTCGCTCATCGTGGCGGCCCTGGCCCCGGCCCTCGTACAGGGCCAGCAGGTGGTTTGGGTGCGCTGGGGCAACTGGACCCGGCAACTGATTTTGGAACCCTACAAAACCCGCCTCGGACGGGTGCGACTGTAACCATGAAAAACCTCCTCAAGCGCATCATCTGCAACCCCTCGACGTCGGCACTGGGCTTTCTGGCCCTGATTCTGACGTGCGTGGTGTGGATGGTGCCCGGCCTGCCCACCGAGGCGCAGGCGACGGTTTCGGCGGTGCTCGTGCTGTTTGCGCGGAAATGCCTGCTGAGTGACGACCCGAAACCGCCCGCCAATGGAACTCCTGCTTAAACGCCGTTGGCTCGACGACACCGACTCGGTGGGTACGCTCTACGCCCCGAACGGCTTTCAGTGTTACACGCTGGAGGACTGCGACCGGGGCCTCGTGGCCACTGACCCAACCAGCATTGCCCGAAAGGTGGACGCCCTGACGGCGATTCCGACGGGGCGGTACCGGGTGATTGTGAACCGGTCTCGGCGGTTTGAGCGCGACCTGCCCCTGCTGGTGGACGTGCCGGGGTTTGCGGGCATCCGCATCCATGCGGGCAACCGGCACACCGATACGGAGGGCTGTATCCTGCTGGGCCGTACGCACCTGAACGACTTTCGGGGGGATGACTTCGTGGGGCATTCCAACGCCACGTTCGGCGCGTTCATGGCCCAGTTGCGGCTGGCGCTGAAAAAGGGGCTGGTGTACCTGTCGGTCGGCTACGGCCGGGGCGTGGAGGACGCGCGGAGCGTGAAATTCCCGGTGCCGATTCTCGAACCTCACTTACCCGAAAAAGCATGAAACGCAATCACATTTTTCTGATTCTGGGCCTGGTCGTCCTGTCGGTTATTCTGGTGGGTACCTGGCTGCAAGGCCGAAAGCCGACTACCGCCGACCGGGCCGCCGCTGACACCAAAACCGTAACCGAAAAAATCCGTGAAAAAGCCATTGATTCTACTCGCACTCTGCCTGCTGATGACATTCACCGCCGCGCGTGGGCAGATGACGACGTGCGCCGACTCGCTTCGGACACTGGAGCGGGCCATCGTCGCTAAAAACCTGAGAATCCTGGCGACCGAAACGGCTTTCCGCGATAGCCTCGCTACGCTCTACGGGGAGCGTGAGCAGCAGCCGAAAGCGATTCGGAAAGCCGAGCGCCGCGCCCGTGGCCAGGGCCGCAGGCAGGGGGCCGCCGTGGGCGCGTTCCTGGCCCTGCTGCTGGCCGCGTTGATGTAGAGTAACTTTACCCACCTTTTCAAACAATCTACCAGAATGAAAACCAACCATTCTCGCGCCTCGCCCCCCTGGTGGCAACCCCACGCCCGCAACCTTCTCTTTACCATGCTGGGGCTGGCGATTCCCTTCGCGGGGAACGAAATCTGGAAACGTACCTACGGGCGCGACTACGCCGAAAACCAGCAGCGCATCGCCGAGGAGCGGCAAATGCTGCTGAGCCTGCCGGGCCGGGTGGCGGGGCTGGAACAACTGGAGGCGACGCACTTCACCCAAAACGAAGGGCACTGGGAAAGCCAGAAGCTGAAAAACGACGTGCTGACTGATGCCCTGAAGGATTTGAAGGCGCAGAACGAAATGATTCTCCGCATGGTGCAGGGCTTGAGGTTTTCAAGAGCGCATCCGGTGGGCGGCGTACCGCCTGACTCGGTGGAGTATTTCGTGAAACGACACTGAATCATAGGTTTTAGGTTTAGAGGTTAAGTGGGTAGGGCGCTGGGTTTCCCGGCGCTTTACTTTTTTTCCACGAAAAAGCCCCGTTTTGGCGGGGCTTTTGATTCAAAATTTCAGTTTACGACTGGGCGGCAAGTGCGGTTTTCCATCCAATCCCCCAAATCCGCGAGGTAACACCGTTGGGGAAATCAACTTCGATTCCAGATAGGTCGTACCACTCCCACCCATCCGGCATGGCAAACCCAGCGTCTGCGCTCCGCATTTCTGATTTAGCGTCCTCAATCGTGGTTTTGTGAAAGCCCGCGCTGCGTTCGGGGTTGAACGCATGGGCATTGCCCGAACTGCGTACCAACGCAATGGGGGTTCCGCCAAAAATCAGTTTTTGGGCCTTCAGAAATGACACTTGGCGACCAGCCAGTACCTCGAAAATTTCAGGTCCGGTGCCGTAGCCAAATTGATTGAGCGCCCCGATAAGCCGGTCGATTTTCTCATCCTCCAAATTCATTTTGTCGGAGACGAATTTGCTCATGGCGGGCTGGCTGACGCCGATTTCGGCGGCAATGCGCGAGAGGCTAAACCATTCCCGGCGCTTTTGCATCCAGGCCCGCAGCCGTTCGACGCGGTAGGCTTTTGCCGCGTCGTGGAGTAGTTCGGTTTTGGTGTACATTTGTCGTGGTGTTTTTGAAAAGCCCCGGTCTGTGTGCGAGACAGCCGGGGCTTTGTGTTGTTAGGCGACTGCCCAATTTTCCTGCTCGTCGTAAAGCTCCTCCATCATTCGCTCCACGTGAGCGGCGGCACTTGCGTTGTCGGATTCGACTTTCGGGCTAACGCCCTCGGCGATTTCGTATTTCACGGTCACGTCGGCGTCGGGATAGGCGGTTTCGATTTTCTCAATCAAAGCGGTGCGGAAGGCTTCGGCGGTAGCCTTTTCGTTGTACTCGCCGTTGAGCAGGTTGCCAGAGAGAAATTTGACAGAAATAAACATGGCTTTGGGTGTTTTTGCGTGTCGTCGGTTCCGCCGTTGCCCGGTGTTCAACCGTTTGAACAATACAAATATAGTTATGAAAATATAACCGTGTCAAGTGTTTTGTAAAAAAAGTTTTGAAATCATAACTAAAAAACGCCCGCTCCGGTGGGGTGCGGGCGGGCGTGGGAATAAAATGGTAGAATTCGACCAGTTTAAAAAAACAGCCGCTCCGGATTGTCGTTTTCGCGCTCGAAGGCTTTCTGCCGTTCTCTGATTTTTACCTCAAACTCGTACAGCAGCCCGCTCCGTGAAAGCGACAACACATCCATTTCGCAGACGCCAAACGGGTTGATGTTTTCGCAGACGGGGTTGTGCCCCAGAAGCACTTGGCGAACACCGACAAGGGCCTGGATTTCTTTTGCTGTCATTTTGCTGGTGGGGTACTAATTTGTAACCCGATTAGTGGGTTTTAGTAGAAACGCCGATTCCCTTTCTTGAAAGCCTTCTGCTCCTGCCGATGAATCTCCCGCCGCTGGGCGCGGGTCAGCGGGCGAATGGAGTTGAACTCGTCTGACTCCTCAAAATCCGGCGGCCGAACAGGCAAGTACTCGGTTTCGTCAATGCCGCCGATGGGCCGGAAGGCCAGCCCTCCTGCTTCGATGTGTTGGCGCATTCCGGGATGCTGGTAGCGTTCGGGAAACTTCGGCTTGTACCATTCGTGCGTTGGCGTCAGGCCCTCGGTGCGGGTGTACATCCGCGAGTAGGCCGACGCCCCGCAACTGAGGCATAATTTCGAGAAGGGCGTAACGCCCTCGTCAGCGTCGCGGGTGACGAGCACGGCCTTGCACTTGGGGCAGTCGTAGGCGTTGATTCGCTGGGGCGGCTGAATGGCTGACGTGTGGACCCGTTCGTCGTCGGAGGTGGTGATGAATCCCATGTTGTGTGTCAGAATTTGAAAAAAACGTGCAGAAATTAAGGGAAAGCGTTACGGAATTGCAGGTTGGTGTTTCCAATCCGAAAGCCTCGGATGGGGCTGGAACCGCTTCGGATCCCAGTTGACGGTTCTCAGGGTCTGGTCGTGAGTGAGGCAGTAGGCCAAATCAACGACGGGGCGATGGCAGCGGAAAGACTTCATGTAGTCCACCGTTGCCACCCAGGTTTCACCGTCGTAAAGAACCCAATCGCGGGCGAAGGGCACGGGTAGCGCGTCGGTGAACCGCCAAAACTTCAGGTCTTCGTGCGTGGCGCAGGTCACGCCCCGGCACGAGCCGCAGCGCAGGTAAACGAGTTCGGTGTCCTCGGCTTCCTCGACGAGGTCGCTGGCTCCGCAATCAGAGCAGGGCATGGAAAGGGTGTTCATTTTCTGGCTTCGTTTGGTAGATTCTCCGGCCCGATTCGCCCGACCGCTTCAATCATCGCCCGCACCGCCTCAACCGCCTCCGGTGAGGGGTTGGGCGTGGAGAACGTGGCGATGGCTCCGCCGATGGCGAACGAATGAACCGGGTAGGGGTATTTCGCCCGGCGGATGCCCTGCCAGATGCGGGCGGATTTGCTGGGGCGACCGGGGCGTTTGCGGGTGGTCATCGTTTTACAATCCCCTCTAGTGGAAACATGAGACGAAACGATACGGAGTTCAAAAGTGCCTTGCTCAAAAAATTGGACGCATGAATCCTGTCGCACAATTTGGCGCGGGCGGCTTGCTCGGTAATTCCAAATTCCTGAATGTCGATTTCCAGGGTCGTATGGCAAGTGAACACGCCGCGAGATTCGACGAAGTGAACTTCTGCCATTTCGTTTACCCATTGTTGAGTTTGCTCGTAGGTTGGTGCGGGGTTTTGCTCGATGATCCGAGGCGTAGATAAGGTGTTCATTCTGGGTTTGGGGGTTGAATGGGTAATTGAATGTTGAACCGGTGCCGAATCGCTTTCAGGAACCGCTCTCGGAACAAATCCCGGTACTGCGATTCGGCAAAAATGTAGTCGCGTCCCATTTCAAACGTGGGGCGGCATTCGACGGAGTACCAAAACCGCGAAGACACATCCGGGCGCGGGGCGGCTTCGTACTTGACGTGGTAGCCGTACTCACCTGCCAGAAAATTGCAGATGCTGGAAACGGACGCCTTTTCGAGTTTCTGGTAGGTTTCGAGGGTCATGGCCTGAGTTCGGTATACCGGTATCCCTGAAAACCGGTGTGGGGGATGGGGGTGATGGGCCTCCACGTGGCCATGACGACCACGAAGCCCGTGCGGGGCTTGCCGTGCTTCTCCTTGTGCCGGTGCCAGCGGATAGCCTTGTCGGTGTCCACGATGTGGAAATAGCCCCGGATGAAGCCGTCGTAAATCATGAAACAGACGGATTCGCCGGTGTCGATTTTGGTCGGCAGGTTCTGGCAGTTGATGAGCCAGAACCAAAGACTTCCGTCCCATTCGGTTTCGCCGTCGCACCGGCGGCACACGCGTTCGCAGGTTTCCCAATCGCGGTATGCGGATTTGGGGATGGTGGTCAGGAGGTTCATGCTGGGAGGCGGTATTCGAGGTAGCCGAACGCCTGTGTAAACCCGACGTCCTCGGCCTCTCGGTGAGTGTTATAAAAAGTCGAAGACTTTGGATCGACGGTGTTTGCCGGCCGGATGGGTGTAGATGCCGTGTTCGTATTTGCCGTGGAGCGTCGTCGTGGTGGACAAATGCCCGTGTTTGGGGGCGTAGCTCGAGTAGTTTTCGCGGACCATAGTCAAGGCTATTTGATTCCCAGAACACAATACCCCGCCTCCACGCCGAACCCGCCGCCGGGCAGTTTGTAGGTGACATTGCGGGCCAGTTGACGCCCCGAATATTCCCCCGTGGCCGGGTCGTATTCGCGCAGGATGAGCACGTCGCCAACCTGAAAGTTTCGGTCGTCGAGGCGAACCTCGAAGGGCTTTTTTTCGAGGAAAACGGCCTCGAAGTAGTCGGGCCAAGTTTTGAGCTGGTGGATTTTGGACATGGGGAGAGGAGTTATGCAGCAAGTGCCCGAACCTTCGCCTCAAACCAGGCTTTCGGGATTTTGGGCGTGACAGAGTTGCCGATGAATTTTTTCTGTTTTTCCTGACTGCCCAGCAACACGTAGTCGTCGGGAAAGCCCTGAATACGCTTCAGTTCGCGCACCTTCAGCATCCGCATGTAGATGGCCGCGATGCCAAACCGGGCCATGAACGCCTTGATTCGCCGCGTGGCCGGGCTGTCGGTTTCGTAGACGAGAATGGCGACCTCGCCGGTTTCGGTGGTGAACAGGTAGTTCCAGTGCCGGTCGGCGGTGATGGTCGGCGAGGGTTTTTCCAGTCCGTGCAGCTCGCGCCCGAAGTGGGTGCTCATCAGGTAATGATGGTTGCCAGTGAGCAGCGTTGGAGCCGGGCGGTCGAGGCCATGCCCTTCGTTGTGGTGGTTGTTGGTCAGCAACCAATCCGACTGAACGACGCTCACCCGGTCGCGGGTGGTGAGCGTGCTGCATACTTCGTCAGAGGCGAACGTGTTTTCGCCCGTGCCGTGGTATTTCATGCAGAACGGTTCGGGGGTCACGAGGTTCTGAGGGGCCTTCCCGTGAGCGGCCAGAATCGTAGGTGCGGGTTTGTCAAGGGAATGGGACTGCCCACCCCACTGCGATTCACTGATGAACGGCTCGGGCGTGACCAAACTCTGGCAGTTGTTGGTTCGCACCGTCAGGCACGGCTCATCGAGCGATTTGTTGCGGTGCTCAGGCGAACCGCCGTAGTAGTTCATCACGAACGGTTCGGGCGAAACCAGAGCCGTGCCGTCGGCGGTGGTGACGGTACGCGCCGGGCGGTCGGTTTTGTAGGTGCCATCGGCAACCGACGAGGTAGCGAAAATCTGGGCAAGGAACGGCTCCGGACTAACGAGCGCCTGATTGTCGGACGTGGTGACAACGCGGCCCGTTGAATCGACCGGGTACGACTTGGCCGAAGGCAGGCCCCCGTTCGACTGCATCACGAAGGGTTCGGCCTGAACCAATGCGTGTGAATCCACGCACGTCAGGGCACCCGATGGCCCGTCAATCGTCAGATTTTTGCTCTCGGGGTGACCTGAGTAGTATTTACTCAGAAACTCCGGTTTCCCGCCCGCGACGTGCTTCCAAAGCCCGGCCTCAATCCGCTCCAGGGTTTTTTCTTTCAGGGGAATTTTCCGGCTGAAAATGTTCTCGCCCTTGTCGTCGAGGTCCAGGCAGGGCCGGACGGGTTTCCACTTTTTCAGCTTTTTCCCGAAAAGCGCACCCGACTTTTCGGGGTCTTTGGCGTGGGTCGGTTCGGGGAACACGATGGGCAGGCCGGTGCGGGCGAAGCAACCGAACAGGCGGATGCGGCTGGTGTGTTCGCCGTAGTCGGCACTGTTGAGCAGCCGGGCGTCGTAGCGGTAGCCCAGCGATTCAATGTCGGAAACCCAACGCAGGTAGTCGCGACCTTTGGTGCGGTGTTCGGGCTTGCCGTTGATGAGCGGCCCCCAGGCCATGAATTCCCGTACGTTCTCGATGGTCACGTAGTCGGGGTTCAGGCGCTGCACGTAGCCGTCCCAAAGCCACTTGCCCGAACCGGGCACTTCCTCGTACCGGTACAGGCAATCGGCCAGCGCCCGGCTGTCGGCGTCGCGCTCGGCTCCGCCTTTGGCGTTGGAAAAGTTGGTGCATTCGAGGGAAAAATGACAAACGATTTTCGCGTTGGGAAACCGTTTTTTGGCCTCGACGAGCACCTGCCGGATTTTCTCAATCACGCCCCGGTCGCGGACGTCCTCGTAAAAGTGGACGGTGAGAGGGTGGTTGATTTCATGGGAGCGGAGGGCGTCTTTGTCGTGATTGAGGCCGACGGCAACCCAAACCAACGGGTTGCCGTTTTCGTCACGAGCCTGTTCGGCCCCTTCAGTGAAACCGCCTGCACCGCAGAGGAAATCGACGACGATGTAGCGCGGGGTGAAATCGGGAAACTGCATGGGAAACGGGGGTAGATTTTACGATTTGGGTTCAAACTGCCCGCAGGCGGGGTAGCGGCTGGAGTGGTCGGTGGAGGCGCTGCCCGTGTCGCCACGCTTGGCGCATTTGGGGTAGGCCGAAGCCAGCCGCCGGAAGTAATGGTGCTTGCAAGCTCCGCACTTGGTGCCCTCTGGGCCGGTGCCCCAGACGGCAATGCAGGGGTTTACCTTCGGGCGGCCCTTTGTTTTCAAGGGGGCGTGAACTTCGCCGCCGAACAAATCCTCGCCGATTTTCATAGTTGGAAATTTGATTGAATTTACGAATTTGAAATCAGGCAATCAACCGGTTAGGCGCGGCGGCTGGGGGCGTCGGGCGAGAAACTCAGGTCGTTGAACATTTCGCGGAAGCGGTCGAGCAGGCGGCCGTCGTAGGCGGCTGCCAGTTCGTCGTCGCGGCCTTCCTTCATGGCGTTTGTGGTGACGAACGTGGAGGTGAACAGCCGCCGCTGGTAGCGCTCAAACAGGATGTCTTCGCAGACGCTACGGACGTTGCCGAAGCGGTTGATTTCGGGTTCGGTGCCCAAATCGTCGAGGCACAGCCCGGCGAAGCGGTGGCCCCAGTACCCGTTGTCGGCGTAGGGCGACCAGGGCACGGGCTTGTTGACGTAGTAGCGCTCCAGGATGGCCTCGGCCTCGTCTTCCTTGCGGGCGGCGCGGTACTGGGCGGCAATCTGTTTGCAGGGCACGACAATCAGCGACTGCACGGGGTTGACGGCGAAAATCTCCATCAGCACCGTTTTGCCCGTGCCCTTCGGCCCACGGAGCAGGATGCCTTTGCGGGGATTGAGGCCCGCTTTCTCGGCTTCGCCGGCGAAGTAGTAGGCGAGCTGGCGAATAATTTCGCGGTTGTGGGCATCGGCGGCGAAGGGCTTTTCCCATTTTTCGAGCGTGGCGATTTCCTGACCGGCTTCGATGGCCATCCGGAACGCCTCCTCGCCGGTGATGGTGGGGTACTCGTACACCGAGGCGAGTTTGGCGGCGTACTCGCTGTTTTTTTCGCGGAAATACTTCGCCCGGCGCAGGGCCTCAATTTCTTCGGGCGTCAGTTCGGGCAGGCTGGGCGGCTGGGCATTGGCCGCCGCGTCACTTTCCGAGTAGGCTGGTCCGGCCGCTGCGGCGAGCAGGGCGGAAACCGCCAGAGCTTGATTTTTGCGTTTGGTTTCCATCGGTGCGGGGTTTGGAGTTTAGGGGTGCTTTGGGAATCCAGTTTCGGCAGTGGTTCCGGCAGTCGGTGGCATCGGCCCACGGTCCGCCGGGCAGTTGTTGTTTGGTATCGGCCCGAACGGCAAGAAACTGGTCGACGACCGACTCGAGCGGGGGGCGTTCGCGGCCCAGGTTGCGCCAGGCGTTGGCGACCTGTTCGGAGGTAAGCAGCATGGCCCGGATGCTGTCGCGGGTGCCTTCGGGTTCCGGGGATGGAGCTTCCTGTTGGGATTTGAACTCGGCTGCGTTTCGCTCGATGCGTTCCCGTTCGGCTTTCCGCCATTCGGGTTCATCGTCCGAAAAATTTTCTGAAAAATCCTCCTCGTGCGTGTGCGCGTCGGTCGGTCGGTCGGATCTGTCTTTTTCTTCCTCTTTTCTAGTCTTATTATTGTGTGAAGTTTTTTCACAGGGGGGGTGAAGTTTTTTCACACCCTCGGGGGCGGTTTCGCCCTCTTGGTGTGAAAAGTTTTCACACCTTTCGGGCATACCCTGTGAAGAAACTTCACACCCTTCGCCCTCTTGGTGTGAAAAGTTTTCACACCCCGGCGCGGCTCCCTGTGAAGTTTTTTCACACCCTACCGAATTGGTCGGGCTTTGGTGTGAAGTTTTTTCACACCCATTCACGGCGGCGCGGGCAGTTTCGACGGCCTTTTTCCATTTCAAAGTTGTGCGCAGGTGGTCGCGCTCGTTTCGTTCGACCAGACCAAAACGCTCCAGTAGCTGAACAATGCCGATGATGGCTCGGCGCGTCATCGCCATTTCATCGGCCATATTGCCGCGCGATTCGTTGCACCAGCCCGGAACGGGGGAATCGGGGTTGCCCGAAAGCAGGTCAATCATATCGGCAACGCAGTATTCACTGCACGATAATCCGAGTTGCTTTCGGGCGGAATGAAATACGGAACTATACCGCATTTTGCAGGTAGTTTTTAATGGTGGTCAGGTCGCAGTCGTCGAGGGTAAACCACTCGCCGCGCAGCCGCTTGTGGGAAAACATTTCGTGTAATTCCTTTTCGTGTTTCCCGTCGCCACGATAGGAAAAAAGCAACTCAATTTCAGGCTCTTCGCTCTGCAACGTTTTTTCGCGCAAGGCGGGATTTTTTGAGTAACCGATTTTGTGATAACCGTTGCGGTGGTTGATGGCAACATACACCCACCGAAGGCAATCGGGTTGTGCTTTAGGCTGTTGGCGCGTTTCCCAGTCTTTGATTTTCCGGTCGGTTTCGCGCCGCTCCTTTTCGGCGCGATTGATGTTGGCTGCCCAATCGTCCCATTTTGGGCCGTCGTATTTTCGTTTAATTTTTCGGATAACCTTAGCAAAATCCGAGAGCCTATTTTCAAGATTGGCCAATTCTTCGGCGTTCAAAACCATCCCCTGGTAATTGAGAAAAACCGGGATTCCCGCCGATGTTGCCGTGTAAAACTCAAAAGCTCTTAACCTCTCGGTTCTGTCAATCTCATCCAGATTGGCTTGCCATTTTTTTAGAAACTCGGAATACTCAGGGCGGGGCTTTGGGTTGGTTGCCATAGTCGTAAAAGGCAAAAAGAAACCCCCGCACTGCTACCACACAGATACGGGGGTTGGAAACGATTCCAAGAGGATTGTTCGCCGGGGTCGTGTGGTAGGCCGACTCTGCGAACGCAGCAAGATTTTCCCGCCGGGCGCACGTCGCCGGGCATGACAAAACAAAGGAAGCCAGCAAAATTGAAAATTTCAACAAATTTTCAATTTTGAACCGATTCAGGTTTTCGGTTTTGGCGGCGGGTACCCAGATGCCGGTAAATCGTTTCATTTCGTGGTAGGTGGTGGCGGGCGGTGCTGAAGCCCTCAAACGAACAGCGCCAGTTGTTGCTTGGACTGCTCGGCTTTGGCGACGTTGCGCACCATGACGTCGAAATACGAATCCTTCAATTCGCAGGCGATGGCCCTACGTCCGTTCTTGACGGCCATGTATGCTTCAGAGCCGATGCCACCGAAGGGCGTCAGTACCGTTTCGCCCGGATTGCTCCAGAGGTTGACGAGGCGGTGAATGACCTCCAGTTGCAGCGGGGCGATGTGCTTTTCGTCGCCCATGTCGGTGCCCTCCTTGCCGTTCAGAACGTCCGTGCGCTTGATGTCCATCCAGACGGGCGAGGCCCAACGCTGCCAGGTATCGAGGGGGAAATTCTGACGGGTGATGTGGTTCACCGGCTCCCAATCTTCCTCGTTGCCTTCCCACTTTCGGAAAATGGTCACGTATTCGGCCATGCCGATGCCGGTGTAGCTCGAGTCGGTCGTGAGGGTTTTGTAGAGCAGCCGCTGGGTTTTGGTGCGCTGCATTTCCAGTACCGGGTCGCACCAGATTGTAATTTTTGAGTGGAGTTTGAAGCCTGCTTCCTGCACGGCGCGGGTGTGTTCGGCCGTGAAATCGTACATGCCCGTGAAGCCGCTGGAATTCTTGTAAACACCCAAATCCTTCGTGTGACAGGCAATCAGTCGTCCGGGCATCATGATGCGGTAGATTTCCCGAAGCAGGTAGGCGTATTGCTCGAAAAAAGCCTCGTGGCTTGCGTTGTTGCCCATGTCGTGCACGTAATTCGAGTACGTGAATAGGGACGAAAACGGCGGACTCCAGACGCCGAATCCAGCGCTGTTGTCAGGCACGCGGCGAAGTTCCTGGCAACTGTCGCCCTTCATAAGCCAGGCGCTTTCGGTGCGTACCTCCCGAAACTCGTACTCGCTCAAAAGGCCGTACTTGTTGCCATTGAGGTACTTGCCTACCTCCGTGCGGAGTTCGTCAAACTGGCGCTGTTTCTGGCGAATGGCGGCACTGACGTTTTCCATCGTATCGGTCGAGACGAGGTAGACGTTGACGGGCCGGGTCTGGCCAAACCGGTACGAGCGGCGAATGGCCTGGTACTCGCCCTCGAAACTGAAATCGAGCGAGGCAAATACCTGGTTAGCGCAATGCTGGTAATTGAGGCCGAACTGGGCGATTTTGGTTTTGGTGACGAGCACCCGAAACTCACCACGGGCGAAGCCCAGTAGCCGGGCCTCCTTCACTTCGGGCGGCATGGAGCCGCGCACCTCGACGGCGTCAGGGATGAGGCGGCAAACCTCCTCGGCCTCCTCGTTTTGTTTTACCCAGACGATGAACGGTTCGTCGGAGTGATTGACGATGGCGGCCGCCTCGGTCAGGCGCTCGACTTTGGTCAGGCGCAGTTCGGCGTTGTAGTTGGTGGCGCTCACAGCCACGTCGTTGAACAGCCGCCCTCCGGAGCGGTTTTCGGTCTGGATGAACCGTTCGATGAGGTTGAGGGCGGGCAAGTCGTAACCCTCCATCGGAAAGCCGATGTCGTGGGGCCTCGACAGCATCACCGACCAAGAGGCAATCCAGCCGTAGAAATCGGCTTTGGCGTGGGCCTTCAGGCGGTAGTTGTTCATGCCTTCGTCGCGCACGAACCACTTGGCGCGCATATCCTGGGCGTCGAGCACGCCCAAAAATTCGGAGTGGTTGCCAATTTCGTTCAAGTCGTTGGGGGCGGGCGTGGCCGTGCAACAGAGTTTGTAGGGCGTTTCGGCGAAGGCCTCCAGCAGGGCGCGTTTGGTCACGCCCGTGAAGTTTTTCAGGATGCTGGACTCGTCGAGCACCACCCCGGCGAAATCATCCGTCGGCACGTTGTCTAATTGCTCGTAATTGATGACGTACACGCCTTCCGGCACCGAGGCGAGCGTGTGCATTTCGGGAAGGAAGCGCGTGACCGGGACGCCGAACTTTTCGCCTTCTTTCACCGTCTGGCCCGCCACGGCCAGCGGGCAGAGAATGAGTACGGGCTGGCCGGTGAAGCGGACTACCTCGCCCGCCCAAACGAGCTGCATGAGGGTTTTGCCCAGGCCGCAATCGGCGAACAGGGCGAAGCGGCCCGCCATCAGGGCGCGGGCCACGAGGTGGCGCTGAAACGGAAAGAGGTGCGTGTTGAGCGTACCGGGATTAACCTCGAAACCGGCGTCGGCAACGCGGGTTTGTTTTCGCTCCAAAAGCTGGGTGTACTCGTTCATGGTGAAAACTTGGTCAGGTTGCTGGCTACTCGATTTCAGAAAGTTCATTCAGCGCCCGGCGCACGATGGCGCGGGCTTTGGGGGTGTCGGGGGCGTTGATGTTGGTCGAAATCCAAACCAAGTCGCTGCCCGACCCGGCTGCATCCGGCTCCGCGATGTGGGCCGACAGGTGAACCCACAACCACTGGCGCGGAGCGCTCACGCACGGCGGCAGGTCGGCGTGCTCCTCCTGGATGCCCACGGCGGACGTCGGGCCGCTGAGCAGCGATTCGACGCCCTGCGGAATGACCGAATCGGCGGTGAGGATGTCGGCGCTGGCCTGCCGGACCACCTCGCGCACGGCCTCCGCGCCTTTTTCGACGGCCCGCTTTACCTGGGCGGGCGGCGTGGGCTTTTGCTCAGTAGGTGCCGGGGCTGGTTTCGCAACAGGTGGCACCAGCGCATCGGCAAGCGGATGGAGCTTGACGATGTGTTCGAGGTGGTCGGGTTGAGCCGAGCGGGGTCCGTCGGGCGTGGTGAAGGTGACAACGCCGTATTGGTCTACTTTGGCGACGGCCAGAATGTCGGCTTCCCAGATTTCGCGGAATTTGCAGCGGTAGCCGACAAAGGATTCGGGTTTAGGCTTTGGCATGGTCAGGCTTGGGGGTTTCGGCCTACGCGGCGCGGTGTTTTTTCTTGAGCCGCCTGCGGCGCATTTCGCCCGGCGGCTGGCTGGTCAGGTGCCAGAACCCGCACTCGTGGCAGAGGTACGGGTGCTGGGCGACGACCTGGTAGGCTGAGGTGGGCAGCAGCGAGGCCAGGTGATGGAAGCGGACGGCCTCGGCCTCGCTGGTGAAGGGTTCCTTGCCGCACATGGGCACGAAGGCTTTCATGGCTCCTCGTTGAAATCGACGGCTTTGGCAGTGGGGTAGCCCTTTTCGGCGGCGGTGGAGTCGGGGAGGGGGTCTTTTTTGCCTCGTTTCTTCGGTTCCGTTACCGCCGAAATCACCTTTGCCGCCTTGCCCGCATTGGAAAATTCCCGTTCGATTTCCTCCAGGTGTTCTTTTCCGAACTTGATGTCAAGTTGGTCGGAAGGGTGGTCAAGGCCCTGATTGATGTAGTCGCAGACGACGGTTTCAAGCTCAGCCAGCACGTCCAGAAGGCCCGGCACGTAGCCCCACGGGCGGGGGTTGCTCTCCTCGTCTTCGGGGTTTTTCAAAAAATCGTCAACCTCGTTGCGGGTCAGCAACCGCACGGGCGACGTGGTGATGTCGATGTTGCCCCGGCGGGTGTACATCGACCCGAACAGAATGAGGCTCCGCCCGCCTTCCTTCTCGGATTTAATCTGGTAGCCCGAAATACTGAACCGCTCCCACTCGCGGGGGTGCAGCACCTGAATGGCCGCGTAGTCGCCTGCATCGGGGCGTTCGGGAACGGCGACGGCATCGACGAATTCCAGCAGGTAGGATTTCAAGTCGAGCAGGGCGTGGTAAAACGCCGCGCCGGGGTCGTGGCTGAATTTCGACTTCATCAGGGCGGGGTGGTAGCCGTCGCCCTGAAGGGCGGTGTAGTCGATGGCCAGGTGGTAGCCGTCGGGTACGTCGGTGCTGACGCGGGTGATTTGGTATTCCATGATTTGAAGGGAAAAAGGGTGAATCAGGACTTGTCTTTCGGCCCCCGCAGCAGCGGCCAGAAGGCCACGGAAGCCGCGATGAGCAGGGCGATTTTCAGCCCTCCGATGACGAGAGGATGAATCAGGCACATGGCAGGTGCAGGCGAAGGAGGTAGATGAGCAGGAGCAGGGCAGCAAGCGGCACGATGGCCAGCAGCGCCGTGCAGACGTGGCGCTGCTCGGGGCTGGTGTCGAGCTCGTCGTTGAGTACTCGCCAGAGGGCGACGGCGTAGCGGGCCACGACGGGGGAAGCCAGCAGGACGGCTTTGCGGGCCGTGCGGGCGGTTTCGGAGTTGCGGTAGAGGCGGTTCATCAGTGAAAAGGGTATTCGCTTTTCAGGATTTCGTACGCCTCCACCTTCTGAGCGATACTGAGTTGGTCAAGGAATTCAGTTAGCTCCGGTATTTCCCCATATTCGTTGTCCAGCGTCTTGTAAAGCGACCAGCGGTCGGGTTCGCGGCTCCTCAGGCCTTCGATGATGTCGGCCACACTCAGAGCGTCCGTAATGTCATCGGCATTGAGTTCCTTGCGCAACTCCTTCAGGTGGCTGGCGATGTCGCCGGGCGTGGGTTCGATGAGCGTGACGACGACGCGGCCCATTTGGTCGGCGGAGAGTTCGACGCGTTCGCAGGTTACGATGACGTTCATGGGTGGAGACAGGGGTTAGTTTTCGACGGAAATCGACGGCAGTTCGGTTTTGGCCCAGTTGGGCAGGTCGAGGGAAATCAGACCCATGTGGCCTTCTTCGGCGAAGGCGTCGAAGCCGGGGTACTTGCCCGACTCGATGCAGTCGGCGGCGGCTTGCAGGGCGGCGCGGTAGCGGTAATGGCCCGCAGCCAACGACTCGGCATCCCACCAGAATGCCATCGGCAGGAACGGGGCGCAGGTTTGCAGGGCGATGGTGATGACGCCCGAAAACCGCCGCCCCGTGACGTGGCTGGCGACGTCGAGGTACATGGCCTCGGAGAGGTCGTAGCGGTAGCGGGCGCAGTCGCGCACGAACTGCTCAACGCTGTCGGCGGAGGTGGTTTTGAGGCTGATGATGACGTTGTGGCCGCAGTTCTCCTCCAGTTGGAAGGCATCGGGCCGAACCTTCACCTTCAGGCCCGTTTGGGGGTCGGTGCCGTAGAACGAGGTTTCGTAGCAGGCTCCTTTCAAGAGCTTCGGCAGCAGCCCGCCGCCGTAGGTGCGGTAGTGGCGTTTGACGAGCTGGATGATGCGGTAATGGCGCTCGTCGACGGCGGTGAGACCACTGTACCGCTCCAGGGCGGCGAGGTACCGCTTTTTGCCGTCGGCCTTCTCGAGGCTAAGGCCGCCGCGTTTGACGTGCGAGCGGGCGCGGCTGATGATGCTGCGCCCGGTGCCCTGCTGCTGGATGCGGGCCTGTTTTTCCCAGAACTTCACGAGTTTGTTGAGGCCCTCGGTGGTGGAGCGGCTGGCCTGGGGTTCGACTACGCAGAGGTCGAAGCGCTGAGGCTCCAGAAACGCCATGTGGCAGAAGGTGCCCAGCTCGAAAGCCGAGGAGGTTTTGCGGGCTACCGGCTCGTGCTGCACGCAGTAGAAGTGCAGGGGCGTTTTCAGGATTTCCTTCAGCGTGGAGGAGCCGAGGGCTTTTTCGCTGAGGTAGTCGTCGAAGCTGTCGTGACGGACGAGTCCCTCGACGCAGAGGTTGGCGGGGTTGATGTCGAGGGGCTGGCGTTTGGCGGCCAGGCCGATGACGAAATCCTGCAAATCGGTGTAGCGCCCTGAATGCGCGAACGCTAATGGATTGAGGTCATTGCCCGATGGTTTGGCCGTGGCGAGTTGGGCCAGGAGGTCGTTCAAATCCATGACGAGAAAGGGGGATGTGGCGGCCCGTGGCGGCGGGCCTGCCGGGAGGTTACTAAGCCAGAATGAGGGCGACGACCGACCAGGAATCGTAGAACTTGTTGCCCTGCTTCGCCTTGCGCTTGCCCTTCCAGGTGATTTCGAGGGGTGAACCTGTGGCGATGCGGCCTTGCCGCAGGCCGTCGACAATGGTGCCGACAAGTTGCCGCGAGCCATTGCGGAAGATCCGGGCGTTGCCTTTTTCGTCAGGTACGGCGAAAAACACGCATTCAAGGTCAATGGGGTCGCCAGTTTGCTGGTCGGCGGCGGTGGCGGTGTCAATCTTGAAGAAAATGCACCGAATGGACTCGCCTTCTGTGGTGGGCGAGAAATACTCACTGACCAAATCGACAGGGAATACCTGTGCCGTCGAGAGGTCGGGCAAACGACCGCTGGTTAAATCGACGGTGGGAAAATGGGTGTCCTGGGCCGGGGAGGCGGGGACGGGAGCGATGTCAGTAGACATGGGAAACGGGGTTTATAGTTGAAAAATTAAACGAAATTAAGAGTATGAGCAGCGGCGGGCCTCACCCGCCGCCCCGCAGCCAGGCGTCGAGTTCCCGGTTGTGGGCTTCGATGTCGGCGTGTTCGCGGGCGACTTGCTCAAGATGGGCCTGGCGGTCGGCTTCGATGTCGCGCATGGGCAGGGCGGGCGAAAGCAGCATGTCCATCGCCAGGGCTGCGTCGTCGTCGCCCTTCACCGAAAGCAGATACTGATGGATGTTGAGCGTCACGTCGTAGCGGCCCGAAAACTCCACTTCCGGATCGGAAGCGATGATGCTCATGGTTAGGGTGAGCACCTGCCGGGCGGGGTGGTAGGCGGCGTTGAACTTTTCGCCGAGCCGGTAGTGAAAGGCATCGTTGAGGGTTTTGGCCTCAAAGGCAGCCGCCCAGAACATGGGCTGGGCCAGGGGGCTTTCGTGCCAGGGGAAAGGCTTGTTCATCGGGAAACGGGTTTGGACGTGAACTCGGAAAGGAACGTTTCGAGGTCGGCGCGGCGGATGGTCACGCGCTGGCCTTGCTTGGTGAAGGGCAGCTTCAGGCGACCGCCGGGGCGCTTGGGGTGGCGGATGCCGGTGCGCATCCAGCGTTCAAGGGTGGCGACGCTGGCCCGTGCCAGCCCGGCGGCCTCGTCTTTGGTCAGGCGGTCGCCGCCCAACCGGGCTTCCAGGCGCTGCACGTCGGCCCGCACGAGGCTGACGGCCTCGCTGACGGCCTCGCGGATGTCGGCCCGGTACTGCTCGCGGGTGAGCGTGATGAGTTCGAGGGCGGGGGCGGGCGTCATGCTGCAACGGGCTGGGAAAGTCGCTTCTGGATGTTTTGTTGAAATTCGGCATCCTGTTTTTCGGCCCGCTCGATGCCCGCGACGAAGGCGGTGATAGTCTCGGCCCGGCAGTTGCCACCCTTGAGCATTTTGTTGGCAACCTGCTCGGTGATGCCGCCGAGTTCACAGGCCCGTTTGATGCCGCCCTCGATGACCGAGAGCCTCTGGCGAAGAAGTTCAAGATTGGGCTTGCTCAAATGCATTTTGTGGTTAGTTTTGCGTTGTTTCGACCGTTTAATAAATAAGTTAGCCAAAAGTAGTCCATTTGACTATGTTTGTCAAGACATTCACGACAAATATTTTTCAAAATGACTACTTTTCTTTCTCCCTGCGAAATCTTGGAACCGAAAACTGTGGAGTCAATTCAAGCCATTATCGAGGCTAAGGGGCTCAAGAACAATGTTTTCGCTAAAAAAATAGGCATCAGCGCGCAGAACTTGTCCGGAATGTTGTCAGGTAGACGATCCGTGGGGGAGGCGTTGATTTATCGTATTTCTCAAGCCTTTGGCTTGAGTTACGACGCCGTGAAGTATGGAATCGGCTTAGACGACCAGTTGAAGGCGCAGTCGTTTTCCCCGGATTCCGCGAAGCGGGTGCTTGAACGTGAGATGGTGTACGAAGTCCAGAGACGGGAGAGGGCAGACGCGGGCTTGACCTGGAACGACGATGGGCACGGGGTGCCGTTCTACGATGTGGACGTGTTCGCCGGGGATGTTGTCGCCTTTAACGACTTCAACACGCAACCGGTATCTTACCTGCAAATGCCCGGGGTAGCCGATTGCGATTTCAGTTGCCGGTTGTCGGGCAATTCGATGCAGGAGAAGATTTTACCGGGTGCGATTCTGGTTTGCCGCGAGGTTCGGGACCGTCAAATTATCGCCTTCGGAGAGATTCACTTAATCGTCACGAAGGAACAGCGGCTGGTGAAGTATTTGAGAAAGAACCGGGAGCGGCCCGGCTGGTACATTTTGAAGAGCCATAACCCCGAATACGACGACATCGACGTACCTGCTGAAGAAATTTTGAGGTTGTTTCTGGTCAAATTTGTCATTAATCAACAGCAATTGTGAATGAAACGGCTTCTTTTTTTGGCCATAATCGTATTGCATTTTGGTTGTAGCTCGTCTTCGACACAACAAAATCAGAATGTAGACGACCTGCTTAATCCGCATGATGACCCGACGGAAAAGGCGTACTACTCTGCGGTACACTATGACAACTTTTTCAGCGACGCGCTTGATATGCCCAAGTTGAAGAAAAAGAAACGAGCGATTCAAGCTCAAAAAGACGCTTTCGATATGATTAACAATGATTATGATTCTTTAAAAGGCATGTATATTCTCTACAAACGTGCCGACGACGCGAAGCGCATTTCGGAAAAGGCCAAACTGTACCAGTCATGGGAAAATGGCGCAAAGAGCTTTATCGCTCAAAATAGAATGGAAGCAGCTTTTGAGCGGTACGACGAAGAATTTCAAGCCAGACTAAGTGCCAATAGTAGTTCGCGGAAACCTAGTGAAGAGCAGTTGCAAATCGACATTCGAGCGATAATGGAGGCGTCGGGTATTCCTTGTTTGAGTGTGGTTAAGGCCGAAAGTGGATGTTTGTGGGTATATACCACCGACATCGGAAGGAACCGAGACGGGCTGGCGAAAACCCTGTGCTACACGGCAGGCAAGTATTCAATTAACTGCGTAAGTGTCTTTGATGCTGACCAAAATGTACTTGGGCGGTCGATGTGCCGCTAATTCTAAAATGAAACCCCACTACCTTACCCTCCTCCTTCTGGCCGCCTGCCAGTCAGCCGACCGACCCGCCCCCACGGTCGAAATCTGGGGTGACACCGCGCAAGGCTTCACGGCCCGCGCCGATTACCCCGATGGTCAAACCCTCTGGCGCTGGACCGACGATGCGGCCGACACGGTGGCCATGCGGCGCACCCTGACCGCCTACCGCCCCGATTGATTTTTCCCGCAACTTAAACTCGAAAATTCGGTGGAAATTACAACAACAACCTTCGACCTCGAATACCGCATCTTCCGCCTGCTGGGCCGGGGGTCGGACCCGACCATGCTACGCCTCGTGTGCCTGATGGCCGAGGTAGGAGGGGTAAGCCCCAGCGACTTCTCGGAGCGGGTGGGGATGACGGTGTCGAGCCTGGCGTTCTATTTCAAAACCCTGCGCGAGATGGAGTTGGTCCGGGCGGAAAAAACGGGCGTCATCAACGGGCGCATCTACTACCTCGACGGGCCGGGGGCGGCGGTGCTCCGCGAGAAAATCCGCACGACCTGCCAGACTCAGCCCGTGCGGGATGACGTGGCCTGGTTTCGGGCCAAACAAGCCGCTGGTGAGTTGATGGCCGACCCGGATAAGCACCTGACGAACCTGCCATGACAATAAAACGCTGGATGGACAAGGCCGATGCCGACCGGCAGGGCAACGCCCCGGTGATGCTCACCGTGAGCTACCACGGCGAGCGGTTCCGCATCTCGACCGAGGAGAAATGCCACGTCTCGAACTGGAAAACGCCCAAAAAGGGCCTGCCCTACGTCGGGACCGGGGAGCCGCTTTCGGACGGGGTGAACGAAAACATCGAAAAACTGGAACTGGCCGTCAAAGCCGCCTGGCGGGAAATCGGCGATGGGTTCGTGCGCGGGGAGGAAAAAGCATTCAAGGCCCGGTTCAAGGAACTTTCCCAGCGCAAACGATGGCCCGCCCGGTACGCCGAGAAACCCGCCGTGCCGACGTTTGCGGAGTTCGTGAAAAAATACCAGGAGGAGCACAAAACCCGGGTGTCGCAGAGCTGGCTGAGGCAGTATAATAGCTTTCGGGACCAGTGGCTAAAGTTCAAGCCGGACGTGACGTGGAGCGATTTCACGATGCCGACCTTCAATCAGTGGATTAACTTTCTGGCCGGGGAATGCGACCTCATCGACTCGACGATTGAAAGCAAGGTGAAAAAGGTGCGGGTGCTGATGGACTACGCCGAGATCTGCGGGGTGCCCGTACCGAAGGATTACCGACTGCTTGAATTCAACGTTCCGCCGTCGGCGCGGCCCTGGCTAAGTTGGGAGGAGGTCATGCACCTGAACGGGTTTAAGTTCAAATCCGAGCAGATGGACCTGACGGCGGGGCGCTTCCTGATGGCCTGTTTCACGGGCTACCGGTTTTCGGACCTGGTGAAGCTCGACGGGGCGCTGGAGCAGCGGCAGGGGTTTCGCGTGTTCAACCTGTTCCAACGCAAAACGGGCGAGGCGGCCACGGTGGCCATGAACGACTACGCCGAGGAGGTTTGGGAGCGCTACGGCGGGATGCTCTTCGAGGGGTTCGCCAAAGTGCAGCGCCACGACTTCAGCGCCGACATCAAGAAAGTAGCACAGGCGGCGGGCCTTGATGCGCCGTTTCGGATGGTCGAGCACCGGGCGGGGGTGGCCCACGAGGAACTATTGCCCAAGTGGCAGGTACTCAGCCCCCACGCCGGGCGGCACACGTTTGCGGTGAACTCGATTGAAAAAGGGATGCCGCTGGAGGTGTTGAAGGACATCCTCGGCCACAAGTCGATTTCCTCAACCGAGGTGTATGCCCGCATCGTGGAGTCGTTCAAGCATCAGACGATGCGGACGGTGTGGAAGAAACCAGTCCCGGTTCAGAAGGTGGCGGGATAGGTGGCGGGTTTGGTGCGGGAGGGTGCGAGACATTGAGGGACGAAGGCCATCAACAATAACCCAAACGCGCGGTAGTGATGGGAATGCTGGTGCAACGCCTTGCAGGGTGGGGCGGGGTGTGACTACCGCCGGAGCCACGTTTCAAGCAAAAACCCGCTTTCGAGCGGGTTTTTGCGTTTTCGGGTGAGGCTGGTTACCAGGTCCGTTTGCTCATCACGGCGTCCAACTCGGTTCTAGTCATGGTGCCCAACTCCGGGTGCCGACCCAGCCATTTCAAGAACTCCGTTTTGATTTCGTCCGTCCACTGGTCGTCGATTTGGCCGGTGGTGTAACGGCCCGACTTGACGACTTCAAAGCCGAACTGATCCTTGCGGATCACGAATTCGCAGGTGCTGACCACCTGTTCGGCCAAATGGGCCGGTACGAATAGCACCCCTTCGCGGTGAGCCAGCACTAAATCGCCCGGCATCACCACGGCGCTGCCGATGCGAATGGGCGTGTTGAGGCCCATGAGCACCATTTCTTCGAGGAACGACGGATGGAAATCGCGGACGAAGGCGTTGAACCCTTTGATGTTTTGCAATTCCTGCAAATCCCGCGCGGCCCCGTTGAACACCACCCCGTTGCCCGACTTGCTGAAAATGGCGTTGCCCAGCGTGGCCCCCATGATCGATCCCCCGCCGATTTTGCCGAAGGCATCCGCCACGTATACGTCGCCCTTCGTCAGGGTTTCAATCGGCCAGGTGTTGGTGTTGCCCTTGCGGCCTTGTTTGGTGAAGCCCCGTTCCTTGATGGCCGCTTCCACGTCTGGCCGGCTGGGCATGAACATGGCCGTCACCGCCCGCCCCGTGATGGACACGTCGTTGTGGATCAGCTTCCAGTCGCCCTCGTACTGGTTGAGGTAGCCCAAGTTTTTGAGTACCGTCCAGGCGTCGTCGATGACGATGCGTTTGGCGCGCTCCACCAGAGCATCCGGAATTTTCGGGCGCCCGTCGGGGAAGCGTTCGCCCTTCCATTGGGCGGTTAAAAACAGCAATTCGTCTTTGGGCATGGTTTGCGCCAAGGCCGGGCGAACGGCCAGCCCAGCGGCCAGAAGCGGGAGGAAAACGGCGAGTCTGATTTTCATGGTGGAATACGGCCTTATTTGGCCAGATAAGCTTCGAGATCTTTTGGCGTGATGGCTAATTTCTTGGGGTATTTGCCCACCCAGGCCCGGAATTCATCCTTGATTTTGGGGGACCAGTCGCCGTGGATTTCGCCCGAGGGGTACTTGCCCTGTTGCAACAGCACCCGCTCGAATTCGTCGCGCAGGGCGGTCATTTCCGAGGCGGCCACCAGGCCCTCGACCAAGTGCGCCGGGACGAACACCACGCCGTACTCGTTGGCGAACACCACGTCACCGGGGAACACCGTTACCTCGCCGATCCGGATGGGCGTGTTGATGGCCGTCGGCGTCATGTCCTTGATGTACGAGGGGTCGTGGCCTTTGACCCAGGCGTTGAAGCCGGGGGTGTCTTTCAACTCCTGCATGTCGCGCACCGACCCGTAAAAAATAACGCCCTTGCCGGTTTTGCCGTAAATGGCGTTGCCCAGGCTGGATCCGATCAGCGTGCCGTCCTTGATCTTGCCGAAGCCGTCGGCCACGTACACGTCGCCTTTGGTCAGGATGTCGATGGGCCAGATGTTGATGCCGCCTTTCTGGGCGCGGCCTTCGGTTTTGCCCTGGGCCCGCACCAGGCTGTCGAGGTCGGGCCGGGTGGGCATAAACTGCGCCGTCACGACGCGGCCGGTCATCGTCTGGCCGGGCTTGAGGATGATCCAGTTTTTTTCGACCTGATTGCGGTAGCCCCGGTTGTTGAGGTACCCCCAAATTTGCTCCAGCGTGCAGTTTTGGAGGCGTTCCAAGACTAAATCCGGCACGTGGGGCCGACCGTCGGCGAAGCGTTCGCCCTTCCAGTTGGCGCTTAAGGCTTTGACGTATTCGGGCGATGCACCAATCCGCTGGGCTTGGGCAACGAGACTGCCGCCGAGAAGGACTGCCGGGAGGAGAAATCGATTTTTCAGCATGACGTGGTTAGAGGTTTACTTGGGAAAAGCGGGGTAAACCCGCATCCGCGAAGGTAAGCGGTTCGGTTTGTTTTCGCGTCGCCGTGCTGTACCGCCTTACCTCTTTTTGGTCTTGAAAACTACGGTCAGGCGGGGTAGCTGGTCTGCCGCTGCCATGCGTCGTCCCGTGCAAGCGAAACTTTTTCGCCGGTCGGCTTGCCAAAGGCGCCCGCTTCGCCTACTTTTGCACCCGCAAAGGCCTCCTTAGCTCAGTTGGTAGAGCGACGCATTCGTAATGCGTAGGTCGCAGGTTCAAGTCCTGTAGGGGGCTCCCAGCCGGATTCATCCGGCGTTAAACCGCTTCAGAAATGTTTCTGAGGCGGTTTTTTTTATGCCCAACTCCCGCTTCGGGAATAAACCCCTCAAACGTTCGCAGCGCCTCAACGGACGGGCCGGATGATAAAATTCTTCAGGGAATTTTTCTTGATGATCTTCTTCAGTTGCCCATTTTCGTACACGTACTCGTCCTCGCGGTCGGCCAGGCGGGTCAGGTACCGGCCCGTTGAGGGACGCGTGACGGCGAAGTAGTCCCCGAAATATTCCGAATAAAGCTGACTCCGCCCCTTGGGTTCAGCGAAAAACACGGTGGTCAGCGTGAAATCAATCCGGCGCGGTTCGGTAGCCCGCCGCGTGTGCCGGAACTGCTCGGCCACAATGTCGTAGTGGTCGTCCTTCCACTCGGTCCGAGACGAGAAATCACCCCGGTTGGTGTGGGCGTTGACGATGGAGGAAACCAGCATGCCGTCGCGAAACACGCTCCTGACCGTGTACGACACGTGCAGGCGGTACACGAGCAAATTCACCTTCACGTCGCTGTTGAGCGTGTACAGCAGCGTTCGGTCGGGGAGGGGCTGGCGGCGGGCCGTCATCGTACCCACCCGAATCCCGGCCACTTCGATGGCAAAGTGCCGGGTCTCGGTGGAGTCGGGTGGCGCGGCGCTGGCTGAGAGCGCCGACAGCAGGCCGAGGAGCCAGAGCCGAAGGCAACGCGAACAGGGGCGGACGATGGGCATGGGCGGCTACTGCTCGTTGAGGTTCCAGTTGTAGTCAAGAAAGGAAATCGGAGTATTCTCGCTGATTTTCTGATTCGCGTATCGGTTTACCCACGCCACCACCGACTGCCCGTCGGCTTTCCAGTCGCCTTTGTACCAGTCAAAATACTTTGAAAGCTGGGCACCTTCCCTGCTGATTTTGTTTTTGGCGGGGTTGTTCAGAAAATCCCGCCCCTGGTCGTTGAGTTGGGCGTCGAGTTTATCGGCGGTGTAGGCTTCGTTGCGGAGTTTGGGGCACGACACGGCGGCGCACACCAGGGCGAAGTGGATGCGGGCATCGTCGTATTTTTTGCGCAGAATGCCGTGTTCGATGTTGTCGAGGCTCATTTTTTCACCCCCGATGCTGAAAAACTTCGACGCCCAGGGCGTGGTCACGAACGGAATCTTGATTTTCGAGCCGATGTCTTTGATGCTCTTCACCGGGTAGTGATTCAGAATCAGCCGGATCGTGTAGGCGTTGTAGGCGTTGATCCAGTAGGCCATCTGCTCGTTTTTGTTCCACGAGGAAGCAGGGGCATTTTTGCTGAGCTGTTCGAGGTACTGATCGAGGGTTTTCTCGTCGGCTTTGAAGGCCTTGTAGTTGACCAATCCCTGGGTGTTGACGTGTTTTTTCAGCAGGCGATCATAGGATGTGTGGTCAACGGGTGGGGCGGCGGCAGCGGGCAATGAAGCGACTGCGGCGAGGAGCAGGCCGAACGCAAGCAGCCGGGGAGCGGAGCGTTTTTTCATAAACGTGAGGCTTGGAATGCGCCGAAATATACGACCTTCCGGGCAGGAAGGTTTCCGAACCCAATCTCCCAAACCGGGTTGGTTTGATTTTCGTAGGTTGAATCAGCCCCCAATCAGCCCGAATGCTCCTGACCACGCTGTACGCGGCCCTGCCGCTGCTTACTGCCCCGGACAGTGTTCCGAAGGCCTTCAGTGTGCTGCCTCTGCCCCTGGTGTACTACACTCCCGAAACCCGCCTGGCTTTCGGGGCGGCGGCGGCGTTTGCCTTTCGATTCAGGCGCGACATGGCCCGGCTGCGGGCCGACAGCACGCGGGGGGCGTCGGTGCGGCCTTCGCAGGTCACGCTGGGCGTTGCCTACACCCAGAACCGCCAGGTGCTGTTTTACCTGCCTTTCCAGATTTTTTACGACCGCGATACCTACTACCTCAACGGTGAGGCGGGCTTTTACCGCTACAATTACTTTTTTTTCGGAACGGGTCAGCGCGACGCGCCCCGCGAATTGTTCGGGGTTGATTTTCCGCGCATCCGAATCAATGCGTTTCGGCGGGTGGCCCGCTCGTCACCGGCGGGCAAACTCTACGCCGGACTGCGTTACCAGTACGAGGACTACCGGGTGAACGACGTGAAACCCGGAGGGCTGCTGGCTTCGGGCACGGTGCCGGGCGGGCGGGGCAGTCGGCTGTCGGGGGCGGGGCTAGGGCTGTTTTTCGATTCGCGCGACCGGGTGTTTTTTCCTGCCCGTGGCGTGGTGGCCGACCTGGCCTACCTGCACCAGGCTGAGTTTCTGGGCGGAAACGTCCGGTTTGACCGCTACACGGCGGATGTTTCGTCGTACCACCGCTTGCACCGGCGGGCCATCCTGGCCCTGAATTATTTCGTAAGTGTGACGCGGGGCGCGGCCCCGTTCAACGCCATGACCCTGCTGGGTGGCACCCGGCGCATGCGCGGCTACTACGAAGGCCGCTACCGCGACCAGAACGGCGCGCTCGTGCAGGGAGAACTCCGGTTCGACCTCGTCGGTCGGCTGGGCGGGGTGGTGTTCGGGTCGGTGGGTCTGCTGGGCGACGAGCGCCGCCTGCTGCGGGCCGACGATCCGAAGTGGGCCGGTGGCGGCGGGCTGCGCTTCACGCTCAACCGACCCGACCACCTTAACATCCGCCTCGATTACGGCCTGGGGCGGCAGTCGACCGGGTTGTACCTGACGATTGGCGAGGCGTTCTGAACGGGCGTTGTTGGTTCCGGCAAAGAAATTGCAGCATTGAAAACCACCCTCCGTAGCTGACTTCACCTTTCATGACCTTCAGCGCCATCATTCCCACCTACAACGAAGCGGGCCACATCGGGCGGCTGGTCGAACAACTGCGCACGCACGGCGGGCCGTCGCTCGTGGAGGTGCTGGTGATCGACGCCGACAGTTCCGACGGCACGGCCGAAGCCGCCCGTCGGGCGGGGGCCACGGTCTGGGCCGCGCCCCGGCGCGGGCGGGCCGTGCAGATGAATTTCGGCGCGTCCAAAGCCCGGGGCGAGGTGCTGTACTTCCTGCACGCCGACGTGCGTGTTCACCCCGAGTTTGTCGGCGACATCGGGGCGGCCGTTGCTGGTGGCTACGAGGCGGGCTGCTACCGGTTCCGGTTCGATTCCGACAAGCCCCTGCTGCGGTTCAACAGCTTCGGTACCCGGTTTTCGGGCCTGATGAGCCGGGGCGGCGACCAGACCCTGTTCGTGACCCGGCGGCTATTCGACCAACTGGGCGGCTTCGACGAACGCTACGTGATCATGGAAGATTTCGACATCATCGTCCGCATTCGGCGCGTGGGCCGCTTCCGGATCATCCCGAAAGACGTGCTCGTGTCGGCCCGAAAATACGAAACGAACAGTTGGCTGAGGGTGCAGGTGGCCAACCTGACGGCCTTCTCGCTGTTTTTCCTGAAAGTCTCGCCCCGGCGCATCGCCCAGACGTACAAAGCCCTGCTCAACGACCGCGGATGAAGCAACCCGTCCTCCTGACCGGTGCCAACGGCCTGCTGGGCGCGCACCTGGCCCGCGAACTGCTCCGGCGTGGCTACCGGGTCCGGGTACTGCTCCGGCCCGGTGCGCAGGCCGGTACGCTGGAGGGGCTACCGCTCGACCGCGTCGCGGGCGATGTGCGGCACGCGGATTCGGTACGACAAGCAGCGACGGGCTGCGGGGCCATTGTCCACGCGGCGGCGGCCACGCAGGTGAATCCGGCCCGCGACCCGGCCATCTGGTCGGTGAACCTCACCGGGACGGAGCACGTCGTCGGGGCCGCGCTGCGGGTGGGCGTGGAGCGACTGGTGTATGTGGGCACGGCCAATGTGTGCGGTTTCGGCACCCGCGAGCGGCCCGGCGACGAGACCACGCCGTTTGCGGGTGCTCGGTACGGCTCCGATTACATCGACAGCAAACGAGCGGCCACCGAACGGGTGCTGAAGGCGGTGGAAGCCGAGGGCCTGCCGGCGGTGGTGGTGCACCCGACGTTCATGCTCGGGCCGCTCGACGCCAAACCGTCGTCGGGCCGGATGCTGCTCGAACTGCACGCCGGGCGGGTGATCGGGTACCCGCCGGGGGGTAAAAATTACGTGTCGGTGCGCGACGTGGCCGTGGCCACGGTCAATGCCCTGACGGCGGGACGAATCGGGGAGGCCTACCTGCTCGGGCACCAGAATTTAAGCTACCGCGACGCCTTCGACCTGATGGCCCAGCGGATGCACGTGCCGCCCCCGCGCTGGCCCATCCCGCCCCTGCTGGCCCGGCTGTACGGCTCGGCTTCCGAGGCATACAGTCGGGTAACGGGTCGCCCGGCGCGGGTGAACGCGGCCATGACAGCCCTGGCCTGCGACGACCATTATTTCAGTTGCCAGAAAGCGGTCGCCGAACTGGCCCTGCCGCAGACGCCCATCGAGGAGGCCATCGACGAGGCCTTCGCGTGGTTCAACCAAAACGGGTATGTTACCGAGCATTCAGGACGAAATTAACGGGCAGGAGACCCGCCCCACCTCGGAAGCAGGGGCCTGGCTACGGCCCGGCAGGCCGGAGCGAACGGGCATTTTTTCCGGAAAAGTCGCCCTCGTGACCGGCTCCGAATCGGGCATCGGCAAGGCCACGGCCCAGGCGCTGGGGCGGGCCGGGGCGGCGGTGGTGCTCAATGGTCGCCACCCCGACCGCCTGCGCCAGACCGAGGCCGAACTGCGGGCCGAGGGCTTGACGGTGATCAGTTGCCTGGCCGACGTGACCCGCTACGCCGATTGCGAAACCCTCGTCCGGACGGCCGTCGAAGCCTTCGACCGCCTTGATATTCTGGTCACTAACGCCAGCATTTCGATGCGGGCCTACTTTGCCGAGATGCAGCCCGACGTATTCCGGCAAGTGCTCGACAGCAACGTGTACGGCACGGTTTTTCCCCTCAAAGCCGCCCTGCCGCACCTGGTGCGGTCTGGGGGCGTGGTGACGTTCATTTCCTCCATCTCCGCCCTCAACGGCATGCCCAGCGGCTCGGCCTACTGCGCCGGCAAAGCCGCCCTGAGCAACCTGGCCCACACGCTGCGCCTCGAACTGGTCGGCACGGGCGTCCACGTCGGGGTGATTCACATCGGGTTTACCCAGAACGACCCCGAAAAACGGGTACTCGACGCGACGGGCAACCCCGTGCCGGTGGCCTTCCGGCCCACGCGCTGGCAGCACACCCAGGCTCAGGTGGCGGAGCGCATCCTCCGGCACATTCGCCGCCGCCGCAAACGCACCGTCGTGTCGGCCCTCGGGTGGCTCATCCTGCTCGTGCACTCGGCCTGGCCCCGGCTGGGCGACTACATCGTGCTCACCAGCCTGCGCCGGATGCGGCGGTTTTACGAATGATTTTCAAAACCTTTTCTGACGCTTTTTCGTAGGTTATTCAACCAAACCCGTTTTCATGGAAACGTACTACAATCCGGAAGACCTCAAGAAATTCGGCAGCATCGGCGAGTTTCAGAAAGAACTTGCCGACAAGTTTTTCAATTACTACGGCGCGGTCTTTGCCGAAGGTGCGCTGACCGCCCGCGAAAAATCGCTGATTGCCCTGGCCGTGGCCCACACCGTGCAGTGCCCGTACTGCATCGATGCCTACACCACCGACACCCTCGAAAAAGGCTGTTCGGAGGCCGAGATGATGGAAGCCGTCCACGTGGCCGCCGCCATTCGGGGCGGGGCCTCGCTGGTCCACGGCGTGCAGATGATGAACAAGGCGAAGGAACTGTCGATGTAAACCGGCCCCCGACGCTCGTCGGGAAATGAAGGAGGAAACCGGGCCATGCCCGAACGGGTTGGTCAAAAACGACGAGGCGTCGTTTTTGACCAACCCGTTCGGCCGCACCAATCAATCGGATGAAATCACTTAAAGCCTCCGGGCATCAATTGGCGGACGTTGAAGCGCAGTTGCACGCGCTGGAAACGGAAGTGACCGACGTGCTGCACCTGCCTCGGTTTGAAGAGAACCTGCAAAAAGTCGGGTTGTTTCCGCTGCGACCGGTCGAACCGGCGGTGTTTCAGGTCAACGTGGGCAAAATGTGCAACCAGGTCTGCCGTCACTGCCACGTGGACGCGGGTCCGGACCGGAAGGAAATCATGACCCGCGAAACCATGCAGCTTTGCCTCGACGCGCTGGCAAAAACGAACTTTTCCACGGTGGACCTCACCGGCGGTGCGCCCGAGATGAATCCCGATTTCCGCTGGTTTGTCGGAGAAATCCGGAAGCTGGGTCGTCACGTCATCGTGCGCTGCAACCTGACCATCGTCGTGGCCAACCCGAAGTACCACGACTTGCCCGAGTTTTTTCGGCAGCACCGGGTCGAAGTCGTCAGCTCGCTCCCGTTTTACAACGCCGACAAAACCGACCGGCAGCGGGGCAAGGGGGTTTTTGAAGATTCGATCCGGGCACTTCGGATGCTGAACGCGGTGGGATACGGCCAGCCGGACACGGGGCTGCTGCTCAATCTGGTTTACAACCCGGCCGGGGCCTTTCTGCCCAGCTCGCAGGAGGGGCTGAAGCGGCAGTTCAAACGGGTATTGCTCGATGAATTTGGCATCCTCTTCAACGACCTCTACGCCATCACCAACCTCCCCATCAGCCGGTACCTCGACTACCTGATTTCCTCGGGCAACTACGATGGCTACATGGAAAAACTCGTCAACGCCTTCAACCCCGTGGCTGCTGCCGGGGTGATGTGCCGCAACACGATTTCGGTGGGCTGGGACGGTTTTCTGTACGACTGCGACTTCAACCAGATGCTCGACCTGAAAGTAGCCAGCCCCGTGCAGCACCTGCGCGATTTCGACCTGGGTCTGCTCAACCTCCGGTCGGTGGTCGTCAACCAGCACTGCTACGGTTGCACGGCCGGAGCGGGCTCAAGCTGCGGGGGCGCGACCGCCTGACGCCAGCGCCCCGACCATCGCCCGGATGAGCCGGGTCAGGCGGGGTTCGGCGTTCGCGGCGGCGGCCAAAATGTTCGCGATGTCGGCTTTTTCGAGCGTGTCGGGCAGGCACAGGTCGGTGATGACCGACACGCCAAACACGGCCATGCCCACCTGATTGGCCACGATCACCTCGGGCACGGTCGACATGCCAACGGCGTCGGCACCCCACTGCCTCAGCATCCGGTATTCGGCGCGGGTTTCGAGTTGAGGCCCCGTCACGCTCACGTACACGCCCCGTCGGAGCGGAATTTCCAGCTCGCCCCCCAGGCGAATGGCCAGTTCAATCAGGGTTTTCCGGTACGGCTCGCTCATGTCGGGGAAGCGGTCGCCGAGGTCGGGCGAATGCGGGCCGACGAGCGGATTCTGGGGCAGGAGCAGGCCGATGTGGTCGTCAATGACCATCAAATCAGAGGTCTGAAACGCCGGATTCAGGCCCCCGGCGGCGTTGGACACGAGCAGGGACCGAACCCCCAGGGCGTGCATGACCCGCACCGGGAACGTCACCTGCTGCATCGTGTAGCCTTCGTAAAAATGAAACCGCCCCTGCATCACCACGACGGACTGCCCTTCGAGGGTGCCGAGGAGGAGTTTTCCCGAATGAAATTCCACGGTTGAGACCGGAAAATGCGGGATGGTTTCGTAGGGAATCGTGGTTTCAATGGTCACCTCCCCGGCCAGCGCCCCGAGGCCGGTGCCGAGGATGATGCCGATGGTCGGCTCAACGGACGTTTGGGACTGGATGAACCGGGCAGCTTCCTGAATCGGTGCGAGCATAGCGGGCTGGTTAAGTGAAATTCGTCCGCAAAGAAACCGAATCCCGGTTAGTTTTTCGTCCCGAAATACCGCTCCGCGAACCGCAGAAACGTCGGCCAGTTCGGCCCGGTGGTGTGCCCGCCGCTGTGCTGCCGGAAGGCAACGTCGCCGTCGGTGAGCGCCGTTTCGATGGGCGGGAATTCACTCGTGCCTATGTCTTTTTTGCCTAATAGCCGATACACCGGCCCGGCGTGCACGCCGCCCAGAAACATGCCTTTCGCGTCCACCCAGGTGCCCTCGACGGTGGGCGAACCCACGCTGATGAACACCGGTCGCGGCGCGCAGAGGGCCACGAGTTCGTGCGAATCGACGGGCAGGTCGGCCGACGTGAGCGGCCCGGCGTACTTGATGAAATTCCCGGCCATCCAGTGGTACTCCGCCGCCGAGGCCACGTTTTCGACCTGCTCGCCAAACACCCGCCGATGGATTTTTACGCCCCCCTCGCCCGACGAGCCGATGAACGCAATCGCAAACCTCGGTTCGTAGGCCATCGTCACGGCCGCGGCTTTGCCGTAGCGCGAAAGGCCCTCGATGCCCACGCGTTTGGCGTCCACCTGTTTGTCGGTTTCAAAGTAATCCATTGCCCGGCTGGCTCCCCAGGCCCAGGCCCGGAGCGCGCCCCAGTCGTCGGGCTTGCGGGGCTGGCCTTTGTTGACCAAGCCGATGATGCCCTCGCGCAGGCCCGCGCCGTTGTCGGCCTGGTAGCTGGTGGGGTAAATCACGGCGTAACCCCAGCCTTTGGCCAAAAGCTGCTGCTGCCAGATGGGTTCGGCGGGCTGGTTGGCCGGGGGCGCGGGCATCCGGAAACCGGGCGGGAAGCGGAAGCCGTAGCTCATCACCACGGGCACGGGGCCGGTGGCGTTGAGCGGGGTCGAAACGGTCAGTTCGATGGCCACGCTGATGGCCCGGTGCGCCGAGTTGTTGACCGTGCCGAGAAGCTTTTTCGTGAGAACGGGCACGTCGCCGTTCATCTCTCGGGTCTGGACGAGCACTTCCCAGCGCACGGTCGGCAGGTCGGCGGGCACCCGGCCGTAGATTTCCCGGTCAAAATCCTCGACGATTTCGGGGCGGCGCTGTTGCCACCATTCCTCGGCGGTCGTGACCCGCTTGCCGTTTTTGAGCACCAGCGGGTCGGGCAGGCTGGTGTACGGCGTGGCTTTGGCTTCGTCGGCGTTGGCTGCGTTGGGGGCTTTCGGGTTGCCGGACGGACCGGGGCGGAGCGCCGTGATGCCCAGTTGTGCCATCATGTGCCGGTGGTCGGCTTCTGATTTTTCGCGAATCACCGCCTGGGCGGCCTGAAACGCCCGGCGGATGGAATCCTGCTCCGCGGTGGAGGCCGGTGGGGTTTGGGCGAGGGCGGAAAGCGCCAAGCTCAGAAGCAGGAGGGAGCCGAGGAGTTTCATCAAAAAAGCGGTGTGGAGGTCGAAAAAAGAAGCAATGTTTTCGGGTAAACCTACTCACGCACCGCCAATTTTGCGAGCAAGCAAGTTGCGGCGTTCCAAGATGAGTTGGCCCTAAACTGACGGGCAGTCTCTTGATTTCCGGTTAAAAAAACAAAACTTTTCCTCCGGCCAACGGCGAAGCATCCCGCCATTTTGCCTTTATTTGAGGAAAACCCTCCGTGCGGCACGTTGCCCCAGGTCGCCGTACCCTTCTCAAACGACGAACGCGTACCTCTAACCTGTTTTTTGCCGCATGTTCAAACCCTTCACGGTCCTCAGCCTGACCCTGAGCCTGTTCGCCGTCGCCTGGTGGTCGGCCACCGGCCCCGAACCGGCCCGCGCTCTCCGGCTTTCACGGACCGCCGCCCCGACCGATACGCTACCGCGCCTGCCCGCAGGAGCCAACCCCGACGATCCCGACTGGAAAGGCGTTGATTTAGCGCCTAAAGCGCCCATCCAGCCACTTTCGCCCGCCGAAGAAACGGGTCGTTTCCTGCTGCCGCCGGGCTACCGCATTCAGCCCGTGCTGACCGAACCGGCCATCGAACAGCCCGGGGCCATCGCTTTCGATGCCAACGGGCGGATGTACGTGCTCGAACTGCGCACCTACATGCTCACCGCCGACTCGAAGGACGAACTCGAACCCCGCAGCCGCATCTCGCGCTGGGAAGACCGCAACAACGACGGCGTGTACGAAACCGGCACTACCTTCGTGGACGGCCTCGTGTTCCCCCGCTTCGTGCTGCCCTACGGCAAGGACTGCATCCTGACGATGGAATCCGACGCCGACAACGTGTACAAGTACACCGACACCAACGGCGACGGCAAGGCCGACAAAAAGGAATTGTTCACGAACAAATACGGCCGCTCCGGCAACGTCGAGCACCAGCAGGCGTTCCTGTTCTGGGGCATGGACAACTGGCTCTACAGCACGGTCAACGCCTTCCGCATTCGGGAAACGCCCAATGGTGTGGTTCGGGAAAAAACGGGCTTCAACCGCGCCCAGTGGGGCGTCACGCAGGACGACTGGGGCAAACTCTGGTTCCAGGGCGGGGCCAGCGGGTTGCCGTCGTACTTCCAGTTTCCGATTCACTACGGCAATTTTGAGGTGCCCAACGACCTGGCCCCCGGCTTCGACGTGCCCTGGGGCGCCGCCATCGGCCTCGCCGACATGCAGGGGGGCATGGACGAAGTGCGCCAGCCCGACGGCTCGCTCAAGCGCGTGACCGGCTCGGCGGGCAACGACGTGTTCCGGGGTCACCGCCTGCCCGCCGCCCTGCGGGGGCAGTATTTTTACGGCGAACCCGTCGCGCGCATCGTGCGGCAAATCAACCCGGTCGTGACCGAGGGCCTGACCACGCTGCACAACGCGTTTCAGGACCAGCAGGCCGAGTTTCTGCGCTCCACCGACCCGCTCTTCCGGCCCGTGGACATGACCACCGCCCCCGACGGCACGCTGTACATCACCGACATGTACCACGGCATCATCCAGGAAGGGCAGTGGACCCAGCGGGGCACCTACCTGCGCACCAAAATCGAGCAGTACCAACTCGACAAGGTGGTGGGCCTGGGGCGCATCTGGCGCATCACTTACGACGGCCTGGAGCGGGACAAAACCCAGCCCCGGATGTACGCCGAGAAATCCGCCGACGTGGTGAAGCACCTGACTCACCCCAACGGCTGGTGGCGCGACGCCGCCCAGCAGGTGCTCGTGCAGCGCCGGGACCTCTCGGTGGTGCCCGCGCTGACGGCAATGGCGCTTTCCCACAAAAACCCCCTCGCCCGCACCCACGCGCTCTGGACGCTCGAAGGGCTGGGGGCGTTGAAAACCAGCACGGTGCAGGCGTTTTTGAAAGACCCGAACCCCAAACTCCGCATTCAGGGCCTGCGGGCGGGCGAAACGCTGTACAAAGCCGGGGATAAATCCCTCGAAGCCAGCTACAAACAAGCCCTCACCGACGCGGACACGGACGTGCAGGTTCAGGCTATGCTTTCGGCCAAAGTGCTCAACCTGCCCGACCTCGAAACAAGCCTCAAAGCCGCGATGGCGCTCAACAAAGCCGCGGGGGTGCAACTCGTGGGCACGCAAATCCTGACCCCACCCCGGGCGCGTGGGGGTCTCGGCGTCGCCGAACTGAGCGCGTCGCACAAAGCGTCGGTAGAACGAGGTTCATTGATTTACAACGAATTGTGTTCACAGTGCCACGGCAACACCGGCATTGGTACTCCGGCGGGCAATGGGCTGATCGCCCCGGCCCTGGCCGGTTCGCACCGGATGCAGGGCCACCCCGAATACGCCATCCGGGTGGTGCTGCACGGGTTGCAGGGGGCCATCGACGGCAAAACCTACGCGGGCGGCCTGATGGCCCCGATGAAAGAACAGTCCGACGCCTGGATTGCCGACGTGCTGACGTACATCCGCAACGGCCTCTCCAACGACGCCCCGATGGTGACGCCCGACCAAGTGGCGCGGGTGCGGCAGAAAACCGCTGCCCAGAAGGGCAGCTACCAGTTCGCCCAGTTGGTGAAAACGGTGCCCGTCGAGGTGCAGCCCCAGGGATTGAAGGTGACGGCCAGCCACACGGCCTCCACCCGCATTGGGGGCAACGTGTCGCCCGCCAGCGCGTTTACCTACGAAGGCTGGTCCACGGGCGGCAGGCAGGAAAAAGGCATGTGGTACCAGGTGGAATTTTCGGAACCGCTGAACGTGGCCGAGTTGCAGTTTACGGCCCCGCAGTCCATCAAGCCAGGCTGGCGGCGGCCCGCCAACGGCCAGCCCGCCGGGCCGATTCCGTTCCTGCACGCTTACCCGCGGGCATTTGTCGTCGAAGCCTCGGCGGACGGGCAGACCTGGCAAACCGTCCTGGCCGATGGCAAGGGCACGGAGGGCGAAAACCTCGTTATTTTCCAGGCACCCAAAACCCGATTTCTCCGGATCAAACTGGTGGACGGCCTGCCCGAAGGCAGTGACGCCGTGCCCTGGTCCATGCGGCAGTTGAAGATTTTTGCGCAAAATTGATGGCGTTTCCACCCAATCCCTAGCGAGGGAATTAATTCCCTCGCTAGGGATTGGGTGGAAACGCCATCAAAAAAATATTCATCGAATTTCTAAACCTTACCAACCATGAAAAACCACCAAACCCGTCGGCAATTCCTGGGCGCTTCGGCAGCCCTTGTTTCGGGAGCCGTGCTGGGCACCAACAAACTCTTCGGTGCCCCGGCCCTCGTCCGCCGCCTCGGCGAACTCCCGTCGCTGATTAACGGCGTGCAGATTGGCTGCATCACGTACTCCTTCCGCGACATGCCCGACCAGAGCGCCGAGGCCACGCTGAAGTACGTGCTCGATAGCGGCATCAACGCCATCGAACTCATGGGCGGTCCCGCCGAAAGTTTCGCGGGCGCCCCCAAAAACACGGTGGACATGCGCACGCTGTTTCCGCTCATGCGCAAGCGCCGCGAAAACCAGACGCTCACGGACGACGAGCAGAAAACCCTCGCCGAAGCCGACGCTGCCATGAAAGCTTACCGCGAACAGGTGACGAAGTGGCGGATTTCGGCCCCCATGAACAAGTTTGAGCAGGTTCGGAAGATGTACAACCAGGCGGGCGTCACGATTTACTGCTTCAAGCCGGACGCCTTCGGGATGCAGGCCACCGACGCCGACATCGACTACGGCCTGCGGGCGGCCAAAGCGCTGGGGGCCAACCACGTGACCCTCGAACACCCCGCCAACGACGCCCACACGCTCCGGCTCGGCAAGGCCGCCGAGAAGTACGGCCTCCGGGTGGGCTACCACGGCCACGAGCAGCAGACGCCCACGTTTTGGGACACGGCCCTGGCCCAGTCGCCCGCCAACGCGCTCAACTTCGACCTCGGCCACTACGTCGCCGCCGGGCAGCCCGACCCGCTGGGGCTGATTCGCCAAAAGCACGACCGCATCGCCAGCATGCACATCAAAGACCGGCAGGACCCCGCCCACGGCAAGGGCAACCTGCCCTGGGGGCAAGGCAACACGCCGCTGACCGAAGCCCTTAACCTGATGCGCGAACGGAAGTACGCCTTCCCGGCGTCGGTGGAACTGGAGTACAAAGTGCCGGAAGGGTCGAACTCGGTGGCGGAGGTGAAAAAATGCGTGGAGTACTGCCGGAAGGCGTTGAGCTAAGCGATTGTCAACGGATTCTGTTTTCAACGAAAAACGGCCCCAGATGTTCATCTGGGGCCGTTTTGTTTGCCGCCCGGCCCCGGCGGGACGAGACGGCATCAGTTGTTCGGGAGTGATTTCACCTGCTGCAACCGGTTGAGCAGCCACACCCGTTCGGCCGCCGAGCCGCACCACTTCAGGGCTTTTTCCCAATTCTGCCGGGCCAGGTCGGGCTGATTGAGTCGCTCATGGAATTCGGCCCGTACGGCGTGGTAGAGATGAAACGGCTCCAGCGACGGCCCGTCGGGCAAGGCGTCGAGCGAGCGCAGGGCCGCTTCCGGCCCGTTGAGTTCGGCCACGACCACGGCCCGGTTGAGCGCCACGACGGGCGAAGGCTCCAGGGCCAGCAACAGGTCGTAGTAGTGCAACAGTTGCCGCCAGTTGGTTTCGGCGTAGGTGGGCGCAATGGCGTGCTCGTGGGCAATGGCCGCTTCGAGGTGGTAGGGAGTCAGCACGTCGCCGGTGGCCGACTGGAGCAGCAGCCGGATGCCCTGCCGGATGAGGGGCTGATTCCACTGGTCGCGGTTTTGATCGGCCAGGAGCAGCATCCCGCCCGCAGGGTCGAAGCGACCATCGATGCGGGCGGTCTGGAAGCACATCAGGGCCAGCAGGGCGCGCACGGCGGGCTGATCGGTGGGCGGAAACTCCGTCAGCAGTTTCACGAACCGCATGGCGTCTTCGAGCAACTCCACCCGCACGAGGGATTCCGACTGGGAGTGGTAGCCTTCGTTGAACAGCAGGTAGAGGGTTTTCAGCACGTTGCCGAGGCGGGGGGCAAGGTCGGTGTCCGTGGGCAGGTCGAGCGAAATGCCCTGCTGCCGGATTTTTTCCCGCGTGCGGTAAAGCCGTTTTTCGATGGTGTCGGGCGTAGTCAGAAACGCCTGGGCGATTTCGCGCACGCTCATGCCGCACAAGCTTTTCAGAATCAGCGCAATCTGGCCCTCCGTTGGCAAGGCCGGGTGGCAGCAGGCGAACATCATCCGGAGCTGGCTGTCCTGAATTTGCGGTTCCGTAAACCAACCTTCGGCCGCCCCGTCGCCGGTTTCCCGTTCGGCTAGGTAAGCCAGTTCATCGCTGATTTCCTGAAAATGCTTCTCCCGCCGCACGTAGTCCACGGCCTTGTTGCGGGCCACCCGGTAGAGCCAGGCCGCCGGGTCGTCGGGTACACCGCTCCGCCAGGCCGTCAGGGCAGTCATGAGGGTTTCCTGCACCAAATCCTCGGCGATTTCGCGCTGGGCGAACCCAAAATGCCGGGTCAATACCGAAACCATTTTCCCCGCCTCGCGGCGGAACAGGTGGTCGGCGAGTTGGTGGAGGTGAGGCATGGAAATCCGCTGAAGTTTGTAGTTCGTGATTCCTGAACGCATCGTAGCTACGGACCACAAACTACAAACTTCAAACTACAAACTCAAAACACCATCACCGGCCGCACCTCCACCCGGCCGTTGGCCTCGAACATCGGGCAGCCATTGGCGAGGTGTACGGCTTCGTCGATATCGCTGGCCGTGACGAGGGCGTACCCACCGACCACTTCCTTGGCTTCGGTAAACGGCCCGTCGGTGATGATCTGGGCTTTGCCCGAAATGGTTTTTCCGTGGGGCAGGAGGGCTTCCGTGCCCACGAATTTGCCTTGGGCGGCCAGCCCGCCGATCCACGCATTCCATTTTTCAATTTCGGCCTGCATTTCCTCCGGCGACTGCTTCATGAAGGTTTCTTCGTCGGTCCGGGTGTTCCAGAACAGGAGCATGAATTTGTTCATGGTGGAAAAAGTTTGGGAGTGAAAAAAATGATTTTTCGACCCAATGACGAACACCAGCGGCGAAACCGGACAGGCGCCGAAAAAAAATAATCGCGTTGTTCCGCATCGGTAGGGAATCAAAAAAGGATTCGCCTGAGCAGCAGGCGAATCCTTTTTTGATTCCCGGCGAAGAAAGTTACTTGAGCACGTTGAGCAGGTAGTCGCCGTACCCGCTTTTGCGGAGCGGTTCGGCAATTTCGCGAAGTTGGGCGGCGGTGATGAAGCCCATGCGGTAGGCGACTTCTTCGATGCATCCCACCTTCAGGCCCTGACGCTCCTCGATGACCTGCACAAACTGCCCGGCCTGCATCAGGCTGGCGAACGTGCCCGTATCGAGCCAGGCCGTGCCCCGGTTGAGCACGCCGACTTTCAGCTTACCCCGCCGCAGGTATTCCTTGTTGACGTCGGTGATTTCGTACTCGCCACGGGGCGAGGGGGCGATGTTTTTGGCAATGTCGACCACGTCGTTGTCGTAAAAATACAGCCCCGGCACGGCGTAGTTCGACTTGGGTCGGGGGGGCTTTTCTTCGATGCTGAGCACGTGAAAATCGTCGTCAAACTCCACCACGCCGTAGCGTTCGGGGTCCTGGACCTGGTAGGCGTACACCACCCCACCGTCGGGGTCGTTGTTGGCCTGCAACAGCTTCGACAAGCCACTGCCGTAGAAAATGTTGTCGCCCAGCACAAGGGCCACCTTGTCGGTGCCGATGAATTCCTCACCGATCACAAACGCCTGCGCCAGCCCATTGGGCAGGGGCTGCTCGGCATAGCTGAAGGTACACCCGATGCGGCTGCCGTCCCCTAACAATTTCCTAAAATGGGGCAAATCGTGGGGCGTCGAGATGATGAGGATGTCGCGGATGCCCGCCAGCATCAGGATGCTCAGCGGGTAGTAAATCATCGGCTTGTCGTACACGGGCATGAGCTGCTTGCTCACGGCCAGGGTCAGGGGATGCAGTCGGGTGCCGGAGCCTCCGGCGAGGATGATGCCTTTCATGGGTAGTCGTCGGTCGCCAGTCATCAGTCGTCAGCAACGAGCCGTAGTTGCGAAGACTAACGACTGATGACTGACGACCGACGACTTTCAACGGTTTTCGTACATTTCTGAATAATACTGCTGGTAATGGCCGGAGGTCACGTCGGTCAGCCATTGCTGGTTGGTGAGGTACCAGTCCACGGTTTTTTCGAGGCCCTCGGCGAATTGCAGCGAGGGCTCCCAGCCCAGTTCGTTCATGATTTTACGGGCGTCGATGGCGTAGCGCAGGTCGTGGCCGGCGCGGTCGGTGACGTAGGTAATCAGTTTCGCCGATTCGCCTTCGGGGCGCCCCAATTTCTGGTCCATCACCTGGCACAGCAGGTGCACGATGTCGATGTTTTTCCACTCGTTAAAACCGCCGATGTTGTAGGTTTCGCCCGTTTTGCCCGCGTGAAACACCGTGTCGATGGCCCGGGCGTGGTCCACTACGAAGAGCCAGTCGCGCACGTTTTCGCCCTTGCCGTACACGGGCAGGGGTTTGTGATGCAGGATGTTGTGAATCATCAGCGGAATCAGTTTCTCCGGAAAATGATTCGGGCCGTAGTTGTTCGAGCAGTTGCTGAGCACCACGTCCATGGCATAGGTGTTGCCGTAGGCCCGCACGAAGTGGTCGGAGGCGGCCTTGGAGGCCGAGTAGGGGGAGCGCGGGTCGTAGGGGGTTTGTTCGGTGAAAAACTCGTCGGGATTGTGCAGTTCGCCGTACACTTCGTCGGTGCTGACGTGGTAGAAGCGGTGCCGGTCGTACTCGCCTTTCCAGGCCTTCCGGGCGGCGTTGAGGAGGTTGACGGTGCCCACCACGTTGGTCATGACGAAGGCCATCGGGTCGCTGATGGAGCGATCGACGTGCGACTCAGCGGCGAGGTGAATCACGCCGTGGAAGTCGGTTTCGGCGAACAGCGAATCCAGAAACTCCGCGTCGCGGATGTCGCCTTTGACGAACGTATAATTCGACGCGTTCTCGACGTCGCGCAGGTTGGCCAAGTTGCCGGCGTAGGTCAGCGCGTCGAGGTTGAAGACCCGGTAGGTGTCGGGGTATCTGGTCACGAACAGCCGCACCACGTGCGAGCCGATGAACCCGGCCCCGCCGGTAATGAGGAGGTTTTTCATTGAAGTGTTAAGTGAAAAGTGAAAAGTGAAAAGTGGACGGCTGGCGTAAAGACAAAACTTTACACTTGTCACTTATCACTTTTCACTAAGTTCTGCTGCCACCGCCACGCGTCGGCCAGCGATTCGGCCAACGATTTTTCGGCTTTCCAGCCCAGGCCCTCAGTGGCTTTGGTCACGTCGGCATACACGGCCGTCACGTCGCCGGAGCGGCGGGGGCCGAGGGTGTACCGAAGCTCAACGCCCGTGGCTTCCCGGAACGTGTTGATGAGTTCGAGCACGCTGTTGCCCCGGCCGGTGCCGATGTTGAACACGTCGTAGTAGTTTTCCTCGCTTCGATCCGCCAGCACTTCGAGGGCTTTGACGTGGGCTTTGGCCAAATCCACGACGTGGATGAAATCGCGGATGCAGGTGCCGTCGGGGGTGGGGTAGTCGGTGCCGAACACAGTCAGCGGACCGCGCAGCCCCGCCGCCGATTGGGTGAGGAAGGGCACCAGGTTGCTGGGCACGCCGCGGGGGAGTTCGCCGATGAGCGCCGAGGGGTGCGCGCCAATCGGATTGAAGTAACGCAGGGCCAGGGCCCTGAGGGGCACGTTGGCCGCTACCGTGTCGCGGATGATTTCTTCGCCCACCTGCTTGGTGTTGCCGTAGGGGGAAGTAGCCGGTTGCACGGGCGTCTGCTCGGTGACGGGCAGTTTTTCGGGCTGGCCGTACACCGTGCAGGAGGAAGAAAAGACCAAGTTCTGAACGCCCGCCTCCAGCATCGCTTCGAGCAGGGTGACCAGCGCGCTGAGGTTGTTGCGGTAGTAGAGGAGGGGTTTTTCGACTGATTCGCCCACGGCCTTGCTAGCCGCAAAGTGAATGACGCCTTCGATCTGCTCGCTGCGGAAGAGGTTCAGGAGGTACGCTTTGTCGTTGCAGTCGTGCTGGTAGGAAGTCACGGCCCGGCCCAGAATCTGAGTGAGGCCGTCGAGTACATCCGGTTCGGAGTTGGAAAAATCGTCGAGAATGACGGGTTCGTGTCCGGCCTCGATCAGTTCGATGACCGTGTGCGAACCAATAAAACCGGCCCCGCCGGTGACTAAAATTTTCATGCAGAAAAAAGATTGGCGGCGTTGAAAATCCCGGCTGTTCGGTTGAAGACGCCACGCCGGTCGCGGCAAAATTAGGGAGAAGCCCGCCGATTACCCAACACGCCGAGCGGATTCGCGGAAGGGCTGGGTAGGGCATTGTTCGGGCGCTTGCTTTTTGGCGGGAACTTTGTAGGTTAGAACAGAATTTGACCGAGTTCATCAACACCCCCACGTCAACGGGCCGCGCAACGCCCAAGAACGTTACCCCAACCGCATGGAAACCAGTGCAATCAAGGCCCTCATCTCGCTGCTTGACGACGAAGACCAGGAAATCACCCAGCACGTGGAGAACAAAATCCGTTCCCTGGGAGGTACCCTGATTCCGTACCTGGAGAGCGAATGGGAGCAGAGTTTCAACCCGATTCTGCAAAAACGCATTGAAGATCTGATCCACGATCTTCAGTTCAGCTCGCTCCGCGAACGGCTCATTGCCTGGAAAGAAGGCGGCGCGATGGATCTGCTCGAAGGGATGTGGCTGGTGGCTACCTACCAGTACCCCGACCTGGCCATCGAAAAACTCCGCCGCGACCTGGAGCAGATTTACTACGAAGTCTGGCTCGAATTCCGCAACCACCTGCACCCCACCGACCAGATCAAGATTCTCAACAACGTCTTTTTCAACAAACTCAAATTCGGGGCCAACACCAAAAACTTCCACTCGGCGTCGAGTTCGATGCTCAACATCGTGCTTGAAAGCCGCAAGGGCAACCCCATTTCGCTCTGCGTGATTTACCTGCTGGTGGCCCGGCGACTCAACGTGCCGGTGTACGGCGTGAACCTGCCCAAGCTCTTCGTGCTCACCTACAAAACCGAACACGTGCAGTTTTACATCAACGTGTTCAACCGGGGGCTGATTTTCACCCGCAACGACATCGACAACTACATCGCCCAGTTGAACCTGGCCCCAATCTCAATGTTTTACCAGCCCTGCACCCACCTCGACATCGTGAAGCGGGTGCTGCGCAACCTGATGATCGCCTTTGAAAAAACCGGCGACGACGACCGGGTGCGGGAGGTCGGGCTGCTGCTGGAGGCCATTTCCGAGCCGGGCGAAGTGGTGCGTGAGTGAACCTAATGGGTGGGTTTATCAGGCACTTCGGTGGCGGTGGCCCGAAATTTTAGGTTTTCGCGAATGTATGACGTCCCATTCCTCTCAGACAGACCTGGTGTCGGCGGATACCGATTTTGACCCCGAACACAGCCGACTCCTGCGCGGTATTCTTGAAACTTCGCTCAACGGCACGGTGGTGTACCAGGCCGTTCGCGATGAAGCCCATCGGGTCATTGATTTCCGGTTCCGGCTTTTTAACCAAACGGCCCGGCAGGATATCCTGTGTCGCACCGGGCGCGACATCACCGGCAACACCCTGCTCGGCGTGTACCCCGACAGCCGTGAGTCGGGTTTGTTCGCACTGTACGCCCGCGTGACCGAAACCGGCCAGTCTCTCCGGCTTGAGCACCATTACCCGGAGCCCCTCGATGCCTGGTACGACGTCTCGCTGAGCAAACTCGGCGATGGGTGCGTGGTCACGTTCATCAACATCACCGAGTCGAGGCGAGCGACCCAGGAGGCGGTCCAGAACCGGGCGCAGTTGGGGGCTGTGCTCGACATTGCTCAAATGGGCATCTTCCAGTTCAGTCCGGTGCGCGACGCCGATGGTACCCTCATCGATTTCCGGTTCACCCAAGCCAACCGCATGCTGGCCGCCTACGTGGGCCAAACCCCCGAAACCGTGACCGGCGCGCTGGGCAGCACTTGGTTTCCCGATTACAAAACCAACGGTTTGTTCGACCGATACCGCGACACGTACGAAACGGGCCGAACCAACCGCTTCGAGTTTCACTACGACGGCAGCGGCATCGACGTGTGGCTCGACATAATGGCCACCAAACTCGGCGACGAGGTGCTGGTGACGTTTTCCGACCACACGGCGCTCAAAAAAGCCCAGCTTCAGGTCGAAGAGCAGGCCAGCCTGCTAAGCAGTGTGCTCGACGGCTCTCCCAACGCCATTATGGCCTACCGCAGCATCCGCGACGAACAGGGCCGGATCGTTGACTTCAACGTGGTGTCGGCCAACGCCGCGGCGGTGGAGTTTTTAAACTCGCCGCTCGATACGTTGCTGGGTCGGAATTTACTCGAACTTTTCCCCGAAGAGCAGGACATGGGGCTGTTTGACCTCTACGTCTCAACCGTTGAGACGGGAAAACCCAGCCGCACTGAGGCCCACTACCGGCAGGACGAGCAATGGCTCGACATTTCGACGACGCGGCTGGGCGATGGGTTCGTGGTTACGTTCCGCGACATCACCGAGCAGAAGCGAGCCGCCGCCCGCGACGAGCTTTATCAACAAAAGCTCAAGCAATCGAACGAAAACCTGGAGCGCTTCGCCTACGTGTCGTCGCACGATTTGCAGGAACCGCTGCGCAAAATTCAATCCTTTGGCGACATGCTCAGCCGGAAACACGGCACCCAACTCAACGAAGACGGACGCGACCTGATCCGGCGAATGCAGGAAGCCGCCGGGCGGATGCAGGCGCTGATTCAGGACTTGCTGGCCTATTCGCGGGTTTCGTCGCGGCACGATGGTTTCCAGCCCGTCGATCTCAACGGATTGCTGCGCGACGTTCTCCATGACCTGGACGTGGTCATTCACGAAAAACACGCTCGCGTTCAGATTAGCCCGATGCCGACCCTCCAAGGTGACCCGCTTCAACTTCGGCAACTCGTCCAGAATTTATTGAGCAACGCGTTGAAATTCAGCCGCCCCAATGCGGTGCCGGTCGTCAAAGTCGGTTACCGGATCATCACCGACAAATCGGTATGCGAGTCCGTGGGCGTATCGGCGGAAGCTGCCTGCCACGAAATTACCGTGTCCGACAACGGCATCGGATTTGAGCAGCAGTACGCCGAACGAATTTTCGAGGCATTCCAGCGCCTGCACGGCCGAGGTGACTACGCCGGGACGGGCATCGGTCTGGCGATTGTCAAAAAAGTGGTGGAAAACCACCGCGGTGGAGTATCGGTGACCAGCACTCCTGGCGAAGGAACCACGTTTCGGGTGTACCTGCCGGTGGAGCAACGCGGATGATCCTCCTCCGTCTAGATCGCGATGGCGAGCACTTCACCTGCAAATTCCCGTATCCTGATTCGGCACCTCAGCGCAATGCCCTCCGCCCGAATTTCTCCCGCTATCACCTCGTCACCCCGGTGAAACGGCTCGATTCGAAGTTGCGTGCTGAAAAACAGGCCCCGTTTTCCGTGCAATTTGTAAAGCGCTTCCTTCGCCGTCCAGTACACGGTCAGGTGGTGCAGGTCGTCGTCGGCATGGGCCAATTCGGCGGGGGAGAGGATGCGCGGGGCCACCCGGCGGAGGGTTTCGCGGGGTGCTTCGAGGTCGATGCCCACGGGGCGGATGGGGTGCAGCACGGCGGCGGCGTAGCGCACGTCGTGGGTGATCGACAGGTGCCAGTCGAGGCGGTGGAGGGCGGGTTTGCCAAAATCATCCTTCGCCAGTCCGTGGTAGGGCAGCCCGGCGAGGTGCGTCAGGTGGTGGAGGAGCAACCGGCTGGCCGCGAATTCGCGGCGTTTTTGAGGGTGGGGTAGGGCCAATGCCTCGGACTGTTCCGTGGGCAGAGGCGCCAAACCCGCCAGCAGGTCGTCGGTGGTTTCGGTAGTTTCCCAAACTCCGAGTAGGCCCGCTTCGGTGAAGGTTTCGGAAAAAAGTAGGGGCACTGTCTTTGAAGTGTGGGGGTTGAAGTTCGTAGTTTGGAGTTGTTGCTGAAGCCGAACCTCAAACTACGAACTTTACACGACGAACGTCAAACTTTTTTGAAACTCCACATCCAAAAACTCGACACGTTCTCCGGTCACCGCGACGCCGTGTACACCCTCGCGCCCGGCGCGGAGCCAGCGTTGCTGTACTCAGCCGGGGGCGACGGGCAGGTGATCGAGTGGGATTTGCGCAAACCCGACCTGGGTCGCCTCGTGGCGCGGGTTCCCGCTTCGGTGTACGCCCTGGCGTTTGATGCCGCCCGCGGGCACCTCTGGCTGGGGCAGAATTTTGAGGGTGTTCACCGCATCGATCCCGTTGAGAAGCGGGAAATTGGTTCGGTGAAAATCACCTCCACGGCGATTTTCGACCTGCTCGTTCACCAAAGCACGGCCTTCGCGGCCCTCGGCGACGGCACGCTGGTCGTACTCGACATGGAAACCCTGGCCATCCGGAAACACGTCAGGGCCGGAAACCTGCCCGCGCGGTGCCTGGCGTACAACCCGGCAGCCGACGAACTTGCCGTGGGGTACAGCGACGCGACGGTGAAAATTTTCGACACCCGTTCGCTCGTCCTGAAATTCGTCATCAACGCCCACGCCCATTCCGTTTTCAGCGTGCGCTACACGCCCGACGGGCGCACCCTCCTCAGCGGTAGCCGCGACGCCCGGCTCAAGGCCTGGTCGGTGGCTGAAGGGTACGCGTTGCAGCAGGAAGTGGTGGCGCACCTGTTTGCCATCAATCACCTGACTTTTAGCCCTGACGGGCGATTTCTGGCCAGCGCGAGCATGGATAAATCCGTCAAGGTCTGGAACCCCGCCGACCTGCGGTTGCTCAAGGTCATTGACCGCGCCCGGCACGCCGGGCATGGTACGTCGGTGAATAAATTGCTTTGGACAAGCCACGAAAACCAACTGCTTTCGGCATCCGACGACCGGACGGTGTCGGTCTGGCGCGTAGCGGAGGCGTAGGTAAATTTTGCCCAATCCGCGTACACCCGCCGATTTTTGGCAGAATGTTTGTTTTTGAAGGGGAAAATGGATTTACTTGAATCTATTTTATCGACCCAACCCGACCCCAACCGGCCTATCCCATGAAAGTCACTCCTCTCGAAATCCGGCAGCAGACCTTTGAAAAAGTATTCCGGGGCTACGACAAAGACGCCGTGGATGCCTACCTGACCTCGCTTTCGCAGGAGTGGGAGCGGGGTTTAGACGAAATTCGCACCCTGCGCCAGCGCAACGAACAGTTGCAGGAGGACATCAGCCGCCTTAAGGCCATAGAAAACACGCTCTACCGCACCCTGCAAATGGCCGAAGAAACGACCGCGCAGATGACCCAAAAGGCTCAGACCGAAGCTGACCAGCGCCTGCAAAGCGCCCGTGCCGAAGCCGATGAAACGTTGGATAACGCCCGCAAGCAAGCCAACATGCTGCTGATCGACGCCGAAAACCGGAGCCGCTTCATGCTCGACGAATCGGTGGAGGAAATGCGGAGCCTCGAACGCGATTACAAGGCCATCGAGCGGTACAAGGAATACCTGGTGACCGAAATCAAACGGTTTGCGGGCGATGCACTCGAAAAAGTAACCCGCTTCGAGGAGAACGTGCAGCGGCAGACCTTTGAAGCAAAATTCGGCGAACTGAAGGCCATCAGCCTTCCCACTGAAGCCCCCGAGACCGACAACGCACCGGTGGTTGAGGTGCCGGAATTGAGAGAGAACGAACCCACCCAGGCCCGCTTTGCCGAAGAACCCGCCGCGGAACAAGCCAGCCCCGATTCGGAAGAAGCAGAATCCGAGCGTCCCGCCGAGGCGACTACGGAAACCGCCGACCCGTCCAACGCCAACGGGGGTTCTTTTTTTGATACCATTCGCTAATCCACCCGGCGGGGGTACCGCCTGTCGCTGCTCGCATCGTCCCGGCAGCCCCTACGCATGGGAACCATCGCCCTTGAAGGCCTCGAATTTTTTTCCTACCACGGTTTTTACGCCGAAGAGCAGAAAATCGGCAACCGCTATTCGGTGGATGTGACCATCACCGTTGATTTTGAGCAGGCCGCCAAAGACGATCGCCTCAGCGAGACGGTCAATTACGAAAAGGTTTACGCGACGGTGGCCGAAGTAATGCAGCAATCCCACAAACTGCTCGAACATATTGCCTACCACATCATCGAGCGCATCCGGGTGCGCTACCCGCAGGTGGAGACCGTCGAGGTGGGCGTTTCCAAGTTCAATCCTCCCGTGGGTGGCGTAGCCGCGCGGGCGAGGGTAACGATGCGCGGGTAAACAAAAAACGGCGGCCCCGAGAGGCCGCCGTTCCGATTTGAGGTAAGCACGTATCGTTCGAAATAGATCCTTTACAGGTCGTTGCTGCTCGTGTTGCGACCGGTGCCCGTGGTGCCGGTCTGGTTGGTGGTACCGTAGCGCTCGGTTTCCGTCGAGCCGAGTTGTTCCACCTCCACATCGGTGCGTCGCACGGTGTCGCGGATGGTTTCTTCGTGCTCCTGCACTTTCTTGCCGAGGGTGACTTCTTCCACCACGCGGGCTTCTTTTGACACGACCGGTACTTCGGCGTGTTCGGTCAGTTCGATTTCGCCTTCCTTAAACCCGGTCAGATCGGCGTCGGTCACGGCCCGGTCCACGGGGCGGCGCTCCACGTGAACGCGCTCCTGCCGCAGGCGGAGGTTTTCCTCAACGGGCCGTTCAACGATGCGGCTGCGCACCCGCACGCCACCGGTTTCGACCACGCGTTTGCCCACCTGAAGGTTTTCTTCGATGACCGGAATGGCCTGGGTACCTTCCTGGGTGAAATCCTGCACCTGATCCATCAGGTTCGTGGTGTTGCCGACCGGGCCGGTGGTGGTCTGCGAACGGTAGTATTCCGACCGCTCGTCCACGTCCACGGCCCCGTATTCGTCCAGCAAATCGGCAGCGCGTTCGGCTTCATCCTCGGTTTGGGCATGAACGGTCACAATCGAACTACGGCTCCCGACTTCGGTGTACCGACGCGTGCGTTCACGGTCGTCGTCATCGTCGCCAAACAGCGAGCGGAAAAAGCCACCGATGCCACCCGAATCGTTGTCGTCGTCGCGGTCGTAGGTGCGATCAGTGGTCGTTGACGTCGTGCCTTCCGAGGCCGTAGCGGTTGAAAGGTCGATGTTGGTGCGGGTGAAGCCCCGATTGACAAGGGCCTCAATGGCATCCTGAGCCTCGCGGGCGTTGTCAAAAATGCCGATGACGGTTTGAGCCATGGTGTTACTGATTTTAGGTTGTTGAAAAAAAAGTACATGCGTCTAACGCGGAACGTCTGGCCCGGAGGACTGCCGATCGATAACGAGTTCTTCCCGGCGGAGCGTCACGTCCTGCGAGTGAATGGTTTCGGTGCTTTTCCGGGTAATTCGGATTTCTTCCACCAACACCAGGCGCTTTTCCACGACGAGTTCTTCCCGCACCACGGGAATCACCAAGGTGTCGCCTTCGTGACGCACGGAGGGCACGGTTTCGATCGGGCGATGGAGGGCCACCCGCTCGACATCAACGTCTTCCTGCGTCACCGGGACTTCCACCGTTTGAACTTCCTCCCGGACTTGCTTGACAATCCGCACCCTGCCTGTTTCAACGCGCTCCTTGTCCACCACGAGTTGTTCGTGAACAATCGGCACGGCAATGGGCTGAGAAGAGAATTGGTCGGGCAAATTGGGGCTGGCGGCCATTGGGCTGGGCGTTCGGGGTTTGGACTCAGGACGGCACGGTGTAGTAATTTCGTGCCACATTGCCGGGCGGCGGGCTTCAACGCCCTCCTGAAGTCGCACCTGAGCCTACCACGAGGTCGGAGCGGTACCCGCAACTTCCGTAGCCGCCCCGGCCCGGAGCGTGAACTGGAAAAGGAAGCTTACCCTGAGGGGCTTACCGACCCAGTACGCATTAAGCAGGCTGCCATCGGGGTTACAACAAGCGGGTATCGGAGGGCATCGGGCTGAATGCGTCGAAAACCTGGCACTGGAGGAAACTTGGACGGCTGCAAATTTTTACAAAAAAAGTAAAATGCACCGGTGTGCGTGCGCCGTGAGTACAAAACCTGAGGTGGGGTGCGGCGAAAGTTTCCCAGCGGGCTTCCCAAACCGGGCAAGAAGTACGCACGAATCAGACCAAACGCAAATAAACCGAAGGGAGAGGGCAAGCGGCGGATGAACCGTCGGGAGGCAACTCTAAACACCAAACCCCGCCATGGCGGGGTTTGGGAACGAAACAGCGAACGTGGCAACGTTACAGAATAAACGTTTGCTGAGACAAATCGTGCAGGCCGTTAAAAACGAACGGATTGCCGCTTTTATCGGGCGGTATGGGAGCCGTTGGCCGGGTTTTCGTTGCGCTCGTTTGCGTGGACCGGACCAATCGAACTAGGTTTAGAAACAGGCTTGACTTTTTCATGGGATGATGAGTTGATGTTGGATTGTACTCTCTAAACGGACAACCTCGGAACGAAATTGAGTCGCGGTAAAAGAACAAATCAACTTTTTCAAACAGAGCATTGCAAAATTCGTGCAAAACCCTTCCGCCGCTGGAAAAGCCGTTGGTCAGCAGAGCGACTTGCATTGCCGAGGTGAATCCTTATTTTTCGGCAAAAAAACTGAATTCCTGCCATGCTGAAATTATTCGCTGCGATGATGGTCAGTGCCGTGATGAGCCTCGATGTCACGGCTGCTCCCCAACCTGCCCCAAATTTCCCCGTTGCCGCCCAGGCCGACACCGCGCTGTACAGGCAATACGTGGGGAAATACGCGATGAGAGATGCACCTTTCCAGACCGTCATCGTGACCCTCGAAGACGGCAAGCTGATGGGTGAGGCCGTCGATCAGGGCAAGGGTGAATTGGTGCCCGATGAAAAAAACGCCGACCAGTTTTCGGTACCCGGCTACGATGCCCTCGTGGTGTTCAACCGCGACGCCGATAAAACGGTGAAGAAGGTACTGCTGACCGTGCAGGGCCAGACCTTCGAGGGCGAAAAACAGCCCTGATTCACCCCGATTTTTGAGTTGAGAAAAGGCGAATTCCGGCGGGAATTCGCCTTTTTTGCGTTCAAACCTCTGCTCCTGATTTGCCGTGAAACCGTTTATCCTCCCGTTGCTGCTTTTTTGCCAACTGACCGCTGCCTACTGCCAACTTGCTCCCCGCCCGCTCCCCCGCTCCGCCGGGTTCTGGGGGCTGCACTTCGATTTTCACGCGGGCCTGACCGATGAACGCGTCGGTGAGAGGCTGACCCCCGGCATGCTTGATTCACTGCTGGTGGCGACGAAGCCTGATTTCGTGCAGATTGACTGCAAAGGCCATCCCGGGGTGACCAGCTACCCAACGCAGGTATCCACGGGTACGCACGTGGCGTCGTTCACCCAGGACCCGCTCCGGGTGTGGCGGAATGCCACGCGCAAACGGGGAGTGGCCCTCGTGATGCACTACTCCGGGGTGTGGGACAATCAGGCCGTTAAAAAACACCCGCATTGGGCGCGGTGGGACGCCGACAACAAACCCTCCGACCGGTACGCTTCCATTTTTTCGTCGTACAAAGATTCGTTGCTGCTGCCCCAACTGACCGAACTCGGTCGGAATTGGGGAGTGGATGGGGCCTGGATCGACGGCGAATGCTGGGCGCTTCAGCCCGACTACCGCCCCGAAGCCGTGGCGAAATTCCGACGGGAAACGGGACTGCCCGATGCGCCCCGCACGCCCACCGACCCGGCCTGGTACCGTTGGCGGGAGTTTAACCGCCGTGAATTCCGAAACTACGTCACGCACTACGTGAATGGCATCCACCGCGTCAACCCTGCATTTCAGTTGACCTCCAACTGGGCATTCTCGTCGATGATGCCCGAAGCCGTCGACGTGCCCGTTGATTTCCTGAGTGGCGACGTGGCCGCTTCCAACGGCGTACTGAGCGCGGCGTTTCAGGCCCGTTGTCTGGCGCCGCAAGGTAAGCCCTGGGACTTGATGGCCTGGGGGTTCACCGCCGATTTCAAAGGGCTGCACGTGGCGAAAAGCGTCCCGCAAATCTGCCAGGAAGCCGCGCAGGTGCTGGCGATGGGCGGAGCTTTCCAGGTGTATTTTAACCAGAACCGCGACGCGTCCATCCGCCGCCGCAACGTACCCGTGCTGGCGCAGGTGGGGCAGTTTTGCCGGGAGCGCCAGTTTTTGCACCGCAGCGCGCCCCAGCCCCAGGTGGCGCTTCTGTACTCCCGCGAGGCGATTGCCCGGCTTTCCAAAAACCTTTACAACCCCTCTGATGCCGAAATTGGGCCCTTCAAGGGCATCCTGACCGCACTCATGGACGCCGGTCATTCGGTCGAAGTGCGATCCGAACACCACTTCACGGGCGCACAGGCCCTGGCTACATTCCCGGTCATCGTCGTGCCGGAGTGGGATTTCCTGGACGAAACCGTTCGCCGAAACCTCGTCGCTTACGCCGAAGGAGGCGGCAATCTGCTCGTGCTGGGCACCGAAAGCACCCGGCTCTTCGCCCCCCAACTGGGTGTGAGGCCCGACACGGCGGCCCGCTTCACGGGCACGTTCTGCTTCAACGCCGACCTGACCGGACGGCAGGAGCGGATTTCCTGCCTGACGGGTACGCGGTTGCCGTTTTCCGTTGAAAAGCCGGGCGTGGTGGCACTCGGCGCGGCGTATCGCTTTGAAGACACCCGCGAAGGCACCGGCGCGGTTGCGACCGTGCGCCCGTTGGGCCGGGGCCGCATTGCCGGGCTGTACCTCAACCTCGGCGACAGTTACTTCAACCGCCGCAGCCACGACCTTCGCGACCTGCTCGACGGCTTGGTGCGTCGCCTCTACACTCCCATCGTGCGGGTCCAAAACTCGCGCCTGGTTCACGTCGTGACGGCGGAGAAGAACGGCAAAACGCTGATCAGCCTGCTCAACGTGGCCGGGTCGCACGACGCCAAGAATACCTTCGCATACGACGAAATTCCGCCGTTGAATCACCTGAATGTGCGAATCGCCACGGCTCAAAAACCCAAATCCATTACGCTGTTGCCCGCAAACCGCACCGTGCCGTTCGTTTGGAAGGAGGGTGAAGCGGTGGTGACCCTGCCCGAGTTACGTTTACACGAAGTCTTACGGCTCGACTGACGGGTAGGTTAGCCAGATTTATGTGTTTGTTCTGACGAAGGAAACGTTTTGAAGTTCTCACCGAAAACATGGCTCATCCCCTTTCTCGCCGCCAATTTCTTACCCGTACCGCCGGAGCGCTCGTGATCGGCTCCCGACTCGACGTAACCCCGGTGCATGCCCAGGCCGGGAGTGATGCGTTCAGCATTCATCTTTTTTCGAAGCACCTGCAATTTCTTGGCTACGACGAACTCGCCCGCACGGCGGTAAGCCTCGGCTTTGACGGTCTCGATTTGACCGTCCGGCCCGGTGGGCACGTCGAACCGGCTCGCGTCGCCACCGACCTGCCCCTCGCCGTGGCCGCCATGCGGAAAGCCGGACTGACGCCGCTGATGATGACGACGGCCCTCAACGACCCCGCCGACCCGATCACCCGAACGGTGTTGCAAACGGCCTCCCGGGAAGGAATCCGGTACTACCGCATGGCCTGGTTTCAGTACCCGGCAGCGGGCAGTCTACCGAAAGCACTCGCCAGTTTTCGCCAGAAGGTCAATGGGTTGGCAAAATTGAATCAAGAATTCGGAATACAGGGCGCGTACCAGAACCACGCCGGAACCTACGTGGGGGCCTCGCTCTGGGAAATTCACGAATTACTCCGCGAGGCGCCCTCCTCCGCAATGGGTTGCCAATATGACATCCGCCACGCGACGGTGGAAGGAGGACAATCGTGGACAACCGGCCTGCGGCTCATCGCTCCACGCATCAACAGCCTCGACATCAAAGATTTTCGATGGGAAACTGAAAAAGGAAAAGCGAAACTGGTCAATACGCCACTGGGCGAGGGCACGGTCGATTTTACCAGGTATTTCCAACTGGTCAAACAGCAACGCATCCAGGGGCCGATTTCCCTGCATTTTGAATACGACCTGGGCGGGGCTGAGGGCGGCAGTCGTACGCCAACCTTGCCGAAAGAGCAAATCTTCACCGCAATGCGCCGGGATGTGCAGACGTTGAAGCAGATGCTTGCCAACACCGGTTTGAGGTGATTTTGCCCCACTTTGGCGAAACTACGTCATTAGAATTCGCTAACCTGCATTAGAATGTGATTAAAAATACTCATACACCCGTAGATGACATCCTGATGGCAGTGCCTTATTTTCTTTCTTGTTTTTCTGAAAAGCGTTAGAAATTCCGGTAGAAGGTCGCTATCGGGAAAATCTTTTCCTGAAAAACTGAAAAACGGCAAAATTGAGGTTTAAAATCAGACATTTGGGTGGTTGCCGGACAGGGTGGAAGAGGTGCAACTCAGGCGTAGAAATTACAGTTTGTTTTACGAACATCGCACGTTCATCCAACGTAAAACAGACTATGAAACCCTCGTTTTTGATACTGGCCCTGGCCGTAGGAATTGCCGCTCAGGCCCAAACTCCTTCGAAACTGAAGAACGATCCGGGCTACTCGCCCAACAACTACAAGCACGCCAACAAAGCCGCCGAAGCCCGCACCTGGGAAGAAAACCAAAACCTGACGGTAACGGTGCCCACGCTGGAAACGGCTCGTATTCCCCGCGACGCGGGCAACTACAAACGCCCCGGCGCACGCCGAAACCAGGAAACAGGCATTGTGCGCGTGCGCGCCCGTGAGGTGGACCGCGAAACGAACCCCTCGCTCTCGGAACGCAACTACAAAGTGTCCGGTGGTACAGCCCCCGCACAGACCGGCCTGGCCAAACGGCCTTCGGGCAATGCGTCGGGCAACAACACCGGAGAATGATGCTCTGACGACGCTTTCCAAAAAGAAACCCTGCTTCCGGCCGGAAGCAGGGTTTCTTTTTGGAAAGCGACTGATCACAGCCGAAGAACCTTTGTGGCAAACTTGCCCTGGCTGCCGGTGAGTCGCAGCACGTACAGGCCGGCGGGCAGGTTGGCGGTGGGCAGGGTGAAGCTGCGCCCGGTGAGCGTGCCCGTCCAGACCGACGTGCCCCGCAGGTCGAGCAATCGGGCTTCGAAGTTGGCATTTGGGTCAAAATCCAGCGGAAACTCGACGTGAATGCCCTCTGCACCCCGTGAAGGATTAGGGAAGAGTTTCATGCCCCCGCCCACGTTGCGGGCCACCCACTCCGCAGCCCGCACGAAATTGGGAATGCCGTAGCCAAGTCGGTCATCGGGCGAGGCGTACTGGCTGGCCGATTTTTTCAGGGCTTCAATCACCTGCTGGGCCGTCAGTTGGGGGTGGGCCTGCCAGAAGCCCGCTACCATGCCCGCCAGAATGGGCGAGGCGAACGACGTGCCGCTTCCCACCACGATGCTGCCCGATGATTCGGCGGCCACCACGCCCGCTCCCATTGCGGCCAAGTCAGGCTTCACGTGCCCGTCAACCCGCGGTCCCCGCGAACTGAAACTGGCGTACTGCCCGTTGCGGTCCACCGCCGCCACGGCAATAACCGAATCGGCGTCGGCGGGGGTAGCGACGAAGCGCCAGCCTTTGTTGCCTTCGTTGCCGGCGGCCACCACCACCACGATGCCCGTGGCGGCGGCCCAGTCGGCGGCGCGGGCGGCAATGGTCTTGTTGCCATTCAAATCGGCATACGTGTGGTCGGTACTCGAATCGTCGAAGGTCGTGTACCCGAGCGAGGAATTGATGACATCCACGCCCACGCTGTCGGCGAATTCGGCCCCGAACAGCCAGAACGCTTCCTCCTGGAGCCGCTCGCCGGAGTCGTCCTCGGTATGAATCAGCACGTAGGAAGCTTTGTAGGCTGTGCCGACGAGCGCGCCCTCGCGGTAGCCGGTCAGGGTCGAAAGCACGCTCGTGCCGTGCGAACCCCGGTTAAACACGTCGGGCTCGCGGTTGACAAAATCGTAGGTCGCCACGACGCGGTTCTCGGCGAAGAGCGGCGCGAAAACGGCCATTTTATTGGCATTGACGAACCCGTTGTCAATCACGCCGATGAGCATTCCCTCGCCGTGAAAACCCCGGGCGTGCATCGAGTCAGCCCCGATGAGCGTCACTTGGGGCAGCGAGTAACCGTAGTTGGGCAGGGCTTCGCCATCGGGTGGCCGGGTGGCTTCGGTGGCTTTGGTACCCCGGAGCAGATTGCGCTCGCCCCGGTTTACGTTGAGAGCCGTGTTGCTTTCAAAACCGGTCACGTAGGGCAGTTGCTGAATCTGGGTCAGTTGCTCAGGCGTGGCCTCCACCAGTGCCGCGTTGGCCCAGCGGGAGGTGTACCACACCGTAGCCCCGGTTTGGCGAAGGCCCTGCACGTAAGCAGGGTTGGGGGGTAAATCGCGGGGGGTAACGGCGATTCCCTGACGCTGCCGCCGTTCGATGGCCCGTTTTGAGAGAAATGCTTCCGGGCTGCCGACCAGGTAGGGCGACCCCGCCTTGTCGCGGAAAGTGACGAGGTATTTTTTGGAGGTCTGTCCCGAGGCAGCGATGGCCGAAAAAAGGAGCCAAACCAAAAGCAGAAGTCTATTCTTTGCCATACGTGCGAATTCGGTAAATCGTTTGCCGTCCGAAATCCACCCGGCCTTTGCCGAGGCAGGCGGCGGACATGCAGTAAAAAAGTCGCGTGTTTTCCCAACTAATTAGCCCAACGCCTCGGGCGTACCGTTCCGTCCGCCGCTCCAGTGCAACGAGCGAGGAATCCTCCCGCCGCACCACCTCCAGCGTCCGCAGGAACGACTGGTTGGCGACCGTCAGTGGCTGGTCAAATCGCCGGATGTGGCATTCTTCCATGCCCCGGTCGTTCAGCGCATTGCCGTTCCAGCGGAGACCTTCCCGAGCGGGAAACACCAGCTTCACCAGCGGCGCGTTGCCTTCCGTTTTTACGGCCTGCCCAGTTTCCAGCCGCGCCGTCCAAACCGAATCGAGCCGCCAGGGAGCGGCTCCTGTCGCGCGGCGAAAGCGCTCAAGGCGGAAGGCTTGCCGACCCGTGGCATCGGTGAATCGTTCCCTCACCACCTCTCGCAGCCAACTCGTTCGGGTAGCGGGCGGAGCAGCGAGAGCGTACTGCGTTTCGACGACCTCGTACTCGATGAACCGGCCGGTTTCGAGGGGGAAAAAGTCATGCCCTATCCGGGTTGTCAACGATTCGGTTTCGTCCACATCCCGCGTGCACCCCAATTCGATCCGGGCAAGGACGACCAAGACGATAAACGAATGCAGGGTGGAAAATCGCATGGCAGGAAGGGCCGATGCCTGCGAAGCTACGGGAATTATGCGGGGAAATTACTCCGCCGAAACGGGGGATTTTTCCAAAAGCGTGAAGTCCACGTCCACCTGAGTCCGTAGTAAATCCTCCAGGCTTTCCCGCCGACGAATCAAGTGCACCCGGTTCTCGTATACCAGCACCTCTGCCGGGCGGGGACGGGCGTTGTAGTTGCTCGCCATCGTAAAGCCGTAAGCACCAGCGTTTTTAAAAGCCAATACGTCACCCTTCGTCGTACGACTGATTGTTCGACCAGCCGCAAGAGTGTCTGTTTCGCAGATGTATCCTACTACATCGTAGGTCTCCAGATCGGTGGGTGAGGGGTTTGAGAGGTTGATAACGTCGTGATGGGCGTCGTACATCATTGGGCGGATGAGGTGGTTCAGCCCGGAGTTCACGCCGAGAAACGTGCGCCCCGGCGCGGGCTTCACGACGTTGACCGACACCAGCAGCAGACCCGCCTCGCTGACGAGAAATTTGCCCGGCTCCAACCAAAGCTCCAGGTCGCGGTCGTAGCGCTGGCAGAAGTGCCGGAAAAACTGCGCCATCTCCGCGCCAAACGCGGCCACGTCGGTCACCGGGTCGCCTTCGCGGTAGCTGACCTTGAAGCCCCCGCCGAGGTCGATGTAGCGGAGGTCGGGAAATTCAAAGGCCAGTTCAAAGAGCTTCCCGGCGGCTTCCCGGAAGGCCGTCGCTTCCTTGATGTCGGAGCCGGTATGCTGGTGCAGCCCGACCACGTGCAGGTCGTACCGTTGCACGAGATCGAGGATTTCGGCCCGCTGCCGGATGTCGATGCCGAATTTTGACGCCTCGTGGGCCGTCATGATTTTCTGGTGTCCACCTGCCGCCACGTTGGGCTTGATGCGAATCATGCAGGGTTTTGACGAACCGTACCGGCGGCCGAATTCTTCGAGTACGTCGAGGTTATCGAGGTTGACAAACGCCCCGACCTGGACGGCGGCTTCGATTTCGTCGAAACTGACGCCGCTGGGTGTGAACGTGATCTGGTCGCCGCGATAGCCCGCCCGCAGGCCCATCTGTAGTTCGCCCGGCGACACCACGTCGAGGTCCACGCCGTGGCGAAGCATGAGTTTCAGAATGCCCTGGGTCGTGAGGGCTTTGCAGGCGTATTTTATTTTTAGGTGAATTCCGGGAAAAGCGCTCCGCAACGAGGCGATTTGTTCGGTAATTTTGGCCCCGTCGTACACGTAGAGCGGGGTGCCGAATTGACGGGCAAGGTCGGTGAGGCGGTGATTCTGAACGTAGTACGAACCGTTTTCCAAACGCATTTTTAGGAAAAAAGAAGAGGAGTTGAGCGGGGATAATTTCCTGTTTTCCAGAAACCTAACCCGGCGATAAACCACAAAGATAATCCGACAAATTCACCCGACCGGAGGCTTCATGAAAAAACACCGACGACCTGCTTTTGCCCTATGCTTTTTTCTTTTGGCAATCAGCGCGTTTGCCCAGACGACGGCGTTGCAATCCGGTCCGATGGTAGGCTATTCCGACTTTCGCGAGGTGTTGCTTTGGGTACAGACTACCCGGCCCGCTGTGGTGAAGTTCACGTTCTGGGAACAAGGGCAGTCCACCCAGCGCCGCAACACCGACGAAGTACGCACCGAAGCGGGCAATGCGTTCGTGGCCAAAGCCCTCGCCACTGGCCTCGCGCCCGGCAAGCGCTACGAGTACGAACTGTACATTGACGGGAAAAAAGTCTTCCGGCCTTATCCGTTGCAATTTCAGACCCAGGCCCTCTGGCAATGGCGCACCGACCCGCCCGCGTTTCGGTTTGCGGTGGGTAGTTGCGCCTACGTGAACGAACCCGAATACGACCGGCCCGGCACGCCCTACGGCAGCAACTACCGGATTTTTGGGGCCATCGCTGCCCAGAAGCCCGATTTCATGCTCTGGACTGGCGACAACACGTATACCCGCGAGGTGGACTGGAATACCCGCAATGGCGTGCTGCACCGCTATACGCACACCCGCTCGCTGCCCGAAATGCAGGCCCTGCTTGGGGCCGCGCACCACTACGCTGCCTGGGACGACCACGACTACGGGCCCAACGATGCCGACCGCAGCTACTGGCTCAAGCGCACTACGCTCGAAACCTTCAAAACGTTTTGGGGAAATCCGAATTATATCTTTGAAAACGAAGGAATTACGGGTACGTTTCAATGGGCAGATTGCCAGTTTTTCCTCATGGACGACCGCTGGTGGCGGACCCCAAACGACCTGAAAGTGGGCCGGGAGTACCTTGGTGAAAAACAACTCGACTGGCTCATCGACGCCCTGGCTGCAAGCAAGGCCCCGTTTAAGTTCGTCGTCGTGGGTGGGCAGGTGAGCAACCCGTCGGCGATTTTTGAAAACTACGCCAACTACGCTGAGGAGCGGGCTGAACTCTTCCGACGCCTCACCGAAGCGAATGTACCAGGGGTGATCTTCCTCAGCGGCGACCGACATCACAGCGTGCTCTGGAAGGCTGACCGTTTTGGCAGCTACCCACTCTACGACGTGACCATTTCACCACTGACCTCCGGCGCGGCCAGGTGGCAGAAGGCCGAGGAGGCCATCGCCCAGTTTCCTGAAACCTACGTTTCCGAGCAAAACTTTGGCCTGCTGGAGGTGAGTGGCCCCCAAGCTGACCGCGTGCTCAAAATCACCTGCATCAACGCCGAGGGGGCGGCCAAATGGACGAAGGTAATCCGGGCCTCGGAACTGAAAACGACGCGAAACTGAACCGCTACCGGCTTTTTTTGCAAAACCGGCCTTCGGCTCCCATTTTTACGTCAATAACCCGGAATTACCGTTGTCATGAATGTTACCGCGCTGAACCAGGCTGTCCGTGAAGTCGTCGAAAAACGTCGTTTGCTGAGCCAGATGGGCTACGACCACGAACAATACGACGATGTGGAGGAAGAACTGCACGACCTGGAAGATGATTTCCTGGAGCAGTACGGCGATTACCTGGAAAAAGCCCTGCAAAAAGTCCACAATGATTTCTGCCCCGAATCGGACGTGCTCTTGCCCACGGCCTACCTGCCGCGCCAGTATCAGAAGGACCTGGACGAGACGGGTGAAGAAGAAATCAAGCTGGGTGACAACGATGGCGTGTGGGTCGAACTCGAAGACTTTCCCGGAGCGGATGCCAAGCTGGTGATGCTTCCGGACCCCACCCGCATCGAGCTCCTCACCCAGGCGGGCAGCCAAGCGGTGTGGACGGCGGCGTAGCCGTAGCCAAAACGCGTAGTGTAGAACGTGCACGGGGTAACTTCACCCCGTGCACGTTCTTCCACTTTAAGCCCAGTCGATGCCTTTCCGCAACCACCTCAGCGTTTCGGCTTCGCGGCTACCAGGTTCGGGGTGGTGGTTGTACTTCCAGGACGCCAGCGGAGGCAGACTCATCAGGATGCTTTCAGTGCGGCCGTTGGTTTCCAAACCAAATTTTGTACCCCGGTCGTGGACGAGGTTAAACTCCACGTAACGCCCCCGGCGAAGCAACTGCCACTGTTTTTCTGCCTCCGAAAAATTATCGTTTGAACGATTGATTATCAACGAAGTATAGACCGGTACAAAGGCTTCGGCAACGTCTTTTACAAAGCCGAACAAAAATTCAATCGATCGGCCATCGACTGGTTTCAAGTGGTCGAAAAAAATGCCGCCGATTCCTCGGGTTTCGTTGCGGTGGGCGTTGAAAAAATACTCATCGGCCCATTGCTTGAAGCGGGGATAAAAGTCCGGATCGTGGCGGTCGCATACCAGTTTGAGTTGCCGATGAAACCACCGGGCGTCTTCCTGCTCCACGTAAATCGGGGTCAGGTCGATGCCTCCGCCGAACCAGTAGGTACCGTCGCTGAGTTCGAAGTACCGCACGTTCATGTGGATGATGGGTACCTCAGGGCTGTGCGGGTGCATGACGATGGATACTCCCGTGGCGTAAAACTGTGCCCCTTCGGTCAGGCCCAGGCTTTGGTACATTTGCTCGTGGAGGTCGCCCCAAACGGCCGAAAACCCGACGCCCCCTTTTTCCAAAACGGCTCCACTCTCCAGCACCCGGCTGCGCCCGCCGCCGCCACCGGGTCGTTCCCAGTGGTCCTCCCGAAAGCGGCCGGTGCCGTCGGCTTCCTCCAGCGCCCGGCAGATGCGATCCTGCAAGTCACGGAAATAAGCGGTAATCTGTTCTTTTTGAATCATGGCAATGCCTTCGTTCAGTTCAGTCCCGTGGTATCGACCGGCGTTTCCGGGTCAAATACCGGAAAATCGGCATCCGACGAATCGCCTTCAAATTCACCCTCGTTGCGGCGTGGAATGTAGGCGGGTGAACACTGATATTCTTTCGTCAGCGTCAGGCCCATTTCTTTGGGGGTAGGGAAGGGTTTAGGCTTGTAATTGAGGCTTTTATCGTTGAAAATTTTCTCGTAATACAGTTTGGCCAGCGGCAGGGCAGTTTGGGCACCCTCGCCGATTTTCCCGCGGAAGTGAACACTCCGGTCGTCGCCCCCTACCCACACGCCCGTTACGAGATCGCGGGTGATGCTCATGAACCAACCGTCGGAATAATTGGAGGTGGTGCCTGTTTTACCACCGAACAGGTTGTACCGGTCGTTGCCACCGGGTAGCCCGCGGAAGTCCCAAAGCAGACGGCTCGACGTGCCGCCGGGTTCCTGCAACCCCCCTTGCAGCATGTAACGCATCAGGAAGGCCGACTCCTCGCGAATGGCGGGCCGACGTTCGGGCTGAAATTCCTTGATCACGTTGCCATTGCGGTCTTCCACCCGCAAGACAAGCAGGGGTTCGGTATAGGCACCGCCGTTCAGAAACACGCCGTAGGCTGCTACCATTTCGTACAGCGATACGTCAAACGAACCCAGCCCGATGCTGGGAACCGGTTGTAGGTTGCTGGAAATGCCCAATTTGCGGGCGTACTCGACCACAGTGTCGGGTCGTACTTCGTCGGTCAGGTGGGCCGTCACCGAATTGACCGACCGGGCCATTGCCTGCCGGAGGGTCATGTTGGCGTAGGTAAAATTGCCGTCGGCGTTTTTGGGCCTCCAGACTTTTTTCTCGCGATTCTCCTCGTACTCGACCTCAAACGGTTCGTCTTTTCGCCGGTCGCAAGGACTCAAATCGCGCGGGCCGTCAATGGCGGCGCAGTACACGATGGGCTTGAAGGTCGAGCCGGGTTGCCGTTTGCCCTGCCGGACGTGGTCGTACTTAAAATACTCGTAATCCAACCCGCCGACCCAGGCTTTGATGTGGCCTGTCGGGGCTTCCATGCTCATCATGCCCGCCTGAAGGAGCTTTTTGTAGTGGGCGATGGAATCGTAGGGTGTCATGTACCGGGTGATCGAATTGGTTTCATCGCCCTTCCACGAGAACAGTTTGATCGTGTCCTTGCGGGTTTTGAGGTAGTGCCAGACGGAATCGGGTTGGTTGGGAAAGTGCCGGGAGAGCGATTTGAACCGCTCCGAGCGCTTGGCCACGGTGTCGATGAAGCCGACGAGTTCGTTTCCGTTTTCGTCCGTCCAGGGGTTGCGTTTACCCCAATGATTGTCAAACTGCCGCTGGAGGCGCTGCATTCCTTCGGCGACGGCCTCCTCGGCTTTGAGTTGCATCCGCGAGTCGATGGTCGTAATGATGCGCAGCCCGTCAGTGTACAGGTTGAGCGGCTCTTCGTTGTCTTCCGCCCACTTGTTGAGGTATTCCTGAATGTAGCGTTTGAAATACCCCTCCGATCCGGCCGTGGGCTGCTCGACTTCGTAATCCGTCGTCAAGGGCAGGCGCGAAAGCGAATCCGCCTGCGCCGACGTAACGTAGCCGTACTTGGCCATCTGGTCGAGCACCACGTTGCGACGTTTGAGCGAGTTTTTGGGGTTCAAAATCGGGTTGTACGTGGTCGTGGCTTTCTGCAAGCCGACCAGAACGGCAGCCTGCTGAACGTTGAGGCTGTCGGGCGAGGTGTTGAAAAAAGTTCGGGAAGCGACCTTGATGCCGTAGGCGTTGGACCCGAAATCGACCGTGTTGAGGTACCAGAGCAGGATTTCCTCCTTCGTGTAATTGCGCTCCAGTTTGATGGCCGTCAGCCATTCCTTCGACTTCACGACGAGTTTGCTCAACCCCGGAACGGAGCCAAGCAGCCCGCGCCGGGCGACGCCCTGCTTCCGGCGGGTTTTAAACAGGTTTTTGGCCAGTTGCTGGGTAATCGTACTACCCCCACCGCGCTCATCGCCACGAATGATGCCGACCAGCACCCCGCCAAGAGCCTTGAAGTCGATGCCGGAGTGCTGGTAAAACCGGGCGTCTTCGGTGGCAATCAGGGCGTTGACGAGGTTCGGCGAAAGTTCTTTGAAATCCCGGACAGGCGTGCGGTTTTCGGTGAAAAACTTCCCGATCGGAACGCCATCGGCGGTGAAAATTTCGGAGGACTGGGCCAGTTTGGGATTTTGCAATTCCTCCGTGTCGGGCATTTCGCCGGTCAGGTAAAGGAAATTGGTTTCGAGGCAAAACACGTATACCGCCGTGGCGACGAGCAGCCACACCGACGCCCGCCAGAGTTTGAGCACGGCACGGTAGTAGGGCGATTTACGATCAATGCGGCGGTCAAGCCAAGCGGCGTTGCGGTGTCGAAAAGCACGGTAGCGGGAGCGAAGCCCGGCGGCGCGGTCGGCACCCAGCAGGGCGGTCAGGAAGCCGGTTCCTATTCTTCCGAAGGCCTGTTTGGTGCGTATCCAGCGCGTTCGGACGAATTGGAAAAATGCGTTCATAAAGCAGAATCTACGGAAATAGCGGGTCAAGTTAGCAATTCTAACGCAAAAAGACCCCTCGGGCGGTATGCCGGAGCGGGTCTTTCGGAGTCGTCAGGCGATGGTCGATAGTCGCCAGTCGGCAGTTCAAAAGTGATTTTCAGTCGTTTTACCGTTGACTATCGACTGACGACCATCGGCTGTTCCCTTACTTCGCTTTTTCAAAGACCATCGCCGCCGAGTTCATGCAGTAACGGAGGCCGGTGGGTCGGGGGCCATCCTCGAATACGTGGCCCAGGTGCGCCCCGCAGCGGCTGCATTCCACCTCCGTTCGGACCATGCCGTGGCTGGCGTCCGATTTTTCGAGGACGTATTTTTTGTCGAGGGGCTTGAAAAACGACGGCCAGCCCGTGCCCGACTCAAATTTGGCCGTACTGCTGAAGAGGGGCTGGCGGCAGGCCACGCAGAAGTACGTGCCCTTTTCGTGGTTGTCCCAGTAGGCATTGCGGAAGGGGGGCTCGGTGCCTTCCTGCCGGGTGACGCGGTACTGTTCCGGGGTCAGGATTTTCTTCCATTCGGCCTCGGTTTTCGTGACGGCGTAGGGTTGGGTCTGGCTCGGTCCCTGCCGGAGGTTGGCGTAGGCCACCAACGTGAACAACCCCAGGGCCAGCGCTGCAATGGCTGCGTTTTTCATGAAAAAATCGGTTTTGTGAACGCCGCCCGGCACCGCCCTCACGACGTTCGGAATTGAAGTCGGAATAGGTACGAAAAAACGCCTTGGAAAGTTTCAGGTCAACGAACCACGGGCCCAGGAAACGGCCGATTCGACCCCAATGGAATGATAGGTAAGCGACTCCTGGATTTGCTGCGTTTCACCCCCGTCCGTTCAGCACGGGCTTCAGCTCCCAGCTTTCATTCGGTGAGTAGTGCAGGTGCCCGGCTTCGACGTGCAGCGGCGCGGGCACGTTGTTGTGGTACAACTGCCCCGTGCCTAGCCCCTGGGGCAGGGGGTTCTGAAACTCAGCGGCAAACTGGCTGATGGCATTCAGCCCCACGTTCGATTCCAGCGCCGAGGTGAGCCACCACCGGATTTTCAATCGGTTGGCGATTTCAATCCACTCGCGGCATCCCTGAAAGCCACCCAGCAGGGTAGGCTTCAGGATCAGGAAGGGCGGGTTGACCGCTTTCAGGAGCTTAAATTTCTCCATGTAATCGTTCAACCCGATGAGTTCCTCGTCGAGGGCCACGGGCACGGGCGCGGTGCGGCAGAGTTCGGTCAGGGCGTCGGTTTGCCGGGGCTGGATGGGCTGCTCGATGCTGTGGAGGTCGAAGCGCGCCAATTCGTGCAGTTTTCGGGCGGCGTCGTCGGGCGTCCAGGCCCCGTTGGCATCCACGCGGAGGGTAATTTGCTCGGGAGAAAACCGGGCTCGGATGGCGGCGAGTAGGGCGCATTCCTGGTCGAAGTCAATGGCCCCGACTTTCAGCTTGAGCGTGGTAAAACCGGCTTGCAGTTTTTCCTCCACCTGGCGGGTCATTGTTTCCCGGTCGCCCATCCAGACCAGGCCGTTGATCGGTAACCGGCGTTTCCCCTGCGAAAAGTCGTTGTCGAACACCACCCTCCGGCCCCCATTGAGCAGGTCGAGCAGGGCCGTTTCCAGCCCGAAGCGCAGAGCCGGGAAACGCTTGTCGACCAGTTGTTCGATGAGCAGGTTGAGGTTCCAGGAAAAGACTTCGAGGTCGAGTTTGTTGAAGAGGTTACAAACTTTCTGGAGATTTGCCTCAAAATCGGGAAAATCCACGCTTAGCCCCGGCAGCGGACTGGCCTCACCGAGGCCAAACTGACCCGGACGCTCGTCGTCGGTGACCCGTAGAAAATACGCATTGTGCTGCCGGAGTACGCCCCGCGACGTCCCGGCTTCAAAACGGAAGTCGAGCGTGTGCTTGAGGTAGTCCACGTGCAGGGGCATACGGGCGTTTCAGGAGACGGGTGAGGGTTGGGGGCGCCAAAACTACGCAAAACCGGTCAGGCTCCGTGGAACCTGACCGAGATTTTGCCAAATCCTATCAAAACCGCCGCTGAGGCGATGGAGATGCAAAAAAACACGCATTGGCACGGGTGGCTGGCTCCCGTTGCGGCCCTCTACGGCCTGCTGACCGGTACATGGCATTGGCTGTACGACGCAGGCTGGCGTCGAAGTGCGGCCTTCGACCGGATTGTTATCGGAGTGGGTAACCTGACCGTCGGAGGGACCGGCAAAACGCCCCACGTGGAGTACTTGGTGCGCCGGTTGGCCCCTCGTTTCGCCGTGGCGATTTTGAGCCGGGGGTACGGGCGGCGCACCCGCGGATACCGCCTCGCGGGTCGGCAGGATACGGCGCAAACCCTCGGCGATGAGCCTCTGCAATTTTACCAAAATTTCGGAGAAACCGTACCCGTGGCCGTTGGCGAAGAACGTGCCGTGGCCATCCCGCGCCTACTCGTGGACCACCCCGAAACGGAGGTCATCGTGCTCGACGACGCCTTCCAGCACCGGGCCGTGCGGCCTCAACTAAACTTGCTGCTCACTGATTTCAACCGGTTGTTTTTCACCGACGAAATGCTGCCCCTGGGCCGCCTCCGCGAGGCCCCCCAGGGGGCCGTCCGGGCCGACGCCGTGCTGGTAACCAAATGCCCCGAAAACTTGCCGGAAGAGGAGCGAAAAAAAATCGAAAGCGGGGTGAAAAAATACGTTCGTTCGGGGGTACCCGTGTTTTTCACCGCCTACCGCTACGGAGAACCCCGAGCCGCGAACGACCAGCCCTGGCCCACCGACGCCCGCGTGGCGCTGGTGACGGGCCTGGCCAATGCCGAACCCCTCGAAGCCCACGTGCGGGAGCGCTTCGGGCTGCTGGCGCATCGTCGTTTCGCCGACCACTACGCCTACACAACGGCTGATTTGGAAAAATTAACGACCGGGTTTTCGCCCAAAAACGCGCCGGGTAGCGTTCCAACCGTGGTGCTGACCTCCGAGAAGGACGCCGTCAAACTCCGGCCCCTGCTGGTGGCGCACCCGGTGCCCTGGCCCGTTTTTTACCTGCCCGTCGAGGTACAATTCCTCTTCGGCGAAGGCCCGGACTTCGACGCCTGGGTACTAACCCGCATCCGCGAACACATGGCGCCTTCGGGGCCGACCCGTACTTTTGAACCGTGAAGCACGTTTCCCCGCTCGTTTTTGCCGTTTTCGCCGTTCTCAACGCTGGAGCGCAGATTACCAACCCCGTGCCGGGGGGCATTCCGGGACAACCGACGCCACCCCAGCCCGTGGTGCCGAAAAATCCGGACGGCAAAATCGTTCTGGATGATTCCACCAAGCAGATTTACGGCCCCCGCACGACCCGCTATTTTCTGGAACCCGATCTGTTCAACAACCGGAAAACGCTCTACCCGATTGACACCAACCTGGTGGGGTTCCACCAGTATGAGTGGGTGAAGCGCAGCGGGCACCGTCTCACCGACCTGGGCAACCTGGGCACCGCCACCCGCCCGACGTACTACGAACCGCCCCAACGCATCGGGGCGCAAATCGGTTTCAACGCCTTCGACCCTTACGCCTTCACGCCCGAAAGCATCCGGTATTTCGACACCAAATCGCCGTTTTCCAACATTTACTACGTGCAGGGTGGACGGGGGCAAAGCATCCTGAATTTTGATTTCAGCCGAAACATCAATCCGCGCCTCAACTTCGGCCTGGATTTGCAACGCATTACGGCTGAAAAGCAGTACGCGTTGGCCAACGTACGCACGCAGACCCAACGCAACCAGACCGACAGTTGGGCCTTTGCCCTTCACGGCAGTTACCGCTCCAAAAACGAGCGCTACACCCTGCTGAGCCACGTGCGACTATTGGAACAAAACGTGGCCGAACTCGGCGGCCTGCTGCTGGGCAGGGCCGCCGACGCCGACAGCATTTTCCAGTTCCGCCTCACCGATGCCCTGGCCCGCACCCCCACGGCCCGCACCCGCGAACGTCGCAACAACCTGCACACCTACCAGCAGTACGTGCTGGCCAACGGCTTTCAGGTGTACCACATCTTCGACGTGGAAGGGCGCTACAACCGCTTCCGCGACCCAAATTACACGGGTGGTTCTCCGGATAGCACCGGTTACCCCCGTGCCGACAGCGACGTGGCGTTTGACACGTTGGTGACAGAAACAAACTACCGGCTCTTTGAAAATCGGTTTGGGGTCAAAGGTTTTTTCAAAGGTTTCAATTACCGGCTGCACGTGCGACGGCGGGATTATCAGCGGCTGAACCAGTTTTCACAGACCCAGGTGGGGACGGACAGCGTGGCGCTCGACCAATTCGGGGCCACGTTTAATTACGGCCGGGCCGAACTCGACTACCTCCGCCGCAGCGAAACCTTCCTGGGCCTTTGGCTCAACTACTACTTCCCCGACAGCACCCGCATCTGGGCCGAGGGCGAGTACCTGCTGGGCCGGGATTACCTTCTTCGGGGCGAATACGAGGGCCGCTGGCTGCGGGCGGGAGCGAGCAGCCTCCTGAGTTCGCCGACGCTGGTGCAGGAGCGGTTCGTCAGCCCATTGCTCAGTTGGGACAACCGATTCGGCCTCGTCTCCTCCCAGTCGGCCTGGGGGCGGGCCATATTCCGGCTCGGGCGGCTGACGCTGGAGCCGAACGCCTCGTACCACCTGCTGAAAAATTACATTTTCTTCAACACCCGGGGCGTGCCCGAGCAAACCGGCGTACCCATCAGCATCTTCCGGGCCGGAACGGGCCTGAGTTTTAAAGCGGGGCTTTTCTCGACCGTCAGCGAGGTGCAACTGGCCACCACCTCCGAGCCGGATTTCGTGCGGATTCCCAAAATCCTGGCCAATTCACGCCTGGCCTTCGACGTGCTGTTCAAGAAAAAACTCTACATCCAGACCGGCCTCGAACTCCACTACCGCTCCGGCTACTTTGCCGACGCCTACCTGCCGCTGACGGGGCAGTTTTACCTGCAAAACAGTTTCCGCGTGCCGGGCTTTCTCCTCGCCGACGCCTTCGCCGACCTGCGCATCAACCGCGTGCGCCTGTTTTTCAAAGCCGCCAACCTCACTCAGGCCCTCACCCAGCGCGGCTATTTTCCCACGCCCTACTACCCCGGCGTGCCCTTCGTGCCGTTTGGGTTCGGGGTCAACTGGTTGCTGTTTGATTAGCAGTTTACGGTTTACAGTTTCCAGTTTTCAGTTGTTGTTGCCACCTGCTTTTGGTTTACTTTTGAAAGAAAAGAAATGCGGTTCAGAACTGGAAACTGACAACCGAAAACTGAAAACTTCGGAATGCTCGGCCTGAAACTCCCCACCGACCCCCGCTGGGTCAACATCGCCCAGAAAAACATCGAAGAAATCCTCGTCGATCACGCCTACTGCGAGCAGAAGGCGGCTTCGTCGTGCATTTCGCTCATCGTGCAGTACCCCGAGCGCGACAAACTCCGCGAGGTGCTCATGCCTGTCGTGGCTGAGGAGTGGGCACATTTCCGGATGGTGATGCGCGAATTGGAAAAACGAGGCTACCCCCTCGGCCCCCAGCGGAAAGACGAGTACGTGGCCCGGCTCCACGCCGCCATCAAGAAAAACTGCTCCCCCGCCGAGCGCCTGGGCGAAAAACTCTTTGTCAACGCCCTCATCGAAGCCCGAAGTTGCGAGCGGTTCCGGCTGCTGTCGGAGGAGATTTCCGACGAAAGCCTCAAGAAATTTTACCACGACCTGATGGTTTCGGAAGCGGGCCACTACGTCAATTTCATTGATCTCGCCAAAGAATACCTGCCCGCCGGGTACGTTAAGACCCGCTGGCAAGAGTGGCTCGACATCGAAGCCCACATCATCGAAAGCCTCGCCCTTCGCGGCGACCGAATGCACTAACTTCAATGAGGAATTACGAATTGAGTATCCTTGCCGCCTGCCTTTTCAATTCCTAATTCGTAATTCCTCATTCCTAAATGGAAAAAATGTCTTTCCTCTACCAAACCGCCCGGCACGTGCTCAACCGCCATTCGCTCGACGAACTGAGTCGGGTGGGGGTGGTGCTGCCCTCGCGGCGGGCGGTGTTTTTTTTCAAGCAGCAACTCGCCGACCTCGCCGACCGGCCCTTCCTGGCCCCCGACGTGTGGGCCATCGAAGATTTCGTGTTCGTGCGAACCGGCCTGCAACCCGTGGACCAGGTCGGGCTGCTGTTTGAACTCTTCGACGTGTACCGGGAATCGGACCCCGCCGTGCAGTTCGAGCGCTACACCGGGTGGGCCGCCACGCTGCTCTCCGACTTCGACCGCGTGGACCAGTACCTCGTCCCGCCCCGGGCCGTGTTCGAGTGGGTGAGCGAGGCGAAGGCCATCACCCGCTGGGAACTGGACGAATCCTGGCACGCCAGCCCCGGCACCGCCGCCGACAGGTACTTCCGGTTGTTTGAGCACCTTTGGCCCGCGTACCAAGGCCTCCGTGAGCGCCTTCTCGCCAAGGGGCTAGCCTACCGGGGCATGGCCTACCGCTACCTGGCCGAGAAGCCCTACGAGTGCCTCATCGAGCCAAACACCCACGATTTCTACTACTTCGCCGGGTTCAACGCCCTGAGCAAGTCAGAGGAAACATTTGTGACGTACCTCATCGGGAAGAACAAGGCCGAAACCCTCTGGGACACCGATGACTACTATATGGAGCACCGGGGCATGGAGGCCGGTGCCCTGCTCCGTGACTACAAATTCGACCCCGACGGCCGCTTCGGCCCCCCCCGCACCTGGAAGTGGCAGGGCAGCGAACTGGCCACGGGCGAGAAAATGCTCCAAATCATCGGCGTTTCCAATGCTTCGATGCAACCGAAGGTGGCGGGGGAGGTGGTGCGGAAGTGGGAGGAGGAGGACGAAAGGGGAATGAAAAAATTCCCCTCGTCCCTTTCTTCCCCCTCCTCCCTCCTCAAAACCGCCATCGTCCTCGGCGACGAAAACCTGCTGATGCCACTGCTGTTTTCGCTCGATGAAACGGTCAGGGATTTCAACGTCACGATGGGCGTGTCGCTGCGGAATTCGATGCTGTTCACGCTCGTGGACGCCTGGTTCGACGCCCAGCGAAACCTCGTGGAAATCCGCACGCGGGAGGGCGAGGTGAAGCGCATCCCGAAGTTCAGCCAGCGGCACGTGCTGCGGCTCTTGAACCACCCTTTCGTGCGCCGCTACGAAGCCGCGCAGCGGGACGTCCGCGAGGGCGAGCCGCCCGTGCGCGCCGCGCTGCGGGCCATTGAGACCGAAAATCGCGTGTTTCTGGACGAAAAAGAATTGCTCGAACTCGGCCAGCACGACGAACTGTTCCGCGTGCTGTTCACCCGCTGGCAGGACAAACCGGCCACCGCCCTCCGGCAGTGCTACCGCCTCGTGGACCTGCTCCGGGGCGTGTACCGCCACCGCGACGACGCCCTCGAAACCGAGTACCTCTACCTGTTTTTCACCCTGCTCAAGCGCCTTGAAAGCATGCTCGAAGCCCGGCGGCAGGAACTCGTCGGCATCCGGCCCTTCCGGGCGCTGCTGTTTGAACTCATCCGGCAAACGAGCATCCCGTTCAGCGGCGAGCCGGTGAGCGATTTGCAAATCATGGGGATGCTCGAAACGCGGGCGCTCGATTTCGAGCGGGTCATCGTGCTGTCGGTCAACGAGGGGAATTTACCTTCGGGCAAGCGCGTCAACTCGCTGATTCCCTTCGACGCCGCCCAGGAATTCGGCCTGCCCACCCACGCCGAGCAGGATGCCGTGATGGCCTACCACTTTTTCCGCCTCCTCCAACGGGCGAAGGACGTCGTGCTCGTGTACGCCGAACCGACGGGCGAAGGTCAGCGGGCCGAAAAAAGCCGGTTTTTGCTCCAGATCGAGCACGAATTGGCGAAGGCCAACCGCAACATCCGACTTTCGTTCCCGAAAATTGAATTTCAACCTGCCGACCAATCCGACCGGCCCGAAGACGAAGGCAAGGTCTGGAAAAACGAGGCCATGCTGTCGTTCCTCCGCCGCGATTTGGCCGAGCGGGGGCTGTTCGCCACGCACCTCAACCAGTACGTGCAGTGCTCGATGAAGTACTACTTCGGGCGGGTGGCGGGGCTGCGCGAGGAAACCGACGAACCCGGCGAAAACCTCGGCTCCGACCAGTTCGGCGTGTGGCTGCACAAAACCCTCGAACTCATCGACCGGGAACTGACCGCCCAAAGTCCGTTCGTGACCGCCGAAGCCCTGCGAAAGGTCCGAGACGAGGTGCCCGCCTGGCTCGAAAAAACCTTCGGGCTGGTGTACCCCAACCTGCCTTTCGGCCAGGGCGTCAACCAGATTCAGTTTCTGATTGCCCGGAAACTGCTGACCGATTTTTACGACCACCAACTGGCCAACGAGAAGAATTTCCCGATCGAAATCGTCGGCCTCGAACAGCAGTTGAGCGTGGACGTGACCCTCGACCTCGACGGGCAGCCTTTCCCCATCAAAATCGGCGGCACCCTCGACCGCCTCGACCGCACCCCCGACGGGACGCTTCGCGTCATTGATTACAAGACTGGGAAAGTGGAAGCCAAGCAAGTGAAGGTGGACGACCTCGAAACCGATTTGCTCGACAACCGCGACAAGGACAAACTGCGCCAGCTTTGGCTGTACAAGTACCTGGCCACGAAGCAGCTGCTGGCCGAAAACGGATTGCAAACGCTGGCCTCCTCCCAGGCCGTGGTGACGGGAATTTACTCCTTCCGCAACATCAAGGACGGGCTGTTTGGCGAAAAATCGGAACTAGTTTTCGAGCCGGGCGAAACCGCCGCCGACTTTCTGAGCGCGTCGGAGCGGCAGTTGGGCAAGTTTGTGCGGCAGCTCCTCGACGAAGCCGAACCCTTCACCCGCACCACCGAGCGGAAGGCCTGCGAATGGTGCGGGTTTGCGCGGCTGTGCGGGCGGTGAAAATTCGTTTTTGGGGAAACAGGCACCCTCGGTTTGGCGTTAACCCCGCATGACGAACACCGTCCTCCCCGCCCGCGCCTTTCCCGATGCGCTCCTCGCCGATTTCCGCCAGCGCCAGGACCCGCCCGCCGACGCGGTGATTGAAGCTGTGGCCGCCCTCAGCGGCCACGTTGCCGTGGGGCGGCTCATGGCCTGGCTGGGCAAACCAGCGGACCAAAATCTCGACGCACTGCCCGGTGTCGTGCAGGACTTTTTCCGGGAAAATGCCCGCCTCCCCGCCTTCGCCGATGAAGAAAAAATGCGGCGCGGACTGACGTTTTTCCAGAAACGCGAAGGCCCCATCGGGCTGATGCTCGGGTTTTTGTCCCTGCCTTATACCTACCTGGGGGCCAACGGCGTGCAGGTGCTGATGCTGTCGGGCCGGATGCTCGGCGACACGCGCAAACGCCTCGAAGAAACCGGCGAATTCCTGTTCGGCCTGATGAACGAGCGGGCCTGGAAAACCGGCGATGCCTTCGTCCGTTGCCTGAAAGTCCGGCTCATCCACGCCGCCGTGCGCTGGTTCACGGCCCAATCCGGCCGCTACGACCCGGCCTGGGGCGCGCCCGTCAACCAGGAGGACATGGCGGGCACGAACCTGACGTTTTCGTGGATCGTGATCCGGGGCCTGCGCCGGGCCAACCTCGCGCCCACCGAGGAGGAAGCCGGCGACTACCTGCACCTCTGGAACGTGGTCGGTGCCCTGAACGGGGTACACGAAACGCTGCTGCCGCAGAACCTCCGCGAGGCGTTTCTGCTCGACAAAGCCATCGCCCAACGACAGTTCCAACCCTCGCCCGAAGGCCGGGCGCTGACGAAGGCCCTGCTCCGGGCCATTGAAGACCTGATTCCGAGCTTCACGCTCAAGGCCCTGCCCGCCGCGCAGATGCGGTTTTTGCTGGGTGATGAGTACGCCGATGCGCTCGGCATACCTGAGGTACCCGTCGAAAAACGGCTCGTGCGGCTGGTGCCGATTCAGTTGTTCCCCGGTCGCCCCGTGGATTTGGGAAAGTGAATTTTTGCACCAAGTTTTGCCCCGAAAACCAAGCTAAACTAAAAACCGCATGACGCTCCAAGACCTGACCAACCGCATCGCCGACCTCGCCGCCCAAAAAGGCGGCATGGGCAATTCCGTCAAATTCCAGACCGAGCAGGGCGTGATTCACATCGACGCCAACGGGGCCGTGTCGAACACCGACCAGGCCGCCGACTGCACCATCACGATGGACGCCGACGACCTTACCAAACTCATGAACGGCGACCTCAATCCCATGACGGCCTTCATGTTCGGCAAGCTGAAAGTCAGCGGCGACATGGGCGTGGCGATGAAGTTGCAGTCGTTGTTCTGAAAGCCCCAACCCCCAGAGGGGCTTTACCATGCAGGAACTCTCCCATCGAAACGAAAAGCCCCCTTTGGGGGTTGGGGGCTTGATGCAAGACACGATTTGTGCGTTGGCCACCCCCTCCGGCGTCGGGGCGATTGCGGTCATCCGGGTTTCGGGGCCGGAAGCGTTTCCCGCCGTTGAACGGCTTTTCACTGGGAAAAAACTTAGCCAGCAGCCCAGCCACACCGTCCACTTCGGTACGCTCCGCGACGAGCGGGGCGAGGTGGTGGACGAGGTGCTGGTGAGTTTGTTCAAGGCCCCCCGTTCGTACACCCGCGAGGACGTCATCGAGGTTTCCTGCCACGGGTCGGAGTTCATCATTCAGAAAATCCTGCGGCTGCTCATCCAGAACGGTTGCCGATTGGCCCAGCCGGGGGAATTCACCCAGCGGGCGTTTCTCAACGGCCAGCTCGACCTCGCCCAGGCCGAGGCCGTGGCCGACCTCATCGCCTCCGATTCCGAAGCCGCCCACCGGGCTGCCATGCACCAGGTGCGGGGTGGTTTCTCGAAAGAAATCGCCGACCTGCGGCAGAAGCTGATCGAATTTGCCTCGCTGATTGAGTTGGAACTCGATTTCGGCGAGGAAGACGTGGAATTCGCCCAGCGCGACGACTTGCGGCGGCTGATTCACCAGATTCAGAACGTGTTGAAACCGCTCATCGACTCGTTTGCGCTCGGCAACGTGGTCAAAAACGGCGTCCCAACTGTCATCGCGGGCAAGCCCAACGCGGGCAAATCGACCCTACTCAACGCGCTGCTGCGGGAAGAACGGGCCATCGTGTCGGACATTCCCGGCACCACCCGCGACGTGATCGAGGACGAACTCGTGTACGACGGCGTCCGCTTCCGCCTCATCGACACGGCCGGCCTGCGCCAGACCACCGACACCATCGAGGCCATCGGCGTGCAGCGCACCCTCCAGCAACTCGACAAGGCCGCGCTCATCGTCTACCTGTTCGACGCGGCGGAAATGCCCCCGGCAGAACTGCAAACCGTGGAAGTCGAAATCCGGGAGCGCGGCGTGCCCTACCTGCTCGTGGCGAACAAGGTGGACAAAATCGGGGCCGATGCCCTGCGGCGCTGGCGCGAACGGTTTGGCGAAAACCTCGTCCCGCTTCAGGCAAACACGGGGCAGGGCGTGGAAGCGTTGCTCGAAAAACTGGGCGGTTTCGTGAAGCGCGAAACCCAAAGCGGCACGCTCGTGACCAACCTCCGCCACTACCAGCACCTGACCGCCACCGCCGAGGCCCTCGACCGGGTGCTGGCGGGCCTCGACGCGGGCACCACGCCCGATTGGCTGGCCCTCGACATCCGTCAGGCCCTCCACCACCTCGGCGAAATCACCGGCCAGATCACCACCGACGATTTGCTGGCGACGATTTTCTCGAAATTTTGCATTGGGAAGTGAGGATTCGTGGGTTCCGTCATGGATTGGCCTTTTTCATCGGCCAAAGCACCACGTTCCGAAATTCGGCGGTGCCGCCTTCGGCGAAAAGCTCGATGCCGCCTGCGGTTTCGGTCGGGAAAATCTGGTCGGTGATGACCCGTTCGCCGTCGTTGGCGAAGACTTCCACGATGGATTTGTCCACGAAAATCCGGAGTTTGATGACGCCGTTTTGCGGCGAAAGCGGGGCCTCTTCGACGGAAGGAAAACTTTTGTGAAAACCCACGTTGCCCGACCGGCGGCGGTCGAGTTGGAGTTTGCCGTCGGCGTAGCGGAGGGTGGTTTCCTGGCTGGTGCCCTTCGCCAGTTTCAGACCGGCGGCGCGGGCCTGACCCGGCCGTAGCTCGAGACACAATTCGTAGGCGTTGTCCGTGGTCAGTTCAAGCCGGAAACCCTGGTTGGTCATCCGACGGTCCGGGTAAGCCGATTTTCCCCCGCGCAGCCCCACCGCACCCGCGACCGGCTGCTGCACCAGCACCAGCCCTTCGGCGCTGCGCTTCAGGCTGATTTGCCGGGGCAGCGACATGGCCCCCTTGAACGGCGTGGTCGGCAACTGCCCCGCGTAGGCCCAGTTGTTGAGCCAACCGACCATCACCGGTCCCAGCTGCGAGGCGGGCAGGTGGTTGAACTGGATGGCTGCGTAGTAATCCTTGCCCCAATCGACCACGTTCGTGACTGCCGGAGCGATGGGCCTGGGGTTCTCGGGGTCGAGGGTAAAGGTGGTGCCGTCGAAATTTCCCACGAAGTACTGCATACCGACGTAACCCGGCTGGGGGTGCCCCGCCGAGATGAAAAGCACCCAGCGGCTTTGATTGGGCTCGTTCTGAATCGGCACCCGCACCAGCGCCGGGCATTCCCAGACCTTCGTCGTGTCGCCGATTCCCCCGAAGTGGCTCAGGAAGCGCCAGGTTTTCAAATCGGTCGATTCGTAAAATGCCGCCCGGTGTTCGGTGGCTTTCACGGTGGCCATGACCCACTTTTTTTCCGGTGCGTACCAAAACACGTTCGGGTCGCGGAATTCCTTGCTGCCGATGTCGACGATGGGATTTTTCGCGTACTGCGTGAACGTGCGTCCCCCGTCGGCGCTGAAGGCGAGGTTCTGGTACTGAGCCAGTTGTTTCTCGCCCTGCGTGACGTTGCCGGTGTACACCGCCACGAAGCAATCTTTCGTGCCGGGCGGGCAGAGGCCGTGCCGGTTGCCCGCGTCGATGACGGCGCTGCCGGAGAAAATGGCCGTGGTTTTGCCCCCTTCCGTAAATTCCGGTATCGCCACGGGCAGGTGCTCCCAGCGGAGCAGATCCCGGCTCACGGCGTGGCCCCAGCTCATGTGCCCCCACTGGTTGGCGAAGGGGTTGTGCTGGTAAAACAGGTGGTACCGACCGTCGTGGTACACCAGCCCGTTGGGGTCGTTGATCCAGTTTTGGGGCGGGGAAAAGTGGTACCGGGGGCGGTAGTCCTGGGCGTGCGTGGTGAGGAAACCCGTAGTCAGGCAGGCGAGGAGAAGAGCACGAAGTTGCATGGCCCCAAAATACGTGGAAAATCCGTGGCAGGAATATAGGCGTGTGGGATAAGCGAGGTTTGGCCCGCTTTTTTTCTGTGGTGAAGCGAACCAAAAACAACGTCACTTCACAATGGAAAACCAACCCCTTTCCCAACAAGCGAGCCAACTGGTCGAGCAATTCACCGAAAACACCTCTCCCGAACAAAACGAACGCATCCTGACCGGCCTCGGTGGCGCGGCCCTCGTGTACCTGGCCCTCCAGCGGCCCACGCTGACGCGTTTGCTGCTGGCGCTGGGTGGTGGTGCGCTGATTTACCGGGCGGCAACCGGTGCCTGGCCCGATTTTCAGGGGCTGGTGAAAAACACCGACGACGCCCAGCCGGGGGCCGAGCCGCTCGAAATCACGGCCAGCCAGACGGTGGCCCGTTCGCGGAGCGAGGTGTACCAGTACTGGCGGCAGCTGGAAAACCTGCCCCGGTTCATGCAGCATTTGGAATCGGTTACCCAACTTGACCAGAAACGTTCGCACTGGGTCGCCAAAATCCCCGCCGGGCTGCCCACCGTGCAGTGGGACGCCGAAATTACCGATGAGGTGGAGAACGAGCGCATCGCCTGGCAATCGGTGCCCGGCGCGACGGTGGACAATTCGGGCCAGGTGAGCTTCACCGAAACCCCTGACGGTCAGACCCTCGTGCAGGCTACCATTCGCTACAACCCGCCCGCCGGCAAGCTCGGCGACGCCGTGGCGGGGCTGTTTAACGACCAGTTCCGGCAAATGGTCAACGACGACCTCAACCGTTTCGCTTCCGTCATGGAAAACAGCGGAGCGATGGTTGGGCAGATGTAAAACGGGCTTGTCCGGTTCAGGCGAATCGGTTTGCGCCACAAAGACCTCATCGGTTTTCTAAACCGGTGGGGTCTTTTCGTTTTCGGAAAACGCCCGAACCGCCGTTTCGCCTTCCACGTAGTTTAATTCTTTCCGGAAGGTTTCTTCAAGAAAACGCAACGCCAGCAGCGCGGTCGCAGCGGTCAGCACGCCCACGGCCAGGGCGGCGTACACCGTGCCGAGGTGCGGCTCGGCCAGCCGGAACAGGGCCGTGAGCGGAATCACCGACCCGCGTACGAAGTTGGGTACCGTCGTGGCGACAGTGGCCCGGAGGTTGGTGCCGAAGAGTTCGGCGGCAATGGTGACGAACAACGTCCAGTAGCCGTTGGCGAAGCCCAGCACGGCGCAGACGGCGTAGAAAACGGTCACGTCGCGGACTGGCACGAGCAGGTACACGCCCACCAGCGCCAGCGAAAGCAGGATGAACCCACGGATGACCCGCTTGCGGCTCTGGGCGGCCTGGCTCAGAAACCCGCTCACGATGTCGCCGAGCACCTGGCCGGAGAAAGCGAAAAACACGGCCTTGCCCGCCTGCACGGGTTCGGCCACGCCGAGGGCTTTGCCGAATTCCGGCGAAAACGTGATCAGAATGCCCACCACGAACCAGATGGGCAGCCCGACCAAAATGCACTGCACGTACTTCAGCAACCGGCTTTTTTCGCCGAAAAGCATTCCCAGGTTTCCGCGCCGGACGTTCCGTTCCTTGAGTTTGACGAACACCCCCGACTCAAACACGTTGAAGCGCAGCACGAGGAGGAGTAATCCCAGCCCCCCGCCGATGAAGTAAGCCGTGCGCCAGTCGAACCAATCGGCCATGAAGTAAGCCAGGATGGCCCCCAGCACGCCCATCGTCGCGACGAGCGTGGTGCCGTAGCCCCGGATTTCCTTCGGCAAAATCTCGGTGACGAGCGTGATGCCCGCGCCCAGTTCGCCCGCCAGACCCAGCCCGGCGATGAAGCGCAGCACGGCGTACTGTTCGACGGTGGTGACGAAGCCGTTGGCCAGATTCGCCAGCGAGTAAATCAGAATCGAGCCGAACAGCACCGACAACCGCCCGCGTTTGTCGCCCAGCACGCCCCAGAACACCCCGCCCACGAGCATCCCGGCCATTTGCAGATTCAGCAGAAAAAAGCCTTCGTCGCGCACCTGGAGGTCGGTCAGGCCCAGGGCCTTCAGGCTTGGCACCCGCACGACCGAGAACAGGAACAGGTCGTACATGTCGACGAGGTAACCTAGCGCGGCGACGAGGACGGGGAGGCGGAGGAGGTGGCGACTTAAAGTCATGGTTTTGGAAATGACAGGGTTTCGTGAGTGGACTACAACCTTCCCAGCGTCAGCCCCCCATCCACCAGCACGACCTGCCCGGTGGAGTAGGGGAAATCGCCCCGGGCGAGGGCAGCCACGGCCCGGCCCACGTCGTCGGGCTGGCCCCAGCGGGGTTGCACGGTGAGGCCGCCGGCGATGAGGCGGTCGTACTTCTCGGTCACGCCCGCCGTCATGTCGGTGCGGATGACGCCGGGGCGGACTTCGTACACCGGAATGCCGAATTCCCCCAGCCGGGCAGCGAACAACTGCGTCATCATGCTCAACCCGGCTTTCGAAACGCAGTACTCGCCCCGGTTCACCGAGGCCACCGTCGCCGAGATGGACGACACCGTAATGATGCTTCCGGCAAAGTTGGGGTCTTCCTGCTTCTGCGAAACCATCCAGTTCGCCACCGCCTGCGTCAGAAAATACGGCCCCCGGAGGTTGGTCGCGAGCACGTGGTCGAAACTTGCTTCGGTCGCCTCCAAAATATCCCGGCGTTCTTTCGGGGCCACGCCCGCGTTGTTGACCAGCACGTTCAGCCGCCCGAAGCGTTCCCGGATGGTTGCCAGCATCGCCGCCCGCGCTTCACCGGAGGCCACGTCGCCGGGGCAGTAGAGCACCGCCGCGCCGAAGCTCCGCAGGCCGTCGAGGGCTTCGGTCACGGCGGTTTCGGCCCGCATGCCGTTGATCGCCAAGTCAAAACCAGCCCGCGCGAGGTGTTCGGCGATGCCGTAGCCAATGCCCCGACTCCCGCCGGTGATGAGCGCAATCGGTTTCACAGGCGTTCCTTGATTTGTTTCAACTGCTCGGCTTCGGGCCGTTTTTTGTAGAGCACGTCCAGCGGGTAACACCCCGAAATCAGCCCGTTGCGCGGGGCCGTCGTGCAGTCGGAGAAGGTGCGGCAAATCTGGTTGCGCACCAGCGGGCGGCCCGCCAGCAGGTCGGCGGGCATGGTCGGGTAGGAGAGGACCATCCGCCCGAAGCCCACGCTGTCGGCCAGGCCGTTTCGCAGCGTGTACTGGGCCACGTTCGGCAGCCATTCCTGCAAGTACGAGTAGCCCGACCCGATGAGAACGAGTTCGGGAAACGCCCGTTTCAATTCCGCCGTCACGTCGATTTGCCGCTTCACGCCCAGCAGCGGGTCTTCCGGGGGCAAGTAACCGTCCGACGGCGGAAACAGCGCCGGGCGCATCAGGTGGGGGTTGTAGTACGGACTACCCCCCGTGATGCACACCAGTTGAATGCCCAGCGATTCGGCCAGGGCCAGTAAGATTTTCGGCTCGGTCAGGTCAACGCCCAGGCCATTTTTTTGCCCGCCAAACGCGTAGGGGTACGCGTCGGCGGATTCGGGTACGCCCTGGTCGCCGGGGCCTTTTTTGAAGGGCAAAAAATCAAACGCGCTCAGGCGGATGCCAATTTCCAGCCCCGGCGCGGCGTGTTGAATGCCTGCTACGATGTTTCTCAGGTAACGGGTGCGGTTCTCGAAACTTCCTCCGTACTTCCCCGGCCGGTCCACGGCGCTGAGGAACTCGTGACCGAGGTAGCCGTGGCAGTGCTTCACGTCGACGAAATCAAACCCGACCTTTTGCGCCAAAACCGCCGCCTCGACGTAGTGCGCGACGATGCCGTCGATGTCGTCGTCGGTCAGGGGCGGGTAGTCGGCGGCCATGCCGAATTTTTGGTTCAGGAACGGATGACCGTAAAGGATTTTCGACTCGAACTTGCTGTGGCTGTGGGGTTTGCAGAACCGGCCTGAATGCGTCAGTTGCAGGCCAATCACCAGACCGTCGGTGGTGCCGAACGCGGCGGCGTGTTCGTCGAGCAGCAGTTGCCGCAGTTCGACAAAATCAGGGAAGGTTTCCTCGTTCAGCACCAACTGGTTCGGGTTGGCCTTGCCCGAATGACACACTGCTACGGCTTCGCAACCGAACAGCAGTTTGGCCCCGCTCACGGCGAATTTTCTCCAGCGGGCGCGGGTGAAGTCCGAGGGCCGCCCGTCGAGCGTGCCGTCCCAGCCTTCCATCGGCAGGATGCACAGCCGGTTGCCGACGGTCTTGCCCGATTTCAACGGAATCGGCTGCCCGAACGGACTTTCGCCGGGCGGCAGCAGTTCGTCGTCGAACGGCAAGTCGATGCCGTTGGTGTAGAGGTAGTTGCGCAGGTCGCCCGCCGTTTTGAGCTGGGCCATGCGTGGGAAGCGGGGTTTGGCTTTTTCACTCATCGGGGCAGGCAATTGAAAAAGGTGTAGTACCGTCCATCGCGGGCCAGGTGCTGGGCGTAGAGCGCCGCTTCGCGAAGGTGGTAATCCCCCCACATGCTCGACTCCCCGTGGGCGATGCGGCTCCCCGGCGGCACGTAATCCCAGCCGTTGGGCTGGTGGTAAATCGAATGCAGCAGCAGGCCCTGGTGGGCGGGGTCGGTGCTGAGGTAGGGTTCTTCGAGGAGCCGGTTCAGCACGGTCAAACCTGCCTGCGTGTAGTGGGCACCGTCGGCGTCGCCCCGGTCGGTCAGGTACTTGCCCAACCGCAGCAGCCCCTGGCAGCCAATGGCGGCGGCGGAGGCGTCTACGGGTTCAAACTCGTTGTACGGGTCGGCGGGGCGGTCGAGGTAGTCGCCGAGGCGGTGCAGGTTGGGCGCGCCCGTGTCCCAGTACGGGATGCCGTCGGTGGGCGTGTGTTGAAGGTAAAAATCGCAGGTGGCGCGGGCGGCTTTTTCCAGGAACCCGGCGAGGATTTCGCGCCCGCCGAACGGCTCCAGGTCGGCGTCAGCCACGGTTTCCAGCCATTCAAGGTGTTCGGCAAAACCGCACATGGCCCAGGCCAGTCCGCGGGTCCAGGTGCTGAAGCCGCTGTAGCCCTGCTGGGTACCGGGGCAGCGGAAGGCCCCGTCGGTCACGTTGAAAATGCTCTCGTGGGCGGTGCGGCCCCGCACGTCGTACCGGTCGCGGCTTTCGCCGTAGAACACCGAGTAGTCCGCTGTGGCTTTCAGGTGCAGCAGGGCCCGTTCGAGCAGGGAAATGCGGGCGTCGCCTTCACCCTGGAAGACGTGCCCCAGCCCGTGGCTGAGTACCAGCGCCCGGCAGGAACGAATCGTGTCCACGAACAGCGAGTGCGGGCCGTTGAAGGAATGGATGAAGCCCCCCGTTTTGGTCACGGTCCACCGGCTGGCCTGCACGGCCCCCGAGAGTTTTAGCGCCAGTTCGTAAAAATGGGCCTCGTAGTCGTTGTGGGGCGTTTTTCCTTCCCGCATCAGCCGGAGCAGGTTGCCGTAGGTGCTGACGTTGTTGAAGCCATGGTCGTGCACGCCCACGTGGCTGACGTGCGGAGCCATCACGTCCAGCGTTTTCCGTTTGCCGAGTTCCAGAAATTCCTCGTCGCCCGTGGCGTCAAACTGCAAAAGCGCCGATCCGAACTGGAAGCCCTGGGTCCACTCCGTCCAGCCTCGGGTCGTGTATTTCCCGGCGGCGGTGAAGACGGGCGAACCCTTCGTCGCGTCGTACTCGGCTTCGATGCGGGTTATTTTTTCGGCGGAAAGCCGCCAGAGGCGGGCCAGTTTTTCGGTGAGGTCGGTGGGTTGGAGGGTTTCGTTGAGTTGGAGCATGAAGCGGGTTCGGAGGTCATTCAGATTGATAAACCGGCAAACGGGGCATTTCTACTGCGTTTTCGTCGGCGTTTTCACCCCTGCGTCACCCCCTGCCCCCTGAAGGGGGTTCTTCGTTGCTGCAACGTTTTGTTTGCAAGCAGCCCCCCCTTCAGGGGGCAGGGGGTAACGCAGGGGTGAAAACGGTTGGCTCGAAAGTAAACCCATCCAAACTTTTCCAAACTTTTTTGGAACGTTTCGGGGAAGAAATCGGGGTTTTTACCCGTACCGCCGCCGGTTTCCCGCCCGAACGCCTACCTTGTGCTTCGTACGCACCCGCCTGATTTTTCGGTAAAATCATGTTCAACCCAAACTGCCATTTCGGTATGAAACACGCTGTACGCCTGCTCGGTCGCGCCGCCGTCTTGCTCGCGCTGAGCACCGCCTTACTCCGGGCGCAATCGCCCACGCCCCTGGCTGCCAACGGGCGGCTTCAGGTCATCAACCGCCAGCTTTGCAACGAAGCCGGTGCGCCCGTTCAACTCCGGGGCATGAGTTCGCACGGGTTGCAGTGGTTCGACAACTGCTTCACCCAATCGTCGGTCCAGACCCTGGCCACCGACTGGGGCATCGACGTGTTCCGGGCCGCGATGTACGTCGAATCCAGCGGCTACCTCAGCGACCCACCCCGGTTCCGGACGAAGGTCAACCAAATCGTGGACTGGACCGCCGCCGCCGGAATTTACTGCATCATCGACTGGCACATCCTAGAAAACGGCAACCCCAACGCCCGCCTGAACGAAGCGAAGGACTTTTTCCGCACGATGGCCCAGACCCACGCGGGCAAAAAGCACGTCATCTACGAACTCTGCAACGAACCCAATGGCGTGGACTGGGCCACGATTAAGTCCTATGCCGAGGCGGTGATTCCCGAAATTCGGCAGTACGATCCCACGGCGATCATCCTCGTGGGCACGCCCCAGTGGAGCGGCCTGCCCGGCGACGTGCGCGCGAACCCGCTGACGGGGAGTTTCGCCACCAACGTGATGTACACCTTCCACTTCTACGCCGGGTCGCACTACAGCCAGGACTACATCAAGGACGTGTTGCAAACCGTGCCCTTGTTCATCTCCGAGTGGGGCACGAGCAACTACACTGGCAACGGAGGCAACGACTACGCCAACGCCCAGTCCTGGGTGGATTTGATGGGGGGAAACAACCCGGCGGGCATCAAGGTGAGCTGGTGCAACTGGAGTTTTGCCGACAAGGACGAAAGTTCGGCGGCGCTCCAGCCCGGTGCCTGCGGCAGCGGGGCCTGGAACAACACCAGCCCGTCGGGCACCTGGGTAAAACAGCGGATTCTTTCGCCCGCCGACAGTTGGGCGGGCACCGCGCCGCGCACGTTCACGCCCCTGCCCGCCCGAACGCTGGTGGGCTACTGGCACAACTGGAACGACGGCAATTTCATGAACCTCCGCGACGTGCCGACGAAGTACAGCGTGGTGAACGTGTCGTTTCTGGAAACAAGCAACGGCGACGGTTTCACGCCCACCTTCACGCCCACGGCCCCCTACACCGACGCCACGTTTAAGTCCGACGTGCAGGCGCTGCAACAACGCGGCACGCCGGTGCTGATTTCGATTGGCGGGCAAAACGGGGTGGTGAAACTCACCACGACGGCGCAGAAAAATACCTTCGTGCAGGGCGTGAAGCAGATCATCGACCGCTACGGTTTTGACGGCATCGACATCGACCTTGAAGGCAGTTCGATGAGCTACGGAGGCAATAACCCCGACTTCCGCAACCCCACCCAGGCCGCTACGCTCAACCTCATCGCGGCCATCCGCGAGCTGAAAAGCGCCTATGGCGCGGGCTTCCTCGTCAGCGCCGCCCCCGAAACCTACTACGTGCAGACCGGCTACAACACCTACGGGGGCACGGCGGGGGCGTTTTTGCCGGTGCTGTACAACATCCGCGACATCCTCAACTACCTCCACGTGCAGTTGTACAACACCGGCACGATGCTGGCGCTGAACGGGCAGATTTACACCTCGGCCACCGCCGATTTCATCACCTCGATGACCGACATGCTGCTGCGGGGTTTCCCCGTGGCGGGCACGGGGCAGAATTTCCCGGCCTTGCGCCCCGATCAGGTGGCCATCGGCCTGCCCGCCTGCGTGTCGGCGGCAGGGAGTGGCTACACGGCTCCCGCCGAGGTGCTCAAGTCACTCGATTACCTCACGAAGGGCATTCCCTACGGCGGCACCTACGCCACCACCGCCACGTACCCCGGCCTGCGGGGCATGATGACCTGGTCGGTTAACTGGGACAAAGCCGGGTGTGGGCGGACCAGCTACGAGTTTGTCAACACGTACTACAACTACTTTTTCGGCACCCCTGGTACCCCCTCAATCACGCTGACCAGCCCGGCCAACGGGGCCAGTTTCACCGCCCCGGCGACCATCTCCTTCGCCGCCAGCGTGGCCAACGCCAGCCCGACGCGGGTGGAATTTTACCAGGGCAGCACGAAACTGGGGGAGGATGCCACGGCCCCCTACGAATTTTTGTGGGCCAACGTGGCAGCGGGCACCTACAGTCTGACGGCGAGGGCCGTGCTGAGTTCGGGAAATCCGCTAACTTCGGCGGCGGTGAGCGTGACCGTCAACGCCCCGCCGCTTTCCGGCAGCGGGGACATCCTGGGGCCGGACTGCGTGGCGAAGGCTTCCACCCTCGAGTTTGAAATCAATGCCGCCAACCGCGCCAACGCCACGAGCTACTCCACCTGGTGGTCGAACGGCGGGTCGGTGGCCATCACCAACCCGGCGGGGCAGCCCTGGAAAGCTACGGTCGCGTTCGGCTCCAGCTACTCGGGCGGCGACGTGTGCGTGGGTGTCAACTACTCCGTGGCCCCTTGGTACAAGCAGTTTTGCAAAACGGTGCCGGTCTGCACGGGCACGCCCCCGCCCACCAACCAAGCCCCCACCGTGAACCTGACGGCCCCGGCAAACGGCGCGACCTTCATGGCCCCGGCCACCATCGGCCTCTCGGCCACGGCGGCAGACGCCGACGGCACGGTGAGCAAGGTGGAGTTTTTCAACGGTTCGACGAAACTGGGCGAAGACGCCACCGCGCCCTACGCGTTCACCTGGAGCAACGCTGGCGCGGGCGCCTACAGCCTAACGGCCCGCGCCACCGACAACGCCGGGGCCACGACCACCTCCGCCGCCGTGAGCATCACCGTCAACGGCACCACGCCCCCGCCCGCCGGCGACATCCTCGGGCCGGACTGCGCGGCGGTGAACGCCACGCTGACCTACGAACTCAGCGCCGCCAACCGCGCCAATGCCACGAGCTACTCCTGGTGGTGTACGGGTTCGACGGCCTCCATCGCCTCGCCCTCGGGCCAGCCTTTCAAGGCCACCATCAACTTCGGCCCTTGGTTCAGCGGCGGCGACGTGTGCGTGGGGGTCAACTACTCGGCGGCCCCCTGGCACCGGCAGTTCTGCAAACCGGTGGCGAAGTGCGGCAACGCCCGCCTGAGCGCCGAAGGCTGGAGCGAGGCCCCCGAAAACGCGGTGTTTCCGAACCCCACCACCGGAGCCTTCACCTTCGTGGCCGACCGTTCGGTGCGCGCCCTGCGGCTATTCGACGCCCTCGGTCGGTCGCACCTCCAGCATGGCCCCCTCGCCGCGGGCCAACGCGTGACCTTTGGCGAACGCCTCGAAGCGGGCACGTACCTGCTCCGCATTGAGTACACCGACCAGACGGGGCGGACGGTGAAGGTGGTGAAGGGGGGGCGGTGAGCTAATGGTGCGGGGAAGAACCCCAGCGGGGCAAGTGGGCTTCGTGGGGGGTAGCTGAATAAAGTTGCCGCTTGAAAAAACTGCTGGCGTTGGCCAATGGGGGGAGGCCGAGCACCGCGCTGCCCAGCGCCAGTTCAATGCCTTAGCATCTAGCGAGCATCACAAACCAGAGGGATTTTTTCCGTTTTTTTTACGGAAAAAATCCCGGTTCAGCGTTCGTGAGTAACAAAAAAAGACCGCGCAACGCACGGTCTTTTTCGTTTTTTCACCATTTTAACCTAATGCCTACTAAACTAACTCATTAATTGCCCTCACCGCTCCCGCCGGGCTTTTTCTTGCGGGGGCGTGGGTCGTTGACGACAAAACCCCAGTCGCCGAGGCGTTTGGGGTTGGTGCGGTGAACGCCCAGAAGCAGGTCCCGCGAGGCGAACGTCGTTTGGTCCACGGGGGCCATCAGGATGTCGCGTTCGCGGTAGATTTCCTCAATCTGGGCGAGCAGGGCCTGGGCCTGGTTGTGCAGGGCCAGGGCCTGGACGGCGCGGGGGCCGTTGTCGGTCCAGTTGTTGTCCTGGAGGGCATTGAGGGGCGAACCGGCCCCGTCGGCCTGGTGCTTGGCGAAGATCTGACCGGCCAGTTCGAGGCGATCTTTGGGGTTGCGAGGGATGACGACAGTGTGCTTTGCCATGATGATAGGGATTTTGGCGTGAAACTGGGCGAAAGCACGGAATTTTCTGGATCACCTCCAAAAAAAGTGATCGAACGGTAAACTCACTGATTATCAGTGGGTGTTTTTTCAGGAAAAATACCAGTTGAAGCCGCCGGAAACGCCCCCGACGGCGCTGTACTCGTTGACGATGGCCTTGTATTCGTCGACGATGCCAACGTAAAAGTTTGAAGCGCCGTCGTCAACGAACACAAGGGCATTGTAATCGCTCACACTGGCATCGTCAACATTTACAGTGGCATTGTAAACTTTTACAACGCCGTTGTAAACTTTTACACGGGCGTTGTAAGCGATTACACCGCCGTTGTCGTCGAATGCACGGGCCTTGTTGGCGATGACGGTGGGGAGATGGTCAGAATCAGGATAGCCAGGATTTGAGGATGTTCAGGATGAGTCACACAAAACCATCCTGTTCATTCTTTTATCCTGGCTATCCTGATTCTGACATCGGAATAGCCAGGATGAGCCGATTGTTTTTCTCGCAGAGAAATCTTCGTTATCCTTACGTCTGGCTCCTCCCGATTCTGACCTTCACCCATGCTTACCCAACCACCCCCCCGCCTCCCATCCGCCGACGTGTACCGGGGCTTCGTCATGTTTCTGATGATGGCCGAGGTGCTGCGGCTGTGCGCCGTTTCTGAAAACCTGCCCGAAAGCGGTTTCTGGGCGTTTTTGTGCGAGCAGCAGAGCCACGTCGAGTGGCGGGGGGCGGTGCTGCACGATTTGATTCAGCCCTCGTTCACGTTTCTGGTGGGCGTGGTGCTGCCGTTTTCGCTGGCCGGGCAACGGGCGAAGGGCGGGAAGTTCGGACCGATGCTGCTTCGCGCCCTTCGCCGCGCGCTCGTGCTGGTGCTGCTCGGCATTTTCCTCCGCTCCCAGCACGCCAGCCAGACCAACTTCACCTTTGAAGACACCCTGACGCAAATCGGCCTCGGCTACCCGTTCGCGTTTCTGCTCGCCTACGCCCCGCCCCGCGGGCAGTGGGCGGCGCTGGGCGCGATTCTCGTTGGTTACTGGCTGCTGTTCGCGCTCTACCCGCTGCCCGGCCCGGCGTTCGACTACCCCGCCGTGGGCGTGCCCGCCGACTGGCCCCACCACCAGACGACGGGCTTTGCCGCGCACTGGGCGAAGAATTCCAACCTCGCCTGGGCGTTTGACACGTGGCTTCTGAACCTCTTTCCCCGCGAAAAAGTCTTTCTGTTCAACGGCGGCGGGTACGCCACGCTGAGTTTCATCCCTACGCTGGGCACGATGCTGCTGGGGTTGCAGGCGGGAAATTTGTTGCAAAAACCGCTGTCGGACGCGCGGAAACTGAAATGGTTCGTCGGGCTGGGCATAGCGGGGCTGGCGCTGGGCTTGCTGCTCGACGTGACCGGCATTTGCCCCAACGTGAAGCGCATCTGGACATCGTCGTGGGTGCTGTTCAGCGGCGGGTGGTGCTTTTTGCTGTTGGCGCTGTTTTACGCGGTGGTGGACAGATGGAAAATTCAGCGGCCGTTTTTCGTCTGGAACGTCATTGGCATGAATTCCATCGCCGCCTACGTGCTGGCTGAAACTCTGCCGGGGTACTGGGCCAACGCGTTTCGCATCCACTTCGGGCCGCGCTACGCCGAAGTGTTCGGGGCGGCCTACGCGCCGTTCGTGGCGGGCTTGTTGGTGCTGGCCATCGAGTGGCTGGTGTTGTGGTGGATGTACCGGCGGAAGGTGTTTATTCGGGTGTGAGAGAGGGGTTTAACCACAGAGTGCGCAGAGTTTTTCACAGAGGAAACAGAGAGAACTCCGCGAACTCTGTGAAAAACTCTGCGCACTCTGTGGTTAAACCGTTTCGTCTGTCCTCCAAAGCAGCGTGACGAAATAAATCAGGCACGTCACAATCCCCACCTGCATCGCGTATTCGAGCAAAAACACCGCATTGGTCAGGTCGGAAAGCGAATAAAATCGTTGCCCCAGCCGCCACCAGGCAGAGGGTTGCAGCACACTGAGGAAATTGAAGAGCAGCAAAAAAAACAGCGGTCTGCCCGACGTGTACCCCGGCAGGCCCCCCGCCACCAGGGGCAGCATAAAGCCGAAGCCGTACACGGCGTAGGCGCTCGGTACGAGCAGCATGATGAGGCAAAACACGAGCACCCAGACGCGGGGGAGCATTTTGGCGAAGGTCAACCCGGCCCGTTTCCAGCGAAACGTGAACCCCGTTGAAACACCCACCACGCCTACCAACGCCGCGTAGTTGAACGCTTTCGGCGGGATTTTATCAAACAAACTACCCAGCATCGGGTGCAGCACCGACCAGACGTTGGGCGAAAGCGGCTCCTGGGCCAGTTGCACGGGCATCAGAAACGACCACTTCCCCAGGTAAAACAAGACCGCCAGCACGGGCAGCCCCACGGCGAGCATCCCGGCAACGAGCCGGACCTTGTCGCGCACCCAGAAAAACACCGGCGGCACAAACAGCACGAACAGGGCCTTCGTCACCACCAGCGCCAGGCCCAGCGCCGCGCCGGTTTTGGTCGCCTTTTCGCGGGGACGCATCGCCAGGACCGTCAGCAAGCCGAAGCCCCACATCCACACGTCTTCCTGCCCGCCAATCACGCTGTTCATCAGGCTGGCGGGGAGCAGCAGGTACAGCAGCACGGTGGCCAGCGACAGGCGGTACACCCGGTACGTGCCCCAGAGCACCAGGCCCTCGACAAGCATCATGAGCACGATGATGGCACGGGCGTCATCCCAGATCAGGGTGGGAAGGGCCGTCAGGTACGCGAAAAAAGGCGCGTACACGGTCAGAAAATCGCGGTAGGGCACCAGCCCCTCGCGGGCGGCGACGGCCCCGAGGTAAAACCCGCGCAGATCGGAAGTGGCCTCGTAGCCCAGGGCACCGTAGAGCACGGCAAAGGGCACCAGCCGCAGCAGCACCCACAGCACCCACACGGAGCCATCGCCCTTTCCGGTGAAAAAGGCTTGGACCCGGCCGCGCTGCCGCAAAACCCCGAACGACGCGATGGTCAGCAGGAGGGCAAGAACGAGTTTACCGAGTAGAACGGACATTCGCTAAACTTAAAAATCAGTAGGTTAAATTTTTTCAAGGCGTTGCCAGGCCCGCCCCACGTACGTAGTCACGCAGGCCACGAAGGCGACTTCGAGGGCGTATTCGAGCCCATTCCATGAGTCGGTCAGGGCCGAAAACCGGTTGAATTGCGGTTGCCCCAGGTACACGTACACGAAGGGCTGCACGATCACGAGCAGGTTGACCAACAACAGCAGTGCCACCTGCCGGGTATTGGTCAGGTCGGTCAGTTCAAACACCAATACGATCAGAATCAGGAACAGGTAATAGGCCATCGCGCTGGGCTGCACCAGCATGAACGTGCCGAACGTGACGACCCACAGGGCGGGGAGAACCCGGTCGAGGGGCTTGTCGCGGAAGCGCCAACCTGCCAGCGAGGCCACCGAAATCGTGAGGGCCATGCCGAACCAGTTGAGGTATTTCAGCGGTACGCGTTCGAGCCAACCGAACGTAAACGGGCGCAGAATCGACACGAAGTTGGGCGAAAACGGCAGGTCGGCGTGCTGCACCGGCATCAGGAACAGCCAGCCGAACACGAAATAACACACCGCCAGCGCGGGTACACCAACGGCCAGCAAGGCTCCGGTGAAGCGGACTTTGTCGCGGAGCAGGAAAAAAAGCGGGAACACGATGAGCACGAACGTGACCTTGAGCGTGAGCAGGGCCAGGGCCAGCACCATTCCGACCCGGAACGCGTCGCGTCCGCCCCGACTGGCCATGACGGCCCAAACCCCGAAGCCCCAAAGCCAGATGTCTTCCTGACCGCCCAGCAGGCAGATGATGAGCGGCGCGGGCAAGAGCAGGTACACGACGCTTTTCCAGAACGCGCCGCGAGGGTCGGCTCTTCGGTAAAACCGGTACGTGACCCACACACAGATGGCTTCGCCCACGCCCATGAGGGCGACGATGACCTTGGGGCTGTTCCACAGAAACACGGGAAGGGCCAGGAGGTACGAAAACAGGGGGCTGTGAAACGACCAGAAGTCGCGGTACACTAGTTTGCCCTGGTGAGCGAGGTCGGCCTTCCAGTAAAAAAAAGGAATGTCGCCGCGCGGGGTTTCGTTGAGCACCAGAAACACGGCCACGAAGGGAACGACCCGGAGGGCCACCAGCAGCAGAGCGATGATCAACCCCTCGCGGGTTTCAACCAAGGACTGAAGGCGGGTGCGGTAACGGATTGTAAACCAAACGGCTGCGCTCAGCAAAACGGTGACAACGAGCTTAACCAGAAAGACAAGGAGGACGGGCATTGCGTAAAAAAACGTCGTGTTGGAACGCGACGAAGGCGCAAAGAACGCGAAGAATTAACGAACGGCGTCTTTTTTCAAGATGCCTTGCAGTTCGGCAAACGGAATCTGTACCTCGGTCTCGCCCGCCGCGTAGGGTTTGATTTCGTAGGGATTGTACAAGAATTTCAGACCCGTGTTGGTCAGGGTGAAGTTGTCGTTGAGGCGAAATTTTCCTTCTTCAAAAAAATACCCATCGGCGAGAGGAGTGCCGGGTTTGAGCCCTTCCTGCTCCCGAAAATGCCGCTCGGCGATGCCCGTTAGTGTTTTTTCGAAATCAGGTTGAAACAACTCGGCGAGGGTGAGACGGTGGCCGGTGGCGCGGTCGTAGTTGGCGTACCGGGTGGCGTGGTTGGGGTGGGCACCGCCGCTGAACACGTAGCCTTGGTGCGCGACGCTGACCCACTTTGGCGACTGGCGGAGCACTTCGGCTTTTACTTCCAGGCTCCAGGTTTGGCCGAACGGGAGGCTGTCGCCCTGGGACTCCACAAACCGGTCGTAATCGTTCGTGAAGTTTTTGGCGGCTTCTTCGAGCGTCCGGGCGCGGAGGTCAGGGTCTCCCTCGGCGGCGGCCACGCGGATGACGTCGGCGCGGAGGCTGTCGCTCAACGCTTGGAAGGCATCGCCGGGGAATACCGGGTACTTGAACGAGGCCAGGGCGCAGAGCGAATCGGGTCTGACGCAATGCTGGCTGCGGGCTTCGTACGTGCGGAGTTCGTAGGCGAGGGTGTCAGGCTGGGCTGCCGTTTGGATGGTGGCGGATTCGGGGCGGCTTTGACAGGCGGCGAGGGCGAATGGGATCAGGTAAAGAAGTTGCTTCATGGGGCGCGCACGGGCGGTTCTGGTGAACCGCCCCACAAAATGGGTTCAGGCGTTTTCCTCCCAGATCTGGCACAGATTGACGATGACTTCCACGGCGGCCTCCATGTCTTCGACCGATACCCATTCGTGCTTGGAGTGGAAGGCGTGTTCGCCGGCGAAGAGGTTGGGACAGGGCAGGCCCATGAACGACAGCCGGGAGCCATCGGTACCGCCCCGGATGCTCATTTTCTTCGGCTCCAGGCCCGCCCGGCGAATGGCCTCTTCGGCAAAATCACTCACGGCGGGGTGCTGGTCGAGGATTTCCTTCATGTTGCGGTACTGCTCGCGTACTTCTAACTCAGCGCGGGAGTGCGGATAGGCGCTGACGACCTCGTTGGTCAACGTCCGCAGCAGTTCTTCGTGGCGCAGCAGCCCTTCCTCGGTGAAATCGCGGATGATGAACTCCACCGTGGCCTTTTCGACCGTTCCCTGCATGCCGACCGGATGCACGAATCCTTCGCGGCCCGCGGTGCTTTCGGGTGAGAGCAGGTCCTTCGGCAGGCGGGACACGAGTTCGGCGGCCATTTTCAGGGCGCTTTCCATCTTGCCTTTCGCAAAGCCGGGGTGGGCACTCACGCCGTGGAAGGTCACGGTCACGCCGTCGGCGGAGAAGGTTTCGTCTTCGAGCGAGCCTCGGGTTTCACCGTCCACGGTGTAGCCGTAATCGGCCCCGAGCTTCCCTAAATCCATCTTCGCCGTGCCGCGCCCGATTTCCTCGTCGGGGGTGAAGAGGATTTTCACCGTGCCGTGCTTTACCGCCGGGTGGGTGAGCAGGTAATTTGCCGCGTCCATGATTTCGGCCACGCCCGCCTTGTTGTCGGCCCCAAGCAGGGTAGTGCCGCTGGCGGTGATGATCGTATGGCCGTGCTGGTCTTTCAAATCGGGGTGGTCGGCTTCCCGAATGAGGTGCGTGGGGTCGTCGGGGAGTACCAGATCGCGGCCGTCGTACGCCTCGTGCAGAATCGGCTTCACGCCCGCGCCCGAAGAGTCCGGCGAGGTATCGACGTGCGAGCAAAAACAAATGACCGGAACCTGTTTGTCGGTATTCGAGGGCAGGGTGGCGTACACGTAGCCGAACTCATCGAGGTGGGCGTCGGGCAGGCCCATCGCCCGGAGTTCATCGGCGAGCAGGCGACCCAAGTTTTTTTGTTTTTCGGTGGAGGGGTACGTGGGCGAGTGCGGGTCGGACTGGGTGTCGATCCCGACGTACCGCAGGAAACGTTCGGTAACGGTGTGTTCGTAGTTGGTCAGGGGCATGAACCGGAGCCGGATTTTGCTCAACAAACTTAGGGCATTCGCGGTTATTTCCGGCAGAACGGGGCGGCGAAGGCTGGAATCGAACTAAATTTCCCCGGAAACGTCCCGCGTGGAAATTTTTGGTTTTAATTTCGCCGCGACCCTTTGCCTGTTGAGTTGCTCGTTGTCGGTTGCTGGTTCGGTTTCCGAACAAAAAACTCGATTTCAACCAACAACCCTCAACCAACCGCAGCGGCGGACCGCAACTAACAACCAATTCACCTGCTGTATGGCTGATTTTGCAGAACTTACGCTGGAAGGCAAAGCCTACCAGTTTCCCGTGGTGGTCGGGACCGAGGACGAAAAAGCGATTGACATCAACGCCCTCCGCGACCAAACCGGGTACGTTACCCTTGATTCGGGCTACAAGAACACCGGTGCTACCCGGAGTGCGATCACTTTTCTGGATGGTGAGCAGGGAATCCTGCGTTACCGGGGGTATGCCATCGAGGAGTTGGCCGAAAAATCCAGTTTTCTTGAAGTGGCTTACCTGCTGATTTACGGTGAACTGCCGTCGAAGGCACAGTTTCAGCAGTTTGAAGGGGAAATCCGCCGTCATACGATTGTTAACGAAGACATGCGGAAGATTTTCGAGGGCTTCCCCGTCAACGCCCACCCCATGGGCGTGTTGTCGTCGCTGGTGTGCGCCATGAGCGCCTTCTACCAAGGCGATAGCGGGAAAGACGACCACCTCAACATCATCCGGTTGCTGGCCAAAATGCCGACGATGGCCACCTGGAGCTACAAAAAATCACAGGGCCACCCCATCAATTACCCCAATAACCACCTCGACTACTGCACGAACTTCCTCAACATGATGTTCGCGCTGCCCGTGGAGCCGTACCACGTGGACCCGGTCGTGGCAAGCGCGCTGAACAAACTCCTCATCCTCCACGCCGATCACGAGCAAAACTGCTCTACCTCGACGGTGCGCCTGGTGGGTTCGTCGCGGGCCAACTTGTTCTCGTCGATTTCGTCGGGCATCAACGCCCTCTGGGGGCCGCTGCACGGCGGGGCCAACCAGGAGGTGATTGAGATGCTCGAAGACATCAAGGCCGACGGGGGTGACACGAAGAAGTACATCGCCATGGCCAAGGACAAAAACAGCGGCTTCCGGCTGATGGGCTTCGGACATCGGGTGTACAAAAACTTCGACCCCCGCGCCCGCATCATCAAAAAAGCCGCCGACGACGTGCTCAACAAACTGGGCGTCAACGATCCCACGCTCGTGATCGCCCAGGAACTGGAAGAGGCTGCCCTCAACGACGAGTACTTCATCGCCCGCAAGCTGTACCCCAACGTCGATTTCTACTCGGGCATTATTTACCGCGCCTTGGGCATCCCGACCAACATGTTCACGGTGATGTTCGCCCTGGGCCGCCTGCCGGGCTGGATTGCACAGTGGAAAGAAATGCGCGAGGCCAAAGAACCCATCGGTCGTCCCCGGCAGATTTACGTGGGTGCCACCGCCCGCGAGTACGTGCCGATGGACGAGCGGTTTCAGTTTGCCGAACGCTGACGGCAACCGTTTTTCCTTTAAGCCCGCTTCCTGGACAGGAAGCGGGCTTCTTGTTTTTGGGTTATCCCCAAAAGCACCGGTTTCAGCCAAGCGGATAAACTTCCTTACCTTCGCCCCATCAACTTGAATCCCCCAATGCAGAAAGCCATTCGCAAGCAGGACGCGCTCGATTACCACTCGAAGGGCCGTCCGGGCAAAATTGAAGTCGTCACCACGAAAGAAACCGAAACCCAGCGCGACCTCTCGCTGGCCTACTCGCCCGGCGTGGCCGAGCCTTGCCTCGAAATTGCCGAGCATCCCGAAGACGTGTACAAGTACACCGCCAAAGGCAACCTCGTGGCGGTCATCAGCAACGGCACCGCCGTGCTGGGCTTGGGCAACATCGGCCCCGCCGCCGGGAAGCCGGTGATGGAAGGCAAGGGCGTGCTGTTCAAGATTTTTGCCGACATCGACGTGTTCGACATCGAACTCGACACGACCGACGTGGACGAATTCGTGCGGACAGTGAAAATCCTCGAACCCACCTTCGGGGGCGTCAACCTCGAAGACATCAAAGCCCCTGAATGCTTTGCCATCGAGGAGCGGCTCAAGCAGGAACTGAACATTCCCGTCATGCACGACGACCAGCACGGCACGGCCATCATTTCCGGGGCCGCCTTGCTGAACGCGCTCGAACTGGTCGGGAAGAAAATCGGGGAGGTAAAATTCGTCGTCAACGGGGCCGGAGCCTCGGCCATTTCCTGCACCAAACTGTACGTCTCGCTCGGTGCCAACCCCGAAAACATCGTCATGTGCGACTCGAAGGGCGTCATCCGCGCCGACCGCACCGACCTCGACGCCCAGAAACGGCAGTTTGCCACCACCCGCGACCTGCACACGCTCGAAGAAGCGATGGTCGGCAGCGACGTGTTCATCGGGCTGTCGAAGGGCAACGTGCTCAGCCAGGACATGGTGCGCAGCATGGCCCCGGACGCCATCGTGTTCGCCATGGCCAACCCCACGCCCGAAATTTCCTGGGACGAAGCCTGCGCCGCCCGCCCCGACCTCATCATGGCCACGGGCCGGAGCGATTACCCCAACCAGGTCAACAACGTGCTCGGCTTTCCCTTCATCTTCCGGGGTGCGCTCGACGTGCGGGCCACCGAAATCAACGAAGCCATGAAGCTGGCCGCCACCCACGCCCTGGCCGAACTGGCCAAGAAACCAGTGCCCGATATGGTCAACATGGCCTACAACGAGAAAAACCTGACGTTCGGTCGCTCCTACATCATTCCCAAGCCCGTCGATCCCCGCCTCATCACCACCGTGGCCCCCGCCGTGGCCCGCGCCGCGATGGAATCGGGCGTGGCGCGGCAACCGATTCAGAACTGGGAGGAGTACGAACAAATCCTGGCCAAACGCCTCGGCCTCGACAACCAGTTGACCCGCGTCATCACGAGCAAGGCGAAAAAAGACCCGAGAAAAGTTGTTTTTGCCGACGCCGAGAACCTGACCGTGCTCAAGGCTGTGCAGCAGGTGCGCGACGAAGGCATCGCCCATCCGATCCTGCTCGGCAACCGGGAGCGCATCCTCGCCATCGCCGCCGAAAACCGCCTCGACCTGGCCGACGTGCCGGTCATCGACCTGCTCTCGGCGGAGGCTGACGCCCACGTCAGCCACTTCGGGCAGTTGTTTTTCGAAAAACGCAAACGCCGGGGTGTCAATCGCCAGGAAGCCGACCAACTCATGCGCCGCCGGAGCTACTTCGGGGCCATGATGGTCGAAACCGGCGAAGCCGACGCGGTCATTTCCGGCCTGACCCGCAACTACCCCGACACCATCCGCCCCGCCCTGCAAATCATCGGGCGCGAAGACGGCGTGAAAAAAGTATCGGGGATGTACATTTTGCTTACGAAAAAAGGCCCGCTCTTTTTCTCCGACACGACGGTCAATTTCAACCCCACGGCGGAAGACCTCGTCGAAATCACCGAACTGACGGCGGAAGGCGTGGAGCAGTTCAACATCAAACCCCGCATCGCGCTCGTGACGTACTCCAACTTCGGCACCGCTTCGGGCGAAGACGCCGAAAAAATGCGCCGGGCCACCGAAATGCTCCAGCAAAAGCACCCCGACTGGGTAGTGGAAGGCGAAATGCAGGCCCACTTGGCCTTCAACACCGAACTCGTCCGCGAGAGCTACCCCTTCAGCAAACTGGCTGAAGAAGGCGCCAACGTGCTCATTTTTCCGAACCTCTCGGCGGCCAACATCGCCTACAACCTGCTGAAGGAAGCCGGTGAACTCGAATACATCGGGCCGATTTTGCTGGGGTTGAAAAAGCCCGTCCACGTGCTCCAACTCGGCAGCACCGTGCGTGAGATCGTGAACATGGTGGCCATTGCCGTAGTGGAGGCGCAGCGGAAGTAACCGATTGGAATGCATGCAGGAGCCGAAAAATTTGTTCTCCACCCAGGCCAGCTACTACGCCCGCTACCGTCCGACGTACCCCACCGAATTGTACGATTTCGTGCTGGGTCACGTGCGCAGCCGCGACCTGGCCTGGGACTGCGCAACCGGCAATGGGCAGGTGGCGGGCGAGCTGGCGAAGCACTTCAACCGGGTGGTCGCCACCGACATCAGCGAGCGGCAACTTGCGCAAGCCGTCCAAAGCGAAAAAATTGACTATCAACTCGGAAATGCGGAGAGCAGTCGACAGGCCGATTATTCGTTCGACCTGATTACGGTAGGGCAGGCCTTGCATTGGTTCGACGTAAAGGCGTTTTACCAGGAAGTGAAACGGGTGGCGAAACCGGAGGGTGTGCTGGCCGTCTGGGGTTATGGTCTGATGCGGATTTCACCCGAAATCGACACCCAGATTTTGCACTTTTACCGGAACGTCGTCGGGCCGTACTGGGAGTACAACCGGAGTTACGTGGACAGTGCTTACGCGACGTTGCCCTTCCCATTCCGCGAAGTGCTCTGCCCGGAGTTTCGCATGAAAAAAACGTGGACACTCGACGCGTTGGAAGGGTACCTGAACTCCTGGTCGAGCGTCGTCACATTCATGCAGGCGAGGGGGCACAACCCTGTGCCCGGTTTCGTCGCTGACATCCGGCCCCACTGGCCCGAAGGCGAGGCGCTGCCCATCGAGTTTCCAATTTTCATGCGGCTGGGTTACGTCAACTGATTTTTTCCGAAAAAGCATGTCTGCCGTCGAAGACTACATCTGGGAACGGCCCGAACCGCAACGGGGGTTGCTGATGCGGTTGAGGCAGTTGTTGTTCGCGGCTTCGCCGAAAATGCAGGAAAAAATACGCTACAACGTGCCGTTCTACGACTGCCCCCGCTGGTTTTGCTACACGAATCCCCTGAAAGCCGGCGGCGTGGAGGTCTGTTTCCTGCGGGGCGACGAGCTTTCCAACGAGCAGGGCCTGCTCGACGCCCGCAACCGCCGCAACGTGTGCGGCGTGACGATTTGGGACCTGGCTGACCTGGCCCAAAAAGAAGAGGCCCTGCTCGAAATCATTCAGGAGGCGATCCTGTTGGAAGAACTCAACCCCGAACGCCCCGCGTTTTCGCGCAAAAAATGACCGTGAACGACGAAGTTTCCAGTGCTATTCAGCATTCAACCATCGGAATGCAGCATTCTTTGCCCGTCATGGAAGCCTTCTACACCCTCCAGGGAGAAGGTTTCCACCAGGGGCGCGCGGCGTACTTCATCCGCTTGGGTGGTTGCGACGTGGGCTGTCATTGGTGTGACGTGAAAGAATCCTGGAACGCGGACAAGCACCCAAGACTTTCCATCGACACCATTGTGGCCGAAGCCGCCCGGCACCCGGCCCGGCTGGCGGTCGTGACGGGCGGCGAGCCGCTGATGTACGACCTTACCGACTTCACCACCGCCCTGCGCGAAGCCGGTTTTCAGACCAACATCGAAACCTCCGGAGCCTACCCGCTGACCGGCACGTGGACCTGGTTCTGCCTTTCCCCGAAAAAATTCAAAAAGCCAGTGCCGGAAGCCTACGAGCGGGCCGACGAATTGAAGGTCATTGTGTTCAATCGAAACGACTTCCGGTGGGCCGAAGAGCAGGCCGCCCGCGTCCGCCCCGAATGCGAGCTACTGCTCCAGCCGGAGTGGGGCAAGCAGGCCGAGATGCTGCCGCTGATGATTGAGTACGCCAAAAGCAATCCCCGCTGGCGCATTTCGTTACAAACGCATAAATTCATGAACATCCCATGAACCCAGTTGGTAATTGGCAGTTGGCAGGTAGTAAACTCACTGACAGCGGGTTTATGCGAGTTCTTGGTGTGCTTCTTTTTTTTGCCAACTGCCAACTGTCCTCCGCCAACTGTTTTGCTCAGCTTTCTCAGAACAAAAAAGCCCAGGAAGCTTACGACCAAGCGGCCAAGCGGTACGCGGAGCGGAAACCCGCCGAAGCCCTTAGCCTGTACCAAAAAGCCCTCGAACGCGACCCGGCTTTTGGCGAAGCTGCCTTTCAGATGGGCAGGCTGTACGACGCCGACCGGCAACCCGAACGGGCGGCGGATTGGTACCGCAAGGCCGTCGAGTTGAAACCTGATTCGCCCGTCACGCTTCCCGCCTACGCCTGGCTGGGCAGTTTTTACCTGAAAAAAGGGTCCTACGCCGAGGCGCAGACGCTCCTGGAAAAGGTGAAGGCCAAATCACCGCCAGGCGTACTCAGTCGTCGGGCGGCCCGCCAACTGGAAACCATCCGCTTCGCCGACGATGCGATGAAAAAACCACTCACGTTCCGCGTGAATCGGTTGCCGGACATGGTTAATGCCTTTGATTCCCAGTACTTTCCCGTCCTGACTGCCGACCGTGAGACAATGATTTTCACGGGCATTGCCAACCCGCTGGGCGACGAGGATTTGTACGTCAGTCGTCGGGAAGAAGCACAGGGCTGGTCGAAGCCGGTTTCGCTCTCGTCGGTCATCAACACCCCCGACAACGAAGGCACCGCGGCCATTTCCGCCGACGGGCGCACGCTGGTGTTTACCGTCTGCCAGGGCAAGCGGCGGGGCTTCGGCAATTGCGATTTGTACGCCAGCTACCGGCGCGGCGACGACTGGTCGGAGCCGGAAAACCTCGGAGCCGACGTCAACTCACCCTCCTGGGATTCGCAGCCCGCCCTCAGCGCCGACGGGCGCACGCTGTATTTCGTCAGCGACCGACCGGGTGGGGTGGGCAAGCGGGATTTGTGGGTCTGCCAACGGGAAGCCGAAGGGCGCTGGGGCGCGGCCCGCAACCTCGGCAAGGCCATCAATACCCCCGAAGACGACGTGTCGCCCTTCCTGCACGCCAACGGCCATACTCTATTTTTTGCCTCCGAAGGCTACGTGGGCCTGGGTGGCTTCGACGTCTGGATGTCGGAGGGGGACGGGCAGACCTGGACGAAGCCCGAAAACGTGGGCTACCCGCTCAACACCCACGAAGACCAGGTCGGCCTGTTCGTGACCGCCGACGGGAAAAAAGGGTATTACTCGGTGGAGGAGCGCATTGAGAAAGACCGTCGCCGGTCGAGTTTGTACGAGTGCGAAATCCCCGAGCAGCTCGCGGCGCGTTTCAAGCGGGCCAACGTGCTGAAAGGCCTCGTCACCGACGCCAAAACCCGCCAGCCCCTGGAGGCTGAGGTGGAGCTTTATAATCTGAAAACGAATCAGCTGGAGGGTCGCGTCTCCTCCGATCATGCAAGCGGGGCCTACGCCGTCGTACTGCCTGAAGGCGGCGAGTACGCCGTGACGGTGAGCCGGGCGGGCTATTTTTTCAAAAGCTTATCCTTTGATTTTTCGGCGAAAGCCGGGGCCGACAAGCACCTTGATTTGCCCCTGGAACCCTTGAAAAAAGACGCCCGTGAGGCGTTGAACAACGTGTTTTTTGAGACGGGAAAATGGGACCTGGACGAAAAATCGAAACCCGAACTCGACAAGCTCGTCCGGCTGCTGAAGGCCAACCCTGCGCTGCGGCTCGAAATTTCGGGCCACACCGACGACGTGGGCGACGACAAGCGCAACCTCGACCTTTCGCTGAGACGGGCCAACGCCGTCCGGGATTACCTCACCGCTGCGGGCATCGACCCGAAACGCCTCGAAACGAAGGGATACGGCGAAACCCGCCCCGTGGTGCCCAACACCACCGATGAAGCCCGGCAGCAGAACCGGCGCATGGAAGCTCGGATTTTGTAAACGGATTTTTTCGCTACTTTTTCGCAAAAATCCTGCGTCGCCATGCGAAAACCCGTCTTCGTTCTCGGTATGCTGTACCTTCTGACCGCAGCCGGAGGTGGACTTCTCAAAGTCTTGCACTGGAACGGCGCAAACGAGCTTCTGCTCGCCGCCCTGCCACTCGGCGTGGCGTTTTGGGGCGTTTTGCTCTACTTTTTGCTCTTCGTGGCTGGTCGTCGGGTGGGGTAAGGGTTGGCTTTCCGGGCAAAAACTGCAATTTTTGCGAGCGCAATCGTGTTGCATCGTCACGAACGTCAACCGTTCGTGCGGGCCGCGCCGATTGGCGCCGCCTGCCCACTGAATTTTGCCACCCTCCGAAATGGCCATCGAGCACATTCCCTGCCTAATCATTGGTTCCGGCCCCGCCGGGTACACCGCCGCCATCTATGCTTCCCGCGCCAACCTCGCTCCCGTAATGTACATGGGCAGCCAGCCCGGCGGGCAGTTGACCATCACCTCCGACGTCGAAAATTTCCCCGGTTATCCCGAAGGCATCACCGGGCCCGAGCTCATGCAGGACCTCGAAAAGCAGGCCCGGCGCTTTGGCACCGACGTACGCTACGGCATGGTGACGGAGGTGGATTTTTCGGGCGAATTGAAGCGGGCGACGATTGATTTTGAGAAAGAAGTCACCGCCGACGCGGTCATCATCGCCACCGGGGCTTCGGCCAAGTGGCTGGGGCTGAAAAACGAAGAGCGGTTTTACAGCAAGGGCGTGTCGGCTTGCGCCGTGTGCGACGGGTTTTTCTTCCGGGGGCAAGACGTGGCCGTGGTGGGCGGGGGCGACACCGCCGCCGAGGAAGCCAGTTACCTGGCCAAACTCGCCCGGCGGGTGTACCTGCTGGTGCGTCGCGACGAACTCCGCGCTTCGCAAATCATGCAGCAACGGGTGAAAAATACCCCGAACCTCGAAATTTTGTGGAACACCGAAACGGTGGACATCCTCGGCGACGACGAAGCGGGCGTGACCGGTGCCCGGGTACGCAACAACCTGACCCACGAAGTGTACGACCTCGACGTGACGGGCTTTTTCGTGGCCATCGGCCACCAACCCAACACCAAAATCTTCGCCGGGCAATTGGAGATGGACAATAACGGCTACATCAAGACCGTTCCCGGAACGACCCGCACAAGCGTAGAAGGCGTGTTTGCCTGCGGCGACGCCCAGGATCACGTGTACCGGCAGGCCGTCACTGCTGCTGGCACCGGCTGCATGGCCGCCCTCGACGCCGAGCGCTACCTGGCCGCCGTGGAGGCGACCGTGAAAGTTGAAAGCTGAGGTCCGCTGGCTGTTTCTTTTCCGGAAGCCACGGCCCGTATCCACTGACCACCAACAACCTGACCAGGAGCGGCTTCTGCCCCCGCGGCGCGGTGTACCGCCCGGCAGAAGTCGCTCTGTTTTTTCCGTTATGCAGCGAAGTCTGGCCCTTCTTCTGATCGCCACCGCTCTGTTTGTCCTGCCCCAGCGCCTCGTCGGCCAGGGTCGGGAGCGGGGGCTTTTCAAGAAAAATCTGAACATTAAGCCCAAAAGCACGCCGGAACCAAAGAAAAATAACGACGAATTTCAACTCGACGAAGAGCCGACCCCCCAACTAAGGGTCAACAACCAGTTTGAACCCGTCAAACAACCCAACCCGGTCGTGGCCAGCCCCGCCGACACCGCCGACGTGGCGAAAGGCGAAACCTTCCCGGTCGAAGTGGATGAAGAAGTGCAGGTGGGCGACGAATTCGTGAAGGTGGCCTCGTACTTTTCCGTCTGGAACACCCAAGTCATCGACCCCTACGGCATCGACCCGACCGACTTCGACGGGGTAGTGGATATTCAACTTTACGAACCGCCCAAAAACCGGATGTGGTCGGCCCCGCTCACCGACGGGCGGATGACTTCCGTGTTTGGTCCGCGCTGGGGACGCTGGCATTCCGGCGTGGACCTTGATCTCGAAACCGGCGACCCGGTGTACTCGGCCTTCGACGGCATCGTGCGCGTGGTCGGTTTCGACGGCGGTGGCTATGGGCGCTACGTGGTGGTGCGGCATTACAACGGCCTTGAAACGCTCTACGGGCACCTCTCGAGCCAGTCGGTGGAGTCGGGGCAGTTGGTGAAAGCGGGCGATTTGATTGGCCTCGGCGGCAGCACTGGCCGCAGCACCGGCTCGCACCTGCACTTCGAAGTGCGCTACGAAGGAAATCCATTCACCCCCCTAGAAATCTACACGTTTCCGGCCAACACCATCAAAGGCGAGCACTACCTGCTCACGCCAAAAGTCTGGGATTACAAGCGGACGGGCAATAAACTCGAGTACGCCAGCGGCGAAAAACGCGTTACCCGCCAGACCTACTGGTACCGGGTGCGCAAGGGCGACACGCTGGGGGAAATCGCCGACAAGACCGGCGTTTCGGTGGCCCGGCTCAAACGCCTGAATCGGCTCAGCAGCAGTCGGCTTCAGGTTGGAAAGCGCCTGCGCATCAAATAAGTTTGCGGCATGAAGCTTGATATTCTTGTTTTGGCCGCCCACCCCGACGACGCCGAAATGTCCTGCGGGGGCACCCTCGCCGCCGAAATCGCCGATGGCCGACGCGTCGGCATCGTGGATTTCACGAAAGGTGAACTTGGTACCCGCGGCACGCCTGAAACGCGCCTCCGGGAAGCGGAGGAAGCGGGCAACGTGCTCGGCATTTCAGTTCGGCACAACCTGGGGTTTCGTGACGGTTTTTTCCGAAACGACGAGGAGCATCAACTTCAACTCATTCCGTACCTCCGCCGTTACCGGCCAGCTCTGGTCATTGCCAACGCCATCGAAGATCGTCACCCTGACCACGGCAAAGCCGCCGCCCTGGCCGTGGACGCGTGTTTTCTGTCGGGCCTTCGGCAAATCAAAACCACTGACCCGCTGGACGGCACGCCCCAGGAAGCCTGGCGACCCCGCCAAGTGTTCCACTACATCCAGGACCGCTACCTCAAGCCCGACGTGACGGTGGACATCACGGCCCACTGGCAGACCAAACTGGCCTCCATCCAGGCCTACCGCAGCCAGTTTTTCGACCCGGCCAGCACCGAACCGGCCTCGTACATTTCTTCCAAAGAATTTATCGAATTCCTGAAAGCCCGCTGGCAGGAGTACGGGCACGCCATCGGCGTGGAGTACGGCGAAGGGTTTACGTCGTACCGGCAGGTGGGTGCCGACAGTTTGTTCAACCTGAAGTAGCCCGTCAGGGCGAAAGCCGCCCGATTTTCCAGCTTCCGTCCGACTGCTTGGTGTACGCAATCCGATCGTGCAGGCGCGAGGGGCGGCCCTGCCAGAATTCCAGGTACTCGGGCCGGAGGCGGTAGCCACCCCAGTGGGGAGGCCGGGGAACGGGTTTCCCAGCAAATTCAGCCTCCAATTCGGCGGTGCGTTTTTCGAGAAATGCCCGGTCTGGAACGACGGCGCTCTGGGCCGAAACCCAGGCCCCAATCTGGCTGCCTCGGGGGCGGCTGGCAAAATACGCGTCGGATTCGGCCCCGCTGACCCGCTCGACGCAACCTTGCACTCGTACCTGCCGTTCGAGTTCTACCCAGAAAAACGTCAGCGCGGCCTGGTCGTTGTGGGCCAGTTCGTGGCCTTTGCGGCTTTGGTAATTCGTAAAAAACAGGAAGCCTTCGTCCAATCCTTTCAGCAGCACGATGCGCCCCGAGGGCCGTCCGTCGGGACCGACGGTGGCAAGGTGCATCGCGTTGGGTTCGGGCAGTTGGCTATCGGCGGCTTGGTCGAACCAGCGCTGAAATTGGGCCATTGGGTCGGGCAACACGTCGGCGGCATCGAGGCTACCCCGCGTATAGTTTTCCCGTAAGTCGGCAAGATTTGGCATGTACTTCTCGTTTAGGAAACGCGCCTCGGCGGGCGGAGCCGTTTCGTGGGTGCGGTTTTTTTCTACTTTTGCAAATCTAACTCCATAGGGGAACGCAATGACGCCTGAGCAGCACGAAATCACGGAGCAAACCGACCTCGAGCAAAAACCCGCCGAGGCCCTTGCCACCGTCGAGTCCGGACACGCCATCAACGAACCAGCCGAAGACACCGAACCGACGACCCAGCCCGCCGTCGAAGCAGAACCTGTCCCGACGGAAATCGAGGACGCTGCGCCGCAGACTGAGCTGGAACCGGACTTGGTTACGGAAGCGGAAGTGGTCGCTGAACCCGTTGAAACAGAGTCCGTGACGGTTGAGGAGGTAACGGCGGAAGTTGTGCCCGCTTCTGGAGCGGAAACGCCCGTTGAGTCAGAGGCGGTTGCTGACGTGCCTCAGGAAAATCTTGAAGCGATTGTTTCCGCTGGCCCGGAGGCTTCTGAGGAGCTGGATCCCGTGTCTGAGGCCGTCAGCGAGCAGGCCGCCTTCGACCAGCACATGCAGGAAACGACGGACCTCGCCCTGGCTGAGGAGGCCCGGCACACCGACTACAGCCGCTTCTCGAAAGCTGAACTTGTCGGCGTGGTTGAGAATCTGCTTACTTCCCTGCGGAGCAAACAGCCTGCCGCTGCCGATTTCAAAGCCGTGGATGCGACGCTGCGCGAAATCAAGCCCGTTTTCGACCAAATCAAAGCCGACGACCGGCAGCGCGCTCTCGAACAATACGAAGCCGAAGTGGCGACTGAAGGCGAAACTGCGGGCGAATTCAGCTACAAAGCCGACCCCCTCACGCTCAAATTCGATAGCCTCTACGGGCAACTCCGGAGCGAGCGCAACCGCTTTTTCCAGGGCCTCGACAAGCAGAAGGAGGACAATTTCAAGGTAAAAACCGAACTCCTCGCCCGACTGCGCGCCCTGGTGGAATCGGACGAGCAAAATACTGCCTCCGAAAAAACCTGGGCGGCGTTCAAGCAGATTCAGGAGGAATGGAAGGCTGCGGGCAATGTGCATTCGGCCCACAACAACACGCTCTGGGACACGTACCACGCCCTGGTGGACCGGTATTTCAACAACCGGAACATCTACTTTGAACTAAAGGAACTCGACCGCAAGCGGAACATGCAGCATAAAATCGATCTGTGCGAAAAGGTCGAAAAATTAGCCCAGCAGTCCGCCGAAGCCCCCGTGACGGGCGCGATGCTCAACGAAGCCACCTCGCTGTTTGAAGAATACAAGCACGTCGGCCCAGCCCCCCGGGAAGCCAACGAAGTGCTCTGGCAGCGTTTCAAGGCCGCGATGGACACGCTCTACGGCAAAAAACGGGAACAACTCGGGGCCAGCAAAGAGCAGGCCGAGGAGGTGTATAAACTCAAGGCCGACATCGCCGCCCTCGCCGGGACGTTCACCACGTTCCAGTCGTCGAGTATCAACGAGTGGAACGACAAGACGAAGGCGCTGCTTGCCGTGCAGGACCAGTGGAACGCTGTGAAAGGCTCCATGCCTCGCGAAAAAGGCCGGGAAATCAGCCAGAAATTCTGGGCGGATGTGAAGACGTTTTTCCGGCACAAAGGTGAGTTCTTCCGGCAACTAGAAGCCAAACGCGACGAAAACCTGAAGGCCAAAACCGCGCTCATCGAGCAGGTGGAAGGTCTGCTCGAAAGCGGTGACACGTCGGCGGAAGCGACCAATCAGGTCATCGAAGCCCAGAAGCGGTGGAAGAGCATCGGCCACGTGCCCGAAAAGCAGCGCGACAAGGTGTTCAATCGCTTCAAAGCTGCCTGCGACGCGTTTTTCGCTAAAAAACGCGGTAAGAGCGCGGAAACCGACAAGCAGTACGAAGACAACCTGCGTCTGAAAAACGAGTTGATCGCCCGCATCGAAAGCGAGGCAAAGGCCGATTCGCCCAGCCTGGAGCAGTTGAATGAATTCAAGACCCAGTGGGGCGAAATTGGCTATGTACCCCGCAAGGACATGCAGCCCACCCAGCAGCGGTACATCAAGGCCATCAACCAGTACGTGAGCGCCATCGGCAAGCTGAGCGGCAAGGAGCGGGAGCAGTTGGTGCTCGAAAGCGAAGCCGCCCTGGTGCGCGACGAAGGCGGGGGCCGCGATTTGTACCGCCGCGAAAACGACATCCGCCGGAAGATTCAGAGCCTCGAAAACGACATCAGCCTGACGCGCAACAACCTCGAATTTTTCGCTCGTTCGAAGAATTCCGAGAAGCTACGAGCTGATTTTGAAAAGAAAATCGCCGCTTCCGAGCGCGAACTTGAAGGGCTGAAGCACCAGTTGAAGGTGATTCGGCAGGCGGAAGGATGAAAATGAGTTTGAAGTTTGAGGTTCGAAGTTTCGAGTTCACAGCGCATTTTTCAACTTCAGACTTCAAACTACGAACTTCAAACTTTACTTTTGCATCAGGTTTTGCCTCCTTAGCTCAGCTGGTAGAGCAACTGACTTGTAATCAGTAGGTCGCTGGTTCGATCCCGGCAGGGGGCTCATTCAAAACGGTCATCGCAAGCGCGGTGACCGTTTTTTATTTGCTCACTTCTCGTCCAGCATCCGAATCCGCTTTTCGTGCCGACCGCCCTCGAACGGCGTTTCGAGCCAGGTACGCACGATTTCGAGGGCAGTATCTTCCGACACCATTCGCTGGCCGATGGAAATCACGTTGGCGTCGTTGTGCTCGCGCCCCAGCCGGGCCGATTCCACGTTCCAGCACAGGGCGCAGCGCACACCCCGGATGCGGTTGGCCATCATGGCCTCGCCGTTGCCCGAGCCACCCAGCACCACGCCTCGCTCGACCTCACCCCGTGCCACGGCTTCGGCCACGGGGCGGATGAACAGCGGGTAATCGGTCGTTTCTTCGGAGTGGGTGCCGAAGTCGGTCACGTCGTGGCCGAGGGAAATGAGGAGCTTCTCGATTTTTTCCTTGTAGCGAAAGCCGGCGTGGTCGGAGCCGAGGGCGATTTTCATGGCAACGGGGTTTGGAACTGTTTTTTCGGCAACGGAACATTCAAAACTAATACCGACCGGGATAACTTGCGCCCGTTCACCGTCCGTATGCCACCCATGCTCCCTTCCACCAAACGCCCTCCCGCCACCGTGCTCTTCATCTTCGGCGGGAGCGGGGATTTGAATTTCCGCAAACTCACCCCTGCGCTGTTCAACCTGTTCATCGACGGCTACCTGCCCGAGCATTTCGCCGTGGTGGGGCTGGGGCGCAGTGCGTACACGGATGACTCCTACCGGGAGCGGCTGCGGGAGGGCATCGAACAGTTTTCGCGGCGGAAAGGGGAGGGCGAACAGTGGAAAGCGTTCGCCCAGGCCATTTCCTACCTCAAGTTCGACGTGGAAAAAGAGGCCGATTTTCTGAAAATCGCCAAACTGGTCTCGGCCCGTGAAAAAGAGTGGGGCGGAGAGGTGAACGTGCTGTTCTACTTAGCCGTCGCGCCCCAACTCGTGCCCGACATCGCCACGCGCCTGGCCAAATTGCCGCTCTGCGGCGACCGGAAGCACGTGCGCATCGTCGTTGAAAAACCCTTCGGTCACGATTTACAGAGCGCCCGCGAACTCAATGAACTGCTCGGCGGGCTGTTTGCCGAGGAGCAGATTTACCGCATCGACCACTACCTGGGCAAGGAAACCGTGCAGAACATCCTCGCCCTGCGCTTCGCCAACGCCCTCTTCGACCCGGTCTGGAATCGGCACTACATCGACCACGTGCAACTCACTGCCGCCGAAACCGTGGGCCTCGAAGGCCGCGGCGGGTACTACGAAGGCTCCGGTGCCCTGCGCGACATGGTGCAGAACCACCTCCTTCAACTTCTCTGCATCCTGGCGATGGAACCGCCGGTGTCGTTCGAGGCCAACGAGATTCGCAACAAAAAAGTGGACGTGCTCAACGCCATCCGCCGCATTACCCACGATGAAGTCCGCGATTACGCCGTGCGGGGGCAGTACTCGGCGGGGTGGATGAAGGGCAAACAAGTGCCAGGCTACCGGGAGGAGGAAGGCGTAAACCCTGAATCAGCCACGGAGACCTTCGCAGCGGTGAAGTTTCTCGTGGACAACTGGCGTTGGGAAGGGGTGCCGTTTTACGTGCGCACGGGCAAGTATTTGCACGATAAAACGACCGTCATCACCGTGCAATTCAAGCCCGCGCCGCATTACTCCTTCCCCGAAGAAGCCGCCGAAACCTGGCGGCCCAACCGCCTGACCATCCGCATCCAGCCCGAAATGGACATCCGCCTGCGCTTCCAGGCCAAGCGCCCCGGCCAGAGCATGACGCTCAACCCGGTGGACATGGTGTTCAGCTACCAGGAGGCCTTCGACGGCCAGCAACCCGAAGCCTACGAAACGTTATTGCTCGACGCGATGGCCGGAAATGCTACCCAATTCATGCGCGCCGACCAGGTCGAAGCCGCCTGGCGGGTCATCACGCCGATTCTCGAAGCCTGGGCCGCCCGCCCGCCCGTCGATTTCCCCAATTACGCCCCCGATTCCTGGGGGCCGGAGGATGCCCAGGCCCTCGTCGCGCAGGACGGGCACCACTGGGTCACGTTGCCGCCCGATTCCAAGAAATAACGCATGGAACTGCACGTTTTTCAAAACCCCGAAGCCGTCTGCCGCGCCCTGGCCGGGTGGCTCGTCGCCTACGCCGCCGCCGTGGCGCGCGAACGGGGCCGCTTTTCAATCGCCCTCTCCGGCGGCAGCACGCCGAAGCGGCTCTACGAATTGCTTGCTTCGGATGAATACCGGGACCGCGTGGATTGGCAAACCTGGCACGTGTTCTGGGGGGACGAGCGGGTCGTGCCTTTCGACGACGAGCGCAACAACGCCCGCATGGCCCACGATGCCCTGCTCGATCACGTGCCCATTCCGCCCAAACACATCCACGCGCTGCGCACGGACGTAGCTCCTGAAAGCGCCGCCGCCGAGTACGAAGCTACCCTCCACGATTTTTTCGCAAACTCCCCCGTCACCTTCGACCTCGTGCTGCTCGGCCTCGGCGACGACGGCCACACGCTCTCGCTTTTTCCCGGCTCCGAAGTCGTCGAGGAGGAAACCGCCTGGGTACGAACCGTTTTTCTCGAAAGCCAGGCGATGTTCCGCCTCACGCTCACCGCCCCGGTAGTCAACCGGGCGGTCGGCGTGGCGTTTCTGGTGACGGGCGAAGGCAAAGCCGGGGTCGTCAACGCGGTACTCCACGGCGCGCCGGGACAATTTCCCGCCCAGCGCATTCAACCCCTGAACGGCAACCTGCATTGGTTTCTCGACGAAGCCGCCGCCGTAGATTTGCCAAAAAAATAGCCCGCCGTCGGGCGGGCCATCTCAGTTTGTCACGCTGAGCTTGTCGAAGCGCTACGTGCGCCGCGCTTCGACAAGCTCAGCGTGACCGGTTTTTAGGAAAAACTACAGCTCCCGAATCCGGATGTTCCGGTACCACACCGTATCGCCGTGGCCCTGGAGCGCGATGCGGCCTTTGGCGTGGGGTTCGGCGTACTTCCACTTCGCAAACTTGCTCCCGGCCACCAGTTTTTTCCACTCCTCGCCGCCGTAATGGTACTCCACTACCTTTTTGCCGTTGAGGAAATGCTGCACGTGGTCGTTGTTGACCACGATGCGGCCCTTGTTCCACTCGCCGGCGGGCTTTACCACGCTCAGGTCGTTGGGGGCGAGCACGTCGTAGCTGGCACCCGTCAACTGCTTGGTGCTGAGTTGCTTCTGCTGGCCATTCTCCACCCACACGTAGCCCTTGTCGTCGATGACCTGGTACTCCGGGCCGGAGATGTAGGGCTGGTTTAGGTCTTTGCTCTCGATGACTTTGTAAATCACCCCGCTGTTGCCCTTGGGCTGCACCTTGAAGTCAAATTCCAGTTCGAAATTCTCGTACTCCTTGTCGGTTACGAGGTCGCCGGCCTTGCCGTCGGTCGTGAGGGTGCCGTTGTCGATGGTCCAGCCCTGCACGCCGGACTTGTTGTAGCTGTGCCAGCCTTTGGTGCTTTTGCCGTCGAAGAGGGTAGTCCAGGGGGCGGGCTTCACAAACCCGGCTGCGGCCACCGACGCGCCGAGGAGACCGGCGAAGAGGAGGTTCTTTTTCATGAAATGCGAACGGTTCAGATGGTACGGCGTGAAATTAGCGTTTCCGGAGGTTCCGGCGAAAGCGGGCACAAAAATTGGGATGTTTTCGGCGATGATTACCGCCCGGTTCGTTACCACATAAACCCAACCGTCAGCCATTTCGATGAAGCGATTGCTGTTTTATTGCCTGCTCCTGACCGCCACCTGCCAACTGACGAGCTGTTGGGCACCGCGCTGCCCGATGAAAAGCTGCCACGTGCGCATGGAGCACCGGCACGAGGGCATGGTGTTCCGGGGACGGAGCATTCTGGCCTCGCCCGTGCATGGATTCGGGTTCGCGGCCAAGAACAAGAGCGGGGAAGCAGGGGAGGAGTCGGCGTTTCGCAAGAACAAAGACCCGAAGACGAAGAAGAAGTTCCGGAAACTGCTGCCGTGGGAGAAGCCGTCGTGATTTTTTTCAACGAGAAACCCTCGGGGTGAGAACAACTCGCCGGCGTTGAATCCAGCACCGGCGATTTCGTTTTTCCGAAAGGGCACTGCTTTCACCGAAACCGTGCGGGGGTGTATGTTTTTGCTTCTGGTGAAATCGGACGACGCGCCGCGCTGGCTGGGAAACCCCCTGTTCACTTCAACGCCCCCACACCGGACTTCGACGCAGGGTATCCGAATTACGACGGAGGGTCATCGGACTTTAACTGAGGGTCCCGGAACTTCAACCGAGCCAATCCGGACTTTAACCGAGGGTAATCTGTCTTCGACGGAGGGTCCCGGAACTTTAACGAAGGGTATCCTGACTTTGACCAAGGGTTCCGGCACTTCAACCGAAGGTCGTCGGACTTTGACAGAGGCTCTCCGGTCTTCGACGGAGGGTCCCGGCGCTTCAACCGAGGGTATCTGCGCTTCGACGGAGGCACGCCGGACTTCGGCGGGCGTCATTGTCGGCTCAACGGTAGTGAGCCGGGGAAAGACGGGGGCGTTCCCTTTTCCGCCATCACCTCCTGCTTCATCGGGCAAAGGGTGTCGGCTAACGGGGAGGATTCGGCTGCGTATGACCACACCGGGAGAGGGACGACCGGAACCGGCAGCCTCGCCACATTTTCCGTCCGTCGGGTGACATTTCCCTCGAAAACGTGCGGCATTTTCCCGTTTTTTTCGCATATTTGTACGGCGTGGAGCCGTGCCGCTGCTTTTGCCCAGAACCCAGTGAATCAGTAGTTTATTCGACTGAATTTTGGGTTGGGAAAGGGGAGGAGCGGCTCCGACCATCTCACTTCCGTACCAAAATACCGTATGGCCGACCAACTGGAAGAACAATTCCCGGACGAACAGTCCGGCGGCAGAGCCAGCAACATCATCCCGATTAACATTGAAGACGAAATGCGCGGGGCGTACATCGACTACTCGATGTCCGTCATCATCTCCCGCGCTTTGCCCGACGTGCGCGACGGCCTCAAGCCCGTCCACCGCCGGGTGCTCTTCGGGATGGCCGAGTTAGGCGTCAATTACAACAAACCGTACAAGAAATCGGCCCGCATCGTCGGCGAGGTGCTGGGCAAATACCACCCGCACGGCGACTCGTCGGTGTACGACACGATGGTGCGCATGGCCCAGGACTGGTCGCTGCGCTATCCGCTCGTGGACGGGCAGGGAAACTTCGGCTCCGTCGACGGTGATTCGCCCGCCGCCATGCGTTACACGGAGGCCCGCTTGAAGCGCATTGCCGAGGAACTGCTGAGCGACATCAACAAGGAAACGGTTGATTGTCAACCCAACTTCGACGACTCGCTCGAAGAGCCGACCGTCATGCCCGCCAAGCTGCCCAACCTGCTTTTGAACGGCACGTCGGGCATCGCCGTCGGGATGGCCACCAACATGGCCCCCCACAACCTGAGCGAAGTGGTGGACGGCATCGTGGCGTTTCTGGAAAACCCCGACATCGACACCACCGGGCTGATGGAGCACATCAAAGGGCCGGATTTTCCGACGGGGGCCACCATTTACGGCTCCACCGGCATCCGCCAGGCCTTCGAGACGGGGCGGGGCCGCGTGGTGATTCGCGGCAACGCCAATTTCGAAACCACCAAGACCGGCAAGGACCAGATCATCGTCACCGAGATTCCGTATATGATCAACAAGGCCGGGATGATTGAGAAAATCGCCGACCTGATCAACGAGAAGAGGCTGGAAGGCATCTCCGAAATCCGCGACGAGTCCGACCGGCAGGGGATGCGCATCGTGTTCGACCTGAAAAAGGACGCCGTGCCCAACGTGGTGCTTAATAATTTGTACAAGCACACCCCGCTGCAATCGTCGTTCTCGGTCAACAACGTCGCGCTGGTGAAAGGCCGCCCGATGGTGCTCAACCTGAAGGACATGATCCGGGCGTACGTGGAGCACCGGCTGGAGGTCATCGTCCGCCGCACCACCTACGACTTGCGCGAGGCCCGGAAGCGGGCGCACATCCTCGAAGGGTTGCTCATCGCCCTCGACAACCTCGACGCGGTGATTGAACTCATCCGCTCGTCCCGCGATCCGGAGGTGGCCAAGAATGGCTTGATCGAGAAATTTGCCTTGTCCGAAGTGCAGGCCAAGGCCATCCTCGAACTCCGCCTCCAACGCCTGACGGGTTTGGAGCGCGACAAAATCGTGGCCGAGTACAATGAGATTCAGGTGCAGATTGCCGACCTGGAAGACATCCTGGCGAACGAACCCCGCCGCCGGAGCATTATCCGCGACGAACTCAACGACCTGAAAGCCCGCTACGGCGACGAGCGCCGGACCCAAATCGTGCATTCGGACGAGGAGTTTTCCATCGAAGACATGATCGCCGATGAGGAAATGCTCATCACCATCTCGGCCCAGGGGTACATCAAGCGCACCTTGCTCAGCGAGTACCGCACGCAGGGCAGGGGAGGGGTGGGTTCCCGTGGGGTCAGCACGAAAGACGATGATTTCACCGAGCACCTCTTCACCGCTACGATGCACAACTACCTGTTGTTCTTCACCGAACACGGCAAGTGCTACTGGTTGCGGGTGTTCAACGTGCCCGAAGGGTCGAAGACGGCAAAGGGGCGGCCCATCCAGAACCTGATCAACATCGAGCCGGGCGACAGTGTCCGGGCCGTGATCAACGTCAGGACGCTGACCGACGACGATTACATCAACAACAATTACATCGTCATGTGCACCGAGCAGGGGACGATCAAGAAGACTTCGCTCGAAGCCTACTCGCGTCCCCGGCAGAACGGCATCATCGCCGTGACCATCAACGAAGGCGACCGCCTGCTCGAGGTGTGCCTCACCAACGGCGACAACGACATCGTCATCGCCACGAAAGCGGGCAAGACCGTGCGGTTCCACGAAAGCCGCGTCCGGCCGATGGGCCGTTCGGCGGCCGGGGTGCGGGGCATCGAGTTGGAAGACGAAGCCATGGCCGACAACCTGGTGGTGGGCATGGTGTGCGTCACCAGCAAGGAAGCCCAACTGCTCGTCGTGTCGGAGCAAGGCTACGGCAAGCGTTCGCCGATTGAAGATTATCGCGTGACCAACCGGGGCGGTAAGGGCGTCCGCACGCTCAACGTGACGGACAAAACCGGTAATCTCGTGGCCATCAAAGAGGTAACCGACGCCGATGATCTGATGATCATCAACAAATCGGGCATCGCCATCCGCCTGCCGGTTTCCGAACTGCGGGTCATGGGCCGCAATACCCAGGGTGTCCGGCTCATCAACCTGCGCAACGGCGACGAAATCTCGTCCGTCACGAAAATCGACAAGGACGAGGAGGACGAAACGGTGACGGGGGAGAGTGTCAACGGTACTGAATCGGCGGAAACTGACAATATTCCCGCCGAAAAGTAGTTATTTTGGCACCGGACTCCGAAAGTCCCGCATCCGATGCGTTTAGCCACGAACCGGGTGCGGGATTTTCCCTTTTACCAAAACAAATCAACATTCAACCATCCAATCGTTAGCATCATGAAACGATTCGTCTTGCCGGCGCTGCTGGCCCTAACCACGCTGGTCATGGCACCAACGGCCTTCGGCCAGAACGCCGTAATTGACAAAGCGCTTCAGGAAGAAGTGAAGAAAGCAAAAGAGAAAAGTGACAAGGACATCACGAGCGATAAATCCAAAGACAAGGCGAAGACCTGGATGGACCGGGCGAAAGCGTACGAGGATGTAGCCTTGCGGAATCCAGCACTTGATTCGAGTGCGGCGCTGGTCGCATACGAAGCGTACAAAAAGGCGATTGAACTGGATACGAAGGAAGGCAAGCAAGGCAAGATTGCCAAAGAAGCCCAGGGCATGCTCGAAGGTGGCATGAACACGCTGTACCAAGCTCTCCTGACCCAGGGCGCGGCTAAGTATCAGTCCAAAAACATGAAAGGTGCCCTCGAACTGATGCAGACAGCGAGCTTGGTGCACCCGAAAGACTCGACAGCGGCGCTCTACACGGGCATCGTAGCTCAGCAATTGGACAATCAGGCCTTGGCCCGGGAGTCGTTCGAGAAGTACCTGACGGCAGGAGGGAAGGACCCCGCCATTTTCTACGCAGTGTCCAACTCATATAAAAACGAAAAGAATTTCGCTAAAGCCCTCGAAGTGCTGGATCGCGGCATTGCAGCCAACCCGTCGAACAAGGACCTGAAGAGCGAAAAGATTAACATTTATTTGACTTCGGGAAAAACGGAGGATGCCATCAACAACCTGAAACAATTGGCCTCCGCCGATCCCGGTAATATACAGAATGTGCTGAACCTGGCCATTCTGTACGACAATAGTGCTCAGAACTACGCCGACGATCTGCGCAAACTGACCGATCAGTCTCGGAAGGGAGCCCAGATTCAAAAACGAATTGATGATGCGAAAGACCAGCAAGCGCTTTTTGCAGGAGAGGTCAAGCGCCTGAATGCAGCCATTGCCAAACAGCCCAAAAATGCTGAGTTGAAGCGTCAGTTGAACGACGTGAAAGCGAAAGAGGCCGATTTTAAAGGCCAGTTGGAGCAGGCCCAGAAAGAGTTGAGTGAGTATCAAGCTTCGCAGCAGGCGCCTGGTTCAGACGCTTCCAAAATTGCTGATATAACGTCTAAGCAGAACGAGTATCGCAAGTTGGCATTAGAGAGCTACACAAAAGCTCTTCAAATAGAACCCTCGAATTACGACGCTAACTTTAATATGGGGGTTTACTATTTCAACGAGGGGGTGTTGGTTAAAAACCGCGTCGATGCCATGGATATGCAGACATACCAAAAAGAAGGTAAATCTGTCGAGCAGGAAGCAGTGACTAAGTTTAAGCAGGCCATGCCATATTTTGAGAAAGCTTATGAAGCTAAGCAAGAAGAGGAAGTAAGGAGCAATCTGCGGAATGTGTATAACATTCTGAAGCAATACGAAAAAACGGATGCCTACGATGCCAAGCTTGAGAAGGTAAAGTAGTACTTTAGTACCCCATAAAAAAACCTGGCCCCATGGGGCCAGGTTTTTTTATGGGGTACTAAACCTTAACCTCAATATCAAAGAAGTAAACTTTATTTAACATAATATAAATTATAAATATTAAATGAGACAAAAGAAGAATTGTTGCAAACCTACAGTTTCGTCTATTATCTGAAAGTGAAAGAGGCCATCAAAGGAGCCATTGAGGACTACAACCAACTTCGTCCTTACCCCAGTTCTAGTTGTGACTACCTTACTCCACCTACCAGGCTCATCAACAAGCCGGTAAGCTGCCTCGTCGATGGCGACGCTCGAATCACTATCGGCAGCGAAGTTGTACGCCGACGAACGGGTTCAGGTTTCCGACCAGTTTACCGTCAACGCCGGGCTACGGTACGACGTGTTCTTGAATTCGTTAAAAACTGGTGTAATGTATACTTTGTACCGTAGGATAAATTCACAATTCACGTGGAACTAACTGTGCCATAATAATTTTGGAATGATTAGTCTATCAATATAAAATTTTATCTAGTACCCGCTCCATCGCTCCATACTTCTACGTCAACCGCAAACAAAAGGGTTTGTGGAGCACTGCACCGTCCAGGAAGGGTTTACTCAGATAAATCCGTTTAGAAAAATATATAAAGTGCACAACTTGCTTGCCCTTCCCCGCCCTATCTACGTGATAGAGTTTGAATGAGCCCCTGCTCACCGTGCATAGTGGCCGAAGGTGTTCTCGACTTTCGCGCTCACAGGCTGAAATGTACCGGCCCCGGCGTACACCATCAGAAATTCTTCGCCAAACCCCGCTGGCGGAGGCCCGTTAGAAACAAAACCATTCGGTGAAGTCCTCTTCGAGCTGGGCGTACACAGTCTAATTTGGGTTGCATTATAAGAGTCAGCGCCTCCGAATACCTATCACGGTGAAGAAGAAGGAGAATATTCTATAAAAGTGTTGTCGTTGTAAAATACTAGTATTTTGTGGATAATGCGCTCTTTCTGATGAGTTTCAATTTCTGACTTAGTAATAGGTGTAGAAAGCTTTGAAGCTTCAACTTCACTAATGATTGGTGATTTATGTTGGACCCTTCGTAATTCATTGTTGAGAACATTATTTGTATGAGATGAGCCTACCACTGAAGAATGCGACACGTTTTCATCCTCTTCCAATAACCACTCATAAGTTATATCCGGGAAACGACTAACAATTTTCTGAACAATCTCTAAACTGGGCCGATTCCTACCAGAGAGTATATGCGAGATACTGGAGCGTTGCACACCAATCTCATCGGCGAAATGCGAAGGCGTCAGGTGATGCATCGAAATCACCAATTTAATTTTGTCATTAAGTGACATAAATAATTTTTTTACAAATGTACGTAAATATAGATTACATATGTAATATATAATTCTATATCAATAAAACTGGTGATGAGTTGACATATGTCAACTCATCACCAGTAGATTACATTTGTAATTCGTAAGTTTAAACGATTACATTGTTTTCCCTTAAGGCTTGATTTAAAGAGGTTTTTAAATCTGTACTGTGCTTGCGCTTACCAATAATTAAGGCACAAGACACCTGGTACGCGCCCGCAGGGAAGGATTTACTCACAACTCCTGGTATCACAACTGAATCAGGTGGTACATACCCAATGTACTCAGTCGCCTGTACTCCTGTCACATCAATAATTTTCGAGCTACCAGTAATCACAACATTAGCTCCTAGCACAGCACGAGCACCGATTCTTGCGCCTTCAACTACAATGCAGCGAGAACCTATGAATGCTCCATCTTCAATGATGACAGGAGATGCTTGAGGTGGTTCAAGTACGCCACCAATACCTACTCCCCCACTCAAATGGACATTTTTACCAATCTGAGCACAGCTACCAACTGTTGCCCATGTGTCAACCATGGTGCCAGAGTCGACGTAAGCTCCAATATTTACATAGGAAGGCATCAATACAACACCAGGTGCTAAGTATGAACCAAACCTAGCGACCGCTGGCGGAACAACTCTTACTCCAAGCTTTGCATAATCACGCTTCAGTCTAATTTTATCGTTGTACTCAAAAACTCCAACCGTAAGGGGTTGCATCTGCTGTAATGGAAAATAAAGTACTATAGCCTTCTTTACCCATTCATTGATGTGCCACTGTCCTTCTATGGTACTCTCAGCAACTCTAATTTCCCCGAGGTCTAACTTTTCGATTACTGATTCTACACTTTGTCTATATAAGGCGGTACTAAGTAAAGAGCGGTTCTCCCAAGCGGCTTCAATGTTTGCTTCGAGTTCTGTCTGGTGATTCATGTAAAGGACTGTAGTTTAAGTGGAAATTATAAGTAAAATTTAAAAATAATATTCATATATCATCAGAGGCTGTATTGTGTTATGTGCTCAATATCAATCATCTATATAATCTTTGGAATAAAAATCTTAACAACAAAATCCAATATTATAGATATGAATAAAGTATCGCAAATTGCCTCATAATAAATTATACCATAAAGATAAGACAGAATTCTATCTGAGTATCCTCCCCTACGTAATCGCGAGCTGTGCCCGTTGAATTGTCAAAACCGAACAATGACACCTATCCACTCCCTGCTAAAGAGTGCTGACTAACTGCAAGTTTTATAAGCTTCATGAAAATAGACGCTCATGAAGCCTTGTACGGGGTCTTCTGACTAAAATGGTACTAAGGCAACTATTCTGACTTATTAGGCTATGCTTGGCTTAGTAACTGGATTGATTGTTTAAAACTCATATATTTAGCAATAACCAAGTTAGCAAGACATTAAACTAAAAATATAATCATTTACTGTTTTTGCTATTCAATTTACTATGTATTTTATAGATAAAAATATTAACTGAGATTGTAGTATACTTGCGTCTTCATTAAACCATTTCCTCATGTCAAAAATTAAAGTTGCAATCAACGGCTTTGGGCGTATTGGTCGTTTGTCGTTCAGACAATTGCTGCAGAAGCCAAATGTTGAAATTGTAGCCATAAACGACCTAACCGATAATGAAACCCTAGCCTATCTATTGAAGTATGATTCAATTCATGGGCTGTTCAGTGGCGAAGTTATTGCCGATGAGAATAGTATAACCGTGAATGGCAAGAGAATCAACGCCTACTCCGAAAAAGATCCAAAGTTGCTTCCTTGGAGAGAATTAGAGGTAGACGTTGTTCTTGAGTCGACAGGTCGGTTCGTTGATGAAGCTGGCGCTGGGCAGCATCTTCAAGCAGGTTGTAAAAAAGTTATCATCTCAGCTCCAGCCAAAGGCAACGTCCCGACAATAGTAATTGGTGTGAATGACAATTCGTTAGTAGGTACAGAAACGATCATCTCGAATGCCTCCTGTACTACAAATTGCCTCGCTCCAATGGCAAAAGTTCTCGACGACACTTTCGGCATTGAAAAAGGCTTTATGACTACAGTCCACGCATACACCGCAGACCAAAACCTCCATGATGCTCCGCATAAAGATTTGCGTCGGGCAAGAGCCGCTGCACTTTCTATTGTTCCTACTTCAACGGGAGCAGCAAAAGCCATTGGTCTCGTCCTCCCAAATTTAAAAGGGAAGTTGGATGGAAACGCTTTACGCGTCCCCGTGCCTGACGGTTCTCTTACTGATTTCACAGTTGTGCTAAAGCGTAATGTGACTGCGGAAGAAATTAATGCAGCCTTGAAAGTGGCTTCTGAAGGTACTATGAAGGGGATTCTTCAATATGCAACAGATCCAATCGTATCCACCGATATCGTTGGGAACTCACACTCATGCATTGTGGATTCGGAGCTTACTACTGCAACAGGTAACCTGGCAAAAGTGGTAGGATGGTACGATAACGAATTTGGTTACTCTAGTCGAATTGCCGATTTAGTCACTATAATTGGCGCGTAAGTCGTTCTATTTAAAATGTAGAAGCGGGTCCCCTGGGGGTGCTCGCTTTTATATTTCATTCACTTCCGCCACTAAGTAAGTACTGCCACACACAACAATAAGATCATCCGGGCCAGCTTGAGCGCGTAAAAAGCCAAGAGCATCATTAACATCCGGAATACAAATCCCCATTAACTGAAAATTTCTCGCGATAATCTGTAGTTCATCAGCAGCAAGCGCTCGTGGCGACGACACCTGACTAAATACATATTTTGCGAGTTTGGGCAAATTATTCAATATAGAACTGACATCTTTATCGCGAACACATCCAAGCACAATCCATAAATTTGCATACGGCATAGAATCTATACATTCTAGAATTGCTGCAATTCCGGCTTCATTGTGACCAGTGTCGCAAAACACAAGCGGCTTATCCTCTATTCGTTGCCAACGCCCCTTTAGACTCGTTAACGTAATAGTAGAGCTTAGACCCTGATGAATGTGTGGTTGCCGAATTGTGAACCCTATTGTAGACAGGACGTCAACAGCTTGTAACACACCAAGCAAATTGTAACGTTGATAAGTACCCATCAGTTCTAAAATATACGTTTCACTTTCCGCTAAATGATCTTGCACGTTTACGTGGAGTAAGCCATTACTCATTCTATATGATTCAATCCTAAATCGGTTATTAGCTACAAATACGGGTGCTTCAAGCTGACTCGAAACTTCCATAATAACATTCAAAACGACTTGATCATCCTGGGAAAGGACTACTGGCGTATAGGGTTTAATAATTCCTGCCTTCTGTGCAGCGATTTCTGTAAGTGTGCTGCCCAGTACATCCATGTGGTCGTACGAAACATTTGTGATCATACTAAGCACAGGCTGGATGACATTGGTAGAGTCTAACTTTCCCCCTATCCCTGTCTCAATAATAGCAATATCGACTTGTTGACGCGCAAATTCAGTGAAAGCCATTCCAACTGTAAGTTCGAAAAATGAAAGACCCAAACGTGAAAATTCTTGCTGATGGCGTTCGATGAACTCCGCCACCCGATACTTATCCATTTCAACACCGTTTACACGAATACGCTCAGTAAAATTTTTTAAATGCGGTGATGTGTATAAACCTACCTTGTATCCAGCACACTGCATGATTGCAGCCAGCATATGGGAAGTACTGCCTTTACCATTGGTTCCAGCAATATGGATGCTCTTGAATCGATTCTGAGGATTGCCCAAATACTCGCAAAACTGCAGTGTATTAGTCAACCCAGGCTTGATTGCTGATCGCCCGTCGCGGTGGAAAACAGGCAATTGCGAGTAAGCCAGAGCGAGTGCTTCTTCGTAAGTCATAAAAAAAGGATGTACCTTTATGGTACATCCCGAAAATAGTAAGTTTTCTTAACGTGAACGAATTACAAACGTGATGGTACCAGTCGATTGCGCCGGGCGGACACCGCTTGCATTCGTTGGAACAAAAGATAATCGTTCGACTGCACGTTTATACAGTTCGGCAACGGACTGACTGACCGTCTTTTCGAGAATTTTTACGGAAATTATATCCCCTTGGTCATCCACTTTGATTTGAATAACGATCCGTCCCGTTTCCGAAGATTGGTCATTTACAATTGGCCGGGAGGTCCATGTCCACCCTGTTAAGCTAAGTGATGAGCCCCCTCCGCCCCCACTGCCCGGTTTACCATAAAGCGCTTTAGCATCAAGCGTCCCTTGAGGATTACCTTTGTCACCCACACCACTGTTGTCGTCACCATTATTGTTGCCACCGGGGTTGGGATTTGCGCCAACTGTACCGTTACCAGCCCCCCCTCCCCCTGTAGAACCAGGGGTGCGTTTATACGCTGTCCTTGCATCGGGCTGACGTGGCGGCGCAGGCGGCGTCTCAACAGCTTTAGCAACCACTTCGGATTTAGGCTCCGATTTGGTAATTCTTTCTACTTTTTTTACCGGGCGTTCAGCTACCTTGACCGGACTCTCTACTCTACTCGTTATATCCGGTTCTTCCTCCACGGGGAGTGATTTAGTCCGGACCGGCTCCACACGGGGCGGCACACGGTCAACCGGTTCGGCTGGTTGAGGTTGCCTTTTTTCTACTGGAGGCTGTGATTCCTCCCGGTTAGGCAACGGATTGGGCTGATTGCGGGTCTGAACATCACCGCTACCAACGTTATCCAAACCAAAGTTAAGCTCAATCCCAGCATCTTCGAGATGCGTATCCGTAGCCTGCCATGCTTTCAGGAAAAAAAACAACATAAGCAGAAGAACGTGAAGGACCAGCGTTGCTACAAGAGCTTTTTGCCGGTTTTCACGTTCCAGACGATTCAAAAAATCAATCTGCATTCGACGATCATTTGGTTTTCAAAACCCAGACGTGGTTGCCCAATACCGAGCGCGACTCAGCGGCAGCACTTTGGGCTTCCTGAACTGTATCGAACTCATGCGATGCCACTCGGATCAATCGGGATTTCACCGGATACAACAGCGTAGCCTGATCGAAACCCTGAGCCTGGAGTTTTTTCTGAAGCCGCTGCGCATTGAACGCTTTGCCGAATCCACCCGCTATGACAAAATAACGGCCAGAAGCAATACTTATTTCACTCGAAGCCGCGCGAACGCGCATTGGAATGACAAGCACATTACGAACAGGCCCCTTTAATGCAAGGGGTTTGCTTACAGACGCGACAGACACTGCTTTATCTTCGAGCGGATCCCTCTCTGAACGGTTGTTTTCGAGAGTAGATATCATCTTCACTGTAGAAGATCCCCCTTTAGTTAGCGGAGTCGCCTTGCCGACCACTATCTGGGCATCTGATTTTTTCTTCCACTCGGAAAGCTTGAACACTGAAAAGGGATTCAAACTACTGAGGGTTGAGTTACTTCCATCGAACCAAATCCAACCGATGAGACTAAGCAATATGATTCCCATCGAAGCAGCCACGTTCGGAAAAGTTAGCCAGCGTTGACGGCTATTGAGCAGTATGGTTTCTTCAGGCTCAATTTCCTCAGGAACTATCTCTATGACATCCTCTCGAGACAGTTCTAAGCGGCTCACCGCCGAAATTGACGGTGATGGAGCCAAACCTCGTTGCGGCTGCAACGAAACTACTGTCATTCCAAAACTTTCTCCGAAAAAATTGATGCGATGTTCCGGCTCAAAAACCAGTTTCCCTTCGGCATTTAAGGTGAATGAGCCGAGATGCTCGAACCGGAAACTGTTGCAAAGGCGCAGTTCCCGCCAAGCTTGCTCGGTAAACAGGCGAATTTTAGTTCGTACCTCCTCCCGGCTCCGGGCTTCTTTGAAGGCGATGTAACTCGTCAGCAACCCATCGTCAAACTTCAGTACCTCATTAAATGCAACCCGCTTGCGGGGGGGCAGCATATAAGCATCTCGCTTGTGCACAACCGCACCGTGGAAATTGGTGATAAACCCGCCAAAATCGGGTACCACCACACAATCCTGCTCAAAAAGCAGGTTTTTGATGTGTTCAGGAATTGAGGCCATGGGTCAGAAGGTTGGAGAGGAAAGTCAGCCGAAAGGTACGTCTTTCAGTCACATTGTCAACCTTGCCTTCAGAGGATATTTATCCACTTTTCCACAACCCGTTCAGAACGAGTATGAGAGGCCGGCCAAAAAATTAAGACTCTGCCGGGGATAATACAAGTAGCGCTGGTAACTCCGGCCAAGAAGGTTATTCAGCGACACAAACGCCGAAATCTGGTCGGTAAAGAGGTATGTGGTTTTCAGGTTCAGATCAAGTATGTTGGGCAAATCAATAACGCGGTTTCTTGGGAAATTCTTGCCGCTCAATCCCGCCAAGTAATAAGCATCTGCGTTGATGATCAGCTTCTTAGAAAACGTCACGGTGTTGTTCCAGGTAGTCGTAAAGGCGGGCCGGTGCCAGGGCTTCTCAAGGGTACTCAGGTCATAGCTGAATGCGTCGACTTTCAGCGAGGACCGCCATAATTCGCCCGACTGATAGCTTACCTGTGCACTGACGTTGAGCACATTTGCCTCACCTAAATCGTACAGAACCTCAAAGCGGGTCGAGTCGCGCGTGCCGTTGTTAAAAACGTAAAAATTCCGGTACGTGGCCAACCCCACACGGGCTTCGTAACTAAAGCCGTTGCCGAGCGCGCCCTTCGATCCGCCGTAGAACTCGCGGAGTTTATTCGTATTGAGCAGGTCTGCCTTACGACCCAGGAATTCATTTTCACTTAAAAAATGGGTGAGCGTGTTGCGAATGACGTCGCCATCGAATCCTACAAAAAAGTGAAGGGCCGGTACCGGGGCAAAGTCCACGTTCAGGGTTGGGTAACCGTGTGTGACCGAGAGATTACGGCGAGCATCGGTCTCGTGTACGGCATTAAACCCGACCGTGACGTTCAACTGCTCTCCTTTGTACTGGAATGTGGGCTTCACACGGAATAGATTGCGCTGGTCGGTCAGGCTATCCGTGCGCTGGGTAACGTACGCATCAGCACCTACATGCGCCAAAAAGGTATCACTGAGCTTCCAGGTGCCATTTAAGTTCGTGCCCCAGTCTACCTCAGTGGCGTTGGTACGAGTAGAGAACGAAGTTAGCCTGGTTTTCAGCACGTAATCAATCGGTGATTCCTGGTTCGTATTTTGAATACCGACACCGATTGAAAATTTATTCAACGTTTGCTGAATCGCACTTCGCTCGGGAGTCGGTTGATTGGGTCGTAGTCCGTACCCGTAGAAGTAAAACTGATTTCGGTCGAAACCCACCTGGCCATCGAGACGAAAATTACTCGCCATGTACCGTCCGGCAAGGGCTATTTCCTGTTGACTGATAGCCGAGTTTTTCCCATCTACTGGGCCGGTAGCCGTGGAATTGTGCCGGAAACGAACGGTAAGGCCGTAGGGCAAATCGGCGCGGGAACTCAAGGAAGCCTCTGCCAAAATGCGGCCGTAATTGCCTGCCCCCGCTCGCACGTAGTTGCTGTACCCGCTTTCGTTCGCCGCTGTTGCAGGCAATGGTTGTACTGTCGGGTTAAAACGAGGATTACCAATGCTGAGTTTGCGGTCAGGAAATTGGTAGGTGATTTTAGAATCAACCTTTGACTGGGGCAGCGGAGGAATTTTCTCAAAATTCCGGTTCTGCTCGGGCAATTCGATTTTTCGATTTTTCTCAATGGTGATCTCGGCGTTTTCAACCTGACCTTCGCCTGGCTGGGCGATGGGCCTCTGGGCTAGCCCACTCAGTAAAGTCAACGCAAAAAACGGCAAAAGCAGACAGCGTCCAATCATGAAAGGAACAAGAAGAGCGTGATTAATTCTGTTTTGTTTCGAGGGCAGCGAGTTTGCGACGAGCTTCCGCCACCACGGCCTTGTCCTCGGCGTTTTCAATGATGGACGTTAGCACGGCCCGAGCGTTGAAGGCATCGTTCCGACCCGCGTACACATCAGAAAGCAGCAGGTAGCCTTGGTCACGCCACTTGACCTGATCCGGAAACTGAGTCTGAAGTTCGTCCAATTTGTCATACGCCTCCTGGTATTTTTTTTCGCTATAGAATGTTTTTGCCACTAAAAATTTGGCCTCAGCCCCGAATTCGTCTTTGGCCAGTGCGGCGGCTTTTTCCAATTCGTCAATGGCTTGCTTCGTGTTGCCTTTGCCGAGTAGGTTTTTGCCGATGTATAATTGAGCGCGGTTTTTCGCCCCAAACACCACGTCGCCGCCCCCTAGAATTTCGCGGGCATACACGAGCGAAGAATCATACTTCTGCGTTCGAAAGTACGAGTCCATTAAACCCGCCCAGCCCGTGACAACGTCCTTTTTGCTAGCAGCGGTCGCAATCAGGGTCTGGTAGTTTCGGATGACACGGGGGTAATTTTGCTGACTTGCTTCCAGTTCAGCAGCCCGAGCCGCGGCTCGGTTCACGAACGAAGTTCGGTTATCGGCAATCACTTGGTAAAAGTTCCGGAGCGCGTTCGCCACATCGCCTGTGCGGTAGTAGGCTTCGGCCAGGTAGTAGCGGCCTTCGTAATTCAATGTGCTCGACGGATAAGTGCTCGTAAACTTCTGAAGCGCTTCGACAGCTTGTTCGTACTTTTCGTTGAAATACAGGTTTTTAGCGCTTTCGAATTCAATCTTTTCCAGAGAAGCATCACCAGGATTGCTGCGTTTGTACTTTTCGAGTTCGGTGGCAAATTCCTCGGGACGACCCGCCGTGTTGAGCACATCCTGAAGACCGAGTAGGGCCGGTTCAGCACTCCGGGAGTTCGCATACCGGTTTAAAATCGTCCGGTAATCGGCAATGGCTTCGTCGTACTGCTTCAAGTTAGTGTAGGCAATAGCCCGGCGCAAGTGCGTAATGGGCACGAGGGCACTCTTTGGTTTTTCCTGAATCAAACGGGTAAACTGTCGGATGGCTGGGGTATAATTCGCGTTGTTGAAATCCACCATTCCCATCTGAAACAAGGCGTCGTCGGCGTAGCGGGATGTGGCGTACTGGCTCAGCACCCGTTCAAACGAAGCTTTTGCTTCCGCGTCGCGGTTTAGGTATTCGAGAATTATGCCTTTCTGATAGGTGGCGTAGTCTTTGTCCGATTTTCCCTGACCGATAACCTGGTCGTACGTCCGCAGCGCGTCATCGTAGTTTTTAGAAACGAAGTACGTATCGGCCAGGCGCAGCAAAGCATCCTCAAAATTCCCTTTGTTCGGAGCCGTTTTTACACCTTGAGCGTAAGCCCTGAACTGCGCGTTGGCTTTGTCGTACTCTTTCGTGTTGTAATAGGCGTACCCGAGTGCATAGTGGCTCTTCAATTGGATATCCGCCAACGTCGGCGTGTTTTCTCGACTCGATAGAAGTTGGTTGTACACCGGTATGGCCTGGTCAAACTGGCGGTTGGCCGAGAGGGCTTCCGCTTTCCAGAACTGCGCGGACACTTTCAGCCCGGCGTCTGCCGGGTACTGGAGCGATTTGTCGAAAAAGTCGACAGCCCGGTCGTAGCGTTCGGCGTTGAAATCACTCACGCCCTGCTTGTAGGCTGTTTTTTGGTACTTACTCCGTACGGACGGATTGCTCAGCAACTGGCTTTCGTAATAACGCAACGCGCCGGCGTAATCGTTGGTCACGTCGAAGGCATCCCCGAGCAATTCCTCCGCGTCTGATTTGTAACGCGACTGGGGGTACGTTTGCTGAAATTCCTTTAGTTCGCGAATGGCTTCGGCTCCGTTGTTAAGGTCGAGTTGCACCTTGGCGTGATTAAAGGCGGCGTCTTCCCGTACGGCCTTGTTAAAATTCAACCGCCGGGCCTGATCGAGTGCCGCCAGCGCCGAGGGCAGGCTTTCCTGGTTCAGGTACGCAATGCCCAGGTAGTACGCCGCGTATTGGCTCAGCGTATCCTTTCCCGCTGCCAGTGGTTTCAGCGCGGCAACCGCGCCGTTGGTGTCGCCGGTGCGGTAGAGCGCGTAACCGTAGCGGTAGGCCGACGCGGCGGGCATCCGGTTGCCCCGCAGCGAAGTGTACCGTTTGTAATTTGCAACTGCCTTCTCGAATTGCTCCCGCTGCACGTACACATCGGCGGTAAGCAAAGCCAACTCGTCCAGTTTCTTGCCCGATTTTGGTGTGCGGAGCAGGGGTTCGGCGTAAGTTAGCAGGTCGTCATAGCGATTTTGACGGTACAAGGCGTGACCAATCCATGACGCGATTTCATTTTTGTACTGTTCCGAATCCTCAATGCGGCGAAAATCCTGCATTGCCCCGGCGTAGTTGCCCGCATTGAATTGAATCACCCCGGCATAGTATGAGGCCGGAATGCCCGTTTCAGATTGGTTATTCTGCTTGATTACGTTAAACGCCCGCAAAGCCTGGTCAAACTGCTGGAGTTGGTAATGTGCCATGCCCAATTTGAAGCGGGCTTCAGCGTTTCCGGCGTCGGCTGCTTTCGTCAGGTAAGGGATTGCCCGGTCGAATTGCTGCTGGTTGTAAAAATAAAATCCTAAATCCCCGTAAATCATGGCGGCTTTGGGGTGCTCGGCGTGAGTACTGACAAAGCGTTCAGCCTGTATTTCAGCGTCTGAGTCACCCAAGTACAGCGCCGACATGGCGACGTAATATTCGGCATCCACGCGGTTCAGATCCGATCCGGTCAGTAGGTCGCGGGGGGTGTCGAGATATTGCTGAAACGCCTGACGGGCAGCGGCGTAGTTCTTTTGTTCCAGAAACTCCAGCCCGTTGCGGAAATTCAAGTTGGCCCGGTCGTAGCTGAAGGTGTTCTGAGGAAAAGCGTCAAACGTCAGAAAAAAAAGAATCGAACTGGCAACAACCCAAAGTCGGCTTAGGTACATGGAGTGAGAAACTAAAGTGCAATTCCGTTTAAACGTCGTGGTTCTGGCCGAAGGCCGCCAGATTTGTTTGGGTGGGTGGGCTTGCGTATTTTCACGACTTTAAACGCAAATATTCAAAAATAAATTATGAAACAGCGTGGCCCCTTGGGGCTTTTGATGGTTTTTGCCGGTTTCATTTTCGTCCTGCTTCCTGCCCGCGCCCAGCGCCCAATGAGTACCCCAACGATTACCTACGTGCTGGCGATGCCCCAACCGCAGACGCACTATTTTGAAGTTCAACTCAATCTGGAAAACCTTTCCGACGCAATCCTCAAAAAGCAAGGGTACATTGACGTGAAAATGCCCGTCTGGACCCCCGGTTCGTACCTAATTCGCGAGTACGCTAAAAACGTCGAAGGGTTTACCGTTCGCTCCGGTCAAAATTCCATTCCAGCCCGGAAAATCTCCAAGAATACCTGGCGCGTACCCTATGCAGGCGAACAAAACCTTTCGATACTGTATAAAGTATACGCCTATGAGCTGACCGTCCGGACGAGTTTTCTCGACGAACAGCACGGCTACGTCAATGGCGCGAGCATGTTTATGTACGTGCCCCAATTCATGAGTCAGTCCGCAACGCTGACGGTGAAACCTGCATCGGGCTGGAATGTGGTTTCGACTGCTCTCAAACCAGTTTCCGGTCAAGAGTACACCTACCAAGTGCCGAACTACGACCTGCTGGTGGACTCCCCCATCGAAATCGGCAACCACCGGGTGTTGTCATTCACGTCGAGTGGCATTCCGCACCAAATCGCCATGTTCGGTGAAACTCAATTCAACGAGCAGCGACTCCTGGCCGATTACAAACGCGTGACCGAAGCCGCCGCCGCTGTGGTGGGCGAACATCCCTGCGAAAAATATCTGTTCATTGTCCATCACCTGCCGACGGGCGGTGGGGGGTTGGAGCACCTGAACTCAACGTCGCTGCAAACGTCCCGCAACGTCTACGCCACTGAAGTCGGCTACACCGGCTTCATGGGGCTAGTGGCCCACGAGTATTTTCACCTCTGGAACGTGAAGCGAATCCGGCCTCAAGCGCTCGGGCCGTTTGACTATGACCACGAAAATTACACGCACTTACTCTGGGTGGCCGAAGGCTTCACGAGCATGTACGACAATTACCTCCTGCGCCGCTCGGGTGTCACCACGCCGGAAAAATACCTCGACGACGTGGCCGGCGACATCAACGCCACCGAAAACACGCCGGGCAGCGGGGTACAATCGCTGACTGAGGCAAGCTGGGATGCGTGGATCAAGTACTACCGCCCTAATGAAAACTCAACCAACAGCACGATTTCGTATTACGTGAAAGGGGCCGTCATTGCCAACCTCCTGAACCTCGAAATTCTTCACAGCTCCGGTGGCGAGCGCAGCCTTGACGACGTGTTGCGGTTTCTCTGGAATGAGTATTACAAAAAACAAAAGCGCGGTTTCACCGACGAAGAACTTCAGCAGGCCGTTGAAAAAGTAGCCGGGCATTCCCTGAACGATTTTTTCCAGAACTACATCTGGGGCACCTCCCCCATCGACTACAACCGCTACTTTGGTTACGTCGGCTGTCGGCTGGTGGATCAAAATCGCACCAATGCCGAGCCGTATCTCGGTGCCAGCACCAGCAACAATGGTGGTAAACTTGTCGTTTCTACCGTATTGCGCGATTCTCCCGCCTGGAGCGACGGCCTGAACGTCAACGACGAACTCGTGGCCATCAACGGCGTCCGGGTGACGGATGATCTCAATCGCTACCTGGCGGGCAAGAAACCGGGCGACGTGCTCAACGTGCAGGTCAACCGGGCCGGATTCATGAAAAATCTTCGCATCACCCTGAAAAACAGCCCCCGTAAATCGTATAAAATTGAACGCCTTTCTTCGTCGACTGTTCAGCAACAGTCCCTTTACCGAAAATGGTTATACCTTGAAAACCAATAAGCTATGAGTCTCAACACGCATGACAACAAACTCATCAAAATCGGCATTTTTTACGACGGCGGCTATTTCGCCCGTGTGAGTCATTACTACCGCCATTATGATCAGCGCCGGTCGCGAATCAGTATCAAAGGCCTGCACGAATTCATTCGGGACAAAGTTCACGAACTAGAGGACGTCGAGAAAAATTACTGTCAGATTGTAGATGCGCACTACTTTCGGGGCCGGTTCAGCGCCTACGAAGCGGCCAAACGGCCCAACCAGCTTTTCAATGAACGGTTGTTTGACGATGTGCTGATGTATGGTAACATCGTGACGCACTACCTGCCGATGGTCGCCGATAAAACCGGTCGCCGCGACATGTCGGAAAAAGGCATCGATGTCTGGTTCGCCCTCGAAGCCTACGAGTTGGCCATCCTGAAGCGCTTCAACGTGGTGATACTCATTACCGGCGACGGCGACCACCTCCCGCTCCTGCGCAAGCTCAATGCCCTCGGTACCCGCGTCATGCTGCTTTATTGGGACATTGAATTCCCGACGGACGTCACGGAGAAACCCATTCGCACCAGCCAAACACTCATCAACGAGGCCACGTACGAAATCAACATGGTGAACATTCTCAACAACCGGAAGCTAACGCCGATTGTCGAGAACATTTTCCTGGAATCGGAAGAATCCAACCGCGAAGAAGACGAAGCGAGCCGTTTGCCCCGGCCGACCCTGGGGTACCGCTCGGATGCGTACCAACCCAGCAACGGCTCACAGCCCCAACCCTACACCAACACACCGGGGACAGCGATTCCTGGAAAAAAATACCGGGGCAAAGTCATTCACATTGACCATCAGAAGGGTATCGGTAACTTAAATGGCCTCGACAACGAATATGCCAACCTGATTTTCTTCCGCAACTTCCGCGAACCGGAGTCTTTCGATGAACTTCAGAAGTACGATCAGGTGGAGTTTGAAGTCAGCCGGAACCTGAAAGGTGAATTGGCCGTCAACGTACACCTGGCCGAATACGAGATTGAAGAAACCGAAACGGAGTCTACTCCGCAAGACGAGGAAGAGCGAGTCAACTGATTCGTTTTCCTTAATTTTTTATAAAAAATGCTCCCAATCGCACTGGATTAGGAGCATTTTTTATAAAAACTGTTTGTAATCTGACTTGTTTTGTTCGTTAATGATTCGAAACCGTTAAGAAAACTTAAAAAACCCTTTGTGATTCGATGCGATCACAAAGAGTTTTTTAAGTTTTTGTTCATGATTCGATGCGAAATTGAACAAAATTTTAAAAATCAGTTTGAACACCTTAGCGATCATAAACCCATCGCTCCCGATCTCAAACCATTTTTATCGGATTACAAGCCAGTTCTTTTCGTGGAATTAGAAAAGCGCCTTATCCGATGGGTTGAAACACAAGGAAATGACTGGTAATCAATAGCCAGCGAAATGGCTTCTGTGGCCACAGGAATACCACCATCAGTCTTCCAAACTTTCCATCGCCATTTCCCAATCGGCCTGCATGGCTTCAAACCGTTTGAGGACTTTTTCGAGAAACGCCTCACTAACCATTTCGCGCACGTCGACTTCGCCCAGCACCTCCAGTTCGCTCACCTTGTAGGTTTGTTCGAGCATCCCTTGCTCGATTTTGACGATGTACTTGTTGTTCCAGGCGTACAGCGTGATTTTGCAAGAAGGATGCGGAATGTCGGCCAGTTGCTTCATGCGGCGGTTTCGTCGAGAATGATAATGTTCAGAATTTTGTCTCCCTGCCGAATCGCGTCGATGACCTCAATCCCTTCCACCACGCGCCCGAAGCAAGTGTGCTTGCGGTCAAGGTGGGCCGTGTTGCGGCGGCTATGGCAAATGAAAAACTGCGAGCCGCCCGTGTTCGGTCCCCGGTGGGCCATGGAGAGAACGCCCCGGTCGTGGTACTGATTGCCGCCAGTTAGTTCGTCAGGAATGGTGTAGCCGGGGCCACCCCCGCCAGTGCCGGTGGGGTCGCCGCCCTGAATCACGAAGTCGGGAATGACCCGGTGGAAGGTGACGCCGTCGTAATACCCTTTTTTCGCCAGCGTCACGAAGTTGTTGACGGTGATGGGCGCGTCGGTGTCGTAAAACTCAATGCGCATCGTGCCCTTCTCCGTCTGCATGTCAGCTTTCGTCATAATTTTGAAAAAAAATGAACCCTCCTTACGGAGCGAATCGGTTGAAAACACAAAATTACGGACTCCACGTCAAAACTCGCTGCGTGCTCACGCTGCTGCTTGCCCCGCTCTTGCTCGCCTGCGGAGACCAGCGTACCGCCGAGGCCGTCCGGTTTTTCCAGAAAGCCAACTTCGTCGCCCGCCAGGGCGAACCCCGCGAAGCCATCCGGTTGTACACCGAAGCGATTGAAAAAAAACCGGATTTTGCCGACGCCTACAACAACCGGGGTCTAGTGTATCAAAAAAACGGCAGCATCGAGAACGCCCTGGCCGATTTCGACCACGCCCTCGAACTTGAACCCGATTACTGGGAAGCCTACTACAACCGCGCCCAGGCGCTGGCTGACGGAGGGAAGTACCGGGAAAGCCTCGCCGACCTTTCGCGGCTGCCGAAAACGTACCGCGATTCGGCGTACGTCCTTGTCAGCACCGCCAATGCAAAAAGTCACCTCGGCGACAACGCTGGTGCTCTCGCCGATTATAACCTGGCTTTACTCAAAAACCCCTCGTCGGCGGAGGCGCTCATCAACCGAGGTTATCTCTTTTTTGGGGAAAAACGCTACGCGCAGGCGGGTGAAGATTTCCGGAAAGCCCTCCGGCTCGATTCTACCCAGCACCCGGCCTACAACAACCTCGCGCTCATCGAAGCGCAAACCGGGAACTTTGCCCGCGCGCTTCAACTGGCCGACGAAGCCGTAGCCCGCAAACCCGGCGAAGCTGCGTACCTCAACAACCGGGGGTATTTTTTGCTGAGACTCAATCGCCTCGCCGAAGGTAAGGTTGCCATCGAATCGGCCCTCCGGCTCAATGATGCCAATGCCTGGGCTTGGCGAAACCGGGGCCTGTACCACCTACTAACCGACCATGTTCAAGCAGCACTTGCTGATTTGAAAAAAGCCGAAAGCCTCGACCCATCGGTCGAGTCGCTCTATTTTTATCTTGGTGAAACCTACCGGCGGGCGCAAAACCAGCCAGAAGCCTGCCGAGCGTACCGCAAAGCCCAGCAACTCGGCGATCCGGCCGTTACGCCCGAACGGCTCAATGGTTGCCCCTGACGATTATCGCCAGGATTTAAACGCCTTAAACACCGCCTCATTGATTGCCATGTCGGTGGTGATTTCGAGCAGTTTGCTTCGGCCCGTCGGGGCAAGAAAAACAGGAAGCTGCTGGGTTAATTCGTCCCAGGTCGAGCACCGGAAGTAATCGAGGTTGGCGTCTTGTGCGGTGCGTTCGGCGGTTACGTAGTGGGGTGTTTCGAAGAATGTCTCGCGTTCGGGCAGTTCACGGGGACCTTCGATCATCCGGAAAATGCCGCCGCCGCCGTTGTTGAGCAGAATGATGCGCAGGTTCGGCCCGACGTGCGGGTGCCAAAGGGCGTTGCGGTCGTAAAAAAACGCCACGTCGCCGATGGCGATAAACACCGGTTGGTCCGTACCCGCCGCCGCCCCGACGGCCGTGCTGAGGCACCCATCAATCCCACTTGTGCCCCGATTGGCGAAGACGTCAAGTTGCTTTCCCCGCAGTCCGATGAGGTTAACGTACCGCACAGCCATGCTGTTCGCCAAGTGAAGTTGGCCCACTTCCGGCAATTGTTCCACCACGCGCTGCATGGCTGAAAACTCATTGAATGGCTGGTCAGGGAGAAACGTGTCGATCCAGCGTCTTGCGCTTGTTTCCGCTCGTTGCCAGGCGTTCAGAAATGCTTCGTCGATGAACGAATCCTCTCCTTCTCGGAATAGCTTCATTTCCAGTTCTTCGACGAGTTGCCGGAAAAAGCCCGTCGCTTCCAAGGGAATGATTCGGGTTACGGATTGAAACGGGTCGATGAGTTCTTCCCCGGTTGAAACATGCCAGTGGAACGCCGGTCGGTGATGCCGGAAAAAAAGCTTCAGATTTTTCGAGATGAACGAATTGCCAAAGGTAATGAGCAACTCGGGTTGCAGGCTTTCCAACTCCACCTCGCCCAGCCCGTTTAGGAATAGGTCCTGTCCCGAAATACACGGTTCTTCCAAACACAAATTGGAAATGACATCGCCCACGACGGGAATGCAAAAGTCTGTTTGCAGGGCAGTCAGCGCCTGCCCAAGTGCTGCGTCCTTTGCCTGCTGTCCCCCCGCAATCAGGATGCGGCTGGCTCCTTCCATTTCCTCCAACAGCTCACTCCACGACTCGGCCAATAGACTTTCCGTCGTATGGGTCCGCAAAATCTTGCGCACGCTGGGGTCGAATTCGTACCGTTCTGCCTTGTTGGGATAGAATGGCTCCCGAATCGGAATATTCAGATGCACGGGGCCTAACTGCTTCCCTACTAAATGATTAAACGACCGATTGATGATTCGATTTACAAACCACTTTGCATCAAGATGGGTAAACTCTTGCGGAATTTCAGCAAAATACTGAACGTGCGGACCGTACAGGTTGGATTGGAAAATCGTTTGTCCATCCTGCTGGTTAATCCATTCTTTCGGCCGGTCGGCCGTCAGCACAAGCAGCGGCACCTGGAGAAAAAATGCTTCGGCAACGGCTGGTCCGAAATTCAGCGCCGCCGTTCCGGACGTACAAACCAGCGCCACGGGTTCTCGCAACGATTGGCTAAGGCCAAGAGCGAAGTATCCTGCTGCCCGCTCATCGGGAAGAACATACGTTTGAATAATGGGGTGTCGGGCAAAGGCCAACGTCAAAGCCGCACTGCGCGAGCCGGGCGAAATAACAGCATGGCTAAGCCTGTGCTGGCTACACAATTCGACGAGATCGAGCAGGGGTTGAAAAACGGCCATTGTAGCAAACAAAAAAGGATTGTTCACAAAAAAGCCCCGATGGACGGGGCTTTTTTCGTAAAAGTGAATCGCATCAGGATCAACCGAGGTAGGTTTTCAACGCCTTGCTGCGCGAGGTATGACGCAGGCGGCGGATGGCCTTTTCCTTAATCTGGCGGACCCGCTCGCGGGTGAGGTTGAACTTCTCCCCGATTTCTTCAAGCGTCATGGCGTGTTCGCCGTTCAGCCCAAAGTAGAGCGTGATCACGTCGGCCTCGCGCTGGGTCAGCGTCGAAAGTGCCCGCTGCACTTCGCGGCGAAGCGAGTCGTTGATCAACCCGGCGTCGGGCTTGTCTTCGCTGTCGTTTTCGAGGACGTCGAGAAGGCTGTTTTCTTCCCCCTGCACGAAAGGCGCGTCCATTGACACGTGGCGACCCGAAATTTTCAGCGTGTCCACCACTTCGTTGGTGCTCACTTCGAGCACTTCGGCGAGTTCTTCAGGAGAAGGTTCACGCTCGAATTTCTGCTCCAGTTCAGAGAACGTCTTCGAGATTTTGTTCAGCGAACCCACCCGGTTGAGGGGCAGGCGCACAATCCGCGACTGTTCGGCCAACGCCTGGAGAATCGACTGGCGAATCCACCAGACGGCATAAGAGATGAACTTAAAGCCCCGGGTTTCGTCGAATCGCTGCGCCGCTTTGATCAAACCTAAGTTGCCTTCGTTAATCAGGTCGCCCAGCGAAAGACCCTGGTTCTGGTACTGTTTAGCGACAGATACCACAAACCGAAGGTTGGCCTTCGTCAGGCGTTCCAGGGCTTGCTGGTCGCCTTCCCGAATTTGCTGGGCCAGTTTGACTTCCTCGTCGGGAGTCAGCAGATCCACTTTCCCGATTTCCTGCAAATACTTATCGAGCGACTGGCTTTCGCGATTCGTAATTTGCTTGCTAATTTTTAGCTGTCTCATGGAAGTCTCAGGAGTCTATAATTGGTTAACAGGTACGTTTCAACGCCAGATGGCGGTTTGGGATGGGTTGTCACGTGGGTTAACGCACTATTGCACTTTTTTGTTCTCGGGTCGGGGCAGGAGGACTTTTCTCGACAAGCGGTATTTGCCGGTTTTTTTATCGATGTCCACCAATTTAACCTCGATCTCGTCGCCGACGTTGAGTACTCCTTCCATGCTGGGCAGCCGCTCCCAGGAGATTTCGGAAATGTGCAACAGGCCGTCTTTTCCGGGCATAAACTCAACAAAGGCCCCAAAGGGTTGGATGGTTTTCACCTTGCCTTTGTACACTTCATCCACTTCGGGAATGGCCACAATGCCTTTGATGCGGGCTACGGCTTTATCCATCGAAGGCTTGCTGGTAGCGAAAATACTCACAAAGCCCGCGTTGTCTTTTTCTTCGATCACCACCGTTGCACCGGACTCCTTCTGAATGTCCTGCACGACCTTACCACCAGGACCAATGACAGCACCAATCTGGCTCTGCTCAATTTTGATGACCACCGCACGCGGCGCGTGAGGTTTCAAATCAGGGCGCGGCGCGGACAGGGCCTTTTTCATTTCGTTCAGAATGTGCAGACGTCCCGCTTTGGCCTGTTGGAGGGCCTGAGCCAGCACTTCGTACGATAGCCCGTCTACCTTAATGTCCATCTGGCAGGCGGTGATGCCTTTTTCAGTACCTGTCACCTTGAAGTCCATGTCGCCGAGGTGGTCCTCGTCGCCGAGAATGTCGGACAAAACGGCCCAGCGCCCCGTGCTCGTGTCGGTGATCAGCCCCATCGCAATACCCGAGACGGGGGCCTTGATGTTCACCCCGGCGTCCATCAGCGCAAGCGTACCTGCGCAGACGGTGGCCATTGAGGAAGAACCATTCGATTCGAGAATGTCCGATACGACCCGAATCGTATACGGATTGTCGGCGTCGGCGGGCATCATCCGTTTTAGCGCGCGGTGGGCCAGGTTTCCATGACCAACTTCGCGACGACCAGGAGCACGGTTTGGTTTTACTTCTCCCGTCGAAAAACCGGGGAAGTTGTAATGCAACAGAAATTTATTGTAGCCTGACACCATCGCCTGATCCACAATCTGCTCGTCCATCTTCGTCCCCAACGTGGCCGTTGTCAGCGACTGCGTTTCTCCGCGGGTAAATACCGCTGAGCCGTGGGCTGAAGGCAGGTAGTCCACTTCGCAGACAATGGGGCGAATTTCATCGAGTTGACGACCATCCAGGCGGGTGCGCTGGTTGAGCACAAGGTTACGGGCCGCATCACGTTCGAGATCATGGAAGTAGGATTTGGCCATGACGACGTCGACGGTCGAATCTTCGGGGAGCGAATCGAGGTATTCCTGGCGAATGGCGGCGTAACCTTCCCGGCGTCCACTCTTGCTGGCATTTCCCGACGCGGCGACTTCGTAAATACGCTGGTAGTATGTTTCGCGCAGGTACTCCCGTAGGGCCGGGTCATGTGTCTCGTGGCTGTATACCCGCTTTTCGGTTTTCCCGACGGCGGCTTCCAGTTCCTTTTGAGCGGCGCACTGCACCTTAATGGCTTCGTGGGCCAGTTTAAGGGCTTCGAGCACGTCTTCTTCCGACACTTCGCTCATTTCACCCTCCACCATCAGGATGTCATTGGGGTTGGCGGCCACAAGGAGGTCGAGTTCGGCATCGCCCAGCTTCGACGTAACCGGGTTGATCAGAAACTCACCGTTGATTTTTGCTACACGCACCTCGGAAATCGGACCACCCCAGGGAATATCCGACACCATCAGTGCCGACGAAGCCGCCAGACCAGCCAGGGCGTCGGGCAATACTTCAGCATCCGCCGAAATGAGGTAGATGTTTACCTGCGTATCGGCGTGGTAGTCATCGGGAAACGTAGGCCGAAGTGCCCGGTCAACGAGGCGGCTCACGAGAATTTCATAATCCGACAGGCGGCCTTCGCGACGCTGGAAACTACCGGGAATTTTACCGGCGGAAGCGAATTTCTCCTGGTAATCCACCGAAAGTGGCAGGAAATCAGCACCGGGTTTGGGTTCGAGGTTGGAAACGACCGTGGCCAGCAGCATGGTGTCGCCGCAGCGCACGACTACGGACCCGTCGGCCTGCTTGGCCAGCTTGCCCGTTTCGATGGACACTTGCCGCCCATCAGGCAAGGCAAACGTCTTCGTGACAATGTTAAACATGGAAATGATTCGATTGGCAGCAGACCCGGCGAACGTCAGGAGGTGAACCGTGCCGAGTTCAAGGATAAATACCGCAGGGAAGAATACAAATCAGGGAATCCATTGCCTGAATTCCCTGATTTAGCGTCTGGAGAAATTTACTTTCTCAGGTTCAAATCGGCCAGGATGGTCCGGTACCGATTAATGTCTTTGCGATGCAGGTAGTCGAGGAGGCGACGACGCTGACCCACCAACTTCAACAGGCCCGTACGGGTCGCGAAATCTTTCTTGTGGGTCTTGAGGTGTTCCGTCAGCGAATTGATGCGGTACGTGAACAGGGCAATCTGGGATTCAGGCGAGCCGGTGTCCGTTTGCGATTTCTGGAAACCCTGCTTCTCGAATACCTCTTGCTTTTTTTCGGCAGTTAAGTACATCGTGTGTTTTGCAGCTTTGTCGATTTTAAAACGCAAAAGTAGGCTTTTACACCTACGAAGCCAACTTTTCGGACGATTTTTTCAAAAGGACAGTACCCTCCCGCCACGCCAGCAAGCGCTGTTTCAAACGGGCAAAATAGATTCGGTATACGTCGGCTTCGAAGAGTCGCGAATCTTCTCTTGCTCTCTTTAGGAAAAAAAGACCGAAACCGAGCAGAACCGCATTGGAAGCCCACGCCGCCGCGGGCACCCAAGCTCGTCCTTCCTTGGCGAGTTTATCGCCTTGAATCGTCAGCACGTACATGAGGATGAAGAAAATGATGGCCACCAGCACGGGTACACCGAACCCACCCTTTTTGATGATCGAGCCCAGCGGCGCACCAATCAGAAACATCACCAGACACGCGATGGCCGAGGTGAATTTATGATGCCATTCCAACTGCGTTTTATTGATGCGGATTTGCTTGTCTTTCAGGATGGATACGTTCGTTTCTGCCGACGAAAGAATGCTCCTAGCCTGGGTGAGCGCACCACTGACGAGCTGCGCTTTCTGGTACGACGGAACCTCTTTTCGTAGCAACGAATCCACCCAGCGGCCTTTCCCATACAAGAGTTTTGAGTTTGCTGGAATGGGGTTCAAATGGTAGGTGTAGTACCGGGGTGCCGAAAAAACCATCGATTTCACCGTTGCCGCAACATCGCCTTCGAGTGAGTCGGATTCCGATTTAAGTTCTTTCAGGTTTTTCATGATCGCCGCGTACCTGAACTGATCCTCGTCAGTTTTTTTCAAGTCGAAGGCTTTCAGGCTCATCACCATTTTGGTGTGGGCAAACTTGTTCCGTACAAAATCACTCTGGTCCGTGTTCGGAGAGGTACGGTCAGGGTCCTCGTGGTAATCATTGCCGTTAAACAACTCAAACACCAAGTATTTCTCATTGAGAATGGTATACATCTGGGCCGAATCTGCCAGGGTAATCTTGCGGTTGCCCGAATTAGACTGAGTATGGTCGTAGATTACCAGCCCTTTCAGCGAACGTCCGTCGGGATATTTTTTGTCAACCTTAATGCGATAACCCGGTAAGTCGGTATAAAAAATTCCTTCCTTGATGTTCAGTGCCGCTTTTTTGGTTTTCACGTCGTAAAGCAGACTGTAAAATTTCAGGTTCGCCCAAGGCATCACCTTGTTGTTGAACCAGAACACGAACATCGTCAGCGAAACGACCACAATACCGATGGGCCGGAACGCGCGCATGACCGAAATACCCGCACTTTTAATGGCGGTCAGCTCGAAAAATTCGCCCAGATTGCCGTAACTCATCAGCGACGAGAGCAGTACGGCCAGGGGCATAGCCACGGGTACGGTGATGACGCTGCAGTAAAAAAGGAGCTGGCCGTAGGTAGTCAGACCGATGTCTTTCCCGGCGATTTCCTCAAAATACAGCATGATGAACCGCATGATGAAGATAAACTCCACGACACTAAACGTCACCACAAACGGCCCCCAAAACGACCGAAGCACCAACTTATCCAGTTTTTTCATTCAACTTCCAACAATTTCCCGAAGGTTGTCCAGCAACCCGTTCCAAAGCGCTTTAAGGTCGGCTTCGTCGGAGTTTGACGAATAATCCGTGATTTTTAGAAACGTAGACTGCGTCAGATCACTTACATCCAGCCTGAATTCAATGTACCCATGGTCACGCTCGCCGTTGGCAGGCAGGAAATCAAACTTTACGCTTTTGTTTTGGCGGAAGGTGGACAAGCGGGCCGGATGGCTCTCCCCATCCCAGATAAAATCAAATTGCTGATTGGGCATGGTGTTCACCTTACTGGCAAACCACTGCGACAATCCAGACGCGGTACTCACGTACGGAAACAACATCTTGGGGGAAGCGCGTAGTTCGTACTCCACGGTAAATTTATACTTGCTCATAGCCAACTCAATTAAGGCCACAAAAGTAGTTGAAAAGCCTGGCGACGCGATTTTTCTGCGGAAAAGGTATAGACTTTTTAAAACAAACGCGTAGTTTTGCCCCAGAATTTAGGCGGGGTAGCTCAGATGGTTAGAGCGTAGGATTCATAACCCTAAGGTCAGGGGTTCAATTCCCCTCCCCGCTACCAAACAGAAAAGCCGGGTCACTTGCAGCAAGCGACCCGGCTTTTCTGTTTGGTCATCAGTGCAGAATTTTAAAGACTAAGTCCCGCAGGATTGCGCCCTCATCGACCGCACCAACGTCCACTCCTTTCGACTGGGTGTCAGCTTGACGGAGCGTCGCGAGCACCTGCGCCGTTTTTTCGGCAGAGAAACGTTGAAAGCCTGTCAGATAATCCTTCACAAAGTAAGGATTGACCCCCAATTGCCCAGCTAATGCCTTCTCACTGCGGTCGGTGGCGGCATGAACAAGCATCAATTTACTGAAATAATTGTACAACACGATGAGCACGGGCTGAAGCGGGTAATTTTTTGGATTAGCCGCAAAAAATGATGCAATCTGGTTTGAACGAGCCACATCGCGCTGAAACAGAGCCTTTTGAAATTCAAAACTGTTGTACTCTTTGCTGACGCCAACGTAGGTTTCAATCACCTCGGCGGTAATGTCCTGACCAGCGCGCAAATTGAGCAGTATTTTTTCGAGTTCGTTGGCGAGGCGTTTCAAATCGTTGCCCACGAACTCAGCCAGCATCATCAACGCATTTTTGCTCACCTTCACGCCCCGACCGTGGCAGTAGTCTGCAATCCATTCGGGCAATTTGTTGTCATAAAGCTTGCGCGACGCGACGACGACACCGTTTTTTTCGAACGCCCTGACCCAACTCTTACGCTCATCCACCGGTTCTTTGAAACACAAGGCAAGCACCGTTGAAGGCAATGGGTGACTGAGATACTCTTCCAGAAACCGGACTGCGTCTTTCGTCTCCAACCCTGAAATTCCCTGCGCTTCTTTAACCAGCACTAACTGCCGCTCGGCCATCATCGGAAAACGTTTGGCATGCCCCAGGAGTGTGGCGATATTCAGGTCTTTCCCAAACAGCACGAATTGATTAAAAGCCCTTTCCCCTGGAGACAATACGGTTTCCTCCAACAAATCAGTCAATTGATCGAGGTAGTACGGCTCGTCACCATGAAGCAGGTAGACCGACGCTAACTGCCTGGATTTAATGGCTTTCAAAGCCGCTTCTGGCGAAAGAGACATGGGAAAAACTGTAAAAAGGCAGCGGTGCGTTAGCTCACCAATACGCTTTGCAAAATTCGCTAATTGCCGGGAAGAATTCTTCAAAATCGGCTCCGAACTCGTCGTAATGCATCTGAACCACCTCGCCGGCCGTCCCAATACTGGCAGCGACGGAAAATCGGCTAGCCATGCCAACCAAGGCACGTTCCAAACCTTCAATCTCCGCGTAACTGACCAACCAATTGCCACTTGTCATCGCCTGAACAAGGGGTTGAATGGCAACATCGTAACGATGGGTGTTGACTTTCAGCAAGGTGAGAAAGTTGTCCGAAAATTCATTCAGTGAACCCTTCCCAAAGTACGTCCAACGTTTAGCTAAAAAATGGTCATACGTCAAGTCGACAATGACACCGGAAAGAAGGCCATACTGGGATGAAAGTCGGGTTTTACTACGCCGGACAACCGGGTGCTGGTCGGTGAACGAATCAATAAGCCGGTGTAATCGCAGGCCGTCGCGCAGCCGCTCTGTCACGTAAGGGCCGTGATACTTTTCGATCCGCCCTTTCACAAAATCACCTAAGAAGTTGCCTAAACGTAGTTCATCGTCGGGACCGGAAAGCAAGGCATGAGCCAGATAATTCATGAAAAGAGCAAAAAGGAAGCGGCAAAAATGCAGTAGGTTTGCCTGGCACAAACTAAAAATTCATGGAAATCGCTCCCAATTCGGTGGTAACACTCACGTACCGACTCTCCATTCCCGACGAAGAGAACCAGCCAGAAACCATTGAAGTGGTTGAAGCTGACGACCCGATGGTATTCATTCAAGGCATGAGTGGCTTACCCGAATCGTTCGAAGAAAATCTGCTTGGCCTCAAACCGGGCGATTCGTTTGAATTTACGCTCACGCCCGAGGAAGGCTACGGCACCCGTGACCCCGAAGCCATTGTCGAATTACCCCTCGAAGTGTTTAAAATCGAAGGGCAAGTGCCCGACGGCCTGCTCGACGTGGGAAATTTTCTGCCGATGACCAACGAAGACGGTCACCGCCTGCAAGGCCGAGTACTCGACGTGAAAGACGATCTCGTGCTGATGGACTTTAATCCCCCTCTAGCTGATAAAACCATGCATTTCAAGGGCCGCATCGAACACGTTAGGGCCGCAACCCCTTCCGAACTCGACCACGGACACGTGCACGGTCCTGGTGGGGTGCATCATCACTAAGCCAGTTGTGCCGTCTCGATCAGCGAGGTTGCTGACCGGTACTGCTCAACTTCTACGCCAAAACGACGCAGGAATTCCACGCCTTCATCCAGGGGAATGCCCTTGTACGCAGCGTAGGAATGCAAGAAGATCACCTTCCCTATTTTCATGCTGAAAATGATTCGGGCACAGGCGATGCATGGCGAAAGTGTTACATAAAGCGTGGCACCTTCAATGCCCGACCCATTTTTGACGGCGTAGAGAATCGCGTTTTCCTCGGCGTGCAGGGCCAGCGAACAACTGCCTTTGGAATCGCGCGGACAGCCCACACCGGGGAATTCCTCGTCGCAGTTGTGCGTGTCGGCAGGTGGCCCATTGTATCCGATGGAAATGATGCGAGTTTCTTTCGTCAGCACGGCCCCGACCTGAGCTTTGATGCAGTGCGACCGCTTCGCCAGGTTAACGGCCAATTCCATAAAAATGTCGTCAAAATTCGGGCGGGCTTCAGCCATGATTTGGAATGGGAGGAGGAAAACATTCAACCGGTAGTGACGTTCTACCCACGTCGAAAGTAAGTATTTTCCGAGAAAATGTCCTTGAAATTTCTTCTGGCGTTTGGGATGGCGAGTTGGGCCTTGCTGGCACAGGCCCAGGGATTCATCCCCGCCGCCGTCGATTCCATCGGCGCCTCTTCTTCCGCCAGTCGCCTGACCACTCCGGCCAAGCTTGATAGCGTGCTGACAACCGTGGCGTTCCGGCCCGATTCCGTCCAGTTGCAGGTCACGCCCGACACGGTAAGGCCCGAATTACGGCCCAGCCCGGTGGCGTTGGCGGTTTATAAAGACGAAAGCAATTACATTAAACTCGTGTACGGTCAGCCTTTCAAAAAAGGCCGGGTCATTTTCGGCAACATCGCTAAGTGGGGCCAAGTGTGGCGCACCGGGGCCAACGAAGCCACCGAAATCACGTTCACTCGCGACATGAAATTCGACGGGAAAGTCTGCCGGGCGGGCACGTACACGCTCTTCACGATTCCCAATCCTGATAAGTGGACCATCATTCTCAATGCGGACCTCGGCCAGTGGGGCGCGTACAGCTACAAACCTGAACGCGACGTACTCCGCTTCGATGTGCCCGCCCAGAAAAGCAACCAGATTTTCGAGGCTCTGACCTTTAAATTCAACGAAGCCGACGCTGGGGCCGACCTTGTACTGCACTGGGATGACGTGATGGTCAGTATTCCGCTGGCGTTTTCGCGGTAACACATCTCCCGCAGTGGTACCAACTAATCGCGGAGCAAGTTCCGCGATTAGTTGGTACCACTGCGGGAGATTTTTCAGGCATTCACCAATTGCTTCGGTTTTGCTTTCAGCCAATCGGGTTTGGTGGTCAACACCTGCGCCCGGAGTTCGTTCAGAATCGAATACAGCCCGAAGTAGGTACGGTTGACGTACAGGCCGTGCTGCGACCCCCGCGCGACTTTCGAGTTTTTCAATTCCTCCACCTTAGAAACTTCGTCGGCAAGGGCATATACCTCGTCGAAGTAGGCGTCGTCGCTGAAATCAAAGTAATCCACCGAAAAGGGCTTAGCCAGAAGGCGAATCATCCGCACGAAAAGTTCGGTGAAAAACGCCTTGTCGCGCACGGTGTCTTCGGGCACGATGAATTCGAGGTTGTAAAAAATTTCATTCACCCGTTTAGGGTCGTCCAGCGTGTCAAAATTGAGCAGGGCAAAGTAATTTTCGTAGTACCCGTCGGGAATCACCTTCACGCAACCGAAATCAATCACCCCGAGCGTACCGTCGGGCCGGAGCAGGAAGTTGCCGGGGTGCGGGTCGGCGTGGACCTGCCGAAGCGTGTGAATCTGGAAATCGTAAAAATCCCACATCGCCTGCCCAATGCGGTTGCGGACTTCCTGCGAAGGGTTCGTGGCCAGGAAATCCCTCAGGTGCTGGCCGTCGAGCCAGTCCATCGTCAGGATGCGACGGGCCGTCAGCTCGGGGTAGTACCGAGGGAAGACTAAATCCGGGATGTGTGCGCAGGCAGTGGCAATTTCCTGCCCCCGCTTCAGCTCCAGCAGGTAATCGGTTTCTTCCAACAGCCGCAGTTCTACCTCGCCCATGTACCGATCAAGGTCTTTCTCGTTCAGCCCAAACAAGGCGATCGCCATGGGCCGCACCATCCGCAAGTCAGAACTGATGCTGTCGGCCACGCCGGGATACTGCACCTTCACGGCCAATTTGCGCCCGTACTTCGTCGCGGCGTGGACTTGCCCGATGGAAGCCGCATTCTCGGCTTCCATGCCGAACGAATCGTACAGTTCCTGGGGCGATTTACCGAGAAATTGCCGGAACGTGCGCACCACCAACGGGGCGGATAGCGGCGGGGCCGAGTACTGCGAAAGCTGAAACCGGTCGACGTAAGCCCGGGGCAGCAGGTTGCGGTCCATGCTCATCATCTGGGCTACTTTCAGGGCCGAGCCTTTCAGCTCGCTGAGCACCTCGTAAATGTCTTCGGCGTTGTCGTTGTGCAATTCGTCGCGGCTGGTGGTCGGGTCCATCAGTTTCCTGACGTTGTGTTTGAGGTAGTTCCCCCCGATTTTCACCCCCGTCTTCACGAACTGCGTGGCGCGGGCGACTTTCGAGGTGGGAATGGATTGCTGTGATTTCATACTAAGCTATTACGGCGGTAGAGGAAAAGGCAGTTAACCACCCGTTTATCAACGATTTTGGTAAACAAATTTGGCCAGATCAAGCACTGAATCGAGGGCCGATGAGCCGATGAGATCGAAGGAGGTGTTGACGGTTTTTTCGATGGCCGTGTCAGTGCGCTCAAAGCCCCTGCTCGTGTCGTGGAGCCAGAAATCGAGCAGGAACAGGGCTTGGGCGAAAAACGCGTCAGGGTAGCGGTCGGTCACGAAGGGGCGCTGCCTCACCTCCCGACTTTCGCGGCCTTCGAGCAGCAAATCGGTGATGAAATGGATGAACGCCCGCCGGAACGCCTCCAGCGACGGCATTGGGCGGCGGAACCTACCCCGGCGCAGGGTTCCGGCACACAGCAGTGCATAGCTCCGGTTCGCCTTCAGTACCTCGATCCACGTGTAGTAGAAGGCCAGCAATTTTTCGCGCACTGAGTACTGTGCGTACACCGGCTCGGCCTCAGCCTGCCGCCGGGCTAATTCAAAAAATTGGAGCCACACATCGCCTTCTACTTGCTCGAACGAATTGTAAAATTCGTAGAATTCCGGCTCGGTTATTTTCAGCTTTCTGGCGAAAACAAACACCGACGGCGGCCGGTGGCCGTTGGTCAACAGGTACTCGGTGTAGGCTTTTCGGATGAATTCCGCTTTGTCCATGGGAAGTAGGTTGGTACGGGTCTAACGCGGGTACGAAGGCGGTTGTTTCCGAAAATGGAACAAAAATCAGAAACCCCTGACCCAGGCTCCCTGCTCGGCGGTGGCATACACGCGAACACCCCGCTCCCGCCACCGGGCCGCCTGCCGGGGCATTGTCGAGCCGTCGAGCACGAGGTCGATTTCTGGCGAAACGGGGAAGACCTGACGCGCTGCCTGCCCGCGCACCAATGCCAGAAGCGGCAGTCGCTGCGTGACAATCCGCCTCACCGGGTGCGTCATAACCAGGAAGGGCTGGCGTTTCCACTTGGCGCCGTACACCCCGCGTTCAACGGCTTCAATGCGAAACTTACCGCCGCGTTGCAGGCTGTCGAACCGAATTACTTGGATGTACCGGATTCCCCGTTCGGCCCAGAACCCGGCGCAGGCATAATCGAGCAGACGTGGGCGCTGCACGATTTCCGAATCGGCCAGCATGGTCAGCGTGTTTCCGTCCACCAGGCTCAGGGCGGTGTGCTTCGGAATGTGGTGAATCACGAAGCCATGCTGACGGTGTTGGGTTGCTTTCTGAACCACCGCGTGGCCGCCCAGCGTTACCGCCAGCGAAGCCGCCGCCCAGGCGAATGCTTTTTTTCGGGTGTAAAAAAGCGCCAGTACGCTCCCCATCAACCCGTACACCCCGAGGGTTTCGGTGGCCGTCAGGTTGAGGTTGGGCCAAATGGCGTGGGGGAGGCGCTCGGTCTGCACGGCCACCTCGTTGAGCACCCAGAACGAACCACGGGTAATTTCCGCCAGCAAATCGCTGAGGTATGGGGCTCTTTCAAGAATCAAAAAGCCCAATCCCACCGGCACGACCAGCGCCGCCAAGCCGATGACGGCCGGATTAACAAGCAGAAAATAGACCGGAAACTGGTGAAAGTAATACACGGCCAGCGGAAACGTAATGAACTGTGCCGACAGGGCCGTAGCCGTAACCTTCCAGAGCCAGCGACCGGGTTTGCTCCCGATGGTCCACCACCGCTCAATCCGAGGCTGAAGATAGAGCAAGCCCCCAACGGCCAGGTACGACAACTGAAACCCGGCCGAAGCCAGCAGATATGGGTCAAAAAGCAGCAAACCGAAAGCCGACGCGAACAGCACGTTGTAACCCGCCGGGGGTCGTTTCGCCGCTTCGGCGAATGTAAACAGCGAAAACATGGCCGCCGACCGCAGCACGGCGGGCGACAGGCCGGTGATGAGCGCGTACGCCCAGAGGATGGCGAGTTTTAGCACAACAAACGTCCACACCCCGCTCCTGCCCCTTTTTTTGAGAAAACTTAACAGGTAGCTCAGCGTCATAAACAAAATTCCAACGTGGAGCCCCGACACCGACAACACGTGGATGGCCCCCGAGGCCGAGTAGGCCCGCATCAGATCGGCATCGAGGTCGTCGCGAACGCCGAGCAGCACGGCTTTGGCTACGCCGTATTCGCGACGGTCGCCGAGGCGGGCCACCAGCACGCTATCGGCGTGGCGGTTGGCCCAACAGGCCCATTCGACGATTCGACAGGGCGGGTCGTTTTTGACGGTTTGAAATCGTTGTGATGTGACAAAATCCCGGTGAAACACCTGCTGGAACCGCAGGTAACGGCGGTAGTCAAACTCGCCGGGATTGTGCGGTCCTTTGGCGGATTGCGGCGCCCCCCGGATGAGCAGCACGTCGCCGTAACGGGGGCGCGGGATGGGTTTCTCCATCAAAAGCAGCACCCGACCCGTCACCGACTGCCAATCTCCCAACCGGCGAACTCGTTGTACTTCGGCGAAGGCCCGGAAGTACAGCGGGCGGGATTCAGGCTGCGAAACCAGCACGGCCTCGTAGGCCTCGATGCCCGAAACGTGCTGAAAGTGGTTGGCATCGCCCAGTTCCGACCGGGCACCGGCCAGCACCCAGCCACCGAGGAAAACGAACGCCAAAGCCGGAACACCCCGAAACAAATCAGCACGGCTTTGCCCGATGCGGACGGGCTTCAGGATGAAAAAAAGGGCGATTGCTCCGATCGCCACCCAGGCACTCACCAGCCAACGGGGGGCGGTTTCGGTCAGGATGAACGCGGAGATTCCCGTCGAAAGCGCTACGGCGTAGCGCACGAAGGGAAACCGCATCCAGCTTTTCACGGGGGCAGGAGCATTTTGTAGTGGGCAATTTCGCACTCGTAAAACAACTCACCCACGGCTTTGAACCCGAATTTGGCGTACAGCGGTATGGCCGTCACCTGCGCGTGGAGGTAGCGGGTTTTGCCTGCCGTCTCGGGCTGAACGGCCACATCGGCGAGCACAGCCTCTACGAGGGCCGAACCTACCCCCTGGCTGCGAAAATCGGGCAGTACGGCGAATCGTTCGAGTTTCACGCCGTTTTCAGTTGTTCGCCAGCGGGCCGTGCCGCAGGGGGTTGAGCCCAAACGGGCCAGAAAATGGCGGCTGGATTCTTCAAATTCGTCGTACTCTTCCTCTTCCGCAACCTGTTGTTCGTCCACAAAAACAGTTCTCCGAATGGCAAATACCGTTTGCAGGTCGTCGGAAGTTGTTGCTCGGGTTACTCGAATCATGGCCGTCCGTTGTCGATAATGATACGCCGTGCGGTTTTTTCCGCGCCCGCCTGCACCTGAAGAACGTACATTCCGACCCCGAGGCCCTGGCCATTCATCGAAAACTGGTTGCCGGGCTGGTCGGGGTACACCTGGGTCCTGAGCAGCCGACCCTGCCAGTCAAACAAGCGAAGTGTGACTTCCCTTGACCCCTGAAACTGAGCCTGAAGCTGAATCCGGTCGGCATTGGTCGGATTGCCCAGAACGGTCAGCGTCAGGAATTCGGTTTCAGGTAAATTCACCACCGAATTGACCATCCGCCGCCGCCTCGGACTGGCTTCCAGCGTGGCCCGGACGCGGCGTTTCTGATCGTTGGTGAACGTGTTCATGCATAAATCCGGCGAATAATCGAGGTAATTCTCGATCATGTTGCGGGTGCGCAAGCCGTTGCACGTCGAAAATAGTTCGGTGCAATTGCGGGAGCGGTTGGCCCGTTCGGCAAGCGGGGTGTCGGCGCAATAGTCATTGCCGCATACCTCGTCGCCCCAGGTGTGGATCAACCCCAGCCAATGACCCACTTCGTGGGTAGCCGTGCGGCCTTCCTTGTAAATGCCGCTGTTGGCCGTGCCCGTGTTGCTGCCAAAGGCTCGGTGGTCGATAATTACCCCATCGGTAGCGGCCAGTTCGGATTCGCTCATATCCAGTCCCGGAACACCTTCGGCCGAGGGATACTGGGCAATGCCGAGGTAGCCCCCCGCCCCTAGCGTTACGACCCAGATGTTGAGGTAGCGGTCGGTGGGCCAGGAAATGAGGTTGGCCAGCGTCGTCGCGTCGTTGAAGACGTCGAAATCAGGCCGGGTTGAGTACGTGCGCGTGATGCCGCTGGTCGGGTTGCCGCTGGGGTCGCGCGTGGCGAGTGCGAACTCAATTTCCATGTCGGCCCCAACGGGGTTGGTGTTGAAGCCATTGGTGCCGGGTTGCCGCCGGTAATCCTCGTTCAGAACGCGGATTTGGGACATAATCTGTGCGTCGGAAATGTTGCCGTTGTTGGCCCCGCCAATGGTTCCCGTCGCGTTGTTATGCACAATGTGCACGACGACCGGAATTCGAATCAGCAAATCGCTTGTGCGCAGGCGGGAAAACGGATCGTCCATCGCCTCCACTCGTTTCTGAATCAGTACCTCCAGTCGCTGTCGACTCAGTTTCCAACCCGAATACCGGGCGGAAAGCACCGAATCTCGCTGCGGCGTGGCGCAACGCTCCTGAGCCAGCGTTCCATTCGGCCCCACGACAGCAAGCAGCATTCCGGCCAGAACACCCCATACCTTAGTTTGCACGGCTCGTTTCAGCGGTTTTCTCGGCGCGTTCATAGGCATTGATGATCTCGCGCACGAGCCGGTGCCGCACCACATCGCGGCCATCGAGGGTCACGAAGGCGATGCCCTTCACGTCGTGCAGAATTTCCAGCGCGTCGCCGAGGCCGGAGCGTTGGTTTTTGGGCAGGTCGATCTGCGTTTTATCACCCGTGATGATGGTCTTTGAATTAGGGCCCATCCGGGTCAGAAACATCTTGATCTGCATCGAGGTGGTGTTCTGAGCCTCATCGAGCAGGATAAACGCGTTGTTGAGCGTGCGCCCGCGCATGTACGCCAGGGGCGCGATTTCGATGGTGCGGTTTTCAATGTACAGTTTCAGCTTTTCGGCTGGAATCATGTCATCGAGGGCGTCGTAAATCGGCCTCAGGTACGGGTCGATTTTCTCTTTTAAGTCGCCGGGCAGAAAGCCAAGGTTCTCACCAGCTTCCACGGCGGGACGGGTGATGATGATTTTCTTGACTTCCTTGTTTTTGAGGGCTTTCACTGCAATCGCCACGGCGGTGTAGGTCTTCCCGGTACCGGCCGGGCCGACCGCGAAAACAATGTCATTTTTTTCGGAGGCATCGACCATTGCCCGCTGGTTGGCGGTTTTGATTTTGATGATGGTCCCCTTGGTACCGTACAAAAAAGCATCGTCATCGTCCGTTGTGACGGCTTCAGCGGGCGCGCCGCCGTCCTGCGGGCGATTCAACACGTTTTTTACCTGGTCGGTTGTAACCTTCCCGTACTTCTGATAGTGCTGGAGGAGCGAATCAAGAATATCGGTGATCCGCGTGATTTCACCGCTGGTGCCCCGAATGGTGATTTCGTTGCCTCTGGAAATAATTTTGCTCATCGGGAAGGCCGCAGCCAGCTCCCGGATGTTGGAGTTCTCGACGCCGAGGAAATCAACCAGCGACACGTCGTCGAGCGTAATAATTTTTTCGATCAACCTGATTGGAGGTTTAAACGGTGAATGATTGCCGTAGCCAAAGTAAACAAGTTTTCGGCGCAGCCAGCGATTTTTTCCGAAAAAATAACGCGCCGCCTCGTTCCGCGCTGATTCCACTCGGGCACGATTTATGCGCCCGTCTCGCCGTCAATTACTTACCGGAACGGTGGAAAACTTGTGGATAAAAACCATCCCGCCGCCCGTTCCCAAACGAGGCGGATTTCACTATACTTGTAGCAATGGAATCGAACCGGCCTTCCCTACCCACCCTTCGCAAACGACCCGTGCTGCCCGGTGGCCGCAGCGGTGGCGGCAATCTCTGGCTCGATACCGGTCTGGGGAAAGTGCCTCCGCAATCGGTCGAAATGGAGGAAGCCGTGCTCGGAGCGCTCATGCTCGAGCGCGACGCGCTGAGCACCGTCATCGACATGTTGCACCCGGAGAGTTTTTACCGGGAAGCTCACCAGCGAATCTTTGCGGCCATTCGTACGCTGTTCGACCAGTCAGAACCGATTGACCTGCTCACGGTGCAGACCGAACTCCGCCGCACGGGTGAACTGGAAACGGTGGGCGGGGCCATCTACCTGGCCAGCTTGACCGAAAAGGTCAACTCAGCGGCCAACATCGAGGCCCATGCCCGCGTGGTGACCGAAAACGCCATCAAACGTGAGATCATCTCCATCGCCACCGAATGCCAGCAGCGGGCTTTCGAGGACTCGACCGACGTTTTTCAACTGCTCGATCAGCTCGAACAAGGCCTGTTCACCATCTCCGAGAAAAACATTCGCAAGAAAACCGCCGACATGGGCAGCATCATGCGGATGGCCCTCGAAGAACTTGAAGCAAAAAAACACCTCAAGGACGGCCTGACGGGCGTACCCGCCGGCTTCAGCGCCCTCGACCGGCTGACTTCGGGCTGGCAGAAGTCGGAACTTATCATTATTGCGGCTAGGCCAGGCATGGGAAAAACGGCGTTCATCCTCTCCTCCTGCCGTAACGCCGCCGTTGAGTTCGGCCATGGCGTAGCGATTTTCTCGCTCGAAATGTCGTCGGTCCAACTCGTCAACCGCCTCATTTCGGCGGAGGCCGAACTGGAAAGCGAGAAGATCAAGAAAGGCAATCTCAGCAGCCACGAATGGGCCCAACTGCACCACCGCATCAACCGGCTTACCAACGCGCCGATCTTCATTGATGACACGCCCGCGCTGTCCATCCTTGAATTACGGGCCAAGTGCCGCCGCCTGAAGCAGCAGCACGACATTCAACTCGTGGTGATCGACTACCTGCAACTCATGACGGGCGATACCTCCAAAGGTGGGGGTAACCGCGAACAGGAAATTGCTTCGATTTCACGGGCTCTGAAGAACCTCGCCAAAGAATTGAACGTGCCGGTCATTGCGCTCTCGCAGTTGAGCCGGGCCGTCGAAACGCGGGGCGGTGACAAAAAGCCCCAGCTTTCTGACCTCCGCGAATCCGGCTCCATCGAGCAGGACGCCGACATGGTGATGTTCCTCTACCGGCCTGAATACTACAACATTACTCAGGATGAAGCAGGCAATCCGGTGCAGGGTATTGGCGAAGTGATCATCGCTAAAAACCGAAGTGGCTCCCTCGATACCGTGCAGCTACGATTTATCGGAAAATTCACGAAATTCTCCGATCTGGGCGCGGATGCGTTTGGGGCGATGGGCAGCGAAAATTACGGATCGTTCGGGGGTATCTCGGGAGCCAGCAATTTTGAAAACCCCGTCAGCCCCGAGGGCGGTTCGGGTTCCATCACCCTCGGCAGTAAGATTAATCAGCAATCCAAACCCTCATCCGGTTCGCCCTTTGGCTCCGGCTTCGGGGGTGGTGACGTGCCATTTTGACCCGGAAATCCAACTGATTTTTAGTAAAAAAAGTGGTCAGGCTTGAGCCTGACCACTTTTTTTACGAGCGCCTTACGAGGGCCACTACGTTTTCAACGTGGTGGGTGTGTGGAAACATGTCCACTGGCTGCACGGCGGTCACTGCGTAGCTCACGTCGAGCAAGGCCAGGTCGCGAGCCTGAGTGGCAGGATTGCAGCTCACGTACACAATCCGACGGGGAGCGGCATCGAGCAGGGCCTGTACCACTTCGGTGTCCATGCCTGCCCGGGGTGGGTCGGTAATGACCACTTCGGGGCGGCCGTGTTGGACGAAAAAATCCACCGTGAGCAGTTTTTTCATATCGCCGGCGAAAAACCCCGTATTTCCGATGCCGTTGATTTCCGAATTCACGCGGGCGTCAGTCACGGCGTCTTCTACATATTCCAGCCCAACAACCCGACCGGCCCGGCGGGCCACAAAATTGGCGATGGTGCCCGTGCCCGTGTACAAATCGTACACCAATTCGCTGCCGGTCAGGTCAGCAAAATCACGAGCTACCCGGTACAGGTTGTACGCCTGGGCCGAGTTGGTCTGGTAAAACGATTTCGGGCCGACCCGGAATCGCAACCCTTCCATCGCCTCTTCGATGAACGGCGTCCCGGCCCAGCACTCCACTTCCAGGTCGTGGAAGGTGTCGTTGCCTTTTTGGTTGAGCACGTAGTTGAGCGACGTGATTTCCGGAAAGCGGTTTTTCAGAAAATTCATCACTCCTGCGATGGCGTCGTCGTCGGGTCGGGCCACCTGCACCACCACCATCACCTGCCCGGTGCTCGCTGTACGGATGGTGAGCGAGCGAAGAAAACCCTGGTGGTGAATGGTGTCGTAAAACGCGAAGTTGTTTGCTTCGGCGTGCTCCCGCAGGGCCAACCGGATGGCGTTCGACGGCTCGGGTTGAAGCCAGCACTTTCGGATGTCGAGAATCCGATCGAAACGCCGGGGAACGTGAAATCCAGCCGCGTTGCGACTCAGTTCCGTGTTGCCGCGAATTTCTTCGTCGGTCAGCCACCGATTGGCCGAGAACGAAAATTCCAGTTTGTTGCGGTAAAAGTAAAGCTCGGGCGCGCCGAGGATGGGCTGAATGGTGGGCAGCGTTACTTTGGCAATGCGCTCGAGGGCGTCACGGACCTGGCGGGATTTAAAATCAAGTTGGGCCGCGTAGTCCACATGTTGCCATTTGCAGCCTCCACACACGCCAAAATGTTCGCAGGGCGGCGAAACCCGCACCGATGAAGCCTGGCGCAAGGCGACAATCTTGCCCTCCTTGAAATTTTTCTTATGGCGCAACACCCGCACGTCAGCCACGTCGCCGGGAGCGGCAACGCCTTCCACGAAAATCACTTCACCATTGTAGCGGGTCAGGCATCTCCCTTCGGCAGCAACGTCATCGATCCGGACATTTTCGAGCAAATACGGCGGTTTTTGGGGGCGTGTCGTCATCATGGATGACAAAATTAGGTAATTTCCAACCGCCTTTTTCTTTGCCAGTTCTATGAAACAACTTTACGCGCTGTTGCTGGGAATCCTGCTGGCCATTCCGGTGCACGCAACGCACATTGTGGGGGGTGAACTCAGCCTCCAGGAAGTGAAAAACGACCCGCGCTATTCGCACCGCTTGCGGTTAAACTTGTATTTCGACGCGGTTCGTGGTTCGCGTAACGCCATTGATAATTCGGTCGTTATCGACTTTTTCCGGAAAAGTGATTTTGTTCTCACCACGCGCATCGCGATGCCCTTGGTGCGAATTGAGGAGGTGGCGTACGATTACCCCATTTGCTCCAGAACCAGCGGGTTATACACCGAACTCTACGTGTACGAAACCTTGGTTTCGCTGAACCCACTCTTGCTAAACGACCCGAAGGGCTACCTGCTGGTCTGGGAACGCTGCTGTCGAAACAATGCCATCAACAACATCGTCGGTCCGGGCAATGCCGGCATGGCGTTCTACGCGGAGATTCCGCCGTTGACGTTGAACGGAGCCGCCTTCTCCAACAACACGCCCGAATTCGCGCAGATACGGGGAGATTACATTTGCAAAGGCATCCCGTTTTCGTTCGATTTTTCGGCGAAGGACGCCGATGGCGATAGCCTGAGTTACCGGATCGTCACCCCGCTCAACGGCAATGCCACCCCGACACTGACCGGTACCGGCGGCGGTGGGGTTGGGGCGAGGCCTAACACCCGCTTCCCCAATTATTACCCCGAAATCATCTGGAGTTCCGGTTTCGATACCCAGAATTCGATTCCGGGTAATCCCGCGTTGCGCATCCATCCCAGTACGGGCGTTTTAACGGTACGGGCGTCCGATCTGGGCCTCTTCGTTTTTTCAGTCGAAGTAACCGAGTTCCGCAACGGACAAAAAATCGGCTTGGTTCGCCGCGATTTTCAGTTGCAGGTCATCGATTGCGTCCCCAACGAAGCTCCGGTGGTGCGGCTGCGTGAGGCGGGAAAAAGTATATTTTACCGTGAAAACGAGGTTATTCGGATTCAGCGCGGGCAGAAAAAATGCATGACGTTTCTCATCACCGACGTCAACGTCAATCAGCGCGAGGCCATCAGTGTGAAACCCGTGCGCGGCACTATCAATTTCACGCTCACGCCCGATAAAGTGACCATCGATAGTCCCAACGACACCATCCGGGCGGAGCTTTGTCTGGATAATTGTTCGGTGAGTCTGAACGGCGAACCCTTGATTTTTGACGTGATTTCGTCAGACAATGGCTGCCCCAACGCCAAAAGCGATACGTTGCGCGTGGCCCTGCTGGTTGAGCCCGATCCCAATCAGAAGCCCATCGTTAGCACCACATTGGCGCAGAACTCAGGCCGGGGCGTGCCCGATCAATTGCTGACGTTCAACGTAAACGGCGTCGATGGCGACCGGGACAGTCTCCGCCTGATGGCCGTCGGTCAAGGCTTTGCGCTGGGCAGCGTGGGCATGGAGTTCCCCGCTGTCAATGGGCGAGGTGCGGTAACTCAGGCGTTCAAATGGACCCCCAAGTGCAACACACCCGGTCCGTACGTGGTCAATTTTCTCCTGACCGACTTGCGTTGCAACCACGGGATCGTCGATACGGTGAAAGTTTTTCTCGACGCCCCAACCCCCAGCAACGTTAAGCCAGCGGTGAGCACCACCCTCAACCGTACGTCCGTCGAACTGATCATGGAGCTAACCACCCCCCAGTCGATTCAATTCAACGTGCTGGCTAACGACAGCGACAGCAGCCCGATTTCGCTCACCGGAATCGGGCGAGGTTTTGACATGAAAGCGGTGGGAATGCAATTTTCGAATCAATCCGGTAAGCCCACCCTGAACAGCCCATTTAGCTGGACGCCCAACTGCCGGATGCTGGCCGGCGCGGCTTCAAAAACATTCATCGTCGACTTCATTGCCGACGACGTGGCCTGTAAAAATCGTCACGACACCCTGAGCCTGCGCCTTACCCTCGTCGACCGGCCCACCAGCTACGAAGTCGCCCCAATCAATGTATTCACACCCAACAACGATGGGAAAAATGATTTTTTCTCGCTCGCCGACCTGCCCGGCGACAACTGCTCGGAGCGGTTTGAGCGCGTGGTGGTGTACAACCGCTGGGGCACGGCCGTATTTAGGGACGCCAGCCGCGACTTTCGCTGGTACGGTTCCGACGCACCAGCGGGCGAATATTTCTACTTGATCGAGTACACCCGTCGCCAGTTCAAAGGTCCACTCACGCTGTTGCGCTGATCCTATTTTAGGATGAACCCGTCCGTGCCCAGTGAGGTACGAACGGGTTCGTTATTTTTGTCCCCTTACGTTCTGAATCATTATGCACGGAAACGTGGTACTCATCACCGGTGGCTCATCGGGCATCGGCAGGGCATTGGCCTTTTCTTTCGGCCAAGCGGGGGCACACATTGTGATTACCGGTCGGCAGGAGCCAGCACTCCAGGCAGTTGGTCAGGAACTGACTGCGGCGGGCATCGAAAACCTCGTCATTGTAGCTGACGTCAGCATACGGAACGACAACGAACGAATGGTGCGTGAAACCATCCGCCGATTTGGTCGACTCGACATTCTGATCAACAATGCCGGCATCAGCATGCGGGCCATGTTCGCCGACGCCGACCCTGAGGTGTTGCGAAAAGTGATGGACATTAATTTTTTCGGCACGGTGTACGCCACGCACTACGCTCTGCCCTACATCCGGCAGGCCAAAGGAAGTATCGTGGGCATCTCGTCCATTGCCGGCTACCGGGGGTTACCGGTGCGTAGTGGTTATTCGGCCTCAAAATTTGCCATGAACGGCTTTCTGGAAGCGCTGCGTACCGAACTGCTCCGTGAGGGTGTTCACGTGCTGACGGCTTGCCCCGGCTTCACGACCTCCAACATTCGCTTCACGGCGCTGGGGAAAGACGGGGAGGTCAAAGGCGAAACCATGCGGGACGAGTCGACCATGATGAGTGCCGAAGAAGTTGCCAATCGCATCCTGGCCGCCACCAAGGCTCGCCGCCGGTCGCTGATCCTGACTTCACAGGGCAAACTGACTGTTTTTTTGAACAAATGGTTGCCGGGTTTGATGGACAGGATGGTGTACAACACCCTCGCGAAAGAAAAAGACTCGCCGCTGAAGTAGTGAAGTCGTCAATCCACCAGCCACACATCGCTTTGACGAACGTAGGTGAGTTGGTTGTTCCAGACCACACGTAGCCACACGTCGTTGTTACCGAGTACGTTGAGACGATTTCCTTTCGCGACTGCGTCGGCCACGGGAGCGGCCGCCGAGGGATCGACGCGCAGAATCGCCCTCGGTGCACGCACAATGGCGACGGCGTAGTTTTCGGGCAGGTTCACCAGAATTCCTACGCCCAGCAAGTACAACAAAAACAGCACGAGGTGCCGGGGCAGGATATACTGATGCATGATTTTTTTGATGAGCAGCACACCAAACACGTACGCTGCAAGCGCCAGCATCACCCCCACGAGGTAATGCCCGTACTGCTTGTAAAGCAGTACGAGCAAGTTGAAGTCGTTCAGTTCGTAGCCGACCCAATCGTGTTGGGCAGCTAAGTCACTCATTTTTCGTAAGACATCCGCCGACGGACGCACTTCATAGTATCGATTGAGGTAATGCAGCGCGTCGGCGTCATGGTCCTGTTGTTCGTGAAGCTCCGCCAGTTTCAGGTACATCACCGGATGGACCCGCCTTTCGACCACAGCGATTTTCTCGTACGCCAGACGAGCTTGTTCAACTTGGTTTTTTGCGAAAAGTGAGTCTGCCTGGCGGAGCAGTTGTGCAGGCGTTTGAGCCCCAGCCGCTTGGGCAGCAATGGCCCACCCAAGCCACAAAAACATGACTTTTTTTCGACAGAAGGCTTGCATTTGCTTCCAGAAGGGCCTACTTTTGCACTCGCAATTCAGAGACGCCACCGCGATGAACTGCAAAAATAGCGGATTCGGTAGCTCAGTTGGTAGAGCATAACACTTTTAATGTTAGGGTCCTGGGTTCGAGCCCCAGCCGGATCACTTCCTCAACAAAAAGGCTTTCAGCACATGCTGAAAGCCTTTTTGTATTTCGAGCAACCGTGCCTGGTGGCGTCGAGCACTATCCATGAAAAAGCCGGGTCAAGTCTCCCGGCTTAACTGGCTTTTGTCAGAATGGCAAATCATCGTCCCCGCTTTCGCTCATCACCGGGGGGAGAGGCTGAGGAGTCGCCGCCCGCGTCGGACGCTCGGTGGTGGAGTTTCCACCAGCGAACCCCTCGCCATCGGCGAGTTCAATCCGCCAAGCCCGCGCTTCCGTGTACCAGCGGCCGTTGTACTCCCGCGATTCGAGGTTGAATGACACCCGGAGTTGGTCCCCATTCGTGTATTTTTTTAATTCGGCGACCTTATCCGCCCCAAATACGCTGAAACAGGCTTTCTTGGCGTACTGCCCATCCTGGTATTCAACGATAAATTCCTGCTTCACCCACGGATTGCCCGCCTTGCTTGTGCCACCCGCTTCGGGCTGAACCTGCACCAATGTGCCTGTCAATTCAATTGCCATGACGAAAAAAGTTTAGGGGTACAAAGGTACATTTTCAGGGTTAAAGTCAGCAATTTATGCCCTCATTGCTTCCAAATGAATTTTTTCTTTGCTCCTCCAACTTGCATCGGGGCATTTTATCCTTACTTTTGTGGCTCGAAACCCTCGGCGATGTGGTGAAATTGGTAGACACGCTACTTTGAGGGGGTAGTGGGCGCAAGCCCATGGGAGTTCGAGTCTCCCCATCGTCACGAAAGCCCGTCCCGCAGACGGGCTTTTTCGTTTTCAACTCCCAACGCCTCCGTGATTTGTTCCAGCACGGATGACCAGTCTGCTTCCTGGTGCGCAAAATCCAAGTGGTTTACATCGATGGTCAGCAGTGGCCCGATGGTGTACTGCCGGGTAAATTGCTCGTACAGCCGGTTGAGGTTTTCAAGGTATTCGCGGGAAATATTCCGCTCGAAATCCCGATCACGCAGTCGGATTTGGGTTTCTAGTTTGGGCACATCAGCGCGTAGATAGATCATCAAATCAGGCGGACGTACCACGCTGAGCATCAGGTCGAACAAACTGCGGTAGTTTTCGTAATCACGAGGCGACATCAGGCCTGAATCGTGCAGGTTTTTAGCAAAAATGTGCGCGTCTTCGTAAATCGTACGGTCTTGAATGATGGCGTGATCGGCCTGGGCAATGGCGAGTACCTGTTCATATCGGCTTCGTAGAAAATAAACCTGAAGATGAAATGACCATCGCGCCATATCCTGATAAAAATCGTTCAAATACGGATTGCCTTCAACGGCTTCGTAAAAGACCTGCCAGCCAAAATGACGCGCAAGCCGGTGGGCCAAGGTAGTTTTGCCGGCTCCGATGTTGCCCGTAATGGCCACATGCAGCCGACTGGCTGGTGAATGAGCGGGCCTTGAAGAATGAATCACAGACGTTCCAATTAAGCTCGCAAAGAAACGAGCCCTTGCCCGAATCGCCCAACTCCAATTCCAGAATCGTATTTTTGCATGGAAATTCCATTTCCGATGAACGACCGGCCCACGCCTACTCCGACCGAATCTCTACCCTACCGGGTACTTCTCTTTTACATCTACACCCCCATTGGCGACGTAGTTGCTTACCGCGATCAACACCACCGGTTTTGCCTCGAACGCAACCTGCTCGGGCGCATCATCGTTGCCCCAGAGGGCCTCAATGGTACCGTGTCGGGATTTTTCTCCGACTGCCAGGCGTACATGGAATGGCTCCACGCCGACCCACGCTTTGCCGCCATTGATTTCAAGGTTGAACCGGCCTCGACGCACGTATTCGAGAAACTGCACGTCCGGGTGAAAGACGAAATCGTCAACACTGACCTCGGCGTGAACCCACTTCAGCGCACTGGCATTCACCTCGAACCGGCCGAATTTCGGGCCATGAAGGCGGATCCCGACGTGCTGCTGGTGGACATGCGCTCAAACTATGAACACAAAGTGGGGCGCTTTAAGGGTGCGCTGACGTTTGACATGGAAAACCTCCGCGAACTGCCGGAACACATCCACGAAATCGAGCACTTGAAAAATAAAAAAATCATCACGTACTGCACTGGCGGCATCAAGTGTGAAAAAGCTTCAGCTTACCTGCTGGAGCAGGGTTTCCAAAACGTGTACCAACTTCATGGCGGCATCATTCGGTATGGACTTGAAGAAGGGGGCGAGGATTTCGACGGCGTGTGCTACGTGTTCGATAACCGCCTGACGACGCCCGTCAACCGAGTGAATCCGACCATTATCGCCCAATGTCATGCCTGTGGTACTCCCACGGAGCGCTTGGTAAATTGCGCCAATCCCCAGTGCAACGACCACCTGCCCCTCTGCGAAAACTGCGGTTGGGACCTTGATGGGGCGTGTTCAACCGAATGCCAGCAACACCCCGAAAAACGGCCTTACAACGGCACCGGTCAATACCCTCGCCTTACGAACGGCTACTCACCCTGGGTGGGTTACCTGAGCAGAGCTGATTCGAAGCCGGTCGAATGACGTATTGCCCCGACCTTCCAAGTGTATTATGATGTTTCCCGAATCTGATTTTATCCTGAATGCCGATGGTAGCATTTACCACCTGGGCTTGCGCCCGGGCGAGGTGAGCGACCTCATCCTAACCGTTGGCGACCCAGAACGAGTGGCTAAAGTTTCGCGGTTTTTTGATGAAATCGAATTGAAGCGCCAGTGCCGTGAATTTATTACCCATACCGGGCGCATTGGGAAACTGCGTATTTCAGTCGTTTCAAGTGGGATTGGCACCGACAACGTTGAGATTTTAATGACGGAAGTAGATGCCCTGTTCAACATTGACTTTTCAACCCGAACTCCCAAACATGAGCACACTTCGCTTCGATTTATTCGGCTCGGAACGTCAGGAAGTTTTATTCACGACATATCCGTTGATTCCATCGTTTTTTCGGAAACAGCCACCGGATTGGATACATTAATGCAGTTTTATTTACTTCCGCAAAATCCGCTGGAAATCGAACGATGCGAAGTACTAAAAAATCGATTGGAGCTGGGCTTCCTACCCTATTCCGTGTCAGGTTCCGAACGTTTGCTGGGGCTTTTTCCGGAGGGTCATCGTGCACATACCATTACCTGCCCAGGCTTCTATGCTCCCCAGGGACGAGTGCTCCGACTTCGGCCCCAAATAGAGGGATTACTTTCAAAATTACTGATCCTCAGCCAGACCGAATTTTCGTTCGGTAACTTTGAAATGGAAACTTCGGGTTATTATGCTTTCGCTCGACTCCTTGGGCATGAGTTTCTGTCGGTCAACGCCATCATGGCCGACCGACTCCGGGGACGTTTCTCGAAAACACCAGACACGACCGTGGATGGCATGATAGAGCACGTACTCACTACGCTTACGGAACGCGGGCTGGCGTGAGAGTTAGGCTAGTTTTCAATTGATTTTCGCATCACAAAATCATTCATCCAATAGCCACGACCAATGTAGTTGTCTTCCTCCCGTAGGAGAAAAAAACCAGATTTTTCGTAAAAAAAGCGTGCAGAATTAATCCGGTTTACATTTAGATCCAAGTACCTGCCGCCTTGCGATTTTATGATGGAGATTACTTCGTCCAGCATTTTTTGTCCATAGCCTGATTTCTGTTGTGAGGGCAACACGTATAATTTGTGCAGTTTGAAGCCGCCATTTCTCCCTAATTCAAATCCGGCAAAACCCCGGGGATTTTCATCCTCCCAAAGAAGTAAAAACTGGCACCCCCGCTCAAATTGTTCACGGAGTGATTCGGTGGAATACATCCAGTCGAGCATGTACTTAAGTTGTTCTTCGCTCAGAATGCTCGCGTACGTTGGTGCCCAGGTGACCTGAGCAATTTTCTGAATGGCGGGTATGTTGGCAATGGTGGCACGTTCAATCCGGACGTGATATGTCATCGGCGAGACTGTATTGAGTTGGGTGTTTAGGTGTAAACTGACGGTATATTTTCTGCAACTCCTGCACATCGGTGGCGTACTCACCGGTGGGGTAAAAAAGGGCATGAAAGCCCGCTTCCTTCTTTTTGTAATCGAGAAAACCGAGTACGATGGGCACCTTCGCTCCCTGGGCCACGTGGTAAAAACCCGATCTCCATTCTTTCACGTAACTGCGGGTTCCTTCGACGGGAATCATCAAGATCAAGTGCTCCCGCCGTTGAAACAGGGCAATCATGCTGTCAACAAGGTTATTGCGTTGAGCACGGTTCACCGCAATTCCACCACTAGCCCTCATTAACCAACCGAGGGGTGGACGAAACAGCGACTCTTTCGCCAGAAAACGCACGGGCACACCGAGGGCGTAAAATACGGAAAGCGCATAGGGGTAATCCCAATTGGACGTATGAGGTGCCGCGATCAGCACACAGCGGCGAACCGCCCGGATGCCCCCCGGCAGACGATCCACGATTGTCCAACCGGACAGCCAAAGGAAAACACGAGCGATGTAACGCATGGGACGGAGGTTTGGTCAGCGCGAACCAACTTCGGGGCGAATGACGTACCTTTGATTTTTGCAAAACTAACGCCAGAGGCGGAGAGTTAATCGCCCTGGTCGCCTTCATGAGCAACCCTAAACCCCTTATTCTAATCTCCAACGACGACGACATCACCTCGAAGGGGATTCGCGTGCTGGTCGAAACCATGCAGCAACTCGGTGAGGTAGTGGTCGTTGCCCCCGACCGCCCCCAGTCTGGCCAGGGGCATGCCATTACGATTGGTAATCCGCTGCGGGTGACGCCTTCCAAATTGTTTGGCCCCGACGTGCGCGCTTTTCAAACCACCGGCACCCCGGCGGACTGTGTAAAATTGGGAAAGCACCTGCTGTTGAAAGGCCGCAAACCCGATCTGGTCGTCAGCGGCATCAATCACGGCTCCAACACGGCCATCAGCGTGTTGTATTCGGGCACGATGTCGGCAGCGCTTGAGGCGGCCATCGAAGGATTGCCCGCCGTGGGGTTTTCATTGAATGATTACCATCCAGACGCTGATTTTTCGCACGTCGTCCCGTTTATTCTCCGCATTGCCGAGGCGGTGCTGCACGCGGGTCTACCCAAAGGGGTGGCGCTCAATGTTAACTTTCCGGCTAGTTCCCAGGGCTCAATCCGCGGCATCAGGGCGTGCCGTCAGGCCGATGCCCGTTACCTGGAGCAGTTCGAGCAGCGAAAAGACCCCTACGGCCGCCCGTACTACTGGCTCGACGGCGATTTTGTGAATTTCGACACCGGAACCGACACCGACGAGTGGGCCATCGCCAACGGCTACGTTTCGGTTGTGCCCTGTCAAACCGATTTGACGGCTTACCACGCTCTGGAAACAGTGCAAAACTGGGCTATCGTAGACACCGCCCCGCTTTCAGCACACCATGCCCCGAACGTGCCCACACCGAGCGCCGCCCATCCCGCCGATTTGGGTTAATTGATCCTGTACTCGTTCATTTTGTTTATCGGCCCACGCCCCATCACCTAACTTCTCCGAACTCTCATGGCCGTATTGGGCAGCATCCTCAAAAGCGGCATCCGCATCACCGGCGAAGCCATGCGCCTCCGGAAACTCGACGGTGCCAAACTTCAGCGCAAGGCGTTTATCAAACTCCTAACGAAAGCCCGTTACACCGCGTTTGGCGAAGCCAACCACTTCGAGGAAATACTGAGCGCCGCCTTGTTCGCCGACGACCGGCAGTTTTACGAAAAATTCAAACAGCATGTCCCCATCCACGACTACAATCGGATGCACCGCGACTGGTGGCATCGCACCCAGGTAGGTGAGAAAAACGTGTGCTGGCCGGGACGAGTCAAGTATTTTGCGCTGAGTTCGGGGACTTCCGAAGCCGCATCCAAGTACATCCCGGTCACTCACGACATGAGCCGGGCCATTCAGCGTACGTCCATCCGGCAAATCCTGAGCCTGTCGCAGTACCCGGACTTACCCAGCGAAATGTTTGAAAAAGGCATGCTCATGCTCGGGGGCAGCACGGATCTCAACCAGCGAGGTACCTACTACGAAGGCGACTTGAGCGGTATCACGGCCAGTCAGATTCCGTTTTGGTTCCAGCGGTTTTACAAACCCGGAAAACACATCGCGAAAACCCGCGACTGGGCCGCCAAACTCGATGAGATCACCGTCCATGCTTCAACCTGGGACATCGGCTACGTGGTCGGAGTACCCGCCTGGATGCAATTGCTGATGGAGAAAATCATCGCCCACTACGGCGTGAAGACCATCCACGACGTTTGGCCGAACTTGTCGGTATTTTGCCACGGTGGGGTGTCGTTCGAGCCGTACAAACATGGATTTGAGCGCTTGCTCGGGCGGCCCATCACGTACATTGAAACGTACCTGGCCTCCGAGGGTTTCATTGCCTACCAATCACGCCCCGACACGAAGGGCATGCAATTGGTGCTCAACAATGGACTTTTCTTTGAATTTATCCCCTTTAACGACCGCAATTTCACGCCGGAGGGCGATCTGACTACCCACCCGGAAACGCTGATGATCGACGAAGTGCGGGAAGACGTTGAATACGCCCTGCTCCTTTCGACCTGCGCCGGTGCCTGGCGGTACCTGATTGGGGATACAATAAAATTTACGTCGAAGAACCGGGCGGAAATCGTCATCACCGGCCGGACCAAACACTTCCTCAGCCTGTGCGGCGAACACCTTTCGGTGGACAACATGAACCGGGCCATCGATCTGGCTTCCAGCGAACTGGGCATTTCCATCCGCGAGTTTACCGTCGCCGGCATTCCGTACGGCAGCACCTTTGCCCACCAATGGTACGTCGGTACCGACGACCCGGTAAACGCCGAAACCCTTCGCCAGCGCATTGACGACAAACTAAAGGACCTCAACGACGATTACGCCGTCGAACGCCGTCACGCCCTACGAGAAGTGTTGATTCGCGTGCTGCCCGTTCGCGATTTTTACGATTACATGGCCTTCCGGGGCAAAGTGGGTGGCCAAAACAAATTCCCACGCGTGGTGCGAGGTAAAGTGCTCGAAAATTGGGAAGCCTTCCTGGCCAACCGGTATCATTCGGTCGAAGCCAGCAGGTAATTTGCTTTTTCCGGCAAAAAATACCGGTCGCAGAACCCATTCAGGTGGCGCAGTTCGCGCAGGCAAAGGTCGCTCAGAAAGGGCGGCCTTTGTCCGTTCTGCACGTCCCGGATCGTTTTTTTCAGGTCCAGGAACCGCACTTCCCGGCTCGTTTTGCTGCCCCAGTTGTACACGGGCAGCACCTCTACCGTGCTGACCTGCGTGTGGGGCCGGGCATCAAGCGTACCTTTTTCAACGGTTAGTTTCAAAAGTGGTACGAGGTGGCACCAGGTGAAAATGTCGTCGGAAACGAAATCGCCGAGGGAGTAAATCGCAAATCCCTGCTTCCGCCGCCGCGTGAACGGGTCGGTGAATTCGTGCCGTTCCATCGCCTGCGGATTGTGGGGGTGACTACCCAAGATGACGTCCACGCCACTTTCCTCAAAAATCCGGTGGTACACGGCCACCGTGTGGGCCGACGGAAACGCCTGGTAGGCATTGCCCGTGTGCAGGTGCAGCACCACGAGGTCGGCTCCGAGTTGACGGGCGCGAACCAGATCCGCCACGAGGCCGTCGAGGTGCGGGTCGGGCACGTTCAACCGCTCAACATTGACCAGCCAGGGTTTGTCGTCGGGCAGGGCAAGTTTGTTGAGCGAGTACGTCCAGGCCACGAAGGCCACCCGGATGCCGTTGCGTTCGAGCATGGGAATCTGCCGCCGTTCTTCGGGCGTACGGGCCGAGCCAGTGACCAGAATGGATCGTTTTTCGAGAAACTCCCGCGTTTCAAACACCCCGAATTCACCCTGATCGAGGGTGTGGTTGTTGGCCGTACTCAGCACGTCGAATCCCCGGTAGCGCCCGATGCCCCGCCCAACCTGCCCGTCGAACACCCGAAACAGCTCTTCGGAGCCGTTGAAGTGCATGTCGTTGAGCATCACTTCGGGCACCAGCGACGGTGGCAGGCTGGTGGCCATCGGCGTTTCGAGGTTGGCCGTGACGATGTCGGCTCCGAAGAAAAAATCACCTACCTCGTCCCAGAGGCGTTCGCAGGCATCCGGGGTCAGGCGTTCGTAGGGCAGCAGGTCGCCGCCTGCGCTAAGCGTGAGGCATTTTTCGACCACGAATCCCCCGGGCCGGTCAAAACGCAGGTTTTGGTTGCGAAAGTGGGCTTCGATGCCCGGTTGGGCTTCCAGCGGTGGGCGAAAGTAGTATTTGTAGCCCAGGTAGATGGCCCCCGCCACGGGCGATGTGCGCGGATTTTCTTCAAAATCCGGCCGGGGTTTCCGCCACTTTTTCCCCAAAAACAGTCCCACGAATCCGTAGAGCAGGCGGAGCATGCGCACCAACCGACGCCCCTGCACGCTCAGGGGCAACACGGGAAACGGACGGGCGTCCGCGTCGTTCAGGCGAACCATTTTCCGAGTTGGACAAAAATCAGGTACCCTCCGGCAATCATGAACACCGAGCCGCTGAGTTTGTTGATGAACGTCAACACACGTTCGTTAAAATACCGCTTCAACCGGTACGCGAAAACCGAAATCAGCGTCTGCGTACCGAAAATCGCCAGCAGGCTGGCCCCGAAGTAGCAGGCTTCGAGCGTCAGGTCGTAGCGTTCGACGCCCTTGAGGTACGCGGCCACCGATACCCAAATCACGAAGTTGGCCGGGTTGAGTGCATTGAGCAGAAATCCGGTGCCGAAGTAGTACACGAAATTGCCGAACCGGGTTTTGGGGTAAGCAATGCGGGGCGTTTGCCGGAACACCGACTGTGCCCCCATCGCCAGCAGGAGTACCGCACTGATGCACCGCAGGTACACGTCGAAATGCTCAAATCGGGGCAGAAACGCCGTACCGAAAACGGCGAAAAAAATAAAAATGGCGTCGCTCACGATCACCCCGGCGGAAATTTTTAGGCCACTGCGGTAGCCGTTGTCCACGCTGTTCTGAATGAGGGAGAAGAACACCGTCCCGAGCGTGAGGCACATCGCCGCCCCCGAAAAAAAGCCGAAAACAATGGCGTTGATAATTTCCCAGGTCATTCGTTTCGGTTTTCAGTCTTCGGTTTCCAGTGTTCAGTTTGTCACCGCCTGAACCGCGCGGCGGTCCGCCGAAAACTGGAAACCGAAGACCGTGACTCAAATTCCCCGCAGACGGGCTACCTTCAGCAGGCCGTATACGCTGAGTGAATCGGTGATTTGATTGTCCATCACCATCCGGACGGCTTCGCTCAGGGGAAGTTTACGGATTTGAAGTTTTTCGGTTTCGTCAAATTCGGTATCTCCCTGGGTGAGGTCTTCGGCGATGAAAATAAAACCTTCCTCGTCGGTCACCGAATTGGACGTGTGCATCCGGGCGATCAAACTCCATCGGGCGGCGGTGAGGCCGGTTTCTTCCTGAAGTTCCCGCCGGGCCGATTCCAGAATGTCCACGTCGAGTCGCCCCCCACCCATTGGGATTTCCCAGGAATATTCCTTCAGCGGATACCGGTACTGACCCACGAGCCAGGTATTGCCCTGCTCGTCGATGGGTACTATCGCAATGGCTTTGTTCTTGAAATGCGCCACGCCGTAGATTCCGGGCTTGCCCGCGGGCGTGATGACTTCTTCGTGGCGGACGCTCACCCAGGGGTTGTCGTACACAACGGTCGAGGTGAGTGTTTTCCAGGGATTCTCCTGTGAATTCATCGGGCAAAGGTAGGGCTTTCGGCCAAATCTTGCCGAACGCATTCTGCCGACGAGCCGTTTATTGGGTACTTTTGTGCGGCAAAACCGGCCCGCCTCCGAAGCAGCGCGGGCCGGTTTTTCTATCCTGAACATGCCCAAATCCCGCAATAAATTTCGACTCATCATTCTCTCGTTTGTGGTGAGCGTGGTGCTGATGGTCACGAAATTCGTCGCGTACGCCTTGACCAACTCCAACGCGGTGCTCACCGACGCGCTGGAATCCATCGTCAACGTCGTGGCTTCCGCCTTCGCGTTTTACAGCGTGTACCTCGCCGCCCAACCCCGCGACCGCAACCACCCCTACGGCCACGGCAAAATCGAATTTTTCTCGGCGGGTCTTGAGGGCGCGCTCATCGTGCTGGCGGGAGTATTCATCTTGTTTCAATCCGTGGAAGGGCTGATTGCCCCCAATCCGTTGAAGCAACTCGACGTGGGCCTGATCCTTGTGCTGGTCACGACGGCGGTCAACTACGGCATTGGCTGGCTGCTGCGCCGGGAAGGCGAACGCAGCGATTCGCTGACGCTCTACGCCGACGGCAAGCACCTCATTCTCGACGCCCAGAGCAGTCTGGTGCTTGTGCTGGGTATTGCGGTCATGTACTTCACGGGCTGGCAGGTGCTCGACAGCCTGCTCTCGCTGGGTTTTGGCATTTACATTCTCGTCAACGGCGTTCTGCTCGCTCGTCGCTCCATCGCGGGGTTGATGGATGAGGTGGATGAAGCAACGTTGAAAAAAGTGGTGGACGTGCTCCACACCCACCGGCGAAACACCTGGATTGACGTCCATAACTTGCGGGTGCAGAAGTACGGGGCCGACCTCCACATCGACTGCCACCTGACGCTGCCCAATTATTGGACCTTGCAGGAAGTTCACGACACGGTTCACGAGTTTGAAGACGTACTCGAAGAAGCGTTTTCGACCAACGTCGAGATATTCGTGCACACCGACCCGTGCATTCCCCCCTGCTGCCCGCATTGCATGGTCGAGAATTGCCCAATTCGCGAAGCGCCGTTCTCCCAGGACATCCGGTGGACGCCGGAAAATTTATCGCTGAATCAGAAACTGTTTTTGGAAAAAGCGTGACCATTCAGGAGATGCGTTCGGTCGTCACTTCCTTCGACCGGCGGGTCAGCAAGTAGATGATGCCCCAGGCCACCAAGTACGTACAGCCGCAGACGGTAAACAGTACGTTGTACCCACCGGTCAGGTTTCCGGCGGCTTTGTACCGGTCGAGCAGGCCCCCCACCAGAATCGGAAACAAAATCCCCCCGACGGCCCCGGCCATGCCCGCGATGCCCGCCGCCGAACTGACGGCCTGTCGGGGAAACAAATCGGAAGCGAGCGTGAAAACGTTGGTCGCCCAGGCCTGGTGCAGCGCCACGGCCAAACTCAGCAAACCGACGGCCACCCAGACGTTGTCGACGAATTGCACCGTGATGACGGATAGCTCCAGCACCGCAAAGACAAGCAACACCGTCCGACGGGCCTTCAGCGTGGGCCAGCCCCGTCGGATCAACCACGAGGAAACGTACCCGCCCGCGATGCTGCCCACGGTCGTGGCGGCGTAAATCAGCATGAGTTCAAAACTCGGCTTTTTCAAATCCAGCGTGAATTTGCTGTAGAAAAAAGACGGTAGCCAGAACAGAAAAAACCAATAAATCGGGTCAATCAACCCTTTCCCGGTGATGAGCGCCCAGGTTTGGGGCAACGTGAAGAGCTTCGCCCATCGAACCGGCTTTTTTTCATCGGAAATCACCTCCTGCCCGGCGGCGATGTAGGCCCGTTCGTCGGTCGTCAGTCGCTTCTGCTTCGAGGGTATTTCGTAAAACCGCCACCAGAACAGCAGCCAGACAAAGCCGAGCGCTCCCGTAATCAGAAAAACGCCTTGCCAACCGTACCGCGTCAGGGCGTACGGCGTCAGGAGCAGGGCCACCACCACGCCCAAGCTCGTGCCCGCGTTGAACAGGCCCGTGGCCAGCGCCCGCTCGTTTTTAGGAAACCATTCGGCCACGGTCTTCACCGCCGCTGGGTAATTGCCCGCTTCCCCCAACCCCAGCGCCACCCGCGCCAGCCCAAATCCGAACGCGCTCCGCGCCAGGGCGTGCAGCATCCCGGCCAGACTCCAAAACGCCACGCTGAGGGCGTACCCCAACCGCGTCCCCACCTTATCCACAAACCAGCCGAATCCCAGTAACCCCACGGCATACGCCGCCTGAAAGGCCATGACGATGCGCGAAAAATCGGTCTCCGTCCAGTTGAATTCTTTCTCCAGCAACGGCTTGAGTAACCCGATGATTTGCCGGTCGATGTAGTTGATGGTGGTCGCGGTGAACAACAGCACGACGACGACCCAGCGGTAATTTTTCAAAAATCAAAGGATTAGAAGGTTCAACGAATCCGGTCAACGGGATGCCTGCGGCAGGGCAAACGCCACGTACGAACCGCCCGACTTCAGCCCGTAGCGCGTACCACCGCAGGCAATCGCCACGTACTGGCGTCCATTCACCTGATAGGTAATCGGCGTGGCAAAGCCGCCGGCGGGCAACTTGGTTTCCCACACCACCTTGCCCGTTTTTTTGTCGAACGCCCGCAATTTTTCGTCGTAGGTGGCGGCGATGAACAGCAGCCCCCCCGCCGTGACCAGCGGACCGCCGTGATTCTCGGTGCCGGTGTTGATCAGGCCCCGTTTCACCAACTCCGGGTACTCGCCCAACGGCACCCGCCATACGTATTCGCCCGTGTTGAGGTTGATGGCGTTGAGCGTACCCCAGGGCGGTTTTACGGCGGGGTAGTTATTCGGGTCGCGGAACTGCGTGGTGCCGTTGTTGAGGAAAGGCGGTTGGTAGGGAAAACTCTCGCCCTTGGCCGTGACTGTTTTCTTCGTGGCGTGAACATCGTCCGCAGCCGACGATTTGGCAGTCAAGTTGAGCAGAAAATCCACCAGGGCGTCGCGGTCTTTTTGCGGGAGGTGCCCAAACGAAGGCATCCGGCCCTTTCCCGTCGTCAGTATGCTCTGCATTTGCTCCCGGCTAAGGCGTTTGCCCACGTTGGTCAAGTCCGGGTAGGCCTGGGCCGCCGCCGAGGACGTTTTAGCTTCCCCGCCTAATCCGTGACACACGGAACAGTTCGTGTTGAACAGCCTCGCCCCCAGGCCCTGCGCCCCGTCTATGCCCGCCTGGTTCGGGCGCATTTTGAGCCACCAGAGCATGTTGTTGCCATTCACGTAGAAAATCCCGTCCGGGTCGGCGGCGGCTCCGCCCCATTCGGCTCCGCCGCCGAATCCGAGGTACAGCGTCCCCTGCTCACTAGGTGGGGTGTACTTGCCTAAGTGACGGCTGTTGCGGTAGCGGTCGAGCACGTAGGCCTGCGCTTCGGGCGTGCGGTCGGTGAGGGTCGCTTCGGTCACTTCCTGGAGGGCAAAGGGCGCGGGTTTGCTCGGCACGGGCTGCGTAGGCCACGGTTTTTCGCCGGGCAACGCGGGCGACGTAGGTACGGGAACTTCCTTCACCGGAAACAGGGGCTTACCCGTTTCCCGGTCGAACACGAACACGTAGCCGTCCTTCGTGGCCTGGGCCACAGCGTCCACTTTTTTCCCGTTGTGGGTGACGGTGAGTAGGTTGGGTGGGCAGGGTAAGTCGCGGTCCCAGAGGTCGTGGTGAACGGTCTGGAAATGCCAGAGCCGCTTGCCCGTGCGGGCGTTGAGGGCCAGCACGCAGTTGGCAAACAGGTTCTGGCCGGGCCGGGCACCCCCGTAAAAATCGACCGAAGGCGAACCGGTGCCCACGAAGGCAATCCCCCGTTTTTCGTCCACCACCAGTCCGGCCCAGCAGTTGGCCCCCCCGATTTTTCGGTAGGAATCCTTCGCCCAGGTGTCGTAGCCATATTCGCCGGGCTGCGGAATCGTGTGAAACACCCAAGCCAGTTTGCCCGTTCGGACGTTGAACGCCCGGATGTGACCCGGCAGGGCGTCACCGCCTTCGGACACGCTCGAACCCAAAATCAGTAAATCGCGGTAGATGACGCCGGGCGTGGTTGAACGGATGGAGAATTTTGTCACGTCGTAACCCAGCGTGGCCGGACCGCCCAACCCTTCGTGCAAATCCACTTCGCCGTTGGTGCCAAAGTTCGGCACCGGCTTGCCGGTCCGGGCATCGACGGCGTACAGCGTGGGGCCGACGGTGTAGAGCACGCGCTGGTCGTCCCCCTCTTCCCAGTACACCACTCCCCGCATGGGGTGAAACCGGGGCGAGCGGCCATTAGCGAAGGGGTCAAACAGCCAGCGACGCTGGCCGGTGGCGGCATCGACGGCGAAGAGTTTCAGGCGGGGCGTGGTGCCATACATCACGCCCCGCACCACGATGGGCTGGCACTGGATGTCCATGCCACCGTCGGGTCCCTGGTTTTCGCCCGTGTCGAAGGTCCAGGCCAACTTCAAGTTGTCGGCGTTGCCAAGGTTGATTTGGGTCAGCGGCGAATACCGCGATCCGGCGGGGCTACCACCGTAGGCGGGCCAGTCCGTTTGGGTGGGCAAATCGTTCGCGGACACTGCCTGGCGGGCGGATTGCTCGCTCGCACCCAGCAACAACGCGCTCATCGCCAACAAAATCGGTGCAAATTTCATCAAAAGCGTTGCTTACCAGTTGTGAATCGACCCGTCCGGACTTTTCAAAATCGGGTGCGGGTACTTGGTGTTTTCGGTAATTTCCTGCACGAACGTCGCTCTTTTCGGGTCAAATTTCACGCCCAGACCCGGCTCCGGATTGAGGTACAGTTTCCCGTTTTTGAAATTGACGTAGTCGTCGTTGAAGTAGGGCGGGCGCTCGGGTTCGCCGCCAGCCAGTTCCATCAAACACCGCGTTGGGCTGCTCGACCCCAGCACGTGAACGAGCGCCGCCGTGGACAGCGGCCCGGTGAAGTGCGGAATCATGCCGACGTAGTGCGTTTCGCAGAGCGCGGCCAGTTTTTTCAGTTCGGAAATTCCTCCCGTGTTGGGCAGGGTTACGCGGGTGTAATCGATGAGGTGCTGCTCCACGAGCGGGTTGCAGTCCCAGCGGTCGCCGAACTGTTCGCCCACGGCAATGGGCACGGTCGTCATGGGCCGCAGGGTGCGGTACACGTCCGGATTTTCCGACCGCACGATGTCCTCCACGAAATACGGTTCCAGGTTTTCCAGGGCCTTGCACACTTTCAACCCGTCGGTGGTGTCGAAGCGGGTGTGCAGGTCAATGGCCCACCTGCCGCCCCCGCCCACGGCGGCGTCGATGCGCTTGCAGAAGTCGATGGTTTTTTTCGTGTTCTCGAAAAAATCGTAGGGCGTATCGCCGTTGCCGCCCGTCGGACCGATGCGGTACGACCGCAGCCCGGCTTCGATGCAATCGCGGGCACGTTCCTCCTCGGTCTTGGCTTTCGAGGCCCGGAAGCCCGTGGCGTAGCACTCGACGTAGTCGCGGGTGGCTCCGCCGAGCAGTTCGTACACGGGCACGCCGAGGGCTTTGCCTTTCAAATCCCAGAGCGCCATTTCGATGGCCCCCACCGCATGCAATTTTTCCCGCCCCGGCGGGTAAAACATCCCCCGGTAAAGGTACTGCCAGAGGTGCTCGACGCGAAAGGGATTTTCGCCGATGAGCATCTGGGCGCACTGCTCAATCATGTCTTTCGAGCCACCCTCGCCGATGCCGATGAGGCCCCCGTCGGTTTGTACCTCCACGATGCCCCGCGCCTGGTTGAACAGCGGTTTGGTGTAGCCAGGCGCGGCGTAGTACCGGATTTTGGTGATGCGCAGTTTGGGTGCGGCCCGCTCGGGTGCGCCTTGAGTGGGCGCGGCGGCCGTTTTTTCAAACGCACCCGTCGTCAGCGCGGCGGTGCCCAGCGCCGCCGATTGGAAAAATCGCCTGCGTTGCATAAACTGGAAATGGTCGGTTTAGAGAAATACCAAAGGGCGGGAATATACCCACCGACGGGTCGAATTTCATTCGGCAAACGAACCGCACGAGCTGTCAATTTTTGCCCTGCGGTGCCGGTGTTCCGTTGACTTTCATCAGTCCCATGAGTTGCTTCACCGTGTCCTGCATCCCTTCGTTGGAGCCGTCGAGGAAAATGACGTTGCCTTTGCCGTGCTCGGCGAAGTGCCGGATGGCTTCCGTCCACATCGAAAACAGGACGAGCGACGCGTCCATGTCGTTGTCTTTCATTTCCCTCACCGCGTGGGCCATGCCTTTGGTGACTTCTTCGCGAAATAAGGCCACGCCCTGACCACGCAGTTGGGCCGCGAGGCGTTCGGCTTCCGCCGAAATTTTAATCGCGTTGCCTTCGGCTTCGGCGGCTTTGGTTTTGGTGATGAGCAGGGCCTGACCTTCGTTTTCGGCGGCAGCCTTGAGGTTGTTGGAGGCCACGACCTGGGTCATCGAACGCAGGATGGCTTCGTCGAAGGTGATGTCGTTCAACTGCAAGTCGATGAGGTGATAGCCCCAGCCCACGAGCAGTTCGTCCAACTGTTCCTTCACGTGCAACACGATTTCGGAGCGCAGTGACAGGATTTCGGCCTGCCGCTTGGTGGCCACGAAACTGCGGATGGTGCCTTCGACGGTGCGCACGAGGGCCTGCATGAAACTGGCCTGGTCGACGAATTTAAACGCCACGGCCTTGATGGCCTCCTCGCTTTGGTTCAAGACCGAATACACGAGCATGGCCTTGAAGCGCACGTTGGCCTGGTCGCCGGTGATGGCCTGAAACTCCAATTCAACGGAGCGGTTCTGAATCGAAATCCGCCGGAACACGAACTCAATGAACGGGATTTTAAAGTTCAAGCCTGGCGTCATGATGCGCTGGTATTTCCCGAAAATCGTGATGACGGCCACGGTGCCCTGCTGGACGATGACCACGGACAAGTAAAGAAACAGGGCTAGGAAAAGAAGCAGAAAAAAGGAAGTCGAGAAGAGTTCCATCGGTTCGGAGGTAAGTGGGTGATGAGGAGGCCAAACTACGGAAAAGAAAACAGAAAACCCGCCCAGGTGGTCTGAGCGGGTGAATTCTTTGTCGGGCGTATTGGCGCACGCCCCAACTCCGGCCGGTGGTTACTTCAAATTCCCCATCCCCCCATCCACGCCCAGCACCTGTCCCGTCACCCAACTGGCTTCGTCCGAGAGCAGAAACAGCGCGGCGGCGGCAATGTCGGCGGGTTGCCCGAAGCGGCCCAAGGGGTGACGCTTGTTGGAGCTTTCCACTTTTTCGGGCGTGTTCACCAGAAAATGCCCCATCGGGGTATCGGTGAGCGAGGGGGCTACGGCGTTCACCCGGATGTGGTTCGGTGCCCACTCGGCGGCCAGCGATTTCGTCAGCCCTTCGATGGCTCCCTTCGAGGCCGCCACCGAGGCGTGAAACGACATGCCGAGTTTCGCCGCCACCGTGCTGAACAGCACCACCGACGCGCTCCCGGATTTTTTCAGCGCCGGCATGCAGGCCTGCAACACCGCCACCGCGCCCACGACGTTGATTTGAAAATCGTTGCGCAGTTCCTCGGTCGATAGCCGTTGAAACGGTTTCAGGTTGATTGTGCCGGGGCAATACACCAGCCCGTGGAGGGTCTCGGGCAATTCGTGCAGCGCCGACGGGTCGGCTTGAAGTGCTTCAAAATTAACGTGACCGGCCACGGCCAATCCCTCGGGTTGACGGCGCGAGGCCGAATAAACGGTGGCTCCGGCGTCGATTAACCGCGCGGCCACTTCCCGGCCTATGCCCGAACTTGCTCCCACAACGAGGTAAACATTTCCCTGAAACGACATCTGATTTTTGGTTTGGATGAAAAAAAACGCATTCGGTAGGTAAACCCCGAATGCGTCGAATGGTTGAAACCCGTGCTGCTTGGCCGCTCAAACGGCCCCGATGTACTTCAGAAATTCCAGGCGGGTCTCTTCCTCCTTGAACCGCCCGCCGTAAAAGGAAGTCACCGTCGAGGCGTTCACGTCGTTGATGCCCCGCGAGGAAACGCACATGTGGTTGGCGTCCATGATGACGGCCACGTCGTCGGTACTGAGGGATTGCCTCAACTCGTTGGCAATCTGCATCGTAAGACGTTCCTGCACCTGCGGGCGCTTGGCGTAGTACTGCACGATGCGGTTCAGTTTCGACAACCCGATCACCTTGCCGTTGGAAATGTACGCCACGTGGGCCTTGCCGTAAATTGGCACGAAGTGGTGTTCGCAGTTCGAGAAAAACGTGATGTTTTTCTCCACCAGCATTTCGTTGTACTTGTAGTTGTTTTCAAAGAGCGTCACCTTCGGTTTGTTGACCGGATTGAGCCCGCTGAACACTTCCTTGATGTACATTTTGGCCACTCGGCGCGGCGTGCCTTTCAGGCTATCGTCGGTCAGGTCAAGGCCGAGTGCTTCCATAATTTCGCGGAAGTGATACTCGATGCGGGCGATTTTATCAGCGTCGGGCACGTCGAAAGCGTCGGGCCGCAGGGGGGTGTCGGCGGAACTGAAGTCGTGGTCGTCACCCATGAGATCAATCAGTTCTTCATCCAACGGGGTACTCGACGAAGTTTCGTTCGGTTTCATACAATCGGATTTTCAGGTCGAGGTCCGGCTGGAGTTCGGGCCGCAACAGGTTGTAAATAACGATGGCGATATTTTCAGCGGTGGGATTTAAGTGGCGGAATTCCTCGGTGTCGAGGTTCAGGTTTTTGTGATCAAAGCGGTTCAGGATGCGATCTTCGATCAAATCGCTGAGCACTTTCAGGTCCATCACGTAGCCGCTGGCGGGGTCCACTTCACCGGTCACCTGCACGAAGAGGTCGTAATTGTGGCCATGGTAGTGGGGCAGGTTGCACTTGCCAAACACCCGCTGATTTTCCTCGTCCGACCAAGCCGGATTGTGGAGGCGGTGAGCGGCGTTGAAGTGCTCCTTGCGGAACACCGAGACGCGGGGTGAAGTCATGAACTGCGGATTTCGGAAACGGGAAACCGAATCGGGTTACCGTTCCAGTCGTTGTTTAAATGTCGTCAGAAAGGATGTCTGCAACACACGTAAACCCAATCAATCGAGGTTCGGAAGAGCGAAGACACGGGCTTAACGGGCCGTCTGGGGCTTTTGTTCCGGCCTTCGGGCATTAGTTTTGGTACTTTCCCCCAAAACCGGCAACTTTCGACCGCCAACCGACTTCATTCGACCGATGAAAAATTCGTTCCTCGTTCTTGTCCTGCTTGGCCTCTCGTTCGGGGCCTGCCAGACCAAAACCACCGCCGAACAAGTTCGCGATTCGACCGTGATGGACACGGACGCCACCACCCCCGAAGCCAGCGGGGTGCAGCCCGACACGATGAACGACCCGGCGGCGGTTTCGACGTCATCTTCGGCGAGCACGACGCCCTCCACCGTTGACCGCATGCGCCAACTGGCGGGTACGTACGAAGGCACCCTGCCCTGCGCCGACTGCGAAGGCATCCGGACCAGCCTCACCCTCGACGCCGGGGGCACGTACACGCTGCAACGCGAGTACCTGGGCAAGTCAGGCAAACCCGCCCGGGACGAAGGGCGCTGGCAAGCCGACAGCGCGGGCGTGACCCTGCTGGGCGAAACCGCCGACGGCAACACCCGGTACCGGGCCATAGATGTCCGTACGCTCCGGATGCTGGGCCGCGATGGGCGGGAAATCGAGTCAAAATTGAATTACAGTCTGGTTAAAAAATAATGACACGCCGCGAGAAGCGCCCCAGGCTAAAGCACTGGGGTTTGTGGATGTCAAGACTTCCCGTAACCCCAGTGCTTTAGCCTGGGGCATTTTCCCTCACCCAACCACGTAACCTCCCCCCATGCCCTCCACTCCCACCCTGACCGCCAAACCCACGACCTCGTACTGGGGCCCGCTCGCCATCATCGGGGCGCTTTTTTTTATCTTTGGGTTTGTCACCTGGGTCAACAGCGTGCTCATCGCATTTTTCAAAGACGCGTTTCAACTGACCACCGTGTCGTCTAACCTCGTGGCGTTTGCGTTTTTCATTTCGTACACGTTCATGGCGATTCCCTCGTCGTGGGTGCTGCGCCGGACGGGTTTCAAAAACGGCATGTCGGTGGGGCTGCTCACGATGGCCGTGGGCACGCTGATTTTCGTTCCGGCGGCAAGGAGCGCCTCCTACGGCGTGTTTCTGGTGGGGCTGTTCCTCATCGGCATCGGCCTGACGGTCCTGCAAACGGCCTCCAACCCCTACGCGACCATCCTTGGCCCCCGCGAAAGCGCCGCCCAGCGAATCAGCTTCCTGGGCATCTGCAACAAACTCGCCGGCATCCTCAGCCAGTACGTCATCGGCGGATTGCTACTCACGGGTGCCACGGCAGCGGCGGGCACGGCCAGCCTCGAACGGGTCGTAACGCCCTACCTCATCCTCACGGGCGTGCTTGTGCTGCTGGCGGTGATGATTCGTTTTTCGAGCCTGCCCGAAGTGTCGGAAGAGCAGGACGACGACACGGGCAGCGCCGTGGCGACCACCCGCACGAGCGTGTTTCAGTTTCCCAACCTCGTGCTGGGCGTGGCGGCGCTGTTCTGCTACGTCGGTGCCGAAGTCATCACCGGCGACACGATCATCAACTACGGCAAGGCCATCGGCTACGGCAACGACGAGGCGAAGTTTTTCACCACCTACACCCTGTTCGGGATGCTGGCGGGCTACGTGCTGGGCATCGTGTGCATTCCCCGGTTCATTTCCCAGCAGACGGCCCTGAAGTGGGGGGCCATCATTGCCATCGTACTCTCCCTCGCCGCCGTGCTGACCGACGGATTCACCTCTGTGCTCTGCATCGCCCTCATCGGTTTTGCCAACGCGCCGGTGTGGCCCGCCGTTTGGCCCCTGGCCCTCGACCGGCTCGGCAAGTTCACCAAAATCGGCTCGGCCCTGCTCATCATGGGCATCTCGGGCGGGGCGCTGCTGCCCCTGCTGCACGGCTACCTGACCGACACGGTCAGCCCGAAATACGCCTACACCTTGCTGCTGCCCTTGTACCTGTTCATTCTGTACTACGCCCTCAGCGGGCACAAAAAGCGGTCTTGGTAAACTTCCATTGGCTCGATTTTTAGAGAAAACCGGGATACTCCGCCCGGTTTTTTTCTTTTCCGGGCGGGGGCGGTACTTTCGCCGCTCCGATTGATTTTTCCGAAAATGGCCCAATCCCTTGCTGTTTCCACGCCCGGCCGCATCTGTTTGTTCGGCGAACACCAGGATTACCTGGGGCTGCCCGTCATCGCGGCCGCCATCTCGCGCCGGGTGCAGGTGGCCGGTTCGCACCGCGACGACCGCCGCGTGTTCATCGACCTGCCCGATGTAGGTTCTTCCGAAGAATTTGACCTTGAAGACCGCATCGCCTACACCAAAAAGCGGGATTATTTCCGCAGCGCCGTCAACGTGCTTCAGGCCGAGGGCCTGACGTTCTCGCGGGGCGTGCGGTGCCGGGTGCACGGCAACATCCCCATCAATTCGGGCACGTCCTCGTCGTCGGCCTTGCTGGCAACCTGGGTGCATTTTTTGTCCCGGATGAGCGACCAGCGCCCCGAGTTTAGCCGCCAGCGCATCGGCGAACTGACCTACAAAGCCGAGGTGCTCGAATTCAACGAAGCGGGGGGCATGATGGACCAGTACTCGACGGCCGTGGGCAACGTCATCTTCCTCCAGTCCACGCCCGGCATTTCGATTGAAGAAATAAAACCGGCCTTCGGCCAGTTCGTGCTCGGCGATTCGGGCGAACCGAAAGACACCCAGGGCATTCTGGGCCGGTTGCGGAGGGGCGTGAACGACATCGTGGCGAAACTCCGGGATAGCCACCCTGATTTTTCGCTGTTCACCACGACGGACACAGCCATCGCTGAATTCAAGGATCAGTTGACGAAAGAAGAAATGGTGCTCCTGAAGGGCACGGTTTCCAACCGCGACCTCCTTCGCGAAGCCCTCGACGTGCTGCGGTCCCCCGAGCTCGATCACGTGCATTTCGGGGCGCTCCTCTCCCACCACCACCGCAACCTGCGCGACGCGCAGCAAATTTCAACGCCCAAAATCGAGCGGATGATCAACGCCGCCCTCGAAGCCGGCGCGCTGGGGGCCAAAATCAACGGCTCCGGCGGGGGCGGCTGCATGTTTGCCTACGCCCCAAACCGGGCCGAAGCCGTGGCGGAGGCCATCGAAGCCCAGGGCGGCAAGGCGTACGTCATCACGGTGGACGAAGGAACTCGGGTGGAAGACCTGGCAGAATAATGTTCAATTTTCAATGTTCAATGTTCAATGGTTTAAATTCTTCATTGAACATTAGACATTGAGCATTCTGATTTTCAAGTGGATAGACTCTTGATTTTAGCCGGCGGCATGTCGTCGCGGATGAAGCGGGCGCTGGAGACCGGCGAAGGCATGCCAAACGTGGCGCTCGACGAAAAACTCGTGCAGCAGGCCAACACGCTGCCGAAAGGCATGATTGGCGTGGGCGAAGGCGGGCGGCCGTTCATGGAATTCCTGCTCTACAACGCCGCCCAGGCCGGGTACCGCGACGTGATTCTGCTCCTGAACCCGAAAGACACCGTCACGCAGGCGCATTTCGAGCAGAAACAGGCGGCAGACCAATCGTGGGGAATCTCGTTTCGTTTCGCCCGCCAGCACATCCCGCCCGACCGCGAAAAACCCCTCGGCACCGCCGACGCCGTGCAGCAGGCCCTCGACCAGCACCCGGACTGGAAGGTGGGGGAATTTGTGGTCTGCAACAGCGACAACCTGTACTCGACCCACGTCTTCCGCCTCCTGCGCGACACGCCCCACCCCAACGCCCTGCCCGCCTACAACCGGGCGACGATGGGCCTGCCCGAAGACCGTATCAAGACCTTTGCCCTGCTCCGCACCGACGCCGAAGGTTACCTTCAGGACATTGTCGAAAAACCAACCGAGGAAGAAGAACGCGAAATCGCGCGGCTGTCGGGAGGGCAGTTGGGCATCAGCATGAACATTTTCAAGTTCAGCGCCGAATTTGCCTACATCTACTTTGTGACCGAACCGCTGCACCCCGTGCGCAACGAAAAAGAACTCCCCGGCGTGGTGCGCACCATCGCCCGCCAGCACCCGAAGGCCATTTTTACGATTCCCGTTCAGGAAATTATGCCCGATCTGACCAGCAAAGCGGATATTCTGGTGGTGCGGGAATATTTGCGGAGGGAATTTCCGGAGTTGGCGTAGTGGTCTGAACCGGGATTACACGGATTGATGAAAATCCCATAATCCACCAATCCGTGTAATCCCGGTTCAGACAAACATAGGCAAACAAATCCGCCCCACGTGCCGTTAGGACCGTGGGGCGTTTTTCTGGAAAACCCCTAAATTTGCTTACCCAGTCGCCTAGCCCGATGCACGTCTCGTCCGAATCGCTTCTCGCCCTTCCCACCGAAACCAACCTCCGCTACTGCCCCTCGCTGACCGAGTACCATCGTCGGCAAACGGTGCCGGTCCGCATCGGCGATTTGGGAATGGGTTCCGAGTTTCCCATCCGCGTCCAGTCGATGACCACCGTGGACACGATGGACACGGATGGCTCCGTGCAGCAGGCCATCCGGATGATCGACGCGGGTTGCGAACTCGTCCGCATCACGGCCCCGAGCGTGAAGGAAGCCCAGAACCTGGAAAACATTCGCCGCGAACTCCGCCGCCGGGGTTACGACACGCCGATTTGCGCCGACATCCACTTCACGCCTAACGCCGCCGAACTTGCGGCGCGGTTGGTCGAAAAAGTGCGCATCAACCCCGGCAACTACGCCGACAAAAAGCGCTTCGAGTTCATCGACTACACCGACGCGGGGTACGAAGCCGAATTGCAGCGCATTCGCGAAAAATTCCTCCCCCTCGTGCGGCTCTGCAAGGAATACGGCACGGCCCTGCGCATTGGCACCAACCACGGCTCCCTCTCCGACCGCATCCTGAGCCGCTACGGCGACACGCCCCTGGGGATGGTGGAGTCGGCCCTGGAATTCCTGCGGATTTGCGAGGACGAATCGTTTTTCAACATCGTCATCTCGATGAAATCCTCGAACCCGCAGGTGATGGTCGAAGCGTACCGCCTGCTGGTCAACCGGCTAGCCTTGGAAGGACTGAAGCCGTACCCCCTCCACCTCGGCGTCACCGAAGCGGGCGAGGGCGAAGACGGCCGCATCAAATCGGCGATGGGCATCGGCACGTTGCTCGAAGACGGCCTCGGCGACACGGTACGGGTGAGTTTGACCGAGGAACCGGAAGCCGAAATTCCCGTTGCCCAGTCGCTGGTGCAGCGGTACGCGAACCGGGCAGCCGAGGCGAAGCCCATTCCAGATTTTGGTACGCCTACGGCGTTCTCGCCGTTTCATTACGCGCGGCGCAAAACCCACGAGGTAGCCAACTTTGGCGGGCACCACGTGCCCCGAGTCTTGGCGGATTTTTCGTCGATTCCCGTCCAGCAGTCCGAAACGCTCAAACCCGTCGGTCATTTCTACCTGCCCGCTACCGACAAGTGGGCCATGAACGACCTCGGGGCCGATTACCTCTACACGGGCGGCACCCCCGCCGGGTTCATGCTGCCGAACGGCCTGCGACAAGTGGTGGAATTTGGAGCCTGGAAAAACCTCGCGAATCGCACGCACGTGTACCCCCTACTTTCAGCCCGCGAGTTTCTGATGGCCGACGAACTGGGCTTTGCCCTGCACCCGGAACTGAACTTCGTGCGGATTTGCCTCCCCGACCTCAACCCGGCGATGTTGCACTGCCTCCACGGGGCCAAAGACGTGGTGCTGGTCGTCCAGACCGACAACGCCCACGCGTTGCCCGAACTGCGGCAACTGTTTTTCCGCCTCCTCGACGCCAACGTCACCGCCCCGGCCCTTATCGAACGGGATTACGAAACCCTGAGCGAAAACAACCTGCCCCTCCACGCCGCCACCGACGCGGGCGGCCTGCTCGTGGACGGCTTCGGCGACGGGATTTTTCTCCGAAACACCGCAACGGCCAATTCGGAAACCGCGCTGGCGAAGGCCAAAACGCTCAACGCCCTGGCCTTCGGCATCCTCCAGGCCGCCCGCACGCGCATCAGCAAGACCGAGTACATTTCCTGCCCCTCCTGCGGCCGGACGCTCTTCGATTTGCAAGAAACGACAGCCAAGATTCGCCGCCGCACCGACCACCTCAAGGGCGTTAAAATCGGCATCATGGGCTGCATCGTCAACGGCCCCGGCGAAATGGCCGACGCCGATTACGGCTACGTGGGCATGGGGCCGAACAAAATCGCCCTCTACCGGGGTCAGAACGTCGTGAAACGCTCGGTCCAGGCCGAAAACGCGCTGGACGAATTGATTGACTTAATGAAAGAAGATGGCGTCTGGCGGGAACCGGAAGCCGTGGAAGGGACTTTCTGATTCAGACTAAACGAAGCAATCCATGAACTCCGAACGCATTCGAGAACAATTCCGCCTGGGTGAAGCCTTCCGGTACTTTTTCCGGGTGTTCCGCAAGCCCGACCCCAAGCACCCGTCGAGCATCAACCTCCGCATGATGCACGGCATCAACCGCATCAGCATCATCCTGTTCCTGATTTGCATCATTGTGATGATTGTCAGGGCGTTTACGCGGTAGGTTCGAGGTTTGAAGTTTGTAGTTCGAGGTTAGCACAACTACAAACTTCAAACTACAAACCTCAAACTTGTTTATTCATGACCCTCGATTCCCTGCGCGACTACTGCCTGTCCCGGCCCGGCGCGACCGAAGAGCTGCCCTTCGGCCCGGATGCGCTGGTGTTCAAGGTTTCGGGGAAAATGTTCGCCCTAACGGGCCTGGATGCGGAGGAACTGAGCGTGAACCTCAAATGTGATCCCGAAGTTGCCCAGGAACTCCGTGCCACCCACGACTGCGTCCGACCTGGCTACCACATGAACAAGGTCCACTGGAACACGGTCGTGCTCGACGGCTCGGTGCCCGATGGGCTGGTGCGGGGCTGGATCGACGATTCGTACGCGCTGGTGGTTCAACGTTTATCGAAAAAACAGCAAGCTGAATTATCGGCGCAGAACCGACCCTGATGGCATGGAAACCGTCCTGCTTCTGTTGTTCTCCATTCCGTTTCTGATCCTGAGGTATTACTTCCAGGACCATGAAACGGCGTCGGAAAAAGACCAGCGGCGCTTTGCCGAGGGCATCGGCCTGGTGCAGGCCCGGCAGTTTGACGAGGCCCTGGCCTACTTCACGCTGATGGCCCAGCAGTTCCCCAAATCGGCGACGCTTCATCTTTTCAAGGGCCGCTGCAACCTGGGCCTGGGCAATTTTTACTCGGCCCTCTACGATTTCTCGGTTTCCCTCACCCTCGACAACACCCTGGCCGAGACCTACCTCTACAAAGGCCAGGCTCACTACCGCCTCGACGAATTTCAGCAGGCGTTTCTCGAATTCGACAAGGCCGTGTGGCACACCCGTTCAGCCAACGCCGACGCCCTCCGCTGGCGGGCCGTGGCCCGAATGGCCTTCAACCAACTCGACCAGGCCCGGCAGGACCTGGAGAAAGCCGCCGCTCTTGGCGACGAAAACGCTGATTTTCACCTGCGGACGCTTTTTTCTTCATCCGGTGTGCGGCAGCGGCGGAAGGATACGTAATTTTTTTGCCATTTTCACGCAGAGGCGCAGAGTTTCTCAATATCTCTGCGACTCCGCGTCACTGCGTACGATTTCCTCAAACCTATTTTCCATGAAAAAAACCACCTTCCTGGGTAGCGTCCTGCTGTCACTCACCCTCCTGCGCCCTCCCGCCCACGCCGACGTCCGCCTGCCGCAATTTTTCGGAGACGGCATGGTGCTCCAACGCGAAAAACCCGTCGCATTCTGGGGATGGGCCGATGTGGGCGAGGCGGTCACGGTGCAATTGCTCGGCAAAACCTACGCCGCTCAACCCGACGCCTCGGGCCGGTGGCGCGTCACGCTCGACGCCCAGCCCGCTGGGGGCCCCCACGTGATTTCAGTGCGGGGCAAAAAGGCCCTGACCGTCAGCGACGTGCTCTTCGGCGACGTGTGGGTGTGCGGCGGGCAGTCGAACATGGAATGGCACCTGCGCCAGCTCAACGGCAAGTACGACGACCTCATCCGCAGCACCCCGCCCAACCCGCAGATTCGGTACGTGGAAATCCGGCACGTGACGAACAATACGCCGAAAGACGACGCGCCGGTGGTGAAACCCTGGGTGTCGGCCAACGCCCAAACCCTGCCCGACTTCTCGGCGGTCGGCTACTTTTTCGCCAAAACCCTCTACGAACGCTACGGCGTGCCCATCGGCCTGGTGGCCTGCAACTGGGGCGGCACCATCGCCGAAGCCTGGATGGATTACGAAAGCCTCGCGCCGTTTCCCCACCTTCAGCAACGCTTCGTCACCCTGCGCGATGAAGCCCGGAGCGCGGAAAGCCAGGCGTCGCGAAAAGCCGTGACCTGGGAAGAAGCCCTCGCCCTGGCCGACGCCGGTTCGCCGCAAGATGGGCCGTCGTGGGCGTCGGTCGGTTTGAACACCGCCGACTGGAAACCCCTCGCCGTGCCGGGGGCCTGGGAAGACAACGGCCTGCCCGGTTTCGACGGGTTGGTATGGCTGCGCCAGGAAATCAACCTGCCCAAATCCGCCGCCGGGAAAGAACTGACCTTCCGCTCCTTCGGCATCGACGACGCCGACGTGACGTTTTTCAACGGCACCGAAATCGGCCGTACCGACGGCTACAACCTGCCCCGCGCCTACCGGATTCCGGGCAACCTGGTGAAGGCGGGGAAAAACGTGCTCGCCATCCGCGTGGTGGACACCGGCGGGGGCGGCGGCCTTACCGGCACGCCCGACAGCCTGCGCCTGATGGCCGGCAAGCAGTCATTTCCCCTGGCCGGCACCTGGCAGTACAAAATCGCATCGCCACTGAAAAATTTCCCGCCCAACGACCGCATCGCCACCGGGGCCAATCCCAACGTACCCACCGTGCTCTACAACGGCATGCTCCGCGCCCTCACGCCCTATGGCATCCGGGGCGTGATTTGGTACCAGGGCGAATCGAACGCCAGCCGGGCTTACGAGTACCGGTCGCTGTTCCCGGCCATGATCCGCAACTGGCGCAAGAACTTCGGACAGGGCGACGTGCCGTTTCTGTTCGTGCAACTCGCCAACTTCATGAAACCCGCCGACCAGCCCGGCGAAAGCGCCTGGGCCGAACTCCGCGAAGCCCAGCGGATGGCCCTCGCCGAGCCGTTCACCGGCATGGCCTGCACCATCGACATCGGCGAGGAGAAGGACATCCACCCCAAAAACAAGTTCGACGTGGGCCGCCGACTCGCCCTCAACGCCATGCACGTTGCCTACGGCGACAACAACGCGGTGTACGCCGGCCCGATGTACCGCAACCTGGTGCGGGACGGGGATAAAATCCGCCTCGGCTTTGAGCACGTGGCGGCGGGACTGGTGGCGAAAAACAGCCCGGACGGGTCACTGCGGGGTTTTACCATCGCCGGGGAGGACAAAAAGTGGGTTCCGGCCAACGCCCGCCTCGACAACAACACGGTGGTGGTGTGGAGCGATGCGGTCAAAAACCCCGTGGCCGTGCGCTACGCTTGGGCTGACAACCCCGTGGGCTGCAACCTCTACAACGCCGCCGACCTGCCCGCCTCGCCCTTCCGGACCGACGACTGGCAAGGCATTACACAGAAATGAAAAACGGCCCGGAGCGATTCCGGGCCGTTTTTCATTTCAACGAAGCCAGCAGGTTTTGCAAATCCCGTTTTTCCTCCGCCGTCGTGCCGGACTTGTTCATAAACCGGGTCAGCCAGCCCGTGGCCGATTTTCGGGCGGCGGGGTCTTTCGTGCGATCGGTGATGAATTTGGCGAGAAACAGGGCCTCCCTGGGCCCGGCCGGGCCGCTCAGGTACGCGTCGGCGCGTTTCACCGCACCTCCGATTTGACCCGTCCGCACGAGTGCGTTCAGTTCGGGCACCAGCGTGCGGTTTTTGACGGTGCGGGCGTCGAGGCCGAGTTTGGCGAGGTAGCCGCCCAGAGCCCGCACTTTTTCGGGGGAAAACTGCGCCGCCCGCCCGCTGAACAGCGTGAACATCACGATGTTTTCGCCCACCTCCCGCACCGGCTGCGCGCCGTGGGCCCTCCGGTAGTCGGGCAGGTGGGTGATGAAATGCTGGAACAGCGGGTTGTCCGTGTCGAGCATCAGTTTTTGCAACACCAGAAAGTTCGTGGCGTTCGGGTAAGCTGTCGGCGGCTGGGTTTTCACGTAGGCGTTCACGGCTGCCAGGTTGCTGACCGTGTCGCGGACGATGCGGGCGAAGTAGGCGTGTTCGATCAAAAAATTCGCAGCACGCTCGCCCTTCAGAAACCGATTTTTAAAGCCCGCCGCCCGCGCCGCCGGGTTCAGGGCATTGTTGGCCGCTGCGATGAGCTGGTCGGCGGCGTTGTTGACGTTCAGCGCGTGGAGCAGGGTCACGTCGGGGTTCCAGAACATGAGCAGGGGCAGCGACGGCACAAAAATCCGCTGTTTGCCCAGAAACGCCTGCCCTTCCGGCGAATTTACGTCGAGGCGGTAGCTGACGAAACTCCGGTTGTACACCTGCCCCACGTTCGGATTTTCAAACGTCGGCACGAAACTCGCGCAAACGTGGCAGGTGGGCGAAAACACCTCGATGAACACGGGTTTGTTCTGGGCTTTGGCCTGCTCGAACGCCGTGCGGAGGTTGCCGGAAATGAAGTTGACGCCCTGCCCGAACGCACTCAGGCTGAGGAACAGCAGTGGAAGTACTTTTTTCATGCGGTGGGTTGCAAAACCTTAATTCCCCTGCCGTTGCCGATCCGCCTGAAATTCTTCCTCGACGTGCTTCGACAGGGTCCGGCACACGTTCTCGATTTCGTCGGCCATTTTCTGGTCGCCGGTGGCCGTCAGGAGCGTGTCGGCGATGCCGCTCAGCACCTCGATGTAGAACCGCTTCATGTCGCCGACCTCCATTTCCTTCGTCCAGAGGTCGATTTTCATCGTGCCCCGGTGGTAGTGGTCCCACAGCGCGATGGCGATGGCGCGGGTGTCGCTCAGGCCCTCGTTGGGGTTGTCGGTGGCGTCCCAGTAGATTTTGTCGGGAATGTTCTGGTCGTCGAGGTGGACGGTGAAGTTGATTTCGGATTGTTTCATAAATCGCTTTGTCATCCTGAGCGAAGCGGTCCGCCGCTTCGCTCAGGATGACAAAAAAGTGAGTTAACGAGACCCAAACACCCGCCGCAGCAGTTCCGTCACGCGGGCCTGGGGGTTTTCGCGGATGCGGGCTTCTTCTTGTTCGACCAGCAAAAATAGCCCCTCCACGGCTTTTTGCGTGACGTAGGCCTTTAAATCGGGGTTGATTTTCTGGCGGGTGAGCGGAAAGGCGTTGTACTGATTGGCCAAATCGCCGTAGTACCGCGTGGCACCGACCTTCGCCAGCGAACTGTCGATGACCGGCGCGAAGGCGTCGGTCATCGCTTTAGTGGAGGTGCGCTTGAGGTACTGCGTGGCCGCGTTTTTCTCGCCCCGCAAAATGTTTACGGCGTCAGGAATGGTCATTTGCCGAATGGCGTCCACGAAAATGGGCACGGCCCGCTTGGCGGCTTCTTCAGCCCCCCGGTTGATGGTCAGCAGGGCGCGGTCCACTTCGTTGCCCAGGCCCACCTGCCGGAGCGTGCGCTCCACGCGCTGGGCGTCGGGGGGCAGCAGAATTTTAATCAGCGGATTTTTAAAGTACCCGTCCACGGCCGAGGCTTGCTTCGCCCCGTTCTGGATGCCGACGGTCAGGGCTTCCTTCAGCCCTCGTGCGATTTCGTCCTGCGTCAGGCCGGTGCCGCCCAGCACTTCGTTCGCCTTGTCGAGCAGCCCGCCGAGGCCCCGGCGTTGCGTGGGCTGCTGAGCCTGGCAGGACAGGGAAGTTGCCAAAACAACCGTTGTCAACAATTTGATTTTCATCATCGTAAAAAAGTCCCGGTCTTCGAGGGGTCGTCCCTTCCACGCCGGGCCGTGTTTTTTTGTGTAGCTTTGGGCCGAATCGAACCCGAATCCGTAGGGCAAATCACGCGGGGTTTTTGGTCAAAACCCCACCCCGCGGCCCCGATTAAGGAATTTTAACCCCAATGCAGCAAGTCACCGCCGAAGTCATTACGATTGGCGACGAAATTTTGTTCGGGCAAATCACCGACACCAACACGCAGTGGCTGGGCACCGAATTAACGGCCATCGGCATCCGCGTCGTGCGCAAATCGTCGGTCGGCGACAGCGCCCCGGCCATCCTCGACGTGCTGGCCGAAGCCGAACGCCGGGCCGACGTGGTTATCCTCACCGGTGGCTTGGGTCCGACCAAAGATGACATCACGAAAAAAACACTGTGCCAGTTTTTCGGCACCACACTTCACCGCGTGCCGACAGCCGAGGCAATGGTCGAGGCGTTTTTCGCCCGCCGGGGCCGGGCGCTGACCGAGATCAACCGGCAGCAGGCGGATTTGCCCGTGGGCAGCACGTACCTGCCCAACCGCCACGGCACCGCGCCGGGGATGTGGTTCGAGCGGGCCGGGCGCGTGTTCGTCAGCTTGCCCGGTGTGCCGCACGAGATGAAGGGCCTGATGGCAGAGGAGGTCCTGCCGCGATTGAAAACGCAGTTTCAAACCCCGGTCATTTTTCACAAGAACGTGCTGACCATCGGCATCGGCGAGTCGTTTCTCGCCGAAAAAATCGCCGGTTGGGAAGACGCCCTGCCGCCAAACCTCCGCCTCGCCTACCTGCCCAGCCTCGGCACGGTGCGCCTGCGGCTGACGGGCACGGGCAGCGACGAAGCCACGGTACAGCGCGAAGTGAACGAGCAGGTCGAGCGGCTTCTGCCGCAAATTCAGGAGTTTGTGTTTGGCTTCGATTCCGACGAAATCAGCGCGGTCATCGGCGGGCTGCTGAAGCAACGCGGATGGACCGTCGCGGTGGCCGAAAGTTGCACGGGCGGCTACCTGGCCCACCAGTTCACCCGTGTGCCGGGCAGTTCGGTGTATTTCCAGGGCGGGGTCGTTAGCTACGCCAACGACGCGAAAACGGCGTTTCTCGGCGTGAAACCCGAAACGCTCCAAGCCCACGGGGCCGTGAGTGAGGAAACCATCCGGCAAATGGCCGAAGGCGCGCGGCAGCGATTTGGCACCACGTTTGGCCTCGCCACGAGCGGCATCGCCGGGCCGGACGGCGGAACGCCCGAAAAGCCCGTCGGCACCATCTGGATTGCCGCCGCCACGCCCAAAACGACGCACGTGCAGCGCCTCCAACTCGGCGGCAGCCGTGAGCAAAACATCCACCTGACGGCGCTCAACGTGTTGAATTTGTTGCGAAAAATCCTGCTCGCGCAGGTGTCATCAAACTAAAAATACCCATGCCCCTCACCGACATGATGATGCCCAAAATGGGCGAAAGCATCCACGAAGCCACCGTGCTGAGTTGGCTCAAACAACCCGGCGACCGCATCGAGGCCGACGACTCGCTCCTCGAAGTAGCCACCGACAAAGTGGACACCGAGGTGCCCGCCACGGTGAGTGGCATTCTGCGGGAAATTCTGGTGAAGGAGGGCGACGTGGCCGTCATCGGCAAACCCATTTGCCGGATTGAAGCCACGAGCGACGTGCCCTCGGCCCCCGAGCGGCCCACCCCCGAACCTGTCGAGGCTGAAATCGACGTAGCCGCCAGCCTTGAAGTCGACCTCGTAAGCCGTCAACTCATGGCGGGGCGGGTGGTGGAACCGGCCTCGGCGGAAGCTTCCAGCGCCAATCGGTTTTACTCCCCGCTCGTGCTCAACATCGCGAAACAGGAGGGCATTTCCCAGACCGAACTCGACGCCATTCCCGGCACGGGAGCCGAGCAGCGCGTGACCAAGCATGACATCCTAGCCTACGTGAAAAACCGGCCCTCGGCGGACACCGCGGCCGTTTCCGCCCCCAAACCAGTGCAGAAACCCGCACCGGTTGCGTCGAACGGCGTGGCTCCTGTCTTGACCTCCAGCCAGGACGAAATCATCCAGATGGACCGGATGCGGAAGATGATCGCCGAGCGGATGGTGGACTCGAAGCGCATTGCGCCCCACGTGACAAGTTTCGTCGAAACCGACATGACGACGGTTTGGAAGTGGCGGGAAAAAGCCAAGCGCGAGTTTCAGGCGCAGTACGGCGAAGGGTTAACGTTCACACCCCTGATGGTGGAGGCCGTCGTGAAGGCCATCCGCGATTTCCCGCTCATCAACGTGCAGGTAGACGGCGACCGGATTCTGGTCAAAAAAGCCATCAACATCGGCATGGCCGTGGCCCTGCCCAGCGGCAACCTCATCGTGCCCGTCATCCACCACGCCGACCAGTACAACCTCGTCGGGTTAACGAAAAAAGTGAACGACCTCACCCGCCGCGCCCGCGAAAACAAACTCAAGGCCGACGACCTCGCCGACGGCACCTTCACGATTTCCAACATCGGCACTTTCGGCAACCTCATGGGTACGCCCATTATCCTTCAGCCCCAGGTGGCCATCATTGCCTTTGGTGCAATTCAAAAAAAACCGGCGGTGGTCGAAACCCCCGAAGGCGATTTCATCGGCATCCGCCACAAAATGTTCATCTCCCACAGCTACGACCACCGCGTGGTGGACGGTTCGCTGGGCGGTCAGTTCGTGAAGCGGGTTTCGGATTACCTCGAAGGGTTTGACGCGGAGCGGCGGTTGGTCTGAGTTGTTGGTTGATGGTTGTTTGTTGTCAGTTGTGGCAATATTTTCCAAGCACGAACAACTGACAACCATCAACTAACAACCCTTTCAACTGGAACCGCCGCCTTCAAACACACCTCCACCCGGCAACCCCAGTCGCCGGAGAAAAGCTGGAGGGTGCCGCCGTGGAGTTGGATGATTTGCCGGGAAATGCTTAATCCAATGCCCGAACCCGTTTTTTTCGTCGTAAAAAACGGGATCAGCACCTTGTCGAGGGCTTCGGGGGCAATGCCGGGACCGTTGTCGGTCACGGTGAGCATCACGCTCGCGTCGGTGGCTTCGGCCCGCAGAGTGATAACAGGCTTGGCCACGGCCACCACGCTTTCCAGGGCGTTTTTCACCAGATTGATCAGCACCATCTCGACCTGTCCGCTGTCGGCCTGCACGTACAGCCCCGACGTGCGTTTCGGATAATCGAGCCGGACGAGGTGTCGGGTCGCGTCAGGCTGAACGAGTTTCACCACGCTGAGGATGAGTTCGTCCACCGAAACCGTGTCGAAGCGCGGGGTCGGAATCGTCGTGTATTGCCGGTAGGCCTCCACGAACTGCATGAGGTTGATGCCCCGTTGCTCGATGGTGCCGAGGGCCTCGCGCAGATCGCTGACGGCCTCGGGATCGGGATGGGCCACCGTTAGTTCGGCATCCACGATGTGGCGCATGGTCGAAACCAGCGACACCACCGGCGTGAGCGAGTTCATGATTTCGTGGCGAAGCACCTTCGTCAGGTTTTGCCACGATTCCACTTCTTTTTGCTGCAATTCCGACCGGATGTTTTGCAACGACACCAGCGTAAGCTGCCGTCCGCGCAGGCGCACGGTGGTGGTGCGCACGCTGATTTCCTGCTCCTTGTCGGTGCGGTACACCTGCGGCGAACTGCCCGTGGACGCTTGAATCAGGTGGAGCAGTTCCGGGTGAACGGCGTTAAGTTCCTCAACCTGGCGAAGGCGGTAAATCCCCAACAACCGGAGCGCCGCCTGATTGACGAGTTCGACGTGCCCCGTGCCGTCGAAGGCCAGCAACCCAACGCTCACGTGTTGCACCACCGTGTTGAGGTATTGGAGGTTGGCCTCCTTCTCGGCGCGGGTCTGGCGGAAAGCCTCGAGTACCTCGTTGAACTGCTGGTTCAATTCCTGAAACGACCTGCCCAGCGTGTCGTCGGCCTTGAAGGCCACGGCGAAATCCGAAAATCGCACCGATTCGAGGAAGCGCGTCAACTTGCGGTTGGCCACCGTCACGTGCCGGTAGAGTGCCGCCGCCTGCACCAGCAGCAGCAGCCCGCCCACAAACACCCAGGCCCCCCGGCCGACCGGAGCCCCCCACAGGCCGTACCCGATCAGCACCGCACTGGCGGCGATGAGAAGGATGCGCAGGAGGAGGATGTTGGCGAAGCGGTTCATTCGGGGGAATAATTTCCAATGCTTAATGTTCAATTCTCAACAAAACTTGGTTGAACCGCGCGGCGGCATTGAGCATTCGTTCTGAAGGTTTACATCCCATACTTTTCCATCCGACGGTACAGGGCCTGGCGGGAGAGGCCCAGTTCACGGGCTACGTCAGTGATGTTGCCGTTGTGTTTCTGGAGGGCCGATTGAATCATTTTCCGCTCCATGTCTTCGATTTGTATTGCCTCCTGCACGTGGACCGTGGCCTGGGCGGGCGTGCTGCCGAAGTAAAAATCGCCCGGTTCGAGGGTGCTGCCCCTCGACAGGATCACGGCCCGCTCGATGGCGTGCTGCAACTCGCGCACGTTGCCCGGCCAGGCGTACTGTTGCAACTGCTTCACCAGCGCCGGACTGAGCGCATCGACGGGGCGGTTGTACTGCTTGCTGTATTTTTTGAGAAACGCCTCGGCCAGCACCCGGATGTCATCGCCGCGCTCGCGGAGGGGAGGAAGCTGAATTTCTATCGTGTTGATGCGATACAGCAAATCGGCACGGAAACCCCGCTGGGCAACGAGTTGATGAATCGGCGCATTCGTGGCCGTGATGAGCCGCACATCGATGGGCCGGGGTTTGTTCGTCCCGACGCGGGTCACGGTGCGTTGCTGCAAAACCGTTAGGAGTTTTGCCTGTTGGGGCAGGCTGATGTTTCCAATTTCGTCCAGAAAAATCGTCCCGCCGTTGGCTTCTTCAAACCGCCCGGCCCGGTCCTCGCGGGCATCGGTGAAAGCTCCCTTGGCGTGGCCAAACAACTCACTTTCGAGAAGGCTCTCGCTCAGAGCACCCATGTCTACCGCCACGAAAGGCTTGTCGCGGCGCAACGAACGCTGGTGCAGGGCGCGGGCCACTAGGTCTTTTCCCGTACCGTTTTCGCCCAGAATCAGCACGTTGGCGTCGGTGTCGGCCACGCGCTCGATGGTCTCGAATACGCGCTGCATGACCGGGCTAGAGCCGAGAAGCGGAGTTGCAGCAGCAGGAAACGAAGCGTTCTTTGCGGAAACACTTCCCCCGGCCGGAGCATCGGAGCGCCCCGGTTCAGCCCCTCCCGCTTTTGCCGCCAACGCGTTTTGCAGCGTACCAAGCAATTTTTCGTTTTCCCAAGGCTTGAGTACGAAATCGGCAGCTCCGGCTTTCATCGCCCGCACGGCCATTTCCACGTCGCCGTAGGCTGTGATGAGCACCACCGCCAAGCGGGGGTTCAAGTCAAGGATGCGGTCGAGCCACTCGAAGCCTTCCTTCCCGCTGCTCACGTCGCGGGTGAAGTTCATGTCGAGCAGGATGAGGTCGTACGGGTTATTGCCAATGAGAAACGGAATCCGGGAGGGATTTTTCTCAATATCCACTTGCTTGAAGTGGCGCTTGAGCAGCAATTTGGCCGCCAGGAGCACGTCGGCGTCGTCGTCCACAATGAGAAGTTTGGCGGCTTGCGTGTCGATCATGCGAAAGGCAGGTTATGGTCGTTGAGTGGTCAACTGGTATTGAAGCGTTCAAATATAATTCCGGTCGCGGCTTTGCCAGTAGATGTCCTAAACCGCTCTCTGCTATCTGGTTGATTCCAAACCAGATAAATTCCTTTTAAGCCAACCGGGCGGAATTAGCACGAGAAAATGCTCCTGTCCGTGTCCGAACAGGAAACGTCCGATACCGGACATACTTTCGTGGCACCAACCGATTAATACTCTGATTTTCAATGAAACATCCTGTATGGCACGGCTCTGGCAACGGATTGAGCCAGAAAACTACCCTTTAACCAAGCTTTTGACTTCCCATCAACATGGACCGCGCCCTGCCAAAACGATTCTGGACCCGCCAACGCATCATTCTCTCCGCCGGAGGCGTGCTGCTGGCTGCCGCGCTGACTTACGTATTTTTTCTGGCCGACAACCGCTCGAAATTAAACGTTGAACGGGACAAAATCACCGTTTCGACAGTCTCGACCGGACCTTTCGAGGACTTCATCGCCGTCACTGGCGTGGTGCAACCCCTGAAGACGATCCGTCTTGATGCCATCGTGGGCGGCTACGTCACTCAGAAACTCGTTGAAGGCGGCAGCATGGTCAAACAGGGCGACATCATCCTGCGCCTGGAGAATCAGAACCTGAAACTGAATTTTCTCCAGTCGGAAACCGAAGCCAACCGCCTCGTCAACGACCTCCAGAACACCCGGCAGCGCCTGCGGGTGGAGCGATTTACGCTGCGGAGAAACCTTACCTCGCTCGATTTTCAACTCGACCAGGCCAAAGACATCTGGGAACGTCAGGCCAAACTGTACAAGGACAAGGTGATTCCCGAACAAGATTACCTGAAAGCCAAGCGCGATTACGAGACGCTGGTCGAGCAACGCAAAATCGAAGTCGAGTCGCAGCAGTACCAGGAAGAAAACGCGGCCCTGCAAATCAAGCAGTTGGAAGGCACCCTCGCCCGAACCCAGAAAAACGTGGCCCTCTGGCAGCAAACCCTCGAAAACCTGGTGGTGAAAGCCCCCGTGTCGGGGATGCTCTCGTCCATTGACGTGGAGGTCGGATCGAACATCAGCCAGGGCCAGAACATTGGGCAGATTGACGACCTCAACGGCTTCAAAATGCGCGTCGGCGTGGACGAACACTACATCAGCCGCATCTTTCCCGGCCTGACAGGCACGTTTGAATTCAACGGCGAAAAACACCAGTTGACCATCAGCCGGGTGTATCCGGAAGTGCGCAACGGGCGATTTGAGGTGGACATGGTGTTTGGCAACGGTGCGCCGGCGGGCATCAAGCGGGGTCAGTCGTCGCCCATTCAGCTCGAACTCGGCAAGGCCGCCCAGGCCACACTGCTCCCCGTCGGCGGGTTCTTCTCCGACACGGGCGGCAACTGGGTGTACGTGGTGGACAAATCGGGCAACCGGGCCGTGAAGCGGAACATCACGCTGGGCCGGAAAAACCCGGAATACTTCGAGGTACTCGAAGGTTTGCAGCCTGGTGAGCAAGTGATAACTTCTTCCTACGAAAACTTTGGCGATAACGAAGTCCTCGAATTTTAACCCTCTGACTCTTTCAATTTTTCTCCAAACGTCATGATTAGAACGGTCAACCTCCAAAAACTTTTCGCCACCGAAGAGGTGGAAACCACGGCCCTAAACGGCATTTCGATGGACGTGCAGGACGGCGAGTTTGTCGCCATCATGGGGCCGTCGGGCTGTGGCAAATCCACGCTGCTCAACATCCTGGGCCTGCTCGATAACCCCTCCGACGGGGAGTACCATTTCTACGGTACCGAAGTGGCCCGGATGTCGGAGCGGCAGCGGGCGCAGTTGCGCAAGGGCAGCATTGGGTTTGTGTTTCAGAGCTTCAACCTCATCGACGAATTGACGGTGTACGAAAACGTCGAACTGCCCCTGCTCTACCTGAAAACCCCCGCCGACGAGCGTAAAAAGCGGGTGGAAGAAGCCCTGGAACGCATGAACATCATGCACCGCCGCAACCACTTCCCCCAGCAGCTTTCGGGCGGTCAGCAGCAGCGTACGGCCATCGCCCGCGCCGTGGTGGCCAAACCCAAGCTCATCCTGGCCGACGAACCGACGGGAAACCTCGATTCGACCAACGGCGAAGAAGTGATGAAGCTCCTTAGCCAGTTGAACGACGAGGGCACGACCATCATCATGGTGACCCACTCACCCTACGACGCGGGCTTCGCCCACCGGACGGTGAACCTCTTCGACGGAAAAATCGTGACCGAAAATTTTCACGTCTGAGGGAGAAAAGGGAGAAAGGAAGAGGGATTTCTTCCCTCTCTTCCTTTCTCCCTCTCGTTGCCTTCCTCCCCCTACTTCCCCTGTTTCCATGTTCCGCAACTACCTCAAAATCGCCCTGCGCAACTTCTGGCGCAACAAAAGCTTCTCGGCCATCAACGTGCTGGGGCTGGCTCTGGGCATGGCGTGCAGCCTGCTGATTTTCCTTTGGGTGAAGGACGAGCGCAGCGTGGACAACTACCACGCCAACGGCGAAACCCTCTACCGCATCATGCACCGCCAAACCGGCGACGGGCAGACCAACGCCGGCCCGTGGGTGCCGGGCGTGCTGGCCGACGAACTGAAAAAGAAACTGCCGGAAGTACAGTACGCCGCGCAATGGTCGTGGGAAGAAGAGCACACCTTTCAGGTAGGCGATAAACTTCAGAAAGAAGAAGGCCGCTACGCCGGGGCCGACTGGTTCCGGATGTTCAGCGTGCCCGTGCTGGCAGGAAGCGCCGAACACGCCCTGAACAGCGCCGATAAAATCGCGCTGTCGCGAAAACTCGCCGAACGTTACTTCGGAAGCCCGCTGGCAGCAGTGGGCAAATCGGTGCGCATCGACAACCGCAAGGATTACCTCGTCAGCGCCGTGTTTGAGAACGTACCCCAGAATACGTCAGAGAGGTATGACTTTTTGTTCTCCTGGGCGGATTTTCTCCAGCAAAACGACTGGGCCAAGCAGTGGGACAACAACGGGCCTCGGGCCTTCGTCCAACTCCGCGCTGATTCCGACCCGGCCAAGGTGGACGCCAAGCTGAAGAAATTTCTGAACCTGTTCCGCAAGGAGACGTTTCCCGAAGACCTGTTCCTCCAAAAATTCGGCGATGCCTACCTCTACAGCGACTGGCGGGGTGGTCAGCAAAACGGCGGGCGCATCGAATACGTGCGGTTGTTCAGTGTCGTGGCGGTGTTTCTGCTCGTCATCGCCTGCATCAATTTTATGAACCTGGCCACGGCTCGTTCGGAACGCCGCTCGCGGGAAGTCGGCGTCCGCAAGGTAATGGGTGCGGTGCGGGTGGCACTGGTGCGGCAATTTCTGAGTGAATCGCTGCTCATCACGGTCCTGGCGGTCGTGCTGGCGGTGGGGCTGGTCCTGATGCTCCTGCCCGCCTTCAACGAATTGACGCAAAAACAGGTCAACCTGACTTTTTCCGAACCCAGCACCTGGCTACTGCTCCTGGGCATCACGGCCGTTACGGGCTTGGTGGCGGGCAGTTACCCGGCGCTGTACCTCTCGGGTTTCCAGCCCGTGCAAGTACTGAAGGGGCGGTTCCGCTTCACCCGAGGCGCGAAAACGTTCCGGCAGGGGCTGGTGGTGTTTCAGTTTGTGCTCTCGATCCTACTCATCGTCGGCACGCTGGTGATGTACCGGCAAGTGCGGCTTCTCCAGGAAAAAAACCTGGGCTATGATCGTGAAAACCTGATTTACGTGCCCATCGAAGGCGAACTCGCCAAATCGTATCCGACCTTCAAGCAGGAATTTCTGCGGATGCCGGGCATCAAGCAGGTGTCGCGGATGAACACCACTCCGCATTCCATCAACAACAATACCCTGGGCGTGGAGTGGCCGGGCAAAGACCCCAACGCCAAAATCATGTTCTCCCAAGCCTCGGTGGGTTACGACTTGCTGCCGACGATGGGGCTGATCATGAAAGCAGGCCGGGCGTTCTCCCCCGATTTCAAAACCGACACGGCGGCGTACGTCATCAATGAAAAAGCCGCCGCCCGCATCGGCTACCAAGACCCCATCGGCAAACCACTCACGTTCTGGGGCAAAAAAGGCACCATCATCGGAGTCGTAAAAGATTTCCACTTCAACTCCCTGCACACGCCCATCGAGCCGGTGGTGTTTCGCCTGACCGAGACCGAACCCTGGGGCCTGGCCTTGATCCGTACCCAACCGGGGCAAACCAAACAGGCCCTGGCCAGCCTCGAAGCAGTGATGAAGCGGATGAACCCGAAATTCCCGTTCAGTTACCAGTTTGCCGACCAGGAATACGCCCGCATGTACCGCAGCGAGCAGGTTCTCGAACGGCTCAGCAAGTATTTTACGGCGCTCGCGGTGCTGATTTCCTGCCTGGGGCTGCTGGGCCTGGCGATGTTCACTGCCGAGCAGCGGCAGAAAGAAATCGGGGTGCGGAAAGTCATGGGGGCTTCGGTCACGAACATCGTTGCCCTGCTGAGCAAGGATTTTCTGAAATTGGTGGGTGTGGCCTTCCTCGTCGCCTCGCCCGTAGCCTGGTACGTGCTCTCGCGAATGCTCAGCAACTACGCCTATAAAGTGGACCTCAGTTGGTGGATATTCGCCCTGGCCGGGCTATTGGCGATGCTCATTGCCTTTCTGACGGTGAGTTTCCAATCGGTAAAAGCTGCGCTGATGAACCCGGTGAAAAGCTTACGAACCGAGTAGTGAGGAGTCAGGCGTGAGGAGTGAGTAGGAAATGCCTTGTGCTTTTCTCCTCACTCCTGACTCCTCACTCCTCCCACTTAAACCTCCTCCCATGCTCCGCAACTCCCTCAAAATCGCCTGGCGCAACCTCCGCAGCGGCGGATGGTATTCCTTCATCAACATGGGTGGCCTGGCCGTGGTACTGGCCGTCAGCGTGTTGCTGATCTGGTGGGTGAAAGATGAACTCAGCTACGACCGCTTCCACCCCGACGCCGACCGGATTTACCGCGTCAATGCCCACTTCGGCAAGGGCGTGGACGAAAACACCTGGTCGGGTACGCCCGCGCCCATCGCCGTGGCCGCCTCCGAGGACGTGCCCGGCGTGGAAGCCGTGGCGCGGGTCGCGGGTCTGTACAACTTCCGCACCTACAAAATTGGCAATCGCTCATTCACGGAGAAATACGAGGATCAGGCGTTCGTGGACGAAAACTTCCTCGACGTGTTCGGCGGTTTTTCGCTGAAAGCGGGCAACGCCCAAAACCCCTTCCCTACGCCCAATTCGGTCGTGATGACCGAAGAACTGGCCCTCAAATTTTTCGGCACCCCCGATGCCCTCGGCAAAACGCTCGTCGTGGCCGATAGCAACCGGGTGTTCACCGTCGGGGCCGTGCTCCGTGATTTGCCCGAGAACTCCTCGCTCCGGCACAAGCTTTTTTTCCCGATGGTCCTCGCCAAGCGCACCTTCGGCGGCAACGGCGAGTGGAAACGCATGGACGACGACTGGGGCAATTACTACTTTGAAACCTTCCTGAAACTTGCCCCCAACGCCGACTGGTCCCAAATTGGTCCCAAGCTAACGCACATCCAAGCCCTGGCGCGGGGCAAAGACGCCGCCGGCTCGGACTACCGGCTCCAGCCCCTGGGCAAGATTCACCTCCACCAGCCCGACGGTAAGGACACGGGTATGCAGCAAGTGCGTATGCTCGGTCTGGTGGCGGTGCTGCTGCTGTTCATCGGCTGCGTCAACTACGTAAACCTCACCACGGCACGAGCCACCCGCCGGGCGCGGGAGGTGGGCGTGCGGAAGGTAGTCGGGGCCGAATCACGGCACCTGTTCGGGCAACTCCTTACGGAATCGCTGCTGACGATGGTGCTTTCCCTCGTCATTGCCCTCGTGCTCATTCAGGCGTTGTTGCCGTTTTACCAGGAATTGACCGGAAAAACGAGCGGCTTTTCGCTGCTCGACCCGCGGGTTTGGGTGGTGCTGCTGGGCACGCTCACGTTCACGGTGCTGCTGGCGGGCACCTACCCGGCCCTGATGATTGCCTCGTTCGACCCGCTCCGTTCGTTGCGGGGCCGGGGGGCGCAGTCGGGTCAAGCTGGGCTGCGGCGGGCGTTGGTCGTGACGCAGTTTGCCCTCGCCACGGGCCTCATCATCGGCACGATGGTCATCGGCGGGCAGTTGCGATTCATGCGGGAAAAAGACCTGGGTTTTGAAAAAGAACACACCTTCGTGTTCGGGGCGGGCGAACAGGCCGAGCGGTTTCGCAAAGAACTGGCGAAAGAAAGCAGCATCCGGGCCGTGGTGACGGCCACCACCGGCCTGCTCGGTGGGGGCGGCAGCACTGGCGACACCGATTGGGACGGCAAAGCGCCGGGCCGCTCGTTCATCGTGCAGCAGGTGGGCGTCAGCGCCGATTTCATTCCGGCCTACGGCATCAAACTGGCGGCGGGGCGCAATTTCACCGGCACCAAGGCCGATTCCGCGAGTTTCATTCTGAACGAAACGGCCGTTCGGGAGGCGGGCATCACCGACCCGGTGGGCAAGCGGTTCAAATTCCACGAAATCGAAGGCCGCATCATTGGTATCGTCAACGATTTCAACACGCAGTCGGCCCGGCAGGCCGTCGAGCCGATGCTGCTCTTCAGCTTTCCGCAGTACAACGGCATGGTTCACGTCAAAACCAGGGGCGCCGATGCCACGCAGGCCATTGCCGCCGCCGAGCGCCTTTGGAAAAAGACCAACCCCGACGTGCCCTTCGAATACAGTTTCCTCGATCAGACCTACGACCGGATGTACCGCGCCGAGCAACGCATCGGCAAATTGTTCAACTTTTTCGCCGGCGTCGCCATCCTGGTTTCCTGCCTGGGCCTGTTCGGGCTAGCCGCCTACACCGCCGAGCAACGCACGAAAGAAATCGGCGTGCGCAAGGTCCTGGGAGCCAGTGTGAGCAGCATCGTGGCCCTGCTCTCGAAGGATTTCCTGAAACTCGTTGCCGTCGCGTTCGTCATTGCCTCGCCCCTGGCCTGGTACCTGATGAACGGCTGGTTGCAGGATTTTGCCTACAAAATCGACATCGGCTGGTGGGTCTTCGCCCTGGCCGGGCTGCTGGCCGTGGGCATTGCGCTGCTGACGGTGAGTTTCCAGTCGGTCAAAGCCGCGTTGACGAACCCGGTGAAGTCGTTACGAACCGAGTAGTCAGGATTCAGGAGAAGTGCATTTTTAATTCTGAATCCTGACTACTGAATCCTGAAACCCCTCCCACTCCATGCTCCGCAACCACCTCAAAATCGCCCTCCGTCGCCTGTTGCGCGACCGCACGTTTTCGGTGCTCAACCTCGTTGGTCTGGCCGTCGGGCTGGCCACCACGCTCCTGATTTTTGAATTCATCGCCTGGGAGTGGTCGGCCAACCGCTTCCACGCCCGGTACGATCACCTCCACCGGCTGGTGTTGACCGAAGGGCAGCAAACCCACAACTACTACCTACCGCCAGGCTGGGCGAAGGTGATCCGCGAACAGTTTGCGGGCGTCCGGGGCGTGGTGCGCGTGGCGGAAGGCATCGGGGCGGGGTTGCTCTCGACCACCGGTGCGAAGCCCACCTCGTTTCGCGAAGAGCGGGTGGTTTTTTCCGACGGTGATTTTTTCCGGTCGTTCACGTTTCCGCTGGTTTCCGGCAGCAACACCCTCGACCAGCCTCAGACGCTATCCCTCTCCGCTTCGCTCGCCCAAAAACTGTTCGGGAACACCGACGCCGTCGGTAAGACCCTGAACGTCAGTAACCAGTTTGGCACGACGCTCTACACCGTGACCGGCGTTTTCGCGGATATACCAGCCAACTCCGACCTCCAGACCAACGTCGTGCTTTCCTTCTCGACGCTCAACATCGCCGCCAACCGCAGCGGCAACGACTGGGCCGACCCGAACACCCTCGATTCGGGGTTCTCAAACCTGTACTTCGACCTCAACGAACAAACCAATCCCGCCGAACTCGAACGGCAACTCACCGCCTTCCTGCACCGGGCCGACCCCAACGAGCGCAACAAAACCCTCAACCTCCAACCCTTTCGGGAGTTGCACCTGGCCCCCACATTCAGTTACCCGTACCAAACCTACGGCAGCCTTACGCTCGTGGTGTCGCTGGGGGGCGTGGCTCTGCTCGTGCTGCTCATTGCCTGGGTGAACTACGTGAATCTCTCGACGGCCCAGGCCCTCCGCAAGGCGAAGGAAGTGGGCGTGCGGAAAGTCATCGGGGCGCAGACGGGTCAGCTAATCGGCCAGTTTCTGACGGAAACCGGGATTCTCAGTGTCGGTAGCGTGCTGCTTGGCATTGGACTGACGATTGCGCTTCAGGGCATTTTCAATGAATTCACGGGCAAAACGCTTTCGCTAACCGTCCTGAGCCAATCGGGTTTCTGGCTGGGTCTGCTCGGCTTGATTTTGCTGACGGCCCTCGTCTCGGGCGGGTACGTGGCGTTTGTGCTGAGCCGACAGCGGCCCATCGTCGCGCTGCGCGGTCAGGTTTCGTTCGGCAACCGTCGTTTTACCCTGCGCCAGGTGCTGGTCGTGTTCCAGTTTGGCATTTCGGTGGTGTTCATCGTCGCAACGCTGGTCATGTTTCGGCAACTCTCGTTCATGCAACACAGCTCCCTCGGTCTGCAACTCGACCAGTTGCTCGTGATGGCCGGGCCGACCCTCGCCACCGAAAACCAGAGCCTGAAAAACGACGCCTTCAAGCAGGAACTGGCCCGGCTGCCCTTTGTGCAAAAGGTCGCGGCTTCCAACAACATCCCCGGCCAGGGTTACAACTTTAGCACCGAGGGCATCACCCGCCCCAACCCGACCCCCGGCGACGAGAAGAAAAGCTACCGGATGTTCATCGCCGACCAGCAGTTCTTCGCTACCTACGGCATTCCGTTCGCCCAAGGCAGACCGTTCTCGAAAGAAGAAGCCGATGCCAGTTGGAACAACATCCACCGGGTGATTGTCAACGAAAGCGCGGCCCGGCAACTCGGCTTTGACCCGAAAGGGACCGTCGTGGGGAAGAAAATTTTATGGGGAAAGGAATTTGAAATCGTGGGCATGGTGAAAGACTACCACCACCTTTCGATGCGCCAAACCATCGATCCGGTGATTTACCTCGCCTCGGTAAGTCACGGCTTTTTCACCGTGAAAATCGACACCCGCGACCTTCCCGCCAAAATCTCCGCCCTCGAAAGCCTGTTCAAACGCAGTTTTCCCGGCAATCCTTTCGAGTACCTCTTCGCCGACGAAGCCTACGACCGGCAGTTCCGGGCCGAGCGACAATTGGGTCAGGTGTTCGTGGCCGCGTCGCTCGTGGCGATTTTGATTGCCTGCCTGGGCATTTTCGGCTTGGCGGCATTCGCCGCTCAACAGCGGACGAAAGAAATCGGCGTGCGCAAGGTCCTGGGAGCCAGCGTGGGCAGCATCGTGGCCCTGCTCTCGAAGGATTTCCTGAAACTCGTCGTTGTGGCCGTCGTCATTGCCTCGCCCCTGGCCTGGTACCTGATGAACGGCTGGTTGCAGGATTTTGCCTACAAAATCGACATCGGCTGGTGGGTCTTCGCCCTGGCCGGGCTGGTGGCGGCGGGCATTGCGCTGCTGACGGTCAGTTTCCAGTCGGTCAAAGCGGCCAAAACCGACCCCGCGAAGAGCCTTCGGACGGAGTAAGAAGCGGAAAGAGCGGAGGGGCGGGCGGGATGGTGATATCCTGCTCGCCCCTCCGCTCTTTTCTCCCGCCGATATTTTTTTCCTGAATCCCTTGAATCAAAGTTCGGAAACGAATACATTCGTTCGCTTCATTCCCCAGCAATCCCCTAAACCTGAAACCGTTATGATGTCGGTAAAAAAACTGCTCGCCGAGAAGCCCCAATCGCACGTGTGGAGCGTCACGCCGGAAGCGATGGTCATCGACGCCCTGCACCTGATGGCCGAGAAAAACATCGGGGCCGTGGTGGTGCTCGAAGGCAACGACCTCGTTGGGATTTTCTCCGAACGCGACTACGCCCGCAAGGGCATCATCCAGGGCCGCAACGCCAAATCCACGCCCATCACCGAAGTGATGACCCCGAAGGTGTTCACCGTCACACCCGAGATGGACATCCGCGAGTGCATGCAGTTGTTCAGCGAAAAAAAATTCCGCCACCTGCCCGTGATGGACAAGGGCCGGGTCATCGGCGTGTTGAGCATCGGCGACATCGTGACCTCCATCATGCACTCCCAGACCGAAACCATCGCCTTCCTGGAGCAGTACATCAGCCAGGGTTGATTTCACGCATTTCGTTTCTGCGCTCCGCTGTCCGTGAGCGAACAAAAAAATGTCCGATGTCGGACATTTTTTTGTTTATTACCAAATTAAATCCCTGGAAATCAGAGAATTTATCGCGTGGCACGAGCCTTTGACGGGGCGTCTTGGTTAGTGGCTCCAAACGGCTGCGGTTTTTATCCTCCTCCGCGCATTGCCCATTGCCTCCCAACCTCAGTCCGAACCGCGTTTTCCCATGAAAAAACCGTTGACGTTCCTTCTGCTCTTGCTTCTGACCGCCGGTTCGGTGGTCGCCCAGAACCGCATCCTGCGCAAAAGCGTTGACGACAGCGGTCGCCGCCTCGTGGTGGAGATTGATCTCGAACGGGACGGCCAGCCGGTGCATTTCAAAGGGAAATTCGACGTGTCGCACCTGGACCGCCGGGGCAAGGAGCGCCTCCTGAACCGCCTTCTCGATTCGCTCGCCCTGCCCCGCGACGCCCAGCGCGTGGCCTTGCTCGACAACGGCGATTCAAACGAGGCTGAAGCCAATGAAACCGCAGCACGGGAAGTTCACGAGGCAAAACAGGCCCGGGACGCACGCTCCCGAAATGTGGCCTTGGCTGCGGAAAAAGCCAAAATTGAGCGAAATAAGGCAGTTTTCGATGCCGAAGCGGGTGCCTTCTCCCCAACGGCCAGCTTGCCCGCTGATTTGGAGTCACTTGTACCCGAATCGCAGCCGGTTCCCTATTCCCGTTCCATCGACGATAACCCCACCACCGGCACCCTGCGAATGCGCTACGTGTACCACCGCGAAGGCGATGAGCGAGTGTACGAGCGGACGGTGGACGTGCGGGGAAAATCCCAGCGCGAGAAAAAACGCCTCGTCGAAGAAACGGAGCGCCTTTGGAACCTGAGTCTGACGAATCAGCCGCTCTGAGGGGCCCTCCCCAGCAACAATCAACCCTAAACACCGCGAACTCACGTTCGCTCTCTCTCTCATGTTCCGCAACTACCTGAAAATTGCCTTCCGAACCCTCTGGAAGCATCGTGGCCACACGGCGATCAACGTCGTTGGGCTGGCCGTCGCGTTTTGCAGCGCGCTGTTTTTGTTCCTGACGGCGTATTTCACCTGGAGTTACGACCGGTTCCACGCCGACGGCGACCGCATTTTTCGTCCATATTTTGTCACCAATCGTCCGGACCGCACGGACAAAAGTTCGTCCATGCCTTACCCGCTCACTCCGGCGCTCAAGCAGGAATTTCCGGAAGTGGAAGGCGTGACGCGGCTCATGTGGACGAGCGCCGTCGTGCAGCGGGGCGATAAGCAATTCACGAAACAAATCCGCTGCGCCGATCCCGACGTGCTGACGATGTTTTCCTTTCCCATGCGCCAGGGCAGTGCCCGCTCGGCGCTCAACAGCTTGAGCAGCATCGTCATCAGCGAAAACATGTCCCGCGACGTGTTCGGCACCGAAAATCCGCTGGGCAAGCCCCTGCGGGTACGAGGGTTTGGCGACTGGCAGACGTTTCTGGTGACGGGTGTCCTGGCCGACCATCCCGAAAACTCGACGATTCAGTACGACGCTTTCGTGCGAATTGAGAATCAGCCCAGTTACGCTACCAGCAAAGGCCGTTGGGACAATACCAACCACGAAGTGTTTCTAAAACTCAGACCCGGCGTCAGCCAGGCGACGTTCGAGAAAAGGCTCCAGCCGTTCACCCGCAAATACATGGCCGGCGGCATCGCGGAACTCCGGCAACAGGGAGCCAAGCCCGACGACCGGGGCGATTTGATCGCCATCCGGCTGCAACCGCTGCTCGACGTGCATTTCTCCCCGGACGTGCAACGCGGGGCTGGATCAGGCCGAATGAGTTTCTACACCCTGCTCACCATCGGCACGTTCATCCTGATCATTGCGGGCATCAATTTCGTCAACCTGACCCTTGCCCGCTCGCTGGCCCGCGCCCGCGAGGTGGGGGTGCGCAAATCGCTGGGTGCCCAACGCGGCCAGGTGATGACCCAACTCTGGGGCGAAACCGTACTCCTCTGCGCCCTCGGGTTGGTGGTTGGGTTGGTGCTGACCCTGGCGCTGCGCCCCTTGTTCAACCAATTTTTCGGGGCCAGACTCACCCTCGATTTACTGCGGCAGCCCACGACCTGGATGGGAATTTTAGCGGGATTCGTGCTCGTCACGACCCTATCGGGTGGGTACCCGGCCTGGGTCATGGCCCGCTACCGGACCGTCGAAGTGCTCAAGGGTAAACTCAAGGCCGGTCGGCCGGGAATGCTCCGCAATTCACTCATCGTCAGCCAGTTTGCCATTGCCTGTGCCCTGATTGCCAGCACGTTTGTGGTGCTGAACCAATTGAAGTTTTTGCGGGAAAAACCGCTGGGTTTCAACGAAGAACAAGTCATCAGTTTGCCCGTGGGCAACGACGTGGACGGAAATGCGGCGTTGAGCCTTCTCCGCGACCGGCTCGCCAGCAATCCCCACGTGGTGAGTCTCACCGGCACGGTGGTCAACCTTGGGGCCGGACTCGACGGGAGCAGTACGCGGAGCATGATGGGCTTCCTGCACAAAGGCCGGGAGGTGACCACCGACTGGGTCCGGGTGGATTACGATTACCTCAAAACGCTGGGCATCAAACTGCTCGCAGGCAGGGATTTTAGCCGCGAATACCCCACCGACTCGCTCACGTCGGTGGTCATCAGCGAGGGCATGGCCAAGAAACTGGGCGAAAAGCCCGTGCTCGGCTCGTTTTTCCAACCCGACAGCGGCGGCACCAAATACCAGGTCGTTGGGCTGATTCCTGATTATCACCTCTACGCATTGCGCAACAAGGTCGAGCCCATCACGCTGTACCTCAATCCGCGGGCGTCGGTGCATTACATTTTCGTGCGGGTCACGCCACAGGGGATGCTGCCCGCCATGGAAGCCCTCAAGCGGGAGTGGAAGGCCATCGCCCCCAAATCGGAGTTTCAGGCCAGTTTTCTGAACGAAAACACCGACCGCTGGTACCGCGACGAGGAAAAAATGGCCCAGGTGTTTAGCCTCGCGGCGGGCATCGCCGTGGTGCTGTCGTGTATGGGCTTGTTTGCCATTGCCATGCTGACCATTGAGCAGCGGACCAAGGAAATCGGCATCCGCAAAGTACTCGGGGCTAGCGTGGCGGGCATTGTCGCGCTGCTTTCCGCCGATTTCCTTAAACTAGTGGCCCTCGGCATTCTCATCGCCTCACCGCTGGCCTGGTGGGCCATGTCGAAATGGCTCCAGAATTTTGCCTACCAAATTCCAATGCCCTGGTGGGTATTCGTGCTGTCGGGCGTGCTGGCCGTGGCAATTGCCCTGCTGACGGTGAGTTACCAATCCGTCCGGGCAGCCCTGATGAATCCGGTAAAAAGCTTGAGGAGCGAGTAGCGAGGGGAACGATGCTCCCCCCTCACCCCGCTCCTCCCCAATCAACTCCAACAACCATGATACGAAGCTACCTCAACACGGCTTTCCGGGCGTTGCGCCGCAACTGGAACTACACCGTCATCAACGTCGTCGGCCTGACGTTCGGGCTGGCCTGCTGCCTGCTGCTGTTCCTGGCGATTCGATACGAGCTGAGCTACGACCGGCACAATGCCCACGCCGACCGCACGTACCGGTTGGTGCAAAATTGGCAAAACGCTCAGGGCGTGGGCCGCAACCCTGGCATCCCGCTGCCAACGCTGGCCGCACTGCGCACCGACTTTCCCGATATGAAGTCGAACGTGACGATGATTCACGAAATCGCCGACGTGGTCGTGCGGGCCAACACGCCCGGCCAGAACAAATTCGAGGAACCTGGTGGCGTGGTGGCCTTCGCCGAACCGGAGTACTTCAAACTATTCGACTACGACTGGCTAAAAGGCGGCGCCGAAACCTCTCTCCTCAACCCCAATACGGTGGTACTGACGGAGCGCATGGCCCAGAAATACTTCGGCACGACTAACGCGCTGGGCAAAACCCTACGCGTGAACAACCAGATGGATTTCACCGTGACGGGCGTTGTCGGGCAGCAGCCCGCGACGAGCAGTGTGCCGTTTGAAATGCTGCTCTCCTTCGCTTCGCTGAAGAATTACGGGGCATTCGTGCGCTGGGATGACTGGCAATCGACCTACACGGGCTTGCAGTTGTACCTGCTTTTGCCCCAAGACCAACGGGCCGACGCCTTCGAGCGGAGGATGGTTAGTTTCGTAAAAAAACACCACGACGCCGAGGCTGCCCGGCAATTGAGCTACGAACTCCAGCCGCTCACGGCCATCCACACCGACACCGAAACGAGCAACTACGCCGACCGTTCGGTAAGCCCAAAACTGATTGGGTCGATGGCGTTGATTGGCCTGTTCATCCTTGTGACGGCATGCGTTAACTTCGTCAACCTCGCCACGGCCCAGGCCATCCGGCGGGCGAAGGAAGTTGGTGTGCGCAAAGCGCTGGGCAGTTCGCGGGGGCAGTTGGTGCGTCAGTTTCTAGGCGAGACGGGCCTACTCACGGTCCTGGCCATTGGGCTTTCGCTCGCCGTGGCGGTCCTGGCCTTGCCCTACGTGACCGAGCTGCTCAACGTGAAACTCGCGGCCTCGGCCCTGTTCAGTCCGGAGGTGATGGGCTTCCTAGCCGCCCTGGCCGCGCTCACTACCCTGCTGGCCGGGTTTTACCCCGCGCTCGTGTTGTCGGGCTACCAGCCGGTGCTGGCCTTGAAGGGAAAAATCCGTTCGGTGGGGCGGGGTCAGTTGACCCTGCGGCGCAGCCTGATTGTGGTGCAATTTGCCATTTCGCAGGTGCTGGTCATCGGCACGCTGGTCGCTTTCGCGCAGATGCGGTACTTCCGTACGGCGGATTTGGGTTACGTGAAAGAGGCCGTGCTAACCGTGCCCGTGCCCGACAACAAACCCGGCCAACTCGAACGCCTGCGCAGCCAACTCGCGGGGCTTGCGGGCGTGGAATCGATGGCTTACGGCATTTCAGTGCCCTCGTCGGAAGGCAATTGGACAAGCAGTTTCCGCTTCGGCAATTCCGACAAAGATTCCGATTACGGGGCCGTGATGCGCCCCGCCGATACGGCCTACGTGCGTACTTACGGCCTGCAACTCCTGGCCGGGCGGCTCTACCTGCCCGCCGACACGATGCGCGAGTTCGTGGTCAATGAAACCTTCGCCAAACGGCTTGGCTTCGATGACCCGGCGAAAATCATCGGCAAAACAATGGCCGTCGGTCGGCCCGGCAGCCCGGCCAAACCCATCGTGGGCGTGGTCAAGGATTTCAATACCTACTCGCTCCGCCGCAAAACCGGTCCCAGCGTGCTGACGACGTTCCGCGAAGCCTACAACACACTGGGCATTCGGTTCTCGCCGCGAATCGGCGGCACCGAGGGCGTGAGCCGCCTCGTCAGTCAGGTGCAGCATGCCTGGACGGCCACCTTCCCGGATTTCGTATTCAAGTACGAATTTCTGGACGACCGCCTGGCGGATTTTTACAAAAACGAAGAGCGGTTTTACGCCCTGTTCCGTCTCCTGGCGGGCATCGCGCTCTTCATTGGCTGCCTGGGGTTGTACGGCGTGGTGGCCTTCATGGCCGAATCCCGCACGAAAGAGGTGGGTATCCGAAAGGTACTGGGGGCAACGACGGCGCATATTTTCGGACTGTTTTCGGCGGATTTTCTCAAACTCGTCGGCATCGCCCTCCTCATCGCTTCGCCCATCGGCTGGTACTTCATGAACGAGTGGCTGAAGGGTTTTGAATACAAAATCGCCATTGGCTGGTGGGTGTTCGCCCTGGCGGGCCTGCTGGCCGTGGTAGTGGCGCTGGTTACCGTCTCGTTTCAAAGCATCCGGGCGGCGATGATGAATCCGGTGAAATCTTTACGAACGGAGTAGGCGGACCTCTCGTCCCCCTCCCGCGCGGCGTCCGCTCCCCTTCCCCCCTCAATCCCATGCTCAAAAACTACTTCACCATCGCCTGGCGAAACCTTGTTCGCAACAAAGCGTTTTCGGCCATCAACATCCTGGGGTTGTCCATCGGCATCGCGGCCTGCGTGCTCATTTTGCAGTACGTCACGTTCGAACTGAGTTACGACAATTTCCACGCTAAGGGCGACCGGATTTACCGGGTTCGCCAGGACCGGTACGACAAGGGCAAGCTCAGCACCCAGTGGGCGGGCGGCGCACAGGCAGCAGGAAACTCCTTCAAAGCCGCGTTTGGCGAAGTAGAGGATTACGTGAAGGTTCTGAAACGCCGCGCCCTCATTGCCGACTACGGCGAAAAAAGCCTAAAAGTGGAGCGAGTGTTCGTGGCCAGCGAGTCGTTCTTTAAAATTTTCTCTTACCCGCTCCTGGCGGGCAACGCCACCACGGTGCTGGCGGAGCCAAACACCGTCGTGCTTTCCGAGTCCGTGGCCCGGCGCTTGTTTGGGAGCGCCAACCCGATGGGCAAAACCATCAAACTCAATCAGGAAAAAGCCGTGAAAGTGGCTGGTGTGTATCAGGATATGCCCGCCAACTCGCACCTCCACGCCGATTTGCTGATTCCGCACCTGACGTTTATTCAGGAGGTAGGGAAAGACAACAACCCCGACAATGCCTGGCTGTGGGACGGTGCCCTGTCGTACTTGCTTCTGCGTCCCGACGCCAATCCGCGGGCGCTCGAAGCGAAGTTTGTGCCCTACATCCGGAAAACCATCGGCGAGGAATTGAAAAAGTACGATTCCGATGCGGTGTACACGCTCCAGCCTCTGCGCGACATTCACCTGTATTCGCACTTCATGGAAGAAGCCGAACCCAACGGCGACGGCAACACGGTGTACCTATTGCTCGGCATCGCGGCGTTCATCGTGGTCATTGCCTGGGTCAATTACATCAACCTGGCCACCGCTCGGGCCGTCAACCGCGCCAAAGAAGTGGGGGTGCGAAAAGCCGTCGGGTCGTTGCGTGGACAGCTCATTCGGCAATTCATGACGGAGTCGGTGCTGCTTAACGCGCTTGCGGTGGCGCTGGCGTTGCTGCTGGTGGTTACGGCGGTACCCGCGTTCAACCGGCTATCGGGCCAGCAACTCTCGCTGACACTGCTGGGGAGCGGCCACTTCTGGTGGCCACTCATCGGGCTGTTTGTGGTGGGTGCCTTTTTATCGGGTTTGTACCCGGCGTTCGTGCTGTCGGGGTTCAAACCCGTGTCGGTGTTGAAGGGCAAAGTCAGCACCTCTCGGCAGGGCATCGCGCTGCGAAAGTCGCTGGTGGTATTTCAGTTTGCGGCGTCGCTGTTTTTGCTGGTGGGCACGCTGGCTGTTTTCCACCAGATTCGGTTCATGCGGTCGCAACGTCTGGGCATCAACATTGACCAGACGCTGGTCGTCAACCCGCCAATTATTAAAACCGACTCGACGTTCCAGCGCCGAATGGTTGCGTTTAAGGAGGAGTTGCTCCGCCAACCCTCCATTCGCAGCATTGCGGCCTCATCGGTGGTGCCGGGGCAGGCTTCGGATTGGAACGCGGGCGCCATCCGGCTCAAAGGTGCCGACCCGAGCAAAGGCACCCAGTACCGCGTCATCGGAGTGGATTACGACTTCCTGAAAACCTTTGATTTGAAAGTCATTGCGGGACGTGATTTTTCGAAAGAGTACGGCTTGGAAAAGAAGGCTTTGATTTTCAACCGGATGGCCGCCAAGCAACTCGGTTTTTCGGACCCCAATGAGGCGATTGGAAAAGAGATTGACTTCTGGGGCGAAATCTTTACGTTGGTGGGCGTCGTGGATAATTTCCACCAACAATCGCTGCGGGATGCCTACGAGCCGCTCATCCTACGCCTGATTCCCGACGTGCGGGGGTTCTTCGCCGTTAAACTGGCAACCCCGCAGGTGAACGCGGCCATTGCCAACGTGCGGGCCGAGTGGAGCCGGTTTTTCCCCGGCAATCCGTTCGAGTACTCGTTTCTTGACGAACGGTTCGACGCCCAATACCGCGCCGATCAGCGGTTCGGGCAGGTATTCGGCTTGTTTACGTCACTGGCCATTTTGGTGGCTTGTTTGGGCCTGTTCGGATTGGCGTCGTTCACGACGGCGCAACGCACGAAGGAAATCGGCATCCGAAAAGTACTCGGCGCAACGGTAGGCGAAATTCTGCAACTGCTTTACCGCGAATTTGCCGTGCTGGTTCTGCTCGCGTTCGTGATTGCCGTGCCCTTGGCCTGGTACGCCATCACCCGCTGGCGCGAAGGGTATGCCTTCCGCGCCGACCTGAGCGGGTGGCTGTTCGTCGTGCCGTTGGTGGTGGTGCTGGGCATTGCGCTGCTGACGGTCAGTTTCCAGAGCATCAGGGCCGCGACCATGAATCCGGTGAAAAGTTTACGAAGCGAATGAGTTCATCCATTCCGTTGCCATGAAAACCCGATTCCTCCTCCTCCTGCTTTTTGCTTCGTTTGGCCTTTTCGCCCGACAACCCGAGCCAACCACCGTTCGGACCCGAATTACGGACGACGGCGAAACCCTGTCCATTCGCATCGATGGCCAGCGGGAGGGCAAGCAGATTCACCTCCACAAAACCCTCGACGTAACAGGCTGGAATCGCCTGGCGAAGGAGTCCGTCAAACTCCGGGCTTTTCTCGCCGTGAAACTGATCCCGCCTTTCCACGAAATTTCCGGCCTGATCCTAACCGCTGCGAGTGCCGTGCTTCTGGCGTTGACGATGTTGCTCGTTGGGGTTCGATCGGCCAGGGATTTAGTTCGAAAGCGAGTATTTACTCCTTAGCCCATTTAACCTGCCTTCGTCATCATGATGATCCGAAACGACGTAAAAATCGCCCTGCGCCACCTTCGCAAGCAGCGGGGGTTCGCGTTCATCAACGTGTTCGGGCTCGCCGTAGGGCTGGCCTGTTGCCTGCTCATCGCGCTGTACGTTCTCGACGAACTGAGCTTCGACCGCTTCCACGCTAACGCCGACCGGATTTACCGCGTCCACGCCGACATCAAGTTCGGCGGTAACGACATGAGGATGGCCGTCTCGCCCGACCCGATGGGGCCAACGCTGGTGAAAGACTACCCGCAGGTTGAAAACTTCGTGCGGCTGCACGACCGGGGCACCTGGCTGGTGAAACGTGCGGGCCAACCCACCAGCCTGCGCGAAGGGCCGGTGCTTTTCGCCGATTCCACGCTGTTCGATGTGTTTTCGTTTCCGCTCCTGACCGGCGACCCCCGGCGGGCGTTGGTCGAACCCAACTCCGTCGTCATCAGCGAATCGGCGGCGCGGCGGCACTTTGGCAACCAAAATCCCATCGGCCAGTCCCTGCAATTCGACCGCGAACTGACCTGCAAAGTCACGGCCGTGATGCGCGACCTTCCGACCAACGGCCACTTTCGCACCGACTTTTTCGTCTCAATGCGCAACGACGACTACCAATGGGGCCAGTGGCTGAGCAATAACCACTACACCTACGTGGTGTTGAAAAAAGGCACCGACCCGGCGCAGTTTGAGCGGCATTTCGACGCAATCATCGAAAAATACATCGGCCCGCAGGCGAAAGAATTCCTCGGTATCTCGATGAACGACTTCCGTAAGGCGGGCAACCGCGTCCGGTACTGGCTCATGCCGCTGACCGACATCCACCTGCGTTCAAAGCAGCAAATCGAATTGGCCCCCAACGGCGACGTGCAGTACGTGTACGTGTTTTCGGCGGTGGCCCTGTTCGTGTTGCTCATTGCCTGCATCAACTTCATGAACCTGGCCACGGCGCGCTCGTCCAAACGGGCGCGGGAAGTCGGGATGCGGAAGGTGCTGGGTTCGGAGCGGAGCCAACTCATCGGGCAATTCATCGCCGAATCGACGCTGACCACGATGCTAGGGATGGGGATGGCCCTGCTGCTGGTGTCGGTACTGCTGCCTCTGTTCAACGACGTCGCTTCCAAGCAATTGGCCTTTGGTTCACTGTTCGGGCCAAAAGTCTGGCCCCTGCTGTCGGCCCTGCCGGTGGTGGTTGGCTTGCTGGCGGGCAGTTACCCGGCGTTTTTTCTGTCGTCGTTCCAGCCGCTGCGGGTGCTGAAAGGGCGATTTGACGCGGGGCGGCAGAGTGTTGGCCTGCGAAGCGGGTTGGTGGTGTTTCAGTTCGTGACGTCGGTGCTGCTCATCGTGGGCACGCTGGGCGTGTACCGCCAACTGCGTTTTATTCAAACGAAAAAATTGGGCTTTAACCGCGAGCAGGTGCTGGTGGTCAACGACGCCTACGGGCTGGGGAAAAACGGGCAGGCGTTCAAAAACGAAGTACTCCGGCTGCCCGGCGTTGTGAGCGGCACGGTATCGGGCTATTTACCCACGCCCTCCGACCGGAGTGACAATTCGTTTTTTCCGGAAGGCAAAATTGACCAGAAGTTGGCCGTCCAGATGCAACACTGGCAGGTGGACGCCGACTACGTGCCCACGCTGGGCATGGAACTGGCGCAAGGCCGCAACTTTTCGCCCGATTTTGGTTCGGATTCCTCGGCCATCCTCCTCAACGAGAGCGCCGTTAAACTGTTCGGCTGGAAAGACCCCGTCGGCAAACGGGTCACGCAGTTCAACGACCCGCAAGCCAAAACCTCAAAAACGTACACGGTGGTGGGCGTGGTGAAAAACTTCCACTTCGAGTCGCTGCGCCGCAACGTTGGGGCGTTGGGCCTGACCCTGGAGCCGAGCACGGGCGCCGTGTCGTTCCGGCTCAACGGCCAGGATTTGCCCCGGTTGGTCGCCCAAATTGAAAGCCGCTGGAAAACCCTCGCCCCCGGCCTGCCGTTCAGCTACGCATTTCTGGAAGACGGCTTCAACGCCATGTACCGCGCCGAACAACGAATCGGCACCCTGGCTTTGGCCTTCGCCGGGTTCGCGATTCTGGTGGCCTGCCTGGGCTTGTTCGGGTTGGCGGCATTCACCGCCGAGCAACGGACGAAGGAAATCGGCGTGCGGAAGGTGCTCGGGGCCAGCGTGGGCAGCATCGTTGGGCTGCTCTCGAAGGATTTCCTGAAACTCGTCTTCGTCGCCATCGTCATCGCCACCCCGTTGGCATGGTGGGCCATGAACGCCTGGCTGCAAGATTTCGCCTACCGCGCCGACCTGCCCTGGTGGGTGTTTGCGCTGGCCGGCCTGGTGGCCGTCGGTATTGCCCTGCTGACGGTGAGTTTTCAGTCGGTAAAGGCAGCCCTGATGAATCCGGTCAAATCCTTGCGGACGGACTAGAAGGAGGAGGGGGCTAAAAGGGACGAGAGGGAAAACTCTTTCCACCCTTTCCTCCCCTCCTCCCTCTACTCCCCTTCCTCCCCCAAATCCATGCTCAAAAATTACCTCAAAATCGCCCTCCGCGCCCTGCGCAAGCAGCCCACCACCACGGCCATTCACTTGCTGGGGCTAACGCTGGGCCTGACGACTTGCCTGCTGATTGGCCTGTTTCTGCGCAACGAGTGGCTGTTTGACCGCTACCACCAGCACGCCGACCGCGTGTACCGCATCAATCAGGTGGAGACGACGGGGTCGGATGTGCAAACCTCCGGCGTCACGCCCTACCCGCTGGCCCCCGCCCTGCGGGCCGAGCTCGGGGCCGACAGCAAGGCCGTCGTGACCCGGATACACGCCCAGGAGAAGACCTTCGTGGTGCTGTCTCCCGACAAGATCCTGTCAGAAGACCGGGTGCTTTTCGCCGAACCCGAACTGCTCGATTTGTTCGACGTGGAAATCATTGCGGGCAACGCTCGCGCCGCTCTGGCCCAGCCGGGCCAGGTCATTCTGAACGAAAGTACCGCCCGGCGGTACTTCGGCGCGGCCAACCCGGTGGGCAAAACCTTCAAACTGGGCAGCAAAACGCCGGTGCAGGTGGCGGGCGTGATGCGTGACCTGCCTCACCAAACCCACCTCAACGCCCCGCTGCTGGTTTCGTACCCGACGCTGAAAACCTTTTTCGAGTGGCCCCTCGACCAGTGGGGGTTGAGCGCCAGTGGTTCGGCTTACGTGCGACTCCCCGGCGAGCAAACTCCAGCTCAGTTTCAACCCCTGCTGAATCGGTTAGCCCGAAAGTACTTCAAGCGCGAGGGGCAAACGATAAAAAGCCACGTTCTTCAGCCGCTAACCGCCATCCACACCCAGCCCGGCATCAACGGCGGCCTGATTGGGCCAGTCTCGCCGACGTACCTGTGGGTGTTCGGAGCGGTGGGGTTGTTCGTGCTGCTGTTGGCCTGCGTCAATTTTGTCAACCTCTCGACAGCCCGCGCCATGACCCGCGCCCGAGAGGTGGGCGTTCGTAAGTCGGTCGGGGCCACGGGCGGGCAACTCGTCGGCCAATTTCTGGGCGAAGCCGGACTGTTGACGGTGACAGCGGCAGTGCTTGCGTTGGTACTGGCCTCGTCGCTACTGCCCGCCGTTTCCGATTTTCTCGAAAAACCCATCCTGTTTTCCTGGCCCATCGCCCTGACCACCGCCGGGCTGCTCTGCCTGCTCACGACGCTGGCGGCTGGGCTGTATCCCGCCTTCGTGCTGGCCCGGTTCCAGCCGGTGAAGGCCCTGAAGTCGAACGTACTCACCGAACGGCGCGGGCAGGGCTGGCTCCGCCAGGGGCTGGTGGTAGCGCAGTTTACGATCTCGCTCGTGCTGGCCGTGGGCGTGGTGGTTGTGTATCAGCAAATGAAACTGTTTCGGGAAAAAGACCTCGGGTTCGTACGGGAATCGGTCGTGTCGATGAATTTGCCCGGTTTCGGCCACAACCTGTTGGCGTTGCGCCGGGCGTTTTACGAGGCGCCCGGTGTCGAAACCGTGTCGCTAAATCTCGGTGCCCCGGCTTCGCACAACGACGTCGGCGTGGGGATGCTGGACCCGGCCAATCCTGGCCGGAAAATCGACGTAGACCTCAAACTTGCCGATGCGGAGTACCTCACCACCTTTGGTCTGAAGATGGTGGCTGGGCGATTTTTCACCCACCACGACACCCTCGCGATTTCAAGGCAAATTCCCAAAGAAAAACGTCGGTACGCGTTTGTCGTCAACGAAACCGCCGTGAAAGCCATGAACCTGGCTCGCCCCGAACAAGCCCTGGGTAAACGAATTGTGATCGGTCTCAATGATATTCAGGCCGAAATCATCGGCGTCGTCCGCGATTTCAACACGACCTCGCTCCACGAACCCGTCAAACCGGTCGTGATGCTGAATTACCCGGAGTTGTACGCGATCGTCGGCGTGAAACTCCGCACCACCAACTACCCTGGCACCCTGGCCGCGCTAGAAAAAGCCTGGAAACGCCACGTGCCCGACGCCCCCTTCGAGGCCAAATTACTAGACGACGACCTTCAGGAATTCTACGCACAAGAAGCCCGCCAGTTCACCCTGCTCCGCATTGCCGCCGCGCTGGCGCTGGTGATTTGCTGCCTGGGATTGTGGGGACTCTCCGCCTTCCTCATCGAGCGCCGGACGAAGGAAATCGGCATCCGCAAGGTGCTGGGTGCCAATGTGACGGGCATCGTAGCCTTGCTCAGCCGCGATTTTCTCAAACTAGTGGGCATCGCGTTCGTGCTGGCTGTGCCCATCGCCTGGTTCGTCATGAACGAGTGGCTGAACGACTTCGCCTACAAAATCAGCATCGGCTGGTGGATGTTCGCGTTGGTGGGTAGCGTGGCACTCGGGGTGACCCTGCTGACGGTGAGTTTCCAGTCGATGAAAGCAGCGTTGATGAATCCGGTGAAAAGTTTACGAGCTGAGTAGTCAGGAGTGAGGAGATTGTTCACTCCTCACTACCCACTCCTACAAAAATGCCATGCTTCGCAACTACCTCAAAATCGCCTTCCGCAACCTGAGCAAGCACAAAGTGCATTCGCTCATCAACCTGCTCGGTCTGGCCACTGCCGTGGCCTGCTGCCTGCTGATTGGCTTATTCGTAAACCAGGAATTCAGCTACGACCGTTTTCACTCGAAATCCAACCGACTTTACCGGGCCTGGACCCAGGAACTCTACAACGGGGAGGTTATCATCAACACGAGCACGCCGTACATTCTCGGCCCGACGCTGGGGAAATCCGTACCGGAGGTGGACGCATTCTGCCGGGTACAATCGGCCTCCGTCAGCGTACGGCGCGGCACCGACGTGTTTAGTGAGCGGATTTACATCGCCGATTCTACGTTTTTCGACCTCTTCGATTTTCCAATTCTGAACGGCTCAGCCGCCCATGCCCTTGACCGTCTCAACACGGTGGTGCTTTCGGAAACGATGGCGGAGAAGTATTTCGGCAACCAGAATCCCGTCGGCAAGTCGCTCCGGGTTCAACTTGACAGCACGTTCGAGGCCTTCACCGTCATGGCCGTGGCTAAAAATTCCCCCGTGGCCTCAAGCCTGCGGTTCGGGATGCTGATTTCGTCCGAACACCTGAAGCCCCTCGTGTCCGACCGGGTTATGAAAAGTTGGTTCAACGTGACGCCCGAAACCTACGTACTGCTCCGCGAGGGGGCGGACACGAACCGGATCAACGCAAAGTTTCCCGCCCTGCTCCGCACTGCTCTCGGCGACGACTACACGGGCGACAATTACGCCATCCACCTCCAGCCAATGCACGCCGTGCACCTTGATACCCTGCTCACCGGGGGGCTGGAACCAACTGGCAACCCCTCGTACCTCTACATCCTCTCGGGGATCGCGCTGTTCGTGCTCACCATTGCCTGCATCAACTTCGTCACGCTCACGCTGGGCCGTTCGGTGAGTCGGGCGCAGGAAGTCGGCGTGCGCAAAGCAATGGGCGCGCAGCGCCGCCAACTGATGAATCAGTTCTGGGGCGAAGCCCTCCTGATGACGGGCCTGTCCGTGGTGCTCGGGGTGTTGCTGGCTTTAGCCTCGACCCCCTGGTTCAACCGCGTAACGGGCCAGGCTCTGGCCTTGTCGATCAACGGCGAACTCCTGATTTTGCTCCTGGCGATGGTGGCGGTGGTCGGGTTGGTGGCGGGGAGTTACCCGGCGCTCGTGCTGTCGGGCTTTCGGCCCGTGGAGGTGCTGAAGGGTAAACTCAGTCTCCGGGCTGACACGCACTGGTTTCGGCGGGCGCTCGTGGTGGTGCAGTTTAGCCTGGCCGTACTGCTCATCGCGGGTACGCTGGTGCTCAACCGGCAGTTGAATTTCCTGCAAACTAGTTCGCTTGGGTACCAAAAAGAACAGACGGTCATCCTCCCCCTCAGCCGCGGTGGCGACGAAGGGCGGCAAGTGGTGGAGCGACTGCGAAATGCCCTGAACGCCCGACCCGAGGTGCTGGGCGTGACGGCCTCGGCCTTTCCTTTCGGAGATGCGGGCAATTGGGGACAACTGGGTTACACCGATAACCAGCGGGCGTACCGGAAGCTCCGTTTCAACCTCGTGGATCCTTATTTTCTGCCCACCCACGGCATTAAGCTAGTGGCGGGGCGCAATTTCGACCCCCGCAACCGGGGCGATGTGTTCGGCGGCATCATCGTCAATCGGGCTTTCGTGAACGAGTACGGCTGGCGCGACCCGCTCAATGCCCGCCTGCCCGGCAAATTTCCCGACCACCGCATCATTGGGGTTACCGAAGATTTTCATTTCACGTCGCTCCGCACAAAGGTCGAGCCGCTGATGCTCCTGATTCGCCGTGACTCCCTCCGCCGGGGGTTTGAGAACATCACTTACGAATCTTCCCCGACCCCCGACGTATCGGTACGGTTGGCAGCAGGCCCCCTCACCGACCGCATCGCGATGCTCGAACGGGTGTGGAAATCGGTAGCGCCCAACGACCCCTTCAGTTACAGTTTTCTCGACCAAAACCTGCAACGGCAGTACGAGCAGGAGCAGCGGCTGGGCAGCCTCGTCAGCGTGGGTTCGGCATTGGCCATCCTCATCGCCAGCCTGGGGCTGTTCGGCCTGGCCACGCTGGCCGTGGCACGGCGAACGAAGGAAATCGGGATTCGTAAGGTGTTGGGAGCGAGTGTATTCAACGTGGTTGGCTTACTTTCCAAAGATTTCCTGAAACTCGTTCTCCTCGGCATTCTCATTGCCACGCCATTGGCCTGGTACGCCGCTGACTCCTGGCTGAACGACTTTGCCTACCGGATTTCCACCCCCTGGTGGGCTTTCGCCGTGGCAGGGCTGCTGGCCGTGCTCATTGCGTTCGTGACGGTGAGCTTCCAATCGGTGAAAACGGCGTTGATGAATCCGGTGAAGTCATTGAGAACCGAGTAGCGAATTTTTGCATCAAACAGGAAATTTTCGCTTCCTCGCTTTCCTCCCCCTCGTCTCGTTCCTCCCTCCCAATTCTGTCCGCGACCGAACGACTTTCGTCCGATTGCGGACATGTATTTTGAAAATAAACGAGTTAAACCCCTGATTTTTAAAGATTATTTTCTCTGGAACAGCCTTTGCGCCCGACCATCCAGCGCGCGCGTCTGCGTTCACGCAAACTGCGGGATGCGCGTGGTTTCACCGGCCTAAAATGCCCTCCGATGTTTCGTTCTTCCCTCAAAATCACCCTCCGTAACCTGCGCACGAATCCGGTGTACGGCCTGCTTAACGTCGTCGGCCTGACGCTCGGCCTGACCTGCGGCCTGCTCATCGCAACCTACGTGGCCGACGAACTCAGTTACGACCGTTTTCACGCCAATGCTGATCGCATTGTGCTGCTCCAGCAGTTTGAAAACGTGGGCACCAGCGGCGGGAAACTTGCCCAGGATTTTGGCCAGAAATTCGCGCAGGTCGAAAAAACGGCCCGGCTCAAGCAGGCCAACCCCCTGCTTGCCAACCGCAACACGTCGGCTTACGAAGAAGACTTTTTCTTCGCCGATAGCAGTGCGTTCAACGTATTCACGATTCCCCTCGTGCAGGGTGACCTGCGCACGGCCCTGACCGAACGCTACGGCGTGGTGCTGTCGGAAACGGCGGCCCGGAAGTATTTCCCCAACCAGAACCCGCTTGGCCAATCGCTCCGCTACGACAACAAACACACGATGCACGTGACGGGCGTGATGCGCGACTGGCCCCGCAACGCGCACCTGCGCCCGGAATTTTTGGCCAATTACGCCAACGCCAACGAACTCGTCGGGTACGACGTGACGACCAACTACTGGGCGGGAAGCACCTGGACGTACCTGCTGCTGGCCCCCGGCACGAAGCCCGAAAGCCTGGCCACGCAGGTGCCCGCTTACCTCAAAAGCCTCAACGACCCGAATGTGGGCGTCTGGAAACTCCGGTTCATTCCGCTGACGGACGTGTACCTCCGCACCAACCTCATCGTCCCGAACCGGATGATGTACGTGACGATTTTCTCCATCGTCGCGCTCCTGATTCTGGCGTTAGCGGCCTTCAACTACGTCAATCTCTCCACCGCCCGCGCCACGCAGCGCGCCCGCGAGGTGGGCGTGCGTAAGGTGCTTGGCTCCTCGTTTACCCAGCTTTGGTGGCAGTTTTTGGGCGAAACGGCTTTGTTCATCGGCCTGGCGCTGGTCTTGACGGCCGTGCTCGTGCCCCTGCTCCTGCCCGTGTTCAACGACCTGGCCGAAAAATCGCTGACCGTCGGCGATTTGCTAACGCCGACGCGACTGGCGGCCCTGCTCACCGGTCTCGGGCTACTGTGCCTCGTGGCCGGGGCGTATCCGGCCTTCGTGCTGTCGTCGTTTCGGCCCGCTCTGGTGCTGAAAGGTGCCGTGCAGGCCGCCGGGAGGCGGATACCCCGGCTCCGGCAGGTGCTCGTTGTCGGGCAGTTTACGGTGGCCATCGTCATGATCGTGGCGACGGGGGCCGTGTACCGGCAACTGCGGTTCGTTCAGCAGAAAGACCTTGGCTATCAGCGGGATCAGGTGTTGGTGATGGACCTCCGCGACGCCACGCCCGAGGCCAAACAGCGCCTGCGCGAGCAAATCGGTCAACTGGCCGGGGTGGCGTCGGCCTCGCTCAGCTACGCCGTGCCGGGCAGCGGGGCGCTGCGGGGCGAAAAGCTCGTGGCCGACTACGCGCCGAAGGGCGTTACCGATTTGAGCATCAGCCGATTGACCATTGACGAAAACTTCCTCAACACCTACGGCATCCGGCTCGTGCAGGGCCGTAACCTCGACCCCGACCGCCCCGCCGACCGCAAGGCGTTTCTCATCAACCGGTCGGCGATGAAGTACTTTGGTTGGAACACCATCGAAGGGAAAATGCTCGGCTACTACACCTTCGAGTACGACAATTCGGGTGGTTACCGCGAAGTGCCCCAGCGCGGCCCCGTGGTGGGCGTGGTGGAAGATTACCACCAGACCAACCTCAAAAAAACCATCGCGCCCCTGCTGCTTTCGCTCAACGACGGGTGGGAAGGGCAATTGTCGGTGAAAATCCGGGCGGGCGCGGTGCCTACGACGTTGGGACAGGTGGAATCCCTGTGGAAAAAAAGCTTTCCCGCCACGCCTTTCGACTACGAATTTCTGGACGAATTTTTCGACCGCACCTACCAGGCCGACCGCCGCGCCGGGCAGGTGTTCGGGGGCTTCGCGGGGCTGGCTGTCCTGATTTCCTGCCTCGGTTTGTTTGGATTGGCCACCTTCACCGCCGAGCGACGCACGAAAGAAATCGGGGTGCGCAAGGTGCTCGGGGCCAGCGTGGGCAGCATCGTGGCCCTGCTCTCGACGGAATTTCTGCGGCTGGTGCTGGTGGCGTTGCTGCTGGCCAGCCCGGTGGCTTGGTACTGCATGGACCGATGGCTCCAGGATTTCGCCTACCGCGCGAGCCTCCCCTGGTGGCTGTTCGCCGGGGCGGGCGCGCTGGCCGTGGGCATTGCACTCCTGACGGTCAGCTACCAGTCGGTGAAAGCCGCGTTGGTGAATCCGGTCAAAAGCCTGCGAAGTGAATAACGCTCTGGTGCACCCGGCAGGGAAATTTCCCCGGAGTAATTCGGACGGGCTCGGTACATTGGCGCGCGAAACCGTTCTCCATAATTTCTTATGAAAAACCCCGCATCGACTCCCCGTACGCTTTTCTCCGCCTTGCTGCTCACGGTCACGATGGGCTTCAGCTTGTTTTCCCCTAAAACGCCGGTCGGCGTGGGAGCCAAGCCGCCCAAAGGAGCCGAAATGTACTTCGACGGCACCCGTGCGATGCTCGACGAAAAATGGACGTACTGGAACGGCCCGCGCCTCGCCGCTACCCTGCCCATCAAGTGGTTTCTAGTCAAAGACCCCGCCGGACCGGGCCAGGTGCTCAACACCAACGACCCAGCCGCAACGGGCGGCAAGTACGGGGCCGCCGACATCGTGACGAAGAAAGCCTTCCGCGACCACCGCGTGCACGTCGAGTTTTTCATCACCGAGCCGGGCGGCAACAGCGGCGTGTACCTGCAAAACCGCCACGAAATCCAGGTGCTCGACGGCGACACCACCTCGCACGGCATGGGGGCGGTTATCAACGAAACGCCTTCGCCCTACGCCGCCTACGCGGGCGTCGGGAAGTGGAACGCCTACGACATTGTGTTCCGCGCCGCCCGGTTCAAAGACGGCAAACGGGTGGAAAAAGCGATGCTCACGATGTATTTCAACGGCCAGAAAGTCCACCGCAACCAGCCCATCAACCAAGTGTGGGGCGGTCCCAATTCGGGCATCGACGGCGGGAACGACGGTGGCAAGGGCATCACCGACACCCCCGGCGGCCTGAAACTCCAGGCCGAAGGCCACAACGTGCTGTACCGCAACGTGTGGATTCAGGAGTTGGAGTTAAAGAACCCCGACACGGATTTCTAATGCGATCAGCGCCCGCCACCGAGTCCTGACAGGCAAAACGATTGTTGATTGAAGGTCAATTTTTCGCGTCAGCTTATGTTTCGCAATTACCTTAAAATCACCCTCCGCAACCTGGCCAAAAACAAGGCCTACTCGTTCATCAACATCGCGGGACTGGCCCTGGGCATGGCGGTGACGGTCATGATTGGCTTGTGGGTATACGACGAACTGTCGTTTAACCGGTTCCACCGAAACTACGACCGGCTGGCTCAATTGTACATCAACCAATCCTTCAACGGCGAAACAGGCACCAGCGCGGCGGTGTCGATTCCCTCGGCCACGGAACTGAAGACAAAATATGCCGCCGACTTCAAAGCCGTATCACTGGCCTCCTGGAACTACGGGCACCTGCTGGTCAACGGCGAAACAAGACTCAACAAAGACGGGATGTACGCCGACCCGGTGTTGCCTGAAATGCTCTCCCTCACGATGCTGAAAGGCAGTTACGCGACGGCCCTGCGCGAACCGGCTTCCATCTTGCTGTCCGAGTCGATAGCGGAGGCACTGTTTGGCGAAGCCGACCCGATGAACAAAATCATCCGACTCGACACCAAAACCATCGTCCGCGTGACGGGTATTTTTGCCGATCTGCCCTTCAGTTCGACCCTTCAGGGTGTAAAATTCTTCTTGCCTTGGAGCGCCTATGGCATCGACCAGCCCTGGGTAAAAAATTCGGAACAGCAATGGGGCAACCACTCGTTTCAGTGCTTCGTGCAGGTGGCCGACCAGGCCGACATCCGCGCCGTTTCGGCCAAAATCCGGGACGTGGAAAAACCCCACGCCTCACCCCAGGAAAAACCGGAGTACTTCCTCCACCCCATGAAGGACTGGCACCTGCGCTCGGAATTCAAAAACGGGGTGAACGTGGGCGGGCGGATTCAGTTCGTGTGGTTGTTCAGCCTCATCGGCGGGTTCGTGCTGCTGCTGGCCTGCATCAATTTTATGAACCTGAGCACGGCCCGCAGCGAGAAACGGGCCAAAGAAGTAGGCATCCGCAAAGCCGTCGGTTCGCTCCGCCAGCAACTCATCGCGCAGTTTCTGAGTGAATCGATGCTGGTGGTGTTTCTGGCGCTGGTGCTGGCCATGCTGATGGTGGCACTTTCGCTGCCCGCATTCAACGAACTCGCGGGCAAGCAGGTGAGCGTTCCGTACGGCAATCCGATTTTCTGGCTCCTGCTGCTGAGTTTCACCGTACTGACGGGCTTGCTGGCGGGAAGTTATCCGGCGCTGTACTTGTCGTCGTTCAATCCACTGAGCGTGCTGAAGGGCACCTTCCGGGTGGGGCGCTGGGCGGCATTGCCCCGCAAGGTGCTGGTGGTCGTGCAGTTCACAGTTTCAATTACGCTCATCATCGGCACGCTCATCGTGTTCCGGCAGATTCAACACGCCAAAAACCGGCCCGTCAATTACGACCGGACGGGGCTAATGCAGGTGTCGATGGCACCGGCACTCTGGGGGAAGTATGACCCATTGCGCAACGACCTGAAGCAGACCGGTGCGGTGTACGAGATGAGTTGGTCGTCAAGCCCCACCACCGGAGTATGGTCCAACCAGATCGGGTTCGAGTGGGAAGGAAAAGACCCCAAAACGCTGCCTCTGTTCGGGACGATTGCCTGCACTCACGAGTTCGGGAAAACCATCGGGTGGCAGATCCTCGAAGGTCGGGATTTTTCGCGGGAGTTTTCGACCGACACCTCCGCCTTTGTGCTCAACGAAGCGGCGGTGAAATTGATTGGATTGAAAACCATCGTCGGGAAAACCATTCGCTTCAACGATAAACCGCATCAGGTGGTGGGCATCGTGAAGGACATGGTGATGGAATCGCCCTACACGCCCATCAAACCGACCGTGTTTCTCGTGGATGGTAACTGGTCCAATTTGGTCAACATCAAGCTGATGCCCGATGCGCCCGTCGCCGACGCGGTGAAGAAAATTGAGGCCGTTTTCAAAAAATACAATCCCGACAGCCCCTTCGATTTCAAATTCGCCGACGAACAATACGACGCCAAATTCCGGGCCGAAGAGCGGGTGGGCAAATTAGCCCGGCTCTTTGCCGTGCTGGCGATTCTGATTTCCTGTCTGGGCTTGTTCGGCCTGGCTTCGTTCGTGGCTGAGCAGCGAACCAAAGAAATAGGTGTGCGCAAGGTGCTGGGAGCTTCGGTGCTGATTCTGTGGGTCTTACTGTCGAAAGATTTCGTGCGGCTCTGTTTCATTGCGTTTCTCCTTGCTGCGCCTACCGCTTATTTTTTTCTAAGCGACTGGCTGGACAACTATGAGTACCGGACGGGCATTTCCTGGTGGATTTTCGCCCTGTCAGGCCTGGGGGCCGTTCTGCTTACCCTGCTGACGGTCAGTTTCCAGGCCATCCGGGCGGCGCTGATGAATCCGGTAAAAAGTCTACGAAGCGAGTAGATAGTTTCCGAGTAGATAGTTTCAATTCCATCCAATCCCGTGAATAAGTCGCTCTGTTTGCTACTGGTGTTTTTTTCCGTTCTGCGTAGCACTGCTCAGAACGGAAAACCCATTGTCATTGGAACAACAGATACACTGTACTCAAAAATTCTGGGCGAAAACCGTACGCTTCTCGTGCACCTGCCCACGACAGAGCCTGATGCATTTTCACCGAATCTAAAATACCCGGTGGTATACGTGCTGGATGGTGAAAGCAGCCTGTTTCATGCGACTGTGGCCATCACCGAAGCACTCAGCGGAGGGAGTGGAAATTTTGCGTATCCGAAAATGATTGTTGTTGGCGTGACGAATACGGATCGTACCCGCGATTTAACACCAACTCACGCCACGGATTCGTCGGTCATGCCCGGTTTTTTGCTGACCAATTCGGGCGGTGGTGAAAACTTTCTTTCGTTTTTTAAAAACGAACTCATTCCTCACATCGAATCAACGTTTCCGGCGGCTCCGTATCGGGTATTGATTGGCCATTCTTTTGGCGGATTGCTCGCCATTCACGCGCTTGGCAAACATCCGAATTTGTTTCAATCACACATTGCCATCGACCCGAGTTTATGGTGGGATACCCCGCGTTTTTTGCAGGAAACCAAACAGCGGCTGTCAGCCCAATCGGCCCCTGAAAACCCGCTGTACGTCGCAATTGCCAACACGATGAACAATCAATTCGACCTCCAGCGCGTAGCGACCGACACCACCGCCGGTACGCAACCCATTCGTTCCATTCTGGATTTTGATCGATTCATGCAACGCCATAAGCCCAGGGCGTACCGATCAAAGTACTATCCGGACTACGATCACGGTTCGGTGCCGTTCGTTGCCGTGTACGATGCGTTGCCCTTCGTTTTCAATTTTTATGGGTTGAATTTTCCTTTTGGAGAATTTTTCAAACCCGAGTTTAAATACGATACTCTTCTCGCCAATCACTACAAAAAAGTAAGTCAGCGTATGGGATATCCGGTGTTGCCACCCGGTGAATTGGTGAACGCCGTTGCGCACCAATTGATGGACATGAAGCAATGGGAGCGTTCCTACAAATTTTTTCAATTGAACTTACTGAATTATCCGAAAAGTTACGCTTCCTACGAAGCAATAGGCGAGTACTACGAAGCGAAAGGCGATAAAAACAAAGCAAAGGAATTTTACCAAAAAGCCGCGTACCTGAACAATTCGCCGGCACTCCGCGAGAAACTTGCCAAATTTAACTAAGCCCTGCACCGGATGTAATCCAGTCCCCGTTCCCAACCTCTTAAAACCCTTCTCCAATCATGGCACACATCGCGATCCCTCTGCCTTCGATGCCCGGCAAGCAGGACATCGAAATCGAAGTCAAAATCAACGGCAAAAAGCAGGACCTGCATTACCGGGTCGAGCTGTTTTACTGGTCTGATTGCCCCGAACCCGACGCCGACCGCGTCGAGTGCATTCGCCACCTGCTTTCGGGCTACGACCAGGACTGGGCGCTCTATTTCATCGGCTCGCCAACGGACGAATTCGTACCCATCGCTTTTGTCAAAAAAGAAGACCTCATCAAGCAGCGGATGCTGCTGACGGCGGCGTAACGCTACGGAGTAGAGGGAGGAAGGAGGAGAGGGGGAATTTTCGTCCATGCCTTTCCTCTTCGTCCCCCTTCTCCCCTTCTCCCCTTCCTCCATGCTCCGCAACTACCTGAAAATCGCCCTGCGCAACCTCCGCAAGCACCGGACGTTCAGCGTCATCAACATCGTCGGTGTGGCGGTGGGCCTGGCGTGCTTCCTGCTTATCGCGCTGTACGTGCGCGATGAACTGGCCTACGACCGCTACCACACCCACGCTGACCGGATTTACCGGGTCCAACGGACGTTTCTGAGTTCGGAAGGCACGCCTTCGCTGCGGCTGGCCCAGGCGGCACCGCCCTTCGGCCCGCTCCTTAAGCAGGATTTTCCCGAAGCCGAACAGGTGGTGCGGGTGCTCGACACCAACGGCCTGCTCCGGTACGGGGAGCGGTCGTTTAACGAAGAAAACTTCTTTTTCGCGGAGGAAAACCTGTTCAAGGTCTTCGACTTCAACTTGGTAAGCGGCAACCCAGCGCAGGCCCTCGTCAACCCGTTTTCAATTTTATTTTCCCGACCGATGGCCGAGAAATACTTCGGTTCGGAAAATCCTGTTGGCAAAACGGTGCGTCTCGACAGCGAATTTGAACTTACCGTGACGGGCGTGTTCGAGCCGTTGCCCGCGCAGTCGCACTTCCACCCCAGTTTCCTGCTCTCGTTTACTACCCTCAACGACTCCCGCGTGTACGGAGCCGAACGCCTGCGCACCAACTGGAGCAACAATTCATTCAACACGTACGTGCTGCTCGCCAAAGGAGCCGATCCGTTCCGGATGGAACGGGCACTACCCGCGTTTCAGGACCGGCACGTCCCTTCCGACGGCGGCACGAAGCCCTCGAAATGGTCGCTGCTGACGATGGTGAACGTGCGGGACGTACACCTGCACTCCCACACCGATTCGGAAATCGAACCCACCAGCGACATCCGCTACGTGTACCTGTTTTCGGCCATCGGGTTGTTCATCCTGCTGATTGCCTGCATCAATTACATGAACCTGGCCACGGCCCGCTCGGCGGGACGGGCGAAGGAAGTCGGGATGCGGAAGGTGGTCGGGGCCGTGCGGTTGCAACTCATCGCGCAGTTTTTGAGCGAATCGGTGCTGGTGGTCACGTTTGCGCTGGGCTTGGCGGTGGGGCTGGTGCTGCTGGGCTTGCCGATGTTGAATGAATTTACCGGGAAAACGCTCGCATTCAGTCAATTGCTCGACCCCATGTTTGTGGGCATCCTCCTGGGCATCACGCTCCTGACCGGCCTGGTGGCGGGCAGCTATCCGGCCTTTTTCCTGACTTCGTTCCGACCCATTGCCGTGTTGAAAGGCCGGGTGCAAAGCCTGGGAGCCGGACGGTTGCGGCAGGTACTCGTGGTCACGCAATTTGCCATTGCCATCGCGCTCATCATCAGTACGGTGGTGGTGTTCAACCAGATGCGATACATTCAGAACTATCGCCTCGGTTACCAGAAAGACCAGGTGCTGCTCCTGCCCGACGTGGGCGATTCGACCACGAATTTTGAAACCATCCGGCGGGAGTTGCAACAAACCGGTTTCGTGCGCGACATGGGACGTTCCTCGCGTATACCCTCGGGTCGCCTGCTCGATTCGTGGGATGCGTCGGCCATGAAGGGCGACAGCATGGCCCCGGTGGACGTGAACCTGCGCGGCCTGCGCATCGACTACGATTTTATCCCGACCTACCAGATTGGCGTGGCCGCCGGGCGGAATTTTTCCCGGTCTTTCAGCACCGATACGTCGATGATTGTGCTGAACGAAACGGCGGTGAAACTCTTGGGCTGGACGCCCCAGAAGGCCATCGGCAAGCGCTTCCGCTACGGCAGCCGCGATGGGCACATCATTGGCGTGACGAAAGATTACCACTTCGAATCGTTGCACCAGCGGATGTCGGCCATTGCAATGGTGCTCGACGACCGATTCAACTGGCTATCGGTCAGCCTGACGGGGCGCAACCTCCCCGCTGCCGTTTCGGCGGTGGAAGGGGTCTGGAAAAAACATTTCCCCGACCGGCCCTTCGATTACCAGTTTCTCGACACCCGCTTCGACCGGCTCTATGCCCGCGAGCAAACCCAGCAACGGCTCTTCGGAGTGTTTGCGGGCGTGGCGATTCTGATTTCCTGCCTGGGCCTGTTTGGCTTGTCGATGTTCTTGGCCGAGCAACGCACGAAGGAAATCGGCATCCGCAAGGTACTGGGGGCCACGGTGCCGAGCCTGGTAGCGCTCCTGAGCCGGGACCTGCTCAAACTCGTGTTGGTGGCGCTGCTGGTGGCTTCGCCCGTGGCGTGGTACGCCATGAACCAGTGGCTCGACGGCTTCGCCTACCGAACCTCCGTCGGGGTGGGCGTTTTCGTCCTCACCGGCCTCACCGCCATCGTCATCGCGCTGCTGACGGTGAGTTTCCAATCGGTGAAAGCGGCGTTGATGAATCCGGTAAAAAGCCTCCGAACCGAGTAATCAGTAGCCGGGAGTGAGGCAACCTCCTCACTCCCGACTACTCACTCCTTTCTAAAATTCCATGCTCCGCAACTACCTCAAAATCGCCTGGCGCAATTTGACGAAGAACAAGGTGTACTTCGTCATCAACACCCTCGGCCTCGCCATTGGCATGGCGGCCTCGCTGCTCATCCTGAGCTACGTGGCGCACGAGCGCAGCTACGACGACTTCCACCCCGGCATCGACCGGCTGTTCCGCGTCGAACTCGACAGTTACCAGAACGGCAAACTGGCGTTTAAATCGGCCACGTCGTACCCGGCCATTGCGCCGACGCTGAAAAAAGACTACCCGGAAGTGGAAGAAACCGCCCGGCTCTACGACGCCAACAGCAGCGTGGTGGCCTACGAAAACAACCGGTTTCGGGAAGACAACTACTACTTCGCCGACAGCAGCATTTTCCGGGTGCTGCACATCCCGTTTGTGCAGGGCGACCCGGCCACGGCCCTGCAAGGTCCCGGCAAAGTCGTGATTTCGGAAACCATCGCCCGCAAGTACTTCGGCACCGCCGACCCGATGGGCAAAACCCTCAAGCTCGACCGCGACGCTTACCAGGTGCGGGGCGTGTTCCGGGATTTTCCGAAGGCCTCTCACCTCGAACTCGACCTGCTGTTTTCGTACCTGACCAACCGCGAGGCCCAGACCAGTTGGGGCTGGTACGACTTCTTCACCTACGTGAAACTCCGCCCCGGCACTGACCCTGCGCGGTTTGAGGCCAAGATGAAAGACCTCGTTGAACGCTATGAACCGAGGTATAAAAAGTTGGGCTACAACACCGAATTGTTGCTCCAGCCCGTCCGTGACATCCACCTGACCTCGCGACTCAACCAGGAAGCCGAGGTGAATGGCAACGGCGGGGCCGTCACGGTGCTCGCGCTCATCGCATTTTTCATCCTCGCCATTGCCTGGATCAACTACATCAACCTCGCCACCGCCCGAGCCGTGGATCGGGCGAAGGAAGTGGGCATTCGCAAGGCCGTCGGGGCCGAACGGGCGCAGTTGGTGCGTCAGTTTTTGTTCGAGTCGGCCCTGCTCAACCTCATTGCCGTCGGCGTGGCGGTGTTCCTCGTGAACGTAAGCCTGCCCGCGTTCGTGAATTTGACGGGCAAGCCCGTTTCACTGGACATCTGGTTTGAGAACAACCGCTGGCTTCCCGCACTGGCCGTGTTTGGGTTGGGTCTGCTGTTGTCGGGCTTGTATCCGGCCTTCGTGCTGTCGGGCTTTCGGCCGGTGGCGGTGCTGAAAGGCAAAATACGGCCCGCGTCGGGCGGGCTTTCGCTGCGGCAGGCCCTCATCGTGCTGCAATTTACGGCCTCCATCGTGCTCATCATTGGCACCATCACCGTGTACCGGCAACTGCGGTTTATGCAGGAGCGGGATTTGGGATTCAACCCCGAACGTACCCTCGTCCTGCAAGGCGCGGGCGTTCGCGATTCGACCTACGAAGCCAGGGCGAACAGTTTCAAACAGGAACTCATCCGCGAGGGGCTGGTGACGAAAGCCACCGCCTCGGCCTACGTGCCTGGCATCGAGATTTTATGGACAAACAGCGCCCAGCGGCTTGATTTTCCGAACGCGTCCCGCAACACCTTTTACTTCACGTCGTACGACTACGAATTCGTGGATGCCTACGAAATCAAATTGGCGGCGGGGCGGAATTTTTCCCGGCAATTTGGCACCGACCGCAAGGGCGCGCTGATCAACGAAACGGCCGCTGAGTTGCTCGGTTTCACCAACCCGGCGGAGGCCATCGGCAAACGTATCGGCACCGGCGACACGCTGACGGTGGTGGGCGTGGTGAAAAACTACCACCAGCAGGGCCTGCAAAAAGGCCATTGGCCCATGATCATCCGGCTGTTGCCCGACAACGCCCGCTTTTTCTCGCTGAAACTGGCCGATGGCGGTGACCTCGACGCCAACATCGCCCGCATCAGAGCCAGCTACGACGAAGCTTTCCCCGGCAATTCGTTCGATTACTTTTTCCTCGACACGTTTTTTAACGAGCAGTACAAAGCCGACCGGCAGTTTGGCAAAGTCTGCGGTATTTTCGCCGGGCTGGCCATCTTCATTGCCTGCCTGGGCCTGTTCGCCCTGGCCACGTTCATGGCCGAACAACGGACGAAGGAAATCGGCATTCGGAAAGTGCTCGGAGCCAGCGAGGCGGGCATCGTGGGGCTGCTTTCCAGGGATTTTCTGAAACTCGTGCTCATCGCGCTCCTGCTCGCCACGCCCCTGGCCTGGTACGCTCTGAACCGCTGGCTCCAGGATTTTGCGTACCACACCAACCTGCCCTGGTGGTCGTTTGCCTTGGCGGGCCTGCTCGCCGTAGGCATCGCCCTGCTCACGGTCAGCTACCAATCCATCAAAGCGGCGTCGATGAATCCGGTTAAGTCGCTACGAACGGAGTAAGCAGTAAAAAGAATTCAGGGTTCAGGAGTCGGGATTCAGACTAAAATATGCATTTCTCCTGAATCCTGACTACTGAATCCTGACTACTGAATCCTGAATCCTGACTACTGTATCCCCCTCCCATGCTCCTCACCTACCTGAAAATCGCCTGGCGCAACCTCGGGAAAAACCGGGTCAACACCGCCATCAACATTGTGGGCCTGGCCATCGGCATGGCCTCCTGCCTGCTCATTGCCCTGTTCGTGGCCGACGAACTGAGTTTCGATCGCCACTGGCTCAACGGAGAACGGGTGTACCGGATGGCCCTCGAACGCCGCTACCCCGACCGCGTGTCGAAGTACGCCATGATTCCGCAGTCGTACGCCGAGGCGGTTCGCCGCGAAATTCCTGGGGTGCAGGAAGCGGTGCGGGTGTTCAACTTCAACGGCGGCAACGCCACGACTTTGCTCAAAATCGGAAGCGAGGTACACGAAGAACAGGCGTTTCTGGCGGTGGATTCGACGTTTTTTCGGGTGTTTCAAACCGCGTTGCTGCGGGGTACGCCCGACGCAGTACTGAGCCGACCCAACACGCTTGTGCTGACCGAATCGACGGCCAAACGGCTTTTCGGCACTCAGAATCCCCTCGGCAAAACCATTGAATTAGTGCAGGGGCCGAAACTGGAGGTAACCGGCGTGTGCGCCGATTTTCCCCGCAACACCCACTTCAGCGCCGATTTTCTGGCTTCCACGAAAGGCTTTCCGTTCGCCGATCAGACGAATTTCATCAATTTTTCCGCCCACACCTACCTGCTGCTGCGCCCCGGCGTTTCGCCCGAAACCGTGCAGGCCAAGCTTCCTGCCTTGGTCGAAAAATACGCCGCCGGGCCGGTGCAGCGCAACTTCGGAGTAACGTACCGGGAGTACCTGAAGGCGGGCAACGGGTATTTTTACTTCCTGCAACCCCTGCTCGGCATTCACCTCGACTCCAACCTGGAGGCCGAACTCCGACCCAACGGCAACCGCACGCTGGTGTACGTGTTTTCGGTCATCGCCGCGTTCATCCTGCTGATTGCCTGCATTAATTTCATGAACCTGGCCACGGCCCGCTCCGGCGAACGGGCACGGGAAGTGGGCATCCGCAAAACCCTTGGCTCGACGCGAGGTCAACTGGCAGCGCAATTTCTGACCGAATCGGTCATCCAGACCCTGGCGGGATTTGCCTTGGCAATGGGGTTGGTGACCGCCCTGCTTCCGGCGTTTAACTCGGTTTCGGGAAAGGAACTTTCGGCCACGTTCTTCCTGAACGCTGCCGTGTTTCCCCTTCTGCTCGGCTTGGCTCTGATGGTGGGGCTGCTGGCCGGAGCCTACCCGGCCGGGGTGCTGGCGCGCTTCGAGCCGATACGGGTACTGCGCGGACGGTTTGCTTCCACCCGGCAGGGGCAACTGCTGCGCAACGGACTCGTGGTGTTTCAATTCACGGTTTCTATCCTGCTCATCATCAGTACAATGGTGGTGTTGCGCCAACTGTCGTTCATCCAGTCGAAGGAACTGGGCTTCACGAAAGAACACGTATTGACGCTCCAGGGTGTGGGTTTTCTGGGGCCGAAAACGGAAGCGTTCAAGCGGGAGGTCGAACGGATGGCGGGCGTGGTGAGCGTGGGCAGCACGAGCGCCACACCGGGCACGCCCAATTTTTTCGGCATGACGATCCGGAAACCGGGGCAGAATGAAACCCTGACCGGACGGGGCGTGGTGGTCGACGACCGGTTTCTGCAAACCCTTGGCGTGACGATGGCCCAGGGGCGGGCATTTTCGCGGGAATTCAACGATTCGCTGTCGGTGATCCTCAACGAGGAAGCCGTGCAACGCCTCGGCCTGATTGACCCCATCGGCAAGACAGTACTGAGTCCCGACCGCTTCGGGCGGCCCGGCACCGACGAGGTGAACTACACCGTGGTGGGCGTGGTGAAAAACTTCCATTTCACGTCGCTCCACGACCGCATCGCGCCGCTGTTCGTCATCAACGACCGCTGGTTCAACCGCCTGAACAACCAGATGGTGGTGCGGATTCAGGCCGAAAATCCGGCGGCGATTTTAGCCCAAACCGAACGGCTCTGGAAAAGCTACCTGCCCGACCAGCCGTTTCGCTATAGTTTCCTCGACGAGGACTGGACGGCGCTCTACCGCACCGAGCAGGTTTCGCAACAAATTTTCGGGGTGTTTGCGCTTCTGGCCATTTTCATTGCCTGCATGGGGCTGCTCGGGCTGGCGATGTACGTGATTCAGCAACGAACGAAAGAAATCGGCATCCGCAAAGTGCTCGGCGCGAGCGTGCCGGGGTTGGTGGCACTGCTGTCGAAGGATTTTCTGAAACTCGTCGTTCTCGCCATCCTGCTCGCTTCGCCCCTGGCCTGGTGGGCCATGGACCACTGGCTCCAGGATTTTGCCTACCGCATTGCCATGCCCTGGTGGGCTTTTGGGCTGGCGGGCATAATGGCCGTTTTGATTGCGTTGCTGACGGTGAGTTTTCAGTCGGTGAAAGCGGCGCTGATGGATCCGGTGAAAAGTCTGCGGTCGGAGTGAGCGTCAGCCTTCAAAGATTTCCTTCAGTGCCAACTGAATGCCGGTCACCGGGTCCGTCACCTGGCCTTGGGAAAAGTTAAGTTGCTGTCGGTTGGGAAGAAGAATGGAAACCATCCGGACCGTCGGCACCACCAGCCAAACGGTTTTCACGCCCGCCGGGAAGTGTTTTTTGTAAATGCGGTCGGTCAGGCTGTTCAGGCTTTGCTCCGGAGAAAGGATTTCGATGGTCGTAATGGGCACCTGTTGGACGATGATTTCATCCTCCAGCCAATCGGCTTTTCGCTTGGATAGAATGCAGAGTGAAGGGCGAATTTTTCCGAAAGCAAACGCAACGTCTAACTCAGTTAAGATACTGTATTGGTGATGGTAGCTGCTTCTCAACAAAAAAGCAAACTGACTTTGTAACACGGCGTAGAGAAGGCTCGTCGGTTTTTCATCATCCAAATCAATGAACGAGAACGGTATAGTATCGTCTTCCATGACGCTATGCTTTTTTCCAAAACTACGAAATTTCAATTCTCATGTTCCGCAACTACCTCAAAATCGCCCTCCGAAACCTGCTCCGGCGCAAGTTTTACGCGGCGCTGACGCTCCTCGGTTTGGCCTTGGGCCTGACGTTCGCGTTCCTCATCGGCAGCTACGTGTACGGCGAATACCGCATCAACCGCGATCTGCGCAACGCCCCCCATCAGTACCTCTTGCAAAGCGAGTGGCAGGTGGCCAACCTCGGCATGAGCATCACCACCCTGGCCCCGCTGGCCCGCACGTTGCGCGAGCAGTACCCGAGCCTCGTGGCGAACTACTACCGCTACGATGGCATTTCGGTTACCGTCAGCCGGGGCGACAAGCACTTCCGGGAATCGGTGCAGGCGGGCGATTCCACGCTCCTGACCATGTTCGGCTTCCCGATGCTGTACGGCGACCCTCGTACGGCCCTCGACCGGCCCAACTCAGTCGTGCTGACCGAATCGCGGGCACGTCGGTACTTTGGCAAAACCGACGTGGTTGGCCTGACGTTGACGTTTGACAACTTCGTGGGTGGGAAACAGACCTACCTCGTCACGGGCGTACTGAAAGCCCTGCCCGACAACTCGGTCACGCACCTGGTGACCGAACCGGACGAGGTATTTATTTCGATGGGCAGCGTCCGGGGGCGAGACGTGGGCACCGATTCCTGGGCAAACCCGTTCGTCGCCAACTACATTGAGTTGCAGGAAGGCGTCAAACCCGCACAACTAACGGAGCCGATTAAACGCCTGCTGGCGACTCACGCACCATCTCCGTTCCGCGAAAACCTGACGGTCCGCCTCACTGCCCTCACCGACTACCACTTCGAGGCCAACAACGGTGTCATCGGCAAACTGGCCACCGCTGTCACGGCGGTGGCCTTGTTCATGCTGCTGATGGCGAGCATCAATTTCGTGAACGTCAGCATCGGCCACGCGTCCACCCGGTTACGGGAAATCGGCGTGCGGAAATCGCTGGGCGGTGAGCGGCGGCAGTTGATGGGGCAATTTCTGGTTGAGGCCCTGCTCCTGACGGCGCTGGCCACCATGCTCTCGCTGGCTGGCTACGAAATCGCCCGCCCTTCGTTCGGCGATGTGCTGGGCCGCAGCCTCCCCGCCCTGACGGCGTGGCCCGGCTGGGCGTTCGGGGGCGTGGCCGGATTGAGTCTGGTCGTGGGCTTGTTGGCGGGGAGCTACCCGGCATTGGTGCTGTCGGCCCTGCCCGCCGTGGATTCGCTCAAAGGCAAGCTGAAATCGGTCCAGGACGGGGTACTGCTGCGGCGCGCCCTGCTCACGTTTCAATTCACGATGGCGGTGTTCGTGTTCGTGGGAGCCGTGGTCGTGGGGCGGCAGGTGGCGTATTTTTTCGAAAAAGACCTGGGTTTTGAACGCGAACAACTCCTGACGGTGTCGTCCGTACCCCGCAATTGGTCGCCGGAGGGCGTAGCAACGACCGAATTAGCCCGCGACCGGTTTGCCCGCTTGCCGGGAATTGCATCGGCGACCCTGTCGTGGGAGACGCCCGCCGACGGGCCCGGCAACAACACGGCCTTGTACCGCCAGGGCCGCGACAGCACCGAGGCCGTCGCCGTGGGGCTGATGACGACCGATGAACATTTCGCCCGAACCTTCGCCATTCCCATGCGGGCGGGTCAGTTTCTACGGGCCAATGTGGGCAATTTTCAGGAGACCCGCGTGGTCATCAACGAATCGGCCGCCCGGGCGCTGGGCTGGCAAAAGCCCGCCGACGCCGTTGGGCAGATGGTGCGTTTTCCGGGAACTCCGGTTTCGTACCAGGTGAGCGGCGTCACGGCGGATTTTCATGCCGCCTCGCTCCACCAGACCATCCAGCCTCTGGCGTTTCTGCACGTGCGGCGGGGGGGAATCTTTCGGATGCTTTCGTTCAAACTCAAACCCGAACGTTTGCGCGAAACGCTCGCTTCGCTGGAAACGGAGTGGAAAAAAGCGTTTCCCGGCGCGCCGTTCGTGTACACGTTCCTCGATGAATCCCTTCAGCATCTGTACCTCACCGAACTGCGGATGCGCAAAGCCGCCCGCATTGCCACGGTGCTGGCCCTGGTGATTGTGCTGCTCGGCGTGCAGGGCGTGGTGTCGCTGAGCATCGCCCGCCGGACGAGGGAGATCGGCATCCGCCGGGTGCTGGGGGCCACGTCGGTGGGCATCATCCGGTTGTTTTTGCAGGAATACGCGCTGATTCTGTTGCTGGCAAACGGGCTGGCCGCGCCCCTGGCGGCGTGGGTGCTGGGCAACTGGTTGCAGCGGTACGCGTACCACGTGAGCCTGGGTTGGGTGCCGTTCGTGGCGGTGGGATTGGGGTTGGCGGCGGTGATTGGGTTCGTCGTCAGCCTGCAAAGCCTGAAAGCGGCGCTAACGGACCCGGTGAAGGCGTTGCGAACGGAGTGAGCTTAAAGAAGCGCGTTCAAATCCAGCGTGAGCACGTTGGAACACGACGAGCGTTGAGGCGATTGATTTTCCCGCGAAAACTTGTACTGGTTATGTTCAGAAATTACCTCAAAATCGCCCTCCGCCACCTCTACCACCACCGGCTCTACGCCCTGCTCAACGCCAGCGGGCTAGCCGTGGGTATGGCCGTCGTGCTGCTGGCCCTGATCTACACCCACGACGAGTGGCGTTTCGACCGCTTTCACCGCACCAACCCGCACCTTTACCGCATCACGACGACGCTGGTCGAAAACCGGGGCGGGCAGCAGGAAACCACCGGCGGCTCCGGGCAGGTGCAGGGGCCGATTTTTGCGGCCAACGTTCCTGAAATTCAAACCTTCGTGCGGGTGATGGGTGGAGACATCTATGCCGACTTCCGCACCCGCGAAAAGGCTCTAAAGGTGCAACCGCTGTACGTGGATTCGACGTTTTTGTCCGTTTTTTCCTTCCGCCTGCTGCACGGCAATCCGAAAACCGCGCTGCGGGATGTCGGATCGGTGGTCGTTACGGAGCGCACGGCCCATCGGTTTTTCAACCGCGTGAACGTCGTCGGCGAAGTGTTCCACCTCGACGGCGACCCGTCGGCCCAGCGGTTGGGCAAACCCGTGATCATCTCGGGCGTGGTGCAGGACCCGCCCGCGCATTCGTCCCTGCAATTCGACGTGCTGCACCCGTTCGGGTTCATGCAGCTTTCGTTCGAGGATACGAACTGGCTCAACGCGTACCTAAGCACCTTCGTCGTGCTGCACCCCACCGCCAACGTAGCCGCCGTGGAGCGAAAAATGGCCGAACTCTACGCCATCCACGCCAAAAAGCAACTGGCCGAAAATCGCCGCATCGCCCAGCACGACCCGCAAATCCGCTACGGCCTCCAGCCGATGACCGACATCCATCTGCACCCGCTCTACCGCACCAACGGCAACCGCGAGGGCGGCGTCGTCAACGGCAGCAACCCCGTGTTTTCGTACCTGTTTCTGGGCATTGCCGGGTTCATCCTGCTGATGGCCAGCATCAATTTCATCAACCTGAGCATCGCCGGTTCGCTGCAACGAGCCAAAGAGGTGGGCGTTCGGATGGTATCCGGGGGGCTACGTCGGCAAATCATTGGCCAAAGTTTAGTCGAATCGGGCTTGCTTTGCGCGGTAGCACTGGGGCTGGGCGTTGCGCTGACCTACGCCGTGTTGCCCGCGTTTCGGACATTAACCGAAAAACCGGTCAGCTTCACCGATTTTCAGCTCATTTGGCTAGTTGCCGGGTTGCTGGGGTTGTTTGCCTTGCTGGTGCTTCTGGCGGGGTTTTACCCAGCCTGGGTGCTGGCGCGGTTCAAGCCCGCCGCTGTGCTGTACAACCGCCAGACGCTCTCGGTGCGGGGCCGTTTCGGGCGGGGGCTGGTGGTGATTCAATTTGCTCTCGCTTTTTTTCTGCTCGTCGTGACAACGGTGTTTTACCGGCAGATGGAATTTATCCGCACGAAAGACCTGGGGTACGATCCCTTCCACGTCATTCGGACCTACGTGGCTGGTAACACGCCCGTTGCGCCGGTGCAGGCGTTTCTCCGCCAGCGATTGGCCCACGAGCCATCGGTTCGGAGCATCGCGTTCGGCGGCGATTTAGGCGTGAACGAAACCACCATCAACGGCAAAACCGTGCGCAGTTTTTACCAGGTGGCCGACGAAGCGTACCTGTCCACGCTGGGCCATACGCTCCATCTGGGCCGGAATTTTTCGCGGCAATTTCCGACCGACGTCCGCGAAGCGGTGTTGGTCAACGAGGCGTTCGTGAAAGCTGCCCAGCTTCAGAACCCACTCGGGGTCAGGGTGCGGCTCGATTCGGGTCGTTTCAAAAACCCGCACACCATCGTGGGTGTCGTGCGCGATTTCCACACCAGCTCGCTCCGCGAGCGCATCCAGCCCGTGGTGATGGTGATGGCCGACGAGTACGCCGGGGGCATTTGGGTAAAACTTGAAAAGTCGCGGATGAAGGAGGGAATGGCCGTCGTGGAAAAAGCCTACCGCGAAGCGCTGCCCCAGGCCGTGTACGACGCGCAGTTTCTGGACGAGATGAACGCCCGCGACTACCACCAGGAACAACGCTGGCAAACGCTCATTGGCTACGCCACGGGGTTGTCACTCCTGATTTGCACCTTCGGCTTGTTCGGGCTAACGCGCCTGACGGCTCAGCAGCGAACAAAGGAAATCGGTGTGCGCAAGGTGCTCGGGGCCAGCGTGCCGAGCATCGTCGCTTTACTTTCGCGGGATTTTCTGAAACTGGTCTTACTGGCCGTGGTCATCGCGACACCCCTGGCCTGGGTGGCGGCGAACCGCTGGCTCGAAAATTTTGCCTACCGCACATCCGTCGGCGTTGAATTGTTTGTGCTAACGGCCCTGCTGGCAGTCGCCGTTGCGCTCGTGACGGTTGGCTTTCAATCGGTGAAAGCGGCGTTAGCGAATCCGGTGAAAAGTTTACGGACGGAATGAGTACCTTCGGTGAATCGCGTCAAACCCGATTTGCCATGCGTCAAAACTTGCTCCTGGTCCTCGCCGCCGGTTGGCTGAGTGGGGCCGCTCTCCCCTGCCTGGCTCAACGTTCCGCCGCCCCACCCGTGGCGGGTGATGGCCTGCGGGGCGAGTATTTCAACGGTCCCAATTTTGAAAAAAAGGCCCACACCCGCACCGACCCGCAGGTGGCCTTTGATTGGAACTGGTCGTACCCGGCTCCCGGCGTGCAACGGGAGTATTTTTCGGTGCGCTGGACGGGCAAACTTTACGCACCCGTCACGGGCCGGTACCGCTTCAGCGCCGTGGTGGACGACGGCGTGCGGGTGTGGGTCGGCGGCAAACGGGTCCTCGATGAGTGGCGCAAGCAGGACGACATCCAGTTCGTCGGCGAAGTATTTCTCAACGCCCGCAACTGGTACGACCTGCGCGTGGAATACTACAACGACTGGAAAGGCAGCATCGTGTTTGTCAACTGGGAACCGCCGACGACCAACCCAGCCGCCCGGCGAAGTCCCATCCACCAACCCGCGCCCATCCCGACCGAGTACCTGTACAGCCCGGCGCGATTCGCCGCCCGGAACCCGTCGAGCACGTCGAAGGCAGTCGCCGCCGTCCCGCCCCGCACTCCCTCCGTCGCTGCACCCAAGCCGAGGACGGCGACGCGGCAGAAACCCAAATCGCCGAGTGCGGTTGGTTCAACGCCTGCAACACCAATCGCCTCCGACACGACCGCCGCACCAACGGCGGCAAAAACCGTCCGGAACCTCAGCCGTGGTCAAACGCTGACGCTGCAACACGTCACCTTCGCGCAGGGCAGCCCGGAAGTTCTACCCCAGTCCTTCCCGGAATTGGACGAACTGGCGGCCTCGTTGAAGGCCAACCCCTCGCTTCGCCTCGAAATCATCGGCCATACGGACACCGTGGGCGATGCGGGGATGAACCAACGGCTGTCCGAACAGCGGGCGCGGGCGGTGGTGCTGTACCTGGCCCGGCGCGGGGTGGCTGAGACCCGGATGGAGTCGAAGGGTTTCGGCGGCACCCGCCCGCTGGTCAGTGGGACGACCGAGAGCGAACGGTCAAAAAACCGGCGGGTGGAAATTCGGGTGAAATGAAATTGTTGTGGGGCGGTTCACCAGAACCGCCCCACAACAAAACTCTTGTCCGATACCGAACGCACGCCTGTCCGGTGGCGGACAAGTTTTTTGAGAAAAACGGCTTTCTTCGGATAGAAAAGCCCTTTTCGCCGACTGGCACACCGATTGACTACCTTCAACCCAAACCACTTTTCCGGATGATTACCCTCAACAACGTCTCAAAATACTACCCGGCGGGTTTCGGCAAAACCTACGTGCTCCGCAACGTCAACCTAACCATCGACCAGGGCGAATTCGTGTCCATCATGGGGCCGTCGGGGTCGGGCAAATCCACGCTGCTGCACATCCTGGGCCTGCTCGAAGAGCCGTCGGAGGGCGAATACCTGTTTCTGGACGAACCCGTTCATCGACTCAGCGAGAAAAAACGCACCGAACTCCACCGCAACCACATCGGCTTCGTGTTCCAGGCCTACCACCTGATTGACGAACTGACCGTGTACGAAAACATCGAAACCCCGCTGCTGTACAAAGGCGTTTCGACCTCCGAGCGCAAAAGCCGCGTGGCCGACGTGCTCGACCGCTTCGGCATCGTGGCGAAAAAAGACCTCTTCCCGACCCAACTCTCTGGCGGACAGCAGCAACTTGTCGGCATCGCGCGCGCCCTCGTGGCCCAACCGAAGGTGATTTTCGCCGACGAACCCACCGGCAACCTGCACTCCGAGCAGGCCCGCGAAATCATGGAATTGTTCCAGAAACTCAACCAGTCCGACGGCGTAACCATCGTGCAGGTGACGCATTCCGAAACCAACGCCGAGTACGGCAACCGCACCGTGAAGCTCCGCGACGGCTGGCTGGAGCCGAAAGAAGCCGTCGTCTGACCCAATTCAACCCGCACCAAGCTCATGCAACGTACCCTTCCGGCGAAGGGCTGGCTTCTTCTTGCCTTCCTGCCCGCCCACGCCTTCGCCCAATCTCCGCTCAGCCTGCGCCAAGCTCTCGAAATCGCCCAGCGCAACAACCCGCAGGTGAAAACCGCCCAGTTGCAGGCCGAGTCCGATGCCCTCCAGCACCAGCAGGCCAGGATGAACCGCCTGCCTACGGTGGGCCTGTTCGGTTCGCAGGCCTTCAGCGCGGGCCGTAACATCAACCCCACCACGAACGAATTCGTGGAAAGCGCCGTCAGTTCGAACAACTACCAGTTGAGCGGCAGCGTGACCGTATTCAACGGCATGGCCATCACCAACACCATCAAGCAGACCAACCTGCTGGCCGAATCCTCCCGGCAGGGCCTGCTCGCGGCGAAGCAGTTGGTGATGTTGTCCGTTGCGCAGAATTACCTCGCCGTGCTCGTGGCCGAAGACCAACTGGCCAACGCCGTCCGCCAGACCGAGACGACCCGCTCGCAGGTGGAGCGAACGAAATTGCAGGTGGCTGCGGGTACGGTGGCCGAAATGACCCTGCTCGACCTGCAAGCCCAGCTCGCCAACGACGAACTGGCCGTCGTCAACGCCCGCAACACGCTGTACCTGGCCCGGCTGACGCTCATCCAGACTCTCAACGAACCCACCCAAAGCACCAGCGACCCCAATACCTTGACGTTGGAGCGTTTACCCGTCACCGACCCCGCCGACCGCTACTACCCCCAGACGGTGCAGGAAGTCGTGAAAGCTTCGTTCGACGTGATGCCCTCCGTCAAGGCCGCCAACCTGCGCGTGCAGAGCGAAAACCTCGGCGTTAAAGTAGCCCGGGCCTCGATGTACCCCTCCCTCACGCTCTCCGGCGGCCTAAGCACGCTCTACTCCAGCGTAGGCTTACAGCGCTTCATCACCGACGGCACGCTGGTGGATCAGCCGACGGGTGGTTACGTGCTGGTGGGCGGTACTCAACAGCCCGTTTTCGCCACCTCGCCGGGCGGGCGCTTCGAGAATTACGCCTACGGTGAGCAATTGCGCAACAACCTCAACCGCTCGCTCTCGCTGAACCTGCGTATCCCGATTTTCAACAACTTCCTCGCCCGCAACCGCATCACCAACGCCGTCATCTCGCGCAAAACCGCCGAAGTGGCCCTCGACAACGCCAGAATCCAATTGCGCCAGGGCGTCGAGCAGGCCTACGCCAGCCTCATCACGGCGGGCGACCGCTATAAGGCCACCGCCGAACAAGTACGGGCGCTGGAGCGGACGTTCCAGGCCACCGAAAGCCGCTTCAACAACGGCACCATCCCCTCGGTGGACTACGTGCTGGCCAAAAACCGCCTCGACACCGCCCGCCTCAATCTCATCCAGGCCCGCTACGAAACCGCCCTCCGCGCCTACGTGCTCGACCTGTACCAGGGCAAACCCATCGACTGAACCTGCGCCCTCCGGCTTCGTTCTTCGTCCGTGTTGCTGCCCACCCGAAGGTTCAGCACGCTCATTTGAACATGCAGGATGCTTTATTCACTTTCTCACCCCGCTTCTTGCACTTCTCACCTCCTCATTCGAAAGTTTCACCCGGCTGTTTTAACTTCTCACCTGGCTTTTCGAACTTCTCACACACCTTTTTTAATTTGTCACCTCTTCATTTTAACATGTAACATGGCTTTTCGAACCGTTCACCTCCTCATTTGAACTCCTCACATGGCTTTTTGAACGTTCGACAAGCCTTTTTCAAAATTCGACCACCCTGCTTGACACCCTGTTCCCCCCGCCCGTGCTGGCTGCCAACGGCTTGCACGGGCGGGACTTATTTTTTGCGGGTACAGCTTGATTGGATGCGGGGAAAGGGGGAATTTTAGGGGATTGAAAACGGGAAGTTGCCCCGACCGCATGACCTCGTCACCCCCGCAATTTTCACGAACCGCCTTCTGGGACGTTGATTTCGACGCCATTGACTGGGAAAACCACGCCCGATTCGTCATTGAAAAAGTGCTGAATTTTGGGCTGTGGAGCGACATCCTGCTTCTGTTTCAATTCTACGGATTCGAGCGGGTGAAAGCCGAAGCGCAGCAGGTGCCGTACCTGAAAAAGAAATCGCTGTCGTTTTGCTGCGCCGTGTTCGATTTACCCCCCGAAGCGTTTCGATGCTACACTCGTCAACGGTCCAGCCCGGTACCCTGGAATTACTGAGGCGCTTGCTCCAACTGCCGGAGTTGTCGGCCTTCGCGCTGGCGGGCGGCACGAGCCTGGCTATGCGGTTCGGCCACCGAGTTTCGGTGGACCTGGATTTGTTCACAGACGAAGCGTTCAACGCGGATACGCTGTTCGCGGCACTCGCCCAACGGTTTCCAACGACACTGAAAGTGGACGAAGCGCCAAACACGCTCAGTCTGGTGATTGACGGCGTTCGGGTGGACGCGTTGGCCCACCGATACCGATTGCTTCGACCATTTGAAACACTGGAAGGTTTTCGGTTTCACTCCGTTGAGGACGTAGCGGCCATGAAAATGGGGGCCGTCAGCAGCCGAGGGGCCAAGAAAGATTTCTGGGACGTGGCCGAGTTGCTGAAGCATTTTTCCTTGCCCAAACTGCTCGGGTTCTTTGCCGAAAAGTATCCGAATAGCGATATTGGCTACGTGGTTCGCTCGCTGACGTACTTCGAGGATGCAGAGGCGCAGGAGAACCCAATGAGTTTGAACGGTCTGACATGGGCAGAGGTGAAGCGGCGGGTTGTTGAGGGAGTGAGGGGGTTGGTTGGTATCGGTTGACCAACGCGTTTGTAGTCTGTCAGGGGACAGACCACGGTGGTGTGATAAAAGTATTGAAAATTTCATATAAATGGTAATTCGAGACATTCTCAATAAACATTCCCTACCAATAAATTTTTGTGTAGTACACACCGGTGTGACCCATGATTGGCTTACGCCACAAGAAGCGACTATCATTATCGAGAATCACCTACTGCATACATTAACCCAGCAGGAAATATTCGATTTGTACTCTATTGAATCAAGGCAAGATGTCATCACCTTTTTGAATCAAAAGTTAGTTTCTTTAAAAATATATGATTGTTCTGATACCGTGAAGGTCTGGTGGAAAGCGTATCTACAGGAAATTATTTTTTCAAATTCAAACATCGATGAAAAATTAAATTTAATAGCTAATTATTGGCCCTATTTTAATTACCCTGATGAATGGAAAGCGTTTATCAATTACATGCCACAAAAACAGGTTTTTGGAAATAATGATTTATATCAAGTAGTTTTGGAATTTACTGAAAAATTATAACTCTCTGTTATCCAAAGTTTACAATTTTGGATGTAAATACCATTAGTTTCAAACTACTTTCTCATCAACCCCAGCCTCTCGAAAATGCAATTCTCCCACCTCCACTGCCACACTAAGTTCTCCCTCCTCGACGGCGCGGCGGACATCTCGAAGATGTTCAAAAAGGCCAAGGAGGACAACATGCCCGCCGTGGCCATCACCGACCACGGCAACATGTTCGGGGCCTTCAAGTTCGTGGCCGAGGCGGGAAAGTACGGCGTCAAGCCCATCGTGGGCTGCGAGTTTTACGTGGTGGCCGACCGCCACAAAAAGAAATTCACGAAGGAAGAAAAAGACCAGCGCTTCCACCAATTGATGCTGGCCAAGAACCCCGAAGGCTACAAAAACCTCGTCAAACTCTGCTCGCTCGGATTCATCGAGGGCCTGTACGGCAAGTACCCTCGGATTGACAAGGAACTGATTGAAAAATACCACGAAGGGCTGATTGCCACCACCTGCTGCATTGGTGCCTCCGTGCCGAAGGTCATTCTGAAGAAAGGCGAGGAAGAAGGCGAAAAAGAATTCCTCTGGTGGCTCAACATTTTCGGCGAAGATTACTACGTCGAACTGCAAAACCACGACATTCCCGAACAACTTCGGGTGAACGAAGTGCTCCTGAAATTCGCCCGGAAGCACAACGTAAAAATCATCGCCTCCAATGATTCGCACTACGTCGAGCAGGAGGACGCCAACGCCCACGACATTTTGCTCTGCGTGAACACGGGCGAAAAACAAAGCACCCCCTCGGCGAAGGATTTCAACGACGACGAAGCCATGCCCAAAGGCACCCGCTTCGCGTTTTACAACGACCAGTTTTTCTTTAAAACCACCGCCCAAATGACCCAACTCTGGAGTCATTTGCCGGAGGCCATCGACAACACGAACGAAATCGTCGGGAAGGTCGAAACGCTGAAATTGAAGAAAGACATCCTGCTGCCCAACTTCCCGATTCCCGACCAGTTTCGCCTCCACGCTGACGACACGCTGAACCAGTGGGAATACCTCAAACACCTGACGTTTGAAGGTGCCCGCGAGCGGTACAAGGAAATCTCCGCTGAGGCCGAAGAGCGGTTGAACTTCGAGCTGCACGTCGTCAAAACGATGGGCTTCGCGGGGTACTTCCTCATCGTGGCCGACTTCATCAAGGCGGGGCGCGACATGGGCGTATTCGTCGGTCCGGGGCGCGGCTCGGCGGCGGGGTCGGCGGTGGCGTACTGCATCGGCATCACCAACATCGACCCCATCAAGTACAACCTGCTGTTCGAGCGCTTCCTGAACCCCGACCGCAAGTCCATGCCCGACATCGACACGGATTTCGATGACGCCGGGCGGCAGAAAGTCATCGATTACGTGGTCGAAAAGTACGGGCGGGCACAGGTGGCGCAAATCGTGAGCTACACGGGCATGAAGGCCAAGTCGAGCATCAAGGACGTGGGCCGGGTGCTGGATTTGTCGCTCGATGAAACGGTAGCGTTGACCAAGCTAATCCCCGAAAAACCGCTGGATTTGACGCTGGAGCGCATTCTGCTCGCTCCCATCGACGGGCCGGGCAGCCTCAAGGCAAAGGAGGGCATGGGCCACGAAGACCTCGAAAACGTCCGCAAGCTGCGCGAAATCATGAACGGCAAGAGCGTGGCGGCGCGGGTGTTGCAGGAATCGCTGACCCTCGAAGGCTCGGTGCGCGGCACGGGCATCCACGCGGCGGGCATCATCATCGCCCCGAAGGATTTGACCGAAATCATCCCCGTCTGCACGGCGAAGGATTCGGATTTGTACGTGACGCAGTTCGAGGGAAAAATCATCGAAGACGCGGGCGTCATCAAAATGGACTTCTTGGGCCTTTCGACGCTCACCATTCTCAAAAACTGCCTCGCCCTCATCAAACAAAACCACGGCATCGACCTCGACCTCGACGCCCTGCCGCTGGACGACCCGAAAACCTACGAATTGTTCCAGCGCGGCGAAACTTACGCGGTGTTCCAGTACGAAAGTCCGGGGATGCAGAAGTACATGAAGGACCTCAAGCCCACCCGCTTCGAAGACCTCATCGCCATGAACGCGCTCTACCGCCCCGGCCCGATTGCGTACATCCCCGAATTCATCGACCGAAAACACGGGCGGAAGGAAGTCACTTACGACTTGCCCGAAATGCAGGAATACCTGGAGGACACCTACGGCATCGCCGTGTACCAGGAGCAGTTGATGTTGCTTTCGCAGAAACTGGCCGACTTCACGAAGGGCGATGCCGACGTGCTGCGCAAGGCGATGGGCAAGAAAGACCGCGCCACGCTCGACAAAATGAAGGGCAAATTCATGGAAGGCACGGCGGCGAAAGGGCTGAACAAGAAAATCTGCGAGAAAGTCTGGACCGATTGGGAGGCCTTCGCCCAGTACGCCTTCAACAAATCGCACTCGACCTGCTACGCCTTCGTAGCCTACCAGACGGCCTACCTGAAAGCCCACTACCCGGCCGAGTACATGGCGGCCAACCTCACGAACGAGTTGGGCGACATCAAGAAAATCACGGCGTTCATGGAAGAAACCCGCCGCATGGGCCTCGCCGTGCTCGGGCCGGACGTGAACGAATCCATCCGCACGTTCAACGTCAACAAGCAAGGCCAAATCCGCTTCGGCTTGGCGGGCGTGAAGGGCGCGGGCGACGCGGCGGTTGAGAGCATCATCGAGGAGCGGGAAAAAAACGGTCCGTATCGCGACATTTTCGACTTCATCACCCGCGTGAACCTGCGGACGGTGAACAAGAAAACCCTCGAAAGCCTGGCCTACGCCGGGGCCTTCGATTCGTTCGAGATTCCCCGCACGGCGTATTTCACCGACACGGGTACGGGCATTTTCCTCGAAAACCTGATTCGCTACGCCAACCGGCACCACGAAGAAAAAGCCGCCGCGCAGGTCTCGCTGTTCGGGGCATTGGGCGGGGGCGGCGGGCCGAATTTGATGACGCCGAAAGTGCCAACCGTCGCCGAACAGTGGAGCGCCATGCAGCAACTCAACTTCGAGCGCGACGTGGTGGGCATCTACATTTCTGGGCATCCGCTGGACGAATTCCGGGTCGAACTCGACAATTTCTGCTCGACCACCCTCGACAAGGTGAACGACGAAATCTGGCAGAACCGCGACCTGAGCGTGGCGGGCATTGTCACCAAGTGTCAGGAGCGCTATGCCAAAAACGGCAACCCATTCTGCATTTTCACGATTGAAGACTACGGCGGCAGCCTCGAAATCGCGCTGTTCGGCGAGGATTACGTGAAGATGGGTTCCTACATCAAGCAGGATCATTTCCTGTTCATCCGCGGCAAAATGCAGCCCAGTTGGCGGAATCAGGGGCAGTTTGAGTTTAAGGCCGTGCAGATTCAGCTTTTGCCCGAAGTGCGGGAAAAGCTGTGCAAGCAGTTGAGCATCGAACTCAACATGAAACTCCTCAGCCGCGAACTCGTCAACGAACTGAACAACCTCGTGGCCGCCAACCCCGGCCGCTGCGACCTACTCGTGACGGTGAAGGACGTGGAAAGCACGGTAGACGTGACGCTGTTTAGCCGCAAAGTGAAGGTAGCCGTGACGAACGAACTGCTGCACAACCTGGAGGAGATGGTGGGGAAACGGGCGTTTCGGTTGAATTGAGCAATTCATATGAAAGTCCGGGAAATCATCCGTATTTTGGAACAAGATGGGTGGGTCTTGCAACGCCAGCGCGGTAGCCACATGGTTTACAAACACCCAACGAAAGGCGGCACTGCCGTCGTTCCAAATCACGGCATGAGTAAAGATTTGTCCATCGGAACGGCCCGTAACATTCTGAAACAAGCAGATATCGAACTATAATCTATGCAATATTTAGCCATCATCGAACCCACGCAGGACGGCGGCTACAGCGCCTACGTCCCTGATTTGCCGGTTTGCTTTACCGTTGGAGATACGGTGGAAGAAACGAAAGCCAACATCAAGGAGGCTGTTGAAATTTATTTGGATGAATTGAAGGAAGAGGGGAAAACGCTCCCGCAGCCCACGCAAAAAATTGCTGCATTTATCGACGTAGAGGCAGCATAACTTGGAAAGCGGGTGCTGGGTGAACCATTTCCGCCGGGCACGGTGTTTGACCGTCGAAATCAAACAAACCAAATTCCTTTAGTCATGGCAAAAGCACTTGCTCTTACCGACGCCACCTTCAACGACGTCATCAACTCCGACCAACCGGTTCTCGTCGATTTCTGGGCCGAATGGTGCGGACCTTGCAAAATGATTGGCCCCGTGGTTGAAGAACTGGCCGGTGAATACGAAGGCAAGGCCATCGTCGCCAAAATGGACGTGGACGCCAACTCGCAGGTACCCGCCCGATACGGCATCCGCAGCATTCCCACGCTGATGATTTTCCGCAACGGCCAACCCGTCGACAAAGTAGTGGGTGCCGTTCCCAAAGCCGTCCTGAACCAACGCCTGGCTGCGCAGCTTCAGGAGGCGTAGTTTTCTGAAAATCAGACAATCACTCAAGGCTTGCGAGAATTACCTCGCAGGCCTTTTTTAGTTCTTCTTCAGTAATCGTTAGCGGTGGAGCGATGCGCATGGCGCTGTCGCAGAAAAGGAACCAGTCGGTGATGACCCCACCCTGCATGGCCCGGTCGATGGCGGGTTTGAGCGTGGCAAAGTCGTCAAGCTGCACGGCCATCATCAGTCCCTGATTGCGGATTTCCCGGATGTTGGGGTGAACCAGCAGCGAGCGAAAAAGCGCCGCTTTCTCCGCTGCTTTTTCGGCCAGTTTTTCTTCCAGAATCACCCGCAAGGTTGCGAGTGAAGCTGCGCAACTGACCGGGTGACCGCCGAACGTGGTGATGTGGCCCAAAATGGGGTTGGTTTTGAACACACCCATGTTTTCTCGCGGCGCGATGAACGCCCCGATGGGCATCCCGCCGCCCATGCCCTTGGCACACACAAGCACGTCGGGCACGACGCCGAAGGCTTCAAATGCCCAGAACGTGCCCGTGCGCCCAAAACCCGTCTGGATTTCGTCGAATATCAACAGCGCCCCGACCTCGGTGCAGCGCCGCCTGAGGGCTTGCAGGTATTCCGCCGTGGGCACTCGCACGCCTGCCTCGCCCTGAATCACTTCGATCACGACCGCCGCCGTCCGACGGGTAATTTTTTCCAGTTCTTCAAGTTCACCGTGCCGGATGTGGCGGATGCCGGGAAGCAGCGGACGAAAGTTTTGCTTGAAAAATTCCGCCCCTGCCAGGCTGAGCGCCCCCTGACTGGCTCCGTGGTAGGCGTCGAAGCAACTCACCAGTTCGGTCCGGCCCGTGAAGCGCTTGGCCAGTTTCATCGCTCCTTCGATGGCCTCGGTGCCCGAGTTGGTGAAGTACACGTTGTCAAGCGGTACCCCGTCGGGTGTTTCATACCCGGCCAATGTCTCGGCCAGCGCCGATGCCAATTGCACCTGCGGACTTTGCACGTACTCCCCGTACACCATCAGGTGCAGGTAGCTATCCACTTGCTGCTTGATTGCTTTGACCACCTTCGGGTGCCGGTGCCCAACATTCGAGACGCCAATACCCGAAATCAGGTCCATCCACCGTTCGCCGCGTGGTCCATACAGGTACACGCCCTCGGCTCTCTCGACTTCCAGCGCCAACGGGAAGTCGGACGTTTGGGCGATGTGGGTTAAAAAAAGTTGTCGGAGGTGAACCCCCGTTGGGTTTTTTCCTGAAATCATTACATTTCGTCGTTCAAACGTTCCCCCTCCCCTGTCAGAACCATGCGGCTCCTCTACCTGCTCATCCTGCTCGCCTGCTCCGCCCCGGCGTTCGCGCAAACCTACTACGATTCGACGGCCTCGGCGAAGAAAATGGTCTTCGTCCGGCTCAAGGACGGCACCACGCTCCGGGGCCGGGTGCTTTCCACCCAGGACAACCAGCTTCGGCTTCGCACCGACAATTTTGGCGAATTAACCCTCGACATGGCCAACGTGGCCGAAATCAGCGAAGCGGAGGGATACATGCGCAACGGGCAATTCTGGTTCCGCAACCCGTTTTACACCAGCTATTTCGCTTCACCCACAGCCCTCACGCTCCGCAAAGGCGAGGCGCAGTTTCAGAACTCTTACATTTTCATCAACACCGTTAGCCTGGGCATTACCGACCACTTCACTCTAGGCGGCGGGGGCATTCTCCTACCGGGATTCGGCAGCACTACGTTGCTCCTGACACCCAAAGTTTGCCTGAATCGGAATCGCGCCACGAAATTCGGCATTGGCACCCTTTCGGCGGTTACGTTCGTGCGGGATACCCGCTACACCTCCACCGGTAGCCGCCAGGATTTCACCGACACCCAACTGAGTGGTTTGCTCTACGGTTCCGTCACCTTCGGCCACGAGGAGCGCAACGGCACGATTTCCGCCGGTTGGGCGTACGGGAACGGCGACATCACGCGGACCCCGATTTTTTCGGGAAGTTACTTCGTGCGATTTGCCCGTAAAGCCGCATTCATTACCGAAAATTGGCTGATTCCCAGCGACAATGATTTTGTTGGCGGCATCCTCTCGGCGGGCGTACGGCTCTTCGGCGACCGCATCGGAGGGGATTTGGGGCTTTGGGTGCCCGTGGGCGCGGGTAACGATTCGTTCTTCTTCGCTGTGCCCTACGCCGGGTTGAAGGTGAAATTTGGCAAACCCAAAAACGCGGTGGATTAGATTGGTTCGAAAAAGCAGGTGCTGCCGCCCACCCAAGTGAAATCCTTGTTGAAGCGCACGCCAATCATCTCGCCCCGGCTCAGGCGCGCCAGGTTGGTGAGCAGGCGGGGACGAGCCTCGCCCTCGGGCCAGACGTACAGCATCCGAATTTCGCACTTCACCTTGCTACCGTCGGGCGTGACGATGACCGGTTCGTAGGCGACCTTGCGCTGGAGCAGGTAATCGCGGCCGTTTTCGATGGCCCGCAGGTCGTCCAACGTCGGATGCAGATTCACCCCGCTACCGGCGAAACTGAACAGCGGCTTCAGCACGTAGTTTTCCAAATCCTCCGGAAAATTGCCCTCGAACGAATCCACGAAGCGGCTTTCGGGCACGTGCGGGCCGCTCAGGAACGGCATCGTGTACTTGCTGATGCGGAAGAACCAATTCGGGTGTCCCACCCACGTCACGTCCACGTCGTCCGTGAAGGTGAAATCCGTTTTCAGGTCGGGAAAATTCTGCAAATCATCGAAAATCAGCCGGTTGTAAATCCGGCGGATTTCGGTTTTCACCCCGTCGCGGTCGTAAAACAGCTTCCGGCCTTCTTTCCGGATTTTCGTCAGGCACAACGCCCGTACGCCGAGCAGGGCTTCGGTGGCGGCGAAGTCGATGCGGGTTTTTTGTTTCTCGGGAAAAATTTCGAGCAAAATCACGTGCTCCGGTTTTTCATCGCCTAGAATTACCCGCTTCAGCGCCTCCACGTACCCGGTATGGTCAGCTACGCCGAAGTAATTCGACCAATTGGCTGGCACTGAGAAATGTTTTCGGTAGAGTTCGGAAACGTGGGTTTGAAAACCGAAGATGGACGGGAATCCCTGCAATTCAATTAATTGCGGCGTGAGCCCCCCCGCTTCGTCCTGGCAGACGGCGAAGTCAATGGCCAAAAACGACGTGTGGGCGTTTTCATTCGGCACTTCCTGCCCGGCGGGAATCGCGCCGACCGTTTTCTCCCCAAAATCCGGTGCGGCAATCACGTCCACGATGCCTTCGCAGGCGTTCACCAATTGCCGACCGAGCTCTTTCGGCACAAAAACCGGCGTTTCGGCCACGCGAAATTCGAGTTGGCCGGGAAACGGGGCTTCGACGTCGGTCAGGAAACGGCGGTATTTCTCTTCGGAAAATTCGGCGTTGAACCGGGCGCGCAGGTCGGGCTGCATGGGATTCAGGCGTTGATGGGCTGGAGGTGGTAGGCGGCGTCGCGCAGGAAGCTCGGAATGATGACCGACTCGGTGAGCAGGATTTTGTCGGGGTCGTTGAGGTGTTCAACCATCTCGTGATACTTGTCCTCGCCGTGGATTTCAATCACTTGCCGCCGTTTTTCGTCGGTCAAAAAATACCGCAGCATTCCCTCGGCGTCGGCTTCGGGGTGAAACTGGGTGCCAAAGATTTCGGGCGAAAACCGAATGCCCATCACGGCCCGTTCGAGGGGTACGTGAGGGCGGTCTTTTTCGATGCACACCACCTCGGCCCCGAGGTCATCAAGGCGGGCCGGGTCGGGCTGCACGAGTTGGTAATCACGGGAATCGACGGCGAAAAACGGCTCGGGGAGCAGGTCGAACAGCGGCTCGTCCAGCCCGGCTTCGGTTTTGTGAATCGGAAACGTGCCGAACGAGGTGGAGCGCCGTTTCGTGAGTTGCCCGATAGTCAGGTGGTGCGACACCATCTGGAAGGAGTGGCAGATTAAAAACAGGTATTTCTTGCGGGCCTTCCGGCGTTGGTTGTTCGCGAAAATTTCGTCGATCAGGTCGAAGTACGCCTCGCCCCAAGTGCCGGTGTCGAGCGGGTTGCCGGGGCCGCCGCTGGAAATGAACATGTCGAAATCCCCCGCGTCGGGAACTTCACCCCGCTGCCGCACGTCGAACTCCCGCACGACCAACCCCGGCGCGTCGGCCTCCCGAAACTCGCTGACCAATTGCCGAATGCAGCGCATGCCCTCGTTCGGATGGCCGTTGTAAAGGTCGAGAATGGCGAGGCGCAAGGGGTGGTTCATGATGTAAAAATAGCTGTTGGTTGCTGGTTGACAGTTGTTTGTTGCAAATACCAACAACAAACAATTGTCAACCAGCAACTTATCTCACCCCCACTTCCGTCTCGCTCACGATGTAGTCCACCACTTGCCGGAAGTCGCGGGTGCGCTCCCAAACGTCGAGCTGGCGATCAGCTCCGGTGCCCATTTCGAGGATTTTGTCGATGTACTCGACCTCGTGGCGGCTGCCGAGGTCGTCCACCACGTCGTCCACGAAATCGAGCAGTTCGTGGGCCAGATGTTTGTAAGGCACTTCTTCCTGCTTGCCGAAGTCGATGAGCTTGCCCTGAATGCCGTAGCGGGCGGCCCGCCACTTGTTCTCATTGATGAGCACCTTACGGTAGGGCCTGAAATTGAGGTTTTGCCGCATCAATTTGTAAATCTTCGCCACCAGGGCCTGCATGAGCGCGGCGAGGCAGATGGTTTCGTCAACCCGCATGGGCACGTCGCAAATGCGGAATTCGATGGTGTTGAAATACGGGTGCAGGCGGATGTCCCACCAGATTTTCTTGCCGTTGTCGATGCAGTTGGTTTTCACCAGCAGGGCCACGTACTCGTCGTATTCGGCGGCGGAGGAGAAAAACTCCGGAATACCCGTGCGGGGGAATTTGTCGAACACCTTCGAGCGGTACGACTTGAAGCCCGTGTTGCGGCCCGTCCAGAAAGGCGAGTTGGTGCTCAACGCGTAGATGTGCGGCAGAAAATACCGGACGGCGTTGATGATGTGGATGCCTTCGTTGCGACTTTCAATGCCCACGTGGCAGTGCAGGCCGAAAATCAAGTTGCCCCGCGCCACGTCGCGCATCTCATCGATGAGCTTGTCGTAGCGCTCGTTGGGCGTGATGAGTTGGTCCTGCCAGTCGGAGAACGGGTGCGTGCCGGCGGCGGCAATGCGGAGGTTCTGACGGTCGGCGAGTTCGATGATCTCCTTGCGGAGAAACGTCACTTCGCGCCGGGCTTCCTCCACGTTGTGGCAAATGTTGGTGCCGACCTCCACCACGGCCTGGTGCATTTCGGCCTTCACGCGTTCCTGCAACACGATTTGCCCGCCCTCCACGATTTTGCTCATGTGCGAGCGCAGTTCCCGGCTGACCGGGTCGATGGTCTGAAATTCTTCTTCGATTCCGAGGGTGAATGTGGGCATGAGTCAACGGGTTGAAACCGAAAAATGATAAATGATAAATGAAAAACCGAAAAAGGGTGACGCAAAATGCCTTTTACTTTTTCATTTTCCGGCATTTCATTTTTCGGTTTTTCGGTTTCACAATCAGGCTTTCTTCGCTTTCTTCAGGGCTTTCGCCGGTTTGGCTTCGGGTTCAGATTGGCCGTTGGGCTGGGCGTTTGGCGAAACGGGCAGGGCGCTGCTGGTGCGTACGAAATCGCCCCAGGTCAGGTTGGTCTGGCCCTCGCGGTACGCTTCGGCCCGCTCGATGGCGTAGGTGGCGGCGGTTTCAACGACCCACTCGAAGTTGTCTGGCCCGACGGAGTGGATGTCGGCGTCGGGGGCGGGGTTGCAGAAGTCGATGGCCACGGGGATGCCGTCGCGGACGGCAAACTCGACTGTGTTGAAGTCGTAGCCGAGGGCTTTGTTGAGCCGCAGCACGTAGTCTTCGATGGTTTTCAGGAGCCGCTGCCCTTCCTCGCCTTCGGGCAGGCTCGCCGCGTAGCGCAGGTGGTGGGGATTCCGGGGTTCGTAAGGCATCACCCGCACGTACTTGCCCCCGATGCAGTAGCAGCGAACGTACGATGTGAAATCGATGGCCTCCTGGAGCAGCATCACCAGTTGCCCCGTTTCGTCGTACGAACGGAACAATTCGTCGGGGTTGTGGACTTTGTACACGTTTTTCCAGCCCCCACCCGCATGGGGTTTCATGAACGCCGGAAAGCCGATGTAGTTGAAAATTTCGTCCCAGGGCATCATTTGCAGGTTGCGGAACGAGCTGTCCTGCGTGTCAGTGGGGCGATCTTTCGAGGGCAGAATCACCGTTTTGGGCACGGGCACGCCGATTTGCGTGGCGAGGCAGTTATTGAAAAACTTCTCGTCGGCGCTCCACCAGAAGGGATTGTTGATGACCGCCGTGCCGGTGAGGGCGGCGTTTTTGAGGTAGGCCCGATAAAACGGCACGTCCTGCGAGATGCGGTCTATGATGACGGCGTAGTCGGTGGCTTCGCCCTGCACCACCTGGGCGATGCTGACGGGTTCGGCCACGATGTCCTTGCCGCCAGTTTTCTGGTTGACCCGCTCAACGAACGCGTCCGGGAAGGTGCGTTCCATGCCGTGGAGAATGCCAATTTTTTTCATGTCGTTCAACATTTCATGTCATCCTGAGCGTCAGCGAAGGACCTTCCCAGTGCACCAGTTAGCTAATTGGAACCTTGAGACAAGTTACCTTCCAACCGATCTCGAACGTCAGGAAGGTCCTTCGCTGACGCTCAGGATGACAACTTGGGGGGTTGAAAATTAGAGTAAGTTTTGACGAACGTTGGTAAAAATTAATTACAAATTGCTCAGGTAGCTCGGCAGCATGTCCCGCCATACGGGCCAGTCGTGGGTGCCGTAGGGACGGTCGTCGAGCCAATGGTTGATGCCCTTGCGGCCCAGAATGCCCGCCAGCCGGTAGTTTTCGCCCTTGCAAAAGTCGTGTTCAGCGGTGCCGAGCACGATTTTGCTCATTTGCCAGAGGGCCGGGTTGGTGGCGTTGGGCAGGTAATCGGGCGGGTTGTTGAAGTACACGTTGTCGTCGTAGTACCCGTCCATGAACGAGCGGATGTCGAAGGCCGCGCCCATCGAAAACAAGTGCGAGACGAGTTCAGGGTGACGAAACGCAAAGTTGGCCGCCTGAAAGCCCCCGAAGCTGCACCCGCCCACGGCGATTTTTGGCACGTGGCATTCCCGCTGAATGGCCGGCACAAGTTCTTCGGCCAAAAACCGGTCGTAAAAGGTGTGGTTAAGAATGCGTACCGAAGGATGCAGGTGCTTGGCGTACCAGCTATCCTTGTCGATGCTGTCGGGGCAGAACACCTTCACGACCCCGTTGTTGATAAACCAACTGATGGACTCGATGAGCCGGAAATCCTTCGCTTCGTAAAAGCGCCCCATCGTGGTGGGGAAAATCACGAGGGGGTAGCCCCAATGCCCGAACACGAGCATTTCAATGTCGCGCCCGACGTGGTGCGAGTAAAAACGCAGATGACGTTCTTCCAAAATGACCTGATTTTAACGTTGAAAAACAGTTTCAAGGCGGTTCAGAGGAGCATTTCGGTGGGTGAGGTTGTCCGAAAAGTAACACCGGAATTCCGTCCCGGCAAATTCGGGGTTAAATTTTCCCACACCCTGATTGCGTCGTAGCTTTGTCAACTATGGTCACCGCAACTCAACCAACTCCTGACGTTTCCCTGCCCGCCGTCACCGTCCGCCACGACAGTTTGTTTTCCCAACGCCTCCAGCGTGCCGTCGAACTGACCATCCTGCTGCCCCCCGGCTACGGCCAGGAAGCGCGCCGGTTTCCCGTTTTGTACCTCAACGACGGCCAGGATATCCCCCGCCTGCACCTCCAAATGCTGCTCGACTCGCTGTTTAAGCGAAAGGCGGTGCCGCCGTTCGTCGTTGTGGGTAGCCACGCCAACCAGGAACGCTTGCAGGAATACGGCACAGCCCGCCAGCCCGATTACAAAGGGCGGGGAGCGAAAGCGGGGAAACACGCGGAATTCGTCGTGCAGGAACTGATGCCTTACGTGGAAAAAAACTTCCGGGTGCTGACCGGCCCGGCTCACACGGTCATCGCCGGGTTTTCGCTCGGTGGGTTATCGGCGCTGGACATTGCCTGGGCGCACCCCGAAAAATTCGGGAAGGTCGGGGTTTTCTCCGGTTCGCTCTGGTGGCGGAAAAAGGCCTACGAAGATGGTTACGACGACCACAACGACCGCCTGATGCACACCATCATCCGCCACACCCCTGGCAAACCGGCCCTTAAATTCTGGTTTGAAGCGGGCACGGACGACGAAACCTCCGACCGGAACAACAACGGCGTCATCGACGCCATCGACGACACGATTGATTTGATGAAGGAATTGAAGTTGAAAGGTTACCACCGCGACGAGGATTTCACGTACCTCGAAATCGAAGGCGGTCGCCACGACGCCGAAACCTGGGCACGGGCGATGCCGGAGTTTCTGGCCTGGGCTTTCCGTTAAATTTTGTTAAGCGCAGGAAACCAATCGCGCGCCCGGTGCATCTTCCCGCTAAAACCCCAATGCCCAAACGATGCGGCCTGTTTTACTGCTTCTGATTTTCCTGGAAAGTTTCGCCTTCGCCCGTGCGGGCGGCGTGCGCGGCGTGGTGAGAAACGGCAAAGGCGAACCCCTCCCCTTCGCTTCCATTCTGGTCAGGGGCACGAGCATCGGCACCGTCGCCAACGACGAGGGACGGTACGAAATCAGCCTCCCGGCGGGCAGTTACGGAATCCAGTTCCAGTTTCTTGGCCATAAAACCACCTCGCGGACGGTGCAAGTCGGGGCCGATTTCCAAACCCTCGACGTGACGCTGGAGGAAGTGGCCGTCAACCTTGCCGAGGTGAAAGTCGGGCAGGGCAAGGAAGACCCGGCCTACACCATCATGCGCAAGGCCATCAGCACGGCCAGGTTTCACCAACTCGAAGTAGCGTCCTGGTCGGCCCGGACTTACGTGAAGGGCACGTTTCGCATCACCGACGTGCCGTTTCTGGCGAAGGGCCTGCTCAAAAAAGCGAACATGCAGGTCGGGACGACCTACGTGCTCGAATCCATCAACGAACTGACGTTCAAACAGCCCAACACGGTGCGCGAACGGGTGCTTTCCATCCGATCCAACCTTCCTCCCGGCACACAGCCTTCCATCAACTTCGCCCGGTTTAGTTTTTACAACCCCCGGCTGGGTGATATCATTTCGCCGCTTTCGCCCCAAGCCTTTGGCTACTACCGTTTTGAATACCAGGGCTTTTTTGAAGAAGCCGGGAAAACCGTCAACAAAATCCGGGTCATCCCCCGCAGCCGGGGGCAGAACGTGCTCGACGGCACGCTCAACATCGTGGACGGCACCTGGAGCATCCACAGCCTGAGTTTTAATTACGTGGACGAAAACGGCTTCAACTACACCATCCGGCAACTGCTGACGCCGATTCGTGACGTGTGGATGCCCGTCAGTTCGGAAATCAGCCTTAAAGCCAGCTACCTCGGCGCGAAGGGCGAAGGCCGGTACGTGACCTCGCTCCGCAATTACCAGGTGACCGTCAATCCCAAGTACCACCAGGTGCCCACGGTGATCGACGAGAAAATCGACAAGGAAGAAGCCGTCGCGCTGAAAAAGGAGAAAGTCAGCCCCAAAGCGCCGCTGGCCCAGAAGCAGGTGACGCGCAAGCAGTTGAAGCAATTAGCGCGGGAGATGGAAAAAGCCGACCGTGCCGAACGCAAGGAAAAGGGCGAGGACGTGGCCGTGGTGCGCGATTACGGCTTCGACATCGACTCGCTGGCCCGCACCCGCCCGGCCGCTTTCTGGGAGGGCGAGCGGCAGGTGCCCCTGACCGACATCGAGGTGAAGGGTTACGCCCAGGCCGATAGCCTGTACCGCGCCCGGCAAGCCCAAATCAAGCGCGATTCGCTGAAAAATACGCCAAAATTCCGCTTCCCGCACCTGCTCACCGGCCACACCTACAACTACGGCCAGCGCACCGAAACCGAGTGGTACCCGCGCAGTTTGACGTTCGAATCGCCCCTGATGGGGCTGACGAAACTTGATTTTTTCAATTCCGTCGAAGGATACGTGCTCAAATCGCGGATTGATTTCACCCAGCGCATCCGGCGGTTCACCCGCTGGAACGCGGGGCTGAACGCCCGCTACTCCTTCGCCCGGCAGCGGCTCAACGGGGGCCTCAACGTGGGCTACACCAGTCCGCAACAGTCGTTCAGCCTGAGCGCGGGTCGCAACGTGTTCCAATTCAACGCCGCCAACCCGATTTCCGAGGGAATCAACACGATTTACTCGTTGCTGCTGGACCGGAATTACCTGAAACTGTACGAGAAAACTTTCCTGACGCTGAACGGCTTCCGGCGGCTTTCGGACAAGGTTTCAGTGGGTGGTAGCCTCTCGTTCGAGCGGCGCCTCCGGTTGCAAAACAACATCCTGAAAGGCTGGCGGGACGTACCGGAGCGCGCCTTCACGTCCAATGACCCGGTCAACCTCGAATTGGGTGACAACACGGCATTTCCCACGCACAATGCCACCATTCTGAACCTGAGCCTGACTTACCGGCCCTTCGCGCGGGCAGCGATTTTCAACGGGCAGCGGTTCAGCATCAACAACAATTCGCCCATTTTCACCCTGCGCCACCGCTCCGGCTACGGCGGCACGCGGTTCAACCAGGTGGAACTGACCGTTAACGACGAACTGCGGGTGGGCAAGGGCGCGCTGCGGTACCTGGCGCGGGGGGGTACATTCTACGGCGACAAACCCAGCTACCTGATGGATTTCAAGCACTTCAACGGCAACCAAACGATTTTCCAGAACGAGGGCCTCGAAAACTTCCGCCTGCTCGATTACTACACGTTCTCGACGGCCAATTCCTACGCCCAGGCCCACGCCGACTACGCCTTCCGCAAGTTTCTACTGACCCAAATTCCGGCCCTGCAACTGGCCGGGTTGCGCGAAAACGTGTTCGTCAATTCGATGTTCACGCAAAATACCAACCTGCTCGAGGTCGGCTACGGCTTCAGCGGCATCCTGAAAACCCTCGGTCTCGAAGCCGTGGCGACCTTCCAGGATGGGAAGTACCGGCAGGTTGGGTTTCGGGTGAGAACGGCACTTTGAAATGGATAATTGACAATGGATAATTCTTAACATCAATGAATTATCCATTGTCAATTATCCATTTTTCTTCCCACCGCATCCGGTACGCGTTCATGGCGGTTTTGCCGAGTTTGTCGAGGAGGCGGTAGTTGACCACGAAACCCACCGCCGCGCCGATGACGGGGATGAGTTGGGCGAGTTTGGCGAGGTCGATGTAGTCGCGGTATTCCTGCTGGAACGTGCGCCAATCGAAGGCGTGGATGTCCTCGGGCAAGGGTTTCCCTCCCCAATTTTTCATCTGCAAAAACACCTCGCGGCGGCGCTGCTGGCTCGAAAAGGCCAATTGGAAAATGTGCAGCACGAACAGGCGCTCCCGGTAATCGTCCATTGAATGGCCGTAGATGGCCGCCAGGTCGTAGAGCAATTTCAACTTCAACCCGAGCAGGAGCGGAAAATCGGCCAGGCTGAACCAGAATCCGCCCGCGCCCGTCACGCCGCCCTCGGCGGCTCCCGCTTTTTTGTAAAACTCGATGCGCCGTTGAGCGTCGGCGTCGCGTTCCTGCAAGTTTTTATCCACGACCGGCGGGCGCGTAGTGTATTCGGCCCCGAACAGCACGGCCCGCGTCATGTGCTTGATGCCCGCCGTGATGACCTGATGGACTTTCTCGGGAATCAAATTATTCACGCGCCGCTGCACAGACCTGGCGAGTCGGTTCGTGAACGAGGGCGGCCGGAGCATCGCCTGTTCCCAGGTACGCAGTTCGCGGCGGACGTAGTTTTCGTAGGTCATTTTCGGAGTGAAGAAACGGGCCGGTCAAAATAAGGCCTAGACCGACTGGCCCTCACGAAAGTGCCGTCAGAAACGCCATCGTGTCAACGCCGTCGGCGTAATCGGTCAGTTCGGGAGACTGAGCGGTTCCAAACGCCACACTGCCGGGCAGCCAGCCCCCTGCCGTGGCGATGCACTGGATTTTTCCGGCTTGGGCTTGCAGGGCATTTTTAGCCTCAGTCAGGTGGGTGTATCGCTCGAAATGCACGACCGAAAGGGGCGAAACGAGGGCCGGGTTTTCGTGGAGCAACAAAAATCCGTTGTCCAGAAACGGCGTCTGGTTGACCAGCATCACCGACTTGTTGTAGTCGTAGTTGTTGCGGTACTTGTGGTGCAGGATCACGTCGCCCAGCGGCTCGACGGCTTCGTAAAATTCATTGAAGCGGTAATCGTCGGGTACGTACAGCTTCGAAACATTCCGGCAGCCGAGGCCAAAATACGTCAGGATGTCGGTGCCGAGGTTGGCCAGTTCTTCGGCGGGTTCCAGGCCCGTCAGCAGGGCCACCGAGATGCGGTTTTTCCGGATGAGGTGCGGCTTTCTGCCGAAATAATACTCGAAGTACCGGGCCGAATTGTCGCTGCCCGTGGCGATGACCGCGTCGGCGGAGTTGAGGCGCTCGGCAAACTCGATGCGTTCGGCAAAACGAGGCTCCAGTTCGATGAGTTTGGTGAGCAACGCCCGCATCAGCACGGTATCCTGCGCGCTCAGTTTGGCCAAAAGCCGGTGCCCCGAAACGAGCACGCTCAGCGCATCGTGAAACCCCACGGCGGGCACGTTGCCCGCCATGATGACGCCCACGTTTTTCGGGGAAGTAATTTCAGGGTACCTGGTGGCCCAGGCTTCGAGGGCGGCCTCGTTCAGGTACTGCCGGGCAACGGTGCCGAGGGCCAGGTCGATGGCCTCGGGCGTAAACCAGTTGTTTTCATGGTGCGCCCGCCGGGCGAGGGCTTCGCCTTCGGATGAAGTTCTCTGTTCGGCCATCCAACGGCCCAATCGGGCAAAAGCGGTCATCCGTGACGGTAAGTCGATAAAATCCATAGAGTTTTTAGCCTTTCCAAAATCATATCTGACCGGGCATGAAGTTTTTGCTTGGTCGGTCAAACTTTCTTTCGTTACATTTGTTGGCGAATTAGAAAAGACTTCCCGAAGATACTAAAATTCGTTTGGTATGGCCATCATGATCACCGAAGAGTGCATTAACTGCGGCGCCTGCGAGCCGGAATGCCCCAACACCGCCATCTACGAAGGCGGTGTGGCCTGGACTTGGAGCGGCGGCACTCAATTGGAAGATGTTGAACTCGGCGACGGCACCGTGGTGTCGGGCAAGGAATTGCAGACGCCCGTCTCCGATGAATTTTACTACATCGTGTCTGATAAATGTACCGAGTGCGTGGGCTTCCACGAGGAGCCGCAGTGCGCAGCCGTTTGCCCAGTGGACTGTTGCGTGCCCGATCCCGAACACGAGGAAGAAGAAGAAACGCTTTTAGCCAAGAAGGCCTGGCTGCACGCCGAGTAAGTCAGCAAACAGCTTGTCTTACCCTGACCCCGACATACGTCGGGGTTTTTTCGTGCCCAACCGATTCCGGCCACCAATTCATGCCTACAACAGAATGTTTTGGCATTTTCCATTTTCGCGGAATAATTCTAATAGCAGAGTCTTTTCCAATTTGGATGGCATTTAGCCTTTATACGATATTGAGTTTCGAAGAATTTTCAATTTATTAGACAAAAACACCTAATTTTTAAACCTGTTTTCTTGCAAAACATAAATCTGACTTTAATCTTTGGCACGAAAACAAAACCACATATTCCCATCGTCTAACCAAATATTATTATGAAAATTCAGCTTTTTACCGTTTTTTCTTCATTGCTTGCTTTCTCGGCGTTGGCTGCCGAAACTCCCAAGGCCAACCCGAAACCGGCTGTTTTGACAACTGCGGAACCAACCGAGCCCACCGACTCGACGGCCAGGCAGGAGGAAGGGAAATTCACATTTTCGGGCTATGTGGATGCCTACTATTTCGGCAACTTCAACCGGCCATCCTCGCGGAGCAACTTAGGCGTATCGTTGTACGAGCGGGCCTTCGACCAACGCGCCGGACAGTTCGGCATCGGGTTGGTGCAGACGAAAGCTAGCTACGTGAGCAACAAAATTGACGGCGTGATAGACCTCGCGTTCGGCCCCTTCGCCGACTTGGGCAACTATGGTAATGTCCTTAGTCTCAACGGAGCTAACGGCGGTACGGTAACGTCCACCTCCCTCATCATCAAGCAGGCGTACTTCACCTGGAAACCAACCTCGAAGCTCTCGTTCACGGCCGGTCAGTTCGGTACGCACATCGGCTACGAAGTCATCGACGCGCCGGTCAACTACAACTACTCGCTGTCGAACCTCTTCAACAACGGGCCGTTCTACCACATCGGCGTGAAAGGGCAGTACACCTTCAGCGACAAGGCGTACTTAATGGTCGGCCTGGTGAACAACGTGGACAACATTCAGGACAACAACCGGGCGAAGGGCTTCATCAGCCAACTGTTTTTCTCGCCGGTGGCGGGCTGGAACGTGTACCTTAATACGTTGCTTTCCAACGAAGCCAACGCCGACAGCACGGGCAAAACCCGGGGCACAAACTCCTTCAACCTGTTTGATCTGACGACGACGTATCAGATCACCGACAAGTTTTTCCTCGGCCTGAACGCCGCCTACGGTTCGCAACGGGGCGATTACCAGGGCACCGGCTTTTTCCCGACGGCTAAAACCTGGGGTGGCGTGGCGCTGTACACCAACTACGCGATTTCGTCGAAGTTTGGCTTGGGCGCCCGCTACGAAGTATTCGACAACACGAGCGGTGCCCGTTTCCTGAGCGCCGGGATTGACGCTGAAGGAAACCGCATCGGCACGAGCGTCAACTCGTTCACCCTGACGGCCAACATTACCGCCGCCGATGGCCACCTGCTGCTGAAGCCTGAAATCCGCACCGACGCCTACAAAACCGAGCAATTCGTGGATTCGGGTGGCAAAGGCAAGAAAGGTCAAACCACCCTGGGCATGGCCGCCATTTTCAAGTTCTGAACCTACCTACTCAACCAACTTCCTTTTAATCAACCTGTTCTATGCAAAAACCATCCTACATTCCCCTCCTTATCCTGGTGGCCGTGGCTTTCGCGGGTGCCCTGATGCCCGCCCTGCCCACTTCGATTGCCACCGAAGGCCTCAACACGGGCGACATCGCCTGGATGCTGGTTTCGGCGGCCCTTGTGCTGCTGATGACTCCCGGCCTGGCGTACTTCTACGGCGGCATGGTCAACACCAAAAACGTAATTTCGACCATGTTTCAGAGCTTCATCGGCATGGGCGTAATCTCGGTACTTTGGGTGGTGGTTGGCTTTAGCCTGGCTTTTGGTGATTCCATCGGAGGCATCATCGGTGACCCGACCACGTTTTTCATGTGGAAAGGCGTGCTCGACGGCAAACCCTGGTCACTGGCCGCCTCGATTCCGCTGGCCCTGTTTGCGATGTTCCAGTTGAAGTTCGCCGTCATTACCCCCGCCCTCGTGACGGGTTCGATGGCCGAGCGCATCAACTTCAAGTCGTACGTGTTGTTCATGGTACTGTTCAGCCTGTTCGTGTACAGCCCGCTGGCGCACATGACCTGGCACCCCGAAGGATTCTTCTTCAAACTCGGCGTGCTCGACTTCGCGGGCGGCACCGTGGTTCATATGTCGGCGGGCTGGGCCGCTCTGGCCGGAGCGCTGTACCTGAAGCGCCGCAAGTCGCACCTCGAAGCGGCTTTCCTTCCCCCGGCCAACATCCCGTTCGTGCTCCTGGGCACAGGGCTGCTGTGGTTCGGCTGGTTCGGCTTCAACGCCGGTTCGGCGGTGGGTGCCTCGCCCCTGGCGGTCTCGGCGTTTGCCACGACCAACTTCGCTGCCGCCGCCGCCGGTTTGGCCTGGGTGCTGTTTGATGCCGCCAAAGGCAAGAAAGTGTCGGCGCTCGGCTTCTGCATCGGGGCCGTGGTTGGTCTGGTAGCCATCACGCCCGCCGCGGGTTTTGTCACGATTCCCGTGTCGCTCTTCATCGGCACCGTCGCCGGGATCACTTCCAACTTCTTCGCCCACTTGAAAGCCAAAGGCACCCTGGACGACACGCTCGACGTGTTCCCCTGCCACGGCATCGGCGGGATGGTCGGGATGATCATGACGGGGCTGTTTGCCACGAAAGCCGTCAACTCGGCGGTGGCCGTCGATGGCCTGGCTTACGGTGCCTTCGATACCTTCAAGGCGCACATGATTGCCCTGGTGCTGGTGTCACTGTTTGCCTTCGTCGCTTCGTACGCCCTGCTGTACATCACCGACAAGATTCTGCCGCTCCGTGTTTCGGAAGATGACGAAAAGTCGGGTCTGGACGTCAGCCAGCACGACGAATCGCTCGTGGAGGCTATCTAAACGTAGTTTTTTGTAAGCCCTGATGACAAAGCCACAGGGTGATGCCTGTGGTTTTGTTGCATAGAACGAAGCCGCGACCCTTTGGGACGCGGCTTCTTCTTTTTTCAACGAGAAGCTGTTTGGCTCTGCCCAAGCTTCTGGCGCCCAGCTTCACCGAGAAGTAAGTTTCTCCAATCGAGAAGTAGCTTTCTTTATCCGAGAAGTTGGCTTCTTGAAGCGAGAAGTCGCTTTCTGCATCCGAGAAGTAGCTTTGTTGAATCGAGCAGTCGCTTTGTTTATCCGAGAAGTTGCTCTTTCGAAGCGAGAAGTGCTTTTTTTGAATCGGGAAGTTGGGTTCTTGCACCGGGAAGGAGGCATTGGGTGGCGTACTGGTCGGCATTGCAGCAACGACGAAAGCCAGCCGTCATGAGCCGCCTTGTCCCGCCACCCGACGGGCGCGAAGTCGCGGAGCAGGGCTGAGAACGCGTCCAAATGGTCCTAAAGCCCTCCAGCGGCATAGTCAGACCAACTCTGGCTCCGCCACCTCCACGAACCCCTTTTCGTGAAGGGCCGTCAGCGTTACTTCCTTCACCTCGTTGATCAGCAGCGGGTCGTACCTGGCTGCCACGCGGACGTAGTTCTCGGTGAAACCCAGCATCAGCCCATCCTCCACGTCTTCTTCAAACAGCACGGTGCGGGTTTCGCCCAATTGACTCTCGTAGAACGCCCGCCGTTTTTTGTCGGACAAAATGTGCAGCATTTTCGACCTCTCCGCGCGCTGGCTCTGGGGCACCGTGGGCTTGATGCCGAGCGCGAGCGTGTTCGGCCGTTCGGAGTAGGTGAACACGTGCAGGTACGAAACAAGCAGGTTGTTCAGGAACTGGTAGGTTTCCAGAAATTCCACATGCGTCTCGCCGGGGTGGCCCACAATCACGTCCACCCCGATGCAGGCATGGGGCATGAGGTCCTTGATTTTCGCTACGCGGTCGGCGTACAGTTCCCGGCGGTAGCGGCGACGCATCAGGCCGAGCACCTGATTGGAACCCGATTGCAGTGGCACGTGGAAGTGCGGCACGAAGCGCCGCGACCGGGCCACGAAGCTAATAATGTCGTCAGTCAGCAGGTTGGGCTCGATGGACGAAATGCGGAAGCGTTCGATGCCCTCTACGTCTTCCAGCGCTTTCACGAGGTCGAAAAACGTTTCGGTGCGTTGCCCTTCGTGCAGGCCGAAATCGCCGATGTTCACCCCCGTCAGTACGATTTCCTTCACGCCCCGCCCGGCGATTTCGTGGGCGGCCCGCACCACGTTTTGCACCGTGTCCGACCGGCTGGCACCCCGCGCCAGCGGGATGGTGCAATACGAACACGGGTAGTCGCAACCGTCCTGCACCTTCAGAAAGGTGCGCGTGCGGTCGTTGAGCGAGTAGCTGGCGTGGTATTCCAGCACGTCTTCGATGTTCGAGTTGTACACCTTCGCCGCGCCCGTCGGTTCTTTTTCAAAGCCGTCGAGCAAATCCACCAGCCTAAATTTTTCAGCGGCACCGAGAACGGCGTCCACGCCTTCGATTTCCGCAATTTCCTGGGGCTTCAATTGGGCATAGCAACCCACGATGGCCACGTAGCCGTCGGGGTTGATCTTCTGGGCTTCGCGGACGATTTTCCGGCATTTTTTGTCGGCGTTGTCCGTCACCGAGCAGGTGTTGATGATGAAAATGTCCGGCGACTGGTTGAACTCCACCTTCCGGTAGCCCCGCTGCTCGAAGCTTCGGGCAATGGTTGAGGTTTCCGAAAAATTGAGTTTGCAACCCAGCGTGTAGAAGGCGACTTTTTTCATGGATGCAGGAAAATGCTCAATGGGTTGAACATCCAACATGATTTCATTGAGCATTCTGATGGTCTTTCAACGTACAAAGTTACAGCCTAACCCTCAGCTTCCCGCGATTGGTTCCGGCACCAAAAAAGCCCCTGCCTTGCGGCGAGGGGCTTCACTGGGAGAAAGACGAAGAGAAAAGTCTACACTTCGACCGGCTTCACGGTCTTGATGATTCGGGCGGCCACTTTGTAGGGGTCAGCGGCCGAGTTGGGGCGGCGGTCTTCAAGCCAGCCTTTCCAGCCCCGTTCCACGGTGGCAATGGGGATGCGGATGGAGGCCCCGCGGTCCGACACGCCGTAGCTGAATTTGTCGATGGACTGGGTTTCGTGCTTGCCCGTCAGGCGGAGGTGGTTATCGGCCCCGTACACGGCGATGTGCTCGGTAACGACCGGCGCAAAGGCCTGGCAAATTTTGTCGTAGGCATCTTTGCTGCCCGCCGTGCGCAGGATGCTGTTCGAAAAATTAGCATGCATGCCCGAGCCGTTCCAATCGGTGGCGCCGAGGGGTTTACAGTGCCAATTGATGGCCACGCCGTGTTTCTCACCAACGCGTTCGAGGAGGTAACGGGCAATCCAAACTTCATCGCCGGCGGCTTTGGCACCTTTGGCAAACACCTGGAATTCCCACTGCCCGGCGGCCACTTCGGCGTTGATCCCTTCGACGTTGATGCCCGCTTCAAGGCAGAGGTCAAGGTGTTCTTCGATGATGTCGCGACCAAAGGCGTTGGCCGCACCGACCGAGCAGTAGTACTGGCCCTGGGGAGCCGGGTAACCGCCCGCAGGGAAGCCCAGCGGCCGGTTGGTAGCGGGGTTCCAGAGGAAGTACTCCTGCTCGAACCCAAACCAGAAATCGTTGTCGTCGTCGTCGATCGTGGCGCGGCCGTTCGACTCGTGCGGCGTGCCGTCGGAGTTGAGCACTTCGGTCATCACGAGGTACCCGTTTTTGCGGGCCGGGTCGGGGAAGATGGCCACGGGCTTGAGAAGGCAATCCGAAGAACCGCCGGGGGCCTGCTCGGTTGAGGAACCGTCGAACGACCACATCGGGCAGTCTTCGAGTTTCCCGCTGAAATCGGCTTCGATTTTCGTTTTGCTGCGCAGGCTCTGGGTGGGCTTGTAGCCGTCAAGCCAGATGTACTCCAGTTTCGATTTTGCCATGGGATAAGTGAGTTACCGTTAAAGGATGATGGAACGTTATTCGCGCTGTGGTTTTCGTGCAAAAATACCGTTGCACTTGAATCTGACTTCAATAATCGTTGGCATTTTCAAAAAAAAAGTACATTTTCTTTTGGTTTCTTAGAAAGTTTCAATTTATTCTTTGATATACTCCGAACGAACCGTCGCTACCACGTACAATCATGCAGTAAAGCCCTGCATCGCGGAAAAATCCAGACATGCACGTCAAAAAATAGACAGTTCAGCCTTAAAACTAGTAAAAGTCCTTACTTTTAGCCCGTCAATTTACCACCCCTTCGACTGTTTCGTAAAATGGCTATCGCACGTTTCAAGGCGCTCGAACTGGCTCAATCCCGTCCGGCGACACCCGTCAAACTTCCCACCGAAAAAGTAACCGAGTATTACGGCAGCATGACCTTCAACGACGAAGTGATGCGCTCACTGCTCAGTCCGGAAGCCTACCTGAAAATCACCAATGCCATCCAGACCGGCTCGCGCATCGACCGCGAGGCCGCCGACGAGGTGGCTGCCGCCATGAAGTCGTGGGCCTTGTCGAAAGGTGCGACCCACTACACGCATTGGTTCCAGCCTCTGACCGGCGCGACCGCCGAAAAGCACGACGCCTTCGTGGACGTGATGCCCGGCACGGGTAAGGCCATCGAGAAATTCAAAGGTTCAGCCCTCGTACAGCAGGAACCCGACGCCTCGTCGTTCCCCAACGGCGGCATCCGCTCCACCTTCGAGGCACGGGGCTATACTGGCTGGGACCCCTCCTCCCCGGCCTTTATTTACGAGAATGCCGGCGGCACTTCCACACTGTGCATTCCGAGCGTGTTTGTGGCTTACACCGGCGAGGCGCTCGATTACAAAACCCCGCTGCTGAAGTCGTCTGAATTGCTCGATAAAATCGCCACAAAGGTGATGAACGAGTACTTCGACCGGAACGTCGAGAAAGTAACCCCGACGCTCGGGGCCGAGCAGGAGTATTTCTTGGTTGACGAAGCACTCTACAACGCCCGCCCCGACCTGATGATGGCCGACCGGACCGTATTCGGCCATGCCCCGGCCAAAGGGCAGCAGTTGGAAGACCACTACTTCGGTTCCATCCCGCCGCGCATCAACGCCTTCATGGTTGATTTCGAAACCGAAGCCCACCGCCTCGGGATGCCCGTGCGCACCCGGCACAACGAGGTGGCCCCGGCGCAGTTTGAAGTGGCCCCCACGTTCGAGGAAGTCAACCTGGCCTGCGACCACAACGCCCTGCTCATGGACCTGATGACGAAAGTGGCCTCCAAACACAAGCTGAAGGTACTTTTCCACGAAAAACCCTTCGCGGGCATCAACGGCTCGGGCAAGCACAACAACTGGTCGATGAGCACCGACACGGGCGTGAATCTGCTCGGCCCTTCGACCAAGCCCAAGGAAAATCTCCGCTTCCTGACCTTCCTGGTGAATGTGATGAAGGCCGTTCATGATTATGCCGATCTGCTCCGGGCCAGCATCGCCACGGCGGGCAATGAACACCGCCTCGGAGCCAACGAAGCGCCCCCGGCCATCATGTCGGTATTCTTGGGCAGCGAAATGAGTCGGGCACTTGACGAACTTGAGAAAGTGGGCGAAATCAAGCTCGAAAAAGGCGATAACGTGTACCTGAAACTCGGCATCAACAAAATCCCCTCCTTGCTGCTTGACAACACCGACCGCAACCGCACCTCGCCCTTCGCCTTTACGGGCAACAAGTTCGAGTTCCGGGCGGTGGGTTCCTCGGCCAACTCGGCTTCGCCCATGACCGTGCTCAACACCATTGTGGCCAATCAGTTGATGCAGTTCCGCGCCGACATGGACGCCTTGCTGGCGAAGGACATGAAAAAAGAACTCGCCATCGTGGAGGTGCTCAAGGGGTACATTTCCGCCTCGCGCCGCATCCGTTTCGAGGGCAACGGCTACTCGGACGAATGGGTCGCGGACGCCGAAAAGCGGGGGCTTTCCAACATCAAAACCTCGCCCGAAGCCTTGGGGGTGTACGTCCGTCACGACGTGGTCGAACTGTTCACCAAACACGGCATTTTTACCGAGAAAGAACTCGAAGCCCGCTACGAAATCGAACTGGAGAACTACATCAAGAAAGTTCAGATTGAGTCGCGGGTCATTGGCGATTTGGCCATCAACCACATCGTTTCGACGGCCCTGAAGTACCAGACGCAACTCGTCGAAAACGTGAAAGGTCAGAAAGACATCGGTATCGAGGAACGGTATTACGCCACGACTGTTGAAACCATCAAGCGGATTGCCGAGTACACGTCGCGCATACAAACGCTCGTCGACGAAATGACCGAAGCCCGCAAGCGCGCCAACGCCACCGAAGACACGGCCGAACGCGCCAAGCAGTACGCCACGGAAGTCAAAAATTACTTTGAGGACATTCGCTACTGCGTGGACAAGCTCGAACTCATCATTGACGACGACGAGTGGCCTCTGGTGAAGTACCGGGAGTTGCTGCTGGTGCGTTAAGATTTTAGGGGTGAGGAGCCAGGAGTGAGGAGCGAGTAGAAAAGTCAAGTTGCATTTTCTACTCGTTCCCCACTCCTGGCTACTTACTCCTCTTCCAAAATGCGGGCATCCATGCTTTATTTGCACCCAAATCAATCCCTGCCACACCATGCCCGCGTCGCTCAACCCCGGCTACGACCCGGACGAAATCCGGCAACTGCACGAAGAATGCCGCAAGGCTGGCCGCTCGTTTACCTACACCCCCAACGAAGATCTTGATGAACCGACGGGCGATGAGTTTGCCCATTTCCAGTTCGTCGGTCGACACCAGAACCGCGAAGTCATTTACGACGCCGTGATGTACACGCTCCGCCTGCATCACAGCAGCCTGGTGTACGAAGAGGCCGAGCGCCGGGCGGCGAAGTCGTTCCCGCTGTACGTTCCTCTCGACATGCGCGACGAAACGTACAAGGCCAACGAAGACCTCGACGAGGAAGTAGAATTGCACGTAACCGAACTCATCGAAGAAATCGAAGACTCGGAGGACATTAAGGTGCAGGAACACCTCGAACTCGATACCGCCGCCGACTACGGCATCGACCTGGACGTGTGCCTCAACGTCGAAGCCATCACCGACGACGTGATCGAGAAATTCATCCACGATTTCAACGGCAACACCCTGCGCCTCGACACAACGTTGTACTCCTTCAGAAGCGAAGAGGAGGAATAACACGCCGTTCCGTTCCATGCCCGTTTTTTTCGAACCGGCCCTCGCCGAACGCCCCGTGTTGAGCGAGGGAGAGTCGCACCATGCCGTGAAAGTGCTGCGGTTATCGGCGGGCGACGTTATCGACGTTGCCGACGGAGTGGGTGGTTGGTACCGGGCAGAAATCGCCGTCCCTCACCCCAGGCGGTGCGAAGTGCGGATTCTCTCGAAAACCGAGTTTCCGCCCCGGCCCTGCTATGTTCACCTGGCCATCGCCCCGACCAAAAATCTCGACCGCATTGAGTGGATGCTCGAAAAATGCGTCGAAATTGGTCTGGACGAAATTTCTTTCCTCCAAACCCGTTACTCTGAACGGCGGGTGCTTAAATTGGAGCGACTGCTCGGCGTGGCCGTGAGTGCGCTGAAGCAATCGGGCCAGGGCTGGTTGCCGACGTTGAACCCGTTGCGACCGTTTGAAAATTTCCTGAACGTCCTCAGCCGTCAACCAGAAACGGGCACCGGGCAACGCTTCATCGGTCATCTGGCCGACGGGGAACGAAAGTTGCTGCATCGGGAAGCAATACCCGGTGGTCGGTACTGCGTGCTGATCGGTCCGGAGGGTGATTTTTCGGTTGAAGAAATCGCGGGAGCACAATCGGCTGGTTTTCGGGCCGTCAGCCTCGGGTCCAGTCGCCTCCGCACCGAAACCGCTGGTTTGGTCGCGGTGCACACGTTAAACCTGGTGAATCAATGAAACGACGCTTTACGGCCCGACTTTTTCGCATCGTCGGATTCTTCATTCTTCATTTTTTATCATCTGTTTCTGTAGGTCAAGCTCCGGCCTACAAAATCGCCAAACTGAAGTACGGCGGGGGCGGTGATTGGTACGCCAATAAAACCTCGCTGCCCAATTTGATTAAGTTCTGCAACCAAAACCTGCGCACGAATATTTTTCCCGAAGACGACATCGTGGAAGTAGGCAGTCCCGAGTTATTTAGTTACCCGTTCGTGCACATGACCGGTCATGGCAACGTGATTTTTACCGAAGCGGAAGCCCAGAACCTGCGTCGTTACCTACTTGGAGGCGGTTTTCTCCACATCGACGACAACTACGGCCTCGACAAGTTCATCCGGCGGGAAATGAAAAAAGTATTTCCCGAACTCAGTTTCGTCGAATTACCCTTCAATCACCCCATCTACCACGTCCGCTTCGATTTCCCGAATGGTCTGCCCAAAGTACACGAACACGACGGCAAAACCCCTCAGGGGTTCGGTCTGATCCACCAGGGGCGGTTGGTGTGTTTTTACAGTTACGAATGCGACCTGGGGAACGGATGGGAAGACCAATCGGTGTACAACGACCCCGAAGATCTCCGGCAACAGGCCCTGCGCATGGGGGCCAACCTGATCACCTACGCAACGACCACCCTTTGAACCATTGACCGGGCGTACGTCGAAAAAAATCCCCTCCACGACGCAACTTAACCTATCCACGTCCGGTTAAACCCGGTAATTACCTATTTTTGTAGGAACGAACTTATCAACAATTCCTGGCGCATCACTAAACCCCGTCTTTCTTAAATGGCACTTGTTCTTCCCGCGTTCATTGTTCACTGGTATCTGTCGCTCTTCAGCCAGACCTTCTTTTTGCACCGGTATTCGGCGCACAAGATGTTCACGATGAGCAAATTTTGGGAGCGTTTCTTTTACCTGCTCACGTACGTTTCGCAGGGATCAAGCTATCTCAGTCCGCGCGGCTACGCCATCCTCCACCGGATGCACCATGCCTTCAGCGACACGCCGAAAGACCCCCACTCGCCACACCACACCAAAAACGTGTTTACGATGATGTGGAAAACGAAAGACATCTACAACGCGATTTTGTTCGGCAAAAAGAAGATCGAAGCCCAGTTTGACAAAAATTATCCTCACTGGCGCACCATCGAAATTCTCGGCGATTCGTGGGTGTCGCGCATTGGCTGGGGCGCGGTGTACTCCCTGGTGTACATCGCCGCGTACGTCTGGCTCGACATGCACTGGGCGTTTTTCTTTCTGCTGCCCATCCACTTCCTGATGGGGCCAATTCACGGAGCCATCGTCAATTGGAGTGGTCATAAGTACGGCTACCAGAACTACGACAACAACGACCGCTCGAAAAATTCGCTCATTTTTGACGTCCTGATGATGGGGGAATTGTTCCAGAACAACCACCATAAAAAACCGAACAACGTCAACTTCGCCTCGAAGTGGTACGAATTCGACCCCACCTATCCGGTGATCAAGGTACTGCACTGGTTGAAAATCATCCGTCTGAAACCAGCCAAGCAGGTAGTAGAACTCCCCGTAGAGCAGAAAGCGGCGTGACGCTCCAAAACAAAACGCCCCGGAAGCCAAAGGCTTCCGGGGCGTTTTGTTTTGGAGCGTCACGCCGAAGTATCCTCAAACAGCAAGACGTTCATAAAATCGAGAAAGGGTTTAAGTACCCGACACCGCGCCGTGACGTGCTCGGGAAAATCAGCCGCAATTACCTCGATATCCGTGAATCGATGCCAGAAAAAAAGTTGCGTTCGGCGGAGCAGTTCGATCTCCGGGTGATCTTTCGCATAGCCCTTGGGTGCCGTTTTAAGCGCCGTGCCTTCCGCCTCACCAAATTGCGCGACAAATTCCGGGGCGTGAATGATGGCTTTCAACGCGTCAGCGTTGTAATCCACTTCCTGTCGGTAGCGGGCCAGGTGCTCCGGGGTGGGCGCATACATCCCACCTCCTAAAAACGACTCGCCGTCGGGTTGAAGGTGTAAGTAGTAATCCATCCGGTTGGCTTTACGACCACCTTCGGAAAACGAAGCCGACAGCCAGGTTTTGTAAGGCGATTTGTCGGTGGTGAAGCGCACGTCGCGGGCAATGCGGTAGTTGCAATTTTTCACCTCCACGCCGGTCAGGTTTTCAAACTCACCAATCCGTCGGATCAGATCACCAATCAACCCATCCATTCCGGCCTTCACGGATTCGTAGGAGCGGCGGTTGGCCTGAAACCACTCGCGGGTGTTGTTTTGCCGAAGTTGGCGTAGAAAATCGAAGGTAGCGGGGTGGAGTGGATTCACGTGGGTTGGTGAATTGTCAGTAAGGATAATTTCTTCGAAAGGTAGGCAGGCTCGCAACATTCCCAATCGTCAGGGCTGGTTTGCATCACGGGACGGATTATGAGGATATTTGTGGGTACATGCTGGGGGCACGTCAACGGCCAATTACCCCTTTTCTAACCACCAACACCCTCAGCCAATTCCACACCATGCGCATCCTGACCGGCATTCAATCCTCCGGACGGCCCCACCTCGGCAACCTGCTCGGCGCAATCCTGCCTGCCATCGAATTGTCGAAGAACCCGGACAATGAGTCATACTTCTTCATTGCCGATCTCCATTCACTCACCAGCATCAAAGATGGCCCCACCCGTCGGCAGAACGTCTACGCTGTGGCCGCAGCCTGGCTGGCCTGCGGTTTTGACACCGCGCGAAATACGTTCTGGCGTCAATCGCGGGTCCCCGAGCATACCGAACTGGCCTGGTACCTCGATTGCTTCACGCCGTTTCCAATGTTGGCCAACGCAACTTCGTTCAAAGACAAAGCCGAGCAGCTTTCCGACGTCAACGCCGGGCTGTTCATGTATCCCGTGCTTCAGGCCGCCGACATCCTGCTCTACGACGCCAACGTGGTGCCGGTGGGCAAAGACCAAAAGCAGCACCTGGAAATGACGCGCGACATTGCCGCCAGCCTCAACCACCAGGTTGGTCAGGAGGTGCTTGTGCTGCCCGAAGCCCGGATCGATGAACAGGTCATGACCATTCCGGGTACCGACGGGCGGAAAATGAGCAAGTCGCTTCACAACTACATCGACGTGTTTTTGCCCGAAAAAGAACTCAAAAAACAGGTGATGGGCATCGTGACCGACAGCACCCCACTCGAAGCCCCCAAAAATCCCGACGCCGACACCGTGTTCACGTTGTATTCATTGCTGGCACCACCTACCGACGCGCAAGCCATGCGCGAGAAGTACCTGGCGGGCGGTTATGGCTACGGCCACGCAAAGCAGGCCCTGTTCGGGCTTTTGATGGATAAATTTGCCCCCGAGCGGGGGCGATTCATCCGCTTGATTGAAAATCCCGATGAACTGGAAACCGAACTCCGGACCGGGGAAGAAAAAGCCCGCGCCGTGGCCTCAAAAACCATCCAACGCGTGCGCGACGTGCTCGGCTTTTCGTGATGGAGACCCTCAACCGCCTCGACACCGACGTTTTTCTGGCGCTCAACGGCTGGCACGCCGACTGGCTGGATGAAGCGATGTACTGGATTTCCGACCGGGAATTCTGGTTTCCGTTCTACGCCTTGCTCCTGATTTGGCTGGCGTGGAAATTTCGGTGGCGGGCGGTGGGCTTGGTGCTGGCCTTGGCGCTGACGGTCGCGTTGAGCGACCAGGTAACATCGTCGCTGATGAAACCGTTTTTTCTCCGACTCCGCCCCTGCCACGAACCGGCCATCGATCAGTGGGTTCACGTGGTGTGGGAATGCGGCGGTGCCTACGGGTTTTCGTCCTCCCACGCGGCCAATAGTTTCGGGTTTGCGGGGTTGGTGTATTTGCTGCTTCCGGAGTACCGCCGGTACAGCCGCTTTTTATTCATTTGGGCGTTTCTGATCAGTTACAGCCGGATTTACGTCGGGGCGCACTACCCCCTCGACGTGCTGACGGGCGCGGGAGTTGGCACGCTGATGGCGATACTTTGCGCAAACCTCTACCGTTTTTTCACCAGGAAATTCAACCTCCAATCCGTATGAAGTACCGGTTCATGACCGCTGTCCTCGTGTCGTTCGCTTCCCTTTCCACTGGTGCCCAATCCGCCAACGACATCGTGGGCACGTGGTTCAACGCCGAAAAAGACGGTAAAATCCAGGTGTACAAACAGGGCGACGCGTATTTTGGGAAACTCGCCTGGCTGAAAACACCCATCCTCAACGGCAAGGCCCGCATGGATGAAAACAACCAGGATGCAAGCCAACGAAATCGCCCACTGATGGGTCTTGTGCTGCTGCGCGACTTTAAACACGACGGTGGAAACGTGTGGAGCGGCGGGAAAATTTACGACCCGAAAAACGGCAAGACCTACTCCTGCAAAATGACCCTTGCCAACCGCAACCAACTTGACGTCCGCGGTTACATCGGCACCCCGCTGCTGGGTCGCACGACGACGTGGACGAGGGCGGAGTGAGTTCTATGTTTGTAGTTTGTGGTTTGTAGTTACGGGTGCAATCAACTACAAACTACAAACTGCTTTCTCGCTCAATTTGCCTACTTTTGCGGAAATTTTACCCGCGATGGCTTCCCTTAACCCCGTCAAGATATTTTCCGGCAGCAGTTCTGAACACCTGGCCCGGCAGATTGCCCGGCATTACGGAAAAGACCTCGGCACCGTGACCCTCCAGCGGTTTTCCGATGGAGAAATGGCCCCGAGTTTTGACGAGTCCATCCGGGGTTGCGACATTTTCCTGATCCAAAGTACCAACGCCCCTACCGACAATCTGTTCGAATTGCTGATGATGGTCGACGCCGCCCGGCGGGCTTCGGCCCACTACGTGACGGTGGTCATTCCGTACTTCGGCTACTCGCGGCAGGACCGGAAAGACAAGCCCCGTGTGTCCATCGCGGCTAAGCTCGTCGCCAACCTGCTCACCGCCGCCGGGGCCGACCGCCTGATTACCATCGACCTCCACGCCGGGCAGATTCAGGGATTTTTCGATTTTCCGGTCGATCATCTCGAAGGGGCCTCGGTGTTCGTGCCGTACCTGCGGGCCAAAAACCTAGACAACCTGGTTTTCGCCTCACCCGACGTGGGCGGCGTGGCGCGCACCCGGCGGTTTGCCTCGCACTTTACCGGCAACATGGTCATCGTGGACAAGCACCGGAAAAAAGCCAACGAGGTGGCCTCCATGCAGCTCATCGGCGAAGTCGAAGGGGCCAACGTCGTGCTCATCGACGATTTGATTGATACGGGCGGAACGCTTTGCAAAGCCGCCCAGTTGCTCCTCGACAGGGGGGCTGTTTCGGTGCGGGCCATTGCCACCCACCCCGTCATGTCGGGCAAAGCTCACGAAAACATCGCCGGTTCGGTGCTCGAAGAACTCATTGTATCCGACACGATTCCCCTCGCGCACCCGAATCCCAAAATTACCGTGCTGTCGGTGGCCGAACTCTTCGGCAAAGCCATCGGCCGCATCCGTGACCACGAATCGATTAGCTCGCTGTTTATAAATTACTAAATCTGGAAAAGGAAGAAAGGAGAAGGGCAAAGACCAGTTCTTCCTTTTCCTTTCTCCTTTCTCCCCAACTTTTCAATCATGAAACAACTCGAGATTGTAGGGTATAAAAGAGCGAATCTCGGCAAAAAGGCCTCCAAGGACCTTCGCGCCGATGCTCAGGTGCCCTGTGTCCTCTACGGCGGGACCGAACAAGTGCATTTTTACTCCCCGATGATTCTCTTCCGCGATCTGCTGTACACGCCCGACGTGTACGAAGTGACACTGAACATCGAGGGGGCGATTTATAAAGCCATTCTCCAGGAAGCCCAGTTTCACCCCGTCAACGAGATGATTCTGCACGTCGATTTTCTGGAAATCGTTGCCGACAAACCCATCACGGTCGAAGTGCCGCTGAAGTTTGAAGGCAATTCACCGGGTGTGCAGAAAGGCGGAAAGCTCGTGCAGAAACTTCGCAAGGTGAAAATGCGCGGCCTGGCCACCGACATACCCGACTACGTGCGCGTGGACATCACCGACATGGACCTCGGCAAATCGGTGAAAGTAAGCCAACTCAAAGTGGATAACGTGACGGTGCTGAACAACCCCAGCCTGCCCGTGGCCACCATCGACATCCCGCGCTCGCTGCGGGGCAAGGTGGAAGCCTAAGTCACTTCTTTTTCAGAGCTAATCGATGCGAAAAAGGCCGTCTCGGAATCGGGACGGCCTTTTTGTATTGCCGCCCACCCTGACGGCGGTCGATAGGCCCCACAATGGAATTGCTGTCAGGGTGAACGTCAATGCTTATCCGACTCGATGGGCGTGTACGAACTCCGGCCATTTTTGATGATGAAAAACAACAGCACTTTGGCCGGGGCGTCCGAACTGACGTTGCGCGTCAGGGTATGCGCAATGTTTCGTTTCTCAAAAAACATCTGCCCGGCGCGGAAGGTCTCGGGCTTTTGGTAATCGAGACCAATCTCGACGGCCCCTTCGAGTACGTAGCCGAACAGTTCGCAATCGTGGCGGTGGGGAACGGCGTTGTGCCCGCCGGGCGCGATGGTCATCACCGAGGAAGTCATCTGGTACTCCTTTAGTTCGGGGTCGGTCAGGGTCTCGGCCCGAACGGCCTGAAAGCTGAGCGGTGAGGCCTGAGCAGTGGGGTGGGCGTGTTGGGCGAATGCGCAGACGGCGGAAAACAGGGCCATTCCAAGCAGGGTGAAACGTTTCTGGTTCATGGAAAGTGAAGGTAGAGGTGGAACGAGGGCCACAATAAACGCAAAAACGGGCTTGATTCAACCGAAGTAAAACCAAGCCCGTCATCCGTATCGGTGTATACTTATTTTTTCGTCACCCGAATCGAAATCCGGCGGTTCTGGGCGCGGCCTTCGGCGGTTTCGTTGCTCGCCACCGGGTGCTCCTGCCCGTACCCTTCGGCTTCCAGCCGGTCGGCGGCGATGCCCAGGTCAACCAGCGCCGAGCGGACCGACGTGGCGCGTTCTTCCGAAAGTTTCTGGTTCGTTTCGGCGTTGCCCGTGTTGTCGGTGTAGCCGCCGATTTTGACGGCTACGTTCGGGTACGCCTTCAAGATTTCGGCCACGTTTTTCAACTGCTCCTGCGACGAGGGTTTCAGCGTGGCGCTGCCCGTTTCAAACGTCAGGCGGTCGAAATTGAACCAGGTTTCCTTGTCCACCACCCGGTCGCCTTCGATAAAGCCGAGCAGGTTGTTCTCCACGCCGTTGTCGGGAATGCTCAGTTCAACGCCCGAAGTGAGTTTGCGCGAACGGAACTCGCCGAGGTTTGGCGTGTACACGGCGTCATTATCGGCGGCGGTGGATTTCTCCAAATCCACGCCTTCGGTGCCACCCACGGCTTCGATGCCTTCACGGTCGTGCCCAAGCGTCTCCGACGATTGCACCGCGATGTACGGCGCGATGACCAGCGAAACGATGGACATCAGTTTGATGAGGATGTTCATCGAAGGACCAGAGGTGTCCTTGAACGGGTCGCCGACGGTATCGCCCGTGACCGAGGCTTTGTGCGGCTCCGATTTTTTGTAGAAGCGCTCTGTTTTTCCGTTCACTTCGATGTCCACGCCTTTCTCAAACGATTTCTTGGCGTTGTCCCAGGCCCCGCCGGCGTTGTTCTGGAAAATTCCCATCAGCACGCCCGCGACCGTCACGCCCGCCAGTAGTCCCCCGAGCACTTCCGGCCCGAAAATAAACCCAACGATGACGGGCACCGAAAGCGCAATGGCGCCCGGCAGCACCATTTCACGGATTGATGCCTGGGTCGAAATCGCCACGCATTTTTCGTACTCCGGTTTGCCTTTGCCTTCAAGAATGCCCGGAATTTCGCGGAATTGACGGCGCACTTCCTCCACCATTTTCATGGCCGCCCGGCCCACGGCCGCAATCGCCAGGGACGAGAAGATAAACGGAATCATGGCCCCCACGAAGAGGCCGGCCAGTACGTCGGCTTTGTAAATGTCAATGGCCGAAATGCCCGAAATGCCCACGAAGGCCGCAAAGAGCGCCAGGGCCGTCAGGGCTGCGGAAGCGATGGCGAAGCCCTTGCCCGTGGCGGCGGTGGTGTTGCCCACGGCATCGAGGATGTCGGTGCGGCCTCGCACTTCTTCGGGCAGGTAACTCATTTCGGCAATGCCCCCGGCGTTGTCGGCGATGGGGCCGAAGGCGTCAATCGCCAACTGCATGGCCGTGGTGGCCATCATCCCCGCCGCCGAAATGGCCACGCCGTACAGCCCGGCGAAGTGGTAGGAGGTGTAAATTCCCGCCGCCAGCACCAGAATGGGCAGCACCGTCGATTCCATGCCGACGGACAGCCCGCCGATGATGTTCGTGGCCGCGCCCGTGGCCGATTGCCGGATGATGGAGAGCACCGGGCGGCGCCCCATCGCGGTGTAGTATTCGGTGATGATCGACATCAACGCGCCCACAATCAGACCCGTCACGATGGCGTAAAACACGTCCATCCGGTCGAATTCCACGCCGCGGATTTCCAGCGTGCCTTCGGGCAGCATGGCGTTCACCAGAAAATACGACGCCACCACCGTCAGGATGATGGATCCCCAGTTACCCAGGTTCAAGGCATTCTGCACGCTCGAATTGTCGTCTTTGATGCGCACCAGGTAGCAGGCCAGGATCGAGAAAATCAGCCCCAGGCCGGCAATCACCACCGGCAGCACGATGGGCGCGTGGCCCAGGATGTTGACCTCGGCAGGAATGCGGATTTCGCGGCCCAGCACCATCGTGGCCAGAATCGTGGCCACGTAGGAACCAAACAGGTCAGCGCCCATCCCGGCTACGTCGCCCACGTTGTCGCCCACGTTGTCGGCGATGGTGGCGGGGTTGCGGGGGTCGTCTTCGGGAATTCCGGCTTCGACTTTCCCCACGAGGTCAGCCCCGACGTCGGCGGCTTTGGTGTAAATCCCGCCGCCCACGCGGGCGAAGAGGGCGATGGATTCGGCCCCCAGCGAGAAACCCGCCAGCACTTCGAGCGCCCGCTCCATCGGAACGCCGTTGACGTCGCCGGAATCAGCGACAAAGAAATTATAGCAGAGGATGAACAGCAGGCTGAGGCCCAGCACGGCCAGCCCCGCCACGCCGATGCCCATCACCGAGCCGCCCGTGAACGACACGTCGAGGGCGCGGGCCAGGCTCGTGCGGGCGGCGTGGGCCGTGCGCACGTTGGCGCGGGTGGCGATTTTCATGCCGATGTACCCGGCCAGGGCCGACGTAAACGCCCCGATGGCGAAGGCGATGCCGATGGTCCAGTGCGAGTTGGGCACCTGCGAACCGGCGAAGGCCAGCACGGCAGCCACCACCACGCCGAACACGATGAGCACGCGCCATTCGGCTTTCAAGAACGCAATGGCCCCGTCGGCGATGTAGCCGGCGATTTCCTGCATCCGGGCGTCACCGGCGTTCTGGCGGGAAACCCAGACGAATTTGGCGAACATCACCGCCAGCCCCAGCAGACCTAAAATCGGAACCAGATAAATAATACTATTCATGCGAAAGAGTTTGAAATGGAAATGCGGAAAGGTTAGAATTGAAAAAACTGCCCGCAAAAATAGCCGAAGGGCGCCATTTTAAAAACCGCCGGGAAAATGGTGTACTTTTTCCGAGAAGTCGGGTTAGGGCAGCGTTGTTTTTCTGGGCCATTCCGCGCAATTTCGGCTTTCGTCCACCTGCTGACCGATTCCATGCGAAACTCTCGCTCCCCGATTTTTCTGTTCCTTCTGTTGTTCCCCACGCTGCTGCTGGCCCAACCTGCACGGCCTCTCCCCCCCGGCGAAATCCTGCTCGGCCTCCAACGCCTCAATGTCCTCGGCTCGGCGCTCTACGTGGCCGCCCACCCCGACGACGAAAACACGGCCATGCTCGCGTGGCTTGCCAAGGACAAAAAGGTGCAGACTGGCTACCTCAGCCTTACCCGCGGCGACGGGGGCCAGAACCTCATCGGTCCCGAACAGGGCGATTTGATGGGCCTCATCCGCACCTACGAACTACTCGCCGCCCGGCAAATCGACGGCCCGGAGCAGTTTTTCACCCGCGCCAATGATTTCGGGTTCTCGAAAAATACCGCCGAAACGATGGAAATCTGGGGCAAGGAAGACGTCATGGCCGACGTCGTGCGGCGCATCCGAATGTTCCGCCCCGACGTCATCATCTGCCGTTTCCCGCCCGACCCCCGCGCCGGGCACGGCAACCACTCGGCTTCGGCGGTGTTCGCCGAGGAAGCCTACCGGCGCGCTGCCGACCCGACGCAGTTTCCGGAGCAGTTGAAAGACGGCCTCCAACCCTGGCAGGCCAAGCGCGTGGTCTGGAATACCTTCGCCTTCGGGGCGAGCACGGCCCAGCGGCCCGCCGAGGGCAGTTTCATCGGCGTGGAAATCGGCGGCTACAACCCGCTGCTCGGAAAATCGTACACCGAAATCGCCGCCGAAAGCCGCTCCCAGCATAAAAGCCAGGGCTTCGGCGTAGCCCGCCTCCGCGGCCTACGGGGCGAGTACCTCGTCCACAAATTCGGCGACCCTGCCCAGCGGGACGTGTTCGACGGCGTGAACCTGACCTGGAGCCGGGTACGCGGCGGGGCGGCGGTCGAAGCCACCGTCAACGACGCCATCCGGCAGTTCAACCCGACCAACCCCGCCGCCATCCTGCCCCTGCTTGTGAAGGCCTACCGCCAGCTCGACGGCCTCGACGACGCGTACTGGAAAACCCGCAAGCAGGCTGAGCTGACCGGCCTCATCACCGCCTGCGCCGGGCTGTGGTACGAGGCCAACCCCACCGACTACGCCACGGCCCCCGGCGAACTAGTGAAAATCACCGCCCAGGCCGTCAAACGCTCCGACGCGACCGTTAGGCTCACCGGCATCCGGCTCTTCGGCCTGAACCGCGACACGACGCTGACGAGAGTACTGGGCAACAACGAACTGGAACGCTTCGAGTTTTCGGCAAAAATCCCGCCGAACCAGCCCCTCACCCAGCCTTTCTGGCTGGCTCAGCCCAAAGTCCGCAAGGGCCTCTACCGCGTGGACGACCCCGGCCTGATTGGCCTGCCCGAAGCCCCCGCCGCACTCGGGGCTGATTTTCAGTTCACCGTCGAAGGGCTGCCGCTCACGCTCCGCGTGCCCCTGACGTTCAAGTACGTGGACGAAATCCGGGGCGAACTGTACCGGCCCTTCGAGGTTCGGCCCGACGTGACCGCCACGCCCGCCGACAAGGTGCTCGTGTTTAACAGCACCCAGCCCAAAACCCTCGAACTGACGCTGAAATCAGCCAAAGCCGAGGCTACTGGCGAGGTAGCGTTGGAGGTTCCGAAGGGCTGGCGGGTGGAACCGGCCCGAATTCCGTTTCAAATCGGTGCGAAGTACGGCGAGCAGAAAGTCAGCTTTTCAATTTTTCCGAACGGGGCGATGGGTGAATTTTCGGCGAAAGCCCTAGTGAAAACGCCGTCTGGCATGTCGGATAAGGGCCTAATTTCCATCACCTATGAGCACATTCCGCCCCTGAGCGTTTTCCCCACCGCCGAGGTCAAACTCGTCCGCCTCGACGTGAAAACGACCGCCCGGAACCTTGGTTACATCCCCGGCGCGGGGGACGAAATACCTGCCGCCCTCCGCCAAATCGGCTGCACGGTGACGACCCTCGACGAGAAAGCCCTGACCGGCGGCGATCTCTCGCGCTTCGACGCCATTGTGGTCGGCGTACGGGCCTACAACGTGGACGACCGACTCCGGCTCAACAACCCCCGCCTGCTGGAGTACGTCAGCGGCGGCGGCACGCTGGTGGTGCAGTACCAGGTCAATTCCTTCCTCCAAAAAGTGGATGATCCGCTCGGCCCCTACCCCTTCCGAATCGGGCGCGAACGCGTCTCGGTCGAAGAAGCCGACATGCGGGTGCTGAAGTCGGCCCACCCGGCGCTGAACTTTCCGAATAAAATCACGGCGAAGGATTTTGAAGGCTGGGTGCAGGAACGCGGCCTTTATTTCGCCAACTCCTGGGACCCGAAGTACGAAACCCTGCTTTCGTCCAACGACCCCGGCGAAGCCCCGCTCGACGGCGGGCTGCTCACCACCCAGTACGGCAAGGGCTGGTACGTGTTCACGGGCTACGCGTTTTTCCGCCAACTCCCGGCGGGCGTACCGGGGGCATACCGGCTGTTTGCGAATTTGATTTCGCTGGGCAACTCCACTCCGTCCGGCAGCGGCTCCGTGGGAGGGGCCAGCCATTGATTTTCCAACCACGTTTAACCCACTTTTCGATGAAAAAAATTGCCTTTCTGGCCCTTCTGTGGCCCTGCGCCCTCCATGCCCAGACGACCCTCCTCCACTGTGGCACGCTCATCGACGGCATCGGCAACGAAGCCCGCCGCGAAATGACGGTTGTCGTGCAGAAAAATCGCATCGTCAGCGTCGAGCGCGGCTATAAATCGCCGGGTGCGGGCGATCAGGTCGTGGATTTAAAAGCAAAGACCGTTATGCCGGGACTGATTGACTGCCACGTGCACCTGGAGCAGGAATCCCGCCGGGGCGCGGCCATCGACCGCTTCCAGCTCAACGCCGCCGACATCGCCTACTTGGCCGCGAAGTACGCCAAAACCACGCTCCTATCCGGGTTCACGACCGTCCGCGACCTCGGCGGCACGGGTGTCAACATCGCTCTGCGCAACGCCGTTAACCAGGGGCTGACCGTGGGGCCCCGCATTTTCGCCTCCGGAAAATCATTGGCCACCACCGGCGGCCACGCTGACCCGACCAACGGCTTTCGCAAGGACCTCGCCGGTGATCCCGGTCCTTACGAGGGCGTTGTGAACGGCCTCGAAGACGCCCGCAAGGCCGTCCGACAGCGGTACAAAGACGGAGCCGATTTGATCAAAATCACGGCCACTGGCGGGGTACTCAGCCTGGCCGTGAATGGGCAAAACCCGCAGTTCTCCGAAGAGGAAGTCCGGGCGGTGGTAGAAACGGCGAAGGACTACGGCTTCCCCGTCGCCGCCCACGCCCACGGGGCCGAGGGCATGAAGCGGGCCATCCGGGCGGGCGTGACGAGCATTGAACACGGCACGTACATGGACGACGAGGCCATCGAACTCTTCAAAAAATACGGCACGTACTACGTGCCGACCATCATCGCGGGCAAGAGCGTGGCCGATTCGGCCCGGATTTTCGGGTACTACCAGGCGGTGGTCGTGCCGAAGGCCCTGGCTGTCGGGCCGGTGATTCAGACTACGTTTGGAAAAGCCTACAAAGCCGGGGTGAAAATCGCCTTTGGCACCGATGCGGGCGTGTTCACCCACGGGCAGAACGCGAAGGAATTTCAGTACATGACCGAAGCCGGTATGCCGCCAATGGCCGCCCTCCAGTCGGCCACGCGCGTCGCGGCCGAACTCGTCGGCATGAAAGACCAACTCGGCACGCTGGAACCCGGCAAACTCGCCGACGTAGTCGCCACTGCCGAAAACCCGCTCCAGAACGTCAAAACGCTGATGAACGTGAGGTTTGTGATGAAGGACGGGGTGGTGTACAAGAACGAGTGAGGGAGTTTTTGATTAGTTTCGGAAAAAATTATCGCGCATGGAAACGTTGGAAATCGCTGCCCCGAAGCAGGTAGTTCGCAAAATCTCTTCAGCAGAATTCCGTAAACTGCCCGAAGGACCACCGTACTATGAACTGATTAACGGAACACTCGTCATGTCGCCTTCACCTCGCCTACCTCATCAGCGTGCAGCAAGGGATTTGTTAATTCTGATGCAACATTTCGTGCTCGAACATGGCTTAGGCGAAGTAATACCCGCTCCAATGGACGTAGAATTTGACGAAGAAAACACGTTTCAACCCGACCTCCTTTTCGTTTCTAACGAGCGGATTGAAATCATCTCGGACGGAGAAACGATTGTCGGTGCTCCCGATTTAGTGGTCGAAATCCTTTCAAAAAATAGGGTCAAAGATTTAGGAACGAAGCGGTATTTCTACGAAATCCACGACGTCCGCGAGTACTGGATCGTGGATTTGCAGAAGAAAACCATAGAAGTGCTCGAAAACCAGGACATGGAATTCGTGCGGCATAGCTACGCGAAACGGACGGGCGTCGTGGAATCGAAACTGCTGCCGGGCTTCCGTGTAAACGTGGAAGAGATTTTGAAGTAGCTTGCCTTCCAACACAAAAAAAGGCCATCCCGAACCGGGGTGGCCTTTCTGCTCAACCGATCTTTCTTGAAAGCTAAACCAGGTACGTCAGCACGGGGCATTCCACGTGGTTGACCACTTTTTCGGCCACGCTCCCGTGGACGAAGTGAGCCATGCCCGTCCGGCCGTGGGTGTTCATCACCACCAGGTCGGGGTGATAGGTGCGGACGAAGTTTTCAATGCCCGCAGCCTCGGTGGGCGCGCCGACGATTTCAAAATCGGCGCTTTCGAGGTTGAGGTTGCCGATCAGGGCGTTGGCCCGCTGGCGAAGTTCCTCGTAATCGGGCAGTTTCATGCCCGTGTCGATGGTGAGGAACACGAAATACGCGTTCTGGAGGTGCAGGAGCCGAAGGGCTTTGCGAATAAATTCCGTGTCCGAAAAGTCGGTGGGAACCACGACGCGCTCGAACGGTGCAATCGGGGCATTTTTTACCACCAACACGGGGGCTTTGGCGTAACGAACCACTTTTTCGGCGTTGGAACCGGTGGTAAATTCCTTCCATCCGCTGGCCCCTTCCGAACCCATCACAATCAGGTCAACGGGCTGGTTGGCAATGGTTTCGCCCACCGATCCATCCTCCCGCTGCACGGCAGGCGAGATATGCACCCCCGCATACTTGGGTTGGGCAACGAGGCTGCGAAGACGGTTTTCAACGCCCGATACGATTTCTTCAAACACGTCGTCGGGGTCTTCGCTGGCCAGCGCGGCGTCGAAGGTCACAACGGTTTCGGGGTATTTCACCACATCGAGGAGATAAATTGAGGCGGCATTGGTGCGGGCCAATTCGACGGCTACGTCGAGAGCCTGGAGCGAGACGGGACTGAAGTCGGTGGGGACGAGGATCGTTTTCATGGCGAGAAAACCGTTGAGGTTGAACGACACCCCAAAGGTCAGACCCTGCGCCGGGAGGAAGAATGACGGGCGTTTTCGGGGAAAATGACAAATGTTTGCGCCATCGCTCCCTGCCCCTCAAGGGGGCTCTCGTTGCTGATGCGTTCCATCGCAAGAAGAACCCCTTTGAGGGGGCTGGGGGTGAAAGTTACTGAATCGCAAACCGCCCCCGGTACGCCGGATGCACCTCGGCCAGGAACTCCGGGTGCCGGTGCAGAAACGCCACCACGAAGGGGCAAAGCGGAATCACATTCAGCCCCTTGGCCCGCACGTACTCGAACACGCCCCGCACGAGCCGGGAGCCGACGCCGTGCCCTTCCAGTTCGTCGGGCACTTCGGTGTGGGTCAGTGCGAGGGTGTTGTCACCCCGCCGCTGGAATTCGACGACCGAAACCTGGCCGTCGGTGAAGAGTTCAAAGCGATTTTCGGCGGCGTTCAGGGTTACGGACGGTTCGGGTACGAGCGTTTCGTTCATGGCTTCCTAATTTAGTTTTGAAAATCAGCTAAAAAGAAAGCGCCAGCCCATACCGGGCCGGCGCTTTTCTCACAAAAATCAAGCGTTTCAGGCGGCGTCAGCGCCCACGGCGCGGCGAATGATGTTCAGGGCACCACCGGCCTTGAACCATTCGATCTGCTGCTCGTTGTAGGTGTGGTTGACCGCGAACGAATCGCTCGTGCCGTCGGCGTGGTGGAGCACCACCGTCAGCGGCTGGCCAGGCGCGAAGCTGGTCAGGCCGATGATGTCGATGACGTCATCTTCCTGCACCTTGTCGTAATCGGCCGGGTTGGCGAAAGTCAGCGCGAGCATTCCCTGCTTTTTCAGGTTCGTTTCGTGAATCCGGGCGAAGGATTTCACCAGAATGGCCCGTACGCCGAGGAAGCGCGGTTCCATGGCGGCGTGCTCGCGGGAGGAGCCTTCGCCGTAGTTTTCGTCGCCCACCACCACCGAGCCGATGCCCGCGGCTTTGTAGGCTCGCTGCGTGGCCGGCACCGGCCCGTACTGGCCCGTGAGTTGGTTTTTCACGCTGTCGGCTTTTTCGTTGAAGTAGTTGATGGCCCCGATCAGCATGTTGTTCGAGATGTTGTCGAGGTGCCCGCGGTACTTCAGCCACGGCCCGGCCATCGAAATGTGGTCGGTCGTGCACTTGCCTTTGGCCTTGATGAGCAGCTTGAGGCCGGTCAAATCGTGTCCTTCCCAAGGTGCGAAGGGGTCGAGCAGTTGCAGGCGGTCGGACGTCGGGTTGACGATGACTTCGACCGTCGAGGGGTCTTCTGCCGGGGCCTGGTAACCCGCGTCTTCCACGGCGAAACCGTTCACCGGCAGTTCGATGCCCTGGGGCTCGTCGAGTTTCACCTTTTCACCGGCTTCGTTGGTCAGTGTGTCGGTCAGGGGGTTGAAGGTCAGATCCCCGGCGATGGCAAAGGCCGTCACGATTTCGGGCGAGGCCACGAAGGCGTGGGTGTTGGGGTTGCCGTCGTTGCGCTTGGCGAAGTTCCGGTTGAACGAGGTGATGATGGAGTTTTTCTTCGTCGGGTCCTCCATGTGCCGCGCCCACTGGCCGATGCAGGGCCCGCAGGCGTTAGCCAGCACCACGCCGCCCATGGCGTCGAAGGTGTCGAGCAGGCCGTCGCGCTCGGTGGTGTAGCGCACCAGTTCGGAGCCGGGCGTGACGGTGAATTCCGATTTTACTTTCAGGTTTTTATCCACTGCCTGTCGGGCGATCGACGCGGCGCGGGTGATGTCCTCGTAGCTGGAATTCGTGCAGGAGCCGATTAGCCCCACTTCGAGTTCGGCGGGCCACTCGTTGGCGCGGACGGCCTCGGCGAATTTGGAAATCGGCCAGGCGAGGTCAGGCGTGAACGGCCCGTTGACGTGCGGCTCGAGTTCGGAGAGGTTGATTTCGATGAGTTGGTCGAAATACTGGGCCGGGTTCTGGTACACGTCGTCGTCGGAGCGGAGGTGCTCACGCACGGCGTCGGCCAATTCGGCCACGTCGGCCCGCTCGGTGCCGCGCAGGTAGGCGGCCATTTTTTCGTCGTAGGCAAAAATCGACGTCGTGGCCCCGATTTCGGCGCCCATGTTGCAGATGGTCGCCTTGCCCGTGGCCGAGAGGCTGTCGGCCCCCGGCCCGAAGTACTCGACGATGGCCCCGGTGCCGCCCTTCACGGTGGTGATGCCGGCCACTTTCAGGATCACGTCCTTCGGCGCGGTCCAGCCGTTGAGTTTGCCCGTCAGGTGCACGCCGATGAGCTTGGGCATTTTCAGTTCCCAGGGCAGGCCCGCCATCACGTCACAGGCGTCGGCCCCGCCCACGCCGATGGCCACCATGCCGAGGCCACCCGCGTTGGGGGTGTGCGAGTCGGTGCCGATCATCATGCCGCCGGGGAAGGCGTAGTTTTCGAGCACCACCTGGTGGATGATGCCCGCGCCGGGTTTCCAGAAGCCGATGCCGTATTTATTGGAAACCGACGACAGAAAGTCGAATACTTCCCGGCTCTGGTTCACGGCGGTTTTCAGGTCTTCCGCCGCGCCGACTTTGGCCTGGATGAGGTGGTCGCAGTGCACCGTCGAGGGCACGGCCACCTGCGGGCGACCGGCCTGCATGAATTGCAGCAGGGCCATCTGGGCGGTGGCGTCCTGCATGGCCACGCGGTCGGGGGCAAAATCCACGTAGGTTTTGCCCCGCTCGAAAGCGCGGGTGGGTGTCCCGGCCGTCAGGTGGCTGTAGAGAATTTTCTCGGAAAGGGTCAGCGGGCGACCCAGAATTTGCCGGGCAGCGGCAACCCGCTCGGGCATCCGGGCGTACACCGCCTTGATCATTTCAATGTCGAAAGCCATGCGCGTAAGCGATTTAATGTATGGTTCAAAATGCGGGGCTAAAGGTACGAATACTCAGGACTTGACGGGAAAACGGGTCTAAATTCGCCGAAAATTTTCCCCAGGAAACCCCCGTATTGTCGGAACAAGCGGCTTTAAAACCGGGTTGTCCTCTCGCCGAATGAATCTTTTTTTGGGGTTGCGCCGGGGTTCATTTTCAACCCGTTGCGTTTTTGCGGCCCCTCCGCTGTTGGCCCAACCGGGCAGCGGCATTTGGCGGTTTCCCTTTTTTCCAACCTATTTTTGGGCCAAACCGTTTTGTCTGAACCACGATTTACCGGATTTTGGGATGATCAGGATTGCTGGAGCTTTTCCAGTGAGTTTCATCCTGCCAATCCGAGAATCCCGTAAATCGTGGTTCAGACAACCTAAATTATGGCAAAGAAAAATTTAGTCATCGTCGAGTCCCCCGCCAAGGCCAAAACCATCGAAGGATACCTGGGGGCGGATTTTGTCGTGAAATCCAGCTTCGGGCACGTCCGCGATTTGCCGAAAGAAGACAAGGCGATTGACATCCAGAACGGCTACAAACCGGTGTACGAGGTGTCGCCCGACAAAGTGAAGGTCATCAACGAGCTGAAGCAATTGGCCAAGTCGGCGGAGGAAGTCTGGCTCGCCACCGACGACGACCGCGAGGGTGAGGCCATTTCCTGGCACCTCAAGGAGGCCCTCAACCTGCCCGACGCCACCAAGCGCATCGTGTTCCGCGAAATCACGAAGAACGCGATTCTGAACGCGATCAAAAACCCGCGCACCATCGACCAGGACCTCGTCAACGCCCAGCAGGCCCGCCGCGTGCTCGACCGGCTGGTGGGCTTCGAGCTGTCGCCGGTGCTGTGGGGCAAAATCGACAAGGGGCTATCGGCGGGTCGTGTGCAGTCGGTGGCCGTGCGGGTTATCGTGGAGCGGGAGCGCGAAATCGCCGCCCACGAAAGCAAGTCGTCGTTCAAAGTCGTCGCGCAGTTTCTGCTCGAAGGCGGGAAAACGCTGACGGCGGAATTGCCCAAAAACTTCGAGGTTGAAGGCCAGGCCCGTGAGTTCCTCGAACGCTGCAAAGGAGCGACGTTCTCGATCAAAAACCTCGAAACCAAACCCGCCAAAAAATCCCCCGCGCCGCCGTTCACGACCTCGACGCTGCAACAGGAAGCCTCGCGCAAGCTCGGCTTTTCGGTGTTGCAGACGATGACCGTCGCCCAGAAGCTGTACGAATCCGGGAAAATCAGCTACATGCGGACGGACTCGACGAACCTTTCGGAAGAAGCGATTGCCAAAGCGAAAGCGGCCATCGAAACCGAGTTCGGCGAGAAGTACAGTCACACCCGGCGATTCAAAACGAAAAACGAATCGGCCCAGGAAGCCCACGAGGCCATCCGCCCGACCGATTTCGGTGCCCAGCGCGTGAGCGGCGACCGCAACGAGCAGCGGCTTTACGAACTCATCTGGAAGCGGGCCATCGCCTCGCAAATGGCCGACGCCCAACTCGAACGCACGACGGCCACCATCGGCATCAGCACCGTCCCGCAGGAACTCATCGCCCAGGGCGAAGTCATCAAATTCGACGGATTTCTGAAAGTGTACCTCGAATCGAGCGACGACGCCGAGGACGAGGAAAACAAGGGCATGCTGCCCCCGCTGCGCATCGGCCAGATCCTGAACCTCGACGTGCTGCGCGCCACCGAACGCTTCACCCGCCCTGCCCCGCGCTACACCGAAGCGAGTTTGGTGAAAAAGCTGGAAGAAATGGGCATCGGGCGACCTTCGACGTACGCGCCGACGATTTCGACCATCATCAAGCGGGAGTACGTGGTGAAGGAAGACCGCCCCGGCAAGGAGCGCAAATTCCGCGAACTGACGCTGAAGGCGAACGAGATTTCCGAAAAAACCGGCACCGAAAACTTCGGGGCCGAAAAAGCGAAACTCTTCCCGACCAACACGGGCATGGTGGTCAACGATTTCCTCGTCAAGCACTTCCCAAGCGTCATCGACTTTTCGTTCACGGCCAACGTGGAGCAGGAATTCGACGAAATCGCCGAGGGCAAGGTGCAGTGGCAGGACATGATCGACAACTTTTACAAGCCCTTCCACCAGACCATCGAGGCCACGATGGGGGCCGAGCGCAGTTCGACCTCCACCGCGCGGGAATTGGGCGTGGACCCGAAGACGGGCAAGAAAGTCACCGTCCGGAAGGGCCGCTACGGCTTTTTCGCCCAAATCGGCGAGGCCAGCGACACGGACAAACCCACGTTCGCCACGCTGAAAAAAGACCAGCTCATCGACAGCATCACGCTCGACGAAGCCCTGGACCTGTTCAAGCTCCCGCGTGAAGTGGGCTTTTTCGAGGACAAACCCATGACCGTCGGCATTGGTCGCCTCGGCCCTTACGTGAAGCACGACGACAAGTTCGTGTCCCTCGCCCCCGATGACGATCCGCTGACGATTGACGAAGCGCGGGCGATTCAACTGATTCAGGAAAAACGCGCCGCCGAAGCGGGCGAAGCCATCGGCACCTTCGAGGGCGAACCCATCACGAGCGGCAAGGGCAAGTTTGGCCCCTACGTGAAGCACCAGGGCAAGTTTTACTCGCTTCCCAAGGGCGTGTTCCTCAACAACCTTACGCTCGAAAAAGCCATCGAGGTGATTCAGGCCAAACGGCACTTGGAGGCGAACAAATTCCTGAAGGAATTCCCCGAAAACCCCCAGGTGAAGGTCGTCAACGGGCAATACGGGCCGTACATCACCATCGGCAAGCGGAACATCAAGATTCCCAAAGACCGCGACCCCCAATCGCTGACGTTGCAGGATTGCCTGGCGCTGGGTGGGGAGACGGTGCCGGCGGAAGGTGAAAAAGCGGCTCCGGTGAAAGCCGCCGCCAAGCCTGCGGCAAAAAAACCGGCGGCGAAGAAAAAAAACTAAGGTCCCCAGCTTCCTCCGCCGCGTCATTGCGAGCGGAGGGAATAAAATTGAGGGAATCGAGATTTTATTCCCGGAGCGAAGCGGTCCGCCGCGCGGCAATCCCCTCCCGATAGCCGAGGTAGCTTGTGGCGAGCATCGTTGTCATGGAAACGTGCTTGGTTTCAGCTCTCTCGGTCTCCGACGGGGGATTGCTTCGCTCCGGTTTTCAGACCTCGTTTTACTTGTCTGAAAACCTCCGCTCGCAATGACGGGCTGGGGAGGTTTTTTATTTGCACAGCATCCGTTTGTACCTTCGGGGATGCAACAACGTCGGAACACCGCATTCTCAATTCTCCTCGCTCTTTTTCTCAGCCTGCCCGCCCTCGCTCAGCGCGAGGGACTCATCATCGGCAAAAGCTGCAACATTTACTTCCAGCGCTGGGGCGCGGGGCGGCCGCTCCTCATTGTCGGCGACCCGGCTCTGCCGTTTGCGGGCAGCGAAGCCGTGGCCCAGAAACTGAGCAAACGCAACCAGGTCATCGTGTACGACCCCCGTGGCACGGGCCGCACTAAGCTGCCCCGGCTTGACACGGCGACGATCAGTCCCCTCCGCGCCGCCGAGGACATTGAGAGCATCCGGCAGGTGCTGCGGCTGCCCAAATTGACGTTGCTAGCCGCCCCCGGTGGGCATGCCGTGGCAAAAAACTACGCCCAGAAATTTTCGGCGAACGTGGACGGTTTGATTTGGCTGACCGGCGAAAATTGGGTATCTTCCGAAGTTTCCCGCTCGCCGAAAGTGGACAGCCTGATGGCCTTCGGAGGCCGGGAAACCGCCCAAGCCCTGCCCGCCAAACCGACGCTACGCGTGGCCTGGGCCGATTCGCCCCAATTTTACCAAACTGTGGATGGCTTCATCCGCCAACATCGCCTCGATTATGTCAAACCCGTCCCAACGAAAAAAGCTGGTGGTGCTCACGGGCGCGGGAATCAGCGCCGAAAGCGGGCTTAAAACCTTCCGCGACTCCGACGGCCTCTGGGAAGGTCATTCCATTGAGGACGTCGCCACGCCGATGGCCTGGGAGCGCAACCCCGGCCTGGTGCTGGAGTTCTACAACCAGCGCCGCAAGCAAGGCATCACCGCTGAGCCGAACGCCGCCCACCGCATCCTGGCCGAACTGGAGCAGCACTTCGACGTGCAAATCATTACGCAAAACGTGGACAACCTGCACGAAAAAGCCGGTTCCACCCACGTGCTGCACCTGCACGGCGAACTGATGAAAGCCCGCTCGACCATAGACCCCAACCTCGTTTACGACCTCAAAAGCTGGGAACTCAACCTCGGCGACACCTGCGAATTGGGCAGCCAGTTGCGCCCGCACATCGTCTGGTTTTACGAAGACGTGCCCGCCATCCGGGAAGCCGCCGAAATCGCGTCGGAAGCCGACATTTGCCTCGTCGTCGGTACCTCGCTGGTGGTGTACCCGGCGGCGGGGTTGGTGGATTTCGTGCCCAGTTCCTCCCCCATCTTCGTTGTGGACCCGAACGCGCCGACGGTTTCGCGCAAAAACGTGGTGTACGTGAAGGAAAAAGCCACGGTGGGGATGGAGAAGGTGCGGGAGGTGCTTTTGAAATCAGTTTGAAGTTTGTAGTTCGTAGTTTGAAGTTAGTGGATGGAGGTTTCAGGAGAATCCCTGAATTTTGCAACTGTTTGCGTCGGGCGTTGATTCAACTCCGAACTTCAAACTTCGAACTCCAAACTTCGAACTCCAAACTCCTTCCCCACCGTGCAACTCCTCGACGGCAAGGCCGTTTCCGCCCATTTCAAGCAGCAAATCGCGCAAGAAGTCGCTGACATCCGGGTCAGCGGCGGCAAGATTCCTCACCTCGTGGCCATTCTGGTGGGCACCAACGGGGCCTCCGAAACCTACGTGGCCAGCAAGGTGCGCAACTGCGAGGAATTGGGCTTTCACTCCACCCTGCTCCGCTTTCCCGATACGATTTCCGAAGACGAGTTGCTGGCCGAAATCCAGCGGGTGAACGAGAACGCGGACATGGACGGCCTCATTGTGCAGCTTCCCCTGCCCGCGCACGTCAACCCCGACCGGGTGGTGGAGGCCATCGACCCGCGCAAGGACGTGGACGGCTTCCACCCCATCAACCTGGGCCGCATGGCCAAGGGCCTGCCCGCCTACGTGTCGGCCACGCCCCAGGGTTGCCTGATGCTGCTCGAACACTACGGCATCGAAACGGCGGGCAAGCACTGCGTGGTGATTGGCCGGAGCCAGATTGTGGGCCTGCCCATGACGCTGCTCATGCAACGCAACGCCTACCCCGGCAACTGCACGGTGACGGTGTGCCACTCGAAAACGAAGAATTTACCCGAAATCACCCGCCAGGCCGACATCCTCGTGGCCGCGCTGGGTCGGCCCGGCTTCGTAACCGCCGACATGGTGAAGGAGGGGGCCGTGGTGATTGACGTGGGCCTGGAGCGGGTGCCCGACGCGAGCAAGAAAAGCGGCTTCGCGCTGAAAGGCGACGTGGTGTTTGACGAAGTCGCGCCGAAATGCAGCTACATCACCCCCGTGCCGGGGGGCGTGGGGCTGATGACGATTGTTTCGCTGATGAAAAACACGCTGCTGGCGGCGAAGGGGGGGATTTTTGATAAGTGAAACGCTACCTTCTCACCTCGGTCAGTGCAGTGGCACACACATTGAAATGGCTTGAAATAGTGGTCAATGTGCTATAGATCAAGACCACGTTAACAGTATTTTTATGAACATTCCCGAAGATCTAGAGAAGTTTAAGGACTACCCTGAAGGTAGTACACACAAAAGGCTCTATGATTCATACCACTTGCCCTTCCAAGAGTATCTAAACAAATATTTTACAGACGAAAACTTTTTTGCATGGTCGCACTGGACGAAGTGGTTTGAATGGATTGGAGCCGCTTTTGATGAAGAAAAACGTGAATTCTTCAAACAGAGGGCAGGATACTATAGGATTGACATGAATTTTCGAGCTATGGAAAATTTTTATAAATATTTAGAAATCGATTATCTACCTCAGGATATCAAAATGGTGATTTCATTTTTGAAATACGATGGCTTCTTTGCTAATTACAAACTTGAAATTGAAGATTGGATGAACCTCAAAAATTTTAGGAATCCTAAACAACAGATAGATTCAAATCAAAAAAGCATAAATGAGTTATTATCAATACAGTATGGTGATAATTATATCAGGTATACATTTATAGATCTGCCTTGGTGGGATATAACACGAGGTGACCCTCTGGGGAAATGAAACCAGCTAACAATAGTTTACTCCCGCTATAGTTCGCATCTTGCGAGTGATGAGTATCGAAAGCGCCTCTGGCGCGTGGTGGATTGGGAGTGCGTTTCTTGTTGTTTAATTTCGTTGAATTGTAAAGTCAAATCATTGACAGTTGGCGAGTTTGAAAGAACGGAATAGCCCCGTTGTTCGCGATTTGTAATCGCGATCTTGGATGAAGCGGGTCTGTGACCCGCCACCGGTTCACGTCGAGGCCGAACGCTAATAAGCCAAGTACTTCGTCAAGCCAACGCCTACCTTGCTGAACCATTGGCCGCTCACGCGGCCCGCCGTTTGCAAAACGGCGATTATATCAGTTCCGGATGAACATCCGGAACAACACAGATTGATGGTACCATTAAGAAACACAAAAAATAATGGAGAATAATTCACGGATTAATCAATCATTTAAAAATCTAGCTTCCTTCTCAGAGGAAGTTTTAGTTGTTTGCCCACACTGTAACAAACAAGCATTGATTTCAACAAAATTGGGTAAATATACCGTACCTTATCCAATGTGGGGCTTTCATTCGATATTTTCGTGCAATCATTGCTTCAAACCTGTTGCTGATAATTCCTGGTTTGGAACAATGATTATTTCACCAGTTGATGCTAACTGTGGATACTGCGGCTCAACTTTGAAAAATGAAAGTAGATTAGTTAACAAGTTTCAAAGTAAAATGAAAATATTTTGCAAGGTTTGCAAGCAAGAGCGCATTTATCAAGCTAAATATGTTAAAACTTATGCAAACGATAAACAAGCGACAGACCCCTACTTTGGAATGCAACTTTGGCTACAAACATCTGTAGATGACAATATTCTATGGGCTTATAATTTTGAACATTTGACATATATAAAAGAATATGTTGAAGCAAAATTGAGAGAAGCAGTTGCTGGTGGAAAGTATTCTCTTGCTTGGAAGTTACCGAAATTCATAAAAGCAGCAAAAAACAGACAGAAAATATTAAAGGCAATTAAGCGACTCGAAAAAAAAGTATCTCATATATAAACTCTTAATCCTCGGTCAGTAAACCCAACCGCCCTAGCCCGTACCCTCACGGGTCGGAACCGCCGATGCATTTAACAGCTTGACTCGTTTCCCGCGCATTCAGGCCCGTCCCCTGACACGGGCCAGGGTGATTATACTGAACTAAAAAACGCCATACACGAACCCCAAATGGAGAACAAATCCTATCAAACCCCTTTCGCTCAAACCTACTTCCACGGCACAAAGGCGGATTTGAACATGGGAGAGCTGTTGCAGGTTGGTTTCAACTCAAATTACGAACAACACGGCCCTCTAAACCACATTTATTTTACCGCCACGTTGGACGCGGCGATTTGGGGGGCTGAACTGGCCGCGGGCGAAGGAAATCAACGAATATATCTGGTCGAACCCACGGGCAGCTTTGAGGATGACCCGAATTTGACGGACAAAAAGTTTCCGGGAAATCCCACAATGTCCTACCGTTCCCAACACCCGCTCAAGGTGGTTGGGGAAGTGACGGGTTGGCAAGGCCACGCTCCTGCGCAGGTTCAGGCCATGCAAGACGGGCTGGCCAACCTTCGGGAACAAGGACTGGACGAAATCGTGAATTAACCGCACCGCTTTTGTCATCGGCACCCGCCCTGGTTGCGCGTTGTACCCGCTCCCCCCCGGTGAGCAGGTAGCCCGAAGAAGAGAGAATCTCCACGGATTGCGAATGGATACGGGAGCGTGCCCGGCGGCGCCAGGACGCCTCCTCCAGAAGCGACGCGGGTCGGGACCGGAGGGGGCGTCGTTGGTTTTTGTAGAGAGCGTGGCAACGTGTGTGTGAGGAGTTACAGGTTTTGTGGGACCAGTTGCAACCTTTGTGAGAGCTATTGCAACTTTTGTGGGAGCCGTTGCACGTTGCGTTAGGGCCGTTGCACGTTGCGTTGGAGCCGTTGCATTCTTTGTGGAGGTCGTTGCATGTTGCGTTAGGGCCGTTGCATGCTTTGTGAGAGCCGTTGCAACTTGCGTTAGAGTCGTTGCAACTTTTGTGGGAATCGTTGCACGTTGCGTTAGAAGGATTGCAACTTTTGTGGAGGTCGTTGCACGGTATGTGGGAGGTGTTGCAGCCTGGGTTCTCCCTGGGCTAAGGTTGTTCTGCCGAACCACCCTGCAACACGTCAAGCCGAACCCGCGCGGGCGTTTCGCGCTCCTGACCTTACCGGGTTCATTCACCTCAGGATGCAGTCGGGCTGGTCAAATCCACTTCAACACCCAGTTAACCAGCTTCCGCCCTCTTTCGGGCAGGTCAACGAGCAAAACAGCTTCCTCCAATTCCTGAATGGGTGTGTGCAGCAGCTTGGGGTCGTGGGTATGCCAATTTTACAATCCGCATTCCGCAATCGAAAATCACCCCAACACCACCGGCCCGTCCTGGTTGATGCTCGACACGTAGATTTCGCTTTCAATCTGCACGCCGGTGAAGGCCCGCTGCATGGCTTCGCCCACGCGCTTGGCCGTGTCGCGGTCGCGGCTGAGGGCGAACATCGAGGGGCCAGCGCCGGAAATGCTGCACCCCAGCGCCCCGGCGTCGAGGGCGGCACCCTTCACCTCGTCGAACCCCGGAATCAGGATGGCCCGGACGGGTTCGATGATGACATCCACCAGCGAGCGGCTGATGAGGTCGTAGTCCGATTTCATCAGGCCCGCCACCATGCCGGCCACGTTGCCCATCTGCGTAATCGTGTTTTTGAGCGAGGTTTCCTTGCGGAGGATGTTGCGGGCGTCGCGGGTGTTCACCTCGATTTGCGGGTGGACGATGGTGGCGAACAGTTCCTTCGGCGTGTCGATTTTAATCACGTCGAGGGGCGCGTAGCTGCGGATGGCCACGAAGCCGCCGAGCAAGCACGGCGCGACGTTGTCGGCGTGGGGCGTGCCCGAGGCGAAGCGCTCGCCTTCCATCGCGAAGGGCAGCAGGTCGCGCTGGGCCAGCGGGCGGCCCAGCAGTTCGTTCATCGCAAATACCCCCGCCACCGACGAAGCCGCCGACGAGCCGAGGCCACTGCCGAGGGGCATTTTCTTCTTCAATTCCACGGTCACGCCCTGCTCCGAGCCGATGTGCCGCAGGAAAGCCAGCATCGAAATGCCCACCGTGTTCTTGGCCGGGTCAAGAGGCAGGCGGCCCTCGTCGCCTTCGATTTTGGTGATTTCAATGCCGGGGCTGGCTTTTTTGCGGAGGATGATTTCGTCGCCAGGGTTGTCCACGGCAAACCCGAAAATGTCGAACCCGCAGGCGACGTTGGCCACGGTGGCGGGGGCGAAGACTTTGATGGATTCCATGCTGATTTGCCGAAAAAGCGGGCGGACCGCTTTTCAGGCTTCTTTTTCGATAAATTCTTTGAAGGAAATGATACCCTGAAAACCTTTTTTCCGAAGCCCTTCGACCAATCGGTCATCCCGCGAAATGAATTTAATCCCGAGTTCAATGGCAAGGGCAATGTACGGCGCGTCGTCTTCGTCTACGTCCTTACACCACCGATACGCTTCGACATAGCTACCCGTAGAAACAATAAAATTCGGCACGACGGTCACCAGCGAAAACACGTCCAGCGTGAATTGCCTCAACTCTTCGATGGTGAGTTTTGCTTTTTCGAGAAGTACGTCCTGGTGTTCCTGAATTTCGGCCAACGCGTAATCGAGCGTGCAAAAAAGTCCTTGCTCGAACATGACTTTGTATTTCGCTTTGCCGCTAATCAGGCAGGAAAACAAAACGTTCGCGTCGATTACGAATCGGGGAGTATGTCTTTCAGCACCGTTGCCTTGTACTTCTTCCATGCGCGGTGTTTTGCTTCTTTGAACAGTTGGTCGTGGTCCAGACCGGCTTCCTTCACGGCAGCGTCGAGTTTCAGCGCGAGCCGGTGCATTCGCTCCAACTCCAAGTCGTGCTGAATTTTTTCGGCCAGCGCCTTCAGGCCGTACTCGCGCACTAGTTCATCCGGCACTTCAATCGTCAGCGTTGCCATGCGTTTGCAGGTTTGATGCGCCGAAGTTACGCCAAATAACTCCCAATCGAAACGATGTCGGCGAACACGCCGGAGGCCGTCACCTCGGCCCCGGCACCGGGGCCTTTCACCACCAGCGGACGTTCGTGGTACCGTTTGGTCGTAAACGAAATCACGTTGTCGGCTCCTTCCATCATGAAAAACGGGTGGCTCGGGCCGACGCTCTTCAGGCCGATGCTCACCTTGCCGTGCTCCAGCGTGGCGACCATTCGCAGCTTCTCGCCCCGTGCGTCGGCAGCGTTGACCCAGCCTTCAAAAACCGAATTGCACTTCTCCAATTCTTCGAAAAATGCGTCCACCGTCGGGGCTTCGTCGCAGCTTTTGGGCAACAGTGGCGTGATGTGGACGTCCTCCGGTTCGAGCACGAGGCCGATTTCGCGGGCCAGAATCAGAATTTTCCGGGCCACGTCCTGCCCGCTGAGGTCTTCGCGGGGGTCGGGTTCAGTGTAGCCTTTGGCTTTGGCCTCGCGCACGATGTCGGCGAAGCGCAGGCCGGGGCGGAAGGTGTTGAAAATGAACGACAACGTCCCCGACAGCACGGCTTCGATTTTCAGAAACCGGTCGCCCGACGCGATGAGTCCTTGCAGCGTGTTGATGACCGGCAGGCCCGCGCCGACGTTGGTTTCGTAGAGAAACTTCACGCCCTTCGCCAGGGCCAGCCGATGCCGCCGGGCGTAGTCCTCGTACCGGCCCGAGTTGGCGACTTTGTTCGGCGTCACGACCGACACGCTGGCACCGAAGAGCGGTTCGTAGAAGTTAACGATGTCCTTGTTGGCCGTGCAATCCACGAAAATGGAGTTCGGCAGGTTGAAGGCTTTCAGTCGTTCGACAAACTCCGCGAGGTTGGCGGGCTGGCCGTCTTCGTCCAGCCGTTTTTTCCAATTGCCCTTGTGAATGCCGCCTTCGTCGAGGAGCATTTTTCGGGAATTCGTAATGCCCACGAGCCGCACGCGGATGGCTCGGTACTGGCGCAGGTATTTTTCCTGGTGTTCCAACTGGTCGAGCAACGCGCTGCCAATCAAGCCCGTGCCGACGAGAAACACGTTGAGCGTCTGGAGTTGGTCGGCGAAAAAGCTTTCGTGGATGACGTTCAGGGCTTTCGACAAATCCTTTTTCTCGATGACCACCGAGATGTTCAACTCCGAACTGCCCTGGGCCGTGGCCACGATGTTGATGCCGTTTTTGCCCAGCACCGAAAACAAGCGCCCCGACACGCCCGTGTGCCGCCGCATCCGCTCGCCCACCACGGCGATGACCGAGAGGTCGTGCTGAATTTCGACGCCCTCGATGTGGCCCTGCTGGATGTCGGCGGCGAATTCGGCTTCGAGAATCCGGCGCACGCGGTCGGCGAATTTGGGGTCGATGGCGAAGCAAATCGTGTGTTCGGAGGAGGCCTGCGAAATCAGCACGACCGAAATCTGGTGCCGGGCCAGGGCTGCGAACAGCCGCGCCGACACCCCCGCCACGCCAATCATGCCCGCGCCCTGGAGATTGACCAGCGCGAGGTTGTCGATGGACGAAATGCCCGTAATCGTGTAGCTGGCCTCGCCCGCGTTGCGGCTCACGACGGTGCCCTCGAACGTCGGGTTGAACGTGTTCAGCACCCGAATCGGGATGTTGCGGGCAAAGGCCGGTTGCAGGCTGGGCGGGTAAATCACCTTCGCGCCGAAGTGCGTCAGTTCCATCGCCTCGGCGTAGCTGATGCTCGGCATCGTGAAGGCGTTGCGCACCTTGCGGGGGTCGGCGGTCATCATGCCGTCCACGTCGGTCCAGATTTCGATTTCGGCGGCGTTGAGGGCCGCGCCCACGATGCTGCCCGTGTAGTCGGAGCCGCCCCGGCCCAGCGTGGTGGTTTCGCCCCGCTCGGTGCTGGCGATGAAGCCGGTGATCAGTTGCAACGCGCTCGTTTTGTCGAAATGCTCCCGAATCAGCCGGTTGGTGAGGTCGAAGTTAACCGTGGCCATGCCGAAATGCGCGTCGGTTTTGATGACCGTGCGGGCGTCGAGGTAGTCGCAGGCCACGCCCTGGGCGCGGAGGATTTCATAAATCAACCGGGTGGAAAGCCGCTCGCCGAAGCTCACGACGAGGTCGGAGGTGCGGGGCGAAAACTCGCGGAGGAGCGAAATGCCCCGCAGCACGTCGTCCAATTCCATGAACAGCGTCAGCACGCCCGCCGTCACGGCCCCGCGGGTGCGGGGTTCGATGAAGGCGTCCACCACGGCGAGGTGTCGTTTTTTGGCTTTCTCGAAAAGGTCGTGGTACTCCTCGGCCGCGGCGGCCCGCTGGCCCATGTCGAGGAGTTGGTTGGTGAACCCGCCCATGGCCGAAAACACGGCGGCGATGGGTTGCTGGCGGTCAAGGCGGCTTTTGAGGATGTCGAGCACGGCCCGGATGCTCTCCACCGAGCCAACCGAGGTGCCGCCGAATTTCAGGACGTTCATGAAGATGGGAAGGATACTGGAATCAGGGCGTCAGCAGCGTGATTTCCCCGATGTTTTTAAAATCGTCGGTGTTGAAGGTGGCAATGGTCGAAATGCCGTTGGCGAGGCCAATGGCGGCAATTTCGGCGTCGTGGACGCGGAAACCTTTAGTTGGATATTTCGCCAGTAGCGTTTCCAATTCAAGTAGCGTCGAGAGCGACGGGTAGAGAATTGGATACTGTTTGCGGTAAATTTCAACGGCTGTCAGCGCCTCCTCGTAGTCTAAAATTGGAAAATCACCTTTGGTAACGGCCACGAAAAATTCGACCAGATTCTTGGACGTAACCCAATAATCAGCACCCGGACGACGCAAAAATACCTGGCTTTGCTGGTGAAATTGGGAGGTTTTTTGAACGGCGTAAACCAAAATATTCGAGTCCAACAACACGCTATTCTTCGTAGGCATATTGTCGGATGTTCACGTTATCGAGGTTGGGTCCTTTGCTTGAAGTGGGTAATTGGTCGAGCCAGTGGTGGCCTTGCTCGGTCGTTTCCCCTGTTTCAAGGCGTTCGTAAGAAACGTGCAGCGCCTCCAGCAACTGCGTCACCAGCGCCACCTGGCTTTCGTCGAGGGTGATTTTCAACTGCGTCATGGTCGGTAATGGACAGAGGTTGAACCGCAAAGATAGCCGCCCCCTGCCGTTTTCACGCCCCAAAAGCCGTTTTTTGGGCCGCGCAAACTTACGCCGGGGAAAAAGGGTTAACTTGAAACCGCAGATGAAACGGATTGAACGGATGCAACGGATGGGTTGCCCGCGCCACGAATCACCAACTGAAAACCGAAAACTGTAAACCGAAAACTGATGCTCGGCTACCGCTTCTCCGACTTCGTCCCCGACGAGCAGCAGGACTCGCAGAAAAGCAAGTTCGACCAGCTCCTCAACATTTTTAACCAACTCCTCACCATGTCGTCGGGCGACGTGGCCCAGGCGATGGCCTGGCTCACCCAACTCGACAAGCAGTACAACCTCACCGACGACAACTACGGCATCGGTGATTTCTTCGAAGACCTCAAGCGCAAGGGCTACATCACCGAGCAGAACGAGGAGGGCGAAGTGCAACTCACGCCCAAAGGCGAGCAGAGCATCCGCAAGCAGTCGCTGGACGAGATTTTCGGGAAACTGAAAAAAACGAACACCGGCGGCAACCACCGTACGCCCTTCACCGGCCCCGGCGACGAGCTGAACACCGACCGCCGCGAGTTCCAGTTCGGCGACGAAATCGACCAGATCGCCATGACCGAAAGCCTGCGCAACGCGCAGATCAACAACGGCATCGGCGAGTTCATGCTGACCGAGAACGACCTCGAAATCATGGACAAGGAGTTCAAAACCCAGACCTCCACCGTGCTGATGATTGACATCAGCCACTCCATGATTCTCTACGGCGAAGACCGCATCACGCCCGCCAAAAAAGTGGCGATGGCGCTGTCGGAACTCATCATGACGAAATACCCGAAAGACACGCTCGACATCATCGTGTTCGGCAACGACGCCTGGCAGATTCAGGTCAAGGACCTCCCCTACCTCGAAGTCGGCCCGTACCACACCAACACCGTGGCGGGCATCGAACTGGCGATGGACCTGCTACGCCGCCGCAAAAACAAGAACAAGCAGATTTTCATGATCACCGACGGGAAACCGACGTGTTTGAAGGAAGGCATCCGGTACTACAAAAACTCGTTCGGCTTGGACAAGAAAATCCTGAACAAAACCCTGAATCTGGCCGCGCAGTGCCGCCGCTTGAAAATCCCCATCACGACGTTTATGATTGCCCGCGACCAGTGGCTGCGCGAATTCGTGCAAGAATTCACGAAGGTCAACAACGGCCGGGCGTACTACTCGTCGTTGCAGGGCCTGGGCGAGTTCATTTTTGAAGATTTCGAGCGAAATCGGAAGAAGAACGTGCGGTAAAGTCCAACCAACGAGTTTCCAGCCGTAGCAGGGCTGTGCGTTGACACGGCTGGAAACGGCCCGGCCCCGCAGCCAGCCGTGCCTCCCCACAAAGCCACTACGGCTGGCTGCTCACCGGTTTTCAAACAGTCCCACATTCTCCCGCGTCACCTCGAACACGCCGGGGCTGACGGAAAACGGCACCGCCGCCACGCCCGCCCGCGCGTCGTTGCTGGTGATCGCGTTGGTGCCGTGGGCCAAATCGTAGAGAAACTGCGCGCCGTACCAGGTGAAGGTTTCGCGTTTTTGCCCCACGCAGTAATCAATCGCGCCGTCGCGGAGGAGTTGGAGCATTTCCGGCTCGTAGTTCACCGTCGTCACCTTCACCTTCCCGATTTTTCCCGCCTCGCGAATCGCCACCGACGCGCCGGGGGCCGCAGCCGCCGTGAAGCAGGCGAGGCCCGCCAAATCGGGGTGGGCGGCGAGCAAATCGGCCGTTTGTTTCGCGGCCACCTCGGCGTTCGATTTTTCGTCGTAGGGGCCGAGGGGCTGCATCGCCGGGTGCTTTTTCAAAACGTCCAACAGTCCCCGGAACCCAGCTTCCTGGTTGCTCAGGCCGGGGATGCCGAGGTAGGCGATTTTGCCCCGCCCACCCGTGAGCCGCACCAGCGCCTCACCCTGCAAGCGCCCGATTTCGTACCAGTCCGTGCCGAGAAAGCAGTGCCGCTTGGAGCGGGGAATGTCCGAATCGTAGACGACGGTGGGAATACCCGCGTCCACCGCTTTGTTGATGGCGCTGGCAATGGCCTGGTCGGTGCCGTTGATGAGCAGACCCGTCGGGCGGGTGCCGATGACCTGCTCGATGACGGCGATTTGCCCGGCGATGTCCCACTCCTCGGGGCCGAGGATGGAGACCTTCACGTTGCGGGCTTTTCCCCAGGCCAGAAACGCCTTCTGGTCGTGGTTGACGTAAAACGGAAAATTCCGCAGCGGCGTGACCATGACGTATTCTTCGTTGGTCAACGGCTTTTTTTCGCGTCGCTGAGTGGTTTGGGTGGTTGAATGCTGCTCACGCGGCGGGAGTTCGCAGGAGAAAAGAATTAACCACAGAGGTAGCAGAGTTTTGCACCGCGCGGCGGACCACAGAGTTTCGCAGAGTTTTTTTTCTCTGTGTACTCTGCGCAAAACTCTGCTACCTCTGTGGTTAAACCCGACACTCATTTTTTCAAAAACAAATCCACGTTCCCCGCGTCGATTTCCACTTGCCCGGTGCTGACCGCCGAGGGCACGGCCACCACGCCTGCCTTCCGGTCGTTGGCCGTCAGCGCGTTGGTGCGGTGGACCAAATCGTGGAGAAACTGCGCTCCGTACCAGGTAAACAGTTCGCGCTTCTGCCCGACGAGGTGCTGAATCACTCCCTGCTTCACCAGTTTCAGGTGCTGTTCTTCCGCGTCCACCGTCGTGATTTTCACGTTGCCGATTTTCCCGGCTTCCTTCACCGCCAGCGCGATGCCGGGACCAGTTTCGGAGGTGAAGCCGCACAGCCCGGCCAAATCGGGATGGGCCGAGAGCAGGTCGGCGGCCACGCGGGCGGCGTCTTCCAAATCGCCCTTCACGCCGTAGTTGCCGATGAATTCCATCTTCGGAAACTTCTTCAGCGCGTCCTGCACGCCCCGGAACCCGGCTTCCTGGTTGCTCAGGCCGAAAATGCCCAGGCAAGCCACCTTGCCCCGCCCGCCCGTGTGCCGGGCCATCGCTTCGCCCTGGAGGCGGCCCATTTCGTACCAGTCGGTGCCGAGGAAGGAATTTCGGTTCGATTTGATGTCCGAATCGTACACGACGGTGGGGATGCCCGCCGCCACGGCCCGGTTGATGGCCTGGGCGATGCCGGGGTCGGTGCCGTTGATGAGTAAGCCCGCCGGACGGGTGCCGATGACCTGCTCGATGGCGGCAATCTGGCCGGGGATGTCCCAGTCCGCCGGGCCGATGATGCTGGTTTTGACGCCGTTTTGCTGTCCCCAAGCTTTGAATGCTTTCTGGTCGTGGTTTACGTACAGCGGCAGGTTAATCAGCGGCGTGACCATCACGTACTCCTCTTCGCCCGCGGCGAAGGTGACGGCGGCCTGGACGGTTTCGGTGGTGGAGACGGTCGTCTGCGCCTGCCGGGGCGGGAGTTCGCAGGCGATGAGAAGCAGGAAACTTAGAGGCAGTAGGTTTTTCATTCGTGAAAGGTTTTAACCACAGAGTTCACGGAGTTTTTGCACAGAGTTCGCAGAGTTTTTCCGTGTCCTCTGTGAAAAACTCCGTGAACTCTGTGGTTAAAAAAACGCTCATTTTTTCTTCAACACAAACACCCAATCGTCGTTCAGTTCCTTCGGGTACTGAAACGCCCCGTTGGCCTTCGCGTCGCAGTCGGGCAGGACCGTTTTTTCGCCCGTTCGGGGGTTGAACATCGTGACCGAAAACAGCCCAGCGTCGCGGGGCAGCACCACCCGGCAGGCCGACAACCGGCTGTACACCAAGTACTCCCGCCCCGGCTCGGCCAGGCAGAGGTTGCCGAAATTGACCAGCTCGTTGCGGGGTTCGAGTTTCCAGAACTCGGTTTGCTCGAAAATATCCTTCATGTGCCGGTAGTACGGCAGCATCGTCATCGCGTCGTTGCCCCGGCCGTTGATCCAGCCTCCGCCCGCGTCGGCTCCCGCCCCGGTGCCTTCGGTGGCCCGTTCGCCGGTGGTCTGGTGGCCCCCGGCCATCACGATTTCCCAGGCCAGGCGGCGGCGGTTGTCGGCGTTGCGGCCGTTGGGCACTTTGGTGGCCGTGGCCCCGCAGCCCCACACGGGGTAGTGGTCTTCGTAGCCGTATTCCTCGTTGATTTGCGGCAGAATCCGCCCCGTTTCGGCCTGCTTGCGGCGGCATTCGCTGATGAACGCGTACCCCCCGCACTCGTCCCACGACTGGTAGAGCACCATGTCCACCCAGGGCGCTTTGCGAAACGGAAAATCGGCGTGGCCGTGGACCGAAATCAGGTGCTTCACCGGGTCAACGGCCTTGAGCAGCGTGCCCATTTTCTCCACCCATGCCTCGTTGCGGAACAGGTGGTACTCGTTGGTCACGTCCCAGGTGATGTTCTCGAAGGCCGAGTAGCGGGCGGCGGCGTAGCAGTAGTAGCGCTGCTCGTCCGCGTTCCCCATGTTCGTCTTTTTGAACGGGTCGCAGCCGTGGTCGAGGCCGTCGAGGTAGAAAATGAGCGAGACGAGGATGCCCTTCTGCCGGGCGTAGTCCACCAGGCGGTCGAGTTTCTGCCAGTGGGCCACGTTGAAGCGGGTCACGTCGAAGCCGGGGTTGTCGAGGTCGTCGGGGCGCTGGGCCACCCAGGGCGTGAGTTTGAAGGTGAAATGTTTCGATTCCTTCACCAGCGGCTCGGCCCAGCGGGTACCGTCGTCCTGCCGGGCGTTCATCGCTACCCGAATCCGGTTGATGCCGTGGCGGGCCAGCCGGTCGAGGGCGGCGCGGATGACGGCCTCGTCTTTCCAGCCCATCAGCCAGTACGTGGTGGTGCTGTTCCAGAAAAAATGCTCGCCCGTGCCCTCGTGCAGGAAATGCCAGGGGTGCGCCGGGTCCACGCGCAACGGGCCTTTTCGGGTGGATTTTTGGGCGGTGAACGTGCCCGAAACCGTCTCCCGTTTGCCACCCTGCTCGTAGGTCAAGGTGTAGGTGTAGCTTCCGGGTTTGGCGGGCATGAACCGCACTTTCGCCGTGCGCCCGTCCTGCGCGTCGCAGAACCCGGCGGCTTCGGTGACTTGCCCGGTTTCGTCGGTGAACCGGCCCGTCAGCGTCGCCTCGGCGAAGGGGTTGTAGGCCGTGGGCTTTTTCAGCGTCAGAGTGCCTTCCCAGAAATCGTAGGTGTCCACCGTGGCCTTCGGCGCGGCAAACGTGAAGCCGAAGGGCTTTTTTTGGGCGAGGGCGAGGTGGGAAAGGAGGAGGAGGAGGGGGAGGTTTTTCATAGAAACAGTTCGGAAAATTTTACCGGATGCACGCAAATCAATCCTTCCCCAACCCGTCATTGCGAGCGGAGATTTTCAGATAAAGTGAAACGCAATCTGAAAATCGCAGCGAAGCAATCCCCCATCGGAGACCAGCATAGCTTTGGGCGAAAACGGTTGGCATGGAAGTGTGCTTGGTTTTAACTCTTTCGGTCTCCGATGGGGGATTGCTTCGCTCCGAAAAATGAATTTCGCTTCGCTCATTCATTTTTCTCCGCTCGCAATGACGCGTTGGGGAGGTGCGCAGCATCAGTTTTCAAAGTCTTCAAGCGGTTCGTTAAAATCGTCGGGGATACTTGCTTTGCCTTCCAAACCCCCTAGCCGTACGCCTTTCTTTTCCCCCAGGAAAATGACGATTACTTTCGCTTTACCAGCGATGGGCGGCGCTTCGCTCAGAGTGATAGTGCCGTTTTCGTAAATTCATTCGATGGTCGTAAGCATAGCTCTTGCTTTGTTGGAGAAGGAGTCGATGATAAAAGTTCTACTGAATTTCAACATTACCATTACCTTTTTGGCGCAAGAAGTCTAGGATTCTATTCTGTACAAGTTCAAGTTCTTCTTTGCTTAATTTTTGTCCATTTTTCCAGAAATAAATAGAATCTCTAAAAAGAATGAAGCCATTAAAATAATTCACTTCTGCATGAATTTCTCTCAAGCCGTCTCGATAAACTACGGTTTCGCCACGGTTAATGAATTCAATTGAAAAGCTCATTGGTTCGAGTAAGTGTTTTGTAGACTATTCGACTTCACCCCACCCGCCGCTTCACCACCTGGTCCAACCAAATGGCCCCAATCAGAATCAGCCCCAGGATGATTTCCTGCCAGTAGCCCGACACGCGGGCGATGACCATGAGGTTGCCCACCAGCCCCATGAACAGCGACCCCAGCAGTGCCCCGAGGATTTTGCCCTGCCCCCCGGCCAAACTCGCCCCGCCCAGAATCACCGCCGTGATGACGCGCAGTTCCAGCCCCCGCCCCGAGGTGGACATGGCCGCGCCCAACCGCGAGGCGAGCAAAATGCCCGCCACGCCCGCCAGCCCCGCCGAGAGCACGAAGGCCCAGGTCATCATCCGTTGGGTGCGGATGCCGGAGAGTTCGGCGGCGCGGGCATTGGCCCCGATGTAGTAGTAGCGCCGGAAAAAGGGCGTCCGCTGGGCCAGGAACGAAAACACGCCCACCGTAAGCAGCATGTACCAGATGGGCATTTGCAGGCCCAGCAGCTTCGACTGCCCGAGGGCGTTGAACCAATATGGCAGGTTTTGGATGCCCGCGCCGCTCACCATCAGCGCCCCGCCCCGCACGATGCCCATCATGGCGAGGGTCTGAATCATGGGGTTGATGCCCACGCGGGCGATGAGCAGGCCGTTGACCCAGCCGATGAGCAGGGCCGCGCCGAGGCCCGCCGTCACGGCCAGGGGGACGGGCACGGCGTAGTGGTACATCAGCGCTGCCGCCAGTCCGCCCGAAAACGCCACCACCGACCCCACCGAGAGGTCGAAGGCCCCCGCCACGAGCAGCACCATCATGCCCACGGCCACGATGGTGTCGATGCTGAGGTTGAGCAGCACCTGGCTGAGGTTTTCAAACGTGGGAAAATTCTGCGGAAAAACCAGACTCGCGACCACCGCGACGACGGCGATGGTGAGGGCGAGGGTGTACACGCGGTCCTGGAGGAGGGTTTTCAAGGTGGGTTTGGAGGTTTGGTCAAAAATAAATGACGGGTCGCGGGTTTTCACCGAAAATCAAAAATCAGCCTCCATTCACCGCGTCATTGCGAGCGGAGGCAATTCGATGAGGGAAACAATATCGAATTGCCGGAGCGAAGCAATCCCCCATCGGAGACCGAGAGAGTTACAACCAAGCACGTTTCCATGACAACCGTTCTTGCCAAAAGCGCTCTCGGTCTTCGGCAGTGGATTGCTTCGCTGCGTGTTCAAAACCTCGCTTCACTCGTTTTTGAACACTCCGCTCGCAATGACGGGTTGGGAGGGCGTTATTCGGCGTCCAGTCCAGATGCCAGCGCCAGCACCCGCTCTTCGGTCGCTTCGGCGCGGGGAAGCTGCCCGGCCACGCGGCCCTGGTGGATGACGACGACGTTGTCCGAAAGCGTCAGCAATTCAGGCAATTCGCTCGAAATCAACAAAATGCCCTTTCCCTCGGCGGCGAGTTGGCGGATCAACTGGTACACCTCGAACTTCGCCCCCACGTCGATGCCGTGGGTGGGTTCGTCCACGATGAGCACCTCCGGGTTGGTGAGCAGCCAGCGGGCCAGTACGACTTTCTGCTGGTTGCCTCCGCTGAGGTTCACGGCCTTCTGCCGCACCGAAGGCGTGGCGATGCGGAGTTTCTGGCGAAAATCCTCCGCCAGCGAAGCGGCTTTTTTTTCGGAAAACCACCGTCCGGCCACGGCGGCGCGGAGGTTGGCGGAGACGACGTTTTCGGCCACGGGCATTTCGAGAAACACCCCGCTCGACTTGCGCTCTTCGGGCACGTAGCTTACGCCCCGCCGGATGGCCTCGGCCGGGTGGTCGGCGCGGTAGGCTGCGCCGTTCAGGCTGATTTTTCCCGAAACTACCGGGTCAGCGCCGAAAATGGCCCGCGCGATTTCGGTGCGGCCCGCGCCCACCAGCCCGGCCAAGCCGAGGATTTCGCCCCGGTGCAGGGTGAATGACACGTCGCGGAAGCACCCGCCGGTGAGGTTTTCGACCGAGAGCAGTACCTCGTCGGTTTTCGCCGAAACGCCTTCCACCTGATGCAGATCGCGGCCCACCATCAACCGAATCAGTTCGTTCGGCGTCAGCTCCGAGGCCGGGCGGGTGGCCTGCCAGCGGCCGTCTTTCAGCACGGTGATGCGGTCGGCGAGTTGCCAGATTTCCTCCATCCGGTGCGAAATGTACACGAGGGCCACGCCCCGCTCGCGCAGACGCCGCACCACGCCGAACAGCACCGCCGTTTCGCGCTCGGTGAGGCTTGCCGTGGGTTCGTCGAGAATCAAAAGCTGCGGTTTTTTGGAAAGCGCCTTCGCGATTTCGACCATCTGCTTCTGCCCCGGCGAAAGTCGCTCGACGGGTGTTTTCGGCGAAATGCCGCCGATTTGCAATTCGGCCAGCAGGCTTTCGGTCTGGCGATAGAGGGCGGGGTAGTCGATGAGGCCGAGGGCGGTGCGGGGTTGGTTGTTGGCGAACACGTTTTCGGCCACGCTGAGCGGGTCGGCGAGGCTGCGCTCCTGGTACACGATGGCGATGCCGAGGCTGGCGGCTTTTTGCGGGTTCGGAATGGCGACGGGCTGGCCGTCGAGCAAAATTTCGCCGCTGTCGGGCAGAAGGTTGCCGGCCAACACGTTCATCAGCGTGCTTTTCCCGGCCCCGTTTTCCCCGCACAGCGCGTGGATTTCGCCGGGGCGCACGTCGAGCGACACGCCGTCAAGGGCGCGCACGCCGGGGAAGGTTTTGGTGATTTTGTTTAGGTTTAGATGCATGGCCGTGGCTTTTTTAACCACAGAGTTCGCAGAGTTTTTTCACAGAGTTCGCAGAGTTTTTTCACAGAGTTCGCAGAGTCTCTGTGTCCTCTGTGAAAAACTCCGTTACCTCTGTGGTTAAAATGAATTCATCCGAACCACATTTTCAATTGTCGCCGACTCGTAGGCCGCCCAAACGAGGCGGGCGGTTTCAAAATTATCGGTGGCGGCCATTTCGGATTGACCTTCCCCGCGCAACTGCTTCAGGATGTCGCGGTTGCAATCGACGATGGAACAGTGGACGAGGGCGTAGTCGGGGTTGATCCAACCGTAGCGCACTGGCGGGTCGGCTTTCAGCGTTTCGACGCCCTGCCGCGTGGTGATGGTCAGGGCGTTGTCGTAGGAAAGCGTGACGCTGCCTTCGCTGCCTTCGACGACGTAGAAGGATTCGGGAAACGGGTCGCGGGCGAAGCGGGAACTGAACGACAGTTCCACGATCGATTCGACGCCGCTGTGGTGACTGAGCAGCGTCGTGGCCACGTCCTCGCCGCGCACGGTGGGGTTGACGGTGGCGGTGCGGCAGTAGAGTTGCGACACCTCGCCGAACCAGAGCCGGGCTACGTCGAAGAGGTGCGACCCGACGTCGGCCAGGGCCAGGTGCTCGACTTCGCGGAGGGCGGGCTGGTTTTCAAACACCGGAAACGCGTGGCAGAACTGGAGCCGCGCCCGGAAGGGTTTGCCAATCGTGCCCGCGTCGATGATTTCCTTGATGCGCCGCACGGGGGCCTGCCAGCGCCAGTTTTCGTGGACGAAGGCCGGGACGTTCGCCGCCTGGGCGGCGTCGAGCATGGCCTGGGCGTCGGCCAGGGAATCGGCCATGGGTTTCTGGCAGATGACCGGCAGGCCGTGCGCGACAACTTTTTCGACCAGCGCCCGGTGGGTTTCGACCTGCGTGATGACATCCACGAACTGGAGTTCGGCGGCGTGGTTCCGGAGCAGTTCGTCGGGGTCGGCGTAGGCGTGGGGCGCGCCGAAGCGGTCGGCCAGGGCACGGGCGCGGCCCAGGTCGCGGTCGCAGGTGGCGAGGAGCTTCACGCCGGGCAGTTCGAGCCAGCCGGGGACCTGGTAATTGGACCAGAATCCGGTGCCGAGGACGGCGAAGTTGAGAAAATCCACCATATTATTTTTACGGCAATTTATAACTTAATTATAAGAGTTAGAGATAGTAAGCAAGACCTTACATCCCATTTGGTCAGCAACTTTTAATGCGCCTAGTATTTCACCCAGTGATTCAATAAGCGGAATTTGCGTCCATTGAATTTTCTTGACAATCAGATTATCAACAACTAATTCATAATATCTATTTAGTGCTAATCTGAGTTGCTGAGGATTTTGTGGAGAAGCTTTAATCTGTTCGACTGGATTCATTGATTCCCAGAATCTTTCATCCCAGTGCAATTGCAATTGGGAAATCTCATCTTCAGAAAAAAAATCGTTGAACAGCACGCCATTTACTCCTGAATACGTTAAATCTTTATAATAGAGTGTTGAGCAAAATGCATTGAAATCATAAAAAATCACTTCAAAAGCGATGCTTCCTGATGGATAAAAACCTCTTAGATAAAGATTAAATATTTCGGTTACCATAGTTAGAGAGAATTAGCTATGAATAGTTAATTTATTTTTTTTGCAACTCTATCTTTTGCCCAGTCTTCGGCGTCGAAATGCACGGGAATCTGGCGTTTGCCCAATTCCCGCTGAAACCCGACGTGCCCAAGCCCGCTTAGCTCGCCTCACTGCCCAACGGTGATTTTGCCCGTTTTAAACAAGTGAACGGCTAGCTCAAGCAGGACTTCTTCAGCCGAAAGGCCCGTTTGGTCAATGACAGTATCGTTGAGTTCAAGCGTCATGGCGAATGAATGCGATGTTTCCGCAACTTACGAAAAAGCACCGTTCAGGCTTTCATTTTCAACACTGCCTCCCGCAACGCCCCCTCCCCCCCCACGTTTCCCGGAAACACCACGTACGTCAGCCCCGGAAAGCGGGTTTCGTCGCCGGTTTGCCAGACGGGGACACCGGGCAGGATTTGACCGCGTACCAGCGCCCGCCGCACGCCGAGGCCCTTCACGGCTAAGTCGCTGGAAGTGATGCCGCCTTTGGCGATGAGGTAGCGCGGGCGGACGGTCAGCCGCCGCACCAGCTCGACCAGCCCCGCCGACACGCGGTTGACGAGACGCAGGCTCTCGGCGGGGTCGGCGGTCTGCACGAGAGCGCGACTGGTGAAGGCCACCGCGTCGTGGCCCGCCGTCAGGGCCGCCTCGACGGCCCGCCGGACGCGTTCGACTTCTGCTTCAAATTCGTGGCTCAGCAATTTCGGCACCGCGATTTCTACGGCTTGCACCGCGCCGCTTTCCAAGAGGCTCGTCAATTGGGCTGTGGTTTTGGGTACGTAGGAACCGACGACCGTCAGCCCACCGGTTTTCGTTTCCGAATCAACCAATTCCCCTTTCTCGAGCAGCGGACGAGTTTGTAGCCCCGCCGCGACCTGCACCCAGGAAGCTGCGGTGCGAAAGATAAAGCGCTTCTCGGGCAAGTTCTGTACTGCCCTGACCACGACTTCCAAATCGCGCAGTGAAAGCGCATTGACGATGACGATTTGGCCGCTTTTCAACGGTTTCAATCGTTCAGCCACCGCCTCGGGGCCACCCTGCCGGATGGTTTCGAGCGAAAGCGAAACCACGTCGTCCGCCCGGACGGCACCGCCGGTTTTTTCTTCCACCCAAGCTTTCAAATCGGAATTTCGATACCCAAACGTCGCGTCGCGGGCGAAGGGCGTTTCGGCGGCGGGCGTGAGGATTTCGCCTTCGGCGATGTAATGTACGTCGTGTACTGTCAGCCGCCCGCCTTCGCGGAAAAATGGGATGAGCAGCCAGGCGTCGGCTCGTTTGCCCCAGCCCCGTTCGAGGGCGGCGGGTTCGGTAGGGAAGTGGCCGCGCAGGGTCGAATCGCCCCGATTGACGAGTTGGTAACTGCGCCCGGTTTTCTCAGCTACCACGTCAAGGCGGCGGGCCAGGGTTTCGTGCAGGCCGGTCGTTTCGGCCTCGTTGAGGCTGCGGGAATTGGTCAGGACGTAAAAAACGGGCGTTTGCCGGAGAAACTCAGCTTCGAAGGTTTCCTCGCTCCACTCCGTCAGCACGGGCACGTCGTACACGGTTTGGGTGCCGGTGGGGTCGTCGTCGAGCACGACGAGGGTTTCGTTGGCCTCGCGGTTGTAAGCCTGGATTTCGGGAAGAAGGTCTTCCGGCCATTCGGGCGGAAAATGGGCCAGCAAGTCGGATGGGGTGGTGAAAAGGGGCATTTCAACGAAAAAGACCGATTCCGGAAAAAGTTACTGGCCCGTCAGTTCCACCTGCACGCCGTCGGTGGCGGATTTGTCTAGGAAAAGCGCCCGCTTGCCCCCGGTGCCCTGGTGCGGCTGGGGCGCGGGTGGGATGCCGGTTTGGGCTTCCACCGTTTCGAAGGCTTCGCCAATGTCGTGTACCCGGAGGCAGAAATGGTGCAGCCCGCCGCCGGTTTGCTTCACCCAGCGGTCGAGGGGCGAGTTTTCGACCAGCGGCTCGACGAGTTGCAGGTGGCAGTTGCCCAAATCGAGGTGCGTCAGGCGCACCGCGCCCCCGTTGACGACTTCCGAAAATAGCACGGGAAAGCCCAGCTTGTCGCGCCAAGTTTTCAAAGCCGCCTCCGTGTCGGGCACGGCGATGGCGAGGTGGTCGAGGCCTTGGTGGTTCACGGTTTTCGGTTTATGGTTTTGGTTGTCTGAATCAGGATGGCCAGGAAAAGTGGATAAACAAGATGCGTACTCGGCTTTTGCATTTCATTCTGTCTATCCACTTTTCCTGGCCATCCTGATTCAGACCGCCTTCCTCAAATCCCGCTTCACCGGATTCTCCAGCCGCCCGATGCCTTCGATTTCGCAGGCGGTCACGTCACCGGGTTGCAGGAACACCTGCGGGTCGCGGAAGTAGCCGGTACCCGCCGGGGTGCCGGTGGTCATCACGTCGCCGGGTTCCATCGTCATCATGCCGGTCACGTAGGCCACGTAGTCGGGCAGGGGGTGAATCCAGTCCCAGTTGCCGCTGTCCTGCAAGGCTTTGCCGTTGACGAAGCACTTCAGGGCCAGTTTTTCGGGGTTCGGCAGTTCGTCCTTCGTCACCACGCAGGGGCCGAAGGGAGCGAAACTATCGTAGTTTTTGCCGAAGGTGATTTGGTTGTCCACGAACTGAATGTCGCGGGCCGAGACGTCGTGGAGGATGGAGTAGCCCCAAACGGCGTTCATCGCGGTTTCGGGCGTGAGCTTGCGGGCAGTTTTGCCGAAAATCACGGCAAACTCCACCTCGTAATCCACCTGCTTGACGCCCTTCGGCAGCAGAATCGCCTCGCCCGGCCCGACGACGGCCGAGGGGATTTTCGAGAAGAAAAACGGGAACTTCGGGACTTTGGCGGCGGGGTTTTCGGTGAAATGCCCGTGGTAATTCACCCCCGACCCGAGGATTTTGCCGGGGCGGTACGGAGCCAGGAGTTGAATCGAGCCGAAGGGAAAACTGACGCCCTCGGCGGGTTCGGCCAATTCGTGCAGCTTTCGCGTCAGCGCCAGCCCGTCCTCCCCGGAGCGAATCAGGGTCAGCAGGTTTTTGAAAACCGCCCCGCTGCCGCCGGTGCCGGCTTTGTGTTTCTGAAAAAGGGCTTTCAGGTCGAACAGCAGCCCGGCCTTTTCAACGGCGACCGATTGGTAGTTGCGGAGTTTGAAGGTGTAGAGTTTCATGATGCAATGGCGTGGCATGGCTTGGAGAATTGCGGGTAGGGCCGTGCCACGCCTACCCCGTCGGGAACTTTCCTGATTAGGCGTGGCACGGCCCTACCCGCAAAGCCTCAAGCCGTGCCACGCCACTTAAATGACTAAAATTCCTTTGTGAATCATCTCCGGCGTTTCAGCCAGCTTGGAAAACAGTTCCGGCGCGTCGGCGAACATGTCAAACTCGGTGGCCATCCGGGCGAAGCGGATGCGGCCCTCGGCCAGGAGGCGGATGGATTCGGGGAAACAACCCACCTCCGTCCGGCTGCCGAGCAGGGTCAGTTCCTTGCGGGTGAAATCCAGCCCCGGAAACGTCACGCCGACGCCGCCTTTCACCAGCCCGGCAATGACCACGCGCCCGCCCGCCGCGACGAGGTGAACCGTCTGCTCGATGACCTTCGGTACGCCCGTGGCTTCGATGACGACGGGCATTCCCTCGCCGTTCGTGATTTCCAAGACGTTTTGCAGGAGGTTTTCATCGGACAGCACCGGCACCGCGCCCAGGCGTTCGGCCACGGCGAGACGGTCGGGCAGCACGTCGGCGGCGTAAACTTTCGCACCGAGTTCGCGGGCTACTTCGATGATGAACGCACCGATGGGGCCGCAGCCCAGCACCAGCACGGTGTCGGCTGGCCCGACCCCGCCCCGGCGGCAGGCTTGCAGCGCAATTGTCACCGGCTCGACGAGGGCGGCCTGGGTGAAGGGCATTTCGGCGGGGATTTCGTGGCAGTTTTTCGCCGGGGCCACGACGGTTTCGGCGTAGCCCCCCGCCTGGTGGACGCCGATGATGCGCAGGTTGGCGCAGCAGTTGGTTTTCCCCACCCGGCAGGCGTAGCAACCGCCGCAGGCGATGAACGGCTCGACGGCCACCCGCGCCCCGACCGAAACCGTGGAGGCGGTGGGATGCACCTCGACCACCGTCCCGGCCAGTTCGTGCCCGGCCACGACCGGCAGACGGGCGTAGGGGTTTTTGCCGGTGAAAATCGACAAATCCCCCGCGCAGATGCCCGCCGCCGCCACCCGCACGCGCACTTCCCCCGGCCCCAACGGCTCCTCGGACCAGTCGGCGACGTGCATTTGAAGGATTTGGGGGATGACTAAGGCTTTCAAAGTTTGAAGTTCGTAGTTTGAAGTTTGTAGTTTGAAGTTCGGAAGGTTCAACTTCGAACTCCAAACTACGAACTGGTTACTCGTACAACGGCACCCACTCCGGCACCGCCTCCAGTTCGTACCACTCGCCCGGCGTCAGGGTGACCGACTTCGGAGCCTGCGGGTCGGTGGCCCGCGCTTTCTCCATCCGGGCGTTGAATTCGTGCACGTCGGCGCAGTCGGGGTTGTAGTAGTGGCAGGGAAACACCGTGTGCAGCCCCAGCCACTGGGCGGCCAATGCGCCTTCCTTCGGCGACATCTCGCCCGTCAGCATCCGCCCCGGCGCTTCGAACCAGTGCAGGATTTCCACCGGGTTGGTGATGCCCACGCAGCCGTGGGTGGGCCGGTGCAAATCGCGGATGAGGCGGAGGTCGGAGAAAATCGCCGTGTCGCCGTAATGGTAAAACCGGATGCCCTCGTCAAGGTACACCACGTAGGCGTTGGGCACGCCGGAGGCGAAACTCCCGTCGGGCATTTTCAACTGCGACCAGTGATGGTTTTCAACGGGGTACACCGTGATGCCCGCCACTTCCACCGCAATTCCCCAAACCGTCGAACGAATCTGCGCGGCGGGTAAGCCTTTGGCAATCAGAAAGTTTTTGATTTCTCCCCCGCACACCACGGGGGCGCCGGTACGGCGCGCTATTTCTTCCGTGTCGCCGAAGTGATCGATGGGCGCGTGGCTGACGACGATCAAATCCACCCGTTCCAATTCGGTGGATTTAATGGGGCAACCCGGTGACGAATCAATGAACGGGTCAATCAGAATGTGCTGTCCGCGCGAGTTGACCAACTCGTAGGCGGCCACGCCGAGGAAGCGGAGACGAGGCATCTTGAATGGATAATTGAGAATGGAGAATGGATAATGAAAGGCAGCATTGGGCTTTTCATTATCCATTCTCCATTCTCCATTTTCAATTATTCAGGTATTCCGCCTCCAGCGCCTTCATCAGCCCGACCATTGTGTCGTTGACGGGCGTGGCAATGCCGTGGCGGCGACCGGCGGCGGCGATGGCCCCGTTGATGACGTCGATTTCGGTGCGGCGGCGGGCCTGCACGTCCTGGAGCATGGAGCCTCGGGCACCGACGGCGTTGCGGAGCAGGTTGACGATGTAGTCCCAGCGCTCGTCAAAATCAAGGAAAATGCCTTCGGCTTCGGCGACGCTGACGGTTTCGCGGAGCAGCGCGCGCATCACGTCCATCATCGGCTCGTGGGCGATGAGGCGGTCGGCGGTGAAGCCAGGCAGGGCCGATGTAGGCAGGGTGACTACGTTGAGCGCCAGTTTTTTCCACACGTCGAGCAGCACGTCGTCGGATGGGGTGGTCTGAAAACCGGCTTTGGTCAGGGCCTCGGCGATTTGCCGAGCTGTCGGGTCGGCGGGGCTTCCCCAGCGCCCAATCCAGGCCACCGGGTTGCCCACCTGCTTCACGTGCCCAGGTTCGAGCACCGTGCCTGACACGTAGTTCACGCCGATCATCAGCCGCTCCTTGCCGATGAGTTCGCTGATGGTCTGGGCGTTGCCCCAGCCGTTTTGCAGGCTCAGCACCGTGGTGTTCTGACCAAGAAACGGCGCGGCCATGCGCATAGCCGACTCGGTATGGAAGCACTTGACGAACACAAGCGCCACGTCGGTGGGGCCAACCTCGGCGGGGTGGGTCGTGGCCGGGATTTCAATCGTGTCGGTTGCGCCGGTTTTGTTGGTGAGTTGCAGGCCCTCGCGGCGGATGCGCTGGACCGCTTCGACGGAAACGTCGAACAACGTGACGTTGTAACCGGCCTGCTTGAGCCGACCGCCGAAGATGCTGCCCATCGCACCCGTGCCGCCGATGATGGCGAAGTTCATGGGAAGAAAGAAGAAGGTGTAGGAGTAAAGGTTAAGCGGATAGCCCGTGTCGTCAGACTTCCGAAGGCAAAACTACTTTTCATTTTCCGGGAAAAAGTTGACCGCGATTGGCGATTTTGTACACTATTTTTCCAGCCCGAAAAAAATTCAAGCCGGAGTTGGCGGATATTGGTTAAATACGGATGTTTGTCTGAACCGCGCGGCTCAGACACCATGAAACCCCAACTCCGCACCATCCCCCACCCCACCGGGGCCTCGCTGACGGTGAAGCACGACGACGTGCCGGCCAGCAACCCCTGGCATTACCACCCGGAACTCGAAATCGCCTTCGCCGCCCGCGCCTGCGGTACCCGCTTCGTCGGCGACAGCATCAGCCGCATCGACGACGGCGACGTGTGGCTCATGGGCTGCAACCTACCCCACACCTGCCAGCGCGACCGCGCCCACTACGCCGCCCACCCCGACGAGCGCCCCGACCTGACCATCGTGCAGTTTTTGCCCGACTTTTTAGGTCAATCCCTCTGGGAAACACCCGAATTCGCTCCCGTCGGCGAGTTGTTCATGCGGGCCTTGCGGGGCCTGCGGTTCACGGGGAGCACCCGCCTGCGGGCGGGGCGGCGCCTGGCCCAACTGCCCACCCTCAGCCCCACCGCCCGCGCCATCGACTTGCTCACGCTCCTCGACGAACTGGCCCGAAGCAGCGAATTTGAGTACCTCACCCGGTTGGGCTACGAATTTCAATTCCCCGAAGCCGATTCGCTGAAAATCAACCGGGTGTACGAATTCACGATCAATCACTTTCGGGAAGAAATCCGCCTCGACCAGGTGGCGCCCCTGGCCAACCTGACTCCGTCAGCCTTCTGCCGGTATTTCAAATCGCGCACGCGGCGCAGTTATTTCGAATACCTCACCGAAGTGCGCATTAGCTACGCCTGCAAGTTGCTGCAAGACAGCCACGCCGACGTGGCCCAGGCCTGCTACGCCAGCGGATTCAACAACCTGACGCACTTTCACCGACAGTTCAAAACCCTCATGGGCCTGACGCCGGGCGAATACGCGAAGCGGCAGCGGGTGCGGTTGTGACCGAAGAATTTTCAATGCGGTCCGCCGCTGCGGCTCAATATTCAACGTCCAGTATCACGTTTGTTCTTCATTAAGAATTGAACATTGAAAATGGAACATTTTCAATCATGACCCCAACCCTCCACGGCTCCGAGCAGCCGTACCCCCTACCCACGGCCCTGCGCGCCGGGCCGCTGCGCCTGAGTTACGACAACGGCTTCCTGCGCCACTTCCGCCACGGCGGCGAGGAGGTACTTCGGATGATTTACTTCGCCCTGCGCGACGAAAACTGGGGCACGTACACACCGCTACTGAGCGAAGAAACCGTTGACGTTCAGCGCGACTCGTTCGCCGTTTCATACCTATGCCACCACGAAAACCCGGCGGGTGAAGCCGTGTTCCGCTGGAGCGCGGCCATCCGTGGCGAGGCCGACGGCTCGGTGGTTTTTGAAATCGAAGGGGAAGCCTTGCTGCCCATCCAGCGCAACCGGGCGGGGTTCTGCGTGTTGCACCCGCCCAAGTTCTGCGCCGGGCAGCCGGTTGAGCTATTTCACGAAAATGGGGAACCTGAAACGACCGCGTTTCCACAGGAAATCGCCCCGGACGACCCGTTTCTGAACCTGACCGGCATGCGCTGGCAGACGCCGAACGGAGGGTGGTACCGGCTCGATTTTGAAGGCGATCTGTTTGAAACCGAAGACCAGCGCAACTGGACGGATGCCTCGTTCAAAACCTTCTGCACGCCGCTCTCCCAACCCCGCCCCGTGCCGCTCCGGCCCGGCGACCGGGTGAAGCAAACGGTGCGCTTCCGGGTCGAGGAGCGTACCGAAACCGTTGCGCCCCCGACCGACGAGGCCCTCGTGGTGGACCTGACCTTGCTCGACACCGCCACCCGCCTGCCCCGCCTCGGCACGGTGGCGAACGTCGGCGAACCCGAATCGGAAGCAGGCGCGGCGCACCTGGCGACGCTGGGCCTGCACCACGTGCGGGTGGATTATTACGGAAACCGTCCTGACGAATTCGCCGTAGGTCTTCAGCGCGTGAAAGCGGCCAACTCGGCCTTGCTGGCGGCGCTGCACCTGGGCGACGACGCGGAGCGCGACGTTCAGACCTTCCTCGAACTCATCCGCCAGCACGAGGTGGCCGTGGCGGGGGTGTTGCTGTTTTCTGAAAACCAGCCGGTTACGGACGCGGCGGCGTTGCAGCCGATTTTACAAACTCTCAAAACCGCCCTGCCCGACGCGGACTTCGGGGCGGGGACGGATTTTAATTTCACCGAATTCAACCGCAACCGGTTCGACCCGACGCGTTTCGATTTCATTACATTTTCCATTCACCCCCAGGAGCACGCCTTCGATCCTCTCACGCTCGTCGAAAACGCGGAAGCGCAGGGCGACGTGGTGCGGTCGGCCAGCGCCTTGTACCCGGAAAAGCCCGTGTGGGTTTCGCCTGTCACCTTGCGGCGGCGGTTCAACCCCTACGCCCACGATCCAGCCGTTCGCGTGGTTTCCGAAGAACTCCGCACCGACCCGCGCCAGGCGTCGCTCTGGGCGGCGGGCTGGACCCTCGCCAGCCTGAAAAACCTCGCCGAAGCGGGTGCCGAGGCCGTGACCTACTTCGAGGATTGGGGCGAACGCGCCCTGATGACGCCCGACGGATCGGTAGTTTTTCCGGTTTATCTGCTTTTGCAGGAAGTTCAGGGCCATGCGGGCGGCGAAGTGCTGGTCACAGAAACGTTGCAACCGCTCTCGGTGACGAGTCTGCTGCTGCGGAAGGGTGGTTTTGTGAAACTGCTGCTGGCCAACCACGGCCCGACGTCCGTGCGGCTGCGGCTTCCGACGGAGTTGAGGGCGTTGAATTTCAGAATGCTGGCCGAGACGAACCTAGCTGAGGCGACAACTGACCCAAAAACCTTCGCCGACGCGGCGGGAAATACGCTAACTTTGGCCGCCCAGGAAACGGAAGTGCTGACCCTGCCGCCGTTTGCGGTGGTGGTCGGTGTCTGAACCGTGCGACGGTCGCACGGTTCAGACCAATTCTCAAACCCTAAACCCCAATTCTTCCCCAATCATGAGCATTCTGCTTGGCGAAAAAGAGTACTTCCCCGGCATCGGGCAAATTGCCTACGAAGGCCCCGAAACCGACAACCCGCTGGCCTTCCGCTACTACGACGCCGACCGCGTGGTGGCCGGCAAAACCATGAAGGAGCACTTCCGCTTCGCCATTGCCTACTGGCACAGCTTCTGCGGCAATGGCGGCGATCCGTTTGGCGGACCGACGCATTTTTACGAGTGGGATCAAGCCTCCGACCCGATCCAACGCGCCAAAGACAAGGCCGATGCGGCGTTCGAGTTCATCACGAAAATCGGCGCGCCGTTTTACTGCTTCCACGACCTCGACGTGGTGGATCAGGTGGCAGATCCGGTGGAATTTGACCAACGCGTGCAGACCATGGCGGGGGTTTTGAAACAAAAACAAGCCGACAGCGGCGTGAAACTCCTCTGGGGAACGGCCAACCTCTTCAGCCACTACCGCTACATGAACGGGGCCTCCACGAACCCCGATTTCGCCGTCGTGGCCCAGGCCGGTTCGCAAATCAAAACGGCCCTCGACGCCACCATCGACCTCGGCGGCGAAGGCTACGTGTTCTGGGGGGGGCGCGAAGGCTACATGAGCCTGCTCAACACCAACATGCAGCGGGAGCGCGAGCACTTCGCCCGGATGCTGCACATGGCCGTGGACTACGCCCGCGGGCGGGGCTGGAAAGGTAAGTTTTTCATCGAACCCAAGCCGATGGAACCCACCAAGCACCAGTACGACTACGACTGCGCCACGGTGATCGGCTTCCTGCGGGAGTTTGATTTGATGAACGATTTCGGCATCAACGTCGAGGTTAACCACGCCACGCTGGCCGGGCATACCTTCGCCCACGAGTGCCAGGTGGCCGCCGACGCCGGCATGCTCGCCTCGCTCGACGCCAACCGGGGTGACGTGCAGAACGGTTGGGACACCGACCAGTTTCCGCTCGATCTCTACGAGTGGACCGAGGCGATGCTCATCCTGCTCCGCGCGGGCGGCCTGAAGGGCGGCGGCATCAACTTCGACGCCAAGCGCCGCCGCAACTCGACCGACAACGCCGACCTTTTCCACGCCCACGTCGGCGGGATGGACGTGATTGCCCGCTCGCTGCTGATTGCCGACCGCATCCGCCAGCACGGCGAACTCGACGGGTTCCTGAAGGAGCGCTACGCCAGCTTCGACAGTGGCAAGGGCAAGGACTTCGAGGACGGCAAGCTCACCCTGGCCGACATGCGCCAACTGGCCATCGACCTGGGCCAGCCCGAGCAGCGGTCAGGGCGGCAGGAGTACCTGGAAAACCTGATTTCGCGGTTTATTTGACGGGAACGCCAAACTTTTAAGCTGACGGCCCCGTTTGCAGAAGCGGGGCCGTTTTTGTTGTTAATCTTGCTACCTTCAACCCAGGTTCAGCCCGATTAAGCCATGACTACTATCAGTATCGAACTCGAAGAAGCTCAGATTGCTCAATTGCAGGAAAAAGCCGAAGAGCTTAATCTCCCTTCGGCCAACGCGTACGTTCGTCAACTCGTTGAACAGGCGCTTGATTCAGAAAACGCTGAATTTGAGCGAATCACCGACTATTTGTTGACGAAAAACGCGGAACTCTACCGGCGTCTGGCATGACGAAACTTCTTACCCTGAATCAGATTCTTCGCCAACACGAAAAAATCATTGCTCAATCCGGCGGTGGCGCTGGAATCCGTGACTACGCGGGCTTGGAATCGGCCGTAGCGCAACCTGAAATGTCGTTTGGTGGGGAAGACCTGTATCCAACCGTCATCGAAAAAGCCGCTGCGTTGGGTTTTTCATTGATTATGAACCATCCGTTCGTGGACGGAAACAAACGAATTGGCCAAATCGCCATGGAAGCGACTCTTCTGCTGAACGGGTACGAAATCAATGCCTCGGTGGACGAACAGGAAGCGGTGATTTTGTCGCTGGCGGCGGGAGAACTGTCAAGAGAAGATTTTACCGAATGGTTGCGACAAAAGGTTGTCAAACTTGCTGTATGACCCCACTTACCTCTTCTTCTGAGCATTCTGCTTGCCACTTCGAAACCTAATCGTTCGACCCGTTCGTTTACCAAATGCTGTTTTTGTGGACTCACACCCTGCTGGCTTTTGGTCTTTCACTTTTCATTCGTTACCGATTTCTGAAAAACGCCTGATGGCTTCATACAACCAACTAAAAACCAACGACCTCCTCGCCATCCGCACCCTCGGGCAACTGAAGGCGGCGGGGTACCAACCTAAGTCCATCAAGGACGAATTGCGGGAGAATTTGATTCGGAAAATTCAGGCCAAGCAGGAAATCTTCCCCGGCATTTACGGCTACGAAGACTCCGTCATCCCCGACGTGGAGCGGGCCATCCTGAGCCAGCACCACATCAACCTCCTCGGGCTGCGGGGGCAGGCCAAAACCCGGATTGCCCGGCTGATGGTCAACCTGTTAGATGAATACATCCCCGTCGTGGCCGGGTCCGAACTCAACGACGACCCGCTGCAACCGCTCTCGCGCTTCGCGCTGGATTTAATCGCGGAAAAAGGCGATGACACGCCCGTGGCCTGGCTGCACCGCGACGCGCGCTACACCGAAAAACTCGCCACGCCCGACGTGTCGGTGGCCGACCTCATCGGCGACGCCGACCCCATTAAGGCCGCCACGCTCAAACTGCCCTACTCCGACGAGCGGGTGATTCACTTCGGGCTCATTCCGCGCTCGCACCGGGGCATTTTCGTCATCAACGAATTGCCCGATTTGCAGGCCCGGATTCAGGTGTCACTGTTCAATATCCTCCAAGAAGGCGACATTCAGATTCGCGGCTTCAAAATCCGCTTGCCGCTCGACATCCAGTTCGTGTTTACCGCCAACCCCGAGGACTACACCAACCGGGGCAGCATCGTCACGCCGCTGAAAGACCGCATCGACAGCCAGATTGTAACGCACTACCCGAAGTCGCTGGAAATCGGGCGGAAAATCACCTTGCAGGAAGCAAAGGTGAAACCGGGCCAGCCCGACCGGGTGGTGACCAACAACGTCATCATCGATTTGGTCGAGCAAGTGGCCATCGAAGCCCGGCAGAGCGAATACGTGGACGCCAAAAGCGGCGTGTCGGCCCGCCTGACGATTTCGGCCTACGAAAACCTGATTTCCGCCGCCGAACGCCGGGCGCTGGTCAACGGCGAAAAGGAAACCTACGTCCGCGTGGCCGATTTGGTGGGTGTGGTGCCGGCCATCACGGGCAAGGTCGAACTCGTGTATGAAGGCGAAGTGGAAGGGCCGGTCATCGTGGCCCAAAACCTGCTCGGCAAGGCCATCAAAACGCAATTTTTGAACTACTTCCCCGACCCGGAAAAGCTCAAAAAGCAGAAAGCGGGCAAAAATCCGTACACGAAAGTGACGGCCTGGTTCGGCGACGGCAACACGATTGACATCCTCAACGACCTGCCGGACAAGGACTACAAAAACCGCCTCCTCGCCATCGACGGGCTGGACGACGTAGTGGAGCAGTTTCACCCAACCATCAAAGGCAACGAAAAACTCTTCCTGATGGAATTCGTGCTGCACGGCCTCTCGGAGTTTTCGTTGCTGAGCAAGAAAACCCTTGAACGCGGCCTGCAATTCAAGGATTTGACCGACAGCCTGTTCTCGATGCCCCGTGGCGGCAAGTTCGACGAAGACGAGGATGACGAATGACGACGATCGGTTCTGAAAAGTCGATAGTCGTTAGTCAGCAGTCGTCAGTAAAATTCAGACTGATAACTGTTGACTAACGACTGTCGACTTTTTTACTTGACCGGATACTCCAGTTTTTCTAGGTAAAACACCTCCCGCGAGTTGGCGAGGCTGCCTTTGCGCTGGGTACCCCAGGCCAGAAAATAATGCCCGTACCAAGCCCCTAATGTCGTATTTTCGGTCGAAACGATGCGTTCGGGAGCGTCCTTCGGAGCCAGTTCGTAATCGTCTTTTTCTTCGATCACTTCACTACCCCGGATTACGAGCGTGCTGATGCGGTCTTCGAGTGGGTAAGCCAGTACGAGTTTGTTGTCGGCCTGGCGAGTGAGTTGCACTTGTTCTTCGAGTTCGTAGCTGAGGCGGTCGGGCATGGCCAGGCAATTGTCCCAAAGCAATTTGCCTGCTTTGTCGAAGCCGCAAATCAGCGCGTGGGTGTAGCGAAATCCTTCCAGCGAACGGTCAAGGCCGCTGCGCGAAAACGCGTTGAAACTGCCCGTGGGCGTGCTTCGGTATTGCGGGTAAAACGCCTCGGCCACGAGTAGAAATCCCTCCTCGGTGGGCACGAGGTCGTGGACGAGCATCAAATACCTAAATTTCGGCTCCTTGCCTTCCTCTTTTTTCCGGGCAATCCGGTCGAGCACCCGCTGCCGCCGACCGGGCTTTAGGTAATTGAAAAAGTTTTTGAACTGCGAAAACTCCAGATAGCGCACGCCCTTCTGCCCGGCTTCGTCGAGTTGGCCCACGTACACGCCCTGGGCGTAGGGCGAGCAGTTGGCTGAGTAATTGCCCACCAGTAGGGCCTCGCCTCCGCCCAGCGGCACCACCCTGCCCGAAAGCAACGTCCGGCCTTCTTCGGCAGCCAGGGGTGTTTCGCGCAGCAGTTTGCCTTCGTAATCGTAGGTGCGCAGGCTCAGTTGGCACTTGCCCCGGCGACTGGTGGTCACAATGACATTGATGTGTTGGGAGGCCTCATCCACTTCCAGGCTACTCACCGTCAGCCGGTTGACGTACAGCCCCGGCAGCACCCGCGACTGGCGGCTGAAAAAATCAAAACGCACCACCACGGCCCGGTCGCGGTAGTGCCCGGCCACGAACGCCGTGTTGCCCAGCACCCGAAACTCCGACACGTCGTCCACGGCCAGCAATTCACCGTCGATGAGTTCCTGGTCGCCGGTGTCGAGATTGAGTTTTAGGATACTGATTTTCTGCGATTCTGGTTCACCGTAAAGCCAGTACAGGTACTCGGCATTCTGGTACGAAAGCAGGGGTTGGAGGGGGAATTTGATCTTCAGTTCCGTTTCCCAGCGCACCTTAAGGTCGGTGTCGTAGAGCGCGAACTTCCAGTTCAGCGGTGAGTTGGAGTAGAAATCCATCCGCTTGCAGGTCAGTAGCATCCCACGCCGACCGAGCGTGAGCACTTCATACTGTTCTTCGCCGTTGGGCTTCTGCTCGAACTCCAACCGTTTGGCCTGGGCGAGTTGAGCCGGGGCCGAATCAACCGCGAATAGCACCAGCAAACAGGGTATCGCAAAAAATAGGCGTTTCATCACACGGAAACGGATTAACCGGTAACGCATTGTCCGACTTCGTTTCCCGAATGTACAACGCGAACGCCCTTTCCCGCAAATTCCAAACCCGGCTCGGGGGGTTGGTCGTTTTGGCGTAGTTTTGCAAAAAAATGGAGAAGGGAACAGGGAGCGGATGCTGCGCGGTGTCCGCTCCATTCTCCTTTCTCCATTCTCCACTTCCCACATGCGTCTTACCGACCCCATTCAGCAGGCCCTTGCCGATGCGCTTCGCCAGGAATTTCACCTCGACGTGGCTCCGGCGGAAATCACCCTGCAACCCACCAAGAAAGAATTCGAGGGATTTTACACGTTCGTCACCTTCCCCTACGCCAAAACGTTGAGACAAGCCCCTGCCGCCATTGGCGAAAAACTCGGGCAATTCGTGCGCGAGCGTAGCGGCGTGGTGAGCAGCTACAACGTGGTCCAGGGTTTCCTGAACCTGAGCATTTCGGACGAAGCCTGGCTGGAAGCTTTCCGGGTTACGCTGTCCGCTGATTTCGGCCAACTGCCCCCCAACGGCCAAACCGTGATGGTGGAATATTCCTCGCCGAATACGAATAAACCCCTGCACCTGGGCCACCTGCGGAATAACTTCCTGGGATACTCGGTCGCGGAAATATTGAAGGCAAATGGGTTCAACGTATTGAAAACCAATGTTGTCAACAACCGGGGTATTCACATCTGCAAGTCGATGCTAGCCTACCAGCGCTTCGGCAACGGCGAAACGCCGGAGAGCACGGGCGAAAAGGGCGACAAACTGGTGGGACGGTACTACGTGGAATTTGACCGGGCCTACAAGGCCGAAATTGAAACCCTCACGCTCGGAGGCATGACCAAGGAGCAGGCCGAACGGGAAGCCCCGCTGATGAAAGCCGCCCAGCAAATGCTGCTTGACTGGGAAGCGGGCGACCCCGCAACCCGCGCGCTCTGGGAGAAAATGAACGGCTGGGTGTACGCGGGCTTCGCCGAAACCTACCGGAGCATGGGTGTGGATTTCGATAAAATGTACTACGAATCGGACACGTACCTGCTCGGTAAGGAAATCGTGGAGGAGGGCCTCGAAAAAGGCGTGTTCTACCGCCGACCCGACGGCTCGGTGTGGATCGACCTGACCGCCGAAGGGCTGGACGAAAAACTCGTACTCCGCGCCGACGGCACCTCGGTGTACATCACGCAGGACCTCGGCCTGGCCGATTTGAAGTACCAGGATTTTCCGATGCAGAAATCGGTGTACGTCGTTGGCAACGAGCAGGATTATCACTTTGAAGTGCTCTTTCACATCCTTCAGAAGCTGAATCGCCCCTACGCCGACGGCCTGTTTCACCTCAGTTACGGCATGGTCGATTTGCCTTCGGGCAAAATGAAATCCCGCGAAGGCACCGTCGTGGACGCCGACGACCTCATCGCCGAGATGGGAACCACCGCCGAGGAAACTACGAAAGCGTTGGGTAAAATCGAAGGCTTCTCCGACGAGGAAGCCACCGCGCTCTACCACACCTTGGCCATGGGCGCGCTGAAGTACTACCTTCTCCGGGTGGACCCGAAAAAAAGGATGCTGTTCAACCCCCAGGAAAGCATTGACTTTCACGGCAACACCGGCCCGTTCATCCAGTACACCCACGCCCGGATTCGGTCTGTGCTGCGGAAAAGCCCCGCAGCGGCGGCCGCCCAAACCCCCGAAGGGAGCTTACCATCCAGCGAAGAAACAGTCCCCTTCGGGGGTTTGGAGGATTTTCACCCCACCGAGCGCGAGCTGATTTTCGCCCTCAGCCAATACCCCCAGCGGCTGGCCGAGGCTGGGGCGCAGTATTCGCCCGCGCTGATGGCCCAGTACGCCTACGAGCTGGCCAAAGCGTACAACCAGTTTTACGCCGAAGTCACCATCCTGGGCGAACCGGACGCGGCCAAGCGCCGGTTCCGCCTGCAACTTTCCGCCACCGTGGCGCAAACCATTCGCCTCGCCCTGGGGTTGTTGGGCGTACAGGCTCCCGAACGAATGTAACCAACCGCGACACCACACCCTGTCCAATTTCACCATGCTCAAGCTTTTTTTCATGCTCTCCACGCTCCTCAGCGGACTGTTTGCCGACAAAAGTGAAGTGCAACGCCGCCCCGCCAACGCGCCGACTGCCAAAGGCTCGTTCTACGATTTCAAGATGAAAACCCTCGATGGCAAGCAGACCGTCGATTTTTCGCAGTTTAAGGGCAAGAAAGTTGTTGTGCTCAACACGGCTTCCGCCTGCGGCTACACGCCCCAGTACGCCGACTGGGAAAAATTTTACAAAGCCAATAAGGACAAAGTCGTGGTACTGGGCTTCCCGGCCAACGATTTCGGTGCGCAGGAATCAGGCAGTAATGCCGAAATCGCCACATTTTGCCAGAAAAATTACGGCGTGAGTTTCCCCATGTTCGAGAAAATCCACGTCGTCGGTTCGGAGCAGCACCCGCTCTACCAGTGGCTGACCACGAAAGACCTCAACGGCTGGAACGACAAAGCCCCGACCTGGAACTTCTGCAAATACCTTCTCAATGAGCGAGGGGAGTTGGTCAGCTTTTTCGGTTCCAAAATCAAACCCGACAGCGAAGATTTTCTGGCGGCGCTCAAGAAATAGTGCTTGGTTCCTTGTGCTTCGTGCTTCGAGTCTTCCCCCCAACAGGATTTCTTACGGCACGTTGTGCGAGGCACCTGGCACGAAGCACAACGCACGATGTCCTTCTCTCCCTGGCTTTCTGCGGCCCGACCGCGCACCCTGCCCCTGGCTCTGGCCAGCATCCTGATGGGCAGTTTCCTGGCGGCTTCGACCGGGGCGTTCCGCTGGGACGTGTTCGGGCTGGCCGCGCTCACGACGATTTTCCTGCAAATTCTCTCCAACTTCGCCAACGACTACGGCGACACCGTCAACGGCGTGGACACCGCCGATCGCACCGTGGCGGTGCGGGCCGTGCAGTCGGGGCGCATCACGGCGGCGCAGATGCGGCGGGCCATTGTGCTGTTTTCAATCCTCTCATTCGTTTCAGGAATCGGCCTGCTTGCCGTGGCCTTCCGCGATGGTTCCTGGCGCGACGTGTTCGCGTTTCTGGGCCTGGGCCTGCTGGCGATTGGAGCGGCCATTACCTACACTGTCGGGCAAAAACCCTACGGCTACCTCGGCCTGGGCGACTTGTCGGTGCTGCTTTTTTTCGGCTGGGTGGGCGTACTGGGCACGTTCTACCTCCACACCCGGCGGTTTGACCCGCTGCTGCTCCTGCCCGCCACGGCCTGCGGCCTGCTGGCCGTGGGTGTGCTCAACGTCAATAACATCCGCGACATCGAGAGCGACCGGCGCAATGGCAAAAACTCCATCCCCGTCCGGCTGGGCAAGGAGCGGGCTTCGCGGTATCACTGGGCCTTGCTGCTGGGTGGGTTCGGGTGCGCGGTGGCTTACGTGCTGCTGCGGTACGAGTCGGCCTGGCAGTGGCTGTTCGTGGTGTCGCTACCCCTGCTGGTGCGCATCGGCTGGGGCGTGAGCCGGGGAGAACGCCCGGCCGAAATCGATCCGTATTTGAAACAGATGGCCTTGACGACCCTGCTCTTCGTGGTAACGTTTGGCATTGGTCAGTTGCTCTGAATCTCTTTTTTCAGGGATCAAGTACCCAAACCTCCACCCGCCGGTTGAATCGCCGGGTAGCTTCGTCGGCATTGGGCACAGCGGGCTGCCGGGCTGCCAGCCCGATCACGGTGAGGCGGTGGGCACCGAGGCCGTGCCGGGTGAGGTAATTGCCCACCACCGTTGCCCGAAATTCCGACAGGTACTGGTTCAGCCGATGGTCGCCGGCGTTGTCGGTGTGTCCCACCAAATTGAGGCGAAGCCGAGGGTATTCGGCCAGGCACCGCAGCAGCGTGTCGAGCTGGCGCCGGGCGTCGTCGCGGAGCAGGTAGCTGCTTTGGCTAAAATACAGCACGCGGTGCAGACCCGGGCTCACGGGCGGCGGTTTTCCCCACTCGCGAGCCGTAGGAGGTGGTTCTGCTCTGGGCCTGAACGTCAGTCCGGGCCGCACCGTCAGCGTGTCGGATGCCCCTGGGCTGCGAAGCACGTACCGGCCCGGTTCGAGCCGGAGAAAGCCGGGTGTGGTGGAGAGGGCAGTCCGTACGGGCAGCGAATCGCCAAGTCGGTGCAGCACGGCCCCCGGTCCTGGATCGGCAAGAGCCAGCCAGGCGGGCGTCCGGCTGAGGCGCAGGGTGTGGACACGGGGTCTGGCGGCTGCTCGCGTCATCATCAGATTTCCCAGGTAAGGCTGGTACCCCTCGGCCCGGGCTTCGATGGCGACGACATCGGGCACCGGCAGCAACACGCGGACGGGAGAGCGCGAAACCGGAACGCATTCACGCCGCTGATTTTTGGTAAAAAAAAGGCACACTTCCGCCCCAATGGGCCGGTGCGAGTCGGCGTCAACCACCCGGAGAATGGCACGCTGCACGGAGCCAGCCACACCCCGGAGCACAACGGGACGTTGTTCGGATTGAAAATACGGCTCGTCGGAACGGAGCTTGTCGACCGGTAAAATGGTCAGTGCACCCGCAAACTCGGGGTTCCCCGATAAAAATCGGGGGAGGTAAACCGGCAGACGCAGCCGCCGGTAGCCCGCTGCTTCGACGACGAGGGTACGGGTTTCGCAGGCGATGTTGAGCCGGAAGCTCCCGGACGACGCCACGGTGCTTTCGGCCAGTTTGCGGTTCTGCGCGTCGAAAAGTACCAGTTTGCCCGCTACGGGTTGGTGGGTGTCGGCGTCGAGCAGATGCCCGCGCAGGCGGAGGCACTGCGCCCGTGCCCCCAACCCCACCACCAGCAGGCCCAACAGGGCCAGCGCAAGGCGGGACGGGTTATTTGAAATACCGGTTGAGCAGCGCCACGAACGCATCGTTTTTCCGGAACCCTTTCCCCACGAAATCGAGGAGTTTTTCTTTTCGGATGTACTCCTTCGGCAGCCCGTTTTGCAGCGATTTCTCGAACGCCGCCAGCGCTTCGGTTTCCTGCCGCCGCTGGAGGTGCGCGCAGCCGAGCACGTACCAAAGTCGGGCGGCTTGTTCGGGAGCGATCTTTGCCCCATTGAGCGGCGTCACCTGGACAGCCTCCTCCCCACGGCCCGAGCGCACCAGCGTGTAGGCCCGCAGGTAGGCACACTCGCCCGTGCACGGCAGGCCGTCGTCCTGGCCCACCTTGCCGAACTCCTCGGCGGCTTGAGCGTATTGTTCCAACTGAAGAAAACACCGTCCCCGGCCCTGGTGAGCATCGCTGCTGAACTCGTGGTCGGCGTCGAGTTGCAGGCATTGGGCGTAGCGGACGAGGGCCTCGTCGTAGCGCTCGCGGCGTTCGAGCACAGTGGCCAGCGCGTAGGTAACCGAGGCGGAAGTTTCAAGGGTGAGGGCCTTTTGGTAGTCGGCTTGGGCGCGGTCGGGTTTGCCCAGCACCTCGTAGGTGCGCCCCCGCCAGACGAGCGCCGAGGCCCGGCCAGGGTGCAGGTCCAGGGCCTCGTCGAAGGCATCGAGGGCGGCTTTGGGTTGGCTCAGTTCCGCCTCGCTGCGGCCGAGGAGGTAGTACACGTCGGCCAGGAAGGTTTTGGGGTGCAGGGCGTCGAGTTGGCGGCGGGCAGCCTTGAGGGTGTTCAATCCGGCGCGGGCCTGTTCGTAGCGGCGGAGCTCGATCAGGGCGCGGGCTTCTTCGAGTAGAGCCGGGTAATAATCGGGCACGAGTTGGTACGCGCGGCGCGCGTCAGAAGCCGCTCGTTCGTACAGCCGCTGCCGGTAGTGGGACAGGCTGCGGTGGTAGTAGGCCTCATGGAGCTGGGGGGCGATGCTCACCGCCGTGCTGAGGGCTTCGGCGGCGGGTTTTGGCTGGTTGAGGGCCAGGTAGGCTTTTCCTTTCTCGAGCCAGGCATCGGCAAAACCGGGCCGAACCTGCAAGGCGATGGTGAACGCCGTCAGGGCGTCGGACACCTTCAGGTCGTTGAGCAGGCGCCGACCGTAGTCGTAAAACGAAACGGCGATGGAATCAATCCGGGCTACGTACACGGGTGCCAGGTTGCGGCTGGTGGACTGGGCAAAGTCCGACCCGGCCTCGCCGTACCGCTTCAGCAGGGCCTGGGTGAAGCCCCGGTAGAAATACGGCTCGGGCTGGGAAGTGGTGCGTTTGACGGCCTCCGAAAACGCCGCCAGCGCCTCGGGATACGCCTTGGTGTGCAGGCTCAGCAGCCCCCGGCGCAGGTAAAGCTGGTAGTTCTGGGGGTCGAGCTTGATGGCCGCATCGAAATCGGTGAAGGCTTCGGGATAGCGGCCCGTGCGCGCCCGGTAGTCGGCCCGCCGGGCGAGGGTTTCGGTGCTGGTGGGGGCAATGGTCAGGTAATTGGTTAAGTCGGCCACGGCCTTCGGGTAATCGCCCTGCCGGGCGTAGAGCTCGGCGCGGGCTTCGAGGGTGGCCAGGTTCTGAAAATCGAGCTTGAGCGATTCGTTGTAATCGCTCAGGGCATCCTTGAACTCGTTAAGCATGAAGTAGCTGCGCCCCCGGCCCAGGTACCAGTCCGAGCTGTTGACGGCCTGCCCACCCCGCCGGTTTTGTTTGCGTTCGGCGTCGATCACCCGGCCGTAATCCTTGATCAGTTCCTTGAACTTTCCGCTGGCGAATTTTTCGTCAAATTCCGATTTAAGGCGAAATTTCTCCATTAGCCCGTTCAACTGCACGCTGAGGACCGCCGAGTCGGGCTTTTGCTCGACGAGTTTGCGGTACAGCCCGATGGCTTCTTCGTAGCGTCGCTGCCGACGGGCCAGTTCGGCCCGGGCAGCCACTTCGCGAAAGGAGTTGCGGGCGCGTTCGTCCAGGGCCCGCTGCACCTTGAACATCCGCGCGCGGGGCGTCAGATCGTCGTAGGGTTTTTTCCGTTCAGCTTCCTGAAAGGCCCGCAGGGCTTCGTCCAATTCCCCGGTACCGAGGGCCTTTTCGCCCGCCTCGAGCAGCGCCAGGTAGGTCCGGATGGCTTTTTGGTCTTCCGTCTCCGTGGGCGTGGGAGCGGCGGTGGTATCGGCGGTGAGGATGGCCACGCGGGGGGCCTCCACGCGCAGGGCTACGTCATTCTGGGCGGCGTTGAGCGAATCGTTGGCCGCCAGGAATCCCAGGCGGGCAATGGTGACCACCCATTTTTTGTCGGCCCGGTCGGCCCGCACTTCGGCCACCCGCCGGATGGGCTGATACGGTTTGTCGATTTGTTTGTGCTTGCCGCCAAACCGTTGGGTGTAAAACACTTTCACGTACAGCCACTGTCCGCGCTTGAGGTTGGAAACGGCCACGTCCGACAGGGCGATGGTAGCCTGGGGGGCTTTTTGGTACAGTAGATCGAAGTTGGCCAGGTATTTTTCCGCGCTCAGGTCAAAAAGTTGCGCCGCCGACGTACGTTCGGGGTTGATGTCGTCTTCGACGACGGTTTCGGCGTTATAAAACAACTGGTTCGGCCCAGGCGCGTAGCTTTCGGCAATGAGCGCGCTGCGCTCGGATTCGTTGAGGTCTTCGAGGCTCAACACGTTGAGCAGGTCGGCGAGGCCTTTTTCCACCTTGCGGCGGGCGAGGAGTTTCACCTCGTCGTTGTCGCGGGTGGTGAGGTCCTGAGCCGATGCCGCCAGGCTGCCCAACAGCAGCACCAACGGCAGAACGCGGTGTAAGGTCATAGGTAAGTTGTATTGCTGGGGACTGAACGTGTTTTCGGGGGGAGGCAGGCACGGTACGCGTCGTTTCAGCGCGTGGCCACGACGCCCACGTCGCCAAGCAGAATGTCCCAGCGGGTAGTGGCCTGGCCTTCCTGCTGCTTCTGGTAGGCTTCGAGCAAAACTTCCACGTTTTTCTCGGTCACGTCGCCGTACTTGAGTTCGCCGTTTTTGCCAAAACCCGAAAACCGCTGTTCGCCCTTGATGACGCCCCGGTATTTGCCGTCGTCAAGTTGGGTGAGGTTTTCGACGAACTGGATGTTGGACCACTCGATGCTGACTTTGCCGTAGGGCAGCAGTTTGAGGCGGGTCAGGTAATCGCGGATGCGGTAGGTGTTGGGCTGCCCCCCGCGCACCATCGACGACACCTGAATGCTGGCACCAGGTTTGAACAGCCGACACGCCTGGTCGATGGCTTTGTTTTTGGTCTCGGCATCGAGCGACTTGTCGGCAATGACGCCCAGAAACGTTGCGAAATCCTCCACTTTGCGCACGGCCCGGTCGCTGTACATCCGGTGTTCTTCGTCGGTCAGTTGGAGGGCCGCCCCAGGCGAGCTGGATGCGGGAGCCGGTTCGAGTGGGCGGGTCACGGCCCCGGTGGTGGGGCGTGAGGGGGCTTCGGCCAGGTCGGGGTTGCTGGCCTTCGTCCGCAGGGCTTGTCGAATGGCTGCCGCATTTTGGCAAACGGCGTCGACATCGGCCGCCGTCAGCGTGGGAGCACCCTGGCGGCGGAACACCGCCGCCACGTCGGCTTTGGCAATGGACGCCGCCCCACCGCTGGGGGTCTGGTAGTTGATGACTTCGTCGCTTTCGTACGAAATCAGCACCGGCATTACCTGAAGCGGGGTGCGCTTCACGATGACGTCGTAGGCTATTGATTCGGGGATTGTGTCGAGAAAAGCGTCAGTGGCTTTGGTGCGCTCCTCGGGGCCGAGGGCCAGCCACTCCGCCATGCAGAGCCACTGCCCGCGCTGGTTGGTCAGGGCCAGCACCCGTTCGGGTTTGTACGAAAACTTCACCGACGATTCGCCCTTGGGCACGCGGACGGCCACCTTCGCCTCGGTAATTTCGACGATGGTGCCTTCGACGGTGGTGGGGTCGGTGAGGTAGACGGCATCCTGGGCAGTGGCTGCGCACGATGCCAGAACAAACAGCTTAAGGGCTAAAAATCGGTTCATGGCAACTTGATTTCGGGTTGGCAAAAAGAAGGATTAGGGAAGTTCGCGGACGGTTCCGGTCACGGAGTCATATTCCCAGCGCGGAATTGGCGAGTTGCGGGCCATGGTACCAGTTTTCCGGAAAATCACTTTCGGAATTTTGTCGTTGACGACCAGAACCTCGTAGTTGGAGGCTGGACTCCCCCCCCTGCACGCTTCGAAGTACTCAATCCAGAATTGGTATTTCCCAGTCGGTGAGGGCCGCTCAAGGGGCCAAAAAATGTTTTCGTTGGGGCCTTGGGGGCAGCTCTCGCAGTAACAATCGACATCGAGTTGGCCTTGTGAGCTGCGGTCGAGCTCGTCGCCGTAGTAGATATGATACCCGCCCGGCGTGCGCACGTGCAGGTCCAGATCGACATTGCTTTCGTTGGTAAATCGGAGGTTGAAGCGCGGGTTGCCGGGGTTGCCCACCAGCGCTTGCAGCCGGATGATGCTCACCGTTGCGCGGGAGTTGTAGGCGGCGATCCAATCCAGGCTTTGGATGCGCACGCCCCGACCGGGGCAGGCGAAGTTGGTTTCGCAATCGCACTTCGTGTAGTTGGGGCAGGTTCGGATGGGCGGCGTGACGTAACATCCCGCTGGCAGTGAATTGCCGAGTCCATTGGCCTGATAGACGCCGAAATCACCTTTCAGGGTTCGCAACACCATGCCGATGTGATTCCAGCGGGTACTTTTCCAGAAAATGAGGTCGCCCGGCCGGACGAGTGCCTTGGCCTGACTGACCGGAAATTCGGTCTGCCCCGCCGCGTTCCGCACGAAGTTTACCTGTACGTCGTCCAGTTGCCGGGGGCTGCTTTTCATCACCTTTTTCCAGTAGTCGAGGCTGTACATACCGGCCACGTTGGTCTGGGTGATGCCCCCGAAACCGGCCATCCGGAAGACGCTGTAGATGAAGCCCGAACAGTCCAGGCCATACACGGCGTGGTCGAGGCACACGCCGTCGCGCACGCCGTTGGCCCCCGTGCCGGGGGGAATTTCGCGCACCCGCCAGTTTTTCTGGCCCCAGGAGTACCCCAGTCCGCGTGGCTGTTTGGGCGTGAAAACGCGCCGCCCCTCGATGACTTCGAAGTCCTTGTTTTTGTAGGGATCGTCCTTCATGGTCTGGGCTTCGGCGTCCCAGAGGGCGGAGTACTGGGTGATGTTGGTCAGTTGGTGGGCGTGGGCGTTCAACAGCACTTCCGTCCAGAGCCAGCGCTTGGCCAGGTCGGTTTCGTCGAGCGTACCGCTGACGCGCCCGTTCCGGAGCACGTTGTCGTATTCGGCTTTGTACTCGGGGTTGTCGGCCAGAAACTGCCGGATGGTGGCCCCGTTGCTGAGCACGAGGCTGTCGAGGGGCGGGGCCATCAGCGGGCCGTCGGCCAGGTGGGCCTCGAAGTCGGGGTCGATGCCGTCGGTTGCCACGCCCGCCGTTTCGGGTGCGACCGTCACGTCGATGATTTTCGTGCAGCCGTGCCAGGCCAGGCCAGCCACCAGCAGCACCGGCGCAAGTTGAAGTTTTCGGAAAATCTTCTTCATGATTCTCAGAATTTTATCATTAAAAACTCACCCCCACGCCCAGGCGGGCACCGGCGTAGGTCAGGGGTTGGGTGTTTTTGAAGGGCCCGAGTTGGGTGGTCAGCAGGGTCGTGTAGCTGATGGCCAGCAGGGCTTTGAAGCCCCCCGAGCGGTATTCGTACCCCACTTCGCCCCGGTAGCCGAGGTAGGCCCCGTCGTGTTTGAAAAAGGCGTTGGCGTCGGTGCCGATGGGCTTTTCCTCGGTGTCGGTTTCGCTGAACAGCGTGTACCCGGCCTGGGGCGAGAGGTACAGGCCCCGGAACGGGTACACCTTCAGCCCCAGGTGCAGGGGAATGAGGCGGAGGGAGGCCGTGCGGCGGAAGAGCAAATCGCCGGTGAGCGAGTCCTTGAAATTTCGCTGCACGTTCCACTGGAGGTAGCCCCCCGAGGCCGTCAGGGCCAGCCAGGGGGTGATGCGCACGTCGGCCGACAGGCTGCCGCCCGCGCCGAGGTCGAAGCCCATGCCTCTTTTTTCATCCGTCCACTCCGCCCCGCTCAGCACGTAAGCCACGTCGCCCGAGGCCGAAAGGGAAAACCGCGCCAGACGTTCCGGGCGCTCGGGCCGGACACGGGCGGTGGGCGCCCTCCGGGCGGGAACCGTCGGCGGGCTGAGCGTCGGTGCCGGGGCGGCGGCGGGGGCTGGTTTGCCAAACGTTTCCTCGCGCCCGTCGCCGTACCGAATCAGCTCGACCTTGCCCACGGCAAGGGTGTAGATTTTCCCGGCAGGCTCGGTGGCGCGCCGGTACTGCACATTTCGCTCGTCAACGGATTCAACGAAGGCCTCGATCACCCGGTCGCCGCCCCGGAGGCGAATCAGATCGGGGCGGGTGGTGGCCTTGGGCGGGCTGGTGGGCTGGGGTTGCCGAGCGGCGACGGAGGGCGGTGCCGAAGCCGTGCCGTTGAGCACCTCGACGCTCCCGTCGGCGAAGACGATTTTCCAGACCTGACTCCGGGCGATGGTTTTCTTAGTCTTCGGCGAAGCCGTTTCGTAAAAAATTACGTCGCCGTCGCCGATTTCGTCCACCCGCCCGGCGAGGGTGGTGCGGTCGAGGCGGTGGAGGACGTCGGGTCGGGTTGGGGCCTGCGCTTTCGCCAGCGCGCCCACCCCGACCAGGAGCAGAACGAGTAGCCGATGTTTCATGGTTGCGGTTAAATCCGGTTTGTGCAAAGGTTGAGGCCGGCGACCCTGGTAATCAACGGGAAAAACACCCCACGTCGGCGGGTATTTTCCCGGCCTACTTCGGTCGGTAGGTCAGGGCGGTGTACGTGCGGGTGCCGTCGGCGGTGCCGTTGGGCAGCCGCAACGTGAGCGTCAGGTTGTGCGGTTTGGCCGGGTCGGTGGTGCAGAATTCCACCCGGTACGACTTGGTCAGAGCCTGCGTGACGGGCAGGTCGAGCAGCGACAGGTCGCGGCAGTCGGAGCGGACAAACTTCACCGTGCCGCCGGTGAATTGCGCCAGTTCCCAGGGGCGGTGCAGCGGGGGGCCGTACGAGTACGGCGGCGAACGCATGAACAGGGCCGTGTCGGGCGCGGCCCCGCCGGTCCAGTAACGGTCGTCGGGGCTGAACACCCCGTGGACCGTGCCCTGCTCGGGTTTCCAGACCCGCCGGAAATTGGAATTGTTGAAGGTGACGTTGCCGTTGGTGTGGGTCACGTCGTCGGTGAAAATGATGTACACCCGCGAGGCGCCCGCCCGCCAGTTGAAAAACTGATCGGCGTAGAACAGCCCGACGATGCTGTTCTCGTTGTTCAACACATTCTGATGAAAGCCCACGGCCTTGCTTTGCAGGGTGCTGGCGTCGGGGCCACCAAAACCGGCCGTGCGGGAGGTGCCCCGGTAACCGGGGCGGCTCAGAAACTGGTTGAGGGCGGTGTTGGTGGTCAGGTTGAGCGCGCCGCGGATGTCACCAAAGTGGCCCACGACCCCAAAGCGGGCGTCGAGTTTCCGATCAATGAGGTAGTTGGTAAACCGGGCCATCTGCGAGGCGACGCTGTCGGATTCTTCGCGCATGCTCCCCGACACGTCCACCACAAACACGATGTCCACCGGCACGGGTGTACTGCCATCGAGTTCGCGCACGGCCATGCCGCGAGGGGAGCCGTCTTCGTCGATCCACAGGTTCTGCCCCGCTTGGGTGCTGCCCTTGAGTTCGATGAACGCCTTCGCAACCGGGTCGTACACGCCCGTCATCACAAACTCGGCCCGGTTGCCTTTGGCCTGCACGCTGAGGTTGGGGATGTACCCACTCAGGTTTTTAACCACCGCCACAGGCGTGGCTTCCCGGCTCAGGGGCGGGCAGTCGATGGCAACTTCGACCGTTTTGCGACACCCTGCGCCCCACCCGAGCGCCACCACGACCATCAGAAACAGGTAACTCGTTTTCATAAAAGGATGGGATTGAAAGCTGTCATTTATTTTTTCCGGCACTAAACCCTATGCCCACCCGCACGCTGACCACCTGCACCCGGTCAGAGAACGTGCGGCCCTCGGAGTTGAGGGTCAGGTTTTGTACGTCGAGCAGGTGGTAGCGGGCGCTCAGGTCGAGCAGCACCCCGCCGAACCGCACTTCACCGCCCAGGCTGGCACCGTAGGCGAGGGGCGTCAGGCGGGTACTCGTGCTGATCGGTGCCGGGTGAGTGTCACTGGGACTGAGGGTGCTCATCAGCAGGTTGACGCCCCCTTCGGGCATGACGTACAGCCCACCCAGAAGGTAGAGCTTCACCCCGGCCTGGAGCGGAATGCGGATCAGGTTCTGGGTTTCGGCGTAGAGTTCGTTGCCGTAGAGCGTGTAGCGTCGCGTGAGTTGCCAGCCGTAGTACCCACCGGTAAGCGAGAGGGCCAGACGACGGTGGAGCCGGTAATCGAACCGCAGGCTAAATCCCAGGTTTTGCCCCATGCCCATCCCGGCCGAGTCGCTCACCCAGTCGGCGTTGAGGGCTTTCGGGAAATACGCGCCTTCAACGCCCAGCGTCAGGTTCACGCGGGCGAATTCGTTCGGAGAGCGGGTCACGCGGGGTCCGCGCGCGGGCCTGGCCGGTTTTCCGTCGGCAGTAGGTTCGAGCGACTGCCGGTCGGCGACGCCCTCGAAGGTCTCCTCCCGTCCGTCGCCGTAGCGGATGCGCTGCACCTTGCCGGTGGCTAGGGTGTAGGTTTTTCCGCCCGTTTCGCCGAAGCGGCGGTAGCGGATTGTTCCGTCTTCGACGGCCTCTACGTGGGCCTCAATCACCCGGTCGCCGCCGCGCAGCATCAGCAGGTCGGGGCGCCGAACCTCAGCCACGGACGCGGGGGTGGCGGGCAGAGCGTTGAGCACTTCAGTGGTGCCGTCGGCAAATACGATTTTCCACAACAAACTTTTGGCGATGGTTTTGGGCGCGGTGGGAGCCGTGACCTCGAAGTACGTCACGTATGTGTCGCCGATTTCGTCCACCCGACCAGTGAGGGTGGCGCGGTCGAGCTTATGCAGCACGTCGCGTCCGGCGGTGGTCTGGGCGGTAAGGGGCCGGGTGGCCACCAGCAGGACCAGGAGAAGGAAACGGCAAGTCAGGTGTTGCATGATCGGGGGGGCGCAAATCCGTTAGGGCAGGAAATACAGTACTCGAATGGCGGTGCCTCCAACTGAGAATTCAGGGTTGAGCGAATACGAAGTTGCCGTCGTTTCCACGTCGCTGGCCGATTTGGCCGTCCGGCGGTTGAGGCTGAAAGCCCGGAGCGACCCCAGGTCGAGCGTCAGCAGCCAGCGCGGGCTGGGTTGGAAATACATCCCCGGCGAACCGCTCAGCCCCAGGCCGAGGGTCGTGGTGGTGGCTTTGGTGGTGACGTTCGGGGCGGTCGAGCGCGTTTCTTCGCCCTTGTACGACAGCAACCCCCGGCCCGTTAGCACGAAGCCAAACGTGGGCACCACCGGCAGGTAGCGCTGCCCGAATGGCCCGATGGCGAGCTCATTGGTACTTGATTTCAAGCGGGCGGACGTGTTTTCCTCCCACTCCCGGCCCACGCGAAGCTCGAAGCCTCGGGCAACCACTGGGCTGCGGAACCGGCCCAACTGGAGTTGCGCGGAGTAGGTCTGACCCTTGCCCGCTGCTTGGGAAACGGGCAGACCGAGGAAAATGCCACCGCCGATGAACCGACTTCCAGCGGTAAACTGGGCCATGGCCGCTTCGCTGGCCACCAGGAGCAGGGCGGCGACGAAGAATGCGTTGCGTTGTTTCATGGAAAGTCAGAAATAACGGGTGAGAGAGACGCTAAACGACGACATCAGGTTGTCGCCCCCCAGCGTGAACACGCTGATGGGCTTGGCTCCCGGCGAGTTGACTTTGGTGGTCGTGACGCCCGCGGCCAACACGTCAGTCGTTAAGTCGACCGACCAGCCAGGGGCAAACTGGTACGCCGCCCCGGCCCCAAGCCCGGCGGCGAAGGTTTGGAGCGTGGCGTTGGTTTGTAGTTTGCCGTCCCGCGTCTTGGTCCGGACCCAAACCTGCGTGTACCCGGCCCCGGCGGAACCAAACAAGGCTACGTGGCGGCCTAGCGGTAGAAAGCGGCGGAGGTAGCCCCCTGCGAGCACCAGAGGAGCGCTCGATTCGGCCTGACTGGGGCTCGTTTCTACGCTGCGGCTGTACGCCACGAGGCCGAGCACCGACAGGTTGTCGCCCAGGAAATGCTGGTAGCCGACCGACAGGGTCAGGTTCGATTCCGAGCTTTTGGCGGTCGCAAGTCTATTTTTGGTCGACGCCGACTCGCCGCTGAGGGTCACGCTGAACGAAAGCGCCCGGCTCCCAGCCCGCAGCCAGTCGGCCGTCGCGAGGACCGTTTGGACGGGCGCCGACGAAGGAGTCGGATTGACTAGGGCCGCTTCGGGCTGGGCCGGGGGCGTGGCCTGGGGCTGGTTGAGCACCTCAGTGGTGCCGTCGGCGAAGACGATTTTCCAGACCAGACGCCGGGCAATCATGCGTCGGCTGGCAAGGTCGGAGGCCGGGAAATAAAACACGTTGACGTCGCCCACCTCGTCGATGCGGCCTTCGAGGGTCGTGCGGTCGGTTTTGTGCAACACGTCGCGGGGGGCGGTGGTCTGGGCGGGGGCCGCTACAGCCGCCATCAGCAGGGGCAAAAGCAAGATGTTTTTCATGGAAAAGCGGGAAAGGGGCCGACTTACCGGGTGTTGTTGCGTAGCGAGAAATCGTACATTTTCAGCGAAGAAGTGGCCTCGCTGCCCTTGTTGTAAACGAACACGTACTCGCCCGCCGGGACGTCCCGCTCAAACCACACGCGGTACAGTTGGGGCGTGATTTTCTTGAACCGGAACGGCACGGCCCCTGCCGAAAACCCGGTTTCGCTCGTGTAGGCCGACGAGCGCCCGATGGTCACGTCGCGGCCCCGGCTGGTGGTTTTGGCCCGCATCAGGACGAAATCGTTGGGACTGGCCACGCCGTCGAACACCGACTCGGCTACCTGATTCAGGTCCTTGCGCGCACCGCTGAAGACGAAAAAGAACACCGGGCGGTTGTCTTCCACCACCATGTTGGCCGTTTTGTTGGCCAGGCCCACGCGCTGGGTCGTGCCGGTAATGCCCCCCGTGTAACTGCTGGCGACCGACTCACCAAAGCTCCCCGACTTGGTGTTGTTGGTCGTGGTGGGTTCGAGTTGCTCGTAGCTGGGGCGCGGGCGGAATTCTTCGTAATAAATGCCCGGCTCGGCAAAACGGTCCCGCGGAGGCGGGGGCAGCTCGGGATGGGGCGGCAGGGGCGCAGCCACGACGTTGACTTCTGTTTTTTGCACCTGCTCTTCCTTCGCCCGCGAAGGCACCATCATCACCTTCAGGAGCGGGTCGGGGATTTTGGCGGCCTTCAACTCCAGCAGCGCGTTGGTCGAGAGGTCGAAGCGGGTTTCGGAATACTGAATTTTTTTCAGAATGATGTCGCGCGACACGCCCGCGGCGTAGAGGTCCATGACGTCCTGATTGCGCATGGGCGGCATAGGGGCCGAGGCGATCATCATCGCATCAACGATGGCGTCGGGTACTTTGGCGGTGCGGAGTTGAATCACCGCCGGGGTGCGCATGTCGAACTGCGGAAGGCTGGCCTTGATTTTGTCGAGCACCAGGCTTTTGGCCATCCGGGCCTGCACCAACGCGATGATGTTTTCGTTGGTGAGTTTTTCCTGAGCCAGGGCCGGGCCGACGAGCAGCCACCCCAGCAGGAGGAGGAGCGGAGTTTTCACGACAGGAAATTTTTTACGGGGAACTGAACGGAGGTTTGTACACGACAGCGCCATCAGCGTCGGCGCAGGAGGTGCGTTGGGAACGAAGCCAGGTCGGCGGCGTTGGTTGGCTCGTCGGCGCTCCGGCGGAAGGTGGAAATTTTATTGGCCTGGCCGTTGCCGTCTTCCCAAACGCGGGACTTGCCTACGTCGATGAGTTTACCCGAGGGATCGGGGCCTTTTTCGGTCAGCACGAAGGCGTACTGAAAGTTTTGAATGCCCGCAGGAGTCAGCTCCCCGGAAATCACCGAAACGACTTTGGTCGAAATTCCATAAGACTCGCCGGATTGCTCGCCGAACAAGCTGAACTTGTTGCCGTTGCCGGCCAGAAACGAGGCGATTCCCGATGCCCTTTCACTGCCTCCCTTGAATTCAAGCTGCACGTCGTCGCCTTTCTGGTTGTAGAATCGGTACTTGTAATCGGAGATGATCTCGCCCTTTTTCCAGTTGTCGTCAGGGCCGTGCGGACTCAGCAGGCGGTGCGGATTGCTCAGGAAGATGCCCTCCACGTTGGGGGGCTGGTTGCCCTCATTGACCACCAGTCCCTTCGCTTTCAAATCGGAGAGGATCTGGCTCGACACGATGCCCTGAATTTTGGCCGACAGGGCCGGGTCTTCGTCTTTTTTCTTGCAGCCTGCTGCCCAGGCAAAGAGCAACAGCGCGGATGCGACGTAACGGATGCTTTTCATGGTAAAAACGGGTTAATGCGGGTTGTTGTACGGGTGAACTGTTGCTGAACGGGGCGCTCAAAACACGCCACCGGGAAACCCGGCGGCGTGTCGGGCAGGGTTGGGCGTTCAGTCCCAAACGGGCGGCATGATGGCGTGGCCGGTCCTATCCCAGGCGCACCCGCCGCCGTTTCCCTTATCCCGGCTCACGAACCGGAAAAACCTAGTGCATGTGGATTGTCGAGGCTGGAATGAGCTTCCACCGCAGGGGTGCATTGCGGACGGCACGGGGCTTTCAGGAAGTAGCTGGTAACAGTTGGGTCATGAAGGAAGTTTTGGGGTTGAACGCGCCAGATGAATGCGCTGAAGGCTACTCGATCGCCCCTTGCATTCGCCGCTTCAAAACTCCCATGTCCCTTCCTGACAATCAATCATGGTTTTTGGCGATTTTAGTAGAAAAAAACCGGAAACCGGGTAGCAAAAACTACTAACCAGCGTCGCTGAAATCGCCCTTAGGAGGGCAAGCGAATGGGTCTGGGCGCGGCCCGCCACGCCTTGCGCTGCCGCGCGAGGAAATCGCCGGAAATGCCCGCAGCGAAACGTTTCCACAGCCCCGCCCTCGGCCCTACGTAGATGTGCAACAGCCCAGCCACCTTGCCCACCCGGACCGTACCCTTGTAGATGATCTGAGGCAATAGTTTGGTCTGCTGCTCAACCACTGCGGCGATGAACGATCCGCCCAGCACGTAAGGCTGACGAGTGCGCCAGGCGTCGTAGGTCATGCCGAAGTAAAACTGGAGGCGGTGGAGCCAGCGCCACGGCGAATCATAGCGGGCAAACCAGATGGCCCCAATCTCGACGAGGTCGGTTTCACGAAGGTGGTATTCACGGAGCGCCAGGGTTTTGGCCGTCTCGCCGGGGGCCACGAAGTAGCGCAGGGGCGGTTGGGCGTTGACCGTGTGCCCCGCCCGGAACTCGTGCGGGCGAAACGGCGGGTAATACACGCGCACCCTGGCGCGGTGAAGGTACTCAAGTTGAAGCCCAACGCCCTGAGCTTCGGTTTGGTAGCGCTCGGCAAAACAGCGCAGATCGTCGTCGGTGGTTAGCACACGGGAGAGTAGCATGGCGCAAACGGGTTGGTTTACGCCGCTTCTGCCGTGAAGCCCTGGGAGCGTTATCAGCGGCAGCAAAAAATCTTGTCTTTTTTTTATGGAGGCCGTGAAACGGCTCCAGCGGAACAGCAACGGGCTACCCCCGACCGAAGCATCCGCTGCTTCGGTCGGGGGTAGCCCGTTGTCGGAAAAAGAACCTACTCAACCGCGCACACGCTCTCCGCGCCGGGTTCGGCGGCAGGTTTCGTTCGGCGCCGGAGGGGCGTCGTAAGGAAAAAAGCGATGATTAGTTCGGTTCAAGCCAGAAATCCAGCCCCGCCGCCCCGCCCTCTTCCCAGGCAACAGGAGTGGCGACCTGCCCCCGCAGCCCCATCGACAGCAGGCGGCTGAGGGGATGCCCCCCCGCGCTGAATCCACTTCGTGACTCTCGGCTGATGAGGGCAAGGCGCACGTCGAGGGGAGAGCGCGACAGCAGTACTTGGTAGCTATGCCGCCCAAACGGTGGCCCAACGTTGGTAACGCCGACTTCGTAAGTCTGGCCTGGAGCCAATCGGAGTACCTCGGCCCCGCGGATATCATCGGGGAGCAACACGTTGAGGCGGGCGGTAGGACCGATTTCGATGAGAGTGAAAAACACGAACTCCCCGCCGTCGTTGTGTAAGGTCAGCCAGGCGTGCTCACCGGACCGAAACACGGCCAGACCGCCCCGCTTGCGCGAGGGTAGGGTGTCGATGAGCAGGCCATCGGAAGTCAGACGGGCGGCCTGTAAGCGCAGGCTGACCCGCAGCGGGGATGCGCCAAACCGCAGCGCCCGCAGAAACGTGGCCCGGGCGTACTCCGCTACCCGGATCGCCACCCGCTCGGGCACGTCAGGAACACGGATACTCCAGCATTCGAGCAGTTTGCCGTCGCGGGCCTGCAGTAGGCATATTTTCGCTCCGGCTTGTTCGAGCAGCCAGTCAGCGCTTTCCGCAACGACGACTGCATTGGGCAATTCGTGCAGCAATCCGACGAGTTGTTCCCGCAGGCGGACGTCGGCAAATCGCCCCCATGCCACGCGCAGGGGCCAGGGCGGTAGCACCAGCCCCGCCGGTTCGTCCGGCAACCGGAGGGAGTCGTCCGGCGCGGGTTCGTCAAGTTGCAGAAGCGCCTCAAACGGCCCGCTTTCGGTGACCTTCCCGGTCAGGGTGGTGCCGTCGCCGCGGGTCAGGCGCAGGGAGCTTCCGGCCGTACATCCCGCAAACCAACCCCGCGCTGCCCGGTATGTGCGCTCTCCCACCCGGCGAAGCGTGCTCCAGGCATCCGGGAGTACGACGTCACCCCGCCACACCAACTGCCGGGCGTCGCCTTCGAGTTGTGGCGTTTGTTCCGGGGCTTTACGGCGCAGTTCGGTGCGCATCTTCTGAAACAGCGATTGGTACGTTTCGCCCCGTTGCATGCCCGCCACAGCCTGGCAAAAAACGTAGCTCAGCGGCCCGACAGCCTGGTGGTCGTCGTCGGAAATCTCCCGGCTCGACTCGTCGGGGCGGCAGGCGGCCATCAGCACGAGGGGAGCGGGGGGTGAAAAGCGTGGCCCCGGCGGTTGCTCGAGCCAGTCCGACGGCGTGGCCTCCGGCAGTTGACGCGTGGTGGTTCGGAAATTGTCGGTACGCAGGCGGGCTTGTCCTCGCGTGAGGGTACCCGAGTGGCAGGCATCCGCGAGCAGGAGTACCTGACCGGTTGGCCCGAGGCGTGTCTGAAGTTGGTCGAGAAATGCCCCCAATTCATCGTCCCGAATAAACCGGGTCGATGTGCTCCAGCCCGTCGTGCCGATTCGGGGCGCATCGAAGGGCACGAGGCATTCGTCGAGGGCATCGCGGGGGGCACGGCGGCGTTCGTCGCCGTTCTGGTCGGGCAGTTGGGTGCCGTGCCCGGCGTAGAGCAGCACCACCAAGTCGCCGGATTGGGCGCGGGTGAGCAGGTCGGCGAAGGCCCCCCGGATACCGTCGGCGGTGGCCTGCTGCTCGGTGAGCACGGCCACGTCGGTGAAGCGCTGGCGATGAAGGGTTTGTTCGACCAACCGAACGTCGCGCCCCGAACTCAGTGCCACGCGGCCCGCCGGATAGGTGCCGATTCCCACCAGCAAGGCCCGGCGCGTGGCCAGCGTCGGTACGCACAGGAGCCAGCACCCCACACCCAGCAGCCAGCGGTTCATGGGAGTTGTCGGAGCAAATCGGTGGCCCGGTCGTGAAACGGATGCAACGTATCGGCGGCAATCCGTCGGAATTGGGGTGCGGCCCGCGTCGTGTCGTCGGCGCGCAGGTAAGTCAGGGCCAGGTACCAGTCGGCCCGCCGCCGGATCACGGGGTCACTGCCCTGCCGGGCTTGCCGGAGGTGACTTTCGGCCTCAGCAGGCCGGTTAAGGGCCAACAGCGAGAGGCCCCGGTAGTAGGGCACCTGACCCGACAGATCGTCGGGCAGGGCGGAGAGTCGGCGCAAGGCTTCATCGTACCGGCCCGCGTAGTATTCGGTCAGCGCGTCGGTGAGAGCGGCAGAGGCTACGTCCTGGCGGAAGGGCAGTTCGGGTTCGTAGAATTCCCGAAACGCCCGTTGGGCTGGCGAAGGCCGTAGCGATTGCACCAGCACCCCGACGGTGGTGAGCAGTACCACCGAGATGGCGGCGGCCAGAGCATACGTGGTACGCTGCCGCTGACGCCGGTACTGGAGTTGCTCCCGGCGGGCAACGGCAAACCGCCGCCGAAGCAGGGCGGCGTCGAGGCCGTCGTCGAGGCGGCGTTGGAGGGCCACTTCACGGCGCAGGGCTTCGTTGTCGGCCAGGCGTCGTTCGAAGGCATCGCGTTCGGGCGGCGGAAGGCGATTTTTAAGGTACGCTTCGATTTCTTCGTACGCTTCCGGGGTCAAGTCCATGCGTTCAGCGTTGGTTATCGGGATCGGTTCGGCGTTTGCGGAGGTAAGCCTCAAAGCGGGCTTTGAGCCGCTCGCGGCAACGATGCACGGCAAGCCGGACGTAGTCGGCAGACAGGCCAAGTTCGTCGGCAATCTCGGCGTGCGTGTAGCCCTCCGTTACGCGAATGAGCTTCTCCCGGCAGTCTTCGGAACTTGCTTCGAGGGCTAGTTCGACGAGTTCGTTGTCGGCCAAGCGTTCAAACTCCCGGCTCAGGTCAGCCAGGTCGTCGCCATCAGTAACCTCGTCGGGATACGCCACGAATTTACTCGTTTCCACCCCCATGCGCATCAACCGGTAGCGGACAGCCTTGCGCACGTAGGCGGCCATGTCGCCTTCGGTGGTAAAGGTAATTGCACCGTCGCGAATCCGCCGGTACAAGCTGATGATCACGTCAGTCAGCGGGTCGTAGGCCCCCAGGTGGTCGTGCCGCGAACGCCTGGTTTCGGAGTAGGCCAGCGGTACGACCCGGCTGTAGAGACATTTCATGGCTTGGTTGTGACCGCGCTCGCTGGTGGTATCGCGGATGAATTCCTGCAATTTCTGCACGGTAGGAAAGCCGTCGCAATCGTCGGCCTGAAAGCCAATGAACACGGCAAAACGGTCGAATAAGTGACGGGCCACGAGCAGGATCCGGAAGCCGACGGTGCGCCAGGAATCCTCTCGGGCAGCACCGTCGAACGTTTGGGCAAATATTCACCGAACAGGCTCGTGGAGGCAATCGGGATTCCTGTTAGCAAAAACGGCGATTTTATGGAGAAAACACGTAGCAACTCTTGCTAATGGCTTGCGAAACGGGCATACGAACGCCACATTTGAAGTGTCCTCCGCATTGGCATGAGCTATCCCTACTCTCGGCCTTATCATGAACTTCCGTCTGACGTGGCTATGCTTGGGTCTGCTTGCCGGGGTGCTGCCTGCATCGGCTCAGGCTCCGGTGGTGCTTTACCCCCGCCTACCCGAATACAACCTCGGCCCCCGGCTGGAATACCTTGAAGACCCCTCGGGCGTACTGACCCTGCCTGACGTGTTCGGGCGGCACGATTTCGTGCGCAGCCGGGCCGAGACGCCCTCGTTCGGGCTGTCGTCGTCGGTGTTCTGGTTTCGGGTGTGCCTGCGCAACGGGGGCACCGACCCCAACCGGCAGTACCTGCTCGAACTCGGCTACTCCCACTTCCGGGGGGTCGATTTGTACGTGTTCGACGAAAAAAACCGGTTGGTCGAACAAACCTTGGCGGGAAACGCTCGAGGTGCGGCGCACCGACCGCTGCCTACTCACCACTACGTATTTCCGCTGCGCCTTCCGCCGGGCGAAACCCGCACCGTGTACCTACGCGCCGACGGCATGGCCAGCAAAATCTTCCCGCTGACGGTGTACGAAGAGCGTCACTTTTACGCTCAGGCGGGAGATTACTCCCTCTGGCTGGGCTTTTATTTCGGTTTTGTCACCATCATCGCCCTCTACCACCTCCTGTTATTTGGCTACACCAGCGACCGCGGATACCTGTATTTCAGCTTGTACTTGCTGAGTTACTGGCTCGGGGAATTGCTCCGTTCCAACGGCAATTTTGCCGAACGGTACGTGCTGGTGTACCACCCTTTTTGGCAACAGCGCGTGGTGCAATTGCTCAATCTTGTGCTTACGCTGGCGAGCTGGTTTGGGATCCTGTTTTACCGGCAGGGCTTGCAAATAACCCCTGACTCCGTGCTGGGCCGGGTGCTGACTGGCCTGTGGCTCACCAACGCGGCAGCGTTTCTGCTTGTCGTGACCCTGCCCCTGCCGACGTGGGTGCCGCTGGCGTTCAATTTTTACGTGCCCGCCGTCGTGTACCTGAGTTTGTTCATGGCGAGCTTGGCACAGCTCATGCAGGGGTTCCGTCCGGCAGCGTACTACGCTCTGGGCACGGGGGTGTTTCTGGTCGGGGTAATCCTGGTGTTTTGCAACCGGCTGGGCGTACTACCCGGCACGACGTTTTTTCTCCACAACGCCGTTCAACTGGCTTCGATCGCCGAAATCCTGCTCCTATCGCTGGGGTTTGCCGAAAGTCTCCGGCAGGAGCGTCGGCGTCGAAAGCTCGATCTGTTGCGCTCACACCTCGGCGGACGCAAGCAGGAGCGCGAGTGGCTTTCGGTGGTGCTGCACAACCTGTTTGGCAACACCATCACGTTTCTGGCCCGCCAACTGGCCACGCTCCAATCGGCCCGCTTTACCCCCGAACAGCGCACCACCTACGAGGAAATGCGCCTGCGCCTCGACGAAGCCGACCGCGAACTGCGCACCCTGGCCCGGAGCTTATTGCCCCCGGTGCTCGACAAACACGGCCTGTGCGAAGCCCTCAACGTGACCGTCGCGAATTTTAATTCGTTGAAAGAAACCCACATCACGCTTACCTCGACCGGCGATGAACGCCGCCTCGACGAACGGCTTGAATTTGAACTGTACCTGGTGGGGTTAGAACTGCTCAACAACGTGGTCCGGCACGCACGCGCCACCGCGGCCCGCCTCGAACTCCGCTGGGAACCAACGGCCCTCGAACTCACCATGAGCGACAACGGGCGGGGTTTTGAAGTGACCGACCTGCGCGAGGGGTACGGCTTTGGCAGCACGCGCAAGTTCGTCGAGCGAACTCTACACGGTTCGTTCGCCGTCAGGAGCCGACCGGGCGCAGGCACCACCGTCCGGATTTGGGTGCCCTTCGGGGCCGAGCCAGTGGCGGTGTCGCTGCCCGCCGTCAGATATACCCTGACTCGCTGGCTTTTCGCAACAATTCGTTGGTCGAGGTAACGCCGAATTTTTCTTTCAGGTGCTGCACGTGGGTGTCGTAGGTGCTGCCTGTCCGGATGCCCAGGTCCTGGCGGATGGCGGCCCGTTTCATACCAAGACCCAGGCGTTCGAGTATGGCCTTCTCCATGTTGGTAAGTTTGGGCAGGGCGCTGGCGTGCCGGGGCAGCAGGGTCCGGAGCACTTCGGAACTGTACACGGCCTCGCCCCGCGCGGCTTTTTTCAACTCTTGCTTCAACTCACTTACTGGAATCGACTTGCTCAGGTAGCCGGCCAGCCCCAGGGCGTAGGCTTCGTTGATGAAATGCACCTTGCGGGTTTCGCTCGACAGCAAAACGATTTTCAGGTTCGGAAGCCGCTCGCGCAGTTCGCGGGCGAAACTGAGATCGCGCACGTCGTTGAGGTACAGGTCGAGCAGCAGTAAGTCGGGGACGGTATGCCGCAGGGCGGCGCGGAGGTGATCGGCCGTGGGAGCCGTACCAACCACCTCGAAGTCGGGATCCTGGGCGAGGGTGTCGGCCAATGGCCCGACAAACAGGTGGTGGTCATCGGCAATGAAGATGCGAAGCATGGGGGGAGAGGGAGATGCGTTGCGCCAAGTTACGCGATGTTGCCCATTGGGGGAAACGAAGAGGCCGAAATTTTCGGATGCTCTAGCTTCCTGTGCCCCACGGCATTGCGCTGCGGCGGAAACCGCGTGCGTTTTCTGCAACCCGGAAAAAATTAACGCCCCACTCGTCAGGAGCTTCCGGTTTTTTCGCATTTTTGACACCCCTTCCGCCGCCCTGACCCACAAGCCACTTCCTCTACCCCCGCGATGAAAAAAACCTACCTCCTGCCCGTTGCCGCCTCGTTGATGCTGGGCGGTTCGTTGGCCCACGCCCAGTTGGCCAGTACGGCCACTACGCCCCCGGCGGCTGCTTCTACCGCCGCTCCTGCTTCAGCCAACCCTGCGGAAGAATTTTTCAAAAACGGCCTGGAAAAAAGCAAAGCAGGCGATTTCACCGCCGCGTTGCAGGCTTTCAACCAGGCCATCGCGATGAGTCCCGACAACGCCCCCTCCTATTACAACCGGGGTTGGGCCAAGGCCAACCTGCGTGACCACCGCGGGGCTATTCTCGACTTCGACCGGGCCATTGAACTCAATCCGAAAGATGCCCTCTCGTACCTGGCCCGTGGCAACAGCAAAAGCCGACAGGACGACCATCGCGCGGCCCTTCAAGACTACAACCAGGCCATCGAACTGGCCCCCGACGACCCCCAGGCCTACTACAACCGGGGCCTGAGCCGCACCAAACTCGACAACTACCGGGCCGCCCTCCAGGATTTCACGAAAACCATCGAACTCAGCCCCGACAACGTGCAAGCGTACTACTCGCGGGGCATGTGCAAGCTGAAACTCGACGACTACGCGGGCAGCCTTCCCGACTTTACGAAGGCCGTCGATCTCAGCCCCAAGCAGGCCAAGGCATTCGCCGGGCGGGGGTACGCCCACCTCAAACTCGGCAGGTTCAAAGAAGCCGTGGCCGACTACTCCCAGGCCATCACCCTCAACCCCCAGGACGCCGACGCCTACTGCAACCGAGGCTACGCCAAAAGCCAGTTGGACGACCACAAAGGGTCGCTGGCCGACTTTGAGCAGGCCGTCAACCTCGACCCCAACAGCGCGATGGCCATTTACGGGCGGGGCTTCGCCCGGACGAAATTCAACATGCTCCGCGAAGCCCAGGCCGACCTGACCCGCGCCGTGGAACTCAACAACCCCGTGGCCGCCAAAGCCGCATTTTCGGGGCCGATCACGAAAGACGTGCTGGATAATTTGCGCAACGCCGTGCAAAACCGCAGCCGCATGCAGGAACTGGCCGACAACCGGGCCGAGGCATTTTACGCCCGAGGCCTGACCCGCAGCATGGGCGGTGACCTAAAAGGAGCCATGACCGACTACACCCGCGCCATCGAACTCGCCCCCACCTACGCCGAGGCGTACTTTGCCCGTGGCCTCGTCCGCTCCCAGACCAACGACCAGGCCGGGGCCATCCAGGACTGCAACAATGCCCTGCTGCTCAAACCCACCATGGCCGAAGCCCACTACGTGCGGGGCATCATCCGCCACAGCCAGGGCGATGCCAACGGCGGCTGCCTCGACCTCTCCAAAGCCGGTGAATTGGGCTACACCCCGGCATACACGGCGATTAAGGATTATTGCAATTGAAGTAGTAAGTAGTCAGGAGGAAAAGGCAATTTGACTTTTCTCCTCACTCCTGACTACTCAAACCGCAGGTGCTTCACCGACTCGCCCGAGGCGGCGAGTTCTTCGAGGGCGTCGATGCCGATCTGGAGGTGTTTCTCGACGAAATTGGTCGTCACCTTGCGGTCGCTTTCGTCGGTTTTCACCCCATCGGGGATCATCGGGTTGTCGGAAATGAGCAGCAGCGCGCCGTGGGGGATTTCGTTAACGAAGCCCACGGTGAAAATCGTGGCCGTTTCCATGTCGATGGCCATCGCCCGGGTTTCCTGGAGGTATTTCTTGAACTCTTCGTCGTGCTCCCACACCCGGCGGTTGGTGGTGTACACGGTGCCCGTCCAGTAGTCGAGGTCGTGTTTTTTGATCATCGACGAAACCGCCCGCTGAAGGCGGAACGACGGCAGGGCCGGGATTTCGGGGCGCATGTAGTCGTTGCTCGTGCCGTCGCCCCGGATGGCCGCGATGGGCAGCACCAGATCGCCGAGTTGGGTGTGACGCTTGAGCCCGCCGGCCTTGCCCAGAAACAGCGTGGCTTTGGGGCGTACCGCCCCGAGCAAATCCATCACGGTGGCGGCCATGGGGCTGCCCATGCCGAAATTGATGATGGTGATGTTGCCCGCCGAGGCCGTTTGCATGGGCTTGCCGGCGCCGTTGACCTCCACGCCGTATTTCTCGGCGAACATCTCGACGTAGTTGTGAAAATTGGTCAGCAGCACGTACGGCCGGAAGTAGCTCAGGGGCATCCCCGTGTAGCGGGGCAGCCAGTTTTCGACGATTTCTTGTTTGGTTTTCAAAACTGGTTTCCGGTTTACGGTTTTCGGTTTACGGTTTTTGGTTAGCTTCGTTGCCGTCCCGTTTACGATTCGGTCTGACCTGAAACCGTAAACTGAAAACTGAAAACCGAAAACTGGTTTGTTCCCCCCACTCGCCCTCCCCGCTTTCGACTGCAAACGTACGGAAATTGACGGGAAGCCGCACGTGTACTGCCTCCTGCGCCGCCGCTACCTCGTGCTGACGCCCGAGGAATGGGTGCGCCAGCACGTGATCAATCTGCTCTCGACCCAGTACGCCTACCCGGTGGCCTTGATGCGCATCGAGGGGAGCCTGCGGGTGAATCGCCTCGCCAAACGCACCGACTTGGTGGTGTACGACCGTGGGGGCAAGCCCTTCCTGCTCCTCGAATGCAAGGCCCCCACCGTGCCCCTCACCCGCGCCGTGGTGGAACAGGCCCTGCGCTACAACCTCACGCTCAAAGCGCCCTACCTGGCGGTGAGCAATGGAATGGCGGTGTTTTGCTGTAAAATTTCGGAAGAGGGGGTGGAGCGGGTTGAGGATTTGCCCTGCTTCTGACCTAAAAATGCAGAATGCCGGCCCGTCAGGGAGGGGCCAGGGTGATGGAAGCCGAATGCATTGCGATGATAAACCCTAAACAATCCACCATGCACCAAGTCCAAACGGAGAATCCCTCTTCCCCAACCCCTTTCGCTCAGACCTACTTCCACGGCACGAAGGCAGATTTAAAAATCGGTGAGCTGTTGCAGGTTGGTTTCAACTCAAACTTCGCGCAATACGACCCGCTGAACCACATTTATTTCACCGCCACGTTGGACGCGGCGATTTGGGGGGCTGAACTGGCCGCGGGCGGAGGGAAACAGCGGATTTATCTGGTCGAACCCACGGGCAGCTTCGAGGATGACCCGAATTTGACGGACAAAAAGTTTCCGGGAAATCCCACAATGTCCTACCGTTCCCAACACCCGCTCAAGGTGGTTGGGGAAGTGACGGGTTGGCAAGGCCACGCTCCTGCGCAGGTTCAGGCCATGCAAGACGGGCTGGCCAACCTTCGGGAACAAGGACTGGACGAAATCGTGAATTAACCGCACCGCTTTTGTCATCGGCACCCGCCCTGGTTGCGCGTTGTACCCGCTCCCCCCCGGTAAGCAGATGGCCCGAAGAAGAGAGTGGCGCCATTGATTGCGAATGGATGCGGGCGCGTGCCCGACGGTGTAAGGACGCCTCCTCCAGAAGCGACGCGGGTCGGGACCGGAGGGGGCGTCGTTGGTTTTTGAGAGAAGCAGGGTAACGGGTGTAAAGCTGCTGTTCTTCTAGGTCAGGACGATGTCGTGTTTTGAAAGGGCATGGTCATTCTTTAAAAGAGCGCGGTCATGTTTGGAGAGGGTGTCGTCCATTTTAGATAGAGCATCGTCCTATTTAGATAGGACGTCGTCACTTTTAGATAAGGAGTGGTCATTTGTTGATAGAGCGTCGTCATGTTTATAAAGGGCGTCGTCACTTTTATATAGAGCGTCGTCATGTTTATATAGAGCGCCGTCCGTCGTTGTGGAGGGCGTGGCAACGTGGGTGGGAGGCTCGGTTGGGCTGGTCAAATCCACTTCAGCACCCAGTTGACCAGCTTCCGCACCTTGGGCGTGTAGGGCGGGTAAAGGAAACGGGTGCCGCCGAGGTGTTGGCGGAGCACGCCGCGCTGGTTGCAAAACTCCAGGAACCCCCAATGCCCGTGGGCCTTGCCGACGCCGGAGTGGTTGACACCGCCCCAGGGCAGGCCCGTGTGGCCGAACTGAATCAGGGTTTCGTTGATGACGGCTCCGCCTGAGGAGGTCTGGTCGAGGTAGTACGCGATGGCTTCGCGGCTTTGGCTACCGATGTACAGCGCGAGGGGTTTTTCGCCCGAACGGATGCGCTGCACGACTTCCTCGCGGGTGTTGAACGTCAGCACCGGGAACAGAGGTCCGAAGATTTCTTCCTGCATGACCCGCATCGAGTCGTTGACGCCGGTCAGGACGGTGGGGGCGATGAAGTTTTGGGTCCCGTCGGTTTGCCCGCCCATTTCGACCTTTGCGCCTTTGCCCACGGCGTCGTCGAGCAAACTCCGGACGCGGCTGAAGTGGCGGGTGTTGACGATGCGGCAGTAGTCGGGCGAGGCGGCGAAGCCCTGGCCGTCGGCGTTGTAGAGCCGGTTGGCGCTTTCGCGGAGTTTTTGGAGGAAGGGCGTTTTCACCGATTCCTGCACGAGCAGGTAATCGGGGGCGATGCAGGTTTGGCCGTTGTTGAAAAACTTGCCCCAGGCCACGCGCTGGGCCACGGTGTCGAGGTCGGCGGTTTCGTCCACGATGCAGGGCGATTTGCCGCCCAGTTCGAGCGTGACCGAGGCGAGGTGTTTGGCCGCCGCTTCCATCACGACTTTTCCCACGGCGGGACTGCCGGTGAAGTAAATGTGGTTGAAGGGCAGGGCGAGCAGTTCGCTTGCCACGGTGGCATCGCCTTCGAACAGGGCAACCTCGGCGGGGTCGAACAATTCGGCCACCATTCTGCCCAACAGCGATGAAGTGTGCGGCGTGTTTTCCGAAGGTTTCAAAATCGCCGTGCAGCCCGCTGCAATCGCCATCGCGAGGGGTTTTACGGTCAGGTTGAAGGGGTAATTCCAGGGTGAAATAATGAGCAGGTTGCCCTTCGGCTCGTACTTGACGTACGAGGAAGTGCCCAGCAGGGGCATCGGGGCTGATACCCGCTTCGGATTCATCCAGCCCTTGAGGTGCTTGATGATGTGCGTGATTTCGGCGTTCACGCTCAAGAGTTCGGCGACGACCGTTTCGGTCGGGGCGCGGCGGAAGTCGGCGTAAAGCGCATTTTCCACCTCAGTCTGGTGCCCGAGAATCCACGCGCGGAGTCGTTTCAGCTTCCCGATGCGGTCGGTGGCCGTGGTGAGGGCAAGTTGGGGGGCAAAGGCCCGCTGGGCGGCGAACACGTCGGCGGTGGAAGGGCCGGTTTGCGGGGCGGTGGCGACTTCGGGAAACATGGCGAGGTGGTTTTGTGCGATGGTGAAAGGTACCAACTTCTTCCCGGCAAACTTCGGTTTTGGCAAAAAGTTGGCTTGAAACTTGTTTTGAGTAGCTTTACTAAAAAAATTGTCCGCGACTTTGTCCCTTTCCATGAGCATCGTCAGCAACAACATCAAGTACCTGCGCCGCCTCAACGGGATGACGCAGGAACAATTTGCGCGACGAATCGGCATCAAGCGCCCGTCGGTCGGGGCCTACGAAGAAGCCCGCGCCCACCCGCCCTACGACACGCTGATTTCGATGGCGAAACTCTTCGGCGTGACCATCGACCAGCTCATCAAATCGGATTTGCGGAAGGTGCGAGAAACGCCGAACCTGGAGATTGCCTCGTCGTCGCTGGCTTCGGCGGTCGCTGCCGCCACGGCTCCTCCCCCGCCGGTGGCGCCGGTTCGGGCCATGGCCGAACCCCAACCCATTGCGACGGTCGTCGAGAAATTTTACCGGGACGAGGAGAAGGAAATTCGCCTGGTGGCCCAGAAAGTGGCCCTCAAGCGGGTGACGTTCCAACCTACCCGGCGAGAATGGGATGTTCCCACACCGCGAACGTCGGAACCAGCCCTACCCGTATTCAACACCAACGTCGAAACCGCCTCCGGGCAGGAGCGGATCCCCGATTCGAAGCACGAAGTGGCCCGCCCGGCGGAACTGGCGATGGTGCGCCAGCAGCAGGCCGACGAATACGCCCGAAACCACCGGGAGGTCCATTTTCTGAATCAACTCCCCACCCTGCAACTCCCGAACCTGCCCGCCGGAACGCTCCGCGCGTTTGAGGCGGGAAAAGATTTTCAGTTTCCAGGAGCCTGGCTCGTGGGGCAATTCGTCCCGAACTGGTACGATTTGGAAGACGGTCGGCATTACGTGTTCGTGGTGCCCAACCGGGGGATTTTGTACCGTCGGGTGTACAGCCAAGTGAAAATCAGGGGCACGCTGCTCCTCAGCGCCGACGACCCGAGCACGCCCAGCCTCGAACTTCCCCTGCGGGACGTGCTCGAAGCCTGGGAAGTGAAGGCGTTCGTGAGTTACGAAGTGCCCAAACCCGGCCTGCCCGTTGAACGGTTGCGGGGGTTGGTGAAGGAGTTGGAAGAAGAGTTAAATCGTTCTTAATCAAACTTTTTCATCCCTATCGGGGGAAAAGTCTGATTAAGAACTACTCTGGTAAAAGTTCGTCCAGCGTGCGCTCCACGTCGGCGAGGTAGCGGTTGTTGCCGCTGGGGTTCTGAAGGGCCTTGCCGAATTCGTACCAAAGCCCGTCGCCGGGGTTGAGGAATTGGCCGGGGTGCTTGGGTTCCCGTTCGACGGCTTTTTCGACCAGAAATTCCCCGGCGTAAATCATTTTCAGGATCGGATTCAGGTCGTCCCAGCGCAGGTTTTTGGTTTTTTCCATACTGCCCACCTGCATTCGGGTCTTCACGGTGCGCTTGCTGAAAAACACGTTCATCTCCAACTGCACCGACTTGTCTTTCATCCGCTTCAGGTAAATCAATTTGAGCGGAGCCTCGACCTGAGCGGTTTCGTAAATCGCCTGGATGAGTTCCTGCCCCGCGTATTCCCAGGCTTCCCGGTTGCGGGGTTTGCCCAGGTGAGGTTCCTCACCCGCCCGTTCAAGGTTCAGCCCGATGCGGTTTTCCGAATCGTCGGCGGCGCGGGTGGTTTTGTTCAGAATGGTTTTGCTGACCAGCTTTTGTACTTCCTCCTGCCAGGCGGGGTGCAGGGCACCTTCCCAGTGGAAGTCGTCGTTGAGGGTAAACCCTTCGGCCAGGATTTCCTCCTCGGTCAGTTCGTCGCGGTCGAGGTAGTGAATGTCGAACACCACGTCGAGTCCGCCCGTCTGGTTGACCGTCCCGCGCAGCGTGTAGCGATGCGCGTAGGGAGGGGGAATGATGCCTGCCGTCTGAAAATTTATTTCGAACGCCCGCAAGGGGCTTTGGCTCGTTTCCATGGCAATAGCTTGGGGGTTAAAGCTACGAAACCCCTACAAATCCCGCGCCAGTTTTGGGATTAAGTTTTTGTGAACGAATCACTTTGGGCCAGCCGATGCTGAATGCGCTTCCGGTCGATTTTGCCGGTGGGCGTTTCGGGGAACGTCGCCAGAAATTCCCAGTGCTTCGGCAGTTCAAACCGGGACAACTTTTCCCCAGCGGTCCGGCGAATCAGGTCAACTTGTTGAGCGGTGAACGATTGCCCTTCCAGCACGAGCGTCAGGCGTTGCCCCAGCCGTTCGTCGGGAAGGCCGCAGACGAAAAAACGCCCCCCGAAACCGGCCTGGCGCAGGACCGGTTCCAACGCCGCTTCCACCCGTTCGGGCACGATTTTCACCCCGCCCGAATTGACGATGGAATCATAACGGCCCAGCCAGCGAAAGGTTTGGGCATCCCGAAATTCCACCACGTCGTTGGTTTGCACGGGAATAAAACCGGTCATCGGGCCGCGTACCCAGAGGCAGTCGCGGTGGTCGGTGCCTGCCTCGACGCCCCGCAGCAGGCGATAGATTTCGGACCGTTCCGGCCCATTGAGGTGGCGGATGGCAACGTGCGAGACGGTTTCGGTCATGCCGTAGGTGCCGAACACGGGGGCCTGAACGACTTGAAGTCTTTCTTCCAAACCGCCCGAAACCGCCGCCCCGCCGAGCAGAATCGCTTTCGCCCCGTTAATCACCGGCAGGCGTTCGGGCGTTTTTTCGAGCATCACCTGGAGTTGCAGGGGCACGAAGGCGCAGAAATCGAAGCGGGCGGTTTCGGGCACTCCGTCGAGCGGATTGGACGCCGGTTCGACCACCGTCAGGTTCAAGTGCAATTCCAGCGCCCGCACGAGCATCATCACCCCCGCCACGTAGGCCACGTTGAGGCAGCACAGCGCCGCCTCACCGGTTCGCAGCCCGAACGTTTCGCCCGTTAACCGGGCTGAAGCGACCATCTGCGTTCGGGCAAGTTCGATGCGCTTGGGCGTGCCCGTAGAGCCGGAGGTGTGCAGGGTGAAGGTCGGTTTTCCACTCAACCATTCCTCACAAAAACGCAACGCCTGCTCCTCGTAAGGCGTGGTCGGTTTGGGGAGGGGAGCGTCGGGACGAAGTTGCAGCATGGGCAGATCGGGGCATTTGCGGGGACAAACTTCGGTGTTTTCCCGCTGGTTCAACGGCTCCCCTGTTCCGGGCTTTTGGCGAACAATCCCTACTTTTGCGCCGTTGTGCGGAAAACCAGCGCCCGAATGAACGAAGAGAATCCGATCAAAACTGAGAACGTTGCCGAAAACCCGGGCCTGCTGCCCTACGCCCATACGGCGGGCGGGGCGGTGATCCGGCCCGAAGACGAAGGAAAAATCAAGGGCAAGTCGGTGATGGCCATGCGCCAGCAAACCGACCGGCAGATGGGCCAGTTGAAGGGGCAGATGCAGACGCTCGTCGAGCAGGCCCGCGAGATTCAGCGGCGCATCGAGGTGTCGGAGCGGATTTACACGGCGACGATGAACTTCGAGCCGCACATCGGCCAAACCCTGTACATGTACGAACGCCACAACGGCACCGACCTGCTTTCGCTCGTGGCCCCGCATGAGTGGGGCCGCTCGTTCAAGTACCGCCGCTTCGTCGCCCGCGTCACCATGCTCTACGACCACACGTGGGACGTGGATTTTAACGAGGAAGCCGAGCTTGCCGTTGAAGAAAACTAATGTTCAATTTTCAATGCTCAATCCTCAATGCGGTCCGCCGCGCGGTTCAACCGGTTGAAATCATTTTCTTCACTGAACCGTGCGGCGGACCGCTTTGAGAATTGAACATTGAGCATTCTCTGTTCAATGAACCCCAAAACCGCCCCCATTCTTTCCTGGAAATACCCCTGGGAGCCCATCAAAGAGTTTCGCGAAATTCGGTTTTTGTACCACGAACACGTGGCGATGATTTCCATCAACCGCCCGCAGGTTCACAACGCCTTCACGCCGCTGACCGTGCAGGAAATGAGCGAGGCCATGGAACTGGCCCGGCAGGATTCGCGCGTCGGTGTTGTGATTCTCACCGGCGAAGGGGGCCGGGCGTTCTGCTCCGGCGGCGACCAGAGCGTGCGGGGTCACGGCGGGTACGTGGGCGAGGACACGGTGCCCCGGCTCAACGTGCTCGATTTGCAGAAACAAATCCGCTCGATTCCGAAGCCCGTCGTGGCGATGGTGGCGGGTTATGCCATTGGCGGCGGACACGTGCTGCACGTGGTGTGCGATCTGACGATTGCCGCCGAAAACGCCCGCTTCGGGCAGACCGGCCCCATCGTCGGTTCGTTCGACGGGGGGTTTGGCGCCAGCTACCTGGCGCGGATCGTGGGTCAGAAAAAAGCCCGTGAAATCTGGTACCTCTGCGACCAGTACGATGCCCGCGAGGCCCTCGACATGGGCCTGGTCAACAAGGTGGTGGCGGTGGAAGACCTGGAGGAAACGACGATGCAGTGGTGCCGGAAAATGCTCGAGAAAAGCCCGATTGCGCTGAGGATGCTGAAATCGTCGTTCAACGCCGAACTCGACGGGCAGGCGGGCATTCAGGAATTGGCCGGCAACGCTACCCTGCTCTACTACCTCAGCGAGGAGGCGAAAGAAGGCAAAAATGCGTTTATCGAAAAGCGGAAGCCGGATTTCAGCAAGTTTCCGAGGTTTCCGTAGTTGCCTCAACCGCAGCGGCGGCCGCCACGATTGGCCCGGATTTTAGGATGAGCAGGATGAAACTCAGATACCGAATTCCCAAATCCTGTCTATCGTTAAAATTCAGGCCAATTGTGGCGACCGCCGCTGCGGTCCGGACAAACGTCAAACTACTTCACCATGCTCAAAACCAAACATCTCTTTTTTCTGCTTGTTTTGATTGGGGCCTTCGCGGGGTGCCGGGGACGGTCGCCGTTTAACGAGGAGAACAAAGTCCGATACCTTTTCACACCGGACCCGACGGACGTCAACAAAACGTACAAAGAATGGCGGCGGTCGTTTGGAGAAGAGGCGAGTACGGGGCGCACCGACCGACAGTTGTTTCGGAAAGTAAATTTCCAGTTTCCCGCCAGTTCGCAGTTCCGGCAAACGCTGGCCTTTTCGTCCGAAGGCAGCGAGACAACCGGCAAGTTGCTCATTAGCAAACAACTCCGCAACGGAGCCGCCGCACTCTACTCGGGCACCTGGGAGTTTACCGACGCTACCCAAACCCTGACGCTCCGCTACCTGGATACGGAGGTGAAACAGAGTGTTACCGAAAGCTACCAAGTGATTACGCTGGTGCAGGACATGCTGCTGCTCCAGGCGAGGTGATTGGTAGAGTGGGTAAATTGGCAATAGGTGCCGAAACGAATTTCCTCCTCTATCCGTCACCCACTCAAACCAACTCCCCACCGTATGAACTATTGGCTTATCAAGTCGGAACCCTTCAAATATTCGTGGGACACCCTCGTTAAGGAAAAGCGCGGCACGTGGGACGGTGTCCGCAACTACCAGGCTCGCAACAACCTGGCCGCCATGCGCGAAGGCGATTTGGCTTTGTTTTATCACTCCAGTGAAGGCAAGGAAATCGTCGGCATTGCCCAAGTCGTGCGGGAACACTACCCCGACCCAACCGCCGACGACCCGCGCTGGGTAGCGGTGGACGTCGAACCCGTCGAGGCCCTGCCCAAACCCGTGACACTGGCCCAAATCAAAAAAGACGAACGCCTGCAAAACATGGCCCTGCTGAGGTTAAGCCGGTTGTCCGTCTCGCCGGTTCGTCCCGAAGAATTCGATATACTCGTTGGTTTAGCTCATGACGATGCGTAAATTTTTCCTGCTCACCTCTTTGCTCACGGCTTCGCTAACGGGTTTCACCCAGCAGGTCAGCGTACATCCCGCGCCGTACGCCAAACGTCTGGAAATCCCCGTACCGGCCAACGCCGATAACTTTTTCACCATTCCCGTCCGCGAAAACGGCGTGTTGCTCCTTACCCAGACGGGCCGGAACAGCTTCAACCTCCTTCGCTTCGACACCAACCTGGAGCGGGTCTGGCAAATCGAGGGTACCATCACCGACAACCTCGATTACGTCAATTACAGCTACGACGGCAAGGACGTGTACCTGCTGTTCAGCAAATTCCGCAGCAACCGCTACCAGGTCATCAAGGTGTTCGTGGGGCCGGGTTTTTCCGAGAAGTTCGACATCTACTCCGTGGACAAGCTGGAGATTAGCGAGTTCAAAGCCCACCGCGATGGCGTGTACATCGCGGGGGTGGTGCGCGAACAGCCCGTTCTGCTCTACACCAACCTCCAGACCCGCCAGAGCAAGGTGCTGCCCAGCGCGATGAAGGGCGCAGCCGAAATCCAGTCTGTCGACATCGACTCAGTCAATCACCGCGTCAACGTGACGTATTCGGTTAAAAAAGGCAAGAGTTACTACCTCGTCGTGAAGTCGTTCGATGAAGACGGGCGGCAGGATGCGCAGGTCATTCTCGAACCCGAAGACCAATTCGCCCTCCTCAACGGCAAGCTCAGCCCGCTTACCGACACCACCCAGCTCATGATCGGTACCTACGGGTACAAATCCATGCAGTCCACGCAACGCGGACCGGTGTCGCAGGGGCTGTACATGAGCCAGATTACGCCCGAGGAGGTACTGCCCACGCGGTATTACAGTTTCACCGATTTCAAGAACTTCTTCAGAGCATGTTTTGAAATTCAGGTGGTAATTTTTGCCAGAATGATATCAATGAAGGCCCAGCGCACAAACGCCTCGTGCGAAGCGGCCAAGTGTTCGTAATCGCGCGTCAGGCGGCGGAAGAAAT